>SCPP01000034.1_pt1 | contig 1002684 bp, 1298 predicted proteins | sample 6106811 | NCBI WGS metagenome assembly SCPP01 (sample SAMN10720449, study PRJNA508395) | human gut metagenome | isolation source: Participant 2 stool, 15 month | host: Homo sapiens | collected 2018
CAAGATGATTGTCGTGCAAGTCGATGCAGACAATCGACAAAAGGTAAGTTAATTCTTCACACAACCGTTAACAAAAAGAGCAAGTCCATCTTCTTGGAATTGTTCTTTGTTACAGTCGATGGCCTTGAATGCGATACACGCTCTCTTTATCCGATTTGCAGGGTGAAAGTAACCCGCCGGTCGGTATTGCCTGTCAGACGCAGCGATCCGCCGTGGAGCTGCATGATCTGCCGCGAAAGGCTCAACCCGATGCCCGAGCCGTCGGGCTTGGTCGTAGAAGGGTAAAGATATTTTCGGCGACCTCGGCCGGGAGCTCCCCCGTTGTTGTTGAACTCGATGATAACAGTCTACGCCGAGGCTGAACGCAAGCGAGCCGACGAACAATCCTCTACCGGACGCAAGCACCTTGCGAAAATCCTGTCCTCGACGCAAAGCCATGATCGTTACCAGATTGAGAAATGACGAGAGTAACCCGATGACCGACTACTTTTCCAGCAAAAGCGTGAGCACTGTGATTGGGGGATTCTCCTGCCACACGCGCGACCTATTCTCCGAGATACGCATATGCTGCCAATATGCCAGAAACGGCCTATTTAAGTGAGATCAACGATAAGTACGAATATCGCGGGAATCTCGGTAAACCGCGGCTAGTACCTTGGAGAGAGCAGTTACAGAGGGTGAATCATTCAGAAAGTTCCTATTTATGATCGCGAACAGACTTTGGGATTACGACAGCACCGCAGGCAACAAGACAAATATCTGCTTCAAAGCGCACGCCACCGAAACCGAGGACGAGTAAATTGTTATCAAGGGAGAGTTTATTGTCGTGATTTACTTGGGGAAGTCCATCATCCTATTCGGTGATACCTGTCCGATAAAGATGTGCTTGCTGCACTCGTAAGTCGTCTCAAATTATATAACATAAATTTGCCTTATTTTCATTTTATCCTTATTCAACAATGTCTCCCCAACCAACCGGAATAATATTTTCTTTTCTCATCCAAATCAAGGCTTTCATTACGCGATCCCGATATTTATACTTATGAGGATCCCAAGCTAAAAATCTGCCTTCAATAATTCATCTGTGATCTCCTGTTGTCGAATAATTCGATTATTCCATACGGCATAAAGCGTTGCAACAATCTCACATTGCTCCATTGTTGCTTTATGGAATTTGAATAGGAAGGTATCAATCATGTCGCATTCGGTCGGAAAATTCTTGCGAAACAGATCGTCAAGCTCCTCCGCAGACGACAAGGGGATATATTGCACAGCTTTGTTGTCGGTATGCTGTTGAGAGATATCATAAAAATGATATTGCTGCAACATCGTCTCGACTCTTTGAGCAGGATTCCATCGTATGGACCTGCGGTTTGTCGTATGTAATTGGAGCGCAGGTTCAGCTGACATACATGCTCAACCAAATAAAGCAATTTTGAAATTTTACTCTTCCAAAATCTTTCATGTTGCATGTATTGATGATATGTCCGGCGAGGATTGCTTTATCCATGTCGGTACAATGTTTTGAGGATCGTTGATTCTGTACGGCGTTAAAGACAAATTCCGGAGTGCGGAACTTTTCGGGTAACTCTCTGAGCGTTACATTTGCCTCATAAATGGACATCTGCTCGTCTGTTTAAGGGAATAAGTATCCCGTGGATTTCAAGAGGTCTTTAATATACGCCTCATCTGTTTGACGCTTCTTTTCCATCTTTAATATCATTTGTCCATTTCCAACAGCTGAATCTGTTGACGTAACTTCTTCATGGCCCGTGACTTTATTTGACGTGCGTTGTCGGCGGTTATTCCATGTCTTGTACAGAGCTCCTGTAAAACAGTTCCAGGCAAATACTTGGTTCCATCCTCATACATCAAGTATGTCAACAATATGTCTTTTTCCCGGTCGGATAGCATTTCGAGAGCCTGAGTTAGCAATAAATGCAGGGGTGATGATGTCGTAGACTCATCCTCCTCCGAAGAAAATTCGGGTATCGGTTCGACTGTGGTTTGTGTGTGGTCATTCCATTCTTTCAGCAAGTCGAATGCCGTGTTTCTGGCGATGCCGGAGATCCAGGTCGAAACCTTTCCTCTGATAGGATCGTAGGTTGGATGAACGTATATTTTAATCATGGTCTGCGAGAAAAGTTCCTCGACAAATTGTTCTTTATTCCAGCGGACCAATTTACTGCCAGCGTCGCAGCATAAGGACCAGATTAATTGTGCATATCGGTCATATAACACACGATATGCCGCATGTGCAAGATCATCTTTGGCGGCAATCAGTGCAAACAATTGACCGTCGCTTATATTTTTAAGGTCTGGGACATATTCTCCATCTGCAATCATGCTGCCACTCTTATAAAATATACTGAAAACCGTGACACTTTCTACAAAGATAGTATTTTGTCACGCTTTTCTGTATACTAAAATAAAAAGCACGAACTATATTAAAAATGCGAAAAAGGTAAAAATATCGGAGGATGGTTTATTCTAAGGTCTGTTGGAAACAAAGCCCTCGATATACTCTTTGTCATGGGCAACGACCGCAAAAGCCTGCCTGACGAGCTTGTTGGCTACAGCGATCATGGCGAGTTTTCCGGGCTTCCCGTTTTGCCTGAGCCTCGTGTAAGTCTCTTTGCATTGGGCATTGAACCTGCTGGCAGGCCAAGCGGCGATATAGAGAAGACCTCTGGTGTATGCGTCTCCGTTTCGGTTGATGTGTCCTCTGATGTTTACGGACGTACCGGACTGTTCGTAAGTGGGACAGATACCGAGATATCGGGACACCTGCTTGGCATTTTGGAAGTAGGTGAAACCACCTGTTGTGAGGATAAGTGCCGTGGCGAGCGTTATGCCTATCCCCTTTATAGTCGTCAGGAGTGCAAGTTGCCTGCTGAACTCGACTTCGACAAGATCCGTGAGTTCCGATTGAAGCCTGTCGCGCCTCTTTCAAGGAACTTGATCGTTTCGTCTACGGTATGGGTCGCCCCTTTGTCCGGAACAGGCAGACAAGCGAGAGCCACGAAGGTTCGACATGGCGGTAATCTGCTTGGTAAGTTGACGTATGACCGTTCTCTTCTGTCGGAGCCGCAGGATGGCTTCTCCTTGTACCTTGAAAGGCTGCGGGTTCATTTTCTCACCGTACAGGGCTATGAGCCGAGCGTCGATCTTGTCAGTCTTGACCGTGGAGAGCATGGCTCTGGCGAAGTTCTTTACCTTCAGCGGGTTTTCCATGCTGACAGTAATCCCTGCGACATTGAGCATATACAGCAGCAATGCGCTGTAGTTCCCGGTGGCTTCCATGACACAGTGGATACTACCGTCTTTGGGCAGAGTTCCGATGAACTGCTTGATCCCTGCGGTCGTGTTGTTAAAAGTGCGGATTTCCCCGCCCTTGTCGGAGGAGTAAGCCACCACGAATGTAGCTTTGCTCACGTCGATTCCAATGTACTGCATGGCCGTTCGGTTTTTAGTTTTAATGACATCGCTTACATCTTGATCCCTCATTGCAAATACGGGTTCATGCACCTTACGAACTATCCGGATTCTGATGTAAAGAGTATGGGGTCGGAACATGCTTTTCGGTCTCGCAGACCAATGAGAGATCGGACTTATTCCATACTCTGATGTCTTAATTACTCAAATTTAGAATAACTAAAGTTAATATACAATGAGTAAAACACCAATATCAGTGAAGAATCAAAACCTCCTTTGGGCAATATCAGGAGGACGTTGTGAGTATGAGGGTTGCAATACGCCCCTATACATGGATATACTCACGAAAAGAAGTACAACAAAGCATACATAGCGCATATTGTGGCGGATAGCCTCGACGGGCCTCGAGGAGACCCCGAACGCTCTGAAAAATTGGCCAATGAAATAAGTAACCTGATGCTGCTTTGCGATCCGCATCACACCTTAATTGACAAGGATGTTGCCAATCATCCCGAAGATCGATTGGTTGAGATGAAGCGCAAACACGAAGAACGTATCGCCCGTATTACAGCTATAGCTCCGGAAAAAGAGTCGGAGATCATCCTTTACGGTGCGAATATCGGGAAACACGCTTCACCGTTGAGCTATGCCGAGGCATGTCGGACTTTAACGCCGAACTTTTATCCGGCCAGCAGTACGGCAATTGAAATAGGATTGAAGAATTCGTCCATGACCGATTGCTCCGACGCCTATTGGAATGCAGAAGAAACCAATCTGTGTGAACAAGTGAAAGAACAGATCCTGCCACGAATGCGCAGAGGCGAAGCAAAGCATTATTCGGTGTTTGCATTGGCTCCTCAGCCACTGCTGATCAAGTTTGGCACCATGATCAATGATCTGCAAAATGTGCGGGTCTATCAGAAGCACAGAGAACCTAATACGTGGAAATGGCTTGATGATGGACCGGTCTGGCAAATTGAACTGATCGAGCCTTCACGGCGTAACGGAATCCCGGCATTAGTGATCGGATTAAGCGCTACGGTGCAAGATGAACGAATCATCAGGGTGTTGGGAGACGAAGTGGGTATATGGCGCATCACGATTCCAGACCCCAACAATGACAGTCTCAGAAATGAGGCGTCGCTCTCCCTGTTTCGGCAATGTGTCCGACGGGCCTTGGACACTATCAAAGCCCGCCATGGCCTTACGGAACTGCATGTATTTCCGGTTATGCCCGTTGCTGCCGCAGTCGAGTTTGGCCGAGTTTGGATGCCTAAAGCGGATATGCCCTTGACCATCTACGACCAGAATAAAGGACGTGAAGGCTTTTATAAAACGATTCAAATTGATTAATATGAATACAGAACAGGTAAAACAATTCGACAGCATTTTCAATGCCCTTAGCGAGTCTTTGGATATTACGGAGACTCAGTATGAAGCCGCGGTTCGCAGTTATCGGGCCGTTGGTGATTGGTTGGCAAAGGCGGACTCGGTTTTGGTCTCCTATAATCCGATCATCAGAGCCCAAGGATCATTTATGCTGGGCACGATGATTCGACCCTTGAATGAGCAGGATGATCTGGATATAGACCTTGTCTGCGAACTCACAGGAAAAGGCGCTTCGTGGACACAATATGATCTGAAGCATAAGGTGGGTAACAGGCTGAAAGATCATGAAACCTATAAAAGAATGCTTGATGAAGAGGGGCGTAGATGCTGGACCTTGAAATATGCTCAGGAGTCCAACTACCATATGGACATCCTTCCGTGTTTGGTTGCGAAAGATTATAAGACCGTGATGGAGCGCTCGTTTTCAGCTTCATTGGGGCAATACGTGAACTGGATAATCTTGCCATTCGCATTACCGACAAGGAGAGCGCAAATTACAGGTATGATCCTTCACCCGAAAACTGGATGAAGAGTAATCCGTTTGGATATGGGATCTGGTTTATTCAACGGGCAACAGCAGGAGATCGGCAAAAATGATGTTGCTGGCGGAATCGGTACGAGCGGTTCCGAAATATAAGTCCAACAAAACTCCATTGCAAAGGGCCGTGCAGATTCTCAAGCGACACCGGGACATCATGTTTGCCGGAGATGAAGATAAACCCGTCTCCATCATCATCACAACCCTTGCAGCAAAAGCATATCAGGGAGAAGGTTCGATTACCGAAGCCTTGCAAACGATTCTTATACATATGGATAAGTACATACTCAATGAGTTTGATCCACAAAGCGGCAAAACGATCAAGAAAGTGGAAAATCCCGTAAATCCAGAGGAAAACTTTGCTGACAAATGGATCGAACACCCTAAGCGTCAAGACAACTTCTATAAGTGGCTGGAAAAGGTCAGAAAAGATTTGTCGCTGATTCTGCAGTTGCGCGGTATGCATGTGATAGCAGAATCCATGATGCCCCGTTTTGGACGACAAGCTGTCTCTCAAGGATTTGATTCCCTGGCCGAGAAGGCAAGATCCTTAAGAGAATCCGGGACGATGAAGATGGCTGCGGGCAGCGGTATCTAGGGCTCTGCCGGTAGTGTGTCGGCCAAGGCTCACCATTTTTCGGGAATCATGAGTAATCGGGTTATTCCATTGAGTGTCCAGTTGGGAAAGTTGAAACATTACTTTCCCAACTCTACGAATTATATGGATATCCATACGAATCGACTGATATGGAAAACTACGTTGCAACCTTCAGAGTTAAGCTTGGCTTACGAGATAAAATCGTGTACACCTTGGGGCAAAGTCCCAAGGTGTACGTCGTATCACCCAAACCATTGGCATTGGCAGACGGTGCGCAACGTCTGCCTCATGTCTATGATCATGTCAAGCAACAGCTTTGTCTTTATTATGGTCCAGCGCGAGAATGGACCCCGACAAGATGATTGCTGACACCATTGTCCCGTGGGCCTCGGAGTGGTTGCTTCATTATGAATTTTGGTTAGTAACAGGCATATGGCATGGCGGAGGAATACATCCCCGTTAGAAAGACTCTACCACTGACAATACCCCCAGAACTTATGGATGATTGACAACGGGCAATATCTACTATAACCATTTGCGAACAGCTCTATTTTAGTTATGCCCCTCCAATAAATCGAATGAATTTGCAAACAATATTCTAACCTCGTGTGTGAATTATACGAGATTTTGAGATGATTATTATATTTTTGTGAAATGAAACAATGCGATTGATCCGGACGGCCATGATCGCATTGTTTCATCGACGGGCCGTTTCACATTTCATGTCGTCTCTCGTTTACGTGTCAGGCATAGGCCCGGATGTCGAAGTTGGCGATGGCCTGCCGCTCCTCGGCCGTGGCGTCGCCCATGACGGCGCTCTCTCCGAAGTCCAGCTCTCCGAGCATCGCATGAACCTCCGCGTCACGGAGTTCTGCTCTGGCGGGAGAGCCGGAAGCGGGAAGGTCGGGCTCCGGCGGGCGCTTCGGGCTCCGAGAGTTCCCCGTCTTCGCCGATCGAGGGCCGCACGACAAGGGTGTTCCACCCTGCATCGCGGACTTCTCTTCCGAAGCCGGGACAAATATAGCATCTCCGCCTGCCGGGGCGGTGCCGATGTCCGATCCAGTCCGCTCCAGTCCGCACCGATAGGATTTTGACACGAGAATTTCAGGAGTTTGACGGGGTGCAGTACCGGCATTCGGCGTGTGAGGGGCAGCGTCGTGCCCGGTGTGTTTTTTCTTCGGGCCTTTCAGATTGTCGACGACATATGACGCGAGCCGCCCCCGGAAAAACAACCGATCCAGACATACGGCGCAGGCGGCAATAAGAATTATGCTGTTCATGGCAGAAAGAATTTAGACGATGTTATGGTAATTCTGTTCTTGATGTATGCAGTTGATCTCGTCGCGGAACATTTCGAGATGGTGCCGTAGGATATTATCTACATAAGATGTTGCGGTCAGTCGCTCGCCGCCGATTTTTCAGGACTTCAAGGATTTTCCGTTTCGTAGGGGCACTGACATAAAGCGAGGCGCGGAGGTCGTAATCCACCCGGACAAGAAATGTTTTTGTAGTCGGGCAATGTCATCGAACGTCGCCATCGTATGTCCGGTACGGGAACACACTCCGGCTTCACATCCTGCTTTTCAGATATGACCGTTTCGGAAGGCGGAGAATCGAGATTTGAAGAATCTTCAGGTGCAGCGACAACGGATACAAGTTCAGTTGTCTGAGGTTGTTCCATCGAGGGCCATCCATCGCTATTTTCCGTTTGCACGGCAGGCATTGCACAATCGTCAGGTTGCTCCGAAAAGTGTCCGGCTTTATTATGACCTCGTCGCTTCCCGAGGTGCAGCAGCCCTAAGATTGACAAAACGATAATGCCTGTGCCAAGAGCGAGTAATGAAATGTCGAGGACACCGGACTCGGATAAAAAGCTGTAAAGCATAATTAGAAATTTTTAAGTCATTGTTAAACAAGTTTTTCAAAATTCCGCTTACGATCGAGCCGGTTTATATCGTCACGGAAAGTTTCGATGTGGTGCTGTAGAATATTATCCACATATGATGTCGCGGATAATCGTTCACCTCCGATTCTTTTAAGTATCTCCAGAATCTTACGCTTCGTCGATGCATTGACATAAAGTGTGGCTCGGATGCCGTATTCCACAGGAGTGAGAAACATCCGTTCATAATCGGACAAGGGTGGTGTTCTCCGACGGCGTGGCTCTTGTGCTGCGGACACAGACGGGGTTTCATCCGGAATCTTTCTGTGTCGATCTCCGGAACAGAGGGCGGTTCGGCGGGAATTGCGTCCGTAGCGGTTCCGGATGGGATCTGTTCCGGAATTACCCGTGTGACCTTTGTAGTGATAGGTAACTGTCCTGCGATCACCTGTTTTACAAGACTTTCGTCTACTTCGACTTTGGTTTCTTGGCCATTGTTATCGGATTTTGAGGAGTGTAAGAATTTCTTCTGTGAGGATTTCGAGTTGCGCCTCACACGCAAAGGTTCGCGCCGGAGCCAGAAGTGTCGAGCGGCCGACTCCTGTATTGTCCGCAAGCAGCTCCTTGTTGAACTTCGAGCGGTAAGGAATGTGAGTTGTCATAAGCGACAACCCGAGCTTGCGGATAACGGCCTCGTATCGATCGTAAAGCGGCGTTCGTTCACGACGGTCTGTCATCGTCCAGAAAAGATAGACGCTTTGTAAAGTAAGGGTCGGATCTTGGGCAAGGTTAGTGGTGAGACTCCGGGCAAAGGAGAGCGTACTTTCCATGACGACCTTGTCGGCTTTCATGGGCACAAAGACAGCGTCCTGCGACGCGAGCAGCCGAATGACACCTTCGGCATTGACCGTTCCCGGCAAGTCGTAGAGAATGATACGGGGATGGTAGCCGCTTTGCAGCAGCCGCTCGACTTCTTCGGGGCTTCAGGCGGCATACATTTCAGCACAGGCCAGAGCTTGCGGCCCGTCGCTTTGAATTGACGTACCAGCAACAGCTTGTGGTAATCGTCATGCTCGATGAGCGACAGTTCCCGCTCACGTTGCGCCTGAACGGACCATTGGGGATAGTCGCAGTCTACGACCAGCACGTCATAGCCTAATGTGTAGTGCAGATGACTGGCGAGTAACATCGTAAATGTCGATTTCCCGATGCCCCTTTTGATTGCAGATCGAAATGCTTGCTTGTTTCATTGCTTGTGTGTTTAAATGGTTGTTTGGGTAACTATGCGTCTGTCAAATCATTTATATATACTACCTTATATTTGGACGAATAATTGGATGATTATTCGGTCTGCCGCCCTTTCGTTCCTTTGCGCAGATACTCGGTTAAAGATTCGGGTATCCGTCTGAACCGATACTTATTTTGCGATTCGCGCAGTTGCCCGAATAATCAATCCTGCCGCAATATACAACAGGGTAAAACGCTTCGGTTCCGATGTCCGCTCCAGTCCGCACCGAGGGCTTTTGCCCCGAAACGGTTGTAATATTGCACCGGGAACAGACCCGGCTATGGAAACCGTAACGGAGGATTTTCAAAACTTCTCTCAAAGATTCTCCGGCGCGGATTTTGTTGTCGCCAGACAACAGCGAGCTGTACCTTTGTATGCCGAAAATTTTCGGCATACGAAAGGTGCTCGCTCTGCGAGGCTGGGTGGCGTTCCCGAGTCACGCCACTTAAACCACCAAACTGATGACAACCACGAAAAGAGGATCGGACGCCCGACAACGACAGATCCCAGAGTCCACAGGTATAATTTCAAACTCACCACGGAAGAGAATATCCGCTTTAAGCAGATGCTTTGTAAGGCAGGATTGGAACATAACCGCAGCCGGTTTATCGTAAAACGCATCTTCGCCGAGGAGTTCGTTGTCGTTAAACGTGACCCTTCCAAAGTGCAGTTTATTGCTCGTCTGAATGACTTTTATTTCCAGTTTCAGAAACTCGCCAACAACTATAATCAGATTGTAAAGGCTGTCAATGCGCACTTCTCCAACATTGCAATCCCGCATCAGATCGCTGCTTTGGAACAGCGAACGAGAGAATTGAAGGCTCTGAGTATCGAGATTCTCAACCTTGCAAAACAAGCTAAGGAGTGGTTGCGAATATAAGATCGGGTTCCTCGCCCGGTGGGGCTTTGCGCTATAACAAGGAAAAGGTCGATAAGGATGAAGCCGAGGTGCTTTTCTGGCAGAAGATGCTCGAACCGTTCGATAAACACGGACGACTGGATGTCGATGCCTGCATGGAGAGTTTCTGGCCGTACCTCGAAGCTAACAGAAGAACGACCAATACGGTTTTCCATGCTTCGCTGAACCCTTCACCGGAAGACAGGCTGACAGACGAACAGTTGCGGGAAATCGCAAATGAATACATGCAGAAGATGGGTTACGGAGATCAGCCCTATATCGTCTTCAAACATAAGGACATTGATCGGCAGCACCTCCATATCGTATCGTTGCGCGTCGATGAGAAAGGCTGTAAACTACCACACGATTTCGAAGCCCGTCGTTCTGCGGAAATTACCCGCGATTTGGAACATAAGTACAACCTCCATCCGGCGGTCAAAGGTCAGGAACAGAGGGACACCCCCGATCTTCGGAAAGTAAACTATAAGGCGGGAAACGTCAAGCAACAGATCTCATCCGTCATCAGGTCGTGCCTGCGGAATTACAACTGCTCGTCTTACGGTGAGTTCCGCACCTGCTGGAACTGTTCAACGTTTCGGTCGAAGAACGTACGGGAACTATCGACGAAAGGAACTATGCCGGTATTGTCTACGGCGCCATGACTGATGACGGCTATGGCATCGGCACTCCGTTCAAATCGAGCCGTATCGGCCGGGATGTCGGCTACAAGGCTCTTCAAAAGTATTACGAGCGGTCGAAGAGTGCGCTGAAGCAGGACGGTCGCTCGACCGGCTGCGACAGACAGTCCGGGATGCCATGAGCCCGCACAATACACGGGACGAGTTCCGACAACAGCTCAAGGCGGAGAACATCGACGCTATCTTCCGCATCAATCCGGTCGGCAGAATCTATGGCGTGACTTTCATTGACCATAACGACGGCATCGTTGCCAACGGGTCGGTGCTGGGAAAAGAGTTCTAGGCGAATGTCTTCAACGAATTGTATCCGGCTCCGAAAGAGGCGCAACAGGTTGCAGAACGACAGGCGGAACAGAAACATGAAGTGCAAAACCATGCCGCCAATCCTATTTCTGGCATTGTCGATACGGTATTGATTTGGCCGACACGCAGGCTTATGAAGAACAGCAACGGCTGATACAACGGCGAAAAAAACGACGATTACACAGATAATGCTATTGAAATTTTGCACGACTGAAAGTGTTCGTCCGAATTCAAGATTTTGAGGAATTCGATACTATTTGCAGAATGACTAAAAAATCTTGCATTTGTAAATAATATTTAGCACTCATACTTCAAAATCTACATTATGGGTGCACATATCAAATTTAGCACGAACATCGTTATTTTAAGAAGTGGCTTGAAGTCGATGTAGATTGAATTACCCGTTTCGTTCCCGAGTCGAAGAGATTTGTTAACGCTTGAATATGGATTGAGAGGTAGGTTTAGCCACACGGATATAGAGAAAATATTAAATTCGGACGGACGGAAAAGTTTACTCTGAGCGTTACGGGATTTTACTTTGGATGATTGATTGTATGAGATTGGAATAGAATGTTGCAAGGTATATAGTGTGGGTTTTATTATAAAGAAAGCATGATCCGGGCAATATCTACGCAATAATGAATTTAAGGGAATTGTTAATTTTGAATTACACCTTTTTCTCGACCCTCATTTTGTTAGAACTGCTTCATAGAAAATAAGAACCAGAACGGAATGTCACGGTTCTTTAATTTTATTATCCTTCCGATTACCCAAAGAGTATATGGGTTTCGGGACAAATATTATTTTGAGCTTGCATGTCAAAAGTATCTTTGCTCCCATTTTGAGTTCTGAATATTTGAGGCAGGGTTTTCCAGCTCCTCGCCGTCAAAGGTCATGCTGCCGACATATCTGTTTTCCGGGAGTTTTCCGGGGCTTCGATCACGATGTCGTTTCCGTTTTCGAGGTGGATCGTCGCGTGTTTGAACAGGGGCGATCCGACGGCGTATTCATCCGAAGCGGGACATACGGGATAGAACCCCAGCGCCGAGAAGGCGTACCATGCCGAAGTCTGTCCGTTGTCCTCGTCTCCGCAGTAACCGTCGGGCTTGGCCGAGTAGAGGCGATCCATCACCTCGCGCACCCACCACTGGGCCTTGTGGGCTGTCCGCAGTAGTCATAGAGGTAGATCATGTGCTGTGCAGGCTGGTTTCCGTGGGCGTAGTTGCCCATGTCGGCCACCTGCATCTCGGTGATCTCGTGAATGCGGAGTCCCGTAATAGCTGTCGTCGTAGATCGGCGGCACGACGAACATTGAGTCGAACATCTGCGCAAAGCTCTTGCGGGCTCCCATCAGGTCGATCAAACCGCCGACATCGTGAAATACCGACCATGTGTAGTGCCATGCGTTGCCCTCGGTGAAGGCGTCGCCCCATTTGTAGGGGCTGAACGGCGACTGGAACGTCCCGTCGGCATTGCGCCCACGCATTAACTTCATTTCGGGGTCGAAGACATTCCTGTAATTTTGTGACGCCTTTTCCAGCCGTTTCGCATCTTCGTCCTTGCCGAGCATCTTCGCCACCTGTGCGATGCACCAGTCGTCGTAGGCGTATTCGAGCGTTCGGGCGGCATTTTCGGGAATATTCACGTCATAAGGGACATATCCCAGCGTATTGTAATACTCATACCCCAGCGCCCTGTGGAGCTCACCGTGGGTGTACCTTCCGGCGTCCTGCGAGCATCGCCTCGTAGAGCGTCGCAATGTCTTCCTCGGGGGTGACACCTTTCAGGATGGCATCCGAAACGACCGACGCCGAGTTGTTTCCGACCATGCACCCACGGTGTCCGGGCGAAGCCCATTCGGGCAGAAATCCGCTCTCGCGGTAAGCGTTTGCCAGCCCGGCCTGAATTTCGGCATTGACCGACGGATAGACCAGATTGAGCAGCGGAAACAGACTGCGGAAGGTGTCCCAGAATCCCGTGTCGGTATACATGTATCCCGGCAGTACCTCACCGTTGTAGGGGCTGTAATGCAGGATATTGCCGTTCTTGTCGATCTCGTAGAACTTGCGCGGGAACAAGGTCGAACGGTAGAGGCACGAATAGAACGTGCGGTACTGGTCCGTCGTGCCTCCCTCGACTTCAATACGTCCGAGCACCTCGTCCCAGCGTGCTTGCGCCTTGGCCTTCACGGTTTCGAAATCGTCCTTTCCCAGCTCTTCGAGGTTCTGCACGGCCTGCATCTGCGATATGAACGACGAGGCTGCGCGCGCCGTTACCTGCTCTCCGCGCCGGGTTTCGAAACCTACCCGCACGAGGGCGTGTTCGCCGACTAACTGTTCGCCTTCGACGGGCTTCGTGCCGTCATAGATCTGGAAATCCCGGATCTTCCGGTCGAAGCGCACGATAAACCAGTTCTTGAAGTTGTCGGGCACACCTCCGCTGTTGCGCGTGGTGTATCCCGCGACAGTCCGTTTGTCGTGCATGACCCTGATGTACGATCCGCGGTCGAAAGCGTCGATCACCACGCCCGACTCGTCCGATTCGGGGAACGTGAAACGCATGATCGCAGCCCGCTCGGTCGGGGCGATCTCGGCCTTGATGTCGTGGTCGGCGAGGTATACCGAATAATAGTAGGGGCGTGCCTCCTCCGACTGGTGCGAGAACCAGCTCTGACGGCTCTCTTCATCGACCTTGTCGCGTCCGCGTACGGGCATGATGGAGAACTGCCCGTAGTCGTTGATCCACGGCGAGGGCTGGTGCGTCTGCTTCAGACTCACTAAAACCGTCTTACAGCATGTTGTAAGACGGTTTTCTTTTATTTTCTTTTGTCATGCATTTATAATACCAGACAGTATTACATAGTTTTACTTTCCTTTTATTTTCTGATTCCGCTTTAATTCTTTTAGCGGATTCTGGTTGTATACTTGTTTGAGTTTATATAGATCCGTATTGGGTTCGATAATAGCTTGTCGATAATTGACGTAATATCCTATAATGTATCAATGTAAAGGTTTCCGGTAAGTATGATTTGCTAAAATCGTTTCTGTGAATAATATTCAATGTCATTTCCCATTCTTTGGGTGATACATTTTTGCAATCACAAAGGCTTTCCACCATGAATGTGTTGACGCATTGCATATTGAATCATTTCCTAAGATTTCAATAGTCATTTTCTTTCCTCCATTTTCAAGCCCAAGCCATTCGAAGAAATAGCGATAAATAATCATGGTTTCAGGTATCTCAAGGAGTTTATGGTACTCTTCGATATTTTCGCCAAAGGCTTTCCTGAAAAAGATGTTCCCTTGCCTATTTTACCTTTTGTACTATTAAGAACAGCTTGAATAGCCCGAATATACTTGCGATTCCAATATTTGCCAATATAGTCCCGATTGTGAGAATAATCTTCACCCATATCCGTAGTGCGACGGATTGGGTGGCATTTCATAGGGAAAGAGTATATGCTCACATTTAACCTATCACACAATTCTTATATGGTTTAGCCCTAAATCCATACAGTTGGTTGGACTTTAGAAATTTGCACGGTTTATGATGGGATAAGGTAACGATCAGGCGACGGCTCTGTTTTCCGCATATTACGCCGATATTCACCACCTCAAATAACTGAAGTAAAGATAGTAAATAATCCGAGAAAGCAAATAAAAAACTTCGTTTTTTCGGGTTTCCAGGGCTATTTTTGCATCCCCGCGCCACAACGCCCTACCTCTCCGACACCTTGGCTGCGCTGGTCGCTACCGACACAGGGGCAGGGAATATAAGATACAAGGCACCCTATTAGGACCCTTAAAAAGGCAATAGTCTGAAAAATTGGGCTGTTGTATTTTTATAATAGGACGAGGCAACGAAAAGGCAACGATTCCACTTGCTGCTGCTTGCGTTGGCGTTCACAATCTCAAATAACTAGCATAAAATAATAAAATTATTGCACGAGAAAAATATCACCTCGATATCCAATAACGAAATTACTACTTCATACCAATATTGTCGTACCTTTGAAACACGCCATACGAAGCAGACATTGGGGATAATAATAAAAATCACGTCCGAACAAAACCGCAGAAGCGTTGTTAAGTTTTCCTTCATGCAACAGGTTGAATTTTTCGAGGATGGTCGGCAAATCCTCCCTTATGGTCGCTTCGGGCAAACGTCCGCATTTGATGCCCCAGGTACCGCGCCCATGACGGCATGTTCGTCAAGGTCGGATATTTTAAGGTCGGAATTCGCCATAGCCTCCCAAGCTTATTTTCCTCCACGCTGCATCAGGTGCTGGTTGTATATTTCCTGCGGCATGGTGGATGTCATTTCCGTTTCCATACCTTTATAACTCATTATCCGTCATCATCCTTCTGCAACGCTTGGAACGAGCAAAACGACATACTTCTATCGGTTTTGAATCAATGCAGAAATAATCTTCGCCTCCATCTATTTCTGCGGCTATTCTTTCCCGGATTGTATTACATAGGGACAAAGTAATTTTACGTCTGTCATTGTATTGTCTGCGGAATATAAGATTGTGAATTTCAATACTATATTCCTGTAACTTTGCAAACAACAATGACTCACTGTCAATGCCAACAGCCTTTGATGTCATGTTCAATGCCTCTATTTCAAGGTCTGAGAACTACTCCTCTTCTTGACATATTCCCTGATTCATTGACCAAATTGCCGACTATTTGCTTGTATGGGTTAGGATTTTTTGCTAATATTGTGTTACTATATTTTCTATTGAAAAGTTTTAATTTGCTAAATATCAACAATATGCACAACTTTTATACATAAATCTTTTATCAATCTAATTCCGCCAACGGATTTTTAAATACCAAATATTTTATGAACGCACGTACACTTCTTATTCCACGTACACTTCTTATTCTTAGTCTGGTTGTCCTCTCCGGAGCGCCATGCGCATCTGCGCAGTCTTTCAAGGAAAGACTCAAGAACGCCGCAAAGAAGATAGAACAGAAAGTCAAACAGGAAGTAGCGCCCAAAACTTCCGGAAAAGTCCGGTAACACTTCAAGTCTCGACAGCGAACTCCAAAAGCGCCACGACGCCATGGTGGGGCCGGACAACAATAAGAACGCTGAAGACGAAGCTCCCACCGTCAGGTTGCCGGAGACCCACACTGCTCTTTTGCGCCACTCGGATACCCTGTCGAGGCAACGTATGGGATCAAATCGGTAAAGCCGGTGATGCCGCCGAGAGAGGCATCCGATCAGGTGAACTGGAGTGAAAAACAGCCGAATGTCTATGAGCTCGACAACCAGAGCCTTGTAGCCGAGTTTCTGATGCTCGACGACTGCTTTGCCGACGGCTACATCAAAACCCTCACCCCGGCACATTGGAGATACGATGAGATCGTCAAGGGCGAACTTTGGGCTCGCGTGGGCGCATTGAACAAGATGGTCGAGCAATACAACGAAGCCAAAGAAGAATACGGCGCCGACACTCACCAGTGGGTCATCAACGGCATCCACAACAAAATCGCCTCCGTGCTTGACTCTCGCGAGTACAAAACCCTGATCCGCTCATCCCTCACTCCGCTCTTCTCACTTAAAGACAAGTGGATCAGTGATGAGACCAAGGCATATTTCAATGCTCACGGAGGCTATGAGAACGCCCACAAAGCCAACTGGACCGTCTGGGATCCGCAGCCGAACAAAAAGCATCACGACATCAGCGTCCGGCCAGACCGGGAAAGTGATTGAGGAGGTCGGGGCTGGTGCTACGGTTGACATCGAGGAGTCCTGTATGTCCTGCACAACTCCAACAACGGCGGCGCATCCCACGCATTCATCTCGGAAGTGGCGAAGACGGCCGTTGCCGGCAAGAACATCGTGATCCCGGACTATGTCACATACAACGGTAAAAATATCCGGTGACGGAAATGCGTGGCAATATTTTCTCCGGCACCGCCATCAAGTCCGTGAAACTTCCGTCCACGTTGACGGAGATTTCCAATTCGGCATTCCGCGAGACTCCTATAACTGAAATAGTAATCCCGGCCTCGGTCAAGATAGTTCAGGGTTCGGCTTTCTACGGCTGCAAGAACCTCACGAAAGTAGTCTTCGAAAACGACGTCATGGATGAAGTCCACGGCTGTTTCCAGAAGTGCATAAATCTGAAAAACGTCAAGTTCCCACGCCGCGTCGGACTGATGAGTTACGATATGTTCGAGGGCTGCGTCAATCTCACAGAAGTGATGCTTCCGGAGAATCTGAGCGAAATTTATTCATCCATGTTCAGTGGCTGCAAGAACCTCAAGAATGTGGATATCCCGGCGAGCGTGACCAAGGTCGGCAACAGCGCATTCTCAGACAGCGGCATCACCTCGCTCGACCTCTCCAATGTCAAGGAATTCGAAGGGTTCTGCTTCTCCGGATGCAAAGCGCTCAAGACTGTCAAGCTGAACTCCAGCCTGAAGGAGAATTTCCTTATGGAGACCTATCAAGAATTCACGGAATGTCCGTTACTGGAAGTCAAGTACATAAACAACGAATATGTCTTCCCGGAAGGGTTCATCTTCGTAGACGACAGCAAGTAGAGTCATGAAAAGATATTATTTCTACTTTCAGTGGCGGCACTGCTGCTGCCTTTGGATAGTTCGGCCCAGAGCAAGCCGAAGATCAAGTCAGTGGATTTCACTATACAGGTTCCGACCCGGGGATGTCGCTTTTCGATGCACGCGAGATGCAGTTCACATCTGCGAAGACCGAGTTCGGAGACCTTGCCGCCACGGGCGGCATCCAAGTCCAGGAGATTGACTGGATCGGGGATTTCCGCGAGGACGATGAAGGGACATGTTCTTCAAGGACGGGTTCATATACAAGGCCCGGATCAAGTTCATGGTAGATCCTTCGGGCAAGTACGACACCGATTACATATTCAAGGACAACGACTACTACATCGACGGCAGCCGCATCAGCGCCACAGTCAACGGAGTGCAGGCCAAGGTCGAGCGCAGCGCTCCTTACTTCATCGACATTGAGGTATCCATGCCTGTTGGAGCCGGTGGAAAAGGCTCGATGCGTGATCTGGCACAGAGCAGCCCAACGGACTATGAGCTCAACAAGGACTCATACCGCGCATCGCAGAAAGCGTATTCAATCGCCGAGGCCGATGCTGCTTGCCCGGATGTGAGCCCGCTTGACGTGATAACCATCAATAATACGTATCACGCGGCGTTCCGTGCCATGCGCGAGTTCGGAGATGAGTTCATCGGGCATAAGAATATGCTTGTCACCAAGGTAATCGTAGATACCGATGACGAGCGCATATATGGAGATGTGGCATCGGACGTCAACAATACCATACAAGGCCCATTCAACATCAGGAAGTCTGGCTCAGCGACAAAGTCGATGCGGTAAAGTTCATACGCGCCATATTCGCAGTAATGCAGGGTTATACACCGGAACACAGCGATATCTACTGCCCCGAGTTCAGTTACCTCTTCCATACCCAGCGTGCCACGCTCTTTATCCCGGAGACTGCTGTAGCCGATGTAAGGGCGATGTTCAGCCGTCCGACCTGGAGTTTCCGCACACTGTTCTCGCTGAAAACCTACTCCGGCGACGTGCACTCCGCACAGGGCCGGTGCGACGGCAGCCAAACCGTTCTGCACAAGCCACGTATTCACCGACAAGGTAGCTGCGGCAGACAAGGTTTTCAGGTACGGCACCTGTAGCAATTGGCCGGAATATTATTATTCCTGCAAAATCTGCGGAAAGTGCGAACACAATGACAAACACGTGTTCAGTATGAACAGGCCAACGTGGGAGGTCCGGGCTCATCAGTATGATCAGCCTGTTGCTGATGACCAGGCTTATGTCGGAGTCAACTCCGCCGGGCAGCATGTATGGTGGTACAGTTGCATCTGGTGCGGACACTCCGAAGGCTATGACCAGAGGCACATAACCAAAGCAGAATGGCAGGCAAGCGGCACAGAGGGAACATACGAGAGCTATAGGGACGCCATGGCCGACATGACAAAACAGTTCGAGGAGAGTGCCCTTCTGAAGACCACGGCACAGCCGGGGATGTTCATTCTCAAAAAGTCGGACTCAAAGATGAGTCCTGCCTTCCAGAGTAGTGTGAACTTCGCCCTCAATGACAACCTCTTGGATGAAAGTGTCCTTGGCAATGATTATACACTTCCCCTGAATCACCGCCAGCTCAACTCGCTGGCCGAGCATCTCGTGAAAGAACTTACCGGCAGCGAGGCCACGGCGTCCTCCATTGGCCTGGACAAGGCTCTTGGCGGAAAAGCCCCGGCAGACGACTCCCCTGTCTCCCGCCAAGAGATGGCCGCCGTGATGTACCGTGCCCTTAGGTATATAGAAGAGTGCGGAGTATACTCATATACGGAGTTCGTTTCTGGGTTGGATAAATACTCCGATCACATCCGCATTGCCCCTTGGGCCAAGGAAGCCATGGCATTTATGGAGGCTCTCGGGCTTATGAACGCTTCTTCCGGCGGTACCCTCTTTCCAGAGAAGACCTGCTCCATCGAAGAAGCCATAGACCTGACCGAGAAGTGCACGCACGCCCACCAGCTCGGCTGGTATCAGGCAAGGTCGTGGGGCGAAGGTGACGGCAGATCCTATTTTGGCAATGTCTGTTATATACCTCACCAAGAAATGAGTACCAACCATACCTATGCCCCGGGTGAGAGGGTTTGGGTTACTGGACCGCGTTTGGGCGGGTCATCGAAATCCCTTCCGATTTTGGAGCCGTACACCGGCCAGATTCTGTATGTGGATGCCGAGTGGTTCCGTCCTGTGCGGAAGTTCGTCTATACATCGAAGCGCACAATCACAGGACCTATCATCTTCCAGGATTATTTTGATGGTGTTTCCATCAAGACTTTCTAAAACGAAGAAAGCGGCTAAAAAGGCAATAGACAGATGAATATCCGACGCCAAGGCGTACACGCGCAAATTCCTGACAGGATCTGCAAACTGCCGGGCAGATAAACGTAAAGCGGATAAAATGCGCTGCTACTCTCGTAAAAGTAAACACAAAGAGGTGAGAAGATAGAATATTGTACTTTTGATAGGTGGTTCTCCTCGACTGTTCGAGGAGAACCATTTTTGAGTTTCCTCTCCCGCTGGTCGTACAGCGTTTCGGGATACGGTCGTACAGGACGGTAAGCCTCGTTTTGCTGGTTCCGTCTAGCCGGGCTCGGTGATGACGCTGCCGGAGAGTTCCGATTCTGCGACCGTTGCGATGAGTACTTCCGTTTTTCACTGCCTCTGCGGGTAGCTTCTTTCACCGCTCCGGATAGATCTTTTGCCAGCCGCTTGCCCATGGCAGCCCTCTTCCACTGTTCCCTATGAGTTTCCATTATCGCCACGAGTATTGTATCTTTTTCGGCAAAGCGACGCAGAGTGTCTATTTCGCCGCCAGGTATGATGTAGAGTACCGTTGTCCGAGTACGCCGAGCATACTGTCCGTTCTCATGCGATGCGTATGGTATTTGTCCCTTTCCGCATCACTCCATCCTGCCGCAGCCTCGCCTTGCAGGGCAAGCCCGGTGACGTGGCGATGGGCGATGTGTATGTCCTCGTACATCCTCCACAGCCGTGCCGCTGCCTTCCACTTCCCGCATCTGCCGCCGCTCATATATCAAAATGGCGATCATACTGCCTATGACCGCCACTAAGATGATATATCCGAAAATGATTTTATGCTGCAATGGCATTCGTTTCTTTTCCATACGTATCACTTCTTATCCTTTAAAAGCAAATTCTCACCACGGCAGACCTTGCAAGCTCGACCTGCAACAAAACTCAACAATATCTTTCTATTCTTCTTCTCCCAACAGAAGAAGAGCATACAACACTTCCTCCTTTCTTTATCCGGATACTGTCCTAACAGCTTTTGGAAACAGTCGTCAGTACACCGGTTTCTCAGAAAGCAAGGACAGGACGCACATTGTCACTGCCGTCGAATTTACTTGCCCAGATGCAGCGCACCATGCCTTGGAAGTTGTTCAAAATCCAGTACCATGTGTGGTACTTCGAGTGCTCGAAGACGAACAAAACGAGACGAGGTTGTTGAATGTATCCTTGTCCCCAACGGCGATATTCTCCATCCATTTGTTCAAAGCGGCGGGAACATCTCCTTGGCTCTTCCAGAGGAATTCTCCAGTGTCTGGCGAGGTTTGCTGGGTAACGTCCGCCAAAGCCGGACAACCGCCCAGATTTTGCAGGATGTCCCACCATTGGCCGGAGGCTGGAAGATACCAGCCGGTCGTGGTCGCAGGAACCGGACAGGTCGTGTTATAATCATAGGCGGCCTTGAATGCGGGATAACTGTCGAAGTTGCCGCGATTGGTGCGGATATGCTCGCAATTTCCGTAACCGCTGATGTCGTTGTAGTTATCGGCTTTCGTCCTGCATGTTGTAAGCCCCTCATCCATACCGAAAGGCCCCACGCTTGTCTTGTCGCGATATTCTTCACAGCCATGACAAGGCCATGGACATTACCTTCTCCGCCTAACTTCTCTTTTCCTTTGCACCGATACGGCTCTTGTCCGTCTGGAAAACGATGCCGACGACTTTAGCCGCCTGCACCGTCGTTTCGTACGCCTCTTTCGGAATCAGATACCCCGTCGTACCGTTATTTTTCGTGCAGTAGAAGTCTCCGATGCGGGCAATGCCCGATTCGGCATAGGTGACGTTCTTTATGGTTTCCGCCGCGCCGTCCACCTTGTATCTCTTGTATTCCCCTACGACAGGATGGGACGCGGACGTGGTGATGGTAAACTCCTGTTCCCCGTCATAACATCCCTCGATAGTCGGCATGGACGAGTGCACCAAGTAGCGGTAAGTGCCGTCAGCCATGCGCAGCGGCTTGGCGGTGCCTGTGAACGTAGCTTCTGCCCCACGGTGTAGTCGGGAACATTCGCGTCGATAAACTTGTAAACGGTCTTCGGCATCTCGATGACGGCCAACGCCATGCGGTGTTTCATGGCGAAATAGAGGTGGATGGTGTTGCCCGTCCCTGTCGTTGAGCCTCCGGCTGTCATCAGGTCGGAGGCGGTGTAAGCGGCATGGGTGCTCTGGTCGTCCCCGGGTTGCCAGCCATCAATGAGCGGCTTGAAGAACTCGGCATCGGTCATGACCGCCCCTCCGCAGGTGTGGCAGTCTTGCCCGCCATGTCCGCCTGATAAGGATAGTAGAGGTAGTAGCTCTCTCCATCCATTCCGGCGGCAAGTGTCGTACCGTCGGTTTTCCACATGATGCCGCCCGTGGCGGCATCCTTTCGGCTGTCAGCTTCACGTTTGAATAAACCGGCTTTCCGCCGCGCACCATGTAGAATCCGCAGGCATCGCCTTCGGTGAACTCGGTGGTGTAGCCGTTCTCCACGGCACGGGTCTCGACACGGGTTTTCATATTCTAAACAGCCGATGTATATCCGCCATCGGTAACGGAGATTGTCAGTTGCTGCGCCTTGTCTTGCACGGCAGGGAACTCTTCTTGCGTGCAGGATACAAGCAGCAGGAGCAACGCAGCTTGCAAGAGGTGGTATATGTTTTGTATCTTCATATTCTTAAAGGACTAAATAGGCAAATAGTTCAGAAAGCAAGGACGGGACGGACAGCGTTACTCCATTTCTTATAGACAAAGTCGCAGCACACGTAATCAGAGGAGTACACGTTCCAGTTCCGTGCGCGGAACTGATTTAACTCCGATGACGACCAAAAACGGTCACCGGTGGTAAAATCATTCTTGCTGTCGGCTGCAATTTTATTCATCCAAGCATTCAAGGCAGCTGGAACATCGCCTTGACCTGCCAACGGAAATCACCGGAATCCGACGAGGTTTGCTGACCTTTATCCGCCATAGCCGGACAACCGCCCAGATTCTGAAGGATGTCCCACCACTGACCGGAGGAAGGAATAAACCGGCCTGTGGTATTACGAGGTGGGCGGTATTCATTTATACTGTACATATCATTCCATTTCTCGACGGCTTCGAAGGCCGGATATGCCTCAATTCCACCGATACTATTTGCATGGTCAAGAATCTTGGTGTAATTGTGCAGACCGCTGATGTCAGAGTAGATTTCAGACTTGGACCAGCAGTCTTTCACGTCTTCCAAATTATTCTCTTCATGGCTCCATTGGATATCTGTTGCGGTGTTCTTTAAGGCCATTACAAGGCCATGCACATTCCCTTCGCCCAATTTGGACTTTTCGGCAGTGCCGATACGGCTCGGGTCCGTCTGGAAAACGATACCGATGACTCTTCTTTCTATTTCACTTTTGTTTGGAGTACGGGAGCAGGCTTGGGGCTTGCTATCTTCATACTGCCGTCAGTATAGATTTTGCGCAGGCCGCCGTCGCTCCAAGTCCCGTCGGAATAGAAGTAGTCGCCGATTTTAAGTTCGTCAGCTGTGAAACTTTGCTTTACCTTTTAGGTGACGTTCTCCTCGCCACATGCAACCCACGTGCCACCGGTCACCGCCTGCACGTCTATCCCGCTTGCTTTCACGGTGATGGTGTAGGCATACCGCTTGCCACCGAAAACCCAAATTTGCCGGCAGCTTCTGTTTCGGGGTGTAGGTAAAGTCATTGCTGCCTATGCTGATTCGGATGAGCGGCTTGCCCGTCATATCCTGCGGCGGCACTAACGCCTCGTATTTCTTCGTTGCGGCATCGTAATAGGGCTTTATCTCGTCGTCCGATTGGTCTCCCGGTGCAACCAAGCCAGCGGTTGAGTGGGTTAGCGGGTCTCCGAAAATGGTGACGGTCGCACCCTCCAACTCCTCTTCCGTAATGCCTTCGCCAGCTTTGAGAATTACTTCGATTTTCGCCATGCGGTGGATGAAACGGAGATTTATGGCTTGGTCATAACGCCCTATGGCACTGGCGTACAGGACATCGAAAGCGGCGTACCCGCCACTTTGGTCGGAAATATCCGTTTCCGATTCTATGTCCGGGGTCCATGCACTGACGCGGGCTTCATCGGTGTTCTTCCAATAGAAGGCATTATCGGCATCCTTCGGGCTTGCATTGCCCGATGCGTCCATCACGTATGTTTTGTTACCAAACACGCCTTCCAGTGACACTCTAATCTCCTCGCCGCCCGTCCACGCATCCTTACCTCCGGCGCGGGTCTGCGGCTGCGCCACCTCCGCCGTCAGTTGCAGCGGGTACTTGCCGTCGGGCAGGGGCGCGGTGCTTTCATCCTCACTGCTACAGGAAGCGAGCACCCCACAGATGAGCATCATAACCGGCAACCAGCCGCCGATGCGCGGCCACGGCCTTCTCGCTATGTTCCTTATTATTTTCATATTGTCTTTATTTATTTCGTTTTGTGCCACTGCCCGTTGCGACGCGGGCTGCCGCACCATTTATTATATATGGCGTGCCTCCGTCTTACGCCTGATGCACGGCAGTGGCTTTCAGACACACTACATTTTTGCATCACCCGCATGGCTACCACCGTCGTTCCAGTTTTCGATGGTGCTTCCGCTAAGGGTCAGCCCCGTCTTCTTCACCGTGATGGTGTAGGTATAAGAATAACCGGCCTCCAACGCGGGTTTGATCATGTCCTTGTTGGAGTAGCTCTGGTATTCCTCGTCATCGGGAGATATCTCAAGCACCAAAGCGTTGGCGAGTGTCTGCGGGAGCAGGATCATGGTGAAAGTCATCACGCCCGTGGCGGCGTCAAAGGTTGCCACGCACTTGTCCGTGGCCGTCTTCGGGGCACCGGTGCACTGGCGTAACATCCAGTCGCTCACAACGCTGCCCGCGGTCGCGGCGGTACCGGTCTTCACATCGAACGTTCCCTCGTGAACCAGGCCGCCCAGCTTGTAGTCGGCGAATTCCAGCACGGCAGTGTCGTCGAAACCGTCGGTGTTCGACACCTGCACCTTGAGGATAAGACGGGCCATCTTGTGCTTGAAGGAGCAGTCGCTGCCGCCCGCGGCGGTGTTGTCCGTGAAGCTGACGGTCGGGCTGTCTTTATCGGCCTTGGCTCCCGTGGCATGGATGTAGTCCACCTTCTCCTGTTCCGTGGTCGTGGGCTGGTTGCTTGTATTTACCGTAATCTTCCCGTCTGTACCAGGCAGGGTGGAGGCGTTTGCGCCCGATGCGTAAGGCGCGTAGGCGGCAAAAGTAAACTCGAGGAAAGCATCCTCGAAGAAGATGCCGCCACCCGCCGTCATCGGGGTAAAGTCCGCGTTGGTGCCGGTACTCGTGGTTGCGTATCCCACGTTCTTGTACTTGCCGCCCATGGTCGTGGTCGTGCCAGGGGCATCCACCACCATCACGCCGATTCGGTCGGCGTTCCACCCGTTGTCCACAGCACGGGTCTTCGGCCCGCTCACGCCTGCCGTGATTCGTGCTTCCACCGGATTGTTCCGTACCTCGTTCTCTTGTGTACACGCAGCCAATAGCGTTGCCGCTGCTGCAATAATGAAAACCTCATGTTCATTGTCATAATCTTGTTTTTTTGATTAAAATATTTATCGTCAGTTAGCATCCCCATTGCCGCTTTCTACCTCGTTCCAGCCCGTGATGGTTGCGCCCGTTACCCCGGCCTCTACGGGCAAAAGCAGATTACCCGTGAGTTTAACCGGTTTGGTGCCGTTATTGAAGTCCCTTATGGCCTCGGTAAGGTCGCTCACTACCCGCTGCGTGTCACCGTTGTTGAAAGTGATGTCCACCGTCAGCGTATGCGTTTCCGTCGGGACGATGCCGAGCAGTCGGAAAAAGATTGTGAACTTGTTGTCGTCCTGCCTGAAAGCGTTTGTTACTTGTTCCGCTACACTCCGGTCGCCTGTTGCCATATCCGCTGCCGAAGCCACGCCGGAGAGCGTTGCCGTAGCCGACTGTACACGGCTGTAGTCGCCTTCCGTGGCGGTCAGTTCGATGTCGAGCCTGCGCACGTATTGTCTCATCGGGGCGGTGACGTGCAGGGTGTCATCCGCCACGACGCTGATGTCCTGGTGCGAGGCGAAGAGGTAGCCGGGGTGCGGCTCTATTGCACCCGTCAGATCCACCGGATTCACCGTTGCCTTGTTTCCGTCGATACTAATCCCTCCGGGGAGTTGTACACCGTCAGACCGTAGCCACCGGGCGCGAGCAGCGCGTCGAACGCGTTGGTCGCCGCGCTCACGTTCTGTTCCTCCCGCCGATGCGCAGTGTGTATGCCTGCGGTATGTCCGCCTCGGTGCTCTTTCCGCTCCAGTCCGTGGTTACGACCACCGCCCCACGGTCGGGGTGCGGCGTGTCATAGAGGTCGTCCTTCACGCACGAGGTCAGTATGGTCACCGCACCTATTAGATATAATAAGGTATAAGCCTTTCCGTATGCTCCCATATATTCCTTTATCTGTCGTATGATTGTCGTTGTATTCATTGTTCCTCCTTTCCGCTAAAGATGTTCCACACCAGGGTGACACCCGCCGAGACGGGGCCCCACCAGTTCTTTGTTTCGCTGCCGCGCCTTACCCTCACGCCGTTGATGACCACATACTTGTCATAGTCGGCATGGATATAGCCCAACCCTAAGGAGAAGTCCATCGAGAGGGCATTGTTCAACTTCAGTTGGTAGCCTCCGGTGATGCCTCCACCCGTAAGGTCTCCCTGTTTGCCTGTCGCGGAGAGCTTATAATTGAACTGCCCGGTCTTGAACATTACCCCAAGGTAGCCACGCTTCTCCTTACCTATATAATGGCGGAATTCGGGAGCCACTTCCCAAAGGGCGTATCTTCTGTCCTTTTCATTCCACGCCCACGAAGTCCACGATCCGTTCACGGATATTCCCCATGACGGGTTGATGCGCCACTCGATGCCGAGGTCGGGCGGGAACGTCGCCCAACGCAGCAGGTTGGCACGCAGTGATAATCCCAAAGTTGTGGATGATGCCGGCAGTACGGATTCAGGCTGATTTTCCTGTCCGAAGGATGCCTTTGTCTCCTCTGCGTCTTGGATTGTTTCTGTAGCCTTGTCGTTTTCACGGAGTGACTGTTCCTTTTCTTCCTCGTAACCGGGATGTGTATCCTCCACAATAGCCGGCACTTTCTCTTTCGGCAGTATGATACGCACCGTCACGAAGTCGCCATCCGAGGCATGGTTACGGGTGATGAAGTTGTTTTCACGCAGTCCTTTCCGGGTAATCAACTCTGATTTCACACGGTTGGAACGTATCTTCGCAATGGCAAGGCTTGCCCGTTCCGACTTGCCGGAGTTACAGTATCCGTCCACGTAAAGAGGCAGACGTCCCTCCACTATGTCCGGTTTGTTACTTTCGATGCACTCAGAAGGCGCGTAAGTTCTTGACCATTACCGTTCCATGGCACATAGAACATGTCCTTCTGCGGCACGAAGCGGAAGGTGTAAACTGTGTCTGTTTTCTGCTGCGCAAAAGCCGGAAAAGCTGCCGATGCCAGCCACGAAAACAAAATGAAGAATAAGATTCTTTTGCTCATTTTATATGCTTTTTTATTTCCAATTAGGAATATCAGCATACAAAATAAGCGAATAGATTTTATTCTGCCCGATTCTTGCCTATAAAAATTGTCTCAATTGTCAGAATCGCATATTTTTGTGGTTTAGAACATTTCAGTTTTGTCGTTCAGGCTATTTTTTGTCGCTTGGGCTATTTTCCCCATCCACACACACCGTATTATTCTGCCTCTGTTTTCTTCCATTTAACAGGGTACAGCCTGCATTTTCCTTGAACAGCCTTATAAAATGGCTTGGTGACAAAAAACCGGATTTCTCGGAGATGTCGGCTATCGTCAACCTCGGATATCGCGCAAGCAGACGTTTCGCATATTCTATACGAAGTCCGGTAATCCAATCGCGGAGCGACATGTCATACGTAGTTTTGATGTACCCGGACAGGTAGGTACGGTTGGTATGAAGCACATCTGAAAGCTCCTTTATGGTAAGGCCGGGCCGGATATAAACGTCCGCATCGATACAACCTTTGATTTTTTCGCTATTTCGGCATGGAAAAGGAGTATCCTGCCTCTGTGCCTGTTCCCGGTTTGTGTGTGTCACACAGGTGTTCCTCTTCAGAAGTCATGCCATCTTCCATCGCGTTTTCCACCTGTTCGTAAAACAGCAGATAGTTCAGATAGCAAAGGAAGAGATAAATGTAAAACGGTACCGATGACAGAATCCAGATATAGACGTATTCATCAGGCAGGAAAGTAAGCAGTCCGCATCCCACACCGAATATGATAGCCCAGTAGGTGAAAATGGAAAGCCATTTGATATAGGCACCGATGTCGTCCGCACGGGTGTCATCGAAAATGCGGATGACCCTGTGATAGGCCCGGAGAAGCCTACGGGTCAAGAACAGCCCATAGATAACCAACCATGCGGCCAAGGCAAACATCACCGTTGTCTGTAAACCACCTTTTGGTAACAACAGCAGAACGATGCCGGAAAGGATGGAAAACAGTATCCATAGACAGATATGTGTCCGTAACCTACGTTTAGTGATATAAAAGCGGTCAAGCAGAGTGGTGAGGTCCGAACTGAACAACCAGTAGCACAAAAATAGGTGGACAGGTTCATCAGGATGGCGGCATCGGTATTCTTGAACCTGATTCCAAAAAGAAATGTACCGAATAGTTGGCGGCAAGTAACAGTATGGCTACCCCATAATTCGCCGGGAACGCAGATAATTATTGAAAATGGCTTTTTCCGGAGGTTGAAGCCAGCAAAAAATAAAAGCCGAAGAACGACATCAACGGTAGCGCAATGCAAAGTGAATAACTGTATATAGATGATTCCATTTTTTATGCCTAACTATTTTATTGTAAAATTAGCAAAAATACTGAAAATATGGCGGATTTGCCGTGACGATTTACTTTCAACACCCTATTTCCCTTGCCACTATGGCATATAGAAAAAAAGGCAGGAAAAGGGATGATATATCCCTAATCCTGCCACACATATCCGCACACTTGTTCACATTTTTATTCCTTTCGGTTTGCATACGAATCCCGCCCGTCCGATAACGATATGATCGGCAATGAAATTCCCAGACGGACTTCGGTCATTCGCCGGGCTGCGTATCTGCGGAGCATCTTCGGTTGGTTGTGACGGTACGTTCCGTACACCTTCCGTATCCGGCTTGACCTCCTGCCCGTCATTCTCCTTTTCGGCGACTTCGGGCACGGGCGGCGCAAGCTCCAACTGTATCTTGCGGTCGAGCGCGGCAAGTTCGGACTTCAACTGTTTCAGTTTATCTTCTTTTTTCCATACCTTGCCCGCTATTTTCTGCAACTGCGGAATATCCCTCTCAATGCCTCGTTTTTCGCCTTGTACTGGTCAATGGTGGAGGGTATCTTCTCCAGTGCGTTCAGGAAGTTGCGTGCGGCGGCCACCGGGTCAGCCATCGCCAGATGCCCGTTGTTGTAGGTGTACTTGTACTTGTAGTTCCTCCACCACGAAGCGGTTGTCGGTAAACTCCAGCCCCTCTTTGAGCATCCTCTCGCTGACCACCTTTATCGGGAAACCGTAAAGTTCTCCGACAGGATTGTACAGTCCGCCCGTCGTGGCGTTCTTCGCTATCTCCTGCAAACGCTTTCCGATAACCTTCTCATCCGAAGAAGAAATGCCGTCCTCCTTGACCGCATTCAGGCGGTTGCCCTCCTTGTCGGTCTTGACGACGGAAAGGAAACGGTTCCAGTCCTCCGTCATGGCATTGATGACCGCCGTGTTGTTGCGCAGTTCCCCGTCTTGGCTTCCAATTTGAACTCCGAATCACGCTTGCCCTTGTTGAACGACTTGCGTTCCCCTTCGAGCGATGCGATTTTCTTTTCAATTTCGCCTTATCGAGCAGATCGGTATTGCCGGAGAGCAACGCCATGTATTCCGAGAAGTTCATGCCCGACTTCTCGTCCATAGCCCCCTCGTCGATGGTACGCGCACCCAACGCGCCGGACTTCAACTGCGAGATGAACGTCTGCTTGCAGTGCAGCAGGTTGAACTTGTACGAGTCCAGCGACTTTTCCACGGCATAAATGATGACATCCACGTTGTTCCCTGCGAAATGCTTGGCAATCTCGTTGCCCGCCCTGACTCCCCGTCCATCCTCCTTGTTTGCAGCTGACAACCGGCGATAACTGTAAAGAGCAACTCCTTCCACGCTATTGGTTCAAGTGTGGAATTAAGGTAACAGGCTCTGACAAAGCCCACAAGTATAAATAAGCAACAGCCCACACCTGTTTGAGACGTAAGGATATCAGCTTATTCTCTACTTGTTTTGAATTGTCAGATTCGTTACCTGAGAATAAAGCCAAACACTTTCCCGTGTTATGTATGTCTGCATTGCCTGCAACAGGCAGTACAAGATAAAGATAACAAAAATATCGAAACATAATACTAACTAAGTGTCCCCTTTTCGGGCTGTTGCATATTATTTGTCCATATTGCGATGCAATGCTTTTCATATATTTCCGCGACTCTGCGGCGTAATGAAGCGGGTTTTATAACGGTTAACGAAGTGCTTCTGGAGAGTAACTCTATCACGAAATCGTTTGTAATTCGAAGGCGGACGCTTATTCTGAATTCATTTTCCGTATCGGTAAGGATGGTTTGCGAATGATGCAGCGGAACCGATTTCAGGAAACGACCGTCGAGAGCACTGTATGAAAGGACTATATCCTCTACCGGAATGTCCTCCTGATTCCAAATGCCGAAACAGTCTTTGAACAGATTGGCGATGTCGATGGTTTCGTCTCTTTCAAAAGTATCTGCAAGTATCTGAAAGTTGGAAATACGCTCTACGCCGAATAGTTTTAGTTATTATTGCTGCTGCCGGGTGGCGCCGTGCAGAATGTTGCATTGCTGGCTTTGGCAGCATGGCTGGTGATTTACGGGCTTGTGCTGGCCCGCAGGGTCATTGTCGCATACCGCAGAGCCGTCAGGATTTTCGATGACACGCATGCAGATGATATAGGGGCATATATAGAATGGCTTTCCATATTCACTTATTGGGCTGTTATCTTCGGTGTCGGATGCGGATTGCTGACATTTCTGCCAGACAAATATGTTTTTATCTGGGTGTTTTCATCAATCCTGTTCTACAGTTATCTTTTCACTGTTATCAGAACTACCTGCTGTTCTATGAACAGGTGGAAAATGCTTTTGAGCAAGATATACAGTCTGAAGAAGAACTTCTGACAAATTCGGGAACTGAACCCGAAATGGTTTCAGAAGAGGAAGTTCCAGTGTCCTATACAGAAATTATAGAGAAAGTGGCCAACTGGATAAAGACAGACGGCTATGTCCAGCAGGGACTTACCATAAAAGAACTGTCCGAAATACTTCATACGAACCGTACCTATCTTTCCGCTTATATCAAGACTACGTATAAAATGACATTCCGCGAATGGATAACCGGTCTCCGGTTGGAGTATGCGAAAAACATACTGAAGGAGCATCCGGAAATCAATATACAGAAGCTGGCTGAGTCTTCCGGTTTTCTTTCCCGCAGTAACTTTATCAAATCATTTACAGAGAAGGAAGGATGTACGCCTGGCAAGTGGAAAAAAGCAAATCTGGAATAATTTGTGTGGTAAAAAGCCGATGAAAAAGGTCTCAGAAGCTCATTTTCAAAAAGTGCTCAAGCGACAAAAAAGTGCTAATTCGACAAAAAAAGTGCTCAAACGACAATTTGAAAAGTGCTCAAACGACAATTTTTATAAAACGCTGTATTTCAACAGAAAAAGTTTTTGTAATATTTTTTGCATTTATTACCTTTGGAGAAGACAAAGATAATAAATTCAAGTTTATATGAGCAGAAAAATCACTTTTCTCACCCTGTTTCTGTGGCTGATGACGGTAACTTTTCCTGTCATTGCGCAGCAGAAAGCAGACACGACCTACACCTTCCGGTTCGTTACGCAGAAGGACATGTTCTACGTGCCTTGGAATGGCAATGACACGGAACTTGCCCGTCTGTTGGAATGTATCGAAAACAACAAAACCACAATTCTTGACGGCAAGCTGCCGCTATTGGTTGACGGCTACTGTAATTCACTGGGCAGTGAAGCCGAGAACCTTGCCACGGCGAAGATCCGTGCCAACCGTGTGAAATCCGAACTGATTATCCGTGCGGAAATAAAGAGGAGAATTTCATTACCCGCAACCATGCGACTGAGGGTGATTTTGTCACCGTGCGCCTGACGGTACCGGTAAAGGGAACTGCCGCGACGGATGCGGAAGCACGACGCAAGGCGGAAACCGAACGACTGGAAGCCGAGAAGCGTGCCGAACAGGAACGGCTTGCCGAAGAGCAGCGCAAGGCGGAAGAAGCCCGACTTGCCGCTGAAAGGCAGAAGCCGAGAAAGCCGCTCAACAAAATACACTTGCCGACACGCCGTCGGAAACCAAAATCACAACTGATTATCATCTCTCCCTGCGTGCCAACCTGCTGCGCTGGGCTACCCTGACACCAGATCTTGGCGTGGAATGGCGCATCTGCCCATCGTGGGGCATTGCCGTAAACGGCTCGTGGACTTCATGGACGTGGAGCGACAAGGACCGCCGCTATGCACTCTGGGAAGTGGCTCCGGAAGTGCGTTACTATATGGGTGAGAAGAAAGCCTGGTATCTGGGCGCGATGTTCAAGGCCGGACAGTTCAACTACAAGTTCTCCGAAGCAGGCAAGCAGGGCGACCTGATGGGTGGCGGCATCACCGCCGGCTATCAGCTGCGGCTGAACAAGGCACTGGCTCTTGATTTCAACCTCGGTCTGGGCTACCTGAATGCCGAGTTCGAAAATATGAAGTCATCGACGGTGTACGTGTACGCCGCGGCAACGAAACAAAGGACTGGTGGGGCCCCATCAATGCCGGTGTGACATTGGTATGGAAGTTATTCTAATACGGAGGAATAGAGTATGAAAGCAAGACAATATATATATATGATGGGAATGGCAGCCGCCGTGCTGCTCTCTTCCTGCGTGAAGGACACGCTTTATGACACGCCACACCCGCCAGCGGGAAGATTGCGGTGACAGCCGACTGGTCGGCCCGAGGTGAGGGTATCAACATACCTGCCACGTGGACGGTCACCATGGGCGACTATACGGGTACGGAGACTTCCGCCACCCATGCCCCGACCATCTGTTTGCTCCGGGCAGCTACACCCTTGCGGTGTGGAACCCGGCTGAAGGAATCACGGTGAACGGCACCACAGCCACCATTGCCGCAGCCACGGGAACCCGGGCAGGCACGGATACCTTTGTGAACAATGCCCCGGGATGGTTCTTCACCTATACGGAACAGGTGACCATCGAGAAAGACAAGGATTATCCGCTGACCGCCGCAATGAAGCAGCAGGTACGCGAACTGACGCTTGTCGTCGAACCTACTGGTGATGCCGCCGGACGCATCACGGAGATTGTTGCCCATCTGACGGGTGCAGCCGGAACACTCGACTTCGCTACCGATACCTACGGAGCCGCTTCGAACGTCGTGCTGCCCTTCACCAAGATTACCGAAGGTGACGATGCCGGCAAGTGGAAATCCACGGTGCGGCTGCTGGGTGTGACAGGCACGGAACAACTGCTGACGGGTGAAATCCGCTATGCGGACGGCAACCCGACCCCACGATGCTGAAAAGCGACCTCACGGAAGCCCTCAAGGAGTTCAATACCAGAAAGGGCGCATCGCTGACCCTCGGCGGAACGCTGGTTGAGACTCCCGAAGGCATGGAAGTGGACGGAGCCGAAATCAACGGCTGGGAAGAAGTGAAAGGTGATGATGTAAATGCTGATTTGTAAATAATAAAATTATAGATATAATGAAGACAAGATTTTTGCACTTGCAGCGCTCACCCTCGCACTGGTAGCCTGCAACAACGACAACGAGAACCTGAACGGTGACCCGTGGCCGCCCAGTTTACCGCCGACATCGCCCCCGCCACCCGCGCCAGCGGAACCACCTGGACTGCCGGCGACCGTATCGGCATCACCGACATCGGCAACGATTCCCAGTACGGCAACGTGCCTTTCATCCTGAAAAGGGAAATTTGAGGCAGAAGGAAAGGTCATCTATATCGAAGATACAAAGGCCCATACTTTCCGCGCCTACTATCCGTACAATGCGGCGGGAGGCATCCTCGCAGCCACGACCGATGCCACGGCGCAGCAGAACCAGCCTGCCATCGACTTCCTCTTTGCTTCAGGAGCCACGGGAGACAAAAACAACCCGGTAGTAAGCTTCACCGACAAAACCGCCAAAGGCGGTGAAGACAACTCCTTCCACCACCGCATGAGCCAGATAACCCTTACCTTCGAGGCGGGCGACGGCGTGGATTTCAGCGTGGTCAAGCCTGAACGTTACACGCTGGACGGATTGTTACTCACCGGTACGTTCAACACGGTCGACGGTATTGCCACCGCAGACAACGGGGCACAGACCGGAGAATTGGCCATGGATCTGGCAGACGGCAATCTCACGTCATCGATCATCCTCTTCCCGCAGACAGTTGCATCACTGCCGTTGGTTGTGAATTACAAAGGTCAGGAATATCATGCCACACTCAACATGCCCGAAGGCGCACTGCTGGCGGGCAACAACTATACCTATACCGTCAAGGTACGCAACAAAGTCCTTGAAGTCAGCGAAGCCACCATTGCAAAGTGGAACGATATAGACGGTGGAGATGTGGGTGCTGACCTGTAGGATGTTAATAATTAATCGATTAGAATAAAGACTTATGAGACATAGATTATTTATCCCCGCAGCCACCGCACTGCTGTTCGCCCTCGCCGCCTGCACGCAGGACGAACTTGCTGGCGATAACCGTCTGCCCGAAGGTGAATACCCCGTCATCATCCGTGCCACCGGATTGTCCGTAGAAGCAACGCCGCTGGCAGCCCTTCCACCCGTGCCTCTGTGGACGGCGACTGGCAGGGCGTCACTTCCGTGGCACTCAAGACGGGCGATGCGGTAAAGGAATACACCGTAACGGCTTCTACCGATTTCAAGAGTGCCACACTTTCACGCGAGAACGACCCGTACTACTGGACCAGCCGCGACCCGATTACCGTATCGGCATGGTGGCCCTTCGACAATGCCGACATCACACAGATGCCTGCCGTGAAGGTGGCCGAAGACCAAAGCAAATTGGCTGACTTCCAGAACAGCGACTTCATCTCTGCAGAGAACCGGAAGGTGGAATTTAACAACCCGACTCTTGAATTTACCCACCGCACGGCACGTGACAATCGAACTGAAGCCCGGCACGGGATTCACGAGCGTCGCCGGTGCCACGGTGAGCCTCGTGAGCCTGTCCGCCTATAACGGCAACCCGGCCGCCATCAAGACCTACAACGCAAGCGGCAACACCTACGAGGCACTGACCGCCCCGCAGACCGTTGCGGCAGGCAAACCGTTCGTCAAGGTGGAACTCGGCGGCGGCACCTTCTACTTCCGTCCGCAGAACAACGTCGTATTAGAAGCGGGCAGCCGCTATAAATATACCGTTAAGGTGAACACCACTGGCTTGACGTTAGAGGGTTGCACCATCGGTGATTGGGCTGACGGCGGCGGCGAGAGGCGCAGCCGAGTTGGGCTACATCTACGATAGCAACACCAAGACCTACACGGTCTATAACGCCGACGGCCTACTGGCATGGAACGAAGCCGCACAAAAAGACAGATCGATAAATTGCACCCTCACCGCCGACATCGACCTCACGGGCAAAGACTGGACACCGATAGGCACAAACTTTTATAACTCATACACCGGCACCTTCGACGGCGGCGGCCATACCATCATGGGGCTGACCGTTACGACAAATGACCAATATGTGGGTCTGTTCGGCAGGCTCGGTAAAGCTGGCACGGTGAAGAACGTGGTGATGGATGGCATACAGATAACATGCAATCACAGGTTGGGCTATGCCGGCGGCGTGGCAGGATTTAGCTGGGGAGGCACCATTGAAAACTGCTCGGTGTCGGGCAGCGTCAGCGACGATATGCGCCGGCGGTGTGGTGGGTATTCAATGGGAGGCTTCCATCACCGGATGCAGCTCCTCCGCCACAGTGAAGGGAATGGTCCAGGTCGGCGGCGTGGCAGGTGAGACGAATTCGGGTGCCACCCTGACCGCTTGCTATGCCACAGGCAACGTGACCATAGAAATAGACCCCATAAATAATATCCTTGGCGGCGGTCTGGTGGGATTCAACGCAGGAAGCAGCGTCCTTGCCTGCTATGCCACGGGCAACGTAACCAGTACGGGTAGTAGCACTGGCAATGTATATATCGGCGGCTTTTGGGAGGAAACTACACCACCGTGACCGCCTGCTATTGGAAGAACAATCATGAACAAGGCATCGGCTACAATAAGGAAGGCATCGCCCCCGAAGCCACGAAGGTGGACGGCACTGGCGTTACCTGGCAGAATGCCGTTGATGCCATGAACACCGCCTTGCAGAAAGCAGGCTCAGAGTGGCGTTACGAACTTAAGGGAGCATTGCCCACCTTGAGGAAGCAGTAAACCGTCGGGGGGAAAAGTTACGCCCGCAACGGAAAGAACCAGAGTAATAAAACAACAGATATAATGAAGACAAGATTTTTTGCACTTGCAGCGCTCGCCCTCTTATTGGGCGCCTGCACGCAGGACGAAGCAGGCTTCCTGCCGGAAGGGGCGGAAGGCACATCCATCGTCTTCACCGCCACGGGGCTGAACCCCGCTGCGACAGCCATCGCCGGCACCCGTGCCCCTGTGGATGGCAATTGGGAGGGTGTGCAGAGCGTGGCAGTCATGATGGACGGCACGGTGAAGGCATACGACGTGACGCCCTCCACCGCCGACCCCACCAGCGCCACGCTGACCTCCACCGACCCGCACTACTGGACCAACCGCAAAGACATCACCGTTACGGCGTGGTGGCCCTACACCGCTGACGAGACAGCTCCGCCTGCTGTGAAGGTAAAAGCCAACCAAAGTGCCCGGAAAGACTTCGAGGGCAGCGACCTCATCGTAGCCGACGGACAGAAGGTGACCTACGGTAGCCCCACGCTACGCTTCACCCACCGCACGGCGCGGGTGACCGTCGTTCTGACGGACTACACCGAGGGGCTGGCATCCGTGCAGCTGACGGGTCTCTCCACCGAGAATGACAATCCAGATAAAATCACCCGTATGACAAGGGCAGCAACACCTACATCGCCCTCGTAGCCCCGCAAAGTGTGGCAGCTGGCAGGACCTTCATTACGTGCACCTTCACTAACGGCAAAACCTTCGTTTATAAGATGAAGAATGCTACCGACTGGCAGGCGGGCGGTGAATATACCTACACCGTCTCCCTCGCTGCGGCAAAAGACCTGGGCTATACCATAGAGAGCGACGGCAGCTACACCGTGACCTCCGCCGATGGCCTGATGAATGTAGCCGAATTAGTGAACGGAGGTAAGACCGACATTAACATTACCCTCGACAAAAACATTGATCTGACGGGCAAAGGCTGGACGCCGATAGGCACAAGCTTCGATAACTCATACAAAGGCACCTTCGACGGTGGCGGCCATACCATTACGGGCTGACCTTTACGACAAATGACGAATATGCGGGTCTGTTCGGCTGGCTCAATAGAGCTGGTACGGTGAAGAACGTGGTGATGGAGGGCGTACAGATAACAAGCAATCAAATATATGGCGGCAGTATTGGCGGCGTGGTAGGATATAGCTGGGGCACCATTGAAAACTGCTCGGTGTCGGGCAGCGTCAGCGGCACGGTGTATGTCGGCGGTGTGGTGGGTGCTCAAATAGGCGGTTCCATCACCGGATGCAGTTCCTCTGCCACAGTGAAGGGAATCGATGTCGGCGGCGTGGCAGGTCAGACGAATTCGAGTGCCACCCTGACCGCTTGCTATGCCACGGGCAACGTGATTATAGAACTGGCCCCGCAAAGAATATCGCTTGCGGCAGTCTGGTGGGAATGAACGCAGGAAGCAGCCTCCTTGCCTGCTATGCCACGGGCAACGTAACCAGTACGGGTAGTAGCACTGGCTATGTACATATCGGCGGCTTTTGGGAAATAACTACGCCAACGTGATGACCGCCTGCTATTGGAAGAACAATCATGAACAAGGCATCGGCTACAATAGGGAAAGCACCGGAGCCACGAAGGTGGACGGCTCTGTCGTTACCTGGCAGAAAGCCGTCGATGCCATGAACACCGCCTTGCAGAACGCAGGCTCAGAGTGGCGTTACGAACTTAATGGAGCATTGCCTACCTTGAGGAAACAGTAAGCCGTTGCGGGCGGAAATGTTCCGCCCGCAACGAACATTAACCGAAGTATAACCCCAATAAAGAAAGGAGGACGTGATGGAACACACGGAGAATCCACCATATTGGTTTTGGCATCAAGGCATTGTCAATAATAGTATAGACTCCAGTGAAAGCATACAATTTTTCTTCTATGAGATGGAAATCACCGAAAATAGCGTCGCAATAATAACAGCCGTGCGATAGGTAGCTATCGGCAACCGTCCGGCTATACCGTTTTTTTACCGGGCCGACCTTGAGTTGTCGCCCCTCTTCCGTCTGTAAGAAATCTTGTACCGCGGCATAGACCCCAGGATGCTTGTCTATATCATGATCGTCCCACGAAGACCGCTCCACATCGAAATCGCAGTTGCAGACGCTCTTCAGACTTGGCTCTACCGTATAGCAGTATTGCAGCGTCCCGCACTTCCAGCATTTCATTTCAAAGAAGATGATGGTAATCTTTGCTTAGGAGCTATTCTGATATGCTCGCAAAATTTCAACTTACGCGCCAGTAAATTACTTATCAATGCTTTTAACGGCATTTGAACTTTCCCTACTTGGGCAAGTATGTTTGAATTTTCGTCCTTGAATATTTTGAACGCAGGAGTCTCTTTGTCTGCAACTAAAGTTTTGTCATAATCCGACATTTCTTTGGGGCTATGCGGAAAAACCAGCAACCTCTTACGTTCGATGCCTTATACCGTTCCTGCCGGAGGCGGGTTGCTTCATAAGTCTGCCGGCTCCATTGAACCTCGAAAGCGATCCTCTTGCCTCCCTGTACAGCCAAAACATCCGCCCTCCAATCCGCTTCGGAAAATTCGGGGATGGCATTCCATCCCTGCTCCCGGCAAGCCTCCATGATCGCGACTTTCGCTTTGAGATGCTCTGCAGACTCGGGTTTCCAATCACATGGATTTGCAGATTTCAGATGAACGAAATGTTTCAACCCTCTGTTGCTTGTTCTCAAAAGCCCTCTTGCCCGCAGCACGGCAATGTTAAAACGATTTCTTTGGCTTTAAGACGGGCTTTCAAAGCACTCCATTCTTCGTCATTAAGATCAATGGAAACAATTTCTTTGTCTTCTATATAAGCACGTAAAGGCATTGTAGAAATGTATAAAGATTGTTAATGATCTCGGATATATTACATCAATCCAAATATAGCGAATCCGAACGAAACGAGCAAGTTTTGCGGAGTGAATCATCGTCGTCTTAATATTGAATCACCATATATCTTACGCCGACCCGTCCAGCAAAATAGCCGCCGTAAGCGACACGTCAAGGCAATGCCTTGTCTTTGTCGCTTACGGCGGCTATTCGCTGTCCGGGCGTTCCGGGCAGTCTGAAATTTTATTCTCTATGACACTGCTCACAAAACAGATCATCTCGAAATTCGAGAAACATCCTATCCACTCACAGGATGGGAAAGGAATGGATGCCGAAGTCCTCGTCAAGTATTTCAACCCCTGCGGCTCGGGCACATGGCTCATCACCGAAGCCGAACGCGAAGGCGACGACTGGCGCTTGTTCGGTTATTGTCATATCCACGAATGGGAGTGGGCTACCTGATGCTCTCGAGCTGGCATATCTTCGTCTGCCGTTCGGACTTACCATCGAACGCGACATTTACACGGCCAGGAAATACGTCAGGGATTTTCTACCGCAGGATGAATGACGGCAAAGGCCTCGGAATTTTACTGCCCCTTGCCGATAACAGAATCATTACACAAAAAAGACTATAAATATGGCAACATTCGAAGAAAAAGCCGAACGGCTGAAGAAAGAGTTGGAAGAAGCTCCAAACGGCGACCAACGTCGAAATTTGTCCCACGAATACGAACTTACCTTGCGTCTGCTGCGCATCATCCGCGGAGAGGTCTTTACGCTCGACGACATCAATAAATGCCGCATGGAGATCATGCGGCAATATCCCGGATACGAACGTCCTATAACGGCCGACTCGGGAATCCTGCTGGCTGCGGAGGCAATCCGCAAATCTTTCGGACGGAAATACTATCTGCCGCTTTACAAATATCCGATCCTCATTGATTTCGGGACACCGGATGGGCAGATATGCGTGATCCATCCGAGCAACTATATCAGTTATACATCCAAAAAAGAAGGGGAAGAGTGATTGATGTGCACCCCAAAGTTTGGACTGATTAATAATTCAGATAGCATGAGTTCGGTATTGTACCGGGCTCATGTTGTTTAAAGCGGTCTTTATTCGCTTGTTATTGTAGTAATTTATGTATTCCTCCAGTTCCTTGCGGAAATGATCGACAGACTCGAACTTCTGCAAATATAATAATTCTGATTTTAACAGTCCGAAAAGTTTTCCATAACCGCATTATCCAAACAGTTTCCCTTACGAGACATGCTCTGACTAATACCTTTTCACGCAGCCGATATTGATAGCGTTTCATCTGGTACTGCCAACCCTGATCCGAGTGAAGTATAAGTTCCGGAGCATCGGGCAGATCCTTTATGGCATCTTCAAGCATTTTCATTGTTTGGTAAAAGGTCGGATGTTCAGCTATATTATAACTTATTATTTCCCTGTTATATAAGTCCATAATAGGCGACAGATAAAGCTTCTTGCCGAACAGAGAAAATTCAGTAAGGTCTGTAACCCACTTTTGATTAGGACGTTCCGCCATAAAATTACGTTTCAGCAAGTCGGGCACCACGGCACCAACCTCTCCTTTGTATGAACGATATTTTTTTAGGCGCACCTGGCATTTAACTCCACATTCGTTCATTAACCTCAGTACCGTTTTATGGTTTATAGAATATCCGCGATTGTGCATCTCTACTGTGATACGGCGGTAACCATAACGTCCCTTATGATCGTTGTATATACTTACAATCTCGTTTTCTCTTGTTTGTATTTATCGGGGAACTTTAACTGCTTCAGATGATAATAGAACGTACTACGCGCCATCCCCGTAACTTCCAATAGCGTGGGAAGGGTATGTTCCGGTCTTAGTTCTTCGATGGCTTTTGCCCGTTCCCGTTCTCGCGGACGATGCGTTCCTCGACTAAGACCCTCAATTTTTAAGTAAGCAACCTCGGCGCGAAGACGTTGGTTTTCGACTCGCAAGTCATTTTCTTCCTGTGGTTGTAGTTCCTGTTTATTAGGTTTGGTTCTCATCTTACCCCGATTATCACGGTAAAGACCGGATTCACCTTCTTCATAATAGATACGCTCCCATTTGCTCAGCGTACTCTCATTGTAAATACCGAACTTTGCCGTTGTTTCCGTTAAAGATAAGTGATTCTCGTGCATGTGCCTGATAGCTGACAACTTAAAATCGCCGCTGTAAGTATATTGCCGTATACGAAGACCTGCTTCGCCAAACTCTTTATAACGCGCAATCCAACGCGACAAAGGCGTATAGCTTATTCCAAAATGCTTGGAGGCGGACGATACGGAATGTTGCCCTCTGACAACAGACAAAACTGCTGTTAATTTCTCCTCATAACTGTACTTCATAAAACACCCCAAAAGTTATGTCCAACTTTTGGGGTGCAGTTCATGATGATCTTCCTTTTCACAGACCGCATCAGCGCTGCGCTTTCATATAATGCTGTTCCAGCAGTTTATAAAGCGATGACTGCGGATAAAGAATCTTTCCACCAAGAGTAGTATAAGGGATTTGGCGGTTGTCCCGGTAATTCTGCAAGGAGCGTTTCGAGATGCTGAAGATGCTGCAAATCTCCTCACTGGTCAGGTACAGTTCATTTCCGATGGTCGGGCGGTGCGTGTCGATAAGAATATCGACGGCACGGATGGCTTTGACGATGTCGCGGCGCAGTTCCTTGAACGCGGCGCTGTCGCGGGTAATGATCTCTTCGGTCATGCTAAAGGCTTTTATCAGGTTCTTTTCAGAAGTTGCCGGATGTCGTCGTCCCGGAACAATACTTTATTCCCCAAGGCCGTATAGGGGATGATGCCGGCGGAGCGATAGTATTGCAAGGCTCGCTTGGTGATGCTCAAGGCCTTGCAGACCTCCTCGGCCGTAAGCCTCCGGACAGTTGTCGGTTGGGCGGAGAGGGAATGGAGCGCAGACACTCGCTCCAGAAGACGTTGAAGGTGCGCCTGCATCTCTTTATAGGCGCTCGTTTCCATAAGGACGCAATCCATAATGCTGAGGGTTTAGGTGATTTCTGCGTTAAGGATGTGCAAGATAATCCAAGCCTTCAGAAAACGATCCCCATGTCCGCTCCAGACCGATCCAGTCCGCTCAAAGGAAAAAATGATCGGCGGTGACGCTGATGTACGCCATAAATCGGAAAATAGAGAGATAAAAATTCTATTTGCTTTTTTATCAGATATTCACTATATTTGTATAGAGTTGTTTGACAGGATGAACCTCGATGTAAGTTTATTCAAGACTTGCGTTTCTAAATCATTACCTCATAAAAACAACGCCGTAACTTATTAGGTTACAGCATTGTTTTGTAAATCCTCGGAAACTTTTCTATGGGAAGCCGGTGCTTTCGTATCGGTGTCGTACATTCCGGAATTTTCGGTCCGAGAATCCGTTTCCGTCAATATCCCAGGATGCGGAGCATCGAGCGGTAGGACTGTTCTTTGGCGAACAGGCGGGTGTAGTATTCGTTGTCGTCCTTGTCCCGGTCGATGATGACGTGTTTGGGGGCCGGAATCAGACAGTGCTGGATGCCGCCGAAGCCGCCGATCGACTCCTGATAGGCTCCCGTATGGAAGAAGCCGATATATTGCGGATTCCCCGGTTCGAGCTTGGGCAGGAAGATCGCGTTGATGTGCGATTCCGAGTTGTAGAAATCTTCGCTGTCGCAGGTCAGGCCGCCCAGCAGCACACGCTGGTATTCTTTGTCCCAGTTGTTGATCGCCAGCATGATGTAACGCTGGTTGATGCCCCATGTGTCGGGCAGGGTAGTGATGAACGACGAGTCGATCATGTACCAGTTCTCGCGGTCGTTCTGCTGTTTCTGATTGACGATCGAGTAGAGGGTCGCGCCGCTTTCGCCGACGGTAAACGATCCGAATTCAGTGAATATGTGCGGTTCGTCGATTCCGTTGCGGGTACAGATGTTCTTGATCTGCGCGATGATCTCTTCGGTCAGGTACTCGTAGTCGTACGAGAAGTCGAGCGAGTTTTTGATCGGAAAGCCGCCTCCGATGTTGAGGCTGTCAGATCGGGGCAAATGGCCTTCAATTCGCAGTAGATGTTCAGGCATTTCGACAGTTCGTTCCAGTAGTAGGCCGTGTCCTTGATACCGGTATTGATGAAGAAGTGCAGCATTTTGAGCTTGAACTTCTTGTTTTTCTGGATCTTGGTTTTGTAGAAGTTGATGATGTCGTTGTAGCGGATCCCCAGGCGCGAGGTGTAGAACTCGAATTTGGGCTCCTCCTCGCTGGCGATCCGGATACCGATTTTGCATTTTTTGGTAATGGCATCGTCGTAGAGGTCGATCTCTTCCTTGTTGTCGATCACGGGGATCGTGTTTTCGAACCCGTCGTTGATCAACTGGGCGATATTTTCGACGTATTGCGGACGTTTGAAGCCGTTGCAGATGATATAGCGGTCCTTGTCGATCACGCCGCTGTCGTAGAGGGCGTTGATGATGTGGATGTCGTAAGCGGATGAGGTTTCGAGGTGGATGTCGTTCTTCATTGCCTCCTCCAGCACGAACGAAGTGACTCGACTTGGTACAGTAGCAGTAGTTGTATGTACCCTTGTAATCGACCTTCGCCATCGCTACGTTGAACATGCGCTTGGCCCGATTGATCTGCTGGGAGATCTTCGGCAGGTAGGTTATCTTGAGCGGAGTGCCGTACTACTTGATTAATTCCATCAGGGAATGTCGTGGAAATTCAGCTCGTTGTCCTCGACGGAGAACTCATCCTGCGGGAAATCGAACGTCTGTTCGATCAGGTCGATGTACTTGTCTTTCATGGCTCGTTTGTGTTTTGCGGTATAATCCGAGCGAGCTACATTGTAAATTCCGGAGTAAAGTAGCTCGTGCGGATTGTTTTATTTTGGGATGCAAAGTAGGTAATTATTTTCGAGATCGGCAATGGTTTATCCGTATATTTTGAAAAACAGGTGAATTTTTTCGTTTTGTCCGATGAAAATTGTATTTTTGGGTCGAATTTTAATCGGGACAGAACGGTGTTGACTGGAATCATAACGAATTACCTGACCCAGCACAGGAGGCTGGTCGTGCCGCAACTGGGAACTTTTGTCGTGAAGGTTCCCGAAGGCGGTGTGGTCTTTCGGAGTTGCTTAAGCGCGACGACGGCATCTTGCGCGGGTTGCTGGTGCAGCAGGGTGGAATGAACGATCTGGAGGCTGCCGGTGCGATCGACCGCTTCGTGTTTGAAGTGCGTCATGCCCTCGAGCATGAGGGGGCCTATGCAATCGAGGGCTTCGGTCGTCTGACCCTTTCACCGGGCGGTGCAATCGTCTTTCAGGCGGTTCTGGCTACGCCTGTAGCTGCTGCGGGACCTGTTGTCGGGGAATCGGCTCCGGAGGAAGGAAATAAAATTTCCTCGGCCGCAGCTCTTCATCCCGCTTCCGTCGCTGCGTCTGCGGAGTCCGTTGCACCCCGTGTGCGATCCCGTTCCGAAGCGAAGGCTTCTCCTGTAATCGACGGCGGTATTTCCGAACCTCGGATCTCCGTTTCTGCCAAGCGCAAACCCGCACCTTATGTAAAGGGATTGCAATACGGCAAACCGCTTAAAACCACCGAGGGATATACCTATGTGGGTTCCAAGCCCCGCCGGAGGATCGATAAATTTATGGTCATCGCCATCGTGGTCGCTGTGTTGGCCGTAGGCGTCATCGTTTACGGTTATCTACGCCGGGCGAAGATCGAGCGTCTGGAGCGCGAATACCTCGAACAACTCGCACCTGCCGTGCCGGAGCCCGTGGCTGCCGGAACGGACGGGTGTGGAGTCCGTTCGGATACGACTCAGGAATAGTTTGCCTGTATTGGCTGTAAAACAGGATTGATAGAGTAGGAATGACAGATCTGACATCCATAAAACCGTTTCGGGATCATCGGTAACTCCGAGGCGCTCAACCGTGCGCTGGAGGTTGCCCTGCGTGTGGCGCCGACCGATCTTTCGGTACTCGTTACGGGTGAAAGCGGCGTCGGCAAGGAGTTTTCCGCAGGTGATCCATGCCTATTCGGCACGTAAACACAATAAATATATCGCCGTGAACTGCGGCGCCATTCCTGAAGGAACGATCGATTCCGAATTGTTCGGACACGAGAAGGGGGCCTTCACCGGAGCAGTCGAAGCCCGCAAGGGTTATTTCGAGGAGGCGGACGGCGGGACGATCTTTCTGGACGAGGTGGCTGAGCTGCCCCATTCGACCCAGGTGCGGTTGTTTCGTGTGTTGCAGACCGGCGAGTTCATCCGCGTCGGTTCGGCCAAGGTGCAGAAGACCAACGTGCGCGTGGTGGCGGCGACGAATACGAATTTGCAGGATGCGATCCAGGCGGGGCGTTTCCGCGAGGATCTCTATTACCGGCTCAATACGGTGCCGATCCAGGTGCCTCCTCTGCGGGAACGGAAGGAGGATATTTTCCTGCTTTTCCGCAAGTTCGCGGCCGATGTAGCGGCCCAGTACCGTATGCCGGCTATTTCTCTGGACCCCGAGGCCCGGCAGATGCTGGAGAATTACTATTGGCGGGGCAATATCCGTCAGTTGAAAAATGTCGCCGAACAGATTTCGGCCATCGAGGAGGCGCGGCTCATTACGCCTGCCATCCTGACGAAGTACCTGCCCGCACAATCTCAAAGCGGAGCATCTACGTCGATGAGTACGGCCTTGCATAGCGGTTCGGACGACGGCGTGTCTTTCGAACGGGAGTTGCTTTACAAAGTGCTTTTCGACCTGCGGGCCGACGTCAATGACCTGAAGCGGATGCTTACCGAGCTGATGCAGCGTGCCGAGCGTCCTGCCGAGCCGACCAAAGACCTGGCGGGGTTGTTGCCGGCTTCCGCCCACAGTATCGCTTCTCCGGACTATACGGAGAGCGAGGAGGTGGTCGATGAACAGCCTTCGCGGGAACTGACCAAAGCCGATGTGCTGCGGGAGCAGATCCTTCGGCCCTGCGGCGCAACAACGGCCGCCGCCGGGAAGCCGCTGCCGAGCTGTTTATGTCGGAGAGAACTCTTTACCGTAAAATCAAGGAGCTCGGCATCGACGAGAACTCCTGAAAAATATCGTTTATAATCGAATGAAAGCTGTACTCAAATATGCGATCGTCGTCGCAGCGGGCCTCTTGCTGGCCGGTTGCGGGTACAAGGTGAACTATTCGTTGTCGGGCGCTTCGATTCCGCCCGATGCCAAGACCTTCAGTGTGGCCTACTTCCCGAACAACGCCCCGATGGTGGCTCCGATCCTGAGCTCGACGCTGACGGATGCCTTGCGGGACAAGTTTACGCGCCAGACGCGTTTGACGCAGGTGGACGAAGGCGGCGATTTCGCTTTCGAAGGCGAGATCACCGGTTATACTTCGACGACGGCTTCGGTTTCGGGTTCGTCCGAAACGGCCCTGTTGAACCGATTGACCATTACCGTCAATGTGCGCTTCACCAATGCGGTGGACGAGAGCATGTCGTGGAAAAGACGTTTTCGGCGTTCGAGGATTTCGATTCTTCGAAACTGCTGAATGAAATCGAGGGCGAGCTGATCCCCCAGATCGTCGATAAACTGGTTACGGATATTTTTCAGGCTTCGGCGGCAAACTGGTAGCGGATGGCAGATTTCAAGGAATATACGATGTCCGGAGGCACGGTAGGCCCGGTCGATGAAGCGCAGCTCGATGCGCTCGTCGGGCGTTATGAGTGGTTTACTCCCGCCCGTATCCTGCGCGTGCTTCAAACCGGGCGTTCCGACCGTCGGGTGTCGATCGCGGCGGTGTCGCGTCTGCTGCCGCTCGGACGGTTCACGGTCGATCGGGAGGCGCTTTGTGCGCTTTCGCCTGCCGACCTGATCGACCGTTTCCTGAAGGAGGGGCATCGGATCGTGGCCGAGGAGGGCGAAGTCGTTGAAGAGGTCCGCACCGAGGCCGAATTGAGCGGTGACGACGACCTCGTTACGGAGGATCTGGCGGAAATCTACCTGGCCCAAGGGCTTTACGACGAAGCAATCGCCATTTATCGCAAATTAAGTTTGTTAAATCCGAAAAAAGTGTTTACTTTGCGTCGCTTATTGACAAAATCGCAAATAAATAATTAAAACGATAGGAACATGTTATACACTCTTTGTATCATTCTGATTCTGGTTGCAAGTATTCTCATCATTTTGGCTGTACTCGTTCAGAATCCCAAAAGCGGCATGGCTGCCAATTTCGGTGCTTCGAACCAGGTGATGGGCGTTCGCCAGACTTCGGATTTCCTGGAGAAATTTACGTGGACGATGGCCGTCGTGATCGTCGTGTTGAGTCTGTTGGCTACGCTTGCTATGGATCGCGGTCTGGTGGCTCGCAGCAACGTGGAACTCGAGAAAGATGCCAATGCGCTGATGGAGAAGATGATCGTCGAAGATCCCGCTCCTGCGGTTCCGCAGGCGGAACTTCCGGCTTCCGATCAGCAGCCTGCGCCGGCCGCTGCTCCTGCCGAATAAGCGGGCGATTCATTCCGATATAAAAGGCTGTGGATTTTTCCACGGCCTTTTGCAGCTTCGAACGGTCTGGTTGGCCATAAGGTCAGAACTTCGGCCGGGCCGGTTTTAGGCGGGAGGACAAGATTCGGATACGAAGGGCTGTTCGCACGGTCGAATTTTCGATAAGGTTCCGGTTCATAGTTTGGGCCGGGAGGCCGGGACAGGGACCCGTTTGCGATCTTGACCGATGGAATATTCGGTGACGACAGTTGTTGGAATATTCGAAAGGTTCCTGTGCGGTGCTCCGGTCCTGGTCTAACGTTTTCGGTATTGTAGCGAGCCGCTGCCGGGAAATTTTGCCGGCGGCGGCTCGCAGATTAGAGGGCGTCGTGGGTTTTATCGAAGGTTTTCCGGCCGGGTTTCCGGTTCTGTCTCTGCGTATCCGTTCGTCCGGATCATGTACAGGACGTGCCGTCGCAGAGGATGTCCGTTGGTAGTGCGGGGTGGTCGAATTCCTGTAATCGTGTCATACCGAGCCGTTGCATGACCCGTTGTGAGCGCAGATTGCTCAAGGCGGTGAAAGAGATAATGGATTCCATTTTCGACAGGCTGGCGTAATGAAGACAGCTTCGGGCCGCTTCCGTGGCATACCCGTTGCCCCACATGTCGCTGCGCAGTCGCCAGCCGATTTCCACCCGGCCGTACAACGGTCCGTCGAACGTGACCCGGTGAAGTCCCGTATAACCCAGCAGCTCCCCGTCCGTGCGACGTTCGAGGGCGTAGAGTCCGAACCTTTCCGTTTCGAATTCCCGGCGGATGCGGTCGAAGAAAGCGGCGGATTCCGGGAGGGAGAGCGGAGCGGAAAATACTCCATCACCCGGGAATCGGCGTTCATCCGGGCGAATGCGGGAAAATCTTCATCCTGCCAACAGCGCAGAATAAGACGGTCCGTCGGGGAGGGAGCAGCATGGTATGGTGATGTGAAGAGTGTCTAACTACCCATCGTCGCGTGACGGTCTTTTGCCGGTTGGCTCCGAAATGACGTTGTAATAGATTGGCCAGCTGATCGGGAGCGATGTCGCGGTGGATCGTCCCGCCGTGTGCGATCGAGATGCCGCCGGTTTCTTCGGAAACGACCAGAATGATCGCATCCGAAATTTCGCTCATGCCGATCGCGGCCCGGTGACGCGTACCGTAGGATTTGGGAACGTCGCTCTGCGTTACGGGGAGGATGCATTTGGCTGCGACGATGCGGTCGCCTTCGATGACGACGGCGCCGTCGTGCAGCGGTGCGTTCTTGAAGAAGATATTTTCGAGAAGCGGCGTCGAGATTTTGGCATCGATGGCGATACCGCCTTCGGTGATGAGCCGCAGGTCGCTCTGGCGGCCGATCACGATGAGCGCACCCGTTTTGTGGGCGGACATCTCCCGGCAGGCCTGGACGATCGGTGCGATGATCGTTACCGAGGTATTGTCGTTTCGGTTGAAGATGCGGGCGATGAAGTTGAACCGTTTCTGGCGCATGCCGATCATCTGCAAAACCGCCTGATTTCAGGCTGGAAGACGATGATAAGGGCGATGACGCCGACGCTGACGAACTGCCCCAGGATGTTGGAGAGCAGCTCCATGTTGAGCGTGCGTACGACAACCCACATCAGGTAGATCATGATGATCCCGGAGATGATGTAGGGGCGTTTGTTCCCCGGGTAGCGCGGTAGATCCAGAACATGATCGCCGCTACCAGGATGATATCTATGAAATCGATGAATGTGAACGGAACAAATCCCATGGTGTATTTCGTTAAGGCAATTATATCTTTCAATGTGTCGCTGTCCGACGGTCGCGGCATCGTATCCGAGAATCGTTCGTCCGCGATCCGTGTCCGCGTTTGTACTTCGCTCTATCTCTAAATCTTCTCCTCGACGGGAAAATGGGTCGCTGCGCCCAGGAGGGTACTAAAAGCATATAATCACGTTTTTAATTAAAACAAAATTATAAAAATCTCTGGAATAACCTCGAAAAGGGAGAAATGACGCTAAACGACTTAATATCAGAGTTGTTACGGCGTCAAATGATGACAAGCCGAAAAATTGGAAAACGCAAAGAAAAGCGGATTTAAGAAGAATGGTTGCAAAGTCATTACCTCAAAATCGAGTAATTCTACTAAAGTCTTTTGTATAAAGCACTAACAGAAGTTTTCCAGAATTACTGAAAAATTTTTTCAAAGGGAGAAAAAACGGATTGACAAAGCCTATGAGGAAAAGGATGAGCGCTTACTGCGAACTTTGGACAAAGAAATGATGGCAGGAATCAACGAATATCCGTTGGAATATCGTCGTATGATCTATAAACGTATTGAGGCAGCGACCGGAGAAAGTGCCGAAAAGATCGAGAAGGCTTATTTCAAGAAGTTGGAAAAGATTCTCAAACGCGGGTAATAAAGGATAGAGAAGAATATGAGTTGGTGCATAGTCGCATCGACGAATTGGTCCATAATACACCAGAAGACGACCCAGCCCGAAAAGACCTCCCGGAGTTGGAACGGATCTTTATGAATTATGCCATTGGAGAATAGCCAAATCGAATCGCCCGTAATGCTACGGGCGATTTTTATATCGATATTTTTGTTTGTAATTTGTCTGATCCAAGAAATTCGTATTACGTTGAATAAGGAGGCTGTGCGTCCGACGGGTTTTATTTGGCTGATTGTCCTGTGGTTGTATGTGGTGGCTGACACAGCCGCAGCCGCAACCTTTGTTGCTGTCGCCCGGTTTTTGATAACCGGCTCTGTTTCCGGAGATATTCGGCGGCGTATTTGCCTTATTCGGTCCTATGGGAGTTTTGCATAGAATTTGTGGAATTTATAAAATGTGTAACGATAATCGGATGATTATGAAAACAAAAATGTATTGCTGGGTATGGCTGCGGTTTGCGGCTGCGCTTTCAGGCGATCGCTTGTACCGGCATCGCGCTTACGGCTGCGGATGGCAGCTATGTACAATCCCGCACTATCGAATGGGCGCGTGGCGTCTTGCAGAGCGAGTATGTCGTCATCCCACGAGGTCAGCGTCTGCGATCTTTTACTCCTTCCGGAGCTGATGGCATGGTTTTCACATCCAAATACGGCGTGGTGGGATTGGCCGTCGTGCAGAAAGAGTTCATCGCCGAAGGAATCAACGAAGCGGGACTGTCGGCCGGACTTTTCTTCTTTCCGCAGTACGGAGGCTATGAACAGTACGATCCGGCGCAGAGCGACCGCACGCTGGCCGATCTGCAACTCGTGGCCTGGATACTGACGCAGTTCTCGACCATCGACCAGGTGAAAGCGGCCATCGCTTCGGTTCGGGTCGTCGGACTGGAGCCCTCGTCGGTCGTGCATTGGCGTATCGGAGAGCCTTCCGGACGGCAGGTGGTGCTGGAAATCGTCGGCGGGTGCCGCATTTTTACGAAAACGAGGTCGGCGTGCTCACCAACGCCCCCGGTTTCGAGTGGCAGCTCACCAACCTGAACAATTACGTGAACCTTTATCCCGGTGACGCTCCTGCCCGGCGGTTGAGCGGCATCACGCTGCGTCCTATCGGCGGCAATTCGGGGTTCCTCGGCCTTCCGGGCGACGCCACGCCGCCATCGCGCTTCGTGAGAGCGGCTTTTATCGGGCGACGGCTCCGCAGCGTGCTACCGGATTCGAAACCGTGCAGCAATGTTTTCACCTGCTCAACAATTTCGATGTGCCCATCGGCATCGAGCATCCCGAAGGGGAGTGTCGGACATCCCGAGCGCTACGCAGTGGACTTCGGCCATCGATCTGACCAATCGCCGGGTCTATTACAAAACGGCCTATAACAATACGATCCGCTGCATAGACCTTGCGCAGATCGACTTCGGTAAAAGCTCCTACCAGTCCCATCCGCTGGACCGGAACCGGGAGCACCCCGTGGAAATGGTCGTCCTTCCGGAGTAGGTTCGGTTACACTTCGAGCATCTCTTCGACGCTGTCTTCGTCGGTATCGCCCAGACTGAACTCCTTGTCGGCGAAGAGGTCGGCAAGGCCCGTGATTTGTTTGAGCCGCAGCAGTTCGTCGCGGTCCATACCGATATGACGCATGATCCACTGGTCGGACATGTTCGCCCGGGTCAGTTCGGCGACGATTTCGCTCATCAGTTCGACGTTGTGCGTGCCGCGTGCCCGGTTGTGGCGGATGGTCGAGGCCATGCGGTTCGAGAGATCCTTTTCGATCACGGCGACGGGAGCAGGCCCGTTCGCGTTCGTAGATCCGCTTCGAGGTTTTGAGGACCAGGTAGCGGTGATAGCCGTCCACGAGTTCGTAGCGGTCCCGCTCCGCATCGTAGTAGCAGACGCACGGCATCGTGTAGCCGTCTTCCCAGATCGACAGTTCGAGCAGCTTCATTTCGGGCGGCGCAACCACGTTGGGATTGTAGCTGTTCGCCACGACCTTCTCTACCGGCACGGCGCGGACGTTATAGACCGGGCTCCGGTAGGCGCTCTTCGTTTGAGATTCAGAGTAACGATTCATATTTTTCCATGATTTTCTTGCGGCGCTGCGTTTCGTTCTTGTTCGGCGCGAAGCCCATGTATTTGCAGGCGTGGTCGTTTTTCAAAATACAGATACAGATGCGCTTGAAGGTAGGCAGATGGCTGAATTCGGGCAGGCTTATGTCGTCGAGGTACTCCATACGTACCGGCCGCTTGTCCGTGCGATAGGCGCTGCGGTCGCCGACTTCGATCCGAATGCCGGCCTTTTGCAGCTTCGTGATGGTTTCCTCGGAGAGACATCCGCCCTTTTCGCGCCAGAAGCGGATGCTTACGGATAGTTTTTCAGATAATTGCGTCGTATCGGTTCCGGAAGGGTCGAGAGCAGGAAATGCATGTAGCTATCCCAGGTCATTCCTTGCGGCAAATGAACCGACTGCCAGCCTGCGGCGGTTGTCCGACCGTACAGCGCTGCGAAATTGGCTCCGTTTACCCGGCCCACCATACGGCCCCATGTGTTCGGATCGATGGCTTTGTAGAGATGCAGGCTTGCGATGGCCGGCGAGATGAAGGGACTGGCGACACGCTGGCTGTCCAGCGGTACGCCTGCGCGGTAAAACAGGTCGTACAGCCGGTTGTAGGGCCAGCCGAAACGACCGTTCGCCGTCCAGATGTCGGTCGTCAGCCAGTCGTAGAGCGGATAGGCGTTGCAGATGCCGCTGCCGGCCCATTGGCGGATCCATCGTTTGCCGGCGAACCGGTAGTGGTTGCGGTCGCTGTAAATCGTGCGCCAGCGGTTGAAGCTCTCCTGCGTGCGGATGCCGATCAGACAGCACGTGCGCGCCGCACCGCTGCGTGCGTGGAGCCATTCGGCGAAGCGGTTCTGGAACTCGTAATCCCACATTTCGTCGGTGAAGAACGGGAAATCGTGCTGTGTCAGGCTTCCTTCCGGCATTTCCGTACCCAAATGTCCGCATGGAGCCGTCCACGGCCGCCAGTACTGCCGGAACATCGAAGTACAGGTCTGTACTTTGAACGGGATGCAGACCCGATAGACGTCGAGAATATCGGCGTTCGCGGCCAGCGTCCGGTTCACGTAGTCGAGCGTATCGCGGTACTGGATTTCGTAATCCATATGGAACACTCCGATTCGGCGTTGCAATCCGTGTTGCCGGACGTAGTCGATGCAGAGGTTGAGCAGCACGCCGCTGTCCTTGCCGCCGGAAAAGGAGACGTAGATATTGTCGAAAAGGTCGAAAACCGTTTTCAACCGTTGCTGTGTCCGCTCATAAACATTCATGGCTACCGGTTTTGCTGTACTCCATCGTTACGTACTGCGTCCACTCTTTCATCGGGACGAACCCTTCGGAGCGGAATATCTCCGCATGGCGGATCAGCGTCATGGAGCGTATCGTATAGTCGCGGCGGTAATATTGGATTATTTCGCGTAAAAGCGCGACAGCAAATGCGGATCGTCGCCCGAAACGTAGTAGTTGTTGATCTTGGCCACACCGCCGTCGGTGATCTCTACGGGTATGAACCCGAAAACGGTTTCGCCCTCCCAGGCCACGAACCAGGTATGCGAGCGCGAAGTCCAGAACGGGTAGTTGTTGTTCTGGCGCAGTACGCTGCGCCGCATGACCAGCGGGGCGACGAGTGTGTAAAGGCGAGGCGAAGTTCCGTCCAGTTTTTCGATTGTCATATCCGAAAGGTTATAAAGTGACCGAATGTTATATATTTGGAACCGAATGTGTTAAAATGCATTCCAGAGCCACAAATATAAAAATAACGGTCGTTTTCTCAAATTTCCGGGTCTGTACGATAATCGATATTTTACTATTTTATTCCTGATTATATGTCGGTGCACCGATCGGCTCCGATCGGTATGCCTTGACTTTTCTCTTCGAATCCTTTTTCGAAGAGGAGGGGATGGGGCACGTTGAATAATGTGCAGGGTACCGGACTATCGCCGAAATAAGCAAGAAAACGATCGTGGTATATCTATTATGGCGGATTTTTCTCCACCTAAGACTGTTTTGTATTTGGGAATATTAGCTTCGATTTATGAACCGTGCCGATCACTTCGGTTGATGCGATATTCGTTTGATGGGTGTGGATAATGGACTATTGTTCCGCAGACAGGAAGCGACTTGCCGAGCTCTGTAGTTCGTGACGGGATGATCCGCCGGTAGACTTTCGTAGGACAAGTTTTCGCCGCTTTCGTCACCGAAAAGAGGGTCTTTGTCCGTCTCTTCGAAGAGTCTTTTTCCTTTTTGTTGTAAACATAAAAGATTATTTAGACGAATCGATGTATTCCGCCCGTGATATATTTACAATGAGTCTGTTACTTGCGGACTTTGATCGTGCCGCTCTCCGTGTCGAAGGTGACGAACGAATTGCTGAACAGCCGTTCGATGTAGCCGCTGCACGCCATATCCGGGGTCGGAAGGTAGCGCAGCACGGGTGGGTCGATCAGGGCGATCGAGTCGCAGAGCGAAAGGGCGATGTCCAGTTCGTGCGTCGAGAAGAGGATGCACTTGCGGTGGTCGTGTGCCAGCCGTCGCAGCAGCGTGCAGAGTTCGTAACGGTTCGGCAGGTCGAGGAACGAGGTCGGTTCGTCGAGCAGGATGATCGGGGTGTCCTGGGCCAGGGCCCGGGCGATCATTACCCGCTGGCATTCGCCGTCGGACATGCGGTCCATCGTTTTTCCGGCGAAAGCTGCCATGCCGACTAGTTCCAGCGAGCGTTCCACGATGGCTTTGTCCTGTTCCTGTACGCGTCCGATCCAGTTGGTGTAGGGGCTCGTCCGAGGGCTACGACATCTTCGCACCGTAGGTTGGGAATGCGGACCCGTTCCGTGGTGACGAAGCTGACGGTGGTGGCCAGTTGCTGGGGTGAGAGCGTTTCCAGAGAGTGTCCGTCGAGCCGGATTTCGCCCCCCAGCCGTTCGCCGAGGCCGGCGATAGCCCGCAGCAGGGTCGATTTTCCCGTACCGTTGCGGCCTACGAGGGCGACCAGTTCCCCGGCGGGAATCGTCGCCGAGGCGTGTTGCAGCAGAATGCGGTGGCCGTAACCGATAGTAAGGTCGTTCAGTCGGATCATACGATGCTTTTGTTACGGATGACGACCCAGATGACGATGGGGATGCCCAATAACGCCGTGATCGTGTTGATGGGGAAGGTGAGGAGTTTGGCCAGCACGTCGCAAAGGAGCATCACCACGATACCCGTAAGGATCGAGGCCGGGACCAGAATCCGGTGGTCGGCATCGGCGAAGAGGATGCGGGCGACGTGCGGGACGGCCAGGCCGATGAATCCGATCGGGCCGCAGAAGGCGGTGACCGTACCGGCCAGCAGGGTGGTGGAGAGGAAGATCAACTGCCGCGAACGGCGGATGTCGAGTCCCATCGTGCGGGCGTAGTTTTCGCCCAGCAGGAGCAGGTTCAGAGGTTTGATGACCGCGACGGCCAGCACGAGTCCGAGAACGACAGCCGGAAGCAGCAGCCCGAGCTGTCCGAGCGTAACGTCGCCGAGCGATCCCATCGTCCAGACGACGAAAGATTTGAGGGCGGCTTCGTTGCTCAGGTATTGCAGGATCTGCACGACGGCTCCGACACCCGACGAAACATCATGCCCAGGATGAGAATGACCATGATGTCTTTGATGCGGCGGCTGACCGCAGCGATCAGCATCAGGATCAGCGCCGAGCCGATCCAGGCAGCGCCCGCAATGCCGAGGGTGGAAATTAGCGGGTGTCCCGTGAGGCCCAGAAGCGGAGCGCCCAGCAGGAAGATCGCTACGCCGAGGCTCGCGCCGGAGCTGATGCCCAGCACGTATGGTCCGGCCAGCGGATTGCGGAAGAGGGTCTGCATTTGCAGGCCGCTCACGGCGAGGGCGGCGCCGGCCAGCAGAGCGACTACGGCTTTCAGCAGGCGGATGTTCAGGATAATCTTCGTTGTGACGGGGTCGTTTCCGCTGCCAGTCAGTGCGGCGAGGACTTCGCGGATCGGGATGGGTACGGCTCCGACCGAGAGATCGACGACGAAAAGTACCGCCGCCAGAACTCCGAACAGGAGAAAGAGGATGCGCTGCCGCCGTTGCATCGGTTTAGTTCAGTTTTCGGTAATAGGTCGGTTCGGCATCCGTCAATTCCGGGTGGAAGATGCGGATCAGATCTTGCAGAATCAGGTCCGGGTGTATGACGCCCGATTCCCAATAGTCGTTGCCGCCCGAGGGATTGGTGCGCCGGTTGTTGTTATAGACCCTCCCTTCCCGCACGGGGCGCGTATCCATGAATTTGGGGACGATCTCCGCTAGTTCCTTGAGCGATGCGGCGGAGCCGACGTTGATCCAGCAGTCGGACATTTCGGCCAGCCGGTATGCCTCCTCCGTGTCGATGGGGCGCGACTGATTGCCCGTGTCCTGGGTATAGACGTATTGTCCTCCTGCGTCGGCGATCAGCCGGGCGACATAGCTCGAAGGCGGAGCCATCAGCCAGGAGTCGCCGTAGGGAGTGTTCAGCATGACGACGGGTTTTCGTTCGGCTTTCGCCGCGAGGGTTTTCAGGCTGTCGTAACGGAGGGGTATTTCGCGGAACACCTCTTCGCCCCGTTCGCGCATTCCGGCGATTTCCGCTACGGCCACGAGCCATTCGGCCTTGCCCAGCGGCGACTGTTCGAGGTACTCGCCCATATAGGCGTAGGGAATACCCAGTTCGCGGAGCTTGGGTTCCATGGCGCTGGCGCCGCTGACGCCGAACAGCAGCACGATGTCCGGGAGAGCGAAAGCAGCCGCTCGTAGTTGATGTTGCCGTCGTAGCCCACGTCGCCGATCTGTTCCTTGTGCGAGGCGACGTAGGGGTTGCTGATGTAGTCGATGCCCGATACCCCGACCACCCGCTGCGGTTCGCCCAGGGCGTCGAGCATGGCGATGTAGGTCGAGGACATGCAGACGATGCGCCGGGCGTCGCCGTCGAGTACCTGTCCCGGAAAATCCGCCGGAGCCTGTTCGCCGTTGCGGGCGATGAAGAGCTGCGTTTCCTCGCCTTCGGCTCCCTGCCACGGGGCGTATGTCTTCAGTATCGTGCTTTTCATCCCTTCCGCTCCGAAAATTTCGAAGCCCGAGGAGTAGGCGGGGGCGTAGAGGCTGATGTCGAAATCCCCGAGCGAGGCGGCGGATCGGTGGTGACAGGCGGTTGCGGCCGCGAGGATCGCCGACAACAGGATATAAAGTAGTTTTTCATTGTCAGAGTTTCGTTTTCAGCCCGGTCGGAGTTTCGAGGGGCGGTGCAAAGTTACTGTTTTTATTCCGTTTTCCCCATTTAGGGCGGATGTCGAGGAAAATCTCGTAGTTCAGCCGGGGCATCGGGCGCGAAAGCACCGACTGATACTCTTCGTTGAAGAGGTTGTTGATGACTCCTTTAAGCGAGAGGTCGGCCCAGCGGAACGAGAAGGCTTTTTCGAGCGAAATGTCGCTCATGAAGTAAGGCTTCACACGTCCGATCTTGGTCTTCATATCGTTGTCCGAGGTGGTGAAACGCTCGCTGTAATAGCACCATTTGTAGGTGAACCGCCACGAACGGTAGGTCAGGTGCCCCGTTACCGAAGCCGAAAATTCGGGGATGTAAACGAGCTGTTTGCCGATCGCCTTGTCGTACCAGTCCACCGGGTCGCCGTGGTTGATCGAGGGGGTCCACGAGAAGTTGCCGTCGGCGCTCAACTGCCAGTCTTTGGCCAACTGTACGTCCAGCCCCGCTTTCACCTCCACGCCGTAGGCATGCACCTCCTTGACGTTTTTGGGCGTCCAGAATCCTTTGGCCGTAGGCAGCCAGACGATCCAGTTGTCGATGTAGGAGTCGAACCAAGTGGCTTCGCCCCGCAGGTGTAAACTCCGTCGCGGCCCGTAGCGAACGACAGACCGGCGTCGTAGGTGAAGCCGTGCTCCTTTTTCAGGTCGGGGTTGCCGCCCGGCAGAAGTAGAGGTCGTTCAGCGACGGGAAGCGGTAGTTGCGCGAAATGGAGGCCTTGGCGCCGAGGTTGCCGCGTTTCGAGATCAGATAGTCGGTGAAGAAGGCCGGAATGATCGGTGTCCACTCCGAGCCGAACATCTCTTCGCGCAGGCCTATCGAAAGGCCCAGGCGCTCGGTGGGGCGGTAGCGGATCGACACGTATCCCGACAGTTCGATGCGTCCTTTGTCATAACCGACGGGCACTTTGGTTTTGTTGCCGTTGGGATCGGTCGGCTGCTGGTTATCCATCGGGATAATGTTTTGTCGATGCTTCGTACCAGATGCTGGTGTGCCGAAACGGTTGCCGTGAAGAGCCACTTCTCCCGAGGTAGTATTCTCCGTCCACCTGGCCGAAGAAGGTGTTGATCGTGCTGCGCGAGCGGATCATCTTCTCCATTTTCCGTTGCCGAGTTCCGTTCGTAGTCGTAGGCCATCCAGGTATGGATATAACCGGCTTTGACGCCCACTTTCCACTTTTGCGCAGGTGATCCCACGAAAGGATGCTGCGCAGGGTTTGTTCGCGCTGTTGGTTCAGGTAGTCGTCGTTCTCCTTGTGATCGACCGACAGCATCGGAAGTCCCCGCTTCGAATTGACATACCAGGCCTGCAATCCGAAACGGTCGCCGTGTCCGGTATTGTAATAGACTTCCTGCAACGCGTGGAAATCGTGGTATGCACCGCTTTTGTTGCGTTCGATCGGGTAGTAGGAGCCGATGATGTTGTGGTCGTCGTCCAGGATAAGCACGTTTTATCGTAGTTTCTGTACTTGAAGTCGTTTGGCGAGGAGGAATAGACGACGCGTGTCGAAGTTTGCCAGCGGTCGTTGCCGTAGGTGAGGCGCAAAAACTCGTCGAAAGTCGAAAACGAGCCGACACCCTGCGTGTATTGCAGGTTGAAACCGTCCGCATCGGCAGGGCGCGTGGAGAGCTTGACCGCCCCGCCCAGGCCGCCGCCCGCCTCATTGACCGAAGAGGTGCCGTGCAGCAGCGAGGCGTCGTCGATGAAGTAGGAGGATCATCGAGAAGTCCGTCATGCCCAGCATCGGGGAGTTGATTCGCATACCGTTCCACGTCACCTGCGTATGCGAGGGCGACGTACCGCGGAACGCCACGGTCGAAAGGGTGGCGCGGCCGTACTGTTTGACGAAAATCGACGTGTTGAAAGTCAGGATGTCCGCCATCGAGTGCGATGTTTTCATGCAATATCGTAGTGTCGAGCTGGGTTTCTGGATGCCGATCTCCTTCATCGGCCGCCGTGCCGTGACATTGACTTCGCGGATGGGAACGGCATACGAAGGATTGCCGTTCCACCACTCGCTTTTGATTTTCTCCTCCTGTGCAAGCCCGGTGAGCGTTGTGAGGCACAGTACGATTGTCAATAGGTGTTTCATCATTTGGATTCGGCTCCGGTTTCGCCGTCGAGCATTTGTTGATATGTAGGGTTATAGCTGCAGTCTGTCACGCTCCAGGTCTGTTCGGAGAGTCGGGGAAGGACCTGCGTGAAGGTCGAAATCCGTTACCGACGAGAGGTTGCCGATGCGCATCGCCCCCGCAGCGGCCAGGGCGGAGAAATCGAGCGTGGCGGCCGACCTGTTTTGTAGGCCGTGTGTCCGTCGCTGATTTCTCCCGCGACGCTCTGCAGGGGGGAAGCGGAACGCGACGGCCCGGTCGGTCGATGTGTTCCAGGTGGATACCAGCATGCTGCCGTTTACCCGTTGCAGGCTCGGCAGGATGAATTCACCCGCGCAACCCGAAGGCATCGTGTAGAGGGCGTAGTCGTCTGCCGGATCATCCGAAACGGGCTCTCCGTTGCCGACGGTTTCCAGCAGCGGAAATTCGAGGACGGTGAACGACGAGGCACCTACGTAGAACGAGAGCTGCCGGCCGACGTTTTCAGCCGGGGAAACGAAGCCGAATTCGCTTCGCCTGCCTTGCCGCAGTTGCGGCAGAGAAGCGTTCCCCGCACTTCGACGAGATTCGGCAGCGAGAGCGTGAACGGGGCTTGCGATCCGCAATTTTCGATCGTGAGGTCATCGCAGCTTTCCGTCGGCGAAGAGAGTTCGGAAACATGCGTGAATCCGGCGATCCGCAGGGTATCGAGGTTTTTGAACCCGGTGATTCCGAAAGGCATCGCTTCCGGTTGCGGCGTCAGCGACGAGGCGTCGATCCGCAGCGAGCCGCCGAAATCGCCGCCCGGAGCTCCGTCAGTCGCGTCGCGGCGACCAGACGCAGGTCGAGCGTACTGTTCGGAGAAAAAGTGCATCCCGAGAGATCCAGTACGCCTTCGAGCGACGACAGGTCGTCGATCGACAGGTCGCCTGAAATGGCTTTGAGCGCCGGAAGGAATTCCCCGAAATCCTTGATCGCGGGAGCGTTGCCAGGCTAACGTCGCCGTCGAAACGCTCCGCTTTCGGGAAGGATAATGTTTCGATGGCCGGACACCCCGTAATTTCGAGCGATCCGGCGTCGGTGAGTGCCGGCAGCAGGACCGATCGCAAAATAGGGCAGTCGGTGACGGTGATGTTCCCGGTGGTTTCGATCAGCGGAAATTCGAACGTATTGGCCAGAGCGAGATGTTCGTAGCGAAGCGCTCCGGCCTGGGTCAGAACACCGAACGTGGTGCCCAGTCCCGATAACCGGTCGAAGCGGGAGAGGGTAAGCGTCCCGTCGATGCGTTGCAGTTTCGGAAAATACATCTGTTCGCACGGGGCTTTGGCTTCGTCTGCGGTCGTTCCGATCAGCGTCATATTCCCGGCAACGGTGGTCAGCTCGTCGGCCGTCAGTTGGAGCAGGGCGTCCGACTGGAGGACGAAGTGCCCGGCGACGCTTTGCAGGGATTTGAAATCCGCCGTTTGCAGAGCCGTGCCGTAGACGCACAGGTCGCCTTTGATCTCTTTCAGGGCCGGGAGTGAAAGCTGCCTGAGCGTTTCGTTGGGATGGGCCGTGCTGCCGATCCGCAGCGATTCGCAGGCGGTCAGGTTTTCCAGTCCGGCCAATGTTTCACCCGTATAGGCGGCGGTGATCGTCAGGTCGCAGCGGACCGAAACGAGGTTTTCAACCCGTCCAGATTCGTGACGGGGTTTTCTTCGTCCTCGCCTCCGATGGTGAGGTTGCCTTCGACGGTGTTGATTCCGCTCCGGGCGAAAGCGTCCACTTCGGCCTGCGTCCGAAGTGTCAGACTGCCATCGGTCGCAATGTCGGTGCGCTCTACCGTATAGAGGTAGGTGCCGTCGTTTTGATTGTCGTAGGAGCTGACCAGAAACTGCCACTCCTGGTCCCAGTCGGCGACAGTCGCCGGGTCGGGGTAGATCGAGGCGTGCTCGCATAATTCGTAGGATACCTGCGCGTCTTCCAACGATACGTTGTAGGGGATGCTTACCGTAATCCGGCCGTCGCGGATGACGGCCGGTAGGTGTCGGCGCCGGTAGTCAGCGAAAACGATACTATGTAGTTGTCGCTGCCCCAGGGCAGTTCGGTCTTCTCTTCGCTGCATGCCGTGCACAGTAGTGCGAGGCAGCAGATTATACCTGTTATTTTCATATTCCCGCCTATTTGCCCTGGTTGATGTTTTCGTCCGTAAATCCGAATACCTCCGTGGAGTTCTCGCCCAGCCAGCCGGCTTTGGCATTGACGCCGGTCTGTACCCGGATGAAGTCGATGTATTTGAGGTTGGCGGGCTGTCCGTTCTTATCGACCGCGTTCGAGATTTTGAAATAGACCTTCATGGCGCCTGCTGCGGCATTGTCGTCCTCCGAAAGACGGTCGTTGCCGAAATTGTCGGCGTAGCCCCAGTCGTATTCGCCATTGACCCAGTAGGAGCCGTTGCCCGACTGGTCGTAGGTGCGGCTCTTCAGGCAGGGACCGTAAAGCGTATAGCTGTCCGTGCCGATCCACGCCGGGTAGTAGCTGGGCTGGTCGTGGTACTGTTTCAGGTAGTCGATCTTGCCCTTGACGCCCTGGTTGTCCTTCCATTGTACGTCGGCTCCCGAGTAGGTCGGCCGGTAATAGGTGACCGCGTAATCCTGAACGGTCTCCTCTTTGCCGTATTCCGATCCTTTGAGTTCATACCATTCGTCGTCGGGCAGGGTGTTGCCGTTGGTGTCCTGCATCACATAGACGATACCCGGTTCGGACGAACCCTTGAAGGCGTTGCCCGTGATCGAAGTTGTAGCCTCCCTTGTATCCGGACGAGGAGTTGTCGATGCTGTGGTCGAAGCCCACGACGATGTAGCCGCCCCAGCCACCGAGCGATACCCAGGTTTTTTCCGCATCCGTTCTTCGGCGTAGGCGACTGCCGCTTCGGGGCTGGTTTCCGTACCGGTGAATCCGCCCGAAACCAGTTCGTTGATGAACTGTCCCGGGGCCGGTGTATATTCGTACACCCGGTCCCACGTCGCGCTGCTGGCTCCGAAGCCGGGCGGCGGTGCGACTCTTCTTCGCTGTGGCATTCGACGGTGAACTCCAGCGTAGCCCGGGTTTCATTGGTGCGCGTGATGCACTTCGAGAGGGTCATTTCGGGTTCGTCGGTGGTATCCGTTACGGTGAAAACGATCTTTTGATTCCCGTTTCGGTCGGGGTATAGGTGTACGAAAGCTCGGTCCCGACCTCTTGTCCGTCGATCGTCCAACTGAACTTGGGGTTGGTGCCGTTCCAGATGAATGGCCGCAGAGTGATCGTGCGGTCGAGCGATACGGTGCGGGTCAGACCGTCGTATTTGCGTCCGATAGGTACCGCCGTAACCGATACCGCCAGTGCATCGACCACCTCCACCTCGATTGTCATTTCGTCCGAGCCGTCCTCGTTTTCCGTGCGCAGGGAGACTTCGTATGTTCCGGCGATCTCCTCGCAGAATTCATAGACGGCCTCATCGCCGACCGGTTCGGCTTCGGCGGCACCGGACGGCGCAGCGTCCAGAGAAAGTGCTGTTCTCGGCCGACTGTACGGTGGGCGCGAATTCGTATTTGCGTCCTTTCACGGCCTCCAGCCCGTCGGTCTGCATGGGGAAAGAGATCAGGGGCGGCAGCAGCTCCTGTACCTCGACGAGAACCGTTTCGACGGTCGTGCCGTTCGGGGTGGTTACCTCCAGGTCGATGTAGTAGCCGTTGACGCCTTCCGAAATTTCATTGCCGGAATCGAACCGGTAGGTGAGCTGCGGTTCGGTCGAGATGATTTTGCCCGTTTCTTCCAGTTTCCATGAGTAAACGGCCCGATCGACGAACTGGTAGGAGGGCGTAATGGTGAACTCCCGGCCGACCTTGACGGGATAGACGGCCGGGTCGGTGTCGAACGTGATGATCGGCACCTGTTCGACATCGGTGGTGATGAGCTCGTCCTTGTTGCAGGCGACCGCCGTCAGAGCGAGCAATATGAAATAGATCCGTATTTTGTTCATGGATGATGATTCTTATTATATGATTAGCGCCAGCAGAAGGCGCCGGGGATGATCCCGACATAGAATTCGTCGAGCAGTTCGCCGTCGGGCGAATAGCGCAGTACGACACCGTTCTGCACGTAATCGATCGCGTCGGCGATATAGACTTCCGAATTGACGGGGTTGATCGTCAGTCCGTAGTAGAGCGTATTGTTGTAGGGAAGGAATGGTTTTACCGGAAACTTGTCGGCCGTTACCGGCAGGCGCCAGACCGCCTTGTTGATGAAGTAGAGCGTGTCGCGTGTGCCGTTGAGCTGCACTTCGGAGGGCCAGTCGCCGAATTTGAACTTGAACTGTTTCTCGATCTTGCGGGTTGCGGCGTCGATGCAGTAGAGCGATGGCGCCTCGTGTCCGTAGGGCGAACCTTCGTAGCCGCCGTCGGTCACCGTCCAGATCTTGTTGTACTTGTCCATGACCAGCGAGGTGGGCTGGATGCCCACGGTGATCTGGTCGCAGACCTTGTCGGTTTCGGTGTCGATCACCAGGATTCGGTTCTGGTACGACCAGCAGTTGGTGAAGACGTATTTGTCGTATTGCACCATCTGTTCAGTCGAACCGGTTTCGAAATCCATATCCGTTTCGACATAGCCGGTGATCTGGTAGGTCTTGGGATTGACGATGTAGATGCGCGGATCCCAGATTTGGGTGACGTAGGCTTTTTCGTCGCTCAGGAAATGGATGTAGCGGGGCGAAGTGAAGCCCGTGATGCGTCCCACCTCCTTGAAGGTGTTGATGTCGATCGCATAGATCACGCCCGAGTTGTTCACTACGATCCAACCGATACCGTTGCGGATGACCATCGACTGCGCGACGTCGCCCAGCTTGATGGCGTTGGCTCTGGCGAAACGTCATTCTCGACATGTTTTTCTCCGGATCGTAATAGGAGAGCGAGGCATTGCCGTACATGAAATTCCCTTCGTTGGTGATGAAGAGCCCTTGCCGGTCACTTCGTCGCCCGAACCTATGTTGCCGAATTCGAAATCTTCTTTCTCTATCGGTCCGTAATCCATGCACGACACGGCCAGCGCCGCGCATGCACAGATTACGATTCCTCTTTCAACCCATTGAACATAAGTCTATCTGTTTATCCATTCGTCCGAGAAACGGTAGGCGAAATCCACGCCTGCCGGACTCGCTTTCTTCTGATAGAAGCTCGAAAACTCCAGGGCATCGCTGCGCGATACGTCGTAAACGTGGATACGGCTGTTCGTATAGCTCGATTTTCCGACCCACAGTTGTTCGGTCGTCGGGTGTACGCCCATGTAGCCGTAGATGATGTCGCCGCCCGAATGATCCGCATCGAGGTCTGCCGTGATGTAGTCCCAATTGACCTTGCCGGTTTCGTAGTTGTAACGCATCGCTTCATAGGCGCTGAAGTCCTGTTTGCCGATGAAATAGAGGTGCGGCTGCGTGAAGCTCGCACATCTGCACTGTCGGCGAAGCCGTGCCCGTGCGCAGTTCGATCTGTTCGGGCAGGTTCGTTTCGAAACGACCTCGCCGTTCGCGTCCAACGCTACGATCATAGCCGGTTTGGTGAAGCTCGCCGCACCGGTCATGCCCGAGTTTCCGGTAAATTCGCCCGTAAAGATAGCATAAATTTTCCCATCGTAACCCTTTGCGAGGTCTTTCACCTGGCGGTTTTCGTAGGTGACGGTTTTGATTACGGCATCCGTCGCGGGATCGAGGACGATCACCGAATTGCCGCGTCCGGCGAAGACCTTGCCGCGCGAGAAGATCATGCGGGCCTTGGTCGCCCCCGTTTTCGTGAAGACGCCGAATGTACCCGGGATGTCGCTCGTACGGATGATATTGGTCTGAAGGTCCACGATACGGATGCCCGAATGGGATTCGTTGTCGGCCGTGGAATATTGGATGTAGGCTTTTCGGGACTTACGACCACGATGTGCTGCGGCCAGCAGAGGGTCGATTTTGAACTTTGGGTGGCACCCGTAGAGGTATCGACGTTTGCGTAGAACTGCATGTCGCGTGCCACGAGGCGTTTCATCGTGTGGGCATCGCAGACGACGAAGCGTCCGTCGCCGTTGAATGTGGTCCCCATGCTGCTTGTCTTGCCGTTTTGGGTAATGAAGTAGATCTTGCCGTTGGCCATGTGCATATCCTGAAGGACGTTGCCGATTTCGTTGTCGTTGATCTCCTCGTAAACCTTTTCATGATAGCGCATGTGTTGGTCGAAATAGACGATCGTGCCGTTCTCCGAGGTCATGTTGCCCTCTATGAGGACGAACGTGCCTTCGGGATGGGTGAAGTCGAGCACGTAATACTCCTGCGAGAGGATCGGCTTGCCGTCGGACCGGATCGTTACAGTGTTTTCAAATCCATTCCGTCGGTGTATTCCGCAGGAGGAGCGATCAGGAGCGAACGCCGTGCGATGTCGAAATCGGCCGTCCAGCCTGCCGGTGCCGATGTCATTTCGACCGTGGGAATCCATCCTCCGGCCGTCAGTGCATGCGCTTCCGAAGCGCCGTATTTCATACAAACGGGTTCGTCCGAATCCTCCAGCCCTGAATTTCGAGGCTGCCTCCGTCGCGCTTGGCGATTTCGGTCGTCAGGCGGTAGATACGGCCCGCTTCGAAATTGCGTCCGGTTTTGGTCTCGGTATAGACGCTGCCGTCGGCGAAGGTGTAGGTTACGTGTATTTCCTCTGCGCTGCAATCCGCCGGATAGACGACCGCTGCGGCGAATACGCTCGCGGTGCTGCTCGTCGCGGGCAGTTCGAGACCCTCCTTGCCGAACGAAAGCGTTACGGCGTTGTTCGCATCGGTCGCATCGCTGAATCCGGTGCCGTCGAAGGTGCGCGTACCGGTCAGTACGGTCGAGGCGTCGGTCGCTGCCAGCGTGACGGAAACGAGCTTCTCCTTCACGTCCTGCGACCAGGGGTTGAACCAGACGTAAGCGGTGGCGTGCGAGAGGGTGAATCGTCCTTCGGAGTCGGTCGTGGCATAGCCGAAATCGCCGTTCGGTCCGAGTTGCAGTTTGCCCGGCTCCGCCTGGCGTTGTTCGGTCGGAACGACGGCTTCGGCGTCGGTGCCGGTCATGTTGTAATAAATCCGGTAGGGTGCAGCCCCGGAGGTTCGTGAATCGAAGTCGGCGACATTGCCGTCCGTTCCCGCTTCGGCGCTCTGTACGCCGCCTGCCCAGATTCGGTCGCCGGTGCTCCATTGAAATTGAATTTCGGTCCCGTCGCCAGGCACGAATTGGGTGCGGCTCGCGGTGCCGGAAATACCCGTGAGGGTTACCTCCCGTCCGGGTTGGGGACCGACTTCGGGAAGTTCCTCGATGTCCGAGGTGCAGGCCGCCAGGCCGAGTCCTGCGAGGATGTATAGTAATTTTTCATGGCGATTCGATTAAATGCGGATGAAAATGCCTGCAATCCGGGGAGGATTGCCGACATTTTCACCGCGCGATCATTCTATTTTAGTGTTAGCCTTCCACATCGTATTTGAAGGCGAATCCATAAGTTGAGGAGGTCAATTTAACCCACGAAGAGTCGGCGTAGGCTCCCGTACCGCCGACCGGATCGGCCGATTTCGGAAGGTGGATGATCCGGTTCTCAGCAGGGACGTCTTTGCCTGCAACGGGACTCAATCGCCGCCGAAGGGACCGGTACCGTAGTCGTCCTTCAGGGTCGGCGGGTAGTTGCCCGACAGATGATGTCACCCAGCAAGGGGCAGCCTTTCGAGTAGCCGACGAAACAGTATGCTTCGAGTGTTTTCATATTCTTGCCTAACGAAATCTTAGCCAGTTTTGGACAATCTCCGAAGGCATTCTGCCCGAGTGTTTCCGTGGCATCCGGGAGGATGATCTCGGTCAGCTCTCCGCAATTTTGGAATGCGGAATTCTCGATCGTTTTACACCCTGACCGAAGTTGATCGTTGTCAGCGAGCAGCCGTTGAATGCGCTTGCTCCGATCTTCGTGACGGAATTGGGCAGGGTTACGTCGGTCAGTTTGGTGTTCTGGAACATGTAGTTGCCGATTTCGGTCACATCCTCCTCGACAGTCACGCTGACGAGCGATGCGCAGGAGTCGAAAGCGTTCGATCCATAGCTGACGCCTTTCAGTAGGGTTACCGAGGTCATGCCCGTTTTTGGAAAGCGGCCGAAGCGGTTTTCGTTACGTTCTGCGGGAATACGATGCCTGCGAGGTTCGCATTCGATTTGAACGAGTTAGGAAGGTTTCCGATTCGTAAACGACTTCCGAGAAATCCACCGTAGCCGGAGTTGCGAGTGCTTTCACGGCATCCGCTACGGCCTTCATCTGTTCTGCCGTCATCACCGTATTGTCACCGGCCGTCTTGACGTACAGCGTAGTGAAGGTTTGCGGAATTTCTGATTTCAGGGATCTTCGCCGGAAGCGCGGTAGTAAAGGCCTTCGCTCAGGTAGTCGGGACCGAGCGCCTCCATCGTATAGCCGCTGGCGGCTGTGGTCCAGGAGGAGTAGGCTTCGACCGATGCTACGTGGAACGTTTTGCTGCCTTGTACCGAAGTACCCGCGCCGGAGAAACTGTCGGCCTGTACCGCAGGGGCCGTCGTCGGTTCCGCATAGACGTCTGCGAGCAGTGCGGCGTTTTCGAAGGCCTTGCTGCCGATCGAAGTCAGCGTGTTGCCCGAGATGGTCAATTTGGTCAGCTTCGACCAGTCGGAGAAAGAACCCGCACCGATCGTCACGATCGTTTTCGGAATGGTCAGGTTTTCGATCGCGTCGTTCGTTGCGAAGGCATTGTCGCTGATAGCGGTGAGGCCTGCACCGAATTGGAGCGTAGCGATATTGGGGTTGTTGCTGAAGGCTCCGTCACCCAGCGTGGTAACGTTGTCGGGCAGGGCGAGTGCCGTCAGGCCGCAGTCGGCGAAAGCACGATCGCCGAGGGTTGTCACGCCAGAACCCAATGTCAGGGTCGCCAGCTTGAACAGCCTTCGAAAGCGCTCGCGCCGATTGTCTGAACCGAAGCGGGAATGGTGACGGTCGTAATAGCCGTACAGCCGGCGAACATTTCGGCCGGGATGGTCGTTGCCGAACCGAGGGTAATGGCCGTGAGTTCGGTACAGTCGCGGAAGCTCTTTCGCCGAGTGTCGTGGCAGAAATTTTGCCGAGGTAAGACCGGTACCGGCGAATGCCTCGGTTCCGATGTTTTCGATCGCAGATAGGCTTGTTTCGACGAGTGCGCTACACCCTTTGAACGCTTTGTCGCCGACGGTTTTAACGCTCGACGGCAGGGTGAGGGATGCCAGCGCTGTACATCCTTCGAACGTGCTTTCGCCGATGATTTCGACACCGGTCGGAACGGTCGCCTTGGTCAGGGCCGTGCAGCCTTTGAAGGCTCCGGCTGCGATCGAGGTCGTATTTTCGAAGAATTTGATCGTACCCAGTTTCGCATTGCCGGCCAGTGAGACGGGGAATTCCGTTGCGTCGAATTTCGCCATGCTCAAGTCGAGCGTCACGGGAGCGGACTGTGCCGAGATTTTGGTGACGAGGTTCTTGAGTTGACTGGCGGTGAGGGCCGCATCGTCGCCTACGGTGCGTACATACAGTGCGGTGAACGTCGCAGGCAGGGTCGGAACCCAGTCGGCCTCGCGCGAAGCACGGTAGTAGATGCCGTCCGTCAGTTGCTGGTCGTTGATGTCCTGCAGCGCATATCCTTGTGAGGTTACGTCCGTCCAGGCCGTTTCATAGGCATCGTAGGACGCTGCCGGAACATAGAGGATTTTCTTTCCCTCCACCTTGCTGCCGGCGCTCCCGAAGGCGGTGCTTCCAGCGAGGGCGCATTCTTGGCCCGGCAGGTGATCGTTTGCAGATTGTTAGCCATGATGAACGTATTGCGTCCGATCGAGGTGACCTTCTCGCCCAAGTCGATCGAGGTGACGTTGGCGCAGTTCCAGAAGGCGTAGTTGGCGATCTCGGGGATGTCGATGACGATGCGGGTGAAGGCGCTGCAGCCGCCGAACGAGCGCTCGTCGAGCGATTTCAGCGTTTCGGGAAGGTTACGTCCTGCAACTTGCCGCAGTTGTAGAAGGCGTCGTTGCCGACAGTCTCCAGCTTGGAGGGCATATTGATTGTCGTGAGGGCCGAACATGCGTTGCACAGGTTGACCGGAATTGCAGTCAGTGCATCGGGAAACTGTATGCGTTCCAGTGATTTGCAGTTCTTGAATACGGATGATTCTATTGTAGTCACGCTTTCCGGGATCGTGATCTCTTCGAGTCCGGTCGCTTCGAATGCTTCGGCCCGATGCTCTTCAGTGTCGAGGGCAGGGTTACATCGGTCAGAGCTGTGCAACTGTCGAATAAGAATCGTGGAATTGCTTCCACACCTTCGGGAATTACGACCGATGTCAGCAATTTGCAGCCGTAGAACGCATAGATGTCCAATGTGCGCACCGAGGAAGGAAGCTCGATGGATTCCAGTTTGGCACAGTTGCGGAAGCAGTTCTGCCCGATGGCAGTCAGGCCTTCCGGAAAGGTTACCCGCGTCAGGTTCTTACAGCCGTAGAAAGCCCCGGAATTGTAGGTGCTGGGAGTGAAAGTCTGGATATTACGGGGCAGTGCGATCTCCTGAAGATTGGTCTTGCGGGTGAAGTCCATCGGAAATTCGGTCGTGGCGAAGGTAGCTTCACCCAGATCGATGACCGCACCGTTTGCGAGGTTGCCTGCAATCGAGGTGAGCTCTTCGGCCGAGAGGGTCGATTCGCCCAGGGTAACGACTTTCAGGTAGCCGATCGGCTCGGTCGGCAGCTCTTCCGCAACACCGGCTTCGGTCATGAAGAATGCGCCGGAGCTTTGCAGTCGGACTTGGCGATCTGTGTCGAGAGGCGCAGCGTGTGGCCTGGGGTAAGCGTTTTGCCTGATTTGGTTTGCAGATAAACCGAACCGTCGGCGAATTTATAGACGATCGAAACCGTTGCCGTCGAAAGATCGGCGGGGTAGAGCACCATGGCGGCGAACACGTCGGTATCGTTGCTCTGCGAAGGCAGGGCGACACCCTCTTCGCCGAACGACAGGGTGACGGACGAAGAGCCTTTGCAGTCGCCCAGCTTTCCGTCGGCGAAAGCGGCTTCGCCGGCGATGGTCTGACCGCCCGATACGCTCAAGGTGATCGAGAGCAGATTCGAGGTGACGTCGCTCGAATAGGTGTCGAACCAAACGTAGGAGGTCGCATGCTCGAGCGTAAAGGTTCCGTTTTGCGCCTTCGCATAACCGAAGTCACCGTTTTGGCCCAGGTTCAACTCTCCGGCTGCCTGCTGTGTCTGCTCGGCTGGAATCAGGGCTGTTGCGGCTGCCGGGCCGGTCAGGTTGTAGAATACGTCGTACGTGTCGGCCGTTTCGAGGGATTCGAAAACGAATGTCGCCTGGCTGCCGCCTTCGGCGATGGCTTCGCTTCGGGTATTGCGTGCCCAGATGTAGTCGCCGGCGCTCCAGAGGAACTGAACGGCTCCGTCTTCGGCTCCGCCGAAACCGGTGCGGTGCCCCGGCCGGAGAATCCGGTCAGCACGACCTGTGCATTTTCATCAGGGCAGGGGCGATAGGTTCTACGTCCGCATCTTTCGTACATCCTGCGAATGCGAGCAGGAATGTGCATAATATGTATAAACCCGTTGGTTGAATTAAAAAGTTAGTAAAATGACAAATGAAAGGTTGTGCATATTTCTGGTTTTTAGTAACTTAATAGCATCCAAACTATTGAGTTCAAACCGTCGTATGCACAACTTCATCGAAAAATTCACAAAATCAACGACATCTGCAAGAAATTTGCGGAAATCGTGTAAATGAACATGGCAATGTATCTCGCCGTGGAGTTATTCCCACCTTTCTGATTTGGAAGTTATAGCTCTTTCTCTTACAGCCGAAGCATTCGGTTATGACAGCGAGAACAACCTCTTTAAGAGATTGGCTGAATCTCCCGAACATATCCCTAACCTTATATCCAGAAGACAGTTCAACGTCCGTCGCAAACTCACGGCTTGTCTTGCAGAAGACATCCGCAGGGATTGCCAAGAGCATAGACGGTGGGGAAAATGTCTTTGTGATAGACTCAAGCCTGTCAAAGTATGCCAGCTGGCACGAGCCAAGCGTTGCGTTATGGAAATGATAATCCGCAAAGCGCACCTTCCAAAGGCTTTTGCGCCTCCCAACAAATGTATTACTATGGGTATAAGCTCCACGCTATCTGTGGAATAAGTGGTGTTATTCACTCTTATGATATAACGGCTGCAAATGTTCATGATATACATTATCTGGATGATGCAAAGTGGGATTATCACGACTGTCTTATGCTTGGAGATAAGGGGTATTTAAGTGCTGAGGTGCAACAAGACCTTTCGAAACGGCTCATATCAAGCTTGAAGTCCCGTATCGCTTGAACCAAAAGAATTGGAGAAATCCTTCGTGGGCTTACAGGCGTTTCAGGAAGCGAATCGAAACCGTTTTCTCAACTTAACGACCAATTCATGATGGTACGCAATTATGCAAAGCAGACAGGCGGACTGTTTACACGTACTGCCGCAAAATCGCTGCTATGACCGTGCTGCAATACATCAACTTCTGTAACCATCGTAAAATTGGTCTTGTTAAAGATGCTTTATTTTAATTCAACCAACGGGTATGTATAAGTAGTTTTTCATCGGTAATTGTCTTTTATTCGTTAGTTCCACTCTTCCCAGTCGCTCGATCCGGCACCTGCGCCGCCGAGGATTTCATCGGTGGCGAGTACCTGAACCTTGGCTATGACCGTTGCGGTAGCGCCTACGGCTACGACGGATACTTCACCCGAGGTTTCGGCATATACGTTCTCCTTGGCAGGGAGCTGTGATGGTCAGCACATCGCCTTCGAGCGAAGTGCGCCATCCGTCGGGTTTGGTGATGGCGAGGTTTCAACCCCTTTCTGGGTAACGGCGAGGTTCTGCGAAGCGCCGAATTTCAGCGTCAGCGATGTGCGCTCGATGACGAAATTCACCTCCTTGGCTTTGGGCAGAACGATCTGATCGCCGTTGGTGAGCGTGAAGGTTACGTTGTCAGCGTCCTGTACGACGCTTTTGAAGAAAGAGTCGCCGTCTTCTCCCTTATCGCCGTTCGCACCGTCCTTACCGACCGCTTTGATCGGCTGTCCGTCTTCGCCTTTGATGGTTTCGCCGTCGATCTCCCAATAGCCGTCCTTGTTGATGGTCGGGGTTTTACCGTTTTGGCCCGCAACCGGAATCTTGTTCTGGTTATCGTCGAGCAACCACTGGTCATCGCCGCCCAGCGTCCAGTAGTAGATGCCTTCGAATTGCGCGATGCCGATGGCCGGAGCCGCTGCGCCGTCCTTGCCGTTGTGCAGCGTGATGGTCTTGCCGTCATTGAAAGTGATCGTACAGCTTCCGTCTGCGGCTTCGGTGTAGTTGGTGATGAATTTGTTTTCGTTCAGGGCGTCGATAATCGTTTTGAGCGAATTGACCTGTTCCTTCATCGAAGCGATCTCCTGTTTGAGGTTTTCGATCTCCTGGCGGATTTCGGTGTCGTCGTACTTGTCGTCCGAACAGCCCCAAGTCATTGCTGCGCAGCAGGCAGCGAGAGCTAACAGCGTAAAGAATTTTTTTCATAGTTCAGTTGATTTATTGGTTGAATATTGTTCGAATCTTTGGAGTGCTGAAATGGGAAAGCGTCCGCCGGAGGAGATGAAGTTCTCTCCGGAGAACGCCTCAAAGCGCAGCGACGGTCGGTGGGGCGGGCGTATGCCGCGTCCGTCGAAATGTCAGCCGTAAAATAGCCGTAGGTCATCGATACTCCTGTCGTTTAGTCCTGTTCGGAACTTACACGCGAGGGTACGAAGAAATACATGGAAAAATAGTGCGCCGAAGACTATCTTGCACGATTTCTACCCGAAACCCGCGGGTGTAAATCCTGATTGTCAAGGCAGGTCTTCTGACTCGTTCCCTCCGCAGCGCCTTCCCAGCGGTATCGCCAGTGGCAAAGAGTGTGCGGAGCCGCCCTTTCGGGGCTGAAACTCACAGCAGCAGGTACTGTCGCCGATTTTCACGGCATTCCTATTAATCGGCTTGGAAAAGTGATTCCAAGTCCGAACCTTGCGGGTGCAAAGGTATTGCTTTTCCGGGATTATTCGCAAACGAAATCGGAAATAAATTTCAATGAATTCTGTAATTCATTGAAAACATTGCTTTGCCAAGTGGCTATTTGCGGAAGATGAAATAGACGGCCAGAATCAGGCAGACGAAACCCGCCAGGTGGTTCCACCGCAGGGTGTCCGATTTCATGAAGACGACGGCGAAGACCGTGAAGACCAGCAGGGAGATGACCTCCTGGATCACTTTGAGTTCCCAGATCGAAAAGGGCCTCCCAGTTGGGAGCTGCCGATGCGGTTGGCCGGGACCTGGAAACAGTATTCGAACAGGGCGATGCCCCAGCTGAGCAGGATGATGGACAGCATCCCGAAGCGTTCTATCTTCGATTTGAAAGCGATATGCCCGTACCAAGCCAATGTCATAAAGGTATTGGAAAGGATCAGCAGGGCGATGGTGGCGAGGGCACGGCTCATAATAGCAGAGTATTGAGATCGGTTATCGAGGCGAAATCGTCGATGACGACATCGGCTTCCGTTTGGGTTGCGAGCGTATGACGGGGTAGAGTCGTTGCCAGGGCCACGATGCGGCCTGCTCCGGCCCGGCGGGCGGCGGTGATGCCGACCCGGGCATCCTCGAATACAAGGCATTCGGCCGAAGGCAGGTGCAGTCCTTCGGCTGCCAGCAGGTATATTTCCGGGTCGGGCTTGCAGCGGGTCACCCGGTCCCGCTGACGATGCAGGAGAAGTAGTCGGTGATACCGCAACTGTCGAGGACGAAATCGACGTTCTCGCGGCAGCCTGAAGAACCGACGGCGCAGCGGATTCCGCGACGGCGCAGCTCTTCGAGCAGTTCCACGAGCCCCCGTACGGGGCGGATTTCCGGAGCATAGACTTCGCGGTAGATGGCTTCTTTCTCCTCGCCGAGCGCTTTCATTCCCTTTCGCGGATGATTTCTTCGGGCAGGATCAGGCGCATGATGTCGTAGTTACCCATGCCGAAAGCGGTCTGGAGCTTGTGCTGCCAATCTTCGACGCCGTAACGCTCGCAGAATATCTCGAATGCCTTGACGTGTGCCTGGGTATTGTTTACCAGTACGCCGTCCATATCGAACAGGACTCCCCGTATCATTTTGTTGTTTTACCGCGCAAAAGTAATCATATTTCCGGAGTTGCCGCCGAAACGACCGGGAAATTGCAGCGTAGCACTTCGAGGCGGGGCCGTAGTCTAAAATGGCGATTGTAGTTTTTAGTACCCTTTCCGACGATCGCGGCATCGAACTCGAGGTCCGTTTATTGCGGCCTGTGGCCGCATCCGTAATTCCGATCCTCTCCTGAATCCCCTCTTCGGAGAGGATTTGGACGCTGCGTACCTGAAGAGGTACCTAATATATATTCACGCTTAAAATTTGAGGTTAAGACTGAAATTGACCGTGAAGGTCGGGATCGACAGTCCGGGGACGGCGCGGTGATGCGTCAGACGCCAGATGCAATCCACGCGCAGCAAACGGAAGATGTTTTCGATGCCGAAGCCGGTTTCGAGGTAAGGATGTTCGACCGATGACATTCCTGCCGGAAAGAGCATAACGGCTTTCGTATTCGGAAGACTGCCGTCGTTGCGGGCCGAGAGAGTGCCGTAAACTCCTTTGAAAACAAAGACTTCGCGCCAGTTGAGTTTTTTGAGGAGCGGTACGCGGCCCAACAGGAACCCGTTGAAGTGGTGTTCGTAGAAGAACGAAATCCAGGCGTCCGACGAGAATTCGTAGAAATTCATGCACGAGAAGGCGTAGCGGTCGTAAAATAGGTGCCGTTTCCTTCGTGCAGCTTCAGCAGCAGGTAGGGAACCTTGCCGAAGATCTTGCCGCCTTCGAGCATGAGTTGCGAGTAACCGATCGGAGGCAGATTGAGCCGGTATTGCATCCGCCCTTCGAGCCGCAGGTAGTCGTAGCTGGCGGGTAAGATTCCTCTTTTTTTTGCCTCCCGTGAAGTCGAAGGAGAAAATCGGGTATTTCGAACCCATGTGTCGGACCTCGAACGGCATGCGGACGATCGTTTCGTCTTTGGACAGCCGCAGCCCGATCCGTATCGAAGCGTCGTTGATGCCATGCAGCGAACGCCCGTTGGGTAGGATCATCGGTACGTAGCGGTTCGAGGAGATGTGACGGCCCCGCAGCTCGAACGAACTGCTGATCCCGTGCAGCCACTCGTGTTCGTAGAGGGCGATCCCTTCCTCGATAGTCGAAAGCCGCGAGGTGCCGCCTCGGGAGAAGATCGAGCTTAGGATGTTGTTTTCCGAGAGGGCGCTGACACCCGAGCTGAGCTGTATCGCGTCGTTGCGGTAGGTGACCGTCAGTTTGCGCAGCAACTGTCTGCGGAACATCACCTCTATTTCCGATGCACCCTTGAAGTCCTCGTCCGGGTGCCGTAGGCCAGGTAGGTCGAGAGCCTTACGCGCCGACTGAACTCTTTGGTCGTACGTACGCCTATCTGGAAGCGGGTGCCCTCCAGTCGGTTGAAGCTGATTACTTTGGAGTAGGGACCTATGCCGACGTATTTGGTATTGTAATAGCCGCCGATGATGGTGTTGAGAACCGTGTAAATGTTTTGTAGAGGGAACCTGCTGGATCGAATCGACCATTCGGTAGATGGTCTTCTCCTTTTGAGAGAGGGCGTAGGGACGCAGTGAGTCCCATTCGACCCGCTTGCCCGAAATGGCATCGTCCGAGAGGATCACGTTGGCCGACGTACCCAGAACCTGTTTGGGGATCGGCGTGTCGAACTTTACGTCGGAATAGGTTACCTCGCGGCTGCCCAGGAAAGCGATCATCTTCGAGGAGTCGGATTTGGTCAGCGTAAAATCGGCGGTCATCTTCTCCCGCTGCGGAAACCACAGCGAGTCGGCCGTCAATCGGTTGTCGGCTTCGATCGCCAGGTGGCGAATCCAGTTTACATTGACTCCTTTGGCCATTTTTACGCGGGCCGAACGCAGCGCATAGCTTGCCGAGTCGATATTGACCTCGCCGTCGAGTACCGGGGTGGCGACACTTTTGGGGTGAAACCGGATTTTGTAGGTCTTGCGCCCTTCCACGTTCGTACTGTCCACCAGAAAGTATTTGTAGAATGAGCGTCCCGAGTTGGAGAGGGCTGGCGAACTTCACGCCGAACAGGTCGATGAAGTTTTCGTAAAGATTCACGTCGGCGTGCAGGTGTCCGGTGAATTGTGCGAGCATGCTGTTGTCTTCGATACCGGATATCTGGCTGGCGCGGATCACCTCACGGGCGACGGTCGGCGTGCGGCTGTGGTAGTAATCCGCTGCCGTTTCGGAGATCATTACGGGCAGGTAGGGTTGTCCGGTGACATCCGATGTGTCGATGTGCTCGAAAATGAAACCGAAGTTTTGCTGGAGTTTTCTGCTTCGAAATTCCCGGATATTGGCCAGTCCGAGTTCCATTTTCGTATAGGTGCGGCAGATGTAGCGGTCGTATTCTTCGGGATCGTTGTATTTTTGTTGCGTACGATGCCCGCGAGAATCGGGTGCCGGATTGTCCCCGGTGTGACCACGACATTTCCGATTTCGAGGTGCGTGGGATTGAGCCGGAAATCCACCCGGTTGTCGCTTCCGGCCGGGATCGGACGAATCTGGGGCTCGTAGCTGACCATTTCCGCCCGGATGTAGCTCGACGTGTCGCGGCTTTCGAGCGAGTAGAACCCTTCGTCGTCGGTGGTGATGCCGGTGGTCGTACCCGGAACAGGACGACGGCGTAGGAATCGGCTCGCCCGTCTGTGCGTCCGTGACCGTACCGCGCACCCGGGTGTTCTGGGCGGCGCAGGGGGCGTACAGAAATAGTCCCGCAAGAGCGAGGAGTATGCCGCAGAGTCGTTTCATCGAAGCCTTTCCGGAATGTCGTTTCGGATTTTCCTAAAATATAAATATACCAAAAATACAAAGATTTTACCGGACTGTCAAAAATTATTATTTTTGCCGATCCGGATGGAACTACTTTCTGCGGAATGAAACATGGGAACGTCAAAATAGAAAAGACCAATGCGGCCCGTCTGCTCGACCGAGCCAAAATCGCCTACGAATTGATCCCGTATCGGGTGGATGAGGAGCATCTGGCCGCGACTCACGTGGCCGAACAGCTCGGCGAAGATGTTGCTGCGGTTTTCAAGACGCTCGTGCTTCGTGGTGACCGGACGGGCCATTTCGTCTGTGTCGTCCCTGGAGATCACGAGGTCGATCTGAAAGCTGCCGCCCGCATTTCGGGCAACAAGAAAGCCGATCTGATTCCCGTCCGGGAGTTGCTTCCGACGACCGGATACATCCGGGCGGCTGTTCCCCGATCGGGATGAAAAACCGTTCCCGACCTTTTTCCATATTTCCGTTTTGCAACACTCCGTCATTTATATCAGTGCGGGAGTTCGGGGATTGCAGATCCGGATCGCTCCGCAGGATCTGCTTCGCTTCGTCGGGGGCGAAACGGCCGAAATCAGCCGTCCGTCGTCTGTGGCGGCGGAATAAGATCCGTAATTCTTTTGCTATTCGATCCCTTTCTGCAGGTCGGCGGAATTGTCGTGTTGTCGAAGCGACCGCCGGACCGGTATTTCGGAAACGATTCGTTATTTCTCTTTGGGTGCCGGTCTGGTTTCGCCCTTGAGTGCCGGAAGGAGATGCCGTACCGTACCGCCAGAATCCGAATGAGGATCACCGAGCAGGCGGCGATGAACTGCGTGGGGCCGCCGGCAGGTCGAGATACATACAGAGATAGTAGATCAGTCCGCCGCAGATGCAGGCGATGGCGTAGATGTCTTTGCGGAAAATAAGGGGTACTTCGTTCAGCAGCACGTCGCGCAGCATACCGCCCGCCGCACCGGTCAGCGTACCCATGATGATACCCACCCACATCGGATAGCCGACGGCTATGCTTTTCTGAATGCCGACGACGGTGAAAAGTCCCAGTCCGACGGCATCGAAAATGAAGAAGGTGTTGTTGAGCCGGATCACGTATTTGCGCAGCCCGACTACGAACAGGAAGGCGAATCCCGATACGACCAGGTAGGAAACGTTCTGCATCCAGAAAGGGGGCAGGCCCAGCAGCAGGTCGCGCAGCGTACCGCCGCCGACGGCCGTGACGAATCCGACCACATAGGCTCCGAACCAGTCGAAATGTTTGGCCGAAGCGAGCCGGATGCCGCTGATGGCGAATGCGAAGGTACCGACATAGTCGAGAAGGGTGATGAAATTCATGATGTTTCGATTTTTCGGCCGCAAAGGTAGTAATTATCTCGCCGGATTATCGATAACGACGAAATAAATTCGATAGCTGCTATCGGGCTGCCGATTTCTGTTTTCTGTTTTCTGTTACCGGCCGTATGATACGGGGCGGAGGCGTTTCCTGCGGGTCTTTGCGGAATTTTCCGGCAAGGAGTGTTCGGGTTTCGTTTTTTCGTACTTTTATGCGGCGTAAATTCGGCTCGGAACGATGGTTTTACTTCTTCATTCCGGTTCATTGGTTTGCTTTTTCATGTTACTTAAATATTTCCCACTATGAAATTTTTTATCGATACAGCTAACCTGGCCCAGATCCGGGAAGCTAACGAAATGGGTGTGCTCGACGGGGTGACGACCAATCCTTCGCTGATGGCCAAGGAGAACATTCGCGGTGAGGAGGCCTGCCGTCGCCATTACCTCGAAATCTGCTCCATCGTCGATGGCGATGTGAGCGCCGAGGTGATCGCCACCGATTTCGACGGTATGGTCCGCGAAGGGGAAGCGTTGGCGGCCTTGCACAAGAATATCGTGGTCAAACTCCGTGTACGGCCGACGGTATTCGTGCCGTGAAGTATTTCGCGGGCAAGAATATCCGCACCAACTGCACGCTGGTCTTTCCGTCGGTCAGGCTCTGCTGGCAGCCAAGGCCGGTGCGACGTATGTGTCGCCGTTCGTAGGCCGTCTGGACGATATTTGCGAGAACGGGTGGCTCTCGTCGCCGAGATCGTGCGTATGTATCGTTACTACGGTTATGATACGCAGGTGCTGGCGGCTTCGATTCGGCATACGCAGCACATCGTCCAGTGTGTCGAGGCGGGGCCGACGTGGCGACCTGCCCGCTTGCGGCGATCAAGGGTTTGCTGAAACACCCGCTGACCGACATCGGTTTGGCGCAGTTCCTGGCAGACCACGCCAAGGTGAATTCGTAGGGAGGCGGCGTTTCCCGTAATGGAAAAGCGATGCCGATGATCGAAAATCATCGGCATCGTCGTTTCGTATTCGGGCCGGAATCCGATCAGATTTCCAGCCCCATGATATAGTCGTTCATGTAGAATCCGCCTCCGATTTCGAAATCGCCTTCGCGCAATTTGCGCATACCCATCCGTTCGTAGAATTTTACGGCTTTGTTATGGCGATTTACGTGGAGCTCCATCCGGCAGGGAGCCGGGTGGAGCTGTTTGATGTGTTCGATAGCCTTGCGGAAGAGGAAGCTCCCGCGTGCACACCCTGGAATCGGGGCAGGATGTAGATTTTTGCAGGATGTAGAGGTCGTCTGCTTCGGGCTGGACAGAGATAGCCGCAGGGAGTGCCGTCCTTGTAGGCGATGTAATATACGTGCCCTTCGGCCATCTGCCGCCGGAGGTTTTCGGGGAGTACATCCACTCCATCATGTAGTCCAACTGTTCGGGCGAAAGGATGGTTTTATAGGTGTCGGGAAATGCGACGCAGGCCATTTCGCGTATCAGTCCGCAATCTTCGACGGAGGCTTTTCTGGCAGTAAACATAAGGTGTTCGATTCGGTTTCGCTCTTGCAAATATATTGAAAGCCAGGAGAAACCGGGAACTTGTTCCCGGTTTTCTGAGGTGCATTCTATCTAGAATATGTTCAAAGATGGTGATTCTGGTAGTCGGAGAGTTCTGTTTTGTCGCGATAATTTGTCGGGCTGTATGAGACGGATGCCTGGGCAATAACAAATTAGGCCAATATTGTAGCCACAAAATTTCTATAGTCCCTCCTCGACGGTTTTCCGTACAGGTTCCTGGTACTGTTTACCTTTTCCGAAACGGAAGTTGATTTTCAACATTACTCTGTTCCAGGCATTTTTACATAAGAAGTCCCTTGTGTTCTGACGATACTGTTCTCGATGGAATGGTAATGGCTTTCCGGATTGGTGAGGAAATTGTCGCAGGAGAGTTGAAATGCCCAGTCTTTGTATTTATATCTCACACCTATCGCAGAGGATAATTCACTGTCGTATATCATCGGAATAGACAATCCTTTACAAGGTATCGCACCCTGATAATATGCGGAAAAGTTTTGTAGTTGAAAGTCAGCTCATAGTACATCGGAGCCTGAAAATGAGTCACCCTCCCCAATACTTTCGAATCGACTTTTGTATAACTGAATCCTCCGCCTAATTTCAATGCCAGCAAGTCGTTTTGAATGGGCTGAGTCTCAAATCATAATGTACGGAGTGCACATCTGCCCAGTTGTCATTAATCGGTGAGTATGCGATATACGGCTGTTCATACTGATAATAGTAGTCGATTGGATTCTTGTAATTTAAGTAGCTGTATGAAACATTTATATTGAGCCATTTGTTATGATATACGACATTGAAAGTCGTCTGGTTCGCACGGCCGCCGACCAGCTCGGGATTCCCGTGTACGATAATATTTTGATTATAAAACGAAGTGGCTTCGCTGAGTTGTCCCAGTCCTGGCTGCATATTGGCTTGACGAATCCGGCTTTCAGCATAAAGAGGGTGAAATACGATAACCGATATCTACCCGAGGCGCAAAGACCCATTGCCAAATATCGTTGTCGTTTGTTTTTGTTCGTGTCCCTGTTACTCCCAAAGAAAAACGATAAGTAAACCGAGGCCCGATCTTTCCGGTGATCTCTCCGGCAAAATAATTTTTCAGAATGCTGTTAGTTTCCGGGAATAGCCCGACGTGTTGTCTATTCGATATTTGCTAATATCATAGTAAAAATAATCTCCGAATGAAAGCGTCAGCTTGTCGAAAGTCTTGGTATAGAGAGCTTGGCCGTTCATCTGATAGCCGTCTCCGTCCATATTAAGAAAATCTTCAAATACAGGCGTATCGTCCGATAATGCGTATTGGTTCTTATAGGTATCGGAAACAGAATTTATGTAATCGCCTCGAAGTGTTATCATTAGTTCATGCCGGTTGCGGAATTGCCTCCAGAAGTACAGGTCGAGCGTCGGATTGAATGAGTGGGACTCGCTTTCCTTCACTCCGTAACGGTCCGAACCTATGCCATCCTGAATAAAGGCAAGCTGGGAATCGGTCTGTTGAGAATGCTTATCATAACTTGGGAAAAAGCGGGCTTGAAATACATATTTTCCGGGAGTTGATTCGTGTATTTGAGACTAAATTGAGGACTTAAGAAGTTGTTTTCACTCTGCCGTTCTTCCTCCTGCCGGAAATCCACCCCGTCGAGCGTATATTCCATTTCATCCGAGGCATATTGATCATCCCATGATCCGTAGCCTATGTTTGCAGTAAATGCCAACTGATGCCGTCCCCGGTTGTATTGCAGGAAAAACTATCGTTCAACCAGGGCGAAGTCAGATGTTGGTTCAGCTCCACACTTCCGTATATTCCGTCTTCCCGAATTTTCGTGATAATGTTGATGACTTTATTGCCGTTGCTGAGGCCGAATTTGATGGGCGGCAGATCGTAGTATTCGATCTTTCGGACATCTTCGGGCCGCAGAGTCGTCAATTCCTGTTCCGAAGAGGCGATACCGTTTACCAAGACCGTCACACTGCCATCGGACGCGGTGATTTGATTGGTCTGGCGGTTGATTCTGATCTGCGGAATCTTGTTGGTCAGATCGAGACTCGTGACCGCCGCCTTCCGGTCTTCATTGGTGATGGTATATACCGTCCGGTCGAAATAGCTGGCTGTGTTGTTGGCCGTGACGACCACCGCATCGATCTCTGCGACATCTTCGGACAGGACGTAATCCCGGACGACCTCCGTCATGCCTATCGAAGGTTTGCGAAGAAGCACCGTATCGTAAAGAGTCTTGTACCCGATTGTCCGAACCGATAGCAGGTAGCGGCCCGCACGGTGTTTTCCGAACCGGTAATTGCCGGCCATATCGGTTATCACGCCTTCCGTGTAGCGGGTCGTATCCGGCAGTTGCTGGAGAATGACCGGGGCGAAGGCGACCGGTTCGTTTTCTCGGTGGTAATTTTACCTTTCAGGACGATTTGCGCCTGGAGCGGTGTCGCCAGGCTCGTTATGATGATCAGAAGAAGAACGGGGATAAGTCGGGGTGTCTCATAGTTGCGGAGTTTGAAAAGAATATAAAATAGAGTAGTGAAGACGGGGCGGGAAGGGAGCGGATTATAGTTCGCAGCCGGGGGAAGGCGTCAGCTGTTCCTTGATGGAGGGGCATTGAAATTCACCCGACAGTTACGAAATTCAATACCCCGTCGTAATACGGCTCTTCCAGGTTGTCCAGTCTGTAATATTCGATACGCTCGATGTTGTCTGCGGTCAGATTTGTCAAAATAGCTGCATATCCAGCCTCATCCGGAATAATACCGCTGAACATAAGACATACCGTGGCGCCGTTTTCATCGGTCAAATAACCATCTTCGTAGGTTATGCCCGGAATATGGCTGTAAAGATCCTCGATCGTCCGGGCATCGGGGGCAATCTGTTTGGGACGATACGTTTCCACGGGTCGGAAAGCTACGGTATCGGCAGAGCGCTCGACAGGAATGTAGTAATCGATGTTGCCTATTCTGCCGGGAACGTATTTGATCTCGATCTCCTTGCTTCTCGTTCGGATACCCGGACCCGATATTTTAAGCTGATAGGTCTGATCGGTTGCGACGTTTCCGAAATCATACCAACCGTTCATTGCCGTAATAGTCCCGTATTCGGGTTCTCCGGTCGCCGGATCGCATAACCATACCGATGCGAAAGGAACGGGGTAGGTGTTTCCGATACATACACAAAACCTGTGATCTCCTGCTCTTGTCCTGCCGCAGAACTTATGAAGCCTGCCAAAGCGAAAAATAATAAAACGAATCTTTTCATAGCCGTTGAATGTTTCTTAATTAAAAATAAGCATTTTATCGGGAATCAGACAAATAATTTTCGGATAAAATAGTTGCGAAATCGAAGAATGGTAATTTTATTTGTGTGATATTGAACTTTTCTATATCTTATTTGAATATATATTTACGATGGACGGAGTTGCGGAGCAATAAAAATATCGAGGTATGACGCGAAATTGCATTTTGACCGTTGTTTTGAACAAAATGCAGACTTTGTAAAATGAATTAAAATCGGAGAAAGAAAATGCCTGATTTTTTCGGCTGCAGATTTCGATAGGATAGGGTAAAGACAAAGGCAGCCGATAATCGATCGATTATCGGCTATTTTTGTTATCCTGCTGGACCTAAAAGTGATCCAGTCGGAATCACTCAATGAGCCGTCGGAGTCTTCCTGAAAATGCCGCTTATATGATATTACAAGCTATATTTTCGGATCGTGGTTTATTTCAGTCTGTTTCAATTTGTAACTTATCTTGAGCGTACTTCATAACGTGGTTATGTAATTTTTCGTTTCTTGTGGTAGGATTTGATTCTATTATTTCCGGTTATAATCTTGAAATACATTACGGAATGTTTTGCCGCGATATTTTTAAACAATCTTGATATTGCTGCTTGGAATATAAACAGGATGGTTGTATAAAGTCCCAAGTGGATTTTTCAAGAAGGTTACCGATCGACTCGTTTTTATGGTTTGATATATTAATAAACATTATTGTTGCATAGTATGTGTCATAAGACAACTTCTAGCTATGAAAAGAGATAAATTGTCGAATTGTGTTTGCAATATTTATAATTATTATTAAATTTGATCAGGAATTGTTTGGTATTTACATCTTTATAATTTTTCAAACTTATAAGCAATACAGAATGGTCATATATCTTACTTAAAATTATCTTTCTAATATTTATTGCTTATGAAAAACATTAAACTTTTGTAACATTCGTTGCTTCTTTATTTTTCTTTTCTCTTGCGAGAAAGAAAAAGTTGAAACTTGTGGATTTGACACGATCAGACTCACAGAGTCTTTCTTGACAGAATATGCAAAGGGAGACGGAGTGGACAACTATATGATAGCTCTTGCAAGTGGTCCGACAGTCTTCGATCCAACAAATCAGCAATGGCATACTGAAAATGACGGATGGGTAATGCTTATTAGTCTGTTCGCAGAACCTGTTGCCAATCTTGGGGCGCCGGAAATTCCTGAAGGAAAATATACGCTTGGAAGTGCTCCGGGTGCGGGTGTTTGGAGTTCTGAAGAAGATGTCAATCAACTATACTATACCGGAAAAGACGGTGTTAGCACCTTGGTACCGGTAAGCGGAGAGCTTACTTTGCCAAAACGGCAGATGGATACATAATGACTGGAAAGTTTTGGCTGCTGACCAGAAAGAATATTGCGTAACCTATACCGGAACTCTTAAATTCCAGCCGCAAGGAGAAACTTCGGTTATTGATCAGCCTGTGAATACAAAATTCATAGGTGGACAGGCAATATATAAAGGTCCGGATCCATCCTTCGGCGATTTGGGCTGGGTACAACTTGAACTTTATGATGCAGAGCCGGATCCGGAGATGGGGACGATTTTGGGTAATTTCTTAAAAATCAAGATGTTTATTCCTATTCAGACAGAAAATTCACGTCCATGCCATCTGGCACTTGAAATTGAATGCTTCTGCTGGTGAAAATACGGCAGACCCTGGATATGATAGCGAGAAGACCTTCCTACCGGATCATACGTAGTCCAGACAAGTTCGGACGGTTCGACAATGAAACTCGGTATGTTGAACCAAGGGACAATAACAGTAACGGAAGACCAGCATGTTGTAATAGATGCTTACACAACCGAAGGAATTAGTGTAAAAGGAAACTTAAACAAACCTCTCGAAATACTGGATCTTGGAGGTGGGGAAGTCGATGATTCTCAATATTCTACTCTTACAACAGACAAAGTAATAGATCTTAGTGGCGCAGAAACAGCGTACTTTCTTGATTATGAAGATTATTATGAGAACGGCACACGAAATGTAGTGCTTCAGATCTTGGATAGTCAGTCAATGACAGGTATGTTTCTTGATCTGGCATTGTCGAAAGCAGATAATAGATACGATCCCCTTCCCAACTGTACATGCACCCTCGATCCGGGAGATAACAGGGCGTTTACGTTTGCAGGAGGAAGTATTTGGCAGTCAAATGCCGTAGGAACCTGGGGATTCCTCAAGCTTCAAACCAATGGCGAGACTATAATGCCTGATTTCTCAGAAGCAGGAAATGCAGCCGGGGATCGCTTACCATTACCAGAAACGGAGATGAATATACTATAACAGTAAATTTCATTGATGACGCAGAAACTCCGCATCGTATCACAGGAACTTGACTGGCACTCTGACTCCTTATTCATACACGGCATCCGTAAGTGGTTTGTTAGAGCAATCGATGAAACCAGTTAAATAATCGGACAAGGGATGTTTTTATAGTTAGAAAGATTATATAATATTTCTTATTGAGATAAATAAAAGAGTCTTTCAGGTAGGCGAATGAAAGGAGGGTAACTAATTTTTTAGTTACCCTCCTTGTTTTTACCTGTATTCTGTCTCTATCGTAATTGTGATACTTGTGTAGATAAAAAGATAGCTTCATTTTATAACGGCTATGGATTCCGATTACCAATATTCGACAAATGAGAGCGACTTATTTATAAATTCGTTACGGCTTTTATAGTAACGAATTGACAGCGATTCATTTTCACAGGGTGACTTTTTGAGGCCTTTTTCTGTCGCAGGAAAACATCTTTAAACCACTGGTTTAAAGATGTTTGTCTTGGTTTGTCAGAGTTTTTCATTTCTCTGAAGTGATCTCGCTGGGATCCGTTTGTGAACTCGATGGAATCATCCTATGATCCGTCTGGGGCCTTCCTGAAAATGCCGCTTACATATTGCTATAAGCTATATTTTCGAGAGGTTGGCTTCATTGATTCGGCTTCCACTTGTTGCTTGTTTCTAACGTAGGTCACAACGTGGTTACACAACTCTGTCGCTTCTTGTCATAGAACTTAATAGGGTATTTCCTGTTATAATCTTGAAAAAGCGATCTAATTTTCTTGCATCAACAATTACCTTTCATTAATAGTAAATTTCCGATTTGGGGCAGATTTTCCGGGTTGGGTAAATCCATCCGGCGAAAGAGGGGTGGATCGGTAATTTTATATCAAATATCCGAAATAGGTGGCTCTGCTTATACGCATCATGCCATTGGTATATCGCTCTTTGGATTTTGCCGTGCATGGAGGTACTGCAATCAACCTTTTTCACAAGAATATGCCCCGGTATTCGGTTGATATCGATCTGCCCTCCCATACAGAATAGGGAAGAAAGTCTGAGGGCAATAAACAGGCACTTTGAAGATCTGAAAGGGTACATTGAAAATCCATACCCGGAATCAGGATTGTACCCAAATATAATGTCTGGAAATTACAATGTAAATTGGATGGGGCTACTGTAAAATAGAAGTGAACGGACCAAGAGGGGCTTGATAGGAGAAACGGCCGACATGATGCTTTGTGATAAAGCGCAGAAGGAGTTCAATATGGCTTGTAAGGCCCGGACTGTTTCTTATTCCTTGCTATACGGAGGTAAGATGGCGGCTGCACTAAGCCGGCAGCATCCGAGAGATTTATTTGACTGCAAGTATATGGAAAAAGTAACGACTCTGAAACAAAGCCGTTACTTTTTGTCGAGATACGGACCCCGGGTGAGCGGAGCGCTCTTCTATTTCTTGTCCTTGTCTTTCTTTCCAGGGCATAGAGACGATTCACCTCCTGAAGCACGGCGGGCGTGATGTCGAGCGTCGAATCGGCGTAGAGCAGGGCATTGGCATTGCCGATGAGTTTGTAACGACCATCGGCATTAAGGTTCTCGATGGCGCGGTGCAGCAGGTCCTGAGCCCGGTTCGAGAAGACGAAATTCTCTTCGTCGAGCGCTTTGGCTTCCTTCTGTGCCGCAGCCTGGTACGAAGCTATGCGGCGCTCGATGTTCTCCTGTGGATTGCGCGTCGTTGGTGGTGATAAGCCCCTTTGGTATTTCTCCTGGAGCTGGGCTACTTCGTACTGGAAGTTCTGCTCCTTCTGTGCCCAGCTCTTCTGTGCCTTTTCGGTCTTGTCTTTCAGGGCGATGCCTTCTGCATTGTAAAGATCGGACTGCGCGAGCACGGCTTCGACCTGCACGTATGCGATGTCACCGCCGCCTACTTCCCGTTGCTCGGTTGCTTCGGTAGCTGCCGTTTCGACGTTTTTGGTGCCGCAGGCGGTAAATCCTGCCAGGGCGATCAATGCCGCGAAGAAGAGTTTTTCATGTGTTATCCGTTGTTTTGGTTAAAAATATCGCTTTGAAAGGCAAAGGTAGAAAAAATCTTTACTTTTGTCAAGCCACATTCAAAATTAGAAACTCATGTACGAATATCTCTCCGGTACCATTTCCGAACTCGCTCCCACCCATGCCGTGTTGGATGTCGGCGGAGTGGGGTACTTTCTTCAGATATCGTTGCAGACATATTCCGAAATCGAGCACTCCGACCGAGTGAAACTGTTCGTTCATTACGTGGTTCGGGAAGACGCCCAGTTGCTTTACGGCTTCGCGTCGAAGGCCGAACGGGAACTGTTCCGCCACCTGATAAGTGTCTCCGGCGTAGGCGGCAATACCGCCCGGATGATTCTCTCGACCTATTCGCCGAGGGAGTTGCAGGGGATCATCGCTACCGAAAACGCCGTCCTTCTCAAAATGTCAAGGGATTGGGGCTGAAAACGGCGCAGAAGATCATCGTCGAGTTGAGCGGCAAGATGGCCGGCCTGGGACTGACGGGGGATACTGTTACAGCCCCTGTCGCCGGCGGGGATTACGAGGAGGCGCTTGCGGCGCTGGTCATGCTCGGGTTCGGGAAAGCGGCGGCGGATAAAGTCGTAAAATCGTTGCTCGGGAAAATCCCGGAGCTTCGGTGGAGGATCTGGTCCGTATGTCCCTTAAACGATTGTAGCATATAATCGTACATTTCTATTTCGCAGGTTACTCATATCTTTCGATGTATCTTTTGACGGTTGCAGCATCGAATCCGAGGGTCGCTTATTCGCGGTATGTGTCTGCGTCTGTAACGCGGACCTTTCCCTAAATATCCTTCTCGAAAGGGGCGTGGGGCGCTACGTTCCCGATTAATTATTACGTTTTTGTAACGGCCTTCTTGTTTTGTCGATTTAATATTTTTGAAACTTTTTATATTTTTCTTAAAATATTTGGGAAATTTTTTATATTAGTTTTGCGCCGAAAAGAGTAAACGAACCCCAAAATGTTTATCGTAAAATGGAAGGATTTGCAGGCTTTGTCGGCCTTATGTTTGGTCTTGTTGTTTTATCGGTCATCATAACCCTGGTCGTATGTGCCGTTAAGAGGCATCGCAGGGAGTGGCTTCAGGACGGACAGCGTAGAGTCTGATTTTGTTTTGTAAAGTTATTGGAGCTGCCGGAGCGATTCTTTCGCTCCGGCAGTCGATTTTGTTCGGTTCGTTTCCGGACGTTTCGGATGGTCCGAACATTCGGAAGGTCGGACTCCATATCGTTTTGTCGTGACGCGGGCTTTCGTGTGCAACTCCGGTTCTGTGTCGGGAGCGCAGGAAAACCGGCCGCCGGACCGTCGGGTTTCTTTGCCAGAGAGGGAAACATTGTTTTGGGGGTGGCCTGACTGCGGCGTCTGCGTTGGCAGTATCCGGCCTCGCAGTCGCTGCAGCGGATTTGCAATCACGGTTCGCGGGGTGTGTGGGCGTGGTATCGCCGCCGTAAGCGATGCAGTGTATAGCCGAGCCGCGATACGTTAGGGGTGTAATCGTCGTTTTATCCCTGTACGAATACTAAAATCGCCCGGTCTGCCGTATTGTTAAGAAGAGCACTGGCGGGCGAGGCGGGCTTCGGTGTGTGGAGTTGCCGGGCCGGGGACGCGATGCGAATGATTCCGGGTTTCCGGACTTCGGGACTGTCCGAGCGATGTCGGTCGGGAAAACGAAGAATGAAGCCCGGTAAATTTTGCAAGTCCCGCAGGATTTGTTAAATTTGCGCGATTGTATGTCGAAAATCCGTTTCCATATTTTGCTTGCTGCGCTGTTGGTTGTCACCGGCTGCGGCGAGGATGACAAGGTTCTTCCCGAACAGCAGCAGCAGTTCGAGAGTTTCCGGTAGCCACCAGCCTCGTCTGGTGACCGAGCAGGAGGCTATGAGTTCGGATGAAGATCTCGATTTTTACTCCACGTTCGGGCGCTGGTCGTATCGATATATTTACCATTATTACGATTCGGAACGTCAGACGCGTCCTGAAGCGGAGATCGGCGATGAGGTGGATCTTGTTTTCTGGGTCTATCTGTTCGAGAATCGGGCAATCACTGCGAGTACGATGCCGATCTACACCAATGACAGAAAGTGGGCCGAAAACTTCAGGAGCAGGGACTCGATACGAAATACTGGAGTTTCGAACCCCGTCCGTCCGTGTCGGCGGCGGCTCTTTCGTCGAAGGGGTCGAATTGTCGCTGCCGGGCTGCCGCGAGAAAGATACGGTCGAAGTATATATGACATACAATATGGCTTACGGCGATGCGCTGATCAATTTCATTCCGGAGCAGAGTCCGATCGCCGTTTTATACGATTGATTCGGTTCGTAAATAAGAAAACAATGAATAGTATGGGACGTTGGTTGCCTGCGATACTCCTTTTCGGTCTGACGACGCTCTGCTCCTGCGCTGAGGAGCCTGACAATGCTTATCCGGGGAATACCCAGAACAAAGCTCTGAAAGCCTGGATGACGCAGAATCGTCCCGATCTGCTGGAGAATTACCAGGAGGAAGGGGAGTATTACGTGGATGTCGTTTCGCTGGGCGATCTGGCGGACAGTGCGATTCTGGAGACGGAGAGCTGGGTGTGGTACGATATCACGGGGCGGGATTTGCAGGGGAATATCAGTGTGGCCCGGGATTCCGTTTATGCGCTTCAGCAGGGAACTTTTACTCCTTATACACATTACGTTCCTTACTATCAGTTCTACGGTGAGCTGGCGAGCGGAACTTTTAAGGAGGGACTTATCTGGCTATGCGGAACCCGTTGAAGCTGGGTGAAACGTATGCCGCGCAGAAGGGATTTCCCGTGAGGTCGAATTGCGCGTGGGGCCGAGGTCGTGCTGTATATGCCTGCGACGATCATATCCACCGAAGCCAATGGCGACGGAGGTTACGAGGGGCAGTATGCATTGAGTGCCAACCACCCGATGATCGCCCGGATCAAGCTGGTCGGAAGATCGAGTCAGCCGATTGAAACGGAGAGCGTCGCGGTCGATGATTTTGCGGCGGCGAACGGCGGACTGGACCCGACGGTTCCTCCGCAGGACGACGATTCCGAAACGGCTTCGGTCAAAGCCGGAGAGCCGGCCCCGTCGTATCGTTGGAAAATCGCCACGTCGGAGGCGCCTCAAATCTATGTGAACGAGAGTTTCAATCCTGCGGACGATGCGACCGGACTTTTCACCTATTCGAATGTTTATGTGGGATCGCAGCAAAAGGCGGACGGATCGATCGTAAGATTAACAAAGCTTTGGTCGAGCGCTTCGGTACGGACGAACCGGGCGAACTGATCGATCCCGAGAAGAATGTCCGGGTCTGGTACATCGCCCGATTCCTGGACGGGTTCGTACAGAGTACCAATATCGACGAGGTGAAACGAATCGTTTACGGCGAGGTGGAATCCACCGGTACGTACATGAGCTACACTCCTTCGCTGAATAAGGACAAACAGATTCTGGCCTGGTATTACGCCTTGCCGCACTTCCGCTACGGAAGCTGGGGCGCTTTGCTGACCGTTTCGAGCAATGCGTACGGTGTGGTCGGCATTACCGGGACAACCCAGACCAGTTCTTCTACGAATTACGCCGCTACGTACGCTATGATGAATTATTACGGCATGATGAACAATTACTACGGTAATAATTACATGGGCAACTATTACGACGATTATTATGGCAGCTATATGAACGGTCTTTACGGCGGTTCGGTCTATAATCCTTACTATGTAGACAACTCCACATCGACCAGTACGACGATCACCGAGGTTTTGCCCTATACGCCGCTGTTGATCGAATTTTATATCGAGCCGGCTCAATAGTCCGTTGCCGGTTTTGTTTTCTGGCCGTCTGCAGGATTCCTGCGGGCGGCTTCGGTTTTATTCTTTGGGCTGCGGGGCTTTTCATTCCCGACTCATTCCCGGCATTGGATTTGGAACATTTCGATTGTAAGACGGATTCTGTCGGTAAATTGGGTGTAATTGACGATTTTTCAACTTTTGTTCCGGAAAATTTTGAAATTATCGGAAAAGGATTTAATTTAGAGGAAAGAAAGAGGCCATCTCCGGTCTGCCGACAAATGGGTGCCGAACAGGGTCGGACTTTGTCGGAAGCGGAGAAGACGAAAAATAAATTCAACCTAAATAATTAGCAGTATGATTATCACATTTAATGAGTTGCGTCGTATCAAGGACAGACTGCCCAGCGGCAGCTCGCAACGGATTGCAGACGAATTGGGAATCTCGGTCGATTCGGTTCGTAATTATTTCGGCGGACGGCACCCCGAGGCGAAGGAAGGCGTAGGCATTCATATCGAACAAGGGCCCGACGGCGGCGTTGTGACGTTGGACGATACGACGATCCTGGATGCGGCGATGCGTATTCTGAATGAAAAATAGGATCGGAATCCCCGATTATGGTACCCCGGCTCCAGAGGCCGGGGTTTTCTGTTGCATTCCGTATCGTCGTGCGGATCGGGGCAGGCAGGCTGCGAAATGACAGCGATGTCCGAAAGGGAGTTTCGGGCTGACATTGTGACAGTCGGAATGTCAGTCCTTCCGGCGGTTTGTCAGATTTTACGCTCCGGAAAAGCAGGATGGCGCGAAAAGAACATTTGGTACAACCTTTGTTCACTAAACGATCGTCCGCACGGCAGCGGCAGGGCTGTGGAGGCGGAGTTGAAAAGAAATTATTAAACTATAAAGCAACGATATTATGGCAAAGATTATTGGTATTGATTTAGGTACGACGAACTCGTGCGTCGCAGTAATGGAGGGTAACGAACCTATCGTAATCCCCAATTCCGAAGGACACCGGACTACTCCTTCGATCGTCGCGTTCACCGACAACGGCGAGCGTAAGGTCGGCGATCCGGCCAAACGTCAGGCGATTACGAACCCCAAGCGTACGATCTTCTCGATCAAACGTTTTATGGGCGAAACTTACGATCAGGTGGCACAAGAGGTCGAGCGTGCGCCTTATAAGGTGGTTCGCGGCGATAACAATACGCCGCGTGTGGATATCGACGGACGTCAGTACACGCCGCAGGAGATTTCGGCGATAATCCTTCAGAAGATGAAGAAGACTGCCGAGGATTACCTCGGACAGGAGGTTTCGGAAGCCGTCATCACGGTTCCTGCCTACTTCTCCGATTCGCAGCGTCAGGCTACGAAGGAGGCCGGTGAGATCGCGGGCCTGAAGGTGCGGCGTATCATCAACGAGCCGACGGCCGCTGCGCTGGCTTACGGTCTGGATAAGAAAGGCAAGGATATGAAGGTCGCCGTCTTCGACTTGGGCGGCGGTACGTTCGATATTTCGATCCTGGAGCTGGGCGACGGCGTGTTCGAAGTGAAATCGACCAACGGCGATACGCACCTCGGCGGCGACGACTTCGACCATGTGCTGATCGACTATATGGCCGAGGCGTTCAAGGCCGAGCACAACGTGGATCTGCGCAAGGACCCGATGGCCATGCAGCGTCTGAAGGAAGCTGCTGAGAAGGCGAAGATCGAACTGTCGTCCTCGACTACTACGGAGATCAACCTTCCGTACATCATGCCGATCGACGGCATTCCGCAGCACCTGGTTATGACGCTTACGCGTGCCAAATTCGAACAGTTGTGCGATCACTTGATCCACAAGACCATCGAGCCTTGCAAGGTGGCCCTGCGCGATGCCGGTCTCGATGCCAAGCAGATCGACGAGGTGATCCTCGTGGGCGGTTCGACCCGTATTCCCGCGATCCAGAAGATCGTGGAGGAGTTCTTCGGCAAGGTGCCCAGCAAGGTGTGAACCCCGATGAGGTCGTTGCCATCGGCGCTGCGATCCAGGGCGGTGTCCTGACCGGTGAGGTGAAGGACGTTGCTGCTCGACGTTACTCCGCTGTCGTTGGGTATCGAGACGCTGGGCGGCGTGATGACCAAGTTGATCGAGGCCAACACGACGATCCCGACCCGGAAGAGCGAGGTCTTCTCGACGGCTGCCGACAACCAGCCTTCGGTGGAGATCAACGTCTGCCAGGGTGAGCGTCCGCTGGCCCGCGACAACAAGTCGATCGGCCGCTTCCACTTGACGGCATTCCCGCCGCACCGCGCGGCGTGCCGCAGATCGAGGTGACGTTCGATATCGACGCCAACGGCATCCTGAACGTATCGGCTAAAGATAAGGGTACGGGTAAGGAGCAGAAGATCCGCATCGAGGCGTCGTCGGGCCTTACCGAGCAGGAGATCCAGCGGATGCGCGACGAGGCCAAGGCTAACGAGGCGAAGGACAAAGAGGAGAAGGAGCGTATTGACAAGATCAACGCCGCCGATTCGAACATCTTCGCTACCGAGAAACAGCTCAAAGAGTACGGCGACAAGTTGCCGGCCGACAAGAAGGCTGCCATCGAAACGGCGCTGGGCAAGTTGAAGGAAGCGCATAAGAACGCTGACGTAGCCGCTATCGATACGGCTTTGGCCGAGCTCAATGCAGCATGGCAGGCTGCTTCGCAGGATATCTATGCCGCGCAACAGCAGCAGGGCGGTGCCCAGCAGGGTGCTCCCCATGCCGATGCAGGAGCCGGTACGAACGGTCAGCAGCAGGGTGGATCCAATCAGCCCGAAGATGTAGAGTTCGAAGAGGTTAAATAAAAAGTTGGAGGGAAGGTTCGGTTTGCGGACTTTCCGGTAGAAGAGCCAGGGTCGGCAGTATGTCGGCCCTGGCTTTTGTCTGTAGGGCGGATTGCGGGCTGCGGTTTCGGGGAACAGGTGCTTCGATACCGCTTTTCAGCGCCCTTGTTGCCGGTCGGGACGGTCGGACTCCTTCGGTGTTTTCCCGCGCGTCCGGTGTGCGGTCTTTGCTGTCGGGGTGCCGCCCGGAAATGAAATCGCACTCCTTCGATTTTCGGTTTCAACGGTGAAATCGGATGGTTTCCAGCGTTTTTGTCTATTCCTTTTTGTTTCCCGCAATTTTTCTATTTTTGTGCGTTTATTGGGATTTCTGAAATCCCGTTTCGGGTAACGGAAAAGAAACAAACAAATTATAACAAACTAATTTATACCCAATGCAAAGTAAAGGCGTAATCAAGTTACTTGCAATCCTGCTGGCGATTGCTTGTATCTACCAGCTCTCCTTCTCACTGAAAGCGAGAAGCGTGGAGAAAAAGGCGGCCGAGTATGCCGCGAAAGTTTCGGAGTCGGATTCGCTCCGTCAGGCGGCGGAGATCTATTACCTGGACTCCGTGCAGAACAGGCCCGTTTATGATCTCGGATTCATTTCATTCACCTACAAGGAGGTCAAGGAGAAGGAGATCAACTTGGGTCTCGACCTGAAGGGCGGTATGAATGTCATGCTCGAGGTGCAGGTGGAGGACGTGCTGAAAGCCCTGGCAGGTGACAGCGCACACGATCCGATGTTCGAGGAGGCCATCGCCCGTGCCAACAAGGCGCTTAAAGAGGGTACCAACAACTACATCGGCGAGTTCGCCAAGGCTTATCGTGAGGTTTCCGGCGGTGCTCCGCTGGCTGCGCTTTCGTAAGTCCGGATCGTAAGGATATCACGCCGAACAGCTCGGACAGCGAGGTCGAGAAGATCTTGCAGGAGGAAACCGACGCTGCGATCGACGCTTCGTTCAACATCCTGCGCAGTCGTATCGACCATTTCGGCGTTACGCAGCCCAACATCCAGCGCCTGCCCAATTCGCACCGTATTCTGGTCGAGCTGCCGGGCGTGAAGGAGCCGGAGCGCGTACGCAAGCTGTTGCAGGGTACCGCTTCGCTCGAGTTCTGGACGACTTATAATAACACCGAGTTGGTGCGTGCCCTGGAGCAGGCCGATCAGCTTTTGCGCGACGAATTGGCTGCCGGGGCGACCGATGCGGCCGTGGAGGAAACGCTTACTGAGGAGCAGCCGACTGCTGCCGGTACCGAAGATACGACCGAAAGCCTGATCGCAGAGGTGCAGAACAATGCTCCGGCTGCGGAGGAGGCTGCCTCGGCTTCGGGGCATCCCGCTATACCCGCGAGGAAAATCCGCTCTTCTCGCTGCTCAATCCCTATGATGGCGGAGGCGCTGTCGTGGGTTCCGTAGCCGTTGCCGATACGGCGACCGTTGCCGGCTACCTGCGTATGGATGCCGTGCGCGAGTTGCTGCCTTCGGACGTTCGTTTCGAGTGGGGTATCAAGGGCGAACCGCAGAACAACGGGCGTTTCTCTTTATGCGCTCAAGGTCAGCACGCCCGACGGCAAGGCTCCGCTTGACGGCAGCGTGATCGTGGATGCGCGTGAAACCTATGCCGAGCGCGGTGCCGAAGCCAAGGTTTCGATGTCGATGAACTCGGAAGGTATTCAGGACTGGGCGCGTCTGACGGGCGACAATATCGGCCGCTGCATCGCCATCGTGCTCGACGGTTATGTCTATTCCGCTCCGGTCGTTCGCCAGAAGATCGAAGGCGGAAGTTCGGAAATCTCGGGTAACTTCACCATTCAGGAGGCGAAAGACCTCGCCAACGTGCTCAAGTCGGGTAAGGTGCCCGCTCCGGCACGTATTATTCAGGATACCGTCGTAGGTCCGTCGCTGGGGCAGGAGTCGATCAATGCGGGTATTCTTTCGTTTGTACTCGCGTTCGTGCTGGTGCTTCTCTATATGGGCCTCTACTATAAGACAGCCGGCTGGTTGTCCGATATCGCCTTGTTGTGCAACGTATTCCTGCTGCTCGGTGTTCTGGTTTCGTTCGGTGCCGTGCTGACGCTGCCCGCTATCGCGGGTATCGTGCTGACGATGGGTATGGCCGTGGATGCCAACGTGATTATTTACGAACGCATCAAGGAGGAGCTTCGCGGCGGTAAGGGTTTGAGCCTGGCTATCAAGGACGGTTTCTCGAAAGCATACTCCGCGATCATCGACGGTAACCTTACCACGATCATCACCGGTATCGTTCTGTTCATCTTCGGAAACGGTCCGGTGCAGGGTTTCGCCACTACGTTGATTATCGGTATTCTGACCTCGCTCTTCTGTTCGATCTTCATTACCCGCCTGCTGATCGAGGGCGTAGTCAATAAATGGGGAAAGATCTCCTTCGCGCAAGTGGTCGGAGAATCTTATGGGCAACGCTCATTTCGACTTCCTGGGCAAGAGTAAGATCTCTTACATCGTTATGATCGTCGTTTTGGCCGTTTCGTGCGTTTCGTTCGCGGTACGCGGTCTGAACATGGGTGCTGAGTTCACCGGCGGCCGTGCATACGTGATTCGTTTCGACCGCCCGGTACAGGCAGAGGAGGTACGTATGAAGTTGCAGGATGTCTTCTCCGGTTACGAGGATGCCGCTAATGTCAGCTTCGAGGTGAAGCAGTACGGCAATGAGAACCAGATGCGTATCGTGACGCAGTACAAGTACGACGACACTTCGGACGAGGCTACTTCGGAAGTGGATCGGATTCTGTACGACGCGCTGCACGGTCTGTACGGTTATCCCATCACCTTCGAGAATTTCCGCAATACGCAAAACGATATCAACGGTATTCTTACGGCAGACAAGATCGGTCCTTCGATCGCCAAGGATATGACTTGGGGCGCTATTTGGTCGGTGCTCTTCTCGCTGATCGCCATCGGCCTCTACATTTCGCTCCGCTTCAAGAAATGGCAGTATGCGACCGGCGCTACGACCGCGCTGGCATTCAAGGCCCTGGTGGTGATCGGCGTCTTCTCGCTCTGCTACGGCTGGCTGCCCTTCAACCTGGAGGTGAACCAGGCCTTCATCGCGGCGATCCTGACGATCATCGGTTACGCCATCAACGACACCGTGGTGGTCTTCGACCGTATCCGCGAGTTCCTGGGGCTCTATCCCAAGCGCGATCTGCGCGAGAACGTGAACAATGCGCTCAATGCGACCCTGTCGCGTACGATCAATACGTCGGGTACGACATTGGTTACTCTGCTCGCCATCCTCTTCTTCGGCGGCGAGACGATTCGCGGGTTTATCTTCGCATTGGCTTTGGGTGTGGTTGTCGGTACGCTTTCGACCCTGTTTGTGGCGACTCCGATCGCTTACGGTCTGATGAAGCGCGAGGGCCTCGGCAAGAAATAAAGGTCCGCTTTTGAATAAAATAGGCTGCAACGTATTGTTGCGGCCTATTTTATTTTAACTTTGCCTGACTTAAAATTGTCTGTCATGGAGCGTTTCGGTTGGTTGCGTCGTTATATATCTCCGGTCTTTCTGGCCCTGCTCGTCGCGTCGTTCATTCTCTGGTATATCGCCAAGTTGAACTATACCTATACGACCGAGCAGCCTTTCACCGTGAATGTGGACGGCGAGCGTTTCAAAGTTTCCTGTGTGGTGGAAGGAGTCGGTACCAACTTGTTCGGCTATCGAGTCTATATGAGTAAGCGGCTCCGGATTCCCCTGTCGGAGTTGAAATTCCGTTCCGTGAAGGCCGAAGACGGAGAGAAATTCCTGAAGATAGATTCTCTCTCTGCACAACGCCATTTCCGTCCGGTTGAGCGATATCAAGGTCATCTCCGTCGGATCGGTTCCCGAAATTCCGGATCCCCGTCAGCAAGAAAATGATTAAGGTAGGTATAACAGGAGGTATCGGCAGCGGTAAATCGACCGTCTGCCGGCTTTTTGCCGCTTGCGGCGCCCCTGTCTATGATTCCGATACGCAGGCCAAACGCCTTATGGAGGAGGATGGGCCGTTACGGAGGCGGCTCGCCGCACGCTTCGGGAGGCGCTCTATGGGGGCGGCCGTCTGAATCGCAAGTTGCTGGCCGGCCGTGTCTTTTCCGATCCTGCGGAGCTTTCGGCGCTCAACGCGCTGGTGCACCCGCCGTGATGGAGGATTTCGAACGGTGGTGCGGGCGGCAGTCCGGCGCCGACTATGTGGTTTTGGAGAGCGCCATCCTTTTCGAGGCCGGATTGAGGGTATGTGGACCGTACGATCGCGGTCACGGCTCCTATCGACGTGCGTATTGCACGCACCTGCCTGCGTGACGGGGCTTCGGCCGAGGAGGTACGACGCCGTATCGCGGTCCAGCTCGACGAAGAGGAGTTGCGCCGGCGGGCCGACTATACCCTTGTCAATATAAATCTCGGGGAGCTCGAATACGAGGTTGCCCGCCTGGATAAATTGTTACGCGATGAAAACCGAAAACATTCTGCCTGATTTGACCACGCCGCGCGTTCTGGCGATCGTCAATGTCACGCCCGACTCCTTTTCGCCGGCAGCCGCACACCGGATGCCGAGGCTATCGAACGGCGTGTCCGCGAAGCGGCCGATGCCGGTTGCGATCTGTTCGACGTCGGAGGCTACTCCTCCCGGCCCGGAGCCGCCGAGGTGACGTCCGAGGAGGAGTGGCGTCGTGTGGAAGCGGGGGTGGCCGCCGTGCGGCGGATCGCTCCCACACTGCCCGTTTCGGTCGATACGTTCCGTGCCGAGGTAGCCCGGCGGGTGCTCGAAACATTCGGCCCGGTGATCGTCAATGACATCTCGGCCGGAGAGATGGATCCGGCCATCGTCGATGTGGTCGCCGAGTACGACGCTCCCTATATCGCTATGCACATGCGGGGTACTCCTGCGACGATGCAGGGGATGACCTCTTACCGCGATGTGGTGGAGGAGGTCGTTTCCTATTTCCGGCTCCGTGCCGAGCAGTTGCGTCGCTGCGGCGTGCGTCGGTTGATTCTCGATCCGGGCTTCGGGTTCGCCAAAACCCTCGAACAGAACTACGATCTGCTTCGGGGGCTGCACAACCTTTGCTCGCTGGGCTATCCCGTACTGGCCGGAGTGTCGCGCAAGTCCATGATCTATAAAGTGCTCGATACGACGCCCGACCGGGCGCTCGCCGGGACGATCGCTCTGGGCTGGAGTGCCTGCGGCAGGGGCTGCGATTCTGCGCGTGCACGACGTGCGGGAAGCGGTCGATACGGTACGTATTTTCAAAGCATTCCGCCCATGATAAAAGCTACGGATATCCATAAGAGTTACGGTGCGCTGGAGGTGCTCCGGGGAGTATCGCTCGAGGTGTCGCGCGGCGAGGTGGTTTCGATCGTCGGTGCCAGCGGCGCCGGCAAGACGACCTTGCTTCAGATACTGGGTACGCTTTCCAAAGCGGATCGCGGCAGCGTCGAGATCGACGGACAGGATGTTTCATCGCTCGGTGATCGGGCTTTGTCGCGGTTCCGTAACGAGAAGATCGGATTCGTTTTCCAGTTCCACCACCTGCTGCCCGAATTTACGGCTTTCGAGAATGTCTGTATCCCTGGCCTGATCGGACGGCGTCCGAAAGCCGAAGTGGAGCGGCGTGCCGGAGAGCTGCTGGCGCTCGTGGGGCTGACCCAACGCCGCGATCATAAGCCCGGCGAGCTCTCGGGCGGCGAGCAGCAGCGGGTCGCCATTGCCCGGGCGCTGGTGAATTCTCCCGCCGTGCTGTTGGCCGACGAACCTTCGGGCAACCTCGATACCCGCAACAAGGAGGAGGTGCACCGCCTGTTCTTCGATCTGCGTGAACGCTTGGGGCAGACGATCGTGCTGGTGACTCACGACGAGTCGCTGGCTCTCCGGGCCGACCGTCGGATCGTAATGAGCGACGGTCTGATCCTTCCTGAGTGACGGGAGTGACTGTTCTGAAATTAGTAGATCCCATTTACACGATTCTTATGGAGTTCGAACCGCTGCGCGAGTTGCTCGAAACCCTGTACGACCGCTACAACCGGACGGAGTTCATCGCTCCCGATCCGATCAGCGTGCCGCATCGTTTCGAGGGGCGTGAAGACCGTTAAATCGCGGGCTTTCTCTCGGCGACTATCGCCTGGGGCAACCGTCGTGCGATCGTCGGCAATGCCTGCCGGATGATGTCGTATATGGACAACGCCCCTGCGGATTTCGTGAAAAATGCTTCGGAGGAGGAGCTTCGCAAGCTGACAGTCTGCGTGCATCGGACCTTCAACGGCGAGGACCTGATCGCTTATGTACGGGCGCTGCGTTCGCTTTTCCGTCGTTACGGCAGTCTGGGCGAGTTCTTCGAGGGGCGTTATGCGGCCACGGGTCGATCCCGTCCGTTATCTCCGATTTTCGCCGCGAGTTTTCGCCGAGCCGCACCCGATCCGTTCGGAGAAGCACCTTTCGTCGATCGACAAAGGCTCGGCTTGCAAGCGGCTGAATATGTTTCTGCGCTGGATGGTGCGCCGCGATGATCGGGGCGTGGATTTCGGGCTCTGGCGCTCGATCCCCATGTCGGCGCTCTATCTGCCGCTCGACCTTCATTCGGGCGACGTGGCACGGACTTTGGGATTGCTTGTCCGGCGGCAGAACGACTGGCGGGCCGTCGAGGAGGTTACCGCCGTGCTTCGCACGTTCGACCCGGAGGATCCCGTGCGTTATGATTTCGCGCTGTTCGGCGCCGGTATGGACGGTTTTCTAAAAGGATAGCCATGTTCCGGTTCAAACAGTTTGCCGTGCGGCAGGATCGCTGCCCGATGAAGGTCGGAACCGACGGGGTGCTGCTCGGTGCCTGGGCCGAAGTGCGTCCGGGGATCGGCGGATGCTCGACGTAGGTACGGGCACGGGCCTGATCGCCCTGATGCTGGCCCAGCGGAGTGCAGCCCGGATCACGGCGGTGGACGTCGATGCGGAGTGCGCGACGCAGGCGGCTGAAAATTTTGCCGCGTCGCCCTGGGCAGACCGTTTGGATGCAGTAGCCGTCGCGGTGCAGCGATACGATCCGGTTGAAAGATTCGATCTGATCGTGTCGAATCCGCCTTATTACGTCGATTCGCTGCTTTCGCCCGATGAAGGGCGCAACACCGCCCGCCATGCGGCGGGATTGCCGTTCGGGGAGCTTGCGGCGGCCGTCGTTCGGCTGCTTGCGCCCGGCGGACGCTTTGCATTGGTGTTGCCACCCGTCGAGATGCAGCGATTTCGTTCGGCGGCTCTCGGCGGCTCTATCCCGTTCGCTGGACGGAGGTTTATTCTACGCCCCGGCGCGGGTGCGGCGTATCCTTGCGGAGTTCTGCACGACGCCCGTACCGCCGCCGGAACCTTCGCGGCTCGTGATCGAACTCGGCGGCTCGGACTCCTATACGGAGGATTACCGCCGTCTGACGGGGATTTTTACCTTAAATTTTGATTATACGGGCAATTCGTATAAATTTGCATAAATTAAAATTTTCCGTGAATATGAAGAGAATGTTATGGATGCTTCCGCTGCTTTTCGCCGGGATGACGACTGCGGCCCAGAATCAGGATATGGTCCGATTGGGAACCTATATGGACAACGGCGAGTTCGTGGTCGGAACGGCCGAAACCGTTCTTGCGGCCGATATTACGGTGCGTTGTGAGAAGATCGTCTGCGGTCCCTATGCCCGCTATGCCCAGAAGTTCCTCGGTCTGCGTGCACCGCTTACCGACAAGACCGTCTATACGGTCGCCGATGCCGCCATTGCGCTGATGCCGGGCGAGCGATACGTGACCGCCGGGGAATTGCCCGCTTCGACCTGTCGGGTGGAGAGTTACGAGGCCCAGGGGCCGATTTCGCCCGGTTGCAGACCGACCGCCTCGACATGACCGAAACCGATCTGCAAACCGCTGCCCGGAATGCCGCTGCCGCGATTTTTCGCTGCGTAAACACCGTCTTGACCTGATTAGCGGCGAGGCTGGAGAGAATGTCTTCGGTGCGGGACTTCCTGCGGCGTTGGAGCGTCTCGACCGGCTGGAGCAGGAGTATTTGGAGCTCTTCCTCGGCCGACGTGTAGTGACAACCGAAACCCACCGTTTCCGCGTGACGCCCGCCGAGGGTAAATTGCAGCAGATCGTCTGCCGTTTCAGCCCCGATGCGGGGTTGTTGCCGGCCAACGACCTGACGGGAGATATCGTCCTGTTGCAGTACGAGCCGCAGGGTATGGCTGTCGATGAAGCCGGTGTGCGTCCCACTTCCTCTACGATTCCGTACCGTATTGCCGCTCTCACGCGCTGTTCGCTCATCGCTGCCGGGCAGGAGCAGGCCGCGCAGGTGCTGCCCGTTTTCCAGTTCGGCCGTACGATAGCCCTTCAGGTTCCCAGAAACCGCTAAACCAATGGATTATACGTCGCGGATGGCTGCCCTGCTGGGCGTTTTCGCCGGGAGCGGAACGGCGTGGTGGCCGATACGATGCAGTATTGGGGAAAGCGTATGGACTGAATTACGGTGTGAGCTTGCCGACGATCCGTGCTGTCGCGCGAGCCGAGCGGCCCGATTCCGATTTTGCCCGTTTCCTCTACCGGCAGGATGTGCGGGAGCTGAAATTGGCCGCTTTCTGGATCGCCGATCCCGTGCAGGTGACTTCCGTCGAATTTTCCGACTGGGGCGAAGGTATTGCCAATTCGGAGATGGCCGAAGAGTGTGCCTTCGCGCTGATGTCCCGGTCGCCGCGCGGCGACGAGTGGGGCAGAGCCTGGTGCGACACGGGGAACGAATTGCTCGGGTATGCCGGCTTGTTGGCTCTTTCCCGCATTCCGCATCCCGATTTCAGTTCCTTGGTCCCGGTGCTCCGGAGGTTGGTTGTGACGTATCCCGAATCGAATTTGGTCGCGCAGGGTGTCGTGGCGCTGCTGGCGGCGATCATGACGAATCCCGCCGTGCAACGGCGGGACATCGAAATATTCCTCTCTTCGCTCGGGCCGGGAAAAACGGCCCGTTACATCGGGGAGGAGATGACCTGGCGGCTGGAGTACTAATTCAGGCAGACGTGTTCGACTGTTTCGACCTGTTCCTGAAGCTCCAGCAATTCCTGATAGGTCAGCGGGCCTTCGCAGCGCCGGATTTCATCCCCTTTGCGGAAGTAGATCAGCGTCGGTGTCGTGCGGATCATATAACGGTAGAGCAGGTAGGCATTTTCGTCCGCATCGGTGTTGATCCGGTAGATGTCCACGCGTCCGGCCATGCGGCGTTCGAATTGGTCGAGCGCAGGCTCCATGGCTTCGCACGGAACGCAGCGGCTGGTGAAAAAATAGATCATCGTGATCGCGTTGCGACCTATTATCTTATCGAAATCTTTCATATTTAAGCGGTATTTTTTGTTTTTGCCGATCTTTGAATCCTTTTCGAATGACAGATCCCGCATCTGTTTCTCGAAGGATTCTTCCTTTCGATAGAAGTACCAAAAATAGTGCCCCGATGATAACTCATCGGGGCTTCTCGTGCAAGTTTTCAAAAGATACCGGGAATTCAGCCTATCCTTCCGCGAACAGGGCACGCGGCTGTTGGTCGATGCTGTTGATCGTGACGATTTCGATACCTTTGGGTTTTCGAACGGCCCAGGTAGCCCGATACGACGATCCGTCTGAACCCGAGCCGGGCAGCTTCGCTGATACGCTGTTCCGTACGGGGCGGGGCGCACTTCGCCCGACAAGCCGATTTCTCCCGCCAGGCAGATCCCTTCGCCGATCGGACGATCGTAGTAGGAGGAGATCACCGCTGCCGTGACCGCGAGGTCCAGTCCCGGATCGGCGACCTTGAATCCGCCGGCGAAGTTGAGGAATACGTCCTTCGAGAACATCTTCATTCCCACGCGTTTTCCAGTACGGCCAGCAGCATGTTCATACGTTTGTTGTCGTAACCGGTCGCCGTGCGCTGCGGAGTGCCGTAGGCCGCGTTGCTCACCAGTGCCTGCACTTCGATCAGGTAGGGGCGGATGCCGTCCACCGAAGCTCCTACGGCGATGCCGCTGAGCGGGGTTTCGTAGTGCGAAAGCAGGATTTCCGACGGATTGTCCACCTCGCGCAACCCTGCGTCGAGCATCTCGAAAACGCCGATTTCGAACGTAGCTCCGAAACGGTTCTTGATTCCTCGCAGAATACGGTATATCAGGTTGTTGTCCCCTTCGAACTGAAGTACGACATCGACGATGTGCTCCAGGATTTTCGGGCCGGCGATCGTGCCGTCCTTGGTGATGTGACCGATGATGAAGATCGATGTTCCGGTCGCTTTGGCGTATTTGAGCAGCGTTGCCGCACATTCGCGGATCTGCGACACGCTTCCCGCCGACGATTCGATGATGTCGGTATAGATGGTTTGGATAGAGTCTATGACCACCAGGTCGGGCCGTTGCTCTTCGATCTGGGCCAGAATATTTTCCAACAGAGTTTCGGCATAGATCAGACACCCTTCGTTGCCGATGCCCAGACGCAGGGCCCGCATCTTGATCTGCTCGGCCGACTCTTCGCCCGAAACATAGAGGGTTTTCAGGCCGTTGTCCGCCAGGGCGATTTGCAGGCTGAGGGTCGATTTGCCGATACCCGGCTCGCCGCCGAGCAGCACGAGGGAGCCGGGCACAAGCCCTCCGCCCAACACGCGGTTCACCTCCCGGTTTCCCAGGTCGATGCGGCGGTGTTCGCTTTCGTGGATGTCGGCGATTCGCTGCGGACGGGCTTTGGGCAGGTTGGCGACAGTCGTAGGTCCGCCGCCGCTTTCACGGGCGATCACCTCCTCGGTGAAAGTGTTCCATTCCCCGCAGGAGGGGCAGCGTCCCAACCATTTGGGCTTCGAAGCCGCAGTTGCGGCAGAAGAATGCTTTCTTGACCTTTGCCATATCGTATCGTTTTTCCGGGGAGTGCCGATGCTGCCGCGACGGGCATCCGCATTCCTTGTTATAATCCCATTTCCTCGTCGATCAGAATCACGGTAATCCGCTTGCGGGGAAAGCAGCGCTCCATCCGCAGATGCGTGTTGCAGATGCGCCCTTCCGAGTCGCAGTCGGCGCAAACGCCTGTCGCTGCACAAGGGGTTTTCTGTCCCAGCCGGGCGACGTTCCGGGTGCCGCGATGTCGCGGATGCGTGCCTCGGCCGCAGCGCGTGTCGCCACGATCTTGTTACGCCCTGCGACCAGCAGCACCTTGCGGGGCCGAAGGCGATCGCCGCTACCCGGTTGCCGATCCCGTCGAGCCAATAGAGCGCCCCTCTTCCGTGATGGCATTGATTCCCGAAATGTACAGATCGGCCAGCAAACCCTGTCGCCGGATCTCGATCCGTTCTTCGGGAGGTAAGGTGTAATCCACTCCGTCGAACAGGCGGTAACGCCCCTCCCGGCGAAGCTCATCGACGATGCCCGTCGCCTCCATCGTCATGGAGCCTCCGAAAGAGATCGTTTCCGGGGCGGCGGCCCGAATCTCCTTCCGCAGGATCTGCCGGGCCTCTTCGGTCGTTGCGGCGATCCGGACTTCGAATCCTCTGCGGAGGAGGTTCTTGCGGCACTGTTCGAATGTTTCGTTCATATCGTCAGTAGAAAATCGTAATCTTCGGTTTCGTTCTCTTCAGGGGCCTTTACAAGCCGAGGTCTTCGTCGATCAACACTACTGTAATCCGCTTGCGGGGAAAACAGCGTTCCATCCGCAGGTGCGTGTTGCAGATACGGTCTTCCGAGTAGCAGTCGGCGCAGACACCCGTTACGGCGCAGGGCGTGCGGAATCCGGATGCCGGGCTATGTTCTGCGGGGCCGCGATGGTGCGGATCCGTTCTTCGGCCGCTTCGCGGGTCGGTGTAATCTTGTTGCGTCCACGACCAGCAGTACTTTGCGCGGCCCGAAGGCGATCGGGGCGATGCGGTTGCCGATCATGTCGAGCCACAGCAGGGCACCGTCTTCCGTGACGGCGTTTATACCGGTAATGAAGAGATCGGCCAGCAAGCCCTGGCGCCGGATTTCCAGCTTCTGCGGCCGAGGCATCGCAGGGTCGAAACCGTCGAACAGGCGGTAGTGGCCGTCCCGATGCAGGTCATCGACGATACCCGTGGCTTTCATCGTCATCGAATCCCCGAAACAGATCGTTTCCGGGGCGGCGAATTTCTTCCCACAGAATTTGCCGGGCCTCTTCGGTCGTTGCGGCGATCCGGGCTTCGAATCCGCGCCGGACGAGATTCCGGCGGCAGCGTTCCAATGTTTCGTTCATGGCGGCGTTATTTGATGAAGAATCGGTAAATGTCGTTTCCGTTGGCATAGACCAGCAGCGCCAGAATAATCATCAGGCCGACGTATTGGGCCACCTCGAGGAACTTTTCGTTCGGCTTGCGGCGCGTGATGATCTCCCACAGGGTGAACAGGGCGTGTCCGCCGTCCAGTCCCGGGATCGGGAGCAGGTTCATCACCGCGAGGATGATGGACAGGAAGGCGGTCTTGAGCCAGAAGTCATGCCAGTCCCAGCTACCGGGGAAGATGCTGCCGATAGCCACGAATCCGCCCAGTTCCTCGTACATTTTGGTTTTGGGCTGCACGATCAGCTTCAGTTGGTCCCAGTAGCTCGAAATCGTCTTTCCGGCCTTGTGGATGCCTGCCGGGATGGACTCCCAGAATGTGTAATATTGTGTTCGAAGCGAATAGGGATTCGTGACCGTCACGCAGATCCGTCCTTCGGCATCGACGGGCAGTGCGAGCGAATCGATGAGCGCACCGTCGCGGCGGACGGTCAGCAGAACCTTGTCGTTCTTGTGCTTTTGCAGGTAGTCGCGGTATCGGGGGTAGTCCGCATCGCGCAGATCGTCGATCGCTACCACTTCGTCGCCGGACTGGAGGCCCGCTTCGACTGCCGAGGTGTAGGATACGCTGTCCACGATGAAGGGAGCCGCAGGGTGAAGAGGTCTTCGTAAGCCTTTTCCTGCCGCATACGGAGCAGGGATTCGAAGGGAATGTCGAGCGTTACCGGCTCTCCGCCCCGTTCGACTACCACGCGGCGGCCGCCGTCGGTAATCAGCAGGTCGTTTTGTACCCGCATGACGTTGTCGATCTCCTCGCCGTCGATCGACACGAAACGGTCGCCGTCCCGGAAGCCCATTTCGTGAGCCGTCGGGTTGAAATTATAGCCCCATTTCGCGTCCTGGTTCGAAAAGTAGGAGTCGCCCCAGGTGTAGCAAACGGCGCAGTAGATGACGATGGCGAGCAGGACGTTCATCATGACGCCGGCCACCATTACCAGGAGCCGCTGCCAGGCGGGTTTGGCCCGGAATTCGTCGGGTTTGACCGGCTGTTTCATCTGTTCCTTGTCCATCGATTCGTCGATCATGCCGGCGATCTTGACGTAGCCGCCCAGCGGCAGCCAGCCCAGACCGTACTCCGTGTCGCCCCGCTTGAACTTGAAGAGCGAAACCACGGGTCGAAGAAGATGTAGAATTTTTCGACGCGGATCTTGAAAGCCCGGGCCATCAGGAAGTGCCCGAGTTCGTGAATGCCCACGAGGATCGTGAAGCAGAGAAAAAGTTGAGCGATTTTGATAAGAATATCCATTGCTTAAGCGTTCGTTTTTCAGTTTGTTTTCTATGTCAGGTACGGCGGTAACCCCGTTCTGTCTTTACCTGTCGAAAACATTTATTGTAAGAATGTTCTTTGCCGATAATCAGAGCCGCAGGTATTCGGCGGCCAGACACCGGGCTTCGGCGTTCGTTTCGCCCAGGTCCCCGAGGGACGGCACGGCTGCGAACGAGGATTTGCCCAGTGCGTATTCGATGCTGCGCACGATCTCCAGATAACCGCACCGGCGGGCGAGGAAGGCTGCCACGGCCACTTCGTTGGCGCCGTTCATCGTACAGCCGGCCGTGCCGCCGCGCCGCAGACAGTCGTAGGCGAGGTCGAGGGCCGGGTATTTGATCCGATCGACCTCGGCGAAGGTGAGGGTGGGGTGCTCTGCGAAGCTGAAAGGCGCCACCGGACGGTCGAGGCGCTGCGGAAAACTGAGCGCATAGGCGATCGGTGTCCGCATGTCGGGCGATCCCAGCTGGGCCTTGATCGCTCCGTCGCCGAATTCGACCATCGAATGAACGATCGACTGGGGTGTATCAGCACCGATATCCGTTCGGCCGGTACGCGGAACAGCCAGTGCGCCTCGATCACCTCGAATCCTTTATTGACCAGCGTGGCGCTGTCGATCGTGATCTTGTCGCCCATCCGCCATTGGGGATGCTTCAGTGCCTGTTCCACCGTTACGTGAGCCAGCTCCTCGCGGCTGCGGTCGCGGAAAGCTCCGCCGCTGCAAGTGACGATCAGCCGTCGCACGGGCGACTTTTCTCCCGCCAGGCACTGGAAGATGGCCGAGTGTTCCGAGTCGATCGGGACGATCGGGGCTTTGTGCCGGGCCGCCAGCGGCATCACGTAATAGCCGCCCGCCACCAGCGTTTCTTTGTTGGCCAGCGCCACCTTTTTGCCCGCTTCGACCGCCGCTATCGTCGGCATTAGGCCGACGTAGCCCACCAGGGCGTTCACGACTACATCGACCTGCCCGCTCTGTACGACTTGCCGCAGGGCTTCCTCGCCGGCATATACCTTGATCGACGTGCCGTCGAGTGCCTGCCGCAGGGCGTCGTATTGCCGTTCGTCGGCGATCACCACGCTGTCGGCGTCGAACTCCACGGCCTGCCGGGCGAGCCGCTCCAGTTGCGATGGGCCGTAAGGGTCGTGATCTCGAACAGTCCGGGATTTTCCCGAACGATGTCGAGGGTCTGTATTCCGATGGATCCGGTCGATCCGAGCAAGGCGATTCTTTGTTTCATAACGAAGGTCAGAAGACGATATAACTCTCCGGATCGACGGGCTTGCCGTTGCTCCAAAGTTCGAATTCGAAAATTTTGGCGTCGCCGCCGTCGGCCAGCACTTCCGTATTGGATCCGATGACACCGCCCGTTTTATTCGCTGTCCTTTGGCTACTAACGATTTGGACAGGTTTTATAAATCGATATCAGGTTGTTGGAGTGCTGTATTTCGATCAGGTAACCCGTTTCGGGGCCAGAGATTCATCACCACCACGCCGTCGTCCGCCGCGACGATCTGGGTGTCGGGCGATGCGGCGATGCGGATGCCGAAATTCTCGCGTTTGATGTCGAACCGCTCGATGACGATGCCTTCGATCGGGGCGACCATTTCGATGGGCTTGCGTGCGGCACCGCCGCCTGTGCTCTGCCCGAGGCTGTAAGGACCTTCTCCCTCCAGTTCGGCCCGCAGCAGCGAATCTTCGCGGCTGGGCACCACGAGTGTCTTGTTCGTGCGGATGCTGTCTTCCTTGCCTACGGTTCGCACCACCGGAGTCTTGCCCTCCATGATGAGGGCGATGTTGTTGTTATAGGTAATCATGTCGTTCATCATCCGCTCCATGGAATCCAGACGGATGACGCTTTGCATCAGATTTTCGCGCGAGCGGGCCGCTTCGACGCGGTAGCCGGGCAGGAGTTCCAGCACCGGCGTATAGGCCACGATCGACAGAATGAGGATGAAAAGCAGCAGCGCGAAAGCCAGAAACGCGGCGAGCAGACCTGCCGGGGAGATGTGGGTGTACCACTCCTCGACGTTGTCGGTCGCATTGAGCATGCTCAGGCGGCGTTTGCGGGAGAAGCGTTTCCACCACGAGGATATGGAATGAAATGCGTTCATGGTTCTGTTTTTGATCGTTGTTTGCGATTGGACCGAAATCCGCAGGGGTTTCTGCCGGTCGAAAAGCCGGGGCTGTCCGTTTCGTCTTTCCGGTCCGGCATATCGAACGGGGCCGATGGTATTCCTGCCTTTTCGCGCCGGAAAGTTGAATTGTACAAAGGTAACAATAAATCTTTGAATTTAATGCCGGTTTCCTTACCTTTGTACGTTTCTTTGAAACAGTAAAAACTGAATATAGTATGATAAAACCGACATTATTGGTGTTGGCTGCCGGCATGGGATCCCGTTACGGATCGCTCAAGCAGATGGACGGGGTAGGTCCCGGCAACGAAGCCATCATCGACTATTCCGTATATGACGCCATTCGTGCTGGCTTCGGCAAGGTGGTATTCGTGATCCGCCACAGTTTTGCTTCCGACTTCCAGGAGGTTTTCACCGAAGCGTTTCGGTGGCAGGATCCGCGTGGAGTATGTCTATCAGGAGCTGGATTGTCTGCCCGAGGGTTCACCGTACCCGAAGGGCGTGTGAAACCCTGGGGAACGAACCATGCGATTCTGGTGGCGAGGGATGCCGTTCACGAGCCTTTCGCCGTAATCAATGCCGATGATTTTTATGGAGCGGAAGCGTTCCGTACCATCGCCGAATACCTTCGAGGATTGGATGGAGCGTCGGGACGCTATTGCATGGTGGCGTACGAGTTGAGCCGGACGCTTTCCGAAACGGGACGGTGTCGCGCGGCGTCTGTTCGGTAAACGCTGCCGGCGACCTTACGGGAATGGTCGAGCATACGCAGATCGAACGCACGGCGGCCGGGATCGTCGATCACGGTGCGAACGGGGATGAACCGTTGGCCGAAGATACGCCCGTGTCGATGAACCTTTTCGGCTTTACTCCCGATTACTTCGCCCACTCCGAGGCTTTTTCGGTCGTTTCTGCCGGAGAGTGTCGGGAATTTGAAAGCCGAGTGCTATATCCCGTCGATGGTCAATAAGCTGATCGCCGACGGCACGGCTTCCGTTCGGGTCCTCCGTTCTCCGGCGCAATGGTTCGGCGTGACCTATAAGGAGGATAAACCGTTGTTGGTCGCTAATTTGAAGAAGATGATCCGGGCGGGGATTTATCCCGAATACTTGTGGCGATAGACAAATCGTCGTCGGTCCGGTAATGGAAAATCGCCGATCCAAACGGATCGGCGATTTTGATTGGTTTTCTGCACTCGACGAAGTCGGTTTGCGAGTAGAAGGCTTTACAAGTTTGGGTGTCGTCCCAAGTCTTGATCGAAAGACCAGGCTATTCCGTTCGTCTTTCGCTTTCTGTGCCCGATGCCCTGAAAGGCCGCTCGTTGTTGTTACCAGCCACCAGTCAGCCTCTCTAAAACGAGGTTTATGCTCTCGACCACCTGTCCGCCGGCTCCGATTCGGAGGTATTCGTGATTCAGGACAGGTGAAATACCGGGCTTAATCCAGGTAACCGGCTTCTACCAGTTGTTGGCGGATTTTCACCCAGTCGGCTACCGGACGGGCTACGCCGTCCATAAAGCGGATCGGACATCCCAGTGCACTGTCGTCGATATAAAGGTCGGCGTGGACTTTCGGCGACGAAGTCCAGGACTTCTGCCCTGGATTCTCGTTGATGGCGTACAGCGGAATTTTCTGTTCCTTGAACCATTGGACGGCTTTTCGAGTAGTTGTCCGCTGCGCATGGTGTACAGGATGAGTTTGCAGTCGTTCGCCACGAGCTCCTTGAGTACGGGAACCGCACCTGCGTCCATCCCCATATGCGGATAGGCGTGTGTCACGACGGTTCCGTCGAAATCGATCGCTATGATTGCTCCTTTAACGGCCATATCGGTTATTTCTTTTGAAATTTATTACGTGTCCATTGGCATAATTTGCCCCAGAAACCCTTCTTTGTCGCGGTTTCCTCTTCGTCGAGGCCGTACCCGTAACCATAGCCGTAGCCATAACCGTACCCGTGACGTTTTGTCGAGCTGGCTCCGTTGAGGATGATGGCCATGTTATGGAATTTCTTTTCGCGGTACAGCCGTTCGATATCCGGCAACTGACGACGGTCGAGCAGGCCTTCCCGTACTACGTAAATGCTGAGATCTGCCAGACGGTCGGTGATGATGGCGTCCGCTACGGCCATCGCCGGGGTGCTGTCGATAATTATGTAGTCGTAGTGGAGTTTCAGTTCCGCGATCAACTCTTCCATCCGCTGGCTCAACAGCATTTCGCTCGGGTTGGGCGGCTGGATGCCGGCGTAGATGATGTCGAGTTTTCCGACAGTTTGGATTTGCGGATGATTGCCTGAAGCTCCGTGCTTCCGGACAGGTAGCTCGAAACCCGTTGGTATCTCCGCCGTGCCCCATCTGTTTGGAGAAGGTGCGGCGCCGCAGGTCCAGGTCCATGATGACGACCTTCTTGCCCGTCGTGGCGAACGTCATGGCCAGGTTGGTCGAAACGAACGTTTTCCGGCGTGGGGATTCGACGAGGTGACCATAATGACTTTATCTCGCCCTTGCCCAGGTTCATGAAGTTCATGTTCGAGCGGATCATGCGGAAAGCTTCCGACACCGGATCGCGGCCGTTTTCGCGTACGACGAAGCTGCCCTGTTGCTTTTCTCCCGAATATTGCGGAATATCCCCCAGGAACGGAACCGAAAGGTTGTCCTCGATGTCCTTCCTCCCCCGGATCGTGGTGTCGAGTATCTGGATCAGGTAGATGATCAGGAAGGGGATGCCCAGTCCGAACAGGAAGGCGATTCCCGCAATCAGCACGGTATTGGGCGACACGGGGCGCGGGGAACCGTATGCACTGTCGATCGTGCGCGAGTTGCTTTCCGTGATGACCATGGTGATGGCGTTCTCCTCGCGTTTGTTGAGCAGGTAGAGGTAAAGTTCCTCCTTGATTTTCTGCTGACGGACGATGTCCAGAATCTGTTTTTCCTGCGTCGGTACCGAGGATATTCGTTGATTGGTCAGCGCCTCTTCCTTTCGTAAAGCGGCCAGTTGGATCTGCAACGTGGAGATATAGGAATCGAGCGTCGCGATGATCGACCGGCGTGTGGAAGCCAGTCCGTTGCCGAGATTCTGAATGATCGGGTTGTTCTCCGAACTCTCGGAGTTGAGCTTCATATAGCGTTGCAACTCGGTATTGTAGCCCTCTATCTGGGAGTTGATCGCGGGGCTGTTGATCGAGAGCGTTCCGGGAATCAGTTCATTGGTTTTGGTCGGGTCCAGCAGGTATTCTTTGAGGAATTCCGTCATTCGGATCTGGTTTTCCAGCGAGAGGCCGTCGGTTTTATATTGGGCGCTTTCGGTAATCGTCTGCTCGGCTTCCGATACGATATCGTATATTTTGTTGTCTTTTTTGAATTTTTCGATGTTGCGGTCCACTTCGCTCAGTTCTTCGGAGATGATCTCCAACCGATTGTCGATGAATTGTCCCGTGCTTTCTGCGATCCCCGTTTGTCGTCGATCGCATCTTTTCGTAAACCGCGATCAGCGTATTGATGACATCTTCCGCTTTTTTGGGAACGGAACTTTTCATAGAAATGGTGATGATCGAGGCCTGTTTGTTGGCTACGAAACTTTTGACTTCATGCTGGTAGAACTGCGTTACTACGCCCAAGTTGCCTTTGGTGACCCGGATCGGAGCCTTTTCGTAGTAATCGGGGACATATAGAGAGTCGGCCGGATAATCATTTGGCCGACAGGCGTGGAGATCGTATCGCCGAATACGGCCGAAATTTCCTGCTTGAATTTCTGTTTGTCGGGACCGAATATTTCGAAGTAGTTGAGTTTTACGATGCTGTCGGGGCGCAGCGAAACTTCGAACCGGAATCCCTGCCGGTCGTTATCGTTGATGAACTCCACTGCGATCGGACTTTGCCCGTAGAGATCCTGGGGCCGTAATCCTTCCTTCGTTTCGTATTGAACGGTCAAACCCAACTGTTTGACCACTTCCGTCATCAGGCGGCGCGATTGGAGAATATAAATTTCGTTGTCCACATTGCGGCGCTGTGACAGGCCCGCCAGGTCGCTCAGGGTCGCCAGGTCGGTATCTCCTCCCTTGCGGCTGTCTTTCACGAGGATGTTGGCCGTGCGGCTGTATATTTTCGGGGTGCGTAAAATGTAGATGTAACCGCATCCGACGCAAACGAATACCGAGATGACGAACCAGTACCAGTTGGCGATTACCGTCTGGATCAGATCGTGCACCGAGAAAGTAATGTGTTCCTCCTGCTTTGTATCGCTGTTCGCGGAGTTAGGGTTGATATTGTTAGGTGTCATGCCTTGTTGTGAAAATTAACGGGTGAGTGTGACGATCAGAGTCGCTACGGACACGGCGGTGCTGACCAGCGAGATATAGAAGCTGCGGTTCTGACTGATTTCGCCTGCCTGTGCCCGGTACTTGTTCGGCTTCACATAAATTACATCGTTCTGCTGGAGATAGAAATAGGGCGAATCGTAAATGTCCTGCGAAGTCAGATCGAGAGATGCCGTGGTGCGGACGCCGTTTTCCTCCCGGATTACCTTAACGTCGGAGCGCACGCCGTAGATGGTCAGATCACCTGCCAGCGACAGGGCGTCCAACAGGAGATGCGGTCGTTGGTGATGTCGTACTGTCCGGACGGGCGACTTCTCCGATGACCGAGATTTTCATATCGGCGAACTGTATATTGACCGTCGGGTCGCTGATGTATCCGCCTTCCCGGATTTTGTCCGCGATTTCCTGGGCCAGTTCGCTGCGGGTCTTGCCCTTGCATTGAATGGGGCCGATGATCGGCATATCGAGGTCGCCGTTTTCATCGACGGTCCTGATCTGTAACGACGCACTGTTCGACGAATAGGTCGAAAGAGGCGTTCCGGTCAGGAGTTGAGAGTCGATGTATTGAACGGCGCAGCCAGTTCCGGGTCCCGGCTGTTGACCACGACGGTCAGACGGTCCAGCGGCTTGATGCGTCTTTGATAATCCTGGGCGATTTTGACCTGCTCGTCGGCGAGTGTCTTGCAGGTAGATCACGCGCTTCTGGGAGGCGCATGACGCAAGAACGACGACCCCGAGCAGGAGGGCGAAGGCCTTTATTCGTTTCATTTCGAAATAGTTTTGTAGTACACGTGTAATTTTGGTATGCAAAGGTAGAAAAAATATATGAATGGGAAGGTTTTTGTTTGCTATATTTGCGATTACTGTATTTTATAACGCTAAAAGAGACGATTGATTATATGATGAATGCTGTGTGGAGCCGGAATGCCGTGTTGTACGAGATGAATCTGCGGCAGGCGACGCCCGAAGGAACGCTTGCCGCCGCTGCGGAGCGGCTCGGTTTTGCGGGATTTGGGCATCGATGCCGTTTGGCTGATGCCTCATTATCCCATCGGGGAGGTCGGTCGCAAGGGATCGCTGGGCTCCTATTATTCGATTCGGGATTACCGGGCCGTCGATCCCGAACTGGGGACGCTGGCCGATTTCGACGCTTTTGTTCGGAGGGCTCACGCCCTGGGAATGAAGGTCTTGATCGATTGGGTGGCCAACCACACTTCGCGCGACGCCCGCTGGCTCGCGGAATGTCCGGCCGACTGGTACGAACGGGACGCTTCGGGCAGGCCCGCCGTTCCTAACGGATGGGACGATACGGCCAAGCTCGACTACACCAATCGGGCCGTCTGGCAGGGACAGATCTACGCCATGCGTTTTTGGCTTGCGGAACACGGGGTGGACGGTTTCCGCTGCGATATGGCGATGCTGGTTCCCATCGAATTTTGGCAGGAGGCGGCACGGTGGTTGCGGGCGGTGAAACCCGACCTGTTCCTGCTGGCCGAAGCCGAGGAAGATTACCTGTTCGACCGGGCTTTCGACGCGTCGTATGCCTGGCGGCTTTATCACCTGATGAACGACGTGGCGCAGCAGAAGTGCCGGGTCGATCGTATTCGGGAGTATCTTTATGCCGATCGGAAGCACGTCCCGGCTTGGGCTTTGCGGCTGATGTTCACTTCGAATCATGACGAGAACTCCTGGAGCGGTAGCGAATTCGTCCGCCTGGGGCCTGCCGTGCGGGTCATGACGGCCCTGACGTTTCTGCTGCCGCAGTCGCTGCCGTTGGTTTACACGGGGCAGGAGTTCGGTTATGACCACTCTTTCGCCTTTTCGACCGGGACCCGCTGCCCGCTTGCGAGCCGAACGAAACGACGGAGTTCTACCGGCGGCTGATCGCTTTGCGGCACGATGCTCCGGCTCTCGCTTCCGGGGAGCGGGGCGGCTCCTTCGTCGAAATCCGCAACAATGCCGAGGATTGCCTGCTGACTTTCGTGAAACTCCGGAAAATCGGGTAGTCGCCCTGTTGAACGTATCGCCTTATGAAGTACATGCCGATTTCGATACGGGAATCTACGCCGGAGGTATGCGGACGCCCTGACGGGCGAACGCGTACAGCTCTGCTCGCATGTCGATGAGCGGATGTCGGGCTGGAGCTTCCGGATTTTGACACGGCCGATGTAGATAGGCCGGATTTTTCGTACATTTGCCGGCGACGGGAGGCCGTTTTGCGAAGCGGCAACGGCTTCCCGGTTTCGGAAATGCGCATATAATATAAGTTGAATTAGGTAGGATTAGTAGGACGATGAAAAAATAATTCTGACGATATTTTGCTTCGGAATGCTGTTCCCGCTTCTGGGTTCGGCTGCCCGGCCGTACGGTGTGGAGGAGATTCCCAACGTGCAGGTCGGCAACCGTTATCGGTTCACGTCGAATCCCGACGGGGTTCTTTCCCCTTCGGCAGTCGCCGAGATAGACTCGCTTTGCTATTCGCTCAGGCATCGGGCGCTGGCCCAGGTCGCCGTGGTCGCTGTGGAGGATATTCGCGGAGATGATCTTTTCTCCTTCGCCCATACGCTTTTTCCCAATGGGGTGTCGGCCGTGCCGATTCGGACAACGGACTGGGCATTCTCTTGGTCGTCGATCGCCGGGAAGTGCGGTTCGTGACCGGACCGGGACTGGAAGGTGTCTTGCCCGATGCACTTTGCAAGCGGATCCAGATGCGTTACATGCTGCCGTATTTCCGGGAGGGAGATTACAGCGCCGGCATGGTGGCGGGGCTGCGTGCCGTGGCATCGGTGCTTGAGGGCAGCGAGCTCGATCTGGGCGGCAACGACGATTTCCGGGCAACGGACGATTGCCGGCGTGGGCGGTTTTCCTGATCGTCTTTCTGGTCGTCTTCGTGCCGCTGGGCGTCATGCTGGTCGGATTCTACCGTTCCAGACGTTGTCCCCGGTGTCGTGCTTTCGCGTTGGTGCTGCAATCGCGGAACCTTGTCGGGCAGACGGAGCATTATAATCTGTTCGAAGACACTTACCGTTGCGGCAAATGCGGTTTCGTCGTGAAGCGGCAGTCCCGAAGTGCACGCAGCGATAACAACAACCATCGCGGGGGCGGGGGTATGTGGATCGGAGGTTTCGGCGGCGGACACGGTTCGGGCGGCGGCTTCGGTGGAGGTTTCGGCGGCGGCAGCTTCGGCGGCGGCGGTGCCGGTTCCCGTTGGTAAATTTGGAAATTCACTAAAAACGATAGAAAAATGAAAAAGTTATCTGGATCGTAGTGGTCGTACTTGTGGTGCTGTTCATCAGCGGCTCCTGTTCGGCCTATAACAGAATGGTCACGGCCGAGGAGTCCGTCAATACGACCTGGGCCGATGTCGAGGCGCAGTACCAGCGTCGTTCCGACCTGATTCCCAATCTGGTCAATACCGTCAAGGGCTATGCTGCGCACGAGCAGTCCACTTTTACCGAGGTGGTCGAAGCCCGTGCCCAGGCCATGTCGTTCAAACTGGATGCAGCGGACCTGACGCCCGAAGCTGGCCGAGTTTCAGCAGGCGCAGCAGAAGGTGGGATCGGCTCTGGGACGTCTGATCGCCGTTGCGGAGCAATATCCCGACTTGAAGGCCAACCAGAATTTCCTGGAGCTGCAAGCCCAACTGGAAGGAACGGAAAACCGGATCGCCGTGGCCCGCACACGCTTCAACGATGCGACCCGGCAGTATAACGTGACGATCCGCCGCTTCCCTGCCAACCTGATCGCCGGCATGTTCGGCTTCGATCAGAAAGCCTATTTTGCGGCCGAGGAAGGTGCGCAGACCGTACCGGAGGTGAAGTTTTGAGATTCCGGCCTGTGAACGGCGGTGCGGCGATCCTTAAAGGCCGCCGCACCGCGTCGAGGTCGTAAATGGGATTTCGCCGGTCCTCCGAAGGCTTCGGCCGTGGTGCGAACCCTTTTGCCGCAGGGGAGGTATTGATAAAATTTCGGGGATCGCGGTTAAAATACCCGATAAATTTTGTACTTTTGTTCCTTGAATTATCGTGGATAATTGTGACCATACCTTATGTTAAGCGTTTTATTCTACCTTTTCCTGTTCGTTATCTGCACTTTTTCTGGTATTGTCCGCCGTGGCGTTGCTTTTGACGTGGCCTTTCGACAAATCCCGGAGGATCGTGCACGAACTGTCCCGGATATTGGTCCGTATTTTCTATGCGGTTCCGCCTCTGTGGAAGTTCCGGTTACCGGCAGGGAGTATATCGACCGTCGCAAACCGTACGTTATCGTGGTCAATCACCAGGCCGGTTTGGATATTCCGACCCTCTATTTCGTGCCGCTCAATTTTCGGTGGGTTTCAAGCGGGAAGTTTTCAAGGTGCCGTTTTCGGTCAGTTCCTTTTGCTGCACGGGGATATCTGCATCAACCGGAGCCATGCCACGGCCGCGATGGAGAAGGTGATCCGCGACGGAAAGCTGTGGCTTTCGCGCGGCGCTTCGGTGGCGATCTTTCCGGAGGGCACGCGTTCGCACGACGGCGCAATCCATCGTTTCAAGGCGGGGGCCTTCACGCTGGCCCGCGAGGCCGGCGTCGAGATCCTGCCGGTGGTGTTGTACGGTACGACCACAATGATCGGCCGCAACGGGATGTTCAACTGGCGCAATAAATTGACGGTAAGTATTCTGCCGCCAGTGAGCGCCGAACGGGTCGCCGCTGCCGATCCGAAGGAGCTTATGGAGCAGGTGCGGGCGTCGATGTGCGTAAGGCTCGCCGAAATCAAGAAACAGAAATAAACGATTATGTCCGATAAAAGATAGATAACACCAGCAACAGCTATGGCGACGACGCCATCGTCACCCTCTCGCCGCGGGAGCACATCCGCCTGAGGCCCGGTATGTATATCGGCAAGCTGGGCGACGGCTCGCAGGCCGACGACGGCATTTACGTCCTGATCAAGGAGGTGGTGGACAACTCTGTCGATGAGTTCATCATGGGCGCCGGCAAGCAGATCGACGTGACGGTCGAGGACGACATCGTGACTGTCCGCGACTACGGGCGCGGTATTCCGCTCAAGTCCCTCGCTGCGGCCGTCAGCGAGATGAATACCGGCGGCAAGTACGGCGGTTCGGCCTTCAAGAAGACCGTCGGACTGAACGGTGTCGGCGTCAAGGCCGTCAATATGCTTTCGAGCGAATTCACGGCCCGTTCGGTGCGCGACGGCGAAGCCCGCACGGTGACTTTCGCGCAGGGCTCGAGCAGAGCGACCGCTGGGAGAGCGGCGTGCAGGAGAAAACGGTACGTTTATCAGTTTCCGTGTGGACCGGGAGGTGTTCGGCGACTATTCCTACAATCTGGAGTACGTCGAGCAGATGATTCGCAACTATACTTACCTCAATCTGGGGCTGACCTTCCGTTTCAACGGTCAGAGCTATGTTTCGAAGAACGGCCTGCTGGACCTGCTGAACGAAAACATGACCGAGGAGCCGCTCTATCCGCCGATCCACCTTTCGGGCGAGGATATCGAAGTGGCCATCGCACACGGTACGGGTTACGGCGAGTTACTATTCGTTCGTCAATGGACAATACACCTCGCAGGGCGGTACGCATCAGGCGGCTTTCCGTGAAGCGATCGCCAAGACCATCAAGGAGTTTTATCACAAGGATTACGATCCTTCGGACATCCGCACGTCGATCATCGCCGCCATTTCGGTCCGTGTGACCGATCCGGTCTTCGAGTCGCAGACCAAGATCAAGCTCGGTTCGAAGGAGATCGAGCCGGGGTTCCGCTGCGCAACTTCATCGTCGATTTTCTGGCCAAGCACGGACGACTACCTGCACAAGCACTCCGAGACGGCCCAGATTCTGCAAAGAAGATCGTCGAGAACGAGAAGGAGCGCAAGGCGATCTCCGGTATTCAGAAGAAAGCCCGCGAGACGGCCAAGAAAGTGAGCCTGAACAACAAGAAACTGCGCGACTGCAAGATACACCGCACCGACAAGCACGAACTGGCCGAACAGTCGATGATCTTCATTACGGAGGGTAATTCGGCATCCGGTTCGATCACCAAGAGCCGCGACGTGCGTACGCAGGCGGTTTTTTCGCTGCGGGGCAAGCCGCTCAACTGCTTCGGCCTCACGAAGAAGGTCGTCTACGAGAACGAGGAGTTCAACCTGCTGCAGGCGGCGCTGAACATCGAGGAGGATATGGACAACCTGCGTTACAACAGGTCGTCATCGCCACCGATGCCGATGTCGACGGCATGCACATCCGCTTGCTGCTGATGACCTTCTTCCTGCAGTTCTTCCCCGACGTGATCCGCGGCGGACACTACGTGTTGCAGACACCGTTGTTCCGCGTGCGTAACAAGAAGGAGACGCATTACTGTTACAGCGAGGAGGAGAAAAACCGGGCGGTCGCACGATGCGGCGCCAACGCCGAAATCACCCGTTTCAAAGGTCTGGGTGAGATTTCTCCCGACGAGTTCCGGGGTTCATCGGCCAGGATATCCGCCTGGATAAGGTGCGGCTTACGAAGGACGACCCGATCCACGATATGCTGGAGTTCTACATGGGTAAGAACACCTATGAGCGGCAGGGCTTTATTATCGGTAACCTGCGTATCGAGGAGGATATCGTGGAGAGCGACCTGGCGATCGGGTAACCGCCGTTTCTTATCGACCGGTGCGGTTTTCTTGTGCGGTGCCGGTGCGAAACCGAAAACAGAACATAGATTATGAGCGAACAAAGAGAAGATATGACGGCACGGGACGATCTGCCCGGCGAGGTTCCTGCGGCGGCGGATGACGCTGCGGGGAGTGTCGGGGCCGAAGAGTCCGCCGCTCCGACGGGCAAATACGGCAAGTTGCTCTCCGAGGAGGGCGGCGTGCGCAAGCTGACGGGTATGTACCGTAACTGGTTCCTGGACTACGCTTCGTACGTGATCCTCGAACGCGCCGTGCCGCACGTCGAGGACGGACTGAAGCCGGTGCAGCGGCGTATTCTGCATGCCATGAAAGCCGTCGATGACGGTCGTTACAACAAGGTGGCCAACCTCGTGGGCCAGACCATGCAGTACCACCCGCACGGCGACGCCTCGATTAAGGACGCGCTGGTGCAGTTGGGGCAGAAGGACCTGCTGATCGACTGTCAGGGCAACTGGGGCAACATCCTCACCGGCGACGAAGCCGCTGCGGGCCGTTACATCGAAGCCCGCCTGTCGAAATTCGCCCTCGACGTGGTTTTCAACAAGAAGACGACCGAGTGGATGCGCTCCTACGACGGCCGTAACGAGGAGCCGGTGACGCTTCCCGTGAAATTCCGCTGCTGCTGGCGCAGGGTGCCGACGGTATCGCGGTCGGTCTGGCGTCGAAGATTCTGCCGCACAACTTCATCGAGCTGATCAATGCGGCGATCGCGCATTTGCAGGGGAGGATTTCGTGCTGTACCCCGATTTCCCGACGGGCGGCATGATCGACGTGAGCCGCTACAACGACGGACTGCGGGGCGGTACGGTCAAGGTGCGTGCCCGCATTTCGAAGATCGACAAGCGGACGCTGGCCATCACCGAGATTCCCTACACCACGACCACCGAGTCTATCAAGGATTCGATCGTCAAGGCCAACGAGAAGGGAAAGATCAAGATCCGCAAGGTGGACGACAATACGGCCGAGAAGGTCGAAATCATCGTGCAGGTCGCGCCCGACGAGTCGTCGGACAAGACCATCGACGCGCTCTACGCTTTTACGGACTGCGAAGTGTCGATCGCCCCGAATGCCTGCGTGATCTGCGATGACAAACCCCATTTCCTGGGGTGAGCGAGATCCTGCGCCGTTCAGCGGAGCATACCCGCGAGCTGCTGAAAATGGAGCTTGAAATCCGCCTGAACGAACTCAACGAAGCATGGCATGCGGCTTCTCTGGAGCGGATTTTCATCGTTAATAAATTGTATCAGCTCATCGAGGGCTGCAAAACCCGCGAGGAGGCTTACGCAGCCGTCGGCAAGGGGTTGGAACCGTTTACCAAGGTGCTGCGCCGTGCGGTCACGACCGAGGACATCCAGCGTCTGACGGAGCTGAAGTTCATCCGTATTTCGCGTTACGACAGCGACAAGGCCGACAACGAGATCCGGCAGATCGAGGAGGATATCGCCCAGACGCAGCACCATCTGGCGCATCTGACCGATTATACGATTGCTTATTACGAGCGTATCCGCGACAAATACGGCAAGGGCCGCGAGCGGCGTACCGAGTTGCGCGAGTTCGACTCGATCGAAGCGACGAAGGTGGCTGTCACCAATGCCAAACTGTACGTCGATCGTGTGGAGGGCTTCTTCGGAATCGGCAAGTCGATGAAGGATTCCGAGTTCGTGTGCGACTGTTCGGACATCGACGACGTGATCGTGTTCACCAAAGACGGCCGCTATGTGATTACGAAGGTAAGCGACAAAGCCTTTTTCGACAAGAATATCTATTATATTGGGGTGTTCAAGCGCAACGACGAGCGGACGATCTATAACGTCCTCTACCGCGACGGCAAGAACTGCCCGATCCTGATGAAGCGCTGCGCCATCAAGGGTATCACGCGCGACAAGGAGTACAACATCACCAAAGGCGATCCGAAGAGTGAAATCCTCTATATGTCTGTCAATCCGAACGGTGAGGCCGAAGTGTTGAAGATTTACTTCAAGCCGCGTACGCGTTTGAAGAAGGTGATCGTCGATCTCGATTTCTCGACCGTGGCGATCAAGGGGCGGCAGAGCCAGGGCAACCTTTTCTCGCGTTACGGCATCCATAAGATCGTCCTCAAGGAGCGGGGTACTTCGACCCTCGGAGGACAGCAGATCTGGTACGACGAAGACGTGCACCGGCTCAATACGGACGGCCGGGGCGTATTGCTCGGCGAGTTCCAGGGGATGACAAACTCATTGTCCGCACGGCCAAGAACGTCTATTACACGACGAATTTCGACATTACGCAGCACTTTCCCGACGATACGGTTCACGTGTCGAAATATTCGCCCGACACGGTCTATGCGGTGGCCTATTTCGACCGCTCGCAGCAGTACTACTATCTGAAGCGCTTTACGGCCGAGCAGGGTGAAAAGATGCAGTCGTTCCTGGACGAAGATGCCGATCTGGTGGCCGTGACGTCCTGCCCGGGGGCTGTGCTGGTGCTGACCTTCCAGGGGGCACAGGCTTCGCGTCCGGCGGAGGAGATCGACGTGGACGGTTTCGTCGGCGTGAAGAGCCACCGGGCCAAGGGCAAGCGCCTTACGACCTACGACGTGGCGACGCTCGCTTTCGTGGAGCCGGAGCGACCCGAGCGGCCGGAGCCTTCCGGGAGGATGCTCGAATGGTTCGGAGGGATTTCGACCTGCCCGAAACGATGACCGTCGAGGGTACGGACGCCGAGTTCGAAATCGAACGTCCGAAAGGCGACACGGAGGAGGTGATCGTCGATACCGAGCAGTTGAATTTATTTTAGGAGTTAGGATATGATCGTTTTCTGGTCGGATACATGGGGTGCGGAAAAACCACCATCGGCCGTCGGCTCGCCCGGCGGTTGGGTTACGACTTCGCCGATACCGACGACCGGATCGAGAAACAGGAGGGTGCCGACGTGTGCGACATCTTCCATTATGCCGGTGAGGAGTATTTCCGCAAGGCGGAGCGCGGGATGCTCGAACAGCTGATCGCTTCGGGCGACGACCTGGTGGTTTCCACGGGCGGCGGGCTTCCCGTCTGGGCGGACAACATGGCTCGTATGAACGGAGCCGGTCTGACGGTCTATATCCGCCGTTCGGCGGAGCAGATCGCAGCGCGTTTGAGTCCTCACGGACGTTGGAAGCGCCCAAGTTGAGGGACTCGACGACCGGGAGCTGGTCGAATTCATGTCGCGCAACATGGCCGAGCGGGAGCCGTTTTACGGACAGGCTGCGCTGACGATCGACGGCGGCGCGATGAACGATGACGAAATCCTCGAATTTATCACTGAAAAACTGAAGGAACGAAATGGATAACCGGCCTGTCGGCGTATATGATTCGGGGTTGGGCGGCCTGACGGTCTGGCGCGAAATTCGCCGCCAGTTGCCGGAGGAGTCGTCTATCTGGGCGACGGTAAGAATTGTCCCTATGGTGCGCGTCCGGCCGATGAGATCTGCCGTCAGCGGACGAGGCGGTCGGACGGCTGGTCGGTGCCGGTTGCAAAATGGTCGTCGTCGCCTGCAATACGGCTACGGCTGCGGCCATCGATTTTCTGCGCCGCAAATACCGGCAGATGCCTATCGTAGGTATGGAACCCGCCGTGAAGCCCGCCTGCCTGAATACCCGCAGCGGGGTGGTAGGTGTGCTGGCTACGGCCCGGAGTTTGGACGGCGACCTGTTCCGCCGCAGGGCAGCCCGTTACGGGGAGAATATCCGGGTGCTGACCGCCGTAGGCGAAGGGTTCGTCGAACTGGTCGAGGAAGACCGCGAGCAGTCGCCCGAAGCCGTCGAGACCGTGCGCCGCGTGCTGGAGCCGATGATCCGCGAGGGTGCCGACCAGATCGTGTTGGGTTGTACGCACTATCCGTTCCTGCTCCCGGTTTTCCGGCAGGTGATCGGTGAACGCGGGGTTGCCGTGGTCGATCCTTCGCCTGCCGTAGGACGCAGGGTGGGGCAGTTGCTCGACCAGTATGACCTGCGGGCCGAAAAAGGCGCCACCGCGAATTACGGATTTCTTACCTTTGCGGATGAAGCGTACCGGTCGCGGCTGGAATGCAAGGCTTTCGGTTAGCGGCTCCGCACCGGCTGCGGTCCGAAAACGGAATCGGGGGCGGCCCTTTCGAAACCGATCCTGCATTTGAACTTTCCGAAAAAATCCCTACCTTCGCTCGATAAATATACGATATGGCTACCAAGAAAACAGTTCGGCAAAAGCCCGCAGGCTACCTCCCGTTCCAACCGTGACAGCGTGCGTTGGATACTGGGCTTGCTGCTGCTTTTCGCGGGGCTTTTCCTGACGGCTTCGGTGCTGTTTTACTATTTCGACTGGCGGGCCGACATGAGCCTTGTGTCCGGTGTCGAACAGGAGGATCCCCGCCTGGCAGACCTGTCGGATGCGATCGAGAATCCCTGCGGTTACGCCGGGGCTTGGTTGGCCGAGCGTCTGGTGGGGCGTTCGTTCGGCCTGTTCGGTATCATTTTGCCCCTGATCGTCACGATGGTCGGAGTGCGGATCATCCGCCAGCGTCCGCTGCTTTTCAACCATTCGGTGCTCGGAGCTTTGTTGATTCTGATTCTGGGTTCCCTTACGTTGGGCTTCGCCTTCGGCGAGAAGTGGGCCGTTTTCGGCAGCGGGTGGGGCGGTGCCTTCGGGGTCGAGGTCGCCCGGAGGCTGACGAGCGTGATCGGCGTGCTGGGAAATATCATCCTGTTGCTGGGCGCCTGGATTCTGACGGGCGTGTTCATCAACCGCAACTTCATCAATACGGTCAATACGGCAGGCAATGCAATGGTGGACAAGGGCGGCAAGATCGTCGATCTGGTCAAACAGTCGGTCGTGAATGTCGCCGACCATCGTTCGAAATCCGGGGAGGAAGACCGATCCCGAGCCTGAACCCGATTCTAAACCCGAATCCGAACGGCCCCAGCCCGAACCCGTGCCTGCCCCGTCGATGCGTCGGCCCGCACTTCCGCTGCGGATGGAGCGGCCGAGGTGACGATTCAGCGGCCTGCGCCGGTTGCGGCTCCGTTCCCGATGAGCCGGACGAGAGTCCCTTCCTCGAAATTCCCCTTACGGAAGAGGTTCCTGCAACGGTTGCCGAGCCGGCTCCGTCCCGTTCTGCCGGACCCCGTATCGTGGGGGGCGACGATGTATTTACCGAGGTCGATCTTTCGGGAGGCGAAGCCGACGCTGCCTTTACCGCACCCCGGGAACCCGAGCAACCGCAGTATGCGTCGGAGCCCGCGCCGGTCGTGGACGGAATTACGGAATATACGCTTACGGCGGAGCCGGAAATTCCGGCCGAAGGCGTCGTGGTGACCGTTGAAGCACGCGAGGCCAAGGTCGTGGACGAGAAAAGCATCGAGAGCAGTCTCTACGACCCGTTGAAGGATCTGAACAACTACCAGCGTCCGCCCGTGACGCTGCTCGAGGATTATACGTCCGATTCGCAGGTGAGCGACGAGGAGATTTACGAGAACAAGTCCAAGATCGAACAGACGCTCAAGGATTTCGGGCATTCCGATCCAGCGGATCAAAGCTACGGTGGGACCTACGGTGACGCTCTATGAGATCGTGCAGGCCCAGGGCGTCAAGATCTCCAAGATACAGGGATTGGAGAGCGATATCGCCCAGAGCCTCAAGGCGCTCGGTATCCGCATCATCGCTCCGATTCCGGGCAAGGGTACCATCGGTATTGAGGTGCCGAACCGCGACAAGCAGGTCGTGTCGATGTATTCGGCCGTGCGTTCGCTGCGGTTCCAGGAGTCGAAGGCCGAACTTCCGGTGGTGATCGGTCGCACGATCCAGAACGAGAACTATGTCTTCGACCTGGCGAAGATGCCTCAACTGCTCGTGGCCGGTGCTACGGGGCAGGGTAAGTCGGTCGGTTTGAATGCCATCATCACCTCGCTGCTTTACAAGAAACACCCTCGCAGCTCAAGTTCGTGATGATCGATCCCAAGATGGTCGAGTTCTCGCTCTATTCCAAGATCGAGAAACACTTCCTGGCCAAGATGGAGTCCGAGGACGAAGCGATCGTCACCGACCCCGCAAGGCGGTCTATACGCTCAACTCCCTCTGTACGGAGATGGACAACCGGCTGGAACTTTGCAAGATGGCGGGAGCCCGCAACATCGCCGAATACAACGATAAATTCACGGCGCGGCGGCTCAATCCCGAAAAGGGACACCGCTACCTGCCCTATATCGTCGTCGTCGTCGATGAGTTCGCCGACCTGATCATGACGGCCCGCGAGGTCGAAGGTCCCGTGATGCGTCTGGCGCAGAAAGCCCGTGCCATCGGTATTCACCTGATTATCGCCACGCAGCGCCCCGACGTGAAGGTCATCACGGGCGGTATCAAGGCCAATTTCCCGGCCCGTATCGCCTTCCGCGTGATGCAGATGATCGACTCGCGCACGATCATCGATCAGCCGGGCGCCAACCAGCTGATCGGGCGCGGCGACATGCTCTTCTCGAAGGACGGCGAGCTGACCCGTATCCAGTGTGCGCTGGTCGAAACCCGCGAAGTGGAGCGGATCGTGGATTTCATCGGCCGCCAACAGGGATATTCCGAAGCCTACCGGCTGCCCGATTACGTGCCGGAATCGAGTGGCGGAGAATCCTCGTCGCTGGGCAGCGAGGCGGGGCTCCGGTGCGCTACGACACGCTGTTCGCCGACATTGCCCGTGCAGCCGTGTCGCAGGGACAGATTTCGACCTCTTCGATTCAGCGCAATTACGAGGTGGGCTTCAACCGTGCCGGTCGGATCATGATGCAGCTCGAGCGGGCCGGCATCGTCGGCCGTCAGGAGGGAAGCCGCGCGATATTCTCTTCCACGACCTGCCTTCGCTGGAGGCCCGCCTGCAGGAGTTGGGAGTATTTTGATGCGATGATCGCTCCGGACGAGGCTTGAATGTGTTTGGGTATTATGAAATAGGGATTGCCGTTGTCTTGTCGTACGAAAGCGGGGTGCGGAACACTCTTCGGATTGGTAATTCGGAATAAAACGAGGGAGAAAACGATGAATTGGATCGTATTGTTTATCGCGGGAGTTTTCGAGGTGGCCATGACTTTCTGTTTAGGGAAGACCAAGGGGGCCCAGGGTACGGAGCTTTATCTTTGGATCGGAGGGTTCGTCCTGGCGACAGTGTTGAGTATGGGTTTGCTGGCCAAAGCCGTGCAGACGCTCCCGATCGGTACCGCGTACGCTATTTGGACCGGCGTGGGAGCTCTCGGTACGGTGTTGCTGGGGATTTTCGTCTTCGGCGAATCGGCGGGTTTCGCCCGGATTTTTATCGTTACCTTGTTCGGTTCTATCGTCGGACTAAAATTGGTTTCGCATTGAATATATTGAATAAGGATGGTCGAAACATTCGTGATGTCGATTGTCGTTTTTCGGATTTTGAATTCGACCGTTGTCGGAGCGGTTTCGAGTACATTTGCAGATTCGGCCGATGTATTCGGGCGAAAATCGACGGAATGACGACGGTTCGGTCTATCGGAGTATAATCGGAAAAATATCTTATGAAACGATCTGTTTTGTTGTTGGCGGCACTGTTTGCCGTGTTCTCTGTCCAGGCCGATAACCGGCCGCAGGCCGTGTTGAAGCAACTGACCGCTGCGCTCGGAGCGCTGGAGGGTACAGCGTAGTCTTCGAGGTGCATACCGACGGGGATGTCGTGCCGGGCTATTACGAGGTGAGCGGCGACAACTACTATATGCATGTCAATGGGCAGGAGGTTTACGGCGATGCGGAGTTCCGTTACGAAATCGACCCCGATCGTAAAGAGGTGGTTATCGACCGTGTGGATCTCACGTCCCATAATCTGCTCAATAATCCCACCCGGGCGTTCGATTTCATCGACGGCGAATATGCCGCCTCGCTTTTGAGCGAGAAGGGAAGCACGGCCGTAATCCGGCTTACTCCGCTGCGTATCCAGTCGGCCGTCGGGCAGATCGACGTCGAAGTGGACACGGCCCGTTCGCTGCCGACGGCAGTGATCTACGAAATCGACGGCGACCGGGTTCGGATCGACATCCGTTCCGTCACCGTTCACGAGGCGTCGCCCGCACTTTCGATGCGGAGAATTACGCCGGGTACGAGTGGATCGATTTCCGGTAGTGTATTTTTCCCGATCGTGCTGGCGGTCGTAAATAGGGCGTGATGTATAAAATTTGTCCGAACGGCTTTGAAATTCCCCGACACTTTGCCGGGGTTTTTTGATGTTGTCAAAACGGCTGAAAAGGGCTGAAAATGGTGTGTGCGGTGAAAAAACTTGCGGAAACGGGTGATTTTATTGGGTCCAAAGTTGCTTATTCGACGAATAAATGCTATTTTTGTGTGTTTATAGAATGTATTTTCGGATGTTTTCGATAAGCGGGAACCGACGAATAGACTCGTCGGACCGAGCGAAGAGAACAAAGAACGTAAGTCCGCTGTTTTCGATCGGGCGAAGAAGTAGTCCGAATGTAGAAAATAAGGGGTAAAGTTCGATGTTTTCGACCGGCGAAGGGCGGCGCGGGATGCGTTCGGGCCATGCCGGGCAGAGAAACGAAGAGAGAAACTCAAAGAATAACATGCTGACAGAAGAAGAATGCCGGATTGGAGGGAAAAATCATTCCCATCAATATCGAAGAGCAGATGAAGTCCGCTTACATCGACTATTCGATGTCCGTTATCGTATCGCGTGCGCTGCCGGACGTGCGGGACGGTTTGAAGCCCGTACACCGTCGTATTCTTTACGATATGAGTGCGGAGCTCAACCTCTACTCCGATAAGCCCACCCGTAAGTCGGCCCGTATCGTCGGCGACGTGCTCGGTAAGTTCCACCCCCACGGCGACAGTTCGGTCTATGGAGCGATGGTGCGTATGGCCCAGGATTGGTCGATGCGCTACCCGCTGGTGGACGGTCAGGGTAACTTCGGTTCGATGGACGGCGATTCGCCTGCGGCGATGCGTTATACCGAGGCCCGCATGCAGAAGATCACCGACGAGGTGATGGCCGATATCGACAAGGATACGATCGATTGGACGCTCAACTTCGACGATACGATCCCCGAACCTACGGTGCTTCCGACGAAGATCCCCTTGTTGCTGGTGAACGGCGCGAGCGGTATCGCCGTCGGTATGGCGACCAACATGGCCCCGCACAACCTGAGCGAGGTGATCGATGCCTGCTGTGCTCGTGGACAATCCGGAGATAGCATGTGAGGAACTGCTCAAGTACGTCAAGGGCCCCGATTTCCCGACCGGAGGAATTATTTACGGCTACGAAGGGGTTCGGGAAGCGTTGCTGACAGGCCGGGGCCGTGTGGTCATGCGTGCCCGCACGGAGATCGAGCATACGGCCAGCGGCCGCGAGTGCATCGTCATCACCGAAATTCCCTATATGGTCAACAAGGCGGAGATGATCAAGAAGATCGCCGACCTTATCAACGAAAAGAAGATCGAGGGCATTTCCTATATCAACGACGAGTCCGACCTGAACGGCATGCGTATCATCGTCATCCTGAAACACGATGCCGTGGCGAGCGTGGTGCTCAATACGCTGTATAAGAATACGCCGCTGCAAACCTCGTTCGCGGTGAACAACATCGCGCTGGTGAACGGTCGTCCGATGATGCTCAATCTGCTGGATCTGGTGCAGCATTTCGTCGAGCACCGCCACGACGTGATCGTGCGGCGCACGCGCTTCGATTTGGCCAAGGCCGAGAAGAGGCTGCATATCGTGTTGGGTCTGCTCATCGCGCAGGACAACATCGACGAGATCATCCACATCATCCGGGCAGCCAAGAACCCCGACTTGGCCAAGCAGGCCATGATGGAGCGCTTCAGCTTGAGCGACGCACAGGCTTCGGCCATTATCGAGATGCGTCTACGCGCTCTGACGGGACTCGAACACGACAAGCTGGTTGCCGAGCGCAACGAGCTGGAGGCGCAGATCGCTTATTTCAACGATGTGCTGGGCAGCCGCGAATTGCAGATGAAGATCGTTAAGGACGAATTGTTGGAGGTGAAGGCCAAATACGGCGACTAACGGCGCTCGGAGATCGTTTACGCTTCCGAAGAGTTCAACCCCGAGGATTTCTATGCCGACGACGACATGGTCATCACCATCTCGCACATGGGCTACATCAAGCGCACGCCGCTGGCCGAATACCGTACCCAGAACCGGGGCGGCGTCGGCGCCAAGGGCAGCGACGCGCGACGAGGATTTCATCGAACATATCTACATGGCCACGATGCATAATACGATGCTCTTCTTCACGGAGAAGGGCCGCTGCTACTGGCTCAAGGTTTACGAGATTCCCGAAGGGACGCACCCTCGAAAGGACGGGCGATTCAGAACGTCATCCAGATCGAGCCGGACGACAAGGTGCGTGCCTATATCAATGTCAAGAGCCTGGCCGATGCGGAGTATGTGAACAACAACTTCATCATCATGTGTACGAAGGACGGCACGATCAAGAAGACCAAACTCGAAGCCTACTCGCGTCCGCGTCAGAACGGCGTGAACGCCATCGTCATCCGCGAAGGCGACCAGCTGATCGAGGCCAAGCTCACCAGCGGCAGCGCCGAGGTAATGATCGCGGCCCGGGAAGGCAAGGCGATCCGCTTCAACGAGAACACGGTGCGTCCGATCGGACGTGTCGGGGCCGGTGTGCGCGGTATTTCGCTCGACGAAGGCGACGAGGTGGTCGGCATGATCTGCATCGAACCCAATAGCTCGCAGGACGTGCTGGTACTCAGCGAGAACGGTTACGGCAAGCGTACCGATCTGGACGAATACCGCATTACCAACCGCGGCGGCAAGGGTGTGAAGACGATCAACATTACGGAAAAACCGGCAAGCTGATTTCGATCCAGGCTGTGACCGACGAGAACGACCTGATGATTATTAACCGTTCGGGGCTGACGATCCGTACGGCGGTAGATCAGATCCGTGTGGCGGGACGTGCTACGCAGGGCGTGCGTATCATCAACCTGCGTGAGGGAGATGCCATCGCTTCGGTAATTGCCGTTCCCGCCAACGAAGAGGAGGAGCCGGCGGTCCTCGATGGGGCGGGCGCTCCGGAATCCGAGTCCGAAGAGAACGTTAGTAAAGAACAATAGAAGATAATACCTATAAATTAAAACCCCGTTCATTATGAAAAACTTATTTTGGCCCTGGCCGCCGTTGCCTTGTTGGGAACTGCTGCCCAGGCACAGAAAATCAACAAGGAGGCCTTGTTGCAGAAGATCGAAAGAACGAAACGGCGAGTGCCGATGCGAAGAAGGGAGCGAAAGCCGCTACCTGGCTCAATTTGGGTAAGAGCTATGTCGAGGCCATACTCGCTACTACCAAAGACCTCTATGTCGGAGAACTCGGCCTGCAGCTGGATATGACATTCGGCAGCCCGAAGTCGATCGACGAAGTGACGATCAACGGATGTCGGTGGCCGCACAGAATTACGATTATTTGACCGTTTATGTTTCCAATGGACAGGTCATCGGCTGGAAGGAGATAGAACCTGTAAAGGAAGGTGCTATCGATAAGGCGATCGCTGCTTTGAACAAGGCTTACGAACTCGATTCCAAGCAGGGTCCGAAAGTCAAGGAGCAGCTTATGGCGATCAGCAACTACTGTTCGCAATTGGGCGATGCTTGCAATAATATCGGTGAATACAAACTCGGTTCGGAGGCTTTCGAAACCGCTTTCCGCGCGGAGATGAGTCCGGCTTGCGGTACTCCCGACGCTTCGCGCCTTTACTATGCGGGCTATCTGGCCGCTGCTGCCGGCGAGAAGGACGCTGCTGAATATGCTCGCGGCGTGGAATTGCTGAATAAGGCGCTTGAAATGGGATATACGGAAGACAACGGTATGATCTATTACTACCTGTTCCATAACTATTATGGCCAGCGTGAGGCGGACCGTGCCAATGTCCTGAAAGCCAAAGACGCCCTGACGACCGGTATTACTAAATTCCCGAAGAATCAGGATATTCTCAAGAGTTTGATTATGTTGTATTCGATGGAAGAGGGTTGGGCGATTCGTCGGAGCTGGTTACGATGCTCGACGATGCGATTGCCGGTGATCCCCAGAACATCGAACTGTGGTTCAGCCGTGCCCAGATCTTCGTTTCGTTGGAGGATTACGATGAGGCGATTGCCTCCCTGGAGAAGGCGATCGAACTGAATCCTCAGTCTTACGAAGCGCAGTTCTTTACGGGTTACTACATCATTATGAAGGCCGATGCACTGAATCAGGAGGCCAATGAGAAAGAATATACCAATGAGGGCGAGTATGAAGCTGACCAGAAGGAGATTCTTTCGATCTATTCGCAGGCTGTTCCCTATCTGGAAGTTGCCCATGAGATTATGCCGCAGAATCCCGATCCCGTACAGCTGCTCAAGACTCTTTGCTATCGTCTGCGCGACGAACCCGGCATGATGGAGAAATACGAGAAATACAACGAGCTTTACAAACAGATGTAATTCGAACGTTCGTTTCAATAAAGCCCGGAGCAAGACGCTCCGGGCTTTTTTTTTAACCGATCACTTTGTTTACAGACACGTTTGTTCCCTGTACCGAAATGGCGGCAGCGGTGCGAAGAGGAAAGTTCCGTATAATCTTTCGTTACTGTTGAAAAATTTATTGCAGTACGGTGTATGCAGTAGTTGAAGAGAAAGGGATCTGCCGGATGAAGAACCCCGGTTATTTGGATCGGCGGAGAGGAAGGGCCGTCCTTTGCAGGGCGAAGATACGTCGGGAAATTTATGCCGCAGCTTTTCGATAGATGAGCCGCAGGCGCCGGGTCATCAGAAGTTGCAGCGTGCCGCGCAGGAACATATAGAGCGTGAAGGCCAGCCAAAGAGCGTTGTTCCCGATGACGGGATAGAGCGAGTAGAAGATACCGAAATAGGCGACGGTCGAGAGCAGCATCGAATTGCGCATCACTTTGGTTTCGGTCGCACCCACCATGATACCGTCCATGATGAAGGGCATGGCGCTGGCCAGCGGGATGAGGATGATCCAGACGATGTAATTACCCGCCGTCGAAACGACCTGTGCTGCGTCCGGAGTTCCGGCCTTGATGAAAATGCCCAACAGGTCGCGCCACCAGATGAGGTATATGCCGACGAACAGCACCGAGATCAGTGTGCCCCAGCCCAGACAACGTCCCAGGCAGCGACGCAGCGATTGTTCGTCCCGGGCTCCGATGAAGCGTCCCGTGAGGGCTTCGGCGGCATAGGCGAAGCCGTCGTTCATGTAGGAGAAAAGGGTGAATATCTGGAGCAGAAGCGTATTGACCGTCAGCAGGATCGGGTCCTCCATACGGGCCGATGCCGCCGTGAAGAAGGTATATACGGCTACGATACAGAGCGTACGGACGATGATGTCGCGGTTGATGAGGAAAAATTTCCGCACCGGTTCCCAGTCCACCTCTTCACGCCACGTAAACCGTGTGAGAATTTTGCGGTATCGCAGGATAAGCAGCAGGACAGCCAGCAGAACTCCCGTATTTTGGGCCACGACCGAGCCGTAGGCGATGCCCGTGATGCCCATGCCGTGTCGAATACGAGCCACAGGCTCGTGGAAACGTGTACGATATTCACCGTGACGGCGATACACATCGGGATCACGGCATTCTGCATGCCTGTGTACCAGCCGTTGAATCCGAAAAGCATGATACCGGCGGGTACCGCCCAGATGCGGGCGTAGAAATAGTCGTGTACGATTTCGTTGCCGTTCATGGCCCACAGTGCCAGTCGGCCCAGAGGGTTTTGGAAGCAAATAACCAGCAGGCCGAGAATCGCTGCGACCAGAATGCCCCGGACAAGCATGTTGGTGCATTCGTGGAAGTTTCCTGCACCGAAAGCCTGCGCCGTGAGTCCGCTGGTACCCATGCGTACGAAGCTGCAGTTCCAGTAGATGAAGTTGAAGATGGATACGCCGATGGCGAGTGCCCCGATCGTCGCTGCGGAGTTATCCAGGTGTCCCGCGACGGCGGAACTCACGATGCCCATAAGGGGGACCGTGATGTTGGAGATGATGTTCGGAACGGCTAATCGGAGGATTTCTCGGTTCATGTCCTGGTTTTTGATGTGCAAATATACGGCTTTTGCGGATAAGGGGAAATATTTTGGCACGGTATTTCGATCTGATTCCCGCAGGGATAATCCTCTTTTTCCGGAAAATAGCGGTTGTCGGTGCCGTTATCCCGAAAATTCTATTACCTTTGCTGCCTGCACCGGTGTTTTCGGCCGGTGCGAATGCCGGGTTTCCCTGTTATGCAGGGGAAATCGAGTGAAATCGCCGATTTGGGACCTGGCGTCGTAAAACGCCGTAGCGTGAGTTTTGCGGGTTCCATCGACGATTGCGATTTCCGGGAATACGACTTATTAAATTCGCAAAACTCACAGAATCGATTATGAAAGATTTCAAAACGACTCGGATACGACGTTGGCCCGCTTCGGGCGCGATAAGCGGGCGCGTATTTCCTCTGCGGAGCGTATCGAGCGTCGCCCGCGTTTGCAGCGTGATGCCGCCGATTCGGAGCACTCTTCGGACAGCCGTCCGCGCGCATCCTACAACCCTAATTTTACGAGCGACAACCGTCCTGTGCGGGAAGACCGTGCGCACCGTGACGATTCCCGTCGTTCCGGGAACCGGTCGTTCGGTTCGGACGACCGACGCAGGGACGATGCCGCGGATCGGGAGTTCAAGCCTCGTTTTCGGAGCGGAAAGACGGGTACGCTTCCCGCCGGTACGAGGATAACAAACCGGGCGGTTTCAAGAAGTTCGGCAAACCTTACGGTGAGCAGAAGGAGGGGCGCGACCGGTCATTCGGCGATCGGAAATCCGGCGGTTATAGCCGTTCGGACAAACCTTACGGCGAACGTCGGTACGACGACCGCAAACAGGACGGTTACAAGACATTCGATAAGCCTTACGGTGAACGCCGTTCCGACGATCGGAAATCCGGTGGGTTCCGGGCGGCGACCGCTCGTTCGGCCGCCGGGACGATAAGCCCCGAAGTTATCCCAGATACAATCCCAATAACCAGACGGGAGAGATACGCCTGAACCGTTTCATCGCCCAGTCGGGGATCTGTTCGCGCCGCGAAGCGGACGATTTCATCCAGGCGGGGCTGGTGACCGTCAACGGGGTGGTCGTGACGACGCTGGGAACGAAAGTCCAGCCTACGGACGAGGTGAAATTCAACGACAGCCGTGTCGAGGGCGAGAAGAAGGTCTATCTGGTGCTCAACAAGCCCAAGGGTTACGTGACTTCGCTCGACGATCCCCACGCCGACAAGACGGTCATGGAGTTGGTGAAGGACGCCTGTACGGAGCGTATCTATCCTGTGGGACGCCTCGATAAGAATAGTGTCGGGCTGTTACTTTTCACCAACGACGGCGATCTGACCCGCCAACTCACGCACCCTTCGTTCCAGAAGAAGAAGATTTACCAGGTGTCGTTGGACAAGCCCCTCACCAAAGCGGATATGGAGCAGATCGCTCAAGGCATTACGCTGGAGGACGGCGAGATCTATGCCGATGAGATCGCCTATGTCAAGGAGGACAAGACGGAGGTGGGGATCGAGATCCATTCGGGCCGCAACCGCATCGTGCGCCGTATTTTCGAGCATCTGGGTTATGCGGTCAAGAAACTTGACCGTGTTTACTACGCCGGGCTTTCGAAGAAAAATCTCAAGCGGGGACAGTGGCGCTTCCTGACCCGCGAGGAGGTGCAGCGCCTCAAGTCGGGGCAGTATGAATAGGAGTGACGCCCAAGCGATGTATAAGAAAGCCGAAATCCAAAGATTTTGGCTTTCTTGTCGGATGTTCCATCGAGGATTTCCGTTCTGATCCGTCGGATCAGTGGGTCGCCCGGTACCAGGAGGTCTGTGCCCATTCCGGGCGAATCGTTCGCACGGGCGCTGGTCGTTACGCCGGAATATTTTCCGTCTTCGATCGTATGCATCCCGTTCGGAGCGTCGCCCAATCCATATACCGAGTAGAACGAAGGCGTATGCAGCCGGCTTTCCGTCGGGAAGGCCTTTCCCATTTGTGCTCTGAACTTATCGAGCAGCGGATCCTTTTCGTCGCAGATCGCCTCGATGTATCCCTGCAAGTCGTAGAATACATGCTCGTCGAGCCCTTCGTAGGTTTGCAGCGATGCCCGGTCGTACGTTTTCCCGGATACTTCGTTTCGATCTCCTTGACGATAGCCGCCAGCGGCTCCAGTTCGCCGGTGACCGTCAGGGCGATGCAGCCTGATTTCGTGGTCGCGCGGTTCATGTAATAGTCATAGTATTCGCTGCAGACACCCGGCAGGTCGTAACTTGTGCCTGCATCGGCGAGCAGGTGCGGCAGAATATCGGTGTAGTTGAAACCGGCGGCCATCACTTCACACGGTGAAGCGATGATGCGATCGGCACAACCGCGAAGATCGTACAATGCCTCGATCGAAGACATGAAGCAGGCGTCGAAGAGAAGGTAGTCGAAATGCAGCCCCGTGTTGCCGAAGGCCGCTGCCAGTTGCGGAATTTCAGCCCGCTTGCCGGAATCGCCCATCCAGCGGGTCGGCAGGGCATTCGGCATCGGGCTCCAGAAATCCTGGAATGCGGAGAACCGGATGGCATTGACCGACGTACCGTCCGGGACCCAACCCAGCCCGTGTCCGCCGAGGATCAGACCGTATCGACGTGCCGGAGCCTGTTCGGCCATGTAGGAGATAACTTCGGTGATCGTACCTCTGTCCATCGAGTTGAAGTCGGCGTCCGCCCAGCGGCGCAGGGTATCGACCTTGCAGTGTTCGTACGAGAACTGTGCTCCGGGTACGTAATCGTCGTTGCGGGGCGTATAGTAGAGTTCCAATACCATCGAAAGGCCTCTTTGAGGCTGGATGAAACCAGTACGCGACTGTTGTGGAGTATGTTCCGGTCGATGGCGTTCATCGCGTCATCGACATTTTTCCTGAAGTAAGACCCCAGGTTGGTTCCTGTCAGATAGAACATAATGGTCTGGTCCGCCGTTTCGGGGACCGGCGGGCGGGAGTGACCCTTCGTCCTTGTTGCAGCCCGTGAAAAGGGTCGCTGCGAGTGCAAGGACAAGCACTATATGATGTAATTTTTCATTTGGATCTCGTTCGGGGTGTTTCGTGCCCGTTTTGTGAAGGTTAGAAATACTCCCCCCCCCGCGTAGAGAGGAGGGTGCCTTTGCAGGATGATTCGGAGAAAAGAGTTGTTTTCATCTTATACTTTTATAATAAATTAGGCCGTTGAATTATGCCGGGGCTTCAAGAGCGGTTTCGTTATTTGTATTCTCTCGGACGCAGGTTGTTGAATTGCCAGGTTCGGGGCCGTTTGAATACGTAGTCGTCGGGTTTGTTCCGGTAGATGCGGCTGTAATCGAAGTAATATCCCTTGATCCGCCCCTCTTCGGTCCGTACCGGCTCGAGCAGGGGACGTATTCCACCGAGCGGCTGACGACGCGTGCTTTGCCGTAGTGACGGTCGTGCGGCCAGCAGATCGAGAGCATGTCCGAACATCAGGATATGCCAGGCGCTCCCTTCCTTGAGGCCGTTGCCGGAATCCTCGATCGTCGCCAGGATGGAGTTCATCCGGTTGTAGTTGATCTGTTCGTTCTTCGAGTCGCCGAGCGCTCCGTAAGCGAATGCCAGCAGGTTCAGCAGTTTGGGGCTGAACGGATCCTGCACCAAGGCATCGTTCACCGCTGCGATCAGTTTCGAGGCTTTCGTGCGTCGGATTCTCGAAATCGACCGTTTGGGCGATCAGTATGGCTTTGTCCATGTCCGAATTGGCATTCAAAGGCTTGTAGGCGTCCTGATAGGCATATCCGTAGTAGAGGTAGTGGTAGTCCTCCTCGGTCATCGAGTCGTCGCCCGACTGATACCGCAGCATCAGGTTCGGGTAGTAGTAGGGGATTCGGAATCCAGCGTCTGCCGGATAATATCCTCTTCGACAGGTATTTTGGCCGTTGCCATCAGAGGCAGAAACAGCAGCAGGACAAGCAATTTTCTCATAGCCTTTTTTTGCGGCGGTTCAGTGTGCGAATACGGTGCGGAACCCGTTTCGTGCCGCATTGTTATATAAACGTGCGATCAATTCAAATCGTATTTGGCGATCAGCTCTTTGAAGCGGGCCTCGAGCTGCGGGGTTCCGGGAACGAGGGGCAGCCGCAGCGTGTTGCCGATGAGTCCCAATACCGACATGGCGCATTTCACGCCCGTCGGGTTGCCTTCGGCGAAGAGGGCGGTCACGGCCTCCTCCAGACATTCGTAAGCCTTGCGTGCTCCTTCGAAGTCGCCCTTCTTTGCCAGGTCGATGCAGGTCATCATCTTGCGCGGGAAGGCATTGACCGCTACCGAGATCACGCCGTCGGCGCCCCGGCTCATCAGGTCGAGCGTCAGGGCGTCGTCGCCCGAGAGCACCAGGAAATCCCTGCTCCGCCAGTCGAGTATCTCCTGAATCTGGTCGATCTTGCCCGAAGCCTCCTTGATGCCGATGACATTCGGGAAGTCGCCCGCAATGCGGATCGTGGTCGCTGCGGTCATATTGACCCCCGTACGGCCGGGAACGTTGTAGAGAATGATCGGCAGGGGCGAATGTTCCGATACGGTTTTGAAGTGCTGGTACAACCCCTCCTGCGACGGTTTGTTGTAGTAGGGTGTGACGCTCAGGATCGCATCCGCGCCCCGCAGGTCGAATTCGCGCAACTGGTCGAGCACTTCCGAGGTCGAGTTGCCGCCTACGCCGTTCACCTGCGGCACGCGGCCTGCGATGTGGTTTTGATGAACATGGCGACCACAGCCCGTTCGTGCAGGTAGAGGGTCGGGGTTTCGGCCGTCGTGCCGAGTGCGACGATGAAATCCACGCCGCCGTCGATGATGTAGTCGATCGTGCGGGCCAAAGCCGGATAATCCACCCGTCCGTCGGGAGTGAAAGGGGGGATGGCAGCGCCGGCGCCGCTGAGTTTGTGTCGTATCATATCGTTGATAATGTTATATTTGACAATTATATTCTTGAATGTTTCCGAGGCTTCGTCCTGTTTTCGAATCCGTTCGCGGCCGTTCGTGGCCGCTGTCTGCGTATTTGTATCCCGTTTCCCTTGAATTTCCTTTTCGGAAGGAGTCGGAAACTGTCCGGCCGGAGCCTGGCGAGCGTAGGAGCGATAAAGGAGGTCGTTTGTATTATTTTGTTTTACATCATTATTTTCGGTGTCAGGGCATAAGCCCGAAATAATATTGTGCGTTTTCCTCGGCTCCGGGAGTGCCGTTTCCGCCTAAAACAGCGACCCTGTTCCGTGTTGCCGCCGTCGGTTTTGTCGGTAGTTTCCCGAGCCGAAGGTGTTGCAGACGTGTCCCCGTCCGAAGCGTTCTCTGTCACGGGCAGTGTTCCGCCGGAAGCGATCATCGCCAGCAGTTCCTCTTCGGAGATGAGGCGTACGCCCAGTTTGGTCGCCTTTTGAGTTTGGCCGGTCCGATCTTTCTCCTGCGACAAAAAATCGACGTTGGCCGATACCGCCGCGAGGTTTTACCGCCGTGCGCTTCGATCAGTTCCTTCAGTTCGTCGCGGCTGTGACCGGAGAATCTGCCCGTGATGACGAAATTTTGCCCGCCAGACTTTCCGATTCGAGGGCTTTGTTCGCGGCTTCGGTTTGCAGCCCCGCTTTGCGCAGCCGCTTGATGATCCGCAGGTTCTCCGCGTCGGCGAAGTAGTCGATGATGGCATCGGCGATCTTGCCGCCCACCTCGTCGGCTTCGATCAACTCCTCGCGTGTAGCGTGCATCACGGCATCTAACGTACGGAAGTGTGCCGCGAGGTATTTGGCCGTGGTTTCCGACGAATCGGATGCCCAGGGCGAACAATACCCGCTGAAAGGAACTCGACCGATCCCCGGATGCTCCGGATGATGTTGTCGGCCGACTTCTCGCCCAGCCGCGGCAGACAGGCGAGCTGTTCGGCCCGCAGGTCGTACAGGTCGGCGATGTCGTGCAGCAGTACGTTTTCGAAGAGCAGTTCGACGGTCTCTTCGCCCAATCCCTCGATGTCCATCGCCTTGCGGCGGATGAAGTGGATGATGCGGCCCAGTATCTGAGGCCGGCAGTGGCTCTGATTGGGACAGTAGTGCTTGCTTTCGCCCTCGTATTTCACCAGTGGAGTGCCGCATTCCGGACAGCGGGTGATGTATTGGAAGGGACGGCTGTCCGCCGGACGGGCCGCAAGATCGACGCCCGTGATCTTGGGAATGATTTCGCCGCCTTTCTCGACGTATACCATGTCGCCTACGCGAATGTCCAGCAGAGCGATCTGTTCGGCGTTGTGCAGCGTGGCCCGCTTGACGGTCGTTCCGGCCAACTGCACCGGATCGAGGTTGGCGACGGGGGTGATGGCTCCGGTGCGTCCCACCTGGAAATCGACGCTTTCGAGTCGCGTGAGCGCTTGTTCGGCCTTGAACTTGAAAGCAACGGCCCATCGGGGCGCCTTGGCCGTGAAGCCAGCTCGCGCCGCAGGGCGTAACTATTGACTTTGATGACTACGCCGTCCGTAGCGAACGGCAGTTTCCTGCGCTCTTCGTCCCAGAAGGCGATGTAGTCGTCGATCTCCGCTTGGCTGCGGCAGATCCGCATCTTGTCCGATACGTTGAATCCCCATTCGCGGGCTTTCCGCATACATTCCCAATGGGTCGTACAGGGCAGGTCGTCGCCCGCCAGCTGGTAGAGCGTGCAGTCCAGCCCCGCTGGCGACTACGGCCGAGGATTGCTGCTTGAGCGTGCCCGCTGCGGCATTGCGCGGATTGGCCAGTAGCGCTTCGCCGTTCTCCTCGCGTTCGCGGTTGAGGCGGTCGAACGAGGCGTAGGGCATCAGCACTTCGCCCCGTATTTCGAAAAATCGGGGTAGTCGCCCCTTGCAGATGCAGCGGAATGGTGCGGATCGTGCGGACATTGGCCGTCACATCGTCGCCTCGCGTGCCGTCGCCCGCGTCACGGCACGGAGCAGGGCTCCGTGTTCGTAGGTGAGCGAGATGGCCGTGCCGTCGAATTTCAGTTCGCAGACGAACTCCGTCTGTCCGAGCTCTTTCTCGATGCGTCCGATGAATTCGTGCAGCTCGTCGAGCGAATAGGTGTTACCCAGCGAAAGCATCGGAAAGCGATGTTCGACGCTTTGGAATTCGGTTGTGAGATCGCTGCCGACGCGGGCCGTCGGGGAGTTCGGGTCGGCGTATTCCGGATGTGCCGCCTCCAGTTCCTGAAGCTCACGCATCATAATGTCGAATTCACGGTCGGATATTTCCGGACTGTTTTCGACGTAGTATTTATGGTTGTGGTAGTCGAGTGTGCGACGTAATTTTTCTATTTTTCACGTTTCATACCTCTGTTATTCCGTACGTAAAAGTACATAATTTGTGCGGAAAGACCGCAAAAAAAAAAAATGCAAAAATTCGACCTTGATTCCGATCGCCAAATTTTGTTTATACTTGCACAAAATTTCGGACGTTTTCCGTTCGCGGGGACGGTGGTGCCCTGTTCGAGCTTCGTCGAACGCGGAAAACGACGGATGAAACTCCACACGATCGACCGGCGACGGCGGGTACGGAATCCTGCCGGGCTTGATATGACAAAGAAAATTCCGCATTTTCGACAAGTGGGAACGGAGCGGAGCGGAGGAACCCGCTCTGCCGAACGAAACGACTATTGAAAACGAACATCGAAATATGGCAAACTCTACAACAACGAAAAACGCCTTGTCGCCAGCTTCCGTAATCTGCCTTCGGAACTTCAGGAGGCAATAAAGCAAAATATCCCCTCGGATTCTCCGAGGCGATGATGCGCATCGACAAACCTAACGGAGAGTTTTTACGCTGTGCCTTTCGAAACGGACGAGATCAATTATCTGGTGAAGATTGACGTGAAGATCGACGACCGTGCGGACGATGACGAAGATAAGGACTATTACGACGACGATATCAAAGGCGCCGACGATTTGCAGGACGACGACAATTCGGGCGACGACGAGGACCGGGACGACATGTAGTTTTCGGAACGGAATTTGTTTTCCCCTTTATCATAATATTACTGGGTATTCGGACATTTTTCGGCAGGCGGCCCCGGACCGAACTTATTCGAGGTTCGGCGTAGTCGGAGAATGAATGGCATTCGGTTCAGACGGAAGCGGTTTGCACGTCGCCGGATGCGGAAGACGGCGGAAAGATCGATCTTTCCGCTCCTCCGGCCGAGCCGAATGTTTCCGAACGATCCGATACGGAAAACGATCGCTAAAAATGAATCCTTTCATCCGAAAAATAGGTTTTGAGTTCTGCTGGCGACTCTCTTCCTGCCGCTGCACTCCTGCGGGCTGGGAGAGGATTCGCGCGATGAAGATAACCGGTACGTTTATCTTCGGTTTGCGGATCCGGCTTTCGAAGCATACTGTTTGGAGCATTGGGATCTGAACGGCGACGGACGTATTTCCCGCTACGAGGCCCAGCGGGTCTGGGATATGGACTGTTCGTCGCTCGGGATCAAGACGCTGGCGGGTATCGAGGAGTTCACGGCCTTGCGTAAGCTCGATTGCAGCGGTAACGAGATCGTTGCGCTCGATGTGCGCAAATGTATTTTCCTGGAGCAGTTGAATTGTAGTGGAAATGCACTTATCAATCTTGATGTCAAAGGATTGCGCTTTCTAAACCGGCTCGATTGCAGCGACAACGACTTAACTTATCTCAATTTGGCGACTAACGCGGCTTTGAGAACCTCCGGTGCGGTGGCAACCGCTTCGCATCGCTCGACATCAGCCGTTGTGCTACGGACATGATCCGTGTCGATACGGTACCCAACGAGAGCCTTTCGGTGCTCTATAAACGGGCGGAGCAGCGTATCCTGAACCTGAATGTGGACGGCGGTACGAAAGTGGAGGTTTTGTAGCTCGGAATATTCTGACGGTTAACTATAAGCAAGTGTCTTCGGAGGGGACACTTGTTTTTGTGCCGGAAATTTGAGATTTCGACAACCCCGAACGGGTTTTAACGAAAAATTAGTACCTTTGAAGGCAAAATCGTTTTTGCGATTAAATTTTTCAAAAAGATCATGAATAAAGTTGACGTCATACTCGGCCTGCAGTGGGGCGACGAGGGCAAAGGCAAGGTTGTCGATGTGCTGACTCCCCGTTATCAGGCGGTTGCGCGTTTCAAGGCGGTCCCAATGCGGGTCATACGTTGGAATTCAACGGCGAAAAATACGTCCTGCGCTCGATTCCTTCGGGTATTTTCCAGGGCGGTAAAACCAACATCATCGGCAACGTGGTGGTCCTCGACCCGATTCTTTTCCGCGAGGATGCTACGGCGCTGGCCAAGAGCGGCCACGATCTGAAGGGCGCCTGCAAATTTCCAAGAAGGCACACCTGATCCTGCCGACTCACCGGATGCTCGACGCCGCGCAGGAGGCGGCCAGGCAGCGCCCGTATCGGTACGACCGGCAAGGATCGGCCCGACCTATACGGACAAGGTAAGTCGTACGGGCATGCGTGTCGGCGACGTGCTGGTCCTGAATTCCGGGCCGTTTACGACCGGGTGAAAGCTCGTCACGAGGCGACGCTCCGCAGTCTGGGATATGTTTACGATATCGCGGAACTCGAGCGCCAGTGGTTCGATGCGGTCGAGTATCTCAAGGAGTTCCGGTTGATCGACAGCGAATACGAAATCAACCGTCTGCTCGCCGAAGGGCAGCCCGTCCTGGCCGAAGGCCCAGGGTACGCTGCTGGACATCGATTTCGGCTCTTATCCTTTCGTCACCTCCTCCAATACGGTTTGTGCCGGTGCCTGCATCGGGCCTCGGCATCGCCCCGTCGCGTATCGGCGAGGTGTTCGGTATCTTCAAGGCTTATTGTACCCGCGTGGGGCCGTTCCCGACCGAGCTGTTCGATGAAACGGGCGCCCGTCTGCGGATCTAGGGCATGAATACGGAGCCGTTACGGGCGCGAACGCCGTTGCGGCTGGCTGGATATGGTGGCGCTCAAGTACGCCATTATGATCGACGGGTGACGCAGTTGATTATGATGAAGAGCGACGTGATGAACGATTTCGACACGATCCGTGGCTACGGCCTACGAGATCGGTGGCGAGCGTACGGACCGTTTCCTTATGCAGTAGATGCCCGATCGTGCCTGTTTATAAAGAGTTCAAGGGGTGGAAATGCGATCTTCGCAAATTCCGCCGCTACGAGGATTTCCCGGCCGAATTCAAGGCTTATGTGGAGTTCATCGAGTGGGAAACGGGCGTGCCCGTGCGGATTATTTCGGTAGGCCCCGACCGCGATGAAACGATCGTGCGGTAAATACAGATACGAGTAAAATTTATTCATTTAAAATAGTACAAATGAAAAACAGTTGAAAATTGTTGTCCTGGCAAAGCAGGTTCCCGATACCCGCAACGTGGGTAAGGATGCCATGACCCCGAAGGGACGGTCAACCGCGCTGCGCTGCCTGCAATCTTCAATCCCGAAGATTTGAATGCACTCGAGGCTGCCCTGTTTCTCAAGGACGAAACGGAAGGCAGTACGGTACATATCCTGACCATGGGTCCTCCGCGTGCCGCCGACATCATCCGCGACGCGATGTTCCGGGCGCCGACGGCGGTTACCTGCTTTCGGGCCGCGAGTTCGCCGGCTCGGATACGCTGGCTACTTCATACGCTCTTTCGTGCGCTGCGCAAGATTCAGCCCGACGTGATCGTCGCAGGCCGCCAGGCCATCGACGGCGATACGGCCCAGGTAGGTCCGCAGGTGGCCGAAAAGCTCGGTTTGCCGCAGGTGACCTATGCCGAGGCGATTCTCGAGATCAAAGATAAGTCGCTGGTCATCAAACGTCGCCTGGAGCACGGAACCGAAGTGGTCGAATGTCCGATTCCCGCCGTGGTGACCGTAAATGCTTCGGCTGCCGAGTGCCGCCCGAAGAACGCCCGCCGCGTGATGAAGTTTAAGAATGCCATGACGGCCTCCGAGATCGCTGCGGAACCGACGTCGGAAGCTGCCAAGATGGCCGCGTCGAAGCCCTACCTGCAGATTTTCGAGTGGAGTGCCGCCGATGTCGATCCGGACGATAACCAGTTGGGCCTGACCGGTTCCCCGACGAAGGTGAAGAAGATCGAGAATGTGGTGTTCCAGGCCAAGGAAGCCAAGAAACTGACTGCCGACGACAAGCAGATCGAGGAATTGATGGTTGAACTTATCGCGAGCCACACGCTCGGTTAATCAGGAGGAAACGAGATATGAATAATGTATTTGTATATATAGAACTCGAAAACGGAGTACCTGCGGACGTGAGTCTGGAGTTGCTGACCAAAGGCCGCGAGCTGGCCACGACGCTCGGCGTGAAGCTCGAAGCCGTCGTACTGGGTCATAATCTGGGCGATATCGCCAAGGAGTTGGCCAAATACGGCGCCGATACCGTGTGGACGGCCGACGACAAGGAGTTCGCTCCGTTCCGCACGTTGCCCCATACGGCTGTGATGTGCGGTCTGATCGAGCAGGAGAAGCCCCAGATCGCCCTTTCGGTGCGACCTCCATCGGCCGCGATTTCGCCCCGCGCGTATCGTCGGCGCTGTTCAGCGGTCTGACGGCCGACTGTACGCAGCTGGTGATCGGCGACCATAAGGACGCCAAGACCGGCACGGAGTATAAGAATCTGTTGTACCAGATTCGCCCGGCCTTCGGCGGCAACATCATTGCGACGATCGTGAACCCCGACCATCGTCCCCAGATGGCGACCGTCCGCGAGGGCGTGATGCGCAAGGAGTACGCAGCCACGCCGGGTGCCGGCGAGGTGAAGCCGATCGACTGGAAGAAGTTCCTGAAAGAGAGCGACCTGGTGGTCAAGATCCTCGACCGCCAGATCGAAGAACGCAAGATCAATATCAAAGGCGCGAGCGTGGTGGTTGCCGGTGGTTACGGCGTAGGCTCGAAGGAGAATTTCAAGCTGATTCACGAACTGGCCGAGGTGCTGGGCGGCGAAGTCGGCGCGAGCCGTGCTGCGGTGGACGCAGGTTTCACGGAGCATGCCCGCCAGATCGGTCAGACGGGCGTTACGATCCGTCCCAAACTCTACATCGCGTGCGGTATTTCGGGCCAGATCCAGCATACGGCCGGTATGGACCAGTCGTCGATGATCATCTCGATCAACACCGATCCCGATGCGCCGATCAACAAGATCGCCGACTTTGCGATCACGGGCGACCTGAACGAGGTGATTCCGAAAATGATTAAGTATTACAAACAAAACTCGAAGTAATGGCTAATTTCTTTTAGATAATAAGGATTTGCAGTTCCACCTTCAGCATCCGCTGATGCGCAAGATCGTGGCGCTGAAAGAGCGTAACTATACGCTGAAAGACCACCACGAGCTTGCTCCGCAGAATTTTGAGGACGCGATGGACAACTACCGCCGCGTGCTGGAGATCGCCGGCGAAGTGTGCGGCGAGGTGATCGCCCCCAATGCCGAGGGCGTCGATCACGAAGGTCCCAGAGTCGAGAACGACCATGTCGTTTACGCCGAGGGTACGGCCCGCAACATCGACGCCATTACCAAGGCCGGCTTGAGCGGCATGACCCTGCCTTACGAGTACGACGGCCTGAATTTCCCGCTGGTCTGCTTCGTCGTCGCCAACGAAATGGTGGCACGCGGCGATGCCGGTTTCGAGAACATCTGGGGCCTTCAGGACTGCGCCGAGACGCTCAATGAATTCGCTTCGGAAGAGCTTAAGCGGATGTTCCTGCCCCGTGTTTCTGCGGGCGAGACCTGCGCGATGGACCTTACCGAGCCGGATGCAGGTTCGGACTTGGGTGCCGTGATGCTCAAGGCCACTTACGACGAGAAGAGCGGCCGTTGGCTGCTGAACGGCGTGAAGCGCTTCATCACCAACGGCGACGGTCATATTTCGCTGGTGCTGGCCCGCACCGAAGAGGGAACTTCGGACGCACGCGGTCTTTCGATGCTCGTGCACGACAAGCGTGACGGCGGCGTCAAGGTGCGCCGTATCGAGAACAAACTCGGTATCAAGGGTTCGCCCACCTGCGAGCTGGTCTTCACCAACGCTCCGGCCCGTCTGGTCGGCGACCGCAAGATGGGCCTTATCAAATACGTGATGTCGCTGATGAACGCCGCCCGTCTGGGCATCGGCGCCCAGTCGGTGGGTCTTTGCGAGGCCGCCTACCGCGAGGCGCTGAAGTATGCGCAGGAGCGTGCCCAGTTCGGCAAGCCGATCATTCAGTTCGCCGCCGTTGCGGAGATGCTCCAATATGAAGGCGAAGTTGCAGGGTGCCCGCGCGCTGCTCTATGAAACGACCCGTTTCGTCGAGGTTTACAAGCAGTACGGCCACATCGCGCAGGAGCGTTCGCTCGAAGGCGACGAACGCCAGGAGATGAAGTTCTACAATCGTCTGGCCGACGGTTTCACGCCGCTGGTAAAGCTCTTCGCTTCGGAGTATGCCAACCAGCTCGCTTACGATGCGGTACAGATTCACGGCGGCTCGGGCTTCATGAAGGACTATCCCTGCGAACGCCTCTACCGTGATGCCCGTATCATGAATATCTACGAGGGTACTTCGCAGTTGCAGGTCGTTGCGGCGATCAATGCCGTGACCAAAGGTACGTTCCTGGAGCAGATCAAGACCTACGAGGCTGCGGACTATGCCCCGAAATGTGCGCCGTGAAGAGCAAACTGACCGACCTGCGCGTGAGGTTCGAGGAGATGGTCGCCCGTGTCGAAACTCGAGAAGGAGTGCAGCGGCTATAAGGATTTCCATGCCCGCCGTCTGGTGGAAACTGCCGGTCATATCATCATTACTTACCTGTTGGCTCGTCAGGCCGGAGAATCGGCCGAATACATCGATTCCGCGCGGATCTATTGTAAACTGGCAGAAAGCAAAGTCGCCGAAGCCTACAATTACCTGATGCATTCGGATGTCGAGGATGTCGATCTGTTCAAAAAGGTCGGCCAGGAGGAGGCGATCGGTTAATTGCCGTCGGATGTTTTGAAAGGGAAGCGGTGCGTTGTACCGGCGAAACTTTTGAATTCGATATATGTTGAGAAGGGAAGCGGTCGTTCGCTTCCCTTCTCATTGATTTTGGCGGGAATTTTGTGCCGTGACGAAAGGGCGGGTTATTTATTAAAAATATTTGTATTATCCTATAAATCCTGACAGAGACAGTTATGTTGAAAAAGTACTTCTGATGGCAGCCGTCGCGTTGCTCGGTCTGCCCGGTCTGGCTCATGCCCAGTTGGGGCGCGGTGAAATTTCGGTGGGGTACGGTGTCGCTCCCGTGACCGACTGGATCGACGCTTACAGCGATAAGTTGCTCGACGTGCTCGATATGAAGGATGCGTCGATGGACAGCTGGGGCGGTGTGTCGGTCAATTACACCTTCCGTATCGTCGGCGGGTTGGGTGTAGGCGCTACTTTCGTCTATTCGGGTAACAATCAGCGGTTGGCCGGTAAGAAAATCTCGACCGACTATTATTCGATCATGCCGCACCTGAAGATGCGCTGGCTCAACCTGCGTATCCTGTCGCTCTATTCCCGCGTCGGTGTCGGACTGACTTTCACCGAATCTTCGGGCGAGGGGCAGAGCGAATCGGCCCGGCAGTGGGCTTTTCAGGTTTCGCCGATCGGTGTCGAAATCGGGGTAAGGTCGCGGCCTATGCCGAAGCGGGAATCGGTACGATGGGATCGCTTGTCGCCGGTCTTCGCTTCCGCTTTTAACGGATCGGTCAGTGTAGAGGGGAGTCGCAACGGACCGGATGTTCGGTCGGTTCGAGAAGGAGAGGTGCTGTGTCGCTTCCGCAAGGATTTTGCGCCTGGCATGCGATGCCGGCGATTTGCGTGCGAGAGAGCGATCGTATTCGGATGAGTGGGAGAGGACCGATGTGCGGTTGATGTCCGATTTACCGGAATCTTCGGAAGAACGAAAACAGGATCTCGAAATTGCATTGCTTCGAGGTCCTGTTTTTCAGTGCCGATCGCGAGGGCGATTGGCTGTTCTTTGCCGCATTCCCGGCCGCTTCGTATTCGGCCTTGATTTCAAGGTAAAAATTCGCGAAGACAGTTTGGTAATAGGGGACTATCCACAGCATAGCGATACCGAGCGTGAGCAGGCTGAGAAGCGACCAGCCGATCATGCCGAGCTGCATGAGAAATAATCGCATCTTGTGTCCGCGCATCATCGCCATACTGCGTTCGATCGCCTCGTCGCAGCCGATTTCCGGATTGTCGGATACGATGTACAGCGCCATTGCATACGACAGTCCCTTGATGATGCCGGGGACGATGAGCAGCAACGTCCAAAGGAACGTGTAGATTCCAGATAACAGGCCCGTTCCGATGGCTTTCCAGTAATAGGTATTGTTGAATGCGCAGAACAGTCCTTCGATGGTCAGGGGGCGCTTGTCGCGGGCGAATGCGAGGAATGTTCGCAGAAGCCCGAAGTTGATGGGCAGATAGACGAAGATCAGGAGCAGGACCGCAAGACCTGCAATGGCTCCTCCTCTGTTGAGGATGCCGTAAGGGACATAGAGTACGCAAGATACGACGTAGAGCAGGATCGCCGATCCCCAGTTCCCCTTCATTGCTGCGAGGGACGATTGTCTGATTTGGGAATTTGTTTGCGTAGTGGGGTTTTATGGTTTCTTTGCAAAAGTACAAAATCCCCGTGCAAGTTTTCGGGCAGAAATGTTACTTCGGAATGAAAAGCGTTTTTCGGCAGCGTACCCTTGCTGTTATTCGCGCCCGTGTAGTCGGGCGATGACGATCGCTTTTGGCCTGTCAGCGGTCTATCCCGTCGCGGGAAAGGACGCCCTGCGTGTAGTAATGTTTGATTTCCCGCATTTCGGTCACCAGGTCGGCCGCGTCGATAAGTTCCTGCGGGGCGTAACGTCCCGTGACGACGACTTCTACCGCAGGATGACGGCGGTTCAGGGCATCCAGTACGGCGTCGATCGTCAGCAGTCCGAAATGCAGGGCGATGGTCAGTTCGTCGAGGATGACTACGTCGTATTCGCCGCTCTCCAGCAGGGCGGCGCAGCGGGTCAGACCGTCGCGTGCCATCCGGATATCGATCGCTTCGGGATCCTTGCCGATAAAACATCCCCGACCCAACTGCTCGATCTTCACTTGGTCGAAGAGTTGCCCGATTTTCGTTTCGTTGTATCGCATCGACTTGACGAACTGTCCGATGTAAACGCTTTTGCCGGCGCACAAAGCTCGCACGGCCAGTCCGAACGCGGCCGTCGTCTTGCCTTTGCCGTTTCCGGTATAGACGTGAATATATCCTTTCGTTGAGTCCATGCGGCAAAGATAGTGCAGGTTTGTGGCAGAGCCAAATAAATTTGGGCGGAACCGAGGGCGACCGCTGTCCGGAAAGACGATATAAATCCGAATCGAAGCGGGGTATATTTGCTCTCATGAGCAAGGCCGGTTGCGAGGTGACAGCCGGTTGTGGAAATTCTTTCCAGCGGATTTTTGCAAAGGCGGAAAAGGTCGGAGCAAATTCGTGCCGGAAAAATTTGAAAATAGAATCCCTTTCGTTTTTCGGGAATACGTCGTTTCAGAGGTTGATCCGGTTGGCTTGCGTGAAGATGGCATCGAGCAGCCGGAATAACTCCGCTTCCAGCTCTTCGCCTCCCGGATCGCCGCAGAGTGTGAAGATTTTTCCCGGAGGAGCCCGTAGCATATCGTGCCGGCCGCACCGCAGGTTTCGGACCCGCAGATGATGACTGCATCGATCGCATCCTCGTGACGCATCAAGGCGTTGTAAAGAGCCAGCAACTGCCGGGGTGCGGTTATTTTCGACGGGGAGCAACGCTCCGCAGGTTCCGATTTCTTCGATCGAATGAATGAGTTCCAGGTCGTAACGTCCGGCAATCAGCTCGGCTGTATCGGCCGGTATTCCATAGAGTATGATATTCATCGTTATCGGTTAAAAAGTGCGGCGACATCCTAATCTGTTGAATGTTATGGCAGTAACAATGGTTATCGCCGCACTTTCGTTTGTCGTTCATTACTGGAAATACCGCTGTGGCAGACGAGGAAATCTCTTGTACCGGAACGGTACAACGATCCCTGTGTCGGGACGGTTTTCCTAAAATTTATCAAGCGAAACACAACCGAAATCAAACGCCTAACCCACGATCGCCTTTGACATCGAATCAATCTGGCAGGTCTTCTGACTCACTCCTGTTCCGAAGCCTTCCCGGTCCGTGCGGACCAGTGGCAGAGATGTTCGAAACGTCGCGGAGCTTCACAGCAGCGGGACTGTCCGGGATTCACACCCGATTCCTTTTCATTCCTCTCCTTGCATAAGGAGCCGGAAACCAAATCTGCCGCAAATATAACGGTATTTTTCAGGAAACAAAAACTCTTTCCGGGAATTTTTCTTTCGCCGGTTGTTTCCGATTTGGCGGGAATACACTACTTTTGTGCCGTCATGAAAACAAAACAGGAACTCACCGACATTCTCGATTTCGTTGCGGAATACGCTTCCTATCTGTTAGGATCGGGAGTGCACACTTCGCGTGTGATCCGCAACGCACAGCGCATCGGAACCTCGCAGGAGTGGATATTCAGTTGTCGAGTTTTCAGAAAAGCATAATCATCACCGTACACGACGAACGGAGCGGCGAAGTCGTTACCCGTGTGGTAAAGATCCCTGCGCTGCCGATCAGCTTCGAACGGAATTCGGATCTGAGCGCTTTGAGTTGGGATGCCGTCGATGAACACCTGTCGCTGACCGACCTGCGCGACCGTTACGGAGAGTTGATCGCCAAGCCGCGTATGGACCCGATTTCCGTCCTGCTGACGGTCGGCCTGGCGAATGCCTCCTTTGTCGTCTGTTCGGCGGGGACTGGACGGCCGTGGGCATCGTCTTCACCTCGACGCTCGTCGGTTTTTCCGCTCGGCAGCGGATGCAGGCGCATGCCGTGAATCACTTCCTGGTTTTATCCTTTCCGCCTTTCTGGCTTCGCTCTGCGCCTCGTCGGCATTGGGCTTCGACTGTACGGCCGAGGTGGCGATAGCCACCAGCCCGCTCTTTCTTGTTCCGGGCGTTCCGCTCATCAACGGGTGATCGACATCGTCGAAGGGCATATCCTGATCGGTTGCAGCCGTCTGATCAACGCCCTGCTGCTGATCGTCTGCATTGCCGTAGGTCTTTCGGCGACGTTGATGATCGTTAAAACAGTTTGCTATGATTGCAGTGGATATTCTGTTCGACGGTGTTCGCGGCCGTGGCCGCTATCGGATTCGGGGCGATTTCTGATCCTCCGGTGCGGGCATTTCCCTACATCGCCCTGCTGGCGGCCGTCGGACACGCCTTGCGTTTCTGCCTGATGAGTTATGCGGGGATCGACATCGCTACGGCTTCGCTCTGTGCTGCCGTCGTCATCGGTTTCGGCAGCCTTTGGCTGGGACGGGGTATTCGTTGTCCGATGACCGTGCTTTACATTCCGGCCCTGCTGCCGATGGTCCCGGGTATCTATGCCTACAACACGGTCTTTGCCCTCATCATGTTTCTGCAATCGCTCAACGATCGGGCAGGGCCTGGAATATATGCAGCAGTTTTTTCTGAATGCCACCGTGTCGTTCAGCGTGATTATCCTGTTGGCTGCGGGCGCCACGCTGCCGATATTCATCTTCAACCGCCGGGCTTTCGCTCACACGGCGCAGACGGAGCCGTGAATAAACTCTTTCGTATGGATGTTTTCTGGAATACGATCGCCGCATACAACGCCGCCACGTGGCCCGTACAGCTCCTGCTGGTTGCGGTCGCTGCGGTGCTGACCCTTTGCTTTATCTGCGTCCGACGCGTGCCGTGCGTGTGGCGATGAAGGTTTTATGGCCGCATTGAATTTCTGGATCGCGGGTGTATATTATTTTATCTATTGCGCTCCGCGCGAACATTACGATATTCTGGCCCTGTTCTGGGCGGTCATGGGTTGTATCTGGATCTATGACCTGGCGGCCGGACACGATTCGCTCGGGCGCACGGGACGACACCCCGGTTTGCTTTGGTGCTGTTCTGTATGCCGCTCGTTTATCCGCTCTTCTCGCTGGCCCTGGGGCGTACTTTTCCGATGATGACCTCGCCCGTGATGCCCTGCTCGGTCGCAGTCTTCACCGTCGCGTTGATGCTGGCTTTCTCCGAGCGGGCGAATATCGTGTTGGCGACCTTTCTCTGCCATTGGGCGCTGATCGGGTTTTCGAAGGTCTATTTCTTCGGGATTCCCGAGGATTTTCTGCTGGCGTGCAGCGTCGTACCCGCTCTCTTCCTCTTTTCCGACGTTATATCCGGAATCGGGCCTGAGAATCCACCAAACCCTCCCGCGTGTGCTGAATGCACTGCTTGCCGTCCTGTGTGCCGTCATCGGGGTTTCTTTACTTTTACGTTTCTGCATCAATTCGATCTCTTTACCGAAATATGATCCCATACCGAGCCGAAGATTTCAGCGTGACGATTCCCGTCGCCGATTATATCGCCCGTTTCCGCGATGCCGAGCGTTTCGAGGGTTGCTGCCGCACCTGTCCGAACTATGGACGCAGTTGGGGATGTCCTCCCTTCGATTTCGATGTCGAGGAGTACCTGACCCGGTATTCCAGGGCATTGCTTATTGCGACGAAGATCGTTCCGGAACAGGGCGGTCTTCCATTGCGGAGGCAAAGCGGTTGATCCACCCCGAACGGCAGCGGCTCGAGAGCGTCTGCTCGAAATGGAGCGGCGGTATGGAGGACGTTCGTTCGCCTACGTCGGCAGTTGCCTCTATTGTCCCGATGGTACCTGTACACGTCCCGAAGGGAACCCGTGCCGCCATCCGAATTGGTGCGTCCGTCGCTCGAAGCCTGCGGCTTCGACATAGGCCGCACGACTTCCGAGCTGTTCGGAATCGAACTCAAGTGGGAGCCGACGGAAAAATGCCCGAGTACCTGACCCTCGTGTGCGGTTTTCCACGATGGGGACGGTGTCGTGTGGTAATCGCAAGATACAAAAGGCTCGCTGTACAGCGAGCCTTTTCATTCCGGAACGATCCTCCTATGCCTGTTCTGCCAGGATGCTTTTACGCGGATGGAAGATGTTGAGGTTGAGCCGTCCGACGATGTCGCTCAAGGCAGCCTGGGCCTTGACCGAGTTGCCGACGTCATCCAGCGGGGTGCGAAGGCCGCTACGCCCATCACGCCCGGAACGACGCCCATGATGCCGCCGCCCACGCCGGTCTTGGCCGGAAGGCCCGTGTTGAAGAGCCAGTCGCCCGTATGCTCGTAAAAACCGACGGTGGCCATCATCGAGGCGATGCGCGTACCCAGATCGGGCTTGAAGACCGTCTGTTTGGTTACGGGGTTCACGCCGTCGAATGCGATGGTCGCAGCCGCGACCGCCAGTTGGCGGGCCGTTACGCCGATCGAACACTGGCGGGTGTAGAGGTCGAGCGCCATATCGGGATCGTCGTAGATGCGCGAATAGTTTTCAGCAGCCACGCGATCGACTTGTTGTTGAAGTTGGTCGCGGTTTCCGATTTGTAAAGTTCGTCGATGACCTCCACGCTCGAGCCGCAGAGTCCTTCGATGAATCCCTGGATCGCCTCCCATTTCGCGTCCGGCTTCCCGATGGGTTTTATCATCGAGCAGGCGGCGATCGCACCGGCGTTTACCAGCGGTGTCGAAGGGTGATCCTTTCGAGCAGGATCGCCATGATCGAGTTGAAAGGCAGTCCCGTAGCGTCGGCACCGATCTTCGTCAGCACCTCTTCGGGGCTGTATTGGTTCATCGTTAGAATGGCCGTCGGCACTTTCGATACCGATTCGATGCCGAACTTGTATTCCGTGTCGCCTGCGGCGATAATCTCTCCGTCGGGCAGACAGACGGCGATGCCGAACAGGTCGGACGGTACGTTGGCCAGATAGGGTATATAGTCGGCGTTTTTACCTCCTGAGACCGCTTTGGTCTGTTCGAAGGCGTGCTGTACGGCGTCCCGAACGTCTTGTTTCGTGAGTTTTGTCCCATGACGATTGCTTTTATTGTTTGTTTTCAGGAGCCGTATTACCCGTATTTTGCGGGTTGTTTTGCGGAATGCTCTGTGTTTCCGGGCTGCTTTTACTTCCCAATGGAAGGGTGCGAATTCCGCAGCCGCCTGCGGGTCTTTCCACGAGGGCTTGCGCATGGCGTAGATGACGAACGGAGCGCCTACCACTACCACGCAGCCGATAATGAGTACGGAGAACCATACGGTGTTGCTGCCGACCGAGATCTGGCTGGGCGGAACGAAGCTGAGGATGAAGGCGAGCAGTGCGCCGCAGAAGCCGACCGTACCGATCGTCCACATCAGACCGTTACCCTTTTGCCCAGGCGGAACGGACGCGCGGTGCCTTTCATCTTGTAGCGCAGCACGATCGCCGCCGAGAACATCAGCATGTACATGATCAGGTAGAGCAGTACGGTGAGCTGCGAGAGGATCTGGTAGAACGACTGTACCGAAGGCATTACGACGAACAGCAGCGCCAGCAGCGTTACCACGCCGCCCTGAATGAGCAGGATATTGCGCTGTACGCCGTTCTTGTTGCTCTTCTGAAAGAACGGAGGCAGGTAACCGGCTCTGCCCACGGCGAAAATACCTTTCGACGGACCCGATACCCAGGTCAGTACGCCTGCCAGCACGCCGAACATCAGGGCGATGGCGATAATCGGCGAAGCCCACGAGATGCGCAGATAATGGAAGTAGTTGTCGAAGCCGATCAACAGCGACTGGGTCAGGTTGATGTCTTTGGCCGGAATGATGAAGCCCAGCGAGAACGTGCCCAGCACGAAGATCAGCACGGTCACCAGCGAGCCGATGACGATGGCTTTCGGATAGTTGCGCGAAGGATTCTTCACGTCCATCACGTGAATGCCCATCATCTCCATACCCGCATAGAAGAGGAAGATGCTGCTGGCAAATACCAGGTTGTCGAATTTCGACAGGTCGGGGAAGAAACCCTGCGACATGTCCATGTGGTTGTGGCCGCCGGTCGAAATGTAGATGATGCCCAGCAGGATGAGCAGGCCTGCCGGTATGATCGTACCGATCATACCTCCCCATTTGCTGATTTTGCCGACCCAGTCCATGCCTTTCAGAGAAACGAGTGTTGCGACCCAGTAAGTAGCCAATACGACTATTAGCGTGAAGACCTTGTTCGACGCAAGTGACATGTCGTACGTTTCGTTCATGCCGATAAAGGCGATCGATACGGCGCCGAAGGTCAGTACCGTCGGGTACCAGATCGTCGATTCGATCCACTGAAGCCAGATGGCGAGAAATCCCGTGCGTGCGCCGTACGCCTCGCCGACCCAGCGGAAGACGCCGCCCTGTTTGTCGGAGAACATCGCGGCCAGCTCCGCGGCGACCATGGCCGTCGGGATCAGGAAGACGACTGCGGCGAACAGGTAGTAGAATGCCGACGATAAGCCATAAACCGCTTCTGCGGGAAGACCTCGCAGACTTACTACGGCAGTGATGTTCATAATTGCAAGTGTCATCACACTCAATTTGAACCCTGTGCTGGTTGTAGCTTTTTCACATCCATAATAATTGAATTTAAAATTGTTTGAACTTTATTCTTCATTTTCCCGGTTCGGCAGCGTCCGGGAGAAACCGGCGTTGCGCTTATACCTTGAAAATGTCGTTTTATCCGTCTGTTTGAAGCTCGTTTTTTCGTGACGATTTGTAAAATTGCAAGTACCGTGCAAATCGGTCGGATGTTTCCGATTTTGTTGTGGACCGCCGTATCGCTTCGTGAAAAATGGTTATCTTTGAGCTGTATGAAATGTTATCCCGGCAGGTCGAAGCGCGTGTTTGTTATCGGGCCTTCCGTTTGCCGTCTATGATTAAGGTATTTCCCGATATAGCTTCATAGATTTGGCACTGTCTCGGGTTGTATGATTGAAGTTGTGCGTTATGTTGCGATATTTTTCTGTTTGCTGGCGCTCCTGGTGCTGTTGTCTTGTTCCGGCCGCAAATCCGCACCGGCGACGGCTCCGGAAAAGGTCCCGCCGCGTCTTTTCCGGGTTGAGGCTCCGCCCGGACCGATGGATGACGCCCAGCGGTATGCCTATCTGCGCGAGCATTTTGGGACGATCTGGATTTTGCGGATACCGTTTTATCGTTTCGACCGACACGATACATATGTTGCGTGCGTTCGATACGTATATCCGGAATTTCGTTACGGAAAGCGACCCATCGCCTGTCGCGGAGCTGATGCGCAAGGCTTCCGGATCGAAAACCATGCTGGAGTATTTCGCTATGCTGGCCGAGCGGGTGCTGCACGACCCCAACTCCGCTGCACAGCGGCGAACTCTATATTCCGTGTTGGAGGCACTCGTGGCGAGTCCATGGCTCGACGAGTGGGAGAAGATCGCTCCGGAGCACGACCTGCGTATGGCGCTGCAAAACAGGGTGGGGCTGCCTGCCAACGACTTCCGCTATACGCTCGCTTCGGGCCGTACGGGGACGCTTTACGGGATCCGGGCCGACTATACGCTCGTGTTTTCAATAACCCCGACTGCGGCATGTGCGAACGGATCCGGGCGGAAATCGTCGCCTCTCCGTTGTTGTCGGAGATGATCCGTGCGGGACGGCTCGAGGTACTGGCGCTCTATCCCGACGAAGATCTCACGGCGTGGCGCGCTCATGCTCCGCAGGTACCGTCGTCGTGGATCAATGCCTACGACGCAGGAGCCCGAATCAGCAAAGAGGAGCTTTACGATCTGAAAGCCATTCCTTCGATGTATCTGCTGGACCGAGATAAGCGGGTGCTGGCTAAAGATGCCTTCGAGGTGGGTATATCGAATGGCTGCTCGACCGGCAGCCGCAGTGATGGGCGTATAGGTTTGTTTTATCGCCCTATCAGTAAAAGTGATCGGATTTTGCGGAACGTGACCCCGATAATTCCTATCTTTGCTTCGCAAACGAAATAACACACACAATCTAACAAAATAAGAGAAGAATTATGGCTAAGAAATGGCGTTGTACCGTTTGTGGATATATCCACGAAGGTCCCGAGGCACCGATCAGTGCCCGATGCAAAGTAGGCAAGGAGAAGTTCGTTGAGGTCGAGGAGAAGGCCGGTGGTTTGGATTTCGTGACGGAGCATAAGCTCGGCGACGGCAAAGGCGCCAGCCAGGAGTTATGGGAAGGTCTGAACAACCACTTCATGGGCGAATGTTCCGAGGTGGGACAATACCTGGCGATGGCTCGTCAGGCGGATCGTGAGGGCTACCCCGAAATCGCCGAGGCTTTCAAGCGCTGTGCCTGGGAGGAGGCCGAGCACGCTTCGAAGTTCGCCGAACTGATCGGCGAGGTCGTCTGGGATACCAAGACCAACCTGTTCAAACGTATGAATGCCGAGTGCGGCGCCTGCGAGGACAAGATGCGTCTGGCGCGTCTGGCCAAGGAGCAGAACCTGGACGCCGTGCACGATACCGTACACGAGATGGCCAAGGACGAAGCTCGTCATGGATCTGGTTTCCAGGGTCTTTACAATCGCTATTTCAAGGCGTGATTTGGAGGTAGTATAAAAGGAGAAGGGGTCGCTCGATTCGAGCGACCCTTCTCCTTCGGATTTTATTCTTGCGGTACTTTTTGTCAGAGTTTCCGCAGAAGACTTTCGAGAACGGAGCACAAGATGCTGTTCAACTTGTCGGTGATCCAGTTGTAACCCGAGCGTACGATCTGTGCCATTTCGGCGATGTTGTCGAGCTGGTCGCTGATGTATTGGACGGCAGGACGCACTGAAACCAAATAGACGATTAGGGCGATCAGGGCGAAAACGCCGCCCAGAATCAACGTCGCCCAGATCATCGAGCCGGTCAGTTGTGCGAGCCAGATGACAAGGGCCCATAACAGCATCACCACGGCGATCAGGGCGGTGATTCCGAATACGACGATCGGAGTGATCAGATGCCTGCGGGGTTGGTTCTCGTTCATTGTCGTATAAAGTTGGGCGACCCGGGCGGACTATTCGTCGCACTCGCTGCACTTGCCGGTTACTTCCTGGTATTTGTTGCGTGCCTTGTCGATTCCTTTGTTGGCGAGATCGCGGAGCGATTCGCGGACTTCCTGACCCGTGCGGGGCGTTACCAAGGCAGTGATAGCGGCACCCAGTACCAGACCGCCGATGAATGTTGCGATACAAGTTGTATTTTTCATAATCGTGAAATTTTAGTTCATTCGAAAGAGTTGCAAATTTCGGACCGTTCTTGTGGGCTGTGAAGCGCTATTATTGGCCGTTAGGTTGGAAAATGGCGGCAGATTGGTTACTTTTGGGCGTGGAAGCAGAAAGAAATCGTTCCGTGGCCTTTACCGGCCATCAGGATTACGACAGCAGTGCCGACGGAATCCTGCGTGCTGCGGTGTATCGATTATGGTCGGAGGGCTTCCGCTTCTTCCTGAGCGGGATGGCCTGCGGTTTCGACTTAGCGGCCGCCGAAGCGGTCCTCGCTCTGCGCGGGAGTGTGCGGAATGGAGCTCGTCGCCGTCGTCCCGTTCGCCGGGCAGCCGGATAGTTTCTCCGACGCCGATAAGCGGCGTTATGCGGACGTCCTGGCAGCGGCCGATCGGACGGTGGTGCTGGCCGACAGTTACAGCCGGGGATGTTATTACCGGCGTAACGATTATCTGGTGGATCATGCCGTGCGCGTGGTCGCGTGGTACATTCGCAGAAACAGCGGCACGGGTTATACCGTGCGTCGGGCCCGGCATCAGGGGATCGAAGTCCTGAATCTCTACGAGGATAAGATGAACCCGACGCTTTTCTGAACGGATTCGCTTTCCAATGCTCCGAACGGGTTGTTCTCTATCCGGCGGTCGGGGACGATCCTTGGACCTGCCGAAATCGGGGAAAGGCCGCGACTTCGAGCGATCTTGTTTCGGCGGTATTCGCCGGATCTGTGGGACGTGTACCGTGCCATCCTGTTTTGTATTGTCTTATCTTATCTTATCTTATCTTATCCCGTGCCGTCCTATCCCGTTTTGTCTTGTACTGTGCTCTCCCGTGCTTTGAGGCGGATAGTCGTTCGAAACTTTGTTTTCCGAAGCGCCGGGATTCTCTTTCTTGGCTGCGTGAAAAATAATCCCTAACTTTACGCGTTTTATAATTCATCGCTGCGGCAGAGAGCCGCGCTTTTATTCGTCGTGGAAGAAAACAACATCAAAATACTCGGTGCGCGGGTGCATAAACTGCAAAACGTCGATCTGGAAATTCCTTGCGGGAAACTGGTCGTCATCACAGGACTTTCGGGTTCCGGCAAGTCGTCCTGGCTTTCGATACGATCTATGCCGAAGGGCAGCGCCGCTATATGGAGACGCTTTCGACCTATGCCCGGCAGTTCGTCGGAACGATGGAACGGCCCGACGTCGATAAGATCACGGGCCTCAGCCCTGTGGTGGCCATCGAGCAGAAGACCACCAACAAGAATCCCCGTTCGACGGTCGGTACCGTAACCGAGATCAGCGATTTCCTGCGCCTGCTCTATGCGCGGGCTTCGCGGGCTTACTCTCCGGTCACGGGCGAGGAGATGGTCCACTATACGGACGAACAGATCGTCGAGCTGATTCTCAAAGAGTTCGACGGACGCAAGATCGTTGTGACGGCCCCGATCGTCAAGGGGCGCAATGGTTACTACTGGGAGTTGTTCGAAAGCCTGATCAAGAAGGGTTATCTCTATGCCCGTATCGACGGCGAGATCCGGGAGTTCACCCCCGGTATGAAGCTCGACCGGTACAAGATCCATACGATCGACCTGGTGATCGACCGTATGGCCGTCGGGGATTCCCTGCGCGAGCGTCTGCTCACCTCGCTGTGCGAAGCGATGCGGCAGGGCAAAGGAACGATGGCCGTCTATGACTACGAAACGGGGAAGATGCGTTACTATTCGCGCCATCTGATGTGTCCTACGACGGGTGTGGCGTTCGAAGATCCGGCGCCGCACACTTTCTCCTTCAACTCTCCGAAGGGAGCCTGCCCTCATTGCAACGGTCTGGGGAAGAGGCGGTCTTCGACCGGGAGAAGATTCTGCCCGATCCGGCGTTGTCCCTGCGTGATGGCGGCGTGGAGCCGCTCGGCAAGTATCGCAACAACATGCTTTTCGCCATTCTCGAAATGCTGGGGCGGCGTTACGATTTCACGCTCGACGATCCGGTGGGGACGATTTCCGAGGAGGGTATGAATGCCATTCTGTACGGGGATTCCGAGCCGCTGACGATCAATCTCGCCGAGTTCTGCTCGACGGGCGGCAACAACCTGGTCTCCTGGGAAGGCGTGGCCGAATACATCGGCCGCACCGAGGACGAGGACTCCGCCCGGAGCCGCAAGTGGCGCGAGCAGTTCCTGGTTTATAAGAAATGCAGCGTCTGCGGCGGTACGCGCTTGCGGGACGAGGCGCTTCATTTCCGCATCGGGGCTGAACATCGCCGAAGTGTCCGCGATGTCGATCGCCCGTTTTCGGAGTGGATCGCCGACATCGAAAAATATTTCAAGGAGCGGAAGATCGCCCAGGAGATCGTCAAGGAGATCCGCGAGCGGCTCCGCTTCCTCGTCGAAGTCGGACTGGGCTATCTCTCCTGGCGCGTTCCTCGCGCTCGCTGTCGGGCGGCGAGAGCCAGCGCATCCGCCTGGCGACCCAGATCGGCTCGAAGTTGGTGCACGTGCTTTATATTCTCGACGAGCCTTCCATCGGTCTGCACCAGCGTGACAACGAGCGGTTGATCCGCAGCCTCGCGAGCTGCGCGATGCGGGCAATTCGGTCATCGTGGTCGAGCACGACGAGGATATGATGCGGGCGGCGGACTATATCGTCGATGGGGACCGCTGGCCGGACGCAAGGGCGGCCGGATCGTCGCGGCCGGTTCGTTCGACGATATCCTGCATGCGAATTCCATTACGGCGGATTACCTCACCGGTCGTCGCCGGATCGAAATTCCCGAAAACTGCGTCCCGGCAACGGCAAGAGTCTTATTATAAGAGGAGCACGGGGCAATAACCTGAAGAATGTCGATGTCGAGTTCCAGCTCGGCAAGCTGATCTGCGTGACGGGCGTCAGCGGTTCGGGCAAATCCACGCTGGTCAATGAAACCCCTGCGTCCGATCCTGAGCAAACTGCTGTACCGCTCCTACGACCAGCCTCGATTACGATTCGGTGGAGGGTACGGAACACATCGACAAGCTCGTGGTGGTCGATCAGGCTCTATCGGTCGCTCGCCGCGGAGCAATCCGGCGACCTATTCGAACGTCTTTTCCGACATCCGCAAGCTGTTCGAATCGACGCCCGACGCCCAGATCCGGGGCTTCAAGGCGGGCCGCTTCTCGTTCAACGTGAAGGGCGGCCGCTGCGAGGAGTGCCGGGGTGCCGGAGTGCAGACTATCGAGATGAATTTCCTGCCCGATGTCTATGTCACCTGCAAGGCCTGCGGAGGCCACCGTTATAATCGGGAGACGCTCGAAGTCAAATACAAAGGGAAGAATATCGACGACGTGCTGAACATGACGGTCAATATGGCTGTCGAGTTTTTTGCCAACATTCCCTCGATCCATCAGAAACTCAAGGCTATTCAGGACGTGGGACTGGGTTATCTGACGCTCGGCCAGCCCTGTACGACTCTGTCGGGCGGCGAGAGCCAGCGGATCAAACTTTCGAGCGAACTCTCCAAGCGCGATACGGGTCGCACGCTCTATATCCTCGACGAGCCTACGACGGGACTCCATTTCGAAGATATCCGCCAGTTGCTCGACGTATTGGCTAAACTTGTCGATCGGGGCAATACGGTGATCGTCATCGAGCACAATCTCGACGTCATCAAGGTCGCCGACCATCTGATCGACATCGGACCCGAAGGGGGCGAGGAGGGCGGCCGGATCGTCGCTACCGGTACACCGGCCGAAGTGGCACGCTGTCCGGAGAGTTATACGGGCAGGTTTTTACAGAAATTGGGACTTTAGGCAAGGATTTTGCAATTTCATGATGCAAAACCTCTTTGCATTATGAAAAGATTTTCGCATTGGCACTCGTTGCCGTTTTGCCTCGCAGGTTACGGGGTAAGCGCACAGACACAGAGTAAGAACCAGAAATTGAGTCCCAAGCAGGAGAAGCGGGAGGCGCGCAGCGGCGTGCGCAGCGTCAGGCTGAATACGAACGCTATATCGATTCTCTGGTTACATCGGGCAATTTTCAGTTCATACCCAACAGTATGCGTGTTATGCCGGCCGGATCGGAGCACCTGATTACCAATCCGAATTTCGGATTGCAGTATTGGGACGGAGAATTCGATATTTTCGTGCCTTACGTCAAGGGTGCGGTGATGCCGTATTATCTGACGGTACTCAACTACACGATTTCCAATCCCGAGGAGACCCTCAAGGAGCAGAGCCCCAACGGTTGGGAGGCCACTCTCGTCACTTCGCTCTTCTCTGCGACCAGGTATGTCTTTACGCTGGATATTTATGCCAAGACCGGCGGTGCGACGCTGACCATCACCAATTCCTGGAACATTACGGTGCAGTATTCGGGTACGATCACTTCGCTGTAACGGCGGTTTTCGGATGAGTTTTCCGAAATATTCGAAAGGAAGGCTGTGGATTTCGATCCACGGCCTTTTCCGTTCGTCGAAGGTGTCTTTCTTTCGAAATAGGCGAAAAATAGTATCTTTGCAGAAGATCGGATACGCCTCGGAAAACTGTGAGCCCCGTTTTCTTCTCGGCTTTCGCTATCTTTGACTTCGTCTTAGATACTCCGCCTCGGCAAAATGCAAATGGATTTGCTTTTGCGTTCGGCTTATTCGTATCTTTGTGAATCTTAACGCGTGCATGTTATTCAGGATATTATAAACGGACGCTGCGGCTGGTGCGGAACCGACGAGCTGTATGTGAAATACCACGACGAGGAGTGGGGCCGGTTGGTGACCGATGACAGAAAACTTTTCGAGTTTCTCGTCCTGGAGAGTGCACAGGCCGGCTTGAGCTGGATCACGATCCTCCGAAAACGGGGGGTACCGCAAGGCCTTTGCGATTTCGACACCGAGCGGGTGGCTCGCATGACCGGAGAAGACGTGGAGCGGCTGATGCGGTTCGACGGTATCGTGAAAAACCGGCTGAAGATCGAAGCGACGATCACTAATGCAAGGCTGTTCCTGGCTGTCCGGGAGGAGTTCGGCAGTTTTACGACTACACCTGTCGTTCTTTCCCGACGGTAAGCCGATTACCAACTCTTTCCGGTCGTTGAGCGAAATTCCGGCTTCGTCGCCTCAGTCCGATGCCATGAGCCGGGATATGAAAAAGCGGGGATTCAAGTTTTCGGAACCACGATTTGCTATGCCCACTTGCAGGCTGCGGGGTTTATTGACGATCATCTGGCCGATTGCATTTGCCGAAAAGGTAAATAACGGTATAATTTGAAAATGAACGACTTCTGTTCCGCCTTCCGTGTCGTGCGCTGGAAATTCCGGAACCGGGATATTTCGCAGAAGCTGCGAATCTGACGGAGCGAGCGGGAGAGAGGATATTAACTTATTGAATTTACGATGAAATACGCGATTATTTCGACTGAAAAGGCGACATGAAGGCGGAGCTCTATGAGAAAGAAACGCCTGTCACGGTGGAGAATTTTGTGAATTTGGCCGGGAAGCGGTTTTATGACGGACTGACGTTCCATCGCGTCATTCCCGATTTCGTCATTCAGGGCGGCTGCCCTCGGGGTGACGGTACGGGTGGACCGGGATATACCATTCCCTGCGAAACATCCGCCGGACGACAATACCACGACCGGGGTGTGCTCTCTATGGCCCATCGGGGCAAGGATACGGGCGGCTCGCAGTTCTTTATCTGCATGAACCGTGAAAATACGCAGCATTTGGACGGCGTACATACTTGTTTCGGTCGTGTGATCGAAGGGGTGGACGTGATCGACGACATCCGTCCCGGCGATCTGATTCTCTCGATTCGGATCGTCGAGGAGTAGATTTGCGAACCGCCCCGAGGCCGTTTGTCCCGACCCGCTCTGTTCCGGTCACTCCATTGCAAGAGCCTGCTGAAAAGTCGGTATTCGCATCGACGGACCGAATTCGGCGAAGGTGTTGTGGGGCGCACCGGAGGTTCAGAAGGTAGTCGATAATCGCCGCAGCCCAACCTGGGCTGCGGCGATTATTTCGGATCGGTCGGAAGTAGAAACTCTGCCGCCGGCCGGTGCTTTGGTATCGAGGAACGACGCAGGTCGGTGGTTCGGCCCGCCTCCCGTAGAAATCATTTTCCCGACGACGGATTTGCAAAAGCAGTCCGGGAAAGCGTCCATGTCGGAAGTGGGGTAGTCGGGGCTGCATCTATTCCCTGTAAATCAGGGCGACCGCCGCGACGGAAACACCCTCTTCGCGCCCTTCGAAACCGAGCCGCTCAGTCGTGGTCGCTTTGACGGAAACCGCGTCGGTGTCGATTCCGATCGTGCGGGCGACCGTGTCGCGCATCCGGTCGATATGGGGCGCAGTTTGGGCCGCTGCATCGAGATCGTGCAATCTACGTTGCCCACAGCGTAACCTTTCTCCCGGAGCAGTTCCACACAGCGTGCCAGCAGGAGCTTGGAGTCGGCTCCTTTGAATTCGTCCGACGTGTCGGGGAAGTGCAGCCCGATGTCGCCCAGGGCCGCAGCACCAACAGGGCGTCGCTGATCGCGTGCAGTACCACATCCCCGTTCGAATGGGCGATGCAGCCTTTCGTATGCTCGATTTCTACCCCGCCGAGGATCAGGGGCAGCCCTTCGCCGAGGGCGTGTACGTCGTAGCCGTAGCCGATTCTGAATTTCATCATTCCCGAACTCATTTTGTGGTGGAACATCCCGGATCGCATGAGGGCCTTCCTGTTCTATTCATCAGTACGTTCCGTATTGCATTAACGGAACGTGCGGATTTTTTTACAGACCGCCGAGTTGCCCGGATATGTTGCAAAATAGTCATAAAACCGGATTTCTCCAGCCGAATGCAATGCGATCCGATATGGGGCCGCGTGCCGTTTCCGAAAGGTGATCCCGCTTGACGGTTCCGGATTGTTTTCGTACTTTTGCAGATGTCGCACAGCGGACCTGTGATGATATTTTCACCGTCTTATGAAGGATTTCGTCGCGATCGATTTTGAAACGGCCAACAGAGAACGCACCAGTATTTGCAGCGTGGGGCTGGTCCGGGTGGAGAACGGGGACATCAGGGAGAAGATCTATCGCTTGATCCGGCCTTACCCCGACTATTACAGCTCCTGGAATACCCGCATACACGGTCTGACGTATCGGGATACGGCGCACGCGGCTCCCTTCCGGAGGTTTGGGCCGACATCTCTCCGGAGTTGGCGGGTTTGCCGTTGGTAGCCCATAACAGTCCTTTCGATGAAGGCTGTCTGAAAGCAGCCTTCCGGCAATACGGCATGGCTTATCCCGATTATCGTTTTTCTGCACGTGCCGGGCGTCTCGTCGAGTTTTCGGCCGGGAATTACCGAATCATCAGCTTCAAACCGTCGCCGCCCGCTGCGGTTTCGATCTTCGGGATCACCATCATGCGCTGGCCGATGCCGAAGCCTGTGCCTGGATCGCCCGCCTGATTCTGTAAAAGGGAGAGAGGGTAGGGCATTCGCTCATATCGCCCTCGTTCGGCATGGGCGCCTGATTCTTTCGATCATTTCTTCGAAAACCCTCCGAAAGCGGCTTCGGCTCGCTGTTTTTCGTATATTTGCAAAAGGCGAATTTGCGTGCGGACGGGTTACATGCCGTAAAACGATGTTTTGTTGGCGGCCGGATGTCTTTTCGCCGGATATTCGAAGCTGCCGGTATCGGCTCGCACCCGAATCGCGTTCGTTCCCGACTTTTGCCGGCAGGAAGAACAAGACCGATAATAAAACCTTATAAGAAATGTCAGAGATTACAAAATTAGAACCGAAGCTCGTCTGGGAGCTGTTCGATGCCATTACGCGGGTGCCGCGTCCCTCCAAGAAAGAGGAAAAGATCCGGGAGTTCCTCGTGGATTTCGCAAAAACACAACATCGACTATCAGACCGACCAAACGGGTAATGTCGTGATGCGCGTGCCCGGTACGAAAGGGTATGAGAACCGTCCCTGCGTCATTCTTCAGTCCCATATGGATATGGTGTGCGAGAAAATTCGGACACGGCGTTCGACTTCGACAAGGATCCCATCCGCACGAAGATCGTCGATGGCTGGGTGAAGGCCGAAGGTACGACGCTCGGTGCCGACGACGGTATCGGTATGGCGGCAGCCCTGCCGCGCTGCTCGATCCTGCATTGGAACACGGTCCTCTGGAGGCGCTGTTCACGGTGGACGAAGAAACCGGTCTTACCGGTGCTTTCGGATTGGGTAAAGGAATGCTTACGGGCCGTTACCTGGTGAACCTCGATTCCGAGGACGAAGGCGAAATTTTCATCGGCTGCGCCGGCGGCGTTGATACGCTGGCTATGTTCCGTTATAAGACGGAGGCCGCACCTGAAGGCCACGTCTTTTCCGGGTTCGGGTATCCGACCTTTCGGGCGGACACTCCGGCGACGATATCGATAAGGGCCGTATGAATTCCAATAAACTGGTCGCACGGTTGTTGTGGAACGGCGCCCAGCGTTTCGGATTGCGCCTGAGCCGTTTCGACGGCGGCAACCTGCGCAATGCCATTCCGCGCGAGGCGTATGCGGTTTCGCCGTGCCGAGCGGTTCGAAAGCCGGCTTCGAGGCTTTCCGGGGAACTTGCAGCCGAAGCCAAGTTCCGGGAACCGAATTTCAAGATCGGAATCGAAGAGGTGCCGGCCGCATCGGTGATCGATGCGGCGACCCAGCGCAACCTGCTTTACGCGCTCGTAGGACTCCCCAACGGAGTGATCGAGATGTCGCTGGCCATGCCGGGACTTGTCGAGACATCGACCAACCTCGCTTCGGTGAAATTCGAAGGGGACGATCGGATCGTCGTGACCACTTCGCAGCGCTCCTCGGTGGAGAGTGCCAAGGTCTATGCGTCGCAGATGATCGAATCGGTGTTCGCTTTGGCGGGTGCCGAGGTGTCGCATTCGGAGGGTATCCCGGCTGGGCGCCCAATCCCCAGTCCAAACTGTTGGAAATCACGGTTGCCAGCTATGAGAAACTTTTCGGTGTGAAGCCCAAGGTGCGTGCGATCCATGCCGGATTGGAGTGCGGCTTGTTCCTCGAGAAATATCCGCATCTGGAGATGGTTTCGTTCGGTCCGACGCTGCGCGGCGTCCATTCGCCCGATGAGCGGCTCGAAATCGCAACGGTTCCCAAGTTCTGGGATCTGTTGGCCGATATTCTGAAAAAGTCGAGTAAGTTTCTGCGTGGAATATTGATTTCCGAATCATATCGTCTGGTCGATCAAGTCATTCATTATCAAATGAATGACTTGATTTTGATTATACGGATCGTAGGAAGATGGTTTACACGGGTAATTCTCGGATGATATTCTCGATCTTTTTATTGTCAAAGGCCGGATACTCTGTATTTTATGACAATGAAAACCGATTGTTCGACAGGTTTGTACGGGTATTTGTGCTGCGCCTGCCTTCCGGCGAGGTGCAACGAAGGCAGAAGCTCGGAGAACGGAGCCTTGCGGGATACGTAATTAAAATTGCTCGCCGCTATCGAACGGGATAGAATGGACCGGTTGCGAAAAAAAATTAGGAAAGATAATTTCGGGGGATCGGTATCCGAACCGATCCTTAATCACAAAATGAATCAATATCGGTATTATGTTAAATTATATGAGAATTTTATTGCATCGGCCAATATGTCGGTATTTACGCCGATGATTATATAATGATTTATAAAACAGGTATTATCCGTGATTTCTTTGTGTTTTGCCGGAGACAAATATGCTCGATGCAGGAAAGTTTTGTAATGTTGCAGACCGATCGATCTTTGATATGGATGTGGACAATTCGTGCGGATGTCGTTAATTTTAGTAAATTTGCAGGTAAATATATTTGTCTATGTTTCGAAAAATCGCCATATTTTCGCTGATAATACCGTGGTTGCTTTTCAGCGGCTGTGCGTCCCGACCCGCCGACGAGCGGCCGACGATCTTCGTATCGATTCTTCCTTTGCGCGGGATCGTTTCCGAAATCGTCGGCGATGACTTTCGGGTCGAAGTGCTCGTTCCGCCCGGTATGAACCCGGAAAGTTTCGAGCCGACACCCCGGCAGATGATCGATCTGAATCGTTCGCAGTTGATATTCAATATCGGTTGGATCGATTTCGAGCAGAATATGCTGTCCAAGATCGAGGACCGTCGAAAGTAATCGACCTGCATCGTGGTATAGAGCCGATTGCGGGCAGTTGCTCCCATGCGGACGCGGAGAAAGAGCACCGACACGGCGTCGATCCCCACATTTGGACCTCTCCGCGCGAATTGCGCACTATGGCCGATAATGCTTATCGGGCGATTCACGAGTTGTATCCTGATTCTACCGTATATGCGGTTAATTATCAGTGTCTTGCCGATAAATTGCAGGCTCTCGATGATTCTGTTGCCGAACGGCTGAAGCAGAGCGGAGTACCCTATTTCATGATTTACCATCCGGCCCTGACCTACTATGCCCGTGCCTATGGAATCGAGCAGGTTGCCATCGAGCAGGATGGCAAGGAGCCTTCGGCCAAACGGCTGGCCCGGCTTATCGAGCAGGCTCGCCGGGACAGTATTCGTGTCGTATTCTACCAGAGCCAGTTCCCGGCTTCCACCGTCGAAGTGATCGCCGAAGATATCGGGGCGCAGAGCGTCCGGATCGATCCGCTGGCCGAAGATGTCGTCGGCAATATTTCCTATATTACGGATCTCATAACTGCCGAACGTCTATGAAAACTCCGCTCGTTTCGCTTCGCCGCGTCAGCGTGTCGTACGATGGTCACGACGCGCTCAAAGAGGTCGATTTGGATATTTATCCCGATGATTTTCTCGGTATCATAGGCCCTAACGGCGGAGGTAAAACTACGCTTGTCAAGGCCATCGTGGGAACGATCCCCTATCGCGGTACGATCTCCTATTCGCCGCAGTTGTTTCGGGGAAAGGAGCGGTTGATCGGCTATATGCCCCAGCAATCGATCTTCGACCGGAGTTTTCCGATTTCGGTGCTCGAAGTGGTGATGTCGGGGCTTCAGGGGCAAGGGTTTCCATGCCCGCTATGCGTCCGGGGATCGAGCGAAGGCACAGGAGCTGCTGCGGACGGCCGGTATCGACGGTATCGCCCGCAAACCTATCGGCGAGATTTCCGGCGGTCAGATGCAGCGGGCGTTATTGTGTCGGGCGGTGATTTCGGATCCTAAATTGTTGATTCTGGACGAGCCGGCCAATTTTGTGGACAATCGTTTCGAAAACGAGCTCTATCGGATGCTCGCCGAGCTGCACGGACGAATGGCGATCGTAATGATTTCGCACGATCTGGGGACGATTACGAGTGTCGTGCGGAATATCGTTTGTGTGAATCGTTATGTTCACCGGCACGATTCGAACATCATTACCGAGGAGCAGCTTCGTAATTACGACTGCCCTATTCAGCTTATTTCCCACGGCAAGGTGCCGCATACGGTGCTTGCATTGCACCCGCACGACTGTTGTCCACATACCCGTACGGAGGAATAGCCCGGCTTTTCCGGTATCTATCTTCACCGATGAAGATTACGACCGGGCCAAAGCCATGTACGACGAACGCATGGCCAACTACGGAAGCGGTGAAAAGTAACTCCCGGATTCTCTGAACGAATAGAGCCGCAATAGCTATTGCGGCTCTATTCGCTTCCTCCCCTCTCGCTGTCCGGCAGACAGAGTACCTCGTTCCGGAAAAAGTGTTGCGCCGGATCAACAAAATGTATTCCGGCATATATGCGTCCGTTGGCTTGCCGCCATTGTTTGTTGTCGTACCTGTTGCCTGCACATTGGGCGGCGATGCCGGCCGCAGGATCCCGATCGTTTGTGGACATAAAAATACTTACGGAGTTGCCCCGTAAGTATTCGAGTATGATTCGGGATAATTCTCTATTTGTTGATCTCGCTCAACTTTTCGAACAATTTGCCGAACGAAGCCTCGATTTCGCGGCGCAGCGCTGCAAAGTGCTTGCGCACCAGCGAAGGATTATGTGCATCGGCCGGATTGTTGGCCTTGACGAAAGCGCGTTGCGAAGAGCCACACCCTCCTGCATCACTTCGAAAATCTCTTTCTCTTTGGTCGGCTGGAAGCAGATCGCCATGTCGCAGTCGAACACGAGTTCCTCCAGACGGTAGTCGATCTCTTTTCAGCATTCTTAAATTTGCCATATCTCTATTCGGTTTTAATATAATTATTCCTGTAAAATCATACACGGATCCACGTACCTCTCCCCGACTTGTCGGAAGCGTTCGCCGCACTCTGTCCGATGCAAAATTAAAAGAGTGCGAGCAGTCGCCAACCCTGTGATTTTGTTTCCCTTTGCCGGACAGATCCGCACCCGAATACCTCCTATTCGTTTTCAGTCGTCGGCTGTCCAAATCAATCCGAGCCGGCTTACCTGCCGCAAAGAAGAACTGCATCCTATCCTCTGCAAAGATAGTGAAAGCCGAGAAGAAAACGGGAGCTCGTTCACAGTTTTCCGAGGCATATCCTATCTTCTTGCAAAGATAAAAAATCTTCCGGAAATCGAGTGCAGTCAGATCACAAAATTCAATTACATCCGCTCCGGTACGTCGATTCCGAGCAGCGCCATGGCCAGACGGATCGTGCGGGCCACCTGTTCGGCCAGGCGCAGCCGCATGTCGCGGGTCGTCGTACACTCCTCTTTGAGGATCGAATGGTCGTGGTAGTAGCCGTTGAACGATTTGGCCAGTTCGTAGGCGTAAGCGCCGACGATCGACGGAGCGAAATTCGCGGCGGCGGCCTGTACGGTCGCCGGATATTCGGTCAGCGCCTTGATCAGTTCGATCTCTTCGGGCAGGAGCGCCGCAGCTTCGTCCTGGGTGCGGAAATCGATCCCCGCCTCCTCTGCTTTGCGCAGGATCGAGCGGATGCGTGCATGCGTGTACTGGATGAAAGGACCTGTATTGCCGTTGAAGTCGATCGACTCGCGCGGATCGAAAAGCATCGTCTTTTTCGGGTCCACCTTCAGGATGAAATACTTGAGGGCTCTAACCCGACCATCGATGCGATGGCGTCGGCTTCCTGCGCGGTGCAGCCGTCCAGTTTGCCCAATTCGTCCGACATCTCGCGGGCGGTCGATACCATGTCGGCGATCAGATCGTCTGCATCGACGACCGTTCCCTCGCGGGATTTCATCTTGCCTTCGGGCAGCTCGACCATGCCGTAGGAAAGGTGGTAGATGTGGTCGCTCCATTCGTCGTATCCCAACTTCTTGAGGATCAGCTTGAGCAACTGGAAATGGTAGTTCTGCTCGTTGCCCACGACATAGATCATGTCGTCCAGCCTGTTCTCCTCGAACCGGCGGAACGCCGTGCCGAGATCCTGCGTCATATAGACCGATGTGCCGTCGCCGCGCAGCAATAACTTCTGGTCGAGTCCGTCGGCCGTGAGGTCGATCCAGACAGAACCGTCCTCCTTGCGGAAGAAGATACCCGGGCGAGTCCCTCTTCCACCAGGCTCTTGCCCAGCAGGTAGGTTTGCGATTCGTAATAGACCTTGTCGAAATCGACGCCCAATGCCTTGTACGTCACGTCGAAGCCTTCATAGACCCACCCGTTCATGGTTTCCCACAGCGAATATATTTCCGGATCTTTGGCCTCCCAGCGGCGCAGCCACTCCTGCGCCTGTCGCATGATCGGAGCGTTTTTCTTGGCCTCCTCCTCGCTTTGCCCGGCGGCGACGAGCTCCTTGATCTGGGCTTTGTAGTGCTTGTCGAATTCGACGTAATATTTACCGACCAGGTGGTCGCCTTTCATCCCCGACGAGGCGGGCGTTTCGCCGCCGCCGTAGAGTTTCCAGGCCAGCATCGACTTGCAGATGTGAATACCGCGGTCGTTCACCAGGTTGGCCTTGATGACGTTATGTCCGTTGGCTTTCAGGATCTGCGCGACGGAGTATCCCAGCAGGTTGTTGCGGATGTGTCCCAGGTGAAGGGGCTTGTTGGTGTTGGGCGAGGAATATTCGATCATTACGGTACGGCCCGTCGGTGCGGCCTGCCCGAAGGTGTCGTTTGCCGCGACCTCCCGGAAGCGTGCGGCCCAGAATGCACTGTCGAGCGAGAGATTCAGGAATCCCTTGATTACGTTGAACGCCTTGATTTCCGGCGTATTGGCCACCAGGTATTCGCCGATCTCCGTCGCCGTGGCTTCGGGCGACTTGCGGCTGGCTTTGAGCAGGGGAACACCACGAGCGTATAGTCGCCCTCGAACTCTTTGCGGGTTTTCTGAATCTGCAACGGAGCTCCGGCATTCCCGTAGAGGGTGCTTACCGCCGCTGCGACTTTATCCGTAAGAAACTGTTCAATATTCATCGTATGTCGAATTTGGGTGCGAATTTACGCTTTTTATCCGAATAATCCGCGTCGTCGCCTCTCAATAATGCGTCGGATAGCGAGTTGCATCCGTCGATTTTCGGAAAATTGCAAACTATTGTTATATTTGCAAACCGTATAGGCTGTCCCCGCAGCGTCCGAATGGTTCGGCGTTGTTGCGTCGTGCGATTCCCTGTCCGAAAACAATCCGGGCCGGATTCGTCCGCCGGGGTCGAAGGCCGGAGCCATCCGGCCCGGCTTTCGGTATGGACCGCCTTTCGTTTTTATTTTTCATAGCATGGAAATATTCATAATCCTCCTGCTGATCCTGCTCAACGGTCTGTTCGCCATGTCGGAGATCGCCCTGATCTCGGCTCGCAAATCGAACCTTACGGCGCAGGCCAAGCAGGGCAACAAACGGGCTCGCCAGGCCCTTAAGCTGGCGGAAGATCCCAACAAATTTCTTTCGACCGTCCAGATCGGTATTACTCTGATCGGTATTTTGACCGGTATTTATTCGGGGCGGCCATCGCCGACGACCTGCGGAAGTCTTCGTCCGCTGGGGAGTTCCTATGCGGCTCCGTAGCGCAGACGCTCATCGTGATCGTGGTGACCTATCTGACTATCGTGTTCGGAGAGTTGATTCCCAAGCGTATCGGTATGACGGCCGCCGAGCCGGTCGCCAAACTCGTGGCCGGCCCTATGAAGGTGCTGTCGGTCGTCGCCTCCCCTTTCGTATGGCTCCTTTCGAAGAGCATCGAGGGCATTTCCCGTCTGTTCGGGCTGCGCGATACCGACAGTCCCGTAACGGAGGCCGAGATCAAGTCGATCGTGCAGGAAGGCGCCGAGGACGGAGCTGTGCAGGCTGTCGAGCAGAAGATCGTCGGTCGTGTCTTTTCGTTGGTGACCGCAGCGTGGAGTCGATCATGACCCACCGCAGCGACATCGCATGGCTCGATGTGAATATGTCTGTGGATGAGATCCGCGCCCTCGTTCGTCGGGAGCCTCACGGACGCTATCCCGTCGGTGAAGGATCGCTCGACCGGCTGGTCGGCGTCGTCTATCTGAAGGATCTTTTCTCGCATATCGGGGACCCCGGATTCTCGCTGCGGCAGATTCTCTCTCCTGTCAAGCTGTTCCACGAGGGAGCGGAGGTGTATATGGCGCTGGAACAGTTGCGGACCGAGCAACTGGGTTATGGCATCATTTGCGACGAGTTCGGCGTTACGCAGGGTATCGTGACTCTGAAAGATATTTTCGAAGCCCTTGTGGGCGAGCTGCTCGAAGATCGTGAAGAGCCGGATATCGTCGTGCGCGAGGACGGTAGCGTGCTGGTGGACGGACAGTGTTCGTTTTACGATTTTCTGGCCCATTTCGGATTGGAGGATGTCTATTCTTCGGCCGAATACAATACGATCAGCGGTTTGATTCTGGATGAGTTGGAACATATTCCGCACAGCGGGAATACCTTCAATGGGAGTGTTTCCGGCTCGAAGTCGTGGATATGGACGGAGCACGTATAGACAAGGTACTGGCGACGATGATCGACACGTCCGATAATAAAATTAAATAAGGTCTTTCCGTGCGGAGTTTGTTTTGATGCCATGAAGATTGCCGACATAGAATTGGGTGACCGCCCGCTGTTACTGGCTCCGATGGAGGATGTGACCGATCCTTCGTTCCGCTATATGTGCAAGCGGTTCGGTGCCGACGTGGTATATACCGAGTTTATCTCTTCGGACGGGTTGATCCGCGATGCGGGCAAGTCGCTTGCCAAATTGCGCATCGCCGAATCCGAACGGCCCGTGGGTATCCAGCTTTACGGTCATCTGGTGGAACCGATGGTCGAGGCGGCTCGGATCGCCGAGGCGGCCGATCCCGATATCATCGATATCAACTTCGGTTGTCAGGTGAAGAAGATCGCCGGTCGGGGCGCCGGATCGGGTATGATGCGCGATGTCCCCTGATGGTCGAGATGACCCGCCGCATCGTCGAAGCCGTGAAGAAACCCGTGACGGTCAAAACCCGTCTGGGATGGGATGAAGAGTCGAAGAACATCGAAGAGATCGCTCTGCGCCTGCAGGACGTGGGTATCGCCGCACTGACGATCCACGGCCGCACGCGGGCCCAAATGTATCGCGGCGAAGCGGATTGACGCTCATCGGCAAGGTGAAGAACAATCCGGCGATCCGGATTCCGATCATCGGTAACGGAGATATCGACTCCGGTCCCAAGGCCCGCGAAATGTTCGACCGCTACGGAGTGGACGGGTGATGATCGGGCGGGCGACCTACGGGCGGCCCTGGATCTTCCGCGAAGTGAAACACTTTCTTGAAACCGGCGAGGTGATGCCGCAGCCGTCGGTGGCGGAGCGGGTCGAAATCGCTAAAGAACATCTGGCCAAATCCTTGAGATCAAAGGTGACCGGGTTTGAATCCTGGAGATGCGCCGCCACCTGTCGAACTATTTCAAGGGGCTTCCCAATTTCAAGGAAACCCGCCTGAAGCTGGTGACTCTGTTCGATCCGAACGAACTGTATGCCACGCTCGATTCGATCGCCGATCGTTGGGGCGATTTCGACGTGAGCGGGTCATCCCTGCTCCGCTTTCGCATGATGTGTAGCTTAGTTCCGCACGAGAATCGCTTGCCTGTCGATTCCTAAGCGTATATTTTCAACAAGGGCGACCAAATCTTTCTGCCCGCCCGAAAGTCCCGGCAGCGTACCGGTGCCGAATTTCGTGGAGCCGGAAAATTGTCGCTTCGTGCGTAAGGATCTCCTTTATTCGTTATTCGATTCCCGTCATTTGTTTATTCGATAACTCTGTAAAACGAAGCGCCGCGAGAGAAGTCGCGGCACTTTTATTATCAACGTCCGGGTTTATTTCAGGCTGCGTTGGATATAGTCGGTGTAATCCTTGACTACGGGCGTGTAATCTTCCTCTTCGAACAGCGGGAGGAGATCAGGAAGTCGGCCGTTGAGCGGTTTACAGCCGTGGGTACGTTGTAAAGCGTCGCCAAGCGCAACAGCGCTTTCACATCCACGTCGTGCGGTTGCGCCGACATGGGGTCCCAGAAGAAAATCAGGGCACTGATCCGTTCGTCCGCGATCAGGGCGCCCAGTTGCTGGTCGCCGCCCAGAGGACCCGATTTCAGCCGTGTGATGTCGAGTGCCGGTTGCTCGTAGTGGTGGGATGCCGAGTGATTGAGCAGGGTTTCTTCGACGATCTTGCCTGTCGTACCCGTACAGACGATCCGGTGTTTGCTCAATTTTTCACAGTTCCAGCCCACCCATTCCGCCAGGTCGTGTTTCATGTTGTCGTGCGCGACGAGCGCCATCATTTTCTGTCTGTTCATTTCTTTCATCCGTTTTTGAAAGCCGCGTTTCGGCTTTCGGTTGTTTTATACTCGATTTACGGCCCCAAGATGCGAATAAGCCGAGTACAAAAGCAAATTTATTTGCATTTTGCCGAGGCGAAGTATTTAAGACGAAGTCAAAGATACGAAAAGGAGGGAGCAATCGTGCGGGTTTGTACGCAAGAATTGCCGAACCGCTTCCTATTTTCTGCAAAGATAATATGCAGCGGCATCTTCCGACCACCCCGGCGCAGGTTTCATCGAATTGTAATGTCGGGAAAGTTCGGTATTCCGCCCGGAAACCGTTACCCGTTGTTGCTTGCCTTGAGCCCTCGGATCACCGCCGAAGTGAATCCGGCGTGTTCCATTTCGTTCAGCCCTTTGATCGTGATTCCTCCGGCTGTGGTTACCCTATCCACCTCCTGTTCGGGGTGCGAGCCGTTGATTCGAGCAAGGCGATCGCCCCGCGCAGGGTTTGCAGAACGCCTTCTTGAGCCTTTTGCGGGTAAAGGCCCAGCTCTACCCCGCCCTCCATCGCTGCCCGGATATAACGGAAGGCGAAGGCGATACCGCAGGAGCAGAGCGTCGTGGCCGGACCGAGTAGCCGCTCTTCCACCAATTCCGCTTTGCCCAATGCACCGAAAATATTCAAAACCAGTCTGTTCTGATCTTCGGTCGCATTCAGCCCCGTGATGAACGTCATGCTTTGCTTTACTTCGATGGCCGTATTGGGAATTGCGCAATAAAGGGCTCTGTCTTTTCCGGCCCATGTTTGCAGCTGTTCCAGGAAATGCCCGCCGCTACCGAAATGACGATCTGTCCATCGGGCCGCTTCCCTGTCAGATGCTCTTTATCAGTGCCTCCACCATCCAGGGTTTCACGGCGATTACCACGATGTCGGCCGTAGCCAGAGAGCTGTAGTCGCCCGTAACGGCCTGCAATTCCGGATTGAACCCTGTATTTCGGCGGTTTTGCTCGCGCGGCGGTTGATGACCGTAATGTCCTGTGGTCGGAACAGGTCGCAGGTGGATAGTCCGCGAGCGATTGCTCCGCCCATATTGCCTCCTCCGACAATCGATATTTTCATGGGTCGCATGGTTTTATTTATAAAATGCTCCGTCCGTCAGGTGCGGAATCGGAGCTGTATTGTCTATTCGGGCAAAGGTTTGGCAGCGGTGCATACCTGTCGAAAGGGAGCACCGGCGAATCTTTATGCTTCCTGCTCTGCGGGCAGTTTGAATTCGGTGAACCCGGCACCCACGAGGGTATTGAACCAGGAGAAAACCTTCCTCATGTCCGATACGTGGACCCGGTCGCGGTCGTATTCGGGCAATACTTCTGCGAAATATGCTTTGAGTTTTTCCGGAGCCTCCTTGTGGCTGATGGCTGGCTGTCCCTGCGTATGTTCGTAAATTTTGGTGAAAACCTCTGCGAGCGGGATGTCCTCGCCCTCGGTGAAGATGGATATTTCGGTCAGTGCGCTCACTTTGAGTTGCTTGCGGCATTCATGCGTTTGCCGTCCGACAACGACTCGACGATGACGCCGCGCGACGATTGTGCGACGTATTTGTACAAACCGGGTTGGCCGGAAATGGCCAGAATCTCTTTCAATTCCATAATTTTTTCTGTTCGATAATATGTTTGAGTTTGGTTCTTCACTGTCCGTGCGGGCCGTGCGGGTGAATCCGCTCCGGCTCGTACCGTTCGAAAATGCGGTTTCAGATGGCATATACGCTGTATTGCTGGGCTTCGGTTACGGAAGAAAGGCCGTTCTCGTTGGTCACGACGATCAGCCAATATACCGTACTGCCGGCTTTCTGTGCAGGAATGATTGCTTCGTAAAGACCGTGTCGGAAGTCGCCTTGAAATAGTAGGCATTGGTCGATTTCTGCTCCGTGTGCTCTACTCCGTTCTTATCGGTCCATTTGACGTCGCATTTCACCTGAGCGTAGAATGCACCGTACTGGTTCGATATATTGGCCTGCACATAAACTTTCTGAACCGAAGATACCCGGCCTCCGTCTTCGATGGTGGCTCCTTCTTCCGTGATGACCGGGAACGTCGTTTGTTCGGGTCCTACTTCTTTCAGTTCGCACGAAGGAATCGCGCAGGCGATGAAAATCAGAAATAAAAACCACTTTTTCATAATGGATGCGGATTGGCTGTGTGGTTACTCTTTGGTCAGGTGAACGTCCATCTGCGTGAACGGGAAGTTGATTCCCTTTTCAGGTAATGTTTTGTAATACAGCTCGTTCATTGCGAAGAAAACGTCCCAGTAATCTTCGTTTTCGTCCAGGCCCGAACGGTCAGATTGACCGAATTATCGGCCAGGGCAGCGATATATACCGCAGGCGCCGGATCCTGAAGCACCCGTGCGTCTTTGACAGCAGTTCCAGGATAGCCTCCCGTGCCGTTGCGAAATCGTCGCCGTAAGAGATGCCGATCACCCACTCCACGCGACGTGTTTCGGAGGTGGAATAGTTGTTGATGATCGCGGTAGCGATCGAGCTGTTCGGGATATAGATGGTCTGCTTGTCGGCTGTGGTGATCTTGGTCGAGAAGAGCATGATCTCCTGCACGGTACCCGACTGTCCCTGGGCCGAGATGTAATCGCCTATGCGGTAGGGCTTGAGCAGCAGGATCATCACGCCACCGGCGAAATTCTGCAATGTGCCGCTCAGGGCCATACCGATAGCCAGACCGGCCGAAGCGAGCAGCGCGACGATCGAAGTGGTGTTGATACCCATGACTTGAATGATCAGGAGAATCAGCACGATGTAGGAGATGGTCTTGATCAGGTTGCGCAGGAAGATTTGCAGCGAACGATCCACCTTGCGCTTTTCGAAAGCCGTCGAAAGCAGTTTTATGAGGCGGCCGATAAGCCAACGCCCCGCCATGTATATCGCCAGGGCGAGGACGATTTTCAGGCCGACCCAGATACTTTCCGAAACCAGATTCGTCAGGACTTTTCCAAATCCATATTAGCGATTTTTCGACCGTTTCCGCGAATTTGGCTTTTGTATGCTGTCCGGAACGATGAGTTTTCGGTTTGCTGTGCTGTGATGAAAAGAAATCCCATGAAAGAATTAAATTTGATAGGTTGAGTTGCAAATTTAATCAAAACCGGAAATAATAGTAACTTTGCTCTATAATGTGTTTAACGGATTTTGCTATGGAAAGTAAGATAGAGATAATCCAAATCAATATTTCGGGCGAAGACAAGCCCGGCATGACCTCTTCGCTGACCGATATTCTGGCCCGGTACGACGCGTTCATCCTCGATATCGGCCAGGCGAATATCCACCAGTCGCTGACTTTGGGCATCCTGTTCATGACCACCTCCGACAAATCGGGCGCCATCCTCAAGGAGTTGCTTTTCAAGGCCTCGGAACTGGGCGTGATCCGCTTCACCCCCATCACCGAGGAACATTACCAGGCCTGGGTCGGTCGTCAGGGCAAGAACCGCTATATTATCACTCTTTGGGACGTCAGGTTACGGCGCGCCATATCGCAGGTCACCAAAGCGGTCGCCGAACAGGGACTCAACATCGACGCGATCAAGCGACTTACGGGCCGTATGCCGCTCGAGGAGGAGAACCGTGCCACCCGCGCCTGCATCGAGCTTTCGGTGCGCGGTACGCTCGGCGATAAGGCCGTATTGCAGAAACGCTTCATGGAGCTGTCCAACGAGGGGGTTCGATATTTCGTTCCAGAAGGACGACATCTTCCGCCGCAGCCGACGCCTGATCTGTTTCGATATGGATTCCACGCTGATCGAAACCGAGGTGATCGACGAGTTGGCCGACCGTGCCGGCGTGGGTCCCGAAGTGCGGGCCGTTACCGAGAGCGCCATGCGGGGCGAGATCGACTTTACCGAGAGTTTCACGCGCCGCATCGCCCTGCTTCGGGGACTCGACGTTTCGGTGATGGAGGAGATCGCCCGCAACCTGCCGATCACCGAGGGGTTGGAGCGCCTGATGACCATTCTCAAGCGTGTGGGATACAAGACGGCCATTCTGTCCGGAGGTTTCACTTATTTCGGCAACTACCTGAAACAGAAATACGGCTTCGATTACGTTTATGCCAATGAGCTGGAGGTCGAGGAGGGCCGTTTGACGGGCCGTCACGTCGGCGAGATCGTGGACGGCCGCCGCAAGGCCGAGCTGCTGCGTCTGCTGTGTCAGGTTGAAAATATCAACATCGCTCAGTCGATCGCCGTCGGCGACGGAGCCAATGACCTTCCGATGCTCGACCTGGCCGGGTTGGGCATCGCGTTCCACGCCAAGCCCAAGGTGAAAGCTACGGCCAGCCAGTCGATATCGACGATCGGTCTGGACGGCGTACTCTATTTCCTCGGTCTGAAAGATTCCTGGATCGAATAAACCGCGATGCTGCGCCTTTCCCTTCTTCTTCGCCCTGCTCGCCGCCGGATGTTACGACGATGCCGGGGTTCCGGCTCCGAAGAACGATCCGCTTCCGGAGGCGAACCTCTCCCTGCCGGACCTCTCGCGCGCGGGATACGCCCGTGCGTATCGTCCAGGACATCGTAGTCGCGGGCGGGTCACTACGTCCGACGAAGCGGGGAACTTCTTCCGCTCGGTCGTGTTGCAGGAAGACGGAACGGGCGTGGAGCTGATGGCCGGCCTGGACGACCTGTTTCGGGTCTATCCTCCGGGATGCCGCATCGCGGTGCGTCTTCAGGGGCTAGCTATGTGCCGTCGCTTCGGTGGTGCAGATCGGTACGATGCCTGCGGCGGGAGATTATGCCGTGGAAGCCATCGGTGTCCGTGCCCTGCTCGACCGGTACGTCGCTTGCGAAACCGTCGATGTTCTCCGTCCGTTCCCGGATCGTCGCTTTCGACGAACTTGCGCCGACATGCGGCTGCCTGGTGCAGATCGAGGATCTGACGCCGCTTCCGTCGGAAGAGGATCCGACGGATTGGAAATGGGAAGGTTATCGGCTGTTCGAGGACCGGGCCGGAAACAGGATCGCCACCTATACGAGCACCTATGCCCGGTATGCGGCTTCGGAAATTCGAAGGGGCCGGTTACGCTGGTCGGCGTTTTGCAGTACGGCAATGCCGGGTCGATCGGAAAATCCTATATGATTAAAATGCGCGATGAGAACGATTGTTTTCGGTAGCCTGCTGCTCTTCGTGCTGCAAGCCTGCGGCAATGCTTCGTCACCGGAGTACGAATCCGGTGACGGGACTGCGCGGCGTGTTTCTATTGCGTATCTGAAATCGCTGTGCCGGGGCGTTCTGCATCCCGTTACCGAGGATCTGTGGATCGAAGGCTGTGTCGTGGGCAACGATCTGTACGGCGAATTTCCCGATGCGCTCGTCGTGGAGGATGAAAGCGGCGGAATCGAAGTATTGATCGACGCGAAGCGGCTCTATCGGACTTTCGATGCCGGAAGTACGGTGCGCGTTTATTGCAACGGGCTGGCTCTGGGTGATTACGGGGGCAAGGTACAGTTGGGATTTCCGCCCACCGCAGAATATATTCTGGACCGTATTTCGGCGGAGTCGCTCGGGCGTCACGTGCGTCGCATCGGGGACGGGTCGGTCGATTTCGTGCCTCGGGAACTCACCTTCGGGGAGGTGGCTGCAAGCCGTATCGCCACTTACGTACGATTCCGCAGGGTCCGGTTCGCGCACGAAGAGGTCGGTCTGCCCTTCTGCCTGCGGGATTCGGAAACCGGCCGATTGCTGGCTACCGACCGCCATTTGGTCGATGAGCGGAACGATACGCTGATCGTCCGATTCGCAGCTTCCTGCACGTATGCCGAGGAGCCGGCCCCGGCTGGAACGGAACGGTCAGCGGTGTGCTCGACTATTTCAACGGCAATTATATGTTGCGAATTACCAATCGTCTGATGGAATTCCCTTGATTTCCGCGTTTCGATGCGAGGGTTTGCGACGCACCCGATAGAGTTTATGCCTAAATTGTTGCTCATACTCCGTTTTTATCGCTCGGCGATGCTGTTTTTCTGCGGGCCGTGAGCGTGGCGTTGGCCTGGCTCGTGACCGGATACGGTCCGTCGGTCGTGCCGTTGTGCCTTGCGGGGAAAATGGTCATCTATCCGGTCTATCTGTATGTTTGGATCATACCGCGTTATAACGATGAGTTCGACTATTACCGCAATCTGGGGTTCGACGACGTATGCTGTTGGGTGCGAGTTGCGGCATAGACTTGCTGGCGTGTTATATGCTGCTGATATTCGTATCCCTCGTACTGTATGAACCCTCTGAAAACATATTCTCGAAATAGATTCGGTCGAGTTGTCGTTCGGTGGTCGGGTGATTCTTTCGAGTGTATATCTTGCCGTCGAAACCGGCGGAGCAACGGCATTGCTGGGACGCAATGGCAGTGGAAAAGCTGCCTGATGAAGATACTCTGCGGAGCGTTGCGCCCCGGATTCCGATCGATGCGCATCGACGGCAAATGGTACGATCGTTTCGGAAGCAGCCAGGTGCGTTATCTTCCGCAGCAGGGTTTACCCCGGGTGGCTGACTGTGGAGGCGGTTTTGCGGGACTTCGGTCTGGAGTGGGATGACCTGACGGTCTGGTTTCCGATATTCGGGAAGTTGCGGAAGGCGAAAATCCGAACCCTTTCCGGCGGGGAGCGGCGTATTTTGGAGTGTTTCGTTATTCTGCGCAGCCGGAGCCTTTCGCAGTGCTCGACGAACCTTTTCACAAGTCGCGCCATTGCATGTTGTAACTTTGAAAGCTTTGATTCGGGCGGAAAACAAAATAAAGGCATCCTGCTTACCGATCACATGTATCGCCATGTGACCGACGTAGCGGACCGGCTCTATGTGTTGGCAAACGGACAGACCTATCTGACACAAGGTGACGAAGACCTTGTGCGTTACGGTTATTTGAACCATTTGTAGTATTGACGGAAGGCTTTCTGCTGCCGGAGTTTTCGATAAACCGGCCTTGTTCTCGGTTTCCGACCGTATTTTGACCGGATTCTGTTGCGGGCGTGTCCAAATAAATTTGGCACTCCTCCCGGCTTGCACTATCTTTGCAGCAATAAATTCCAGTTCGGAGAAGGTCGTGTCGCGTATCGCCGCCGGCCGAAAATTTCCGCACCTTAAATAACAAGACTTATGGCAGGATCGAACTTTGTAGATTACGTGAAAATATTCGCCCGTTCCGGACATGGCGGCAGCGTGTCGGCGCATTTCCGCCGCGAGAAATTCGTCGAATTCGGCGGACCGGACGGCGGTGACGGCGGTCGCGGAGGACATATTATCCTGCGCGGCGACAGCCAGTATTGACGCTGATCCACCTCAAGTACCAGCGTCACCAGTTCGCGGAGGACGGCGAAGGCGGTTCCGGAGCCCGCCCTCGGGTAAGAACGGTAAGGACATCGTCATTCCCGTACCGTTGGGAACGGTCGCCAGACGGGTGCTTGAGGACGGTACGACGGAATATGCCGGAGAGGTGACCGCCGACGGCGAAGAGCTCGTCCTGCTCAAGGGCGGCCGGGCGGACTGGGAAACTGGCATTTCAAGACCTCGACCAACCAGGCTCCGCGTTACGCGCAGCCTGGCGAGGATCGTCAGGAGAGAACTTTCATTCTCGAACTGAAGGTGTTGGCTGACGTGGGATTGGTGGGTTCCCGAACGCGGGCAAAAGCACGCTCCTTTCGGTCGTTTCCGCTGCAAAGCCCAAGATCGCCAACTATGCCTTCACGACGCTCGAACCCAACCTGGGTATCGTCGAGTGCCGCGATCACCATTCGTTCGTCATGGCCGATATACCGGGCATCATCGAAGGAGCTCACGAAGGCAAGGGATTGGGAACCCGTTTCCTGCGCCATATCGAACGCAATTCGGTGCTCCTCTTTATGATTCCTGCCGACAGCGACGACATCCGCAAGGATTACGCGGTCCTGTTGGGCGAATTGACCCAGTATAATCCGGAATTGCTCGACAAGGAGCGCCTGCTGGCCATCACCAAATGCGATATGCTCGACGAGGACCTGATCGAAGAGATGAAAAGCCATCTGCCCGAGGGGTTCCTTCGGTCTTCATTTCCTCGATATCGGGTATGAACATTCCCCGGCTCAAGGATATGCTCTGGGAGGCGTTGCAAAAATAAGATAAAGTATAAAAGCCCGCTTGGGGACATATAATTATACAAGCCTCGTATTCCGAAAAGAATACGAGGCTTTGTCTTCGGTCCGAAACGACGGGGACCAGAGTGTCGGAAGCGCGGCTATCGCCGGATTTTCCGACTGTATCGTTTGCGGGGTCGGCTTTACAGGGCCAGCGGTTCGTATTTCAGTCCCCAGGCATCCGCTACTTGTTTGTAAACGACCTTTCCTTCGACGACGTTCAATCCTAACTCCAGTTCGTGATTCTCCTTGCAGGCGCGACGCCAACCCTTGTCCGCCAGTTGGATGGCGTACGGCAGCGTTGCGTTCGTAAGTCCGAGCGTCGAGGTGTAGGGCACCGCACCGGGGATGTTGGCGACACAGTAGTGCAGAATGCCATCGACGAAGTAGGTCGGCTCCTCATGGGTCGTCGGCCGCGAGGTTTCGAAGCAGCCGCCCTGATCGATGGCCACATCGACCAGAACCGATCCAGGCTCCATATCCTTAAGCATGTCGCGCGTCACGAGCTTCGGAGCCTTGGCGCCCGGAATCAGCACCGAGCCGACGACCAGATCGGCATGCTTGAGCTCCTCGCGGATGTTGTATTCCGACGACATAAGCGTTTTACGTTTTGGGCATCACGTCCGTCAGGTAGGCCAGACGCTTGAGGGAGATGTCGCAGATCGTCACGTCGGCACCCAGGCCGGCCGCCATACGTGCCGCCGCCGTGCCTACGACACCGGCTCCGATCACGAAGACCTTGGCGGGTTTCACGCCCGGAACGCCGCCCAGCAGCTTCCCTTTTCCGCCGTGCGGTTTTCGAGGAAGTAACAACCCTCCTGCGTCGCCATACGCCCTGCGACTTCCGACATGGGAATCAGCAGAGGCAGCGAACGGTCGGATGCTTCGACGGTTTCGTAAGCGCAGCAGATCGCACCACTTTCGACCATTGCCCGGGTCAGCGGTTCGCTGCTGGCGAAGTGAAAATAGGTGAATACCAGTTGTCCTTGGCGGATGAGTTTGTATTCAGGCTCTATCGGCTCCTTGACCTTGATGATCATTTCGGCTTTGGCATAGACCTCTTCGATGGTAGGCAGCAGTTCGGCGCCTGCGGCGACGTAGTCTTTGTCCGGGAATCCGCTGTTTGCACCGGCAGTCGCCTGCACATACACTTTATGCCCACGTTTGGTAAGCTCTTTGGCTCCGGACGGGGTGAGCGAAACCCGGTTTTCGTTGTTTTTAATCTCTTTTGGAATACCGATAATCATAAGTCGAGTCGTTTTTAAATTTTTCGGACTCAATTTATGGAAAATCCGTTGAATTGCCAAATTATTCCCGAAAAAATCGAACCGATATTAAAATTTGTAAGATATGGAGGCGTAAAAGGTCCGGGGATACGCATACAGATAACGGGTGTCCAGCGGTCGGTAAACATACGTGTCTGCGGTCCGGATACGGCGTACGCGGGGAGATTCGTAGCCGCTGAAGAGTTGGTCCCTGTCGTTGAGAAGGTTGCGTACCGAGAGCATCAGAGTCAGACGCGAGGCGTTGAAATAAAACGATTTGAAAAGCGTGACATTCAACGTAAACGCATCCCCGAGCCGTTCCTGGCGGGTAAACAGTTCGAAGGCTTCCGGCGATTCGGCCAGTTGCCGGGCGATGCGCGACGTGCGTCGCACCAGCGACGGTTCGACGAACCGATTCCGGTCCATGCGGCCTCCGCCTGTACGCCCCAGCCTTTCGGACCGTAATAGTTGAGTCCCGCGAAACCCGTCAGTTGGCGTGTTGCCGACCGAACAGTCGCCCATGTAGCTCGCGGCGTTGCGGTCCAGCACCTCGTTGTTCGCGTCGGCATAGACCGTGACGACGGGATTGTCCGCATAGCGGTAACGTCCGGCGCTGGCTGCCAGCGTGAGGTTCCAGCGGTATGCCAGCCGGATCAGGGCGGTCGCTTCCGCGCCGTAGCGAAGCGTTCCGATGCCGGCGGCCGCCATGTCGCTGTATGTTGCGTAGAAATCGTCGTAGTAGTGCCGCACCTGCATGCCGTCCGCAGTGCGGACGACGAAGAGCGTCGCCCGAAAGCGCACATTGCGCCCGGACCAGGTGTAGTTCAGTTCAGCTCCGTACCGTTTCTCCTCGGTCGGATCCTCCACCGGTCGGTTGTTGTATTCGAGGTTCAGGAAAAGGTCGTCTCCGTCGGGTGTCCGCGATGAGGCGTAAACCGTCATTTCCAGATGATGCCGTACCGAGAAGGAGTAGCCTGCCGAGGCGCGAAACAGGTAGGGCGCGAAATGCAGCGCCCGCGATTTCCCGAAGGATTTATTGCCGGCGAAAAGCTCTTTTCGTAGTGTCCCCGGCGGAATACGGAGCTGGTTCCGACCTCGGCTGCGATAAAAGCCCGCAGGCGGTCGGCACGGTATTCGAGTGAACCTCCGGCGCCGATTTCATTACGCCGCAAGTCGTAGTCGTAGCCGAAGCGATCGCCCTCGCGGATGATCCGGTCGGGATGACGCAGGTCGTTCTGGAGCTTGTTGCCATAGACGCCGTCGTCGATCAGGTAATAGTCGCGATCGACGAAATAATTGCGTCCCATCAAATCCCTCATCTGTTTATAGAACCGGGAGTCCATCCGGGCCGCTCGGATGCCGTAGCGTACCGTCAGTCGTTCGTTGATTCGGGTAACGCCTTCCGCGAGGAGTTGGATATTGGCGATGCGCTCTACACGGTCCTCCATGAGATAGGTCGCGCTGCCGTCCTTGCTGTTTCTGTTTTGCCGGTAAAATTCGTCCCAGCCGATTTGGGTGTAGCGGACATCGTTCGCCCGCCAGATATTTTCCATTTCGAGCCGGGTTACGGGTCCGTCTGGTAGCCGGGCATCCAGCGGTAGTAGTCCGGCATCGGGCTCGGAGCGTCGTACCATGCCAGCGAACTGTAACGCCTGATGCCCGTTTCCGCCGTGAAGGTCGCTGCGAGCGAAGTCGCATCCGTCAGGCGGACCCGGTATGCGGCTGCGGCCAGAGGAACCGCTTCGCGTCGGATGCGCCCGCTGCGCACTTTTCCGTCCTGATAGCCCCACGAAGGGTTGTAGAGGGATTTCCCGTCAGGTCGAAGGCTTCCCGTGTCGATGAGGTGCGCAGACTTCGCATCGAAACCGGTACGACGGTCAGCAACGAGAAGAGGTGCCTGTCCCCGAATCTTTTGGATAGAAGTATCGCTGCATTCAGCGAATTGCTGAATACGCCGTCGGCATAAAGGTCCCGTCCCGTACGGCCCTGTACGGTCGCTGCAAGGTCCCAGTTCCGGCCGAGGTTTTCGGCGACGGTCAGGCGGAGCCCCATCAGGTAGTTGCGGCCGGAGAATTGAGTGCCGCATTGCGCTCCGGGAGCAGCGGCTCTTCGGAGGTTCGGTATTCGGCGTCCAGAGTCGTCGGTAAATGCCATCCGTTCATCGGCTCTTCGTACTTTTGGGGTACAAGGCATTCATCGACGGAATGTAGCGCGACGGCAGCCGGATGCCGTTCAGCGACATCCGGTCGGGCCGGTACGGTTCTCCGCGGCGGTTGTAGGCCACGAATGAGAATTTGAAGTCCGTGGCGTCCCGGAACAGGTCGCCCGTACTTTGAATCGCCCGGTAAAAGAGCGACGAATCGGTGTCGATCATCGGGCTGTAAGGCTCTTCGTAACCGTTCTGAAAGGGATAATACTCTTCGTCCCGCAGATTGTCTTCCGGGGTTTGGGCCCGGAGCGGGAAACAACCGATCAGGCCGATGACAACGAAGAGTAAATATCTCATTTGGGTCATGGTATGATACAAATATACCCAAATAATAAAAAATCGGACGCTTGGGTCCGATTTATCTTCAATTCCGTCCGAGATATGGCTCCCGTTTTGATTCCGATCCCCCCTGTATCCCTGACGAAATGGCGGATTCCGGCGAGCGCCCCTGCGATATGGCACGCCGCGACCTGACGTTCCATAAAGAGGATGATACGAAGGCTCTACCTTCATTTCGCATCATAGCGATCGAGCGAAGGCCGCTTTATCCGGGGTGATTATACATTCGGAGTGCATCGCTGCATTCCCGGCAAGACGTTTCTGTATTTTGGTTTATGCTTAATTCTGCAGACTTCATTCCATGGGGTGCAATGCAGCAGAAATGCCGTCGTAGGCCCTGGAGCGGCCTGAAACGGAGTTTGATAAAGAGCGCCGACTTGTTGGAAAATAACGACGCCGTCTTTCAATGATTGCGCAGATGGGATCCTCCTTCTTGGCCGTTCGCTTGAAACGAAATATGGAAATTTTTTCGAAGTCCGCTTTTGGACCGATTTATATAATAGACTGCCGGGTTACGGCTTATGCAGTGTCAGGGCCTCAAACGAGTGATCGGCATAGACCAAAATAACGCGCACGACGGATTCCGGTCATTGCCGGCGAGGGTTTGAAGAACCGTATCGGTTTGCTTCGACAGCTCGTTGTCGTTCTCGGCCGTTTGTGTCGATGGAGCGACCGAACCGGCGGTGTTCGATCTCTGTTCCGGCTCCGTCCCGAACAGTCCGGTGTCAGTCCGACCATTTCCAGCGTCTGTTCCGTTCGTTGAAGAGGAACTTTTCGGATTGCCGGTTCGATACATCTGTTCGAGTCGAGCAGCAACCAGTCCGATTGACGCGCGGAAACCTCCGGAGAATCTTCTGCAGCAAATCGAATCCCGGTTTGTTCCGTCCGGCGAGAATGTGGAGATTCCCGAAGGCTGGATTCCGAGGATCTCGGCCATCCGGCTGGAGGTTAAACCTTCGCTTTTCATCAATTGTTGCAATTTCTCCTTCATTTCCGGTATTTTTTACAAAAATAAATATTTTTCTTTGTAAAACAACTATTTTGTACGATTGTAAAATGTTAATTGTTGTCGATAATGTTTACAAATGTAATTATTCGAATATGGTTAAATATCTTCGAATCTTGTGTGTGAATTATTTGTATATATAATTTTATGTAATTTATTGATTATAAGTATATAATGCTTTTATATTTTTATGAAATTCGATGTGGACTGCAAAACGGCTCTAAATACGGTTGGATTCTTCTTGTTTTATTTAGTTAGTTGTCATAAATATATGGTTTATAGTATATTTATATTGATAATTCAATATTTTGATTCTAATAATGCAGGGGATTTTTGACTGTTGCGAGGGTTTGCTTAGTATTTTACATTTGTTGAATATCAACAGCATGTTTACAGAGTGTGTATTTACAAATGGATAAAATTAGGCAAGTTTAAGAAGAAAGATGTGATTACATTTGTAACATACTACCCTATTTTGCTGGATTTTGCAATAATTTCGGGATATTGAAATTCGCTCTCCGTCGTTTTTTTAACATTATTTTCCTTTTGATTATATTATGTTAAAAAATAAGGCCGGATAGTGTAATCAATACACTACCCGGCTGGTAATTAATGGTTTGTATGTTCTGCCGTATGTCCTATTCCCGAATCATTCTGGCTGTTTCTTCGAACTCTTCCGGAGTGAATTTGGGCTTGACTTTGCGGAAATCAACGTCGTATTCGTTTTCCATCGGGATCAGGTGAATGTGCGCATGGGGAACTTCGAGGCCGAAAACCACTACTGCCACTCTTTGCAAGCGATTTTCGCCTGGATTTTTCGCCACCCTTTGGCGAAGACGATCATCCCTTGCAGGGTTTCGTCGTCCAGGTCGAAAATATAATCGATCTCTTTCTTGGGGACGACCAGCGTATGACCTTTCTCGAGGGGATTGATGTCGAGGAATGCCAGAAAATTTTCATCCTCCGCCACCTTGTAGCTCGATTTCGCCGTTGATGATGCGAGTGAATATGGATGCCATATGAAAATATGTTTATTGATTGCGTCGTTGCTTGTTGTGGCTTATCGCCTCTTTGAGGTCCCGTAATAAGCGAAGGGAGTTTTAATTTAATTCGGAGAGAAGAATCCTTCTCATCCTTCTATTTTGCATCGTGTCGGCTTCCGAAAAATACGGGAATCGATGCCGATGAGCGTATGTGCCTGTCTTTGGCTACTCCTCCTTGAATTTTGGAGCCATTATCTCCGAATAAAGGACTGCTTTTCGCACGTCGAATTCTTCGGCGATACCGGGGCTATGAGGTTGCTGTTCGGCGTCCGCTCGGGATATGCCGATCTGGTTGCGTAACGGAGATTCCGCTTTTCAGTTTTGGGGACTTGCCGGCCGTTTTCGGAATCCGGACACCGGGCGGATGTGTCCGCCTCCGCCTGACGGACGGGCTGTGCCGCCGATGCGGAGCGCAACTCTTTCTTTGCATCTCCTTGAACTTCTTGACCAGCGGGACGATCGTGACTATGACGATCAACAGTGCGCTCCACAGTATTTGGATGATATCTTTGTCCATAGTGCCGATGGTTTAATCCTGATTACGTTTTACGGTGTCTATGCCCTTTATCTTGCGGATTTTGTCCATGATTGCATGCAGGCCCTCCGCATCCTTGACATAAAGGCTGATCGTGCCCTCGAAAATGTTGTCGTGCGTCTGGATATTGATCTGCCGGATATTGATGCTGAAGTCCTCGCTGACCGTTTTTGCCAGGTCGAGCAGTATGCCGGTGCGGTCGATACCGCGCAGTTCGATGGTCGATAGGTACGACATGGCCTTGTGTTGCGACCATTTGATTTCGTCCTTGAGGATATTGCGTCCGAATTGAGCGGCCAGCCGGTCGAGCTCCTTGCAGTTGGATTTATGCACGATGATACGGTGCGACGCAGGGTCTTTATACCCTACCACGCTGTCTCCCGGAATCGGTTTGCAACATTCGGCCATGACGAATTGCGGTTCGCCTGCCGTTGCCGATTCTTCGGCTTTCGCGCTGTTCGGTTCCGGATTTTCGGCATCGTCGCCCTCCTCGTCCTCCTTTTGTTGATAAAAGCGTCCAGAACTTGAGTATCTTGCTGGTGGCATTGACTTTCAGGACCTTGTCCAAGTCTTTCAGATCGACGATCCCCGCCCCGATTTTGCTGTAAAGCTCCTCTTTGTTGTTGGATTCGTAAATCGGGACGATTTTGCGCAGCACACGACCGCTGAGCGGGTATTGAGTTGCTGCATTCGCTCCTCGAGCATCTTCATGCCCCGTTCGATGTTGTTTTGCCGCTCGCGTTTGAGAAAACTCTTGATCGCCTGCTTAGCTTTGGTCGTGGTGACGATGTCGAGCCATTCGGCTTTGGGGCGTGCGTTGTCGGCCGTGATGATCTCGATCTGGTCGCCGCTGTTGATCTGCGTGGTGATCGGTTCGAGTTTGTGGTTGATCTTGGCGCTGATGGCACTGTTTCCGATCTTCGAGTGTATGTCGTACGCGAAGTCCAGCGCAGTGGCTCCATACGGCATTTTCCGAGCTTCTCCTTTGGGTGTAAATACTGCTATTTCAGATGTGTATAGCGATAATTTGAAGTTATCCAGGAAGTCGACGGCGTTTTCCGTCGGACCATTCAGTGCATCGCGTATCTTTTGAGCCAGCGGTCGAGTTCGTCCTCGTTGTTCGACAGCGAGGCGTTTTGTATTTCCAATGAGCGGCGAATCCCTTTCGGCGATCTCCTCCATGCGTTGCGTGCGGATCTGCACCTCTACCCATACTCCGTCGGGACCCATAACAGTCGAGTGCAACGCTTCGTAGCCGTTGGCCTTCGGCATCGAAATCCAGTCGCGCAGGCGATCCGGTTTCGGCGTATAGATGCCGGTGATAGTCGAGAATATCTGCCAGCACTGTGTCTTTCCGAGGGGAACGGCAGCGGCTGGAAGACGATCCGGATGGCGAACAGGTCGTAAACCTCCTCGAAGGGAATCTGTTTGCGCTGCATCTTGCTCCAGATCGAGTAAAGGCTTTTGACACGTCCCGAAATTTCGAAGTTGATATGGTCCCGCTTGAGCGCTTCGATGATCGGGGCGTTGAATTTGCTGATGAAGGCTTCGCGCTGTTCTTCGGTCGCTTTGAGTTTTTCCGACAGCTCGGCATATTGTACCGGGAAGCGATATTTCATGCAGAGGTCTTCGAGTTCGCTCTTAATAGTGTACAGGCCGAGCCGATACGCCAGCGGTGCGAACAGGTAAAGCGTTTCGCCCGTGATCTTGATCTGCTTGTTCATCGGCATCGCCCCCAGCGTGCGCATGTTGTGCAGGCGGTCGGCGATCTTGATCAGGATCACCCGCACGTCGTCCGAAAGCGTGAGCAGGACTTTGCGGAAATACTCCGCCTGCTCCGAAGTATCGGCATTGAATACGCCCGACATCTTCGTAAGCCCATCGACCATCTTGGCGATCTTGGGCCCGAAGATGCGCTCCATATCTTCGACCGTGTACTCCGTATCCTCCACTACGTCGTGCAGCAGGGCGGCGACGACCGATTTGACGCCGAGCCCGTTTCGTCCACGACGATCTTGGCTACGGCGATGGGATGCAGCAGGTACGGCTCGCCCGAGCGACGACGCACTCCGCCATGCGCCTCTTTCGCCAGGAAAAGCGCGTTTGATGAACTCCCAGTCTTCGTCGTTTTACAGATTTTGGTGCACGACTGAAGCAGTTCCTCCCACTTCTCCTTGATTAATCGTTCGTCTTCCGGCGTAAAATCCATACCATCCAATGCTGTTTTAGGGTCCAACTACGAATTTCGACGGATTTCGTACCGACGATCTCGTTTTCTATCGTAAAATATCGTTTTCGCTTCGTTTCCGGGTGCCGTTTTATAACTGTCCCGGCTATACCGTGCGTCGCTGCCTGTATTTGTCCGAAGAGAAGACCGACCGGTCTTTTGGGCGTTTCCTGCCTTTGTTACAGGCCCCGGTCGGCTCTTCATTCGCTTTTTATGCTTTGCGGGCGGCAATCATCGCTTCGCGGACTTTGGCTTCGACTTCGTTGCGGAGCGCTTCATCGTTCTTGAGAAGCTCTTTCACGCTGTCGCGGCCCTGGCCGATTTTGCGGTCGCCGTAAGAGAACCACGAACCCGATTTCTTGATGATTCCGTAGTCCACACCCAGGTCGATGATTTCGCCGATCTTCGAGATGCCCTCGCCGAACATGATGTCGAATTCGGCCTTCTTGAACGGGGCGCCACCTTGTTTTGACCACTTTGACGCGGGTGCGGGTGCCGAGCTGTTCCTCGCCGTCCTTGATGACCGACACCCGGCGGATGTCGATGCGGACGCTGGCATAGAATTTCAGTGCATTACCGCCCGTCGTGGTTTCGGGGTTGCCGTACACTACGCCGATCTTGTCGCGCAACTGGTTGATGAAGATGCAGACCGTTTTGGTTTTGGAGATGCTCGAGGTGAGCTTGCGCAGTGCCTGCGACATCAGGCGGGCCTGCAATCCCATCTTGGCATCGCCCATCTCCCCTTCGATTTCCGCCTTGGGCGTCAGAGCCGCCACGGAGTCGATGACGATGATGTCGATGGCGCTCGAGCGGATCAGCGAGTCGGCGATTTCGAGCGCCTGTTCGCCGTTGTCCGGCTGCGAAATCAGCAGGTTATCGACATCCACGCCGAGTTGCTGGGCGTAGGAGCTGTCGAAAGCGTGTTCCGCGTCGATGAAAGCGGCGATACCGCCGGCCTTCTGGGCTTCGGCGATGGCGTGGATCGCCAGGGTCGTCTTGCCCGAGGATTCGGGACCGTAAATCTCGATGACGCGTCCTTTGGGGTAACCGCCTACGCCGAGCGCCATGTCCAGGGTGATCGAACCCGTGGGGATTACCTGTACGTCGGCGACCTCTGCGCTCGACATGCGCATGATCGAGCCTTTGCCGAAATCCTTCTCGATCTTCTCCATCACCGCGTTAAGTACCTTTAACTTGTCGGGATTTGCTTGTGTTTTCTCTGCCATATAGTCGAATTGTTTTTTTTTTCGTATTTCGTATCCGGTGTCCGGTGCGTAAACCCGGGATTTTCCCGCCTGCCGAACTTTGCTGTTCTGTCGTCGCTGCCCGGCGACCGACGGATCTTCCGACACTGTTCCTGAAAGTCGGAATCGCCGTTTCGCTCCGGGTGTTTTACACAACGGATTTATTTTTCAAAGTTACGAAATAAAATGCAATTATCGCCATTTCCGGCCGGATTTATGGCTGTTTGCGGATGTAATTCTGTGGTGTGAAGGGGAAATTTGCGGCTGCGTGTCGGGGTGGGTCGTATTTTGGGGAAACAGGGTCGTTCGTTGCCGACGGCCTGAAGAATCCGGGATTTTCGGAGGCGGAGGATATGGTCGGCGAATCGACTGCCTCCGGTGTGGTTCAATGTCCGGGTGCAACCGGATTGGAGAAGTGTATGCGTGCCGGTGTCGGGGATGGTTTTGTCCGGAGTGACAACAAGCGGAAGGCGACGGAGTTTGCGGGCTTGTATGGCATCGGAAATATCGAGTCGTCGGTAAGTTTTCGCAAATTTGTGATTCGGGAGGAGATGAAAAAGTCCCGGCGGGTTATGCCAGGACCAGTTTTCGAGCTCTTCCATCTGTCGCTGAAAAGCCTTGTCCGTTTCGATCTGGTTCGATACCGCCTTGCAGGAGTGCAACACCGTGGCGTGGTTGCGTCCTCCGATAGCCGAACCGATGGCGATCAGCGGGGATTTGGTGTGCTGCTTGGAGAGGTACATGGCGATCTGACGCGCCTGAGCCACTTCGCGGGTTCGTTCGGGCGAATTGAGGCGCTGGATGTCGATATGCAGGAAGTCGCAGACGACTTCGATGATGTGCTCGATTGTGATCTCTTTTTGGCATACCCGGACATAGACCTTCAGAATCTCCTTGACGAGCGACAGGAAACTTTCTTGCCCATATAGACGGTATTGGCTACCAGGGCCGACAGAGCGCCCTCGATTTCCCGGACGTTGGCGGAGATATTGTCCGCCAGGTAGCGGACGATTTCGTCCGTAAGCTGGAGGCCGAGTTTCTGAGCCTTGATTCTGATGATCTTGACTTTGGTGTCGTAGTCGGGCGTGTTGAGCTGGGCCGAGAGTCCCCATTTGAAACGCGTCAGCAGCCGCTGTTCGATGTCCTTCAGCTCCACGGGCGGTTTATCCGAGGTAAGGATCAACTGTTTGCCTGCCAGTTGCAAGTGGTTGAATATGTTGAAGAAGGCGTTCTGGGTGCCGGTTTTTCCCGTGAGCTCCTGGATGTCGTCGATAATCAATACGTCGATCATCTGGTAGAAATGGATGAAATCCGGAATTTCGCCGTTCTTGTAGGCGGTCTGGAATTGCGCCTGGAACTTGTTCATCGAGACGTAAAGCACCTGCAGTTCGGGGTGGCGCTGCCGCACTTCGTGGCCGATCGACTGCACAATGTGTGTCTTGCCCAGTCCGGAGTTACCGTATATATACAGCGGGTTGAAAGGCGTATGGCCCGGATCGACCGCGACGGCCATACCCGCCGAACGGGCCAGGCGGTTGCACTCCCCTTCGATGAAGGTTGCGAACGTGTAGTTCGGGTTGAGCTGCGGGTCGATGACGATCTTCTTGAGACCCGGAATGACGAACGGATTTTTTATATTTGCCGTGTTGGTCTGGGTGCTGAACTGCGAAATCGCCGTCGTATCGGCTTCTTTCGACACTGGCACGCTCTGTGCGTCGTTTTGGGAACGGCGTAGTGCAGGCGGATCTCCTGTCCGTAGAGCTGGGAGATGATCGGCCGCAGGAACGGAATGTAGTGCTTCTCGATCTGATAGACGTAGCTCATGTTGGGCACGCACAGACGAAGCGTCTTGCCGTCGAATTCGAGCGGCACGATGGGTTTGAACCACTTCACGAACTCCTCTTCGGTCGTTCGGGACTTGATCTGGTCCAAACAAGTTTGCCATTTTCGCAATATGTCTGTGCGGGAGCTAACATCGATGGAGGGTGTATCCGTTTTTGGTAGCACAAAGTTGTAAATAAATTTGTGAAAATGGAGCGGCAAAATGCTTGCAAAAGTCGATACTTTTACTATAGAAAAAAGGATGTGGCAGGCTCCTCTTTTTTAACTTGCTGATAGTGAATATTGGAAATAAAATATGTATATTTGCGTATAAAATTTTGGAGGATAACAGCTTTAAGCTATAAATAAAACCAATGTAGTTATGGAAAACGGATTAGAACAACAAGTGCTGGCGAAAGCCCAAAAATGGCTCGACGGCAATTATGATGCAGAGACTAAAAAACAGGTTAAATACCTGATGGATAATGATATGAAAGAACTTGTAGAGAGTTTTTACAAGGACCTCGAGTTCGGTACGGGCGGTCTTCGCGGGGTCATGGGAGTGGGCACCAATCGTATGAATATCTATACGGTAGGTGCTGCGACGCAGGGTCTTTCGAACTACCTGAAGCGCAATTTCGCGGGCGAGGAAATCCGGGTCGTCGTAGGGCACGACAGCCGCAACAATTCGCGGATGTTCGCCGAGCGTGTGGCCGACATCTTCGCCTCGAACGGATTCACCGTATTTCTGTTCGACGCGCTGCGTCCGACACCCGAGTTGAGCTTCGCGATCCGGGAGCTGAAATGTCAGTCGGGCGTGGTCGTCACGGCTTCGCACAACCCCAAAGAATACAACGGCTACAAAGCCTACTGGTCCGATGGATCGCAGGTTACGGCACCGCACGACAAGAACATCATCGACGAGGTGGAGAAAATCACCGAGGTCGATCAGGTGCTTACCGGCCGGAACCCGCAGAACATTCATGCTCTGGGCAAGGATTTCGACGAGTTATACCTTAATAAAATATACGAGTTGTCGCTTTCGTCCGAGAGCGTGAAACGTTTCCACGACATGAAGATCGTCTATTCGCCCATGCACGGTGCCGGCGTGCGGCTGGTTCCCGAGTCGCTCAAGCGCTTCGGCTTTACCAACGTGCAAATGGTTCCCGAGCAGGCGGTGATCGACGGTAATTTCCCGACGGTGGAATCTCCCAATCCGGAGGAGCGCAAGACGATGTCGATGGCTATCGACCTGGCGAAGAAGGTGAAGGCGGATCTGGTGTTGGCTACCGATCCCGATTCGGACCGTATCGGCGTGGCGCTGCCTGATGAAAACGGCGAATACGTGCTGTTGAACGGCAATCAGACATTGGTGCTGCTGATGACTTATCAACTGACCCGCTGGGCCGAGTTGGGCCGCCTGAACGGACACCAGTACGTGATCAAAACGATTGTTACGACCGAAATGGTGGATGCCGTAGCCGACTATTTCAAGGTGAAATGCTACGAATGTCTCACCGGTTTCAAATACATCGCCAAGATCATTCGCGGGCACGAAGGTACCGATATGCAGTACATCGGCGGCGGCGAGGAGAGCTTCGGCTACCTGGCCGGGGACTACGTCCGCGACAAGGACGGCGTGTCGGCCTGCTCGCTGGCGGCCGAGGCCGCAGCCTGGGTGCGCGATACGATGGGTATCTCGCTGTACGAGTGGCTCAAGCAGCTTTATGTCAAGTACGGATTTTACCAGGAAGGCCTCGTTTCGGTAGTCCGTACCGGTAAGGAGGGTGCCGAATTGATCCAGCGGATGATGGTCGATTACCGTGCCAATCCTCCGAAAGAGATTCTCGGCTCGCTCGTGGTGAAGATCAACGATATTCAGACTTTGAGTCGTTCGATGTCCGCACCGGAAAGAAGACGCATCTGGAGCAGGATAAGAGCAACGTACTTCAGTGGTATACCGAGGACGGCACCCGTGTCTGTGTCCGTCCGTCGGGTACGGAGCCCAAGATCAAGTTCTACTTCGGGGTGAAGGCTACCCTGCCGTCCGTCGCCGATTACGAAAAGGTACGGGCCGAACTGAACGACAAGATCGAACGGATCAAGAAGGAGCTGAAATTGGTGTAAAATATTCATATAATTTTATGGAATGCGGATATTTCCCGATTATAGGTTGGGATTTTCACCGGAATCAAAAGAGAGCCTTAAAAGGCTCTCTTTCGTTAAATTCAATAATTGTAATTACCCTACTACTTTTCGGATGCGTTCCAGCCCTTCGGCGAGCGTCTTGCGGGGCAGGCGATGTTGATGCGCAGGAACCCTTCTCCGGCGTACATTTCGCCTTCGTTGATCCATACGTGCCCCTCCTCCAGTAACTGCCGGGCTATTTCCGTCGTGGGGCGTTTCAACGTCCGACAATCCACCCACACCAGGTAGGTGGCCTCGAGCGGAGTGACCGGCAGAGCCGGCAGGTGCCGGGTGAAGAAGTCGCGCAGGTATTCGTAGTTCTCCACAGGTATTTTTCAGTTCGTCCAGCCATTCGCCGCCTTCGTTGTAAGCTGCGATCAGGGCTTCGACTGCAAAGGCATTCAGTGCGTGGAGTTCGTTATCGACGAGTTGCCGGTCGATTTTCCGGCGTATCTCGGGATCGGCGGCGATGATGTTGGCTGCTTGCAGACCGGCGATGTTGAAGGTCTTGCTCGGGGCGGTGCAGGTGACCGAATGCCGCAGAAACTCTTCGTTCAGCGAGGCGAACGGAATGTGGCGATGGCCGTCGAGCGTCAGGTCGCAGTGGATTTCGTCCGATATGACCGTTACCCCGTGCCGCAGGCAGATCTCCCCGAGGCGGGTAAGCTCTTCGGCGGTCCAGGCCCGGCCCGCCGGGTTGTGGGATTGCACAGGAAGATCAGCTTGGCCTGCGGGTCCGCCGCCTTGCGTTCCAGATCTTCGAAGTCCATGCGATAGGCGCCGTTCTCGTTGATGAGCGGATTGGCGAGCGGCTGACGGCCGGTACGCTCCAGCACGGCGAAGAAACAGTTGTAAACGGGCGTCTGAAGGATTACCTTGTCGCCCGGTTCGGTCAGGGCCTTCAGGATGACCGAAAGGGCGGGAATGACGCCCGTAGTCGGGAGGATCCACTCGTTTTCGATGCGGAATCCGTGTCGTTTGCCGAACCACCCTTTCACGGCTTCGAAATAGGCGTCGGGGACCTTCGTATAGCCGAAAACGCCGTGGCGGAGCCGTCGTTCCAGGGCGTCGAGTACGGGCGGGGCCGCGCGGAAATCCATGTCGGCTACCCACATAGGCAGCACCCGTTCGTCTGTGGCCAGATCCCATTTGACGGAGTTGGTACCCCGTCGCGGAATAATCTCATCGAAATCGTATTTCATAACTCTAAAGTATTTGATTACAGGTAACAGTTCCGTATTTTATCGCGGTATCGCCCCTTGTTCGGGGATTACGGGCTTTTCGTATCCGATCCCGCTTTTATCGGGCGGTTTGCCGGAAGATGGTTTGTCGGAAGGGCCGTATTTTGTCGATAATGACTTCCGTCGTACATAACCTGCCGGAACGATTCGGGAACGTAATCGCCCGGAATACCTATCAGGCAATTATTATGTTTTTCAATGTTCCAGCCATCGTCCGACGGTCGCTTATTCACAGCCTGTGTCCGCGTTTGTGATTCTCATCCTCTCCCGAACCCCTTCTCGGATAAGTTATTATCCCCGCTTTCGGGGTTTCGGTTCATAGCTTGGGATTGTTGCGGTGCCGCTCCTTGTCGCGGGCCGTTTTCTTGGCGAAGTTGGCTTCGAGGGCTTCGGTGAGGTTTACTCCCGTCTGTTTCGCCAGGCAGACCAATACCCACAGTACGTCGGCCATTTCGTCCGCCAGGTTCTCCTTTTCTCCCGCTTTGAAGGATTGATCGCCGTATTTGCGGGCCATGACGCGGGCCAGCTCCCCACCTCTTCGGTCAGGATGGCCATGTTGGTCAGTTCGCTGAAATAGCGGACACCGTATTCGCGGATCCATGTGTCCACCCGTTTTGTAATTCACTCAATTCCATATCGGTCGATTTTTCAAATTCGTCGTTACAGAGTCGTTTTTCGTTGTCTGCCGACTGTTTGCTTGTTACCGGAGTGCTTTTCCTCTCCAGCCCGCCCCGCCTTTATCGGCAGACGGCTGTCCTATTTTACCCGGATCAGATTCAATCCGTCCCGGATCGGGACGATCACGTTTTCCACCCGCTCGTCCTCCCGTATCATGCGGTTGAATTCCAGCAGCGCCTGCGTATGGCGGTCGTTGTGTGCTACCGGTTCCACGATCTTGCCCGACCAGAGGATGTTGTCTGCGATCAATATCGATCCGCTGTGCACCAACACTTTGCTTCCTCCGTCACCCATTAGCATCCGGTAGTAGTCTGGGTATTCGCGCTTGTCGCCGTCGATGAATACGAGGTCGAACGTATATCCGAGTGTCGGGACGATATCGAGTGCCGAACCGATATGCTGACGGATTTTTTGTCCGTGCGGGCTGCGGCGGAAAAACGAGGCGGCGAACTCCTCCAGCTCGTCGTCCACCTCCACCGTGTCGAGCACGCCATCCTCTTCCAGCCCGGCGGCCATGCAGAGTGCCGAATAACCCGTAAAGGTCCCTATTTCCAGGATGTTGCGGGCCGTAGCATCCGCACGAGCAGCTCCAGCAGCTTGCCTTGATATGCCCCGAGAGCATGCGCGGCTGTACGACCCGCAGATGCGTCTGGCGGTCGAGTTCGTGCAGAAGCTCTTCTTCCGGTGACGAAAGGTCGTGAACATATCGTTCGAGTGCATCCATATTAGTGTGTGTCCGATCGTTGAAAACCGTTATTTATAGATGAGGCGCGACGGTGAGGAAAAGACCGACGAAGCTACGGCGGTCAGGTCTTCGGCCGTGAGAGCCTGTATTTTGCGATAGACCTCCTCCATCGTATCGACCTCGCGGTGCGCCAGGAAACTTTTGCCCGCACCGAGCATGTAACCTTCGTTGCTCTCCATCGAGATCGCCAGCTGGGCGATGAACTGTTTCTTGGCCATCGAGAGCCGCCGGGCCGAGAGCGGCGTGTTGCGGAGCCGTCCCAGCTCTCCCTCGATCAGTTCGATGCAGTGATCCGTGTTGTCGTGGTCGCAGCTGAAATAGATGGCCACGATGCCGCTGTCGCTGTAAGGCGTGTAAGAGGCTTCGATGTTGTACGAAAGGCCGTTTTTCTCCCGCACCAGCACGTTCAGCATGGAGTTGGCCGAAGGGCCGCCGAGCAGATTGACGAGCAGTGCCAGCGGCAGCCGCTCCGCGTCGTTGATCCCTGCGCCCGAGCACCGATGATGCAGTGCGTCTGGTGCGTATGTTTGGCGACGGCCCGGGTGAACGGTTCGACGGCGGCGGGTTGCCGGCGCGAGAAATCCGTGCGGCACTTTTGATGTCGTTCAGGTAGCGGGCGACGGTCGTTTCGACGCTCTTGGCCGAGAGGTTGCCGATCGACGAGAAAACCATCTGGTCGGTGGTGTGCGTGCGTGTGACGAACTCCCGGATCGACTCTCCGCTGAAGCGTGCCAGGCTCGATTTCCGGCCTAAAATATTGTGTCCCAGTTCCGATCCAGCGAAGAGCATGTCTTCGAACGTGTCGTAGATCATGTCGGCCGGAGAGTCCTTGTAGGTGTTGATTTCGTCGTAGATGATCTCCTTCTCTTTTTCCAGCTCACGGTCGGGGAAAGTCGAATGGAAGGCGACGTCGGCGATCAGCTCCACGGCCTTCGAAAAGTCGCTTCGCAGGGTCGTGGCGTGGATCGTCGTATCCTCTTTGGTGGTGAAGGCGTTGAGCTCGCCGCCGAGATTTTCGAGCCGGCAGTTCACCTGGTAAGCCTTGCGGTGCTCCGTACCCTTGAACAGGGCGTGTTCGGTGAAATGGGCCAGTCCGAACTGGTGTTTCAGCTCGTCGCGGCTTCCGGCGTTCACCAGCAGGGCGCAGTGCGTGACGTTGCCTTTGATCCGACGGTGAATGCCCCGGATGCCGTTGGGGAGCGTATAGGTGGTAAATTCCATCGTTGTCTTATTCGTTTTCGCGGAGCGCCAGGTAGCGACCCGTGTAACTCTCCTTACATCCGGCCAGCCCGTCCGGAGTACCTTCGAAGACGATGCTGCCGCCCCGGTCGCCCGCTTCGGGGCCGAGATCCACGACCCAGTCGGCGCACTTGATAACGTCCATGTTGTGTTCGACGATCACGATCGTGTGGCCCCGGGCGATCAGGGCGTTGAAGGCGTCGAGCAGCTTGTTGATGTCGTGGAAATGCAGTCCCGTCGTGGGTTCGTCGAAGATGAACATCACGTTGCCTTCGGTGCTCTCCTTCGACAGGAACGAAGCGAGCTTTACGCGCTGGCTCTCGCCGCCCGAGAGCGTCGAGGAGGACTGTCCGAGTCTGATATACCCCAGCCCGACCTCCTGCAGGGGCGGAGCCGTTCGATGATCCGTTTGCAGGTGGCGTTTTCTTATCATCGCCGAAGAAGGCGATCGCGTCGTCCACCGTCATCTCCAGTATGTCGTAGATCGATTTCGCGGTAGCGGACTTCGAGAATCTCATCTTTGAAGCGCTTGCCGCCGCAGGCTTCGCACACGAGCTCCACGTCGGCCATGAACTGCATGCCGACCTTGATGAATCCCTCGCCCTGACACTCCTCGCAACGGCCGCCGGCGATGTTGAACGAGAAGTGCGAGGGGTTGAATCCCGACCGTTGGGCGTAGGGCTGGTCGGCGTAGAGTTTGCGGATTTCGTCGTAGGCCTTGATGTAGGTCACGGGTTCGACCGCGAGGATTTGCCGATCGGGTTCTGATCGACCATTTCGACCGAACGAAGCGTCGAAAGATCGCCTTCGATGGCGTCGAAATCGCCCGGTTTGAGCCCTGTGTCGAACAGCAGGCGCCGCAATGCGGGATAGAGGATGCCTTTGGCCAGCGACGATTTGCCGCTGCCGCTTACGCCCGTGATGCAGGTCATCACCCCGAGCGGGATCCGCACGTCGATATTCTTCAGGTTGTTCTGCCGGGCACCTTTCACGGTGATCCACGCTGCCGGCTGCGCCGCGAGGTGGGTACCGCGATTTTGCAGCGTCCCGTAAGGTAGTCGGCCGTCTGGCTTTTCTTTCAATAAGGCTTTCAGCGGTCCGCTGAAGACGACCTCTCCGCCGTTGTAGCCCGCCTCCGGGCCGATATCGACGATCCAGTCGGCAGCACGGATCACCTCCTCTTCGTGTTCGACGACGATCACCGTGTTGCCGATGTCGCGCAATTGTTCGAGCACACCGACCAGACGGTTCGTGTCGCGCGGATGCAGGCCGATCGAGGGTTCGTCGAGGATGTAGAGCGAGCCGGTGAGCTTGCTGCCCAGCGAGGTCGAGAGGTTGATGCTGGCTCTCGCCGCCCGAAAGCGTCGAGGAGAGCCGGTCGAGGGTCAGGTAGCCCAGCCCCACGTCCATGAGGTATTGCAGGCGGTTGCGTATCTCGGTGAGGATGCGGGCGGCGGTTTCGTGTCGTGAGCGTCCAGCTCGAGCGAGGCGAAGAAATCGGCGAGCGTCTCCACCGGCATCACGACCAGGTCGGCGATGGTTTTGCCGCCGATTTTGACGTAAAGGGCCTCTTTGCGCAGGCGCGAGCCGCCGCAGTCGGGACAGACGGTTTTGCCCGTGTAGCGGGCTTTCATCACCGGAACTGGATCTTGCGCCGCTCGCTGTCGATGTAGGCGAAGAAGTCGTTCAAGCCGTGAAAATACTCGTTGCCGCACCACAGGAGCCGTTTCTGTTCGGCCGTAAGTTGGTAGAACGGCGTATGGATCGGGAAATCGAACTTATAGGCATTGGCTACGAGCTGGTCTTTCCACGCCCGCATGGTCTCCGCGCCAGCAGGCCACGGCGTCCTCGTAGATGGTTTTGCGTTTGTCGGGAATCACCAGGTCCTCGTCGATGCCGATGATCTTGCCGTAACCTTCGCACGTCGGGCAGGCGCCCAGCGGGTTGTTGAAGCTGAACAGATGTTCGGTCGGAGGCTCGAATTCGATGCCGTCGGCCTCGAAACGGGCCGAGAACTCTTTGACGCCTTCGGGCGTGACGATTCGGCAAACCCGTTTCCATAGGAGAAAGCACGGGCTACGGAATCCCGCAGGCGGGTCGGCAGGTCGCCGTCCTGCGAAACTTTGGCACGATCGACTACGATCGAGATATCTTCGGCACGGGTGTTTTCGTCCACGCGGGGCAGGAAATCCTCGATCGGCAGAGTCTCTCCCGCCGCATGTACACGCAGGATGCCTTCGCCCAGCACCAGGGTCAGTTTTCGATGACGCCCTGCCCTTCGCGCAGTTGCAGCGGCGCTGCGACGGCCACGCGGCTGCCTTCGGGCAGGGAGAGGATATATTGCGCCACGTCGTCCTCGGTGTAGCACTTGACCTCCTGTCCCGATACGGGCGAGAAGGTGTGTCCGATACGGGCGTAGAGAAGTTTAAGGTAGTCGTACAGTTCGGTCGTGGTGCCGACCGTCGAACGCGGATTGCGGGTATTGACCTTCTGTTCGATGGCGATGGCCGGAGCGATACCCGTAATGACATCCACATCGGGCTTGTTGATCTTGCCCAGGAATTGTCGGGCATAGGCCGAGAGGCTCTCCACGTAGCGGCGCTGCCCTTCGGCGAAGATCGTGTCGAAGGCGAGGGTCGATTTGCCGGAACCCGAAAGTCCCGTGATGACGACCAGTCGGTTGTGCGGAATTTCGACCTCGATGTTTTGAGGTTGTGCACCCGTGCACCTTTTATATAAATGGACTTTTGTTCTTTTGTCATGTTTTTACGTGGATCCGGTCCCTGCGCCGTGCGTGTTCCGGGCCGGACCGATATTATTTCATTTCGAGGGTCACGCCCCCGATCTTTCCAGTTTGCCGATCATACCTCCTGCGAGACTTTGCCGGATCGCCAGTGTCATCCGGCAGAGGTTGTCGAACTGCTGCGTCAGCACCCGGGGCTGTTCTTCCTTGACCACGCGCATCACGTCGTTCATCGCCAGGTACGAAAATTCCACCTCCACGACGGTATCGACCGTCCGCTCCACGATTTCGGCCGCTCGGATCGCTTCGGCCGCCGACTCCTTGTAGGCACCGATCAGGCCCGATACTCCGAGTTTCGTACCGCCGAAATAACGCACCACGACGATTAGGCAGTTGACCAGTTCGTTGGACAGAAGCTGACCGAGGATCGGCTTGCCCGCCGTGCCCGAAGGCTCTCCGTCGTCGTTGGTGCGGAACGTTTCGCCGTGCGGACCCAGCCGCCACGCGTAACAGTGGTGCGTCGCGTCGAAATATTTCTTGCGCAGCGCATCGAGCAGCGTGCGAATCTCCTCCTCGCTTTCGACCGGATAGGCATAAGCGAGGAACTTGCTGCTTTCTCTTTGTAGATGGCTTCCGCAGGCCCGGCAAGCGTATGATAACTGTCCGAGGTCACGACTACCCTTGTTTTATTTGACTTTGGTGAACATCCTGTTCCAGCGGATGTTCGCGGGGAAGCTCTTTTCGGGATCCAGCGACAGCCAGATGAAGGAGGCTTTGCCGACGATGTGGTCTTCGGGAACGAATCCCCAGAAGCGGGAGTCCGCCGAATTGTGGCGGTTGTCGCCCATCATCCAGTAATAGTTCATCCGGAAAGTATAGGTGTCGGTCTGTTCGCCGTTGATGCAGATCTTCCCTTCTTCGTCCACACGCCGGTCGTTGCCTTCGTACGTTTCGATAATCCGCCGGTACAGGGGCAGGTTGTCGGCCGTCAGCGCAACGGCCGTTCCCGCTTGGGGAATCCAGATCGGGCCATAGTTGTCCTGATTCCACGCATAGCGGCGATCCTGCGGAAAGACATCGAAATTGGGACTGCGGGCGATGTATTTCTGTACGGAAGCGACGTTGTCCAGCCTCTCCAGTTCTGCGGCGTTTTCGTCGGTGAGCGCCATGTAGTAGAGCGTGCCCTTGTTGCTCCATTCGGTGATACCCAGATTGTCGAGTGCGTATTGGGTGATCGGCGAGGTGGTTTCCACCAGATACATGAACTGTTTTCCGGCGACGGGCTCCTGCGGCTTCCCATTGACGTAAACCGCCGTTTCCTCGATTCGTATCGAATCCCCGGGAGGCCGATGCAGCGTTTGATGTAGTTTTCACGCTTGTCCACCGGGCGCGTGATGACCGTGTATTCCTGCATCAGCCGTTCGCGGCCGGCCTGATGTCCGAAAGTTTGCTGATATTGCCGCAGTACGTCGTAGTACGAAACGTCCTGTCGTTCGAGCAGCACCGTATCGCCTGCCGGAAAGTTGAATACCACTACGTCGTTGCGCTCGATTCGGCCCAGTCCCTTGAGGCGGTGATAAGGCCATTTGACGCTTTCGGAGAACGATTTTTGGTTTTCGAAAAGGCATCGTATGGTGTACGAACGGAAATGCCACCGGGGTATTGGGCATCTGGGGACCGTAGGCTACCTTGCTGACGTAGAGATAGTCCCCGACCAGCAGCGATTTCTCCATCGACGACGAGGGAATCACGTACATCTGAAAGAAGAAGATGTGTACCAGCGACGCTACGACGGTGGCGAAAATGATCGCATTCACCCATTCGTAAACGGCTTTGTAACTTTTGCTTTTCTTGCACATCTCGGCGTTGTGCCGCCAGACGTACTTGTAGAAATAACGCGTGATATAAAGGTCGAAGATGACGATTTCGCCCAGCAGCAGCCACCAGTTGCCCGTCCAGAGGACGAACCAGAGGATGTATAAAATACTTGCCAGGGTGAATCCCACCCATTTGTTGCGGAAGAAAGCTTTGATTTTTCCCATGTTCTGTATCGTTTATTTCAGCAGGTCGTCCATCGTATAGACACCCTTTTGCCGCAGAGGAACTCCGCAGCGACGACGGCGCCCAGAGCCAGTGTCCGGCGGTTTTTGATCGTATGTTTGAGTTCGATCCGGTCGTCGTCCGATTCGTAAGTTACCGTGTGTACCCGGAACCGCTCCTTCGCGCAGGGAGGTGACGACGATTTGCGAGGGATCGTCGCTGGATTCGTTCACCCAGCCCGTCTTCCGCCCGATTTCGCTGATGATCCCTTCTGCCAGCGTGATGGCCGTGCCGCTCGGAGCATCCTTTTCTGTGTGTGGTGAATCTCTTCGATCCGTACGTCGTAGGCGTCGAAGCGCTCCATCATCCGGGCCAGCCTGCGGTTGAGGCGGAACATCAGGTTGACGCCCAGGCAGTAGTTCGAGGCGTAGAAGAGCGCACCGCCTTTTCCCGGCAATAGCTGCGCAACTCCTCCAGACGATTTGTCCAGCCCGTCGTGCCGCTGACGACCGGAATCCCTGCGTCGATGCACGCCCGGATGTTGCCGTAGGCCGCGTCGGGGTCGTGAACTCCAGTGCTACGTCGATGCCGGCCAGGTGTGCGGCATCCAGTTCCGATGCGTTCGCCTCGTCGATGACGGCGCCGATACGGTGTCCCCTTTCGAGGAGTATTTTTTCGATTTCACGGCCCATTTTGCCGTGTCCGATGATCGCTGCTTTCATTGGCTGAAGGGGATTTTACGGTATATTATCGCAAATATAGCTATTCGCCGCCGAAATAAAAATAGTTTCAAGTTTATATGGTTTGTTGGCACGAATTGAAAATAAAGTGTTAATTTTGTCGAATTAAATTCGCGACGGATCGAAACTTAAACGTCAAAAACAATTATAAATTATAAGTATTATGGCAAATAATCAGAAAATGCGTACGGAGAGCGACCTGCTCGGCAGCGTAGAGTTGCCTGCCGACGTACTTTACGGTGTCCAGACCCTGCGGGGTATCGAGAACTTTCGGATCAGCAAATTCCATTTGAACGAGTATCCCCTCTTCATCAAGGGACTCGCCATTACCAAGCTGGGAGCTGCGGAAGCCAATCACAAGCTGGGGCTGCTCACCGACGAAGTTCAATGCGATCGCACAGGCCTGCCGCGAGATCATGGACGGCAAGCACCACGACGCATTCCCCGTGGATATGATCCAGGGCGGTGCCGGTACGACGACCAACATGAACGCCAACGAAGTGATCGCCAACCGCGCGTTGGAGATCATGGGCCATCAGTACGGCGAATACCAGTACTGCTCGCCCAACGACGACGTGAACTGTGCGCGATCGACCAACGACGCCGGCCCGACGGCTATTCACCTGGGTATGTACGCTACGCATCTGAAGCTGGTCGAGCACCTGAAGCAACTGATCGAATCCTTCGAAAAGAAGGCTGCGGAGTTCGCCGATGTCCTCAAGATGGGCCGCACGCAGCTCGAAGACGCCGTGCCGATGACTTTGGGCCAGACTTTCCACGGTTTCGCCAGCATCCTGCGCGATGAGATCGTTCACCTGAACGAAGCTGCCGAGGATTTCCTGACGATCAATATGGGAGCTACCGCTATCGGTACGGGTATTTGTGCCGAGCCGGGCTATGCCGAGCTGTGCACCGAGAACATCGCTCGGATCACCGGCTGGAAGATCCGTTTGACGGGCGACTTGGTAGGAGCTACGTCGGATACTTCGTGCCTGGTCGGTTACGCTTCCGCCATGAAGCGCGTCGCCGTGAAGATGAACAAGATCTGCAACGACCTGCGCCTGCTGGCTTCGGGTCCCCGCTGCGGTCTGGCCGAGTTCAACCTGCCGGCCCGCCAGCCGGGATCGTCGATCATGCCGGGTAAGGTGAATCCTGTGATCCCGGAGGTGATGAACCAGATCGCCTACAAGGTGATCGGCAACGAGCTGTGTGTTACGATGAGCGGCGAGGCGGCCCAGATGGAGCTCAACGCCATGGAGCCGGTGATGGCCCAGTGCGATTTCGAGTCCGCCGAGTTGCTGATGAACGGTTTCGATACGCTCCGCACGCTTTGCGTGGACGGCATTACGGCCAACCGCGAGCGCTGCGCCGATTACGTGAAGAACAGCATCGGCGTGGTGACGGCTCTCAACCCGATCATCGGTTACAAGAATTCGACCAAGATCGCCAAGGAGGCTCTCGCTACGGGTCGCGGCGTTTATGATCTGGTGCTCGAACACGGTATTCTCTCGAAGGAGGAGCTTGACACGATTCTCAAGCCCGAGAATATGATTCGTCCGGTGAAACTGAACATCAAGCCGCGCAAATAATCGCGGGATAGTATAGATGCGGGGTCGAAATCCTATCGGGTTTCGACCTCGTTTTTTATGGAACGGAGTTGGCGTTCCGGATTTTATTATCTTTGACATAGTCTTAAATAGGATGCGCCTCGGAAAACTGGGAACAAGTTCCCGTTTTCTCTCGGCTTTCGCTATCTTTGCGGAAGATAGGAGGCGGTTCGGCAATCTTTGCGTGCAAGCCCGCACGATTGCTCTCACCTTCACTATCTTTGCAGAGCATCACGGGTTCGGATTCTTTTGCGAATGGAGGCCCGGTCGGGGGTGATTCTCGGTGCGGGATCGAAAGATTCGGGGGGGGGAGCTCGTCTGGGATTTCTCCCGGAAATGCGGGCGACTGCCTGCAAGATGTGATAAATGGAAAAACGATGCGTTATTTTATCGAATTGAGATACAACGGCGGAGCCTATTGCGGTTGGCAGCGGCAACCCGATATGCCGTCGGTACAACAGACGATCGAAGGGGCAATCTCTACCCTGCTCCGTGAACCGATTCTGCTGACCGGTGCCGGACGCACCGATACGGGAGTGAATGCCTCCTATTACGTGGCGCATTTCGACACTTCCTCTCCCGTCGCCGATCCGGAACAGGTCGTTTTCAAGCTCAACCATATGCTTCCCGGCGATATCGCCGTAAGCCGTATCGTGCCGGTCGCGGCCGATGCCCATGCCCGTTTCAGTGCCCGGGAGCGGGAGTACCGCTACTATATCGAACCGCGCAAGAATCCCTTTACACGAGCCGCTTCCTGGCAATATTACGTCCCTCTGGACGTGGCGGCGATGAACCGTGCGGCCGACGTTCTGATGGAGTATGAGGACTTCACCTCGTTCGCCAAGCTCAATTCGAACAACAAGACCAATATCTGCCATCTCAAACGGGCCGACTGGACGGTCGGCCGGGACGGTACGCTTTGCTTTACGATTCGTGCGGACCGCTTTCTGCGGAATATGGTGCGGGCTATCGTCGGCACGCTGGTCGATGTGGGCCGGGGACGTTATACCGTTGAACAGTTCCGCGACATCGTCGCCAGCCGCGATCTTTCGCGGTCGAGTGCCGGAGCACCCGCCCAGGGCCTTTTCCTGAGCGATGTGCTCTATCCGCCGGAAGTATTCGTGCGGGAAACCCGGCTGCCAGCTCTCCGCTATTTTTCATCGGTGGAAAAGTAGAGGCCGCCTTCGCTTCGATCCGGCAGCCTGTTTTCCCTTATGTTCGGGCGGTTTCTCTTCGATTGTTTCGTTCGGCCGCTTTTCTTTTCATTCAATCGCCGATCGTCCGGGCCATGATTCCTTCGGTGTTATCGATTACTCCTTGACGGGCGTATGCAAATGAAACGGGGACGATCCTGTGCAGGCCGTCCCCGTTCGCATTGCGGTAATTTTCGATTTATACGTGGATCGCGGCACCCAGAGCTACCTCGGCCGCCTCCATAACTCCTTCGTTCATGGTCGGGTGTGCGTGGATTGTGTGTGCAATTTGCTGCGCCGTCGCTCCCAGCGATTTGGCGAGCGTCGGCTCGGCCAGCATTTCGGTTACGTTCGCTCCACCAGATGTGCTCCCAGCAGCTTGTCGTTCTGGTCGAAGATCAGTTTTACGAAGCCGTCGCGGTCGCCTGCGGCGGTCGCTTTGCCCGAAGCGGTGAAGGGGAAGCGTCCCACTTTGTAGTCGATACCCATCTCCTTGACCTGTCGTTCGGTCATACCGACCGAAGCCACTTCCGGCGAGGTGAATACGCACGAGGGAATCGTCGTGTAGTCCACCGGCTCGAGTGTAGGCCGCAGATGGCATTCACGCAGCAGAGCGCTTCGGCCGACGCTACGTGCGCCAGGGCCGGACCGGGTACGATGTCGCCGATGGCGTAAATGCCCGGTACGTTGGTGCGGTACTGTTTATCGACGATGACTTTGTCGCGTTCGGTCTTGATGCCCAACTCTTCCAGGCCGATCCCTCGATGTTGGATTTGATGCCGACGGCCGAGAGGACGATATCGGCTACCAGCGTTTCCGTGCCCTTCTTGCCTTCCACCTCGACGTCGCATTTGCCTTCGGCATTGACTTTCACCGATTTCACGGTGGTCGAAGTAAGTATGGTCGCTTTCAGCTTGCGGAACGAGCGTTCCATGGTTTTGGCGACCTCTTCGTCTTCGAGGGGCATGATCTGGGGCAGATACTCGACGATGGTGACCTTCACACCCAGCGCGGCATAAAATAAGCGAACTCGCTGCCGATGGCACCCGATCCCACGACGATCATCGTTTCGGGCAGTTTGGGCAGTACGAGCGCCTGCTTCGAGGAGATCACGTGCTCTCCGTCGATGGGCATGAACGGCATTTCGCGGGGCCGTGCTCCGGTGGCGAGGATGATGTGGTCGGCTTCGTACTCCGTGCCGTCCACGTCGATCCGGCCGTTTCCTTTCAGTTTTGCGAAGCCGTTGATCAGCTCCACGTTGTTCTTTTTGAGCAGGAACAACACGCCTTTGTTCATCGTTTCGGCCACGCCGCGCGAGCGGGCTACGATCTTTCGAGGTTGGGCCGCACTTCGCCTGCGAAGTTGAGTCCGTAATGTTCGGCCGACTTGCAATAGTTGTAAACCTGGGCGCTCTTGAGCAGCGCTTTGGTCGGGATGCAACCCCAGTTGAGGCATACGCCGCCGGCCTCGGCACGCTCTACGACAGCCACTTTCTTACCCAGTTGAGCAGCGCGGATGGCGGCTACGTAACCGCCCGGACCGCTGCCGATCACAATGATATCGTATTTCATATTTTTTGTATGTGTTTATTGAATTACTTTCAGCACTTCACCGTGGTCGGCTACTACGGCGCGTTTCCACTTTTCGTTATAGCCCGGGAACTGGATCTTGTCGGGAATGTCGCGCCCGTTGCCGTTGTCGAGGAATTTACCCGGTTCGGTTTCGCTCTTCAGGTTGCCGTCGATGTATTTGACGAGCAGGTACCGGTCGAGTTCCGTCCAGCGGTCGAAGAGTTGCTGGGCCATATCCACCGAATAACGGGTAAGCCGTTTCTGCCGTTTCTTGGGCGAGTCGCCCTCTGTGGCTGCGTCGATCTGTTTGACCTCCTCCAAACGGGTATTCTCCCACTCGTCATCCACCTTGCGGATGTCGGCCGCGATCAGATCGTAACGCATGTAGGCGAAGTTAGTTACGCGGTTGAAGAGCCAGAATGCCGACGTGGGCGAATATTTGAGCATCGTGCCGTTGCCCTCGCGGAAACATTCGGGAACCTCGGTTGCCGAGCAGTAGATCGGCGTCAGGCAGGATGTCGCCGCGTCGTCCACGCCGAACCAGAGGATGCCCATGTCGGCGGGATTCCACGGCCGGGCCTGCGCCACGAACCAGAATCCAGTCTGCTGGGTTGCTACCGCACGCTCGTTCAGGTAGGTTACGCCGTCCACTTCGAAATCCATCGGGCGCCAGCGGTACGGCAGGGCATGTCCGCCCGCACCGATGTCCTGGGTCATGTCCATCGGAGTTCCTTCGTAGTGGTCGCGCATGGCGTCGAAAACGGTCTTGGGATCGACTTTGGTGCGGGGTTTCACCCAGAGGGCATCCGGTTGGACATGTTGTATCCCATTGCATAGTCCGTGTATTGATCCATGTCGTCCGCTACGGTGCGGAAGAACGCCCACACGCGGGCATCGCATCCGCGCACCGTGCCGAAATCGGCCGGAGCGTAGGCATCGCAGAAGCTGAACTCCTCGTCCGGGCCGTTGAAATAGCCCTTTTCACGGGCGAAGGAGATCACGTCGGGAGCGTAGAGGCAGTTCTCGGGATCGTCGAGCGGGAAAGTCGTGATGCGCGACTGGTTGGCGTGTGCCGAAACGTATCCGTCGGGAATGCGGCGAGCTACCCAGACGATGCCCTTGCGGGTGTTGTTACCCTCGGCATCGAGCTCGCAGCCCTTGCCGATCAGCTCCATGATCCAGGCTTCGTTCTGGTCGGCGATCGAGAAGGATTCGCCGCTCGAAGCGTAGCCGTAGGTGTTGGCCAGATCCACGATGATCCGGATCGCTTCGCGGGCAGTCTTGGCGCGTTGCAGGGTGATGTAGATGAGCGAGCCGTAATCGATGCGACCCGTCGAATCGGCCAGCTCCTCGCGTCCGCCGTAGGTCGATTCGGCGATGATGAGCGAATGTTCGTTCATGTTGCCGATCGTGGCGTATGTTTGTGCCGCTTGCGGAATTTCTCCCAGGTAGCGGCCCGAGTCCCAGTCATAGACCGGGAGCATCGTGCCGGGTTTGTAGCGCCCGGCGAAGGTTTTGTAGAGTGCGCCGTAGAGCTGGTGGGAGTCGGCGGCGTAGGAGACCATCACCGAGCCGTCCGAGGAGGCTCCCGGGTGATGATGAAGTTGGTGCAGGCGTCTGTCGCCTTGAATGTCAGACAGCACAGGGCTGCGGCAAACAGGGTTCGGAATAGTTTTTCATGCGAGAATTTTTATTTTGAGTGAGAACGGCGCGTATTCCTTGAACGATGCGGTTCCGTGTTTCCGGAATACGGCCGGTCCGGGCAAAAGTTATTTTCGCAAAGATAGCATAAACCGGAAATAAAACAAAACCAGCCGCATCCCTTTTCCGGAATTCAACCGGTATCGTAAAACCGGGACGGGATGCGTCGGGAGCATTTATGCCGGATGTTGTCCGGCCGGTTCGTTCGTTTCGGATGCGACGGGATGTTTTTCGACGGGAGGCGGGAGCGGCTGTCCGCTGTGCTCCTGCCGGGGGCGGATTCGGGCTCCGGCTCGCCCTGAGGGGCCGAAAGGGACATTATTCTCAAAAATTTGAATTGACCGCAAGTTGAGGCACATAACTTGCCGTGTATTTCGAAAATGCAGAAACTATGTGTTACAGATCGTCTTCAATTCCCTTTATCCTGCTCGCGCTCTCTTTGCTCGCGGTTTCCTGCGGTTCCCGTTCCGGACATACCGGGCAGATGCCGCCGATGGAGATCGAAATCGCTGTCGCCGAGTTCGATTTGCTCTATACGCGGCGGAGCTTCATTTCCCAGATCAACAGCGATAACGAAGTGGTGGTCGAACCCCGTGTGAGCGGGTTTCTCGTAGCCCGGCACTATAAAAGGTATGCCCGTGCGCAAGGGTCAGTTGATTTTCGAAATCGACGACAGTGAGTATTACACTGCCCTGCTTTCGGCTCAAGCGGCTCTGGAGTCGAGCCGTGCGCTGGCGCTCGAAGCCAAGAACAATTTCGACCGGGCGGTGCCGCTGGCCAAGATCAATGCCATCAGCGGTACGCAACTCGACCAATATACGGCGCAGTACGCCGCTTCGGAGGCCGACGTGAAGTCGGCCCGGCAGGCTCTGCGGAATGCCCAGCTCAATCTGGGCTACACGAAGATCTATGCACAGATAGACGGCATTATCGAATCTTCGAACGGCTCCGTCGGTGATTATGTCGGTCCGGGTACGCAAATTCCGACCCTCACCACGATTATGAATATTGATACGGTCCAGGTCCCCATTGCGATTCCGATGACGCAATTCCTTCGGTTGGACAGCAATCGGACGAATATCTACGACAACGCCGAACTGCTTTCGGAGATCGTGCTTTACGAGGCGGACGGTACCCGCTATCCGCTTTTCGGCAAGTACGATTACACCCGGACGGCCGTATCTTCGGCTACGGGGACGATCGTGCTGATCGTCCGCTTCCCGAATCCTTCCTACCGGCTCAAGACCGGACAGTTCGCGCGTGTCGAAGCCAATATCGGGGCGAAGCTGCCCGTGTACTGGTGCCGCAGCAGAGTGTCGTGCAGACTCTCGACGTATCGTCGGTCTGGGTAATCCGGCCGGACAGCACGGCCGAATACCGCAAGGTTACGCCGGGCGAGACGTTCGGCGGAATGGGCCATCGAGTCGGGCCTGGAACCGGGAGAAACGGTCGCTGTGACCGGTTTGCAGAAACTTCGTCAGGGAATGCGGGTCGTTCCCGTTAAAAATAGGCAGGTATGGGAAAATTTTTCATCGCGCGGCCCATTTTCGCCATTGCGCTGGCGGCAGCTATCGTGCTGCTGGGTATCATTTCTATATTCGACCTGCCGATCGAGCAGTATCCCGACATTACGCCTCCTGTCGTCGAAGTTTCGACGACCTATCCCGGTGCCGATGCCGAAACCGTGAACAATGCGGTCGCCACGCCCGTTTCGCAGAGCATCATGGGTGTCAGCGACATGCTCTACATGCAGGCCACCTCCGCCAACGACGGGTCGATGAATCTGCAGGTGACCTTCGATATCGGATCCGATCCGAACATGGACGCTATTTTTACGCAGAACAATGTTTCGACGGCCCTTTCGCAACTTCCCGCGTCGGTGACCCAGCAGGGCGTCACCACGCGCAAGACCATGACCGGCTTTCTGATCGCCTATTCGCTCACCAGCGACGGACGCTACACCGGCGATTTTCTCTCGAACTACGCCTACATCAACCTGCAGAACGAACTGCTGAAGATCGACGGCGTAGGTAAGGTGGACATTATGGGCGCCGGTGAATACGCCATGCGTATCTGGCTGAAGCCCGACCTGTTGGATTACTACAAGATCTCGCTCGACGAGGTTTTGCGGCTGTCGAAGCGCAGGGCGGCATCTTTCCGGCGGGCAAGTTCGGCGGGAACCCGCTGCGGGCGACGTGACTTATACCTATACGGTGACCATGCCGCCCCAGATCTACGATGCGGAGCAGGTCGGCGACATCATTATCTCCACCTCTCCCGAAGGCGAGCAGGTTCGGTTGAGCGATATTGCTGACGTGGCTCTCGGCAGCCGCCAGTACGGTGTCGAATCGCTCTTCAATAGCGACCCGACCGCCCTGCTTGTCATTTATCAGCAACCGGGCAGCAATGCCGTCGATGTGGGCAATTCGGTCAAGGCCGAAATGGAGCGCCTTTCAAGCGCTTCCCCGATGGCATTACCTATACTTCGATGGTCGATGCCACGACCAGTATCGAAGCCGGCGTGAAGGATATTTCCGTCACGCTCATTATCGCTCTGATTCTGGTGATCGCCATCATCTTCCTCTTCCTGCAGGACTGGCGTGCGACGCTCATCCCGCTGCTGGCGATTCCGGTGTCGATCATCGGCGCTTTCGCTCTTCCGCTACTCGGGTTCTCGATCAATATCATCTCGCTGTTGGGTATGGTGCTGGCCATCGGCCTGGTGGTCGATGACGCGATCGTGGTGGTCGAGGCCGTGCAGGTCAATATCGAGAAGGGGCTGAGTGCGAAGCAGGCGACCGTCGAAGCGATGCACAGCGTCTCGTCGCCGATCGTCGCTACGACCGTCGTACTGCTGGCCGTGTTTATTCCCGTATCGTTCATGGGGAGTATCACGGGTCTGCTGTTCCAGCAGTTCTCGATCTCGATCGCCGTATCGGTCTGCATCTCTTCGTTCAATGCCCTCACCCTTTCGCCTGCGCTGTGCGCGTTGCTGCTCAAGCCGCGCCCGAAGGTGCAGAAGGGATTCTTCGCCGCTTTCAACCGCTGGTTCGGCAAACGTACCGAAGAATACACATCGGCTACCACCCGTTTTATCGGTCACCTGAAGCGTACCGGAGGAATCGTCGCCGTAACCCTTGCCGCTATCGCCGTGATCTGGCACTTCCTGCCTTCGGGCTTCCTGCCCGACGAGGATCAGGGTATGTCATGGTCTTCGTGCAGACGCCCGAGGCTTCATCCCTGCAAACCACCGTCAAGGCGATGCAGCGGGTCGATGAACTCGTCCGGCAGCGTCCGGATGTTGAGGCGACCTCCTTTGCCGCCGGCTTCAATATGCTGGCGGGCATCGCATCGAGCAACAGCGGTATTATCTTCGTGAAGCTGGTCGATTACAGCCAGCGCAGCAGACCTCTTCGAGATCGCTTCCGCCTTGACGGAGGAGTTGTACGTGGCAGTTCCCGAGGCCGTCACCTACGCTTTTATCTCGCCGTCGATCCCCGGTTTGGGCGTAACGTCCGGCATTACGTTGCAGGTACAGGATCTCGAAGGCCGGGGTACGGAGTTCCTGGCGGACGAAACCATGCGCTTCATGGATTCGCTGCGCAAGCAGCCGCAGATCGGCTCCGTGACCACCCAGTTCAACGCCGGCATCCCCCAGCGGCGGATCGAAGTCGATAAGGAGAAAGCGCTGGCACAGGGCGTGCCGCTCAGAGTTTCTACAAGACGATGAGCACTCTGCTCGGCGGTTCCTATATCAACAACTTCAACCGGTTCGGAAAACTTTACCAGACTTATATCCAGGCTGCGCCCGAGTACCGCCGCGACAAGTATTCGCTCGAAAGCTATTTCGTGGACGACGGTCAGGGCAACTCGATTCCTGTTTCGTCGTTCGCGACCGTACGGGATACTACGGGTGTCGAGTTCGTTTCGCAGTTCAACCTCTACCGGTCGATCGAACTGACGGTCAACCCTGCTGCGAAAGTTTCGACCGGTCAGGCGATGGACGCTATCGAAGCGGTGGCCGCCGACGTGCTGCCGAGGCGGTCGGAACCACCTGGAGCGGCTTATCCTATCAGGAAAAGACGGCTTCGGGCAGCAGCGGCGCCGTTTACCTGCTGGCTATTGTCTTCGTGTTCCTGACTCTTTCGGCCCTCTACAACAGCTGGGGCTGCCGCTGGCGATCCTGTTGAGTGTCCCGCTCGCGGTGCTCGGCGCACTGTTATTTGTCGGTGCGGCGTACCTGGTCAGCCCCGAGTTTATCAATAATATCTACATGCAGATCTCGTTGGTCATGCTGATCGGTCTTTCGGCCAAGAATGCCATTTTGGTCGTGGAATATGCCGATCAGCTCTTCTTCGAAGAACATGGACCTGAAGGCCGCGACGATCGAGGCGGCGAGGCTGCGTATGCGGCCGATCATGATGACCGCCTTCTCGTTCATCCTGGGCGTCATGCCGCTGATCTTCGCCAGCGGGGTCTATGCTACGGCCCGCAATATTATGGGTATGGCTCTGGTGGGCGGTATGTTGCTCGCCACGATGCTGGGCATTTTCATCTACCCTGCTCTGTATTATCTGGTTGCCCGTGTCGGCAAGTTCGAACGCAAGCGGGAGTTAAAACAAAAGAGTCATGAAACGATACTTTGCAATCATTCTGTTCGTTGCCGCACTGGCATCGTGCACTCGAAACTCTACGACGCGCAGGTCGAAGTGCCTGAGAATTATCGCTTCGCGGGCGATTTTCCGCAGGATTCGGTGTCGCTGCCTTTCGCCTGGTGGGAGATTTTCGGGGATTCGACGCTCAATCGCCTGGTGGAGCACGCGCTCGAAAACAACCGCAATCTGGCGCAGGCGGCTTCGCGTATCTTCGAAGCACGCGCCAATATCGCTGTGGCCCGTGCGCCTTTTCTTCCCTCGGTGGGACTGAACGTCTCGGCGCAGGAAACTATACCGAGCCGACCGGTACGACCCAACAATATACGATCGAACCGTCGATTTCCTGGGAAGTACCCTTTTCGGAACACTCCGCAGCGCTAACCGGGCGGCTAAGGCAGCTCTCTACTCTTCGGAATGGGGCTACCGGGGCGTGATGCTGTCGCTGACGGCGGAAGTCGCCACCTCCTATTTTACCGTGCTTCAATACACCCGCGACCTGCGGATCGCCCGGCAGAGCTATGTGCTGCGCCGGGAGTCGGCGGCGCTCGTGGATTCGCTCGCCCGTTACGGCATGTCCAACGGCGTGGCCCTTCAGCAAGCCATGAGCCTCGTCTATCAGGCCGAGGCCGATATTCCGCAGTATCAGCGTGCCGTCGAGCAGTCGCGTCTGGCCTTTGTGTCCTGCTCGGCGAGAATCCCTCCTATTTCGGGGACGAACTTTCGACGATGCCTTGCTGGACAATTATCAGGTAATGGATATTCCGTCGGACTTCCTTCGGAATTGCTCGAGCGGCGTCCCGACATCATGGAGGCTTCGTTCAACATGGATGAGGCGGCCGCGAACGTGGGGCTTGCCCGCAGCAAGCGTTTTCCGTCGATTACGCTGACCGGAGCCGGGGGTATCGTTTCCAGTTCGATCGAAGGTATTTCCGACGGTCATTCGTGGGCGTGGTCGGCCGTCGGGTCGCTCGTGCAGCCGATCTTTAATTTCGGCAAGCTCAAGCGGCAGGAGCAGGTTGCCAGGGAGCGATATTATCAGAGCGTGTTCGCCTATGAGGAGACCGTGCTCGAAGCGTTGGGCGATGTGGAAAGAGCCTGCTCGACATCGCTACCTACCGCAGCCAGGCCGAGAATTACGCCCGGTTGCTCCGGGCCAATATCGAGATCGCCACGATGACCAATTCGCTCTACCGCAACGGTATGTCGGCCTATCTGGACGTGATCGACGCCGAAAGAAACATGTACCAGTCGCAGATGGAATATGTGAACCTCGTAGCTCAACAGTATATCAATTATGTGAATCTGTTCAAGGCGCTGGGCGGCGGCTGGTAGCCGTCGCCGGCTTACCGGCCGGAAGAGCGGTTGTCCCGCTCCGTGCTGTAGGTCTGCCTGTAAAAGAAAGAAGAATCAAAACAAATTTTTACTTCTTCTTTCTTTTTTAATATCGCAAATTTCACTATCTTTGTTATCGTATGTACTAATAAAAATCTTTTTTTAATTCTATTAATTAGTAAAAAATTATATTATGGAACTGCCTTTTGCTGAATCATGGAAAATTAAAATGGTTGAACCTATCCGTAAAAGTACGCGACAAGAACGTGAAAAATGGATCAAAGAAGCTCACTACAATTTATTTCAATTAAAAGCGGATCAAGTTTATATCGATTGCCTTACCGATTCGGGTACGGGTGCGATGAGCGACCGCCAATGGGCGGCGATGATGATGGGAGATGAGAGTTATGCCGGCTCTTCATCTTTCTTTCTGTTGAAAGATACCATTACCCGGCTGACCGGATTTGAATATGTAATTCCGACCCATCAGGGACGAGCCGCAGAGAATGTTCTTTTCAGTCATCTGGTGCATAACGGAGATATTGTCCCGGGCAACTCGCATTTTGATACGACAAAGGGGCATATAGAGAGCCGTAAAGCCGTAGCGCTCGATTGTACTGTAGATGAGGCGAAAGACACCCAATTGGAAGTGCCGTTCAAAGGCAATGTCGATCCTGCAAAACTGGAAACAGCCCTGAAGCAATATAAGGACAAAATTCCTTTCATCATCGTGACAGTCACCAATAATACCGCCGGTGTGGCCTGTTTCCATGCAAAACCTGCGGGAGGTGCGCGCCCTTGCGGACAAATACGGCAAACGTGTTATTTTCGATTCGGCACGCTTCGTGGAGAATGCCTATTTCATCAAGACCCGGGAGGACGGGTATGCGGACAAGACCATCAAGGAGATCGTAAAGGAGATGTTTTCTTTGGCTGATGGCATGACTATGTCCTCCAAGAAAGACGGCCTCGTAAATATGGGCGGTTTTATTGCTACCAGGCATGAAGACTGGTATGAAGGTGCAAAAAAATTCTGTATTCCTTTTGAAGGTTATCTTACCTACGGAGGTATGAACGGCCGGGATATGGCGGCTTTGGCCGTTGGTCTTGAGGAAAATACCGAGTTTGATAATATCGAAACACGTATCAAACAGGTTCAATATCTTGCGGCGCGTTTGGATGAATACGGTATTCCCTATCAAAGACCTGTCGGAGGTCATGCGCTGTTTGTCGATGCCGACAAGGTGCTCTCGAGTGTTCCGAAAGAAGAGTTCCCTGCGCAAACTCTCGCTATCGAGTTGTATTTGGAGGCCGGTATCCGTGGTTGTGAAATCGGTTATATCCTCGCAGACCGTGACCCTGTAACTCGTGAAAATCGCTTTGGAGGCCTTGATCTGCTCCGCTTGTGTATCGCTCGGCGTGTTTATACCAACAATCATATGGATGTAATCGCAGCGGCTCTAAAAAATGTTTACGATCGTCGTGACGAAATAAAACGAGGCGTTAAAATCGTCTGGGAGACGGAATTGATGCGTCACTTCACTGTAAAATTGGAGATTGTAGGATGTCGATAGCAGATCGGATATTGCGGGTCAAAAGCTCCTTGCCCGGGCAGGTGGAGCTGGTGGCCGTTTCAAAAACCTACCCTGCCCAGCGGATCATGGAGGCTTACGAAGCCGGCCAGCGGATTTTCGGAGAGAACCGGCCTCAGGAGATGGCTCAGAAGTATGAGGAGCTTCCCAAGGACATCGAATGGCACCTGATCGGCCATTTGCAGACCAATAAAGTGAAGATGGTCGTGCCTTTCGTGGCGATGATCCATTCGCTCGACAGCGTTCGGCTGGCCGAGGCGATCAGAAAGCCGCTGCCGCTGCGGGCCGTACGATCGACGTACTGCTGGAGATCCACGTGGCTGACGAGGAGTCCAAATCGGGCTGGGAGTGGGCGGAATTGCAGGAATACGTTCGCAGCGGCGCTTTGCACGGCTGCCCAACCTGCGGGTGCGGGGTGTCATGGGCGTGGCGACCAACACCGGCGACGAGCAGGTCATCCGGCGGGATTTCGCCGCTTTGCAACGGTATAAGAGCGAGTTGTCGCCCTATTTCGGGCCGGAGTTCGATACCCTTTCGATCGGAATGTCCCACGACTACCGGATCGCTCTCGAATACGGAGCGACGCTGGTGCGTATCGGTTCGCTGATTTTCGGCGCCCGCGATTATTCCAAATGATCCGAGAGCCACATCGAAACGGCCGTGCCGCCGGGAAGAATAGGCAGTAAAAAGCGGGCCGCAGTAGCGATACTGCGGCCCGCTTATGAAATAAGTCGGGAAAAGCCTTGTTTCGCAAAGGCTTTTATTTTTTTCCTCGTCCCGGTCTGCCCAGCGTTCGAGCGTCTGACGCACGGCCTCCTTATAGTCCTTGTCGGTAATCTGGTAGGTCCAACGGACGGCGTTCGGGCGGTCAGGAAACTCTTCGAGCACCCACGCCGACTGGTCGCGCGGTGTGCCGCTCATTCGGAATCATAGGTTCAAAGAAAAGTAATGAGCGGATGTGCCTAATTTTTATTAGCTATTTGATAATTTGTTTCCGGAGTCGCATCATCCGGTACGGAGCCAGTTTCATACCACACCCCCCCTGTTCCGGCTCGTCTGTTTGTTTAGCGGACCCGGAGCTTGCGTCCGAGCCGCAGGATCGTGGTCGATTTGATACCGTTGAGCGAACAGAGCTTCGATACCGTCGTGCCGTACCGCCGTGCGAGGCGCCGAGCGTATCGCCCGACTTGATCGTGTGGTAAGTTACGGCGGCTCTTTCCGCAGCCTCCTTTTGTCGGCCTTTTCCACTTCCGCCTCGTCATCGAAATCCTGTCCGGCGTTGGACCGGATGTCGAAGAACGATTTCTTGAGCAGGAATGTCTGACGTCGCAGAATGCCCGATTCGAAGTCGATCAGCCGCTCCGGGTCGAAAGCCTGTCCGTAATAACGGGTTTCGAAATGCAGGTGCGGGCCGGTGCTGCGGCCCGTCGAACCGCCCAGACCGATGATCTGTCCTGCCTCGACCCATTCGCCGCTTTGCACGAGCCGTTCGGAGAGGTGTCCGTAGTAGGTTTCCAGACCATTGTCGTGACGCACGATGATCAGGTTGCCGTAACCGCCCGGTTGTACTCGAGATGCGGACCCGGCCGTCGAAAGTCGCATAAATGGGATCACCCGTTTTGACCGGAATATCGACTCCCTGATGGCGCCGGCGATGGCGGATGCCGTATTTGGAGCGGATGCTGCCCTTGTGGGGATAATGATAGCACTTGAGCGAATCCACCAGATCGATCGCAAGCGAAGCAGGCATCTCCGACAGCGGATATTCCTTGTACGGGAACAGCGTGCTCGTGTCCCAGTATTTGGTATAGATCGAGCTGTCCTTGACAAACTCTCTGTCGCGGACGTATTTCCACGAATTGTCGTTGTAAATGACGATTTTCACCGCTTCGTTGATCGTTTGCAGCGTGTCCAGGGGATGATTCCGTTCATGTTGGCGATGGGTTCCACGGGATCGGAAAGCAGTGCGGGTTTCTTTACGGCCAGGGTGTCCCGCCCCTTTTCGAGCAGGTCGAGCTGCCGTTGCAGCGTTTCGATCTGTTGGCGGAGCTGTTCGGCATTCGGTGTCGTTTGCAGGTTTTCACCGGTGTCTGGGGTCGTCTCCGTATGGCGGTCCTGTGCCGCTGTCGTCGTGGTGAGCAGCAGCAAGGCGGCAGCGATGATATGTCGGTTTTCATTTCGTGTCGTTGTTTCTCTATTGATTCTTGAGCAGTTGTTCCGCAGTTTCGAGCGCTTTGTAGAACTCTTCGCCGAAGCGACGGATGATCGGCTCCCGAAGCACCTTGTACACCGGGATCCCGAGCCGTTTTCCGCATTGGCGTGCCGGTTCGCAGATCGACCAGCGGTGGTAGTTGAGTCCGACCGTGCCGTTCGAGAAGTTCATCAGGCGGATCGGATAGAGATGGCAGGAGATGGGTTTGCGAAAAGTCGTTTTTCCCTCCCGGAACGCCTTTTCTATGGCGCAGAAGGTGATCCCTCTTCCGTATAGGCATAGGCGCATTCGGCGTCGTCCACCAGCGGCGTGGTGTAGTCCCGTCTTCGTCCACGACCATAAATCCCTGCGCTTCGACGGCCCGGATGCCTTCGGGCGTCATGTAGGGCTTATAGTTGGGATATTCCTCTTCGAGCGTATCGACTTCGTCCATTTCGAGCGGTGCGCCGGCGTTGCCTTCGACGCAGCAGATGCCCTTGCAGGCCGCCATGTCGCATGCGAAGCATTCGCGCAGCAGGTCGGCGCTTACGATCTTATCGTCTATCTCGATCATAAGTGTCTTCGATAATCAGGTCGTACAGTTCCCCGAGCGTCATGCCGGCTTCGCGTACCTGTTTGGGGACTATGCTGCCGCCGCTCATGCCGGTAATCGAATTGATTTCGATCAGGTAAGGCTTGCCCTCGGGCGTGACGATGAAATCCACGCGCACCACGCCCCGGCAGCGGCAGGCTTTGTAGGCCAGCGCCGTCAGGCGGTTGAGTTCGGCCTTGATTTCGGGTGCGATGTCCGCCGGGGTGATCTCGTCGGAATAGCCGGCGGTGTATTTGGCCTGGTAGTCGAAGAAGTCCTTCTTGGAAACGATCTCCGTGATCGGGAAGATGTACTCCCTGCCTTTGGCGATCAGCATGCCGCATCCCATCTCCCGACCCCGGATGCACTCCTCGATCAGGATTTCGTCGCTCTCGGTGAAAGCTTCGGCGACGGCGGGCAAGATATCCGCCTCGCTCTTTACTTTAGTTACTCCGAACGAACTGCCGCTGGCATTGGGTTTTACGAATACGGGAAGGCCGAGCGTGCGGACGATCTCCTTCGGATCGATCCGACTGTCGCGGCTGAAGAAAAGCCCCGGCCAGCGGAATCCCGAATTCGGCTACGGTACGTTTGGTCGTGATTTTGTCGAAGGTGACCACCGACGAGGTCATCGAACAGGAGGAGTACGGAATCTCCATCATGTCGAGGTAACCTTGCAGACGGCCGTTCTCGCCCGGTGTGCCGTGAATCAGGATCAGGGCGTAGTCGAAAGTTTTGCGGTCGCCGTCGATGGTGATCGAGAGTCGTTTTATCGACCTGCCATTGCCGTCCGTCGGGCGACGTGTAGTGCCAGTCGCGGCCGTGCAGGTCGATGAGGGTTATGTCGTATTTCGCAGGATCGAGCGCCGATGCGATCTGTGCGGCGCTCTGGAGCGCGATCTCCCGTTCCGAGGAGTCGCCGCCCGCCATCAGGGCGATGTTGAGTCGTTTCATATCAGGGGTTGTAAATGTCCGTATGCCGGAACGAAAGAATTTCATAAGTCATCTCCACGAATTGTCGGGCCTCCCGGTGGTCGGGATCGATTTGCAACGCCCGGTTGAAGTCGTTGAGGGCTTCGCCCCATTCGTTGCGACGGTAGTGCCACTGACCGCGTTCGACGTAGAGGGAGGCGTCGTCGGGAGTAGCTTCGAGGCGTGCGGTCAGCGATGCGATGTAGCTGGCCGGACTCCACAGGTCTTTTCCCGGATGTATTGCATCACCTTCGGGGAGCATGTTGCCGACATCTTCGCCGCGACCGAGCCGCTCGCGGATCTCGCTCGACGAGTACGGATACAGCGGTGCGCCTTCGAGGAGGGTGATTCGTCCTCCGAGGTCGGGCAGCGGCTGTCCGGTACGGGGATAGACGAAGATCGGATAGTTGTCGATGATTTCGCGGTACTGTTTCCATTCGGGCAGTTGCGGCACAAGGTCGTCGCCCATCAGGATCGAGAATCGCATCTGCGTACCGTAGTTCTCCGTCAGGTGACGCAGGGTGTGGATCGTGTACGACGGTTTGTCGAGCATGAATTCGATGACCGACGGTTTGATCTTGTCGGGATATTTCGATGCGGCGCATGCGGTTTCCGCCATCGAGAAGCGATCCAGCTCCGTAGCCTGCTGTCCGGCGGGCTTGAGCGGGTTTTGCGGAGAAACCACCAGTACGACTTCGTCGCAGAGTCCTTTTCGATCGCATATTCGGCCAGCGCGATGTGGCCCTTGTGGATCGGATTGAAGGACCCGAAGTAGAGCATTACGTGTTTCACGGTATTGTTTGTTTTGTCGTTTATTTTTCGTTCGGTTCCGGCCGGGCCGAATGATCCGCGAAGAGCACCGGAACAGGTTCGGAGTCATATCCGTCGGATTTTGAGCGCGTTTTACCTGCAGGTATCCTATCGGGCGAGAAAATCCGAGAGGATGCGGGTCGCCTCCTCGATGGCCTGGGCAAGGTCGTCGTTGACGACCACATGGTCGAATTCGGGAGCTTTGGTGAGTTCGAACTCCGCCTTGGCTACTCTGCATTCGATGGTTTCGGGAGAATCGGTGCCCCGCTTGACGAGCCGCTCGCGCAGAGTTTCGATGGAGGGAGGCATGATGAAGATCGCGCAGGCCCGATCGCCGAAGATACGTTTGAGGTTGAGTCCTCCGATCACGTCCACGTCGAAAACGATTACGTTGCCTTTTGCCAGATCCGCTCCATCTCGCTGCGCAGGGTCCCGTAGCAGGTCCGCTGTAAACTTCCTCCCATTCGACGAATTTATCTTCCTGCACGGCCTGGCGGAACTCCTCGGGGAGAGGAAGAAATAGTCCACGCCGTTCCGTTCCTTTCCGCGCGGTGCCCGGCTGGTGGCTGAAACGGAAAATTCCAACCGGGGAATCGCTGGAGCAGCTCCCCTACGATCGTGGTCTTGCCCGAACCGCTCGGAGCGGAGAATATCACTAACTTGCCCATCGTCTGCCGTCGGTTATAGGATGTTGAGAACCTGCTCCTTGATCTTCTCCAGTTCGTCCTTCATCTTGACCACGAGGATCTGTATCTCGGAGTTGTTGGCTTTGGAACCCATCGTGTTGATCTCGCGGCCCATCTCCTGAGCGATGAAGCCCAGCTTGCGGCCCACGCACTCCTCGGAGGCTGCGACCTCCGGAAATAGTTGCAGTGATTGGTGAGCCGGACCTTCTCTTCGGTGATGTCGAGTTTCTCGATGTAGAAGATCATCTCCTGCTCCAGGCGGTTGTTATCTACCTCGGTCTGCAACTGCGCCAAACTCTCCCGGATGCGGGCGCGGATGGCTTCCGTGCGGGCTTTTCGAAAGGAATGACCTCCTGTTTGTACGCTTCGATCCGGTCGATGCGCTTCAAAAGATCGGCGATCAGAATTGCTCCCTCCTGCGTGCGGAACTCGTCCAGATGGGCGAGCGCCTGCCCTACGGCTTCCATTACGGCTTCATGTTCCCGGTCGCCGACAGTTTCCTCCTGCGAGCATACCACGTCCGGCAGGCGCAGGATCGACTGGATGAGCATTGTTCTCCGCGCTGCCCGGTGTGCCGATTTCCGGTTGTTCCCGACAGATTTTCAGCAGTTGGTTATAATATAAGTGGAACAGCTCTTCGTCGATGCAGGCACGCGTCTGCCGGGCGGTCGATTCTACGGATATGTAAAGATCGGCTTTACCGCGCTGGAGAGCTTTCGCCGCCAGAGCCCGGATTTCGTATTCCAGGGGCCGGTAGGCCGAAGGCAGTTGACGGCGAGGTCCAACTGCTTGGAGTTCAGCGTGCGTATCTCGACCGTTATTTTTTTATCGGGGATTGCGACTTCGGCTTTGCCGAAGCCCGTCATGGATTTTATCATGTCGGTTTCGTCGAAGGTTAAATTCGTGCAAATTTAGTAAAACAATTTAATTCCGGCCTTGTTGTGCGCCCTTTTCCGGTGCAGGGAAAATTTATCGGGTTTCCTTGGCGGATTGGTGAAATAATTCCTATATTTGTGTGCAATTTTGAAGAATACCTGAAATAATAGCTATAATTTAATCACTGTTAAAGTTTTATGAAAAAGCACAATTTCAACGCAGGACCCTGCGTATTGCCCAGAGAGGCGGTAGAATCTGCCATTGAGGCTATCCGTGATTTCGACAACACAGGCATCGGCCTGCTGGAGATTTCCACCGTACTCCGGGTTGGGAGCGTATCATGGCCGAAACCGAGCAGTTGTGGCGCGACCTGCTGAATATTCCCGACGACTATGCCGTAATGTTCCTGGGCGGCGGTGCTTCGACTCAGTTCTTCGAGGTTCCGGCGAACCTGCTGAAAAGAAAGCTGCCTACCTCCAGAGCGGTGTTTGGGCGAAGAAGGCTGCTAAGGAGGCTAAGTTCTACGGCGAAGTGGAGATCGTCGCTTCTTCCGAGGATAAGAACTATACCTATATTCCGAAGGTTACAAAATCCCGACCGATGCGGATTATTTCCACATTACGACCAACAACACCATCTACGGTACGGAGATCCACGAGGATATCGATTCTCCTATCACGCTCGTTGCCGATATGTCGTCGGATATCATGAGCCGTCCGGTCGATGTGAAGAAGTACGGTATGATCTACGGCGGTGCGCAGAAGAACGTAGGTCCTGCCGGCGTGACGTTCGTCATCATCCGCAAGGATCTGATCGGCAGCTCGGAGCGTCCGTTGCAGACGATGGTCAATTACGCTACGCACTATCCCGAAGAGGCTCGCAACCACTCGATGTTCAACACGCCCCCCGTACTCCCGATTTTCGTAATGCACGAAACCCTGAAGTGGGTGAAGGCACAGGGCGGTGTCGAGGCCATGTATAAGATCAACAAGAAGAAGGCCGAGACGCTGTACAACGAGATCGACCGCAACTCGATGTTCGTCGGCACGGCCGTGAAGGAAGACAGTTCCATGATGAACGTCTGCTTCGTGATGGCTCCGGGCCACGAGGATCTGGAGGCTGAATTCATGGCGTTCGCCAAGGAGAAAGGCATGGTCGGCATCAAGGGTCACCGTTCGGTGGGCGGTTTCCGCGCTTCGATCTACAACGCATGTCCGCAGGAGAGCGTGGATGCGCTGGTTGCCTGCATGCAGGAGTTCGAGAAGAACCACAAGAAATAATTAACCGGATTTGATCTATGGCGCAGTTCTTTACTTTTACGCCGAAACGTAAGGAGGACGGCGCCATAGATTTTATACATTAATGGACGTTTTCGATGAACGGAAAGAGGATGGGACTACCTCTGCCGGGCATGGGGAGCGAAAAATGAAATTCAACGATATGAAAGTTTTAATTGCAACCGAGAAGCCTTTCGCAAAGAAGGCTGTTGATGGAATTAAGAAGATCATTACGGATGCCGGTTACGAAGTAGCCCTTCTGGAGAAATATACGGACAAGGCCCAGCTGCTCGCAGCCGTTGCCGATGCCAACGCCCTGATTATCCGCAGCGATAAAGTGACTGCCGAGGTGATCGAAGCTGCCAAGAATCTCAAGATCGTCGTTCGTGCGGGTGCTGGTTACGACAACGTGGACCTGGCTGCCGCAACGGCTAAAGGTATCGTGGTGATGAATACTCCGGGTCAGAATTCGAATGCCGTGGCTGAACTGGCGCTCGGTATGATGGTCTTCATGGCCCGCAACCAGTTCACGCCGGGTACCGGCAGCGAGCTGAAAGGCAAGACGCTGGCGATCCATGCTTACGGCAACGTCTGCAAGCTCGGCGGTCGTAAGGGCAAGGCGCTCGGTATGAATGTGATCGCTTTCGATCCTTTCATCACCGATGCAAAGGTATTCGAGGCTGACGGCGTGAAGAAGGTGGACAGCATCGAGGAGCTTTATGCACAGGCCGACTACCTGTCGCTGCATATTCCCGCTACCGAGCAGACCAAGAAATCGATCGGCCACAAGCTGATGACTTCGATGCCCAAGGGCGCTACCCTGGTGAATACCGCCCGCAAGGAGGTGATCGACGAGGCAGGAGTGATCCAGGCGATGACCGAGCGCGAAGATCTGAAATATATCACCGACATCGCTCCCGAGGCTGCCGCCGAGATGAGTGAGAAATTCGGTAAGCGCTTCTTCGCTACTCCCAAGAAGATGGGTGCCGAAACTGCGGAGGCGAACATCAACGCAGGTTTGGCCGCTGCAAACCAGATCGTCGATTTCTTCAAGACCGGCAATACCCGCTTCCAGGTGAACAAATAATAAAATATCCCCTTATTTTCAAACGATAAAGAGAGAATATTATGGTAAAAATCAAACCGTTCGCAGGTATCCGTCCTCCGAAGGAGCTTGCTGCCGAGGTTTCGTCGCGTCCTTACGACGTGCTGAACTCGCAGGAGGCCAAGGCTGAGGCTACCGAGCGCTCGCTGCTCCACATCATCAAGCCGGAAATCGACTTCGATCCGATTGCCGACGAGCATGACGAGAAGGTGTATAAGAAGGCTGTCGAAAATTTCAAGAAGTGGCGCGACAACAAGTGGCTGGTGCAGGATGGCGAAGAGCACTATTATATTTATGCCCAGACGATGAATGGCCGTACCCAGTACGGTCTGGCCATGTGCTGCTACTATGAGGACTACTGGTCGGGCAAGATCAAGAAACACGAGCTGACCCGCATCGAGAAAGAGGAGGACCGCATGAAGCACGTCGAGCTTCAGCAGGCCAACCTCGAGCCGGTATTCTTCGCGTATCCCGACAACGACGAGATCAACAAGATCGTTGCCGACTACGTGAAGAACAACAAGGCTGACTACGATTTCACGGCTGCTCCCGAAGGCTTCGGCCACCATTTCTGGGTGATCCGCGACAAGAAGATCAACGACCGTATCACCGAGATTTTCGCAGGTATTCCCGCTCTGTACGTGGCTGACGGACACCATCGTACCGCTGCCGCTGCCCGTGTGGGCAAGAAGCGTCAGGAGAGCAACCCCAACCATACCGGCAACGAGGAATACTGCTATTTCCTGGCCGTTACGTTCCCTGCGAGCCAGCTTCGCATCATCGACTACAACCGCGTGGTGAAAGACCTGAACGGGATGACTCCCGAGCAGTTCCTCAAGGCGCTGGAGAAGAATTTCACCGTGGAACCCAAGGGCAAGGAGATCTACCACCCTTCGAAGTTGCACAACTTTTCGCTCTACCTCGACGGTCAGTGGTACAGCCTCACGGCGAAGCCGGGTACGTACGATGACAACGATCCGATCGGAGTGCTGGACGTAACCGTGCTGTCGAACCTGGTACTTGACCAGTTGCTCGACATCAAGGATCTGCGGACGTCGAAACGGATCGATTTCGTCGGCGGTATTCGCGGCTTGGAAGAGTTGAAAAGCGTGTTGATAGCGGCGAGATGAAGGCGGCTTTCGCACTCTACCCCGTTTCCATGCAGCAGCTCATCGACATTGCCGATACGGGCAACATCATGCCTCCGAAGACCACCTGGTTCGAGCCGAAACTCCGCTCGGGTGTGGTGATCCATACTTTCGAGGAGAAATAGTGTCCCGTAGGGATTCAAAGAGAGATCTTGAACAGATTCTCCTTTCTCTTTTGTAATTATATGATTTCCTGTATTTCACCGAGAGCGTCGCGCCCCGAGTTCTTTAGGGTCAGGTCGGGATTGCAGATGCAACTGCGAGCTACGAATATGCGACCGTCGGATTCGGTGCTGCGACCGTCGAAAATGGTGCGGGCGGTGGAAAGTACCGCCCTCTCAGCAGAGCGCGATCAGCTTTTGTGTTGTTGGCGATAACTGCCAATGCACGGAACGTTTCGGCTACTGCGCGAGTCACCACGACGATTATGAAGCCGTAGATCGGATTGAGGACGATGTAAATGAGCGAACCGCTGCCGAAGAATGCTCCCGTACCCATCATGCGAAGCATGGAGGCGTCGCCATTCAGAAATATTGCGGCGATCAGGGTGAGCAGTGCTCCGCCGATACCGACGAACATACCCGCCCATTCCCCGAAAGTCTGGATGAAGTGCGAGAATACGGGAATGGCGACGAAATCGTCATGCGCTGTCGCAGCTGCATATACTTTTCGCGGCGGTTCCACCAGATTTGAAAACCGAGCCAGGAAACGAAGGCGATCACGAGCCAGACCAGAATAAACGCGGCGATCATCCGGCCTCCGCCGTACCGAAACAGGTCGTTGTTAATGGCCATTACCAGCAGTACGATGGGTGTCAGCAGGTTGAGGATCGCCAGGATCGCATACAGCCAGCGGAAGGGTTCGCGGAAAAACTTACCGGTGTCGATATACTTGAGTACCGGTTCGAAAAACGAGAAAAATTTGTTGTCTTTCATACGCATTGAAGATTTTAACGTTAATACTTCACAATAAATTTAGGTATAAATTCCTTGAAAAGAAATTTTCCGCCCGGTTTGTTTGCTGCGTGGCGGTGTGTTATCTGTCGAAACAGAATGTTTTTGAATATATTTTAAGCGTTAGGTGAAATTTTATTACGAAATGTTATCTCAAACCGTAAAAATGCGTACATTTGTAAGCAACTTATAATAAATGGATGTCTTATGGCAAAATAAAAGGAACAATCCTCGTCGATAAGGAGCGCTGCAAGGGTTGCGGAGTCTGCGTGGCTTCGTGTCCCTGCGATGTGCTGCATTTATCGGCCGAGGTAAACAGCAAAGGTTACCCCGTGGCTCAGATGGCTAATCCGGATGCCTGCACAGGATGTGCGTCCTGCGCGATTATCTGTCCGGACAGTTGCATCACGGTTTATCGTCAAAAATTTGAATAAACTATGGCAGAGAAAGAAGTAAAATTGATGAAAGGCAACGAAGTGATCGCTCATGCTGCGATTCGCTACGGTTGCGACGGCTACTTCGGCTACCCTATCACTCCGCAGTCGGAGGTTATGGAGACGCTTATGGAGGAGAAACCCTGGGAAACGACCGGTATGGTCGTACTGCAGGCCGAGTCGGAGGTTTCGTCCATAAACATGGTCTACGGCGGCGCCTCGACCGGCAAGCGGGTCATGACCTCGTCGTCGAGCCCCGGTGTCAGTCTAATGAGCGAGGGTCTGAGCTATCTGGCAGGTGCCGAACTGCCTTGCGTGGTTGTGAACTGTCAGCGCGGCGGCCCGGGTCTGGGTACGATCCAGCCTTCGCAGGGCGACTATTTCCAGGCTTGCAAGGGCGGTGCGCACGGTGACTTCCACTTGATCGTACTTGCTCGAACTCGGTTCAGGAAATGCACGATTTCGTGGGTCTGGCTTTCGACCTGGCATTCAAATACCGCAACCGGGCGATGATCCTCGCCGACGGTGCGATCGGTCAGATGATGGAGAAAGTCGTGCTGGCTCCGCAGCGTCCCCGCAAAACCGACGCAGAGATCGCCGAAGAGTGCAAGGATTGGGCTACTTGCGGCAAAGGTGCCCGCAAGGATCGCAACATCATCACTTCGCTGGAGTTGAAGTCGGAGGTGATGGAGAAGATCAACCAGCGCTTGCAGGCCAAATACAAGGCGATGGAGGAGAACGAGGTGCGCTACGAGGCGATCGAGTGCGACGATGCCGACTATGTCATTGTGGCGTTCGGCTCGTCGGCCCGTATCTGCTCGGCCACGGTCGAGATGGCGCGCGCCGAAGGTATCAAAGTCGGCTTGCTGCGTCCCATCACGCTCTATCCTTTCCCGACCAAAGCGATCGCCGACCTGGCTAAGCGCGGTGTGAAGGGCTTCTTGAGCGCTGAACTCAATGCCGGTCAGATGGTGCAGGACGTGAAACTTGCTGTAAACGGTGCAGCTCCCGTAGAGCACTACGGTCGTCAGGGCGGTATGATGTTCTCACCGGACGAGGTGCTGGTTGCACTCAAAGAAAACTGATTAATAAAAGTAAGAATATGGCAGAAGTAGTAGAAATCAAACAGGAGAACCTGGTGTATGCCAAGCCTAAGTTGATCACGGAGAACGTGATGCACTACTGCCCGGGTTGCAGTCACGGTACGATTCATAAATTGGTTGCCGAGGTGATCGATGAGATGGGCATGGAAGGAAAAACGATTGCTGTTTCGCCTGTCGGTTGTTCGGTTTTCGCGTATAATTATATCGATGTGGATTGGATTCAGGCGGCTCACGGCCGTGCTTGTGCCGTAGCTACTGCGGCAAAGCGCCTGCATCCGGACAGTTTGGTCTTCACCTATCAGGGTGACGGCGATATGTCGGCTATCGGTACGGGTGAGACGATTCATGCGGCTGCTCGAGGCGAGAACATCGTAGCGATTTATATTAACAATGCGATTTACGGTATGACCGGCGGTCAGATGGCTCCGACTACCCTGCTGGGTATGAAGACCGCGACGACTCCTTACGGCCGTGATCCCCGGTTGAACGGTTATCCTTATAAGATCGCCGAGATGATGGCTCATCTGGACGGTGTGACCTATATTACGCGTCAGAGCGTATATAATCCGGCTCATGTCCGCCAGACCAAGAAAGCGATTCGCAAGGCATTCGAGAATGCAATGGCCGGTAACGGCTTCTCGCTCGTGGAGGTCGTTTCGACCTGCAACAGCGGTTGGAAGATGTCGCCGGTAGCTGCTAACAAGTGGCTCGAAGAGAACATGCTGCCCTTCTATCAGTTGGGTGATATCAAGGACTTAACCAAGAAGTAAGAGGACAAGAATATGAAAGAGACTTTAATTATTGCAGGCTTCGGTGGACAGGGTGTCCTCTCGATGGGTAAGATTCTGGCTTACTCGGGCGTTATGCAGGATTACGAGGTTACCTGGATGCCCTCTTACGGCCCTGAGATGCGTGGCGGTACGGCTAACGTTACGGTGATTCTTTCGGACAAACGTATCTCGTCGCCGATCGCTCATGAGTTCGACACGGCTATTATCCTGAACCAGCAGTCGATGGACAAGTTCGAGTCGATGGTTCGTCCGGGCGGTACGCTGATCTACGACACCAACGGTATCACGCGTCATCCGAGTCGTACGGATATCAGCATCTATACGATCGATGCTACGGCCGAGTCGGCCCGTTTGGGACAATCAAATTGTTCAATACGATGATCTTGGGTGGTTATCTGAAGGTATGCCCCGTCGTTAAGATGGAGAACGTAATGGTGGGTCTGAAAAATCCCTGCCGGAACGTGCTTGGAAGATGCTGCCTGAAAACGAGAAGGCTATCAATCACGGTGCGGAAATCATCCGTAAGGTGCGTTAGTCGTTCGATATTCTATCGGGCGTCCGGCTTTCACAAGCCGGACGCTCTTTATCGCTTGCGGCACTATGTTTGCGCTGGGTTGTAAAACATTAAACAAGCAATACTATGGAAACTGTAAAACAACTGAATAAGCAGGAGTTCACGACCAAGGTCGCCGATATCGAAAATCGAAGGGCGAATGGAAATTCCTGGGCGAACGTCCGCCGTGATCGATTTTTCGCTACTTGGTGCGGTCCCTGCAAGGCATTGGCCCCTGTTACGACGAGCTGGCGGCCGATTACCAATATAAGGACCGGATCGATTTTTATAAGGTCGATATCGACCAGGAACAGGACCTCGCTGCAGTGTTCGGCGTTCGTTCGGTGCCTACCCTGCTTTTCATCCCCTTGAACGGGATGCCGCAGATGATGACCGGCGGTCGGCCGAAGAGATTCGAAGGAAAATAGTGATAAATCGGGAGATCGCATCTTCGGGGTTTCGACATCCGGATTTTCGGGTTCGACGACCGATGTACGGCCGGATTTTCTATGCGGGACAGTGTGCCCCGTTCAGTCATAGGCTGCAAACGGTACGACCGTCGGATTCGAAAATCCGAAAAGAGATTTCGGAAGATATGATTGCCATAAATTAAACAAGCGATGAAAGAGTTCATAAAACACAATCCGGCTGCGCTCGATAATGTAGAAACGATGGCCAATGCGATGATCGAATCGATGCGTTTCGTCGATAATACGTTGGATTATCGAAACGGAGAAGGCTCGGCCGAACGACGGCGTGGAACCCGAGTGGTTCTATGACGCCTACTACGGCGCCATTCCCACTTCGGAACTGACGGCTATCATTCAATACACCAACAGCGGATGCTCTTCGAAAACATTGGCGAAACATTCCTGGGGATCGCTTTCGTCGAAATGAAGCATTTCGACCGTTTGGGCGATTTTATCCGTCAATTGGGCGGGCGCGTGAATACTCCGAAGTATTCGAGTTCGGCGGTTACGGTCGAATATGAATCGGCTGCCGAGGCCATTCGGGTCAATATCCAGGCTGAAAAGATACGATTGCCGCCTATCAGCAGTTGATCGAGCGTATCCGGAAAAACAATCCCGAAAAGCTGACACAGTCGGCCGCAGTAGCTATCCAGCTTCTCAATAAGATTGTTTCCGACGAGCGGGTGCATGTCCGTATTCTTTCGGAGCTGGCGCAATCGGTCGCGGCGGAAGAGGGAAAAGAGGCATAATTCGCCCCGATCGTGCAGGTGTCCTTCGAGTGTTTTGTATCGCTCGAAATCCGGCCCGAAAGGATCCATCCGCGAATGACCGGAAGTAGAGATCGAATATTTGGAGATCCTATTGGTCCAAAGTCGATGGAGTGCCGGGGACGATGTGAAGAGGCTGTCTGCAACTTGCAGGCAGCCTCTTCGGTTTGGATTCGCCGATAATTTCAAACAGGCGGCTTATGCCGTGTCTGAAAATTTGTCGGCGTATTTAGAATCCGATTCCGATGCGGAACAGGATGGCATTCAATCCTTCTCCCATGTGCTGAAAGCGGATGCTGAAATCGCCCGCACCCGCCGCTCTGACGGCCGAACGTGACGCCCGGGCCGATGGAGGTGTAAAATTCGGTGCCCTCGTTGAAGTAACCGCCTATACCTATTGCAGCGCCGAGGTCCGACAGATTGAGAGCCACTTTGCGTGAAACGGGCAGGTAGCCTTTCACATTCGCAAATACGGGAAGGACGGTTCCGCTATTGCCTAATTCATATATATCCCAACCATCGAAGAAATAGAGGTCTTTATAGAAATAGTTGATTCCCAAGCCGACACCGGCGAACAGATACGGATTGATCCGTACGCCGTGTACCGTTTCGAATACGATGCGGGGACCAGATCACCCATTCCTTCGCTTACGGCAAACCGTATGCGAAGGCAAACTCCCTGGTAACGAGGTAGTTTGCCGAATCGTTGTTTGTCGGCGGCCGATCGCCGCGAGGAATCGAAATGCGAGATGACCTCTTTCGAGCCGTTTTGATAGGTGATGGTGAAAACATCCTCTGCGGGAATCGTATAGATCGGGCCGTCCGGATTGTCCCATCTTTGGTATTCGATTTCCGTGTCGGTTATTTTCAGCACTTTAGCTTGGATCTCCGTCGCATCTTTTTCTGGATGATGTCTTGTGCGCAGACAGTTTGTCCGAGGAGTATTGAAGCAATTATGAAAATCAGGCGTTTCATAGGAATTTTTTTGAGTTAAATAATGAATGGTATTGTTTGACAGGTATATAAAAAACGCAGGCTAAACTTTTATTTGCTTTCTGAGGTCTTCGCAATACCTTGTCTGACAAATAAGAGTAAAGCCCACGTTGAACGTGAGCGTTTACACTTTACTCTTGTCAGACTTTTTGAAAGTTGCGAAGTTTCAGAAAGCAAGAAATAAAGCTAACGCTTTTTATATGTATCGTCATACCTGTATTCTATCGGACGGCATGACGTATTGTACTGAAGAATAGAAGTGCTGTTATTTTCTCATAGGCAAAATGGTTTTATGTTCCGATTACAAATATAGTAAACCGATTGAGCATTATGCGATTTTACGGCTTATTTTTATTTATCGTTTCGGTTTATTCATTGCTTTGTTGCCGGGCGTTCGACCGGGCTTCGATGCTTCCTGTCTAAAAAATCCTCTTCGGATTTCCTCGTTATTCCGATTGCAGATGGCGTTTTATCGACAGACGTAGGAGTTTGCATCGCGGAATCCGAGCAGCAGCTCTTGCGCTGCCATGCGTTTCTTGCCGGATAATTGCAGCGAGGACGTCGATCCAACCGTCCGCACATCGGATCCGCAGGTATTTGCGGTTGTCGGTATCGATCGTGCCGCATGGAGCTTCCGGACCACCGGTTTCGAAGTGCGCTTCGAAAATCTTGGCCGAATTCGCCTCCTGTTCCTCTCGCAGCAGCCGGGTCCAGGCTGCCGGATAGGGCGACAGCCCGCGAATGAAGTCGATGATGCGTTTTCCGGATTGAGTCCAGTCGATCAGGCAGTCCTTTTTGAAGATTTTGGGCGCCGGCCGCAGCGATGCGTCTTCGTCGGGCTGTACGACAGGGTGATCTCCCCGGCAGCGATCCGTTCGACGGTCTGCACGACCAGATCGGCTCCGACGGTCATTAGCCTGTCATAAAGAGTGCCCACGTTATCTTCTGGCTGAATCGGCATTTCCACTTGGCCTAAAATCGCTCCCTTGTCGATTTCGTGATTCAATAGGAAAGTGGTGACGCCCGTTTTGGATTCTCCGTTGATGATCGCCCAGTTGATCGGTGCCGCACCCTGTATTGCGGCAGCAGCGACGCATGCAGGTTGAAGGTGCCGAGTCGGGGCATCGCCCAGACAACCTCCGGCAGCATCCGGAAGGCAATTACGATTCCCAGGTCAGGCCGCAACTCCTCCATCGCACTGACGAAGGCCGGATCGCGCAGTTTTCGGGTTGCAGGATCGGAAGTCCGAGTTCCCGGGCCGCGATTTTCACGTCGCTTTCGTGCAGCTTCTGTCCGCGTCCCGCCGGTTTGTCGGGGTTGTGACGACCCGACGACGTTGTAGCCGCTGCGCACCAGTGCACGCAGCGACGGCACGGCGAATTCGGGCGTACCCATGAAGACGATTCGCAAATCCTTGGCGTTCATTTTCGTTGAAATATTGCTGTCCGGAAATTCGCTTCCGGCTGTCCGGCGGTTCCATTCGCGGTTCTGCCATCCGTTCCGTTCATGCCTTGCGGACAAGGATTTCGGGCTGCGGCAAAACCGAGAAAATCCCTTCGGACGATTCCCCGGTAATGTCTGTGTATTTTAATGCTTGCAGAGGTTGAGTTTGTGGTGCATGCGCTCCTGTTTGGTTTCGAGGTAGCGTTCGTTGTACTTGTTGGGGGCGATGACGATCGGTACGATCTCGTCGATCTTCAGGCCGTAACCCTCCAACCCTACTCTTTTGAGCGGATTGTTGGTCATCAGACGCATGTGTTTGATCCCCATTTCGCGGATGATGCTGGCGCCCACGCCGTAGTCGCGCTCATCGACGCCGAAGCCCAGGCGCACGTTGGCATCCACCGTGTCCAGTCCTTCGTCCTGGAGTTTGTAGGCTGCGATCTTGTTGAAGAGTCCGATGCCTCGTCCTTCCTGGCTGAGATAAACGACGGCGCCCTTGCCCTCTTTTTCGATCATGCGCATCGCTTCGTGGAGCTGTGCGCCGCAGTCGCAGCGGCACGATCCCAAAATGTCGCCCGTGGCGCACGAGGAGTGCACGCGGAGCAGTACCGGCTCGTCTTCGGTCCATTCGCCCTTGGTCAGCACCATGTGTTCCAGCCCGTTGCTCTTCTGGCGGAACACGGTGATTTTGAACATGCCGTATTCGGTCGGCATCTCGGCCGTTTCACCGCGTTCTACGATCGATTCGTTGCGCAGGCGGTAGGCGATCAGGTCGGCGATCGAAATGATCTTCAGCCCGTATTTCTCCGCCACTTCGAGCAGTTGCGGCAGGCGGGCCATCGAACCGTCTTCGTTCATGATTTCGATCAGTGCGCCTGCAGGCTGCAATCCGGCCAGACGGGCCAGGTCGATGGCCGCCTCGGTATGTCCCGGACGGCGCAGCACGCCTTTCTGACGGGCTCGGGCGGGTTGATGTGCCCCGGACGCCCAGGTCGGAGGGTTTGGTCGTCGGGTCGGCCAGTGCCCGCAGGGTCGCCGCGCGGTCGTGGATCGAAACGCCCGTAGTGCAGCCTTCGCCCAACAGATCGACCGTCACGGTGAACGGCGTGCCGAGCAGCGAGGTGTTGTTCGGCTCCATCATGTTGAGTTCGAGCTGTGCGCAGCGCTCTTCGGAAAGCGGGGCACAACACACCGCGACCGTTCTTGAGCATGAAATTCACGATTTCGGGGGTTATCTTCTCGGCTGCTACGATGAAGTCGCCTTCGTTTTCGCGGTCTTCGTCATCGACGACGATGACGATTTTCCCTGAAATCCTCGATGGCTTCTTCTATCGTATTCAGTACTTTTCGTTTTCATGGTCTATTTTATTTTTTTTTTATGTGCGAAACGTGCGAATATCCCGGAGATCTTCTCCTTGATTTTCTTGAATTTTACGACGTACCAATCCACGTCGAGCAGCCCCGAGTCGTTCGTGGCCTTGTATGTGAGTAGATGGCGACGGGCGCCAGTACGAAGGCCGAGAGCCACGTGCCGTAGAATGCCTCCCATGTACCCTCTTTGGCCATCTTTTCGCCCGAACTGCTGATAATGTAGTAGATGACGAAGAAGATGACCGAGATTACGATCGGCGTACCCAGACCGCCTCTGCGGACGATAGCGCCAGTGGTGCTCCGATCAGGAAGAAGATGATGATCGTCACCGGAAGCGCCAATTTCTTGTGCCATTCGACCTTGCTGCGGTAGAGCTGGTTGAGCGCATTTTGGCCTGCGATTCGTCGAACGAGAACATAGACCGGGAGTTGCGTGCGGCCGAAACGGCCTGGCTCCAGATTCGGTCCTTGGAGCGCAGGTCGAGAGTCGCCAGGAGTCGAGGGCATCCATCGGCCTGAAATCCCGTTTTCTACGACCACCGAATCGTTTCGGTCGGTTATGACGGTCGTATCCGCACGAAGATACGCTCCTTGAGCAACGGGTCATAGGATCGGGTCGTCGCCGAATTGACCTGCTGTGTCAGCGTGTCGATTTCGTATTGCAGCTCGGAGATGTTTTGGTCTGGGCGTTGTTGAACAGATCGGCATCCGTGCGCTGCATTTCGAATCGAAATGGAAATATTGGCTTTCTGAAGCTCGAATTTATTGCGTTGCAGGGAACTTTTGTTGTACCACTGACTCGAATTTCGGGTCTGTTCGTAGCGTTCGCCGTTGAAGAGCGTGATCTCCAAAGCGCTTGTCGTCCGAGAGCCGGATATAGCCCGAATCGGCGACGGTCGTGGTCATATTGCCCGATGCGTTGCGGTTGTCGTAAATCAACACGTCGGTCAGCAGCCCTGTTTCCTGATTCTGGTGTCCGACGCGGATGCTCATGCCGTCGATGCCGTTGAAGAAGAGCCCGTCCTGAAACTCGAGGGTCTGGTTCATCTGGCGAATGTCGTATATCGTACGGAAAAATTTTTGTTGGCGTATGGCACTAAGTTGTTGGCGATGAAGAAACTGCCGACAGCCAATATACTTACGACCACGAGCAGCGGCCTCATGATCTTAGGCAGCGACATCCCCGCCGACTTCATAGCGAGCAGCTCGTAGTTCTCGCCCAGATTACCCATGGTCATAATGGCCGCCAGCAGCGTGGCGAGCGGCAGAGCCATCGGGATCATGTTGATCGTGGCGTAGCAGAGCAGTTCGATGATCGTACCGGGATCGAGTCCTTTGCCGACCAGCTCGTCGATGTAGCGCCACAGTACATTCATCATCAGCACGAACATGATGATGAAGAACGTCAGCACCATGGGTCCCAGATAGGACTTGAGAACGAGTTTATAGATGGTTTTCATCGGCGCGGCGGCGTTTTTTGACGAGCAAAGTTAGCAGTTTTACTAAAATAAGCGTAACGGTCAGGGTAAATATTATAGCCGCACCGGGCGAAACTTCGAAATTGTAGCTCAGGGCGAGTCCGCGAGGTTCCCCGCGACGGCGACGGCTGCGGCGGCCGGTGCGAGCGTGCGGAAGGATTTAGTGAACGTATTGACGATCGTTACGGGAATAGTCAGCAGCGAGATCAGCAGCACGATGCCCATGATGCGGATCGAGGCACGATCGTGACGGCGATGAGTGCCGACATGGTATAGGAGATCAGCCGGGTCGGGATTCCCTGGCTGCGGGCGAAGTCGCGGTCGAAGGCGACGTACATGACCGGACGCAGCCAAAGGAGCGTGCCGACAATTACCACGAGCGTCAGAACGGCGAGCGCCTGGACATCGGTGCGGGTGACCGTTACGATGCTGCCGAACAGGAAATTCGAGAGGTCGCCCGATGTGTAGCCCGGGCGCAGGCTCATGAACAGCGCCCCGACGGCCATGCCGACGGACCAGATGATGCCGATGGCCGAATCCTCCCGGATACGGCCCCGGTCGTTGGCCCATTCGATCCCCAGTGCCGAGGACGGCGAAGACCATCGCGCCCAGAATCGGATTGATTCCGAGGTAGAAAGCGATGCCCAGTCCGCCGAACGAGGTGCGTGATGCCGCCGCTGAGGAAGACCAGCCGCCGGCAGACGACGTAAGTACCGATAATACCGCACGTAATGCCCGACAGGATGCACGCCCAAAAGCGTGATTGAGGTAGCTGTATCGGACAAGGTCGTTGAAAAACTCCATGGTGCGCTAATCATTAGTTTGCAAATTTACGGATTTTTACAAAAAATAGAACCGGGAGCCGTTTTATATCGCAGCATCCGTATTTTGTTCCGTCCGATTTGCGGGGCCGTGCTTTGTTGCCGCAGAGAGCGGTATCGGTCGGAAGACAGGCGGCGCATACACCGGAATTCGTATGCTTTTACGAATAAGCATTAAAAATCGAATATTCGGTACGCCATATCGTTTTTTTCGTACATTTGAATACGAATGCCTGTTCAGATGTTCTTCGGCATTCGCAAAACCAATTACTTAATCTCTTAAATTTTTACATTTATGCGTACATCTTTATTTCTCGGTTTGACCGGATTGGCATTGCTGGCAGCGTGCGGACTGTCGGGGTGCAGTGATGACGGTGTCGAAAACAAAGACCCACAACTCCCACGGTTGATGTCAGCGTAGATGAAGTAAATCGTACAACGGCTTCATTTACAATCAATACGAACAATGCCTCCGACTATGTCTATGCCGTATTGCCGGCCACAGAAACGATCGCCGATGCGGAGGCGCTCTTCGAAAGAGGACCTGTCCGTTATTTCGAAGGAGAGAAACAGTAAAGGTCGATCTGAACGATCTTGCCGGCGACACGGAATACAATCTTTATGTTGCGGTACGCAACATCAATCCTTAGTTTACAGCGATCTCGCTTCCGAGGTGATCGACACGCATGTTCCCTATACCGAGATGATTACGCTCGAAAGTGTCGGACTTACCTCTTTCTCCTACCATATCATGAAGCCCGAAGGGGTGACCAAGTACAAGCACGTCTGTCTTTCGAAGTCCGACTACGATTACATCGTAAGTTTAATCGGAGGAAGCCTGCATTCGTATGTAAGTGCTTTCGGTGCGGAAGCGACCGAGGATCAAACCTATAATTTCGATACCACTTTCTTCGATATCGTCGATTTTCGTCAGGATATCTATTCCGACATGGAGTTTATCATCATTGCCGGTGAAGTGGACGAGAATGGCCAGGTCGCAGAGTCGGCTGTGAAGTCGCTCCTCTTCAAAACCAAGAAGGCCGGTGTCGCGCCTTACGACTTCGAGGTTTCCGTGGGTAACATCGGTTCGATGACGGCCGATATTGCCATCGAGCCGGAGGAGGGAATCGAGCGTTTCCGCTATTTGGTTGCTTCTCGGGCAGATTTCGATTATACCGCTTTCGAGGGAGAGGCTTCCGTGCGTCGCATGATCATCGGCCACTGGGACGATCTTACGAACGAGAGTACGAAGGCTATCACCGTCAATGCGACGGGACTCAAACCCAATACCGAATATCAGGTGGGTATCGTGGGCTTCGACAAGGAGTTGCGCGAAAGGTTCTGCTTTACGACTTCACGACGGGAGAGCCTACAGGCCCCAAACCGACTTTGGCCGTCGAAACACAGACTGTCGAAACTCCGTGGAACAAGGCCGCTTTCAAGGTCAATGCGACTTATGCGGTAGCGATGACGGCCGGTGTTTTCCCGAAGGGCTCCATCGACGAAGTGCTCGGCCGCCCCGGTAATGAGAATCTTACGGCCGGCGATGTCATTTACAACAACGGTACGCAGCTTACCGAACAGGAGGTGGCTGCGGCTATGAGCGAAGAGGGACTTGTCATCGAGAGTGGAGAGCTGCTGCCCAATACCGAGTACGAGTTCGGCGTTTATGCGGCCAACGCAGAAGGTGTGGGCGTTTCCGAAATAGTGGAGTTCACCACCCTTTACCGCCGCAGCAAGGCGGGGAGCTGCGTGCGAAGCTGCCCGGCAAATACACTGCGACGACCAAAGACAGCAACGGTGATCCGGTCACTTTCTCCGTTACCATCGCTACGGGTGTGAACGAAGCTACCGAGAAAGCCTATTCCGATCTGAACCGTCTGGTCGTTCTGGGCTTCGCGCCGTGCGGAGTGGATTATGCCAGCCCCGAAGAGCTGCTCGCCAACGGCTGGGCAGCGACCGAAGAGGAGGCCAATGCGAATTACGGGCCGAAGTGGTTCATCGAGTTCAACAGCGACGAGACGATTTCGACGAGTCTGCCTGTGAACGACGAACTGGATTACACGATGTTGAATTTCGATGGTAAGCAATACTATTTCCACGCTTTCGCCAAACGTCCGACTGAGCGACCGCTATACGGATGCGGTACGCAGCTTCCCTGTCGAGGTGTCGGATGATCTGACTGTGACGATCAAGAAGTTGGTCGAAGAAACCGATTACGGTACCTTTACCTACTATCCCGGTGTGTTGTCGGGTACGAGTCAGTGGTGGGGCGACATGGTGTTCGCAGCGTCGGAAGAGATCGTGCTGAAGCGCGATGCCGATCAGGGGCCCGAGCCTGCTGCCGTGAAGAGCGTGCGACATCTCTCCATGCCCGAGCGCGTGACCGTAAACCTCGGAGCGTCACCTGCAGTGGACAACCGTCGAGCTGTGGCTGAACGATTGATGCGTTAATCCTAAAAAACTTGTGTTATGAAGAATTTATTCGGATGGATGCTGGTCGTACTGCTGATGCTGACGGCCGGCGTGTCGTGCAGCGACGATGAAGAGCTGATCGCGGGCAATGGAATCGCCGATGCAGCCTGGAGTGCCGAAAACCAGGTCGAGATCGAAGGCGGGGTGCTTAACTACGTTTGCCGCCGCAGGCGATTGGACTGCCCGGAGTTCGGCTGACTGGTGCGAAGTGCAAACCGATTCGGGTGTGGCAGGCGAATCGTTGTTGCGTCTGAAAGTAGCCAAAAATACCCGGGCCGAGGCTCGTTCTGCGACGATTACCGTCAGTGTGTGGGATATGCTTCGCCGGTTTCGTTCGTGGTGAAGCAGGGCAAAGGATTGAGTGAGCAGGGTGACGGAAAATACCGCAGCGTGAACGAATGGGTTGCCGGGTACATGAAGAGCCGTTATCTCTGGAATCGTGCCATCGAGAATGTCCCGCTCGATTACAGTCTTTGTTATGACTTCTTTTTCTCCTCGATTCTCGACGGTGTAGCCGCCCAGGACGATGTGAACCGCGAAGACGGTCATTGGCAGGGGCAGAAACGTATGTATTACTATTCGCGTCTGGAAAGCGATGCGCCCCTGTCGCGTGCTCCCGGCGAGGCGTATATCGGTTCGGGTATCTATCTGTTGGATGCGACCCGCCTCGGGGACGATTATATCGGAATTGTGGTCATGGTCGTCATACCCGGAACACCGGCTGCGGAGGTCGGACTCGTGCGCGGCGACTTCATCACGGCGGTCAATGGCGAGGAGGTAACCGAAAGCAACTATCAGAGTTTGGGCCAGGCCGTGTACGACGGTGCGGTCGATGTTACGGTGAACAGTGTCACGTGGACCGACAACGGGACTACTCCTGTGCTTAAAGGGAATGTGCAGCTCGGAAGTGCGACCTTCACCAGTCCGGCTATCTATATGGATAAAGTGGTCGAAATCGAAGAGTCGGACAAGAAGGCCGGTTATCTGCTTTATATGGGCTTCGATGTCGATTACGATGAGGAGTTGATAGCCGCTTTCGACCGTTTCCGTGCACAGAATGTCACCGACCTGATCCTCGATCTGCGTTACAACAACGGTGGCGATGTGCTTTCGAGTACTGTGCTCGGTACGCTTATCGCAGGTGAGGCGTACAAGGGACAGCTCTATGCTCATATGACGTTCAACGAGGACCGCACGGAGGCCGGAGAGAGTGGCGACTACAAGATCGGCGTCAAGGAGACGTTCGAAAGCGTGTACGAACCGATCGAAAGAGCCTTGCAACATGCTTTGGGCTTGAAGAAAATCTATGTCCTTGTGAGCGAAACGACTGCTTCGGCGAGCGAAATGGTCATCAACGGTCTGCGCGGCCTTGATATTGAGGTCAATCTTATCGGGATGCCCACTAACGGTAAGAACGTAGGTATGGAAGGTGTGGTCCGCTCGTTTCACAATTACGATTTCCTGCTTTTCCCCGTTTCGTTCTATATTGAAAATGCCAAGGGCTTCCGGGATTACTCGGATGGCTTCACACCCGATGTCCAAATCGATGATTCGGCGATTTATCCGGGTGAATTCGGTACGATGATGGATCAGCTCGGATACCTTGCCCTGCAGTGGATCAAGACCGATAACAAACCGCAGTTGCCGTCCGCCATGCACACGCGCGGCAGTTGCCGGTCGATGAGATCTTTCGGCGATCTGTGGGAAAACCGGCCCGTACAGCCTGTGGGCGGAGCCGTGATGCAACCCGTGAGAGGAGTAGATCGCCCTGTTTTGATGTATGTCGCAGGGGTGCCCGTTGCAGGGCGCCCCTGCTCTTTATCCGGACGTGTGGTGATTTTGCCGATAAAATGGTCGGATTCGCATAGTTTTCGTACTTTCGCTCAAATTTACAGCAGAAATATGCAGCGACGCAGAGTCAATTTTCACACCTTGGGCTGCAAGCTCAACTTTTCGGAGAGCTCTACCCTCGCCCGTGAATTCGAAGCGGGCGGCTTCATCCGGGTCGGGGTTTCGGAAGCGGCGGATATTTCGGTCATCAACAGTTGCTCGGTGACCGAACATGCCGACAAGAAATGCCGCAACCTGATCCGTAAAATCCATCGGCGCAACCCGGCGGCGATTATTGTCGTCACCGGTTGCTATGCCCAGCTCAAACCGCAGGAGATCGCTTCGATCGAAGGGTCGATCTGGTGTTGAGCAACAACGACAAGGGCGAACTTTTCAGGCGTGTAGCGGCTCTTGCTGGCAAGGGACCCGCACAGTTCACCAGTTGCGATGTGGAGGAACTGACCAATTTCTTCGCCGCTTTTTCGAGCGGCGACCGTACCCGTGCGTTCCTGAAAGTGCAGGACGGCTGCGACTATAAGTGCGCCTACTGTACGATCCACTATGCGCGGGGCGCCAGCCGCAATATGCCGATCGCCGATCTGGTGAAGGAAGCCGAGCAAATCGCCGCTGCGGGACAGCGGGAGATCGTCATCACGGGGATCAATACGGGCGATTTCGGACGCACGACGGGTGAGCGGTTCATCGATCTGCTGCGGGCCCTGAACGAAGTCGAAGGCATCGAACGCTACCGTATATCTTCGATAGAGCCGAATCTTTTAACGGATGAGATAATAGCGTTTTGCGCTTCGTCACCTAAATTCCAGCATCATTTTCATATCCCGCTTCAGAGCGGCTCGGACAGTGTGCTTGCACGGATGCGACGTCGCTATACGACCGCAAAATTCGCCGAGCGGATCGAGGCTGTGCGGCGCCTGATGCCGGACGCCTTTATCGGGATCGACGTGATCGTCGGTTTTCCCGGTGAGACGGAGGCCGATTTCCGTACGACCTACGAGTTCCTGGAGCGCCTCGCACCGGCCTATCTGCATATTTTCCCTTCTCGGAGCGTTCCGGCACGCCGGCCGTCGATTTTCCGGACAAGGTACAGCCTTCGGTGGCTACACGGCGTGTGGAGGAGCTGGAAAAGCTCTGCCGCCGGCTGCACGGCGAATTCTGCGCCCGGGCCGAAGGTACGACGGACGAGGTGTTGTTCGAGAGCACGATGCGGGGCGGGATGATGTTCGGCTATACGGGCAACTACCGTCGGGTCAAGGTCCTCTACGATCGGAGCCGGATCAACACGATTTGCCGGGTACGGCTGGGGCGTATGGACGATGCGAACGATCTCGAAGGCGAAATCGTGGATAATTAGCGATTTCTTCGTATATTTGTATCAGGCGAAGGTTCGGGTGAATTTCGTTTCGGCATTCCGGCCGGATGCGGCCTTGCCTCCGGGCCGCATTGCATTTTGCGAAAAGGGCCTGTATTTCGGGCGAGTGAAAATAGCTGGGCTTGTTTGCCGTCCGGTTCTTCTTGTAAGAACGAATTGCGGTGTAGGCTGCCGGATTCGGCATTGGTTCCGCCTTGAACTGTTTTTCGGAATACGGCTTGTAGCTCGGTAAGATTCAAACAAGTTTGCTTTTGCCCTTGCCTTGCATTATATTTGTTGCATCGCTCCGGATATGTTCGGGCGGAGGGGCTGCCCTGCCGATACGGGCGGGTTGGGACGATTTTAACAGTTAAATGCGTATGACGGGAATTCGAAGAAGAATGTCCATTGCTTTCCTGAGTATCGTCGGGTTGTTGTTCGCCTCGGGGATGATCTCTTTTCGAGCTGAGTCATCTGAGTTATGATACCGAGGAGATTTTGAAAGCCAACCAGCGGAATATGGAACTCGCCAAGGAGATGCTCGGTGCCGTGCATGACCAAAACGTGGCGATCGTGCATCTGGCGATCCTGCAAGATGCGAGTTACGATAGCCTGTGCCGCACGGGAATGCAGCGGTTGGAACATGCGGTGGCTACGGCCCAGAAAGGAGCGTTGGACCGCTCGGCGCTCGACTCCTGACGGGTGCGACTACCGAGCTGCTGGTGCTGACCAAGATGTTTCTCGCGACCGAATCCCCGAAGGCAGGGGACGAGTCGGGAGAGGTGTGGTACAACGAATATTATGAAAAACAGTACGAAAAGGTCGTCACGGCGGTTCGGGATTATATGACTTCGACGCAGAGTTCGCTGGCTCCGCGCGCCGAGCAGCTCAAGAAAACGCTTACCGGGCCGTTACTCCCGTGCTGATATCGCTGGTGGTGATGATCGCTACAGTGTTGATGCTCTTTTACTTTACGATGCTCTACTGTGTCAATCCGATCGTGGCGATGAACAAGGGGCTCGGACAGTATTTGACTTTCAGGATACCCTTTGCCGTGAAAGCCGAGTGTAAGGACGAAATCCTGGAACTCAAGGAAAAATCGAGGCACTCGTCGCCATGCTGAAACAAAATAAAGCGTAGAGAGTCATGCGGGTCAATGTGATATTGCGATACGTGGGAATGATTATGCTGTTGTTGGCGTTCTTTATGTTCGTTTCGGCAGGGATCTCCTATGTCAACCACATGGATTCCGCGTTTTACCCGTTGCTGCTCTCGGCTCTGCTGACGGCGCTGTTGGGGCTTCCCGCTCATTTTCGTGGAAAAGCAGGATCGGATCACCAATAAGGAGGGGTTTTGCATCGTGGTCGGTTCATGGTTGCTCGCCTGCGTCGTCGGTATGTTTCCCTACCTGATCTGGGGCGGTGAGTTCAGCGTGATAAATGCTTGGTTCGAAACTGTTTCGGGCTTTACGACCACAGGATCTTCGATTTTGCAAAATGTCGAGGCGCTGCCCCGGGGATTGCAGTTCTGGCGGATGTCCTCGACCTGGGTCGGAGGTATGGGCGTGGTGATGTTCGCGCTGGTGATCCTGCCTGCACTGGGTACCAGCAAAATGATGCTTTCGAGTGTCGAGATGTCCACCCTGGCCCGGGACAATTATCGTTACAGGGCCCAGATGGTGGTTCAGATCCTGTTGTTCGTCTATGTCGGACTTACGATATTTTTCACTTTCATGCTGAAATTCGCCGGAATGAACTGGTTCGATGCCGTATGTCATTCGATGTCGGCCTGTGCGACCAGCGGGTTCGGAACCAAAATACCAGTGTCGCCTTTACGACAGTGCGATGATCGACATGGTACTCATCTTCGCGATGGGTATTTCAGGCATCCATTTCGGTTTGATCTATGCGACCGTTACCGGTAAGCGCAACAATATTTTCCGCAGCGAAGTCACTTTGTTTTATCTCGGAATGTTGATTCTGGGAAGCCTGCTGATCGCCCTGAGTTTATATATCGCCGATATTTATCCTACGTTCAGGTCATCGCTGCGTTTCGCGTCGTTCCAGTTTGTTTCCGTGACATCGACTTCCGGCTTCGCTACGGCCGATTCCAGCCTGTGGACTCCGTTCGCAATCATTTTGCTGATATTGGGTTCGTTGATCTGTGCCTGTGCGGGTTCCACGTCGGGTGGTATGAAGGCCAATCGGGCATTGATGGCTCTGAAGATGCTTTACATCCGGGTGAAGCAGCAGCAGCATCCGAATGCCGTCATCCGGCTCAAGATGGACGGTGTGATTCAGGAAGCGGGCGTGCTGCATACGGTGTCGCTTTTCATCGTAGCCTACCTGCTTCTCATTCTCATCGGAACGATTCTCTGTACGCTTTCGGCGTAGATCTGATGACCAGTTTTCGGGGTGCGTGGCTTCTATCGGCAATGTAGGCCCGGATTTGAGGGGTTAATTCGATGGCCAACTACGGCGACTTGCCGGCGATCGTGAAATTCATCTTCACGGCGCTTATGTTGTTGGGACGTCTGGAGATATTCGGATTGTTGCAATTCTTGTTAATCAGATGGTGGAAATGATGTGGCATAAGTTATTGATCGGTTTATTTTGACCTTCTCGGTCGTTATCGTGCGAGGAGCTTCCGACCCGGCGGGGCCCGGTATTCCTGCCCTGCAGTCGAATTCGGAATACGTTGCGCTTCGGGAACAGGACAGTCGGTTGCAGGTCCGGATCGACGAGATGCAGACCCGGATTGCAGGACTGCGTGCGATGCTGCGGGAAAATCCGGCCGCACAGGAGACTTACGGCGCTCAGATTCTCTCGCTCGAAAGCGAAATGCTCTCTGCCCAGGGACTCCGTACGCAGGTCGCGGCCCGGATCAACGCCATCGAGCAGGCCTGGCTGACCGAACATCCCGATTATGTTCCGGCGGCCGAAACGGAAAAATCTCTTATCACGCAGATTCCCGAATCGCAGCAGAGTCGGAATCTCGTGTTCAACGGTTATTTCCGTGAGAATCTTCCGGCACGTGATTACGAGGCTCTGCTCCGGGCGCAGCGCATGGAGGCGGAGGTGGCCGGATGTGCCGGGCGCCTGCTGGAGAATTACCGGCAGCAGACTCTTTTGAAGCAGCAGTACGATACCGTTCGTACGGAGCAGGCGGCTGTCGATCTTTTCGGTCGTTACCGCACGGTAGCCAACTTGGGCCGGGTTTTGCGGGATTCGCTGACGGCCGTATGGGGATATGTGTATGATAACAAGAGCTATGCTTACGATTATATCCTGGATAAGTTGAATTGCAGAGAACAGCAGGCACGCCAGCAGAAGGCGTTGGACGATGTGCGGCGGCAGATGTCTGCGGCCCAGGCCGAAGGGCTTGTCGATGCGCTCCCCGATTATTATATCCGGAAATGCTATTTGACGGATTACGAGCGGGAAATCGCCCGGCTGCTGGGGTTGGGACTTGCATCCGATTCCTTGAAGCGGGTGGCTTTACAGCTTCAGACGATAGATTTTCGTCTTCCGAAGCCGGAGATTACGGAACGCTATTTCCTCGATTACGAACCGGTCCAATTTGTTGCGGGGCGCTATACGTATAAGAAACCGATTCCGGACTGTCCTGTCTATGAGCACGGAGTGATCTACCGAATCCTGCTCGGGGAGTATAAGTACAAACAGAATATCTCCATTTTCCGCAGCGCTTCTCCGCTCTATGTATTGAAGACCGACGCGGGGCGCTACCGTTATTTCGCGGGAGGTTTCGCGACCAAGGCCGAAGCCGTCGATGCACAGGAGTTGCTGCGGACGAAAGGATTCCGCCGTCCGGAACTGGCCGTGTGGTACGACGGGGAATATACCAATCTGACACGGACCCCTGAAGCTGAAATGGCCGCTTTCCGGGTGGAAATCTCCAGTGAGCAGAATCTGTCGGATACCGTGAAGCAGGCGATTGCGCAGGCCGCTCCCGGCTGCGACCTGTCCCGCGTGGGGCGGATCTTTTCGTCGTCGGACAGTTCGACAACAAGGCTGTCGCGGATCAGGCGGCTGCCGCGATTCGCGCCGCCGATCCTCAATTATCGGTAAAAGTGACGGAAATTGCTAAATAATCGGATTTTTTGCGTATCTTCACCCGAAAGAAATAGGTCCGTATTCGGACGTATATCGGTGAATCGGGGGAAATTCGACCTGCGAGCCGGTTATTCCGATCTTTTCAGCGATTTTAACACGGTGAATATGTTTTTATCATTCTGTTGGTCTTTTCGGGTTACTGTTTCTGGTGGCGGAACTTGTCCTGCTGCCAGGCGTATCGATCGGGCGATTCTCGCGCTGGTCAGCTATGGGGGCGCCATTTATATCGCCTTCCGGGATTACGGTCCTTTGGCGGGCGGAATCGTCGTCGCCGTCGTTCTGATCCTTTCGTTCGCGGCGACCGTCGTTTCGCTGCGGTCCAAAACCTGGCGCCGTTTCTCCCTGAAACAGAAAGTCGATTCCTCTGTGATGCCCGAACCGGTGCAGCAGAGTGTCCGTGTCGGAGATACGGGAATGACCGTTTCGCGGCTGGCTCCGATGGAAAGGTGGAGATCGGCGGTAAGATTTACGAAGCCAAGTCCATGGACAGTTATATAGATCCCCGCCGGGAGGTCGAAGTCGTCGGATTCGAAAATTTCAATATAATCGTACGCAAACACATTAAATAAATAAAAGATGGAAATCGGTATCATTGCACTAATCGTCTTCGTTTCGCTCTTTGCGATTTGGCTTATTTTTTACTTCATTCCTGTGGGCCTGTGGTTTTCGGCGCTGGTGTCGGGCGTGCGGATCAGCCTGTTGCAGTTGATCCTGATGCGTTGGCGCAAGGTGCCGCCCTCGGTGATCGTATCGTCGATGATCGAGAGTACGAAGGCCGGTCTGGAACTCAATCCCAACGAGCTCGAGGCTCACTATCTGGCCGGAGGTAACGTGACCAATGTGGTGCATGCGCTGGTGTCGGCCCAGAAAGCCAATATTATGCTCGATTTCAAAATGGCGACGGCCATCGACCTGGCGGGCCGCGACGTATTCGAGGCCGTGCAGATGTCCGTGAATCCCAAAGTCATCAATACTCCGCCGGTAGCTGCGGTGGCCAAGGACGGTATTCAGTTGATCGCCAAGGCACGCGTTACGGTGCGGGCCAATATCAAGCAGTTGGTCGGCGGTGCCGGTGAGGAAACGGTTCTGGCACGTGTCGGCGAAGGTATCGTTTCGTCGATCGGCTCGGCACAGTCGCACAAGATCGTGCTGGAGAATCCGATTCGATCTCCCGCGTGGTGCTGGAGAAGGGATTGGATGCGGGAACGGCGTTCGAAATTCTTTCGATCGACATCGCCGATATAGACGTAGGCAAGAATATCGGCGCCCAGCTGCAGATGGATCAGGCGCAGGCCGACAAGAACATCGCGCAGGCCAAGGCCGAGGAGCGCCGCGCCATGGCCGTAGCTCTAGAACAGGAGAACAAGGCCAAGGCGCAGGATGCCCGCGCCAAGGTGATTCTGGCCGAAGCCGAAGTGCCGCTGGCTATGGCCGAAGCGTTCCGCAACGGCAATCTGGGGATTATGGATTACTACAAAATGAAAAATATCATGGCCGACACGACGATGCGCGAGACGATCGCCAAACCCGATAAGAAATAGGACGACGAATCGTTGCATGAAAACCCCGTTGAAATCTCAACGGGGTTTCTTTATCGATATGGGCGGGAATCTATCGGAGCGTATTGTAGAATGGAGCGTCCCGTTTCGGGGCCGAAGTATATCGAGCCAAGCCGTACAGCGTGCCGGTGGACTCTATTTTATTCGAATGGAACGGCAGGCCGGTCAGTGGGTTTCGATTTTCGCACTGGCAACGCTTCGGGGAGCGTTTCTCCGTCGGGGGTTCCCTCCAGCCCGTCTTTCCATTTGACGGCGGCATGCGCACCGTCGCAATAGGGCTTGTTGCGGGAGTGTCCGCAGCGGCAGAGCACTACCCTGTTCCGAACTTCGAAGGTTCGGCCGTCTTCGCGTTGGATGCGGATCCCGCCGCGTACCCAGAGTCCTCCGCTGGCGCCGATCGCCGGGTCTTCGATCAATCCCAGGCTGGGTTCGAAGATGAATTCGTAGGGTTTTCCCGTGCGGTTGTCCCAGGCGGTCAGGCGGGCGCTCGGACACATCGAAGCTTCGCGGACGGCCAGCTTGCGGGACTGCGAATCGCCGGATGCCGCCGTCAGGTCCCAGACACCCCGTAAGGATGGCAGAAACGGGCGAAAACACAGTATTTTCGTTGTCGTTCAATGTCACCCGTTGTCCCTCGGTGATCTCTACTTCGTCCATAATCCGGTCCTCTCCGGAGGTGATCGCCGAATCCCATTCCTCCTTGAGGTGCGAGCCGTCGCAATAGGGTTTGCTGCGGGATAAACCGCAACGGCACAATGCCGTCGGTTCTTTTCCGTCGAAAAATGCCGCCCTTCCTGAAAATACCAACTCTCGCCCTCGGAGTCGGGCATGATGAATTGCATGGCCAGCGGCGGGTTTCCGGTGACGAGGTACGGACCCTTTCGGTGACGGTAATGGCTATTTGGTTCCCTTTGAAGATGATTCGTGGGGCGATGCTGTCTTTTGCCATATCGGATGCGTATTTTAAGTCGATTTGTTACGTTACCTTTGCAAGAATTGTTCCTAACGGAATTTCTGTTGTCGGAAGAATCGGAAATTAGCTGTTTTAGTAAAATGTCGAGGTTAATTTTGCGAAAATAAGGCCATGTTCCGACAGGACCTGTTTGTTCTGTATGTGGTTTGTACTATCTTTGCCGAAGATGGGGTGCGGTTCGGCGATTTTGCGTACAAGTCTGCACGATTACTCTCGCCTTTCCGTATCTTTGACATCATGGTCTTTAGATAGGATGCGCTTCGGAAAACCGGGACAGGTTCCCGTTTTCTCTCGGCTTTCCTGTCTTTGGCTTCGTTTTGGATGCTTTGGCTTTGGTCAAACGCAAATAAAATTGCTTTTGCATTAGGCTTATTCGTATCTTTGACTTCGTCTTAGATACTTCGCCCCGGCAAAACGCGAATAAAATTTGCTTTTGCGCTCGGCTTATTCGTATCTTTGTAACGTTTAGCAAAATTGGATTTTGAACATGAAAAAACTTGTGTGCCGCTTTTTATGCCTGGGAATCGTCCTGGCCGTTTCGATGAATCTCGTCGGTTGCAGCGACGACGACGGACCGGTGGGAACCCTCTATTTCCCTCGTGATGTTTGTATGGTCGATAAGCCCGGGGGAACGGCTTCGGTAGAATTTACGGCTGTGAATATCGTGAAGCTGAACATTACCGATACGCCTGAAGGCTGGACGGTGACCGCCGATTTGCAGACGAGCCGGATGACCGTGACGGCCCCCGCAAGTGATGACTCCAATGCCGAAACGGGAGGAGTCCTGACGTTGGTCGGTTACGATACCGACGGAAAGGCCGTTTCCGCCGATTTGAGGGTCGGAATCGGGCGGACCGTCGATCTGACGGGGCAGACGGCTAACTGTTATATCGCCAACTATGCCAATGCCTACTATACTTTCGACGGTACCGTAAAGGGAAACGGCGAAAAGATTCCTACGGCTCGGGTAGAACTTATGTGGGGAAGCACGTCGCATATGATCGAGAACCTGACACTCGACGACGGTCGGGTTTCGTTCTTCGTCGCGGCGGATAAGAAAGGTGAGTTTATCGAAGGAAACGCATTGATCGCAGCTTTCGATGCCCAGGATAAGGTGGTTTGGAGTTGGCATGTGTGGGTTACGCAGTACGATCCTTCGGCGGAGTCGGTTACTTCGGCTGCCGGAGATGTTTTCATGACCCGTAATCTGGGTGCCGGAGCCGGCGGCAATGCCACGGAGGACGACATATATCTCTCCTACGGACTTTATTACCAGTGGGGACGTCCGACCCCGATGATCGGGCCGGCGTATTATAACTGTGCATTTGCGGAGGATCATAAGATGTATAATATCAACGGGCGTCTTACTTATCTTGACTATGTGGAATCCACCCCGAAACGGGCACGATGGAGTATGCCATAGCCTATCCGATGAGTTTTATTCTGGGAGTCGAGGAGTCCGGTTACGATTGGCTCTATTCCGACCATGACAACGAGTTGTGGGGGGCGGTCAAGACCGTTTACGATCCCTGTCCTAAGGGATGGAAGGTTCCGGACAAGGATGTTTATGCCGATTTTATGATCGGCGACGATCATGACCAGGAGCAAACGGAGGCGTTGCGCGAGGCTTACGGCTGGAACCTGACCGACGGAACGATGACTTCATTTTTCTCGGAGGCGGGCGTCGCCCTTATCTGACGGGCTTATCCAGAATGTAAACAGCAATGCGGACGCGCAACCGTGGATCGGTTGTTATTGGACAAGCGGTTTGGGAACCGACGAATTGAGCGCTTCGGGCCTCTATTTTCGCTCGATACGGACGATGCTGCTTCGAGTGAATTTGTTCCGGCACGGAACTATCAACGAGCCAATGGTTTGCAGGTTCGTTGCGTAAGGGAATAATATCTTTTTTCCGAATCAATATACCTTATTTTCGCCGGAGTTTCCGCTCCGGCGATTTTTTTTGGTATAACAGTTGTTCCTCTTTGGGGAAGAATTTTTAATGTCTGCAAATATGAGAGTACAAACCGGTAAAGGAACCATTCCATGGATGACCGTGTTGGCGGTCTGGTCGGTATCGGCCGTCGTTTCGCTGCCCGGACTTGCCATCTCCCCTATTCTCGGCGACTTGAACAAGGTCTTTCCGCATGCGACCGATCTGGAGATACAGATGCTTAGTTCGTTGCCTTCGGTGTTGATTATTCCTTTATGCTGCTGGCAGGCCGTTTGTCTGTAACCGGGAATAAGTTCAAGCTGCTTGTGGTCGGGCTTACGGTCTTTTTCCTGAGTGGCTTCGCCTGTCTTTTCATTAACCAAATGTGGCTTCTGATTCTGGTAAGTTGTCTTACGGGTATCGGTGCCGGTATTATCATTCCTTTATCGACGGGATATATCGTGGACTATTTTACGGGGATTATCGTGTCCGGCAGTTGGGCTACAGTTCGTCGATCAATAATCTCACGCTGGTGTTGGCTACTATGCTGGCAAGTTATTTGGCTAATGTCGATTGGCATCTGCCCTTCCTGGTATATACGTTGCCGGCGATTCCGTTGATTCTTTCGGTTTTCATTCGCAGGACTCCCGCTGCTCCGGAACCTGTCGGGAGCGATGAGCTGAAACGCAAGAAGGTCGATTGGCCGAAGCTGGCTGCGGTAATGGGATTTTATTTTCTGGCGACTTTCCTGGCATTGGCTATCACCTTCTACATTTCATTCCTGGTGGATCCGCACGGCAACCAAAATTCCTTCTCGGGGCTTTTGGTGTCCTTGTTTTCCTGGCTATCATGTTGCCCGGCTTTTTCCTTTCCCCGATCATCCGGCGTCTGCGCGGCAGTGTCAATCTGGTTTCGTTGATTATGATCTGTGCGGGATTGCTCTTTATCGGACTCTTCAAGGCGCATTTCTGGTTGATTGCGGGATGCACTCTCGTGGGACTCGGATACGGCATTATTCAACCGATTATTTACGACAAGGCGGCTGCGGCGGCCCCACCGCAATTGGCGACATTGGCCCTTTCGGTCGTGATGTCGGTAAATTATCTGGCGATCGTTCTTTGTCCGTTCATTATCGACCTGTTGCGAAACATTCTGCACATGCAGGAGAACGCTTCCCTTTCATCTTGAGTGCTGGTCTGGCTTTCGTTGCGGTCTTGCTGACCTGGCGGTACAGAAATAGCTATGCGTTCGGGTTGGATAAGTCTTATTACCGGCAATGAATAAAGAGGAGAGCCGCTTAAAAGTGGCTCTCCTTCCTGTTGCCGACGTTTTTCCTGGATCGTTGTTGCCGGGCGTTGCCGCTTTGCCGGAAACGTCCGGTCGTATTGTGCGCTGCGTCGGTCCGCGATCCTTCTTCGTGCCGGCTATTTCCCGGATGCGGGATTCTTTACGCAACGTACCGGCATGCCTGAGCGACAGTCTATGTCGATTATGTTTACCTGGTTGCTTTTCGAGAAGAGCAGGTATTGGTAGTTCAGATCCTCCGGAGTATAGACCGAACTTTCGGTACTCGTACAGAGCAGGTAACCTTTGGAGAAATTCCCGGACATCAACGATCCGATGTATTTCCCGCTCGGGTCGCGTGTCCCGGCATAGGTGAAGAAGGAGCTGCCGAGCTCACTGTTCATGGCGATAAGCGACTCCAGATCCGCCCGGGTCGGAAGGTGCCATCCTTCCGGACAAATGCCTTACGCCCTCGATATTGCGGAAGTTGTCCGCAGTAACAGGTTCCCCTACGGCCGTAGCCAGATCGTAGAGCAAACCTTGCCGTTGGATGTATTCCGTGTCGCTGGATGCGGTAAAGGAGGTCGTACACGGATACCAAATGCCGTTTTCTTCGGACGGGGATGAGGAAACGCGCTTGTCCTCGGGAATGTAGCGCAGGTTTTCCGCCATCCAGGTCGTACCGTTGCTGAGTTGCCGGATGCGATACTTGACGCCTGCGTACTCCAGCAGGTCGGAATCTTCCGGCAGGTCGTCTTCGACCGGAGCGATCGCTCCTCCGTCCTCCCAGCCTTTGACGGCGCCGCTGATGGAGGCGTGGATCTTATTCGTGTTGCTGATTACCGCCTCGATCGCATATTCCGCACCGGATTGCAGGTCGGTCGCCTGGAATGTTTTGGTGTGCCGGTTGCCGTCGGAAGTTTGGATTTCGAGTTCGAGTGCCGCCCGCTGCGGTACGAGAATGGCTTCATATCGTCCTGCGGTCACCGTTGGAAAGGGATAGATATCCGTTTCCGCCGAAGAAGCATCGACCTGAACGCTTTTCGCCGAAGATCGACGGTCGCCGTGCAGCGGCTGCCCTTCAGGGTGACTTCCTCGATCGTATTGGCGGAGTTGTTCGTAATATCGATCACGATTTTGGTGAGCAGGTGGGTGAATACCATATTCACGGCCGTTTGGCTCGGTACGACGTCCGTCGCTGTCGCTGCCAGCAGGTCCGAGGCTTCGTGATCGGCGGCGAGCTTCTGGTCGGCACGAACGGTGAAGCTCGCCGGAGCTCCTTCCGCTAGGTAGGGATAGTAAGCCGTAAGATTTGATTTTCACTCGGATCGTCGTACCAGAACAGGTCGTCCGAAACGAAGACCGTACCGTCGAAACGCAGAGGCGTATTTTCACAGTAGTTAGCACCGGATTTGACGATCGTGAGCCCGATGCGGTCCCCGGTGTCGAAATTGAGCCCCGTAACACGGGAGATGCTCGAGCGATTCGGATGCGGGATTGTACGGGGCCTTCGACAGAGTCGTTCTTGCTGCTGCATCCTGTCAGCAATGCGAGGCCGGATAGGATCAGGAAGAATTGTTTCATAGCGTTTTCGGGTTAATTGTTTTGTAAGAAGTATACCCGTTGGTTGAATTAAAATAAAGCATCTTTAACAAGACCAATTTTACGATGGTTACAGAAGTTGATGTATTGCAGCACGGTCATAGCAGCGATTTTTGCGGCAGTACGTGTAAACAGTCCGCCTGTCTGCTTTGCATAATTGCGTACCATCATGAATTGGTCGTTAAGTTGAAAACGGTTTCGATTCGCTTCCTGAAACGCCTGTAAGCCCACGAAGGATTTCTCCAATTCTTTTGGTTCAAGCGATACGGGACTTCAAGCGATATGAGCCGTTTCGAAAGGTCTTGTTGCACCTCAGCACTTAAATACCCCTTATCTCCAAGCATAAGACAGTCGTGATAATCCCACTTTGCATCATCCAGATAATGTATATCATGAACATTTGCAGCCGTTATATCATAAGAGTGAATAACACCACTTATTCCACAGATAGCGTGGAGCTTATACCCATAGTAATACATTTGTTGGGAGGCGCAAAGCCTTTGGAAGGTGCGCTTTGCGGATTATCATTTCCCATAACGCAACGCTTGGCTCGTGCCAGCTGGCATACTTTGACAGGCTTGGAGTCTATCACAAAGACATTTTCCCCACCGTCTATGCTCTTGGCAATATCCTGCGGATGTCTTCTGCAAGACAAGCCGTGAGTTTGCGACGGACGTTGAACTGTCTTCTGGATATAAGGTTAGGGATATGTTCGGGAGATTCAGCCAATCTCTTAAAGAGGTTGTTCTCGCTGTCATAACCGAATGCTTCGGCTGTAAGAGAAAGAGCTATAACTTCCAAATCAGAAAGGTGGGAATAACTCCACGGCGAGATACATTGCCATGTTCATTTACACGATTTCCTGCAAATTTCTTGCAGATGTCGTTGATTTTGTGAATTTTTCGATGAAGTTGTGCATACGACGGTTTGAACTCAATAGTTTGGATGCTATTAAGTTACTAAAACCAGAAATATGCACAACCTTTCATTTGTCATTTTACTAACTTTTAATTCAACCAACGTGTAAGAAGTATATACAAAAGTATAAAAAATAATATATTTCGTTCAATTTATGGAACGATAAAGTCTGTTTTGCGGTGAATTGGGTGCTTGTGATGCAATAAGCTCGTTTTGCCGGTCTTGTCCGTAAAGGGAACGTCCGGAGGTGTAATTGTACGAAACAGAGCCCTTCCGTCATCGACGGAAGGGCTTCTCTGTTGTTTTGTTACATTCGCAGCGAAATGCCTCCTACGCAGTTCATGTCCTCTTTGAGCGGACACCAGGAGAGATGAAGAGTCCGATTCGGAAGGAACCCATGCTTTGACCGCCCACAGTTTTCCGGCGTTTATGAAGACGTTTTCACGGCAAAACCTTTGGCTCCGCCCTCTCCTGCCGTTTTCAGGGCGCGGCTCCTACGCCCGTTTTCAGGTCGATGGTTTTGACCGTAAAGGGATAGGCTACTTCGACGTATGAGGAGTAGCACCGCCGCCCCGGGTATCGACATCTCGGGCTCGAAAAGGATCGTGTACCAGGAGAGCGTGATGGGGACTTTGCGCGATACCTGCCATTCGATGCCGGCTTCGATGCGGTGCGGGGAGTCGGCGCCGAAATGGAAGTAGTTGCGGCTGATCTGCGGATTCCGGTCCGAGGCCGAACCTTCGTCGTAAAGGTCTTTGAGGTGGAAGGTGATGTTTTGAGCCGGTAGCTGAGCATCAGGTCCGCCTCTTTGTATGAACTCGACGTGAAATCAACCGATCCCCAGGCCGCTATCGTAAAGTTTCCTATGCCGAGCGTCAGTCCCGGTTGCAGACTGGGGCCCGCTTCGTAAACACCGCGCCAGATATAACTGCTGACCAGATCCATTTCGACCTGAAGCGTTACGCCCGGTCTTTTTCCCTCGGGAAGTGCGGTTTCTTCCGCCTTTGCCCGAAGTGCGGACAACAGAAGACAGGGGATAAGGTAGGAACATCATGCGGTTGGGTCCCGCGTGGCGTGAGAGGTTTCTCATATCGGAAATAGGGTTAATCGGCTGCAAATGTAGCCTTTTCGATGGACTGTGCAACTGTTTCGTCGGGCGTGTAACGGATTTGAAACGGTTGTTTGACGCTTTTGTAACGAGGGTGTAGCCCGGGTGAAACAGCGGCCCGGTACTTTGCCGCTGTAAAATAATAAGTGGATGAATAGATTTTTATTGATTGGGTTATTGATGCTGAAGGGGATCTGCACGACGGTTGCAGCGCCCCTTCTGTCTGTTGTGACCGGTACGGTGCAGGACGCATCGACCGGCGAGGCGGTCATCGGCGCCGCCGTGATTTTGCAGAATACGACGTATGGGGCCGTCGCCGATGCCGACGGCCGCTTCGTTATTAATAATGTAAAGCCGGGCACTTATACGATCGAAGTGCAGATGCTCTCCTACCAGCGCGTAGTGATCGAGGGTGTCAGATCAAGCCGGAGAATACCCTGCCGCTGATTTCGCTGCAACCCTCGGCCGAAGAGATCGACGAGGTGGTCGTGACTACCGTGCGGCGGCTTTCGAGCGAGGCGGCCGTGATGCAGGCCGTCCGCAACTCCAAGATGGTCGTGAGCGGTGTGTCGAAGCAGATGATCGCCCGCGCAGGACCGCGATGCGGGTGAAGTCGTGCGACGCATACCCGGTATCTCGATCATCGACGACAAATTCATCGTGGCGAGAGGTCTCTCGCAGCGTTATAATAATGTGGGTCAATGATGCGGCCATTCCGAGCTCGGAAGCCGATTCGCGGGCCTTCTCCTTCGATCTGATCCCTGCGGGGCAGATCGAGAACATCATGATCCTGAAGTCCCCCGTTCCGGAAATCCCTGCGGATTTCACGGGCGGGTTCGTCAAGATCAACACCAAAGATACGCCGGGAGAACTACCCTTCGCCCTCTCCTACTCGATCGGGTTCAACACGGCGACCTTCGGCCACGACTTTCTCTACAATCCGGGAAGCGGCAGCGACTGGCTCGGCTACAACGGCAAGCGCGGCGTGCGGGGTGGTATTACGGGTGCTTTTGATAACGACGATCCGGATTTCGTTACCGACATGACCCGTCACGGCTTCAACAACGACTGGTCGATCAAGACCCGCAAGCCGATTCCCGACCAGCGGTTCTCATTCTCCTACGGCCACAGCTTCCGCCTGGGCAACGGCGCCGATCTGGCGCTGAACGGAGCGCTCAATTACAGCTATGCCACCCGGACCTTCTCGAATATGGAAAACTCCCGTTACGGGGTTTACAACAAGGTGGAGGACAAACCCGAATACTACTACAAATATACCGACGACCAGTACCAGACCAACGTCAAAGTGGGCGCCTTGCTGAATCTGGCTTACCTGAACGGAAAGAATCGCTACTATTTCCGTAACATTTTCAACCAGATCGGACAGGACAAGCTCACGCTGCGCGAAGGCTGGCAGAATATGTCGTCGCTCTATATCCAGGAGAAAACGGAGTATTGCTACACCTCTCGCAGCACGTACAGCGGGCAGATAGCGGTGTACATACTCTCGAACTGGGAACTCTGGACTGGGATGCCGGATATTCCTACGCCGACAAGAACCAGCCCGACCGCCGCATCGTCAACCGGCAGGAGAACGACATGGTGGGCGATGCGCACTACGGTCAAATGCAGATCGATCAGAACGAGATCCGGCGTGACTTTATGAAATTGCGCGAACACATCGCTTCGGCGGGCATCAACTCCGCCTGCACCTTGCGCGAAGGTTCGTCGTTCGCCCCCGAACTGAAGGTCGGACTCTACGGCGAATACCGTACGCGGGATTATCGCACCCGCGCCTATTTCTATCGCTTCGACACGGACAACCTGCCTGCGGACTTCGCTTACGGCGATGTGATCGACGATATTTTGCAAGACGGTAATTATGGCGCCGACAAGCTCTATATCTACGACGACAGCGACAACCGCAACAGCTACAAGGGCGACAACATCCTGACGGCGGCTTATGCCGGCATCGACCTGCCCTTCGGCCGCTGGAACGTTTATGCCGGCGTCCGGTTCGAATACAGCCGTATGGCGCTCACCTCGTACACCAAGATCAAGGACTGGGACAGCGAAACACGAAACTATACCCATGCCGATCCCTTCCCTTCGGTCAATGTGACATACCGCATCAACGACAAAGCACCTGCTGCGTGCCGCTTACGGTATGTCCACCAACCGTCCTGAATTCCGCGAAGTTTCCCCTTCGGTCTATTACGATTTCGACCTGTTCAGCGACGTGAAGGGTAATGCCGATTTGAAAGCGGCCTATATCCAGAACGCCGATCTGCGCTGGGAGTGGTATCCGGCTGCGGGCGAAGGTATCTCGGTGGCCGTGTTCTACAAGCATTTCCGCAATCCGATCGAAACGGCTATTCTCGATGCGGGCAGCGGCAGTTATACTCGTTCGAGAATGCCGACCGGGCCAATCTGTACGGTGTGGAGCTGGACGTGAAGAAAAACCTCGATTTTATGGGGATGCGCAATTTCTCGGTGGTTCTGAACGGTTCGCTCATGAAGAGCCGTGTGGATTTCGACGACGAGAGCCTCGAGCACGACCGTCCGTTGCAGGGCCAGTCGCCCTATCTGGTCAATGCCGGACTCTTCTACCAGTCGCCCAAACTGGGCCTTACGGTCGGTGTCCTGTATAATCGCATCGGCAAGCGCATCGTGGGCATTGGCCGCAGCGATATGAGCGGGGGCGGCAGCCTCGACAACGATATTCCGGATATGTACGAGATGCCGCGCAACCTCGACGTGGTGGTCAGCAAATCTTTCGGCAAGCATTGGGAGCTGAAGTTCAACGCCAAGGACCTGCTCAACGAGAAGGTGCAGTTCGCCCAATTCGAAATTCGAGAACGGAGGCGATGTGGTGTCCCGCAAGCAAATCACCAAACAGTTCACGGCGGGACGGATGTTCTCGCTGAGCGTGACGGCCAAATTTTAAGTGAATCGCAGAAATTCGTTCGGGTTCTACCGAGTGAGAAAATAGTCGAAGTAAAATCAACCTTTTTAATCAAATAAATTATGAAGAAAATTTTATGGGCAGCATGTTTGATGGCTGCGTTGAGTCTCGCAGGATGCAGCGACGACGAGAACGGTAACGGTGGCAATGGAGGCAACGGCGGTAGCGGCGAGGGCGGAAATCCGTCCGGCGGCGATCTGACGGAGATACTCTTCGAGGACGGGACCCAGATCGGCGACGGACGTCAGGAGTTTGAGATCAAGGGCGACTACACGCTTCCCAAAGGTACTTACCTGTTGAAGGCTGGTGCTATATCGCCGACGGTGCGAGCCTGACGCTGGCTCCGGGTACGATTATCAAGGGCGACAAGGAGACCAAGGCAGCGCTCATCGTAGAGCCGGGCGGCCAGTTGTGGGCCAAAGGTACGCAGAGCGAGCCGATCGTCTTCACCTCCGAGATGCCTGCCGGCAGCCGTCGGCCGGCGATTGGGGCGGTATCATTCTCTGCGGTCGCGGTGTGAACAACAAGGGTACGATGCAGATCGAGGGCGGTCCCCGCACTACGCACGGAGGCAGCGACAATGCCGACTGTTCGGGTGCCTTGAGTTACGTGCGCTGCGAGTTCGCCGGCTATCCCTTCAAGGAGGACCAGGAGATCAATGCCATCACGTTCGGTTCGGTGGGATCGGCTACGCAGATCGACCACGTGCAGGTGTCCTATTCCAACGACGACTCCTACGAGTGGTTCGGCGGTGCGGTAAATGCCAAATACCTGGTTTCCTACCACACCTGGGACGATGATTTCGATACCGACAACGGATTCTGCGGCAAGGTGCAGTTCTGCCTGGGCGTACGCCATCCCCGCATTGCCGACACCTCGGCGTCGAACGGTTTCGAGAGCGATAACAACGGCGAAGGTTCTGCCACTTCTCCTTTCACCTCCTGTGTCTTTTCGAACGTGACCTTCGTCGGTCCGGTCGGTCAGGATGCAGCATTCTCCAACACTTCCGACTATATCACCGCAGGCGATATGAATCCCAGAACGGTTCCAAGCTGGGCCAGTTCCAGTCTGCCATGCAAGTGCGCCGCAATTCTCATCTGAACTGTTTCAACTCGGTAGCGATGGGCTTCCCCGTCGGTTTGATTGTGGAGAATGACAAAGGCTCGCAGACGCAGACTGCGGCGTCCGAGGGGACGTTGAAGATTCAGAACGTCTATATGGCGGGTATGACCGTCCTGGGCAGCGACGTGAACAAATCGTTCGAGGATGGTTTTTGCGACAACGGCGACAAGAACAGCATCGACAAGTCGAAGGAGTCCTTCTCTTCGACCTACTTCAAGTCGATAGCTTCGAACAAGTATTTCGATGCGATCGCCGATCTGAAACTCTCCCAGCCCAACAGCCTGCAAGCCAATCCGAACTACGGTCCGCTCTCCGATAGTCCGGTGCGCGAGCCGCTTCTTTCACCGATCCACTGGTTGCCAACGGTTTCGACAAGGTGACCTACATCGGAGCCTTCGCCGACGAGAACGACGGATGGATGTCGGGTTGGACGGAATTCGATCCCAGAACAAAGCCTATTAAACCGGGTTTTCGATCAAGCGTTAATAAAAGGGAAAGGCAGCGTTTCAAACGCTGCCTTTCTTCTTTTTTTGTAAGATGTAAAGTTCGGTTATCGAATGAGGTCGCTTTGTCGGGATTTTCCTTTTCGCGGGCCGGAGTTACGTCCCAAACAGGTCGGTTGCGTTATTCCGGGGCGAAAGTTCAGGAGTTCAATTTCTTTCCGTCGAGCCATTCGATACCCCGGTGAGTGGCGATCCCGCGCAGGAATGCCCATCCGAAAGCGTCCATTTCCTGCCGGGTGCCTCCTTCCAGGTAGAGGTTGAGCAACATGTTCATCAATTGTTTGGCGAACAGGGGACAGTCCATCGGGCAGTACACTGTTGTCGGCGATGCAATGTTCCAACACTTCGGTGAATGAATCCAGCCAGAAACGACGGTTTTTTTCGTAGGAGTCGGCATAAGAAACCTTCTGTTGCAACTCCTGAAGTGAGATGCAACTGATCATGCACAGAGCATCGATGTACTCTCTGATCAGATTCTGGGCCTGTTCGAGGGCTGAACCGGGTTGATAAAGAGGTAACCTGCGATCTTTTTCTCCTGCTCTTCCCGGATGTTGTCCCAGCACTCTCCGACCAGGGTATCTTTATCGCTGAACAACTCGTAGAGTGTCCGCTTGGAATCACCAGCTTTTGCGCGATCTCATCCACCCGGACGGCACGAATGCCGTCCCGGATGATGAGGTCTCGCGTGGTGCGGATGATGTCTTCGCGTGTTACCCTGCGTTTCATTGCTATTTGCTCGTTTCGGGTTCGAGATCACGGCCGCCGCCCAAAGCGTGGTAGAGATCGACGATAGCCTGAATCTCCGAGAAGCGGTCGTTGATTTGCGACAGTTGAGCCGACAGCAGGGTTTGCTGTGCGGTCAGCACTTCGAGATAGGTCGTGCTGCCATGGCGCATCAGGAGCTGGGTGCTCTCGACGGCGGTTTCGAGCGAAGCGACCTGTTTCTGGCGCAGATCGACTTTGGAACGTGCCGACTGGCATTTGGCGAGGCATTGTTCACTTCTGCTCCAGCGTTGAGCAGGGTCTGCTGGAACGACAGCAGGGCCTCCTGTTGTTGCGCTTTGGCGATTCGAAGCTGTGCCTGGTTTCTGCCCGCGTTGAAGATGGGCTGTACGAGCGATGCCGCAGCATTGAAAATCCATTTGGCGGGGTCGAGCGTCGTAACACCTCCGTCGTTGGTCCAACCCAGCGTACCGCTCAGACTGAGGGCCGGATAGAACGCCGACCGGGCTCCGGCCGTGTTGTAAAAGGCCTGTGCCAGCGAGTATTCGGCATTTTTACGTCGGGACGGTTGGAGCATCTGTGCGGGAATGCCGACTACCAGGTTCTCCGGAAGAATTTGCTCGTCGAGCGTACCGCGCTCGAAGCTGCGGGAGCTTCGCCCAGCAGCGACGAGAGGCTGTTTTCCATCTCGCGGATCTGGTACTCCAGATCGAACAGTGAAGTTTCGATCGGTAGTAGTTCGCTTCAGCCTGCGAAACCGCTGCTTCGTTGGTCATGCCCGCCTCTTTCATGGCCCGCATCGTATTGACGGTTTCGAACCATTTTCAGCGGTTTCCGAAGAGATCTCGTATTGTGCGTCGAGCATCAGCAGCGTGTAATAGAGGTTGGCGACCGAAGCGATGACTTGCGTCCGGACGGCCTGCTGGTACTCCTGGCTTTGCGCGAGAAGAGCCTTCGCCCGGCGCTTGCTGTTGGTGAGTTTACCGAAAATATCGACTTCCCAACTGGCTGTTACGGGGACGGTGTAGGTCCACGTAGCATTCCAAGGGTTAGTCAGGCTGCTCACTCCTCCGTTCGGAGCGAAATTGAACGAGGGCAGGTATGCCAGGCGTGCCGACTTCAGTGTCGCTTCCGCCTCTTTCACGCGCCAGTAAGCCGACTGGAGGTCGGTGTTGTTGTCCAGTCCCTGCTGGATGAGTTGTTGCAGGTAAGGATCGGTGAACATCTCCTGCCAGGAAATGTTCCCCAAGGTCATCGTATCGACCGTTTCGACCCCTGGCCGTAGAGCCCGTCGGTTTTGATCTCTTCCGGCCGTGTGTAGGGCTTGTAAATGCCGCAGCCAGCCATGGCGGCTGCGGCAAGTATGATGATTAACTTTTCATGGTTTACTTCTTCTCTTCGTTTTCTTTTTGCTGTCTTCGATTTCAGCTTCGATCATCCAGTCGGGAGTATTCGTGAATTGAATCGGCTTGACCTTCTCCTGCAGGTGCTGGAAGACGATGAACAGGGACGGCACAAGGAACAACAGAGCCAACGTACCGACGATCATACCGCCGACGACGCCCGAACCGAGGGTCGAGTTACCGTTGGCGCCTACACCCGTTGCGATTACCAGCGGGATCATACCGAACACGCAGGTCAGCACGGTCATCAGAATAGGACGCAGACGGGCTTTGGCGGCCGAGGCGGCTTGCGAGACTCATGCCCGACTTGCGGCGGTCGGCCGCATACTCCGTAATCAGAATCGCGGTTTTCGACAACAGACCGATAATCATGATAAGACCCGTCTGGAGGTAAATGTTGTTCTCCTGTCCGATGAGCTTGACCAGAATGAACGAACCCAGCAGACCGCACGGTACGGCCAGAATGACGGCGAAAGGAATCAGGAAGCTCGTAAAGGGCACTCAGAATCAGGTAGATCAGGATGATGCAAATACCGAAGATGATCGCCGTGTTGCTACCTGTCTGACTCTCCTCGCGCGTAAGTCCGCCGAAGTCGTAGCCATAACCCTTGGGCAGCACCTGTTCCGCTACCTCCTCGATGGCCTTGATCGCATCGCCGGTCGAGTATCCGTCGGCGACGGTACCGCTGATGGCGATACTGTTATACATGTTGAAGCGGCTCAATACCTCCGATCCATATACCTTGGTGAGCTTGACGAACTGACTGATCGGTGCCATTTCGCCGTTCTGCATCCGCACGTACACGTTGTTGAGCGATTCGGGATCGAGTCGGTATTTCGGATCGGCCTGGATCATCACGCGATATACTTTCGAGAAGCGGTTGATGTTCGACACGTACTGTCCGCCGTAGTAGCCCGAAAGGGTCGAAAGAATCTCTGTCGGAGAGATACCCGCGCTTGGCCTTCGCCGCATCGATGTCCACCATATACTGCGGAAGTTGATGTTGAAGGTCGAATAGGCCATCTGGATTTCCGGCCGTTGGTTGAGCGCATAGATGTATTGCAAATAGATGTTGTAGAAGTCCGTTATGTCGCCGCCCGTCTGGTCTTGCAGATACATTTCGAAACCGGTCGAAGTACCGTAACCGGTGATCATCGGGGAGCGACGGCGAAGATCTGCGCGTTCTTGATATCGGCGGTCCGGGCATAGATTTGGCCGATTACGGCATTCACGGCGTCGGCCTTGTCGGGACGCTCCGACCAGTCTTTCAGTCTGACGATGCACATACCGTACGAGTTTCCCTGTCCGGCGATCATACCGTAACCGGCTACCTGCTGGAAGTCGCGGATCTGGGGAATGCTTTTCAGACGCTCGCCTACTTTGCCCATTATCTTGTTGGTTTCGGCGAGCGAGCTACCCGGAGCCGTCGTTACGTTGATCATGATCGTACCCTGGTCCTCGTCGGGTACCAGACCGGTTTTGGTGTTGTTCATCAGCAGCACCAGCCCGATCATTGCCAGACCCAGCGTTGCCCAGGTGAGCCATTTGTGCTTGATGAATACCATGACACCGCGCTGGTATTTCTTGAGCACGGCGCTGAAGGCCGTATTATAAGCCTTGCGGAACCGGGCCGCGAAGTTGTTCTTCACATTGCCGTCTTCATCTACATAGGGTTTGAGCAACAGGCGCAGAGCGCCGGGGAAAGAGTCAGTGCGTTGAGTGCGGAGATACCGACGGCGACGGCCATCGTGATACCGAATTGCGTATAGAACGTACCTGAGGTTCCGCCCATCATCGACACCGGGATAAACACGGCCATGAAGACCAGCGTCGAGGTGATGATGGCCGAAGTGATGCCGCCCATGGCATCGACCGTAGCCAGGTACGATGACTTGTAGCCGCTGTCGAAGCGTGCCTGGACGGCTTCGACGACGATGATCGCGTCGTCCACCACCGTACCGATGGCGAGCACCAGCGCGAAGAGCGTCAGCAGGTTGATCGAGAAGCCCGCGAACGAAAGGAAAGCGAACGTACCCACCAGCGACACGAGGATCGAAATGGTCGGGATCAGCGTCGAGCGTATATCCTGCAGGAAGACGTAAACCACTAAAATGACGAGGATGATGGCCTCGATCAGGGTTTTGATCACTTCGTGGATCGAGGCGTACAGGTAGTCATTCACGCTCATCAAGTGGGTTATCTCTACGCCTTTAGGGAGTTCGGTTGCAATTTCATCGAGCATCGCGTCGATTTCCTCGACGGTTTGTGTGGCGTTCGTGCCTGCGGTCTGGAAGACGAGCGCCGAAACGCCGGGATGACCATTGACCATACCGTGATAAGCATAGGAGTCCTGTCCCAATTCAATGTCTGCCACATCTTTCAGACGCAGTACCTGACCGTCAGAAGTAGCTCGGATCACGATCTCCCCGAACTCTTCGGGCGTCATTTTACGGCCACGGTATTTCATGGTATATTGGAACGTATTTTCGGAGTTTTCGCCGAACGTACCGGCTGCCGATTCGATGTTTTGTTCCGCCAAAACCGCAGTGACATCCGAAGGGACTAATTTATATTGGGCCATTACGTCCGGCTTCATCCAGATACGCATTGCATAGTCGCCACCGAGAGCAAAGAATTCTCCGACGCCCTGGATACGCTGGATGCGCGGTTTGATGTTGATATTGAGGTAATTCGATAAGAAATTTTCATCGTATGAATCGTCTGGACTGCTCAGCGTGAAAACTTTCAGCATCGAAGACTGACGCTTCATGGTCGTAACACCGATTTTGTAACCTCGGCAGGGAGCGATCCGGTTGCCGTCGCTACTTTATTCTGTACGTTGACGGCCGCCATATCCGCGTTGGTGCCCTGTTTGAAATAGACCGTGATCGATCCGCTACCGGCATTCGATGCTTCGGATTTGATGTACATCATATTTTCCACGCCGTTGATAGCCTCCTCAAGCGGAATGATGACGCTCTTCTGGATGGTTTCGGCGCTGGCGCCCGGATAGCTGGCACGCACCATCACCGTCGGGGGCGCGATGTCGGGGTACTGCTCGACGGGGAGCGTCGCAACACCGATAATACCGCCCAGGACGATTACGATGGAAATGACCGCCGCCAATACCGGGCGGTCTATGAAATGTTTTAGTGTCATATTTTACTGCTCTTTTGTAGGTTGTTCTGCAGGAGCGGTCGCGGTCGTTGCGGCTCCTTTGGGTTTGATCAGGTTCCTTCGCGCATCAGACCGACGCCTTCGGTCACGATGACTTCGCCCGGGGTGAGTCCGGCGGTGACGATGAAATTCTTGCCGTCGCTCTGGGGCGATACGGTGATATTCTGCGAGGTGGCTACGCCGTTCTCGACCTTATAAACGAATTTCTTGTCCTGCAATTCGAAGGTAGCGACTTGCGGAACGGTGACTACGTTTTTGTAGATGTGCGGCAACAGGACATTACCCGAGCTACCGCTGTGAAGCAAGCGTCCGGATTGGGGAATACGGCGCGAAGCTGTACGCTGCCGTCGAAGTGTCGATCACGCCGCTGATCGATTCGATGCGTCCCTCCTGGGAGTAAAGCGATCCGTCGTTGAGCACAAGCTGCACGTTCGGCAACGCCGCCAGCGCTTTGTCCATCGAGCCGTATTCACGGGTCAGGTCGAGCAGTTGATTCTCCGTCAGGGAGAAATAAACGTACATATCGGAGTTGTCCGATACGGTGGTCAGCGGTTGGGGAATCGATGCGCTCACCAGGGCACCCACACGATACGGCAGGACACCGACTACGCCGTTGGACGGACTTTTCACTTCGGTATAGGAGAGGTTGTTGGCCGCATTGACGAGCTGTGCCTCGGCCTGTGCCAACTGGGATTTTGCCGTCAGCAGGTTGTTCTGGGAAGTTTGCAGGTCGAACTGCGAAACGACGTTCTTGGCGAACAGCTCTTTTTTGCTGTCGTAGGTCAATTGAGCGGTGGCTACGCTGGCCTCGGCAGCTGCGACGTTGGCTTTGCGGTTTGCAGGGCTGCCTTGTAGGGCACCTGGTCGATAATGAACAACAACTGTCCCTGGCGAACTACTTCACCCTCTTTAACGCACACTTTGGAAATGGTACCCGATACCTGCGGGTAAATGGCGATGTCCTGGCGCCCACGGATGGTTGCCGAGTGGGTGCTCGGAATCGTTACGTCCGATGTCGAAATTGTCATGACGGAATATTCCGCCTCGCCTCTTGCCGTCGGAGCCTGGCCGCACGATACGGCGAAAGCCATGCAGCTTCCGAACAAGACTGCCTGAATTAACTTCTGCTTCATAGTTTTTTGGTTGATTATTATTACTTTGAAAAAAATATTTTCCCGTTAAAAAACTTTTTGTCCTGCAAAAGTACCGTAAAATCGGGGTGCAGGTCTTTTCTTGCGAACAATTTTGTCACTTTTCGGTACATTTATAATATATTTGTACGATAATAATCTCAGGGGCTTTCCGTTTGTTCAAAAAAGAAGAAATCATTATGTCCGCAGCAAACCCCATAGCTGTTTCCGAAGAGGAACCTTTTGTTATCGGAAAATCCGATCTCGCTTATTTCTACAATAATCCCTGCCGTTGCGATTGCGCACTGGTTCTGCTTTGTACGAGCGGTCATGCCCAGGTGACCGTCGATCTTCGCCGGGGACCTTTGCAGCTCAATACGATCGTACTCTTACTGCCCGGTAGCGTATTGATGCTCGATGATGCGTCGGACGACTTCTCGGTGAGGTTCGGCGCCTTCTCTCCGACCTGTTCGGTGAGGCCGGATTTCGGCTGGGGCCCTCGTTTTCAGCTTTTGAAGGAAAATCCCATTTCTCAAGTAAACGAAAGAATGGCTGCCGGATTGTCTACCTGGTTCGAAATAATGGATTACACCTATCAGGATCGGGGTAATATGTTCCGAAAGACGATCGTGAGAAATCGGTTGCAGAATATTATGCTGGAGCTTTACGATAAGATTCAACGTAAGGTCAGCAGCCAGTGTCCCACGACTTCCAACCGGCAGATGGAGCTGTTTCATCGTTTTGTTTTTCTGGTACACGATTATTGTATCGAAGAGCGTGAGGTTTCTTTCTATGCGGACAAGCTCTGTATCTCGACCCGTTATCTTTCCGCCATTGTGCGCCGGACGACGCATCAATCGGCCAAGGAGTTGATCGATAAGATCGTAGTAATGGAAATTAAAGTATTGCTTCAGAACACTACCCTGCCGATTCAGGAGATCGCTTACAAAATGCATTTCCCGGATCAGTCTTATTTGGGGCGTTATTTCAAGAAACATACTGGGATCTCTCCATCGGCTTTCCGGCAGGAGAGCCGATAGTTTGCCGACAAGTTGCCCGGAACGATTTTACGGGCGGTCGCCCTTCACCCGCACTGAAAAATCAGCGCGGGTGAAGCGTTTTATGGACTTCCACTACGGAGCTCGATGTAGTTCTGTGGCTGGGTTATGAGTATTTCGGAAGACCGGGTTCGGGTCATTTTGAAATGTGGGCATCACCCCTCCCCTCGATCGTGTACAGGCTATCGTACGCTTCACGGCATGCAACGGCAGGTATTGCCTCTGCTTTTGCGAATGTATTTTCTTTTCTTCGGAAGACGAAAGGCGGAACCTGTCCGTACGGCTGTCCGTTCCCCATTTTCGGATAATGTTTTGTCTGTTAGCAAGTTGCATAACTATAAACATAGCAAATAAGTTATGGAGTTTTATAGATCAGTATATGCAGACGCCTAATGAAAAACTTCCCGTAATATAATTTATTATATTCGAGTTCATTTCAATTTCTTTACAAAATCGGTATTTTTGTTTGTGGTATTAAAATGACTTGTCGTTATGAAATTATTGATCGTGGAGGACGAATCCTCATTGCGTGAGTTGCTGGCACGTGCACTTCGCAAAGAGCAATATGTCGTGGAAACGGCCAGTACATACGCCGAGGCTTCGGACAAATTGGCAGCCTATTCGTATGATTGTATCTTATTGGACATTATGCTGCCGGACGGCAACGGGTTGCAACTTCTCGAGCGTCTTCGAAGAGCGGATAAACGCGAAAACGTAATCATTATCTCGGCTCGGGATTCTTTGGAAGACAAGGTCCTCGGGCTGAAAGAAGGTGCGGACGACTACCTGCCTAAACCGTTCCATTTGGCGGAACTCTCGGCGCGTATCCAGAGTGTCATTCGCCGTAGTCGCGGTGGCGGGAAAGGCGGCATTGCGCTGGGTAATGTAACGCTCGACCCGGAAAGTTGCCGAGTGGAAATAGACGGCAAGGAGGTCGCTTTATTGAAAAGGAGTTCGATATTCTTTCGTATTTCATGCAGCGTCCGCGTCATGTGGTCGATAAGGCAGTTTTGGCCGAAGCCGTATGGGGGATCATGTCGATCAATCCGATAATTTCCATTTCGTTTATTCGCAGGTCAAAATCTGCGCCGCAAACTCGAAGAGGCCGGAGCCTCGATCGAAATCAAAGCTGTGTACGGTTTCGGTTACAAATTGATTGATTAAGCAATGCATTTATGAAATTGATCTATAACATATCGCTTCGTTTGTCGCTGGTCTTGTTCCCGCTGATCGCTTTATGGGCGGTCGTGTTTTATTTTACCATGATGGACGGATAAACGATGAAGCGGACGATGCTCTCGAGGATTATTCGGAATTGATCGTAATGAGGGTGCTTGCCGGGGAGCCTTTGCCCCGTTCGAACGAAGGTTCCAATAACAGTTACACGATCATCCCCGTTGAATCCGGATACGTCGCCACCCGTCCTTCGATCGACTACTACGATACCGAGGTGTATATTCCGGAAAAGGATGAAACCGAGCCGGCCCGGGTGTTGGCGACTATTTTTCAGGATAAGGACGGTAATTTTTATGAACTGAAGGTGGCTATGCCTACTTTCGAAAAAGACGATCTGCTGGAAACAGTCATGTGGTGGGTCGTGTGGCTCTATCTTTTCCTTTTGGTGACAGTTTCCGGAACGACCTTGTGGGTGTTCCATAAAAGCATGCTGCCGCTTTATGAGTTGTTGCATTGGTTGGATAGCTATGCTCCCGGGCGCAGAAGTCGCGCCTGTGCCAACGATACCTCTATTACCGAATTCCGTCGATTGAATGTTGCGGCACAGCAGGCCGTGGATCGCTCCGAGGAGTTGTTCGAGCGTCAAAAACAGTTTATAGGCAATGCCTCGCACGAGTTGCAAACTCCGTTGGCTGTACTTGGCGGACGTATGGAGTATCTGCTCGATTGTGCGGACCTGGACGAAACGACGGGCGAAATTATTCAGATGCGGCGTACGCTCGACCATATCGTCCGGCTGAATAAAACGCTGTTGCTGCTTACCAAGATAGATAACGGTCAGTTTCCGGAGAGCACCGACATCGATCTCGTTCCCCTGGTCGAGGAGCGGAAGGCGCTTTATGACGATATATACGGAGAGCATAAAATCCGTTGTCGTCTGCATTTGCCCGGTACCTTCTCGGTCCGGATGGATGAATCGCTTTGTTCGATATTGGTTTCCAACCTGATCAAGAACGCCTACCTTCACAGTGCCGACGGAGCCGCCGTAGATATTCGTATCGAGGGAAATGTATTGACGGTTATTAACGACGGAGTATCGCCGCTTGATGAGAAACATATTTTCGAACGCTTTTATCAGGGGTCGCAAAAAGAAGGCTCGACAGGGCTCGGTTTGGCACTGGTCAAAGCCATAACGGATTATTATCGCCTCGGACTAATTTATTACTTCGAAAATGGCCGCCACCATTTTGGCGTAAGCTGGCGATAATTGGGACGACGATCAGCTGCATTCGAATATGACGACTGTTTTGCTGATTTCGGCGATAACCCTCTGTTACCGGTTCTGACTCTGTCCGAAATCCCTTTCTCGGAGGAAAGTCGAAGCATATCGGCCGGTTTCGGATCGGGGTATCGAAATATATAATCGGGTTCGGAAAAAATATTTTGTTAAAATATCGAAATTCCAAATTCGCTCCAAAATCGGTTCTCAATTTTGTACCATACAAACCGATCGGGTGATCTCCCGATAAAAATATTGAGAAATGAAGAACACGAGAAAATGATGGCGTTTTTGATCGGCATCACGCTGCTGACAATCTCGCCGGCTTATGCCGATCACGACCGTGCGGTCACAACCGAACAGATGCCGCGACAGGCGCAAGAGTTCATTGCCCGGTATTTTCCCGGTGAAAAAATCGCCTACGCAAAAGAAAGCGATTTTTCGAAGTCATTTACGAAGTGATGTTTACGAACGGCAGCAAGGTCGAGTTCCGTCGAAACGGAGCGTGGAAAGATGTGGATTGCCGTTATTCGTCGTTACCCGCAGGAATCGTTTCGATGCCGATCGAAACCAAAGTACAGGAGCTGTATCCGGGTGCTGCGGTCATCAAAATCGAACGCGACAAGCAGGAGGTCGAGGTCAAGTTGAATAACGGAATGGAGCTGACTTTTGATCGAAGTCATAATTTGATAGGTATCGACGATTGATACCCCGTCCGTTTCCGATAAAGATTTTTCAGGCTGTGATTTCGCAGTACAAATTATTGATAAACATTTAAGTAAACGAAACAATGAATACGAAGAAAAAACATTATCTGTTTTAACAATGGCTGCGACGGCTCTCCTGTTCGCTGCGTGCGACAAGGATGAAGTCGGAGGACCGGGCGACTCACATATTTCGCAGGAGGTATTGGCGGCTTTTAACGCTCGTTATCCGGGTGCCCAAGATGTACGATGGTCCCTTCGAGGCGACTATGCTGTGGCGAACTTTTCTTCGAGGCTGCCCGGACGGAATCCAGGGCCAACAATGCGGCATGGTTCGAAAATGCAAACGGACAATGGGCCATGACCGAAACGAATATCGACTTCGCGGCACTTCCGCAGGCTGTCCGGAAGGTTTCGATGCCAGCAAATATACTGAAGCCGAAGGATGGACCCGTACTGGTAAGGTGGATAAGCTCGAGCGCAAGGAGGTCGTCGGGGCCGGTGGCAGCGAGGGTGTGACCGTTGTCTATGTTATCGGCGTCACCCGCACGGCAGACGGCATAACGACCGGGATGGACCTGTATTTTTCGACCGAAGGCGTATTGGTGAACGAAGTAACCAATGCTGCGGATGATGGTTATGAAGACTATATTCCAGAGAAACCTGCGGCGGGTATCGAACAGCAGATTCAAGGTTACCTCGATGATAACGGCGGAGGCTCGGTGATAAACGTGGACCGGGAATACGGAGGTACGGAAGTCGAGCTTGTTTGCGGCGGTTACAAGCATGAACTCTATTTCGATGCGCAGGGGAACCGCATCTATGCAAAGATCGAATACGGACGTCGGGATATTGGTTCGGCCGTGCCGGAAGCGATTTACAATGCGGTAGCGGCCGACCAGCAGCTGTCGAGCCCCAACGATATCGACGACATCGAAAAATGGTCACTCGATAAGGCTACGGCAGACGGAATCAGCGTTTTCTGGTGTGTCGAAGTGGAGACACGGCATAAAGAGGTCGATATTTACGTAAACGATTCCCCTGTTCGGATCATTCCCGTCCTGTAATAGATATGGGAAACACGGGAGGTAATGGACTGCCGGTAGAGGATGAGATCGAGCGCTTCCTGAACGATCGTTATCCGGGAGCTAAGGTCGTGGAACGCGACTATGATGACGGATGTCTTGAACTGACGATTCTTCACGAAAATCTCAGGAAAGAGGTGCTTTTCGACGGTCGCAACAACTGGCTCCGCACCGAGTGGGAGCTCCACCGGTTGCCGCAAAATATTTTGGATGCGGTGCAGCAGGCTGGCTATACCCTCGACGACGACGAATTTGAATGCATCGAAACTTCCGGCGGGATGTGGTATGAGTTCGAAGCACGAAAAGACCGTCGAGAGTATGATTTGCGTGTGGATACGAACGGAAATATCGAGGCCTACGAAGATTGATGGATCGGCAGACAACTTTTGAATTTTTGTATGGCTAGTATTCACTTGATTAAAATCAATGTATTATGAAAAGATGATTTTAGCAGTGGCATTGTTGCTTACAGGCATCGTGTCGGCCCAGGCCGACGGACGCGAAACCGATTACGATCGACAACCTTCCTAAAGCCGCGCAGGAGTTTCTCGCTACGTATTTCAAGGATCTGACCGTAGCTTATGCGGTTGAGGAGAGCAAATACTTCGGTTCGGAATATGAGGTGACTTATACCGACCGCACGGAAGTGGAATTCCGTGCCGACGGTCAGTGGTCGGCGGTCGATCGTAAATATTCGGCCGTTCCTGCGGCGATCGTTCCCCAGCAGATCGCGGATTTCGTAGCGAAGATGAACTACCCGGTCAGTTTATCCGCAAGATCGACCGTGATGCCTATTCGTGGAAATCGAACTGTCGAACGGATTGGAAGTCGAATTCGATTTGAATTTCAACGTCATAGACTATGATGACTAAAATTCCCGAAGTTTTGAAATCCGGCTCGGGAAAAAGGTGGGTATGGATCACGGGTGTCGTTGCTATATTCGCTCTACTCTTTGCAATCGCATGGAATATAGAGTGTGAAAGAGCCGTAGCGCCACAGGAACTGCCCGGTGAGGCCCGCTCTTTATCGCACAGCATTATCCGGAAGAGAATCCGTTTTGGTAATCAAGACGCTCGACGAACTTGCAGTTTCGTATATAGTCGTTTTCGCCGACGGTACCCAAGTGAAATTTCGCCGAAATGGAATGTGGCGAGAAATTAAAAGCCGTTCGCGGGCGGTTCCGTCGGCTGTTGTTCCGGCGCAGATTGCGGATTACGTCGCTCGGAACTTTCCGGGAACCTTCCTCGTCGGAATCGAGCATACTTGCCGGGAATGGGAAGTGAAGTTGAACAATACGATCGAATTGACCTTCGATGACAAGCGTTTCGCGTTGAAAGAGTACGACGATTGATCGATATATTGTTCCGCTTTCCCGGAAATGGGGAGTATATTATTGGGAGGTAAAACCAGCTTCGGATCGGAGGCTGGTTTTGCTTTGTGGATGTTATTTCCGATTGCTGAAAAGTGTCGGGTATTTCGCTTTTCGAAAAGCGGTTGCGGAATGTGTATCGTTTACTATTGCGGTTGCGAGTTGTTACGCAGTGTGGTTCAGACGGATTTTGTTTCCCGTTCCGAAGAATCCAAGGGGCGACGGTTTATCGCTGCAAATGGTCGTGAAATCGGGTTGCAGCCATCGATGTATCGGAGGTGTTCGTCGAATAATTTTTAAGCTCAATATAGAAATCGGTTCTTGCGGGATGGAGGATGCTTGCGGAAAGGTTAAAACCAAGCCGCCCGGGAAGGCGGCGAGAAAAATGGAGTTAATTTAGTTGGAATTGGTCGTTTATCGTAAACTTCCGGAAATAAAATTAAGAAAAATTTTTCGAAAAATAAAATTGTTGCGAGAAAAAAATATCGATACACTCCCCGAAAAGAGGAGTGTATCGGCTTTAGGACGTATTCTGGTGTTTCAGAGTGTATGCAAGGAAGGAATCAACCTCCGATCTCGCTCAATTCCAGCCATCGCATGCTTTTGGTGTCGATCTGGTCCATGAGTGCCGTGATCCGCTCCGAAAGCGCCGTAAGCTCTTCGAACGGCAGGTCGCCGGACGAGAGTTTTTCTTCGATCGCGGCTTTCTCCTGTTCTAATTCCGGTATTTCGGCTTCGAGATGCTCCATCTCCCGTTTTCCTGGAAGGTGAGCTTGCGTGCCGCTCCTGTTTTGCCGGGGCCGTCCCGGACTTCCGGATCTCCCGCCCCTGCTTCCGGATGCCGTGCTCTTGGCTTTTCCTGGGCGACGGCAGCCTGTTTCGCCGCTTCGTAGTCGCGTTTCCAAGCGGTGTAGTCGGAGTAGGTGCCGGCGAATTCGCGGATCTCCCCGCCTCCGCAGAAGACGAGCAGATGGTCGGCGACCTTATCGACGAAGTAGCGGTCGTGCGAAACCACGATCACGCACCCCTTGAATGCTTGCAGGTACTCTTCCAGTACGCCGAGCGTCACGATGTCCAGGTCGTTCGTAGGCTCGTCGAGGATCAGGAAATTGGGACTCTGTATCAGGATCGTGCAGAGGTATAACCGCTTGCGCTCGCCGCCGCTGAGCCTTGCGACATAACTGTACTGCACCTCGGGCGGGAAGAGGAAATATTGCAGGAATTGCGATGCGCTCATCCGGCGTCCGTCGCCCAGGTGGATTTCGTGGGCGATGTCGGTTACGATGTCGATCACCCTCTTTCCTCGTCGAAGTCCAGCCCTTGTTGGCTGTAATAGCCGAAGCGGACGCTTTCGCCCACTTCGATCGTGCCGCTGTCGGGCTGTATGATGCCGGTGAGCAGCTTCAGGAAGGTCGATTTGCCGCAGCCGTTGTCCCCGACGATGCCCAGTTTGTCATACCGGGCGAAGTTGTAGTTGAAACGGTCGAGGATCACCAGATCCCCGAAACGCTTGCAGAGCTCTTTGGCTTCGAATATCTTGGTACCGATGCGCGTAGCCTGAACGTCGAGCTTCAGCGACGCCTGCGTGCGGGTGCTTTTCAGCCTGGCGTCCAGTTCGTGAAAGGAGTCGATGCGGGCTCGGGCTTTGGTCGCCCGCGCCTGGGGCTGGCGGCGCATCCACTCCAGCTCGCGGCGGTAGAGATTCAGGTCGCTTTCGCGCCGGGCTTCGGCGGCCTCGGCCCGCTCCTGCTTCTTCTCGACGTAGTAAGCGTAATTTCCTTTGTAGACCGACCGTTGGTCCACCTCCAGGATGTCGCTGCACACCCGGTCGAGGAAATAGCGGTCGTGGGTGACCATCAGCAAGGCTGCCTTGTTTCGCGTGAGGTACTCTTCGAGCCATTCGGTCATGTCGGTATCCAGGTGGTTGGTCGGCTCGTCGAGGATCAGCAGGTCGGCTTCGCTGATTAGCACCGCTGCCAATGCCACACGTTTGAGCTGTCCGCCGGAAAGCTGGCCTATCTTTTGTCGAAATCGTTGATCTTTAGTCGGGACAGAATCTCCTTGGCCCGCTGTTCGTAGTCCCAGGCAGCGAGGGCGTCCATACGGCTCATGGCCTCCTGCAACCCGTCCTGCGCAGGATCGGCGACGGCTTGTTCGTAGGCTGCGATGGCTCGCAAGGCCGGATTGTCGGAACGGAAACAGGCTTCCAGTACGGTTAGATCCGCAGCATATTCCGGGTTTTGTTCCAGATAAGCGATACGCAGGTCACGGCGGGGCGTGATCGTTCCGCTGTCGGCCGTATCTTTGCCTGCGAGAATATTCAGCAGGGTCGTTTTACCGGAACCGTTGCGCCCGATCAAAGCGATGCGCTGCCCTCGCCGATCGTGAAGAGATATTGTCGAAAAGCACCAGATCGCCGTACGACTTGGTCAGATTTTCGACTTGGAGGTAGTTGATCATTCTTTGTGCGTCGGTTTAGATGGACAGTTTCTCTTTGCTTTCATTCAGTAGGTTGCGGTATTCTGTCACGATGTCGTGCACGATTTCTGCCGCAGTTTGCTGCTCGCGGAAAAGCGAGGCCACCTGCCCTATTTCAAGCTCTCCGTTATCGAGGTCGCCTTCGAACATACCTTTTGGCGCGTCCTTTTCCGAGAAGCGTTTTCAGCTCTTCGGCCGTAGCTCCTCGGTTCTCGGCCTCTTCGACCTCGCGGAAGAAACCGCCCTTGACCAAGCGCGTGGGAGAAACTTTTGAGCATCAGCATCGTATCGCCCTCTTCCAGACTCAGGCAGCGGTTTTGAAGTTTTCGTGTGCCGAGCTTTCTGCGGCGAATGCGAAGCGGGTTCCGATCTGCGCGCCTTCGGCCCCGAGGGTCATGGCTGCCAGCATCCCGGCGCCCGTAGCGATGCCTCCCGCAGCGATCAGCGGCAGCGAGGTGACACGTCGTACGGCCGGAATCAGGCATAAGGTGGTGGTCTCTTCGCGTCCGTTATGACCGCCGGCTTCGAAACCTTCGGCTACGATGGCATCGACTCCCGCCTCTTCGCATTTGCGGGCGAATTTCGAGGAGGAAACCACATGGACGACCGTGATGCCGTGCGATTTGAGAAAGCCTGTCCAGAGCTTCGGATTTCCGGCCGAAGTAAAGACGATCTTGACCCTTCGTCCACTATCAGTTGCATGACTTCATCGAGTTGGGGTACATCAGCGGTACGTTGATGCCGAACGGTTTGTCGGTCGCCTGCCGGCATTTGCGGATATGTTCCCGCAGTGTTTCGGGATGCATGGAGCCTGCTCCCAGCAGGCCCAGTCCGCCGGCGTTGCTTACGGCCGAGGCCAGCCGCCAGCCGCTGCACCACACCATGCCGCCCTGAACGATCGGGTATTCGATTCCGAAGAGAGTGTTGATTCGGTTCATAGTCGTCGTTTTATTAGATGTGACCAAAGATACGCAGATTTCGGCGTTTCTGCAACCCTGCTCCCGGTTCCAAAAGCGGACAGCCCGAAAGAGCCGTCCGCCGGATAATATGCTGCGGATGCGTCGCTTACATGCCGAAGGCGAACGCTCCGATCGAATCGTACACTACACTGGCGATACCCAACAACAGCACACCGGCAGTACAGAGCGCCAGGCTCAAACGGGTTCCCCGATCGCTGCGGAAGGTCGGGATGGGGTGTTCGCCGGGGTGATGAACATGGCTTTGACCACCAGCAGGTAGTAGTAGAGCGAGATCACCGTGTTGAGCAGGGCGATGAAAACCAGCAGATGAAATCCCTCCTTGAAAGCGGCCGCGAAGATGAAGAACTTCGAGAAAAGCCTGCGAAGGGCGGGATGCCGGCCAGCGAGAAGAGCGAGAGGGTCATCAGCACGGCCAGTTTGGGGTTGGTGCGGTAGAAACCGTTGTAGTCCTCGATGCAAACTTTCCCGTCCGTATGTTGTTCGACGGCCGAAACGATGCCGAAAATCGACAGGTTGGCTGCCATATAGACCAGGATGTAGTAAACCAGCGAGGTCATGCCCAGGGCCGAGCCGCCGATCACGCCCAGCATGATGTAGCCCGCCTGCGAGATGGATGAGAAAGCCAGGAAGCGTTTGAGGTTCTGCTGGCGGATGGCGAAGAGGTTTGCCACCGTGATACTCAGGATGATGACTACGAACAAAATCGTTCGCCACTCCTGCACCATCGGTGCGAAAACCTTGATTAGAATGGTCATCAGCACGAAAGCGGCCGAGCCTTTCGATATGACCGAAAGATAGGAAGTGACGGTCGTGGGCGCTCCCTGGTAAGCGTCGGCCGTCCAGAGGTGGAACGGTACGAGCGAGAGCTTGAAGCCTAAACCGGAGAAGAAGAACACCAGCGCCATAATTTGAAGCGGTGAGCCGTCCAGACGAATGTCGTCGAAATAGAGCGTACCGGCCGTGCCGTAGATGAACGAGATGCCGTAGAGCATCAGACCGCTCGAAAACAGGGCGCAGAGGATGTATTTGGCGCCCGCTTCGGCCGAGTTGTGGCGGTATTTGTCGAAAGCGATCAGACAGGCCATCGGGATCGATGCCAGCTCCATTCCGAGGAAGAACATCAGGAAGTTGCCCGCACTGATCATGAAGTACATGCCCAGCAGCGTGGAGAGGGTCAGCAGATAGAATTCTCCCCGTTTATGGGCGGTGTCCTCGCGCCGTAGCCATTCGTTCGATTGCAGGAAGACGACAAACGTGCCGATAGCCAGCATGCTTTTGACGATGCTCTGCATCGGTTCGTACTGGTACATACCGCCGAACAGCTGCCCTGAGTCCGGTGTCGGAACGATATTGACGAGGATCTGTACCGTCAGGAGGACGCAGGCCAGAGGGTGGAAATATCTGCGGAGCCGCTCCGGGGCGAACAGGTCGAACAGGAAAAGCAATGCGATCGTGACGATGAGCGTCAATTCGGGTCGCATGAAGTGGAATATTTCGCTGTAATTCATAGTCGGATTAGTTCATTAGCTGTGAGATGATCGTGGAAACGCTGCCGCTTACCATATCGCTGATCCAGAGTGGCATCGTACCCATACCGGCGATGGCGGCGATCAGGCAGATGACCGTGAGCCGTTCGTCCCACGTGGCGTCGGTGAGTTTCAGATGCGCCTCGTTGCGGCAGGTGCCGTAGAGGATGCGGCCGATGACGCGCAGGATGTAGACCGCCGTGATGACGATCGACGTGCAGGCGATGACCGTGACCACACGGTGGAACGTGTCGTTATTCATGAAAGCGCCGTTGAAGATTGTCATTTCGGCGACGAAACCGCTCAGACCCGGCAGTCCGAGGTTCGCCAGACCTGCGATTACGTACCCTACCGCCAGGAAGGGCATCACCTTCATCAGGCCGCTCAACTCGCGGATGTCGCGCGTGTGGGTGCGGCCGTAGATCATGCCGATCAGGGCGAAGAAGAGGGCCGTCATCAGGCCGTGGCTCAGCATCTGCAGAATGGCACCCGTGCCGGCCGTGGTATTCATCATCAGGATAGCGAACAGGACCAGTCCGCAGTGCGATACCGAGGAGTAGGCGTTGATATATTTGAGATCGGTCTGCACGCAGGCTGAAAGCGCCGTACACGACCGAAATCGTCGTGAGGATGATGAAAATCCAGCTCAATTCGTGCGTCGCTTCGGGCATCAGGTACATCGCCACGCGGAAACAGCCGTAGCCGCCCAGCTTCATCAGCACGCCGGCGTGGAGCATCGACACGGCGGTCGGTGCCGATGCGTGACCGTCGGGGCGCCAGGTGCGGAACGGGAAGAGGGCGCCCAGCACGCCGAAGCCGACGAAGACCATCGGGAACCAGATGTACTGTTGCGAGAATGTTGTGCAGCGCGGCGATCTCGTGAATGTTCATCGTCTGCGCCCCGGCGCCGAAATAGATGCCCAGGATGCCGCAGAGCAGCAGGGCCGACCCGCCCATGAGCATCAGCGTCAGCTTCATGGCCGAATACTCCTTGCGGCCGCTGCCCCAGACGCCGATGAGCAGGTACATCGGGATCAGTGCCACTTCGTAGAACATGAACATCGAGAAGAGATCGACGGTGATGAAGAATCCGAAGACACCGACCGAGAGCAGGCAGAACCAGAGGAAGTAGGCTTTGACGTCGCTCTTCATCTGCCACGAGGCGAACGTGCCCGTGAAGACGATGATGGCCGACAGTAGCAGCATGGCTACCGAGATACCGTCCACGCCCACTGCGTAATGGATGTTGAGCGGAGCGTACCAGACGACGCTGTCCGTAAGGAGCATCGCGTCCGTAGCGCCTGCTTCCCGCAGGCCGAGGTAATGGAACACAAGATAAATCGCCAGCGCGAGCAGTGCCGAGGAGCCGGCGACCATGACGGCATGGATCTGCCGCGTATTTTCGAAATCCACAGCCCCAGCATCATCACCAGGGGATCAGCGGAAACAGAGAAAGTATATTCATAGCGTTCGGATTATCGGAGGATGAGTAACAAAAGGGTCAGGCCGAGCGTCCCGGCAAAGAACCAGATGCAGTAGCGCTGTACGCTGCCGCTCTGCATGAAGCGGATCCCCAGTGCGGCGCTCTGGGTTGTCCGGGCCAGTAGGTTCATAAAGCCGTCCACCACGTGACGGTCGAACCAGGCGATCGGACGCGAAATGCAGCCGAAGATGATTCGGTGCGTGACGAACTGATACGCCTCGTCGATGTAGAAGCGGTGGTAGGCCGCCTTGTGCAGGCCGCTGAAGGTCGTGGCGAGCCGGTCGGCGACGGGCTGTTTGGCCCGCAGGTACATCCAGGTCGCCAGGGCGATCGCAGCGATGGTGACGGTGAGGCTGATGGCCACTACCCGCCGTCGAGGTGGATCGTATAGGCTTCTCCGTCGCTCGATATGAAATCGCCGAAGGGAATGAATCCCGCGACGCAGGTGATCACGGCCAGGACGACGAGAGGAACGGTCATCGTGGCCGGAGCTTCGTGCGGCGTGTGATGTGCATGCAGTTCCTTGTTCTCCTTGCCCCAGAAGATACCGTAGTAGAGCCGGAACATATAGAAGGCCGTCAGTCCTGCGATACCCGTCATCACCCAGCCCATCAGAGGACTGAATGCGAAGCAGGCGGTCAGGATTTCGTCTTTGGAGAAGAAACCGCTCAACGGCCAGATACCGGCGATGGCCAGACAGGCGACGAGGAAGGTGATGTGCGTGACGGGCATGTATTTGCGCATGCCGCCCATCGCCGACATCTCGTTGGAGTGTACCGCGTGGATGATGCAACCGGCGCAGAGGAACAGCAGCGCCTTGAACATGGCGTGGGTGAAGAGGTGGAACATCGAAGCCATATAACCCAGACCGCCCGCGTGCGGATCGGCTGAGGTGCAGACACCCAGCGCCACGAGCATAAAACCGATCTGCGAGATCGTACTGAACGCGAGCACGCGCTTGATGTCGCTCTGTACGCAGGCTACGACCGCCGCATAGAGCGCGGTGAAAGCGCCGATGTAGGCGACCCAGTGAAGCACGTCCGGAGCATAGCCGATAAAGAGCGGGAACATGCGCGCCACGAGGTAGACGCCCGCCACGACCATCGTCGCGGCGTGAATCAGCGCCGACACGGGGGTCGGACCTTCCATGGCGTCCGGCAGCCAGATATGGAGCGGAACATGGCGCTCTTGCCCGCTCCGCCGATGAACATAAGTCCGAGGGCCAGCGGGATTATCGTCCCGGCGGCAGCCAGCAGTTGTGCGTCGGGCGTGAAAGAGAATGTCCCGGCATAATAGCCGTAGAAGAGGATTCCGACGAGAAATCCCAAATCGGCGAAGCGGGTGACGATGAAGGCTTTCTTCGATGCCGCGATCGCTTCGGGCTTGGTGTAGTAGAAGCCGATCAGCAGGTAGGAGCTTACGCCCACCAGCTCCCAGAACAGGTACATCTGGAAGATGTTGGTGGCGACCACCAGTCCCAGCATACTCATCGTGAAGAGCGACAGGAAGGCGTAATAACGCTGGAAGCCCCTCCCCTTCATGTAGCCGAACGAATAGATATGGACCATGAGCGACACGGTCGAGATGACGACGAGCATCATCACCGAAATCGGGTCCAGCAGGATGCCCATGTCGATATGCAGCGTCCGGCTGATCGGGAGCCAAACGGCGTTGTAGGGCATCAGCGTCGGGAAAATGCCCTCCGCGTTACGCCCGGCGCCGAAATAGAGAATGGCCGTGAGGTAGCTCAACACGGTGACCGCACCCAGCACGACCGTACCGATGGCGCCCGCCGCTCCCGGTTTGAGTTTGGTGCCGGCCAGTCCGAGTACCAGGAAACTCAACAGCGGCAATACGAGAATTAGAATGGTAAAATCCATAGTCGATGCGTTTTAATCCGTTACCATTTGAGCTTCTTCAAATCTTTGACCTGGATGTGGCGCAGGTTGCGGTAGATGTTGATGATGATGGCGATAGCCACGGCCGTTTCCGCAGCGCTGATGCCGATGGCGAACAGGGCGAAGAAGAAGCCCAACTGACCCGGAAACAGGAACCGGTTGAAGACGACGAAGTTGATATCGACCGAATTGAGGATCAGCTCGACGGAGATCAGCATCGCCAGCAGGTTGCGGCGCGTGACGAACCCGTAGATTCCACGAACATCATGATCGTCGAAACGATCAGGTAATACTCCATGTGTATCATAGCAGTAATTTGTTTTGTACACTTTCCATCGACCGCATCGCTTTGCCGCAGCCTTCATGCACGACGTTTCGCTGTTTCCTCGCCCCCTGCCCGGCTCCTCCGCCGGAGGAGCCGTTATACGGTAAAATGGACGAATGCGGCCGGTCTCTTTTTACTCTTTCTGGTACTTTTTATTATCGTTTGCGGGCGATCAGGATACCGCCGACGATGCAGGCCAGCAGCAATAAACTGATGACTTCGAACGGCAGCAGGTAGCCCTGTTTTCGGGACTCATCAACGCGAATCCGATCTCCCGGACGGCCAGTTCACCGTGCTCGAAGTGTTCCGGCAGGAACTGGTGGCGCAGGGTGACGAACAGGCAGATCGCCAGTCCTGCGAGGGTTGCCAGGATGCCCACGACGAATTTGTAGCCGCGCAGTTTTCGGCCTTGTCTCCCTCGGAAGAGGTCAGCAGGATCGAAAAGACGTATAGAACCGTGATACCGCCCGCATAGATAAGCAGCTGGACGGCACCCAGGAACGAATAGTTGAGCTGGAAATAGATGCCTGCCGTGCCGAAGAGGACGAACAGCAGGAACGTCGCCGCACGCAGGATGCGTTTGGTGGTTACGGCCAGTACGGCGCTCGCCAGCGTGAAGACGGCCAGCACGGTAAAGACGATCAGGTCGAGTGTTATCTCCATGACGTTATTTGTTCAGGGTTTTACTAATTTGTCGCGGGTATAGACCGCGTGTTCGAAAGCCGTGTCGAAACGGATCGCGTCGTGCGGACAGGCGTTCACGCACAGGTGGCAGAACATACAGGCTCCCAGGTCGTATTCGTATTTGACCAGACGACGCCGGGGCTTGCCCGTCTCTTCGTCCGTGACGGTTTCGGTGGTGATCTTTATCGTACCGTTCGGAAAGGCTGCCTGGCAGAGTCCGCAGGCGACGCACTTGTTTTGCCCTCGGCGTCGTGGGGCATCGTGAGCGTTCCGCAGAAGCGTTCGTTCATTTTGAGCGTCGCCCGGTTTTCGGGATACTGCTCCGTGATTTTCGGGGTGACGAACTCTTTGCCCGTTACCTTGAGCCCCGTGAGCAGGGTACGGATGCCGTGAAAGAGTCCTTGGATATAATTTGCCATACTTAAAATGCAGTTTGAATACGACGATGACGACCATCAGCAGCAGATTGACCAGCCCGATCGGTACCAGGTATTTCCACTCCAGCGTCAGAATCTGGTCCACGCGCAGGCGCGGGAAGGTCCATTTGATCCACATCAGCAGCCAGATGACGAAGAGCGTCTTGCCGAAGAACCAGACGAAGCCCGGAATGTAGTCCATGACGGCGTTGAAGCCCCCAGCCGGAGATATGCAGCGGCATCCAGCCTCCGAGAAAGATCGTGGCGGCTACACCCGCGATGATGAACAGATTGACGAATTCGGCCACGTAGAACAGACCGAAATGCATACCCGAATACTCGGTGTGGTAACCGGCCGTCAGCTCCGATTCGGCTTCGGGAAGGTCGAACGGCCCCCGGTTCACCTCGGCGTTGCCGGCGATCAGATAAATCACGAAAGCGATCATGGCCGGGATGTGCCCCTTGAAGATGAACCAGCCGTCGGCCTGCCGGGCGACGATCTCGGAGAACTGCATGGTATCGGTCAGCACGATGATCGTCAGGATCGAAAGGCCGATCGAAAGCTCATATGAAATCATCTGCGCACCGCTTCGCATGGCGCCGATGAGCGAGTACTTGTTGTTGCTGCTCCACCCTGCCAGCAGGATGCCCACGATACCGATCGACGAGGCGGCCATCATGAAGAAGACGCCCACGTTGAAGTCCAAAATCTCCATACCCTTATTGAAAGGCAGGCAGGAGAACGCCAGTACCGAGGCGAGGATGACGATGTACGGTGCGAGGTTGTAGAGGAACTTGTCCGAGCGGCGGATGGTGATGATCTCCTTGGTGAGCATTTTGAATACGTCGGCGAAGACCTGGAGTACCCCAGGGCCCGACGCGCATGGGACCCAGACGGCATTGGAACGCAGCGCAGACCTTGCGTTCCATGAAGATCATCAGGATCGCCACCACTACGTACATCAACAGGATGCAGAGCCCGACGATCACGCATTCGATGAAAATCGCCAGTCCGAGCGGCATGAAAGAAGTGAGCAGTTCATGTACCCAACTTGTTACTATGCTGAAATCAAACATATTGATCTGTTTTATCTGATCTGTTAATTTAACGGTCTATATCGGGAACCACGTAATCCAGCGTACCGCCGATGGCGATCAGGTCGGCGATCTTCGTCCCCCGGGTAATGGTGTCCATACACGAAACGAGCGGCAGGCCCGTCGAACGGAATTTCAGGCGGTACGGCGATTTGTCGCCCCGGCTTTCGAGATAGACGCCGAATTCTCCACGGCTGCCTTCTACGGCTGCATAGTAACTTCCTTCGGGAACACGTATTACGGGTTTCATCTTAAGTTGATATTCACCCTCGGGGATATTGTCGATAAGCTGCTCGATGATGCGCAGGCTTTCCAGGATCTCCTCCATGCGGACCATATAGCGGGCGAAGCAGTCGCCCTCGGTGAAGAGTACCTCACGGAAATCCACTTTGCCGTACATGGCATAGGGATGCCGCTTGCGCACGTCGCAGGCCCAGCCCGATGCACGGCCCGTGCCGCCCGTAGCACCGAACGAAACGGCGTCTTCGCGCGTCAGCACGCCCGTGCCTTTGAGTCGTTGCTGGGCGATGACGTTGCCGGTGAAGATTTCGTGATACTCCTTCAGGACGGGACGCAGGTATTTGATCAGTTCTTTGACCTTTTACGAACTCCGGATGAATGTCGGCCTGCACGCCGCCGATGGTGTTGTAGGTCTGGATCAGGCGGCCGCCGGTGGTTTGTTCGAGGATGTCGAGCACCTTCTCGCGGTCGCGGAAACCGTAGAAGAAGGCCGTCAGCGCACCCATATCCATACAGAGACAGGAGAAGAGCAGGTGCGAATCGATACGCTGCAATTCGTCCATGATGGTGCGGATGTACTGTACGCGTTCCGACACCTCCACGCCGAGTCCCTTCTCGATGCACATGCAGAGCGCATGGCGGTTCTGCGAAGCGCCGAGGTAATCCAGACGGTCGGTAAGAGCGAGCGTTTGGGGATAGGTCAGGCTTTCGCACAGCTTTTCGATGCCCCGGTGGATGTAGCCGCAGTGTACGTCGAGCTTTTGATGATTTCGCCTTCGAGCGATACGCGGAAGCGGAGCACGCCGTGCGTCGCCGGGTGCTGGGGACCGACGTTGATGACGTACTCGTCCTCCTCGAAGAGCACGTTGCGGCGGCGGATGATGCTGCCGTCGGGCTGGAGCTCGTAGCTCGGCGAACTGTCGTGCGCCACTTCGTTGGTCATACGGAGCGGATTGGTTTCCCCGCTCTGGTCGTAGTCCTTGCGGAGCGGATACCCACCCAGTCGTCGCGCAGGTAGAGGCGCCGCATGTCGGGATGGGTGATGAAGCCGATACCGAAGAAGTCGAACACTTCGCGCTCGTTCAACTCGGCCCCCTTCCAGATGTCGCTGACCGTCGGCAAACCGCATTGCTCGCGGCTCGGGGTGAGGACTTTCAGTACGACGTTTTCTCCCGTCGCGGTCGATTCGAGGTGATAGACGGCTCCAAGCCCTCTTCGCCCCAGTCCATGCCCGTCAGACTGCGCAGGAAATCGAAGCGCAGCGCCGGATCGTCGTGCAGATACCGGGCCAGATCGTGGAACTGTTCGACCGGGATGGTGAACATCCCGTCGCCGGCCTCCGTATAGACGGCCCCGGGTACTTTTGCCGTAATTATCTCTTGCAGGTTCATACGTTTTCTTCTCTTCGGGTTCCACATTCAGTTCGGGACGCTCCGCTGTGAGGTCCTCGCGGAGTCGTTTTTCGTACTCTTTCTTGTCGATCTGCCGATTGACGTCGCCGAAGAATTTTGTAGCTTGACTTTACGCTGCAGCTGCATCATACCGTAAAGCATCGCTTCGGGACGGGGCGGACAGCCGGGTATATAGACATCGACGGGCAGGATCTTGTCCACGCCGTTCAGTACGTGATACGATTTCTTGAAGGGGCCGCCGCTTACGGCGCAGCTTCCCGTAGCGATCACATACTTGGGTCGGCCATCTGGTCGTACAGGCGGCGCAGCACCGGCGCCATCTTGTGCGTGATCGTGCCGGCGACCATGATGAAATCGGCCTGGCGCGGGCTGGCGCGGGCTACTTCAAACCCGAAGCGGGCAAAATCGTAGCGTGCGGCACCGACCGCCATAAATTCGATCCCGCAACAGCTCGTGGCGAACGTAAGCGGCCAGAGGCTGTTGCTGCGGCCCCAGTTGATAACTTCGTCCAGGCAGCCCATGACGACGTTCGTGCCGTTGGCACGCAACTCCTCGATCATCTTTTCGAGGTATTCGTTGTCGTTGAAATCTTCGTATTTCATCGACTTGATCTTCGGTTCTCTTATTTCCATTCCAAAGCTCCTTTCCGCCATGCGTAGGCCAGGCCAAACGTAAGTATCAACAGGAAGAACAGGGCGCTGACAAGGCCGAAGACGCCGATCTCCTGCACCACGACGGCCCACGCGAAGAGGAATACCGTTTCGACGTCGAACATCAGGAACAGGATCGCAAAGAGGTAGTACCCTACTTTGAACTGCATCCACGACTTGCCGCGCGTGGAATGCCGCACTCGTACGCCTCGCCTTTCTGCGGGTTGTACGAACGGGGCGAGATCGCGCGGGCCTCCCAGAGCGATCGCCACCAGTCCGATGGCGGTCAGGATTACGACCATTAGTAGTACGAAATACATATACTGTAAAGAGTTGTTTTCGGGCAAATTCGGTTAAACAAGAGTGGTGCGCCTCTTCGGTCGGAAGATGCGCATGGGAGCAATCGAAGCGGTCAAATCCGGATTTTGCCCAGCGAAAGACGTAGTAATCCACCGCGTCGGGATGGGGATTCGCCGGACGATTGCTGCAAGGGAGCGGACTTTTCCGAAGGCCGGAAGAAGGAGTCGCTGATGCGAGTTGTCTGCAGTTTATATGCAGCATCGGTGCGATGACCTCGCTTACGGTTTCGGACGCGATGAACGAATGGTGGAAATAGTGCAGGCCGCTCTTTTCCTGAGGCGGAACGTGCTGCGTCAGGCTGCCGACGGAATCGCCGCCGGAGGCGTATTGCACCGGAAGTTGCTGGCGGCAGAGCGTTCCTGTCGTCAGTACCAGCAAGGCGAATAAAAGTATCCTATTTTTCCGGCCATTCCGATTCTTTTTCCGGCCACAAAGATAACCTTTTCCTGTTAGATGTTCTCTTTGTCCGGCGGAAAAGTCTTGGATTGGATAATTTTGATCTCGAATTGACGAATTTACCGTTCCTGTAACGCGTTACGGTGAATGGTCGAAAACGGGTGATATTCGGAAAAGCGGTTTCCTGAAGCTGCAGCTATGCAGCTTGGTCACTTTCGAGGTTTTGTACGATGATGTACGGATATCGGATGCAAAGCCTGTTTTGAAATTTCGGGATTACGGATAAAAATAGCGCTGCAAAGTCGGGTTGCAGCGCTATTTTCGATTGAATGCAGGCGGTTACGACGCCGGATGTTCCGCCGACCGGTATTCGTTGGGGTAAGGCCTGTGATTTTCTTGAACAGACGGGTGAAGTGCTGCGGATATTGGAAGCCGAGTTCGTAGGCGACCTGTCCGATCGTCTTGTTGGGTGCCAGAATCCGTTCCTTGGCCGTGGCGATCAACTTGAGTTGGATGTACTCCTGGGCCGATTTGCCGGTTTCCTTCTTGATCAGATCGCCGAAATAGTTCGGGGAAAGGCACAATTCTCCGGCGCACCATTTTACCGAAGGCAGCCCTTCGCGCTGGGCGCGATCCCCGCAAAATAGTCGTCGAGCAGCCGTTCGAACCGGGCCAGAATGTCATGATTGACGTTCGAACGGGTGATGAACTGCCGCTCGTAGAAGCGCAGACAGTAGTCGAGCAGCATTTCGATGTTGATGGCGATGAGCCGTTTGCTGTGGCGGTCGATAGCGTGTTCCAGCTCCTGCCGGATCTTGAGGAAGCAGCCGACGACCATTTCGCTCTCGCTCCGAGAGGTGCAGCGCCTCGTTCACTTCGCACGAGAAGAATGAATATTCGCGGCTGTTGCGTCCGAGCGACGTGCCCCGGATCAGGTCGGGGTGGAAGACTAACGCCCATCCTTTCGGCTGATAGACTTCGCCGTTGTCTTCGATGCCGATAACCTGCCCCGGCGCCAGGCAGACCAGCGTCCCTTCCTGATAGTCGTAGCGCTGACGCCCGTAAAGCAGGTCGCCGCACTTCACTTCTTTCAGAAAGATGGCGTAGAAGCCGAAAATATGACGGACGTGCTTCATCGGATGCGCTTTCGAGAGATCGATCACGCTGACCAGCGGATGCAGGGTTTCGACACCCAGCAGGTCGTTGTATTCGAAGACGTTTTCGATATAGTGGATTCCCTTTTCCATAGTCGGTTCGTTTTGCATGGAAGCGATGCTGTTTCAGGTTGCCGAGCGGAGTCTGCGGTTCTGTCGCTTGTTCGAAACGAAGAACGTGAACGGCAAAATCCGATTCTTCCGTGTTCGTCCGGGACGCATCCTTACTATTGCAAGGATAGTGAAAGGCAGGCGGCAAGCCAAATTTAACGTTCTGTTTTCCTCCTCCTTGCATAGCAGAGTTCACCAGTGTCCTCTGCGTATGCTTCGAGCGTCGGTCGTTCGAGCTTGTCCGAGCCGCATCTTCTCTTCTGCAAAGATAGTGAAAGCCGAGAAGAAAACGGAGCTTGTTCACAGTTTTCCGAGGCGTGTCCTATCTTCTGCAAAGATAAGCGCTTTATTCGCTTCCCGGACGCTTCGTCCGGCAAAACCGTAATTTTGGTAAGAAGCTCCGTAATCTGTGTCAGTGATCGATCGACCAGCCCCGAATTACGGGTGCGGAATCTGTAATTCGGGTAATTTCTCCGGTAATTTGTTTCCTCTTTTTCGTGCGGAATATCCTATTTTTGCAAAACGAGGAGAGGAAAATTCGAGTCCCGTCGTTCGAAGAATCGGGATGTTCGAAAAATCCTCTTCGGGACGAAAATAAACAGTTAAATTTAATAGGTATGAAGACGAATTTGAATTACGACATGTTCGTTCCGACGCGAACGTTGTTCGGTGCTGGAACTCTGAACGAATTGCACGCCCAGCCGATGCCGGGCCGCAAGGCGTTGTTGGTTATTTCAACGGACGTTCTACCCGGGCCAACAGTTATTTGTCACGCACGGAAGAGCAGCTTCGTATGGCCGGAGTGGAAACGGTATTGTTCGATCGCGTAGAGGCCAATCCGTTAAAATCGACCGTTATGGCGGGAGGTGCCATGGCTCGTGAAAACGGATGCGATATGATCGTCGCTCTGGGCGGCGGCAGCGTGATGGACGCTGCGAAGGCTATTGCGGTCGTTGCGTCCAACGGCGGAGATTATTGGTATTATATTCCTTGTGGAACGGGTAAGGGCAAGGCAGTTGCCGAGACGCCGCTGCCGATCGTGGCGATCACCACCACGGCCGGTACAGGTTCCGAAACCGATGCGGGATGCGTGATTACCAATGCCGAAACCCACGAAAGACGGGCTTCGTACATCCGGGCTGTTTCCGGTGCTCGCCGTCATCGATCCGGAGCTGATGCTTACCGTTCCGCCGAAATTCACGGCTTTCCAGGGTTCTATGCGCTGTTCCATTCGACCGAGGCCTATATCTCCAATGCTGCCAATTTGATGAGCGATATGTACGCGCTCAACGCTATTGAGAATGTGGCCCGCTACCTGCCTCGTGCCGTGGCCGACGGCAGCGACCTCGAGGCCCGCACCCGTGTAGCGTGGGGCAATACCCTTTCGGGTTTGGTGATGTGCGCGCTGCACGAGCGAACATTCGCTCGAACATGCGATGTCGGCCTACCACCAGGAGCTGCCGTACGGCGCCGGTCTGATTATGATTTCGAAAGCCTACTACGCCCATTTCATCGAACGGCACGTTTGCGACGAGCGTTTCGTGGCGATGGCCCGTGCGTTGGGCGTGGAAGATGCCCGGGAGCCGATGGATTTCATTCGGGCGCTCGAGGCTCTGCAGCGGGCGTGCGGTGTGGCGGATTTGCGGATGTCCGATTACGGTATTTCGCCCGACGAATTTCCGGCGATGGTCCGCAATGCCAGGAAACGATGGGCTTCCTGTTTCCGTTCGACCGGGAGCCGCTTTCGGACGAGGAGTGCGAAGCCATTTACAGGGCGTCGTATCGGTAAGGGTTTGGTTCCGGATCGGGCCTCGGTCGGAAAATGCAGCCCGGGTTCGTTGAGAGGGATGATTCACACGATCGAGATATTCACGAATAAAATTTAACGATTATGAGCAAAAGTATTGATCCTTTCGTCCAGTCCCCGCCGAGGCGGGAATTCGGACACGTTGTGCGACGAATTTCTGCGCGGAGCGCAGGAGGCCGGACACGAAGTCGAAAAGATTTTTCTGGAAGATAAAACCATTCACTATTGCACGGGCTGCGGCGTATGCAACGAAGGCAAGCCCTGTCCGCAGAAAGACGATGCGCCGGAGATCGTACGGAAAATGGTCGCGGCCGACGTGATCGTGCTGGCTACGCCGGTCTATTTCTATGCCATGAGCGCACAGATGAAGACGCTGATAGACCGTTGCTGCGCCGGATATCTGGAAATCCGCGACAAGGAGTTCTATTTTATCGTCGCGGCCGCCGAAACCAGCGTTGCGGCTATGGAACGTACGATCGACGGTTTCGGGGATTCCTCGACTGCCTGGACAATCCGCAGGAGAAGCGTGTCGTCTATGGTGTCGGGGCCTGGCACAAGGGGATATCCAAGGAAAACCGGCTATGAAACAAGCCTATGAAATGGGGCGTAACATTTAATCGTCCGGTCCGATGAAAGTACGGTTATCTATATTGGCGGCCTTCGTGACGATATTGTCGTTCGGTTGTTGCCAAGCACAAAGTACGAATGTTCTGAATATGAAAAACGAAACGATTTTTCCGCAGATCTTCCCGCAGGGCGATAGACTGCCCGAAGAATTCTCCCGCTATTTTACGGGCAGGCTTATCTGGCTTCGATAAGTAACAACGAGGCATTGGGAACGCATATTTCGAATGTGACTTTCGAGCCGGGCTGCCGCAATAACTGGCACAGTCACACGGGCGGTCAGCTATTGCTGGTGACCGCCGGACGGGGTATTATCAGGAAAAGGGAGAGCCTGCCCGTGAGTTGCGGCCGGGTGACGTGGTCGAGATTCCGGCCGATGTCGTCCACTGGCACGGAGCGGCTCCGGACAGTTGGTTTCGCACCTCGCGGTCGAGTGCAATCCCGCTGCCAATGTGAATACATGGCTGGAACCGGTCGGCGATGCGGAGTATGAAGCGGCTACGGCGATGTCCTGGTGCCGGCCCGGACTTTCGGCCGCTGCCGTAAAAACGTGGAGATGTGGTTTCCGGCGAGGCGCCTGCATTTGTGAAGACGGACCCCGAACTGGCCGAAGTATTCGGTAATTTCGCTTTCGACGAAGTGCAGCGTTACGGGAAACTGGATGTCAAAACCCGTGTTCTGGTGACGATGGCCTCCTCCCTTGCGCAGCAGGCTGCCGCCACCTATGAAATGACGCTGCGGGCGGCATTGGCCAACGGGGTCGCACCCGTTGCGATTCGGAAGTACTCTATCAGGCCGTCCCTTATGTCGGTATGGCCAAAGTGGTCGATTATATTGCATTGACGAACGATTTTTCCGGAAAAACGGTGTCGAACCGCCTTTGAGCCGCAGGCCATTACTACGCCCGAAACGAGAATGGAGAAGGGTTGGCTCTGCAAAAGGAGATTTTCGGAGACGAAATCGAACGGATGTATGAAACCTCTCCGGCCAACCAACTGCATATTCAACGTGCGCTTTCCGGCAACTGTTTCGGCGACTATCAGACACGCACCGGATTGGATGTCCGAACGCGTGAATTGCTGACTTTTTCGATGCTCGTGTCGTTGGGCGGTTGCGAGCCGCAGGTCAAGGGACATATTCGGGGTAATGTGAATGTCGGCAACGACAAAGACGTGCTGCTGGCGGTTGTAACGCAGCTATTGCCCTATATCGGTTATCCCCGTACGCTCAATGCGATCGCCTGCCTGAACGAAGTGATTCCGGAACGAGGTTAGTTTCAATAATTGTGGTGATATGGAATATGTAAAATTAAACAACGGCGTCGAGATGCCCATTCTGGGTTACGGCGTCTATCAGGTGACTCCCGAGGAGTGCGAGCGTTGCGTTTCGGATGCCATTAAGATCGGCTACCGTTCGATCGATACGGCACAGGCTTACCACAATGAGGAAGGTGTAGGCCGTGCCGTCCGGAAGAGCGGGATTCCCGCGAGGAGTTTTCATCACGACCAAAGTGTGGATAACCAACGGCGGCTATGAAAGGCGAAAGCGTCCATCGACGAGTCGCTGCGCAAGTTACAGACCTCGTATGTGGACCTGTTGCTTATTCACCAGCCTTTCAACGACTATTACGGCACTTATCGGGCGATGGAAGAGGCTTGTCGGGTCGGCAAGGCGAGGGCGATCGGAGTTTCGAACTTTACCCCGACCGTTATGTCGATCTGGCTGCGTTCTGTGAAATAAAGCCGGCTGTCAATCAGATGGAAACTCATGTTTTCTGCCAGCAGGTCGTTTTGCAGGAGATCATGCGCAGGTACGGGACGCAGCTTATGTCGTGGGGCCGTTCGCCGAGGGCCGCAACGGATTCTTTACGAACGGAACGCTTCGGACGATCGGGGAAAAGTATGGTAAAACCGTAGCCCAGACGGCGCTGCGTTTCCTGATTCAGCGCGGGATCGTCGTTATTCCGAAATCGACGCATGCGGAGCGTATGGCTGAAAATTTCGATGTATTCGATTTCGAATTATCCGCCGAGGATATGCACTCCATCGCGGTTCTCGATCGGAAGGAGAGCCTTTTCCTGTCGCATTACGATCCTGAAACGGTCGAATATCTGATCAATTACGAATGATCCGTTGCGGGATAGCGTGTACGAGAAATGCCGCTGCCCTGCCGTTCGTCCGAAAGGTCCCGAACGATATCCATTCGAGCCGGATGCTGTAAAAGGCACCCGGCTTTTGTTTTCCAGGGCTGGGCGGGGTTTATGTTGTCCGATCAGCGTGTGGGGCCGAATCGTCGATGTCCACGGGCAACTGTCGCTGTGCCGTTGCCCGAGCCTTCGTCGGACCGAACTTACGGCGTGCCGGATTCGAAGCGAACGATGCGGGATTCGTATTCGTGTCCGGGAAACCGTCAGCGGAGTGCCCGTATTGCGTCGGCCGATACTCTTCCGTATGGTCTGTGTCCGTCCGAGTTATTCAGAAGAGTCAGGTCCGTTTTTGCCCCGTGACCGTGATTGAATAGATTCCCACATTTCCGGCCTTGTTTTTGAATCGTGTCTGCATCCAGATGTGCCTGGAGCACCTCGTCCGGAATGGCGATTTTCTTGGTTCTTTCGATCCGTATGTCCGCGAAGCCGGCCTTGCGGATCTCGGTCAGGTAATCTTCCTGTTGGATGGCGCTTGCGATACAGCCGGCATACATCGCGGCATTGTCGGTAAATTCTTTCGGGAAGATTCCCTGTAATACCACATCGGAAACGCAGAAATGTCCGCCGGGTTTCAGAACTCGCCGGATCTCTTTGAAAATGCGGTCTTTCCTCGGTAGAAGGTTCAGAACGCAATTGCTGACCACGACATCTGCCGTGTCGTTTCGTACCGGCATGTTTTCGATGTCGCCTTCCCTGAATTCGACATTGTCGCAGCCCCGCTTCGCGGCATTGGCCCGGGCTTTGGCGAGCATTTGCGGGGAAAAGTCTATTCCGATGACTTTGCCGTCCGCGCCTGTTTCGGCTCGGGCTATGAAACAGTCGTTTCCTGCCCCTGATCCCAGGTCGATGACCGTATCGCCTGGTTTGATCCGGGCATATCGGGTGGGTAGTCCGCATCCTACCCCCAGATCCGCATCGGGTTCATAACCGTTCAGACGGGAGTAGTCTTCGCTCATGATGGTAAAACGTTCTGCGAGGGTTGTGCCGGAGCCGTGCTGCGGCAGCATCCGCATTTCAGACTGTCGCTGTTCAAAGCGAGTTCGTCGTAACGCCGCTTGACCAGCTCTTTGAGTTCATCTTCCTTTTTCATAATCTTTTAGAAAAATATATTATCCAATAATAGATACCCACAGCGATAAACAGCATCCCGACGGTGCGTGCGAGCCATTTTCGGATTATCTGCATTCGCCCGTAGAAGAGGCCCACTCCTGCCGCGCTGTAAGCCAGTACCCAGGCTGCGATGACCACCGGCATACCGGTCGCAATAGCAAATACGACAGGCAGAAACCAGCCGCCCGGTTCGGCTGCCGCCATCGGGATCAACATTCCGAAGTAGAAAACTCCGCTCGAGGGACAGAATGCCAGCGAAAAGAGAATACCTAACAGCAATGCACCCCAGCTTCCGTGACGGCCGATCTTTCGCAATGGCCCGAAAATCCGAATTTCGGCAGGTTCAACCTGTGGCCGAAAAGCATGAACAGCCCGATCAGAATAAGTGCCGGAGCGACGATCGCATCGCCGTATTTGCCGATGATTTTGCAGGGCGTAGGTGTTTGCCCTTCGCGCAGCAAGGGAATGAATGCCAACCCGATTCCTGCATACGTGAGAATTCGCCCGGCAGTGTAGAGCAATCCGTTGCAGAAAACACGGTGTTTGTCGTCGATATCCTTGCCGATGAATCCGACGGCGGCGATGTTCGTCGCCAGCGGACAGGGGCTGATTGCGGTGAGCAAACCCAGAAGGAATGCCGTAACGATCGGTGTCGTGCCGCTCTCGAGCAGTCGTTGAATCCATTCCATAAGATTATTTTGACATTCGGGTTATTGCATCGTTAAGCCGGGCTTTGAATGTGGCGGGTCGGTCTTTGGCATAGCTGAATCCCATGCGGGTCAGATTTTCCACCTGGCCGTTTCGGTCGAGGATCAGCGCCGACCACCCGACTTGGTATCGGTCGGCCAAGGCTTCGTTCTCGGCGATGTCGATGATCCGAAGGACCACTTTTCGCTTCCGATACTGTCGATGACCTCCCGGGTCAGCCGTTCGATGGCGGTACAGGTGGCACAACGCTGTTTCCCGTGGAAATAGAGAATCTGTACGCAGTCGTCGGCGACAGCTTCAACCGTTATGCGGTGCCGGGAACCGCCGCATGCGTACAACAGCGCTGCGGCGAGGAGAAGTGGCCGCTTTCATCGGTTCAACAACTCTTTGACCTCTGCGAGCGAAAGCTTGCGTCCGGCCGAAACCACCCTGCCATCCACGACCAATCCGGGCAGTGTCATTACACCGTAAGAGAGGATTTCTGTAATGTCTTCTTCCTTAACTATTGCGGCCGAAATACCCAATTCGGCTATGGCCTGCGTTACCGTTTCGTAGAGTGTCCGACATCCGGTACACCCCGTTCCCAATACTTTGATCTCCATATCTGTTTCTATTATTAAATGTAGTTCGACGAATTACGAACATTTTCCAAAAAAGCGGTTTCAACCGCAACAGGAACCTTCTTTCTGTATTCGCAGAAAAATCCGCGAACGATTCACGGGCTTTCGCCCAATTCTCCCGATTGATGCAATAACGTACTTTCGGAGCTTCGATTTCTCCCTGGATCAATCCGGCGGCTTTCAACTCTTTGAGGTGTTGCGATACGGTGGCTTTGGCGATGGGCAGCACTTCGTGTATGTCTCCGAAAAACAGCTATCCTGTCCGGCGAGGAACCGCAGAATCGCCATGCGTGCCGGATGCCCCATCGCTTTGGCGAAACGGGCCAGCTGTTCCTCTTGTTCGGTATAGGCTTTGGGGACATATTTTGGATCTTGTGTTCGTAAATATACGAACAATATTCGAATATGCAAATAATTTTTATTTTTGAAAAATCCGTTATTTTTGCACAAACATCAGATGATGTGATGATAGAGAGTACGGATACGACGATTCGAAAAGATCGTTGGCCGAAGAGATGGCCGTCCGGTTGCAGGAGCAGATCGCGCAGGGACGGTTCGAGGTCGGCGGGAAGTTGCCGACCGAATCCGAATTGATGAAAATTTTCGGGGTCGGCCGTTCGACGGTGCGCGAAGCCGTGAAGATCTTGGCCAACATGGGGTTGCTGAAAGTGCAGCAGGGGCCGGACGTTCGTCGAAAGCCGGACGGCACGGAACGAGTCGATGGAGCGGTGCATGCAACGTGCCGACATCGGCGATCTGGAGGAGGTCCGGCGGATTCTGGAGGTCGCCATTGTCGAACGGGCCGCGCAGCGACGTACGCAGGCGGATATCGAAAAGATCGGGACACACCTCGCCCGGCGCGGTGCGGCCGCCGCAGCCGGACGATTGAACGACTGTATCGCGGCCGATGTCGATTTCCACGTGGCTCTGTCCGAGGCTACGCATAACGAAATATTGCACGAACTCTATCGTGCGGCCTCCGTGCATTTGCAGAAACGACTCGAACACATTTATACGGATACCGGTTGTCTGCTCGCCTCCCAATCCACGCATGAACGGCTGTTGCGGAATGTCGTCGCCCAAGAGCCTCGGAAAGCGTTGGAAACGATCGCTGTCATCCTGCAAGAGCCGTAACCTATGAATACCGCAGCCAAATCCGTACGATCATACCGCTCCCTGACGAGCCGGACGGTTTACCCTATTTTGTTGATGGTCAGTATCACCCATCTGTTGAACGATATGATGCAGTCGGTGATCCCGGCGGTTTATCCGCTTCTCAAGGAGAAGTTCGATTTTACGTTCGCCCAGATCGGCCTCATTACATTGGTCTTTCAACTCACTTCGTCGCTGTTGCAACCGGTGGCCGGTTTGTTCGCCGACCGTCATCCCGCCCCTACTCGCTGGCCGGCGGTATGTGTTTCACGCTGGCCGGGCTGCTGGTGCTTGCCTTCGCGCCGGGTTTTGTCTGGATTCTGATTGCGGTGGGGCTGATCGGCTGCGGTTCGTCGGTGTTCCATCCCGAATCCTCGCGGGTGGCACAACTTGCCTCGGGCGGCCGTAAGGGACTGGCACAGTCGATCTTCCAGGTCGGCGGAAATGCCGGAAGCGCTATGGGGCCCCTGTTGGCCGCGTTGATCGTCATTCCGTTCGGACAGTCGTCGATCGGTTGGTTCGCTCTGACGGCATTGCTGGCGATTTTATCCTCGTAAGGATCGGCGACTGGTACAAACGCCGGCTGGCGATCGCGGTTCGCAGGCCCGACGCTGCGGAAACGGCTTTCGCGCACAGCCTGCCGCGGCGGAAAATCCACACGGCCCTCGTCATTCTGGGCATTCTGGTCTTTTCGAAGTATTTCTACATCGCTTCGATGACGAGTTACTTTACGTTTTTCCTGATGGACAAGTTCGCCGTATCGGTGCAAGGTGCGCAATATTGTCTTTTCGCTTTTCTTGCGGCTTCGGCTGCGGGTACGTTCATCGGAGGACCGCTGGGCGACCGCATCGGACGCAAATATGTGATTTGGGGTTCGATTCTGGGGCTGCGCCTTTTACCCTGCTGCTACCCTACGTCGGTTTGGCTGCGACCGTCGTGCTGTCCGTAGTGATCGGGCTGGTCATTTCGTCGGCCTTTTCCGCCATTCTGGTTTATGCCACCGATCTGATGCCCGGCAAGGTGGGGATGATCGCCGGAGTCTTTTCGGCCTGATGTTCGGGCTGGGCGGTCTCGGTTCGGCGTTTTTCGGCTGGCTGGCGGACCGGACGAGTATCGAGTTTATTTTTCAGGTCAGCACGCTGTTGCCCCTGTTGGGTGTTATCACCGGTTTTTTGCCGAATATACAGTCGAAAAGCGGAAAATAGGATTTTCCGTGCATGTTCTCTTGCTCTTGTTCGGCGCAGGAAGGGCTGAACGTGGGTGCAAGCTGAAAATCGGTCGCGTCGGCCGTGTTTTCTGCTGCGGATCGCGGGAACTTCGGTCGATATATTTACTACCGCTTCGACTGTTCTGCCGCAAGTGTTAGGGTTCGGGATGGATATGTAAACTCATCTCTATTGTCTTTGCGAAAAATATTGGAGTCCGATCATATTGGTCGGATTCTTTGCTATGACCGTTTCTGGTCCCGATGTAATGTATAACCTGTAATCGGGTCTTTTGTTGCGGCTCCGTGTTCGAGGGTGTTACAGCCCCGCTCCGGCCGTTGTTGTCGTAGCTCCGGATATGCGCGGGGATACTCCGCGTCGAATTGTTATGGCGGAGGCGGGAATCTGTTCTTACGTCGTACCTCTCTTTTTGCCGCTTTTCTCTTTCTCTCCGGTAACATGTCTGTCTGTTTTTCGGGGTTGGCCGCAGGTGAAGAAGTACATTATATATAAATAGTGATTTTGTATTGCCTTTTATGAAATATTTACATTAGTGTCCCGTTAAAATGGGACGAGTTAAACAATTAATCAAATAGCCCCGGAATAAGGGGATTATTTAGATCTTTGACATCATTGAAATTAGTCTTATCGAACAGGTCACGCAAGTGGGTTTTGTCAGTCAATGATATGCTGAGAATTTGCAAAACTTCATAGGTTGAGCGTTTCAACTTCATATCATGTTGGACAATAGCCACAAGGCAGTATGTGATAATAGCCACTCATTTGTATGCGAACAGCGTTCTCTGTTGTGCCCCAAAATTTCTTTATCTTGAGATGCTGCTTGAGCCATTTGAAGAACAGCTCGATTAACCATCTTTTCTTATAAAGATTGGCGATATCCAGTGCAGAAAGTTGTTTTGCATTTGTCAAAAGTGAACTCACGGTCATCTTCTTCATCGTAATATCGGACGAGTCTGAATGACTCAGGATATTTCTTCTCGGAGAGATAGCCGGTCAGTTTCACTTCCGCATCTGTCATTATATTCTTTGGCATTCTTCGCTTCCATTGGACGGTATAGAAGGTGGAACTTGTGCTTCAATGTTAAGTATAAGACATGAGCTCAAATTCCTCCCTTTTCTTTGTTTCGAACTTTGCCCATGGGAATGTTGCAAGACATAACGGAATCGTTGTTGAATCAAACGCATATTTCTTTCCGGAAATGTCAAGGATGTTGGTCGTCCGCTTCCTTCATCATATAGAATGCAAATTCTTCAAAAATTCTATAATCACGGTTCCGGTTGGCTGTCGTAAAGAGTTGTCTTGGCTATCGGTTCACGACCTAACCTAAGATGATATTGCTTGGCCCTATGCGCCTCGAAAGCAACGATTAAGTCTCGCAGGCTCTCACGGTTACTCAGTTGTCCAAACATCATCGCGAGCATCTGATTCCAGCAAGTGAAATGTTTCACATATCGGTTGCCACCATACTTGCGAACATAGTTGTTAAACTGAGTCCTGTTCAGAAAAGCGGTTAATTGAGAGAATACGTATTTGTCTTGGAACATAGGTTTCATTTGTATTAGACTGCAAAGTTGCAAAATCAAGTCCGTTTCATTTCAAAACCGCGCAACTGACTATATCTCAATAATTTCAAAGAACTATTTATCCACTTTTACGGACAGTAGTGAAATATTTATTTTATTAACAGATGGTAGAATAATCGGTGTCGGGGCAGAATCTAATAAATTCTTTAAATAAGAAACTTTGATTGCATATCCAACATTTTGAGCATCGGGAACACCCGCATTTGTGATGCCAACTAAATTGCCGTTTTATCAAACAATGGGCCGCCACTATTGCCAGGCTGTATGGGAACAGAAATTTGATAAGTTACAACATCGCCTTGATAGCCTGTTTTGAACTTATAATGCCATCCGTAACTTTTATTTCTTCTCCTAATATATCTGACATGGGATAACCTAATGCAAACACACTTGTTCCGACATCAAGGATAGGTGTTTTACTGCATATGGGAGTTGTGCAAAATTTGTAAATGATTTATCCTCGATTTTAGAATGCTAATATCGTTTGCTTTATCTGAAATGAGTACTTTTAGCATTGTACGTTTTAACCTCTCCGTTTCTATTTACGAACACGTCGATTCCATTGGCTCCGTCTACAACATGGAAATTAGTGACGATAATGCCATTTGTGGCAATAACAAAACCGCTACCCGACGAGGTGTATTGTTTTTCCGTTCCTGAGGATATTGGTCGCTGTTGTTTAGATTGTGTTTGTGTTGAAGCTATGTATTCGTATGCTATCGAGTAGTAATAATATTGATATGTGGCCGCTGCAAATGGAGTGCTATTATCACCTGTGCCGTATGAGAACTTAATTTTAGTGTAGGTGTTTTCCATAAAACAGAAGAATTGCCTGTTATTAGCGGTTCTCCATAAGTCACAACTAAATCCATATATTTATCTTCAACCATGTTACTGTTGAATCCAGATGTATAATATTCGAGTTTGGTCAATTTATCATCTATGAAATATAAATCATAAGTAGAATGTGGGGGTTTTCGAACATCGCCTCTTACATATTCAATCCATTTTACACCATTATCATAGGTGCTTGAATTTTGATATTTGTATCCCGATTTTTGACCAATGGCTCCAATCGCAGTAATTCTACTACCTCCTAATTCAAAACCATCAATGGTTTCTGTTTGAGCATGTAAAATGAATGCCTGAAACATTAATATTATAAGTAACAACAAAGATTTCATGTCTTGTGATTTTTATTATGGCTTGTCATAAATGAAAGATAGCTGTTAATATTTCTTTGACGGATAAATCTGAGAATGATTTCCCATCAGGTAAATAGCATGGGACAAAATGGCCTGTCACATCGGAAAAGTTTTCATTAGATGAAACAATATTTACCTCATTCCCATTAGCCTCCGATAGTTGGATTATCGCATTAAAAACACGTGTAGGATCATGCCGTTTACAAAGTATGGCATTTAGTGTTTGTGACTCTGAGTTACAATTCACAATCTTTTGGATTACAAATTCAGTTGGCATTTGACACATAATAGAAAATATATGTGCCGTCCCATCCCTCAAACGGCAAGTTAATGGTAATAAGAAAGCGCAGGGCTGAAAGCTCATTTGAGGATAGTAGGCCGTAGGATTGCCCGAACATTCAAATAAGCAACAACCCCGCGCCGTATCCGTAAAGGATATGACGGGAGATAAGGTCTGCTTATTCTCATGTTCAATGAATTTCCTACGTTCACTATCCGAGAATAAACTTACGCTTCCGTAAATTTCAATATGTCATCCACAAAGGTAAAACATATTCTGAAAACGCAATGACCTTGTCCCGCTTTTCGGGATTGTTGCCGTATCAAATTTCTGAAAAACAAAGTTTCTATCCAATAGCAGGGAGTATGGAATCGAAACTTTGTTAGTTGTAGGTTGGGTTAATCGTTCCCGCAGATTTCTTGTATTACGCCATCCATGTAAATAGCCTGTCCGCTGGATTGTCTGCCCCACCAGTAGCAACCGTATTCCTCGATGATAACCTCGCCCTGCTCTTTCAGTCGTTCGGCCAGCCAAGAATCAATCAGCCACCATTCCATAACATCATCCACGAACGGATAAAGATATTCTTCGGAAATAAGGTTTGCCCGTATCATTTCCTCGATAACCGTGCTTTGATTCTTCAAAACACAATTCTGTACTACTCGCCGTGCATTCATCGAATCCCCTGTTGAGCGGCTATGTTACGGAGCCATTGGTTCGCAAATGTGGTATGGTCGGCCTGCAAACGGCGGTTCAGTAAAATGCCCTCGTCTGTCCACTTTACGCTGTACTGTTCCACTCCCATATAATCGTTACGGTAGTAGTACGGAATGAATTGCCGTGTTTCTTTATGGAGGGCAAAGAGCATTTCGGGGTCGCGCATCATATCCCCGTTCTGCTCCCCGTAATGTGCCAGCGAAATGTGCTTGTAGGTTTCCGAGCGGTCGATGATCTCGATATAAACGGGCATATAGGCTTCGTCCGTGTTGTCGATTTTGGATGTTTGCAGGGCTAACAAGGCTCGCAGAATCTCTGACGCCCGTTTGTCTAATGTTTTCATAGCGATTAAGTTTTTGTTTATCGCTTATCAGTAGTAATCCAACTTCATGTAATATCAATAATTCTATGCTGTTATATGGTTTCGGACGCAGATAGGGGTGGCTTGTATTATGTGGAATCCTATTATATGTAATGGATAAAAATTCAATTTCCCATCTGAAAATGGGGAGGGGTGAAAAATAGGGATTGTCCGCTCGGTCATAAAACGGACCGATTTTTCAAAAGGTCTATATTAAGACCCCTTGACAAAATTGGTCCGAATTCTGCGGAATGGTATTTAGCTTATTCTTTCCAGATTTTTCCGCCTAACCATCCGATGAAATTGATTCCTGCGGCCAAAACGATCGGTCCGATAAACAGCAAAGCCAATGCGGATAAAAGTTTCATATTTATTTGATCTTTAATTGGTTTGATTCAGTTTGCAGGTCAGGGGCTTCGCCCCTTTCCAAATAAAGTCAGAATGGTTTGGAGGGAATGAATATTGCCGCAAGGATTTCAGCTATGATGCTGTAAATGGTCAGCAGAATGCGAAAAATAAGCATAAACAGTCCGATAACAATGTATTTACCCGACAACATCAGAAAGACTACAAACAGAAATGCAATAAAGCCCGTCATGGCAGATTATATTTTGATTATTAAATGATTATTGTTGTTTTATTTAGGACCAACTTGCGCAAAGGGGTTTATATAAGTCCCCTTTGCAAAGTCGGTCCGATGCCCTTAAAACTCGAACATCTTTTTTCCGAGCAGAAATGCCTTTTGACCGCCGAGGCGTTTTGTGTCGTCCTCGATCTCGAAAAGAGTTTCACGACCTTACGATCCACCCGCCGCCCCTCGAACGGAATGCCGTTGTTCACGATCAGCCGATGCAGGAAATTGTTGATTTCCGAGCAGGCCACCAGATCGCCCGTTTTGTATTGCGCGTAAACAGCTTCCTGCATCTTGGGGGCTGTCAGCAGCACGTTTTCTTCGGTGCGGGTCATGGCCGCTTCGATCTTACTGCGGCTGTACCCCAATTCTTCCATCCGTTTTGCACCGAGAATCGTGAACGCCTGTACGATTGCCGCAAATTCATTCCCCAGTTCTTCTTGCAGAAATGCAGGTTCCATGTCGGAGTGGGCCGTTTGGAGTTTGGCAAGCTGTCCGACCACCTCGCGCCACAATTCGCGGGTATTCATTTTCGCTTTCTCACGACGCAGACGGTCCGCATCCGTTATCGGGTAATGGGCCGTGCAGACAGTCAATCGAAACGGAGCCGATTTATAGGCCGCGGTCAGCGTGGACGGATAGCGATAATATGCTTTAATTTGTTCATCCGTCCACGCATTGTCCCACATGAAATGGTTGCGGTTTCCGTCGCGGGTTACGAACCGTTTGTAGGCCATGCCGTTCAGGGCTTGAAACGGGCCTGCGCTTCATCCTCGCCGTCGGGCTGTATCTGGCGGATTTGGTTATAGATGTTTTCCTCGCCCGTCAGTCGGCGTTCGAGGGCTTCGCGGGTCAGGCATTGCAGGTTGTCGCTTGTATTGGCGATATGGTATGCCCTCGCCACGCCGTTACGGAACCGCCCGATGGCCTGCACGACCTCGGTCTGCGGGTCTACTGCCGAAAAGGGGGCACGCATTACATCCGTCAGCAGGATTACATGGGGTTTGTAGTCTAATTTGATATCCACGGCCGCATAGAAACGGCTGGTCAGAAAATTGACGGGAGCCAATTCATCGAGCGTTTCGCTGGCGTCGGTGAAGTTCATCTGTTTGAGTTTCCGCACGCTCTTTCACTGCAAAGACCCTGCTTCGGCCTTGCAGTCTGAGGGCATAGATAAGGCTCAAAATCGTTTCCGTGGAGTTCAGAAACACGCAGACCGTTTCGTTTTCCAGACGCTTCAACAGTTTCCGCATTACTGCGACCGTGTTGTTGGTCGTGCAAAGCGTCAGTTCGATCCGACTGTCATAGGTCGGAACGAGTTTCAGTATCTTAAACCCGTTTTCCTCGAAACGCGGGTCGGACGGAACGATAGGCGTTGCCGAAACCATCGCCTTGTTCTCGAATTTGAAAAATCCTCGACAGGCAGGTAGATGTCCCCGCGGTAGCCTACATCCTGTATGGCCTTTTCGCACGCGTCGAACAACAGGAAATAGTCCTTATAGACGGGGATTTCCAACTCGTGCATGGCAGGAGCACCTTTTGTCAAAGCCTTCGGGCGTCGTGATGATTTTGCGATAGCCGTCATGCTCGCCCGCAATTCTCCAGATCCTCGTTGGTGGCGGCGATGATGCGGACATTGAAGCTCTTGTCCGTCTTGTCACCTATAGGGCGGTATCTCCGTTCCTGTATGGCACGGAGTAACATCTGCTTGGTTTCCAATGCGAGATTGCCTACCTCATCCAAGAACAATGTGCCACCCTCTGCCTCATTGAAGTATCCTTTCTTTGTGCTGTCCGCACCCGTGAACGCGCCCTTGACATGTCCGAAGAATGCCGAGGGCGCAAGGTCTTTGGAGAGTGAACCGCAGTCCACAGGCACAAACGGTTTCCCTGCCCTTTTGCTCTTATCATGCAGATGGTGGGCGATATGCTCCTTGCCCGTGCCGTTCTCTCCGAATATCAGCACGCTCATATCAGTAGGGGCAACTAATCTTATCTGTTGCATGATTTTCTGAAAGGCGGAACTGTCACGGGCAAAAACGGGCATACGATTTCGTCCGATACTCCGTTCTTTCAGGATGGTATGAAGCAGAGGCATAAGTTTATCCTCCACAAGCTGCTTGGGGATATAGTCCAGCGAGCCGAGTTTCATACTTTCGACTGCCGTATGCACTTCGGCATAGTTGGTCATGATGATTAACGGTTGTGTCATGCCTTCCTTGCGCATCCATCGTAATAGGTCGATGCCGTCACCGTCGGGTAGTCGTAGGTCAGAAACCACGATGTCCCCGTCTGAGGCTTGTTGCAGAAGTTTCTTCGCGGTCGAGGTGGTAAGCCTGCACGGTACGGAATCCTTCCGTGCCAGCAGGTTGCAGACAAACTCGCAATACACGATATTGTCCTCCACCACGATGATTCTTGTTTTATCCATTTTCGTATTTTTCCTTTCTTCTTTTGCCTGCCGGATAATTTCAGCACCTTTATCCAGCACAGCCGGTCACCGCTTTGCATATCGCTTCGTCATCTGGAGTGGCACTTCCATGAAGTTGGGCGTAAAGTTCCCTCAATGGCTGGTCGGCACGGAGAATCTGCCATGAACTTCGCAGATGGTGTGTAAGTGTGTCCAGTTCTTGGAGGTCTTTACGCTGTTCTGCATCCTTGACCGCCTGCATTTCCTTTTCGGTTTCCGCTATCAGTTTGTCCAGCATGACGGATTCATTGCCATAAGATAGCAGAGTGGAAAAATCCGGCTTTTCATCCAATATGCTGCTTAATGCGCATTTATCCGTAATCTCCATCAGTTCGGATATGGAGAACGGCTTGAACAGGCATCCGGCAAATCCACGCCCTATAAGTTCCTCCTTGCTGCAACTGCCCGAAGCGGTTGTCACGACTATGGGAATACTCTTCGAGTTGCCTACATTGGATGAGCGCAACAGTTCCAGCAGTTCAAAACCGCTTATCTCAGGCATATTCAGATCCGTCAGAAGCAGGCTGTATTCCTTTTTTCGTATCAGCTCCATCAGTACCGAAACATTGGTACAGGTATCGCAGTGCATCCCTTCATGGGCATACATTTCTTTCAACATAAGGAGAAGTACCTCGTCATTGTCGATGGCAATCACATCATGGCAGATATGATTATGGCGCATTTGCGCTTGAATTGTCTGTTCCGGCAGTTCCTCGGCTGTCTGCATGGGAATTTCCACCGTGAAGCGGCTCCCTTTGCCTTTCGCTTTCCAAGCGTATAGTTCCACCGAGCATCGCCACAATACGCTGCACGATGGACAATCCTAATCCGAAGCCGTCTTTTGCGGCGGCATTTGAAAGACGTTCAAATGCACCGAATACTCGTTGTTGCTCATCTTCGGTCATGCCCGTACCGGTATCTTCAACGATAAGTTTCAGCAAACCGTTATCATAATCCGCTGCCAATGATACACTACCGTTATCCGTGAACTTGATGGCGTTTGACAACAAGTTGTTGCCGATTTGCAGGATACGTTCCTTGTCGGTCAAAACCACCGCATCGGTGTGGCTCTCCACTATCAAAGTCAGCCCCTTGTTCATGGCAATGGGCATGAACTCCGTTTCAAGAATATGCGTGATTGCGGAAATCCTGCAAGGGGAAAGGTTGGGTTGCTCCTTGCCGTTGTCCAGACGGAAGAAATCCAGCAGCGTGTTGAGCATCTCCCGCATACGCTCGGAAGATTGCCGGATATTATCCACATACATGGTGCTTTTATCCGCGCTACAACTTTTCTGCATCAGTCCGGCATAGCCTCATTTTGTCAATCGTATTTTTTCGTGGTAGAAGTAGTTTACGATGACAGGTTTGCCTTTTTCCGAGCGTCCGTATGGCAGATCGTTTATACGATACGGGAAGCCCTGCTCCTTGGCGTAATTTGAAATGTCCTGCTCCAATGCCTGCCAGTATTCAAGCCTTTTTTTATTGTAAATTTCCTCGTAAAGCGGTATGAGGTCAGGATACTTCTCACGGATATACGTCATTATCCCGCCTTTGAACTGCCCGCGTAAATTCAGGTTTTCAAGCCAGATTAAATCAGCATAATCTTTTACCTCCTCTATTATTGCCTTTACGTCTGTTATTCTGGGGAATATGGGCGAGACGAAGCATACGGTGCGGATACCTGCCTCGTATGTCTGACGCATCGCTTTCAGACGGCGTTCAATGCTTACGGCGTTGTCCATATCTGCGCAGAACTGCTCGTCGAGCGTATTGACAGACCATGACACAGTCACTTTGGGAAAACTCTTCAACAGGTCGAGATCGCGAAGGACAAGATCGGACTTTGTGCATATCATAATCTCGGCATCGCTTCCTCGCAGCTCTTCGAGCAGCCTTCGGGTACGGTGGAATTCTTCTTCATACGGATTGTAACCGTCCGTCACAGACCCTATTACAACACGTTCACCGTCGTATTTATGAGGATTCGTTATCGGCTTCCAGTTTTTTACATCTAAAAACGTACCCCACGGCTCGGTGTGCCCGGTGAACCGTTTCATGAACGATGCGTAGCAATACCTGCAGGCGTGGGGACACCCTACATAAGGGTTGACCGAATATCCTCCCACCGGCAGAGAGGATTTGGTCATTACACTCTTTACATCTATTTCCTTTATTGTATCCATATTCATTGTATTCGTCTGGTAAATTGTTCCGGCAATTCCTGAATCATTCTTTCGTCGCCCATAATCGGCAGCAAATCCTCTTTCATGAACACCGGTATGCCATGAGCCTTTGCCTGTTCTGCAATGCTAAGCACCCATTCGGGGCGCGAATATGACTTTCCTTTTCGGTTTCCGGTCTCTGTGCCTATGACAATCCAGTCAATTCCCTCGAAATCAATCTCGCCGATATCATCGAAGAGAGGTTCAAACGTGACATGGTAGTGTCGTGCTTTGATATTCTTTTTCAAATCATCAATCCTCCTTTTCTCGGAACTGCGCGTAACGGTCACGCCCATCCATACGTTCTCGTCGTCAGAGGAGAAACTGATTTTGTCAGGGCGCTTCGTCAGAAAGATATAGGCGTGCTGGGGATTGCTGCTGATCCGCTCGAAAATTTCTGCGTTCCATTCAGGCTTCCAATCGGAGAAATCGCTCATTCCTGTCATGAGCCACACATGAGGACGGGACGTATCGATGATGCGCAGTTTTCGTTCCATGTATTCAGGCACGGAAAAGTCGTCGGTAATGTGGAAACGGCGGCAGTTGTTACGGGCATAGCAGTAAGGGCATCCTATAGTGCACCCTACCACTATGTTCATGTTTTTTATCAGGGATTTAATGCAGACACTCATAACACAACTGTTTCTCCGTCCTCCGGGATAATCAGCCGGCTCATGTCGGCTTCGTGATGCGTTGCCTCATTGCGCAGAATTGCACGGGTGGTCTGGCAATGGTCGATGGCATCCATGTGTACGGCTATCAGCTTGATATGCGAAGGCAATTCGTCAAGTATCTGCATCACTTCGTTCTCGTCGGGGATGATAGGACCGTCCGTTTTGGAAAATTCGGGAAAGATTGCACCTCCGGAGTTTACCACGATATAGTCAGGATTGAACCGTTCCACGGTGTCTCGGATACATGCTTCCCATCGGCAGTCACCCATTATATAAACGGTCGGGAAGCCCTCGGCTTTTAGCACATAACCTGATACAGGTCCCATCATCTGCCCGATCTGCCCGAAACCATGATGTCCGGTCGTGCGGTAAATGGATATGCCGTCTATTGTTTTTATTTCTTCGATGGGTATCACATTTGTAAATCCGTCGTTTCTGATGGCGTCCGCGTCCTGGGGCTGAACGTAGAAAGGAATTTCTTTGGGCAAATGTGTGGGGACACTCGGCTCGTAATGGTCGATGTGATTGTGGGTCAGGAGCACCATGTCCACGCCTCCGATAATATCCTGAATAGGAATGGTGAGGTGTACCCTCGGTGTTTTATTCACACCGAGGGCCGATATCAAAGTGCCTTTGTCGGCTAAAACGGGGTCAATTAGCATGGTGTGTCCCGCATACCTGATTTTCAAGGTGGCATTGCGCACCAATTGTACTGTAGATGTCTTTTTCATGACTATATGTCTTGTTATTGATTACGGGTGCAAAGTTCGGAAGAATCCGGCGAAACATCTATGCCTGAAAAAACGGTAATTATGCCATTTTGATAAATGAAATTATTATCTTTGCAAAAACGACAAGGATATGGACGAGATAATCAACCCTGATCGACTGGTCAGCGTACCGTTCAACAAGACACGCTGCGGCGTGGATTTTTACATCAATACTGCCATAAACAAGGACATCGGACTTGTGCTGACAGAAAACAAGCGGTTTAAGACAGACTTCTTCAGCTTCTACTTTTTCCGTAAGGCAAACGGATATTTGCTACTGAACTTCCGCAAGATTGAACTGCGCGACGGCATGGTTCTCCTGCTTTCACCCCATCAGCAACAAGAGTGGCATGTAGATGAGACGGCGTTGGATTACACGTTCCTTATATTCCGCGAAGATTTCATGCGTACTTTTATCGCCGACAAGTTCTTCGTTTTTCGCCTTTTGTATTGTTACCAGACAGATACGCCGCCTTACATCAATGCCACACATGACGAAATGAAGGAATATATGCGGCTGCTCGGAAAGATTAAGTATGAGCTGATGAATCCAGTGTCCGATACGTACAATATCATTGTTTCCTTACTATATTATCTTTTGCTGATTATCAATCGTACATACGCTGCCGCCTATTGCTTGCCCGCTGAAATTGCTAAAAACAATTTCGCTTTTCGGTTCAAGGACTTGTTGGAACAGAATATCCGCACCCACCAGCGGGTGCAGGAATATGCAGACATGCTTCATGTCAGTCGCATCACACTCAATAACTCAGTAAAAGCCCAATTCGGAGTATCAGCTACCCATTTGATAAAACAACGTCTGCTTGAGGAACTGAAGAACGAATTGCTATTCTCCAACCGCACTGTCAGTGAAATGGCGGATGATTTCAATTTCTCTGATCCGAGCCATCTCATGCGCTTCTTCAAACAGCAAACAGGCAAAACATTTACTCAGTACATGACGGATTACAATAAAGGCATATACGAATAACTTCTTAATATAGTCGATAGCGGCTATCGAAATATGGTTGTTGATGTTCAGGCGTTTTTGTACTGCATGAACCATTTTACGATTTCTGGATCTTCGTGCGAGCCGAGTAAGAAAGGCTTGTCGGTATCCAGCGTCTTTATCCGTGCCATGTCGTCGGCCGACAGGGTGAAGTCTAATATGTCGAGATTCTGCTTCATGCGTTCCGGTTTCACAGACTTAGGAATAATTATGCACACTGATATTTATCGCGCCCGGACAGGTGTTCGGTGCGGAAGATGACGGCATGCAGTTCCAACCAGATGGCTACCTGCTTATGTTCCATCCCGACCTGCTGCGGAATACACCTCTCGGGCGGATAATGCGTGAATATTCGTTCTTTTCCTACGAGACAAACGAGGCATTGCACCTTAGTGTGGAAGAACGGCAAATCATCATGGATTGCTTCCACAAGATTCAATATGAATTGAACCATCCGATACACCGTCACAGCAAGAACCTCATCACAGACAGCATCAAGACGTTCCTTGATTACTGCACACGTTTCTATGACCGTCAGTTCATCACACGCGACAACCAAAACCGAGACATCCTCGCAAGATTTGAGCGGTTGCTTGACGAATACTTCCATGATGGGGCTGCTAAACGGATAGGCTTGCCCACTGTACAGTATTGTGCAGACAAGCTCTGCCTCTCGCCCAACTATTTCAGTGATTTATTGAAAAAAGAAACAGGTTCAACCGCCCTGCATTTCATTCATGACAAGTCTATTGAAATAGCCAAGACGGAACTTGCATCTACAGACGACACCGTTAATGAAATCGCCTATAATCTCGGTTTTCAGTACCCGCAACATTTTACCCGACTGTTCAAGAAAGAGGTAGGTTACACTCCGAATGAATATAGAGCGCAAGTGTCGTGAGAATTGGATTAGTACAGAATATTAGAACCCAACACCTCTCTTGCGCTTAACTTCTTCCTTCTGCGAAGTATATCCACCATTTCCTGATTGGCTTCCGCATCAGCAGCGTTATAAGATGAGCCACTGCTTTTTAGCAATCCCCAAGAGCCGTTGAACAACTCGCTTTGTGCCGTGCCGGACGGTGCGCTTGGTGTAGCCGTTTCATATATTCCGGCTGTTATTCCCATACGTTCCCTGCATCTGTTGTGCTGCAAAGCCGCGTCAATCTTGGAATAACTGAAACGCCTGTCCACTTTGGAGCCGTTGAAATGGTAGCCATTCATGGAGAATACAACACCCTGCACCTCGCTGGTCTGCCCCTTATGCTTGAAATGTACTTCCACTCCTGCCGTTTCAGGTTGGCGATAAGCACGTTCCAGTTGCCGCATCTGCCGACTTCCATTTTGATGATGTCGTAAAGCGCATATTTCGTCCTGTCTGGCTCTTTCAGGCGGTTGCGTTTGACATTGTCCTTTCCGCCAGCCATATGCAAGCCGTATTTCAAGGTCAATTCCTTGCAGATGCGGGTACTGCGCAGACGCTCGTGCCTGTCCGATATGGTATTGCCGTTGTTGTCTATGCGGTTGAAAGCAATATGCACGTGCGGATGCTCCTAGTCGAAATGCTGGGCGATGAAGAACTGCGTATTCTTGATTCCCATCCGTTTCATATATTCAAGCGCGATGCCTGCCATGATACGGTTCGTCAGCCGTAACTCATCCTCTTTGGAAAAACTCAACGCGATATGTCCGACAGGTTTTGTCACCTTATCGTTCATCCGTGACTGGGCATTGAAACTCATGGCGATAGTTTCCAGATTTTCCATAAACAAGCCTTCGCTTGCTACTATCTGCGTATCCTTCTTCTTGTCGATGATGTAATCCACCGCACCCTTGAAGTCGCTTCCTTTTACGATTTTCGCCATCATATCCCTATCTTGGTTATAAGTTCATGAATCCTTGCCACTTCCACCTTGCAGTCCCACCGTTCATCGTGGAAGCCTCCGGCGTTTGCCTTACGCGCAAGCTGGTTGAGATTGTTAGCCATGCCGCAGAGTTGGCGGATGTATCCGGCATGTTCCTCCGACAGCCGTTCTTTCACATGACCGTTACGGAAACATTCCCTCATGTACTCGCTTGGTGATACGCCCGCCTCATGCGATCGTGTCAGCAGGCGGAAGTAGTCGGCTGCCGTCATTTTCACTGCGATACGGTATTTCAGTTTCTCGGTTGCTTCCTTCTTGGGGCGACCTCCTTGTTGCGTTCCTTGTGTTCCTTTGTCTGTTCCATATTTTATTCCTTTTAATTCGGTTACTGATTCAACTGTATAGACCGACGGGATGCCACCTCCTGCAATTTGGATGGTGGGTGGCAAGCGGTTTCGGTACACCCGAAACACAAACTTACTACCCCAATCCTTAAGGAATGAGTTTCGCATCTCCCGTTTTTCTCATTCGGGATGTCATAATCCCAACCCTTTCTTCTTGGGTTTTACGATAGTTCTTGGCGGTGGACTAACGGCTAATTTCTGCCGGATTCCACGCAGGTAATCGTTCAGGTCTTTATGCCCTTTGTAGTTGTCGGAGAAGTCGCGGATGCGTCCGGCGAACTTCCTTTCCAATTCCCGATACGCCTTTCTTCCCGCCTCGTCATTGTCGAGCATGCAGTGGATACGTCCATACCCGTGCAGCACATCTATAGCTTTGGAAACATTGGCGGTCGAATTGAGGATGACGTAATCCTGCCTGTCAAGGTCGGGCAAGTTCGAGCAGTTCCTCTTCCGCAACGTGAGGAATGAAAGATAGTCCATCATGCCCTCGAATACAAGGCATTTCTCTCTCGCTTTCCTGTTGCCGAATATGGCTGATGTCTTTGGGTGCGACACAGCCTTTGAAAACGGTTACGCACTTCAAATCCTCCCGCCACATTCGGAAAACCGATGGCGAAATAGGGCTTGCCGTTATGGGTGAAGTGGAGCTCTTTACATTGCGCCTTTGCCAAAGCGATGTTTATGCCCCGTTCCTGCAAGTATCGGAGCAATGCCGGATGGGTGAGTTCGCCCACCTCCAAATGTTGGAAACTCGGTTCGGATGCCTGCTGGCGAAAAGAGAAAGATATGGGACGGATGTGTGGTGCCTGTTCCGCTATCTTGCCAAGCAGATAAGGCACATGGTCGGATGCGTACAGTACCCCTGCAAGTGCGATGATGTTACCACCTCTTCCCAGTCGTAGGCTCGGTACAGAACGCCTTACTGCCTTTCGGCAGTAGGTTTTCCCGTACCTGCCCCCAAACCGTACTTGCATGTCTCCACGCATACGGCTCTCCGTTGATAACATGACTTTATTTAGCATGGCTGTGTATTTTGGCATAACACTTTTCACAGACAACCAATGTCTTCCTATGCTTTTCAAGCATCAGCCTGTCGCATTCAGTTTTTCCTTTAAGCTGATTTAGCTTTCTGACATGACGCATGACTACAGGTCCGACTTTTCCACATAATTCACATGTTCTCGCATCCAATCGCTCAGTAAGTGTCGGCTGTGGAATTGCGATTGTGTAGGATAAGTCGTTTACCTCCGTATAGTACATTGGTGGTTTACGTTTGAATCCCTCATTATAGAATTTCCTGTACCGTAATTTACCTTTTGCATCCTGATATGGCACTATAATGTCATTCCCAACCTTATATTTGTCAATGACTTTGCTTACAGTGCTATTGGTTTTTCCTGCAATGGTATGGTACATACTGTACTCCATGATGTATCCAAACTTTGAGAGCGCGTATGCCACGTTGTTGGCAATGCAGTAGTAGTTGTAGAACCCTCTGATTTCAGAGTTATATGCCGCCACTATGTCCTCGATTTTCTTCTTCATAAGATTGCCTCTGAACTTTGCAAACCAAACTTGTCGGCCATTTTCTACCTTGTATCTGATGGCGCTGTATTCTTCCAGTTTGTTCCGCACCGTTTCTATGGCGACCTTTAGGACTATCTTACCGTTGTAATAACGGGCTGGCACATTGTTCTTGTCCCGCTTGATAGCATCAGACTTACGGACTGAAACATCGAAGCCAAGAAATTTCGCGGGCTTTTCGTGCGTTTGTTATCAATGTCTTTTCCTGTGACAGTTCCAGCTTGAGGTTTTCTTCCATATACTTGGTAATGTCCGACTTGATTTTAACGCACTCTGCCTTGCTTCCGATAACACCAATGAGGAAATCATCTGCGTATCTTACGTATCGAAGCCTTCTGTATGTTTCATCCATACTGTCTCTGCTCTCAATCTTTTGCCTTTCACGTCTCAGTTTCTCATACTCATCCCTAAGCTGTAATCTGACATCTGCATCCTGTATGTTCTTGATGCTTTTAAGGATGCGTTGCATCTTATCGCTAAGTTGCTTGTATTCTTTGGTGATGTGTCTTTCTTTTCCCTTATTGAAGCGTAGGGCGTATTCTTCCATATACTTGTCAAAATTATCAAGATAAATGTTTGCCAGTATAGGACTGATATTACCGCCTTGTGGAGTTCCCTTGTTTGTATTATGAAACTTCCAGTCTTCAATATATCCCGCATTCAACAACTTGCGGATAAGCCTTAGAAATCTATCATCGGCAATCCGTTTCCGCAAAGTTGCAATCAATACATTGTGGTCTATGTTGTCGAAGAATCCTTTAATGTCTCCTTCCACAAACCATTTTGTACCTGTAAATGTCTTTTGATATGGGTCAATGCGGTATGGCAGCTTCTGTTTGGTCTGAATCCATGTGAGGTGTTTGCAAACACCTCTTCATAGACGGCTTCAAGAATCATGCGCACCACCTCCTGTACAAGTTTGTCCTCAAAGGAAGGAATTCCAAGCGGTCTTTTCTTACCGTTTTTCTTGGGTATGTATATCCTTTTTGCCGGATTAGGCTTGTAAGACTCATCTCTCAAAGATGCAATGACTTTGTTTATTCTTTGAAGACTCATCCGATTGATGGTTTTCCCATCCGTACCGGGTGTCATATTGCCTGGTTTGGCGTAAATACGCTGGTAAGCAACATGAAACATCTCCTCATTGAATAAGATACGGTACAGCCTTTCGAACTTGTAATCCGAAACTTTACCATGCTTGTTTAAAGCTTTTAATACTTGCTCAGGACTTCTCATAATGTCTCACACATTTTCCATTATTTGTATTAAGTTATCTAACTGCTTCCCTTCGCCATGTACAAGGCTTTCCCTTGCTCGGACTACTACGGAAGCTCCGTTCCCATGTCAGATATTCAGGGTCCTATGCCCATAGCCTTACGGCATTCTGATTTAGGAATCCCCATTTGCTTTCACAATAACTGTTTGGCTCGGCAGACTGTCGGATGCGACTTACGTTCCTATTCCACTTATTGTGGTTGCTCTGAAGCCAGCTCCTGCTCCATTGTAATTTCGGTTTACATGGTGCTTCAGCCCGACGTGAATCAAATACCTTTCGTCGGGCTGGTACGTGTGCAGCAGAACTATCGTTCAACCAATCAGGCTTCATCCTTGTGTCTGTCTTTTCCTCTCGCCATGCAGTCGCAGCTTGGTATTTAGCTGACTAATGACTTTACCGACATGCTTTTGTCACCTTTGGATTTCTCCTCCAGCTAAGTCGTTGAGGATAGGTCTGTTGAACTCTAACCTAATCTCTTGCCATAGAGATATTTATTGTGTAGCCTATATGGGCGCATCATAATCGAACCACAGGTTGCGGTCGGTGTTCACCTTGAACGAGGCTTCCGTTTCCTGACGGAACGGGATTTATACCACAGGCAGTTTCCCTGTTGCTTTACAGGCGTATAGCCCAGACTTTGCAGATAGTCCGCAATTTTGATTTGTTTTGCTTCTTGGATGTTCATGATATAATTTCTATGGATTGGATGATGACTGTAAAACGTTGATTTGATGAATGAGATATGTATTGTCCTATACGTTAATGCTTTATATTCTCAACATCTTCTCAACAAACCGCTCACAAATAGAGAATCCAACAAACTGATGCTGTTTCCCTCTCAACTTTTCTTTTCGATTGTTGAGAATTTGTTGAGAGTGTATGCTGTTTATTATCAGTATTGTTATACCCTTATTCATCAATTCAACAAAAAAACAATAGTATTACAGGGATTCGAGTTGCTCCCTTGTGACGGTGTAGAAACGACCGACTCTTTTTATCGGCTCATACCGACACTCCCGATTGCAGTTGAACTGGTAAGTGGTATATGTAAGCCCGTTAGAGGCAGGAGTAAGTTTCCAACATTCCTGCAACACCTTTCTGACTTGGTGCTTCTCCACCTTTACCTGCGAGTGTACCAGCAAAAGAAGAATGTCGCTGTAACAGAAAGAGAATGTATCCGTGCCGACACTGTCCATGATGTCAAGGACAAGTTCGTGCATCTCTATCTCCAGCCGATTGCGGTTGCTACGGATAATCTTCTGCAAGGCTTCTGTATGCAGCAATGTGGGGTTGAACCACATCCGGCTTTCCTTTTCGGTGGACAGTTTTCTGTGTTGCAGGAAATGGAGAAAGGCGGGTATCTCCGCTTTCAGCTTTTGCAGGAAGTCGGTATCATCGGACTGCAAGCGGTTTATCTTGCGCACCCAATAGCGTGTTTCCCCTGCGTCTATGATTACGGGCAGATACTCGTTGTTGGAACACAGCACGAATTTGGCGAAGAATGCAATCTCGTCACGGTCTTTGCCTTTGGCTTCCACCTTATAGGAAAGTGTGGTGCTGAGGTTCTTCAACCGCTCGCTATCCTCCCTGCGGTTGAGCAGCACCTCATCCACCACGATAAGCAACTTGCCAGCCCAGTCGGAATTGAACTGGCTGCGGAAATCCTCGTTGGTGTTGAAAGTCACATTGTTCTGAAAAAGGGCTTTCAGAAAGTTCAGGAAGGTGCTTTTGCCCGTGTTGCGTTCTTCCGACACCAACAGCAGGATAGGCAACTTCTGAATCGGTTGCAGGTAAAGCAGTTGTAGATAGTCCATCCCCAACTCGTATTGTTCCCCGAAGATATGGCGCACCAATGACCGGATACAGGAAACTCGCCTTGTTGCGGACGGTGTCCTATCGGTTCGTAAAGGTTAAGGAACTTGCCGACCACGGAACGGTAGTCCACATGGTCGGGGACGGTGCAGAAGCCGTCGTACTTCGGCACGGTGGCGAGATAGTCCTTGCCGTAATCCTGCCGCAGTGTTTCGTTGTTCCATGCGATGCGTTTCTTCACATACCCTCCGTTCAGACGGGGCTGGTTCACTAACTTGTAGAGGGTAGTACCCACACGGATAAACTCCTCATTTTCAAAGTTGCCTTGTTTCATTAGCACTTCATTTTTGTTTAATCAGTGCAAAACTCGGCAATTAGCGCAGAACGGATTAACAACTCACGCATACCTCACGTAAGATTTTCTTGGATTTGGCTTTATGACATACAACAAAGCCCGAAGAAATGCCATTCTAATGGATTTTCTTCGGGTTTGTCGTAATCGTACGTATGAATGGCAATACACCTATTCACATACTCGTATAAATACATTGTTGGCAATGGGAATACGCATAGGTCTCACTACTTCATGTCGTCATATCATTAGAACTTATGCCTGATAATTAGACATATCCCAACCATTTATACCCAGCGAAAAGAAGATATTTGTTTTCTTTCGCAAGTACAGCCTTTTAAATATGGCATTGCGCACCTGTTCCGCACCGAAGCTGTCAATGCGGAAAGCAAGTGCGACTATCATCGGAAAGCTGAACACATCGGCATGATACCCGTTCTCCTGCCGAACATACTTCTGTACCTCGTATTCTTTTAATGCTCCACTGTTATAGATGTTTCTGATGGCAGAACGAAGTGTCGGAGCAATTACTCCGAACAGTTCCACCAATTCCGGCTCGCTCATCCAAATGTTTGAGACATTCTCCGGCATGATGATATTGCCGGATTCATTCACTGTTATGCTGTTTCTTCTCATACTCATGACATCGTTATTCCGTTAAACGTCTTACTCAGTTTGTCGCCGAACATGGTCAGGTCGTTGTCGAGCTTCTGCGTGGTTATCTTCGCGTAGATTTGAGTCGTGACAATGTTCGTGTGTCCCAGAACACGGCTCACGCTTTCAATGGGCATCCCTTGCTCAAAGCTAATGTTGCGAAGCCATGACGACTGCAATGAAATGATATTGACTTGGTTATGCCACATTCCCTTATCATCCGTTTCAACGGTTTGCAGATAGACCAATAGTTCAAGTCGGGGAATATACGATTGTCTTTCTGCATCGGTCGGTAGCGTTCGACTATCTGCAAGGGTATATCCAGCAGCTTCACTTGGAACGGGACATTTGTCTTGTGCCGTTTCGACAATATCCATTTCTCACCGTTCACCTCCACGATGTTGTCATTCGTCAGTTCCTGAATGTCCACGAATGACAAGACGGTGAAACTGGCAAAGATGAAAATGTCACGGATGTATGCGAGCTTGCTGTCTGCAAACTCATGTGTCATGACCGCTTTCAGTTCATCCTCCGTCAGATATTCCCGTTCTTTCACATTGGGGCTGATATGAAACTGGATGAAAGGATTGCGCGGTATCAACCCGTTATAATGCGCTTTCATGACCACGCCTTTCAGCCACATGCAGTTTGCCCATATCGAACCGTTCCGCAATCCGGCTTCAGTCGAGAGGTATGCGGCGAACTCCTTGATGAAGTCGGGTGTAAGTTCCAGCATGGACATGTCTGTCCGTCTGTAGAATGACTTGATAAAGGCGGCTACATGGTTTCTTGCCCGTACACGTGCCCGATAGGTAGCCATTACCCTGTCTTTGCCTACCCGTTTCTTGAACACTTCGTTCTCACGGTCGAATGCTTTTAGCAGCGTCTCATACTCGCTGCCGATTCCCTGATAGGCGTTGCGCACCATTTCAGCCGTTACGTATGCCTCTCGGTCGGATATGCGCTGATAGTGCTTGATGATTTGCGCCTTGATGTTGTCAAGGGCAAGGTTGATGTCTCGTGCCTCGCGGCTCTTGCCTTTCGCCTTGTTTCCTTTCACGTCCCAAAGGGTTTTCGGGATGGTCTGCTTGCAACTGAACTGCGCCACAGTACCGTTGATTGTCACTCGTCCCATGATGGGGACAATACCGTTTTCTCCTTGCTGCCGTTCACGTAGAACAGCACTTTGAATGTACTTCTTGTCATACTCGTTTTTTGTTTGCAAAGTTAAATATCAACGAGTTAGACCTTGATATGCCAACCTGTGCCACAAGCTGCCAAATACAACACGGTGTGTTAAAATCACCATTCGGCGGGTAATGATTTGGAGACCGTTCTTCTTCATAAATCCGCTTTCCTTTACGTTACCTCGATTTTTCGCCTGTCCTCATTTGTCTTCGCAAACGCCTTATTGACAGGCATTACGAAGACATTTGTCCCTTTTATTCGTCTTTTCCAGAGATTTATAGTAACATCGCCAATGAGCGAATGTACGAGCCTGTCAAGTCCGTATTCGATACTATCAGTACTGATAAGATAAAGAAAGAAAATTCCATTATTACAAGTATTTCGGATTTGCAATATGTCATTCCCGATCCTGATACGAGAAAGTTTGTTCAAACTATTCTCAGACGTGAAACTTCTGTTGACGAAATAAGGAAACGACTACATGTTCCCATACTATTGCTTCATGAATTCGATAAGACACAGAAAGCAACTGAGTTGTCAGAGACTTATTTGGAAGAGATTAAGCGATACCATTTGGACCGAGCTGTCAACTATTTCAATATTCAGAACGGTAAGCAAAAGAAACAGAATGTCCATGGCTACGATAATATTCAATTCCATTTGATTCTTTTCCCTGTCCCTAATAAAAATGAGATTGTCAATTGGTTTGTAGAACGAGCTAAACAAATTAAGGAAGATGCTTGATTACGAGATATACTCCGAGTGCGATCAGATTAATGATTTGATTGAGAAGCGAGACTTGGCGACGGCTCGCTGTAAAGTGATCAATTTATTGGATAGAATGCAACAAGACGGGAACCAGTATAATCGTATGGTTAATCATTTCATCCGGGTTGTCGGTCTATTCCCATATATCGATAAAAGACAGCATCATGGGACGATCAAGTCGTGGTCGAGGCATTCAAAGCAGATGTTGGCGATAAAACACCCGTAACACTGCATAGTGCCCAGTCTCGTGTTTTGAAGCGCCTATTGCTTGGCGAGAATATCGCTGTGAGTGCCCCTACGAGTTTTGGCAAAAGTTTTATCATCGACGCTTTCATTTCAATCAGAAAACCGGACAATGTGGTTATAATCGTTCCAACGATAGCCTTAGCGGATGAAACACGCCGCAGGATTGAACATAAGTTTCTCGTTTCTATAAGATAATTACTACCACGGATGCCACCATTACAGAAAGAAACATTTTATCTTTCCGCAAGAACGCAGCTTTGCTTATTTCGATAAGCTTGAAAAGATTGACATGCTCATCGTGGATGAGTTCTACAAGGCAAGTTCCATGTTCGATGACTCCAGAAGTTCCTCTCTGCTAAGTGCGATGATAGAATTGGGGAAAATTTCTCGACAACGGTATTACCTTGCTCCCAACATTCATAAAATTTCTGACAACGTCTTTACCGAAGGAATGCAGTTTATGCGTTTAACGGACTTTAAAACAGTCATTACAAAGGCGGCCCATCTTTATAAGAATTTGCCCAAAAGCGCAGACAAGGAGCAATTTAAAAAGGACATCTTCTGAAAATTTTACAAAAAGAGAGCAAAACGCTGATCTATGCCGGCAGTTATAAGAATATCGATACAATCTCGAATATCCTTGCCAATGATTTAGCGGTAAAAAAGACCTCACTTCTTCAGGATTTCAACGATTGGCTTAGAGTTAATTATGGACGTAAATTTTCGCTATGCAAGTTAAGTGAAAGAGGAATTGGGGTACATAATGGCAAGATGCACAGATCATTGAGTCAAATACAGGTCAAACTTTTGAGCAAGAAGAAGGTATTGACACAATGGTTTCCACATCTTCGATTATTGAAAGTGTAAATACTCAAGCCGAACAAGTAGTTGTTTGGTCTAACAAGAATGGCTCGTGCAAGTTTGACTATTTTACTTATAGGAACATCATTGGCCGTGCAGGTCGTATGTTCAAGTATTTTGTGGGAAAGGTGTATTTGTTGGAAGAACCTCCTGTACAAGAAAATACAACCCTCGAGATCGATTTTCCGGAAGAGGTTGTTGAATCTCTGGATTCAGCAAGTCCGGGCGTAGAAATCAACGAAGAGCAGAATGACCGTATTAAAGAGTATGAGTCTTTTATGATAAAAGCTTTAGGACGAGAAAACTTCAACAACATCCGTAGGCTCCCTGCTTTCAAATCTTGTGATTCCAAACTCATAAAAACTTTGGTAAGAAAGTTAAAGGCAGACCCTGCCTGGCCCCAAAATTATGCTGCCCTTGCAGCAACTAATACATATAATTGGCGTGAACCTATTAAAGATGTCATTAATCTCCTTGGTGATAAAATGGGAGGATTGATAAAACTTGCTATATGGAAAATGCCAAAGAATTGGTCTCATTCTGTGGCATTCATCTATGATGAATTAGAAAAGGACGGATATAAAATTAGTTACGAAGACTTATTCGCAGCTGAACGTTACCTTTCATACAACTTATGCACAACTTTATCTGTCATTAATATTTTGAAAAATCTTTCGATCCGGCAGCTCCCGACATATCTCTCTTTATAGGACGGGCATCTAACGCATTCCTTCCAAAACACGTATATCAACAGAAGAGTATGGGTTGCCAAGAATGATCAGTCGCAAGATTCAAGATTCTGGTTTAATTAATTTGGAGGATGATACTAAGGAAATTTCTGAAATTATCATACAATTTAAAACAATAAGTCCAAAGAACCTCATTTCAAATCTTAAAGATATAATGCCTTTTGACAAATTTATTATTCAATATTTTATGAAGGTATCAGTTAAATAGAACGGGATTCTTTTCTCGTTGAAAACTGTTGCTCCACAATATGCCCAAGCAAAAGAAATAATATTTTAGAAGAAACCGACCACATCGGGCGGTCCCAAAACTATGGTTATGCCGACAAAAGCGACAGATAAGGACAAGAAATTATAAATCTTGCGCAGTTGGCACTCTCACGCATAAAAATCACTCGGTAGCAAGGTATTGCCGAAACTTTTGATTATTTTGCGTTGGATTTGAGGTAACTCCTTTCCAAGACATATTAGAAAAGAAAGAAGCGTTATGCTTATCCTGTACTTGAAAACGTAGGAAATTTTCAAATTGGATACAAAGATAGCATAGTGGTTCTCACGCTATAGCGTGGGCTGCTATTGTTACATCTGTATCCAAGGTTTCCTACGACCTTCAAGTAAGAGTGTGGCATACAGTTCCACGCTTCCCATTTTAACTTTAAAAGGTCCCAAAGGAGCTGTAAGACCACTTAATTTAATTATGGCTATTTCAATGATTGAACGTCGTAGTGCATGGTATGACATCTATGACGAACGTGGAAAAAAAAAGACACTCAGCGAAAGTATCGGTGAGGTACTTGGTTGGGCTGCTAATTTTTCGTTGTAAGGCGAAGCGCATGGTACGATTTATATGATGAATCAGGTAAAAGTACAAAACGCTTAGTGAATCCATCGGTTCATTTGTGAGTATTTCAGGTGACACTTTCATTGTGAGAAGAAGTGCTTGGCTGGACACCTATGATAGAACTGGTAAAAGATAAATACCCGCTCTGCATATTAAATGTAAAATAGGGTGTACCAAACATGTACACCCTATTCACATACACTTATAAAATTGTTATTGGAATTTTAAATACAAAATGGACAATCAAACAACTATCGGACGCTTGTTTGAGAAGATATGATAACTTTCGTTATACCAAGTTATCAAAGAGCTTATTCTTGGAGAGTGGGCAAAGATGGACGTGTTGGTCAGGTTGATATGTTTCTGAATGATATTATCGACCAACCTGATAATTCGAGCTATTTTCTTGGTCATTATCTTTTTGAAAAACTCAAGGAAATAGATATGAGCTAATTGATGGACAGCAAAGGTTGACTACAACGGTCATCTTTATGAGTTGTTTAGTGAAAGAATTGCGTAAACGTAAGATTGTAAGATTCGATTATAATAATATGCAATATGCTACTGAACAAATATACGAGCGATACCTTCAACCGCGTTATGGAAGCCAAAAGTTTGAGACTGTCCCTGAAGATTCCTCTTTTTTAACCGATTAATTATTGAATGTGATAGCGATTATAGGATAGAAACTGGAAGAAGATCAGAACGACGTATTCGTGAAGCCTCAAGTTTCTTTGAAGAAAAATGGCTACACAAACTGAGGAGGGAACTCTTTTAAGTGGTTTCATGTAATCGACAATGCCATCATAACAACATTTTATTGAGTGGTGAGTCTGCAAAACTTACGGCAACTCAAATCTTTGCCTTCCAAAATGACCGAGGCTTGGGATTGACTACATTAGAGAAGTTGAAAGCTTTTCTAATGCATCAAATATACAGGAATAATACCACTAATGCAATTAGTAACATCCACTCTGTAGAAGCTAAGTTTGCTTCAATTTACAACTATATTGAAAGACTTGAAACCAAAGAAGATTCAGTCTTAGGATACCATTGTTCGGCATTTCTTTCAAGTTATGATTCTCCATTAGATGCAATAAAAGAAAGTTTGCTTCGTGCTGATGATAAAACGCAGTGGATTAATTCTTTTGTAAGTGAACTATGCTGTTCTTATTCTTTAATGTGTGAAATAGAGAATACTTGGCATCTATTCAATAGCCCCATAGCTGATGTATGTATTCTTGATAAGGCTAATTCAATGCCATTGGTACTCAAACTTTGCCATTATAATAGCAACGGAATAGATGTAAGAAATATTCCAGCTATTGATAACGCACTGAAATTAGTGGAGAAAATATTATTCAAAATGACTTATACACTAGGTGGCTATCGTACCAACAATTTAATATCCATAGCGAAAAAATATAAACCTGATGAATATGACAATCTTATAGCAGACCTTACATACAAGTGCTGCCATGGGTTTAAGGAGTATTGGAATTTTAATGGAGATTGTCTGCGCTACTTCACTGCAAATAAGTATCATTATCGTAGAGAACTGAGATATGTACTCTATAAATATGAAAACTACTTACGTGCTAAGGCACGCCAGCCTTTACTGTCTCCAGATGAATGTACTAATGTATTCCGTGATGTGTCTGTATCGAATACATTAGACCATATTACCCATCAAACACCTGATTTTGTAGAATATTCCGAAGAATTTTGTAATGAATATCTCAATAATATAGGTAATCTATCGCTTCTTACATGGGGAATAACTCTGCCAAGAAAAATCACAATCCGGCAAATGATGGTGTAGTGGAGATGTTTAATAGTATTTTTATTCTCACAAAGAGATATATGAGACATTAAAGAGCGAAAAGAAATGGAATGAAATACAAATATCAGAACGCCGAGATAGAATTGTTGCATTTATTAAGGACAATTGGCTAGATTAAAGTAAATGAACTATAAGGATAAATAATATAAACGTCAGAGTCACAATAAAATTACTCAAAATCGCAAATAACACTTTATTCTGCAAGTTATATATATAAGCTGATTATCTACTTTCAGAGTGATAGACTTAGTTAACCCTCTAAAATTGTTGGGTGTTTAAACTTCTTTATTCGTCCTATAAATTTGCAGCGAAAAGAGAAATATGTAGTAAAGTTATCTTCTCTTTTGGCTGTGCATTTATGCAGGGTTGAATGTGGAAATCCATTGAAAACCAGTTTAGTTTAGTCTATTAGCCTATATATATGCTAAATCAAAGTAAACTAAATTTAGGTAGGCATATTTGCCTTTCCATATGCCTATGACTTGATAGAAATAGTTACCTTTGCGAAGAACAAAATCTAATAAGGATATACCCATAAGACTGACGTTTGTCATTTTCTCTTTTGGCTGCAACAATTCATCAATGCGCTTCAACAATATATTCTCAGAAGAGCGATTAGTTGTCAGGAAAAATGGCTTGAAAACACTTTTAGTACGACCAAGTGTAAAGGATGAAACTAAGTGAAATGCGAAAACGGAGAATCGCTTAAATCCTTGATTTTGTTCCTGTTTTGTTTCCTTACAAGTTGAACAAAATGCTATTATGATGATATACAAACGATTAATCATTTGTAGAATAACATTTACCAGATTTCCTATCGAGGATTCAGCGAAACACTTTCACTAATCAATATGTCTGTCACCTATTCGATGACAGCACAAAGTTAGGAAATGTTTTGAATTACAATGCTCTCCGTTGGAGTGTTGCCGTTAATTTTGCCATACAAAGTTCTCTAAAACAAAGTTTCCATGCAATAGCACGCCTTATGGATTCAAAACTTTGTTCTTTAGATATTGGGATAGTAGGCTTTGTTCTCAACTTTACGCCTGTATAAACTCTTTAATCGTGGTTTGCAGGTCGTTTGATTCTGCATTTCTCGACTTTACGCCAACACAAAAACAGAAATTAGAGGTTGCAAAATCTTCTCGGAATTGCAAAACCCTAATCTCTGTAATTTGCATTTTGCTATGTCGATATGCAAGCCGAGTTTCACTCTCCTGCAATCTTCTGTATCACGCTATCCATGTAGATTGCCTGTCCGCTGGTTGTTCGTCCCCACCAATGGCAACCGAGGGCGTCGATGATTACTTGGTTTTCTCTTTTCAGACGTTCTGCCAGCCAGCTGTCAATCAGCCACCATTCCATCACATCCCCAATAAAGGGATAGATATACTCGGCTGGCAGCAGGTGCTTGTTCAACATTTCATCCACGACTGCGGTTTGATTCGTCAGTACGCAGTTCTCCACTAATCGCTGTGCTGTCATAATAGGTGCTGTTGTGTGGCTATATTGCGTAGCCATCGATTAGCGAATGTCGTGTGGTCTGCCTGCAAACGACGGTTCAGCAAAACACCTTCTTCCGTCCATCTAACGCTGTACTGTTCCATACCCATATAATCATTACGGTAGTAGTAAGGAATGAACTGCTGGCTTTCTTTGTGCAGGGCGATAATCATTTCAGGGTCACGCATGGCATCTCCATTCTGTTGGCCGTAATGAGCCAGCGAAATGTGGTCGTACTTGTCTGTCTTCTCGATAATCTCGATATGAACAGGCATATACGTACCGTCCGACCGATCAACTTTGTAGTTTGCAAGGCCAGTAATCCACGCAGGATTTCTGACGCCTTTTGTCCAATGTTTTCATGGCTTTTTATTGATTTCACATTAGACAAGGGGCGGGGCTTTGATCTGTATCTCTGTTCGTGGACAGTATATATGAAATTTAATCGCTATATTTGTATTGGTTCAAATTGACAATATTTATATGGAATTAGTTATTGGTATTATAGGTATTCTTCTTACTCTGTGGACGATAAAAATGCAGTTCTTCTCAAAACCTAACGAGGAATTGAAACATTTGACCATTCAGTTTATGGCTACTCAAAATTATCATTACAAGTCCAAGACAATTTAGAAAAATTGATTGTACAATATAATAGTTGGGAATGTGAGATGTTTCCAAATTTCACATATAGAACATGTCTTGAGGAAATGAAATCGTCCTTTAAGACTAATCTATCAGATGATGTATTGAAAACATTTCTACATCAAAATCCGTCCAAACCCACAATACTTTCAACCATTAAGAGTTTAGAAGTTCAACACGAAAATCTTATGCAACTCCAAGCAAATCTTAATTTAATTCGTAAGCAAATGGCTAATGATGAATAAGGATTACTTTGCAATCATCCTATCCCTTATAATCGTTATGCAGGCCGTTGTCGTGCCGTCAATCGTGGGTGTGGTCTTTTACCTCGTATCATTTATTGAGGTCGTTTGCCTTTGCAGTCTGCTTTATCCCCAAATCATCGTAAATGCGTTGCAATTCTGCTTTGACCTTACTTTTGGCAATAGGTGTCTGCTTTTGAAAGGTCGTGTTTATCATCTTCACGATTTTATACTCGGTAGGTGCTGGCTGGCGTTTCATCAATTCCCTCTTGATATTGCCTACATGGTATTTTAACGCCTGTACCTTGTTCATTCCCAACTCGTCGTAAGCCTGCTTTACCAATGGATATTTAACAGCTATTTGAGCGCATAAATCCTCGTGGCTCTCCAACGAAAAGAATGGCTTGGTCGTTTTCAGACGGTGGTATTCATCGAACAAGTCTTTGAGCGTAACCCTTGCGTTGGTCTTGTTCTCTATCTTCTCCATAATCTCGCTGAACGTGTGGCGGGTTATCGTGTAACCGTTTCGTTGCAGTTCATTCGTAAGGTTTACATAGGTTCTGTAAATATGACGGCAGATTTTGAAATTCACAATATCCATATTGGCGAGGTTCTTATCCACGATAAGGCGATTATCTTCTATCCTTACATATTGTTCGTTGATATATTTGATTTTCGATAAGGTCTTTTCCCGTGCCGTTTCACTCAATCCATTTATCTCCTTGGCATAATCTACCGCTTCTGCAAACACTTTCTTTGTCGATGCCACGAATTCATCGAGGGTAACATCACGGCTGTACTTGGTCGTGGAATAGACATGGATAATCTCGCCTTTGTATTTGGAATCCCGTAAGCGTCCACAAATCTGTGTAAACAAGGTCGAAATATCCAGGAGCGTATTGGACTTGTTGCCGTCGCTAACGATGAATGTAACGCCGTTCTCGTCGTAAATATCGCAACCCTCAAAACAGGTAGAGGTATAGAAGTTGATTTTCTTCACGGGATCTGACGGCTGACCGATGGGATAATCCTTGCCCAACTTGCGTTGGTTATTCTCTCGCCATTGTCCCCGCTAACTGAACAGACCACTTTAACCTGTTCGGGAGTGAGTTTTGCAAGGTCGATTACTTTTGCAGTAAACTCCACGCTGTTTACGAAGATATGCAGGTTATGGGGTAAGCCGTTATCTAATACCTTGCGGCACTCCTTGACGATATACTGTGCAGGCTTGGATGTTTGGCGGGAACGGATTTTGACCTCTTGCAGATGCGGTCAGTTGATTTCGAAAACAGGCAGGTGTTTCAACTCCTCTAAAACATACTCCTGCTCAATAGGGTAGCTGTCATATAAGTTGCCTTATCGAATTTAGCGGCTTCTGCAAGTAAATTCTTAATAGCGGTATGACGGAATGAATAGGAGTTGAACAGTACGTGTCATTCGTCCACCAGCAGGAAAGTATCTTTATAAGGGTCTATGCCGATACTTTGCAATGCTTTAATAGTTCGTGGCAGGGAATCGTATGTAACAGCTATCTTTAATGGAGAATGGTTCTGTGCATAGTCGATAATGTCCTGCGCTCCAATACCCTCGGAAACGCCCAGTACAGAAATATCATCTTTGCGGTAGATGGTCTTGTTCTTTACCAATGCCACGTAAGGCATGGCGATAATGGTTGGAATGGAGTTAGGGATAGCCAACTCGGTAGCACCGCAACCTGTCTGCTTCTTGTTGAACAGGCAGTTAGTGGGAATCTCAGTCAGAAAGTCTGACAAGTAAGTTGCGCCAGCGGGCGTTAATTGTTCAATTTTGATTGGCAATGCTATTTGTATTCATAAATAGTTGATTATTAATTGTGTTATATATCTTTTACCTATTCCCTCTTTAATGGGAATCTCTTTCAATCTTCCATATTTTTGATTCTGAATCTATACTTATAAAGGAAATCTTCATTTCACACTCAAAAATGTGGTAACACAACGCAAAGAAAGAGCAGATAATGTCTGCTCTCCATGAATGAACACAATTTGTATCGAGTGGAAGTAGTCCTGCTGAATTGCTTTACAAAGATAGGAAAAGTTCAATTAAAAATCAAATAATTTAATAAATATTTTGAAATAATTTTCCAGATTATTTTGCTCTGGTGAAAAGCCTCGTCATCGACAGAATAAACACCAGAAACAGACCTCCTTCAAAACCACATATAATTGGAGCCGCACCTGCATTTTGTTCTAAAACCCTATAAAACACGTTTTTGTTCTAATAGGTAGGTAAAACATTGTTTTCGTGAACTAACAGAACAATTTTATATGCTATTTTGTTCTAATAGTTCGATGATTGTAATTCTTGCAGGCTTTCACTATCTTTGAGAAACTGAAAACTTTGTAATTATGGGCTATACAATTCCCGAACATAGCAGCGATGAGGTAATGGAGTATGTTATCAAACTCAATGACCGATTCAGTTGCATTGATGATGAATATTATGATAATGGATGGGATTTACATTTTCTCAACCGATTGAAAAATGGTAAAATAGACCCGCCGTTCAAGTATGAAGCGTTTCTCGACAATGAAGATATTATCGCCACGTTAGAGGGTTACGAATTGGATGTCGAGAATTCTGGTTTGTCTTGCTCTTTATCTACGACATGACGATGGATAGGGCATTGAGTTCGGCCGAATTCAGAAAATCGGATTACGAGGTGCTGACAGAAATTAAGGAGTATCTTGAAAGCACGCTAACGCCCGCCTTTACTTATCCGATGATAGGGAGATACCGAAAGACAACCGTTGTGAAACCAACAATCCTGTTATAATAGGTCAGATGCTCAAATATGTCAAGAGTTACCTTGCACGATTTGAAAGACGCCCCGAACAAAAGAATGGGTAAGCACGAGTTTCCACAGAGGATTCGACAAATCACTCAGTTCAACCCATCAACAGGTTTTATGTACAATCAATTCAAAACTTTGTTCGATGCACTTAAACTGCCTGAAAAACGAGCTAAGAAAGGAGAAACAGTATCGTACAGCAAGATGTTACTTGCATCTCGGCTAATCTATTTCTGCCGTATTACAAAAACGAATCCTTTACAGTCGATAGTTCCTCGTTGAAAGGTGTTCTAAAGATTATGCCAATTACCTTTGACGAAACGCCAAAAGTATACGGATAATAAGGAGAGTAAGATTGGGAAATTTTACTCCCTAATGAGGATTGGATTTTTGCCGAGCTTTGTAGTGTCGAAAGGGATAAGCCTGACGACCTGCAAGCCCTCGGGCAAGGCAAGCAGCATAACTGATGCCCCTCCGCAAAGGACGGAGTAATACACAGCTATGAAAAGATGAACATCTCCATCGACAACGAAGCACGTCAGTTCGCATTTGTGAAAGGCAACCGCCCGACCAACGCCAAGACGGTGAAAGCCAAAGAGACTTCGATCAAGGAACACGGGCAGTTGTCGCCTATCACAGTCGCCAAAGGAGAGGATGTCTTGAACTCAGGGGCATCTGGTAGACCTCGATGGGAACGACATTCCCGATGATCAGACCGAAAACTATTATGCCGTGCTGGACGGTCAGCACAGATTGAGGGCTTATCTGAACTTGGGGCTGAATCTGGATGACCTCGTAATTTGTGAACCGCTGAATGTCGAAATGTCGATTGCAGCACTGATTGCAGAAATGAATATCTGCACAAAGACGTGGACAGGTACGGATTATATGGCGGCTCCTGCAATGATGCTTGTCAATAAAAATGAGGTCTTTGAATTTGCGATGTACCTCCGTAGCAAAGGCTGTCCGCTGGCAACCATCTCTCTCTGGTGTACGGGAGCAAACTCCCTCAAGCCGAAAGACCTTGTGGCCTGTGTCAAGAGTAGGGAACTGCCCAAAGCATTTGTAGAGGCAGGATGGTACGAACGAAGTGTCAAATGGTATGAGGCCGCGCAAGGCAAATTTCCAGATACGTTCTTGGCCAAAAGTACCTGATTACCCACCTCTCCAAGAAATTCAGCAATGCGGCAGACCCTACGGCGTTTACTGTTCAGATGGTGGAGCAAATCAATCGACTGACTGCCGAACAAGCGCAAGAGATTATGAAACCCCAGACAGGAGAGGGGCTGTCACGGGAACAAGCCACATATGATATGCTGGAAAAACACCTCGGATAATGAGGAGGCTACCCATCATTAGGAAAAGGAGGTCGGTTACCATATTGGCCGCCGACCTCTAAACTCCTATAACAAGTGCTGCATTGCCGCGTCTATTTGGCTGTTCTCAAACGAATCCAAATAGATTTGAGTGGTGGATAAATCGGAGTGCCCCAGCGATTCGGAAATCAAGGCTACGCTTACTCCTGACCTCTTTAAGACGGTTGCGTAAGTATGGCGGGCGGTGTAGGTTGTTAATGGCGTGTGCAGTCCTATCTCCTCACTCAATTCGTGCAGGCGTTTATTTACATGTTTCAACGTTTTCTTAACGCGTTCCAATATCTGCTTCTCGGTCGTGTGAATTTGGCGGTCAAGGATTGGAAAGAGATAATCTTCCTCTACTTGGTCGGTGTGGTACTTGTCGATGATTTCCTGTGCCTGCTCCGTAAGACAGCAGTTCATCATCTTACCCGTCTTGCGTCTTGCATAGTAGATGCGTCCATTGTCGATGTCTCCATAAGTCAGCAGGGCAATGTCTTTGAAATTGATTCCAGCCATGAAATACGAGAACAGAAAGATGTCTTTGGCAAGCTGGGTGTAAAAGTCCCTGTCCGATAAATCCAACTCAATCAGTTTGTGGATGTCCTCTTTCGTGATAGCACGCTTGCGTGTGTTCGTCCACAAGCTGCCCACTTTGAACTGCTGGAAAGGATTCAATTTAGGCACGAATACACCCTCTGAAACAGCCTTATTATAGACGGCTTTCAGTACGCTGAACTTGGTCGCAAGGCTGTTGTTTACGTTGCCACGCTGACGCAGGAAGATTTCAAATTCCCTTAAATAAGTCAAATCCAATTCCTCAAAGCGCATATTGACCGAGCGGAATTGCGACATAAGGGCAAGTGTTACCTCGTGTTTGCTGGCGGAACCGTACTTTTCAACTTTTCCAAGCGTTCGATAACCTGTTTGAAAAGTCCCCTACGGTGCAGTTGATTCGTTTGCCGTTCTGTTCAAAAAGATTATCGAACGTAACGGGGATTTCCAGCACCTCCAACTTTTTGATTTTCTTTTCGTATTCTCTTATTTTGGAGGTGATTTGAAACTGTATTTCTGCTCTATCGGGGCAGTCGGTGGTAGGTTGTTGTTTCTCAAAATCCCAATGCTCCAGCGCAACGGATATGCCCAATCCTACGAACTTACGGCAGCGGTCATGGGTAAAACAAGAGCAAGAGGGGCTAAATGGTTTCTGTTGATAGCGTCTTTGCGACATACAACGTTGATTGTCATAATCTTTACGGATTACGCAAGCAACAAAATACGATTCGTGTGTTACACGATTTTATGTATCACACTCTGTATCACAAACGACGATTTGAGGGTATTTTGTGTCACAGAAAGGGCCTCTGTAACATCAGTCAGCAGGAACAAAAAGCCGATAATCGTTTGATTATCAGCCTTTGCTTGGAGCGGAAAACGGGATTAACTGAGCGATAGAGTGCAGATTGAGGTTAATTAATTGTCGGATAGTTCGATATGCTTATTGCTGCCATATTTTGTATTTCGACGATCAAGCGGTCCGAAGCAACAAAACGCAGGAGTTGAGTTAACAGATCGTTAACCGGAGTTGTTAACCGACTACTCTGCTGTTTTGTCTGCTTGTTTTGCGCAATTGGTTATTATGCTGTGTATTGCACAACTCTACATCTTGACAAGGGACTCATGACGAATTAATTTTGCAACCCTTAAAGTTATGTGTTATGAGAAGTACCTTTCGGATTCTGTTTTACGTCAACAAACAACGCGCAAAAGATGGTTGCGTTCCGATTTATGTCCGGCTCACAGTCAACGGCAAAAGCACCTTCGTATCGTCGCGTCTGACCATCCCACTCCCGCTTTGGGATTCCGCGGCGAACAAGGCTGCCGGGAAGAGTATCGAGGCCAAGCGGATCAATGTTGAGTTAGACCGCATAAAGGCCAAGTTGCTCCACTACTACCAGCGTATCTCCGATCGCGATGCCTATGTCACGGCCGAACGGGTGAAGTCCGCTTACCTCGGTATGGGCGAGGTACGAAACTCTATTGGAAGCTCTCGACAAGTTCAACCGCGATTTCAAACAGCACGTCGGCGTAGACCGGGCACAGTCCACTTACCGCAAATACGACAACGTGCGTAAACGGTTAGCCGAGTTCCTTTCCGAGAAACTGCATCGGGAGGATATTCCGCTGAAAGAGTTGACCGAAACTTTCATTACCGACTATGACCTTTATCTGCGGAGTGAGAAAGGGCTTACCCCGTCGTGCGTCTGCATCTACACAAAGCCGCTGAAAATGATCGTGACGAAAGCCCACAACGCCGGCGTTATCGCCCGGAATCCTTTGCCGACTATCATCCGAAGAAAACGACCAAAGAGCGAGGTTATCTGATCGAATCCGAGTTGCAGGCGTTGATGAACCACAAATTCACGTTCGACGGTTATGGCAAGGTGCGCGATATGTTCGTCTTTTCCTGTTTTACGGGAATGGCTCATGCCGACGTCAAGGGGTTAACGCAGGAGATGATTCAACGCTCATTCGACGGGGATTTATGGATTGTTAAGAAGCGGCAAAAGACGAGCACGCCGTTCAAAATCAAATTGTGCGGCATTACGAAGCGCATCATCGCCCGCTACAAGCGCGAAGTTGCAGGGACGAATCTCGTATTGCCCATTCCCGACATCGCCTATTGCAACCGAGTATTGAAGAAAATAGCAGCAGAGGTCGGGATCGACAAAGTAATCACGTTCCATATGGCGCGGCATACGTTCGCCACGACCAATGCGCTGGCGCAAGGTATCCGCATTGAGGTTGTCAGTCGGATGCTGGGACACGAATATCAAGACCACCCAGATTTACGCCAAGGTAACGGACGATATGCTGGCCAAAGGTTTCGACGAAATGGCCGGCATCTACGCCGACAAATACAGCCTTGCCCAATGAAACGGGAGTAGAACTGCCCTACCGCCCCGATGCGCCCTGCGAGATTAGACGGGATCTCTCCGGGCGCAAAGGGGCAGCGGGCAGCCGGGCGTCATCGCTCTTTCACCGTTCATCCTGCCGCCGAATATCGGTCGGTCGTAATGCTCCCGGAGTTTGCGGACGGATAAGTCGCCGGTACCGTCGCCCACAGATCGGCCGCTCCGCGCCCGCTTTTACAAAAGGCATAGCTTATTAGGGCATTTTCTTTCCGCCTTGCTTCGCAACGCTGAAAATGCCCAATAAGGCAAAGGGCTGTCGCCCCTCTGCACCGGCGGCGGCAACTACTACCAAACTATCAACCACCAAAACTACTACCACTATGGGCTATGTCGTATTGCATATCGACAGGCAGCCGGAACGGACGCCGCCATGTCGGGACACGTCGAGCGGAGAATAACACCCGCCAACGTCATAACGACACTTACCTACCTGAACGAAGAATTAGTAGAGTTCCCCAAAGGCGTTACCAACCGTACGGAAGCGATCCAGCACCGGCTGGACAATGCAGGACTGGAACGCAAGATCGGAAAGAACCAAGTAAGGGCGTTGCGTGTCATGCTCTCCGGAAGCCCCGAAGATATGAAGCGTATTCGGCTGGCCGGGCAGCTGGATGCTTGGGCGAAGGATTCCTGCGGCTGGCTACAAAGACCTTCGGAAAGGAAAACGTCGTGTCGGCCGTTCTGCATCTGGACGAGAAGACGCCACATATTCACGCGACCGTCGTGCCCATTGTCCGGGGCGAACGCCGGAAAGCAAAGCTGGAACGGGAGAGGAACACGGCGGGCGGGAAGCGGACATACCGCACCAAAAAGGATCGTCCGCGCTTATGCGCCGACGATATGATGGCACGGGACAAACTCAAAGCCTACCAGACTACCTATGCCGAAGCGATGGCTAAATACGGACTGCGACGCGGCATCGACGGATCGGAAGCAAAACATATTTCCACCCAGCAGTTTTACCGCGAAGTGAAAGTAATGACGGATATTCTGAAAGCCGACATAAAGGAATTGCAGAAACAGAAAGCGACGACACGGGAGGAACTGAACCGTGTGAAAAAGGAAGTACAGACCGAACGGCTGAAAGGGCTGCAACCTCCGCCGCAACCAATATCGCCGAAAGTATCGGTGCGATGTTCGGCAGCAACAGGGTCAAGGCGTTGGAAAGGGATAATATCGCTCTGCATCGGGAGGCAGCCTCGTATGAAGAAACCATCGAAGTCCTACAAACCCGAATACAGGTCATGCAGAGCGACCACAGCCGAGAACTGATGACAATGCAGGCACGGCACGCTGTCGAGGTGGTGAATCTAACGAAGCAGCACGAAAAAATGTCGCTGATGAAAACAGCTCTCTCAAAAGCTGTCAAATGGTTTCCCTATTTCCGTGAAATGATCCGCATGGAGAACGTTTGCCGAACCGCTGGTTTCGATGACGAGCAAACTGCGACGCTTCTCAAAGGCAAACTGCTTGAATACAGCGGAGAACTCGACTCCGAAGGACACAACTGCAAGTTTACGGTCGAACGGGTGGCAGTGCGAATCACTCCCGACCCCACTGACAAAAGGAAACTACAACTCAATATCGACAAAGTACCCTTTAAGGAGTGGTGTAGGGAGAAGTTCGAGAAAATGCGAAACGCCTTTTGCCAATCCGTACAGAGGCAACAAAAATACAAAGGGCCGAGATTTTGAAACCTTGTTTCAGAAAATCGCAAATGGAATAATGAATTATTCTGTTTTTAATTACTTTTGTATTTGGATAGAGGCAACTCTTTCCAGACATGTGAAAAGAAGCGTTATGCTTATCTCGAAGTCGGGAACGTAGGAAATTCAAGACTATTCAGAGAGAAAGGCGTAATGGTTCTCACGCGTATAGCGTGGGCTGCTATTACCATATCTCTGAATAAAGGTTATTCCTACGACCTCCGACTTAGAACGTGGCATTGCAGTTCCACGCTTCCGTGTTTTATAAAGGTTCTTGTGGCAGCTGGAGAACAAAAACAGATTGTATATGAATACTCTTAAAAGATTGACTTTGGCGATTTGCATCATCCTACTGATGAATGCTTGTGCCCCACTAAGAGCTCCGGTAGTTGTAAAAAATTCTCCGATTGAAAAGTTCAAATATGCCTACATTTCACCAACTAAGGAATTAACGTCCAGTACGGGAAGCACCTACGGAGGACAGTATGGAATCTACGGATCATCGACGACCAAAAGCGTCAACCCCAGCGATGTCATTGCAGGAATACTGATTCAAAAAGGATATGTAATACTGCCTGAACTGAATCCCGAATTAGCAAAAGAGACGTTAATTGTAAACTATGGCGAAAGTGGCAGGCGAAACCGTGGATTAGGCTACACAATAGAGGTAACGATCAATTCATATCGGCGTATACGCACGAAATGTTCTGCTCCTGCACCGCAGAGGGCAGGGTTCGACCGAAGCGGACGATATTCGTCAAGCGATAAAGCGCGCCTTGGATGGTTTATTCGCAAAATAAAAACAACTCAAACAATCTTATTATGAAACGGTTAATCTTTTCATTGCTTTTGTAAACACAATTCTTATTTCATTGGCGCAAGACAAATCGGAGCATCTATCTTTCAAAGGAGTACCTATCGACGGAACTCTCAATGAATATGTATCGAAAATGAAAGCCGCCGGATTCTCGTATCTTGGGACACAGAATGGTACGGCTATCTTGCAAGGCGATTTCGCGGGCTTCAAGAGTTGTACGGTAGGCGTTTCCACACTGAAAGCTGTAAATGTAGTCAGCACAATCGGTGTAATTTTTCCTCGCACGATGATTGGAGCTCGCTGGAAAGAGATTATGACCATCTTAAATCCATGTTAACTCAAAAATACGGCGAACCGACTGAGGTTGTGGAGCAGTTTCAAGGGAGAACCAACCCGAATACGAACAATGAAAAATTGCATGAACTGATGATGGATCGCTGCACTTGGTACACAACCTTTGAGACGACGAAAGGCGACATCCAATTATCTTTGCAGAAAGGAGACTTCGGGCAGTATTTCGTTTTACTCAAATATTACGATAAAATAAATACGGATACGGTTCGTTCTGCGGCAATGGATGATTTGTAGCATTTTATTCATGCAGAAAAGCGATGCGTGTAACGCATCGCTTTCTGTAATTAGATTCGACATGTTTTTGATTTCGGCAATGAACCGTTCTCCGATCCTCATGTAGTTACTTATGGTAATTCCTTTTATATCGATAAACTCTTCGCGGGATAGCGGTCTGTCCGTCGCCAATAATACCAATACTGAATCGTACAGGATGCGAGCTACCACTCCGTTTTCTTGTGCGATTGTTTGCCTTAGAGTTCGCAACTTGGCGAGCAGTTGCATGTCGGTAAGTATATCGCCATTCGCATCTACAATCACTTTGAATCCGTCTTTCTCAATCATCCGTTCCGAATAGCCGATCGTGTAAATTTCAGCCTTTTTCTTCGTCGCAGGATTTGCCTTTGCCGAAATCATCTCAGGAGCTTGCGGGTTCCTGCGGAAGATTCGGGTGCATGAAAATAGGCCGGCTTATCCTTGGATGGATCTTCCATGCCGAAGTTGTCCTTTCTCCATACACGATAATGTTCCTGACTGAGCAGTCGGCCGCATCCCGATTTGTCCGATTTATAATTTGTACAACCTAAAATCGGCCCGCTGCGACCACCCTTGACAATCAAATATCCGTCTTTGCACCAATCGCATTTCTGAATGGAAAGTTCGCCACCGCGCTTGTCATTAGTCATAAATCCGCATATTTCTTGATCGTTGGTGCAAATCCATAGTCTCAACCCATAATTCTTATTCCATCGCAGTTGCATCGGATAGCCGCAGATTGGGCAACGATCTTTCACGATGTTCGAGATGGAGAGGTCGGTTTTCAACTCTCCTTGCAGCGTAACGTTGGGATAGCTTTTCGGATCGCTCAACAGCTCCTTGATAAACTCCGAGGGGCGTTTTCGGGAGTAACGATAAATACTCGGTTTTGGTTCGGGTAAGTGCCACATAGAACAACCGCCTCTCTTCGGCATAGTTATATGAAGTATCGTTCGATACGACCAAGTGCAGCACCGGATCGTCGTCTACTTTCGACGGAAAGCCGTAGATTTCATCCTTTGCATTAATGATAATCACGTTATCGGCACTCAACCCTTTCGAACTATGGGCCGTCAGAAATTGGAGCTTGATTTTGTTCCCGTATTTTACCGAATAAACCTTCCCGTTTTCTCGTCGTAGTTGAATTGTTTGGAATAGCAGAGATTCCTCGCGTCGAACCCATAGCGACCAATCAACAGGATGGATGCGATTCGGGATTTTCTTTCGGCCGTATTATACTCCAATATTTCTTCGATAGCTTTGTTTACAGCGATTCCCAGATAATGGTATTTGCCGCCTTCCGGCCGCTCTTTCCTTTATCGAAAGTTTCGACATACGGGTAAATGATAACCGGATTGATGATTCGCTTCGGAGAGACAAGCTCCTTTTGATTTGCGCCGAATTTTTCTGTACGAATGTTCCGGCAATGTCGATTATCTCCTGTGCATTGCGGTAGGTGCGTGTGATTTTCAACTCCTGCCCATAACCGACGGCTTCGCAAAATCGGGTGAACAGCGGTAGAATTGAGCCGCTGAAAGCATAGATCGACTGCCAGTCGTCACCTACTGCCATGATTTTGGCATTGCACAACTGCGACAATTCTTTGATAAGATTGTAACGCTGACGTGAAATATCCTGATACTCGTCTACGATGATATATCTGTAATCGAGCTGCTCCTTGCCGACACGTTTTTGGCGTATCAACTCGGCAGACTCGTTTATCATGTCTTGGAAGTCGATGCAATGTTGCTCCTCCAATACCTTTTGGTATTCATAAAAGCATACCTTACAGATGTCGAGAAACAATTTGGTGCGGACATTCTTATTCGCAGCCTTGAACTCTGCGAATTTCTCCAATCCGTAGCCCTGCGTCTTGAAGTTGTTGATAAAGGTGCAGATCAAAAGGTCAGCCGTATAATGTATTTGTTCTCCTCCGTTTCGATCAGCTTTTATAGACTTCCGCCGTCGAGCGTTTGTTCAGTTCATAACCGCGCGCAATAAGCTGTTCGCGCAGATGGAGCAGATAATCCCGACCGTCGGCATATTGCGAGTAGGTATATATCAAATCGGTCTTGTGCTTCGCGTGCACCTGCTTTTGTCGTCGATTCGAGAAACATACTTCTCCAACTCCTCTTGCGTATAACGATCACTTCTGTGATCTTCGGTTATCGAAATGTTCGATATACGAAACCTTATCGCCTTGTTTTATGCGGAAGTCGGGCGTATAGGGTTTATTCGCATCGAGAATAGGATACTGGTATATCGGCTCGTATTCGTATTCTATCTGATACATATATAGGAAGTTGGCGATACGCACCTCTTCCATCGACCGCAGTATTTCATTGTTCAATGTCTGCGTTTTCAAGGTCTTGCGATCGACGATTCGTTGAACGTATTCGTGCAGATTGCCTTTCAGGGTCGAACAGTCCGCTTTGGCGACGAACTGAAAATATTCGTTGAGTTTTTCACCTTCATAGGGTGCGGTAAAATAGGAACCGAAGAATAGAATCAATTTGTCTACGACCTCCGGATTACGCAGCACGGACGATTTCAGATAATTATTGATCACCGTGTACATATATCCGCCCTCCACAATCTTTTGCGTTCCTCTTCACCTCGACGCAAAATCGTATAGCCGATGGAGTGAAACGTACTGATGGGGCAAGGTATTCCCAAATTGCCATTTATGCGTCCTCGGAGCTCCTCTACGGCCTTGTTTGTAAAGGAGATCACCAAAATTTGAGATGGATCAATGCCTCGCTTTTCTACGAGATAACGCACTTTGGCTGCTACCGTTGTGGTTTTGCCGGCTCCGGCTCCGGCAATTACCAGCGTATGATCTTCCTCTGAAAGCACCACTTCGCGCTGTTCCCGGTCGAGCGATATGGCCGGATCGCATGCTTTGAGGATGTTATCGAGATAGGGTTTCTCCGATTCGATGTGGTGCGAGATATAGGCGTCGTTGTGTTTTCGGATAGTCGGAGATTCCGTTGCAAGGTCAACCATTTCATCGAATTTCGCCCGGAAATAGTTTATGGCTTCAATATCGAGATTATGTTTGGCAGCATACTCGTTCAATATGTTCGACTGAACAAGCGTAGCATAGAATTGCGATAAATCACGGTATTGTTCGACGAGGTCTTTATAGTCGCTTCGGGCTATGAATTGATCTTGGGATAGCAAATCCTTGAATGCCTTATTAAAAGACATGGTTCTGACATATTCCACGGGATAATTTCCCGGATTCGAGTTTATCGGAGCCGGATTGTTGCTCTTTTGAAGTTGTCCAATATTTCTCAAAAAGGTTACTATTCCCATTATTTTCAAAACCGTTTGTCTTACAAAGATAGTTATTATAACGGTTCTAAATATCGCTTGGTTATTTTGTTTTAGGAATATATAACGATATACTTCAAATAAAAATCTCATAAAAGAATACAATATGCAAATAAGATAAAAATACTTATCTTTGTATCGGGTTCTTTTTCAAGATGAAATAGCGCGCAATGCAGCGCAGAAGATCGGTTAACAGATCGTTAACCGCCACAAACGAAAAATCCTCACAACTCGCTGATTAGCTTATTGCAAGGATTTAATCGTCTGTTTCCGAGCGGAAAACGAGACTCGAACTCGCGACCCCAACCTTGGCAAGGTTGTGCTCTACCAACTGAGCTATTTCCGCAAATGCGGGAACAAAGGTAACGAAAAAATTCGATAAACCAAATTTCTGCCTCTTTTTGTCGATACATGGACAGGTTGTGATATGATTCGGGCAAACTTGTTTTTGCTCGCGACTTATACTATCTTTGTATCGATGAAAACTCCCGTAGATATATGGGTGGAATTGGATGCACGCCTCTCTTCGTTCGGACAGGATGCTGCGAGCCGCGAGGTGATCGTCCGGGCCTGCCAGAAGAACGATTGGTTCGAGCCGGAAGAGATTGTCGATGCCGTGCGGTCGATCCGCGAGGAGTTCCTATCGCGCGATAAGATCGAGCATTGGCTGGCGTGCTACGAGCGCCTACCCTGCCGTCCCGCACCGTTCTGGTCGTCATGGCCGGCAATATTCCGCTGGTCGGCTTTTTCGATTTGTTGTGTGTCGTTACGGCCGGACATCGCTGCCTGGTGAAAATGTCGAGCAAAGATGCGGTGTTGATGAGTTTCGTCATCGACCAACTGAAAAGATTGAGCCGGATATCCCGGTGGCAGTGTATGACGGGACCACACCTTTCGATGCCGTGATCGCCACCGGCAGCGATAATGCCAACCGGTATTTTCGCAGCCTGTATGCCGGGGTCAAAACTCTTTGCGCGGTAATCGCCATTCGGTCGCGGTCTTGAACGGGCGGGAAACGTCCGGGCAACTGGAGGCTTTGTCCGACGATATCTTCTCCTATTCGGGCCTGGGATGTCGGAACGTTTCTCTGATTTTCGTACCTCGAGGTATTTCTCTTCGTTTTGCTTCTCGACGAATGAACCCCAAATACTTGAATAATTATCGTCAGCGCAAGGCCCTGCGTGAAATGTGGGCGATCCGTTTTGATTTGGGATTCGCGCTGTTGATCCGCCAGTCGGAATTTCCGCAGGCTTTGAGTGAGGTGTCCGTGGTCGAATACGACGATCTCTCCCAGGTCGCAGCTTGGCTTCGGGAACACGATGCGGAGTTGCAGTGCGTGGTTTCCGACTGTATCGACCACAGCCGTCGGGTTCCTTTCGGCCGATCACAGCAGCCTACACTTTCGGACTATCCGGATGCGGTCGATGTGATGGAGTTTCTGTACGACCTGTGACCTGCCGTGACGGGGGCGTTTCCCTTTTCAGAAAGTGCGGTTTTGCGGAACCGATTAAAAGATAAAAACATCTTGCGTACCGAGTTGCCGCAGGTACGGTTTTTCGTATCATTCATTTGCCGAGGAACTGACGAAGTAGTTGTCTGTATTTTAAGACACAAATAATCTGTAAATTTGTCTGCGGCAACAATCCCTAAATTCAGGCGGTGAACACTTCTTTTCAGGAAAAATCGGTATCTTTGTCCCGTCCGTTTCGGCGGACAGACATATATTTGCTTGAACATGAGAAGTGTTTGAGTTTGTTCTCGTTGATGAATCTGGTAAATTTTTCGAGCAGAGAACAAGCCGAAGCCCTTGCTGTGCATTCGTGTACAGTGTGGGATTGTTGCTTGTTTTATGCTCACGGTTTACCAGAACCTATCAACTAAAAACAAAGTCACGATACCCACACTTCTTTAGTGTTTGTCTTCTTCGGGGTATCGGGAAGAATCAATATTGTATTATGAGAAAGTTTTTTTTTCGTCATGGCTGCGGTGTTGTTCTGCGGTTGTGACAAGGAAGAGGGCGGTGATAATCTCCGTGCCCCGTAACTGAAGTGAGCGTACCCGCATCGAGCGAGGAAAATCCTGTATCACCCGGCTCGTCTGTAACGATTCAGGGACGGGATTTACCGCAAACAGTGAAATCTGGCTACGGGCCATAACCCGTGCCGCCGATGTACAGGCGGAAGTAACCGACGTAACGGCTACGACCGTGACCTTCACGGCCCCTGATGTGTCGGGCGAGCAGAACATCTTGTTGAAGCAAGACGGCGGCGAATGGATACTGGGTGTTCTTCACTTTCCCGAAGTGCCGAATACTCCCGGCGGGGACGAAGAGGAACCGGCGATTCTGCCGACCCGAATTTCGCATGTTCGCGTTACGTGGGAGGAGGATATGACCTTTGTATTACGCTATACTTACGATGCCGAAGGACGTATCGTAACCATTACGGAAACGGACCAGCAATATAATTTCGAAGGCTCCTGACGAATCTTTCGAGGATGAAGTAACGACCATAGAATATGCGCCGGATCGGATCGTCGTAACAGAACCGGAAGGAGCGCAGTCAATATATGCATTAGCAGACGGGCGAACTACCGCCATTACCAGCATACCGGCGGAGGCGTCTATCTTTCCGACTACACATTCTCTTACGATGAAAATGGATATATCGCTGAAAGTACATGGGTTGAAAATCCCGGTGGCGAATATAGTGCCGAGTCGGTCTATACCGTTATCGACGGCAGTCTTGTTCGAGTGCAAGAAAGCTCTCAAGAGTGGTATGGTGGGAATGCCATCTACGAAAATGACCCGGTACAGCTCAACAATCTGAATATAGACCTGTTCGGTATGAGCGATTTCATAGACGAGACTGATCTCGATCGGATTTATCTGTTCGGCGCAGGTGGAAACCGATTCAAAACCCTGCCGGTCAAGATAGACTATGGAGAAGACGGGGTTACGACTTACCGTTACGAAATGGATGGCGAGTATATTTACCGGATCGATAAATTTCAAGAAAATGAATTAACAAGTATATTGGAAATTTTTATGAAGAGTAAATTTCGCTCAACCAAAAGCCGTCGCTCGAATAGCGACGGCTTTTCGATTTACGGAAAAGAGCGCTATCCGTATATCTCGTTCAGCAGACCTGCCAGGCGGTGTCCTCCACGCAGCAACTGCCGCTCGATTACCGGGGCATACTTAGCGATGTAGTCGTAGGAAAGATCGCTGCCTTCGGGTGTTGCAACGTATATCTCCCGACAGATCGCATTGCTCTCCTCGAACCAGTCGAGCGGTGTGCCGGATTGAATCCGGGCAACCTCTTCTTCTGTCAGGCGGTCGAGTTGGTTCTGCCACTCCGTATAGCTCCACTTGTGGGCCGCTTCGGGCAGGAGCTGTCACAAACTGCATGGAGATTGCTCTCCCGGCCGAAGAACCGTACGGGAACGGAGTTGCCGCCCCGATCGCTCAAATGTCCGTGTGCATCGGCTGGTGCAGGTCGCCGACCAGATGTACCAGCATTTTCAGGTAGAGTTGCTCCTGGGCCGGGTCGAGCTGACCGCCCTTGAGTTCCGCCACGATCCGGTCGATGGCCTCGACGATGTCCCCGTCCGGATTCTTCGTCATGGTCTCGTAAGTGAAACCTTCATCGACATTGGCATAATGCCAGGTCGCGGTGTAGGCATACTCCGGCGTGTGGCTCGCCGAGTCGAGCCAGTTGGCCCAATATACCATCGAGGCTCCGCCGAGGATCTTGTCGATTTTCTCTGCGGCCTCGGCGTGAGGTTGCATTCGGCGATGTAGGCGACCACGTCGTGCCCTTTGGTCCCCAAGCCTGTGCCCTGGTCGTTCCCAGCAGGCATAAGAGCGAGATGAATAGCGTCCGAAGCATAGTTTTATAGGATTTAATGGTTCATCGTGGCGAGAAACTCCTCGTTGTTGTCCGTGAGGTTCATCTGTTTTGCAGTAACTCCATCGCTTCCACCGGGGTCATGTCCGAGAGATACTTGCGCAGAATCCACGTGCGGTTCATCACTTCGCGCGACAGCAGCAGCTCTTCGCGGCGGGTGCCCGACGCGATTACATCGACGGCCGGATATATGCGCTTGTTGGCGAGTTTGCGGTCGAGCTGAAGCTCCATGTTGCCCGTACCCTTGAACTCCTCGAAGATCACTTCGTCCATTTTCGATCCGGTGTCGATCAGGGCCGTGGCGATGATCGTCAGCGAACCTTTCTCCTCCGTGTTGCGGGCCGCGCCGAAGAAACGCTTGGGTTTGTGGAGCGCGTTGGCGTCCACGCCGCCCGAAAGCACCTTGCCCGACGCCGGCTGCACCGAGTTGTAGGCGCGTGCCAGGCGAGTGATCGAATCGAGGAATATCACCACGTCGTGTCCGCATTCGACCATGCGCTTGGCTTTTCGAGCACCATTTCGGCTACCTTGACGTGACGCGAAGCCTGTTCGTCGAAGGTCGAAGCCACGACTTCGGCCTTGACGTTGCGCGCCATTTCCGTAACCTCTTCGGGGCGTTCGTCGATCAGCAGTACGATCATATAGACTTCCGGATGATTGTCGGCGATGGCGTTGGCGATCGACTGCATGAGCACCGTTTTACCGGTCTTGGGCTGGGCGACGATCAGCGCACGCTGCCCCTGCCGATCGGCGAGAAGAGATCCACGATGCGGCACGAGAGGTTGTTGTGGCCGTGCCCGTGAGACAGAATTTTTCGCTCGGGAAAAGCGGGGTCATGAATTCGAACTGTACGCGGTCGCGGATGTACTCCGGTTCCAGTCCGTTGATGTCCGTCACGCGCACCAGCGGGAAATACTTCTCGCCCTCTTTGGGCGGGCGGATCGTGCCGGTCACCGTGTCGCCCGCCTTCAGTCCGAAGAGCTTGATCTGTGAAGGAGAAACGTAGATGTCGTCCGGGGAGTTCAAGTAGTTGTAGTCTGCCGAGCGCAGGAACCGTAGCCGTCCGGCATTACCTCCAGAACACCTTCACCGGCGATTTCTCCCGCAAAATCGTCTTTGGTAATGACCTCCTCTGCCGGACGTGTTGCGGGAAGCGGCGGTTGTTCTTCGTGTATTTCCCGGACGGGTTCTTCTTCCCGGGGATTTTTATTAGCTCTGTTTGGGGTATATCGGTGGCTGCCAAAGGGCGGCCTGCACCTTACGGGGGCCTGCCGCGTCGTTTACCGCTCTCTTTTGTCGCTGCGGGAGTCGGTGTCGTCGTGGTCTGTGCGGCGGGTTGCTCCCGTATTTCGACGGAGGCCTGAGCGGATTCCGTCTTGGCAATACGCGGCCGACGGGTTTTCTTGGGAGCTTCGGCGGGGCTTTGTTGCGTTTCGGTATCCGCAACGCCTCCGTCCTGCGTGAAATTCAGAATTTTTCGATAAGGTCCTTTTTTCATCATAAGGTGAGGGATTCCCAGTGCCTTACCTATTTCACGCAATTCAGCCAGACTCTTGCCTTCAAGTGCTTTAAGGTCTTGCATATTTGTCCGAATAAAATGTTGGATATATTAAGTGGGTGATGAAACGGATCGGATGATCGGTTGTCGGATTGTGTGGCAAAGATAGCCAAATATTTTTAATTGCAAATTTCTTGCTTCTAAATAAATATGGCAAGGGCTAAAATCTATTTCCCGGTAGATATAGGTTGGTAGTATATCGCTTTTCCTTATTAAAAGTTAAAACAAGGTTGTTGCTGTCCGAAAATTTATCGTACGGTCGGCAATCGTTTGAAAGTTGAAACCCGGTCGAAAACGTATCGCTCTCTGTATGACGTCAGATTGTGGTCTGTGAAAATAAAACCGACCGCTAATCTTGCGATTAGCGGTCGGTCCGTACTCGGGCGGGAATCGAACCCGCACGGCCATTGCTGGCCACAGGATTTTAAGTCCGGCGTGTCTACCTATTCCACCATCCGAGCAGCCGTCTTCGGAAAAAGACGGGACAAAAGTAACAAAATTTACTGATTTACAACGTCCGTCGATATATGCTATGATTTTATCAGTGTCGCCGGGTGGGGTCCAGAAGATTTCCGGGTCGCGGCGGAACCAGGTGAGCTGCCGTTTGGCGTAGCGGCGCGTGTTTCGTTTGATAAGCTCCACTGCCTCGTCGCGGCTGCATCGTCCGTCGAAGTAGGCGAACAACTCCTTATACCCTACCGTTTGCAGGGCGTTCAGGTGTTTGTAGGGATAGAGCCGACGGGCTTCGACCTCCAGTCCTTCTGCCAGCATTTCGTCCACGCGGCGATCGATTCGCCCGTAGAGTTCGGCACGGGAACGTCGGTTCCGATTTTAAGGATTCGGAAGTTCCGTTCGCGTCGGGGCTTTGTCCGCTGTTCGAATAGGGACGTCCGGTTTGCAGACATACCTCCAATGCCCGCACGACACGTGCAGGATTGTCCGATCGACCTGCGCATAATAAACCGGATCGAGCCGCTTCAACTCTTCGCCCAGCGATTCGAGGCCTTCATTCGCAAGTCGCTGTCGGAGTGTTCTCCGCAATTCCGGGTCGGCTTCCGGCAGGTCGTCCATCCCCTCGCAAAGAGCCTTCACATACAATCCCGATCCTCCGACCGCGATTACCGTATCGTGCCGTACGAACAGTTGCCGAAGCAGTTCGAGCGCCTGCACTTCGTATTGCCCACAGTTGAAGTCCTGCTGTATGTCAAATGTGGCAATAAAGTGATGTTCAATGGCTTTTAATTGTTCATTCGTGGGCTGTGCTGTACCGATCGGCATTCCCTATACACTTGCCGGGAATCGGTCGAAAGGATCGGCGCCCGGTAATGCTTTGCCAGGCGAATGCTCAGATCCGTTTTACCCGACCCCGTTGCACCGACCAAAACGACGAGCCGCTTGTCAGTCATCGTCGCTGTAATTGTCGTCGCCTTCGAACGAACTGAAGTCGCCCATCATCTCCTCGAAAATAGAGCCTTCCGACTCATTGGCGTCGGGATCGAACTGATCGGGAGCCGGGCGTGCTCGAAAGCTACGCGCGGATATTCCATCCCTTGCTCCGGCTTTTGGCTTCGGTCAGTTCGAGTAGAACGCCCGGTCGCCCATGAGGTCGAACTGGTAGATCAGCCGGTCGCGATTGTTGTGAATCAACTGACCGAGCGTTATGTCCGCCATCGGCAGAGTAGCGTCCTCTGAATTATCTCCCATGTCCATCAGCGTGAATTCGCGCAACCGGTTCCACTGCTTGTCGGCCGTGAAGAACGAAGACATCCCTCTTCATAGCCAAGCGAACGCGTGATGAACTCATGAAACCCGAGCAGCGTCATATCGTACGGCACCTCGTAGTCGCGGACGAAATGGTCGTTTTCATCGCTCAACATTCGGAATTTGAAAACCATTGACATATTTCTTCGTGTTTTGTACATTGTTTGAATAAGCAAAATAGGGATATTTTCATAAAATATCCCCACTTCGCACAATATTTCCGCCGTTTCGGTGTACTGCCCCGCTCTTATTCCCAGAAGTTGAAGAAATGGTGCACAGGGCCGTGACCCTTGCCGATTTCGTATTCGGCTCCGGCGATGATTGCGGCATTGATGTACTCCTTGGCGCAGACGACCGCTTCGTCCAGAGGCAGTCCCTGGGCCAGGAAGGCCGCTACGGCCGAGGAGAGCGTGCAGCCCGTGCCGTGCGTGTTGGGCGTGTCGAGCCGCATGGAGCGCAGAGGGTCGCCTCGTCGGTTTCGGCGTTGTAGAATACGTCTATAAGCTCGGCGTCGTGCAGGTGCCCGGCCTTGAGCAGCACCGACACCTTGCGTCCGAGCGAGAGTTCGCGTGCTACCTGCGGCAGCTCCTCCTGTCCGGCGATCTTGCGTCCGAGCAGAATCTCCGCTTCGGGGATATTCGGAGTGATGACCCGCACAAACGGTACCAGCTCTTCTTGGAGCGTGGCGATCGCTTCTTCCTGCAGGAGCCGATCGCCGGAGGTGGCGACCATCACCGGATCAAGGACGACGTTGCGGATATCGTATGCGGCCAGGGTTTGCCGTACGGCCCGGATCAGTTCCGATGAGTGCAGCATGCCGATTTTGACGGCGTCGGCTCCGATATCGTCCAGTACGGATCGAATCTGCCCGGTGACGAAATCCACAGGCACCGGGTGTACACCCGTGACGCCCACTGTATTTTCATCCACGACGGCGACGATGGCCGACATCCCGTAACAACCGCAGGCCGAGAAGGTTTTCAGATCGGCCTGAATGCCTGCTCCGCCGCTCGGATCGCTTCCGGCGATCGTCAGGGCCCTTATAGTGTTTTTCATAATAGATTTTGTTAATCAGGTTATTGGGACATTTATTTGAATTAATACTTGCTATATCTTCCAGCTTTCCAGACGCCAGGCGCTGTCCCAGAACATCCATTCCATCTTGGTGCAGCGCAGGAATGTGTCGGTCATCCGGTGCCGGGTTTCCGGTCCGGTTTTCGGCCAGTGCATCGCAGATTCCGATGGCTCGGGCAGTCGCTTCGGCGAAGGTCGGGTCGGCATAGGTTTCGATCCATTGTGCATAGGATTCGCACTTCCCTGCTGCCGGGCGATGATCTGCTGCCCGACCTGCTGATAAACCCAGAAGCAGGGAAGCACGGCAGCGGCTTCCACTTCGACCGGAGCTAAGGCCTGAGCTTGCAGCACCGAGGTGTAGAGCAGACATGTCGGACTGATCTCTTCGGGAGCCGGAACGACACCTTTCAGGAAGGAGCCGTGCAGCGCCTCTTCGACCTCTATGCCGTCCGAAGCAAAACGAATGAAAGCTGCGATGTGCTCCTTCTCTGTAAGACGGGAAGCGATGTGGGTCAATACCCTGGAGTAATGCGCCAGATACAGCGAGTCCTGCCGCAGGTAGAACAGGAACTTGTCGGCGGCCAACGTACCCCGGGCAAGCTCTTCGACGAACGGATGTTCGATGATTTTCAGGTAGGTAGGCCGGGCGACGTCCCATGCCTCTTCGCTCCATTTTTTCATAATGTCGGTTTATTTGCAGGCGGTAACGGCTACGTAATCTCCCTTTTCGTACCCTTCCGACGGCTGCTCCTCCTGCCGGTTCGAGTAGAGCGGATGCGTGGTGAGGGTCTGGGCGAAGCGGAGATCCCGGAATCCGGCTTTTTCGAGCAGCTCGATCTTCTCGGCCGTCGTGCGCCAGTTGGCGACCCGGACGAATTCGATCGGATAGGGATTCTCTGGATAGGTCCCCGCGAGCAGCGGATGATCCCACGTGCCGAGGGCTTTGGCCAGGTTGTACAGCACGCCGTAGGTGCTCTCTTTCGGAACGTCGATCAGGATGATCCGGCCGCCTTCGGGCAGGGCGCCGTAGGCCTTGCGGACGACGCTTTCCAGATCGGTGATATAGCTGGGGTGCCGTTGAAGAGAATCGTGTCGTAGTCGCCGCAGCCGAAATCGGCCTCTTCGGCGGTCGAGATCGTCACCTTCATCCCCCGCTTGCGGGCGATTTCGGCCATTCCTTCCGACGGTTCGATGCCGTCGGTGATCGTGATACCGTACTCTTTGGCCAGAATCGTTTCAGAAGAGTCCGCTGCCGCAACCGACCGAGAGCGTCCGCCCCGGATTTTTCAGCACGTGGGCCACCAGATTGATTTCCGAGTAGAGTACGTTGCGGTTTCGAGGAACCAGGCGTCGTAAGCCGGAGCATATTCGTCAAATCCTTTTCCCATAGGTTCTTTTGTGTTTTGCAGGTTAATAATCTATGATTTGGGTTTGCAGGGTACGCAGGTCGATCGTGAACAGCCGCCCGTCGAGCGGCTCGCCGAAGCCGCAGAGATATTTGATCGCCTCGGAGGCTTGCAGCGTTCCGATGACACCCGGCACTGTGCCGAGTACGCCCTGCGTGATCCGGGACGGGCACAAAGGGCCTCCCGGTCGGGATAGAGATCGCTGTAACGACGGCCTTTCCGACCGTTGAAAACGGTCACCTGACCGTAAACTCCCCGATCGAGCCGTGTACCCAGGGTTTTCGGAAGGCAGCGCATACATCGTCGAGCAGGTAGCGGGTCGGAAAGTTGTCGCAGCAGTCGAGTATCAGGTCGTAACCGGCCAGAATAGGCCGTGCGTTTTCCGGAGTAATTCCCTCCGGCCAACATTCGAACGCGGTGTGGGACGAGGGCCGCGAGCCGCTCGGGCTGCAGCGCTCTTGGGCATTCCGACCTGTCCTTCGGTGTAGAGCACCTGTCGCTGGAGGTTGCTCTTGCTCACCGTGTCCGCGTCGGCCAGCCCGATGCGTCCCACGCCGGCTCCCGTCAGGTAGAGGGCGGCGGCCGAGCCGAGCCCGCCGATGCCGACGATCAGCACCGAAGCCTCCGACAGTCTGCGCTGCCCCCGCTCCCCTATTTCCGGCAGCATCGTCTGCCGCGCGTAACGTTCCTCCATCATCAGTCGAAGATTTTGTCCCAGTCTTTCCAGACGACTTCGTATCCTTCGCGGCGGATGTCGGCTTCGACCTGGGCCGGAGTGCGTTCGTCGCTGACGGAGAACTGTTCGAGGGACTGGGGATAGGTATGGTAGCCGCCCGGATCGGTTTCGATCCGGCACTCATCGACGTGGCTCCGAGCGTGGCGATGTGGTTGCGGAACGAGGGCTTTCACGGGTCGAGAACGAAATGTCCACGTCGTGATCGAAGATGCGGAAGGCAAAGGTCAACTGTGCCAGCTCCCGGTCGGTCATCACTACGTTCGGTTGAAAATGTCCTTCCGACGGGCACATGCGCGGGAAATTGACGCTGTAACGCGTTTTCCAGTAGTGCGTGCGCAGGTATTGCAGATGCAGGGCCATCATCGTCACGTCCGTGCGCCACTCTTCGAGACCGATCAACACGCCCATGCCGATCTTGTGCACCCCGGCCTGCCCCATGCGGTCGAAGCCGTTCACGCGCCATTCGAATTTGGACTTCATGCCGGCCGGGTGGTAGATGTTGTAGTTGGCACGGTTGTAGGTCTCCTGAAAGCAGACCACCCCGTTGAGTCCGGATTGGGTCAGGCGGTAATAGTCCTCGCTCGCTGCGGCATCACCTCGATGGTGAGGTTGTTGAAATAGGGACGGCAGACCTTGAGCGCCTGTTCGATGTAATCGACGCCCGCTGCCCGGGATTTTCTCCCGTTACGAGCAGCAGGTTTTCGAACGGACCGAGCGCCCGGATCGCCTTGCACTCGTCTTCGATCTGTTCCATCGTGAGGATCACGCGGTCGAATTTGTTATGATGGTTGAATCCGCAGTAGATGCAGGAGTTCGTGCACGAGTTGGTGATATACATCGGAATATACATCGAAATAGTCTTGCCGAACCGTTCCTGTGTGTATCGGCGGCTCAGCCGGGCCATCGGTTCCAGGTAGGCGGCCGCTGCAGGTGAGATGAGCGCCATGAAGTCGTCGAGGGTCAGGTGTTCCTTGCCGAGCGCCGTCTCTACGTCTGCCGGTCGTTTGTGCTGAATTTGCCGGGTCGTCTCCTCCCAGTCGTATTTGGCTAATTCTTCTGAAAACATAGCGCGGCGGAATTAGTCGAGAAATGCGGTGAGAGGGCTCGACGCTTCGGCGCACTGTGCCTGTGCTCCGAGTCCGGCTTCGTAGGCTTCGCGCCCGGCAACGACGGCCTGGGCGAAGGCGCGGGCCATGCGCACGGGATCGCCTGCGACGGCGATGGCCGTATTCACGAGTACGGCGTCGGCACCCATCTCCATCGCCGCCGCCGCATGGGATGGGGCGCCTAATCCTGCGTCCACGATGACCGGGACGTTGCTCTGTTCGATGATGATGGCCAGCAGGTCGCGCGTAACCAGTCCCTTGTTGGTGCCGATCGGTGCCGCCAGCGGCATTACGGTCGCGGCGCCCGCCTCTTCGAGTCGCTTGCAAAGCACCGGATCGGCCTGAATGTACGGCAGTACCACGAAGCCCATTTTAGCCAACTGTTCGGTTGCCTTGAGCGTTTCGACCGGATCGGGCAGCAGGTATTTGGGATCGGGATGGATCTCCAGCTTGATGAAGTTCGTGCCGAAGGCTTCGCGGGCGAGCTGTGCCGCGAGCACGGCTTCCTCAGCGTCGCGTACACCCGACGTATTGGGCAGCAGTTGAATCTCCGGACGGCGTACATGCACGAGCATGTCGTCCTGCGGGTTATTCATGTCGATGCGCTTCATTGCTACGGTGACCATCTCCGATTCCGAAGCGGCGATTGCGCGGGCCATCAGTTCGTTGGAGCTGAATTTTCCCGTTCCTACGAACAGGCGCGAACGGAACGTCCGTCCGCCGATAACTAATTCACTCATTGTTTAGTTCGGTTTATTATATTAATTATTCGTTGAGTTTCTTCGAGGGTGTTTTCCGCTTGCAGCAGTGCGCCCGAGCGCTATTCCGGTCACCCGTTGCGAGAATATTTTCCATGTCGGCTGCCGTGATGCCCCGATAGCGACGACGGGCAGCGCGATGCCGGCATTGCGGCAGCGCTCCATAATCGTGCGGTAGCCTTCGAGTCCGAGCACGGGACTCAAGTTGCGTTTGGTCTGCGTGAAGCGGAACGGTCCGAGGCCGATGTAGTCGGCGCCCTGCCCTGCCCCCCGTTTGATGTCTTCGAAGGTGTTGGCCGTCGCTCCGATCAGGTATTCCGGCCCCAGCAGGCGGCGGGCTTCCGCTACGGGCATGTCGAGCTTGCCCAGATGCACGCCGTCGGCATTCAGTTCGCGGACGAGTTCCACGTGATCGTCGAGGATGAATTTCGCACCGTACTCCCGGCACAGCTTTTCGATTTCACGTCCGATGCGCAGCACCTCTTCCGCCGGAGTGTCTTTCATGCGGAGCTGCACCCAGCGGCAGCCTCCTTCGAGTACGGCCCGGGTGCCGGCGATCTCGTCGTAACGGTCGGTATCGTGGGTAATGAACTGTAACATATTTTTAGTAGTTGTATATTTATTTAATGTACCGTTGTCTGACGTTTGTCGCGTCGAACCGGCGATCGATTATCGCGGCTCTTGGCCGAGCCTGTAATTCCGACCTTCCCCTGCTCCTTCTCGGAGGGATTTGGTGCGCTGTGCTTTCCAAGAGGTACATTAAAGTATTGTTATTTATCAGACCGATTTCCGGATGGTTTTCCGCCGGTTTATCGGTTGAATTTTCGTATTTCCCGCATGCGCCGCACCAGTTCTTCGGGTGTAGCGCCCTGCCAGATGTACCGAGAAAGGCCGAATCCATACTCCTGTAACGCGGGCAGGTGTTCCGGCCGGATGCCGCCGAGCGCTGCGACGCGCGGATTGATGATGCCCTGCGCGAATGCCTTTCGGAGTTCGTCCGGTGCATACCCTGCTCGGTAGCCGGTTTTGGAGATGCTGTCGAAAATCGGGCTGAGAAAAAGGTAGTCTTCCGTCGGGTGCGATGCGATCTCGCCGAACGAGTGGCACGAGCGGCTTATCAGTCCCCCGAATCCGGCGGGGATCTCCGGGTTGCGGGCGTTCAGGTGTACTCCTCTGATGCCGTACTCTCCGGCCAGATGCAAATGATCCTGCAAAGTCAGACGAGGATATAGTTCCGGCGGCAGCGCTTCGATCAGGCGGCGCATGTCTGCTTCGGCCGATTGCGGTTTACGCAGATGCACCCGATCGACTCCTTCCGAGAGCAGAATCCGAATCGACTCCGCTTCCGATGCGGCGAACGACGTGTCGGTGATGACGATGATACGCATCATCCTCCGCACACGGCGCGTATGACAGTGATTTTCGTTCCGGCCTGCAAGCGGGTCGTCGGCCACTCGCTGCGGGGCACGACCTTGTTGGCGATCGCAACTGCGATTCCGTCGGCAGCGATACCCTCCTGCATCAGCAGTTCGGCAAGCGTCGTTGCTGCGTCGGTTTCGACGGGTGAGTGATTGATGAATACTTCCATGATTTACCGTAATTGCGGAGATGCTTCGACGAGAAAATTACGGTCTATGAACAAGTTCCTCCGGCGGTACTGACCGCATCAGGTTCATAGGGTATGATCTCAGCCTTTCCGGTCTTTCCCGACGAAGGCACCCCTCTTGTGTCTTATGTATGATGCAAATATACGAAAAATTTCGGAAGGATGTTCGTTTTTAATTCATCCTTCCGGCTATGCGTTCGGATTTGAGGTAAGTTTCCGTCGGCGGGGCGTTTATAGAAAATTAGAGGAAACGGGAAAATCTCCCGTTTCCTCTTTGTATTTCTACTTATTCCGCCTCTCCCGATTGCTCCCCGTTTTTGTCGGTGAGCGTTATTCGCGCAAAGCATTGTGCGGAAGCACGATGTGGTGGAAGACTTCGTTGCGGTTTGTAATACGACCTCTTTTTTCCGGCTGTTTTCGTTCGCACGAGAGGTTGGGGCGTCAATAATTGATCCAGCGGATTTTTCGGTTCTCCTTGCCGCCCAATTCCATAGCCCGACGGCGGATCCTGTCCGGTTGTGCACCCGTGGTCGGGTTGCTCAAGTTGAGCGCATTATACACGGTATCTACCGTGCACCCCATTTTCATAGCGATCTGTCGTTTCAGATCGGGTGCGATTTCGATTACCTTTTATATACTTGTCGTCGCATTATCGAAAGAATGATATTATATTTGTTATAATTTTTTCGTTCGGTTTTCGAACACTATTCGTTCGATCTGTTTGATACTATAAGTATAGATAATATTCGAAGAATTAAATCTGTATGTCGAGGAATTTTCTATAATTTATTTTATAAATACGGTTTTATTATAAACTACTTTTGGTATGACGGTCAAGGACAGAATAATGGAATTTTGTAGGATGAGCGGCATCAAGCCGGGCGCTTCGAACGCGAGTGCGGACTATCGAATGCCTATCTGTCGAAACTGAAACATGAACCGAGCCGTGATAAACTCGGTAAAATTTTCGCCCGCTATCCCGAATTGAATAAAGATTGGCTGTTGAACGGTGAAGGACCGATGCTGAATGTCGTTCACTATCCGGCAATGGAAGGCGGGAATGAGCTTTTGGTAAACGACCAGGAGTATTATGTCGGGCGACCGGCAGGCTCCGATGAAGTGTTGATTCCCAGGGATGCTTGGGAGGTAATAAAAAGCAGGCCGACAGTTTCAAGGAGCGGGGCGAGCAGATGAACCGGGTAATTTCTTTGCTGGAGAAGCAGATGGATAAAGGAAAATAAGGCTGACTGTTTTGGAACTTTCAGGGGCGATCCTGATAATCGTACTTTCGCTGCTGTTCGCTCTTTGTTCCGGTATTAAAACGAAACGATTCTGCATATCATTGATGTCCAGAATCGTTTACTTCTATATTATGTAATCTTGCCTAACAAAAGGTCCTTCGAAAAGGACCTCGTGAGCGGGAAACGGGCTCGAACCCGCGACCCTCAGCTTGGGAAGCTGATGCTCTACCACTGAGCTACTCCCGCATTCGGAGAACAAAGTTACTCCGATTTTTTATTTATCAACTCTTCGGGCGGTAAAATTTCAGGTTATTCTACCATTTTCCGCAGTGACGCAAGGTTTTATCGTTTCGCAACTCCCTTCCTCCGGAGTATAGAGGTAGTCGATCCGGTCGCGGAAATACTCTTCCACCTTGTTGCGGACGATTTTCATCGTACTGTTGATCAGTCCGTTTTGCTCGGTGAATGGCTCGTCCACGATAGCCAGTCCCGCCGGAAGCCACCGCTCGGGAAATTCTCCGGCATAGCCGCCGGCCCGGTAACGGTCGATCTCCGCACCGAGGATGTCGGCGGCCGCAGCCGCTCTACCCTCCCGGATATCGCGGGCGTCGAGCTCGCGGCGCAGGGCGTCGCGATTGGTACGACGATCGCCCCGGTGAAGGGACTTTGGTTGTTATAGATAATGATCTGGTCGATGAAGGGCGACTTATCGACGATCGCCTCCTCCATTCCTTCGGGGCTGTACTTCTCCGTCGCTGGCGATCAGCAGGCTCTTGAAGCGCCCCAATACGTAGAGGAAATCATCCTCCGACACATAGCCCATATCGCCCGTGTGAGCCAGCCGTTGCGGACGGTCGCCGCCGTCGCATCGGGATTTTTCCAGTAGCCGGCCATGACGTTCTCGCCCCGGATGACGATTTCACCCTTTGGCCGCGCGGCAGCTCTCGCCCTCTTCGTCAAGGATTTTCAGGTCGAGCGGTTCGAGAATCTTGCCCGACGATCCGAACTTGTGCCAGTGGTACTTGGGCGAATTGGTCGAAATGACGGGCGTGGCCTCCGAAAGTCCGTATCCCTGGAACATCGGAATGCCGATGGCGTAGAAAAGCGTTGCAGTCTGAATCGAGCAGTGCGCCGCCCCCGACGAAAACTCCAGGCTGCCGCCGAATGCCTCCCGCACCTTGCGGAACAGCACGAGGTCGAAAAGTCCCACGACGGGTGCCAGCAGGATCCGCCAGCCCTTGCCTTTGTGGTAGCCGTCCTGATTGTAGATATAGGCCGTGCGGAGCGCGAAGTCGAACAACCGTTCGGTGAAACGTCCTTTGGCGCGGATCGAACCTTCGATGTTTCTTGCGGAAATTTCTTGGCCAGCGCCGGCACCGACAGCAGGAAGTGCGGGCGCACTTCGCGGATATTCTGCGGAATATTCTTGAGCGTCTCCATCGGGGTCGCCCCTATTTGTACGGTCGCCACGCTGGCGCCGCAGGCGATCATGATGTAGAATCCCACCACGTGCGCGAAACAGTGGTCCAGCGGCAGGATGATGAGCGTGCGGTAGCTGGACGGGATGTCGATGCGCGAGAGCGACTGCTCTACGTTGGCCGTGTAGTTGCGGTGCGTCAGCACGACGCCGGGATCGGCCGTGGTGCCCGACGTGTAGGTGATCGTGGCGTAGTCGTCGTTCCGGATCGCCTGCCCTATTTTGAGAAATTCCTCCTTATGCCCGGCCAAATAGTCGCGGCCCAGACGTTTGAGCATGCCGTAGGCCGTTTCGCCGCTTTCGAGCGGAATGTGTCCCAGGACGATGATCTGTTCGAGTTCCGGCAGTTCCGCCCGGATGCGGCGGATCTTCGGAAGCTGTTGTTTCGAAACGAACAGCGCCTTGACCTCGGCGTGGCGGAGCCGGAACAACAGATCGTTCGACTCTTCGAGTTTGACCGACAGCGGAACGCTGATCGCTCCGGCATAGAAGATACCCAGCTCGGAGATGATCCAGCCGTTGCTTCCTTCAGCCAGGATAGCGACCTTGTCTTTGGGGCGAATACCCAGCGAAGCTAATCCGGCCCCCACTTCCAGGGCCTGTTCCCTGGTTTCCGCGTAAGTCGTGGTTGGAAGGCGTGATGACGCTTCGAGCAGGAAGGTTTTCTTTCCGTATTTTCAACGGAGGATTCGAACAGGTCGATAATCGTCTTTTTCATAGCTAATCCATTTTTAATACGGCGAGAAAGGCCGACTGGGGTACTTCGACATTGCCGATCTGACGCATGCGTTTCTTGCCCTTTTTCTGTTTCTCCAGCAACTTGCGCTTTCGGGAGATGTCGCCGCCGTAGCATTTGGCCGTCACGTCCTTGCGCACGGCCTTGACCGTTTCGCGGGCAATGATCTTGGCGCCGATGGCTGCCTGGATGGCGATGTCGAACTGTTGGCGCGGGATCAGCTCCTTGAGCTTCTCGCACATTCTGCGTCCGAAATCGTAGGCGTGGTCGGCATAGATCAGCGACGAAAGGGCATCGACCGGTTCGCCGTTGAGCAGGATGTCCAGTTTGGCCAGCTTGCTCGGACGGAACCCGATGCGGTGGTAGTCGAACGAGGCGTAGCCCTTGGAAATGCTCTTGAGCTTGTCGTAGAAGTCGAACACGATTTCCGACAGGGGCATCTCGAAATTGACCTCCACGCGATCCTGCGTGATGAAGGTCTGGTTTTTCATGATACCCCGCTTGTCGATGCAGAGCTTAAGCACATTGCCCAGGAAATCCGACTTGGTGATGATTTGAGCCAGGATATAAGGCTCCTCGATCGAGTCGATTTTGGTTATTTCGGGCAGGCCCGAGGGGTTGTGCACCTCGAGCACGTCGCCCTGCGTCGTGGTGATTTTATAGGATACGTTCGGGACGGTGGTGATCACGTCCATGTCGAATTCGCGGTAGAGGCGCTCCTGAATGATCTCCATGTGCAGTAGTCCGAGAAATCCGCAGCGGAATCCGAAGCCCAATGCCAGCGAACTTTCGGGTTCGAACGTGAGCGAGGCATCGTTGAGCTGCAACTTTTCGAGCGAAGCCCGCAGGTCTTCGTACTGGTCGGCTTCGACGGGATAGACGCCCGCGAAGACCATCGGTTTCACATCCTCGAATCCGGCGATGGCCTCCGTCGAAGGGTTTTCGACCGATGTGATCGTATCACCCACCTTGACGTCCGACGAAGTTTTGATGCCGGAGCAGATATAGCCCACGTCCCCGGCACGGATTTCGTCGCGGGACTGCATCTTGAGCTTCAGCACGCCCACTTCGTCGGCGTCGTATTCGCTGCCCGTGTTGAAGAATTTGACATGCTCGCCCTTGCGGATCGTACCGTTGAAGACGCGGAAATAGGCGATGATGCCGCGGAAGGGTTGAACACCGAGTCGAAGATCAATGCCTGCAACGGAGCGTTCGCATCGCCCTGAGGCTCCGGAATCCGCTCGACGATGGCTTCGAGCACCTCTTCCACGCCCAGTCCCGTTTTGCCGGAGGCGCAGAGGATCTCGTCCGGGTCGCAACCCAGCAGATCGACTACCTGATCCTTCACTTCGTCGATCATCGCCGAATCCATGTCGATCTTGTTCAGTACGGGAATGATCTTCAGGTCGTGCTCGACGGCCAGGTAGAGGTTCGATATGGTCTGCGCCTGAATACCCTGCGTGGCATCGACTACGAGCAGAGCCCCTTCGCACGAGGCGATGGCACGCGATACCTCATAGGAAAAGTCCACGTGGCCCGGAGTGTCGATCAGGTTGAGCACGTATTTTTCGCCGTTGCGGGCCAGGTATTCCATCTGGATCGCATGGCTCTTGATGGTGATGCCCTTTCGCGCTCCAAGTCCATGTTGTCCAGGACCTGGGCCTGCATTTCCCGCTGGTTGAGCGTATTGGTCTTTTCCAGCAGGCGGTCGGCCAGTGTCGATTTGCCGTGGTCGATGTGGGCTATGATGCAAAATTGCGTATGTTTTTCATTGTCGAGTGAAATCCTTATATAATAATGTGCAAAGATAATATCTTTCCGGAGAAAACAATGGATTTCAGGCGTTGTCGGGGGCTGATTTCTTGCCCTGGTCGTATTCTGCTGCCGAAAAAAATGATTACTTTTGCGACCATAAAATCGAATCGACAATGATACGTCAATATGCCGGACTGGTCAAGTTCGCCCATACGATTTTCGCCATGCCTTTCGCCCTCGTCGGGTTCGTTTATGCGCTGCGTACCGAGGGGATCTCTTCGGACTGTTCGGGCAGGTACGGCTGGGTGGTGCTGCTCTTGCAGGTGTTGCTCTGCATGGTCTTCGCCCGCAACGCCGCGATGGGCTTCAACCGCTGGGCCGACCGCCGCATCGACAAGGCCAATCCCGCACGGCCGACCGAGAAATTCCGGCCGGAAAGATCAGTGCCCGGGCAGCGCTCCGTTTCGTGATCGTCAATGCGCTGCTGTTCATCGTCACGGCCTCTACCATCAATTTACTTACCGGTCTGCTGTCTCCTGTGGCTCTGTTCGTTATATTGATGTATAGCTATTGCAAGCGGTTCACCGCGCTGGCGCATCTGGTGCTCGGTCTGGGGCTGGGTATTGCTCCGGTGGGGCGTACATCGCCGTCACGGGGCATTTCGCATGGCCGCCCTGTATCCTGGCGCTGCTGGTGATGACCTGGTGCGGTGGCTTCGACATCATCTATGCGTTGCAGGACGCCGATTTCGACCGCAAGAACGGCCTTTACTCCATCCCGGCCCGTTTTTCGGCACGGGTGTCGCTCCTGTTCAGTATTCTGTTGCATGTGGTGAGCGTCGCGGCACTTTTCTGGTTCGGGTCGTATTGTCCCCAGAACGGTTGGCTCTGGCTCGGCGAAGGGATTTTCACGCTGATCCTCGTCGCCGAACACCTGTTGGTGACCCCGACACGGCAGCGGAATATCGGCATCGCTTTCGGCACGCTCAACGGCATTGCGAGCACGGTGCTGGCCGTCTTCGTAATTACCGCTCTTTGCGGGGATAAAATCGGGATATTTTATACCTTTGCTTACTCTTTGTCAATAATAAAATATTACACATACTATGAATATCTCCTATAACTGGCTGAAACGCTACCTTAAAACCGATCTGTCGGCCGAAGAAATGGCGACGATCCTCACCGATATCGGCCTGGAGGTCGAGAGCTTCGAAAAGATCGAATCGATCCGCGGCGGACTTGCCGGCGTCGTGGTCGGCGAGGTGCTGACCTGCACGGATCATCCCGATTCGGACCATCTGCATCTGACGACGGTGGATGTAGGCGGCGAGGCTCCGTTGCAGATCGTCTGCGGTGCTCCCAACTGTCGGCAGGGTCTCAAGGTCCTTTGCGCTACGGTGGGTGCGGTGCTCTACCCCAACGGCGGCGAGGAGGAGTTCAAGATCAAGCGCAGCAAGATCCGGGCGTGGAGTCGCTCGGGATGCTCTGCGCCGAGGACGAACTGGGTATCGGAGCTTCGCATGAGGGCATCATGGAGCTGCCGGCCGACGCGAAAGTCGGCCAGCCGGCCTGGGAGTACCTGAAGCTGGAAGACGACTATGTCATCGGCATCGGTCTGACTCCCAACCGTATCGATGCGGCGTCGCATATCGGCGTAGCGCGCGATCTGGCGGCTTATCTCAAAAGCCAGGGCAAGCCCGTCGAGCTGCAATGGCCCGACGTGAGCGCTTTCGCCGTCGATAACCACGATCTGAAGATCGACGTGCAAGTGGAAAATAGCGAAGCCGCACCGCGCTATGCGGGTGTTACGGTCAAGAATTGTAAGATAGGCCCTTCGCCCGAATGGATGCAGAACTGCCTGCGGACAGCGGGCATTACCCCAAAACAACCTGGTGGACATCACCAATTTCGTGCTTTTCGAGCTGGGACAGCCCCTGCACGCTTTCGATGCAGCGAAGATCGACGGCGGCCGGATCGTGGTCAGAACCTGCGAGGAAGGTACTCCGTTCGTGACGCTCGACGGCGTAGAGCGCAAGCTCACGGCCAACGACCTGATGATCTGCTCGGCTGCGAAACCCATGTGTATTGCGGGCGTTTACGGCGGATTGATTCGGGCGTGAGCGATACGACGACCGACGTATTCATCGAGAGCGCCTATTTCAACCCGGTCTGGGTGCGCAAGACGGCCAAGCGCTTCGGCCTGAACACCGATTCTTCGTTCCGCTTCGAGCGCGGCGTGGATCCCGACATACAGGTCTATGCCCTCAAGCGTGCCGCCCTGCTGATGAAGGAGCTGGCCGGAGGAGAGATCGCCTCCGAAATTACGGATATTTGCTCCGCTCCTATCGAAAAGTTCAAAGTGGAACGCGATATAAAGCGTGTCAATCGTCTGATCGGCAAAGAGATTCCTGCCGATACGATCCGCACGATTCTCGGTGCGCTCGACATTAAAATCGAGGCCGAGGAAGGTGACCTATGGCGCGTGGCCGTGCCGCCCTATCGGGTCGATGTGACGCGCGAGGCCGATTTGGTCGAGGAGATTCTCCGCATCTACGGCTACAATAACATCCCTGTTCCTCGCACGTCAATTCGGCGCTCTCCTACGCGCCGAAACCCGACCGGAACAAGCTGATGAACCTCGCCGCCGATTTCCTGACGGCTAACGGCTTTACGGAGATCATGTCCAATTCGCTGACGAAAGCGGCTTATTACGAGGGTCTCACCTCTTACAAGCCGGAGCATTGCGTGAAGATACTCAATCCGCTCAGCAACGATCTGAACGTCATGCGACAGACGCTGCTTTCAATATGCTCGAAGCCGTGCAGTTGAATGCCAACCACCGCAATGGCGACCTGAAGCTGTACGAGTTCGGCAACTGCTATTTTTACGATGCGACGGCCGCTATGCCGGAAGAGCCGCTGAAGGCTTATTCCGAGCAGTTCCGCCTGGCGATCGCCGTAACCGGCATCGCTGCGCCTCTTTCGTGGAACCGGAAACCGGAGCAGGCATCGTTCTTTACGCTGCGAGCGATTGCCGAGAAGCTGTTGCGTCGTTTCGCTGAGACCTTTATACGCTCAAGTCCGAATCGCTCCGCAGCGATCTTTACGGGGATGCACTCTCCTTCTCGCTCAACGACAAGGCCAGAGAATTGGTACAGATGGGCGTCGTTTCGTCGAAGCTGCGCAAGACTTTCGACCTGAAACAAGATGTTTATTATCTGGAGATGGATTTCGGGGCCCTGGTCAAGGCTACACGCAAGAATAAGGTCTCGGCTAAAGAGCTTTCCAAGTTCCCGGAGGTAAAACGCGATTTGGCGCTGCTGATCGACAAGGAGGTGACTTTCTCCGCGCTGCGTGATATTGCTTTCGCGGCCGAACGCAAGTTGCTCAAACGAGTTTCGCTCTTCGATGTCTATGAGGGCGACAAGCTGCCCGAAGGTAAAAAATCGTATGCCCTGAGTTTCGTACTGGAGGACAAGACCCAGACGCTGACCGACAAGATGATCGAGCAGGCGATGGCCAATCTGACGGCTCAGTTCGAACGCAAGGCGGGTGCGCAGGTGCGGGCTTGATTTTTGAAACGCCTGTCTGCGGGAGGCAAGTCTGTCCGCCCGCAGAACGGGTTCCGAGCGAAAGACAAGATTATGAAGCGCTGTAAAATTACGATCCTGCAACGGACTCTGAACGAGAAATTGGCACGGGAGTCTGCCGCTCCCGGCTTTACGAAGTGCCCGATGATGCGGGAGGGACAGGTCTTTTATGCGGACTATGCCAAACCCGAAGGTTTTGCGACGAAGCGTGGAAGGCGGTCTATCAATATGTATTCGCCCTGTCGCACGGCGCCGGAAAGTTCTATTTCGGCGATTGGATCACGAAGGAAGGCGTGGCGATCTGTTCCTGCAACGACGGACTCCGCCCGGTAATCATGAAGATCGAGCGTACGGACGAGGACTCCTCGATCTCTTACGAACCGGTGGAGTAATTTCCGAAGTTCGGGCGGAACGGGTACGGATATTTAGAACGGCGCTGCGGATTCAACACCCGCAGCGCCGTTTCATCTTGCGCCCGAACTCGCCTACTCTTCTTCGGTATTCGCTTCGATTAGGTTCAATGCAGTTTCCAGCACTTCGTCCCGCCCTTCCCGAACGCCTTCGAGGGTGGGTCGTACTTCGTGGTCGATCTTCACACCCTGCCGATTCACCACCCATCCGTCGGGATAATACCACCCTAACCCGGAAAATGCGCCGAGTACTCCCCGAGGCAACGTAAATTTGCTGATATTGCCATCGGCTCCGGCGCTTTGAGAACCGATCGTTATAGTATATGGATTATTTTGGATTTTTGTACGGATGTTTCCCGTAACTTTGCGTCCCTTCATTAACCATTATAATGATAGGGGCGTTGTATTTTTCCGTTTTATATGTCGGATAAGAATAGTCTCTCGCGTAAAATACGCCCGGCAATGCAAGATCGGGGTAAGTAAATCGGACCGTATATTTAACACTGTCCGGAACAATGTACTGGCTTACAAATTCATTAAAATCTTGTGAAGGATAATAGCGTAAATCGATAATCAATCCTCTGTTTTTTCAGGCCGTTTGAGATCTCCGGTATCTCCTCCTCTTTCGAGAGTTTGTTCGGACGGATATACCCGATCGAATCTTCGAGCATCGAGAATGTCTTGTGGTATTTCCAAAGGTAATTCCAACCGAAATGTCCTGGCATCTTTGTTACGTCGGCCAACGTGTCCCTCGTCACTCCGTCACGGCGGTAGCGGATCGATAGCGGCCGATTCTCTTTAGTGCGCAGAATTTGATCGGCCGTAGCTGCCAGCACGTCGTTCTCGTTGGAGCAGGAAATGAATTCCCTGTGCCATGTAATATTCGACCGGTTTATCTTCGACAGCGACGATTTCGTCCCCACCTGAAAGGGAGCTTTCCGCTCGCTCTTCACCGGGACGGTATCGGGCGTTACGACGATGAGCCGCCCTTCGACGAAGCCTGTGTTGAGAGGGACTCGATAACGGCCGAACAATTCGAAGATTCCTCCGCCGTATTGTGCGTGGTTGTCGTCGAGTTCCGCGATCATCCGTCGCGTTTCCCGCAGGTAACTGCCCGTCGGGTGCCATACGCCGGATATATTCGGGAAGAACATCGTTCCAGTCCTTGTCGGTCAAGTATTTACTTGGAAAGAAATATTCGACCATGTTCCAGAAACGGAATACCGTGAGCAGACGATAACCGTAGTCGGGATTCGACAAGTCGTAATAGGGTTTTCTCCGTCGAAACAGGGATTGGGAGACCATTGGTCATAGGTTTCGTAATACGTTTGCGACACGTAACGGTTCCCTGCGGTTCGGTCGGCAGAACGCAGCCGGACCAGACGCTCCGAAAGCTCGCGGCCGAGCGTTGCCGTATCCCGAATCCATCCGATGTCGGTGCGGTGTTCGAAAACCGAATCCGACGCCAGTATCTTCTCGTATTTCGGGCGTTGTTTTGTACCGGCCGAAGCCGTCGATCCACTGGGCCAATATCTCGTTGCGAGCGGCAGGAGCGGTATCGGCTATCAGAGGCAGCAACTCGAAAAGTTCGAAATCCAAGTCGTACCGGTCGTCCGAAAATGCCGGATGGTGATATTTCACGAATCCCCACACACGGCCCAATACTTCGAGGTTTCGCAGCGTAGCGCTGTCGATCTCCGTACGGTCGAAACCCGAGTGCCGCGAATAGTCGGCGTACTGTTTCGGCCGGGTGCAGCCCGAAGGGAAAAAATTTGAAACAAGCAGCAGGAATACGACGATTTTTTTCATAACATAAATCTTTTGGCTCCATTCGTAGCAACCGAAAATTATCGAAAACGATCTCTTGCCGTTCGGCAGCCTATGAGCTGCCAAGCGAATAAAAGTGTCGTTTCGCCGGTGCGAGGTACTTTAACAAAGTTAAGGTTTTTCCGAAAGGCGCGATCTTTTAAGAATTTCGCAATCAAAACAATGATTCGGCACGAGTCCGCACGATTGCTCTCATCTTTCACTATCTTTGACATAGTCTTAGATAGGCTGCGTCTCGGAAAAATGGGAACAAGCTCCCATTTTCTCGGCTTTCACTATCTTTGCACAAAATCGGCTGTGGCTCGGATCGCCTCGGGCGAATTCGGACTGTTATCCGATCATAAAGATACCTTAGATTTGCGCAGTAAACAGGAGATGAGATAGAGTTGGTAATTTTGTAGAGAAGAGGTTAGCTAAAAGAAAGGGAGGCAGGAGTGAACCAGGTATCGATAAGAATTCAAGATTCATTTCCATATTAGGACTCTTTGTCTTTCTTGAACCGAGACCTGAATAAGAATTTAACCTTTCATTGTTAAGGTAGTTAGGATAGGTTCAAGTTCCTTTCTCTCAATTTGATGGTCAAAACAAAAGTAATGGACAATTTTTATTTCATCGGGGTTGACGTCAGCAAAAAGAAACTGGACTTCTGCGTACTATTCGAGGGTAAGGTTCTGCGCGAAGAACAGGTAAGCAACCACCAGCAGGCTGTCGCCAGACTGATCGGCGAGTTGAAGAACGATTTGGAAATGGATAACGAACAGTTTTTAATCTGTGCCGAACATACGGGGCAATATACTTTCCCTCTGGTATGTGCTTGCAAGTCGGTCGAGTGCAAACTTTGGTTGGAGAACCCGTCCCAGATCAAATATTCATCCGGTATGCAGCGGGCAAGAACGACAAGGTGGATGCAAAGCGCATAGCCATTTACGCTTCACGGCTCGGAGATAAGGTTAAGTATTACGACCGTCCCTCCGAGGAGATAGAGAGGCTTAAACAGTTGGAGAGGGAGCGTGCGCTTTACGTTACCGACCTGGCTAAATACAAAGGCCAGATGTACGATCAGAAAGATTTTATGCCGGCGGCGCTTTATCGCAAGAAAACAAAGCGGATGAAAGGCTTAATACAGGAACTACAAGCGGCTATCGATGCGATCACTGCTGAAATGGAGAAGATCATAGGCTCAACGGAAGTGCTTGCGCGCCAGATGGAACTTTAATGTCGATAGACGGTGTAGGTAAAGTGGTAGCTCTGAATGTGATTATCGAAACAGAAGCGTTCTCCCGCTTCGACAATCCCAGAAAGTTCTGCTGTCACGCAGGTGTCGCTCCGTTCTCATACACATCCGGGAGCAGCCAGCACTCCAAAACAAGGTCTCGCATAGGGCCAACAAGAACATAAAGAAACTGCTACATATGGCAGCCGTATCGGTAACTCATCGTAAAGAGGGTGAACTAAAGGCCTACTATATGCGGAAAGTAGAAGAAGGAAAGAACAAAATGTCGGTAATCAATGCGTTACGTGCTAAAATCGTGGCCCGCATGTTCGCCGTCATCAAAAGAAATGAATTTTATACTCCTATTTACTCTTAAAAACTTGCAAAACCATAAGAATATGGAAAAGGTGTTCGCTTGATTGCGAATATTCGCTTCGTTATCGGTCAAAATACAGAAACAATACGATGAAACAAGACAAACTGAAGGCGACGGCCCGCCTGTTGAAATTATGGATACGCTGCGCGAACAGTGTCCCTGGGATCGCAAACAGACCTTCGAAACACTCCGAAACAACACGATCGAGGAGACGTACGAATTGGCCGACGCCATCCTGAACAAGGATCTCGACGGTATCAAGGAAGAGGCCGGCGACTTGCTGTTGCACGTGGTTTTCTATGCCAAGCTGGGCGAGGAGGCCGGGGCGTTCTATTATGCCGATGTGGTGAACGCTTTGTGCGACAAGCTGGTCTATCGCCAGCCTCACATTTACGGGGAGGTGCATGCCGATACTCCGGAAGAGGTCAAAGCCAACTGGGAGGCATTGAAACTGCGTAAGAAAAACCGTCGGAGCGGTACGTTGGGAGGTGTTCCCGTGAGCCTGCCTGCATTGGTGAAGGCCTACCGCATCGGTGAGAAAGCAGCGGCGACGGGGTTCGACTGGGAGAAAAAGAGGATGTTTGGGCCAAGGTGAAGGAGGAAACCGCCGAGGTCGAAGCCGAAATGATATCCGGTGACCGTACGGCGATGGAGGAGGAGTTCGGCGACCTGCTGTTCGCCCTGGTGAATGCTTGCCGCCTGTACGGGATCGACCCCGAATCCGCACTCGAGCGAAGCAATAAAAAGTTCATGAATCGGTTTAATTATATGGAAGAGTGTGCTTCGTCCGAGGGGCATACCCTGCACGAGCTGTCGCTCGATCGGATGGAAGAGTTGTGGCAGCAAGCCGCTATGCGGCGGCTGAAAAGAGTAAGAACCAACTAATACATATCGAATTATGGCATATATCAGAGAGATACGGGGACATACCCCGCAGGTGGGTGAAAATACGTTTTTGCGGAAACCGCCGTGCTTGTCGGCGACGTGACGGTGGGCCGCGACTGTTCGATCTGGTACAACGCCGTGTTACGCGGCGATGTGAACACGATCACCATCGGCGATCGGACGAACATCCAGGACGGCGTGGTGATCCACACCCTGTTCGACGGCTCGAAGCACCCGTCGCAGACCCATATCGGCAACGACGTGTCGGTGGGACATAACGCCGTAATTCACGGCGCGATCATCGAAGACAACTGCCTGATCGGTATGGGCGCCACGGTGTTGACAATGCCGTAGCGTCCGGGTGCATCGTAGCGGCCAACGCACTGGTGCTTTCAGGCAGCAAGCTCGAACCATTCGGTCTTTGCGGGTATTCCGGCTAAAAGTCAAGGAAATAACCCCGGAACAACGGGACGAGATCGTACTGCGTACAGCCCGTGATTACCAACTGTATGCTTCGTGGTTTAAGGAGGAATAAGTCGTTTTTCCATTTGTCGGAAGAGATTGGCGCTTGGTTTGCAAGAGTACATTCGGTTATAAAGACCGATAACAATTAAAATGGTAGTTGAAAGCGAAATTCTTGATCGTCGTACTGGCAGCGCTGGTGCTGGCAACGGTACGGTATGGGCCCACACCATAATCGTCGTGCCGAACACAAAGAACTTACTACGGAGCAGGTTGCGAAAAAGATGACCGATCGGATGAAAGAAAACCTGTCGCTCTCTGACGAACAGGTAAAACAGGTTTACCCTATTTGCCTGGAACAGGCTCAAGCCATGAGGGAGCACCGGGCCGAACGCCGGAAAGAAAGAGATGGCTGAAAAATCGCGTGAAGCGATGGCACAGCAGCGTGAACAGATGGCCGGCCGGATGAAGGCGGTTCTGACGCCCGAACAGTATGCCCAATGGATCGAATGCCGAGAGTGTCCCGCCCGAAAGGTCGATTGCGCCGGACCGGCATGTCGAAAAGGCGATGCGAATCCGGACATCACCGCAGACCCTGTAACGGTGCTCCGTGTGTGGATAAAAGTAGGCAGAAAGTCGAAATAATTCGCCGATATTTTCCGTTTATAGGGATGAAACAGGCCGACCTGTTTCATCCTTTCATGTTCCGGACAGTGAAAAAGTCGATTTTATCGTATATTTGCCGTGTGACGACAATGATGGGAGATGATTAGAGCGATTTGTTTACTTGTATTCTTGTGTACGATAGGTTTGGCTCGGGCGCAGGCCCAGAGCGGTGTGATTACGCTCTCCGTGATAGATGCCGAAACCGGTGAAGATGTTCCGGTGCCGTAATAGAAATTGCACCTAAAGCCCACCCCGATCAGAAGAAATATTATACTTCGGGCTATGGGGCGTTGCAAGTGCGCGGCCTCGCTTATGGTTCATATACCCTGGCCGTGACTTTCATGGGATATGAAAAGGCCGAAAAGGAGTTTCGTGACTCAGCCGTCCGAAAACCTGGGAAAGATCGCACTATGGAGGCGGCCATCGCCATCGAGACCGTAGTGAAGGAGGTGCAGGCACTCCGCACTTCTCAAAAGGGCGATACGGTAAGCTATAATGCCAATGCGTTCAAGGTGACTGCCGATGCCGACGTCGAGGGCTGTTGAAGAAGATGCCCGGCATTACGGTCAATAACGGCGCTGTCGAGGCGCAGGGCGAAACGATCCAGAAAGTATTCGTCGATGGCAAGGAGTTTTCGGCGAGGACGTGACATCGGCGATCAAGTCGCTGCCGGCCGAAGCGGTCGAACGGATCGAGGTTTACAACAAGTTGAGCGACCAGGCCGAGTTTTCGGTATGGACGACGGCGAAAGCTATAAGGCGATCAACATCGTCACACGCGAAAATATGCGTCAGGGCATATTCGGTAAGGCATATGCCGGGTACGGTTACGATGCCGATACGGAAACCGAAGCCAAAACAAGTATATGGTCGGCGGCAACGTCAATTTTTTCAGCGGCTCCAGCCGTCTGTCGCTGATATGGTCTAACCAACCCGGCGTGGGACAATATATGGTTCGTCACCAGGACGGCGTGGCTTCGGTAAATGCAGTGGGCGTCAATTATTCGGATACCTGGGGCAGCCGGGATCAGGTGACTTTCCAGGGCAGCTACTTCTTCAACGGAACCCGTACGGTCAATCGGGCGCGTACCGAGCGTTGGTACGAGGAGCCGGCACCGATCGATACGCTTTTCACCGACGGTTATTCCCGGACAGAATTTCAACAACCGCCTGAATGCCCGCATCGAATGGAAAATCGCGGACAACCAGTCGCTGATGATCCGCCCGGGCTTGAGTTTCCAGTCGAACGATCCGTTCAGTACGACTTACGGGCGACAGTTCGGCGAAAGCGGTTACAGCGTAATCGACAATTTCGAGGATGCCTTCCGAAACGGTTACAGCGTCAATACTTCGGCCATTTACCGCGTGCGGTTGGGTAAGCCGGGACGTACGCTTACGGTGGACGGCTTTTTCAACTATTTCGACTCCCAGAATAAGCAAAACTCCCATACCAACGATTTCGGTATTTACGAGGATTACCCCGACCTCGATCCCGATCCGGACGAGAACGATCTGAAAAGCTGATTTACCAGCGCATAATGAATCCTTCGTACCGTTATCGGCTGAACGGCCGCCTGACCTATACGGAGCCCGTATCCAAATATTCGCAGGTGAGCCTCGGGTATCGGACGTCGTACAATTACCAGCAGAGCGACAAGAAAACCTACCGGACCGGCGAGGATTACGATATTACGGGATTGCTTCCCGATCCCTTGCTGTCGAACGCTTACAAGAGCAGCTATACGGTGCACTCTCGGCCCCGGCTTCAACTACTCCAAGGACCGCAATACTTTCGCTGCGAACGTCTATTATCAGCGTTCGAGCCTTTCGGGTGAGGTGATCCGTACCGGCTCCGAAGAGATCAAGCACGCCTACAACAATGTGACCTATTTTATGGTGGGACAGTTCAACCTGAACTGGAGAATACGCTGCGAATGTTCCTGCGCTCCTATACGGACAACCCGGAGGTTACCCAGTTGCAAAATGTCTATGACGTATCGGATGCGCAATACATCACGCGGGTAATCCCGACTTACGGCCTTCGTACAGCCATAATTTGAGTATGCACTACGTCAATTCCAATGCGGAGAAGGGTCGTACTTTTATGCTGATGTTCCGGGCCGAAACGACCCAGGACTATATTACGACCAGCACCCGCTACAGTCCTACTTTGAGATCGACAATACGGTTTACCGTCCGTTGCAGTTCACCGAATGGACGAATATGGACGGCTACTGGGATGTGCGGGCGCGGGCAAGTTACGGGTTTCCGGTGAATTTCATCAAGAGCAACCTGAACCTGCGGGCGGCGTAAGCTATTCGCGTATTCCGAGCCTCGTGGACGGCGAGCGGAACAACACGGGCAACCTCGGTTACGAAGCGGGCGTAGTCTTGGGCAGCAACATCTCCGAGAATGTGGACTTCACCCTTTCGTGGGACGGTACGTACAACGAAGCCGTCAATTCCCTCGCTGCTACCGGAGGAAAGAACCGTTATTTCAACCATCAGGCCGCGGCGTCGTTCAAGTTCATCTTCGGCCGGGGATCTCTCTCGGGCAGCGCCTCTTATATCCAGTATCTGGGGTTTACGAACGATTACGACGACAGCTATCTGCTCTGTAACCTGTTCGTGGGCAAAAGGTCTTCCGCAACCAATTGGGCGAAGTCAATATCGGCGTGAACGACATTTTCAACCAGAACAAGGCGTTCGTGCGCACGACCGGTTCGGGTTGGACGCAAAACTCGTGGAACAGCGTGGTGGGACGTTATTACTGTGTGCAGTTCGTCTATAATCTACGGTTCTTCGGCAAGAAGGGATCGAAGAACATCAAGGATTATCAGGGTGTCGAGGAGCGCTCTTCGGGTGCCGTCGGCATGGGGCGCAGTACCGCTCCTGTTCCGGGTGGGTTCCGTCCGCCGCACCGGTAAAGCGATATGAGTCCCGGTTGCACGATATGATTAAAAAGAGGGTATTGACCCCTCTTTTTGTTTCAGCACCTTTGCGATCAGGCCCATAACGTTGCGGAATATGCCTGCCCGAGTCGCTACAACCTTTCGGGATGGAAATGGCACTCCCGGATCCAATTACTTCCGGTCATTCGATTCAGGACTTGCCGTATGATGACTTTTCCGCTGTCTGCTTGCCGGTTCCCATTTTGTTTCTGTACCTGCCGACGAGCCGTTTGAATTGTAATAATATTTGCGTTCCTTTGTTTCGCGTGTCGTGCCTGTGATCCTTCCCTTCGAATCCTTGATTATTTCCCGATTCCCTGTTTTGTGGACGGTGTACTTCACGCGTCCGGCAGCGTCTTTGACAACGCGCGTTTCATTCGGATTTTGAGCGCTGCAAAGCGCTGTTGCCGCAAATACGGTAAAAGAGTAAAACAAGCCGTTTCATAGCCTGATTCGATGTTTGGAAAGAAAATCATATTTTAATCGGGCTATTTACCTGCGGCCTGCTTGAGGCGGAGGTGTATGCCGACAGCGGCGAATCCGCCGTAAACTATCGTGAGAATCCACAGGATACGTACCTCGTGCAGCACGTCGCTGAACGAAGCCCCCATACTTTGATTCGGATGAATCCTTCTACCCGCTGCTGCTCGGCAGAATCTGGCCGAACAGGTAGAGCCATTCAGGCATCGCTTCGCGGGTACGGAAGCTCCGCTGAGCATCAGAGCCGGGATCGAACACCAGAGCAACAGCATGATCGACTGTTCGCGCCGCTGGAACAGCGTCGAGACGGCGATGCCCAGGAAAATACAGGACAGCAGATACGGGATGAGAAAGGCGATGATGTCCGCCGTGTGACCGTTGGTCGGGAAATGAAACAATTTGTAGTGCAGTCCCAGAATATAAAACAGGGTGACGGCGTAGATCGACGCATAAACGAACGCTTTGCCTGCCACGACGGGCAGCGTGGACATTCTCCGGCGTCCCGGAGGTATGAGTTTCTTGTAAAGTCCGAATTCGCTCCAGGTGCCTCCGATCATACCGATACCGATCAGCATCGTCTGTTGGATGATGACCATGATGATAGCCGGCATCACGAACGATCCGTATCCCAGATAGGGATTGAACAAGTTGTGGCTTTGGTAAATCACGGGTTGCGTCGTGGCCGTAGCCTGCGGGATGTTGGCTCCTTTTGCGATCAACCGCTGGAATTCCACCATAGCTCCTGTGGTGCCGATGCCCGACACGAGCTCCTGGAACGCCTGGCGGTACATCAGAAAATAGCTGGCATCGACATAGAGCGAAACGACCGCCTGCTGTCCGCCGAGCAGTTTTTCCTCGTAATCGGAGGGATGTAAACCACGCCGTATATCTCCCGGTCGTAGAAAGGTGTTTGGCCTCGTCCATGTCGCCGGGTTCGTAGGCCACATAGACGTTCGGTCCGGCATTGAAGGTATTGATCAACTGACGGCTGGTCGAAGTGTTGCTCATGTCGATTACTCCGATCGGCACGTTACGAAGTACCTGCGTCCCGTAAGCCAGCGAATAGAGCGTGGAATAGATCAGCAGGGCGAGCACCAGCACGAGAATCACGCCGGCATCCGTGAAGATCGAGCCGTATTCGTTGCGGACGACGGTGCGGAACTGCTGCCAGTAAGAGGTTATCTGTTTGGTAAATCGACTCATCGCTATAATCTCCCCCAGTATTTTTATTCGTGCAGATGGTGCGCAGGCGCGGCAGACACAGCAGCGGAAGAATGATGAACAGGGCGATGATGCCCATGTCGGGCAACGAGTATATCGCCGGAGCACCGCGCAGGGCCTGATCGACCATGATGTCGGTGTAGAATGTGAACGGAAAGATGCAGCAGAACCATTGCATGGGTTTGCTCATAGCCATAATCGGGAACGTAAGGCCCGAAAACGTGAAGGCCAGTACCGAGTAACCGCCGCCGATCGAAAGCGACAGGCGCAAATTGCTCAACACGGTGACGATCATCGCACCGAGGGACTGGTAACTCAGGATGAAGAGCAGATTGCTGATGGTGATGACCGTCAGGCTGCCGTTCAGCGGTACGCCGACCACCTTGAAGATGACCAGGAGCATCAATTCCGACATCAGGAACATAATGACCGTAATCGGCAGGATTTTGCCCGCGTAGGCCGCGAAGACCGAGCCTCCGGCCGTGTCGTACCACTCCCTGGCCGTGCCGTTCTTGAGTTCGGTTCCGATGACGAAAATCGTCGCCATGATCGTGAAGATCAGAAGCATCATCGGCATAAAACTCGGCGAAAGGTAATAGCCGTAGTTGATATGCGGGTTGAATAGCACATGTTTGTCGAACCGTACGGGCATCAGTTGCGCCATAGCCTGTTTTTCGGTCAGCCCTTGTTTCATCAGCAGTTGCAGCTGGATACCGGCGGTAAAAGTGGTGACAGTCGTTTGCAAATCCTTCGCCAGCAGACCGTTTACCGTAATGTTCGTGCCGGTCAGGTAGCTTTCCAGATGGGTCTGGCTGTTGTTGAGAATGTTCTTTTCGAAGAAATCGGGAATCAGAACGATTCCCATGACCTTGCCCTGAAGCATCAGTCGTTCGGCCTCTTCCATTCCCTGTACGCCGTAAGCGACCCAAGCCGTAGGCGTCGCGTCGATCATCTGCGTCACTTTGCGGGAGAGGGTGCTGTTGTCCTGGTCCACGACGGCGATCGGAATGTCGCGTGCCACTCCTTGTATAACAACACCGCGAAGAATGCGAACGCGACGATCGGCAGAATCACCGTCAGCAGCCAATACATCGGCTGACGTGCGACCCGGTAGATCTCTCGCCGCAGGACGGCGAGCGTATTGCTGAAAAAGCCCGGCATACGCTACCCTTTCTGAATTATTTGGCGATGTCTTTCCAGTTCACCAGTACGCTCATACCCGGCCGGATGTATTCCACGTCTTGCGTGGGTTTGGCTTTGACGGCAAAGGTGCGGATGTCGAAGCCGCCCTGCGTGCGTGTTGCGGACCAGGTGGCGAAATCGGCCTGCACAGCGATATAGGTCACCTCGAACTCCACGCTGCGGTCCAAGGCCGGGATATAGCCTGTCATACGGGTTCCGATATGGATGTCGGGCATCAGATCCTCCTTGATGTTGAAGGTCACCCATACGTCGCTCATATCGAGAATCGCCACTACGGGATAACCCGTTCCGACCAGTTCGCCGGCTTCGGCGATGATCGTCGAAACCTCGCCCGTTACAGGGGCGTAAACCAAGGCATCCGAAAGATAGGACTCCACTTCCGAAACGGCGCCTTCGGCCTGCCGTACCTGGGCGGCTGCCGCCTCTTTCTCCTCCTTGCTGGCTCCGTCGAATACCAGTTCGCATTGCGCTTTGGCCGCACGCTCGGTCGCCTGCATCGCCTGCAGGTTGGCGCGGGCTTCATCCAGCTTCTGGGCCGGAACGACGCCTTGTTCATAGAGGTTGTTCACGCGGTCGAAGGTTTTCTGGGCCAACAACAGTCCTGCCTGGGCTTTTTCCCAGAGATTCAGTGCGGCTTCCTTCTGTTGGATACGGGCACCGGTGAGGGCTTTCTGGTCCATGGCCGATGCGGCGCTCTTCACGGCTTCGGCCTGTTGCAACTTGGCATTCAGTTCGGGGTCGAGAGCGTAGAGCAGTTCGCCCTTGGTGACGTGCTGTCCCTCCTCTACTTTCATCTCCTCGATACGGCCGGGAACTTTCGACGAAGCTTTGTATGTAGTACATTCCACCGTTCCCTGGATGTACAGGGGCGTGGCCTTGCGTAAATACCAACTGATGAAGATGACGCCCAGCACGACAGCGGCGGCGATCAGGATGATCGTGACAATGGTACTTTTTCATAAGATCTGTGTTTTACTCGTTATCGAAATGAATAGGCCGCGCGTCGGTACGGTGCAGGTAGCTGATGAACTCATCGCTGATGCCGGCGGCTTCGAGCAACTTGGCCAGTGCGACATCGTAATTGTAGGCGGTCTGCATACGCTCGGTGCGCACCTTGGCGAGATTCAGTTCGGCATCCACCAGGTCGGAGGAGGAACTCATACCTTCCAGGAATGCCGCATTCTTGGCTTTGAGATACTCCTCCGCAAATGCGAGCGAAGCGTCGATCGACTTCATCTGGTTGGCATAGTTGTTCATTTGGTTGTAGAGTTTTCGATCAGTACTGCAATGTCCTTGCCGGCTTTCATTTCCAGCACTTCCACTTGCTTGACCGTCTGTTTTGCCGCCGAATATTTGTATTCGCGGTTCAGGCCGTCGAAAATCTTGAGATTAACGCCGACACCTACTGCCCAGCGGGGCATTATTTTAGTTACCTGGTAGTTGTAGAACGAGGCTCCGCCCATCGCCGCGACCTGCGGCAGGAAATTGGCCCGTTGCAACCGAACTCCTTCCTTGGCCAACTGGCGCTTGAGGGCTACCTGGCTGAGCAGCGGATTCAACTTGGCCGCCAGGTCTTTGTAATAGGCTACGTCTTCCAGGTTGCCGAGTACGAACATCGTCGTTACGGGCAGAACCTCTGCCTGCTGTCCGAGCGTATTATTCAGTGCACTGGCGATGGTTTCGACCTGCAACCGGGCGTTTTGAAGCTCCCGCTCCGCCTCGGCCATCTTGAATTCGACGTAAAGACGTTCGCTGTGGGGATCATACCGTTCTGTTCGAGGGCGATCGCATCCTTCAGATGTTGGCCTACTCCATCCACTCCCTGCTGGCGTACTTCGACGACCTGTCGGGCCAGCGCCAGACCGTAGTATCGCTCCACGAGCTCCGAAACCAGCGCGTTGCGGTTTTGGTTTCCCTGCTCGACTGCAGTCTTTTCGTTGATTTTCGCGGCACGGTTGGCCGTGTTGATCTTGCCGCCCATATAGATCGGCAGGGTTACCTGCCCTCCGACGAATCCGAGACTGCGGTCCTGCAATGTCAGGAACCAATCCGCTCCCATGACCGGGGTGAGAAGTTGCTGAATCTGGGGATCAATTCGGTCGGGATCAGCCCGCTGCCGAGAATGTCGTGGGTGATGTTTCCGACAGGCCCTTTCAAATCGTTGAAGTCGAATCCGATGTCCTTGCCCAAATAGGTGTAGGTTCCGCCTACGCTGATTTGCGGCATACGCAAGCCGATCGCTGCCCGCCGTTCCTGCTGGGCGGCTTTTTCTTCGTAACGCGAGGCTTCGATGACCGGACTTCCGGAGAGGGTGATCTCCAGGGCTTCATCCAGGGAAAGTACCGGGTTGTTTGCTCCTGAGCCGCCAGAGGTGCGGCAGCTAACAGAGCGAAAAATGAAACGATTATACGGTTCATAAAATGGTCTTCTAAATTTTTATGCGAAGATAGTGCGAATATTCGTACGTATAATTTGTTGTGGCTATTTAGGCCAATATTCGGCGTAAAACAGAACAAAAATAGCCAAGCCTATCGATGGCCGATATGTGCGTTTATCGTTCGGACCTGATCGGACAGCGTGTCATCGACGCTGACTTCGATCCTGTGGCGACGGAGGTTCAGGGCGCCCTGGCAACAAACGAAACAGTCCGGCTCATATAGAGCAAAACTACCCGGCGAAATTCGTGCCGAATTATCAATTCCGAACAACTTTCCGGTTCACTTTTCGTTCGGAGCACGGTTCCATCGAAGAATAGATGGTCGCACCCGCAGTTCGACACCCGCTGCAAGCGCTTTCAGAATCGCTTCCTGTTCGGCATGGTGGGTCGGGGAGGTTTCGTGAGTATAACCCGTAAATATCTTTCGGTCAGTCGTTAAAATCACTGCACCTACACAATATGAAGAGGTCGATGGGGTGCATTTGCGGCTTTCGTCGATCGCCATTTGCAGGTAGCGGCGGTCTTCGGCGGTCCGGTCGGGTTTGATCGCATAGGTCGTGACCCGCATTCCTCCCAACGATTCGGTCGAATGCGACGTTTGCAGATAATTGGAACCGATCTCCAAACGGGGTGCCCGGGGATCCCCACTTTTACGGCCGGATTGACAGCCAGCCGGAAGGTATCGACCAGATTTTCGGCGAAGAACATCCGGAGCGTCGCAGCTCCTCCTTCGACCAGCAGGGAGCGAAGTCCCCGTTTTTCGAGTTCGGTAACGATCAGAGCAGCCGTGATCTCTGCGGCGGGAATCACCGTCGCCACCTGCCGCAGGGGACCGGGATCGGGGCAGGTGGTGAAGACGATCTTTTCCTGATCTCCCGGGTGAAGAAATTGGCCTCCGGCGAGAGCCGGCACGAAGCGGTCACGTTACCTTGACCGGGTTGGACGGAAGCCCCGGTCGATTCGTTCCCGATGAAGAACTTCGTCGCCGACCAGCAGCGAGGGATTGTCCCGCCGGATGGTTTCGGCCCCGACCAGAATAGCGTCGCAAGCGGCCCGGAGGCGATGCACTTCGGCCCAGTCTTCGGGCGTGGAGAGGATCAGGCGGTCGGGCGAACGGTCGTCCAGATATCCGTCCGCAGAAACGGCGGTGGAAACGATCACTTTCATTTTTCAACGTAAAAGGGTGATTTCAGGATCGGCGCCGAGCCGCATCGGAAAACCGACGTATCCGATTCCGTCGTTGATGTAGAGCGTATTGCCGGCCGCATCGTCGTAGCGTCCGCTCCAACGGTCGTACATCAGTTGTGCCGGGAAAACGCCCGTCCGAAAAGATGTCCCTTGATCTGCATACTGTGCACGTGCCCTGCCAGCGTGAGATTTCCGCGACCGAGGGCGATGATATTGGGCCACAGTTGCGGCAGGTGCGAAACCGTCAGGTTGAACATACCCTCCGGTATGCCGTCGTAAGCGGCCGCAAGGGATATTTCGGGAAGATCGAACGAATGTCGGAATTTTGCAGCGTGGGATCGAACGAGATGCCCGTCACCGAAATCGAATCGCTGCCCCGGCGCAGGTAGAGGTCGAATCCAGCAGCATCCGCCACCCGATCTGCCGCTGCCGGTCGATTACCTGCCGATTGTTTTCAGCACGCGGCAGGGCGACGGTGTCTTTGATATAAAGTCCCACGTCGTGATTACCCAGGGTCGAGATGACACCGTACGGGGCGCGAAGCCGCCCCAGAATGGCCAATACGTCCGATGTGAGTTCCGTGGAGCGGACATTGACCAGGTCGCCGCTGAAGACGACGAGGTCGGGTCGCAGCGCATTGATCGTGTCCACGAGCCGGTTCATCTCCCGTTCCGGCCGCACGAGCGTGCCGATGTGCAGATCCGAGAATTGCACGATCCGGAATCCGTCGAATGCGGCGGGCAGTGCTGCGGTCCGGATTTCGACTTCGTTCACCCGCAGGGCTTGTCTGCCCAAGCCGCTCCCCATACGAGCCATACGGCACATCCGACAGCGAAGAGCGCCCCTACCCGACTGAAACTCCGATGCCGATCGAACAACAAACCGAAATAATAGCCGTAACGACAGCCTATCAGCAACAGGAAGACGAAGGTAAACCATTGGGCTGCCTGCATCCAGCCCGTCGTATTGTCCGGTACGGCCTTGAGCAGCAGCACCACGACGATCGGAAGCGCATCCGAAAACACCGCGAACCAGACGAAGGCGCGGCGAAGGCGCTCGGAATGCCGACGCATCCGCACCCGGTAGAAGAGAAAGTCCACCCGGCAAAAGCAGGAGAGGAGAAGCAGAAACCAGATCATATAGCTCGATTTTTCGTTATCGCGTTCAGTCGCTCTCTGGCATTTTATCGACAGATCGACCGGACGGAATCGTTTTGCAAAGATAATAAGATGATGGCAATCGCACGAATTGGCACGTACAGATTGCCGAACCGCCTCCTATCTTCTGCAAAGATACGATTAAGCCGAGGGCAAAACAAATTTATTTGTGCTTTGCCGAGGCGGAGTATCTAAGACGAAGTCAAAGATTGGGATTAAGCCGAGGGCAAAACAAATTTATTTGTACTTTGCCGAGGCGAAGTATCTAAGACGAAGTCAAAGATTGCGATTAGGCCGAGGGCAAAAGCAAATTTTATTTGCGTCTTGCCGCAGCGGAGTACTTCAAAGATAGTGAAAGCCGGGTCCGTTTGCACCCGTCGTTCTGCCCTGCGCCGAAGATCGGGCGAACATTGTGTTGCAGTTGTTCGATGCGCTCGTCGAATATCGACACCGTTCGCGCCGCATCGGTGCGGCACGAACGTAAGGTATGGCCTGCGGCCGAATCGTATTATTTCGTTTTGATTTTGAAAAACAGGGCGTAAAGTATCGGCAGAAACAACAACGTGGCGATGGTCGAAAGAACAGTCCGCCCATGATCGTCGCAGCCATTGAACCGAACATCGCATCGCCGAGCAGCGGAATCATACCGAGAATGGTGGTAAGCGAAGCCATCATCACAGGCCGCAGACGACTTTGGGCGCTGACGACCAGTCCGGCTATGAGGTCGGTATCGCCGCTGCACCGCTGGCCGATTTCGTCCAACAATACGATGCAATTTTTAATCAGCATGCCCATCAATCCCAACGCACCCACAATGGCGCAGAAGTCGAACGTCTTTCCGGTCAGCAACATTGCTCCGACGATGCCGACGGCCAATAAAGGAATGCAGCACAACACGATCGTCGGCTTGCGATAGTCGCCGAACAAGAGAATCAGAACAGCGATGATGAGTACTACGGCCAGCGGGACCTGTTTGAAAAGCCAGTTTCTGGTCACCACCATCCCAGCGTATCGAATAGCCGGTCGGCAACGGAATGTCTTCGATCTGTTCGGCAATAGTTTGTCGTGCCGCCTCGGTTTCAACACCCGGTGCGGGGAACACATCACGCTCTGCATGCGCTGACCGTTATAGCGCGGAATGACCGGATCTTCCCAGCGAATGCCGACACCCCGTCCGACTTGCCCGAGGGGGATGGTCTGCGCCAGCCTTCGGATGATATCGCCTTTGTCGAGCGTGCCGGTCTGAAGGCTTCCCACCAGCTCGTCGTCAAGCAGCGCATTTACATTCGGGAGCATCGGGAAAACGGGTACGTTCTCCGGATTGTCGATGCGCGAGCCGTCGGCCGCCGTACATTTGAGATAGATCGTATTGCGATGTACTCCTTCGTAGAACGTCCCGACGGGAATACCGCCTTCGGCCGTCAGCAACGAGGTGGCGATATCCTGGCGGCTCAGGTTGGCGCGACGGGCGGCCGCCTGGTGGTAATCCACCGCCAAAACGGGAACCGCAGGTTCCCAACCGGTAGTGATCTGCGCAACCTGGGGCGTGCGCGCCATAATCATTCGTGCGGAATCCGCCAACCGGTGCAGTACCGCCGGATCGGGTCCGGAAAATTGCACTTCGATCGGGTATTTTTTGAACATGATATTATAACGCTTCACCTTGACGTACGCGTCGGGGTAACGGGCCGAAAGATCCTCCTGAATGACATCCATGTTTTCCACCAGCGATTCGGGCGATTCGAAATCGACGATCAATTCTCCGTAAGAGAGCGACGGCGTGGCGATACTGCGCACCAGATTATACCGTGCCGGCGTCCCGCCCACGGACGCAACAACGTTCCGGATTTCGGGACGAGTCTTAAGGTACGCTTCGATTTCCCGCAGGTCGGCGGCAACCCGTGTGGAGTTCGTACCTTCGGGCAATTTGTATTCGATATAGAGTTGGTCGTAAACCATATCGGGAAAGAATCCCTGCCGCACGTACCGGAATCCCCAGACGCTCAATCCGAGCAGAACGAGAATGACCGACAGGGCCGCGATACGGTGCCGCAAACCGAAGCGAAGCAGATCGCCGAAACGACGATACAACGTGCTGTCATACAGTTTACCGCTTCCCTCGGTCCTCGACGGTTGCTTCAAAAGCCGATTCGCCATCAGCGGCACGTGCACCAGAGCCAGGACCCAACTCAACAGCAGACTCGCCGCCAGCACGATAAACAGATCGCGCACATAGACGCCTGCCGTATCGGGCGAAAGGAAAACGGGCAGAAATGCGAGGATGGCAATGACCGTAGCTCCGAGCAACGGCATGGCGGTTTTACGACCGATGGCGCACATCGCTTCGCGGCGCGGCTTGCCCAGCTTCAGATCGACCAGAATACCATCTACTATGACGATCGCATTGTCCACCAGCATCCCCATTGCGAGAATGAACGCCGCCAGTGAAACCCGCTGCATCGTGCCGCCGGTCATACCCAGCAGCAGAAACGTGCCGATGACGATCGTAAGCAGACTGAATCCGATGATTACGCCGCTGCGGAACCCCATCGTAATCATCAGAATCGCGATGACGATCAATACCGATTCGACCAGATTGATGAAGAAAGTGGAGAGGGCCCTGTTACCCGATCGGGTTGATAGAAGACCTTGTGGCAAGCGACGCCTGCAGGAAAACGTTCCTCCTGTAATTCGGCGAGCCGCCGTTCGACCGCATTGCCGACCTTTACGATGTCGGTTCCCGAGGCGGCGGCTACGGCGATACCGACGGCACGTTCACCGTTATAGGTCATCGAATTGCGTACGGGTTCCGTATAGCCGCTCTCTACGGTCGCAATATCCCCAGACGCAACTGGTCGTCTTCATGGCCCTGAATGACCATGTTGCGGATCTGTTCGACCGTACGCGACTTATCGGTGACCGTTACGCGCACGCGTTGATCCCCGTTGTCGTAGTAACGGGCATAGAAAGTGCCGTTTTGTCCGTTCAGGGTGGCGAGTACTTCCGTTGGCGAAATGCCGAGTGTCGCCATTCGGTCCGCACGCAGCGAAATATCGATACTCTCCTCGCGCTTTCCGTAAAGCTCCACCCGGGCCACGCCGTCGAGATCGGTCAATTCGCGCTGGATCAGTCCGGCATAGTCGGCGAGCTGTCTTTCGCTGAAGCCTTCGGCGGTCAGGGCGTAAAACATACCGTAAACCAGACTGAAGTCGTCCTGAACCGTCACGGACGTACCGCCGGGCAACGATGCTTCCGCATCGGAAACCTTGTGCCGCAGCATATCCCAACACTGTTCGAGCCGGTCATCGGGCGTCGTACTTTTGAGTTCTACCTGTATGATGCATAGGTCGTTGTACGACCAACTCTGCGTATTGTCCACCTCCCCGACGGTACGGATCGCCTTTTCCAGCGGGTCGGTCACTTCCAGTTCCATTTCGTGCGCCGACGCTCCCGGACGAACCCGACCACCATGGCGATTTTACCTTGACTTCGGGATCTTCGAGTTTTCCCATGTCGTAGGCCGATTTCAGACCGCCGACCAACAGTACCGCCAACAGAAAATAGACGAGCTTGCTGTGTCCGAAAGCCCATTTGCCCAAGTCGATCATAGCAGCCCTCCTTCATTGGTTTTCGACGGAGCAGGAAGCGGTGCGACCCGCTGGCCTTCCGTCAATTTATGAACTCCGGCCACGACGATCCGTTCGCCTTCGTTCAGACCATCCGCTATCGTCGCCGTTCCGTCCGTATGCAGACGGGCTACTTCGACCCGTCGGCGTGCGATCGTCCCGTCCTGTCGGTAAATCCACACGTAACTCATCTTGTCGCCGTTGCTGAACAGAGCCGATGCAGGAATCTCTACCGATGCCTCCGTTTCCTGCCGCATGGCGACTTCGACCGTTGCGTTCATACCGGGTGTCGCCGCGATCTCCGTATTCACGGGCAGTGCCAACCGCACGGCGTAAAGCTGATTGGCATTGGCGCTCGGATCGACATGGAGCAGACGCAGCGGAATTTTTTGCCCTTGCAGAAAATCGAACACCGCCGCAAACGAAGCGATCTCCCGACGGCGAATGTAAGTCGATGCCGGAATGAAAAGTTCGACCTCGGGATTCTTGCCCGACAGGAACGTGATGACCGGCATTCCGGCCGCTACGACCGTCGGAGGGTCGAAGCGCCGACGCTTCACGTAGCCGTCGAAAGGAGCATACAGTTTCGTATCGGCCAATTGGTTGCGGGCGTTCTCGTATTTCGCCGTAATCTGTTGCAGCCCGTATCGCGCTTTGTCGTAAGCATCGGCGGTAGCGACGTTTTGGTCGTAAAGCGCCATTACACGTTCGGCTTCGGCCTTGATACTCAAATATTCGGCTTCGACCGTCTGTAACTGAAGTTCGTAATCGGGCGGATCCATTTCGGCAACAAGTTCACCCTGACGGACAAAAGCCCCGTCATCGACATAAATACGTTGCAAGGTTCCGGGTATCTTGAAAGCGAGGTGAACTTCTCCGGCAGCCTGTACTCGGGCGGGAAATTCGAGAATATCACAGGTATTCGCTGTTTTACGGTATCGATGCGCACGAGCGTTACCTGTTCCGTATGTTGCCGCTGCCCGCACCCGACCAGAAACAGCGTTGCCGCAGTCATTGCTATCACTAACTTATGTTTCATATGAAAAATATGTTTTACAAAATACAAAAATATCGGATAGCGACCGTTTCGGAAATAACTATTTCGCCGTTAGTTTATCCGATTTGCAGGATTCGCCAACGCCTTCTGTTCGTTTTTACACTTTTGAGGGGATTTTATTTAGGAAAGGAGACCGACATCCGTCCGAAGACTCCGGGAATAGGTTCGAACGTCTGGCAGATGCCGTGACCGGTCCGGCTCGCAGGCTGGAGGATCCCGCTTTTCGACCTGCTGCACCTGTTCTTGCCGGGTATTTTGGCATATAACTTGCCACGTTTCGGGCAAATACCAATTGTCTGACTTCCAAAATCGTAATATACATATATAGATGGCATCCGCCATTATCGGAATAATTTAATTTTATTGCTTATGAAAATTTTTCGACTTTTAATCGCAATGTTGCTGGCGGTTTCTGCGGCCTCGGTTTCGGCCCAGACCTACCAGATCCGTAAGGACAGCGTAAAGACCGGCGAATACTCTCCGACGGTTTATTTGGTTTCCGTCAATGCACCTCAACCGCCCGCAGACGAAGAGGCCTTGCTCGAAGCGGCCGTATTGAACCAACTGGCAATCGACAATGCCATTCGGGATTATATCGAAACCCATCATCCCGGTTTACAGCAGGATGAACTGCCTCACTTCATCTTCGCCACCAAGCAGAACAAATTCTCTTTCTCGCTCGGCGGCCAGGTGACTTTGCGTGCGTCGTATGATTTCGACGGAATCTCCGGAGCACAGGATTTCATTCCGGCCACGATCGCCGTTCCCGGCACCTATGCCACCCGTCAGAAATTCGGCCTGGACGGAACTACCTCCCGCATATTTCTGAAGGCCATCGCCAATTCGAAAAACTGGGCCGTGTCACCCTCTATTTCAGTACGGACTTCCGCGGCGGAGGAACCAACAGTTATACGCCCCGTATCCGGTCGGCTTACGTATCGTTCAAAGGGTTCACGTTCGGACGCGACGTAACGACGTTCTGCGACCTGAACGCCGCTCCCAATACGATCGACTTCCAGGGTCCCAATGCCTATAACTACTTTTTCTCGACGATGATCCGTTACGAGCATTCGATCTACCGCGATATTCTGAAATTCGGCGTTGCCGCCGAGCTACCGAACGTAAGCGGCACCTACGGCGATTCGTTCGCTTCGATTCCGCAGCGCGTACCTGATTTCCGGTTTATATGCAGGTGAATTGGGGCCGGAACAAGGAGAGCCATTTCCGGGCATCGGCCGTTTTCCGCGATATGTATCTGCACAACGAATCGACGGGTAACAATACTTCGCTCTTCGGCTGGGGCGTCCAGGCCAGCGGAAATATCAAAGTAGCGGGTCCCCTGCAACTCTTCTTCAACGGTGTGTACGGCGAGGGCATCACTCCCTACATCCAAGATTTATCGGGCATCGGACTGGATTTTACACCCAATCCTCACAATCCGAGTATTCAGACTATGCCGATGTACGGTTGGCAGGCGGCCGCGCAAATCGACCTCGTTCCGAACAAACTCGCCATTTCGGGCGGTTATTCCATGGCGGAGGTTTGCCGCAGGAACGGGGCCTATGCCGATGACGAATACCGTCGCGGTCAGTATGTCTTCGGCAATATTTTCTGGGATTTGGCCCCCTGCTGTCAGCTTGCGGCCGAATACCTGTACGGCACCCGCGAAAATATGGACGGAATGAAGGGCCATGCCAATCGGGTCAATCTGATGGTGCGCTACAACTTCTGATTTCGGAGGGCGGAATTTTTACGGGCGGCTGCCGGATGCAGCCGTCCGTAATTTTTGGTTTTGAGGCAGATGTGAAAGCGCCGAAATGCTTCGGATTGCCGGGGAGAAAAGCGATGCCAATTCCACTATTCATATATCGAGCGGAAAAGTTTCACAAAATACGGTTCTCGGAAAGCACGTCTTGCGCACTGGATTCGAATACGGGTCTTGAGCGGCCTATTTCAGAATTTCTTCCGGATCTCGTAACGTTTGCACGGTCGATACGCTCTTTTGGCATTTCGGTTGAACCGGTAGCCGATCGAAAAGACCAGCCGCAGACTTCTGTGTCCCCGAGGTTGCCGCAGGACGGAATAGTAGGAGTTGTCCCAGCGTACCGTTTCCTTTTCAGTTTGGTCGAAAGGATATTGTTCACGTCGAGGGATATATACAGTTTGTCTTTACAGAATGATTTGGTTATTCCGGCAGCTAAAGCCCAATAGGAATTTTGCCAGGTTTCCAATCTTTTGGGGCAGCTCGACGCCTCCGTCCAGATAGATAATCATCGAGGGATGCGGCTGGAACATAAGGGAAAGGCTGAACATCCCACCTCCGGCACTGTACGAAGCCTGCCAGTCGCCATCCACCTCTCCGATACCAATATCCGTGAATGAAAGATTTCACTCGGAACCATTTGGTTACCAATGTCGTATAATCGATCCAGATATTATGCGCCGAGCCGTGTTCCCCGTTCACCTTCGTCGTATAGACGATGTTCGGATCGTCGGGGTCATAGAAAGTCATCGTTTCACTGCCGCGCGACCACGTACCTCCGTAAGAGATCGTCAGTTTGTTGCGCAGCGTATAGCTCAGGTCGATGTCGTACCCCAGCCGGGTTCGAGATTTTCGTTGCCTACGGTATAACTGTATTGCGACTGCCAGACCCGGCGGGGACTCAGGGCGTTGTTGTCGGGCAGCCGGCCGCTGGACCGATAGAGGTCGAGATTGATATTGGTGCCCTTTTCCGGGTTGAACGTGTAGGCCAGGCTGAGTTCCGGAAAAGCCGCCAGTAGTCACGATGTTCGTAGCCCGTATTTTCGGCATTTCGGTAAGCGATGCGATCCCATTGCAGTCGCAGGCCCGCCTGATAGGAGAACTTGCCGTAGGCATCGGCCCATTGGGTGTAGGCACCCGTGCTTTGAGTGCGGTCGATAAACCAGGTACTCATCTTCGGATCCGGGATCCACTCTTCCTCCTCGAAGCGATGCACGGAGCGTTGTTGTCCGCATACCGCAAATCATTGCTCAACCCCGCGCTGAAGCTGCGCTCTTCCGAAAAATTCTTGTTCAGGTCGAGCCGGGACGCGAACAGATGTCCCAGCAGCTTGTAGCGCTCGCGCCGCAACTCCGTGGAGAAGGGTTCCGCATCCTCCGGCCGGGAAAAATCGCGCGTGTCGTAGTCGTAATTCCGATCGACGTTCTGGTGCAGGTAGTCGGCCTTGAAAGAGAGCCGGGAACCCAACGTGTCGAAACGGAAGATATAATTCAGCGACCCCTGATACTGCCGGTTGTAGAGCGTGCCCCCGTAGCGGTAGAGCGTATATCCGGCTTCGGGCATCTGCGGCGGCACATCGCCCCAGGCCAATCCCGCAGAGGTCGTGTGCACCGTATTGGACGGGTCGCTCGCTCCCATAAAAATCTGTCCCCGAGACCGATCGAATGGCGGTCGTTTATCTTGTAAACCAGGCTCAAAGTTCGCGGATATTCCGGGAGGTGATCCGCCCCCGGTCCTCCGAGTCGAGCGAGTATCCCGAATTGCGAAATTCGGAATAGGTGCGGTCGAGCGTTTCGTTCTCCCCATAGGAACCCGACACATAATTATATATTCCCAATCGTCCGCACTGGGCCGAGAACGGCAGGGCGAGTCCCGTAGAATATCCGTCGCGGGAAACGGACGCGGAGGGAGATACGTTGCCGTAAAACTGCCTGCGGCGAGTTTCTTGAGCCGGATACGGACGATACCGCCCGAAGTCGTGGCGGAATAGGCCGCTCCCGTCTTGTTCTGGACCTCCACGCTTTTCACATCTTCGGCACGAAGGGCGGAAAGCTCCCCGAGATCCGTCACCAGCCGGTCGTCGATATAGACGACCGACACCGGAGTCCCTTTGATGAACAAGGTGTTTCCGGAGACTCGGAGGCCCGGCAGCAGATCCAGCACCTGCATCACGGACCGGTTGCGGACGATCGGATTACCCAACATATTGACTTCGTAGCGGCCTGCCCTGTATTCGGTATTTCGGGCTACCACGACCACCTCGTCGATATGTCGGCTGGCCGGACGTAGAATCACATCGGGCAGGGTTTGCGCCTCCGGAACCTCTACCGTTCGGTAGCAGGATTCGTAGGCCAGATGCAGATAGCGGCCCGCCTGTTCGAAATGCAGGCTGTAACGGCCTTTCGTGTCGGAAACGGCGCCTCCGAGGATCGTGGAGTCGCGCGATTCGAGAATGCTGACCGAACAATAAGGAACCGGAGCGGATTCCGCATCGAGAATACGGCCCGGACAACGAAGCGTTCCTGGGAAAACAGGGAACATACAAACAGGTCAGAAGTAAGCAGAGAGTAAGGCGTTTTATCATAGAAAGCGTTATAGTATCAAATAAAGGCGTCATACATAGTATAAAACCATCTTTTTATGACTAAATTAAATGAAAATCGACAGTTATGCAAGCCTGTCAAGTGTTATTTATTTTTGATTGTATATTTCGATTCACCGAATATCGACCTGCTCTACCGCAACCTGCCGATATGCCTCGGCTTTTCCTCAATCTTTGACTTCGTCTTAGATACTTGGCCTCGGCAAAATGCAAATAAAATTTGCTTTTGCACTCGGCTTAATCGTATCTTTGTCACCGACAAATTCTTTCCGTTGCCGATGAAACTCTTCATTAAGAATATGGTTTGTCCCCGCTGTATTCTGGTCGTGCGCGATATTTTGCGGCAGGCGGGGATCGAGGCCTCGTCGGTCGTTCTCGGCGAAGCCGTGCTGCCCGCAGAACTGACTGCCGAGCGGAGAAAGGAGTTGGACGAAGCGCTCCGCGCCGTCGGGTTCGAGTTGATCGACGACCGCCGCAAGCAGACCGTCGAGCGGGTGAAGAATACGGTCATCGAGCTGGTGCGGGAGAAGGACGCCGCTTTGCGGACCAACCTCTCGGATTATATCGCGGACCGGTTGCATCAGGATTACGGGGCCGTGAGTTCGCTGTTTCGGAGATCGAAAACACGACGATCGAACAATACTTCATCGCACAGAAAATCGAACGGGTGAAGGAATTGTTGGTTTACGGCGAGCTGTCGCTCGGGGAGATTGCCGACAAGCTGAACTATTCGAGTACGGCCCACTTGAGCGCCCAGTTCAAGAAGGTGACGGACTTACGCCCAGCCATTTCCGGAAGATCGGCGAGAATCGTCGCAAACCGCTGGACAAGGTGTAGTCCGCCGGTCGTTCCGAAATCTTGTAAATAGTATCCGGAATTATATAACGCCTTCCGCCCTTTTGTCCCGATCTTTGTATCGAAAGGACACGAAGGGCGTTTTGCGGATATTCCATGCTCGTCCCTGTCTGTAAAAATCAAAAGTATGTCGAAAGGTAAATATGTAAAACGGACTTTCCCTTGGGCTGCACTGCGCCGTATGTGCCGCACGTGTGGAAAAATTCTCAATGCCCAGACGGGCGTCGTCGCGGCTTCCGTCAATCTGGCGGCTTCGACCGCAGCGGTTGAATACGACACGATGCAGACCTCGCCGGAAAGACTCCGGCAAGCCGTGCAGGAGGGAGGTTACGATATGCTCGCCGATTCGGATGACGACACGCCCGACGAGTTGGAGCGGATGAACCGGGAGCGATACCGGGACCTGAAACGGCGGGCTTTCTGGGCTGTCGTGCTGGCGATTCCGGTGGTCGTGATCGGTATGTTCTTTATGGATATGCCCTACGGCGGTGCGATTATGACGCTGTTGTCCGCTCCGGTCGTCTTCTGGCTGGGACGCGGATTTTTCGTGAATGCCTGGCAGCAGTTGCGCCACCGTACGGCCACGATGGATACGCTGGTCGCATTGAGTACGGGCATCGCCTACCTGTTCAGTCTGCTCAACCTCGTTTTCCGGAGTTCTGGCTCGCGGGGAGTGGAATCTCACGTCTATTTCGAAGCTGCGGCGGTGATCGTCGCCTTCATCCTGCTGGGGCGCACGCTCGAAGAGAAGGCCAAAGGCGATACCACTGCTTCGCTGAAAAGTTGATCGGTCTGCAACCAAAAATGCGATCGTCGTCGCTGCGGACGGTACGCAGACGGAGATTCCGATCAGCCGCATCCGGGTCGGCGATCTCCTGGCCGTTCGACCCGGGAGAAGATCGCTGTGGACGGTGCGGTTTGCGAAGGCGACTCTATGTCGATGAAAGCATGTTGAGCGGCGAACCGCTTCCCGTGCATAAGGAGCCCGGAACGAAAGTTTTCGCCGGAACGATCAATCAGAAGGGCAGCTTCCGCTTTCGGGCGGAGAAGGTCGGAGCCGCGACGATGCTGGCTCAGATCATCCGCATGGTTCAGGAGGCGCAGGGCAGCAAGGCTCCCGTGCAAAAGCTGGCGGACAAAATCGCCGGCATATTCGTCCCCGCGATCATCGGCATCGCCCTGCTCTCTTTCGTCCTGTGGCTGGTTTCGATCCGTCGGGAGGCATGACGCACGGAATCCTGGCAGCTGTGACCGTACTGGTTATCGACTGTCCGTGTGCATTGGGACTGGCTACTCCGACGGCCGTCATGGTCGGCATCGGCAAAGGGGCCGAGAAAGGAATTCTGATCAGGGACGCCGTAAGTCTGGAGACGGCCGGAAAAATCGACACGGTAGTGCTGGACAAGACGGGTACACTGACCGAAGGGAAACCCGTCGTTACCGACATTGTTTGGGCGAACGGGGACGACCGGGCGAAAGCCGTCTTTTCAGCCTGGAAAACTCTCGGAACATCCGCTTGCCGATGCCGTCGTGCACTATTTTGCAGGTGTGCCGACGCTGAACGTCGAACGATTCGGAAGCCTTACCGGAAAAGGCATAGAAGGTACGGTCGATGGCGTGCGTTACTTCGCCGGCAGCCGCCGGCTGCTCGACGAGCAGGGAATCGTCGTCGGCAAAGAGTTGAATATCGAAGCGCAGCGGTTGTCGGCAGAAGCCAAGAGCATCGTCTGGTTCGCCGATTCGAGCAAGCCCTGGCTGTCGCGGCGATCGCCGACCGCATCAAGGAGAGCTCCGTAGAGGCCGTGCGCGAACTGCAAGCCGCCGGGATCGACGTTTATATGCTGACGGGCGATAGCCGGGCTGCGGCCGGTCATATTGCGGAAAAGGCAGGCATCCGGCATTTCGAGGCCGAAATACTTCCGCAGGACAAGGCCGCGTTCGTCAAGCGTCTGCCAACCCTCGGTCATAAGGTGGCGATGGCGGGCGACGGCATCAACGACAGTGCAGCGCTGGCTCAGGCCGACTTGAGCATCGCTATGGGCGGGGCAGCGACATTGCGATGGACGTGGCGCAGATGACCATCATCTCGTCCGACCTCCGGAAGATTCCGGAGGCGATTCGGCTTTCCAAGCAGACGGTTCGAACGATCCGCCAGAACCTCTTCTGGGCCTTTATCTACAACCTCGTAGGCATACCGGCCGCTGCCGGGGCGCTCTACCCTGTCAGCGGCTTTTGCTGAACCCGATGATCGCCGGGGCAGCCATGGCGTTGAGTAGCGTCAGCGTGGTAGCCAACAGCCTGCGGCTCAAATACCGGCGTTAGGCAGCGCATCTCGATATAACACCCCGGTCGAACAAACCAATTTTGTTTTGCCGGGGATTATATTTTGAGGGCGACGGATAGGATTTTGGCCCGGAAATATTTACGTGCAATCCCGCATCTATCTTTGTAGAAGATAGGATGCGCCCCGGAAAACTGTGAACAAATTCCCGTTTTCTCGGCTTTCCGTATCTTTGACTCCGTCCGCTTCGGCAAAATGCAAATAAAATTTGCTTTTGCCGAAGCTTAATCCCAATCTTTGACTTCGTCTTAGATACTCCGCCTCGGCAAAGTACAAATAAATTTGTTTTGCCCTCGGCTTAATCGTATCTTTGCAGCGAACGAACTGCTCATCGACGGGACATTTCCTGCAGCGTGTTCCGTGTCTGTCTTTCCGACGGGGCACGTATTTTGTTCGGAAAACAAAGAAGAGTTGAACTATGGAATTTTTGATGGAATATAATCTGGCCGGCATCATGATCGGTGTCGCCACGTTTCTCATCATCGGTATTTTTCATCCGCTGGTGACTAAAGGCGAATACTATTTCGGAGTGCGGATCTGGTGGATTTTCCTCCTGATGGGAATCGCGGCGGTCATCGGTTCCGTACTGGTCGAAAACATCGTCTGGTCCACCTTGTTGGCAGTCTGGGGCGCCTCTTCGTTCTGGAGTATCGGCGAATTGTTCGAACAGCGCAAGCGGGTCGAAAAAGGGTGGTTTCCCAAGCGGCCTGAAAAAAAGGAGCGGTAGTCCGTCGCTCCTTGTCGGAAGGTTTCCTCCGCAGCCGTTACTGCCGAAGCTAATGGATGCTTTCGTGCGGGAGGGTTTGCGGATGTTCCTTTCTTGGCCTGAAGAATGACGATGATGACCGCCGTGATAATCAGTATCAGGCCCGAGGCACTGTCGAGGCCGAACTTCTCCCCGAAATGCAGCACCCCTACGAGTACTGCCGTCAGCGGCTCCATCGAACCGAGGATCGATGTCATCGTAGAACCGATCTCCTTGATTGCCAGAACGAGCGTCAGGTTGATACGACGGTCGGCACCAGGGCCAGCAACAGGAGGTTTTGCCAGAGATGCCACTTGCCGGGCAGCGGAGCACCGGTCGTGAACAGAGCGTACACGAGGAAGAAGCAGGCGCTGAAAAGCAGGACATAAAAGCCTGGATCATCGGATCGAGCCGGGAAATACGGCTTTTCACTCCGACGATATAGATCGTGTAGGTCAGCACGGTCGCTCCCGCGAACCCGACGCCGACGATGGCCCGGTCGCTCTGCGGCCCGCCGATATCGCCCCACGAAAGCAGCGCCACACCCACCAGCGAGATGAGGATCGCAACCAGCAGCCAGACGGAATTTTTCGCGGAAAACAGCGTCATCACGATCGCCACGCCCAGCGGGTATAGAAAGTTGATCGTCGTGGCCACACTGCTGGGAATATAGGCGTAAGAACGCAACAGCCCGAGGGCCGTCACGGAATACATCGCCCCCAGAAGCAACAGCGTGCCGGTTTGCGGCCACGTAATACGAAGCGGCCGCCGGGTCGCAAGGGCGATCAGCCCCATCATCGCGGCGGCCAGTCCGAAGCGGTAGAACAGGATCGCCGGGGAGGACATACCTCCTTGCAGCAGCGGAATCGAAAACAGCGGGATCAACCCGAACGTAGCCGACGAAACGACGGCATACAGCACACCTCGCAAATTATTCATAACAATCTATTTTCGGAATGCGCCCATCAACGCCGACGCAAATCTACGGAGTTTTTTGGATAATTCTGCCCCGTATCGTATTTTGACGGGAAATGGAGAAATTTTCGAAAATCATCGTTCTGACAATCATCGGATTGTCTGCAGCCGGCGCCCTTTACGTCTGTTGCTCCCACACGCTGTCGCATCGGAGCCGGACAGCCGAAATCGACATACCTTCCAAGCCATCCCTCCCGGAGGTACGGCGTGCCCGGCTGGTCTTCGCCGGGGACCTGATGCAGCATACGCCCCAGCTCACCGCAGCGCGTACGCCGGAAGGCGATTTCGATTTCAATGCCTCTTTCGACTGGGTGCGGGAGCGCTTCCGTGCGGCCGATGCAGCGATCGTCAATCTCGAAACCACCCTTTCCGAATCCGGACCCTATACGGGTTACCCCTGCTTCCGCTCCCCTGCGGCTTTGGCTGAGGCACTCGACTCCCTGGGCGTGGACATTACCGTACTGGCCAACAACCACTGCTGCGACGGCGGATCGAAAGGCATCCGTACGACGATCCGGGAACTCGACCGGCACGGCATCGAACATACGGGCGTTTTTCTGGACAGCTCGGATTTCCGGGCGAGGCATCCGCTCCGTTTCCAAGCGGGCGGCATACGTTTCGCCCTGCTGAACTACACCTACGGTACGAACGGTCTTCCGGTCCCTTCCGGATTGTCGGTCAATCCCATCGACACAGTGCGGATCGCCGCGGACCTGGCGGCGGTCGAGCACGACGGCGTGGATTGCGTGATCGCCTGCATGCACTGGGGCAACGAATACGAACGTCGACCGAACAAGGTGCAGCGGCAGTTGGCCGGGTTTCTGCGAAGACACGGGGTCGATCTGATTGTCGTCAGCCACCCGCATGTCGTACAGCCTTACGAACAGGACAGCAACGGGATCGTACTCTATTCGCTCGGTAATTTCGTGTCCAACCAGCGGAAGCGTTATTGCGACGGCGGAATCGTTGCGACCGTCGAGGTAACCCGTTCTCCCGACGGTTCGCTGCGCTACTCGCTCGAACTGACGCCGGTGTGGGTCCTGACACCCGGCTACCGGATCACCTTCGGAGGTCGGCGACACCCTCTCCATGCCGGCCGATTCACGGCTGCGGTACGAGCGATTCATGACGGATACCCGCCTCCTGTTGGGGTTGTAACCGTTTTCATTTTGGATTTTCCGTTCCCGTTTCGGTGGATAATGCCTTATTATCGCTTTTCATCCGCATATCTCCGGTACGACCTGTCCAACCGAAAAAGCCCTGGATTGTATAAAGCCCGGATCCGTTCAACGAATCCGGGCTCGTTCGATAAAAGAACTCCGTTAATAGTTGTCTTTCTTCGGCTCGAAGTATGCCTGCGGGTGCTGGCATGCCGGGCAGATTTTCGGCGCTTCCTCCGCTTCGCAGATAAATCCGCAATTGCGGCACTGCCACCAGATCTTGCCGTCGCGCTTGAAGAAGTTGCCGTCCGTGATGCGGCTCAACAGCTTCAGATAACGGCGCTCATGCTCCGCCTCGACTTTGGAAATCTGCTTGAACGCATTGGCGATTTCGGGAAACCCTCCTCTTCGGCTACTTTGGCGAAGTCGGGATAGAGCACGTCCACTCCTCGTTCTCCCCTTTGGCTGCCGCCAGCAGGTTTTCGGCCGTAGTGCCGATCCGCCCGGCCGGATAACTGGCCGTAATCTCCAGATCCCCGCCTTCGAGGAATTTGAAGAAACGCTTCGCATGCTCTTTTCCTGATCCGCAGTTTCCGTGAAAACACCTGCGATTTGCTCGTAACCCTCTTTCTTGGCTACGCTTGCGAAAAACGTATAACGAGTCCGTGCCTGGCTCTCGCCGGCAAATGCTTTGAGCAGGTTCTGCTCCGTCCTGGTACCTTTAACACTTTTGCTCATACTGAAAATAATTTATTTGTTTGTGTGGTTGATTTCTCTTTACAAATATACGATAAACGAACGGGAAAAGCCATCGATAACCGTTATTTATTTCTTATGTTCGCATTGGAATTTTTATATCCGCTGCATTTTGCCGCAGGAATATTTGGACTGCGACGAATTATGTCGTATTTTAATCAAATATTATACCCAATTCCCATGAAAAGATCCTGCTCTTGTTTTATCCTGTTTTCGTGCACGATTGCGGAGGCCCAAACTTCAAGGTTCGGACGATGTTCAGCTGTTCCGGCAAGCGCTTATGGAACGTGTGACTGAGGTTTACTATAGCGACGGCTATACTCCTGATGACCTTATTCACTACTTCTGGATGAATTTTACCATCGATACGTTGGGACGCTGCGTCGATCTGGAGATTCCCGACACCTGTCGCCGCCAAACGATTATCGTAAAGAACGGACGCTGGAGCTGCTTCGCGCGGCGTTGGCCGGAATCGATTCTTTTCAGCCCGCGACAGAAAAGGGCGAAAAGTTCCTTACCGACAAACGATGGAATACGATTTCGCCTACATCTCTGAAGTAATTACCCCAGCCTGCTTTAAAAAGAGTGAGCCGAATGATTTTACAGCGCTTCAAAGATATATCAGCAGAAAAATTGTTTTCCCGCAAGATTTGGCACATTCAGGCATTTCCGGCCGGGTAATCATCACCTTTATCGTCGATACGGACGGTTCTGTCAAGATCGATAAAGTATTGGAATCGCCGCATCCGAAAATGAGTTATCGTGTTAAGAAAATTATTTTATCGACTTCCGGCAAATGGACACCCGCGACCTATTTTGGCGCTCCCATTCAACAGAGGTTTAGTATTCCGGTCGATTTCAGGTTAAGATAAAACATTTACATTATGAGAAAAATAATTTCTCTCATTGTATATTAACTTTAGTTATTCTAAATTTGAGTAATTAAGACATCAGAGTATGGAATAAGTCCGATCTCTCATTGGTCTGCGAGACCGAAAAGCATGTTCCGACCCCATACTCTTTACATCAGAATCCGGATAGTTCGTAAGGTGCATGAACCCGTATTTGCAATGAGGGATCAAGATGTAAGCGATGTCATTAAAACTAAAAACCGAACGGCCATGCAGTACATTGGAATCGACGTGAGCAAAGCTACATTCGTGGTGGCTTACTCCTCCGACAAGGGCGGGGAAATCCGCACTTTTAACAACACGACCGCAGGGATCAAGCAGTTCATCGGAACTCCGCCCAAAGCCGGTAGTATCCACTGTGTCATGGAAGCCACCGGGAACTACAGCGCATTGCTGCTGTATATGCTCAATGTCGCAGGGATTACTGTCAGCATGGAAAACCCGCTGAAGGTAAAGAACTTCGCCAGAGCCATGCTCTCCACGGTCAAGACTGACAAGATCGACGCTCGGCTCATAGCCCTGTACGGTGAGAAAATGAACCCGCAGCCTTTCAAGGTACAAGGAGAAGCCATCCTGCGGCTCCGACAGAAGAGAACGGTCATACGTCAACTTACCAAGCAGATTACCGCCATGTCGAACCTTCGTGGCTCTCGCTTGTCTGCCTGTTCCGGACAAAGGGGCGACCCATACCGTAGACGAAACGATCAAGTTCCTTGAAAGAGGCGCGACAGGCTTCAATCGGAACTCACGGATCTTGTCGAAGTCGAGTTCAGCAGGCAACTTGCACTCCTGACGACTATAAAGGGATAGGCATAACGCTCGCCACGGCACTTATCCTCACAACAGGTGGTTTCACCTACTTCCAAAATGCCAAGCAGGTGTCCCGATATCTCGGTATCTGTCCCACTTACGAACAGTCCGGTACGTCCGTAAACCTCAGAGGACACATCAACCGAAACGGAGACGCATACACCAGAGGTCTTCTATATCGCCGCTTGGCCTGCCAGCAGGTTCAATGCCCAATGCAAAGAGACTTACACGAGGCTCAGGCAAAACGGGAAGCCCGGAAAACTCGCCATGATCGCTGTAGCCAACAAGCTCGTCAGGCAGGCTTTGCGGTCGTTGCCCATGACAAAGAGTATATCGACGGCTTTGTTTCCAACAGACCTTAGAATAAACCATCCTCCGATATTTTTACCTTTTTTCGCATTTTTAATATAGTTCGTGCTTTGCCTGATAAGTTTGCCGGCATCAGCGCAGATTATTCCGCCGCGATATGCAGGGTCGGACGACCGGATGTTTTCGCAAACAATTCGAGAAAAGGTGACGAAAGTCATGAAGCGGGACGGCTACCGAATCGAAGAACTCTCGCATGAATTGCTTATGAAGTTTACGATAGACACGCTGGGACGCTGCGTCGATGTACAATATCCCGATTCGCTGGGCGGAGTGCGATTCAATCCGACCCAGCGCAGCCGGAGCTGTTGAATACTGCCTTATCGGAATTGAACCCTTTCACCCCGGCATACAAGGACGGCCGAAAAATCCCGTATGTGCGAAAAATGCTGATCAATATGAATTTCCTGCCGGGAGCTTTCGTCAAGCCGACATTCCGGGGTAAAAGGACGGATTGATGGCTTTCCGCGAATATTTGAACCGAAATCTCGTATATGATACGAAGTTGTACGAAGCGGTGTGTACGGCACCGTACGTGTCGAGTTCTATATAGAGCCTGACGGCACAATCACTTTGGTCGGCGCATCGGAATCACCTCATCCTGCACTGACGGAACACGTGCAGAAACTGATTCTCGGCACATCGGGACAATGGACGCCGCTTCTCGAAATGGGACACCCCTGCCGGTATCTGATCTCCTTTCCCGTAAACTTCGATCCGGGCGAAAGCACCAGTTATGCCACAGGCATTCCGTTGTAGTTTTTCAACAAGAGGGCAACGGTCGCACTGCGATTTGTTCGCGTGCCTTTGCGGAAAAGCCGTATTTCTGCGGAGAACAAATAAATTTGGCGCTCCGCCCGGTTTGCGTTATCTTTGTTCCCAAATAGATTCGGACCCGGACAGATCGCGTTTCGGACAAGTCGAAACAGGTTGGCTTGTAGCGCGACCTGCGTTATTCCGGTGTAACTCCGCAAATAATTCAAAAAGAAAATATGGCAGACGAAAAAATCATCTTTTCGATGGTAGGCGTTTCGAAGACGTTCACCAATCAGAAAAAAGTCCTTAACAACATCTACCTCTCCTTCTTCTACGGCGCCAAGATCGGTATCATCGGTCTGAACGGTTAGGGTAAATCGACTCTGATGAAGATCATCGCGGGCATCGACAAGAACTTTCAGGGTGAAGTGGTCTTCTCGCCCGGTTATACGGTCGGTTACCTGGAACAGGAACCCAAACTCGACGATGCCAAGACCGTGCGCGAAGTGGTCGAAGAGGGCTGCGCCTCGACCGTAGCCCTGCTGAAGGAGTACGAGGAGATCAACCAGAAACTCTGCGAGCCGATGGACGACGACACGATGGCCAAGCTCATCGAGCGTCAGGGCGAGCTGTACGAGCAGATCGATCAGGTGAACGGCTGGGAGCTGGACAGCGTACTGGAGCGTGCGATGGATGCCCTGCGCTGTCCCGACCCGGATCAGAGCGTCAAGGTACTCTCGGGCGGCGAACGCCGCCGCGTGGCCTTGTGCCGCCTGCTTTTGCAGCAGCCGGACGTCTTGCTGCTGGACGAGCCGACCAACCACCTCGACGCCGAGTCGATCGACTGGCTGGAGCAACACCTGCAACAATATAAGGGTACGGTCATCGCCGTGACCCACGACCGTTACTTCCTCGACAACGTGGCGGGCTGGATTCTGGAACTCGACCGCGGCGAAGGTATTCCCTGGAAAGGTAACTATTCGGGCTGGCTGGAGCAGAAGACGACCCGTATGGCTATGGAGGAGAAGCAGGAATCGAAGCGTCGCAAGACCCTCGAACGCGAGCTGGAGTGGGTGCGCATGTCCGCCGTCGGGGCGTCACGCCAAGTCGAAAGCCCGTCTGTCGGCCTATGACAAGATGATGAACGAAGATACCAAACAGAAGGAGGAAAAGCTCGAAATATTCATACCCAACGGTCCGCGTCTGGGCGACGTGGTGATCGAGGCGCACGACGTGTCGAAGGCGTTCGGCGACCGGGTGCTGTACGAGGGACTGAACTTCTCGCTGCCGCCTGCCGGTATCGTCGGTGTGATCGGCCCCAACGGTACGGGCAAGACTACCCTCTTCCGGATGATCATGGGACTCGAACAGCCTACTTCGGGAACTTTCACTGTCGGTCAGACGGTCAAACTGGCCTACGTGGATCAGCAGCACAAGTCCATCGACCCGGAAAAACCGTTTACGAGGTGATTTCGCAGGGTACCGACCTGATTATGCTGGGCAACCGGCAGGTCAATGCCCGCGCTTACGTGGCCCGGTTCAATTTCACGGGCGCCGATCAGGAGAAGAAGTGCGGCATGCTGTCGGGCGGCGAGCGCAACCGCCTGCACCTGGCCCTCGCACTCAAGGAGGAAGGTAATGTGCTGCTTCTGGACGAGCCGACCAACGACATCGACGTCAATACGTTGCGCGCGCTGGAGGAGGGTCTCGAGAATTTCGCCGGATGCGCCGTCGTCATCTCGCACGACCGCTGGTTCCTCGATCGTATCGCCACGCACATCCTCTCCTTCGAAGGCGATTCGAAAGTGGTCTTCTACGAAGGTTCGTACAGCGAATACGAGGAGTGGAAGAAAGCGCAGGGCGGCGATACGCAGCCCCATCGTGTAAAATACAGAAAACTGGTGGAATAAAATGGCACAAAACCCTCCATACCCAAGGGCACACGCGACTTCTCCCCGCTGGAGATGATGCGCCGCCAATATATTTTCGACAAAATCCGGGACGTTTTCCGCACCTTCGGCTTCGGCCCGCTCGAAACGCCTGCGATGGAGAACCTCTCCACCCTGCTGGGCAAATACGGCGACGAAGGCGACAAACTGCTTTCAAAATCCTCAATTCGGGGATTACGCCGCCGGACTGAATGACGAAGAGTTGCGCACGGCCTCCCGAATTTGCGAAAGGGATTGCGTTACGACCTGACGGTGCCTTTTGCCCGTTATGTGGTGCAGCACCAGAGCGAAATCGCCTTCCCGTTCAAAAGCTACCAGATACAACCGGTCTGGCGGGCCGACCGTCCGCAGAAAGGCCGCTACCGGGAGTTTTACCAGTGCGACGTGGATGTCATCGGCACCCGATCGCTGCTGTGCGAAGTGGAACTCATACAGATCGTGGAGCGGGTTTTCCGGACCCTCGGAATTAACGTATCGCTGAAGGTAAACAACCGCAAGATTCTGTACGGCATTGCTGAAACCATCGGACATGCGGACAAGATGATCGACATTACGGTCGCCATCGACAAGCTGGAAAAGATCGGATTGGAGGCTGTCAAGGCTGAATTGACGGAACGCGGCATCGGCTCCGATGCGATCGAAAAGCTGCAACCGATACTCGAATTGACAGGCGATAATGAACGGAAACTGGCTGTGTTGCGAGATGTCATTGGCGCCTCGGCTGTCGGACTGGAAGGCATTTCCGAGATGGAAACGATCTTCGGGTACGTGAACCGGCTGGGGGTGGAGCTGCCGATCGAGCTCGACTTCTCGCTGGCCCGGGGGCTCAATTATTATACGGGAGCGATTTTCGAAGTCAAGGCGCTCGATTTCGCCATCGGGTCGATCTGCGGCGGCGGACGCTACGACGACCTGACGGGCATCTTCGGAATGCCGAACATGTCGGGTGTCGACATTTCGTTCGGTGCGGACCGCATCTACGACGTGATGACCGGCCTCGGACTCTTCCCGGCCGATCTGGGCTGTGCGGCCCGGGTGATGTTCGCCAATCTGGGCGAAGCGGAAGAGCATGCCTCGCTGAAACTGTTGCAGGAGGTGCGTGCCGCAGGTATTCCGGCGGAGATATATCCCGAAAACGGAAAGATGAAAAAACAGATGGAGTATGCCAATCGCCGGGGAATCCCCTGCGTGGTAATCGTCGGCAGCCGGGAACTGGAAGAACGGGTGGCGACGATCAAGGATATGACCTCCGGCGAACAGACCCAGGTGCCGTTCACCCGACTGGCCGAAGCACTCCGTTAGATAATTAGTTATAGATAATCCGAAGCGCCTGTCCGAGCGGACGCGGAATAGCCGCCCCGGCGGTAGTTGAGAGAGCAGAGTTATCGGCGGATACGCCCCGTTCCGAATGTGGGTGCATCCGAGGCGGTATCTATGGCTCTACCGAATCGCCGGAAAGAAGGGTTCACGCCTTTCCTCCCTGCTCGCAGTCGGAAATCATTTCCCGGTGTTTCGCGGTACCTGCTTGGGAGGACGCCGGACGGAAAAATATGCAATCATGTAATTCGATATGAAGCGGAGCATGTGGTTTTCGGGCTGTTGCTGGCCGTGGCGGGATTATCATCGTTCCGGACGGCCGATATCGCCGTTTCCCGGCCCGACCGGGCACAGCGACGGTCGCTCGCCAAGCTGGAGCGGTCTTACGAATATATCCGCAAGATGTATGTCGATTCGGTCGATATGGCGCCGCTGGTCGAGGAGGCGATCCGCAGCATGGTACAGCAACTCGATCCCCATACCGAATATGCCTCGGCTGCGGAGATGGCTGAATTCTGGAGCCTCTATCGGGGTAAGTTCGGAGGAATAGGCATTCAGACCCAATGGATCCGTGATTCGCTGGTCGTAACCTCCCTCCTGTCGGGAGGGGCCGCCGAAGAAGCAGGCATCCGTCCCGACGACCGGATCGTCCGGGTGGACGGACGCACCGTGAAGGAGATCCCGGCCTCCGAGCTCATCTCCGTCATGCGGGAGATGCCGGATCGAAAGTAAAAATCCTAGTGATTCGACGAGGAGTCTGCCAACCGATTCTGTACGAAATCGTCCGACGGGAAATACCTCTCCCCTCCGTCGAGCTGGCCTACCGCGTCGATTCTGCGGTGGGATACATCAAACTGATCCGTTTCGGTCAGACCACCATGCGGGAGGTGCAGCGGGCTTACGAAGAGCTGGACCGTCCGAAGGAGTTGATTCTCGATCTTCGGGGCAATGGCGGAGGACTGTTGATCAGGCGATCGCTTTGTCCGGCTTTTTCCTGCCCAAAGGCTCGTGGATCGTTTCGACCGAAGGCCGCAGCGTACCGTCCGTAGTCCATTCCGCCCGCCGGAATCCGGTATTTCCGGCCGAAGGGCGGCTCATCGTCCTGATCGACGAACGGTCGGCGTCGGCCAGTGAAATCGTGAGCGGAGCGTTGCAGGACTGGGACCGCGCGGTAATCGTAGGGCGCCGCAGCTTCGGAAAAGGGTTGGTGCAGCGCCAATATCTGCTTCCGGACGGGTCGGCCCTGCGTCTGGTCGTCGCCCGCTATCATACGCCTTCGGGCCGGGAAATTCAACGTCCTTACGTCAAAGGCGGGGATCGCACGGCTTACCGAACTCATCCGCTGCCCGACACGATTCCGTCGCCGGCCTACCGGACACTCCGCACGGGCCGGACAGTTTACGGCGGCGGAGGCATAGCGCCCGACGTGCGTAATACAGGATACGGTGCAGGCATCTTATCTGAACGCCCTGCTGCGGAAAAATATCTTTCCCGAATTTATGCTGCACTATCTGACCGCAACCGGGCAGCCCTGGAACGGGATTATCCGGAGTTCGCATCGTTCGAGGAGCGGTTCGAAGTTCCCGACGAAATGTATGAGGAGTTGACCGGACTGGGGCTGGAACAGGGCGTAACACCTCCGGCGGAAGGTTCCGATCTCGAAGCGGGGACCAGGCGCCTGCTCAAAGCATTGCTGGCAGAGCGGCTTTTCGACCGGGGAGCTCTGTTGCGGATATTGCATGCAAGGGACGATGCCGACTTCATCCGGGCGCTCAATTTGCTGAAAACTGGGAGGCAGAGGGCTGCCGCCCTGGAAGCGCAGCATGAGCGGCAATAAGCGGTTGCATCACGTTATTTCCGAGAGTCGCGTATTCACGACTCGTAATTGAGTTTATAATTCGGCCTGCCCCGAAATTCCTTCCCGGAAGGGTTTGAATCGCTGCACGCCCAAAGAGTATATAATCACGGACAAGAATTTGCAGGAAAACGAAATTTGTTTTATATTTACGTATGGAACAAACGAATAACCCTCAAAATATTACCTTGTATGGCTGCTCTGAATACCTTCCGCACGGACGGAGAAGATTTCGGCGAACAGATCCTGTCGAAAGTCGTAAAGCCGGCCGGCGGACCTATTTCTGGACGTGCGCTACGCGTGCGAACGATTATTTTCTTACCATTACGGAGAGCCGGAAGAAAACGGCGCCGGATGGAACGGTCAGTTACGACCGGCATAAAATATTCCTTTACAAAGAGGATTTTTCCAAATTCCTCGAAGGCTTGGAAGAGGTGATCGGGTTCATTAAACGGGAAAACCGGAATTCTTCGAAGAAGAACACCCGAAGCCGGAAGAATATGTTGACAGAACCGGCTGCCGAAATTTCGGCAGCCGGTTCTCATGAAGACAGGAGTTTATGAAGGATAATCGGGTATTGTTGGGTTTCAGCGGCGGAATAGACAGCTTCGCCGCCATCGGATTGTTGCAGGCGGCCGGATATCATGTAACGGCTCTGACGCTCGACATGAGAGGCGATTCCGCATTGTTGGAAAAGGCGCGTCTGCGTGCCGGAGCACTCGGTATTCCTTGGCGAATGCGGTCGGTGCGGGAGCGGTTCGAACGGGAGGTGGTGGACTATTTTACCGACAGTTACTTCCGGGGGTGTACCCCGGCTCCGTGCACGCGCTGCAACAGTCGGATCAAATGGCCCTGCCTTGCGGCAGAGGCCGACGCACTGGGGATTCGCCACATCGCTACGGGACACTATTTCCGCATTACCTCCGCAGGCGGCAAACGATACGTCACCCGTGCGGCCGACAACCGCAAGGACCAGTCCTACTACCTGTGGACTTGCCGCAGGAGATCCTCGATCGGGTGCTGACTCCGATGGGAACGGTCATCAAACGAAATATCGTCGAAGAACTCGCCGACCGTCGGGAGAGTATGGGCGTCTGTTTTCTCGAGGGACGCCCGTGCCGCGACTTCCTGCGAAGTCTGGATAAAACGGAAGCGCTCCGGCCCGGCGCCATCATCGACTCTGCCGGACATCGGCTCGGCACGCACGACGGGCGGCCCTCTACACCATCGGCCAGAAAAGGGCCTCGACCTGCCGCCGGGCTGGGCGGTGGTCGCTATCGACACGGCGGCAAACCGGATCGTAGCCGGAGAAGAGAAGCTGTTGTTGCATCGTACGCTGGAAGTCGGGGAATGTCGCCTGATAGAGAGCGACGAGGTATTCGGTGCCCGCGATATCCGTGCGGTGATCCGGGGCATCGGCCGCAACCCGAGGGATACGCAGCGGTCTTCCTACCGCTTCGGGATTCGGATCGAACTGGAGGATCCCGCGTGGGCCCCGGCCGCCGGGCAGCCCGTCGTTTTGTACCGAGGGGAACGGGTCGTCGGAGGCGGAATCCTCGAACGGTATTATTAACGAATTATTAAATCTTCGTTCGGGATGGATTTTTCAGGGTTTTATCCCGAAAAATCTTGCGATGTTTCCCGCATATACTATCTTTGCACAAGCAAAACATCGCCGGAAACGGCAATACCCATGCGGTGTTATTATAATGCCGTTTTTGCGAAACGTCGTGTTTTCGACGAACGAGATAACTTTTCGTGATTATATACTTTAGTGTACCTCTTTGGGAGTAAAGCGCCTTAAGTCCCTTCCGGGAAGAGATTTATGGGCAGGAGCATTACTAATACAACCGGGAACAGCGAACAGACACCTCTCGGAATTGTCAAAAGGTACATTGAAAGATGAATTGCCTAACTTTTATTAGAGCGGATTATGTTCAGATACGTGCTGTTGGCGCTGAAAGGCTGCGCAATGGGAATGGCGGATGTTGTCCCGGAGTATCGGGCGGAACGATCGCCTTTATTTCGAATTTACAGCGAACTGATCGAGTCGATCAAAAGTTTCAATCCGACTGCGTTGAAATTGCTCGGCCGGTTCGAATTCAGGAAATTCTGGCGCCACATCAACGGCAGTTTCCTCTTCTCCGTACTGCTGGTATCGGTATCGCCATCTTTTCGCTGGCACGGTTGATGACTTACCTGCTGGCGCATCACCCGATCGAAATCTGGTCCTTCTTTTCGGACTGATCGTCGCTTCGGCGGCTTTCGTCGCCCGGGATATTCGGAAGTGGAACCTCACTTCGCTACTGGGACTGCTTGTCGGCACCGCGCTGGCATTCTGGATCACGATCGCCTCCCCGACGCAAACGCCCAACGACTGGTGGTTTATCATGCTTTCGGGAGCTGTTGCCATCTGCGCGATGATTCTTCCGGGAATTTCAGGCGCCTTCATCCTGCTGCTGCTGGGAAAATACCAATACATTTTACAGGCTGTCAGCGAATTCCGGCTGGGTGTCCTGCTGCTTTTCGCAGTCGGAGCCGTTGCCGGTATCATCAGTTTTCGCACCTGCTTTCGTGGTTGCTGCGCAAGCATCACGACCTGACGATCTCCCTGCTCATGGGTTTCATGGTCGGATCGCTCAATAAAGTCTGGCCCTGTAAAGAGGTCGTGGAAACTTATACGGATGCCCAGGGTGCCGTTCACCCGTTGGTGGAACAAAACATTACACCGGGACATTTCGAGGCGATCGGTCAGACCGATGCCCACTTGTGGCAGGCCGTAGCACTGGCGCTGGCAGGATTTCTTCTGATCTATGTCATCGAATTCATCGGCAAGCGGGTCGCTCAAAATCTCCGCTCCCCAAAACTAAAACCTTATGAAACGCTACGGTCTGATAGGCTACCCGCTGGGACACTCGTTTTCAGCCCGGTATTTCGCCGATAAATTCGCACGCGAAGGCATTGCGGATTGCCGGTACGACCTTTACGTATTGAAAACGATCGAGGAGTTGCCCGCTTTGCTGGAAGCGCAGCCCGAACTGCGGGGATTCAATGTCACGATTCCTATAAACAACAGATCATACCCTATCTGGACGATCTTTCGCCGGAAACCCGGATGATCGGGGCCGTCAATTGCGTGCGCTGTGAAGGCAGACGTCTGACGGGTTATAATACGGATGTGACGGGACTTCGCGCCTCCCTCGAAACATTTCTCGGCGGGGAGCGTCCCGAACGGGCATTGGTACTGGGCACGGGCGGGGCGTCGCAAGCCGTGCAATATGTATTGGCACAGATGGAAATTCCGTTCGATCTAGTATCGCGGAATCCGGCAACGGAAATTATACGTACGACGGAGTATCGGATGAAGTAATCGGTTCGCATCGGCTCATTATCAATGCCTCCCCAGTCGGGATGCATCCGAATGTCGAAGAGGCGCCCCGCATTCCGTACGCTTTCGTCACGCCCTCCCACTATCTTTTCGACCTGATCTACAACCCGGCCGAAACGCTGTTTCTGCAATACGGAGCGCAACGGGGAGCACACACGTGCAACGGACTCGACATGCTCGTAGGGCAGGCGGAAGCTGCCTGGGCCATATGGAACCGATAAGGGATCCTCCGACACGGCTCGACCGATCTTATCGAAGCCGGTTTCATTTCCGACGACTTCGTTCTCCGGACCTGAAGCTATGAATCGACGTTTTCGGTACGCAGTTTCGCCCCTTCTCCGAACCGTTCGAAAGTCGCAAGCAACAGAGGTTGTTCCGAGCCGTTCATAAGGAATTCGGGGCTTTAAGAGCTTCCCGAACTCCTTGAATAGCTGCAAAATAATAAATTACGGCATTTTGTCGAGCAATTCGGCAGCCCGCTTCGCATCTTCCTCCTTGACCACGAGCTGTGCCGGCATCATGCCGATGGGATAGATCGCCGACATATATTCGTTGCCGATCGTCGAAAAATTCCGGCTCCGTCCAGAATCGATTTGGCCATTTCGGCTTCGGTGACAGAGTTCCACTCTCTCAACACGACTAATTTTTCATCTTTCATAATCATCGCTGTTTAGGTGATATATTTATTCAGCCATTATATCTTTCGATGTAACAGTTTGACAATCGCAGCATCGAATCCGAAGGACATTTATTCGCATCCTCTGGCCGCATTAAAATTCAGACCTTTCCTAAAATGCGGGTACTCGAGTACCGTATTTCCAACGAGGTCCACATTTTTTATTAAATCTTTGCATCCCGTCGTTTTTCGGTTCTTCGAACTTCCGTGCTCCCGGTTCCGAACTCCGTTCGTACCCGGCGAAAACGGGCGATGCAGGACCGGATAAATCCGGCTATCAACAAGATACGTTTTTTCGGAATGCTGCAAGATTTTTGCCACATATTTCCTATCCCGTCATTTTCAACAACGTAGAATCGTTCGGGCAATTTTTACTTGGAAATACGGAAATTCTTTCATATTTTTTCATTACCTTTGACTTCGCCTTAAGCATCGGCAAGACGCAGATAAATTTGCTTCTGCCCGCGACTTTTCGTACCTTCGCAAAGGATGGCCCAAAACCATAAATTTTCGAATTATGCCGGATTTCGTCCATTTACACGTACATACGCAATATTCCATCTTGACGGCGCAGCGGCCATATCGCCGCTCATCAAACGAGCCAAAGCCCTCGGTATGAAGGCTCTGGCCATCACCGACCACGGCAATATGTACGGCGTCAAGAACTTCCACGACGTCGCCACCGATGCGGGCATCAAACCTATTTTGGGGTGTGAAACCTACGTCGTGCGCAACCGCTTCGAAAAGGACAAGGACGAGAAGGCGGGCGATCACCTGATTCTGCTGGCCAAAACCTAACGGGTTACCACAATCTCTGCAAGATCGTATCCTACTCCTTTACCGAAGGATTCTATTACAAGCCCCGTATCGACAAGAAACTGCTGGAACAATACCACGAGGGATTGATCTGCTGCTCGGCATGTCTGGGCGGCGAAGTTCCCCAGGCCATCATGCGCAACGACATGGAGGAGGCTGAACAGGTCGTGCGCTGGTTCAAAAGCGTCTTCGGGGACGACTATTACCTGGAGTTGCAGCTCCATCCGTCGGGCGATCCGCGCAAGGACGCCGACGTGTACGAGAATCAGTTACTGGTCAATAAGGCCCTGCTGGAGCTGTCGGCCAAATGCGGAGTCAAATACATCTGCTCGAACGACGTGCATTTCATTCTGGCCGAAGACGCCGTGGCGCACGATCATCTGATCTGCCTCAATACCGGCCGCGACCTGGACGATCCCAATCGGATGCGCTATACGTTCCAGGAGTATCTGAAATCGCCCGAAGAGATGGCGCAGCTCTTCCCCGACCATCCCGAAGCACTCGCCACCACGCTCGAGATCGCCGACAAGGTCGAGGAGTACAAACTCACCCATGCGCCTCTGATGCCCAACTTCCCTCCGCCGCCGGAGTTCCACATGCCTTTCGAGGAGTTGCGCGAATCGCTCGTCAAGAAGATCGAAGATCAGGAAGAGCTGGCGCGAATCGATGCCTGCCACAGCGTCGAAGAACTCGATGCCTGGGCGGAGGAGAGCAAGGAGCGCAGCGAAAAGCTGATGACGGCCAAACAGTTCTGCTACCTGAAAGACCTGACCTACAAAGGAGCCCACCTGCGCTATGGCGCCGAATTGAGCGAAGAGGTCGAGAAACGCATCCGGTACGAATTGAGTACGATCGAATGGATGGGATTCCCGGGTTACTTCCTCATCGTATGGGACTATATCCGCGCGGCTCGCGAAATGGGCGTGTCGGTCGGACCGGGCCGTGGTTCGGCAGCCGGATCGGTCGTGGCCTACTGTCTGAAAATTACCAACATAGATCCGCTGAAATACGACCTGCTGTTCGAGCGTTTCCTGAATCCCGAGCGTATCTCCCTGCCGGATGTCGATGTCGATTTCGACGAGGACGGCCGCGACGACGTGCTGCATTACTGCGTGCACAAGTACGGGCAGAAACGCGTGGCCCAGATCGTGACGTTCGGTACGATGGCGCCCAAGCTGGCGATCCGCGACGTGGCCCGCGTGCAGAAGCTGGCCCTCTCGGAGAGCGACCGGCTGGCTAAACTGGTACCCGACAAGGTTACGCCCGACAAGAAGGCCGGAGAAACGCCTTTCGACTTCTGCTACAAGGAGTCGCCGGAACTGGCCGCCGAACGGGAATCCCCGAACCAGTTGATCCGCAATACGCTCAAATACGCCGAGAAGCTGGAAGGCTCGATCCGCCAGACGGGCGTTCACGCCTGCGGCGTGATCATCGGGCAGGACGACCTGGAGAATTTCGCTCCGATGGCTATCGCCAAGGACGCCGATCTGAACGTCGTGGAGTTCGAGGGCAAAGAGGTCGAGAGCGTCGGCCTGATCAAAATGGACTTCCTGGGACTGCGCATCCTCTCGATCATCAAGGATGCCGTAACCAACGTCAAAAACGTGCACGGCATCGATGTAGATATCGACAACATTCCGCTGGACGACGCCCCGACCTACGAGGTTTTCAGCCGTGGCGATACGACCGGCCTGTTCCAGTTCGAGTCCCCCGGTATGAAAAAACATCTGCGCAATCTGAAACCCAACCGTTTCGAGGACCTGATCGCCATGAACGCCCTCTACCGCCCGGGACCGATGGAGTACATTCCCAACTTCATCGCCCGCAAGCACGGGCAGGAGCCGGTGACCTACGAGATCGCCGACATGGAGGAGTACCTGAGCGACACCTACGGCATTACGGTTTATCAGGAACAGGTCATGCTGCTCTCGCAGAAGCTTGCCGGGTTTACCGGCGGCGAAGCCGATACGCTCCGCAAAGCGATGGGTAAGAAACAACGTGCGGTGCTGGACAAGATGAAGCCCAAGTTCATCGAAGGATGCAGCAAGCGGGGGCACGACGCCAAAATTTGCGAAAAGATCTGGGGCGACTGGGAAGCGTTCGCATCGTATGCTTTCAACAAGTCGCACTCGACCTGCTACGCTTACATCGCCTATCAGACGGGCTATCTGAAGGCGCACTACCCTTCCGAATTCATGGCCGCGCTGCTCAGCCGCAACCTTTCGGACATCAAGCAGATTACGCTCTACATGAACGAGTGCAAGCGCATGGGTATCCGGGTGCTCGGGCCCGATATCAACGAATCGCTCAACAACTTCTCCTCGAACAAGGCGGGCGACGTGCGCTTCGGTCTGGGGGCCGTGAAGGGCGTCGGCGCAGCCGCCGTGGAGAGCATCATCGCGGAGCGGAACAAGAACGGCAAATTCAAGGATAGATACGATTTCTTCGAACGGGTGAATTATACGGTCGTAAACCGCAAATGCCTCGAAAACATCGCCTATGCGGGCGGCTTCGACTCGATCTCCGGGTTCCACCGCTGCAAATTCTTCGGCACCGATCTGCGCGACTCCAGTTCGACGACCTTCATCGAGCAACTGGTACGCTACGGGCAGCGGTTCCAGAGCGAAAAGACAATGCCCAGCAAAGCCTTTTCGGAGGCGGCGAAGGGGTCGTGGATATTCAGCATCCCGTGATTCCGGCCTGTCAGGACTGGAGCACGCTCGAAACCCTGGGCAAGGAGCGCGAGATGATCGGACTCTACCTCTCGGCTCACCCGCTGGACGATTACGCGGTGATTATCCGCAACATGTGCAAGACGCAGCTTTCGGATCTGGACAACCTGGAATCCCTGCGCGGACAGGAGATCGCCGTGGCGGGGATGGTGATCGCCACGCAGAACCTCGTTACCAAGACGGGCAAACCCTGGGGAAAATTCACGCTTGAAGACTACAACGGCACGCACGAATTTGCGCTTTTCAGCAAGGACTACGAAAATTTCCGCAAATACCTGTTCAACGACTATTTCCTCTTCATCCGGGGCAAGGTCCAACCCAAGCCCTACAACGACAAGGAGCTGGAATTCAAGATTACTTCGATGGTACAGCTCTCCGAAATGCGCGACACGATGATTAAGGAGATGTATATCCAATTGGCGATCGAAGACATCACGCGTGAAATGATCGAGGAGCTGACGCACCGCATCAAAGAGTCCGAAGGATCGACCACGCTGCGGGTGAATGTCTATGACCGGGATGCGCAGGTAAGCGTGAATATGTTCTCCAAACGGCACAAGGTGAGCCTCACGTCGAACCTCGTTTCGTTCCTCGAGGACAATGAAATCAAATATACTATCGTTTAATTTATAATCAAAACATCTAAAAATTATGGCATTAGCAATCACAAAGACAATTTCGAGGAGATCTCCGCATCCCAGCTTCCGGTAGTCATCGACTTTTGGGCGGAATGGTGCGGTCCCTGCCGCATGATCAGCCCGATCATCGACGAGCTGGCCGGCGAATACGAAGGCCGTGCAATCATCGGCAAGTGCGACGTGGATAACAACGACGACATCGTGGGCAAGTTCATGGTCCGCAACATTCCGACGATCGTGTTCATCAAGGGCGGACAGGTCGTGGACAAACAGGTGGGTGCCTGCACGAAAGCCGACCTGGTAAAGAAACTCGAAAATTGCTCTAATACTTTCGGCAGACGAGCCGACGAAACACGTACGGCGGCGGGGAGGATTCCCTGCCGCCTTTATTTTGTCAGGAAGCGTATGACAGAATGTCATATCGGAGGAGGTGGCACACAGTTTGTTGAATCCATGCGAGAGAATGGCTCTCTTCGGCAGCGGCAACTAAAGTCCGCTGGATCAGGAAACGATAAATAATTCAATAAAAAAAATACCATAATACGATGAAAAACGGAAAAATCGGGGTTACCACCAAAAATATCTTCCCCGTTATCAAAAAGTTCCTCTATTCGGACCACGAAATCTTCCTGCGTGAGCTGATCTCCAACTCCGTGGACGCCACGCAGAAACTCAAGGCCCTGGCCTCGATGGGCGACGTAAAAGGCGACCTGGGCGACCTGACGATCCGCGTTTCGGCGGACAAGGATGCCAAAACCCTGACGGTCACCGACCGAGGCATCGGCATGACTGCCGACGAGGTGGAGCGCTATATTAACCAGATCGCCTTTTCGAGCGCCGAGGAGTTCATGGAGAAATACAAGAACCAGGCGATTATCGGCCACTTCGGACTGGGATTCTACTCCGCTTTCATGGTCGCTGACAAAGTGGAGATTTTCACCCGCTCCTACAAGGAGGGCGCCAAGACGGTACATTGGAGTTGCGAAGGATCGCCCGAATACGAAATGGAGGAAACGGCCGAGCAGCGCGACCGGGGGACCACGATCGTACTGCACCTTTCGGCCGATACGCTCGAATACGGCGAAGATTCGAAGGTCGAAGAACTGCTGCGCAAGTACTGTCGCTTCCTGCCCGTTCCCATCGCTTTCGGCAAGGTGAAGGAGTGGAAAGACGGTAAATACGTCGATACCGACAAGGACAACATCATCAACAACATCGCCCCGCTGTGGACCGTAAAACCCACCGAGATCACCGCCGAGCAATACAAGGAGTTCTACCACGAACTCTATCCCATAGGTGAAGAGCCGCTCTTCTCGATTCATCTGAATATCGACTATCCGTTCCACCTGACGGGTATCCTCTACTTCCCGAAGATTCGGAACAACTTCGAAATTCAGAAAAACAAGATCCAGCTCTACTCCAATCAGGTGTATGTGACCGACCAGGTCGAGGGGATCGTACCGGAATACCTCACCTTGTTGCACGGCGTGATCGACTCGCCGGATATTCCGCTGAACGTATCGCGCAGCTACCTACAGAGCGATTCGAACGTCAAGAAGATTTCGAACTACATCACCCGCAAGGTGGCCGATCGCTTGCAGGAGCTCTTCACGACGATGCGTGCGGACTACGAACAGAAATGGGACGATCTGAAGATCTTCATCGAATACGGCATTATCACCGACGAAAGTTCGCCGAGAAGGCAGAGAGTTTCATGCTGTGGAAGACGACCGAAGGCAAGTATTTCACCGCCGAAGAGTACAAGGAGGTCGTCAAAGGCAACCAGACCGACAAGAACGGTACGGTCGTTTTCCTCTATGTGGACGATCCCGTAGAGAAAATTCGTTCCTCGAATCGGCCAAGGCCAAAGGTTATGACGTGCTGGTTATGGACGGACAACTCGACAACCACTATGTCAATTGGTACGAGTCGAAACACAAGGACGCCCGCTTCGTGCGCGTGGACAGCGACGTGATCGACAAGCTGATCCAGAAAGACGAAACGCTCAAGATGTCCCTGAGCGAGGCCCAGCAGGAGATCATGCGTCCCGTATTCGAAAGCCAGATGCCCAAGGACGAGAAGATCCACTACAACATTTCGTTCGAAGCGATGGCGGCCGATGCTGCGCCCGTGGTGATTACGCAGAACGAATTCATGCGGCGCATGAAGGAGATGGCAGCCATCAGCGGCGGAGGTATGAGCCAATTCTACAGCCAGATGCCCGATAACTTCACGATCGCCGTCAATGGCAACAACCCCATCGTGATCGACATCCTGGCCGATGTGGAGAAGAGCTACGGCGACAAGCTGAAGACCATCACCAAAAGATCGATGCTGCGGTCGCCGAAGAGCGCCGTTTCGACGAAGTGGTCAAAGGCAAGAAAGAGGAGGAACTCACGCCCGAGGAGAAATCGACACGCGAGGAGCTTTCGAAGAAGATCGTCACCCTGCGCGACGAGCGCGATACGCGTCTGCGCGAAATTGGCGGAGAGAACAAGCTCGTCAAACAGATCATCGACCTGGCATTGCTCTCCAACGGATTGCTCAAGGGCAAAACCTGACGGAGTTCATCCAACGCAGTATTTCGCTGATCGAGAAATAGCAGTAAATTACCGTATATCGAAGCGGCGGCCCCGAAAAGGAGCCGCCGCTATTTTATATCGGATAAAATCGTACGGAACTCTCATCCGGATTCCTCCATCGACGAAAATCCGAAATATCTTCCTCTTGGGAAAAATCGATACGATCAACCGGCGATTCGTAAAAAACAGCGTGAATTACAGGTTTTTCCAACAGCTCCATAAATCCTTTCGGAGCCCGACAGGGACGCCGCGTATCGCGGTGGATGAAACCCAGAACCGTAGAACCCGTATTGAGCAGCTCGCCCGCTTCGTTGTAAATTTCGTATTCGAACGTAATACGCGCTTTCGGCAACTCCCGGAGGGAAATTCGAACCGTGATCAATTCGTCGTAATGAGCCGGACGCAGGTACTTGGAGTGTACCTCGAGAATCGGCATCATCACGCCGTCCTTCTCCTCCATATCGGCATACGAAGAGCCGAAACTGCGGAGCAGCTCCGAACGGGCCGCTTCGTAATAGCAGATGTAATTCGAATGGTGTACGATACCCATCTGATCGGTATCCTTATACCAGACTCTGAATTTGAAATCTCTTGTCAGCATGGCGTTAAAACTCGATTAGTATATGGCCCGACGGCATTTTTCCCGCCGTCCTCAATAATTCCGGAGTACCTTTGGCGGTTATCCGAAGCACACCGGGCCTACCTTCGATCCGCACGGGATATTCACCCGGAGGCGGAAGCAGCTTGAGAGCCTCCCGAGGCGATATGTCCTGCGCAGTCCACATCGCCTGCCAACAGATACGGATGCGACAGCATCCGGCAGCTTTATTCATCTCTCCCCGCTCGATCAGACGACGAATGACCGTCGAACTCACCTTCTCGGCATCGACATCCTGTTTCTCGATCTCCGTCACACGGAAGCCGAACTCGTCATGCAATCCGTTGAGCAGCCGGTAATCTCCCTCCTTGTCGTGGCCGAAGCGGTGGTTGAAACCGACGACCAGATTCTTCACCCCACCTTCCCGATCAGATAGTCCTTTACGAAACTCTCGGAAGGAATCCGGCTGAAGGCCCGGTCGAACGGAATCACGATCAGATTGTCGATTCCGAACCGGTCGAGCAGGTATATCTTCTCTTCGAGCGAAGTCAGCAGCCGCAGCCGCTCCTGTGTACCGAGCGTCACGCGGGGATGCGGGTCGAAGGTCAGCACGATACTTTCTCCCCGACAGCGGCCGCCTCCCGGCGAATCCGGTCGAGGAAAACCGGTGTCCGCTATGAACTCCGTCGTACGATCCGACGGTAGCCGCCGGCGAACGGAACGAAGGCAGATTTTCGAAGCCGTGGAATACTCGCATCGACACCTTAATTATTGTCGTTATTCTCTTCGGATTCCTTGACGCAGTAAGCAACCTTTTCCAGAAGAGTCGTAATATCGTAATTCTCCACGTAGATACCTTGCGGGAAATTCAGGCGTGTCGAGGTAAAGTTGAGTACGCCCTTGATGCCGGCGTTGATGATCGGCACGACCAGTTCGGGGCGACTTTGGTCGGCGAAGATACGATGACGATCGAGATGTCGTTCTCCTGGACGACCTTCTCGAAACACTCCATGTGGTAGCACGGAATGTTGTCGATCGCAGTATCCACTTTGCGGGATCGACGTCGAACGCGACCGTGATCCGCAGCTTCAGGCTCTTCCCGTTGAAATATTTGGTGATGGCCTGCCCCAGGTGACCCATACCGATTACGGCGATGTTCACCGGGCTTTCGCTGTCGAGGATGTTGCTGATAAAATCGATCAACACCTTTACATCGTAGCCTTTCTTGGTATCGCTCGAGAACCCGATCAACATCAGATCCCGACGCACTTGCACAGCCGTAATGCCGTGAATCCCGGCCAGCACGTGCGAAAAATGTGGGTAATGCCCTCCTGTGGCAGGCGAGCAGCGTACGGCGATACTCGCTGAGCCGCTCGATCGTTTTCGGGAATTCCGTTGGGTATTAAAGCCATTTCAATCTACGGTAATGGTGAAGTCCGGTCGGTAGCTCACACGCATCCAGTTTTGATTGACGTGGTTGGACCCTCCGGGCATTTGCTGGAACGTATAAGAGGTTTGCAGCGGCGTGTAGCGGCGTCCCTCCATATCGTACTGGATGTCGGAATACATCGCCGGAACGAAGATCATCGCCGCATCGTAACCCCGGTAAGAGTAGAGCGACGGCAACGCCCCGAAAGCTTTGATGTAGTCGCTGCCGAAAGTCTTGATTACCTCGGCATCGCGTTTGGCGTGATAAGTCGAGAAGAGCACGAGCCGGTCCTTGAAGTAGAGCGCCCGATCGAGGTTCCCGAAGCGGTTCCAACGCGAATTGCCGACGATCGTGAAACGGGAGGCGTCTTGCCGCGGGCTACGAGGTTGGTATTGGCCGAAGCGATGGCTGCCAAAATACGGTCCACTTCGAGCCCGCTGTCGCCCAAAACGATCAGCAGGTTGTCCTTGCCGTTGGCCAGCAGCGACGAAAGCCCCTGGTCGCCCTCCTTGACAGCGTAACGATAATTATGCCGCGCGTAAGGTACACCCTGCAGTGCAGCCAGAATTTCCCGTTCGAACTCCCGGTCGTTCTTCTCTCCGTAGATCAAGGTAACCTGCTTGTGCTCACCCTGAGTCAGTTCTTCGATTTTGGCATATTTCCGTATCTGTGGCGGTGCCATCTGAAACAAAACATCGCTATCGACGTTCTTGACATCGGCCAGAGGCGATACGACCGGCACGGCATACTCCTCGGCATACCCGATTACGGCAGGAAGTTCCTCTTCGTAAACCGGGCCTACGATCAAGCGGGCCGCCCGAAAATCGGCGTCGTCCACAATCGTACGGAGTCGGTCGCTTTCCTGCCGGGTATTGAACAGATCGACCCGAACGGAGTATCCGTATTGGGTCTTTATCTTTTCAAGCCCCAGGAGAAATCCTGGTAGAAATCGAGATAATTCGGATTCTGTTTGTCGCCATCGGTCATCGGCAACAACAGCGCCACACGAAGCGGCTCTCCACTGCTCAATGCCAGAAAATCCACCTCTTTCACCTGGGGTTCGACCGTCGTCAAGGTATCGCTCTCCGTTGGCTCGGGCTGTCCGAATCGCTCTTCCGGCGCCGGCTCGGTCACGGACTTTGCATCGCCGGGGACTTTCAGCATACTTCCCGAACGGAGGTCTTGCGCTGAAATACCGTTCAGTCGCTCCAGATTTTCGACCGTCGTACCGAAGCGACGGGACAGCGCGTACATCGTCTCCCGGGAGCGACGATGTGGTACATATAACCCTCCTCGGCAACCAGGTTCAGGCGATCCTTGTACTGCTCCCAGGCCGCCGTGTTTTCCGCTGCGTCGGTCTTGCCGACCGCCTTTTTGCGAATCAAAATGACCGAACCCGGTTTCAGGTGAATCGGATCCAGACCGGGATTGTCCTCCATGATGGTTTCGACCGAGATCGCATAGCGCTTCGAAATTCCATAAAGAGTTTCGCCCTTCTGCACCGTGTGCTGATCGAAGGTCTTCTTCAGCTTTTAGGAGAAAGCTGCTCCTGTACGACGACACCCGTTTCCACGACCGGGATTTTAAGGCTCTGGTCGGCTTTGAGCCCTTGAGCGAGCTGCGGATTTTCGGCGGCGATCACCTGTTCCGCCACTCCATAGGTTTTGGCCAGCGAATAGAGCGTTTCCCGTGCCGGACGTTGTGGACATAGTATTTTGCACCGTTGATATAAACGATCGTCTGCGATTTCTCGATAGACTGCGGCTCCTGGGCATAAAGGTTCGCCCCGGCCGTCAGCAACATCGCGGTACAACACAGTTCCTTCAGCATAGTCTATTGTTTCTCGTTTTCTCCCGGCAGCGGATTTCGGTAATAATTTTCTTGGTATAGAGCGGGAAATCGCCGTTCATCATCCAGGAGTAATAGCTCGGCTCGACGCGGAAAACCTCCGCGACCGAACGGCCCTTATATTTGCCGAATCCGAAGACCTCTTCCCTTTTCGTTATAGAGGATGCGTCCTGCAAAGTCGGCGGATTCCGCCCGCGTGGAAAATTCAGCCAGAGCCGCGACATCGTTCTGCAACTCCCGTAACGGTCCAACTGGGCTTTCAGCACTTCGTACGTCGCCAACGTATCGGCTTCGGCCGAATGGGCATCCGCGAGATCCTTGCCGCAATAGAACTTATAGGCCGCCACCAGCGTCCGTTGCTCCATTTTGTGAAAGATATTCTGCACGTCGATGAATTTACGTTTGCGGAAATCCACGTCCACACCGGCCCGCATGAACTCCTCGACCAGCATCGGCAGATCGAAGCGGTTCGAATTGAAACCGCCGAAGTCGCATCCCTCGATAAACTGGGCCAACGACTTGGCGATTTGCGGAAAAAGCGGGCAATCCTTCACGTCTTCGTCCGTAATGCCGTGAATGGCCGTAGCTTCGGCCGGAATCGGCATTCCGGATTGATCCGCCGCGTACGGACGATCTCCTCGCCGTCGGGCATAACCTTGACCATCGATATTTCGACGATGCGGTCCCGTGCGATGTCGATGCCGGTCGTTTCAAGTCGAAGAAATGATCGGCCGCTTGAGATTGAGCTCCATCCGGGTTATGCGTTAATCATCATCGGCATAAGCAGCATGAGCGTCGCGCTCGACTGCTTGTCGTCATAGACGGGTTTGAATACGCCGGCACGGGTCGAATCGGCCAATTCGATGACGATGGTCGGCGTATCGATATTGGAGAGGATTTCCACCAGGAACGTCGATTTGAAGCCGATCGTGATATTCTGACCTTCGTAGCTGCAACTGATCGTTTCGTTGGCCGATACCGAGAAATCGATGTCCTGCGCCGTAAGGTTGATCCGGTTGTCGGCGATGTCCATGCGGATCAGGTTGGTCGTGGGGTTCGAGCAGACGGCCACACGCTTGATGCCATTGACCAGTTCGATACGATCGACGAGTACCTTATTGGGATTCGCGGTCGGAATCACCGCATTGTAATTCGGGTAATTGCCTTCGATCAGGCGGCACACCAGCGTATGGTTCTTGAGCTGGAACATGGCGTTTTCGAATCGAAGCTCACCTTGATCGCGTCTTCCTCCTTGAGCAGCACCGATTTGAGCAGGTTGGCCGGCTTCTTGGGCAGGATGAACGACGAAGCCACTTCATTAGCGGTTTCCACCTCGTATTTCACCAGCTTGTGGGCGTCGGTACCCACGAATGTAAGCATCGAAGGGCCAGGTTGATATAGACCCCGTTCATCACGGGACGCAGCTCGTCGTCGGCCGTGGCGAAAATCGTCTTGTTGATGCCGTTCACCAACACGTCCACATCGAGCGTCAGCTCCTTGCAGTCGGCCGAAAGAGCCGGGATCGCCGGATAGCTCACGGCGCTGGCGCCGGAATCGAGAGCGAACCGCTTTTCCAACTCAAACGGATCTCCCAGTTCTGATCGTTCACTTCGATCGTCAGAGGCATTTCGGCGAACTCCTTCAGCGAATCGAGCATCAGCTTGGCCGGAGCTGCGATGGTGCCTTCGCTTTCGACTCCATCCACGCGAATCGAGCCCACGAGCGTGGTTTCCAGATCGGAAGTGGTCACCCGCAGCTCATCCCCCTTGAGCTCCATCAGGAAATAATCCAAAATGGGCAGTGTATTTTTATTGCTGATTACTTTGCCGGTCGTAGCCAGGAGAGAGCAATGCAGAACTTGATACGGAAAATTTCATAGGTTTTAATGTAATTTATTTTCTGTTAGTCTTTTGAATCCTTTTGTTTATTGGTTGGGTATTCCGACGCAGGAAGGATGTCCGAATCATTCCGAGGCAGCCTCCGCGTCTGAAGTTTCCTATTTCGTTTTGCAGCCTGAAGGAATCGGTAAACCGTCCTATCCCGCGTCGCTGCCCGGAACCATTCCCGAAATCCGGTCGATTACAACGTCGCCAGTTTGTCGAGCGCCGTCTGGATCATCTTTCTGACGAAAGGTTTATAATCCGTGCAGGCGTCCAGCGCGATCCGCTGGGCGATGATCGTACAGATCGTGGCGGCTTTGTGTCCCATCAGGGCCGCCAGTCCGGCCAGGGCGGAACTCTCCATCTCGAAATTGGTGACCCGGCGCCCGTGATAGTCGAACGACTCGGTCTTCTCGTTCAGTCGGATGTCGGCCGGTTCGAGGCGCACCCAGCGTCCCTGCGGTGCATAGAAGCCGGGGCGGCGATGGTGATGCCTTCGATGGTCACGTCGCGGAAAAGTTCGGCCAGCGAAGGATCCGCATCGATGAAATAGGGCTTCGGAAGCAAATCGCTCCAACCCGTATGTTTCATGAAAGCCTTTTCGATCTCCAGGTCGCAAACCTCGTTACGCCCCTTGTAGTAATTCAACAGGCCGTCGAAGCCGACCGAAGTGCGGGCGAAGACGAACTGCCCCACTTTGATGTCGGGCTGAATGGCACCCGAAGTACCCAAACGAACCAATGTGAGCTGCCGCTTCTGCGCCTTCTCCTGCCGCGTGGCGAAATCCACGTTGGCCAGCGCATCAAGCTCCGTAACCGAGATGTCGATGTTGCCGATGCCGATGCCCGTCGAAAGGACCGTCATGCGTTTTCCCTTGTAGGTGCCCGTTACGGTCTTGAATTCGCGGTTGGAAACGCTGCACTCCTGCGTATCGAAAAGGAAGCGACCATGGCTACGCGGCCGGGATCCCCACGACGATGACGATGTCGGCAAGCTGCTCCGGCTTGAGGTGCAGGTGGAAAATCGATCCGTCGTCGTTGATTATCAATTCGGAAGCAGGAATCGTTCTCATGATAGTCGTTTTTTAATTTTCATAATTGGCATAAAAGTAATATATTTACCTCGAATATCAAAAATACGCCACGATAAATTTTCCATAAATATATTGTATCCGCTCGGCGGACTACAAGAAAAGAGATATTTGCGACATGACTCTCATCAAATCCATTTCCGGCATCCGGGGAACGATCGGCGGCCCTGCGACGGAGAACCACACTCCGCTCGATATCGTTAAATTCACCACCGCCTACGTGCGTTTCATCGCCGAATCCGCACCCGGAAAAGGCTCAAAATCGTCGTGGGCCGCGACGCCCGTATTTCGGGCGAAATGGTCGGCGACATCATCGAAGGCACGCTGCTCGGCTGCGGTGCGGATGTAGTAAACGTCGGGCTCTGCACCACTCCGGGACCGAACTGGCCGTTACGGCGCACCGGGCCGACGGCGGCATCATCATCACCGCATCGCACAATCCCCGCCAGTGGAACGCCCTGAAGCTCCTGAATGCCGATGGAGAATTTCTGAGCGACGCCGAGGGCAAGCGGGTGCTGGCACTGGCCGAAGACGAAAACTTCGTTTTCCCGGATGTGGACCATATCGGCAAGGTCGTTTCGCGGGAATCCTACAACGACGTGCATATCCGTCGGGTATTGGCCCTGCCGCTGGTCGATGCGGAAGCCGTGCGGAAACGGCACTTCAAGGTGGTCGTGGATGCGGTGAACTCCGTCGGCGGCATCGTCATACCCAAGCTGTTGCGGGAGCTGGGATGCGAAGTCGTGGAGCTCAACTGCGAACCGACCGGAGAGTTCGCCCACAACCCGGAGCCGCTGCCCGAGAACCTGACCGAAATATCGAAGGCGATCGTCCGCGAACAGGCCGATCTGGGCATCGTCGTCGATCCCGATGTGGACCGGCTGGCGCTGGTCAGCGAGGACGGCTCGATGTTTGTCGAGGAATATACGCTGGTCGCCGTGGCGGACTATATCCTCTCCCGCAAAACCGGCAATACGGTGTCGAATCTGAGCTCTTCGAGAGCTTTAAGCGATGTAACGCAAATGCACGGAGGAGAATATTTTGCATCGGCGGTAGGAGAAGTCAATGTAGTCGCCAAGATGAAAGAGGTCGGGGCCGTCATCGGCGGCGAGGGCAACGGCGAGTCATCTACCCCGAACTGCACTACGGCCGCGACGCACTGGTCGGCGCCGCGCTTTTCCTGACCTATCTGGCCGAAAAGGTATGACCATGACCGAGCTGCGCAAGACTTATCCGGCCTATTTCGCCTCGAAGAACAAGATCGAGCTGACACCGGCCATCGACGTGGATAAAGTATTGCGTGAGATGAAATCCCGTTATGCCAATGAAAAGGTGAACGATGCGGACGGTGTTAAAATCGATTTCCGGAGAATTGGGTACACTTGCGCAAATCGAATACGGAACCGATCATCCGCGTATATACCGAAGCGAAAACGATGGCGGAGGCCGATGCGCTGGCCCGGCGGATCATTGCGGAAATAAAACAAATTTGTAATATATAAATCGATGAAAAACATTTTATTGATACTCGCTGCCGCAATTATGCTGACAGCCTGCGGAGGAAACTCCCGCCAAAGACGACTGCCGGGGTACCCGACATGCACAATGCCGAAAACGCACTCGACTACCAGGGAACTTACAAAGGGTTTTCCTGCTGCGGACTGCCCGGGCATCGAGATTGAACTCACGCTTCACAACGACAACACCTATACGATGAATTCCAGCTATATGGATCGTTCTGAAGAGCCGATTCAACAGACAGGAAACTAAACGGTAAAGGCAACCTGCTGACGCTGCGCGCCAAAGTCGGCATAGGGCTTCCCGCCCCGAGTACTACAAGGTGGAGGAAACCGCCTGCGCCGTCTTAATGCAAAGAAGCAGCCTATCACCGGAGAACTCGCAGACCAATACGTACTCACCAAATAATCAAATTCCATGGATAAAGTAAAGAGTTACATAGAGAAGAACAAAGACCGTTTTCTCAACGAATTATTCGAGCTGTTGCGCATCCATTCGATCAGCGCGCAATCCGATCATAAACCCGACATGACCCGATGCGCCGAATGGCTGGCCGCTTCGCTGATGAAGGCCGGTGCCGACCATGCCGAGGTACTTCCCACGGAAGGCAATCCGGTTGTTTTCGCCGAACGAATCGTCGATCCCAAAGCCAAGACCGTATTGGTGTACGGCCACTACGACGTGATGCCGGTCGATCCGGTGGACGAATGGCGCACCTCGCCGTTCGAACCGGTCGTGAAGGACGGACGCATCTGGTGCCGGGGTGCGGACGACGACAAAGGCCAGCTTTTCATGCACGCCAAGGCGTTCGAAGCGATGTGCGCGACCGACAGCCTGCCCTGCAATGTGAAATTCCTGCTCGAAGGCGAGGAAGAGATCGGGTCGCCCAGCCTCTACAAGTTCTGCGCCGACAACAAGAAGATGCTCAAGGCAGACATCATTCTGGTTTCCGATACATCGATGATCTCGATGCAGATACCTTCGATCACCTGCGGTCTGCGCGGTCTGACTTATATGGAGGTTGAAGTGACGGGCCCCAACAAGGACCTCCACTCGGGCCTGTTCGGCGGTGCGGTGGCCAATCCGGCCAATGTCCTGGCCCGCATGGTGGCTTCGCTCATCGATGAAAACGGACACGTGACGATTCCGGGCTTCTACGACGACGTGCGCGAGCTGACGGCCGCCGAGCGCAAAGCCTTCAACAAGGCTCCGTTCAACCTTACAGAATACAAAGCGCTCGAAATCGGCGATGTCGAGGGCGAAGCGGGCTTTACGACCATCGAACGCACGGGTATTCGCCCCTCGCTCGACGTGAACGGCATTTGGGGCGGCTATATCGAGGAGGGGCACCAAGACGGTGATCCCGTCGAAGGCGTCGGCCAAGATTTCGATGCGGCTGGTTCCCGGACAGGATTTAAAAAGATCGCCAAGCTCTTCGAGAAACATTTCAAGGCGATCGCTCCCAAGAGCGTCAAGGTGAAGGTCAAGTTCCTGCACGGCGGTATGCCCTACGTGGCTCCGACCGATATGCCGGCTTACAAAGCGGCGGAAAAGGCCATCGCCGACACGTTCGGCAAAACCACTGCCGTTCTATTCGGGCGGCTCGATTCCGATCATCAGCGGATTCGAAAATATCCTGGGAATCAAGTCCCTCCTGATCGGATTCGGCCTGGCGGAGGACGCGATCCACTCGCCCAACGAGAGCTACGGACTCGACCAGTTCTACAAGGGGGTCGAAACGATTCCGCTGTTTTATAAATATTTCGCTGAAAAGTAAACAGGCAATACGATTTCAAAACGGGACAATATCCGAAGGATATATCCCGTTTTTCGTACATTGATACGTTTGTTCAAAAAGATAGGATCTTTGATTTCGTTGTAGATACTTCGCCTCGGCAAAATGCAAATGAAATTTGCTTTGCGCCCGGCTCATTCGTATCTTTAAAAAAAGAAGATGGAAAGGTTCGAACGAGTTCAAACAACCCACGCTCGAAGCATACGCGGAGGGCACTTGTGAACTCTACGATGCAAGGAGTAGGAAAACAGAAAGTTAAGTTTGGCTCTCACTCACCTTGCACTATTTTTATAGAAGATAGGATTCGGTTCAGCAATCTTTGCGTGCAAGTTCGCACGATTGCTCTTCCCTTTCACTATCTTTGACATAGTCTTAGATAGGATGCGCCTTGGAAAATTGAGAACAAATTCCCGTTTTCTCCCGGCTTTCACTATCTTTGCAAATCGCAAAAAGAATACATTATGTGTGGAATTGTAGGTTACGTGGGTAAACGGCAGGCTTACCCCATTCTGATAAAGGACTTCACCGCTTGGAATATCGCGGTTACGACAGCGCAGGACTCGCACTGGTCAATCGGGAAGGAGTTCTGAACGTGTTCAAAAGCAAGGGCAAAGTCGCCGATTTGGAACATTTCGTCGAATCAAGGATCTGGACGGAACGATCGGCATCGCCCACACCGTTGGGCGACACACGGCGAACCGAACGACATCAACGCCCATCCCCACTACTCCGATTCGGGCAATATCGCCCTGATCCACAATGGTATCATCGAAAATTACCGGGTGTTGAAAGAGGCGCTGATCGAAAACGGTTACACGTTCAAGAGCGACACCGACACGGAGGTACTGGTCAATCTGATCGAATACATCCGTACGTCGAACAACTGCACGTTGCTGGAGGCCGTCCAGCAAGCATTGAAGCAGGTGATCGGCGCATACGCTATCGCCGTAGTGGAGAAGGGCAACCAAGATCAAATCATCGCGGCACGCCGCAGCAGCCCGATGGTCATCGGTATCGGCGACAAGGAGTTTTCCTGGCATCGGACGCGGCGTCGATCGTGGAATATACGGACAAGATCGTCTATGTCAATGACGGCGAGGTGGTGGTCATGGACCGCAACCACCCGCTGAAGATCGTAACGCTCGACAACCAGGAGAGCAAGATCGACATCAAGAAGTTACAGCTCAGCATCTCCCAACTCGAAAGGGCGGCTATCCGCACTTCATGCTCAAGGAGATTTACGAACAACCCAAGACCATCGTGGACTGCATCCGCGGCCGCATCAACCCCGAGACGTACGACGTGATCCTGTCGGGCATCATGGACAACCGCGAGCGGTTTCTCAACGCCCGGCGCATCATCTTCGTGGCTTGCGGAACCTCGTGGCACGCATCGCTCATCGGGGAGTACCTGATCGAGGATTTCTGCCGCATTCCGGTCGAAGTAGAATACGCCTCGGAATTCCGTTACCGCAATCCGGTGATTTATCCCGACGACATCGTGATCGCCGTCTCGCAATCGGGCGAGACAGCCGATACGCTGGCCGCCATCGAGTTGGCCAAGCATAACGGTGCGTTCGTCTATGGTATCTGCAACGTCATCGGCTCGTCGATCGCCCGAGCGACGAACTCCGGCACCTACATCCATGTAGGACCCGAGATCGGCGTGGCTTCGACCAAAGCCTTTACGGGACAGGTGACGGTGCTCACGATGCTGGCGCTGATGATCGCCCGCGTCAAGGGACCATCGATCAGGAGTGCTCGCGCAAGATCGCCAAGCATCTGCTCGATCTGCCCGCCGTGCTGGAAGAGGTGCTTCGCCTGAACGACCGGATCGCCGACTTCTCGAAGATATTCACCTATGCGCACAACTTCATCTATCTGGGACGCGGGTACAACTATCCCACGGCGCTGGAAGGTGCGCTCAAACTCAAGGAGATCTCCTACATCCACGCGGAGGGTTACCCTGCCGCCGAAATGAAACACGGTCCGATCGCCCTGATCGATGCCGAGATGCCGACCATCGCCATCGCGACGCCGGATCACACCTACGAGAAGACCGCCAGCAACATCGAGGAGATCAAGGCCCGGGGCGGCAAGGTAATCACCGTAATCGCCAAGGGCGACGAGCAGGTACGCAAGAGTTCGGACTATTATATCGAAGTGCCCGTCGTGGCGGAGTGTCTGATGCCGATCGTGGTATCGGTGCCGCTGCAGTTGCTGGCGTATCATATCGCTGTCAATAAAGGGCGCGACGTGGACCAACCCGTAACCTGGCCAAGTCGGTAACGGTGGAGTAATGACAAGACCTATACAACAGAATCAGCCGCAACCTTTAGGTTGCGGCTGATTCTATTGATGATTTCGGAAGGTGCGTTCGCCGATCTATTCCCGACTCTACCCGCAATCTGAACAGCGGCGGAAACTCCATACGGAATATTCTCGACAGCAATCCGTCGCCAAACCATCACCGAGCATACTCATCGGACACATCGCATCATCGTCCAGCCGGCATAAATCGAGGCCGATTCGAACCGTAAGCACACACCTCCGCATCCTTTTACATGAAATTCGATGCGATGTATTCGGCCAACGTGAAATCCTTGCGGACTTCAGGGCGCCGATCGTCGTTTCGTCGGTTTCGATCATCAGCGGCTCCTTATCCACGACGAGTTTCGAGAGGAAAGCGTCGATCGCATCCCGGTTGTCGTCCATCGGCGCCGTAGCGATGACGTGCGAGGCATTCTCGACCGAATAGAAATAGTACGGGGAGTTCATCGTGCGGAGCTGCCCGGCGATATATTTCGAGCCGAAGAAACCGACGCCGCTCGCGGATCACATTATACGGTACGTTCGCATCCGCATCGCCGTGAAAAGCATCATCGGCGCGGGCTGCGATGCCCAAACGAGCTCCTCGCCCATTTCGAAGATCGCCCCGGCGAAAGAAACAATACCCGCGTAGCGGAAGCCAGCAGGCAAGTGCTGCACCAATGGCGAAGCGTTGCAGAGGGCGTACTCTCCATGCAGTACGGTGATCGCTCCCGCACTCGATCCGCAGGCCACGATCTGCGAGGAGTCGATACCCACTCGTCTGCCTTGTCCACGATAAACGCGGTGGCGTCGTAGAGGTCCTCGACAGCCATCGAAATCGTCCGGGCCATACCGAGCATCATATTTTCGGGCGAAAGGTCCCCGAAGCGACGACCTGCTTCAAACCCAGGCGGTAGTCGATCGATACCACGTCGTACCCCTGATTAACCATGTAATGAAAGAACGGGAGGTATTTTTCCGCATCGCGCTCCCCGGCGATGAAGCCGCCGCCGAAAACGAAGACCAGACAGGGCCGGGCATCGTTCTGCTCGACCGAAACAGCCGTATAGCGATCCAGAAAGAGGCTGTCCGCACCCTTCACGGCATAGAGATCCGTATATTTGGCGATCCGGGGCGCCTGCTCCGTACAGGCGGTAACGAACAGCACCGAAGCCAACAAGAGGTAAATTGCTTTTTCATATTTTCTAAAATTAAACGTAGTCGTATCCTTCGGTGCATCTATTCGGGAATATAACGATCCACATTCCCACCGAAAAGAGGATTCGGGAAAGAGTCTGCCTTACGGACAAGGCCATGAACCGCAGATAAGCACGTCTTCGGTTCGATACTGCGACCGTCGGATAAAGTAATAATTATCAAATCATTTCGTCGTATGCGAACTGCACAGCACGGTTCAGAATATCCGAAAATGTTTCGTCTTACGAAATTCGTGCAGCGTGTTCTTCAATAACTCCTTGTCCAACATAAACTCCGGCGCGAGGCGTTCGGTGATATAGACATCCTTGAGTTTCAGCCATTCGTCGTACGGACTGCCGGGGGCATACCCTTTCGGCAGACGCTTGAGTTTGTTCGACTCGTCGAGAACGAATCCTTTCGCCTCACGGATGGCTGCTTCAATTTCCGCGCCATTGTCCAGGATCCGTCCCGCACGCTGCGCAGCACTTCCGGCAGCGGACAGTAAAGCCCCGTAGTGAGCTGATGCCCTGCGACCAGGAGCGTTCGTCCCACACCGGTTCGACGTGGAAATAGTAGCCCGAATAACCGCCTTTCTTGCCACGGGGAGCAACGAAAGCCCCATGTGGGTCTTGTACGGTGTCTTGTCGGGGCTGAAGCGGGTGTCGCGGTAGATGCGCCACGTGCAGTCCTTGACCGTAAGTCCGCGCACGGACGGATCGAAAGCGGCGATGCCGTCGATCAGCTTCGCCGTAAACACCTGAAACAGGACAAGGCCCGTTTGTACATCTCCTTGTGAGAGTCAAACCAGGCCTTGTCGTTGTTTTCGTGCAGGAGCGTGAGAAATTCTACTACCTGCTTCATATTATGCTACCATGCGAAGAGCGGATAGTTAGCCATCATAGCGTTGACCTCCTTGCGAACGGCGGCGATGTTCGCCTCGTTCTCGGGATCGCTCAATACACGGTCGATCAGCGCTACGATCTCCTCCATCTTGTACTCCTTCAGACCACGCGTGGTGATAGCCGGAGTACCGAAACGCAGACCCGAAGTCTGGAACGGCGAACGACTGTCGAACGGCACCATGTTCTTGTTGGTGGTGATGTCGGCGGCAACCAGGCACTTCTCGGCCAGCTTACCGGTCAGTTCGGGGAACTTCGTGCGAAGATCGACGAGCATCAGGTGGTTGTCCGTACCCTCGGAAACGATCTTGTAACCGCGCTTGGTGAAGGCCTCGGCCATCGCCTTGGCGTTCTTCTGCACCTGCTTCTGGTACTCCTTGTAGCTGGGATCCAGCGCTTCGCCGAAAGCGACTGCCTTGGCTGCGATCACGTGCTCCAGCGGACCGCCCTGGATACCGGGGAATACGGCCGAATTGAGGATCTGCGACATCATCTTGGTCACGCCCTTCGGAGTCTTGAGTCCCCAGGGATTCTCGAAATCTTTGCCCATCAGGATAATACCGCCACGGGGACCGCGCAGGGTCTTATGGGTGGTAGAAGTCACGATGTGAGCATACTTAACCGGATTCTCGAGCAGACCGGCAGCGATCAGACCGGCCGTGTGAGCCATGTCGATCAGCAGGATGGCGCCTACTTTGTCCGCGATCTCGCGCATACGCTTGTAGTCCCACTCACGCGAATAAGCCGAAGCACCGCCGACGATAAGCTTGGGTTTGTGCTCCAGAGCCTTGCGCTCCATATCGTCGTAATCCACGCGCTCGGTCTTCGGATCGAGCTGGTAACCGATGGCTTTGAAATAGGTACCCGACATATTCACCGGCGAACCGTGCGAAAGGTGGCCGCCGTGCGCCAGATCGAGGCCCATGAACGTATCGCCGGGTTTCAGCACGGCGAAGAAAACGGCCATGTTGGCCTGTGCGCCGGAGTGGGGCTGTACGTTGGCGTACTCGGCGCCGTACAGTTTGCAAACACGTTCGATGGCAAGGTTCTCGACCTTATCCACCACCTGACAACCGCCGTAGTAACGTGCGGCAGGATAACCCTCCGCATACTTGTTGGTCAGTACGGAGCCCATGGCCTCCATCACCTCGTCGCTGACAAAATTTTCAGACGCGATCAGCTCGATGCCGTGCATCTGACGGTTCCGTTCCTCAGAAATGAGGTCGAATACTTGAGAATCTCTCTTCATGATCGATATATGGTTTATTAAGAGTTTTTTCGGATTCCAAAGGTAGTAACATTTTACGAAACTACAAAAACTACATATTTCTAAATATTTTGCTATATTTGGCGACAGAAAAATACAACGCATCCGACAAACGGAACATTTTCATCGGAACGGGCACCTCTGCGATACGGGCAGCCGACGCGGGCCGGATTTCCGACAGAAAGATCGAATATTACGGATAAAACGAAAAATTTAACCATCAAAAACATTTCAGCAAGATGAAATTACTCGAAGGAAAAGTGGCCGTCGTAACCGGCGCAGCCAGGGGCATCGGCAAAGCGATCGCCATTCAGTTTGCAAAGAGGGAGCCAACGTCGCGTTCACCGATCTGGCGATCGACGAAAACGGCAAGAAGACGGAGGAGGAGCTGAACGCCCTGGGCGTAAAAGCCAAAGGATACGCCTCGAACGCCGCCAACTTTGAAGATACGCACAAAGTGATCGATCAGATCATGCAGGATTTCGGCCGCATCGACATTCTGGTCAATAATGCAGGCATCACCAAAGACGGCCTGATGATGCGCATGTCCGAGGCTCAGTGGGACGCCGTGCTGACGGTGAACCTCAAATCGGCATTCAACTTCATTCACGCCGTTACGCCGATCATGGCGCGCCAGCGCAGCGGTTCGATTATCAATATGTCGTCCGTGGTGGGTGTCAGCGGCAATGCCGGACAGTGCAACTATTCGGCTTCGAAAGCCGGTATGATCGGACTTGCGAAGTCCATCGCTAAAGAGATGGGACCGCGCGGCATCCGTGCCAACGCCATTGCTCCCGGCTTCATCATTACCGAAATGACCAACGCCCTGCCCGAAGAGGTAAAACAGGGCTGGTCCAAGCAGATTCCGCTGCGCCGCGGCGGTACACCCGAGGATGTGGCAGAAGGTGGCTCTGTTCCTTGCCTCCGACCTCTCCTCTTACGTGAGCGGACAGGTAATTCATTGCTGTGGAGCGATGAACTGTTAATCTCTGCGATTTCATACAAGAGAGGAAGGTTGACGAGAGTCGGCTTCCCTCCTTTTTTAAAAACATACACTTATGAAGTTGAAAAATCTACTTTTCGTTTTTGTCTGGCACTGCTCGCCGGTTGTCAGAAAGATCCCGACACAGAAAGTACTCCGGTACGGGATACCGATAAGGTCGAAGGAGTGATCCGCATGAAGCTCGACCGGGAAACGGCCGAAGCGCTGAACGTAATCCGCACCCGCAGCGGCAGGGTCCTGACGGGCAACATCTCTTTCGATGAACTGTGCGAACGGTACAACGTGACCGGAATGGAGCGGTTGTTCGCCGACAACGGCTGCGCCGAGCGAACACGCAAGGCAGGGCTCGATCTGTGGTATATCATTCGCTTCGAAGGTTCCGCCGAGCAGGTCGCCGAAGACTTCGGGGAGATAGCCGGCGTGAATCATGTCGAAATTCCGCGCAGGATTACCAAAGTCGGCGGAATGAGCCGGAAAAGCGGGACTCCATGGCGAAAACTGATGGCCCTGCCGAAGGCCGCTCCGTCGAACTACCCTTTCAACGATCCGCTTTTCGGAGGACAATGGCCGCTTTACAACGACGGAACGATCAATGCAAACGCCCAAGCCGGCGCAGACATCAATGTGCTCCCGGCGTGGGAAAGACGGCAGGCCGCAGCGATGTGATTGTCGCCGTCGTGGACGAGGGTGTGGAATATACCCATCCCGACCTGGCGGGCAATATGTGGAGCGGAATCGGTAAGAATTTCTGTGACAGAGATAACGACGACATTACCTGGGGCGAAGGTCACGGGACCCACGTGGCGGGAACGATCGCTGCCGTAACAACAACGGATCGGCATTTCGGGCATCGCCTGCGGTACGGGAGGAGGTAACGGAGCGAAGATCATGTCGTGCGAAATTTTCATCCGACCGACGGACACTACGATGCCAACTCAAACGCAACGGCCGACGCCATCAAATATGCCGCCGACAACGGCGCCGTAATCTGCCAGAACAGCTGGGGATACGCAGCCGGAGCTTTGAGCTACGACCAATGGTCAAGCGCGGATCGGGCCACTAAAGAAGCTATCGACTACTTCATCCGCTACGCGGGTATGTCCCCCGACGGCGAAACCCAGACCGGGCCTATGGCGGGTGGCGTCGTGATATTCGCGGCAGGTAATGAAAACAGCGGACAGCCCGGATATCCGGCCGCTTACGAGCCTTGCATCAGTGTGGCCGCCGTCTCCTGCACTTATGAAGCCGCTTGGTACACCAACTATGGTCCGACCGTCGATATATGTGCGCCGGGCGGAGGAGACGCAGCCGATTTTTCCAGGCCTATCCATTATAACGAAGGTTATAACCTGAGCACGCTTCCGACCGACCTGCAAAACGGGATGACTTTCGTCTATACAAATTTCAGAGGAGGTGGAGACCCACACGATCTACTACGTCTCGGAGACTCTCGGGTATGGCTACATGCAGGGGACCTCGATGGCCTGCCCCACGTATCGGGTGTTGCGGCCCTGATCGTTTCGCAATTCGGGGCACCAGGATTCACGAACGAACAGCTCAAAGAGAAGCTTTCTCGACAGCACGCGACATCGACAGCTATCAGGGACCAATATACAATGGTCGGGGACCTATGCCGGAAAAATCGGCAAGCTCGTCGATGCGGGTGCAGCCCTGGATTCGGGCGAGGTGCCGCCCGTTTCCGACCAGCCGACGATCACGCCAGCCACAGGACAGAACGACACCTTCACGCTCGGCGCCTCCGAACGGAAAACGCTGCAATATACGCTGGCCGGCTACACGGAATGGCGTCTGGACGACCCTCGGGCAAGATCGCGAAGTCGATCGACGGTAACGTAGTCACGCTGACTATCGACGCATCACAATACGCAGCAGGAAGCTATACGGCAGAATTGCTGGCTGTGAACGGAACAAAGACAGCAAAACGCACCATCGCCTATACCGTTAGCGAGGGCGACAATCCGACCGGTATTTCAATGGACTTTACCCCAACCCATGTACCGACGTACTGAACATACTGCCGAACTACTCGGGAGAAAGCACGATCCGTATCCGTAACTCAATGGGAACGGAGGTAATGAACATAACACTTGGACTTATCAACGAGGAACCTGTCAAACTCGACGTATCGGGACTCGCTTCGGGAACCTATCTGGTACAAGTAACCTACAACGGCATTCAAATTACCCGCACCATAGTCAAACGCTAAAACAGACGTTACAAATTATGAAAAAGATCTTCATTCTCGCAATAATCCTCCTGTCGGGCACAGCGGCGGCATCGGCTCAGGAGTTCCTGACGATCAACCCCGATGTCCGCACGGCGTATGGCCAACGCTTCGGTAGCGACTACCGGCGGAGCTTACTCCGTATTCCAGAACGCGGCCTCGTCGCTCTTCAGCCACAACCTGTTCGAGGTGGGATTCTCCTACTCGCCCTGGATGCGCGACGTGAAAGGGCTACGACCTGATGGCCTTCGGCGGATTCTACTCCTTCAACCACAAACATTCGATCTCGTTCGGCACCCGTTTTACCGGGAGCCGAAGCTCAGTCCGGACGACGAGGACTACCCTTTCATTCCCAAAGACGAGAATAATAACCCAATCGTCGGCATCGAAGCGTTCCGGCCGCTCAGCGTTTCGGCGGATCTGGCCTACAGCTATCGGATCGGCCGCTATCTGGGTCTGTCGGTGACGGCCCGCTACATCCGCTCCTCGTACGGAGAACTGTTCACGAACAACGCCCTCGGGTTCGATGTCGCGGCATACGCGCGGATTCCGCTTAACCGGATGCTCGAAGGCGCCTGGGTGAGTGCGGGTGCGAAAATCTCCGACTTCGGCTTCACGTTCGACGATTCGAATTACGACCTGCCCACCAAATTCAGTGTCGGCGGTTCGCTCTTCGCCCCGATCCGGGATTCCCATTCGCTCGAAGCTTCGGTCGATCTGGGCTACCGCTACTCTTCCTCGGAGAACAAGTCCTTCGGGATGGGCATCGGCGTGGAGTATGTGCTGATGCAGATGATCGCTGTCCGCGGCGGCTACCACGTCGCCGACAGCCACGGATACGACTACGGTACAATCGGTGCGGGACTGCGGTTCATGCATCTGGAGCTCGATTTCTCCTACCTGTTCGCCGCCAAGAAGTGCCCTTGGCGCAACACCTACCAGGTGGGAGTTGGACTTTACTTCTGATTCGGACGTTCGACGGACCAAATATTCCGGATCGCACCGGCATACAGACTCGATTCGACGAAAAAGAGTGCATTGAAAAATGCACTCTTTTCGTTCTCTGCGATTTCGAGCTACCTCTTCTCCAACTCGTCGAGCAGCGTGCGGCAGCCGTCCTCGAGCATATCGAGCACCAGCTCGAACCCTTCATGCCCTTCGTAGTAGGGTCTGGCACATGGGTCCATTTCGGATGTTCCCGGAAAAATTCAGACATCCTGTAAATACGGTTTCCCGCTTCACGGGAAGGGGCCAGACGATAAAGATTATGGTAATTGGTATCGTCCATCGCCACGATGCGATCGAACTCCTCGAAATCCCGCAACCGCACCTGCCGGGCCCGGTGCGTCAGCAGATACCCCCGGGCATAGGCCGCATTCCGCATGCGGGAATCGGGTTGTTCGCCGGTGTGTCCGGCATAGGTTCCGGCGGAATCCGCCTCCAACTTCTCCCCCAGCCCCTTTTTCGACCATTTGCCGGAAGATGCCTTCGGCCGCCGGAGAGCGGCAGATATTTCCGAGGCAAACGAACAGTATCTTATACTTATCACTCATAATCAACAAATTATAATCACAAAAAATCAGCTCACAGGCATTTTACAATCGATACGCTCAACAATTGTGCAAAGATACGATTAAGCCGAGCGCAAAAGCAAATTTTATTTGCATTTTGCCGAGGCGAAGTATTTACATGCGTAACCGAAATATGAAAAGCCTGCGAACAGATCGCAGGCTTTTACTATTGTATCTATCGAGCGCTACGCTTACTTCAAATACTCCCGATAAAATGCTGCTATTTCGTCGAACGGGATTATCTCCATCTTGTCGTAAAGGTCGGTATGATTGGCACCGGGTACGATGAGCAATCGTTTGTTGTCGCCTTGCAATTTCTTGAAAGCGTCCTCTCCCATATAGCGAGAATGAGCCTTCTCACCGTGTACCACCATCACTGCACTGCGAATCTCTGCGGCATAGGCAAGGATAGGTGCATTAAAAAAGCGAGGTTGGAGGTCGCATTCCACCCTGCGTGGAATTGAGCGAACGGGCGTGATAACCTCGGGAAGTTTTGTAATAAGCATGATAATCGCGTACAAACTGCGGCGCATCGGCCGGAACCGGATCGACCACCCTCCTGCACGGACATACGAACCGTTCCGATAATCTTCGGTGCGCTGGGCATTGAGCCGGCGGCGCATCTCATAACGTGCGTCGGCGTTGTCCGCCTGGTCGAAATATCCGTTGGCCGTACAACGGCTGATATCGTACATAGTAGATGCGACGGTAGCCTTGATGCGCGTGTCGTTAGCGGCAGCGTTGATGGCAAAACCGCCCCAGCCGCATATACCGAGGATCCCGATACGTTCCGGATCCACACGGTCTTCGTTGGCGAGAAAATCGACCGCTGCGCTGAAATCTTCCGTATTGATGTCGGGCGAAGCCACGTTGCGGGCACACCGCCGCTCTCCCCGTGAACGACGGATCGAAAGCGATGGTAAGGAAACCGCGTTCGGCAAGCGCCTGTGCATAAAGCCCCGACGATTGTTCCTTCACGGCTCCGAACGGTCCACTTACGGCGACGGCCGACAACTTGCCGACAACCTCTTTTGGGACATACATATCGGCGGCGAGCGTTACACCGAAGCGATTTACGAAAACCACCTTGCTATGCTCGACCTTGTCGCTCTTCGGGAACGTCTTATCCCACTCCTGTACCAGTTCCAACTTTTTCATATCCATATTCGTTTTGGTTTGTCTGTGCAACGGCGGAAAGACCGACAAACGCCAATGCCGCCGCAATTATTCCGATTTTCATAAAACTTAATTTTATTCCGTTTTTATACTTCTCACGATACGAGCCGGATTGCCGGCCACGATTACCCGGCAGGCACGTCCTTGGTTACGATGGCTCCGGCTCCCACGACGGCATGCTCGCCGATCGTCACGCCGGGCAATATGACAGCTCCCGCACCTATCCAGACACCGTGCCCGACGACAATGGGTTTGGCATATACGTTACGCCGAACGGCCGGTTGCTCCGGTGGTTTTCAGTAACGAGCAGCACTCCCGGCCCTATGAACACACCGTCTTCCAGTGTAATACCGCCCCGGTCGAGGAAGGTACAACCGAAATTTATGAACACACCCTGCCGACACGGGTAAACTTACCGAAGTTGGTATAGAACGGCGGAAACATACGTACCGATTCGTCCAATGGCTGTCCCCAAATACGGCCGAGCAGATCCCTTATCTCTTCCGGTGTATGGTAACCGCTATTGAGTTGAGCCACCAACTTCATCGTCTTCTCGAATTCTGCATAGAGCGACGGATATTCAGGGTCGGTATCGAAAATCAATTCCCCCGCCCTCATTCTTTCCAATATATTCATACGATTCATATTTTTACAAGGCAAAGTTACACAGGCCCCACTTGCCGGTCAGTATATGAATTACGGAATCTATAACCCGAATTACGGATTTCCCGACTCTCTGTCGTTCGGAATGAAAAGACTCTTTGCGGCTCGACCACACCCCTGTTATGGATCGTATTTATCCCTCGATCCGCAAACATCGAAAACCCGCGATATTCGACTCGCTGTCCCACTCGGGATTTTTCTCCTCAAAACACCGAAAATCATCCGATCAGGCAGAATTACCTGCGCTGAACACACAAAATGATTTTTGGAATACGAATTGCTTGTATTTTTCAATCGGAATTAGTTATACATATGGAAAATAAACTGCAAACCTGGTTCAAAAGCCACGAAGGAGCCGATCGGGCGATTCTCTATCTGCGTCTGTTCATCGGTACGATCATTCTCCTGCATAACGTAGGCAAAATGCAGGCCTACAATGAAATTATCAACTATTACCCGTCGTGGGGAATATTCGGCAGCGCTTTCATTTTCGTTGCGATCGCCACGATCGAAGTGTTGTGCGCCATTTCGCTCATGCTGGGCTACAAAGTCCGCCTGTCCGCCGCGATCATGGCCGCCAGTCTGCTCATCTCGCTGTTATTCCTCTTCCCCGGCAAAGGATTCGGAACCTCCGAACTGCTGTTCGTCTATCTGGGAATCCAGGTAGCCCTGGTAATTTCGGGCGGCGGAGTCTATTCGCTCGACGCCCTGGCTTCGGCCAAAGAGCGAAGTCTCAACGAACCCGCAACTCTTCCCGACGAATAGAAGATTCAACAAAAAAATAATTTCGTATCTTTGCGCCTACCAATCTCCTAAAATGTAATAAGTATGAAACTGAAACTATGGCTTCTTTTACTGCCGTTGCTTGGTATGTCGGTTGCCGTATCCGCACAGTCGTCTCTTCCCCGCAAGGTATCCGACGTTACGTTACTCGATCTGAACGGCGACCCTACGCAGCTCCCTTACGGGGGTGAGAAAACCTGATGATCTTCTATATCGACCCCGACCACCACAAACAGAACGAGGATTTCACAACGGATATGGAGGAAAATCACCGGGTGGAAGGCGAAAACCTGTTCGGTTTCGGGGTAATGAACCTGAAAGACGCTCCGATGATTCCCAACGGTATGGCTCGCAACATGGCTCGCAAACGCACAGCCTCCAACGGCGCTACGGTACTGGCCGATCAAAACAATACCCTGCGCGATGCCTGGCAATTGGGCGACTGCAACAATATGTTCGTCCTGCTGCTGGTCAGCAAGGAGGGCGACCTGGTGTTTATGCGCAAGGGTCCTCTCTCCGATGCCGATAAAAGAGTTTTATCAAGTCGTACAGAAGTACAGATAAGACTTCTCCATGTCGAAATTCTGACGGTCTTTGCGGATTGCTACTCTTCGCATCGTCTCTGTATGCACAAGATAATAAGGTGTATATCGGAGAAAACGATACGATTCGGTATAGTTACACCCGTTGCAGACGGATTCGATCCCTGCATCACAGCCGTCGGACACCCTGGCCGCCGCCCCGAAGAAAAATCGTTCTGGCGGCGGCTTATCGATTACTTCGGAGAGTCGAGCACGGACAAAACTTTCGAAAAAGATCGACTTCACCTTCATCGGAGGGCCGAGTTATTCGAAAGACACTCAATTCAGCCTCGCGGTTATGGCTGCAGGTCTTTACCGCCTTGACCGCACGGATTCACTGACACCGCCGTCGGACATCACGGCATTCATCACGGGCGGTACGACAGGATTCTACATGGTGGGAATCAACGGTAACAACATATTCAGCCACAATCGCCACCGAATTTCGTACAAGCTCTCCTTCTACTCGCAGCCGACCGACTACTGGGGTATCGGCTATTCGGCCGGAGCGAATAATCCCAAAGGGTCGTACGTCGAAAAACGCTACGATGTGGACGTAAGATACCTCTATCAGGTCGTACCCAATATGTTCATCGGCGCCTCTGTCAATTTCCGCAACAGCCGGGGCATCAAGTTCACCCGGCCGGAATATATCGAGGGCCAAAACCCGGAGAACACGACTACGGGCATCGGTGCGATCGTGGAGTACGATACAAGGGATTTCATTCCAAATCCCTACAAGGGACTTTATTTAAGTCTGAAGGGAACCTGGCGGCCGGATTTTCGGGTCGAACGCCAAATCGCTCTGGCAGGCGATATTCACGGCGAACAGTTATCATCGGGTATGGAAAGGCGGTATCGTAGCCACCGAGCTGTACGGCGAATTCAATGCCTCGGGCACACCCTGGCTGATGAAAGCCCGCCTGGGTGGTTCGAAGCGTATGCGCGGCTACTACGAAGGACAATACAACGACAACGATATGATTACCCTCCAGGTCGAACTCCGGCAGAATATCTGGCGACGTATCGGCTGTGTCGTATGGGGCGGTGCGGGTAACGTATTTCCCTCGTTCGAAAAGTTCAAATGGGGTACACCCTCCCCAACTACGGCATAGGCCTGCGGTGGAATTCAAAAACGGATCAATATCCGAGTAGATTACGGATTCGGCAAGCACACGAGCGGATTCCTGTTCAATATCAACGAAGCGTTCTGAAAGATATGGCAGTTCACGAAAAAGAGAGTTTCAAGGAGCATAACGACAGAGGGTCCATCCTGCTGGCGTTCTACTTCGTTCTCACGCTGCTTATCCCCAACCTCGTATTACTATATACGGAGCCGTACTCCATCTGGTCGGCCGAAGCATCGCTCTTTATCCCGATGGGTTTCTACCTGATGTGGAGCGCCGTGCTGAAACGCTCCGGCATCATGATCTGGCTGGCCTTTCCGCTCGTCGTCCTCGCCGCCTTCCAAATCGTACTGCTCTACCTGTTCGGCAATTCGATCATCGCAACGGATATGTTCACCAACCTGCTGACGACCAATCCGGAAGAGGCTGGCGAGCTGCTCTCAAACATCTATCCATCGATCATCATCGTCTGCGCCATCTATCTGCCGCTACTCTGGTTCGCCTCACGCGACATCGGACAAAGGCACTGTCTTTCGAAAACGGCCCGCAAGAATATCGCCCTGATCGGACTCTCGTCCTTCATTCTCGGAGGGTTGTTCCTGGCCCCGGCCTATAAAGTGAGCGAAGACAAGCGGGTATTGAACCCCGACATTTTTCCGGTCAATGTTTTCTATAATATCGGTCTTTGCGGTTCGGAGTTCCGCAAAATGTACCGTTTCGAACACACCTCGGAGGATTTCACATACCATGCACGGCGCACGGCCGAGGCTTCCAAACGCGAGATTTACGTCTATGTAATCGGAGAAGCATCCCGGGCCGCCAACTGGCAACTGTACGGTTACCACAGGGAAACGAATCCCTGTCTGACCCGCACAGAGGGTCTGGTCGTATTCCGGAATACAGTCACACAGAGCAATACCACGCACAAAAGCGTGCCCTTGATTCTTTCGTCGGTAAAAACCGATCAACACGAAGAACTATACCGTCGCAAGGGGCTTCCGGCACTCTTCAAGGAGGCTGGGTTCAAAACCTGGTTTCTTTCCAACCAGCGCCCCAGGGAGCCATGATCGACAAGTTGGCCAAGGATGCAGACAGCCTGGTGTACCTTCCGGAGCCACGTTACGATATGCAACTGCTGGAAGCGATGAAACAGGTTATCGCCGAAGATCCGGAACACGACCTGCTCATCATCCTGCACTGTTACGGCTCTCATTTCACCTATCACCAACGATACCCCCGTGAATTCGCCCGCTTCCTGCCGGACGATAACGTGGCCATCAACCGAAAGAACGTCGAGAAACTCGTCAATGCCTACGACAATTCGATCTACTATACAGACCACTTCCTCTCGCAGACGATCGAATATCTCCGCTCGCTCGAAAACGACTGTTCGGCGCTGCTCTACTGTGCCGATCACGGCGAAGATATTCTCGACGACGAACGGGAGCGCTTCTTGCACGCCTCCCCTACGACCACTTTTATCAGCTCTATGTCGCCAATCTGGGATGGTTTTCGCCGGAATATCGACGGGAATTCCCGGAAAAGTCGAAGCGGCCCGCAACAACGAATCCGCACCGGCCACAACCCACTCCATGTTTCAAAGCATGGCCGATATCGCTTCGATCGAAGGCGACTTCATCGATCCGGCCTACTCGTTGGTCAGTCCGACATTCGACTACCGGGCACCGCGCCGCTATCTGAACGATCACAACCTGGCCGTTCCTTTCCCGAAACCGGCCTGTCGGATGAAGACCTCGAAAATTTCCGCCGGCACGGTATCGATTTAAGCTACTAAAAACAGACGCAATCTTTTCGATATTCCGGAGATTCCTCTGTATCGCATACCGAATTTTCTGCCGGTTACGGTCTGCTCCTGTTCGAACAGTGAAGAATTATATAAATTATATGTTATTATGGGAATGCAGCACGCCAAATTTCCTCAAACAGGGGGTAGCATTACAAACACGGTCACAGGCCGAATAATCGGATAGTACATCGAAAGATATAATTGCCAAGTTGTACACCCATAACAAAGGGCCGCATGTATCCCATGCGACCCTTCATTTTCAAAAAGTAATAAACTTATTTCGAAGCTTCGACGGAAACCGTCCGGAACTCCTTCATCAGCTTGCTCAATTCCAGAGCGGCCTTGCGTGCGCGGGTTCCGGCTGCCTTGTTTCCTTTTCTACCTGAGCGTTGGCATTACTTACGAATACTTCGTATTCGGCATTGATTCTTTTCAACTAAATTTTTCATAATACGTATAATAATTTGGATGTATGTCGCAAAGATATAAAAAATTTAAATTTCCAATTTTTCGCCCCCAAAAGCAACGCAACCATAAAATAGCCTGAAAACCGTACTGAGCCGGATTATCCCCATATATGGGGATGTCCGTTCCTGAAATATTTCCCTATCTTTGCCCCGTAATTTCAGCAAAGAACATGCGTTTATCGGATTTGAAAACAGGCCAGTCGGCCACGATTCTCAAAGTACTCGGACATGGCGGATTCCGCCGCCGAATTATGGAAATGGGGTTCGTACGCGGCAAAAGTCGAAGTGGTTCTCAATGCCCCGCTGCGCGACCCGATCGTTTACAAAATCATGGACTACGAGGTTTCGCTGCGCCGCAGCGAAGCTCACATGGTCGTAGTTATCACCAACGAGGAGGCCGAAGGCCTGATAAGCGAAGAATATAACGGAACACGCGAAGGCGACCAGCTCCATGAGGTCATCGCCCAAAGTTCAAAGCGGATCAACGTCGCACTGGTGGGTAACCCGAACAGCGGCAAGACCTCGCTGTTCAACGCTATTTCGGGCGGTCACGAACACGTCGGTAACTACAGCGGCGTCACGGTGGACGCCAAACGGGGACACTGCACCTACAGAGGCTATCGTTTCGAAATCACCGACCTGCCGGGCACCTACGCACTCACGGCTTACTCGCCCGAGGAACTTTACGTACGCCGCCATTTGGCCGAACATACGCCGGACGTAATTATCAATGCCGTCGTAGCTTCGAACCTGGAACGCAACCTCTACCTCACTACCGAACTCATCGACCTGAATCCCCGAGTGGTTGTAGCGCTCAATATGTACGACGAGCTGGAAGCGAGCGGCGCCGAACTCGACTACGACAGTCTGGGACGAATGCTGGTGTGCCGATGGTGCTGGTCGTCGCCCGTCATGGACGGGGTATCGAAGCCCTGCTGGACACGGTGATCGCCGTCTATGAGAACGAGGACGACCGTGTGCGTCACATTCATATCAACCAGGGACCGGTTATCGAGGAGAGCCTGCGGACAATCACGGAGCATTGAAGGAATCCAGAGAATTGCCCCGCAATTCCCGCCGCGTTATATCGCAATGTATCTACTTGAGGAAGATAGTTATATAAAGGATCAACTGAAGCATCACCCGAAATACCCGAATGGGAGGAAGCGAGCAAACGGGAAGCGCAGCGGATCAAGAACCTGCTGGATGAAGACATCGAAACGGCCTTTGCCGATCAGAAATACGGATTCATCTCCGGAGCTCTGCGGGAAACCTACACCCCGAAAGAAGGAACAGACACAAGTGACGAAAATCATCGACGCTTTCGTGACCCACAAGCTCTGGGGCTTTCCGATCTTTTCTTCCTGATGTGGCTGATGTTTTACTGCACGCTCAACTTGGGAGCCTATCCCCAGGAGAGGATCGAGCAACTGGTGGGACTGATCGGTCAGGGCGTGGATGCCTGGATGCCGGACGGAGCGTTGAAAGACCTGCTCGTGGACGGCGTAATCGGCGGCGTGGAAGCGTCATCGTCTTCCTGCCGAATATCATGATCCTATACCTGTTCATCGCTTTCATGGAGGATTCGGGCTACCTGGCTCGCGCAGCCTTCATCATGGACCGGATCATGCACCGCATAGGGCTGCACGGCAAGTCGTTCATTCCACTCATCATGGGTTTCGGCTGCAACGTACCGGCCATCATGGCCACGCGCACGATCGAAAGCCGCAGCAGCCGGCTCATCACCGTACTGCTCGTCCCCTTCATGTCGTGCAGCGCCCGCATTCCCATCTATATCCTGCTGATCGGCACATTCTTCGCTGCCTATGCCAGCTGGGTGATGCTCGGACTGTATCTGCTGGGAATCGTCGTGGCTGTCATCACGGCCCGGCTGATGCGCCGTTATCTGTTCAAGAAGGACGAAACGCCGTTCGTCATGGAGCTGCCGCCCTATCGGGTCCCGACAATGCGGGCTACGCTGTCGCACATGTGGGATCGCTGCGCGCAATACTTGCGCAAGATGGGCGGGCTGATTCTAATCGCTTCGGTGGCGGTCTGGTTCTTGAGTTATTATCCGACGCCGGACGCAGCCGCCCCGGCAGAAACTATGGAGGAACATTATGAAAACTCCTACCTGGGACAGGTCGGCCAGGCATGTTCGCCCGTATTCGAACCGCTCGGCCTGAACTGGAAAGCCAGCATCGCCATTCTCACGGGCCTGCCGGCCAAGGAGATCGTCGTCAGCACGCTCGGCGTGCTCTATTCGAACAGGGCGACGCCCCGGAAGCCGAACTCGACTCTCCGACCTCTCCCAGCGGCTGGTCGCAAGCGGGGATTTCACCCCGGCATCGGCCCTCGCCTTTCTGGTCTTCATCCTGCTTTACCTGCCATGTATCGCCACGATCGTAGCGATCGCCGCAGAGATCGGCTGGCGCTGGGCCTGTATTTCGGTACTCTACAATACGGCTTTGGCATGGATAATGGCTTATCTGACGTATCACCTTTTCTCCTGGTTATAATATGACGGACTGGCAAAATATCGCTGTAATAGGGATCGGCATCCTCGTCCTCGGATTCAGCGTCCGCTGGATTGTACGGATTGTCCGACATCGAGGATGTCGGATGTTCGTGTTGGTCGAAAACCGAATGTCCGCATTGCAAGTCCCGGCACCCGAACAAGGGTGTTTAAAAACAGCGCTGTAATCTTTCTTCCGATTACAGCGCTGTTTTATTCCCCAAAAATCAAAATCGCATCTATACTGGCAAGTAAATACCTTTCAATGTATCCCTTATCCGACGGCCGTTTATTTACACCTTGCGACCTCGTTTATAATTTGGCCTTTTTCCTAAACCCTCTCTGAAGAGAGTGGAGTTGCCTGCTCCCAAAAACATTAAATTATATAACGACTGCTCGCAGATTCCAGCAGGAACCCTCGGTCCTGCGGGTCGTTATCCGATGCCAAATTCCACCCGAACCCTCTCTTGGGCCGATTTTCGACTTTTCCTCGAAGCATATCGGTCAATTCCGGGCAACTCAGGTCAGGGTATTGAAATATACGATTAGCTATTTTCCCCTAAATAATTTGGAATTTTGTTATTTTCATTTAATTTAGAGATAGCAAAATGCGGAAAATAGAGCTGAAAATATCGAAATTAACCCTCCCATCAAAAACTGGCCCGATTTTCCGATGCAGGATTACAACCCTTCTGCAATATTTGCAACAACTCCCGCAGTCGTGCTGCGGGAGTTGGTATTGTTACATAAGCCCCGACCGGGGCCGCGTCGTAGAGTTCTACAACGCGAACAGAATGAATATCTGAGCTGTAAGTACCCGCAGGAACATCACGACGGGATAAACCGTCGAATAGCTCAAGGCCGGCATATCGTTGCCTGCCGTGCCATTGGCATAAGCCAGTGCCGGAGGATCGGTCATACTACCGGCCATAAGTCCCATGAGCGTATAATAATTCATCTTCAGCCGGGCGCGGGCGAAAATACCGACCAGCAACAACGGGATCACCGTAATCAGCGCACCGTATCCGATCCAGCGGTAACCGCCGCCAACGATCGCATCGATGAACCCGTCGCCGGCTCCCAGACCGACTGCCGCCAGGAAGAGCGCAATGCCCACTTCGCGCAACATCAAGTTGGCACTCATGGTAGTATAGGTCACCAAATGGAACCGGGGACCGAAGCGGCCGAGCAACAGCGCCACGATCAACGGACCACCTGCCAAACCCAGCTTAACGGGCTGCGGCACGTTCAACAACGGAATGGAACCCAACAGAACACCGAGCGCGATACCGACGAAGATCGTCACCAGATTCGGCTCACGGAGTTTTGAGCGAATTACCCAATACGGCGGCGACCTTCGATCGCATTCTCCGGCCCCACGACCATCACGCGATCGCCGATCTGAAGCTGCATTCCCTGATAGGGAATCAGATCGACTCCGGCACGATTGACACGCGTAATGTTGATGCCGTAGCGGGTTCTCAAGCGAAGATCGGCGAAAGTCTTGCCGTTGATCTCCGGCTTGGTAATCAGAATACGACGCGAAACCAGCTTCGAATCCGGCGTATCCCACTCCTCCCCATTTCGATCCGATTACCGATGAAAGCCGTCACCGCTTCGCAATCTTCGGATGCACAGACGACCAATACCTTATCCCCGAGCGAAATAATACTGTTGCTGTCCGCCAATACGATCGTACCGTCGGGATGAGCGATCCGGGAAATAACGAATTTCCGATTGATCAACTCATTGACATAGGAGATGTCGTGTCCGCTCAACATCTTGTTCGTACACTCGATCGAAACGATTTCGGCCATCTTGTGTTCTGCGGAAATCGCAGCGAGCGCCTCATCCTCCTTCCCGAATTTCACCCGCAGAGCATAACGGATGAAGATCATCGAGAAAATGATACCGATCACGCCCAGCGGATAAGCTACGGCATAGCCCAGGGCAATACTGGGGTCTTCGACTCCCGAAGCGTCCGCATAAGCCTGCTGTGCTGCACCCAGTCCCGGCGTGTTGGTCACCGCACCCGAAAGGATGCCGACCATCGTGGGAATCGGCGTACCCGATACCAAATGAATCACGTACGCCACGCCTACCCCGAGCAAAACGATCGTCGAAGCCAGGCAGACGAGCGTCAGCCCGCCATGCTTGAACGAAGCGAAGAAACCCGGGCCGACCTGCATACCGATTGAAAAAAAAAGGATCAGACCGAACTCCTGGATGAAATGACGTACTTCGGCCGGGATTCCCATACCGAAATGCGCGGCGATGATGCCGACGAACAAAATCCAGGTGATACCGAGTGAGATACCGCAAACCTTGACTTTGCCCAACAGAATACCTGCGGTAATCACCAATGCGAGCGTGAATACGGTGTGGGCTATCCGCCACCGACAAATAAAGAGTAGAGCCAATCCATACCATTGATTTTAATAAAATGGCGCGAAACATACCGCGCATTGCGTCCGGAACGGACATCGCCGCATCCGAGCGTTACGCTTCCGCCCGAAAAAATTTTTGCAAAGGTAATCCTTTTTCCGGAAGACAAAAATCAGTAGAGGAATTTCTCGATCACCGGCAGCAGCAGGGCCGTCATGATCCCCATCAGTGCCATAGCCAAACCGCTGAGCGCCCCTTCCAGCGCACCGATTTCGATCGCACGGGCCGTTCCGATGCCATGCGCCGCAGACCCCAGCGCGAATCCCTGTGCCATAGGATCCGTGACCCCGCAACGCCGAAGCAGCCAGGGACCGACGAGACTGCCGAAAATACCGACACAAAAGACGACGACCGAGGTGATCGTAATGATGCCGCCGAGCGGTTCCGCAACCGATACGGCGATCGGCACCGTCACGGATTTCGGAGCAAGCGAAGTTTGCAAAATCCGATCCGCCCCCAGCATACGCGCCAGATAAACCACACTAAGAACTCCGACCACGCAGCCGACGACGACCGACACGAGAATCGGAAGCAACCGTCCCCGCATATGCTCGAGTTGTTCGTACATCAGATAACCAAGAGCCACGACCGAAAGTCCCAGTCCGAAATTGAGCAACTCGGTCGAACGACGGTAATGCTCGTAACCGATACCGAAAAGTTTCAGATAAAGGATCATCGCCACGAAACCGAGCAGCACGGGGTGCAGCAGGGCGAACTTGGTTCGACTGTATAACGCACTCCCCAGGCAATAAAAGCCGACCGTGAGGGTCAGCAACACCAGATCCGATCCGACGAACTGCTCCATCACGCCTTTTATTCAGTTTTGAAAAACCCTTCCGACGCAGACCAGCACCAACATCGTACTCACTCCGCCCGAAATAACGATCGCCCAAAATTATCGAGCAGGACTTCGTAGGATACCATCAACCCCACCCCGTACGGGATGAAAAACAGGGCCATAGCGCCCAGCAGAAAACGAGCGGCGGGCCGGATCATCTCCGCATCCACGATATGCAGGCAGAGAAGCGAACAGCAGGATCATACCGACGATACTCCCCGGCAGATACCCGCCGATAAGCAGACTGACGCCGTTCCCCAGCGCCCAGCAAAAGAATATAGAAAAGTCCTGCCAGCACGTGGCAAAGATACGAATAAGCCGAGCGCAAAAGCAAATTTTATTTGCATTTTGCCGAGGCGAAGTATCTAAGACGAAGTCAAAGATTACGAATAAGCCGAGCGCAAAAGCAAATTTTTATTTGCATTTTGCCGAGGCGAAGTATCTAAGACGAAGTCAAAGATTACGAATAAGCCGAGTGCAAAAGCAAATTTTTATTTGCATTTTGCCGAGGCGGAGTATCTGAAACCGAGTTAAAGATACGAATTTATCCGTATCGGAGTACTGCTCCGGATTACAAAGAACCCGCAAAGATAGGAACACGACGCATCCGATTTACGACAGACTCATGGATCTCTGTATCCGGAACTGCGGGATACCCCGCCCGATCAAAGAATTCCTCGAAATACCGATAAAAATAGTATTCCCCCTCCGACCGAGTGCTGCTGAAGTCTGAAAAGCGGGATGAAGCTTTGCAAAGTAAGATGCCCCGCATACAAAAAGCGACGTTCTGGAAAACCGGAACGTCGCCGAATGTGGAGGTGGCGGGAGTCGAACCCGCGTCCAAACAAGGAACCCGAAAGCTTTCTACACGCTTATCCGCCGTTTCGTCCTTCTATCCGGGTCTGGCAGGCGGCAACCTAACCCGGATCCCAGTTCCTGAATTTTCGCACGACAGCCGGAACCCTCCGCCGTACTATCTCTAAATGATCGATACCCCGTATGGAAAACCGTTAAAGAGCGGAACGGCCTTCCGGGATACTCGTCGTCGAACCGCCTTGGATCCAACGATTAAGCCAATTTTCCTTGAAAATTAGGCAGCGAGTGCATAGCTATTATTGCCATTTGTAGTTCGAGTGTTGATATTTACGAGCCACCACACAATGCTCGACGTGCTTACAATCAAACTCTGCCTGCTGTCAAAACCGGTCACCCCTTCGTAGGGATAGAATTTCATTGAAGTGAGTACAAAGATACGAAAACCGGGCAGAAAGCCAAATTTATCGGAACTTTACCAAAATGTCGTCGTCACTATTGAAAGTTTTATACGGAACCAATCAATCGCCATATACCATATAAAGTTGGAATATAGCACAACCAATCAGAATGATAGCTGTAATTAAATGCCAATAACTGGGATAAATCTTTTCTATTTCATTATTAGGATCTGTTTTGTTCATCTTCAGACCCGTAATGAACCAAAGTAAACTAAGACTTCCAATAAGAAAAAAAAAAACCATTCTTCGATTATATTAACCAACGAATTATATATTGGTATTAAGCAAAGGGCCTAACAATCATACAATATATAGCACAAGCATAAAAATAGCCACAAACAGATGCAAAAATTCGGATAAAACTTTTCCGTTTCATCTTTGAACTCTGCTTTTTGCCTTAAACGCAAAATAAAAAAGCAAACTAATACTCCCAAAAATACATAAAAGCCATTGCTACTGTCAATGATGTTCCACCACCTAATGCAGACATTACCTGCACGTATCGATATAACACCGAAAATTCGTCTGCTTATTTTCCAAAGGCCCCACCTCTGCCTTGTGCGCATCCAACATAAAATTCACCCGATCGGCATTGCATACAAGAATATTTTCACGTACCATGCCTGCGGAACCGCTACCGTTTCAGATGCTTACGCAGCTTCTTTTCAGAACATCCCCGTTAATGGTTTGGCAATATAATCATCGCACCCGACATCGAGCGCTTTCGCACGGTCGCTGTCGTATGCATATGCTGTGACGGCAATGATGGGAACGGAACTTCCCGCCTCCCGAATCTGCCGCGTAGCTTCAAACCATCCATAACGGGCATCTTCATATCCATCAACACCACATCCGGAGCGAACTCCCGGCACATGCGCACCGCTTCCGCTCCGTTATGGGCCCGAAGCACTTCATACCCTTTCTTAAGAATCAGCGACACCAGCAGAAAATTGCTGTCGGTATCTTCGGCAACGAGAACGACGGGCATTTTCCTCCGAAACGCCTGGTTGCCGCATCTCCGCATCGGAAGCAACCGCCGACACAGACCGGGTCCGGATGTAAGGATGCGTAAACCAAAACAAGAACCCTTTCCCGGTTCGGAGTTCAGGCCGATACGACCGCCCATCTGTTCGACGATACTCTTGCTGATGGCCAGTCCCAACCCGGTCCCCTGGACAAAACTGTTGAGTTTCACGAAACGCTCGAAGACAGACTCCTGCTCCTGCTCGGGAATCCGGTACCGGTGTCTTCGACATAAAAGGTAAGCATCATCCCGTCATCGCACCGGTAGCCTAATGTCACAGACCCTTCACGAGTGAATTTCAACGCATTATTAATAAAATTAATCAACACCTGCGTAATCCGGGTCTTGTCGCCTACCAACCGACATTCGGGCAGATGATCGCCGAAACGCAACTCCACCGGTTTATCCAGGACCTTGAGGCTCAACGACCGTACAATCTCCTGACACATCTGATTCACATCGAATTCCACATCGTTGAATTCGAGCGTTCCGGCTTCGATCTTCGACAAATCGAGAATGTCGGAAATCAGCTTCAACAACAATTCGTTATTTTCCTGAACAATGGCTACATACTCCCGTCGTTCGTCGGGATCTTCGGTTTCAGCGATCAGATTCGAAAAGCCGACGATGGCATTCAGTGGCGTGCGGATTTCATGGCTCATATTAGCCAGAAAAGCCGATTTCAGACGATCGCTCACTTCGGCTTTGTTCTTCGCTTCGATCAAATTCTTCTCCGTTTCCTTCAACTCGGTAATGTCGTAATTGACACACACCATTTCGATCTTCGAAGGATCGTTATTCAGGGATTGCGCATCACATTGATACGGGTCCACTTCTGTCGTCCGTCCGCATCGATCCGAAGATCATGGCTGAAACTGTCGATCTCGCCGGCTTTCACCTGTCGGATGGACTCCAGAACTTCAGCCCGGTCGGAGAAATTGACATGTTTATACACACCGAGGATCTGATCGAGCGGCGTATCCTCCTTCTCGCCCAGGTTATAATACCACTGCGGCACGCCATACCCTCTTTCGAAACCAGGTCGAAGCGACAGTATCCGACCTTGCCGAAACGACTGACCAGCGAAAACGAGCTTTCGAACTCCGCGATACGACTATGCGCCCGATTGATTTCCGTATTGTCGATATTGATCAGGAAGAAATTGCTCAACCGCCCCTGCGCATCGTAAAGCATACACACCGAACTGTATATTTCGAGGCGGCCCTGCTTGAGGTAACATAATAACCGTTCAAACGATCGAAGGGATAATACGCCTTGAACGAGAACTCCTCCCGGTTCCGCACCCGGCGCCAGACCTCCTCGTCGAGAATGGGATTCTTGAAAAATCGACCCCGAGCACATCCTCCTTGTCCCGAATCCCGAAAATCTCCAGATCCTTGTTATTCAGATCGACGAGCAAGCCGTTCCTGTCGTACAGTTCGATACCGACGGGAATATTGTCATAAATATTACGCAATAGCTTTTCACTGCGGTCGAGCGCCTCGTGCGTTTCATACATTTCGGTCATATCCGAAAGCAGGCAAATCACCTCCTCGGGAGTGGTCGAATACATAACGACATGAACATACCGGCCGGAAGCCAACAAACGGACCTCCTTTTCGACATGCTGCTCCCCCTGCAATACCTTGGCGAAAACTTTCAGGTACTCGGGCATATCTTCGATCTCCAGCTCGCTCGCCAGCCGCCCCACATAGTCGGCTTGGGATTTTCCGATAATCTTTTCCGCAGCATAATTCGAATCGAGCACCTTGTAATCGACCGGCGTCCCCGTCTTGTCGTAAATCATCCGGAAACGGACATACCCCAGCGGCATGTACCGGTAGAGGTTTTGCAAATAATCGCGTTCGATTTGCGCCTCCCGCTTCGAACGCTGCAATTCGATACAGATATTGATGATATTGACCAGCGATGCGAACCATTGGTAATCCTCGTTCTGCCAATCGCGGTGCTCCCCGATCACATCGATTCCCGCATACCCCAAAGTTTATCACGAAATGTCATCGGCAGCACAAACAGCGAACCGATATTTTGTGCAGCCAGAATATCATGCTCGTTCCTTGCCCGGGAAGGAAGGTCGTCCAAACAGGAAAGAGCAATAGGACTCTTTTTCGAGCTGCTCGACCCACCAGGGTTTCGTCCATCGAAAGTCGATCGAACCGATCCCGGCCGCTTCCACGCCCTTGTCCGTCACTTCGTACGTACAAATATGCCTGCGGTTATCCCAGTCGAACTCCGCGATATAGGTCCGGCTGCCACGAAATATCTTGAGGACATCGGTCAGAACCTTGTTGATCGCCTCGTCGATGGAACCAATATGAAGGAAAGAAAGCAGCGTATGCGAAATATTGTTCAACCGATAAAGAAGCGTATTCATCCGCTCGATCGAGCAAAGATCGACCGGCAAAGCCTCCCTTTCGCTGATTTCCTGGGCATATCCCGAAACAACCAGCCCCTTGTCGGCTGCCGTTTCCCGGCGCAGGACCTTCCAGCGGAACCACACCTCACCCCGGGGACCACACAGCGAAAAATCTGCTCGGCGGAGAACAGGCTCGCATCCGTGGACATCAGGCTTTTGAGCGAAGCCCGGAACGGCTCTCCGACCGACTGCAGAAAACGGTCGTAACCGATCTCGGACTCCTCAGTTCCTATCGTCTTACAGAGATAATCGGACAACAAAAGAACCCGTCGGGCCATATCTACTTTCCACCACCCGATCTTCGTATCCCACAATATCTCCTGCAACATGGATTCACTTCCCATTATCCCCTTATTGTCAATTTATACCATAATTAATAACAAAAATACTATTCATTACCGGGAGTTCCAAAAATACGGATTATTGTCCGGCACGATGACCGAAACGGACTATTTTTCGGACATTTTCATTACCTTTGTGGAAGGTAGGATATGATCGGTGTAAAAAACAGAAGAGTTTGTTTTATTCTGCCTTCATTTTCATTACCTTTGCTCCCGTCCGAATCGGAGTGCGACGACACGAAACGAAGTACATTCGTCCTGCATCGGCCGATCGGCACACACGGACACCACGAACCTTTCAACCAACTCGACTCATGGGCGACCAAAACGTAATCCGGCTGCGCGGCGTAACGATATACCACACGGACGATCCTTTCGGCAGCCGCTCGAAAAAGTTGCTGCAACAGGGAGAACTGATCTTGTCCGATCTGAATTTCGACATCAACGCCGGTGAATTCGTCTATCTGATCGGGCGTGTGGGAAGCGGTAAAAGCTCCTTACTCAAAACTTTATATGCCGAGCTTCAACTCATTGAAGGCGAAGGATACGTCGCAGGCTTCGACTTGCGAAAACTCAAACGACGGACATTCCGATGCTGCGACGCAGAATCGGTATCGTCTTCCAGGATTATCAACTGCTCACCGACCGGAATGTCTTTATGAATCTCTACTATGTAATGAAGGCAACGGGATGGAAAAACGAATCAGAAATCCGCAAGCGGATCGACGAGGTACTCAAGGTCGTATCACTGGAAGCCAAAGGCTACAAGATGCCGTTCGAGCTTTCCGGCGGCGAACAGCAGCGTCTGGTCATCGCCCGCGCCCTGCTGAACCGTCCCCGCCTGCTTTTGGCCGACGAACCTACCGGCAACCTCGATCCGCTGACGGCCGAAGGCATCATTCGGCTGTTCCAGGAAATCGCTCGTCAAGGTTGCGCCGTAGTCATGTCCACGCACAACACGGCCCTCATCGAAGAGTATCCGTCTCGCACGATCCTCTTCTCGAAAGGCAAGATCAAGGAGGTTCCGGTACAAACGATGCTGCAGGATATTTAGCGAATACCCGCACAGACGGAAACCCTGAAACCTAAATTCATCATTGCCGGACACAGATAATTTCGACTAAAAACAGGTTTGGGTTATGAAACTCCGCACTCTTTTCCGGTTGTTCCTGTTATTGGCGGCAGTGGCCCCAATAACCACGGCAAAAGCCGACAGTCTTATCATCGGCACAGATACGCTCAGACTGGACTTACATTGGTTGGACGACACTCCGCTGGACGAGTTGGCCCGCGACGACCGGGCATTCGAAAAATTCCAGGCACTTATTCATCAGCCTACCGTAGAGGGTTCGTTATCTACATAGACGGTGATCACGAACACCATTCCTACTGGCGACTGATCGACGACAAACTCTACCGGGATCACACGATACGCAATTCAGACTACTCCGAAATAGATTTCAGCGGCATTTTCGTCCGCGACCATACCGGTTATTATCCGGCCACCTTCTATTCAGGCACACTTCCTATATCAGGCATACTCTACCAGGACGGAACGAAGCCCATATTCGTCTTCAAGGAGGGCGATTGACCTATACGAATTGGACATATCCTTCCTTTCCATGCCCCTCTCCGATGCTGGGCGATCTGCTGTTTCTGCACTTCGACTACATGCAATTCGCACAATTCACGGACGGCTGTGGACCTGTTGGGTGCGTATCCTCCCGGATCCATCCGGAAACCCCATTACCATACAGCCCCTGATAGTAGCTCATAAAAGCGGAATCATCGATGCTTCGGATGCCGCTAAAAAAGGCTGAAAACTGCAATCGCCGACAGTCTGAAAACAGTAGATTTAATTTGCGACGTAAATTTTTTTTTTTTTTTTCCCGGGGCAGCATACAGGCCGATCTCAAAACATTCGAAATTCCCGGCCGATATTATACCGCAAAGAAATCAGGAAAAACGGCCGACAGTTGGTCGGATATGAAAATGCGACCGGACGTCCAATCGTCCCTTTCGGGAAATACGCCCGATGCCACACACCCATCATAAGTGAAAACAGAATCGGGATCGTGGAAACAGACGAAGGAAAGTTTATAGCCATAGACCATACGGGTAAAAGCTGTTCGAAATCATGTTTCAGTCCCCGGTACTTTCGGTCGAAGATTTATTCCGGTACGGTTATTTCATCTATGTCACCCGAAACGGCCGACAAGGAGTCGCCACCATCAGCGGATTGCTATACACGCAACCGACCCACAAGCCGATCAATCTCTCCGACGTCGATCGGGATGCTATCAAAGCTCTTATCCTCTGATCCGGCTACGCTTCCGGTATCCGATGTTTCGCCCGAATAAGCACCCACGCAAATCCGACTGCGGCAAAAATCAATGGCAAAGGGTGCTTGATTATTGCATCTTACGAAACTTTTCCGTATATTTGTACGATATATTTAAGGTCAATATGAGTACTGAAGAAAAAGAGATAAAGAAGCAGGAAGAGGAGTATTCCGCCTCCAACATCCAGGTCCTCGAAGGTCTGGAAGCTGTCCGGAAGCGTCCGGCCATGTATATCGGCGACATCGGAGAAAAAGGTTTGCACCACCTGGTTTACGAGGTGGTGGACAACTCGATCGACGAGGCGTTGGCAGGACACTGTACCGACATCGACGTTACGATCAACGAAGACAACTCGATCACAGTCAAGGATAACGGCCGAGGCATCCCGACCGACTTCCACGAAAAGGAGGGCAAGTCCGCACTCGAAGTCGTGCTCACCGTGCTCCATGCGGGCGGCAAGTTCGACAAGGGCAGTTACAAGGTTTCGGGCGGTCTGCACGGTGTGGGTGTTTCGTGCGTGAACGCACTCTCGACGCTGCTCATCGCCGAAATCCACCGCGACGGCAAAATATTCCGCCAATCGTACAGCAAAGGCGCTCCGACTTCGCCGGTCGAAGTGATCGGCACCTGCGACGATCGCGGAACCACGATCACCTTCAAACCCGACGGCAGTATCTTCACGCTCACGACGGAATACAAGTACGACATCCTGGCCAACCGCCTGCGTGAGTTGGCATTCCTGAACAAAGGCATCCACCTGAACCTGCTGGACAAACGCCAGCGGGACGAGAACGGCGAATACGTCGGTGACCATTTCTATTCGGAAGAGGGCCTCAAGGAGTTCGTCGAATACCTGGACGCCACGCGCGGTCAGGCCATCACCGAATCGATCATCTACATCGACACCGAAAAGAACGGCGTGCCGGTCGAGGTGGCCATGCAGTACAACGACTCCTTCTCGGAGAACGTACACTCCTACGTCAATAATATCAACACGATCGAAGGCGGTACGCACCTGACGGGTTTCCGCCGCGCCCTGACCCGCACGCTCAAGAAATACGCCGAGGATTCGGGCATGCTCGCCAAACTCAAGTTCGATATCAACGGCGACGACTTCCGCGAGGGTCTGACGGCCGTAGTTTCGGTCAAGGTCGCAGAGCCGCAGTTCGAAGGGCAGACCAAGACCAAACTAGGCAACGACGAGGTGTCGGCAGCGGTCGATCAGGCCATGTCGATGGCTCTGAGCCACTACCTGGAGGAGAATCCGCGCGACGCCAAAGCCATCGTACAGAAAGTCATCCTGGCTGCAACGGCCCGGCACGCGTCATGCCCGCGAAATGGTGCAGCGCAAGACCGTGCTTTCGGGTGCGGGTCTTCCCGGCAAGCTGGCGGACTGTTCGAGCCGCGACCGTTCGATCGCCGAAATCTTCTTCGTCGAGGGCGACTCGGCAGGCGGTACGGCCAAGCAGGGCCGCGACCGGAACTTCCAGGCCATCATGCCGCTGCGCGGTAAGATCCTGAATATCGAAAAAGCCCAGGAGCACCGCATGTGGGAAAACGAGGAGATCAAAACATGTTTACCGCCCTGGGTGTGACGATCGGCACGGAGGAGGATAGCAAGGCGCTCAATCTCGAAAAACTCCGCTACGACAAGATCATCATCATGACCGATGCCGATGTCGATGGCAGCCACATCGCTACGCTGATGCTTACCTTCTTCTTCCGCAAGATGAAAGAGCTGATCGAAAACGGGCACGTCTATATCGCCACCCCGCCCCTGTTCCTCGTGAAAAGGGCCAGCAGGAGCGCTATTGCTGGACGGAGAAGGAACGTGACGAGATCACGGCCGAAATGGGCAAGGGCGTACACGTCCAGCGCTACAAAGGTCTCGGTGAAATGAACTCCCATCAGTTGTGGAAACCACGATGAACCCGGACACCCGGATTCTGCGCAAAGTAACCATCGACAACGCTGCCGAAGCCGACCGCGTATTCTCGATGCTGATGGGCGACGAGGTTCCCGCGACGCGAGTTTATCGAAAAACACGCTCACTACGCCAATATCGACGCATAATCGAAAATTACAAAGGATTGCACCCCGCAGGGGAGCAATCCTTTCCATATCCGTTTGGCTGGCGGGAGCTACCCCATCGTTCGATTGCGACGGAAAGCTGCCCCGATGTGTTCATCGGAAAGGACGAAGTTGGCAGCACATTTGGAGTTCGGCCATACGGCAAACGGAAATGCGAAACGAAACATTCCGTTTTTGACGTAATTTATCCGAAATCCGACGGCGAGGGGAAAAGAGAAAATACAGATTCCGAGACGCTTCATCGGACAGATGAAATCGGAAATACCTACCGACTTCGTGCGGGTGCAAATACGGGAAAATCACACCGTTTTCGGAGAAAACCGGTCAGGAGGTTATCGCACGCAGAAAACGGGAAATAAAAAAGAACCACAAATCGGGAATTATGAATGTGACAGTCATCGGTGTCGCAGGCGGCACAGGATCGGGTAAAAGCACGCTGGTAAAACGATTGCAGGAGGCTTTCAAGGAGGAAGAGGTAGTCACGCTCTGCCACGACTACTACTACAAAGCCCATCCCGAACTGACGTACGAAGAGCGCACGAAACTCAATTACGACCACCCTCAATCGTTCGATACGGATATGCTCGTCGAACACATCCGCACGCTGAAAACAACGTTCCGATCGAACATCCGGTCTATTCGTTCGTCGATCACAACCGAACGGCCGAAACCGTGCTGGTCAAACCTTCGAAGGTAATCATCGTCGATGGTATTCTGATCTTCGAGAACAAGGAACTCCGGGACCTGATGGATATCAAGGTATATGTCGATACGGACGCCGACATCCGCCTCGCCCGCCGCATCCTGCGCGACGTATGCGAGCGGGGCGCACCATGCAGTCGGTCATCTCGCAATATACCACGACAGTCAAGCCCATGCACGAGGAGTTCGTCGAGCCGACGAAGAAATACGCCGACGTAATCATCCCGGAGGGAGGTTTCAATTCCGTTGCCGTAAGCATGTTGATCCGCAGCATCCAGTCGCAGATCAACGCCAAATAGGAGCACGCGAATCCATTCCCCGAAAATCGATTTTCGCAACAGGCAGTCTGTGTAACTCGCCTCGACACGCAGTCCATTACGACAAAAGGAACCGTCCGACAACTCCCCGAATTGAAAATCACCCCTGCCAGAGAAGACATTCTGGCAGGTGAAAACGTTAAAATCGGACTTGTCAGATACTCCCTTTTATTTATTTCCTGGCGCAAGGCAAACGGATACTTTTGCCCCTTCACTTCGGCAATTCCTCGCTCCACGTAAGCGGCAGCGGCCGAATCCCACTCCGAAAAGATCGTTATGTCATCGTATTCGAACGGTACGATAACACGTCCGCGACCGTCCAATACTCGAATCGAAGCAACCCGGTAGAATCGGGAACACCTGCGGAAGCATGCCCGAATTTTCCGCTCGGGTTCACCTGATAGACCTTATAGTCGATCAACGGTTTGCCGGAAACATCGAGCAGGGTACAGGCCCGGAAGCGAAATCCTCCCCTTCTCCGACCCAGGTCGTTCCGAACGGCGTGGGCTGCACCCAATCGTAAATACAAGGTAGGATTTCCGTCCATTCCGGTCGATACTGCCGTACTTCAAAGCACCGCCGGAAACAATGCAGACGACCGCACGGCCATTTCGGAACGAAGAAACCTCGTAATACTTGCATGGGATGACCAACGTCCCTGCGGCATCGACAAATCCCCAGCGTACATAATATTTCCCCATCTGTCCGACAGCGGCCAGCACTTCGGAAAAATCGGCCGCACCGTCGTATATCGGAGCAATCACTTCGTTACCCCGACGATCGATGAATCCGTATTTCCCGGTAAATTCAAAATCCCTTTTCCATAGCCGGACTTACCGCTCCATTCGCCTTTGGCTACGACTGCCATTCCTTCGGAAAAATCCGGGCATAATCGTATTTCAATGGAATTACGACCTGTCCCAGCGTATCGACATACCCATAGCGGCGGACGGAATCCGTCCCTCCTGTACCCGGGCAAGGCCTGACGAAAACCCGCGACATCCGCATAGATACAGGGCACGACTTCACGCCCCTGACGATCGATAAGCCCGAAACGACGATCGTTCTTTTCCCCTTTGCCGACCACGGCAAACCCATTGGAAAACTATCGGCATAGTCATAGATGAGCGGGAAGACCACCGTACCGCAGGTGTCCGTATAACCGAAACAGCCGTCCGTATAAAACGGCCCATACGGGATTGCTACCCTCTCCGCCCCGGTGTACGAGAATACGTCCGTCATGCACTGCACCCACATAATCGTATTTCGTTTTCCAATCTTTTTAGCGGCTGCACGGCGTTGTGCCGACACCCGGCCGGAAACAGGGAAAGAAGCAGTACAACTATAAAGTATCGCTTTATCATAATCCAGTTATCTTTTGATTTCATTTAATTTATTAAGCGCCTCGATCGGAGTGAGAGCATTGATGTCCAACCCTTGATCTGATCTCGGATCTGCACCAGCACTGGATCGTCGAGTTGGAACATCGAAAGCTGCATACCCCGCGTCTGATCCCCCGCTTCCGCCGCCTCGCGAACTCCGGGGAGCGCTTTTCGGTCGCGGCGTCGAGGACTCTTGCTGGGCACGATCTCGTTGTTGCCATATACCAGCTCCAGATTCTTCAGGATCTCTTCGGCGCGGGCTACGACCGAGGCCGGCATTCCGGCCATCCGGGCAACGTGAATACCGAACGAATGCTCCGTTCCGCCCCGCTCCAGCTTGCGCAGGAAGACGATCGTCTTATCCACCTCCTTGACGCTCACATGGTAGTTCTTCACACGCGGGCACATCTGCTCCATCTCGTTGAGTTCGTGGTAGTGGGTCGCAAAAAGCGTCTTGGCACGGGCCGTCGGATGGTTGTGCAGGTATTCGACCATCGCCCAGGCGATCGAAATACCGTCGTAGGTACTCGTACCGCGTCCGATTTCGTCCAACAGGACGATGCTGCGGTCGGAAACATTGTTCAGGATGCTGGCCGACTCGAGCATCTCGACCATGAAGGTCGATTCGCCCTGCGAAATGTTGTCGGAAGCCCCGACTCGGGTGAAAATCTTGTCCACCACGCCGATATGAGCCGCTTTCGCCGGGACGAACGACCCCATCTGGGCCATCAGGATAATGAGGGCCGTCTGCCGCAGCAAAGCCGACTTACCCGACATGTTGGGACCCGTAATCATCACGATCTGCTGCTCCTTATCGTCCAGCAGCAGGTCGTTGGGGATATACTCCTCCCCCACCGGCATCAGGGTTTCGATCACCGGATGCCGTCCCTGGCGGATTTCGATACGCGTACCGTCGTCGAGCGTCGGACGGACGTAGTTGCGCTCCCGAGCGATACGGGCGAAAGATTGCAGGCAGTCGATACGCGCCACGACAGCGGCATCCCGCTGCAAAGCTCCCAGGGAATGCGTAATGAACCCGATCAATTCGGCGTAAATCCGCTGCTCGATCAACAGCATCTTCTCCTCGGCACCGAGAATTTTTCTTCGTACTCTTTCAGCTCTTCGGTGATATATCGCTCGGCATTGGCCAGCGTCTGCTTGCGGATCCACGACTCGGGAACCTTGTCCTTGTGTGTATTGCGGACTTCGATATAATAACCGAAGACATTGTTGTAGCTTATTTTCAACGGAATTCCCGTCGCCTCGCTCTCCGCTGCTGAATACGGTTCAGGAAATCCTTGCCATGCAGAGCGATGCGGTGCAGATCGTCCAGTTCGGCGTCCACGCCGTCGGCGATAATGCCGCCCCGCTGAATTTGATTGTTCTGCGGGTCGGGGTAAACCTCGCGGGCAATACGCTCCCGAACCTCCGCCAGCAGATCGATCTGTTCGGCCAACGCGTGAAGACGCTCGTCGTCGGTCGATTCCAACAAGGCTTTGAGGAGTTCGATCGCCGAAAGCGAATTTTTAAGCTGTACGATTTCGCGGGGGGTTACCCGAGCCGCCGCTATGCGCGAAGCGATGCGCTCCAGGTCGCCGACCTGCGAAATCTGCTCGGCGACGCTTTCGGCCAAATCGGGCTCGTCGTAAAACCGCTGCACGACATCCAGACGTTCGTTGATGCGATCAATCTCCTTGATCGGCAAGGCGATCCACCGCTTGAGCAGACGCCCGCCCATCGGCGTGAGGGTGCGATCGACCACGTCTGCGAACGCGCACTTCTCGCGCGAACCGTTCGAAGAGAAGAGCTCCAGGTTGCGGATCGTGAATTTATCGACCCAAACGTAATCCTCCTGGTCGATACGCGAAATGGACGAAATATGGGCCGTATTCTTATGTTCGGTAAATTCGAGGTAGTAGAGAATGGCCCTGCCGCCGAAATGCCGCTGCTGAACTGTTCGATACCAAAGCCCTTGAGCGACTGAGTGCCGAACTGCTTGCAGAGCTTGTCCCGGTTGACCGACTCGAAAAGACCCACTCATCGAGCCGATAGGTATAGTGCCGACTGCCGAACGCATCGGAGAAGCGGTCTTCGTATCCGCGCTGGTAGATGATTTCCTTCGGCGCCAGGTTGGAAATGAGTTTGTCGATGTAAGCATCGCTGCCCTCGGCGGCATAAAATTCGCCGGTTGAAATATCGAGAAAAGCCACGCCGGTATTTTTCCGGCCGAAATAGACCGCCGCCAGATAGGTATTTTCCTTGTTGGCCAAAATATTATCTCCCAGCACCACGCCCGGCGTAACCAGCTCGATGACGCCCCGCTTGACCAGCCCTTTGACCTGTTTGGTATCCTCGAGCTGTTCGCAGATCGCCACGCGTTCGCCCGCTCGGACCAGCTTGGGTAGGTAGGTGTCGATCGCATGATAGGAAACCCTGCCAGCTCGACGAATGTCGCGGCTCCGTTGGCACGTCGCGTCAGGGTGATGCCCAGAATTCCGCTGGCCTTGATCGCATCATCGCCGAAAGTTTCGTAAAATCGCCGACACGAAACAGGAGAATCGCATCGGGATGCACCGCTTTGACCGCATAATATTGCTTCATCAGCGGAGTTTCAACATATTTTTTTTCTATTGCCATTACCTTTCAAGAAAAGTCGGAAACATCGGAGTAAACCCTAAAAATCCGGCGGCGGACGACTTCGCTCATGCCGGTCCACAGGATTGCTCCACGTCCTGCAAATATACGAAAAATCCGGAGCAAAAGGACTTCAAAATAACGAATATTGAAAGAATATTGCATTCATTCATAATTCATATAATCTGCAATAAATGGGTGTACGACAATATAGTACACCCTTACCGGAATCGGCCCCGCAGTCGATCAACGGTGTCGAACCGTGGAGTTATCGACCGATGTCGAGATAACCACAGGTTCGCCCGAATAGTTGAATTCGCTCATACCGCTCACACAATATTTCAGCGATCCCGCCGCTGCGACCGAGGCGGTACTCATACCGGAAATGTCACAGTCGGCAAGTCCCGAAGCCAAAAACTTTCTCCCTTTGAACTGACTCATGCCCGACACTTCCAGCATCAGGTTCCGAGCTGTTCCCGAAAAGGTACATTCGCTCGAACCATCCACTGCGACCTCGGCTTTCTGCCTGCAATTCACATTTCCATTATAAACAGACATACCGGTCAGCGTACAATCCAAATCCCGGCACATAAAATCCGCGACCGCCTGGCTCATTCCGGATGCCTCCACCGTCGCTGTATCCTCGCATACCACCTGCCCTTTGTAAATCGACATACCCGACACAGACATCGTCAGGCTTCTGCAACGAATATCGGATTCGAACTCGCTCATTCCCATACATTCGACCGTAACCGACGGTTTATCGATCCCGGTCTCGGAAAAAACGGAGGACATCCCCGACAACGAAAATGACTCCAGCGGAGCGGCGCCCACATACACTACGACCCGCTTGGACATATCGTTCTTTCTCTTGGACGACAAGGCTCCGGGGTCGCACGCAAGCACGAGTTCACCGCGCCGCACCCGCACGGAAACCGCCTCAGCAGGCACATTTTCGGTTTCGACCCGGACCGAAGCGGGATTTCGGTTGGCTTCGAGTACGACCTGAATCATATTACTCACATTCAACCCGAAATAAGGTTTGTCCAGCACGATTTCGGCATCTGTCCGAAAATACACCCCTCGATTTTTCTTTTTTGCGTCACACACGCCGATCCCCAACGCCAAGCAGAGCAAAAGCAGAGTTAATTTTCTCATAACGGTCATAAATTATAGATTTAACTCTATAAAGTTAAAGAAAAATTCGGGGAAACCAATGTTTTCCCAAAAAACTCACAGCGGAACAGATCGCCGCAGTACGATTTCATCCAACCGGCAATTCGATCAGAGCATCCCGCACGCAGCGAACATCCGCCGGTAATAGTCCGCCTTCCACTCCACCGGTTTCGGATAGGCCCGCGACGAAGAGGGCATGCGATAAAACCGAAGCATACGGTCCGCATAGGCGAACTCCACACCCCTCCCACAGGCGGCTCGGCGCAACCGGTAAGGCGCACGATCACATCGGTAGCCTTCTGTCCCGTCGTCACGATCGCCCGGCAGGTCGGAACCGCAGCCAACAACTGCGCCAGATCGACCTCGCGCACTACTTGAAGAAAATTGTCGGAAGCATTGTTTTTCAATCGGATTATCTCTTCGGCCGTATCGTAAAGAGCCAATCCTTTCTCCTCGCAGAAACGCACGATCCGTTCCTTGTCGAAACGTTTCGCGTCGGGTGTCAGAAAATACCCCTTGTCCCCGAAAAATACCAGTCCGACGATACGCCACATATCGTTCTGCAAGTTCGGGTAAAAGTCCATCGACCACCGCACCCGCTGCGGCGGGAAACTTCCGAGCATCAGCAGACGTGCCCCGACAGGCAGAAAAGGTTCGAGAGGATGCAGTTCGCTTGTCATAATTTTTAATTTATCGTATTATTTATTTCCAAATGATCCTGTTTCAACCCCTATTTTGGGGCGCTGTGCAAGAGACTTCCTCTTCGCCCGGCATCACCGGCAATCCGATCCGGCCCATGCAGAATCGCGGGAACAACGCCTCCGCAACCGACAGCCGCCCACCACCCGACCTCGCAGATACTTGGCGATCGCACGCATCCGGAAATGCTGCGGATGCAAAGCCCCGCTCGCAACCTCCGAACGAAGGTCATTCGTAAAACCGTTCATCGAAATTCACCAGATAGAGTTTGTCGGTCGCACGGGTCAGCGCCGTATAGAGCCAGCGCAGCATGTCGCGCGTCATCGGCTCGTCGCCGAACAGACAGCGGTCGATGAAAACCGCCCGCCACTGACCACCCTGCGCCTTGTGGCAGGTGACGGCGTAGGCGAACTTCACCTGAACGGCATTAAAGTGCGGATTCTCACGAATTTCTTTGAATCGCTTGAGCTTGCTCTTGATGTCGAGATAATCCTTTTCCACCTCGCAAAAGAGCCGGTTGCTCTCCTCACGGGTCAGCGACGGGGACTCCGAGGCAATGGTATCGAGCAGGATCTTGCACTCCAGCTCGGCGTCGTTGTAGTCCGCGAACGAAAGCACGGCCGTAGCGAAGCGGAAGCCGTAAAATCCTCGAAACGCCTCAGGCGACGCAATTTGGCTATATCGCCGTTGGCCAGGAAATTCATCGGGCAATCTTCGGTGCGTTCCGTAAAATGGTAGTTGTTCTTCACCACCATCAGCATGTCGTCGCTCTCGATCTCCTCCTCGGCGCCCAGCACGTAACGGCGAATACCGTCGTTGTAGCGGTTCGCCCGTTTGTTGGAACGGGTGATGACGATGGTTTCGTCGCGTCCGTAACGATCGTAGCAATCCTGCAACTTTTCCATGAAATCACCGCCTTCAACTGCTTCTATATCGGGATAATCCATCTTGAACCGAGGCACCTCGCAGATGCCGTTCTCCAGCATGCAGCGTACCAGGGTGGCGTTGAACAGAATCCCCGATTCGGCCTCCTGACGCACCACTTCATCCAGCGACGTGTAAATCACCTCTCCATAGACGGATAAGGCCTTCGGATCGAGTGCCGGGGAGTAATCCGCCCCGATCTGAGGAAGCTGCGCACCGTCGCCCACGAGGATCAACCGGCAGTCCCTGCCGCCGCGCACGTAACTCACCAGATCGTCGAGCAATGCTCCGCTGCCGAAGATCGCCCCGTCCGAAGAACCGTTTGCCAGCATCGAAGCCTCGTCCACAATGAATACGGCACCCCGTTCCTGGTTGATGTTGAGCGAAAATTTCGACTCGTAGTCGGCATTGGTGCGCTGGCGGTAGATCCGCTTGTGAATGGTCAGGGCCGGTTCTCCCGAATAACGGGACAACACCTTGGCCGCCCGTCCCGTCGGAGCCAGCAACACGGGTTTGATGCCGCAATCCTTGAGTGCCCCGACCAGAGCGGCGATCAACGTCGTCTTTCCGGTACCCGCGTAACCGTTCAGCACAAAATGGCTACAGGATCGCTCTCGGCCAAATACTCGAAAGCGATTCGATGATTTTTGACCAGATGTTGTATTAAAACAAATTTTAGCGTAAATTTGGGTCGCAATATGAGTCTTTAGCATCTTCGGATCGGTAAAGGACGGCGGTATTGCCGACGGATTTTGATACAAACTTACTAGAAATAACTTAAAATGACAAAAGAATCATCCAAATCGTACTTGCCGTAGTTATCGTATGCCTGATATACGTTATCTACAAACAGATTTCGACTCCGATTATCTTCGCCAAGGAGAAGGCGGCCCGCGAAGCACGCGTCATCGACCGCATCAAGGACATCCGTACTGCGGAGCGCAGCTTCAAAACGAAGTACAACCGGTTCACCGGCGATTTCGACACGCTGATCAATTTTGTGCTGACCGACTCGCTGGAGTTCGAGCGCAAGATCGTCGATGAGGATGACTCGGTGGCAATGGCCCAGTTGAAAAGAGCGGCCGCAAGAACAGCGAAAAGGTATGGGTACACGTGATCGACACGATCTTCACGCCGAAAAAGCTCACCGCAGAACAGGTTCGCAACCTGCGTTACGTGCCCGGCACGAACAACCAGACGGAATTCGAATTGGAAGCAGGTCTTGTGACCACCGAATCGAAAGTGGTCATCCCCGTCGTAGAGTGCCGCATACCTTATAAAATGTTCCTCGACACGGTACGCTTCCGTCAGGAGGTAATCAACCTGGTGGACGATCAGGAGAATAACTTCAGCAACTACGGAGGCATCAAGTTCGGCTCCATGGCGAAAGGTAACAATGAAGCAGGTAACTGGGGCGACGAATAACAAGCCCGAAATCAAGAATGTGTCCATCCGGCTCAGGCTGGATGGACACTCTTTCTGAAGAGAAGCTCGACATACCGGCCAAAGAGAAAAACGGTCGAAATAGAGGTATTGACGGGCAAAACCATGCTCGTTCCCCGGGAAGTGTTCGACGCGAAGGCCGCTCCCGCCCTGATGCGTATAAACGGAATGGAACCGACGGAGAAGGAGTGTATTCTCACCTCCGATCCGCAACAGCCCGTCATCGCTTTGATGGCTGCCGACAAAGCCTCCGTAGAGAAAGTCCGTGCCCGGCTGAAGGAGAAGATACGCTGGACCTCCCCGTTGCTACGTACCGGGAATTCACGGCATCCTGCCTCTGGATATTCCGTTATGAAGAGCTGGCCTACCTGAAAGTATGGGAACGGCAAACCCTGCGGCTGGCGGAGACATTCATCGCCCCACGGGGGAAGATCTGCTCTTCTACGTCCGGGAGCTGACGCAGGAGCTGCAGATCGAAAACTGCGAGATCCGGCTGGAAGGAAACCCGACCAAACAGGACGGACGCCTGTTGCGTGAATATTTCAAACATGTCGCCATATGCGAATAGTCAGCGGAAAATATCGGGGACGGGCAATCAACCCGCCCAAGAATCTGCGGGCACGCCCGACGACCGACTTCGCCAAGGAGAACCTGTTCAATGTACTGGGAAACCTGGTCGATTTCGAGGAGTGCGACGTGTTGGACCTATTCGCCGGGACGGGGTCGATCAGCTACGAATTCGCTTCGCGGGGCGTGCACAGCGTCACTTCGGTCGAAATCAATCCCGTACACTATAACTTCATCAAAAAAACGGCAGCCGACCTGGGAATCGACAATCTGTTCGCCGTCAAAGCCAATGTATTCCTCTACCTGAAAAGCTGTGCGAAGCAGTTCGACCTGATCTTTTCGGACGCGCCCTACGATCTGGAGGGCAGCGAAGAGGTCATCCGGCTGGTACTGGAACGCGATTTACTCAAACCGGATGGGTTTCTCGTTTTCGAACATTCGAAAAACATAAATTTTTCGTCCGACCCTCACTTTGGCAATCAAGAAGTTACGGAAGCGTGCAATTTTCTTTCTTCAAAAGTGAGAAAAAGTTTGGAGATACAGATTTTTGTACTACCTTTGCATTCGCAATCAGCAAACGGAGTGGTAGTTCAGTTGGTTAGAATATCGGCCTGTCACGCCGAGGGTCGCGGGTTCGAGTCCCGTCCATACCGCAAAATATCGAAGCAAATGATTGCAAAGCCTTGTAAAGTATATTTACAAGGCTTTTTTCTTTTTCTGTATCCTAAAAAAGGTTCGAAATGCTCTCCAAAAGCAGCTAATAATCAGAGGAAGAGCCCCCCCCCTATTTTGTGCTCGAAGCATTCAGCTACTGCACTTTGAATCTTACCAGCCATAGACTTTTAGAGTAAGTTCGTAACTAAAAGATATATTATGGAAAGACCTCTTTCAGCGTTTTATTCTACCTGTGTAAAACAAAGACAAATCGTAATGGTGAAGTTCCTATCACATTACGACTCACAGTAAATGGAGAAAGAAAAGATGCGTATCCATCGGTTTATCGATCCGAAACAACGGGACGCAGCAAAAAGGGGAGCAAATAGGAGTTGCAAAGCGCTCAACTTATCCCTCGATACCATAAATCTGCGTCGCTTCGCACATATCGAGAGCTGGATAAGGCAGGGAAACACGTTATCGCTCAAACGGTATCGGATCGTTATTCCGCAGGCAACGACACTTTTCTGATCGAGAAAAATCCTGACGTCGAATCCGCCTTCCGGGAAAAGCGCAGAAGGCGAACCGGGGCCCCACCCTATTGTATATTAAACCGCACCGAACACTCCGATTACATACGGCACCGATCGATCCTCGTTAGGAATAATTATTGCATAATAATTAAGATAAGATTCGAAATGACGAATCCATACACGACAAACTTCGATTTTTCCAACCGTTTATGAATACAAACGACTTTGCATTGACCATCCTGTTCGGAATCAAAAATTCCTCGCCTGGATCGGCATTCCGTCCCATATGCTCGACAAAATGGACGAACTCCTGTTTCTGATCGTGATCGTGATTATCGCATTCATCGTTGCGGGAATCGTCCACGCCGTATTGGTGCATCTGGCGAAAAGATTCTGAAACGCAAACGTGTCGGATTCTTCGAATCGATGTTCAAATACAGCGTATTTCGGAAGCTGACGGCCATCATTCCGCCGCTGATGGTTTCCGCCCTGCTGCCATTCGCTTTCAGCAAAGATTCCGCCTGGTTCATCCTGAGCGAGAAGATCACCTGGATCTATTTTTTCATCGCCCTGATTATCTCCGTAAATGCCATACTGAACACGGTCGGAGATGAGCTGAAAAGAACAAGCAACTGAAAAACCGCCCGATGAAGGGCTTTATCCAGATATTCCGCGTGGTTTTCTACTGCGTCGTCGTGATCGTTATCATTTCGATCCTGATCAACAAATCGCCGCTCAACCTGATTACGGGACTGGGTGCTTTCACAGCCGTATTGATGCTGGTGTTCAAGGATACTATTCTGGGACTGGTCGCAGGCGTGATGATCTCCGAAGACGACATGCTGCGCATCGGCGACTGGATCGAAATGCCGCAGAACAACATAAACGGCACCGTTATCGACATATCCCTGGATGTCGTGAAGGTTCAAAACTTCGACAACACGATCGTGACTGTTCCACCCTATTCGCTGGTTTCGGGTTCGTTCATCAACTGGCGGGGCATGAGCGACTCGGGCGGACGGCGCATCATGCGCGAATATACCCTGAAGCTCGATTACATCAAACCGTGCACACCGGAATTTCTGGAGAAAATGAAAGCCTTCGACAAAGAACTGGCACAATTCATAACCGAAAACAGAAGCAGGCAGCCGATGGAAAAGTCGCCAATACGGACAATCCAGAAGGACTGGTGAACGGAACTATCGACACGAATCTCGGTCTGTTCCGGGCCTACATGGTGATGTATCTGCGGCGCCATCCTTTCGTCAGCAAAGAACTGCTGCTGATGGTGCGGACACTGCCGCCGGTAGCCAACGGCCTTCCGGTCCAGATCTACTGTTTCTCCTCGAACAAAAACTGGCCGAGTTACGAATCCATCCAGGCAGAAATCATGGAACACTTAGTTTACGTATTGCCGGCGTTCGAACTCTATCCGTTCCAAAACGCAGACGCCCGCGATATGATCCTGAGCAGCTACATCGAATCCGCCAAAGTCGATCTATCGACACTGATCGGAATCCCTGGCATACGACCGTCACGCAAAGCAACCCGTTCGATGTAGAAAACAGGAGGCGCAAGACTCATCTCCGAAAGCATAACCGATTCGATTTCACCCGCTACCGACAAGGCAATATCGGGATAAGCGAACTTCGGGAACAGGCATAGGTTCGCCGAGGTTGCAACAGCCGGACGGACCCGCCCGACCGATTAGGACCAAACGAAACACCCTGCCGGAATCGGCAGGGTGTTTCGTTACTCGCAGCAACGTCCGGTAAAACCGCATTTTCAGCCCTCTTCTCGACACGCTTCTACGTCTATATGGTCATGGCGAAAATCTGCCCGCCATAAAACAGACCGCCCCTCGTCGGCTGCACACGCAAGGTATTCTTCCGTCAGACGATGCTGGCACCGCCATCGACGACCACGTGCTGACCGGTGACATAACTCGAAGCGTCGGACGAAAATAGAGGATCGTACCGTTCAGTTCGCCCCGGCGACCGGGACGGCTCATCGGATCGGTGAAATTGTACATCCTCATGAACTCCTCGTTTTGAAAAGCGTATCTTCGGTCATCTCGCTCTCGAAAAGTCCGGGGCAAACAGCATTCACCGTAATACCATCGACGCCGTACGAAGCGGCCATTCCGATCGACAGTCCCAAAACCGCCGCCTTCGATGCGTTGTAAACATGTCGGGCCAGCAACGGACTCTTGTCCGCGATCAGTGCGTTCACGGAAGAGATATTGACGATCTTGCCATAACGGCGTTCGCGCATGTGAGGTACGACGTATTTGCAGACCAGATAAGCACCCGCACGTTGGTATGCATCTCTTTGTCCCATTCATCGGTGGTCAGTTGCTCGACAGTACCCGGCACGGCGACACCCGCATTGTTGAGCAGAATGTCGATCTTTCCAAAGCGAGCCACGACCTGCCCGATCGCTTTGCGGACCTGCTCTTCGTCGGTCACGTCGCACCCCACGACAAGCACTTTACGCCCCGTTGCGGCTATTTCGTCGGCTACGGTCTTCAGTTTCTCAACCCTGCGAGCCAACAGCGCCACGTCAGCTCCTGACCGGCATAAGCCCGGGCTGCATCCGCCCCAGACCGCTCGACGCACCGGTTACGACAGCAACCCGTCCCGTCAAATCAAACAAATTATCCATATTGCATTCGATATTAGTACAACAATTCCCGCTTCGTGCCTTCTCCGTACCCGAATGCCGACCGACGCAGCTTCCTGCCGACTATTCACGAACGCCGTCCGTCAAAACCGTTTGGTGTAACGATGACAGTACGGCTGCGTACCTTTACGGTTGTAGTAGTTCTGGTGGTATTGTTCAGCCGGCCAGAAGCGGGAAGCCGGAGTTACGTCGGTCACCACGCTATATCCTTTCTCCTTCAGGATACGGATCAGCCGCTCGGCAACCTCCTTCTGTTCGGGGTGGTATAGAAAATCTCTGACCGATACTGATCGCCCAAATCGGGCCCCTGTCCATCGAGCTGGGTCGGATCGTGTATCTCGAAAAAGAGCCTGGCAAGAGTTTCGTAAGAGACTTTCGAAGGATCGAACTCGACTTCGACGGCCTCGGCATGGCCCGTTTTATGGCTGCACACCTGCTCGTAGGTGGGATTCTCGGTATGGCCGCCGATATAGCCCGAACGAATGCTCTTCACTCCGTCCACCTTACCCAGCATATACTCCACGCCCCAGAAACAACCGCCGGCGAAAATAGCCCGTTCGGTTTGCACCGATTTCGGCGGCTCGACTGACGAGGTATTTTCAGGCTTTTCGGCAGAAGCCGCTGCCGGTTCCGCGACCGGCATGGTCGGAATGGCCGCCGGTACGAAATCGAGGGAGAGGGAATTCACGCAATGGCGCGTATTTTTAGCGGTGAATCCTTCGCCCGTAAAGACATGGCCCAAATGGGCTCCGCACCTGGCGCAGAGAATCTCCGTACGGCGTCCGTCGGCATCCGGTTCGCGGCGCACGGCACCCGGAATTTCATCATCGAAGCTGGGCCAGCCGCAGCCGGCATCGAATTTATCCTGCGAACGGTACAACGGAGCACCGCACCGGCGGCAGCGGTAGGTGCCGTCTTCGTCGTGGAGGTAATATTTACCGGAAAAGGGAGCTTCGGTTCCTTTTCGAACGATCACCCGCTCTTCTTCGGGAGTCAATGGTTTCATATTCTGTGCATTTAAAGTTATTGCCATGCTCGTAAGCACGGTCGCAATCGACAAACAGCGTATCATATTTTTCTTTCCTGCAAAAATACACCGAAATTGTCCGAAAACGTATTCATCCATACGTAAGATAACGACCTCTTCCATACAACCGGAAATCCGTCCGATATCAGCGAGGAATGAGCGTAAAGAACAAAGCCGGAGCAGAATACCCTGCCCCGGCTTCGAACGATATATCGGCCAATTACTTCACCTCTTGCCCCGGAGGAATACCCGGTGGATAAGCGGAGATGTATAGGCAGACGGCAGATATGCCACCGAAGGAATCTTCGTCGTGAGGAAGAAGTTCGCCTTCTTGCCTACGGTGATCGAACCGTACTCGCTGCTCAAGCCCATGGCGTAAGCACCGTTCAGTGTCGCGGCGTTGATCGCTTCGGCCGGCGTCATACGCATCTTGATGCAGGCCAGCGAAACGATCATCTTCATACTGCCCGAAGGCGACGAGCCGGGGTTGAAATCGAAGCCAGAGCCACGCTCAAACCGCCCTCGATCATTGCCCGTGCAGGAGGATACGGCATCTCCAGGAAGAAAGCGGCACCCGGCAGCATCGTCGGCATCGTACCGGACGTGCGCAGCACTTCGATCTCCTCGGCCCCCATGCGCTCCAGGTGATGCGACGGACAGCGCCTTGTTGCGGACACCGACCTGCACACCGCCCGAAACGGCCAGCTCATTGGCATGGATCTTCGGCACGAGACCGTACTCGGCGCCCGCACGCAAAATCTGTTCCGTCTCTTCGACGGTGAAGAACCCTGGTCGCAGAAAACATCGACGAACTCGGCGAGCTTCTCCTGCCGACGGCAGGGATCATCTCCCGACAGATCAGATCGACATACTCCTGCTGGCGGCCTTTATAGGCCCGGCCTACGGCATGAGCTCCGAGGAAAGTGGCACGGACGGTGATCGGCGAAGTTTCGCGGATACGGCGGATCACCCGCAGCATCTTGAGTTCATCCTAGGTCGTAAGACCGTAGCCGCTCTTGATCTCGACGCAGCCCGTACCCATTGCGATGATCTCGCGGATACGTTCCATCGCCTGCTCGTAAAGCTCGTCCTCGGAAGTTTCGTGCAAGCGGTCGGCGGAATTCAAGATGCCGCCGCCCGCTTGGCGATCTCTTCGTAGCTCAAGCCGTTGATCTTGTCGAGGAACTCCTGTTCGCGGCTTCCGGCATAAACCAGATGGGTATGCGAATCGCAGAACGAAGGGAAAAGCATGCCCCCCTCCGCATCGACGACTTCCGTGTCGGGAGTAATCTCCGGCATCTTGTCCATCGTGCCGTATGCGGCAATACGGTCGCCGTCGGCCAGCAGCCAGGCGTTGTCGATCTCGCCGAGCACATTCATGTCGCGGCCCTTGACCCGAAGACGCCGCTCTCGTCCACGCCGACGATCTTGGCTATGTTCTTAACGAGTAACATTACAATTTCTCGGTTTGAAGGAATTTCACCGAAGCATCGATCAACGTGTACATCACCTGATCGTTCTCGACGAACGGCACATGCTTACGGTCAGCAGCCAGCAGATCCTCGATGGGCTTCGAGGAATGCAGCGGACGGCGGAACTCGAGAGCCTGTGCCGCATTGAGCAGCTCGATAGCCAGCACACGCTCGGTGTTCAGCACCACGCGGTAGAGTTTCGTGGCAGCGTTGGAACCCATGCTGACGTGGTCCTCCTGCCCTGCGACGAAGGAACCGAGTCGCACGAAGCGGGCCAGCAAAGCCCCTTGCTCTGGCTCACGATCGAAGCGGCCGCATACTGCGGAATCATGAAACCGCTGTTCAGACCCGGCTTGGCCACCAGGAACGAGGGCAGCTCGCGTGCACCCGAAATCAGCTTGTAAATACGACGCTCGGAGATGTTGCCCAACTCCGCAACGGCAATAGCCAGGAAATCCATCGCCAGAGCGATCGGCTGTCCGTGGAAATTACCGGCCGAAACGATGATATCCTTCTCGGGAAGATCGTCGGGTTATCCGTAGGGCTGTTGATCTCGGTTTCGAGAACACCGCCTACATAGTCGATCGTATCTTTCGACGCACCGTGTACCTGGGGAATGCAACGGAACGAATAGGGATCCTGCACGTGCTTCTTCGGACGGGCGATCATCTCGCTGCCTTCGAGCAGGCGACGGAAATTGCGAGCCGTAGTGAGCTGTCCCTTGTGGGCGCGGATCTCATGCACCTCGTCGATGAACGGGTTGATGCGTCCGTCGAATGCGTCGAGCGACATCGCGCCGATCAGGTCAGCCCACTCGCTCAAGCGGCGAGCCTTGATAAGCGAATATACGCCGAAAGCCGACATGAACTGCGTACCGTTCAGCAGGGCGAGGCCCTCCTTCGATTGCAGCGAAATAGGCTTCCAGCCGAACTCCTTGAGAACTTCGTCCGAAGGACGCCGTGCCCCTGTACTCCACTTCGCCGAGGCCCAGCAGCGGCAGGCACATGTTGGCCAGCGGAGCCAGGTCGCCCGAAGCGCCCAGCGATCCCTGCTGGAACACGACCGGCAGCACGTCGTTATTGAAGAAATCGACCAGACGCTGTACGGTTTCGAGCTGCACGCCCGAATTGCCGTACGAAAGGGACTGGATCTTGAGCAGCAGCATCAGCTTCACGATCTCGGCAGGAACGCGCTCGCCCGTACCGCAGGCATGCGACATCACCAGGTTCTTCTGCAACTGCGAGAGCTGGTCCTTGTCGATCGAAATATTGCAGAGCGAACCGAAGCCGGTCGTAATACCGTAGATGGGCTCTTTCTGGGTTTCCATCTTGTTATCCAGGTATTCGCGACAACGCACGATGCGTTTTTCGCATCTTCGCTCAAGTCGATTTTGATATTGTTTTCCAGAATTTCGCGGACACGATCGACCGTAAGATGCTCCGCGCTGATATGATGAATCATCGTTGTATTTCTTATTAAAGGTTAATACTCAAAATAAGTCGAATTGTTTTCGGTGCTCTCGACGTCCGGCGTACAGGGAATCCCCTCCGCTTCAGCCAATCGAAAGCATTCTCTCCGTCCGGCAGCAACCGAACGGAGAGAAGACCGATCTATTATTTCACTTCGTCGATAGCCTTGCGAACCAGCTTGTCGTCCGCCAGGTTGGGAAGGGTCACATTCAGGCCCGGGTACGCTCCATCTCGCGTTTGATAGCGAACATCGCGCCCTCGTTGCGGGCCCAGCTGCGGCGTGCGATACCGTTGTTCACGTCCCAGAGAAGCATCTCCTTGATATGACGCGCGGAATCCTCCGATCCGTCGATCACCATACCGAAGCCGCCGTTGATCACCTCGCCCCAGCCTACGCCGCCGCCGTTGTGGATCGAGACCCACGTTGCGCCGCGGAACGAGTCGCCGATGACGTTCTGCACAGCCATATCCGCCGTAAGGTTCGATCCGTCGTAGATGTTCGAGGTTTCACGGTACGGAGAATCGGTACCCGACACGTCGTGGTGGTCACGACCCAATACGACAGGTGCGGAAATTTCGCCGCGTGCGATAGCGTCGTTGAACGCGAGCGCGATCTTGGTGCGGCCCTCGCAGTCGGCATAGAGAATGCGGGCCTGCGAACCCACGACCAGCTTGTTCTTGCCAGCCTCCTTGATCCAGTGGATATTGTCGTCGAGCTGTCCGGCGATCTCCTTCGGAGCGGTCTTGCGAATCTCTTCGAACACTTCGGTAGCCAGACGGTCTGTAGTAGCCAGGTCTTCGGGTTTGCCCGACGTACATACCAGCGGAAGGGACCGAAGCCGTAGTCGAAGAACATCGGCCCCATGATATCCTGCACATAGGAAGGATAGCGGAAACGACCGCCCTCGCCCATGATGTCGGCACCGGCACGCGAAGACTCCAACAGGAAGGCATTGCCGTAATCGAAGAAATACATACCCTTGGCGGTCAGCTTGTTGATCGCAGCCACCTGGCGGCGCAGCGACTCCTGAACACGCTTCTTGAACTCCTCGGGATCCTCTGCCATCATGCGGTTGGACTCTTCGTAGCTCAAGCCGACGGGATAGTAACCGCCTGCCCAGGGTTGTGCAGCGACGTCTGGTCGGAACCCAGATCGACATTGACGTTCTCGGCAGCCAGACGCTCCCAAAGATCGACCACGTTGCCCTGGTAAGCCAGCGACACGGCCTCCTTGTTCTCCTGTGCCTTCTTCGCACGGGCCAGCAACTCGTCGAGCGAGGTGTACACCTCATCGACCCAGCCCTGCGAATGACGCGTATGCACCGCTTTGGGGTTGATCTCGGCCGTGATGCTCACCACACCGGAGATATTACCCGCCTTCGGCTGCGCACCCGACATACCGCCCAGACCGGCCGTCACGAAGAGCATGCCGCGAATGTCTTTCTTACCCTCGGTAAGACGTTTGCGGGCTGCGTTGAGCACCGTGATCGTCGTGCCGTGCACGATACCCTGCGGGCCAATATACATATAGGAGCCGGCGGTCATCTGACCGTACTGCGAAACGCCGAGCGCATTGAAACGCTCCCAATCGTCCGGTTTCGAATAGTTCGGAATCACCATACTGTTGGTTACGATCACGCGCGGAGCGTCGGGATGCGACGGGAACAGGCCCATCGGGTGTCCCGAATACATCACCAGCGTCTGATCGTCGGTCATCTGGGACAGATACTGCATCGTAAGCAGATACTGCGCCCAGTTCTGGAACACGGCACCGTTACCGCCGTAGGTAATCAGCTCGTGGGGATGCTGCGCCACAGCCTTGTCCAGGTTGTTCTGGATCATCACCATAATCGCAGCGGCCTGACGCGACTTGTGGGGATACTCCTCGATCGGACGGGCATACATCTCATAATCGGGACGGAAACGATACATATAGATACGACCGTACTTGTGCAACTCCTCGGCGAACTCGCGGGCCAACACTTCGTGGTGCTTGGCCGGGAAGTAGCGCAGGGCATTGCGGATGGCCAGCACGCGCTCCTCCTCGGTTAGTATCTCCTTACGCTTGGGCGCGTGGTTGATGGTGGGATCGTACGGTTTCGGTGCGGGCAGCACATCGGGGATACCCGCCTTGATCTGCTCCTGAAATTCCTTTACAGTCATTGTTTTATATGTATTAAATTATTTAATCTTGCTCTCGACGATTTCCAGAATCTCACGCTCGGCTTTCTCCGCATCGGCGACGATCCGGTTGGCCTGGCCGATCAGGTCATCGGCGACGGCACGGTCTTTCAGACCGGCGGCATTGATCTTCACGTTCAGACACGCACCCAGCACGGCGCTGCGGGCAGCCAGCGCTCCGACGCCGGCGTCGGTTACCGAATTGGGATTTCCCTGTTCGGCCATCGCCTTCACGATTTCGAACACCTTGAACGAGGTCTGCATCGTACGCAGAGGCACCTGCGTAGCGTAGAGCGTAGCCTCCTGCAATGCGGCGCTACGGGCAGCTTTCTCCTCGTCGGTACCCTTCGGCATCGAGAATACGTTCATGATCCGGTTGAACGCTTCGGTATCCTCATCGACCAGGTGCAGCAACTCGGTCATCAGCTTCTGGCCTTTGTCCGCCCAGTCGGAGAACTCCTCCCAACGTGCGTCCCAGCCGGGTTTGTGCGACGACAGGTTGGCGACCATCGTACCCAGGGCAGCGCCCAGCGCACCCATGTAAGCGGAAATCGAACCGCCGCCCGGAGCCGGGGACTCGCTGGCGGTCTCCTCTGCGAAGCCGGTGCAGGTCAGATCGACCAGTTTCTTCTTCTTATTGTCCGCTTCGATCAGGTATTCGATCACCTTCTCTTCCGGTTTGAACGGCTTCAACTCGTCCAGACCCATCGACTTGATGGCGATACGGATGATCTCCTCCTCGGAAATACCGGTCGAACGCTCCTGCTTCTTCAGGAAATAGCGGCCCGCCTCGATCAACGTGCGCTTCGGAATCAGGCCGACGATCTCGGTACCGGTCACACGCACACCGCGTGCGTTGGCGGCGCGGCAAACCTCGTCGAAAGCCACGTGGAGCGGCGTAACGGAAATATTGGTGATATTCATCGAAACCTGGGCGATCTGGTACTCGTCGATGAACCAGCCGATCGCCTTGGTAGCCTTCAGCGTACCGGGCTTCATGATGGTCTTGCCGTTCTCGTCCTTCAAGGGTTTGCCTACGGGCGAATTGCCTTCGCGTACCGGACGGCCCTTTTCGCGCACGTCGAACGCGATGGCGTTGGCGCGACGCGTCGAAGTGGTGTTCAGGTTGTAGTTCACGGCGATCAGTAAGTCGCGTGCACCTACGGCGGTGGCACCCGTGCGTGCTACGCCCTCGTCGAAGGGACGGTCGCCGAAATCGGGAGCTTTGCCTTCGTGATTCATCTTCTCGGGCAGCGCCTCGTACTCACCGGCGACATACGGCCAGGTTGCGGCGCTCCGGCGTAAAGGCAGCCGCCTCGTAGCAATAGGTCGGCACATGCAACTCGTCGGCGATGCGCTTGGCCAACTGACGGGCCAGCTCGGCGCACTCCTCGAGCGTAATACCCGCGATCGGGATGAGCGGACATACGTCCGTGGCACCCATACGGGGATGCGCTCCTTATGATTACGCATATCGATAACCTCGGCAGCTTTCTTGACGCCCTGGAAAGCCGCTTCCAGCACGGCTTCGGGTTCTCCGACGAAGGTAACCACCGTACGGTTGGTCGCTTCACCCGGATCGACGTCGAGCAACTTGACTCCGTCAACCGCCTCGATTGCGGAAGTAATCTGCTGAATAACAGCCTTGTTACGGCCCTCGCTAAAGTTGGGCACGCATTCAATAATACGTTTTTCCATGTATTTTAGAGTATGTTAAGAATTTGTATTCGCTTCAGAATTAGCCCGTAAAACAGACCTACAAATATACGAAATAAATAAATATCCCTCCAAAGAAAGTTACAAATCTTTTATCGAAACGGACTATACGGTTACAAACTATCACGTATTCCACGGCCGAATCTCACAATACGACACTTTTCGCAACGATAAAACGGGCCGGGATTCGATCCCGGCCCGCCGCAAACAAACTTTTCCGGACATTACCCGATCGTCACGACGATACCGCCCGAAAACCAGACGCCGGGCATCTCCAACCCGCCGAAATCAAAATAACGGGTATTGGTCATGTTCATCACGTCGAAATAGAGTTTCCACCCCTTCTTTTCCACGACAGACGGCCGTCCAACAGGAAATAAGGCTTGAAGTCACGCACTTCGGTCATCATCTTGCCGTCGGGATCCAACATCAGGGAACCGTCCGCATTACGCAAATAATAGGTATAGCTGCCGTTGCGGTCATATACCGCACCGGTCAGCGTGAGCGAACAGTTACGCAGAAAACGGAATTCGACCGTCGCCGCCGCTTTGTGCTTCATATAATCCAGCGCACTGGAAGTGATGACCCGATCGACTTTGCTCGTATGGATATAGCCGTATGAAACCGAAATCCGGTGCAGAAACCCGGTCGTCGTATAACCGCCCGAAACCTCCAGTCCATAGGTGTCGAGCTTGCTCTCCTGCTCGGAGTGCCACTTGCCGTCCATATCCTCGCGCCACACCCAGTCGATGATGTCGCGCCCCTGCCGGTAGTAAGTAAACAGCGAAGCATTCCACCCGCTGCGGGCGTAATCCGCCGCGAAACGATAGGTAATCGCATGTTCAGGCTTCAAATCCAGATTATTGAGCTGTGCAGGGGATGTGTAATAAAGATCGGTGAAGGTAGGCAGTCGCATCGACTGGGCCGCACCGACCTCGAGCCGCAGCCCACGCACCGGACGATAGCCTCGAAAGACTCCACAGGGCCGAAGTCCCATAAGGCGTGAAGCTCACCCCGGCCGAACCGGAAACGTCGAAACGCTCCCACTGTTTGACATGCCGCAGCCAGAGATTTCCCACGTGACGGTCCTTGGCATGGGTATATTTGCCGTGCGGAGTCGGAAGCGGCTCGCCGAGATTGGTGCTGTAAATGTGGTTGTAGGTGTAATCGCCTCCCAGGGAGGTCACACCGCCCTTCCACGTACAGTCGGCCCAGAACTCGGCTCCCGCATTGTCCGTATTGTGATGATTCATCGGCGTACCGCGCGTCCAGTCGTAACGGTCGAAATTCTTGCGGTAGCTGACCGACGAATTGAGCGTGAAACGCCCGACGGATTTCACCCATCGCAGCGAAGAGCACCGTCGAAGTATGCTCGAACTGATCGGGATTGTACGCGGCATAGAAACCGTTCGAACCGAACGACCGGTTCTGATAACCGGCCTGGAAATCGAAAAATCCGGCCTTTTCACTGTCGTAGTTCATCCGCAAGTAACCGTTGTAGTTCTCGAAATCGGTGTTGTGGATATACCCGTCGCTGCGACGGTACGACCCGGCGGCAAAAGAGAAAAACGTCCCTTGGTCACGGCCCCCGAGAGATTGCCGTACGCATAGCCGTCGTCGCCGCCCGCCGCCTCGATGCGCAGATAGCGGGATTTGAGAGGCATCGTGCGGATATTCAGGGCATACGCACCGACGCCCGATACGCCGTCGATCAGATCGATTCCCGCGATGCAATCTATGTCGATCGGCAGCGAATGCGACTGCTGACCCGTTCGGGCATCCGTAAAGTTAATACCGTTGAGCATGACCATCGTCTGGTCGAAGGAACCTCCCGGATCATAATGTCCGCCTGCGTTCCCCTGCCGCTCCGTTCCCGAAGATCGATCGCAGGGCTCAAACGCAGCACAGACTCGAGGGTCTGGACCGGCGCCGAAGCACCCGCCTTTCGATCGAAAACGGAGGTGGACGACATCGTACTGCGCGTGGGGGTAGCTTTCACCCCCGTCACCTCGACCTTTTCGATCTCCAGCTCTCTGGCGATCGTAAGCGAATCGACGGTCTGCGCCTGCACGGGCGTCGTCGTGGACAGGAGAATGGTGGACATCGAAACAGAGAGGACTCCGATGGTAACCTGGCGCCGAAGGCTCGCGAAAGCGGCGTACCCCTTGCGACACCAGCGCCTGAAGCGCGGAGTACGCTTTGTTTGGATCTCTTTCATCCTGTAAAATTAAAGTGATTAATAATATCGGCCTCGGTTCCTCTGCAGCGGAACTTCGGCCTGTCGGGTGCAAAGATAATCCATTTGTCCGGACACACAAACGAAAGGCCGGCCCTATGGCTGGCCGGCCTCTCTTTTCCATTCTATTTTTATTACCACTCTTTCACCTTTTCGGATGCCTTATCGACCAATTCCCTGGTCTTGTCGAGCACTTTGCCTGCCTGCTCCTTGGCCTGTCCTTTCAGTTGCTGCGCCTGCTGGCGGGCGCTCCTTGACCTGGCCGGCTTTAGCTACGACCTGTTCTTTCACCTGACCGGCTTTCGCGGCCACATGCTCTTTCACATCCTGTACCGTATCGGACAGATCCGCCTTCAGACGCTCTTTGTCCGCATTCAATTTCTCATTCATACGAATAATTTTTTAGTCTATCTTTTTCTTTTATTGCCTACGGCAGCTACGATCCACAACAATACGATAGCACCGACTACCGAAGTGACGATACTGCCGATGGTTCCTACGGCGAAAAGTCCGAACAGCGAGAAGATCCAGCCGCCGAGCACCCGCCGACGATGCCGACAACTAAATTGACGATCAGGCCGGACCCCCGCCCTTTCACGATCAGGTTGGCGAGCCATCCGGCAACCAAACCTATCAATAAATACCACAAGAAAAACATAATCGATAATTTTTAAGTTCTTTCGATACTGCTTGTACAAAATCTCCGCCAAACCCGAAAACGACCGGACTTTATCGCAACCGCCCCAACGCCACCTCCGGCCGGACAAAAATCAAGGGACCGCTCCGCAAACCGAACGGAAGATCCGGGAAACAGCTCAGGAATCCGACAGACGGGCAAGCTCACCACATTTGACTACCTCTCGCCTCCGAAATACCTAAAACGGGTGATTGCCCGCCCGTTTTACCCCTACTTTGCAAACGAATAAAACAAAAGCCCATGATTAAAAATATCTGCACTGTCATCCTATTATTATTGTCCGTCCTGCCCGCAGCGGGACAAAACCGGGTAAAGGTCAAAATCTCGGGCAATGTCATCACCACAGACGGCGCTCCGGCCGAATACATCACGGTTTCGCTGAAAATACGGTATTCGGCGGATGTCCGACGGGGACGGCAATTTCGAATTTGCGGCTCCCCGGGCGAATATACGATGGTCGTCCAATCCGTAACCGCCCACCGCAAGGAGTTTCCGGTCACCATCGAAACCGGTCGGGAAAACGTATTCCCGAACATCGAAGTCAAGGAAGATATCAACCAGTTGGAGGAGGTGGTCGTCACCGGACAGTTCTCGCCGCAATCCATGAAAAACTCCTTATATAAGGTACGGTCGGTAAACAGCGATCAGATCCGGCAAAAGGCACCCCTGGATGTACAGTCGCTTCTCAACACCGAAATCGGCATCCGCCTCTCGAACGACATGGCGCTCGGAGAAACGGACTTCGAGCTGATGGGTATGAGCGGCAACAACGTCAAAATCCTCATGGACGGTATTCCGATGATCGACCGAGGCTCGACCAAACAGAGCCTCAGCCAACTCGACGTAAACCGGATCGAACGGGTAGAAATCGTCGAAGGTCCGATGTCGGTAGTCTATGGCACGGATGCCCTTGCGGGAGTCATCAACATCATCACCAAAAGGGACCGGGCTATTCCGGCGAAAGCACCTGGCGCGTGGGCGCCCGCATCCAGGAAGAAACGATGGGCAAGGAATACCAGTTCTTCAACGGCGAAGGTCTTCACAACGAAAGCATCGACCTCGGATTCAATCTTAAAAACGGACTCTACTTCAACGGCGGCTACACCCGCAACGACAACGGCGGCTGGCAGGGCGACCTGACCGGACGCGAAAAGCGCTGGCATCCCAAAGACCAGTCGCTGGCCAACGGTATGATAGGGTTCCAGCGACGCAACCTGAACGTCTGGTACCGGCTGGATTTCCTCGACGAGAAAATCTTCGGTCCTCTGAACGGTACCGCCATCGAACCGGAGAAGGTTTCCGACAAGGACTATCTGACCAAACGATACACCCATCAGTTACAGGCAGACTGGAGACTGGACAACCGGTTGAGCGTCAATCTCGCCCTCTCCTACCAGGACTACAAGCGCCGCACGCAGACCACCTGGACAGACCTCTCGACCGGAGAGAAATGGCTCTCGGCCGAAGATGCCAGTCAGGATGTCACCCAGTACAAAGCCTGGATCGCACGGGCGACGGCAACCTGGAATATCGGCCCGAAGATCAGCCTTCAGCCCGGTTTGGAATACCAATGGACCGAAGGCAAGGGCGGACGCATCGACGGCACCCCCACGATCTCCGATCTGGCATTCTTCATCTCGGCCGAATACAAACCCTGGAGCTGGATGAGCGTACGCCCCGGCGTTCGGGCTTTCCTGATGGCCGACTACGAAGCTCCTGTGGCCGTACCTTCGATTTTAACGAAGTTCGATCTGACACCCGATATGGACATCCGCCTCTCCTATGCCTACGGCTTCCGTACGCCGACCCTGCAGGAGCTCTACTTCGTTCCACAACGACAACCACGACATCGACGGCAACCCGGACCTGAAAGCCGAATATTCGAACAATGTCACGGGATCGTTCACCTGCCGCATCCTGCATAACGCGCGGATCCGGCTCACCACCACGTTGAGCGGTTTCTACAACGTCTTCAAGGACAAGATCAGCCTGGCGCAGAACGTCGATATTCCCAACTACAACACCTACTACAACATCGGCCGCTACAAAACCCTGGGCGGGGCACTGGAAACCCGCTGGCATGGGGCGGATTACGCGTGAACGTCAATGCTTCGCTGATCGGACGCTACAACAAATATGCCTCCGACGATAAAAGCCTGCCCCAGTTCCGCTATTCGCCCGAAGTGAGTACGACCATCAGTTACCATATCGCCAAGTCGGGAACGGACATCAGTTTCTTCTACAAATACACCGGCCAGCGCAAGGAGTACTATTACCACGAATACACGACCCCGGACAACAAGAAAGAGAGCGAAATTTACCTGAGGGGACTCCCCTCCTACCACTACGGGGACATCACCGTCACGCAGAAGTTGACCTCGTTCCTGAGCCTGAACGTAGGTGTCAAAAACCTCTTCAACCTGACCGACATACGCACGATCGTAGAATCCGCGAACGACACCCCTTCGGTCAGCTATCTCGGCTGCGGACGCAGCTACTTCATCGGACTGAACTTGATGCTGAACGGAAAATTCAAAAAATAACAAATTCAATATTAACTAATTAAAACCATTCTATGAAAAGATTACTTTACTTACTGTCAGCCTGTCTGATGACCTTCGGATTCTCGGCATGCAACGACGATGACGACAACCTGAAGTTGCAGGACATTTCGGTCGAATTCGCCGTATCGGAAGCCGGCATGGACGGCGAAACCGTCATCGGCGCTGGACGTAACGATGGAAATGACCTCTTCGGACGTATCCGACGCGGACATCACGACGACCCCGGCCATGACCGACGGCAAGATCACGGTCAATATTCCGGCCGGACAGTCCACGGGCACTTTCACCGTAGCCAAAGCGACGGGTAAAACCCGAGGGAACGGCGAAATTCCAGATTCTCTCCCTCTCGCTGACCGAAGGCTACAAGATCGGCACGACCAAGGAGATGACCCTCTCGTTCACTCCGATCGTCTCCACGGGCGGCACGATGACGCTCGAAGGGAAAGTCGGTGACCAGAACTACGCCAACATGGTCTATGTCGATCTGAGTAATAACAGCCAGATGCAGATCGACCGCAAGAGCTGGAACCTGGGCTTCTACTGCGGCGATGAGTTCCGCGTGGTACTCAACTCTTCATACGCAACGGTAGCGGCCGCTTCCGAGAAAACGGACTTCGCAGCCGTAACCCTCGAAGATGCGCAGAGCGCACCAACATCGCCGCAGGCAGCATGTCCGAAGACTTCAAGGCGGAATGGATCGACGACGTCACGGGCGACCTATCGAAGACCGCATTCGGCGAAATATCGGCTACGGATGCGAACAACAAGGTATTTTTCGTGGCCTCGGCCGACAACAAGACCAATACCGACGGTACGGAAAACCGGAGCCTCTGGTACAAAGTGAAAGTCACCCGCAGCGGCAACGGCTACAAGGTAGAGTACGGCAAGGTGGAAGATACGACCCCAAAAACCGTCGAAATCACGAAAGACCCGATTTACAGCTCCATCGGACTCTCGCTCGAAACCGGCGAACAGGTGCTCCAGCCCGCCAAGAGCAAATGGGACATCATGTGGGCCTACGCCGCCTCTTCGACCATGATGGCATCGGGACCGGTGATCTCGTTCACGCAGGATGTAATCACGATCAACAACCTGGGCGGCGCGGAAACAGCGATCGTCATGACGGACACCAAGTCGTATGCCGACTTCAAACGTGCGGACGTGGCATCTGCGGAGTTCCAGACGGAAGCGAACACGATCGGCACCAACTGGCGCACCCCCGCGATGCCGGGCGTGGAGAATCCGGGTGTCAAGGCAGACCGTTTCTTCGTCATCAAGGACTGTGCGGAAAACTACTACAAGCTCCGGTTCCTCAAATTCGGTTAGGGCGACGACGGTGAGCGCGGACGTCCGCAACTGGAGTACGAGTTGCTGAAATAGACGCAATGATGCGATCGGATTGGCTGGCAGCACCGGAACTACGGGACTGCCGGCCAAACCACGCAAAAGAGTCCGTTTTCAAGATACGGCCCGTCCGGTATGGATCCGGACGCCGGCAATCCTCAAGAATCTTAACAATTTACACTTCGAATAATGGCAAAAAACAAGAAATGGATCCTCGCGGCCGTCGCCGTACTCGCAGTGGTCCTGTGCTGCTGGGCGGCGTGGAGCAAATGGGCATCCACGACCCGGATCGGACTGGTGAACTTCCAGAACTATCAGACGGCCAGCCTCGTCAAATCCAACGAAGACAACTTCATCGAATACGAAGAAATACCGCTCGACCGGCTCGACCGGCTCGGACGTTACGACCTGGTGCTGGGATTCGGCATGGGTCTGAAAATCACTGAAGAGCAGCGAGCGCAGATCCTCGCGGCAGCCGACGAAGGCACCCTATCTACATTTACGCCGCCACCAATCCGGAAAACGACATCTGTAGCCTCGACAGCCTCACCGAGGCAGGACTTTCGGCCTACATCGGCAACGGCAACAAACGGAACTACCGCAACATGGCACGCTACGTCCGCCAGCATATCGATGCGAAGCGCTTCTTCGTCACACCGGCCGAAGAAGCCGTCGAGAGCGCTTCGGACGTACTCTACCACCTGGACGAAGACCTCTCGTTCAAAACCGTCGCGGACTATGAGAAATACCTCCGGGAACAGGGAATTTATCGGGAGAAAGCCCCTAAAATCGCGATCGTAGGCGGTCTGAACGACCCCTTCAGCGGCAACCGGGCCAACATCGACAGCCTGATCGTATCGCTGCAAAACGCAGGAATGAACGTCTATCCCGTTTCGTCATACCGCCAGCGTTTGGCGTTCCTGCGGAAATCGGCGCCGACGCGGTCATCCACTTCGCGCACGGGCGTATGGTCATGGGCCAGGCCGACGCAGCCGTGGAGTGGCTGAAGGAGCGAAACATCCCGATCTTCTCGCCGCTCTCCATGCTGGAAACGCAGGAGGAGTGGGAAAGCGACCCGATGGGGATGTTCGGAGGATTCATGTCCCAGAGTATCGTCGTACCCGAACTGGACGGCGCGATCTACCTACGTGCTGAACGATCAGGAACTGGACGAAGAGGGAATCTACCTCTTCAAGGCCATTCCCGAACGGCTGAAGAATTTCACGGATCATCGGCAACTTCATCTCGCTGAAACAGAAACCGAATGCTGAAAAGAAAGTAGCGATCTACTACAAAGGCGACGGACAATCCTCGCTGACGGCCCAGGGACTGGAAACGGTGCCGTCGCTCTATAATCTCCTGAAACGGCTCAAGGCCGAAGGCTACACGGTGAAAACCTGCCTGCGACCGAAAAGAGTTCGAAAAGCTGCTGATGACGCAGGGTGCCGTATTGAGCACCTATGCCGAAGGGGCTTTCGACGACTTCCTGAAAAACGGCCGTCCGGCACTGGTCGGAAAGTCGGAATACGAATCCTGGGTGCAGGACGCCCTGCCCGAAGAGCTCTATGCCGACGTCGTGCAACTGTACGGCGAAGCGCCGGGCCACTATATGAGTACGGTCCGGGAGCGCGAACCGTGCCTGGCCGTAGCCCGCATCGATCTGTGCAACGTCGTGCTGCTGCCGCAGCCCATGGCCGCGGTCGGCGACGACGCCTTCGCCATCGTACACGGCGCCAAAACCGCTCCGCCCCACCCCTACATCGGCGCCTACCTCTGGGCGCAATACGGCTTCGGAGCCGACGCGATGATTCACTTCGGCACACACGGCAGCCTGGAGTTCACGCCCGGAAACAGGTGGCGCTCTGCCGCTACGACTGGCCCGACCGTCTGGTGGGCACCATTCCCCACTTCTATTACTACACCATCGGCAACGTCGGCGAGAGCATGATGGCCAAACGCCGCTCGTACGCCACGACGATCTCCTACCTGACCCCGCCGTTCACGGAGAGCAAGACCCGGGACAGTACAAGGAGCTTATGAACAAAATCGAAGCGTACTCCAAGACCGACGAGGCCCGCCAGCCGGAGGTATCGATCGCCGTGAAAAGATCGCCGTGAAGATGGGCCTGCACCGCGACCTGCGGCTGGACAGCCTGCTCACGCAGCCCTACACTGCCGAGGAGATCGCCCGCATCGAAAACTTCGCAGAGGAGATCGCCAACGAAAAGATGACCGGACAGCTCTATACGACGGGCGTTCCCTACTCGCCGGAGAAGATCCGTTCGTCGGTAATGGCCATGAGCGCCGACCCGATCGCATACAGCGTGGCGGCCCTCGACCGCCAGCGCGGAAAGGTAACCGACACGCAGCTCAAGAGTCAGGCATTCTTCACGCAGCACTATCTGGAACCGGCCAAACAACTGGTCCGCCAGATACTCGGCGGACAGAAAGCCGACGACGCACTGGTCTGCCGCGTAGCGGAATCACCCGGAGAAGCTCGCCGAAGCGCACACGATCCTCACTCCGCCCCGGCGAGGTATGATGATGGGCCCCGCAGCTACTCCTACGGAATATACGGCCGATCAAAAACGCGAAGCGCAGGCCATCGCCGAAGTGGAGCGTACCGTGACGAATATCCAGAACTACAAACGGGCGCTGGAGGAGAGTCCGGAAATGGAGATGCGCTCGATTCTGAACGCTCTGGCGGGCGGTTACGTCGCACCGACTTCGGGCGGCGATGCCGTGGCCAATCCGCAGGCGGTGCCTACGGGCCGCAACCTTTATGCTGTGAACGCAGAGACCACCCCGTCCGAACAGGCCTGGGCCAAGGGCAAGGAGCTGGCGGAGAATACGCTCGCACAATACAAGAAAACGCACGGCGACTATCCGCGCAAAGTCAGCTACACCTTCTGGAGCAGTGAATTTATCGAGAGCGAAGGTGCGACGATCGCCCAGGTGCTCTACATGCTGGGCGTAGAGCCGGTACGCGACGCCTACGGCCGCGTGTCCGACCTGCGGCTGATCCCTTCCGAGCAGTTGGGCCGGCCCGCGTGGACGTAATCGTACAGACCTCGGGCCAATTCCGCGACCAGCGGCATCGCGCCTGGCACTGATTTCGCGGGCCGTCGAGATGGCGGCGGCAGCGACCGACGACCGGTACGGCAACCGCGTGGCGGAAAGCACGGTGGAGACCGAACGCTTGCTCGTCGAGCAGGGCGTATCCCCGAAAGACGCGCGTGAAATGTCCACACAGCGGGTATTCGGCGGTGTGAACGGCATGTACGGAACCGGCATCCAGGACATGATTACCAGCGGAGACAAGTGGACCGACGAACAGGAGATCGCCGACGCCTACATCAACAACATGGGCGCCGTGTACGGCAGCGACGAAGAGAGATGAAGGCCGGGCTGCTGCGGGCCGTGCTCCACAACACGGACGCCGTCGTACAGCCCCGTCAGAGCAACACCTGGGGCGCGTTGAGCCTCGATCACGTCTATGAGTTCATGGGCGGGATGAACCTGGCCGTGCGCAATGTCACGGGCAAGGACCCCGACGCCTATTTCGCCGACTACCGCAACCGCAATAACGTCAAAATGCAGGAGCTCAAGGAGGCTATCGGTGTGGAATCCCGCGCCACGATCTTCAATCCGGAATACGTCAAGGAGGTGATGAAGGGCGGCGCATCGAGCGCATCGCAGATCACCGAGGTCGTGACCAACACCTACGGATGGAACGTCACAAACCCGATGTCATCGACAAGGAGATGTGGGACCGGATTTACGACGTATATGTCGAGGACAGCTACGGCCTGGGAACCGAACAGTTCTTCCGTCAGCAGAATCCGGCAGCCCTGCAGGAAATCACGGCCGTAATGCTGGAAACTGCCCGCAAGGGAATGTGGAAAGCCTCGGAGCAGCAGCTCAACACACTGGCGACCCTGCACACGGAGCTGGTCGAAGAGTTCGGCTCGGCGGGCAGCGGCTTCTCGGGCAGCAACGCCAAATTGCAGGAGTTCATCGCCGGACGGGTCGCTCCGCAACATGCGGCGGCCTACAAACAGCAGATCCAGACCATGAAGACCGTACAAAGCCCGGATAACAAGAACGGAATGGTACTCAAGAAAGACGAAGTGTCCGGCGGTGAACAAGGTCGGAAAAACGCCCTGAACGGCGTATGGATCGCCGGCGGCGTACTGGTGTTGTTCGTCGTCCTGCTGCTGGTGCTCCGCAAAGAGAAAAGACAACTAATACGATACTATGCAACTAATCATAAGCGTACTCATCCTGTTCATCCTCATCAACTGCGTGCTCAAACTCAGTTTCTGGAGGATCTGGCAGGCCGCTCTGTTCGGAGCGGTGTGCGGCGCCTTCGTCATCGCGACCTACCCGTACGCCATCCTGCAATCAGAAGACGCAGCTGGCCGACTACCTGCAAAACACGACGACTCTGCAAAATATGGCCGTTATCATCACGCTCGAATCGGTCGTCTGCTTCGCCTACTGCATCGCCGTACTGCGGGGCTGGTTCGGGCAACAGGAACGGTGGTGGGTGAAACCACTGAAGTGGTACCCCAGCCTGCTCGTCTTCCCCGTGCTGTTCTACCTGCAGACCGAATTGGTGTTCAGTTTTCTCGGAACGTCGTTCTCGGCGATCTCCTATGCGTTCGCCGCAGCCGTCGTCGTGCTGTTCCGCTGCTCTGCTACCTTTTCCGGCTCCTGCTGCGGAAAGGAGATGCTGGAGACGCACTTTCTGGTGAGTCTCTTCGTCTGCATCATCGGCCTGCTGACCACCGTCAACGGCAATGTAACCTATCCGGCGGTCGATGAGCCGACGAACTGGCGGGCACTGGGATTCGCCTTCGGACTGTTCCTGGTTCTCTTCGTGCTTGGGGCGCTCTGGAACCGCATCAAATGGATCGTCCTGCAAAAGCGAAACGCCCGCAAAAAACATTCGGCACAACCCCGAACCGTCATAAATTCCAAGAAATCGTAAAACAAATAAACTTATATGGAAACTATTTCACAAGTACTTTTCTGGGTGGCCAACAGCCTGCTTATCCCGGATATTCTGCTGCTGTTGCTGCTGTTCATCCGCGCCCTGCTGCTCGTGGGCGGCATCTACAACCAATACATGGCCAAACGCAAGAACGACAAGCGACTGAACGACCTGATCAAAACCTGACACCGGACAAGGTGGACGACCTGCGCAAAGCGCTGCCCGCGAAAGACAACTCGCTCTACATCCGCTACCTGCGCGACCTGCTGACCAACCCGGCCAGCCAGGATTACGCAGACTACCTGATCTCGAATTTCGAGAACGACGCCGAGAAGGACGTGATCCTGTCCAAACTTCTCACAAGATCGGCCCCGTACTGGGTCTGATCGGCACGCTGATCGCCATGAGCCCGGCGCTCGTGGGACTCTCGACGGGCGACATCGCAGGTATGTCCTACAATATGCAGGTCGTATTCGCCACGACGGTCGTGGGCCTCGTGATCAGCGGCGTGGGCCTGGTATCCCTGCAATTCAAGCAGCGCTGGTATGCCAAGGATGTCAATAACCTGGACTACGTATCACGGAAACTGATCGAAAAACACGGAAGCATGAAACCGACCCGCAGAAAAGCAAGTTCGCCGTACAGGAAGACTCCGATCCGCTGAGCGTGGTGGTCAATCTGTTCGACGTGGCGATGGTCTTCGCCGTAGCGCTGATGGTCGCCATGGTAATGCATATGAACATGACCGAAGTATTCACGCAGGAAGACTTCACCGTAGTGAAAACCCCGGCAAGGAAAATATGGAGATCATCATGAAGGAGGGAAACAAGATCAACAAATACACCCCCTCCGAACAGCAGGGTTCCGGTGCGAAGGGCAAGCGCGTCGGCATCGCCTACGAACTGGAAAACGGAGAAATCATTTATGTACCAGAATAATAAACAGAACGGAAAATGAAAAAGATCCTCGTATCGTTGATCTGCTGCCTGACCGCAACGCTCGGTTGGGCACAGGAGAAAAATGCCTACACGCTGTTCGACGCCCAGGGCAATCGGGTCGATTACACGCAGATGATGGACGTGCTCGAACGGCAGGATGTCGTATTCATCGGCGAAATCCACAACTGCCCCATCGCCCACTGGATGGAATACGAAATCGTCAAAGACCTTTACGACCGGCACGGCGACCGGCTGATGATCGGCGCCGAAATGTTCGAGCGGGACAATCAGCTGATCCTCGACGAATACCTGGCCGGAATGATTACCCCGAACGGTTCAACGCCGAAGCCAAGCTCTGGCCCAACTACAAGACCGACTACTCTCCGATCGTCGAATTCGCCAAAGAGCACAAGATTCCCTTCGTCGCCACGAACGTAGCACGCCGCTACGCCAACATGGTCGCCAAAGGCGGATTCGAGGCGCTGGACGGGCTTTCGGACGAAGCGAAACGGTATGTCGCACCGCTGCCCCTGAATTATGTGCCCAACAAGAGCGTGGACGAATATTTCGGGGCCATGAAAATGCCCGGATGAAACAGAGCGCCGCAGAAAACCTTTCGAAGGCACAGGCGGTCAAAGACGCTACGATGGCCTGGTCGATCGCCGAACGGATGCAGTCGAAACTCGTCCACATGAACGGCAACTTCCACTCGACGGACCACAGCGGCATCATCACCTACCTCAACCAGTACCGTCCCGGTCTGAAGATCGGCACGGTGGAGGTCATCCGGCAGGAAAATACCGACAAGCTCGATCCCGAAGCACTCGGTAAGGCCGATTTCTTCATCTGCGTACCCAAAGACATGACCTCGACGTTCTGATCGCAGACAAACGAAAAGAGGGACGATACGGAAAATCGTCCCTCTTTTGTCGCGCCGGCCTTTCGGATCGTCCGGACGCTATTTTATGCGAACAGGGCTTCCGTTTTGGCGATCACCTCCTCCGGGTCGGGATCGATCGGGAAAACATGATCGGGCTTCAGGTACCACAGCGTTTTATCCTCCTTGAAATGGAGTTCGCCGCCGCCCGTAATATTCAGCATCACCACGGCATCTTTGGCGATCTTGCCCTCTTCTACAGCCTTGATGAGCGATGCGGTGGCGATGCCGGCCGCCGAATAGATATCGACGCCTTCCAACTCGAGGAACAGACGCCGCGCTTTGCGGGCGTGGGCATTGGTCAGCGCGAACATCTCGCCGTCGGTGGCTTTCAGCGCATCGTAAAGACCGCCGGCGATACTATAAGGCGGTTTGCGGTTCGACAGCACCTTGGCGTCGATGATCTCCACGTCACGGCGGGCTTTGTCATCGTCGTAATGGAGCATGTCGCGCGAATCCTCCCGCCAGGCGTTATACATCGGCACGAACGGCGCGTTCTGCGAAACCATCAGCTTCATCAGGTGACTACCGAAACGGCCGTCCTCGATAAGGCGCATATTGGCTTCCCAGGCGGCAATAGCACCCGTACCGCTGCCGACGGCCTGGAAATAGTAATCGGGGATCCGACCGATAGTCGTCGCTGCCGACAGTACGGTAGTGGCCATACCGTCGCGGCGTGCCACGTTCTTCGCACCGCCCTCGGCATAAAACTTATCGCTCTTGAGTGCCAGGTTGCTCAAATGGATCGCATCGAAATAATCTCCGCCCTTCTCCGAACAGATCAGTTTCACGCAAGGATCCAGCGGTCCGTCGAACCACAGGGCATCGAGGTTGTCGGCAGGCACCGACAAGAGCAGCGGAATCCGGTTGTCGGAGCAGACCTTGGCGAAGGCGCGGGCCGTATTGCCGGCCGACGCCACGACAAGCACCCGCTTCTCGTTCTCGTCGATACGGGCACAGACGCTGTAAGCCTCCGTTTCCTTGAACGAACAGGTAGTCATGTGCGCCCCGATAGCCGGGTAATAGCCGTTGAAGGTAATGTAGAGATTTTCCAGCCCGAGGTGCGCAGCCAACCCTTTACTTTTGTAGGTCACCGGAGCCTTCGAATTTTCCAGCATTCGCCGAACAGGCAACCAGTCGGCGAACTTGTAGAACCCGTATTCATCGGATTTGAGTTCGAGCTGCTTTTTGCATAACGAGTACGGATCAACGAAGGACACTTGCACTGGGCATCGTCCAGCGTCCACCCTTCGTCCGGAAACTCCCGGCCGGTAGCGACACACTCCAGCGTGTAGGAAGTAGGGTAAAATCTTTCATCTATTGCGGTTTAATTATTACGACATACGGGACTTGAAATCCTCGTAGCCGAATTCTCTGATTATTTCTATTGCTCCGTCGCGGCGCGATGGCGATCGCAGGATGCGCCACGCCGTTGAACATCGTGGTCTTGACCATCGTATAGTGAATCATATCCTCGAACACGATGCGATCGCCGACCCGCAGGTCGCGGTCGAAGATCCAATCCCCGTAGTAATCCCCGGCCAGACACCTGTTGCCGCCCATACGCCAACCCTTCTCTCCCGGTTCCGGATCGCGGGCCCCAGGATCGCCGGTTTATAGGGCATCTCCAGGCAGTCGGGCATGTGGCAGGCGAACGACACGTCGAGCATCGCCGTACGCACGCCGCCGTTCTCAACGATGTCCTCCACGGTCGAAACCAGGTAACCCGTCCGCCAAGTGAAGGCGCTGCCGGGCTCCAGGATCAAGCGCAGGTTCGGATATTTCGCCTTGAACTCCTGCAAAATGCGGATCAGCTCGTCGCAATCGTAATCCTTGTGGGGCATAAGGTGTCCGCCGCCCATATTGAGCCATTTGATCCGGTCGAGGAAACGACCTAAACGCTTTCGACGGCATCGAGCGCCAAGCGCAAATGTTCGGGGCGGGACTCGCACAGCACGTGGAAATGCAATCCTTCCACCCGGCGGGCAGCTCCTTCAGCTCCCCGGCGGGAATACCCAGCCGCGAACCGTGCGCAAGGGTTATAGAGATCGGTTTCTACCGGCGAATAGCCGGGGTTGATCCGCAGGCCGCACGAAATACCGCGCAGCAGGGCCATCTGTCCGAACCGTTCGAACTGCGCAACGGAATTGAAGGTGATGTGATCGCTGCAATCGAGAATCTCTTCGATATTCCGGTCGGTATATACCGGAGCGTACGTATGCGCCGGACGGCCGAACTCCTCGAAAACCAGCCTCGCCTCGGCCAGCGACGAAGCGGTGGCTCCGTCGGAATGTTGCGCAAGCTCCGGGAAAATACTCCACATGGCACAGGCCTTCAAAGCGACGATCACTTCGGCACCGCTCTCCGGCGAACGCGGTCGATGACAGCCAAATTCCGATCGAGCAACTGCTCATCCAGCACAAAGCAGGAGAAGGTAATTTTTGAAAATCGATCATGGATTTCCGATGCTGTTTCAAATTCACGCAAAATAGAAAAACCTCCCAACCGGGATTCAAAATCCCGGCTATTTGGAATAAATAAGTATTTATACCTACCTCTTTTCACACCAATACAGACCGATAAAAGTCCGGACGGTACATACCATCCGGACTTTCAAACAATTATCGAAACCCGATCAGACTTCCAGATCGACGTCGAATTTCTCGACCCAGGGCAATCCCTGCGGTCCCAGCTCGGCCAAGAACGGATCGGGATCGAACTCCTCGACATTGAAGACGCCGGCGCCGCGCCAGAGGCCCTTGGCCCACATCGACGCGCCCAGCGCCGCCGGTACGCCGTGGTGAAGCTCACGGCCTGCGTACCGGTCTCCTGGAACGCCTTCTCGTGATCGCAGTTGTTGTAAATATAATACGTACGCTCCTTGCCGTCCTTGACGCCCCGGATGCGGCAGCCGATCGAGTTCTGGCCGTGGTAGTTGGCGCCGAGCGACTTGGGATCGGGCAACCGCCTTCAGGAACTGGATCGGGACGATCTCGACGCCGTTGTAAATGATCGGATCGATACGGGCCATGCCGATATTCTGAATCACGCGCAGGTGCGTGAGGTACTCCTGACCGAAGGTCATCCAGAAACGGGCGCGCTTGATGGTCGGATAGTTCTTGACGAGCGATTCAAGCTCCTCGTGGTAGATCACATAAGACTCGCGCTCGCCGATTTCAGGATAATGAAGCGGCTTGTGTATCTCGTGCGGTTCGGTCACCACCCACTTGCCGTTCTCGTAGTAACGGCCTTTTGAGTCACTTCGCGGATATTGATTTCGGGATTGAAATTCGTGGCGAAAGCCATGCCGTGATTACCGGCGTTGCAATCCACGATATCGAGGTAGTGAATCTCGTCGAAATGGTGCTTGGCGGCATAGGCCGTGAAGATGGCCGTAACGCCCGGATCGAAACCGCAGCCGAGGATCGCCGTCAGCCCTTCTCCTTGAAGCGCTCCTGATAGGCCCACTGCCACGAATACTCGAAATGCGCCTCGTCCTTGGGTTCGTAATTGGCCGTGTCGAGGTAGTTCACGCATTCGAGGCAGGCGTCCATGATCGTCAGGTCCTGGTACGGCAGCGCCAGTTCACTACGATATCGGGCTTGAAAGCCCGAAACAACTCGCACAAATCGGCTACATTGTCGGCATCGACCTGCGCAGTCTTCACCCGGTCCCCGCCGATTGCCGCAGCAATGGCATCACACTTCGCTTTTGTTCGGCTGGCCAGCATCACGTCCGAAAAAATCGGATTGGCAGCAATTTTCTGCGCCACGACGGTACCTACGCCTCCTGCGCCGATAATCAGAGCTTTACACATAAAATTTATCTTGTTTTAAGATTTACGATAATCAATATTCCGTACAAAAATATCGTTTTATTTTGGCAAAACAAAAATTTTCTATACATTTGCACCACCAAAACGGATAACTCCGGATTGGCGCGGATGATTCCGTAGCTCAGTTGGTAGAGCACAACACTTTTAATGTTGGGGTCCTGGGTTCGAGCCCCAGCGGGATCACAAAACGCTGGACAGAAATGGACAGTAAATGTACAACTCCTACAATACCTTGATATTGTAGGAGTTTTTTGTATAATGTCTGTGACCTAAGACACGAAAGGTCACAAAAGACACACTTTCGTTACCAAATCGTTACCCATTTAAGAGAATGAGGACTTTAATTGATTGTATCTCAATTAGAAAGTAGAACTTGGATGTCTCGCTGCATGAAACGAGATGTGTTTGGTTATTCCGGCGACTTTCGCCCAGTGTTGCAGCGTATCATTCACCGTTCCCTCGTGCGTCAGCGGAAAGATATAATCACTGTCGTTCGCCTCGCCGCGCTCCGGCAGCCATTTCAACGCCTCGTCCGAAATCGGCAGGTAAAGCGGTTCTTTGGTTTTCTGCATCGTGATTTCGATACGGACACGCCCGCCGCTCCGTTGTAAGTCGCACCACCTCAATTTGCGAATGTCGCTTACGCGCAACCCGCACAGACAGCTGAACAGAAAAGCCCGCTTGACGATCTCGTGCCGGCACTCGGTATTTATCAGCGTTTTCAATTCGTCGATTGTCAGATACTCGCGGCGGCTCGGCTCCTGCCGCACTTTACTTGCGAAATCGAACTCTTTGGTCGGATTGACGGTAATGATTCCCTCTTTGTAGGCACGGTTGATGGCCGTTCTCAAAGTACCGTAATAGGAAACAACCGAATTGGCGCTTAACCGCCCTCCGGTTTTCAATACGCCGTATTTGCTGGCCTTCGGCATCTGCCGCAGGTAATCGGTAAACTCCGAAAGAAACTCCTTATCGACGTCCCGAAAAGCGATATAGTCGCCGCGAAACAGCTTCAATGCCCGGACGGTATTGAGCACCGTTCGGGCATAGTTCCGGCTTCCTGCTCGGCGGACTGTTTTCCGATATTTTCCAGATAATCGAGCAGGTTCACTCGGGACTTGTTCGTGTTCTGGAATCCGTGCGCGTCGTTCTGCACCTCGACGATCCGTTTGCTCTGAATCGCTTTGGCAAGGGCGAGCGTCACTTCGTTCTTCGCCTTGTCCTCCCGCGTTCGTTCGGGAATAAGGTATAGCTTCAGAAACTCGTATTTCCGTTTGCCGCCAACATAATTTTCCTTGCGGATCACGTCACCCGTATAGTAGTCCAAATAGATGGATTGATTTCCGTTGATAACTGCTTGAACCGGATTCGCACCGGCTCCTTCAATTTGACCGTCTGTTTCTGTTTCGCCAGACCCTTCCCGTTTGTTGCTTCAACGGCAAATATAGTGAATTTGTTTTGTTACCGCAGCATTTTCGAGTAACAAATATTGGGCAATTATGGGCTTAGCTGAGAAAATTGCAAAACATACGAAAATTTCCGCAATCGAATATAAATTACTATATTTTAATAATTTATATTTGATTTTTCATCACTTTCGATCCTTTTATATATTTGGTAGGAGTTCACGAAGTTCTGCCACACGATATAAGCGGTCGTAGCGATCGAGGAGATCGGGTTCAGAAACGACTGGGCCATCCACACGGCGAGCACCGTATTCTTCTGTCCCAACGACTGCCCGCCCGCTGCGGCATCACCGTAACGGCGTCCCAGCATCCGTCCCACTCCGAACTGAACCACGCAGATCACCATCGCAACGAGCCCCAGTGCAATTTCGGTCCAGGGTTCAGCATTCTCCAGGTCGATGATAAAAGCGGTCGTGCGGCCAATGACAAAACCAGCGACACCAGCCACATATAAAATGAAATCTGGCTATGCTTCGACACCCAGAATGCCACTCCCGGCAAGAATTTTCGGCACAACTGGGCACAGACGAACGGCAGCACCAGCACCGGTCCCACACGGAGAGAATTGCCAGAAACGTGGCATGGTCGGAGCCCACGAACGAAAGCAGCATCGGAGCCACCAAAGCGACGACCATGTTGCAGATCAGGCTGTACGTAGCCATCGTGGTTACGTTGGCCCCCAAACATACCGACGATCACCACGGCTGCCATCGCAACCGGAGCCAGGACACAAATCATGGCCCCCTGCGCCAACAACGGATCGAACCAGACGAACGACAGGTAAACCACTATGCTGCCCACGATCTGAAATGCCAGCAGCCAGACATGCAGCATCTTCACCCGCATCTGCCGAGGCTTCACCCGACAGAAAGTGAAAACAGCATCAGAAAGATCAGCGTCGGGGTAATCATCCCGTTCGACATACTCGGCCGCTGTCACCGGACGGCATAACAAGGCTCCGACCACCATACCCATCGGCATGGCGATCGTCTTGACATTCCGATGCAGGGAGTGCAACAGACTCATTTCCGCGGAATATTGTCAGCTCAACAAATTATTTAAGAAAGAAGCTCTTTTACTTTGGCCGATATATCCTTACCATCAGCCATACCTGCCAATTTTTCGATGCGACACCCATCACCTTCCCCATCTCTTTCATCGAGGTTGCACCGACCTCGGCAATGATCGACCGGACAGCCTCGGTCAACTCCTCACCGGTCATCTGTTTGGGCAGGAACGTCTGCAGCACGGCGACTTGAGCCGACTCTTCGGCAGCCAGATCGGGACGGTTCTGTTGCGCATATACCGCAGCCGACTCGGCCCCCTGCTTGGCCAGCTTCGCAATGATCTTCAGCACCTCGGCATCGGACAATTCGGTGATACCCGCCGAAGCGGTCTTCGCCTCGATAATATACTTCTTCACGTTGCGCAACCTCGTAAGACGCACGGTATCCTTGGCCTTCATAGCCTCCATGATTCCTTTGGAAATTTCCTGTTCTAAAGCCATAATATCAACTATTTTAAGTCTGTTTGTCTATCTTTCATATTCGATCATTCAACGCCGGTTTCGGACGCCGCTCGACAAGCAGCGACATTCCGATTACGGTAAACAGCGCGTTGTAGGCGATCAATTCGAAGCCGATATGGTAGTCGTACTTATACGCGACGAAACTTTGCAGGGCGACCGACAGCAACGGAGCCGCGAAAGCCACCAGCGGAACCCAGCGGTCACGAATCCGCCGCCGGGTGCAGATGCCGAATGCGAACATTCCCAGAATAGGCCCGTACGTATAACCCGCAACCTTGAAAATCAAGTTAATCACACTGTCATTACCGAACCGGCCGAAAAAGAGAACCACACACCCCATCACGAGTGCCATTACGACGTGCACCCCGATACGTACCTGCGTCAACCGCCCTTCGCCCCAACGCTTCGGACCGCGCAAGATATCCACGGTGAACGAAGTCGTCAATGCCGTCATGGCAGCCCCGGCAGATGAATAGGTACTCGATATAAGTCCCACAACGAACATAATACCAACGATAAGCGGCAATCCGCCGTTCACGGCGACTACGGCGAACAGTTGATCGCCTTTCTCGGGCATCGGCAATCCAGCATGTTCTGCATAGAGGTAGAGCAGCACGCCGAGCACCAGAAAAGCAGGATCACAGCCATCTGGCTGAAGGCCGTAATCACGATGTTGATCTGCGAATCCGGGGCGAGCGGCAGCTCAAGTTCCGCTGCATCATATCCTGATCCAAACCGGTCATGGCGACCAGCGTGAAGACACCCCAAAAACATTTTCCAGAAATAACGGGCCGACCCGGTATCCTCGAAAAGAAGATGCGCGACATCGGCGAATCGCAAACGGCCTGCACAACTCCGGCCGATGTCAGACCGAGGCTCCGCATGATAAAGACGATGCAGAGCACGATACTCCCCACCAGACAACACGTATGCAGAATATCCGTCCAGACGACCGAACGGACACCGCCCCGCCAGGTATAGAGCCAGACCAATCCGACCAAGAAAGCCGCATTGACTGCGAACGGCACGCCGAACGGGTCGAACACCAGCACCTGCAGCACGGTGCAGACGACATAAACTTTCAATGCCGCGGCGAACATTTTGATATGAAAAGAACCAGGCCCCGTAAGGTGGGTCGTCATACCGAAACGTCCGTCGAGATATTCGTACAGGAAACGACCTACAGCCGGTAGAAAAGCGGAATCAGCACGAAGGCGATCACCATCTGCCCGACGGTAAAACCCAGCACCATCTGCAGGTAGGAGAACGAATCGGCCGCAACCGACCCCGGCACCGACACGAAAGTTATGCCCGACATCGCCGCCCCGACCATTGCCAAAGCCGCCACATACCAGGGATTCTCCCGGTTACCGGTAAAAAGCCCGTGTTCGACACCCGCCTTCCGGCGATTCCCGCAACGACGAAAAGCATTGCGATATACCCGAGCACGGTGAGCAGTACGGCCGTAGGAGTCATTGTAAATCGTAAATTTTCCGAAAATGAGTAACGGACAAGGCCGCGCTCCTCCCGCGAATCGTAAAACACCTCCGAAAGGATCGACGCCCGCCCATACAAATGACAAAGATACGAATAAGCCGAGTGCAAAAGCAAATTTTATTTGCATTTTGCCGAGGCGAAGTATCTAAATAAAAAGGCAGCGACACGATCGGGAATCCCAGATACGAAATTCGAAAAATCTGTTCCGGCATAAGGTTCGACATCTCTTTCGGAACCGGCGGCACGAATTCCACGCTCCCGCATTCCCGAAACCCGGTCAGGGACGGAGGCAAATCCGCTGTCCGGAACCGACTCTCGGCAACACGCCGTAACCTATTGTTTCACAACGATTAAAAAATCCATTCGACGCCTTTTTCCGCTTCGTTCGAAACGATCACCGGGGCAGAAATTATTTATTAAAAATTTTTGCACAAAATTTGGAAATTCAAATTTGTTCACTATATTTGTTATTCGAATAACAATACGGCCCTTCTCCGAAGAAAAACGGAGCGAGCCCAAAGGAAGGGAAATAACCATTAAAAATTCAATACAATGGCCAAACCATTAAAAATCAGAGATCTTACGTTGCGTGACGGCCAACAGTCGTCTTTCGCTACACGAATGAACCAGGCCCAAATCGACCGCTGCCTTCCTTTCTACAAGGATGCGAACTTTTACGCCATGGAAGTTTGGGGCGGCGCAGTGCCCGACTCGGTAATGCGCTACCTGAATGAAAATCCCTGGACCCGCCTGGAAACCATTCACAAGGCAATCGGAAACGTATCGAAGCTCACGGCCCTTTCGCGCGGCCGCAACCTCTTCGGTTACGCCCCTATACGGACGGATCATCGACGGCTTCTGCCGTAATTCGATTCAGAGCGGCTTGGGCATCATGCGTATCTTCGATGCCCTGAACGACGTGAACAACGTCAAATCGACCGTAAAATACGTGAAGCAATACGGCGGTATCGCCGATTGTGCTGTGTGCTATACGGTAGATCCGAAATATCCGGAAATCGGGTTCTTCGGCAAATTGATGGGCAAGAAGAACCCGAAGCCGGTATTTACGGACGAATACTTCCTCTCGAAAGCCAAGCAAATGGAGGCGCTGGGAGCCGATATGATCACGATCAAGGATATGTCGGGTCTGATCCCGCCCACCACGTGAGCAAACTGGTGAAACTCTTCAAGCAGAATCTGAATGTCCCCATCGATTTCCATACCCATTGTACCCCGGGCTACGGACTGGCATCGGTGCTGGCGGCGATCGTCGCAGGAGTCGATATCGTCGATACCAACTGCTGGTACTTCAGCGGCGGTACGGGAGCGCCGGCTATCGAGTTGATCTACGTCTTCTGCAAGAAACTGGGGATCGACACGGGTGTCAACATGGAAGCCGTTGCCAAGATCAACACCCAGCTCAAGGAGATCCGCAAAGAGCTCGAAATTTCGGTCTTCGGCAAAGAGAAGCCTATGCCGAAGCCTTTCAATCCGCTCACCGACGAACTTCCGAAGGAGATCGACGCCGAATTCGACCGTGCGATCAAAGCAGCGCAGGCGGACGACGAAGAGACGCTGCTCGACGCCTGCCACAAGATCGAGGCCCATTTCGATTCCGGCACCGAACGAACTGGTCAAGAAGGCCGAAATCCCGGGCGGCATGTATTCGAACATGGTGGCCCAGCTCAAGCAGCTCAAGGCCGAGGATATCCTGCCGCGCGCCATGGAGCTGATTCCGTCGGTACGTCTGGCCGCAGGTCTGCCGCCGCTGGTGACCCCTACCTCGCAGATCGTGGGTGCCCAGGCCGTAAGCTGCGCATTGGACGAAAAGGCCGGACGGCCGATGTACACGACCAAGAGTTCGCAATTCGTTGCTCGTAAAGGGCGAATACGGTGAAACGCCGGTGAAGATCGACCCCGAATTCCGGTTCAAGATCTGCGGTGTACGCGAAGAGATTCCCTACGATACGTCGAAATACCAGATGCAGCCCAATCCCGAACTGCCCGAAGCAGGAGGCGTAAAGCTCGCTGCCAATGAAAAGAGGTGCTTCTGCTCGAGCTCTTCCCGATGGTTGCCAAGACATTCCTCACCGACCAGAAGAAGAAAGCCTACGAAGCGACGGCAGCCAAAGACACTCCGAAAACTGCCGCCCGGAGCGAACACAAGGTCGAAGCCAAAGCCATCACGGGCCACAAGGGGACCGCTCCCCGGGCAAGATCATCGCCCTGAAGGTGAAGGTCGGCGACAAGGTAAAAGCCGGACAGGAAGTGGTTATCCTCGAAGCGATGAAGATGGAAAACTCGATCACCAGCGACGTGGCGGGTACGATCAAGCAGATTCTCGTACAGGAAGGCGACAACGTCGCAACCGATGCCATCCTGGTGGAAGTGGAAGAATAGCTCCTTTCCGGAAATATCATCCGACCGGTCCCGAAAATCAACGGGACCGGTTTTTTTTTGCAAATAAATAGTATCTTTGACTTCGTCTTGATACTTCGCCTCGGCAAAATGCAAATAAAATTTGCTTTTGCACTCGGCTTATTCGTAATCTTTGACTTCGTCTTAGATACTTCGCCTCGGCAAAATGCAAATAAAATTTGCTTTTGCACTCGGCTTATTCGTAATCTTTGACTTCGTCTTAGATACTTCGCCTCGGCAAAATGCAAATAAAATTTGCTTTTGCACTCGGCTTATTCGTATCTTTGTATATTATCGTATTGCATTTGCCACAATTAACCTTAAAAATCAACGTATATGTCTTTTTCAAAGAATTTCGGAATTTGCCCTCAAGGGCAACGTAATGGACATGGCTGTCGGCGTAATCATCGGCGGTGCGTTCGGAAAAATCGTTTCATCGCAGTCAACGACATCCTGATGCCGCCCATCGGCGCCCTCATCGGCAATACGGACTTCTCGTCGCTGCGGCTCGACATCAGCAAGGTGCGCGACCTCTCCTCGAAAGCGACACACGTAGTGACCGACGCAATCGGGTCGGGTACGGCGGAGAGTGTTCCTGCGGAACCGATCTGGTGGAATTACGGCGCATTCATCCAACAGTGCGTGGATTTCGCTATCCTGGCCTTCTGCGTCTTTCTGATGGTCAAGATGATGAACAAGCTGATGAAGAAAAAACAGGAAGCCGCGCCGGCACCGGTGCCGGAACCGTCCAAGGAGGAGTTGTTGCTTACGGAGATTCGGGACCTGCTCCGGGAACAAAAAAAATAATCCGTCCGAAAGCGGATCCCATGCGCAAAGTCCGACTCCGATCAAGAGTCGGACTTTCTGTTGCGCGTATAAATCTGAGTGACATACACCGTGAAAATCGGGAACATCATCATTCCCAACGTAGGGAGCAACACCGTCAATATCTTACCGACGGCCGTCACGGCAAAGATATCGGCACCGACAGTCGTAAGGTTCATACTGGCCCACCAGATCGCATCGCCGAAATCGTGCAACGCAGAATTGACTTCTGATCTCGTAATCATAAAAATCAAAGCGGCGAAATAGGTGAACACCAACATCGACAAGACGTAGGAGGTCAGCAATCGCGTAACCCGATTATTGATGATCCAGGTGAAAAGCACATACAGCCCCAGCAAAGCCCGCAAAGAGGTACGAGTCCCATCAGCATCGCTTCCGCATGCGAAAGTTCGATCCCCATCCAATCGACGATATTCAAATAGGGAACGGAAAGAAGAAAGAAATAGAGATTGCGAAAGAAAAACGCCAACTGTGGTCAGCCATCCACATCCGGGCAAAGAAATCGGCCAGAAAAACAACACAGACGATCCCTTGCAACAGCAGGTAGTCAGTCGAATAATGCCGCGGGTCCCCCAGGAGAATCTCCCACGAAACGGCCACGAGCAGAGATGCTCCGGCCAGGAGGGACAAGACATTGAGTATCTTGAGCGGCAGAGGTTGAAAGTCGGAAGTCTTCGCTTGCACCATATACGATTCTCATTTTACTTCCCTTTACCCGTCAAAATCAATGCCATACGATTCAACATGCATTTTCAGGACATATTTTTCGGAGAAAGATTTGGTCCGTTCAACTTTTTGGTTTATATTTGCACTCGCTTTGAAACGGAAAGCTATGGCGAGATAGCTCAGCTGGTTAGAGCGCATGATTCATAATCATGAGGTCGAGAGTTCAAGTCTCTCTCGCTACAAACGATGAAGAAACCCACAGTCAGGCAACTCTTGAAGAGTTGCCTGACTTTCTTTACCAAGTGAAAGCCTGACAAGTCAAAAATTCCAATTGCAGCGAGCCGTTCAAAAATTACCACTTCGAACACAAAAATAAGCGCAGAAGACACAACTTTACAATTTTTGTCCCCTTGTACTTCACCCTATCGCTCCGATTTAGGTACGAGCAAAATCACATCCAGCACATCGCCCGGAGCCGCAGCCTGGTAACGCCACACGAGCCGCCCCGCCTGCTCCTGCACGACCTCGCCGATCGGCTGCCACCGGTTTTCCTCGCGTGCGAATTTCTTATCCAGCGGTCCGGGAATCCACTTGAACACTTCATACCGACCTTCGGCCACATCGGGAAAAACGAACGATACGGAGGCCCCTTTCCGCTCCGCGACCAGATAGGAACCGCCGAAAAACTGACGGTCCTTCGCCGTGCGGCGCAACCATTTGCCCCGCCCTTCATCCGCTCCGAATCAGCCTGCCGTCGCTCGCTGCCGCCCAAATCGAGCAGGTCGCTCAAGGCCAACAGCGACGCATGTGCCAATTCAGCCAAACTCTCCCGGGAAACCCATTCCCCTGCCGGATCGTTATTATAATAAGTATAGGGCGTTTCGAACGTCACGGCCAGCGTTCTCTCGCCGAAGCGCTGCCAGAACCAACCCTCGGCATACCGGGGAGCAGCTTCCGAAAACGCTGGTCGATGGGACGGTAATACGGCGTATGGGCGACCGTCAGGGCCGACAGCAGCATCTTGCGTCGATACATTTTGCAGAGGTCGATTTCGCCGTATGAATCCAGTACGTCACGAACGGCGCACTCTGGGAGTGAAGATTCAACGCTACGTCGAAAGGACGCTCTGTCGAAAGACTGTCGATCGTGCGTTTCAGGACCCTCACTTCAGGCTGTGTCAGGAGTCGGGCCGATCCCAGTTGATTTCAAGATTGACACCTTGCGCCGTGGAACGGGAATAACCGCCCCGAACACCGTCAGGATTGGTCTCGGGAACCACGTAGAAAACCGTGCGGCGCAAAATCTCCCGCGAAAGAGGCGCATCGGAAAGCAGTTCGTCGATCATTGCCTCGAGATACCATGCAGCAGGTGCTTCGCTGGTATGCACACGGGAGTGAATCCACACCCGGCGCTTGAGGCTGTCCGGAACAGTGGCATCCGTGAGGATCAGCATTTCGATCGGACGTCCTTCTCCGCTCCGGCCGATCCGCTGACGTCGCACGAAAGGCGAACATGCCCACTCGTCGGCTTTGGCTTTATGTCGGGCATGACTGTAAGGCAGGAAATAAGCGACATAAACCGTGTCGTGCAGGAAATATTTATAGACTGTCTGCGGCAGCGAACATTCACCTGCATCGAAGCGCAGGTATTCCTCCCCGTCGTACGAATAAAACGGCCGCACCATCTCGGTATTGGGAATACGCAGAAACATCAGCTTTCCCTTCACCCCTTCCAGGCGAAAATGGAACCAGCGGCTGCTGGGCAGAAGGGCCGTATCGACGGGATTGAGTGGGTCGATGCGCGACCGTATTCCGAAGCTCATCACCTCCAGCGAATTTTCGCGGCATGAAGCATCCGCACCGAATCGATCCGGCGGACCGACCCGATGCTGCCCGTATCGAAATCGGCAGAGATGGTTACCTGCGCCGCAACATTTCCCCAAACGCCCGGTAGTGCGACGGCCAATAGGACAATTTTTATCCACAACGCCTTCATAAACGAAAATTTATGATTTCGGCTCCGAGCCGGGAGCGCCCGTTTCACAACAGCATTTTCCGCAACTCATCGCAGCTCCGCTGCGCTTCGCGGTGACGGAACAGAAAAGTCGAAATACCGAATGTACGGGCGGCTTCGAGATTCACCGGACGGTCGTCGATAAAAGGGTTTCGGCCGGATCGAGCGAATAACGATCGAGCAGACGACGGTAGATCTCCGGCTCGGGCTTCACGACCTGCTCTTCGCAGGAGATGACCTCCCCGTCGAAACAGCGGTAAACCGGCATCTTGCGCAGGAAGTCGATGAACTCCCGCGACATGTTCGACAGCACATATAACTTATAACCGACCCGTTTCAGGTCGCCGACCAACGCACGGGTTTCGACGATCTCCTCCTGCCGGTCGATCGCATCCCGAATAAAACGGGCCGTGACCCGCTCATCGCACGCCTTTTCCCGGCTCAATATACGGACGACCTCATCGAGCGTAAGGGTGCCCCGGTCGTAATCCACCCAAAATTCCGGCATTTTCTCCGCATGGATGAACGCGAAGAACTCCATAAATTCCGGCTCCCACTTACGTGGATCGCGCCCGAAAACCACACCTCCCAGATCAAATACGATATTTTCATCCGGCAAAGATAGTGAAGGTGAGTGCAATCGTGCGGGCTTGCACGCAAAGATTGCCGAACCGCCTCCTATCTTCTGCAAAGATAGTGAAAACCGAGAGAAAACGGGAACTTGTTTACAGTTTTCCGAGGCGCAACCTACGTAAAATCGTACAAGGCACGGGCAAATTAAAATATCGCTTCCGAACAAAACAACCTTTTCATCTAATTTTTTAGTAGATTTATTTGCACATCTAAAATTTTAGTACTAAATTTGTAGTAAACCAATAAAACACAATGAAAACAGACAATACCACCCTCAAAAAACTGACACGCGGCGAAGAAGAGGTCATGCAGATCCTCTGGCAACTGGGCGCAGGTTCCATCAATGATCTCATCGCCGCAATGCAGGAGCCCAAACCGAAATATACGACCATCGCCACTTTCGTCAAAATACTCGAGAACAAAGGCTACGTCGGACGTACGGAACGGGGCAAAAGTTACGAATACTACCCGCTCGTTCCCAAAGAAGAGTACGCCAAGACGGTTGTTTCTTCGATATTGAACTCCTACTTCGACGGGTCGTTGGCCCAAATGGTTTCTTTCTTCTCCCGGCGAGAAGACCTTTCGATACAAGAAACCGAACAAATCCTCGCCATCATCCGGCAAGCCCGACATAAAACCGACAAGTCATGAAAGAGATCGTCCGATACATCCTCGAAACAGTCGTTTGCAGCGGCATACTGTACGGCGCATACCTGCTGTTTCTGCGCAATTGCACGGGTACCTCGCAGCACGGCTCTGCCTCACGGGGTCGCTCCTCGCGGCGGCTCTCATTCCCTTGCTCCGAATTCCGGTCTGGCCGGGCAAGGTGATTTACGCCACCGCAGGCACTCCCGCCAAAACCACCTTCACCGCCCCCTCCGTTTCCGCCGCCGCGTTCGATTACGAGGCAGCGATATGGATCGTGTACGGTTGCGGAGTACTTCTTCTACTCTCTCCCATGTTCCGGCAAGCGCTTCTGATCCGACGCCTGCGACGACACAGTACCCAGGAACGAATCGGACGTATCGTATTGGTACGCCCTACTGCTCAAATCGCATCGTTCTCCTTCTTCCGCACGATTTATATCAGCCGCCCGTCGCAGAAAAGACATTGCGGCGATCTTCGCCCACGAAAGAGTCACGTCATCCACCGCCATTCGCTCGAACGGATCGTTATGGAGAGCCTGAAAGCCCTGCTGTGGTGGAATCCTTTCGCGTGGCTCGCAGCACGCGGGCACTTACCGAAGTGGAAGAGTTCGAAGCCGACCGCGACGTACTCGCCGAGGGGCACGACACAGGAAATTATCTGAAAACCATCTTCACGCAGCAGTTCGGTTACAGTCCGGACGTAGCCGACGGTCTGTCAATTCATTAACCAATTCATTAACAAAAAAACGAATCCAAATGATGACAACGCCTATGAAGAGCAGATACGCTCTGCTCCGCCTGATCGCAATGCTCCCCATCGTCACCGGCCTGCTGGCAGCTTTCGGATTCACCTCCAAAGCGGCAGAAATCCGCATCCAGGACAAATTGCCGTCAGCTTACACCCCGACCGACCCGCCAGCGGAAACCGCCGAAAAAACCGCCTCCCCGGAAAACGAAGACTACGACCTACTGCTCGTAGTCGATGGGGAAGTCACCGATTTCAAGACGGATCCCGTCACCGGCCTGCGCTCTCTTACACTTCCCAGTGGTACCTATAGCATCGTAGGAACAGAGAATCTCACGCCCGAAATGCGCGAGAAATACGCCGCCTATCTTCCCGGAAAGGCCGCCGTCTTTTTTTACAAAAAGACACGACAAAGCTTCGAAAGTCCAAATACGGGATGAAACCGCTTACTCCCAGATCGCCGTCTGCAATGCCACGCTCGCACTCGAACAGACAGAACAGATGCCCTCATTCCAGAGCGGAGATATGAAGGCTTTCCACAACTGGGTAAACAGTCAGATTCGTTATCCGGCGGAGGCTTTCAAAAATAACCTCGGCGGAAAGTCGTAGCACAATTCACTGTCGATCAAGCCGGCAGCGTCGGCGACATAAAGATTTTGCAGTCCCCGGATAAATGCTTCAGCGATGAAGTGACCCGGATACTGGAATCCTCGCCGAAATGGACACCGGGCCGCGACGAAAAGGTGACGCCGTAAAGGTCAGTCTCGTCATTCCCGTCGTTTTCCGAATGACCGCAGAAAAGCCTTCGGAAAATTAACAGGACTCTTTACAACCCCGCAGGACAAGAATCCCTGAATTGGCCGGGAATTTTCCGATCCATACCCTTGTCAAGCAGCTTCTACCAACAAAGAGGTTACGGTTTACACCGTAACCTCTTTTACATCAGAATATAGACCTCTATCAGCTGCCGAAATTATAGTAAAGAATATTCTCGGAAGGCACGCCCAGGCTGTCGAGCATCTTCACCACCGACGAAATCATCATCGGAGGTCCGCACATGAGGTAAATATTGTCCTCGGGAGCCTGATGGTTCTTCAGGTAATTCTCATACAGCACGTTGTGCACGAATCCGGGCGTATATTTCACTCCGGCGGCATCCGCCTGGGGATCCGGACGGTCGAGCGCCAGATGGAACTTGAAATTCGGGAACTCCCGCTGGATTTCGAGGAACTCATCCATATACGGCACCTCCTTGAGCGCGCGGGCGCCGTACCAGAACGATACGGGACGCGAAGTCTTCTCGGTCTTGAACAGGTGCATGATGTGGCTGCGCATCGGTGCCATACCTGCACCGCCGCCGATGAATACCAGCTCCTGCGTCGCGGGCAGGTTGTCAGGCAGGAAGAACTCGCCGTAAGGACCCGAAATCGTCACCTTGTCGCCCGGCTTGCGGGAGAAGATGTACGACGAGCAGATACCGGATTCACCTTGGCGAAAGTACCCGTAGCCCGGTCGAACGGAGGCGTGGCGATACGGATGTTGAGCATGATGATATTGCCCTCGGCCGGATGGTTGGCCATCTAATAGGCCCGGAACGTAGGTTCGGGATTCTTGGTCACCAGATCCCACATCTTCATCTTATCCCAATCCTCGCGGTAAGGCTCTTCGATGTCCATGTCGGAGAATTTGATGGCATCGTACTTCGGAATGTCGATCTGGATATAGCCGCCGCTGCGGAACTTGAGGTTCTCGCCTTCAGGTAATTTCACCACGAACTCCTTGAGGAAGGTCGAGATATTGCGGTTCGAGATCACCTCGCACTCCACTTCTTGACACCCAGCACCGACTCCGGCACGTGGATCTTGAGATTTTCCTTGACTTTCACCTGACAGCCCAAGCGCCAATGCTCCTTGGCCATCTTGCGGTTGATAAAGCCCGTTTCGGTCGGCAGCAGTTCGCCGCCGCCCTCCAGCACCTGACATTTGCACATGCCGCACGAACCGCCGCCACCGCATGCCGACGGCAGGAACACGTTGTTGTTGGCCAGCGTCGAAAGCAGCGTGCCGCCGCTCTCGGCGATGAGCACTTTCTCCCGCCGTTGATGTCGATGGTGACATCGCCCGAGGTAGTCAGTTTCGCCTTCGCAAAGAGAAGCAACCCCACGAGTGCCAGGGTTATCACCAGAAAGGCAACGATCGCTATGATAATTGTTAACGTCATCTTTTTATCTCTTTTAAAGGATTACAACTTGATACCCGAGAAGATCATGAACGCGATACCCATCAAACCCGTGATGATGAATGCGATACCGGGACCCCGGAGTGCAGCGGGAATCTGCGAGTAAGTCGTCTTCTCGCGGATCGCGGCCATCATCACGATAGCCAGCCACCAGCCCAGACCGGAGCCCAGACCATAGACGATCGACTGCCAGAGCGACGTGAGCTCCAGCGCATCGACCTTCTGCTGCATGAAGAGCGAGCCGCCCATGATGGCGCAGTTCACGGCGATCAGCGGCAGGAAGATACCCAACTGATTATAAAGCGTCGGCGAGAACTTTCTCGACGGCCATCTCCACGAGCTGCACGAAAGCGGCGATCGTGGCGATGAAGACGATGAAAGTCAAAAGCTCAAATCGACTCCCGGACCAATACATCGGCTTTGAGGACGTATTCGTACAAAAGGTAGTTCAGAGGCACGGTCATCACCATCACGAACGTAACGGCCAGACCCAGGCCGAGGGCCGTCTTGACGCTCTTCGATACGGCGATGTAGGAACACATGCCGAAGAAGAAGGCGAAGACCATGTTGTCGATAAAGATCGACCGAATAAAGATATTCAATGATTCCATACGTTACCCTCCTATTTTTCCTGTAAATCCTTGTTGTGAGAACGATGTACCCAGATGATGCACCCCACGATGATCAGCGCCATCGGCGGGAAGAGCATCAGACCGTTGTTGGAATAGCCGCCGCCGTTGGCGATGTACCAGCTTTCGGGAACGATCTGGTAGCCGAGCAGCGTTCCCGAACCGAACAATTCGCGGAAGAAAGCCACGATCACCAGGATCAGGCCGTAGCCCAGACCGTTGCCGATACCGTCGAGGAATGCGGGCCAGGGCTTGTTGCCCAGAGCGAATGCCTCCACGACCCATCACGATACAGTTGGTGATAATCAGACCGACATAGACGGAAAGCTGTTTGGACACTTCATAGACGTATGCCTTCAGTATCTGGTCCACGAGAATCACCAGCGCGGCGCTCACGACCAGCTGAACGATAATACGGATACGCGAAGGCACGCCCTTGCGCAGGCAAGACATCACCATACTCGAAAACCGGTCACGACGGCCACCGAGAGGGCCATTACGATCGCCGGCTTCATCTGCACGGTTACCGCCAGGGCCGAGCAGATACCCAGGATCTGCACGATGACGGGGTTGTTTGCAGAGAACGGACTGGTCAGGTATTTCAAATTCTTAGCCGAGAAGATCGACTCCTTTTCATTACTCATGGCTCTCGTTTACGTTTTGCTGGTTAGACACTTCCGAACTTGCAGCCTCGTTCGCGGCAGCGGGTGCCGACTGTGCTGCGGCCTGATGCTGACTTTCGAAGTAAGGCAGGTAAGCCGACAGGCAATCGCGGAGCATCGCCGTCACGCCGTCCGAGGTCTTCGTACCGCCCGAAATACCATCTACCTCGTGCTCGGGATCTTTCGCACCGCCCTTGCGCAGGCTGACCGATACGAACTCGCCGTTCTTGAACAGCTTCTTGCCGGCGAAATGCGCCTGGAACTTAGGCGTGGCGATCTCGGCACCGAGGCCCGGGGTTTCGCCCTTGTGGGCCATGACGATACCCGACACGGTATCCATATCCTTTTCGAGCGCCACATACCCCCAGATATCGCCCCAAAGACCCATACCGATCAGCGGAATGACGACGCGACCGTCTTCGGTCTGAAACAGAATAAGACGCTTGGCATCGTAATTATCGCGGATATTCTGGTTGGTGGCGAGCATCGCGAAGACCTCCTTGGAGGGAGTTTCGGTTTTCACGCCGTCGGCATCGAGGACGAAGGATTTGACCTGGTTGTCGAAATCGGCCAGCGCCCGGTCGAACTCCTGCGGATTTTCGTCGGGGCTGTACCCGAGCGACTGGAGAATATTGCTCTTCTTCTCCTGCAACTCGTTCTCCGCCTGACGCTTTTGCAACGAGAGCGAAGCCACGGCCAGCAGAGTCGCCACGATGACGACCATGACCGTAGAATAGACGATGATATAAGTGTTGCTGTTGGGATTGTGCATCCAGCCCTTTTCCGGCCGGACCGATCCTCCGTAAATGCCGACGAGGAAGCCTGGCAGACGGGGCAGGTATCGGGTGCGGAGTTGCCTTCGTGGACATGTCCGCAAATGCTGCATACGAATTTTTCTTTGCCATATCTCCCCTATTTTACCAATTTAACACGTTTCTTCCGGCGCGAGATGCTGGACTCGACCACGCAGTAGTCCACCAGCGGAGCCAATGCGTTCATGAAGAGGATCGCAAGCATCATACCTTCGGGATAGGCCGGATTGACCACACGGATCAACACGGCGAGCGCACCGGTGAGGAATCCGACGATATACTGGCCCGTACGGGTCTGGGCCGACGTGACGGGATCGGTGGCCATGAACACGGCGCCGAAAGCGAAACCGCCGACGATCAGATGCTCCCAAGCGGGTAGGTCGTCACGCCGAGTGCCTGGAAAAGTATCCCATTGCCAGGCCGCCGATAAAGACGAACGACATCGTGCGCCACGAAGCGACGCCCGTAAAGAGCAGAATCGCTGCGCCGATCAGGATCGCCAGCGTCGAAGTTTCGCCCACGCAGCCGGGAATGAATCCCAGGAAAGCGTCCGCCGTCGAATAACTCATCGCACCGCTCGTAGCGAGTTGTTCGAGGGCCGTAGCACCCGAGACAGCGTCGTCGGCGAACCAGACCTTCTCACCCGAAATAAAGGGCGTGTAGGCGAAAACACGAATGCACGCGCCACCAGCGCGGGATTGAAGACATTCATACCAGTACCGCCGAAGACCTCCTTGCCGAAGATGACGGCGAAAGCCGTACCCAGCGCGATCATCCAGAGCGGCGTACCGACCGGCATAATCATCGGGATCAGCAGACCCGACACGAGAAAACCTTCATTGACTTCGTGTCCGCGCTTCTGGGCAAAAGAACTCGATGCCCAGACCGACCACGTAGGAAACCACGATCATCGGCAGCACCTTGAAACCGAACCAAAGGCTGCCCAGCCGGTCATGCCCACCTGATAGCCCGTATTGTACATACCGAACAACAAGGCCGGCATCAGCGCCACGACCACCACGATCATCGTACGCTTCATATCGTTGCAATCGCGGATATGGGCTCCTCTGCTCGTGGTCGTATTCGGCACGAAAGGAACGTTTCGAACGCATCGAAGGTCGATGCGAGGAACGAAAGCTTGCCGCCTTCGGAGAAGGTCGGCTTGATTTTATCTACGAATTTTCTTAAACCTCCCATCGTTAAGCCTCCTTAATCATTAAGTTAATACCGTCGCGGATGATCTGCTGTATCTCGATCTTCGAGGGATCTACGAATTCGCAAAGCGCGAAATCCTCCTCGACGACTTCGTAGATGCCGAGGTTTTCCATCTTGTCGATGTCGCCCGCGAGACACGCCTTGAGCAGGTACATCGGGTAGATGTCCATCGGCAGGTATTTGTCGTACAGTCCCGTTACCACGAACGGGCGCTCGCCGCCGTTGAGATTGGTATCCAGGTCGTAAACCTTCTTCGGGCAGAGCCATGAAAAATAGGCCCTGGAAACCGAAAACTTGTTGAAACGGGGCATCGCCCAGCCCAGCAATTCATAATGGTTGCCTTCGGGAATTACCGTCACCATGTTTGCATAAAACCGATGAAGCCGTCGGCCGGGGTCTTTCGTCCCGTAAGCACGTTGCCCGAAATGATGCGGGATTGTGGGCCGTGGGCTTCAGGTTGTCCTTGAGCACCGAAGCCACCGGAGCACCGTCGATAAGCCGGTAGTACTGGGGATTTTTCACCTCGGAGCCTGCGACCGCGATGACTTTGGTTCTATCGACGCGGCCTTCGTTGAACAGGCGGCCGATGATCGCCAGATCCTGAATGTTGACCGTCCACACCCGCTCGTCCTTGTTGATCGGATCGACGTGATGAATCTGAACGCCTACATTACCTACCGGATGCTTGCCTGCAAACGTGTGGATTTCGGCCCCTTTCAAAGATGCCATTTCGCCCTCCGCACCGGCACGCACGCCCAGATGGACCTTACCCGAAGCGAGCTTGCGCATCGCTTCGATACCCGTTTCGAGGTTCCGCTTCTCACCGGCCAGCACGAAATTGTAATCCGGAGCCAGCGGTGCGGAATCGAACGTCGAAACGAAAACGGCCTTCGGTGTGTCGCTCGGATCGGCGATGATACCGTAAGGCCGCTGGATAATCATGGGCCAAAGCCCGGACTTGAGCAAAGATCGATAATCTCTTCGCGGGAAGCGGTTTGCACGTTCAACTTGGCAAACTCTTCGTACGTCTGGGTCGCATCGGCCTGGACCGTCACGTTGAGAATGCAACGCTTCTCACCGCGATTGATCGCCGAAACCGTACCGCTGACGGGCGAGGTGAAAACCACCCGTTGTACTTGTTGAAGAACAACGGGGTACCCCTTGACCCGGTCGCCGGCTTTCACCAGCAACTTGGGCGTCACACCCTCGAAATCGAGAGGCGACACGGCGTACTCGGGAGCGAGCGGCAATTTGACCAGCTTCTCCACGGCCTTACCCTGAAGATTGATGTCGAGACCTTTGCGTAATGTAATGATTTTCGACATGGTTAATAAATGGTTGTTTTACAGATAATTATTTTGCATTGAGTTTTCCAGGCAATGTTTGTTAGCGCAATAACACACTAAATCGCGTGCGAAGATACGATTTTTCCGATACGAACAGCAAAGAGCGGCCTGATTTTTAATCGACTGAAAAATCATAACTTTGTCTTTTCAGAGCGATCCGCATTATGAAATGCAGCATAGTCGATATCCACACGCACCGTCCCACCGGCAAGGCCCTGGAGCCCTCTTTCGCAGGGATTCATCCCTGGCAGGCGGAAACACGGCGAATCGAAGAGATCGTCCCCCGGTTCGGCGAAGTCGATCTGATAGGCGAGATCGGCCTGGACTATGCCGGCACGGTCGGCCGGGAGGCCCAACTCCGGATTTTCCGCGAACAGCTCGACTGGGCCGAACGGCTCGGCAAACCGGTCGTGCTGCACTGTGTGAAGGCCTTCGAAGCAGTCATGCGCGAACTGGCTCCCCATACGCTGCGGGCAGTGATCTTCCACGGCTTCATCGGATCGTCCCAGCAGGCGGCCGAAGCCGTAAAGAAGGGTTACTATCTCCTTCGGGGAGCGGACGTTCCGCTCGCCCCGCACGGTCGAAGCCCTGCGGCGCACGCCGGTCGAAAACCTCTTCGCCGAAACGGACGAAAGCGACGTGCCGATCGAGGAGATTTACCGCCGGATCGCCCAAGCGAAAGACCTCGACCCTGAACTGTTGAAATGCGCGATATACCGCAATTACAGAGATATTCGAACGATGACTGACAACTGGCTCGAAGAACGGAGCTCCTGCTGGGAGCGGAAAACTCGAAAACTGCGTGCGGCCCACGTGCTGGTCGTAGGACTGGGCGGCGTGGGCGCCTATGCCGCCGAGATGATCGCCCGGGCAGGCGTGGGACGTATGACCGTCGCCGATGCCGACACGGTCAATCCGACCAATATCAACCGCCAGCTGGTGGCCCTCCACTCGACCGTCGGTCGGCCCAAAGCCGAGGTGCTGGCCGAGCGGCTGCGGGACATCAACCCGACACTCGAACTCCACGTAGTCGATAAATACATCAAGGACGAAGAAACCGACCTGTTGCTCGACTCGGCACGGTTCGACTACGCGGTCGATGCGATCGACACCCTCTCGCCCAAGCTGGCGCTGATCCTGGGGCGCTGAAACGCGGCATTCCCTGGTCAGCTCGATGGGCGCCGGAGCCAAAACCGACCCCACGCGGCTCGAAATCGAGGACATCTCCCGCACCCACCACTGCCCGCTGGCCCACATGCTGCGCAAACGGCTTCACAAAGCCGGAGTACGCAGCGGCTTCCAAGCCGTATTCTCCGCCGAACCGGTCCGCGAAGGCGCGACGATCCTCTGCGAAGAACAGAACAAGAAATCCAACACGGGCACGATCTCCTACCTGACCGCCCTCTTCGGCATAGGCTGCGCCTCGGTAGTCGTCCGGGGTGATCGGAGAGCTGTAAGCGGACCGCAACAGCCGTCCCGCGTACAAGAAAACCGCTCAAACGGCTGTCGGAACGGATTTATGACCATCCAGAAGCGGTTAGATCCGTTTTTCGAAATATTATTATCTTTGACATAGCCTCGGTTAAATGGCTGCGCCTCGGAAAACGGGAACAATTCCGTTTTCTCTCGGCTTTAGTATCTTTGTTTTAAGATATGAATCGGACAAACTCAACCAAGTTTGGCTTAGTGTCCATCTTTTCGTATCTTTGACTTCGTCTTAGATACTCCGCCTCGGCAAAATGCAAATAAAATTGCTTTTGCGCTCGGCTTATTCGTATCTTTGCAAAACAGCGGCGAACGATGCGAACAAGCATAGCCGAGGCAGCTCCGTAATCCGCCGGTCACGACAGATGGACGATACAGTCCGCAAACGAGATCGCCCGTGTCCGGTCCGGAGACAAGCCCGCCGGCTGCGACGCGGAACCTACGACTGTTCCGTCGAGGCCCCGGCAATCCCGATCCGTACCGGAAACTGCGGAAACACCTCCGTTTCCCGTACCCGGTACCACCACGGATCCGCAGACAATGGTACAAAAATGATGGTCTTATTCGGCGAGGCCCCTGCTTCGGCGGATGCACATACCGAAACAAGACCCGAAATAAAACCGCAACTATGAATATCGTATTTTTAGATGAGTACAGCCTGGGAGGAATCGACCTCTCCCGCATCAAGCAACTGGGAAATTATACCGGCTACGAAAAAACGACGCCCGGTGAAATAGCCGAGCGTTGTATCGACGCAGACATCGTCATCACCAACAAGGTCCCCTGCGGGCCGAAGCTATCAGGTGCTGCCGCAGCTCAAACTGATCTGCATCGCCGCTACCGGTATGAACAACGTCGATCTGGAAGCCGCCGCCGAACGCGGGATTGAGGTCCGCAACGCTGTCGGCTACTCCACCCATGCGGTGACGGAAACGACGATCGGTGCCGCCATCGCCCTGCTGCGGCAGAGCATCTACTACGACCGCTACGTCAAGAGCGGCGAATACGCCGCATCCGACGCTCCGTTCCATTTCGGACGACCGCTCCACCAGCTCTACGGCAAACGCTGGGGTATCATCGGCCTGGGAGCCATCGGGCACAAGGTCGCCGAAGTCGCCGCAGCCCTCGGCTGCCAGATCGCCTATACTTCGACTTCGGGTGTCGAACGGCAGGAACCCTACCCCGCCATGCCGCTCGACGAACTGCTCCGCTGGTCGGACATCGTGTCGATCCACGCTCCCTTGAACGACCGCACGCGCGGCCTCGTCGGAGCCCGAATTGGCCCTGATGAAACCTTCGGCCCTATTGATCAACGTAGCCCGAGGTGGCATCGTCGATGAGCAGGCCCTCGCCGATGCGCTCGACAACAAGCGGCTGGCCGGTGCCGGAATTGATGTCTTCTCGCGCGAGCCGATGTCGCCGGACAACCCCTGCTGCGTGTAACAGACCCCGACCGGTTGCTGCTCTCGCCCCACACGGCCTGGGCCCCGGTCGAAGCACTCGAAACATTGGTCGGCTGCATCGAACGGAATATCGAAACCTTTTTGGCCGAACAGCGACAGTAAAACGCCGCCGAAGCGACCGAATGAGAAAACCCCGGACTGAACTTAAGTTCAGTCCGGGGTTTTCTTCGATTTTTCTGTTATGAATCAAACAATTCCGATGCGCACCGGTCCGCGAGCCCTGGCAGCCTCGTAATCCGCATCGGTAAATGTATAAGTCCATTCCACGACGTATTTATCCCCTCTTCATAAGCCTTGTAAACATAACGATCGGGATCCTGCAAACTTTTCGGAACCGCAACTTCTCCGAGTCCCGACGGATAATAATTTTCCATATAACAGTAAATTATAACTCCTTCTGTAAAAGAATCGTAGATAACATGAGTTTCTCTTCCGTCGAGAAAAGTCTGCAAATCCACGGGCGAAGGTCCTTCCAATTCTTTTACAGCCCGCTCTCCATACTTTATTCCCTGGGATCTCGTGATGCACCCTCTACATAGAAATATTCGATCCTATGATTGCACCTATTCTCCCACACGAACCGGCTGACATAGGACGAATAGGTTTTATCGTCGCTGTCATTGCAACTTACAAGAGAGCACAGCACGACGCAAATCATCCACAAATAAAGAATCTTTCTCATAATTTAAATTCAGGCTGATTTGACTTCATTATAAAAGTAATAGATAATATTCGAAAATACAACTTCGTTTCTTGAATCTTTTAAGAAAATTCCCGGAAATCGAATCCGACTTCCGGGAAGAATCAAATGCCTGATATTCCTAAAAATTAAATTTCCCCAAGCGTAATATGCACCGCACCCCGGGCTTTCGCCGCCTCGTAATCGGCATTGGTGAAAGTATAAACCCAAACCAAAGCCAGACTACCGTTTTCTCCTTATTTACCAAAGTATAGCGCGGCACGTCCTGCAAACCCTTTGGCACAGCGGAATTACCGACCCCGACGGGTCGTAGTTTTCCATATATGCATACGTTTCGCCATCGACGACAAACTGCTCATACCACAGCCCCATCTTTCGGTCCTCAATATAGTCCGACAAACCTTCCGGTGAGCCGGACACCCGCACGGAAACATACTTTCCACGATTAATCCCGTCATGCCACCGATACCCTCCTTCTACATAAAAGAAATCGATTCGATAATCGCTCTCATTTTTCCATTCGATCCAATATTCATGGACCGGTTCGACCTGCTTCTCGTCGTCGCCACAACCGCTCGAAAAGATCAATGCCGAAAGCGCCGCAACGCAACAGATAAATTTTTTCGTAAACCTTAAATTAAAATTCGAAGAAGATACCCACAACAAACAGTTACGAAGAATACAAAATATTCGGGAATAAATCCTCCCGAATCCTCTAAAAGATTTGCGTTGAAAACATCTGTTTTCAACGCAAATCAAAATCCACTCTATACCTATAAGAGTTCCCCTACTTAAATTCCACCAGCGAATGTCCTGTCATGGCTTCGGGCTTTCGAGCCCCATCAGGTCGAGGACCGTAGGCGCTACGTCGGCCAGGATACCGTCGCGGACCGTTTTCACGCGGTCGGAAACCACGACGATCGGCACCGGATTGAGCGAATGGGCCGTATTGGGCGTGCCGTCGGCATTGACCGCATTGTCGGCGTTGCCGTGATCGGCGATCTGCACGACCTCGTACCCGTTGCGAAGGGCCGCCTCGACGACTTTGGCCACGCATCGACAGCCTTCACCGCTTTCTCGATCGCCTCATAAACTCCCGTATGCCCCACCATATCGCCGTTGGCGAAATTCAGGCAGATGAAATCGTATTTCTGCCTGTCGAGTGCCCCGACCAGCTTGTCGGCCACCTCGTAAGCGCTCATCTCGGGCTGAAGGTCGTAAGTCGCCACCTTCGGAGAAGCGACCAGAATGCGGTCCTCGCCCTCGAACTCCTCCTCGCGGCCTCCGTTCAGGAAGAAGGTCACATGAGCGTATTTCTCCGTTTCGGCGATACGGAGCTGCGAAAGCCTGCCGGGCGACATACTCGCCAATCGTGTCGGCCACGTTCTCCTTGTCGAACAGGATATGCAGCCCCTCGAACTTGGCGTCATAGGGGGTCATGCAGCAATAGTAGAGCGGCAGCGTGTGCATGCCCTGCTGCGGCATATCCTCCTGTGTGAGTACGATGGTCAGCTCCTTGGCCCGGTCGTTCCGGTAGTTGAAGAAGATCACCACGTCGTTCGGCCGGATCATACCGATCGGATTGCCGTCCTCGTCGATCCGCACGACGGGCTTCACGAACTCGTCGGTCACCTTCGTCGTACGACTTCTGCATCGCCAGCGCCATATCGGACGAATGTTCGCCCTTGCCCTCGACCAACAGGTCGTAGGCCACCTTCACACGCTCCCAACGCTTGTCGCGGTCCATCGCGTAATAACGGCCTACGATCGAGGCCACGACGCCCGTCGATCGTTCCCGCATGTGCTTTTCCAGCCGTTCGATGAATCCCTTGCCGCTGTACGGATCGGTATCGCGGCCGTCCATGAAGCAATGCACGTAGGTACGTTCGATACCGTATTTATCGGCGATGTCCGTCAATTTGAGCAGGTGATCCAGCGACGAGTGCACCCGCCGTCCGAAACCAATCCCATCAGGTGCACGCTCACCCCGTTCGATTTGGCGTATTCGAACGCCTTCACGATTTCGGGATTCTTCAGAATCGAATCGTCGCGGCAGGCCCGGTTGATCTTCACCAAATCCTGATAGACCACCCGCCCCGCACCGATATTGAGGTGCCCCACCTCCGAATTGCCCATCTGCCCATCGGGCAGGCCGACGTTTTCGCCGTCCGTACGCAACTGCGCATGAGGGTATTTACGGGTCATTTCCGAAATATAGGCAGGATGCACCTGTGCGATGACATCCCCTTCTGTCCGTCGCCGATGCCCCAACCGTCGAGGATCATCAGCAATACTTTGCGATTACTCATCCGAAACATTACTTTACTTGTTCCACAATCAGTTCTACGGCCTTGTCGATAGCCGCCTGGATGCCATCGGGGTTCTTACCGCCCGCCGTCGCCAGGAAAGGCTGTCCGCCGCCGCCGCCGTTGATGGCTTTGGCCGCCTCGCGCACCACGACACCGGCATTGACTCCTGCGCCACGATATCGTCGCCCAAAGCGACGGTGAGCGTCGGCTTGCCGTCATTGATCGATCCGATCACCAGTACGATATTCTTCGAACGCGAACGCACGGCGAAAGCGAGGTCCTTGATGAAATCCGGCCGGCGATCGGTCTGCGTAGCCATCAGCCGCATCCCGCCACGCTCGGGCGTAGAATCGACGATCTTCGCGGCCCACTCGGCCACCTGTTCGCGGCGGATGGCCTCCATCTCGTGCTTCAAAGCCTCGTTGCTTTCCATGATCTTCTTGATCGACTGAAGAATCTGCGGGTTATTGAGATAATCGGCCACGTTGCGCATCGTATCTTCGGCCGCATAGATCACCTCCTCGGCCTTCGCCCCCGTCGTGGCCTCGATACGTCGTACACCGGCGGAAATGGCGCTTTCGTTCAGGATCTTGAAGAACCCGATATTACCCGTAGCGCTCACGTGAGTACCGCCGCACAACTCGACCGAGGTGCCGAAGCGCACCATACGCACCGGTCGCCGTATTTCTCGCCGAAGAGCATCATCGCCCCGGCCGCTGCAGCCTCTTCCTTGGTGGCATCGCGTTTCTCCTCGAGGGGATAGTTCGCGCGAATGGCACGATTGACCAGTTGCTCGACCCGGCGCAGCTCCTCGTGCGTCACCTTCTGGAAGTGCGAAGAAGTCGAAACGCAGGATTTCGGGCGTCACGAGCGAACCTTTCTGCTCGACGTGCGTGCCGAGCACCTTGCGCAGCGCTTCATGCATCAGATGGGTCGCCGTATGGTTGTTGGCAGCCGCCTGACGTTTCTCCGGATCCACGACGGCCATGAAGGTCGCCTCGGGATTTTCGGGCAGTTGGGTAACGATATGGATAATCAGTCCGTTTTCCTTCTCGGTGGCCACGACCGCGATGCGCTCGTCGGCGTTCTCGATATAGCCGATGTCGCCGATCTGACCGCCGGAATTGCCGTAGAACGGAGTACGGTCGAACACCAACTGGTAGGAAACGCGTCCTTTGGAGGACACACGGCGGTAGCGGGCGATCTTCACCTCGGCGCTCAGCGTGTCGTAACCGATGAACTCGCTCTGCTTGATATGGATCAGCTCCTTCCAGTCGTCGGTATCGACGGCCGCAGCGTTGCGCGAACGCTCCTTCTGGGCCTGCAGTTCGGTCTCGAAGGCCTCCAGATCCACCTCGATCCCCTGCTCGCGGGCGATCAGCTCCGTCAGGTCGATCGGGAATCCGTAGGTATCGTACAACAGGAAAGCGTCCTTGCCGGAGATGCGTTCGCCGCCGCTCTTGCGAACCTCGGCCATCACGCCGTCCAACAGGTTGATGCCCGTGGCCAGCGTACGCAGGAACGAAGCCTCCTCCTCCTCGATCACCTTCTCGATCAGCGTCTGCTGGGCCTTAAGCTCGGGGAACTGCCCGCCCATCTGATCGACCAGACCGGCCACCAGACGGCAGATGAAGGGCTCGTTGAAGCCCAGGTAGGTATAGCCGTACCGGACGGCGCGACGCAGAATGCGGCGGATCACGTAGCCCGCCTTCACGTTCGACGGCAGCTGTCCGTCGGCGATCGAGAACGAAATGGCACGCAGGTGGTCGGCGACCACGCGCATAGCCACGTCGCACTTCTCATCCGCGCAGTACGTTTTGCCAGACATGGCGGCGATGCGCTGGATCGTAGGTTGGAACACGTCGGTATCGTAATTCGACTTTTTCCCTTGCAGAATCATGCAGAGGCGTTCGAAACCCATGCCCGTATCGATACAGTTGGCCGCCAGGGGTTCGAGCGAACCGTTCGCCTTGCGGTTGAACTGCATGAAGACGAGGTTCCAAATCTCGATCACCAGCGGGCTGCCCTGATTGACCATCTCGCGGCCCGGCACGGCGGCGATCTCCGACTCGTCGCGCAGGTCGTAGTGGATCTCGCTGCAAGGTCCGCAAGGGCCTATGTCGCCCATCTCCCAGAAATTGTCGTGCTTGTTGCCGCGGATGATGTGGTCCGCAGGCAGGAATTGCTTCCAGAAGTCGTAAGCCTCCTGGTCGAACGGCACCCCGTCTTCGGGACTTCCCTCGAACACGGTAGCGTACATACGGCTCTTGTCCAGTCCGTACACCCCGGTCAGCAGTTCCCAGGCCCAGCCGATCGCCTCCTTCTTGAAATAGTCGCCGAACGACCAGTTTCCCAACATTTCAAACATCGTATGGTGGTAGGTGTCGTGTCCTACCTCTTCGAGGTCGTTGTGCTTGCCCGACACGCGCAGGCACTTCTGCGTATCGGCGGCCCGGGGATAGGGACGGGGAATATTCCCGAGGAAAATGTCCTTGAACTGGTTCATACCCGCGTTGGTGAACATCAACGTCGGGTCGTTTTCACCACCATCGGCGCCGAAGGCACGATCACATGATCCTTCCTGCGAAGAAGTCGAGAAAAGCCTGACGAATTTTGTTGGATTCCATATACTGTGTTTTCAATTCTTTGCGTTGTTCATAAGACACACTCCGCAGATTCCGGCTGCCTGCGCTCAGGCTGTCATCCGCTCGAATCCGCGAAACTTAAAGAAGTTACAAGATTGCAAAATTACATATTTTACCTTAATTTTGCATCACTTCCAAGGAGTTTTCAGATCATGGCACGAAAAGCAGACGTTCGATCCCCACGCCCTGACCCGTGAGGTGGTTTCGGCCACTCATGAGGTGGTCACGGTCCCGTTCCGCCTGCGCACCTACCGTGTCATTCGCAAAATCCTCATCATCTTCATCGCAGTATCGATCGTCAATGTCGTCTTCGCAAATGTCTTCTACACGCCGAAAATGTACCGCATCCTGCGCGAAAATTCGGAGCTGGTCTTCAAATACCGGCTCCTTCAGGACAAGATCCGCGCGGAGCAGCGTAAACTGGACGAAATACACCACCGCGACAACTTCGTTTACCGGGCTTTGTTCTCGGCCGACACCCTGAATATCGGAGGGATCTACACCCTATCCGGCGTCCAAATACGCGGCTCTGGCGGGCGACGAATACGCCCCGCTGATGATCGGCACGTGGCAGCAGCTCGACGCTTTCGGCCGCCAGCTCCACCGTACCTCCGTTTCGTTCGACGAGTTGCAAATCCTAGCCAAGAACAAGGAGAACATGTCCACGGCAATCCCGGCCATCTGGCCCATCGACCGTCAGGCCCTGCGCAGGGGTATCGAGCCGTTCGGCTACCGCAACCACCCGATCTACCACCGACGCATCCTGCACAAAGGCATCGACCTGGCGGCCAACATCGGCAACAACGTCTATGCCACGGGCGACGCGACGGTACAGTCCACCGACCTGGGACAGCCCCGCAGAGGATACGGCAAGCAGATCCTCCTGAACCACCAGTACGGCTACCAGACCCGCTACGCACACCTGAGCCAGATCTTCGTCAAACCCGGCGAGAAGGTCGTGCGCGGACAACTGATCGGCAAGGTCGGCAACACGGGCGGCGTGACCGGCCCCACCTGCATTACGAGGTGATTCACATGGGACAGGTCGTCAATCCGATCAACTATTTCAACCGCAATATGACCAACGAGGAGTACGAGCGCCTGATGGAACAGATGCAGGAGCTCAACCTCGACACCTTCGACGAATAACATGGCAAGAACCCGCAGACCGATCAAATACGCCACACCGCGCACGCCCAAACAGAAGGCGATCCGCATCACGTTTCACGTGCTGGTGTGGTTCGGCGCAGCCATCCTCTACTACGTCGGGTTTTCGCTCTTCTTCGACACGCCCGTCGAGTACGAGCTCAAGCACTCCACCGATCAGTTGAGGGACGAATACACCCGGCTCGAAGCCCGCTACGACTCGCTGCGCACAGTGATGGAAAATGTTTCCGAGCGCGACCGCAACGTCTTCAACATCCTCTTCGAATCCGATCCTTACGATTTCGACACCGAATACGAAACCAAGCGGCTCGCAACGTACGAAAGCCTGCTGGACAAATCCGACCGTCAGATCATCCTGGAACTCAAAGAGAAGGTCAGACAATCCGAAGCGACGCTGACCAAGCTCAACGAATCGTACCTCGAACTGCAACGTCTGCTGGATACGGTCGGCGACGGCCGCAACCGGATTCCGGCCATACAGCCCGTTATCAACCAGCAGCTCACGCTGCTCACGGCTTCGTACGGCATGCGCATCCACCCTTCTACCGCACCCTGCAATCCCATCAGGGCGTCGATTACACGGTGCCCGAAGGTTCGCGCGTCTTCGCCACGGCGGACGGCCGCGTGAAGGAGATCGCCACGCGCTCTACGGCGGGCCGCACCATCGTCATCGATCACGGCAACGGTTACGAAACCTCGTACAGTCACCTGCTGGCGGTCAATGTCCGCCGCGGGCAGGAGGTCCGTCGCGGCGACATCATCGGACTTTCGGGCAACACGGGACTTTCGATCGCACCCCACCTGCATTACGAGGTGCGGCACAACGGCATGCGCGTCGATCCGATCCACTACTTCTTCATGGAACTCTCACCCGTCGAGTACCAGCGGATCATCCGCATCGCCCAGTCGGGCATGCAGTCCTTCGACTAATTTTTCGAATCGCGAATGAAAAAAGAAACGGCTATCTATCCCAGCCACCGCAAATTGCTGGGCACAACGCTCGCCGCAGCGATCATGACGACCCTCTCCTGCCTGCTCGTCATCGTACAGCCGCATGGAAAGGTCGGGCTGGTCATCGGTATCGTGGGAGCGGTCTTCTTCGGAGGATGTATCTGCATCTTGTTCATCGTGCTGCTGAAAAATTTCTTCCGAAACAGGCCGACTCTGTTGCTGACTCCGGACAGTCTGCGGATTTACGTACCGGCAAAAGGGATATACATCACGATCGAGTGGCAGCGCATTGCGGATTTCAGCGTATTCCGAACCTACGGGCAGAAATTCATCCGGATCGAACTCCACGATCCCGACCGGGCGATCGACGAGGAAAAAAACCGGATTGCCAAAGGGCTTATGCGCTGGCAAATGAAATACTTTGATCCCCTACGCAATCACGGCTTCAACAGTCGATATCGGCACGGCGGAACTCGAAAAATCCTGCGGGAGTATTTACAGGCATCCCGCGAAAATCCGCTGCGAACTGACCGACCCTCCCGCAAAAGCGGTTCTCCGAGCCGATCCCGCATATCGTCGGAAATACGCTCGCACCGTCCGTCAATGAATCGGATCAAGATATGAGACGCTCTATGGCCGGTATTTACAGGCTGCAGACTGATTTTCCGAACGTGATTATACACTTTCATATACACCTCTTCGGGAGCGCAGTAGCCCAAGCTCCCTCCGAAGAGGGGATTCTGGAGCAGAATTATGAACGCGGCCACCAGCCGCGAAAAGCGATCGTCGGACAAGGGCAGATTGAAAATGTAATTGCCCTTCCGAAAAGACGACACGGAGAAAATCGCTGCGGCACGCTCGCGTCAGCGTTTGCAGATCTCGCGGAAATCGCAATAGCGGCAGGTGTGCTCGGCATCCTCGCACTGACGGAACGGAATCGCCGGATCGAACATCTCGGCAAGGGTTTCGCGCAACAGCCGTTCGAAAGGCTCGCGGTATTCGGAATAGCGTACGCCCGTGCGCCCCAACTCCCGATCGACGAGCCGGGACGAATAGTCGTCCCGGTGCATGGCCCGCACGTAATAGAGCGTCGGCTCGGCATCCACCCCCCGCGAATGGAAAAGCATCATCGAATAGAGCAACGTCTGTAAAATATTGGATTGACGCTGTTTGGCCTCTCCACGAAAGAGCGCTTCGACCCCTGGAAATCGAGGTGCGGTTCGCCGGTCTTATAGTCCACGACCCGCAGCGTACCGTCCGGCAGGCGGTCGATCCGGTCGGCCAGGCCCCGAAGACCACACGCAGGGATTTTCCGGCGCTTTCGAACGCAAACTCCTGCCCGATCCGCTCCTCGAGTCCTTCGACCGTAAAATCGTCATGCGCGGCGTCGTAAGGCAATACGCCGCCCCGAATATAGCGGATTACAATATCTTTGACCAACAACAGATTACCGCTCTAATCCTCAACCGTCGCTTCAACATCCTGCAAATAGTTTTCATTGATGGCCGCAACTACCGCCTTCTCCACTTCGGACGAACGGGTCAGCGCACGCAACGCCTCTCCGTAGCCGGTCTTCCCGACAAAGGGAGCATAGAGCCGCTGCAAAGCCGCATGGAGAATCGTACCGAACATCGGTGCATCGACCTCCTCCGAAATCTCGTCGTCTGGCTCCAACCGGGCCACGGAGTGAAAATAGAAGCGCAGGGGACAAGCCACATACCGAAAAGCCGTAGGCGACAGCCGCACGGGATCGTCCGGCGCGAGGAAGCGGGCCAACTTTTCGGCGGTTTCCCCTTGCTTGGGACCTCGATCGGCAGGGTTTCCATCCGATTGACATCGATACCGACCTCCCGGCGGAGGATCTCGAAGGGAGTTTCGTACTCCAGTTGATAGATGTAACGGCTCTGTTCGCCGGTGGTCTTGTCATCGGCATGAGCGCAATAGAGCATCCGCACGTTCTCGGCCCGTTGCAGCAAACGATAAAAATAGTAGGCGTAAACCCCTCGTGATGCTCCGGCGTAGGCAAGGCATAGGCCGCCCGCAGGTTGTAGGGAATGAACGAAGTACCGGTCACGACGCTGCCGGGAAAGTTGTCGTCGTTCATCGAGAGCAAAATGACGTTGCGGAAATCGAGGTTGCGGGTTTCGAGGATACCCATGACCTGAATTCCTCCAAAGGCTCTCCCTCGTAGGAATACGCAGGGTTTGCAGGTGTCGGCGAAGAAGTGAAGCATAGATCGATATAGACAATTCTATTTCACAATTATCCAGTGAATTGCGAAGTTTTATCACCTCTTCGGAAATGACGTTCAGGAACTCTACGCGGCGGCGTGCCTCCGTATCTTCGTAAGGCATCCGGGCGATCTGCGCGATCACCGCCAGCAGGTAGTCCGAAAATCCGCGCCACCCCTCGACGCTCCGGAACAGCGTAGCAAGCAACGGCGTGCAGGCCAGCCACTCCGCCGCGACCGTGATACGCCGGTTTCGGACGATCTCCTCCTGCATACGGACGATCCGGGAGGGTCGCTTTCGAGGATATATGGGTGCGACAGAAGTCCCAGCACGTCGGCGTGGTAAAAGCGGTTTGCCCTCCTTCTGCCGGGCATGGTTTTGCAGTTCGATCAATCGTTCAACAAACGAATAGAAAAGGCTCTGTTTCAGCGGATAGCCCATCGTCACATTCACCTTCCGATCTCCGCAGGCAGAGCGTGCAGCAAGGGCAGCAACAGGTTTTCGTCCGTGAGCACGACGGCAGTCTCCTTCCCCAGCGGCCCCTGTTCGGCAGCCAGATCCCGCAGGATCGAAGTCACGTACTTGCATTGCACGGCGTTCGATACCGTAGAAATCGCTTCGATTCGCTTCGGCGACCGGAAATGATCGTGCGGAAGTTCGCGCCGGGCGGGAAACAGGATCCGGTTCTCACGCAGGAACATACCGGCCTCCTGGTCGGCATTGTCCGTATAATAAGTATCGTAATCCCAGTAGAAATCGGTTTCGGCAGCCGTGGAGAGAAACTTGAAAGCCGTTTCTCGCACTCCGAGAGCGCGTTGAAGCCCGCCACGACGAACCGCCGGGACTCCGGGAATGCGAAACCGCCGGCCTTGATCCGCTCGGCGGCCGCCCGGTGCACCATCCCCGTATAGGCCATCCCCAGCGACCGGAGCCGCTCGCGGAAAGTCCGATATACCGGGCCCAGCGTCTGCCAAACGGCCAGGAAGCGGCGTTTCTCCTCGAAAGGGAGGTTTCGTCCGTGAAATTGGCCCAGAAAGCGATGATTTTCAACTGGACGGGGCTCAAATACGATACGTCGGCCTCCAACTCCTTGATGTCGGCCAGGTTGCGGAAAAGCATATCGGCGTCGATCCGGTATTTGTCGATGGTGTCGAAATCCGTGAGGAGCATCGCCCCAGAAATAGAACTTGTCGAAGGATTCGGGATGAAATTCCGAATAGACTTTATACAGTTCGGTCACCAGACGCACCCGGTCGCCGATGCGGAGACCCGAAATCTCGCTCATCAACTCGTCGATAGTCGTCCAGCGGGCTGCCACAAAGGACGTTCGGCGATGCCGGACAAGGCGTCGATAAAGAAAAGCCGCGCACGTCGGGAAGGAAACAGAACAGAAAGGGACGAAATATCGTCCCCGTATCTGTCGTATAAATCGGCAGCGACCTCCTGCAGGAATCCCGGCATGGCGAGTGCGCTATTTGAAGGTGATCTCGCCCCCGATCAGGGAGTTCGAAGTGTGCAGCAACTCGGGCTCTCCGATGCAGGTGATCCGGCCCTTCGTACCGACCGACGCCTCGAGGCGCTCCGGAGCGGTGATGGTCACGTCGGCCTTGGAGGTGGAATTGACACGCACGGACATCACTTCGACAGCGGCAGCGTCCACCTGGGCCGTGGAAACATTCAGATCCCAGTAGCGGACCTTGCCCGTCAGGACCACGACGCTCTTGCCCGTAACATCCATCTGAAGATCTTTCACATCGAGCGCTGCGCTGACGACCGCCCCGTTGGAAAACCAGCACCGGGCCTGCGGAAAGTCGATCGGCTCTCCGAACGTGGCATTCGCCCCGAAATACGGATCTCCTTCAGGTTGTTGTAATAAACCGTCACCTCGGTTTCGGAACGTTCGCGGGTGCCGATGCGCTCGGAGATCACGAGCATCTTATTCTTGTTCACCTCCGCCGTGAAGCGGCTGTCGTAAACGCCTTTGGTGTTGAAAACGATCTTGGGAGCCTGATCCATAGGCACCCGCTCGAACCGGATCCGGAACAACCCTCGACGATCACACCATTGAAGGAAGGAAGCCACTCCATTTTCGCCGCTCGCCGCTGCGATTTCGGGAGCCAACTCCCCCCGATCGATCAGATCATTCTGGGCCGAAGCCGTAAATCCCAGCGTCAGGAGCGCCAGGCTCAGTATCCATCTTTTCATAGTTTTTCTGTTTTGCTTTTTCGTAACGCCAAGATACGATATTTTTGAATTTCTCCGTCCGTTTCCCATTTTATCGCTACCTTTACCAAAGAACGTCGGTTTAGCCGGCAGGCATCCGGCTCCGGCAGCCTTCATCCGCCACCGGCATCGATGCGGCCGGAAAAAATGCCCGGGCAGCAGCAAACCTGCCGCAAAGCGGGATTCCACCGGCCGCTTCCATCCGACATTTTGAAGCGATAACCAAGTGAGAGCGAGAATACTGAACGCCAGCGCCGGGTCGGGCAAGACCTACCAGCTGGCATACAAATACGTGCGGGACGTGGTCGAGCAACCCACGCTGTACCGTCACATCCTGGCCGTCACGTTCACCAACAAGGCCACCGAGGAGATGAAATCCCGCATCCTGTCGGAGATACATACGCTGGCCTCGGGCGGCAAAAGCGGCTACCTGGCCAGCCTGTGCACGGAGCTGTCGCTCGACGAACGGACCGTCCGCACCCGAGCTCGGGAAGCCCGGACCCGCATCTTGCACGACTATTCGCGGTTCACGATCCTCACCATCGATACCTTTTTCCAGCGCATTCTGCGGGCTTTCATCCAGGAGTTGGGACTCGATCTGAACTACAACGTAGAAATCGAAACCGCATCGGTACTCTCCAAGAGCGCGGATGCGCTGGTCGAACAGATCCGCATCGACGAAGAACTGCAACGGTGGCTCACGGCCTTCGTGCAGGAGCGCATCGAAGACGGCAAACGCTGGGATGTACGCGAAGGCATCCTCGCCCTGGGCAACGAAATATTCAAGGAGAGCAACCGCGAAACCCTCTCGGCGGAGCGTTCCAAGGCCGAACTGGACCGGATCGTCGGCAAGGCGACGGGAGGGCCAAGGCCGGAAAAAGGAGTTTCAGGAATTGGGCGTTCGGGCCATGAACCTCATGAATACCGCTGGCGTCACGACGGCCGACTTCACCGGCAAGAGCCGCAGCTTCGCGGGCTACTTCGCGGCCGCAGCCGCCGGAGAGATCAAAGCACCCACAGCTACCGTGCGCAAGATGAGCGCGACGACGGAAGGCTGGTGCGCCAAGGACTCGCCGGCCCTGCCGCTGGTCGCGGAGCTTCAGCCGCTGCTGGCCGAACTGTGCGCCCGTTACGACCGCAGCATCCGCTTCTGGAACACCACCGACCTGCTGCGCGAGAACTACCGCAGCTTCGCCCTGCTGCAGGACCTTTACGGCAAAGTACGGCAGATGTGCAGCGACGAGAACGTGATGATGCTCTCCGAGACCAAAACATCCTCTCGGAGTTCATCCGCCACAACGACGCCCCGTTCATCTACGAAAAGTCGGCAACCGCTACGACCGGTTCATGATCGACGAATTTCAGGACACCTCGACCCGGGAGTGGGAAAACTTCCTGCCCCTGCTGGCAACGCCATGGCACAGTCGGAACAGACCTCGGTGCTGATCGTGGGCGACATCAAACAGTCGATCTACCGCTGGCGGGGCGGCGACTGGGAGATCCTGCACCGCCGGGCGGCACGGAGCTGGGAGAAGCGAGCACCGAAACGATACACCTGAAGGAGAATTTCCGGAGCTTGCCGCTGGTGGTGGAGTTCAACAACCGGATGATCGGCAAGGTGGTCGAAAGCGACAACACGGCACTGAACCAACTGCTCGCCCAGGCTCCGCCGCACGCCCTGGGGGGGAAGGCCCGGGAAGAGCTGCGCGACACCCTGCAGGAGGCCTATTGCGAACACGCGCAGAGCGCCCGCAAGAAAGGGCTGCATCCCGGCTACGTCAATATCACCCATTACGCTGGCGAGCCGCCCTCATCGAACGCATCAAAGCTCTCGTGAACAAGGGGTTCCGCCCAAAGATATGATGATTCTGGTGCGCAGCGGCACGGACGGCACCAAAGTCGCCTCGGCACTGCTCGACTTCAAGCGCCGGAACACGGATCCCCGCTACCGGTTCGACGTGATGACGCAGGAGGCGCTCATCGTCGGCACGGCACCGATCAGTTCGTTCGTCATCGCCTGTCTGAAGCTGGCCATGAATCCTGCGGATTCGCTGAGCCGGGCCATTTACAACCATTTTTCAGCCAAACCCTCCTTCGATGCGGAACTCACGGAAGAGGAGGTCGTCTTTCTCAAATCGCTGCGGCTGTTCCCGCCCGAAGAGGCGTTCGAACGGATCGTCATGCGGTACGACCTTCAGGAGCGACGGGAGGAGATCGCCTACCTGCAAGCCGTGCACGAACAGATCATCAACTTCTGCGCGGGCCGCGTAGCCGACATTCCCCTCTTCCTCAAATGGTGGGACGAACAGGAAGCGGCCGCTCGCTGAGCGTCGAACAGGGCGAAACGACCATCGAAATCACCACGATACACAAGGCCAAGGGATTGGAAAAAGGTAGTGCTGATCCCCTACTGCAACTGGACGCTCAATCCCAAATCGAGCGGACTCTCGGCGAACATCGTCTGGGCCGAAGGCACGGACGGGGAGCTGGAGGAATCGGCCGGTTTCCGGTGCGGTATAAAACCAGCATGGGCGAATCGCTCTTCTCGGCCGACTATTACCGGGAGATGATCTACGCGCACGTGGACAACATCAATCTGCTGTACGTAGCCCTGACACGGGCCGTGGAATCGCTGCACATCTTCATCCCGCAGAAGGGAGCCAAGGGACCGAACGTCGGACAATTGATCCTGCAAAACATCGCCCCGGAGGACGGCACGGTCCGGCTGGACGGGCTGGAGGGCAGCTACTCCGGGACGAAGCCGCCGAAACCTACGAATTCGGCGAATTTGCCGGACCGGAGCCGGATACGCACCGGAAAGCGAAAGCCGCGCACGTCCTGCTCGGGACTACCCACGTCGGAGCCGCAGTTGCAACTGCGGCTGCCGACAGAACGCTACTACGAGGAAGAGGGTCGGGCCGAACTCACGCCGCGCGACTTCGGTATCCTGATGCACCGGGTCTTCGAAAACGCCGCGACGACGGACGGATCTACACGGCCATCGAAGCGATGACCCAGGACGGCGTACTCGACGAAAAAGAGGCCCCGCCTGCGGGAGCTGGTCGAAAAGGCCCTCGCGGATCCGGTGACGGCGGAGTGGTTCGGCGGCAGGTGGCAGGTGGTGCGCAACGAGAACGAAATCATCCTGCCGGGCAGCGGAACGACGCGGCGCCCCGACCGCGTGATGACCGACGGCGAGCGGGCCGTAGTGGTGGATTACAAGTTCGGCGACCGGGAAACCGCACGCCACCGCAAACAGATCCGCGAGTACCTGCGCCTGCTGCGGCAGATGGGTTACACCCGGACGGAAGGCTATCTCTGGTATGTACGTCTGGGACGCACGGAGCGGGTGGAGGAGAAGGAGGATTGAAAAACGGGGAGAACAGAAGCCAATACCGAAAAACAGGGACAAACGGCGAATTTTTCGAACAGATAATCGTATATTTGATACGTTTTTGGGACGCATCCCGCAACGGAAAGAGCGAGCGTCCCCGACTTATACAAAAAATGCAGGCCGGCTCTTGCGAACGACAATCGCAGACCGGTCCCGAAAACAGCTTCATGAGATCAATCCTGCTGGACATCATCCCCGCCGATTCCGCCGCCGGAGCTACCTGGTTTCCGGCACGATCTTCCTGCGGGCCCTGCTCAACTTCGCAGGACTGGCTCTGCTGATTCCGGTACTGCTGCTGATCCTCGACAGCGAGAGCATGCACACGAACCCTGGCTCGAACGGCTGTACCAAGCGGGCGGATTCGAATCGGACCGGGCGTTCGCCCTGACCGTATGCGGATGTATCGTCGCACTGATCGCATTCAAAACCTGCTGAACCTCTTCCTGCTGCGCTACGAACGGCGGTATATTTACGACCTCTACCGGTGTATGTCGCGGCGGCTCTATATCGAATATCACGACCGGGGCTGGGATTCATCAAAACACCAATTCGGCACTGCTCTCGCGGAACGTCAATTTCGTCTGTCTGGCGTTCGTTACGGGGATCCTCGTACCGCTCGCGTCGATCACGAGCGAGAGCATGCTGCTCGCACTGCTGTTCACGGCGCTGCTGTTCTACAACCCCACAGTCGCGGGACTGGTCCTGCTGGTATTCATTCCGACCGTCTGGTTCTACTACAGCGCCGTGCGCAAACGGCTCCACCGTTACGGCGTACAGGAGAACGAAGCCCAGCGCGAAGGCCCGCACGGTCGTCGAGACCTTCCGGGGATATGCCGACCTGGAGATCAACGATGCCTTTCCTTCGATGCTGCGCCGCTTCGACCGGGCGATGGACAAGATCGTTACGATTCAGTCAGAAATATGACCGTCAATGCCTTGCCTTCGATCTTCATGGAGGTAGGACTGGCGATCGGCATGGCGCTGTTCGTGGCGGTCAGCCTCGGTACGCCGGGCGATGAAGCCCGGGTCCTCTTCGGCGTATTCGCCGTCGCCGGGTTGCGGCTGATGCCTTCGGTACGCAACATGATGTCCGGATGGTCGGCACTCAAATACAACCGCTACACCATCGATATCCTGCGGGACATCGACCTGAACGACGAAAAGCCGGAACCGTCAGCCGCACAGCCTCCGCTGCCCTTCGAACGTGAAATCGCCGTGCGCGACCTCTCGTTCCGCTTCGACGACGAGCGCGGCGACAAAGAGGTGCTGCACGGGCTGACACTCACGATCCGCAAGGGAGAACACGTCGGTATCCGAGGCGCATCGGGGGCCGGAAAAACGACCCTGTTCAACCTTCTGTTGGGATTCTATACCCCACCGGCGGTGAAATCACGATCGACGGCGAGCCCCTGACCGCCGCCAACCGCCGCCGCTGGCAAAATGCCGTCGGCTACGTTTCGCAGCACGTGTTCCTGCTGGACGGCACCCTGCTGGAAAACATCGCCCTGGGCGAAGAGGAGGAGAAAATCGTCGGAGAGCCGAGGAGTCCCTGCGTGCCGCCCGGCTGGAAGACTTCGTGCAATCGCTCTCCGCAGGGATCGACACCCCGATCGGGGAGGCCGGCAACAAACTGTCGGGCGGACAGCGCCAGCGCATCGGCATTGCCAGAGCTCTCTACAAACAGGCCAACATTTTATTCTTCGACGAGGCGACCTCGGCGCTCGACAGCGGGACGGAGGAGGGAATCAACCGTTCGATCGCCGAACTGTCACAACACAACAGAGATTTAACCATCGTGGTCATCGCCCATCGAGAAAGCTCGCTGGAGTACTGCGACCGCATCATCACACTCGATAACAATGGATAGAGAATATATCATCGCCGGATTCCGCATCCGGCTGGAACAGGCCGACCGGCTCTTCGTAAGACCCAGCAGCCACATGGCCCGGGCATTCGAACCGTTCGCCGCAGAAGCGGACCCGCCGCGCCCTGACCATGCGCCTGATTCCGGACTGCACGATAAATAAAAATTAACAGGAGGAGAGCCGAACAGGGAACTCGACGTATTTCCGTTCGACGATGCGGAAGCCGACTGCCACTTCGAGCGTACGCCGCGAGGTTACCTGTTCCGCATGGTTCCCGCAACGGGGATCGTCCGACGCTATTCTTCAAAGCGTTCGATTCGCCGGATGTACAGAGCGACCTGCTCGCCGACGGACGCGAACCCCATCAATCCCTGATGCGTTTCGGGCTTTGGATCATGTTCGGCATCGCCATCTCCCTGAAGCCATTGCGATACACTCCTCGACCATCGAATGCGAAGGCCGGGCCGTCCTGTTTCTGGGAGAATCCGGCACGGGAAAAAGCACCCATACCCGGCTGTGGCAGGAGCACATTCCCGGAGCACGGCTGCTCAACGACGACAGCCCGATTATCCGAATGTACCAGGGGCAGGCGACCGCTTTCGGATCGCCCTGGAGCGGCAAGACCCTGTTACCGCAACATTTCGCGGCCGATTGCCGGAATCGTCCGGTTGAGCCAGGCCCCGGCCAACGAAATCACCCGACTGTCAATCTTGCGGGCCGTCGGATCGCTGCTCCCGTCCTGCCCCCGGCATTCGCCTACGACAGCGATTTGCAGGACAGAATCTGCCGTACGCTGTCGGACATTCTCACACAAGCCCCTGTGGCACCTGGCCTGCCTGCCGGACAAGGCAGCGGCCGAACTCTCCTACGCCACGGTCCTCGGAGGAAACAGAGCCTGAAAACAATTGATCATGGAAAAACCGTAGCGAACCGGATCGCCTTCGCCCAGACGAGGGACCTGCTGCTCGAAGGCCAAAACGTACGAATCTGCGTCCAGGGACAGAGCATGCTGCCCTTCTTCCGCAGCGGCAGCGTCATCACGCTGCGGCCCTTGCGTCACGGGATCTGCGACGCGGGCGGTGGTGATGGCCGAAACCGTACAAGGCAATTTCGTCGTACACCGCATCATTCGGGCGACTCGGAAGAGGTCACGCTGCTCGGCGACGGCAACCTTACCACGGAAACGATGCCCCGGCCAAGGTTTATGGAGTTGTGGATTGTAGTGCCACTCACCGGGTATTGGCTCGGTATGGCTCTGGCTGCGCCCGTACGACGTTATCCGCTCTGGGTTCTGCGGCGGATTTACAGAAAATAACTCCCGAATCGGATTCGAGCAAGAGTTATGCTCTCTGTTTCTTTAAGTTCTGCCCGCCCCGAATCTCGAAAATAGGATTAGAGCACAATACCGTTTGCCTTTGCGGTACTCATTATGCAGTAAGTACCGATGGGGTTCCAATTGAATGTACGGCTATTTTGAATCATCAATCCGAAAGTATTTTTATGGCAAATATAAATATTTGAATAACTGATTATGAAAAAATAATTCTTTCTTGTTTGTTGCTGGGAATTAGCTTGACCACGTATGCTCAAACAAGCCTATTTGATTTATGGCAGGAGGCGTCGGAGCACGTCAATATTTATACTTATGGAATTAAAAGATAAACAAAGATACAATAATATCGTCCTGACAATTATCGTCCAAATTGGAAGCGGAAAAAGGTGCGAAATTGGAAATTTCTTCCCCACAATAGGACTCTTAAAAAGATGCTTGAAGAGGTCGAATCGGAAGGGTTTCAGTTCAACCCCAAAATGACACATTACTTTTCAATGTAGGTTTTGTGGTTGGTGGACTCCATGCGATCTTGTTGTTAAAACGTCGGCAGGGATATCTCATTACTACAAGCCAACAGAGAGTCGTTTAAGATTGATTTCTGTTATGCTTGCTGAAGACTTTTATAAGTTCTATCTTGTATTATGGCGATAACTCCGCATTTACAGATTTTTCCGACGTTATGTCATTCTTGACTCAGATTCATATGCTGCGGATACTTTGGTTTTTCGTATTATCTTAAAAGATGGGAAAATCATGACTCCATCTGAAGTGTGGAAAATTGCCGATGTATATATGTGGGGAGGAAATTATTTTACTGAAGACGATATAATATTTTTGAAAAAATTGAGTCGTTATTACAATAAATCGGACCTGAATCGATTAGAAAATTTTTCGCGCACAATATTATTGCAGTAAATAGTTCTCTAATCTTCAGGAGAGGCATTTCCATACTCTTTTCGGCACCGACCGCAATCATTGACAAGCCTCCGTTCATATCGAATTCGACTACTTCACCCCATCGAGGGGGGGGGAACAGAGGAAATCCCTTCTTAGAAATTCAAGAACACCGACACCATAAAAGCAAAAAATAGCGAAGGAAATTCCTTCGCTATTTTTCGTTATAGGGTCACCGATTACGCTTCGAGCGCGAAACGCTTGTAAGCGATAACCGTAGCATCCTTGTCCGCCTTGTGGATAAACTCGGCGATCGTCTCCTTCTCACCTACCACCGGCTGGTTGAGCAGCGTATTCTCCTCGAAGAACTTGCGCATCTTACCCTCGGCGATCTTCTCCAGAATAGCCTCGGGTTTGTTGGCATTCTTCGGATCCTGCTTCATGGCCTCGACAGCGATCTTGCGCTCGTGCTCGATCACATCGGCCGGGCAATCGGCCTCAGAGATCGAAACGGAGCCATAGCGGTTGCCTGCATGGCAACGGTATGGGCTACCTCCTCGGGAACGACCTTGTTGAAGCCGATAAGCGTACCGAGCTTCTTGTTGAAGTGTACGTAAGCATGACAGTAGGGAGCTTCGATACGGGCATAGTATGCCAGCTCGATCTTCTCGCCGGTCTGACCCGATTTTTCGGTCACCATCTCCTCGACAGTGCGGCCTTCGGCATTCTTGGCTACCAGCAGCGCATCGCGGTCCGCAGCATCGGTTTTCACGGCAACGTCCAGCATCGCGTTAGCTGAAGCGGAGTACTCCGCATTCTGCGCCACGAAGTCGGTTTCGCAAGCCAGGCAGAGGATATAACCCTTCTGACCCACGATTTTCGTAACGACGACACCTTCGGTGGCCGTACGATCGGCACGCTTGGCAACGACCAGCTTACCCTTTTCACGGATGATATCCTGGGCACGCGCGAAATCACCTTCGGCTTCGGCAAGGGCCTTTTTACAGTCCATCATACCGGCACCGGTCATTTTGCGGAGCTTCATTACATCTGCAGCTTTGATTTCCATAGTCTTGGTTTTAATTTCGTTGAACTTCGTTCTGCGTTTCCGTATCCCGACCGACTCGGATCGCTCGGGCGATCTTCGCACGGGACGGAAACGTCCATAATCTCCGTGCGAATTATTCCGCTTTCTGCTCGGTCGCAGCGACAACCTCGGTAACGGCAGCCTCCTCGGCATCCACGGAAGCCTTCACGGCTTTCTTGATACGAGGTTTCGCATCCTTCTTCGCAGGAGCATCGCCCTCATGAGCCTCATTCTCCTGGGCCTCCTTCTCTTTTCGAGCTTTCGCTCCTCGAGACCCTCGCTGATGGCGCCGCACACGGCGTCGAGGATCACAGCGATCGACTTGGTCGCATCGTCATTTGCAGGGATAACGTAATCAATGTCGGTTGGATCACAACAAGTATCTACCATTGCAAATACGGGAATATTCAATCGCTTGGCCTCCTTCACGGCGTTGGACTCCTTCTGCACGTCCACGACGAACAGGGCGGCCGGAAGGCGCGTCAGGTCAGCGATGGAACCGAGGTTCTTCTCAAGTTTCGCGCGCTGGCGTGCGATCTGGAGTTTCGCGCTTGGAAAAATTATCGAACGTGCCGTCGTTGGTCATCTTGTCGATGGTGGACATCTTCTTGACGGCTTTACGTATGGTGGGGAAGTTTGTCAGCATACCGCCAGCCCAACGCTCCGTAACGTAAGGCATACCGACGGCTGCCACCTTTTCGGCAACGATCTCCTTAGCTTGTTTCTTGGTGGCTACGAACAGCACGCGGCGACCGCTCTTGGCGATCTGCTTGAGTGCGTTTGCCGCCTCATCGAGCTTCAGCACGGTCTTGTGCGGGTCGATGATGTGGATGCCGTTCTTCTCCATGAAGATGTAAGGAGCCATTTTAGGGTTCCATTTGCGCTTCAGGTGCCGAAGTGCGCACCGGCTTCCAATAATGTATTAAAATCTGTACGTGACATTTTAATTCAATGGTTTAATTTTAATTCTCTTTTCTTCAACTCTCCCGGTAGTGAACTGCGGTCAATCCGGAGAGTTTTCCGCGATCAGGCAACCTGTAAGTAATAGCCGATATAATAATAAATATAGGTAGTCTTGCCGGTTTGTAACCTGAATCGTGCTTGCCGAAATTCGGTCGTACGATTAACGCTTGCTGAACTGGAACTTACGACGTGCTCCGGGCTGACCGGGCTTCTTACGCTCAACCTCGCGGGGATCGCGCGTGAGGAATCCGGCCTTCTTCAGAACCGGACGGAACTCGGCGTCGATCTCGCACAATGCACGTGCGATACCCAGACGAGCCGCCTCAGCCTGCCCCTTGATACCGCCACCGTCCAGATTGATGGTGATATCGTAGTTCTCTGCGGTGTTGGTAGCCAACAGCGGCTGCTTCACCTGGAACTGGAGGATGTCGAGCGGAAAATAGACTTCCAGCGATTTGCGGTTGATTGTAATCTGACCCTTACCCGGCTTCACGTATACGCGAGCCACAGCGGCCTTACGACGACCTACGGTGTTTACAACTTCCATAATTCTTACTTAATCTCGTTTAACTTAATTGCCTTCGGGTTCTGAGCGGCGTGCGGATGCTCGGCGCCGGCATACACCTTCAGATTCTTCATAATGGCTTCGCCAAGGCGCGTTTTGGGGAGCATGCCTTTGACAGCCTTCTCGATGAGAAACGTCGGTTTCTTCGCCAGGTAATCGGCCGGCGTAGCGAAACGCTGACCTCCGAGAAACCGGTGTGTCGTGTGTAGACCTTGTCGGTCATCTTCTTGCCTGTGAGCTTCACTTTGTCCGCGTTGATGACGATAACATAATCACCGCAATCCACGTGGGGGTGTAGCGGGCTTGTTCTTGCCGCGGAGGATCTTCGCAACCTGCGATGCAAGACGTCCCAATACCTCGTCGGTCGCGTCGATGACAACCCATTGCTTGTCAACCGTAGCGGCGTTCGCCGAGATAGTTTTGTAGCTTAATGAATCCACTTTGTTTACGTTTAATTAATACTTATTTATCCAACCTCCCGCACTATACGGGTGCGCAAAGATACGAAGAAAATCCGCAAAAGCAAAACACCCGAACAAATAACGTCAATATATTCTAAAAAGCCATTTACACTTTTACAACAAAACCGCGCCCGGCTTCTTTCGTCCGAAGCCAAGCACGGTTTTACGCATCCCCGGCGGTCACCGCAGAAAATCGACCAGTCGGCAGCGCACCTGCAACAAGATACCGGGCCGACGCAGAAAGCGTATCAACTACCGTAAGGTTTGAAATTCTTCTGTCCGTTATAACGTCAGATGGTCGGATCGACCAGTTTTGCGGACGCACCTTGAACTCCACGGGCAGAACGTAAGAAACCCGCACGGGATAATCCAGACCGGACTCCTTGTCGGTCATGATGCCCGGAGTCCACTTCGGAGAATTCTCGACCACCCGCGTAACCGCTTCGGTCAGCTTCTCATGGGGCGAAGCAAGCACTTCGTCCACAGTCACGGATCCGTCGGTTTCGACGATAATCCGGACTTGCACCACTCCTTCGACCTTCTGCTCTTCCATATCGGCAGGATACTGTACGCGCGAAAGCACCCATTTCAATACTTTTCGAACCCTTTGTTCTTAAACGACGGGTTTTTTCAAACGTGCGACCTGGCCATCCGCAATGACCAGTCCCTCGGCCGGAGGTGTCGAAGTCGTCGTACCCGGGGCATCGGCCGGAGTTTGAGCCATCGCGGGTAACACCAGCAACAGGCTCACGGCATAAAACAGAAATTTTTTCATAGCATCTGTCTGTTGGTTTCTACATAAACAAAATAGTGAAAGCCGAGAGACAACGGGACCTTGTTCACGGTTTTCCGAGGCGCATCCTATCTAAGACTATGTCAAAGATAGCGAGAGGTAAGAGCAATTGTGAGAACTTGTTCTCGAAAATTGCCGAACCGAATCCTATCTTCTACAAAGATAGGAAAAGCCGGATGCAAAAGCAAATTTATTTGCATTTTCCCGAGGCGGAATTTTAAGACGACTCAAAAGTTAGGCGACAGAAAACACTCGAATATCAATTATTTATTCGTTTCATCGCAAGAAACAGGAGCCGGACGGAACAACGCAACCGGAACCGCCCCGGTCTGATCCCGAATCCATTACAATACCAAAAGCCGCACGATCAAATTTCAAGCATGGAATCATAGCTGTTAGCGGAGCTTTTGGATGCGCAACGGACCAAGTCCTTTCCGAAGAAAGGAGCAAGGAAGGGGCGAATTATAAACGCGACCACCGACAGCGAATAAGCGACCGTCGGATTCGTGCTGCGATCGTCGAATAAGGGTTTCTTAAAAATATAATTACCAATAGGCACACCGCAGCCGATATAGGCGTCAGCAACCTTCTTTCCAGGAAAGAAGAGGACCGTCTGCAAAACGGCCCTCTTCAATCTATAGAAACCCCGGACTATCCAGGAACGACAGCAGAATACCTGCGGCAACCGCAGAGCCGACGACACCGGCTACGTTCGGACCCATGGCGTGCATGAGCAGGAAGTTGCTCGGATTGGCCTCCTGGCCGACGGTTTGCGATACGCGGGCTGCCATAGGAACCGCAGAAACACCGGCGGAGCCGATCAGCGGGTTCATCTTCTTGCCCTCCGGGAGGAAGAGGTTCATAAACTTGGCAAGCAGCAAACCTCCGGCCGTACCGAGAGCGAACGCAAGCACACCCAGCACCAGAATACTCAAGGTCTGGACATTGATGAACGCTTCGGCGGTAGCCGTAGCACCGACGGTAATACCGAGGAAAATCACCACGATATTCATCAGCTCGTTCTGCACGGTCTTGCTCAAACGATCAACCACACCGCACTCTTTCATCAGGTTACCCAGCATAAGACAGCCGATCAGCGGAGCGGCGCTCGGCAGGAGCAGCGAGATGATTACGGCAATGATGATCGGAAGAGGATCTTCTCGGTTTTGGAAACCGGGCGCAGCTGCGACATCTTGATTTCACGCTCTTTCTTGGTGGTAAGCAGACGCATGATGGGCGGCTGAATCACCGGCACGAGGGCCATATAAGAGTAAGCGGCCACGGCGATCGGACCCAGCAATTCGGGCGCGAGGCGGGCGGTCAGGAAGATCGCAGTCGGACCGTCGGCACCGCCGATGATACCGATACTACCGGCCTGAGCAGGAGTGAAGCCCAACGCGTAAGCCTCCCAGGAAGGTCACGAAAATACCCAACTGCGCAGCAGCACCGAGCATGAAACTCTTCGGGTTGGCGATCAGCGGGCCGAAATCGGTCATGGCACCGACACCGATGAAGATCAGACACGGGTAGATACCGAGCTTCACACCCAGATAAAGATAATCGAGCAATCCGGCATCCTGAATGAAGCTTCCCCAGTGTATATGTCCGCCGGCGAACAGTTCGGAATGGAACATATTCGCTCCCGGCAGGTTGGTCAGCAGCATACCGAAAGCGATCGTGAAGAGCAGCAGCGGTTCGAACTTGTGTTTGATGGCGAGGTACAGGAGCAGGAAAGCGACGAGAATCATCGCTATATTCCCCAGGTCGCCCCTGCGAATCCGGTCTGATTGAAAAATCGACCAGACTGTCGGACAATGAAATGGATCCAGCTGTTAACATCATATCACTTATTCGATAACGATTAACAGATCACCTTCCATCACGGTAGCGCCCTTCTGGACGTGGATGGATTTGACAACACCGCCGCGTTCGGCATCGAGGTTGTTCTCCATCTTCATCGCCTCGAGCACGAAAAGAGTTTGACGGGGAGCGACGCGGTCGCCCTCCTTCACATTGACCGAGAGGATCGTACCGGGCAGCGGAGATTTCACCTGCAAACCGGGACCGCCGGCAGCAGCCTGTGCAGCTTTGGGAGCGGAAGGCGCAGCCGTAGTCGGAGTCACCGACAGCCCTGCAGCTTTCGGGCGGGAACGACCTGCGGTTTCTTCATCTTGCTGGCCTGCTCGCCGACGATTTCCACCTCGTAAGAGACACCATTGACGGTGACGTTGGCCATCGTCGATTCTTCGTTCACGTCCTCAATCGAAATGTCGTATTGATTTCCGTTTATTTTCAATGAATAGTCTTTCATAACTTATTTTCTGTAATCTGGCATTTGAGTTAATCCGTGAATTTTCGAGTTCCAGGGCGAGTAAGCCCGCTTGATGCTCAAAATCGTAAGCATCTCGGTTTCCCGGTCGTGACGGGCGCTGCCGAAGAGCTTCAGCGCCGTCATAATGGCGGCTACGGTCTCCTCGTCCAATTCCGTCTGCGACGGTGACTGCTTCTTGCGCTGATGCGTAAAGAAAGAACCGAAGCCCTTCATTACAAAGACCAGCAGAAGGAGCATGACAATCACCAGGCAGAACCCGACGCATGTGATCGTAAGGATACCCGACCAATCTATCTGTGTCATAATTCGTCGATTTATAAAGGAATATTAGAGTGCTTCTTGGCCGGATTCTGCAAACGTTTGGTTGCGAGCGACTGCAAAGCGCGGATAATGCGGAAACGCGTGTTGCGCGGCTCGATCACATCGTCGATATAGCCGTAGCGGGCGGCGTTGTAGGGGTTCGAGAACTTGTCGTTGTACTCCTTCTCCTTCTCGGCCACGAACTTGGCCTTCTCCTCGGCGCTCTCGAAAGCGGCGAGCTCCTTGGCATGCAGCACCTCGACGGCACCGCTGGCGCCCATCACGGCGATCTCGGCCGTCGGCCATGCGTAGTTGATATCACCGCGGATATGTTTCGAAGACATCACGATATAAGCGCCGCCGTATGCCTTGCGCAGCGTCACGGTGATCTTCGGAACGGTAGCCTCGCAGTATGCGAAGAGCAGTTTCGCGCCGTGGGTAATGACACCGCCGTACTCCTGCGTCGTACCCGGCAGGAAGCCCGGAACGTCCACGAGGGTCACGATCGGAATGTTGAACGCGTCGCAGAAACGGATGAAGCGCGCGGCCTTGCGGCTGGCGTTGATATCGAGCACGCCGGCCATGAACTTGGGCTGGTTGGCGATGATACCGACGCTCTGTCCGTTGAAGCGGGCGAAGCAGGTGATGATATTCTTTGCGAAATCGGCAGCCGACTCCAGGTATTCGCCGTTATCGACGATGGCACGGATCACCTCGGCCATATCGTAAGGCTTGTTCGGATTGTCGGGAATGATCTCGTTCAGAGAATCCTCCAGACGGTTGATCTGATCAGTGCAGACGACCATCGGCGTATCCTCCATGTTGTTCTGCGGCATATAGGAAAGCAACTGACGGATCAACTGGATGCCTTCCTCCTCGGTATCTACGGCGAACTGCGCCACGCCTTGGTGGTGTGCATCGTGGCGCCTCCCAGCTGCTCCTGCGTCACGTCTTCGCCCGTCACGGTCTTCACGACCTTCGGACCGGTGAGGAACATATTCGAGGAACCCTTCTTCATGATGATGAAGTCGGTCAGCGCCGGAGAATAGACTGCACCGCCGGCACAGGGACCGAAGATGGCCGAAATCTGCGGAATGACACCCGAGCACATCACGTTGCGCTGGAAAATGTTGGCATAACCCGCCAGAGCGTTCACGCCCTCCTGGATGCGGGCACCGCCCGAATCGTTCAAGCCGATGCAGGGAGCGCCATTGCGCATCGCCATATCCATAATCTTGCAGATCTTGTCCGACATCGAAAGCGACAGAGAGCCTGCCGTCACGGTGAAGTCCTGGGCAAAGACATAGACCAGGCGGCCTTCGATCGTACCGTAACCCGTTACCACACCGTCGCCGAACGTATGCTTCTTCTCCATACCGAAGTCGTAGCAACGATGCGTGACGAACATGTCGAACTCCTCGAAGCTACCCTCGTCGAGCAGCATCTGGATACGCTCGCGTGCGGTGTACTTGCCCTTCTCGTGTTGCTTGTCGATCGCCTTCTGACCACCGCCCATACGAGCCATCTCACGGTTCTCGATGAGCTGGTTGATCTGGTTCTGAATTTCACTCATAATCGAAAATATGCTGTTAAATTATTTATTCTTGTTCTCGCAAAGCTCCGTCAGGATGCCCTGGGTGGATTTCGGATGCAGGAAAGCGATGGTCATGCCCTCGGCACCCTTGCGGGGCGTAGCGTCGATCAGACGGATGCCCTTGGCGGCTGCATCGGCCAACTGCTCCTCGATATTCTCGCAGGCGAGTGCCATGTGGTGGATACCGATGCCCTTGTTCTCGATGAACTTGGCGATGGTCGATTCGGGCGACGTAGGCTCGAGCAACTCGATCTTCGTCTGGCCCAGCTTGAAGAACGCCGTGCGGACTTTCTGGTCGGCAACCTCTTCGATCGCATAACATTTCAGACCCAGTACGTTTTCCCAATAGGGAATCGACTCATCCAGGCTTTTGACTGCAATGCCAAGATGCTCAATGTGAGATACTTTCATAATTTCAAGAGATTTAATTAAGTTGAATATCGTTGAATTTGAATTTTCGGAATCCTCAAAAAATCATACAAAAATAGATGAAATATCTGAATAAGCCAACAAAAACGATTTTAGTCGGAACTATTCCGACTTTCCGGCATATGCAGGAAAAACGGAAAAACAAAGCGGTTATCCGTGAAGGACAACCGCTTGAAATCAAGAAACCGAAGGCCGAAACCCCGCCGCAGATTATAAAATACCGCGATGACAGCACACGTCAGCAATTCCGAGAGCGGCATGGCGAGCCAGATGCCGGAGATCCCGGCCGCACGGGGCAGCAGCAGGAAAGCGGGAACCAAAAGGACGAAGCCTCGAAGCAAAGCGAACGTAGTGGCGGCTCTTACCCGTTCAAGACTCTGATAATACCCGATGACGGTCAGGTTCACGATGAAAAAGACGAAACCCGACGCAAACAACGGAAACCCTTCGATAGCGATAAGGGCAGCCGGCGTATCGGTATCGAGGAAGAACCCGACCAATATACGGGGACAGCAGACGAACAATCCCATCGCGGTCATACCGCACACAACAGCCGTTGCCAATGCGATCCGTCGTGCCTGTATCACCCGCCCCGAAGCGCCTGCCCCGAAGTTATAGCTGATGATCGGCTGTGCCGACTGCGCAATGGCGTTGCCGACCATGAACACAAAAGGAATAGTAGCAGGCGATGCCGAACGCTCCGACGCCGTCATCGCCCAAATAGCGCATAAACACCTGATTTCCGGTAAACATCAAGGTCGCAAGAGTCGCTTCGCCCAACAAGGCCGAGGAGCCGATACGACACTGATACCCCACATTCCGCAACGAGAGGCGCAAGCTCTTGCGGCTGCCCTTAAGCGGACAGAGGGACAACGAACGGGCCCGGCACAGCAGGTACCACAAAGCGATACCGCCGCCGACGGATACACTGATCGCGGTAGCGAACGCAGCCCCCATGACGCCCCTCCCCAGCGGGAAAATAAACAACCAGTCCAGCAACACGTTGAGCAACGCCGAGATAACACTGCACCACATCGCCAGCTTCGGCGCCCCGTCCAAACGGATAACGAAAGTCCGACGGCCGTCCACATCTGGAAAACCAGTGCCGGAGTAAACCACAACAGATAATCCTTCACCAACGGCAGCAGATGCTCCGAAGCCCCCAGCAACACAGCCGTCCGGTCGGGGAAAAGCAGAATCGCCGAAGACAGCAGCAAGGTCACCGCCGTCACGAACACCATCGCCTGCGTGACGTTCAGGCGGGCCGCCCGGATCTTCGACTGCGACAAGTGGATCGAAGCCACCACCGAGCAGCCGATACCGATCATGAAGCCCATTCCCTGAAAGACCATCAGCAGCGGGACGTAGATATTCACGGCGGCGATGCCGTCGCTGCCGACGCCCTGCCCCACGAAAATACCGTCGGCCACCGTAACTGCCGAAATACTGAGCATACCGCACAAAGTCGGAATAAACAGACGGCGGAACAATACCGAAACCTTCAGCGAACCGAAATCAATAGCATCTCTTTCCATGCACAATCATACTAAATTCAACTACTTGCACATTTAGCACAAAACAAAAACACCGGACAAGCGATTGGTTTTACCCAGTCATCTTATCCGGCATTATATTGCCCTCCGATGAGGATTACAAAACTTTCAATGAGATTTTTCGGTGACAAAAGTAGCGATTTAATCCGAAGCGTGCAACTATCGATCGGTTAATTGCTCCCGTATTATCACCCCTGGTCCGCAAGTTATCGTCGGGAGTTTTCCATCGTTCCACACGACGCAGGCAGCATCCCTGCACCTGCCGACGCAATCCGGAATCGGACAGGATCGCATCGAGCGTATCGGCCAGCTCATCGAGCTCCGGACACGCGATATAACGGGCCGCATCGCCGGCAGTCAGCCGATTGCGGCGGGTATCGGAGAGCACGGCCGGAATCCCGGCATAGAGCGCTTCGACGACAGGCTGCACCCGCCCCCGTTTCCGGGGCAGGTAAACCAGGCCGTCTGCCATGCGGAAAAGCGCTCAACTCCTCGGGCGAGTATTCGTAAATAAAATTGGTACGCAGCGCCAGACGACGGTCGCGAGCGGTGCGAAGCAACATATCGGCATAGAACGAACGACGACCGCAAAGCACGAGGTCCGCACCGAGCCGACCGCCGGCCATCAGATCGAGCAGCATCCGCTCCTGGCCGAGCGTTTCGACCGTCATCAAGGTCAGAATATACCGCTCGGGCAACATGAACTTACGACGAATGACCTCATCCGACTCCCCGGTCGCGCAGCGCATACGCTGACGCACCTGTCCGGCCGCTTTCACAGCCGTCATCCGAAAACGTTCGTCCTCCTCGTGCGCCTTTCTGTTCTCCTCGCGGAGGCTCTCTTCCTCCATATTTCCGTCTTACGTTGCGGTCGCGATATATTCTCCATAATATAAATCTCCTTTCCGGCAGAAAACCGGTCTTTATTTATTTTTTCACTATCTTCGCTAAAATTACGATGCCTATGAAACGAGTTCTTTTACTCCTTACTGTCGTTTTTGCACGTTGGGCGCATCCCATGCACAGAACATCGTCATCGGAGAGCGGGCCCCGAACTCAAAAGCGTCACTTGGCTCGCATCCGGAATCCGGCCGCAGCGGATCTTTCGTACCTCGTATTCTTCCACTCGTCGAACAAAGGCTGCACGGCTTCGCTGGACGCACTCCGGGACCTATCTAACAAATTAGGCTCCAAACTGCGCATTATCATCATAACACAGGAAGATTCCGAAAAATCGCCCCGATTCTCACGCCCTACATCTCCGAACGAATCGGTGTGGCACTCGATCACGACAAAAGTATTCGGCAGTTTCGGAGTCGATTTCGTGCCGTTCAGCGTGCTGATCGATGCCAAGAATCGAGTGCTGTGGATGGGAAATCCGCAGAGCATGACCAGTTCATTCATCCAGAAAATAGTTCAATAAACTCCAGTAATACCTTTAATTCCGTCATGTCATTCACCAAGATAAACCACTACGAAAAGAGTATGCCGACACACATCACGAGTGCGCCCTGACTGTAACCGAAGGCGTGGAAAACCAACCCGTAGTCAATCCCTATTTCGTCCGGAAGAAAAGCGCGCTCACCACCGAGGAATATGTCGAGGGCATTCTTCAAGGCAACATCACCACACTCTCGCAGGCCATCACGCTGGTCGAAAGCAGCAACCCCGACCACTATGCCCAGGCGCAGGAGATCATCGAAAGTGCCTGCCGCATGCCGGGAAATCGGTACGCATCGGCATCACGGGCGTCCGGGAGCCGGAAAATCGACCTTCATCGAAGCCGTAGGCAATATGGTCACCTCGCTCAAGCACAAGCTGGCGGTACTGGCCATCGACCCCAGCTCGGAGCGCAGCGGCGGTTCGATCCTCGGCGACAAGACCCGCATGGAGAGCATCCGTCCAATCCAGGTCTTCATCCGCCCCTCCTTCGGCCGGTCGCTCGGCGGCGTAGCCCGCAAAACCCGCGAAACGATCATCCTGTGCGAAGCTGCCGGATTCGACGTCATCTTCATCGAAACGGTCGGCGTGGGACAGTCCGAAACGGCCGTACATTCGATGGTCGACATGTTCATGCTGCTGCAGATTTCGGGCGCGGGCGACGAGCTGCAGGGCATCAAGCGCGGCATCATGGAGATGGCCGACATCATGGTAATCACCAAGGCCGACGGCGAGAACATCCACAAAGCCGAACTGGCCAAAACGCAATATCAGGGTGCGCTGCGTCTTTTCCCGGTCCGGAATCGGGTTGGCGGCCGAAAGTCTATACCTGCTCGGCATACACAAAAACGGGACTCGAGGAGGTGTGGAAAGGCGTCGAAGAGTTCCTCGACTTCATTCAGGCGAACGGATACTTCACGCACAACCGCAACCGTCAGAACAAGTATTGGATGTACGAAACCATCGACGAGGTGTTGAAGAACAGCTTCTACCACAACCCGCAGATCGAACCCGCATCACGGAGCTCGAGCAAAAGTGCTCGACGCCAAAGTCAGCTCGTTCGTCGCGGCGCACGAATTGCTGGAGCTTTACTTCAAAAACAAGAACTAACGGACCACGCAGCAACCGTTCCTGTCATACGGCATTGAACCAAACACTTAATATCACTTAAATTCCTAAACAATGAAACACGTAAAACTATTCTCAGCTCTGCTGGCATTCGTCATGCTCGGAGCCTGCACCGAATCTCCCGAGGAGGGCTTTCTTCCATCCTGATCGACAGCTCTTTACTGGAGCAAATCTTTGACGCTGATCAAACCGCTCCGAAAACCATTTCGTTCACGGCAGCGTAAGCATGGACTGCAACCCTCGAAGAGACGACGCGCACGGAACCTTCGTGGCTCCGTCTGTCCGCCTACAGCGGCGATGCCGGCAAAGCGCAGATCACCATAGAAATCCTCGAATCCAACAGCTCTTCCGAATCGCGCTTCGCCAAAATCACGATCGTCTGCGGCTCTTACCGCATCGCCATCGAAATCGAACAAAAGGACACGGTTCAGACAATCCGGACAATCCAAATGATCCAGATGATCCAGACACGCCTCCGACCGATTACAAATACGTCGCCCGGGTGGATTACAAACTCACAGACAACCGCGAAGAGGGAGCGACGACGACCGTCTCGCAATCATTCGACTACGACGAAGAAAACAGAGTAGCCCGAATTACCGAAAACTACCACTCGACCGACGAATACTCCTATAAAGACAACGGAACGGAGATATATACATTCGACTATACGATCGCCAACGAAGTTTCGGTCCGACAACCGATGAGGCGGAGCGCCTTCTCTACAAAATTTCCGCCAAAACCGACGCGAAAGGACGCATCACCGAAACTTCGAGTTACGACTACGACAACGGGACACCCCGGCTCGAAGGGCAGGAGACCTATACATACACCCCGAAGGACGTCTCTCCTTGCTATCCAAGTATTCCTATTCCTCTTCCAGCGGCCTGAATCAATACAGCGAAAACAAATTCTACTACACGGACGGCCTGCTGACGCGCTACACCTACTACGACAGTTACGAGGCCTCCTACGACCCGGACTACCAGCCCTGGGAGTATTCGCTCCCGGCCGATGAGTGCTACCCCACCGTTATGCCAACGACCGGAGCAACCTCGATTTCTACATGTATGCAATGGGCGGTCGCATCTCATTCGAAAACACTTCCAGCGCTATTTTTCCCTGTTACGCCTGACCGGAAACTACGGCGATTGCCTGCCCGAAATAACCACTGCCGCCGACGAGGACGACGAGGTGGGAGTGGATGAGGGTGCTTATCCCACACCAAATGTCACGCTACACAAATCCTACACCACTACGGAATCCGCCTGCGGAGAGGACGAATACCTGAAACTGCGCATCGAAACGGATGCCGACAATGCGGTAAAGCGGATATCCTACGACGTCCCGTATGAGGAGTATCAGGTAGAATACGACATCGTAGTCGGCAACGAAGTCATCGATGAAGCTATGAACCACCCCGAGTTCCCCGAAGAAGAAAAACTTTACAAATACGAAATCAAAACCGGACGAAACCAAAATACGCGACATCGTAAACCCGGCAACGATCGAGATCACCTACCGATAGTTCCGGAGAAATTTTCAAAAGAAACAATAAAACGATAAGGAGCGGATTACCGCTCCTTATCGTTTTACAATCCTCGAAGGTCGTCCCATCCCTCCGGCGCAACCCGGCAAATCATGCGGAAAGAGTTTCGAACCGGCTGCCTTCCGACCGCGAGAAAACGACAGACAGAAAAGCTGTGATTCAAGAGAATTCCGACTTCAACCGCTCCGCCAGTTCGGGCATACCCTCGGCGGCTCGTGAACGGATATGGGTGAGCGGATTGCGGATCATCGCCGTATCGGGATTTCCCGGATCGACCAGAAAAATCGGCACATCGGGCCGCACGTAACGCACCAGCGATGCGGCGGGATAGACCGCCAGCGAAGTACCGACTACAACCATGAGATCGGCTGTCCCGGCGATCTCGGCCGCCCGTTCGAACATCGGGACCGCCTCGCCGAAAAAGACGATATAAGGGCGAAGCAGGGAGCCGTCCGGAGCGGTTGCATCGAGCCGCTGTTCCCAGCCGTCGATGGGCACGATCAACTCGGGATCGCGCGACGAACGCAATTTAGTCAGTTCTCCGTGCAAGTGCGTGACGCGCGAAGAGCCGGCCCGCTCGTGCAGATTATCGACATTTTGGGTAATTACCTCCACATCGAAACACTTCTCCAGGCCCGCAATAGCACGATGGCCCGCATTCGGCTCCTTCCCGAGCATCTCGCGGCGGCGCATGTTGTAAAAATCGACGACCTGCGCCCGATTGTCGCGCAACGCCTCGGGCGTACAGACATCTTCGATTCGGTAGTTGGCCCACAGCCCGTCGGAATCGCGGAAAGTAGCCAGTCCGCTGTCGGCACTCACGCCGGCACCCGTAAAACAACGATCTTTTCATCGGGTTAAAGATAGCGTAAATTTCAGAAAAATATCCCGCATCGTCCTAAAAATCCGTTCCGCCGGAGTGACACCAGGAAAAACCTCCCGAACGGGCGCCCAACAGCCGAGTGTCGAAAACCGCAAGTAAGGACCGGCAGGAAACACCGTACCCGCGCTGCGTATCCGGCCGGACGAAGTTACCGCCGGGCTCGTTCCGCCAACCAAACAGGAACGATCACACAGACTACCGTCAATACTTTACTGACGATTTCCGCCGCACCCTCCAACACCGTACGTTCGCCTTCGACGATCCGTCCGATACTCGGAGAAAAGACGGCATAGCATATCGCAGCCCCACCGCAAAGAATCCACAGCCACCATCGCAACTTGCGGGGAGCAAACCGATCCCCGGAAGCCTGTTCCGAGTTTTCGGCCACCGGCTCCGAATCGGGTCCCGTTGCAGCCCAGACGCCCAATATCCAACCGAATACGCATAAACTGCCGGCGATCGACGCCCGCACCAAGCTCCGCTCCGGAGTCGATTCTCCGCCGGAAACCAGCAGCAGCAATACGACTCCAAACCCTGCCACGAAAGCGGGAGGAAGTCCGATCCACAATCTGTTACGGATAAACATGCGAAACCTGGCCCTACTCGGCACACCGTTTATTTCGAGCCATTTTCTCCGCTCCCGAGGCTCCCGGCCGTCGCTGCCGGGACGCCACCGCATAAAACTAATTCGCATAGATTCACTCTTTTCGGGTTTCGGCTCCGGTTTCCCGACCCGTGATTTTTCAGGCGGCCGCTTCTGCGCAGAGCTTCCATGATGATCCACTGCAGTTGGCCGTTGGTGCTGCGGAACTCGTCCGCAGCCCACCGCTCGACCGCCTCCATCGTAGACGCATCGACACGCAGCACAAAACTCCTCGTCGCCTCCTTCGCCATTGTCCGATCCTAATGATGCAACGTACCTGCATTGACGATCGGCTGTGCGGCCTCGTCGGCACACAGCACCACCAGAAGATTGCTCACCATAGCCGCCTTGCGCTCCTCGTCCAACTCGACGATCTGGTCGTCGGCCAACCGGTCGAGAGCCATCTTGACCATCGTGACGGCTCCCTCGACGATCTTCTCGCGGGCCGAGATAATCGCATCGGCCTGTTGGCGCCGCAGCATCACGGCCGCAATTTCCGGCGCGTAGGCCAGGTAGTTGATGCGGGCCTCGATCACTTCGATACCGGCCATCGAAAGACGGTCGTTGAGCTTGGCCTCTGCTGATCGTTGATCTCGTCGCTGTTCGAACGCAAGTCAGTTCGTCGTCCGCGACGCCGTTGTTATCATACGCATAATACCCGCCACCTGACGCAGTGCGGCATCGCTCTGCACGCTGACGAAGTTTTCGAGCACCTTCATACGAGCCGAAGCCGAAACCGCAAGATCGGTGCCGCCCATCGTCGAAGCGTCGATGTCGAACACGGCCCGGTAGATCTCGTCCGGACGGATTTTCCACACCAGCACCAGGCCGATCATCACCGGATTGCCGTTCTTGTCGTTCACCTTGATCGGCTCGACGTTCAGGTTGCGGGCACGCACCGAAATTTTCTTGCGCCCCATGAAGGGATTGATCCACCAAAACCCGTTACGTAAAAGTCCCCTTGTATTTGCCGAAAACATAACGACACGGGCTTCGTTGGGTTCGAGCAACATAAAACCCTCGAAACAGAACATACTTATAAAAACAGGCATACGCCGCAAACCAGCATCGCAGTCCGCAGCCCAATGCGCGGATCCATTTCATCGCTGCCGAGCACGCACAGCGCGATACCTCCGGCAATCAACACCAGCAACCCGACGAGCGCGACGAAGCCGTTGGCCCGCCAACCCGAATAGACAAAATTTCCTTTTCCATAACCATCCTGTTTTATGATATTATTTTGATATTACAAATATATCATTCTATTTTTAATTACGCAACAATTTTTCGTAAAGCTCCGCCCGTCTGAAAATTCAGACGGGCGGAGCTTGCAATGCCTCGGTCACGGGGACAGGCTAACCCGGAAGCCGGGCGATCAGCGGGAATCCCAACCCACCGCATCGGCACCGCCACCAATCGGGACAGCCCTTTGCTGCCGCATCACTCAATCGACCTTACGCAGCACGATATCCGACACAGCCACGTTCAACTTGACTCCATCCACCACCACTGAAGGCCGGTATACACCGTATTCGAACTCGGCACCCGATACGTACTGCTTGATCGTAAGCGTCCTGCGGTCGGACGATACCTCCACCGGAAACGATGCCGGCGCGAGCTGGTACTTATCGTAATCCATGCCCACGAAAGAAGCGGCCAGTCTCCCCAGTTATACAGATAAACACTCTTCGACGAAGGCACCGTCACCTCATCGCCCTCTCCATGTGGAAGAAGATTTTGGCCCCGTAGTCACGGTAAGCCAGTTCAGGTGCCGCGCTGTACCAGGAAGATTCTCTCATCAAATCGGCCGGAGAATAATAGAGCGGCTCGCCCCTGGAACGGATAGCCGGTCAGCACCAGCATATTCCGAGCACGGTACTCCTTACAAGTCTTATCATCGACTCCGGCTTCGATCTTCACTTCGACATCCTTAATCTCCTGAGGCATATCACTATAGTCCAGATAGGAATAGGAGATCGTCCAGGTACCCGGAAGCACGTCGAACAACTCGGACTCGACACGCGCCTCGGAGGGCCAGTCGTCCATCCGCACCGTCACCCGTTTATAAACTTCCACATCCTCCAACGAACGTACGGCGACGATGCAGACATACTCCATGCCCGGATAGAGGAATTCCACCTCGATATCGTAACCTTCCGCCGTATTGACCTGCTCCATCTCCTGGATGTTCAGGTCGGTGCCTACGTCCGAAATAATTTCCTTGTCACCCTTACCCTGCGCTTCGTAATTCTTTACCTCGGCGGCGGCCAAAACGGCGTAACGTCCCAGATAAGCTATATCGCTCCGAATGCGGAGATTCAGCGTCTCGGAAGGATTCGTATCGGATTTACGGGCCTCGACCTCCAGCAGAGGCACCCGTCCCGAGGACTCTTCAGTCGTGAACGGTACCAACTGAAGATTCTCGCCCCGGAAAAATCGACGCTCACCACGCCGCAGTAATATTCCTTGGAGGGTTTCAGACCCTCCCACACTTCGCTCGCGACCGCCTCGTATTTCCTGCCCAGTCCCGCATCGGTGGCATACTTGATCATATGGATCGCCATCGCCTCACCTCCGTTGTTCTCGATGATGTTCGTATACCACTCCTTGTCACGGACATATACGTAATATTCGGCGACACCTTCGCCAGGCGAGGTTCCGACCTTCACCGACGTAGAGGCGATTTCGGTCAATTCCACCTCCACTTCCGCACCGCTACCCTGGCGGGGCAGCGTCTCGAAATCCAGCCGCTGAGGCTCCCCGGTGATATTGTACGATGCGTCGCAGGGCGCCATCAGAATGACGTACGGAACACCCGCGATGACCTTCATGGAGAAAGTCCCGTTTTCGGCGGAGAATTCCCCTCCGTCGACCCAGTCGTATTCGGCCTCGCCCCGGCCGATGCAACCCGCCTCAGTGAGGTACTCCTCGATGGTATACGTATTCAGCGTGGCCGTCGGAATCGCGGCGAAAAGTAGGGACCCTCACAACGGATAGAGAACGTAAACCGGTCGGAGCCGATGTCCGACACCTCGATAATTTCGTTCGAGTTCACCCTGTCGTAAAGGCGAGCTCCGCCACTTCGCTATACAGCGTATCCGCCTTCACGGCCGCATAAAGCACATAGGAACAGCCCGTCTCCAAACCGGTCACGGCCACCGTAGTCTCTTTATTCACGGTACCGGTGTGCTCGTCGAAAAGCGATGCGGCGTCGGGCTTCTCTATCCCGTCATTCTGCGTCCGTTTCACGACCTGATAACCGTACGCCCGTCCACATTCGTCCGCAGGCGGAACGAAAATTCGGTCTGACCCGTCGAAACGCTCTCAAAGTGATCTCGGGAGCCGCTGCCCCGGATCGTCGTTATCATCGCTGCATGCAACCGCCGCCGACAGGAGCAACGCGCCACACACAACTCCGCGCAACCAGAATCCAAAGTGCTCGAATATCGTTTTTTTCATAGCATGAACTTCAAAGAAAAATCCGGTCCGGCATCTCCCCACCATTATTCTCCGAATCTCAGATGAAACAGAAAACCTGCATTCGCCGAGAAATACCGGACCGGAATATGTATCCGAATGTTATTTATTCAAAGGTTTGTACTCGGTTTTCGTGTTGCCATCTTCACTACGGACTCGGAAAATGAGGCAATATCCCTGTCCTGCAACGAAAGGAATGAGCGCAGTGACATCGGCGCCTTCGGGTGAACAAATGCCTTCGACATCGGAGGAGGGACGCCAACTGATCCAAAAGTCCCCAATCCTCAGGGCCGTAACCATTCGCGATTTCCTCATCGATTTCGGTCTGCGTGTGAGCGCCGATGCGATACGATGTGGCCAGGAGGCCTTGACATGAACCGTTACCTCGGCAGTACCGTCGCCGTTGTCCGTCAGGTTCTTGATGTCGCCCAGCGTCAACGAAATTTCGGTCTCCGGAGTCTCCGTGCGGAATTCCGCCTTCGTATATGCATAGTCGTATACCATCAACTGGTCATCATTGTTCGGGTCCACGTAAAACGCCAAGATCACGTAATCAGTCTTGGGCTTCAGATCGCCGTCATAATTGCTCCACTCTGCCGTACCCTGCTTGGCGATCGACTTCACGTAGTCCGACATCGTCATCTGCTTATCAACCGCAATATTGTGCAGGCCATAATAAACGCCCTGAATATACGATTCCGGCTCGAAACTCTCATAGGTAGATTTCATCGTAATCCAGGCGCAATACCATTCGTCCGCACTCTGGGGTGTCACGGTAAAGGTCACCCCCGTGGTCGTAGGCTGGATGTTCGTAATCTGGAACTGGTCGGGAACGTCCGGAGCCTTGGTCGTCAGGAACTCATAATAAACGACTTCCTCATCCTGAGAAAGGTCGTAAGCCGCCACTACGTACGAGTAGCTCGACGAAAGTCCCGATAGCGACCTCTCGTACACACCCTTCTGGGTTTTGTTCCCGATGTAGGGGTCCTGTCCGTAATATTCGATGAACTCCCAGCCTTCAAGCATCTTTCCGTCACGCTCGACCTCGGATTTGGGAAACACGTTCACGTAGTAGTCCACCGTATCGTCGCTGGGCGTAACCTTCACCTTAGCCGAATTGTGGGTGATATCGGTTACCGTGATCTCGATTTTGAAATCGCCCGGCGTCGGCCCATCACCCTCCTTCTGCGTCCTGACGGTCTTCTTGACCACAGCTCCGACTTCTTTATTCTGATAGCTGAAAACCACCACCGTATAATCGGTATCAGCCTTCAGCCCGGTTGCCGAAACATCTTTCTTGCCCATGTAAAGACACTTGTCGAAATCCGAACGTGCGACCATTTCGGCAACAAGCTCCTCGTCGGCAAGTCCTTCGACGGAGGAAGATTCCGTCACTCCCGCAAAATAGGTCGTTTTGTCGTCCGACGGCGTAACCGTCACAGAAACGGAATTAGACGAGGCTTCCGGCGTCGCGATTTCAAACGTAACCGCCGGGGACATCCGTCTTGTCATCGTCGCATCCAAAACCGAGAAGCGCCGCCCCGCAAAAAGCCAGCCGAATAAGTAATTAAATTTTTTCATAAATACAAAGGTTTTAGTTTGGTTGGTAAACCCGTTGGTTGAATTAAAATAAAGCATCTTTAACAAGACCAATTTTACGATGGTTACAGAAGTTGATGTATTGCAGCACGGTCATAGCAGCGATTTTGCGGCAGTACGTGTAAACAGTCCGCCTGTCTGCTTTGCATAATTGCGTACCATCATGAATTGGTCGTTAAGATGAAAACGGTTTCGATTCGCTTCCTGAAACGCCTGTAAGCCCACGAAGGATTTCTCCAATTCTTTTGGTTCAAGCGATACGGGACTTCAAGCTTGATATGAGCCGTTTCGAAAAGGTCTTGTTGCACCTCAGCACTTAAATACCCTTATCTCCAAGCATAAGACAGTCGTGATAATCCCACTTTGCATCATCCAGATAATGTATATCATGAACATTTGCAGCCGTTATATCATAAGAGTGAATAACACCACTTATTCCACAGATAGCGTGGAGCTTATACCCATAGTAATACATTTGTTGGGAGGCGCAAAGCCTTTGGAAGGTGCGCTTTGCGGATTATCATTTCCCATAACGCAACGCTTGGCTCGTGCCAGCTGGCATACTTTGACAGGCTTGAGTCTATCACAAAGACATTTTCCCCACCGTCTATGCTCTTGGCAATATCCTGCGGATGTCTTCTGCAAGACAAGCCGTGAGTTTGCGACGGACGTTGAACTGTCTTCTGGATATAAGGTTAGGGATATGTTCGGGAGATTCAGCCAATCTCTTAAAGAGGTTGTTCTCGCTGTCATAACCGAATGCTTCGGCTGTAAGAGAAAAGCTATAACTTCCAAATCAGAAAAGGTGGGAATAACTCCACGGCGAGATACATTGCCATGTTCATTTACGATTTCCGCAAATTTCTTGCAGATGTCGTTGATTTTGTGAATTTTTCGATGAAGTTGTGCATACGACGGTTTGAACTCAATAGTTTGGATGCTATTAAGTTACTAAAACCAGAAATATGCACAACCTTTCATTTGTCATTTTACTAACTTTTAATTCAACCAACGGGTTGGTAAATAGTTTTTTCATTTGCCCAAATATATCATTTTATTTTAATTATGCAACGATTTTTCGTAAAGCTCCGCCCGTCTGAAAATTCAGACGGGCGGAGCTTGCAATGCCTCGGTCACGGGAAGAGGCTAACCCGCAAGCCGGGCGATCAGCGGGAATCCCAACCCACCGCATCGGCACCGCCACCAATCGGGACAGGCGGATTGCGGTCGCAACCATCAACTCTCCCCGGCTGCACGTGCAGCGGTTCGACGGGGCGGATGCAGGATCGGGTTTCTGCGGATCAGTGCGTAAATACGCGGCCTTTCTGCTTGATCTGCTTCTCGTATTTGATACGGGAATCGGTCGGATACTCCAGCTTTTCAAGCTCGGCCACAGCGTTCTTGATGTCGTCGATAAGCATGTCGATCATATCGCGCGACGTACCCTGGCGAACGACCACACGCATTACGACCAGATTTTCCAGGTTCTCAGGCATCGTATAGGCCGGAACCATCCACCCGCTCTGCTGCAGCAGAGCCTGCAGGTCGTAGAGCGTCCACTTGGCCTTCTTGTCGTAATCGGGATTCATATACCAGATGAACAACGGATTGACCAGCTTGTCGGCATAGTTGCGGAAGCACTTCATCTTGCCGATCTGATCGTGGCAATAGGTGGCGATGTACATCGAATTCTGCTGAATCTCCTTGTAGCCCTCGAATCCCAGGCGGAGGAAATTGTAGTACTGTCCCAGCACCTGGGCCGCCGGACGCGAAGTTCAGACCGACCTGCGTGATATTCGCGCCCAGGTAATTGACGCTGAACGACATCTCATCGGGCAGGTATTTCTTGTCCTTCAAACTACCCAACCCAGGCCCGGATACACCAGGCCGTACTTGTGACCCGACGTAGAGATCGAGAGCACCCACTTCAGGCGGAAGTCCCATTTCACCTCGGGATTCAGGAACGGCAGGATGAAACCGCCGGAAGCGGCGTCCACGTGGATCGGAATTTCGAAGCCGGTCTTCTTGTTGTAAGCATCGAGCGCCTTGTCGAGCGCCTCGACATCATCGTTCAGACCCGTCCAGGTAACGCCCTGAATCGGTACGATACAGATCGTGTTCTCGTCGCACATGGCGAGCGCCTGCTCGGGATCGAGCGTCGGGTTCTTCAGCGTCAGAGGCACGGTTCGCAGTTCGATTTGCCAAAGCTGGCAGAACTTCTCCCACACCACCTGGAAACCGGCGCTCATCACCAGATTCGGTTTGTCGAACGGCTTGCCCGCAGCCTGGCGACGCTTGCGCCAGCGCAGCCACGCGGCCACGCCGCCCAACATACATGCCTCCGAAGAGCCGATACCGAGGGCGCCTGCCTTCCACTGCGCCTTCTCCGGAGTATTCCAAAGATTGGCGATCATGTTGATACAGCGTCCATTCATAACGGCAATGCGGGGATACTCCGTTTCGTCGATATAGTTTACACTGATTGCTTCATTCATAAGTCGGGTAGCGTATTCGTCCATGTAGGTAGTCACGAACGTCGCCAGATTCAACCGGGGCTGAGTCTGGGGATAAGTTTCGTCTTTGACGATCTGATATGCAATTTCCGGGCGCATCATTCCCTGGGGGATCACATCGGTGGGAGCAGGCTCGAGCACTTCTTTCGATCCGAAAACTGTCGTCAGCAGTTCATCATTGTTTCGTTTCTGGTTCATACGCTATAATTATTTTGGTTCGTAACAGAAGAATGACACAAACTATGCCAGGAGGCAATCCGCCTCAAACATTTTCAGAAGACATCCGGCACATTCGCAGATAAAACCCCGAAATAACGAAATTCAACAACCCGGAAACATACTTTCGAAAAGGTCGGACGCACTCGGCAAAGCCGCCGGACGCACCGGTCGGACTCTGTTCCCGTTTTTATCGCCCCCGCAGAAGACAGGGAGCCTCCGGCATAAAAAACGAACTCATTTGTTTTATTCTGTTCTCATTTTCACTACCTTTGTAATAATTTTTATCCACCCTTTATAAAATAGGTAAAAACTTTTGCGGCATGGCAGCATATTTTAACATTTTTGATCGTCATGGCCCTGCTGGCCTTGGCGGTTTACATCGCACTCCATTATTTCGAGGCCGGATACGGCTATCTCTTCAACCGTAAATACGGCTTCCCGATCCCGAACCGGATCGGCTGGGTGCTGATGGAGTGTCGGTATTCATCGCCATGACCGTTCTCTGGCTCCTCTCCGACCGCACGTGGGAAGCGGCGCCGCTGGCCCTGCTGATCCTGTTCCAGGGACACTACCTGCAACGGGCGTTCATCTTTCCGCTGCTGATCCGGGGCAATTCGAAAATGCCGGCCGGTATCGTGGGAATGGGCATGCTCTTCAATACGCTCAACGCCCTGATGCAAGGCGGCTGGATCTTCTACATCTCTCCTGCCGACTATTACGAAGGCTGGTTCTCCAAACCCTATTTTTACATCGGAGCCGCGCTTTTCGTCGCAGGCATGGTCATCAACCTCCATTCGGACCACATCATCCGCAACCTGCGCCGGCCGGGCGACACGCGCCACTACATTCCCGCGCGGCGGCATGTTCCGCTACGTTTCGTCGGCCAACTATTTCGGAGCTGACCGAATGGGTGGGCTTCGCCATCGCTTCGTGGTCATGGGCCGGGGCAGTGTTCGCATGGTGGACCTTCGCCAACCTCGCCCCCGCGCAGCTTCGCTTTACAAACGATATGAAAGAGTTCGGGCAGGAGTTCACCTCCCTGCACCGAAAGAGGATCATACCTTTCATCTATTAAGTTTCCAATTATGAGTAATTTGCAGGATTCCGTACTCTTCACGCCCTATCGTCTGGGGCAGGTTACGCTCCGCAACCGCACCATCCGTTCGGCAGCCTTCGAATCGATGGGCAAAGACTTCAGCCCCACGCAGCAGCTCAAGGACTACCACGTGAGCGTCGCCCGGGGCGGTATCGGCATGACCACGCTGGCCTACGCTGCCGTCTGCCGCAGCGGGCTCTCGTTCAAGAGCCAACTTTGGCTGCGCCGGAGATCGTCCCGGCGCTACGCGACATCACCGACGCCATCCACAAGGAAGGCGCCGCCGCTTCGATCCAGATCGGTCACTGCGGCAACATGACCCACTACTCGACCGCCGGACAGATTCCCATCGGGGCTTCGAGCGGATTCAACCTATACGCCTACACCCCCGTCCGCAAAATGCGCCGGGACGAAATAATGCAGGTTTCCAAAGACTTCGGCAAGGCCGTGCGAACAGCTCATGCCGCCGGTTTCGACTGCGTCGAGGTGCACGCCGGGCACGGCTACCTCATCTCGCAGTTCCTCTCGCCCTATACCAACCACCGCCGCGACGAATACGGCGGCTCGCTCGAAAACCGGATGCGCTTCATGCGCATGTGCCTCGAGGAGGTGATGAACGCCGCCGCTGCGACGGCACCTCGGTACTCGTCAAGCACAACATGTACGACGGATTCAAGGGCGGCATCGAGATTCCGGAGAGCATCGAGATCGCCCGCGAAATCGAGCGCTGGAAGGTCAATGGCATCGTTCTCTCGGGCGGTTTCGTAAGCAAGGCCCCGATGGCCGTGATGCGGGGGCTGATTCCGATCTACACGATGAGCTACTACTCGCCCCTCTGGTTGCGGGCCTTCATCCGCTACTGCGGCCCCTTCATGATCCGGCAGTTCCCCTTCTCGGAGTGCTACTTCCTGGAGGATGCCAAAAAATTCCGCGAAGCGCTGCAACTGCCGCTAATTTACGTGGGAGGTCTGGTGAGCCGCGAAGGAATCGAGCGGGCTCTGGACAGCGGGTTCGAACTGGTGCAGATGGCTCGGGCGCTCGTGAACGACCCGGCTTTCGTGAACAAGCTCCGCGAGGGCGACGCCGCGACCCGCAGCGAGTGCGACCACCGCAACTACTGCATCGCGCGCATGTACTCGGTGGATATGAAATGCTGCAAACATTGCGGCGACCTGCCCCGAAAATCCGGGAGGAACTGGCAAAACTACCGTAATGACACGCAAGGGAACGATCGAAAAGGGAGCCGGACCGCTCTGGTGACGGGTGCCGGCAGCGGCATCGGGCGCTGCATGGCCAGGCGGCTGGCCGAACTCGGATACCGGCTGATCCTCGCAGGACTCGATCCGGCGAAACTGGAAGCCGCAGCCGAAGAACTCCACGAACAATACGGATTGGCGGTAGAGGTCATCCCGATCGACCTGGCACGACCCGAAGCCGCACACGAACTTTCGAGCGGGTACAGGCTCTCGGCCGTGAAGTCGATGTCCTGGTCAATAACGCCGGAGCTTTCTCGTTCCGCGACCTTCTGCAAACACCCGTCGAGCGGATCGAAAGAATCCTCTGCCTCCATGCCCTGACCACGACCCTGACCTGTCGGCTGTTCGGCGCCGAAATGTCCCGCCGGGGCTGTGGAGGACATATCCTCAACATGGCCTCCTATTCGCTCTGGATGCCCTGGCCGGGACTGGCGCTATACAGCGCCAGCAAATCCTACCTGCGTGGTTTTCGGTAGCTTTCGCCAAGGAGGTGCGCGAACAGAACATCCGTGTCACGGCCGTCTGCCCGGCAGGTGTGGCCACCGACCTCTACGGACTGCCGCCCGCTGGCAGCGCATCGGGCTGCGGCTGGGTGTGCTCATCACACCGGACAGTTGTGCCCGGCGAGCCTTGAAAGCCCTCTGGCGAGGACGCCGTTGCTGCGTACCCGGCTGGTGGAACCGGCTTTTCATACCCTTCTGCCGTCTGATGCCGATGTGCGTACTCCGGGTTGCCCGCAAGTACACGATGAAGCTTCAACGCTAACACACAGAACCCGATAAAAGAAGATAGACGGCCATGAAAAATGGAACAAGATTCTGCTCGTCACCCTCGGCATCATCGCAGTACTCGTCGTGACGACGATTCTGCTGTTGCCTCCTATCGCGAAAAACTACCTTGAAAAACACAGCAAGGAACTCGTCGGCCGGCAAATAACCATCGAGAAACTGCGGTTCAACGTACTCAACGGCAAACTCCGAATCGACCAGATCGCCATGCTCGAACCGGACGACTCGACGACATTCGCATCGCTGGGAAATTTCTATACTCGAATACACCTGCTGCCCCTGCTGCGTCAGCGGATACACATCGACGCCGTACTGATCGACAAACCCTACCTGAACGTCTATCAGGATGGCACCAGCTTCAATTTCGACGACCTGCTGACCCGATTCCTGACCCCTGCGGACACGGTCGAAAAGGCCCCGTCGAACCCCTGGACAGTCGATATCGACGACATCAAGATACACAACGGCGAGCTGACTTACAAGGACATGCAGCGTAACGTCACGTGGGGCTTCAACGAGCTCGACATCGACGTACCGGGACTGCACCTCTCCGGACACGAACGGACGGACATGGGCATCGTGTTCAACTTCTCACGGGGCGGTTCGCTCCGCACGACCAGGCGACGGCCGACTACGACCTCAGCCTGCTGCTTTCGAACCTCTCGCTGGCAGGCACGGCGGCCTATTTCAATCAGGTGATCGACATCGGCTCGGTAGAGGGCCTCGTCACGCTCGACCTGCATGTGAAAGGCAACGCCAACCACCTGCTCGACCTGCGCACGTACGGCATAGCGGCCGCATCGGGGCTGAAACTGCGCGACAGCCGCGACAACCGGATCATCGACGTCGATACGCTCAATTTCGACCTGCGGGACGGCAATCTGGGCACGATGCAGTACGATATTCGCCGAATCTATGCCGCCGGCATCCGCACCCAGTTCGAAATCTACCGGGGCGGCGGCAACAACCTGCTCGCTCTGATCAAAGCTCCCGAAGAGCGTCCGACGGAAACGGAAGCGACCATCGACGGTGAAACGACCGTAACCATCGAACGCGAAGAACCGGCCACGACGCAGCTCAATTTCACCGTCGGCGAACTGCTTCTGGACAAGGGAGAGATCGCCTTCACGGACAACACGTTCGAAAACCGTTCCGATACCTCATTTCGGACATCCGGCTGTCGAGCCGCGACATCGATTTCAGCAAACAGAACGAACTGACGCTCGACGCCAAATTGCAACGCACGGGATCGGGCCATATCCGTTGGAAAGGCTCGCTTCAGAACCTCGACAACCACAACCTCATGGTCGCTCTGTCGAACATCAACCTCAAGGATTTCACCCCTACTGCGAACATTTCACGGCCTACCCGCTCACGGGCGGCAACCTCACGTTCCGCAGCCAAAACATCATCGCTGACCGTTTTCTCAACGGCACGAACCACCTCGACATATTTCAATGCGAGGTCGACAAGAAACGCAAGGACCTGGAGCCTGAATTCAAGATTCCGCTCAAGCTGGGACTTTACATTCTCAAAGACCGCAAAGGACACGTCAAGATCGACCTGCCGGTGAAAGGCAACCTCGACTCCCCGAATTCTCCTACCGCAAGATCGTGATGAAGGCGCTGGGCAACGTTCTGCTGAAAGTCGTGACGGCACCCTTCTCGTTCCTGACGGGCGGAGGCGACAATCTCGACCGCATCGAGGTCGATCCGCTGCAATTCTCCCTCAATACGGATCAATACGCCACGCTGGATAAGGTGGCCGACATACTGCGCGACAAGCCCGAAATGCAGATAGGCCTCGCGCAGCGGATCAACCGCAGCAAGGCCGTCGGACGGCTGGCAGAACTGAATCTCAAAATGGCCTGCTACAACTCGACCCTTCCGGCGGGCGAGCGGCTGTCGATGATCGACTTCGAGCGAATCCAGGAGACCAAGCTCAAATCGGACGAAGTGATGCGCTTCGCCGACTCGCTGCTCGCCCTGCGCGGCATCGACGGCAGCAAACTCTCCGGCAGCCGGAAAGCCCTCACGCTTTACGGAGACCAGGCCGTCGGACAGCTCGAAAAATTCTCGTCCGCCGCGACAGCGCGATCGTCGAATACCTGACCCGATCGCAGGGAATACCCGTCACCGCGATCTCGGTACGGACGATTCCGGCACAGGAACTCGGCGATTACACGGGAAAAGATTTATGCCATCCAGCTCGGTATGGAGGAAGAGAGCATCGACGTAACGGACGGCAATACGGCAGGCGATACGGAAACAACGGATACATCGGCTTCCGCGACGGCGGAAGTCCTCGCGACTGTACCGGAACAGGCGGCGGTACAACTCACGCAAACCGGAACTGCGAAGGAAACGGCGACTCCCGAACCTTCCGCTCCGACGGCAACAGCGACGCAGTCCACCCAGGCCGAGACTACGATCACCGAATCCGAGGCCGGAATTACGACGATAAAACCCCGACAGCACATCCGGAAGAGCTGCAAACGAACGAATAACCGGAAACAGACCGAACAAACAAACGACGTAACGGGCACGTCGGACGGACAAACCACGACAGCGGGACAACGGTGCTAAGAACAAGGCCGCCACCGAAAAGCTCCTGCAACCGGGAAAAATCCGTCGGAAATTTCAACGAAGAACATCGCTGAAACCCGAAGCCGGGTCCTGCCCGGTGCATTCGGCCGGATAATTGCCGACAGGCCATAACGACACTACGAAACAGACCGACATGCTGCAAGGAATCGAAAATATCGTATTCGATCTCGGGGCGTGATGATCGACCTCGACAGAGCACGCTGCGTGGAGGAATTCCACAAGATCGGATTCACCGAAATCGACGATTTGATCGACTCGTACCATCCGAAAGGATTTCTCGGACGGTTGGAACGGGGCGACGTGACGAACGACGACTTCTACGACTACGTGCGTCGGAGCGCAGGACGCGACATCGCGGACGATGAAATCCGCCGGGCCTTCACCTCCTTCCTGGCCGGCATCCCCCGCTACAAGCTGCAAATGGTGCGCACGCAGCGGAACGGGGATTCCGGACCTATGCCCTCCAACATCAACGACGTGGTTTTCCTTTCGTGCGAGACGTTCTCTTCACCCAGGAAGGTTTGCAACTGGACGACTATTTCGAGAAAGCCTATCTTTCATACGAAATGCACGAATTGAAACCCTCCCCGAAATTTACCGCAAAATGATCGAAAAGAGCGGTATGCGCCCCGAAGCGACGCTCTTCATCGACGACAATGCGGAAAATCTTCACACGGCGCAGGAACTGGGATTCCACGTATATATGCCCCGGCCCCGCGAAGATTTCAGGTTTCTGTTCGACGACGGCCCGGGCAGATGATACCAAAAACGGAAAACCGTCATCCGAAACGAACGGCACATCGCTGCGATACGGGGAGGACATTCGGAATAATTCGAAACCGACTGCAAGCGGTTCGCTTGCAATAACAAAACGTTCCGGGATAACGGACGGTACGTCGTGGCACACGCGACCGGATATTCGAAATCCGGCCTGATAAGGTCCCGAAACGGAAGTCGGGAAAAGGAATCTCTCTTCGAAAAGATAATTTTAGCCGGAAAAGTTTGTTATAAACAAAAAAGACCTTATATTTGCACTCCGAAATCGCACTGATTTCCGCAATCGGCGGGACACACCTCGCAAGAGGTCCCCGGATTGGGAACGGGGTGTAGCGCAGTCCGGTTAGCGCACCTGCTTTGGGAGCAGGGGGTCGTGGGTTCGAATCCCGCTACCCCGACGAAGAAGCCTCCGGAAAAAGACTTCTTGCGTAGAGGCTCGAAAAGAGGGAAATCAGTTACGGTGAAAAATATTGTTCGGGGTGTAGCGCAGTCCGGTTAGCGCGCCAGCTTCGGGAGTTGGAGGTCGCTGGTTCGAATCCAGTCTCCCCGACAAAATCAAAACCTTTGCCTTAAAAGGCAAAGGTTTTTTACTATGGGCATACGACGGCTATTCATCGCCGAAAGTAAGGGTACAAGAAAAAAGGATTCCGCTTTATCAAGCGGGGTCCTTGATTTTTGTACACCCAATAAGAGACTCGTCCGGAAGCGAAGCAGAGCGACGCAATCCAGTTTTCCCGACCGAGAGAAGGGATACGAAAACATTCCTTTTTCATTTCCGGACAGCGACATGTCACACGGCAAACGAACAGCGATAAAAACTGCCTGCGGAACAGCTTTTGTTTGTGTATTTCCCATCAAGGAGCTATTTGACAAGTCGCGAAGCAACGCAATCCAGATTCTTATTTTTATTTTCCAACGGCAATTCGTTTATACAAAGGCGGATGAAGATAAAAAGTCATTCGCGAACGACTTTTCTTCGTTTCGTCCAAGGGTTGCTGCTATCGGGAAAGTGGAGAAAAGCGACGCAATCCGAGGCTTCGAAAAATCAGAGTAATCTTTCCTTTACGGGAATTTTTATCGTCGTAAACTGCCGTTGTAGTCGGCGAAAGGCCACACGGACACAAAGAGTTTCATCAGGGAGTTCTCAATTTCAGGTCTGCCCCTCTTCTTCCGAAAACCGCCATATCATCCGGCTTTTCGGCAAAACCGGGACTGTAGCTTACAGGCAAGGTTTTTCACAGCCACCCACCGAACGCAGCGGCTGCCCGACTGCGCATCGACCGTCTATCGGAACCGGCGGAGCATCTTCCCGAAATCCAGTAATGCACGGGGCACAAAATTTGCGGATTACCCAAACACATTCTATGATTTACCGATATGAAACTGATAAAAACCATCGAAGAACGATGGAGCCCCCGCTCATACGACTCCCGTCCCGTCAATGAAGAACAACTGGCATTGCTGTTCGAAGCGGCACGCTGGGCTCCTTCCTGCAACAATGCCCAGGAGTGGGCATATTACTATACGACTCGCGAATATCCGGAAGCTCATGCCCGGCTCGCGGAGTGCCTCACCGGAGGCAATCGAGCCTGGGCGCCCGATGCTCCGGTGTTGCTGGTTTCCTGCGGATACAAGAATTTCCGGGGACGGATGTCTATAACCGGCACTGGATGCACGATGTGGGCGCCGCGAACATCTCGATCGCCCTGCAAGCCGCCTCGATGGGAATGCAACTGCATCAGATGGCCGGCTTCGACGTGGAAGCCTGCGCCCGGCTGCTGGGCCTCGACACGGAAAAGATCGAACCTGTAACGATGATGACGCTCGGCTACCCCGGCCCGGCCGACCGGCTGGCGGAGCCGTTCCGCACCCGGAAACGCTGCCCCGGGAACGCAAGGAAGTGAAGAGCTTCGTACATAAGCTCGAATAAGACCGGAACATCCGAACCGGAAAAACCGTCCGCCTCACCGGACATAACGCAAAGAGAGGCTGTTTAACAAGTCCGATTTTAATGCTCCGTCGGAATGATCCTGACAGGGACGATTTTCAATTTCAGGGACCTGTTAGACAGTCTCTCTCCTATTGTGTTTCCGACTATTGCAATCGCTTGTAGTGACAGTACATCAGATGCTCCTGGTCGTCGTGCAGGTGCATACCGCCGCCCAGACAGAAACGCCACATCTTGCAATCGTCGCACTCCCTTTGCGGGCCCATTCGCGGTCGCGGAACTTGTCGAAGCGATTCTGCCACACGTCCCAGAAACTGTCCCGGTAAATATTCCCCTGATGGAAATTGGCCCGGATGGAGGTACAGCCCGAAATCGCCCCGTCCACCCGGATCGAGGCAGCCGAAACCCCGGCGGCGCACTGGTAGAAATCGTCCCGCACCTCGCCTTCGTAACCGCCCAGAAAGCCTTCGCAGGCGTAACTCAAGTCGATGCGTCCCTCCTTACGGGTACGCTTTATGAACTCCAGCACCTCGCGGAACTGTGCGTCGGTAACCGCGAGCGTCGGATCGTCCTTGGCCCGGCCGACAGGGAAGATCGAGAAGATGCGCCAATATTTCACTCCTTCGGCGATCAACAGCTCCTTGAACTCTTCGAGTCGAGCGACCATCGGCGAAGTGACGCATGTAATCACGTCGTAGGTGAGCCGGGGCTCCCTCACGATCAACCGGATCGCGTCGAGCGCCTTTTCGAAACTGCGGGGATTGCGCCGGATGTAGTTATGAGCATCCTCAAAGCCGTCGAAACTGATCGAAATGGATCTCAACCCCGCATCCATCAGACTTCGCAAGCGGTCGGCGTCGAGCGCCAGACCGTTGGTCACCATCCCCAGGCATAGCCCCGGCGGGTAACCTCCCGGCCGGCTTCCTCCAGATCGCTGCGCACGAGCACCTCTCCGCCGGAAAAGATCAACAGAACATCTTCCGGGCGGTTGTGGGCGTAACCTCCTCATCGAGCACCTTCAGGAAATCCGCCAACGGCATATCCGGCACGCCGGGATCGACCCGAGAGTCGCTGCCGCAGTGACGGCAAGCCAAATTACAACGTAACGTACACTCCCAAAAGAGCGTACGCAACTTGTGTTCGGCGATCTTCTCCGCATAAAGATCGGAAAAAGGCGCAGCCCGATACGCTTGCGCAACCCGAGCTTTCGTCCCGTCATCGGCGATTATTCGTTTTGGAAGCCGGAGCCTCTTTCTCACGGGCCCGTTGTGCCTTTTAACCTCCTTGCGGGCTGTCTTCTCACGGATGGCCTGCTGACGTTCGACCTCCTCGACAGGTACCGGAGGACGCACGCCGTACATCAGGCGGATCTGTCTTTCGACCCGGGCCGAATCCGGAGCCTGGTCCTGCGGCTTTCCCTGAGGAGCGTTCTTCACTGTCGAACAATCCGTTGCAAAACCCAGCATCGTCAATAGTGCCCATTTTACTTTCTTGCCCATAGCTTTCAAACTTTTACAGATAATACGGATGAACAAATATAACTATTTTTCGAGGAACAAAAACGTGCAAAAATAATTGCGAAAAAATTTTGAGAATCAACACTTTTTACCTTTCTTTGCTGATACATTTTAATCAATATTCATTTATGACAGGTCAAGTTAAATGGTTCGATAGCAAGAAAGGCTACGGATTCATTACCCGCGAAGACGGCAAAGAGGTCTTCGTACATTTTCAGGCATCGTATCCGATTCTTTCAAAACGCTGAACGAAGGACAGAAAGTCGCTTTCGAACTTGGAAACGGAGCTAAAGGCGAACAAGCTATAAACGTCACCGTAATCGAGTAATCCATTTCATTACTCCCGAGAACGTATGGAGGCTCCCTCGGGAAGCCTCCATATTTTTTCCGGCACGGACGAAATAATTGTATTTTCGGCACGTTAATTTCGTGCTGTCAAAGAGCTATAAAATCAGATACGATATGACCAAACGAAACGAAGCGATCGCCATTCTCACGGGCGGCGGCCCGGCACCGGGCATGAATACGGTAGTGGGCAGCGTGGAAAAACCTTCCTGCAGAAGGGATACAGCGTCATCGGACTCCACAAAGGTTTCACAGGGCTCTTCCGCGAAGCGCCCGCCACGGAGAACATCACCTTCCTCAAAGCGGACGAAATTTTCAACCTCGCGGGTTCGTTCCTGCGCATGAGCCGCTTCAAACCTTCGGACGAAGATTTCGAGAAGCGTTTCAACTGGCAGTTCTTCACCGAGAACAACATCAAGCTGCTGGTGACCATCGGCGGCGACGACACGGCATCGACGGCCAACCGCGTGGCCAAATTTCTGGAAGAAAAGCGTCATCCGATCGCCAACATACATGTCCAAAACCATCGACAACGACCTTCCGCTGCCCGACTGCGCGCCGACCTTCGGCTACGAATCGGCTAAAGACAAGGGTGCGGTGATCGCCCGGGCCGTCTATGTCGATGCCCGCACCAGCGGCAACTGGTTCGTCATGTCGGCGATGGGCCGCAGTGCCGGACACTTGGCCTTCGGTATCGGCGAGGCGTGCCACTACCCGATGATCGTCATTCCCGAAATGTTCAACAAAACGCCGATCACCATCGACAAGATCATCCGTCTGATGGTTCGTCCATCGTCAAGCGCCGGATCGTCAGCATGGACTACGGCGCGGCGGTCATCTCCGAAGGCGTGTTCCACGAATTGAGCGAGGCGGAACTCTCCTCGTGCGGCATTCACTTCACCTACGACGCGCACGGTCATCCCGAACTGGGCCAAGTGTCGAAAGCCTGTTTCTTCAGCATGCTGCTCGACCAACGGCTCGCGGAGCTGAAACTCAACGTACAGACCCGCCCCGTGGAGTTGGGTTACGAAATCCGGGGGCAGACGCCGGTGGCATACGACCTGACGTACTGCTCGGAGCTGGGTATCGGCGTTTACAAGCTCTTCAGCGAAGGCAAGACGGGCTGCATGGTCTATGTGGACGGCTGCGGCAACGTCGAACCCCTCTACCTGAAAGACCTGCAAGACCCCGCGACGGGCAAGATCCTGCCCCGCATGGTGGACATCTCGTCCGACCGCTTCAAAGCCGTAGTAGATAATATCCTGATGGCTATTACCCCGCCCGACTACGAAGCGGCACGCCAATACCTGTCCAACCCGAGGAGTACGACTTCTGCAAGATCCTCGGCTGGGACGAAACGGATCTTTAGCTCCCTTTTGTAACGGCGGAAAAACGGAAATCATACACTTCGGCGCCCGGAATATCAATATTCCGGGCGCCAGTCTTTCAGGTCCTGCGGACCGCCGCAAGACATCTTTATCATTCCTCATCCCGGTCTGCCCAGCGTTCAAGCGTCTGACGCACGGCCTCCTTATAGTCCTTGTCGGTAATCCGGTAAGTCCAGCGCACGGCGTTCGGGCGGTCGGGGAACTCTTCGAGCACCCATGCCGACTGATCGCGCGGTGTGCCGCGTTGCGATTCGGTCATAGGGTCGAAGAAAGAGTATTGAGCGCACGTATCTACATCTGGGGTAATGGCATGGTAATTATCTTCCGTTATTGGGGCACATTGAAATATAACTGAACAAAACCCAACGCATCCAGATTTTTCACCAACACATCGTTATCGTCTATCCACAACATTTTCTCCATCATCTGTCCCCATGTCCCCTGTTCTCCCGGGGCGATTCTAATCATATCACCGCTCGCACTCATTTTAGTTGAAATGAAGAAAATCGCATTCTCCTGACTCGCGTTCTGCATTCGAAAATAAGTGTAATAACAGTCTGGATATTCTTCGCCGATATTCTCTTCCATCGTTGTGTTCTTATCCACGAACTCCGGTTTTCGGGCTTCGGTGTGGGCTGTTCTTCCGACGGAGCTTCCGGTGAGGTGTTTTCCGCTTTGTCGGAACAGCCCAGCGAAGCCAAGAACAGGAGCAAGGCTCTAACGATAAATAGACACGTACTTTCTGGTTAATTATTAAGGGATAAAATTCGTCCTGCAAAAATATTGAGATCGAACGCCCCCTGAAACGAATTTAACAAAAGCGCTGAAACAACCGATTGTTCTGCCGATCATCGAGGAACATCCGATCACTTCAGATCGAAATCGTCGGCATCGCGCCAGGCGGAAATTTCTCGCGGAAACGACGCAGCTCGTCCATATCGAGCCGTGCGGTCAAAAGCCTCTGCCCCCCTGCTTCGGCAAGGGTTTCTCCCTTACAGCCGATCACGGCCGAATCGCCCGAATAATGCAGCCGGGGTCGTCCCCGTACGGTTCACCCCCAATACGTAGGCCTGGTTCTCGATCGCCCGGGCCCGGAGCAGCGTCCGCCACACGTCACGGCGGCCCGCAGGCCACGAAGCGACGTAAATAATGGCGTCGTAATCGTTCCGGCAGCGGCTCCATACGGGAAAGCGCAGGTCGTAGCAAACCTGAAGCAGGAAACGAATGCCGCCGTATTCGACGACGCCCCGCTCCCGTCCCGGACAAAATTAGCTCCTTCGCCGCCGATGGAGAAGAGATGCCGCTTGTCGCTCTGCACCCGCTCGCCCGAAGGTTTTATGAAAAGCAGGCGGTTGTAATAGCGCCCCTCCTCTTCGACGATCAGACTGCCAGCGACGGCCTTGCCCGTCGTCCGGACCCAGCGGGTCATCTCCTGCACGATTTCACCCGACATCGGTTGCGCGACCCGACCGGGATCGGTCACGAATCCCGTAGCGAACATCTCGGGCAAAATCACCAGATCGGCATCCGCTTCGGCAACCATTCTCCCGGCCGTCCGCAGATTGGCCGCCGTATCTTCCACACCATGTCGAATTGACACAAAGCCACTTTCAGTTCCATATCGCCATTCGTTTTTTTACTAAAATAAAATTTCCCGCTACTCGCTTCTTTTCGTTCGATTATCCTAAATATTTGTCAAGAAGAAGAGCAACAGCTATTGCAAATGTAACACAAGCTGCTGTTAAATTTCTAAATGTTCCACCGTATGTATTAGAATGATCGTTCCACTCTCCGTGTTCTTTGTAATATTTATAATCCACATTATAGAATGTTATAAGATTAACTATACAAATAATAAACAAGAGTAATATCATAGTTTGTTTAATTATTGAATAATCTGTAATATATTCAAGGAGGGGAGCAGGCTTGAAATATTAATTGTTGTGAAGCAGTCATTATGATTAACGAAATAACCACAACCCCAATATATACTTGAAAACATCACACCATATACAGCTCCCCATTTATATTTCAAATATAATAAAAGTCTGGTACAAATGAAAATTCAATTCCGAACCACATCGCATCTCACGACAAGACGAAATATTCCGGAACCGACCCCACCGCCCCCAGGAACTTCGCTCAAAAATTGCTTTCGGCAAAAATAAAACGTACTTTTGTCAAGATAAAACACCCATTATGCTCAAAGCAGGACGCACACAAACCCTCACCGTAAACCGCATCTCGGACTACGGACTCTATCTGATCGACGACGAACAGAACGAAGTATTGCTGCCCAACCGTTATGTTTCTCTGGCCAACAAGGTCGGCGATACGCTCGAAGTATTCGTCTATCACGATTCGGAAGACCGATTGGTCGCCACGACCGAAACGCCGAAGCTGCGCGAAGGAGAAGCGGGATTCCTGCGCGTAGTGGACAAGAACCTGCACGGCGCATTCCTCGACTGGGGACTCGCGGGCAAAGACCTGTTCCTGCCCAACCGCAACCAGCAGGGAGGCGTGTTGGCCGGACGGAACTGCCTGGTTTACCTGTATGTAGATTCGGTAACGGGGCGCTGCGTGGCGACCATGAAATTCAAAAGCTACGTCAATAACGACGTTATCACGGTAAAGCCCCGCGAAGAGGTTTCGCTGCTCGTGGCTTCGGAATCCCCGATCGTCTATCGGGTGATCGTGAACAACCGTCACTGGGGCATGATCTACCGCAACCAGCTCTTCCGCCGCATCGACGTAGGCGACCGTCTGAAGGGATACGTGACACGCATCACGGAAGACAACCGCATCGACGTCAGCCTGCAACAGCAGGAGTCGCCGAAGTGCGCCATTCGGCGGAAACGCTGCTTTCGATGATCCTCGAAAACGGCGGTTCGCTTCCCTGAACGACGACAGCGACCCGGCGGAAATCGCTACACGGACGCAGATGAGCAAGAAAGTGTTCAAACGCTCGCTGGGCATGCTCCTCAAGCGGGGCGCAGTGGAAATCACGCAGAACGGTGTAAAACTGACCGGGCACAATGGCTAAAATACTCACGGCGGAGCGCGTATCGCGCGACATATCGGACAACTACGTATTCCAGCGTTCGCAATTGGCCTATCACGAGGCGGCGCGGCGAATCAGCGGCGACGTACTCGAAATAGGTACGGGCACGGGTTACGGCGTCGAAATAGTCGCCCCCACGCCTCCAGCTTTCACGCTCGACAAAATCGAACCTGCGGGCGAACGGCCTCCGTTTCCGCACGTGGAGATGCGGCAAGCCGTAGTTCCCCTCTCGACCTGCCGTCGGGCAGTTTCGATTTCGTCATTTCGTTCCAGGTGATCGAACACATCAAACACGACATGGAACTGGTACGGGAAGTGCACCGCGTGCTGCGTCCGGGCGGCAAGTTCATCCTGACCACCCCAATATCCGTATGTCGCTGACACGCAACCCTGGCACGTCAGGGAATACACTCCCGACCAACTCCGCAACCTGCTCGGCAGCGCCTTTGCGTCGGTGGAAGCCCTCGGTGTTTTCGGCAACGAACGAATCATGGAATACTACGAAAAACCGGGGCGTTCGGCGCATCACCCGTTTCGACGTGCTCGACCTGCAACACCGGCTGCCCCGGTGGATGCTGCAACTCCCCTACGACCTGCTCAACCGCCTCAACCGCCGACGCCTGCTCCGGGACAACGACTCCTGACCCGTTCGATCACCATGGAAGACTACCGCATCGGACCGGTAGCGGACGACTGCTTCGACCTGTTCTATATCGCGGAAAAGCAACACAAATAAATGATTCCGGCCGGATCGACATCCGCCGGCAATCCGGAAAAAACCATTATAAGCAGCAGCCGGAATCCTCATCCATTTTAAGTTCATTTTACCCGATCCAATCTTAAATCGTTAATTCTCCACGTATCGAACACCAACTCCAATAATATTTTTGCCTCGCCTCAACAGACGACTTGTTCCAACCGGTAAAATTGTATTGGAAATCATTTTTGAATCGATTCAAGGCTGTATTTACTCCGATATAAAATTTACTATCGAGTAATTTCGTCAGACAAACAGACGATTTGCCATACTCCGACTGCTTGTCATAAAACCATTGATCTGTCGATAAATCATTATAATTATTCACGGCCTGATTAATCATGCTTTCGATCAACGTGACATTACCCAATCGATACACATAGGAGTAATACTCCTCCTCGGACAAAACTCCAGTGGAATACTTCCATTTTCGGTGATTGAGGTAAAATATGTTCTATTTGCAAATCATTATAAAATTGATGTCCACAGACCGGGCTGTGCAATTTTTCCAACACCGTATTTTCTATCTTCCCAATACATAGCGCAACCGATACAAGGGATTATAAACCCCATGACTCAAAGTTATGAATTCGGCTTTAAATACCCCTACCTTATCCAGCAAATAAGGTAACATCGTTTTCTCTATCGCAGGCAATTTCATCTATCGTCGTAAGATTACGTAATTTCTCCGCCCATTGGACAAACAAGGATTCATTCGTCTTGGCTTGGATCCTGAGGGTCGAGCTGAAAAAGAAAAAACTCTCTATTTGTTTGGCCAAATATTCGATTGCCGGCACATCCGCATTGCTTCCCAAAGACAATAACAGGATCAAATGCTGTCTGGATTTGTATTTATTAATAAAGCCTATATTTGTCACGTGAGGATACAAGCACCCATCCCGCTGTAATTCAGTGGCATTTACAAGTTCTGAATACCGTTTGGACATACAGCGTATCTCCTTTGCAAAGTCTACCGGATGCTTTTCATATTGCGTAGCCTGTTTCCCTTCAGAAGATATAATCCATTTATAAATATCATCTTCTCGCAAGATACCATTATAATATCGGGCACTCAGAAAATATCGCAAAAATCGTAGGGGTTTTTGATCTTCAGAACATTCCTGAAGATTTTGAATAATCTCCCTCCATATATCTTTTATCTTGGCAAAATCCGACTCTTTGGTATTACTAAACAGCAAATTTTTGACCAAATCCATAGCATTCAATCCCGCCCTCGCTGATTGATCGTCTCGAAAATTTTCAATGCACTACTCAAATCTTGAGATTCGATTACAACGAGTTCTATCTTTGTCAAGCAATATTTCGCAAAATCTATCAACTCATCAATCCCGGCATATAATTGAAAGTGTCGAAGTATTTTCGTATAGGCATCCTGCATTCGCTCTATAGATGGGGATCGCACTCCATTGTAAGGTTGCTCCTGTATCAAGGCTGTCAAATAATCATGACTCTCTTCATACTGCAATTCTAAGCGTACACGGGTCTCTCCCGATTCAATATCAAAGTTATAAAGTAGATTTTCTATAATCTGTAAATAATTTTTCTGAGCGCTGTTCAATGTCTCCTTTTTAATAAATCTCGGAAAACACACAAAGACAACATAATAGTTGTCAAGCGCTGTTGTCCGTCCACGACATCGAAACATCTATCATTATTGACAATGATGATAGATCCTAAAAATAATTACGCTGCTCTTTTGCATCGGGACTATATTCATTTTCAATATCGATCAAAAACTGCTCGACCTCGTCATCGGGTTTCCAAACATATTCTCGTTGATAATCAGGCACTAAAAAGAAATAATCCTTCAATTTAGATATAGACTGAACTTTAGCATCGATTTTCATATCTTATGATATAGTTTTTGTAAATTACGTTATACAATTAGATATTATCATCAAACGAATTTTTCAAAAAACGTCTGGGTGCGAATATTCTACAAATGTAGGTCCCATAATTTTCTACTTCGCTTCGTGAAAAGCAATACAAACAATACAAATTTAAATAAAAAATTGGAAAACAATCGTCAATTTGAATCCGGTACGATCTAATTCCATACAAAAAAGCAGCCCTCTCGGACTGCTTCAGGTTAGTATAACAACCCGATTTGCGAACAATTAATATTCTTCCTCGTTGAAGAAAAATCGTCCTTCGAAGGATAATCCGGCCAAATATCCTCGATCGATTCGTAAATATCTCCCTCGTCTTCGATCTCCTGCAAATTCTCGAGCACTTCCAACGGCAGGCCCGAGCGAACGGCATAGTCGATCAATTCATCTTTGGTTGCCGGCCAGGGAGCATCCTCCAGTTTCGATGCCAACTCAAGTGTCCAATACATAACTGCAATAATTTAAATCATTAACTCACAAGACAATAAGTCCAGGCTGACATACAGCTTCCTTATTATTAGGTTGCGAATATATAAAATCCTGCGAGAAATACAAATCAAAGAATAAAATTTCTTCTGCCATTTTTTGAACAAACATAGCGATAGGAAACGATCCGCACATTCCGGCCTCGACCGAAAGAGCGGTTTCGCAAAGACCGACAATGTTCGGCGGATCCGCAACCGCACGATTATTTCCGAATCGCATCGAAAGCGGCCATGTATCGACAGCCCCTGTCCGCATCACGAATTCAGGAATTCGACTGCCGTTATCCGCACACCGCCACTGCCTCCGCCGGATCGTTTCCGACGCGTCTTTCTCAACGGCATTTCAAACGCATCGGCCGAGTCGGGTCCTTACGGCACACGAAAAACTCCTCGGCAGATCGTACGAAATTCCGAAAACCGATAAAATCCCGTCACGGAATCCACAGGGTTTCCTCCACGCTGAAATATTCGGTCAGCGTGCGGCCCAGCAGATAGAAATAGTCCGACAGCCGGTTGAGGTACATCAGTACCTCCGGTGCGACGCCATACTTCGCATCGGCCCGAAGCGCCGCCCGTTCTGCTCGACGGCAAACCGTGCGGCAGACATGACACAGCGAACCCCCACGGTGTCCGCCCGGAATAGTGAACTTGGTAATCGGCTTCACGGAAGCCTGCATACGGTCGATCGCCTCTTCGAGAAACTTCACAGCCTCGGCGTCGATTCCTTTCACCTTGTCCGCTCCGCCTTCGCCCACAGCCAGCGTAGCAGCAACAGTCATCAACTGGGAGGCAATGCGTGCGAGCTCCCAAACACGGGGCTCCAACCCACATCTCCCCGCAAATGGTCCGTAAGCAGGGCAACGAAAGCGGTCAATTCGTCCACCGAGCCGTAGGCCTCCACCCGTTCGTCGGTCTTGAACACCCGTTCCCCGGCCAGCGAAGTGGTTCCCTGGTCGCCTGTTTTCGTATATATCTTCATAACTTGAAATGTTGTTTCGGCAAATGATTGTTGAATACCAGCAAATAGCCCCGGTTATCGACCGTCGTCGAACGATGCTCCCGAACGATCCGACGACACGCTTCGCCGCGTGCGCTACCGTGATAGGGATTCATCACACAGAGCGTCGCTCCTGTCCGGGCAGCCCGAGCCGCAGCAGCAGGCAAATCCTCCGCCGGAAAATTCCGGGTCAGGATCACCATGTCGTACGGACCCGCACAATTCAGGCCAAAGTCGAATTTTTCGCCTCGTTTTCCCTCCCCGGCGTAACCTGCAAACAACCTCTGCCCTCGGCGATCACAAACGTCGAATTGCCTTTTCAAACTCTGCATCCGGCAAAGTCCGAACAGGTTCGGCTTTGCCTTCACATATCGCAAACGTCCGGTAGCCGCAATAGAGAAAGGCGTTCTGCAACTGCACCGCCCGCCGGTGAAAGATTCCGACCCGACGCAGGGCATCGTAAAGGCAGTGCTCTCCGTCGCGCAGTCTATGAAACATAAACGCTTCGCGCACAAGTCCGTAAACGAATGGCGAGTGCACGCCGTGCCCCCGGAAATGACGGGCCCGGGAGAGCCGGTCGGTCAGCCGGGAAATACCGCGAAGGCGGCGGCGTAGATTGCGTCCGGTCCGTTTCACTGTTTGAGCATACCGGCCAGACGACCGGTCGAAAAGCGATCTGTAAATTATACCCGCCGGTGTTGGCATCCAGATCGAGCACCTCGCCGGCGAAATAGAGTCCTTTGCCCTTGAGCGATTCCATCGTATAGCGGTTCACATCCTCGCAGCTCACGCCGCCCGCAGTAACGACGGCATATTCGAAAGGCGCATAGTCCGAAATCGGAAAAACCATCCCCTTGAGGAGCTTAACCAACCGTTCGATCTGCTCGGGCGTAATCTTGCGGATATAATTTTTAGAATGGGCGCCGACCTCTTCAGAAGAGGAATGACCAGCGCCTTCGGAACGAGCTTGCGGAGCAGTTCGGAGAACTCCTCGGGCCCCATCTCCGCCATCTCACGGGCGATGCGCTCGCGCAACATCTCCTCGGTCAGCCCGGTTTCAGATCGACCATCAGTCCGACACCCTTGCCGTCGATCAGGGCGTCCACCGCGTCCCGCTCATGCGGAGCGCCACAGCGCCTTCGATGCCGCGCTCGGAGAAACCCAGCTCGCCGAACTCTTCGCGCACGGCTTCACCGTCGATGCAGAGCGTCGCACGGACATTCCGGAGCAACAGTCCGTTCATATTTTTGATCCAGAGACAGGACGACACCAGCGGCGTAGCGACGGCCGCACCGGTTCGACCGCATGCCCCGTATCGGCCGCAAAGACGTAGCCGTCGCCGGTCGAACCCGTAGCGGGATTGGAAACGCCGCCCGTGGCGACGATAACGCGCGGACACTCCTCCTTGCGCTCGAATCCCGCTTATTGCGGTACCGCACGCCGAAAACCCGACCGTTGAGCGTCATTATTTCGGTCACACGGGTATCATAAACGATCTTCACGCCGTTGTCCACGCAATATTCCAGCAGTGCGTTGGCAATATCCACGCCTTGCCGCTTCGAGGAAACACCCGCTCGCCGCGTTCGACATCGAGCTTCACGCCCAGCCGCTCGAAGAATCTGATCGTAGCCCTGTTGTTGAACTCGGCGAAAGCGGTCGAAAAACTCGGCATTGGTACGCACCTGTCCGGCGAACTCCTCAGGCGGCCGGGCGTTGGTCACGTTGCAACGGCCTTTGCCCGTAATACGCACCTTGCGGCCCGATTTCTCCATCTTTCCAGCAGCAGAGACCCTGTGTCCGTTCCGTGCGGCAGTCCCGCAGCCATCATACCCGCAGCGCCCGCACCGACGACGATCACATCGTAAGGCAGGCGAACGGCAGCCCCTTCTTTCTGACTTATCTCTTCCATAGGGTACAAAGATAGTGAAAGCCGGGAGAAAACGGGAACTTGTTCGCAGTTTTCTGAAGCGCATCCTATCTATAACTATGTCAAAATACGAATAAGCCGGGCGCAAAGCAAATTTATTTGCATTTTGCAGAAGCGAACAAGGCAAAGATTCAGGATAAACCGAAAGCGAAGACAAATTCATTCGCACTTTGCCGGGGCGAAAGGTCCGCGGACATGGATAGCAAACAATCCCGAATTCCGGTCTGCGGCGGGAAAACCGGCACGACAACGAATCGGCCCGGCAGCTCCTGCCGAAAGAGCGGACACAAGATTATTTATGCCCCAGAAGCGCAAAAGGTTGCGGCAAGCGCTTTTTCCTACCTTTGTCCGGTAATTTTCGTATCGGGGCGAACCGCGCCCGGTAAAACGCGACTTCGTTTTACAAGCAGCCCGCACGCCTCCCGGCACGAAGCAAACCGGACAAACGGCAGATACTCCCGTTTGCCGCAAAGTTCTGAAAATATATGTTAAGTAGAAGACAGCTTAGAATCAAGGCGATAAAGGCCCTGTATGCGCATCTCAAATCCGACTCGGACAATATGATCGCGTCGGAAAAGAACATGATGAATTCGATCGACAAGACCTATGACCTTTATTTCCAGATGATGACCCTTCCGGTCGAACTGGCGCATTATGCCAGCAACGTCAGGAGCTGGCCAAACAGAAAAAGCTGCCGACCTACGAAGACCTCCACCCCAACACCCGCTTCATCGACAACGCCGTGATCCGTATGATCGCCGACAGCGACACGGTGAATGACCGAATGGCAGCCCGCAAACTCGGCTGGAGCAAATATCCCGAACTCATCCGCACACTTTACAACCAACTCGCGGCGACGGACTATTTCCAGGCTTACATGAGCGCTCCGGAAAGTTCGTTCAAAGCCGACGCAGCGCTTCTGGCGACCTTCTTCGAAAAGGAGTTGCAGGAGTGTCCCATGCTGGACGACGTACTGGAAGAGCAGTCGATCCTCTGGAGCGACGACCTGGGATTCGTACTGACGCTCGTGATCCGCACGATCTCCAACATGCGCCAATCCCACGCGGATGTGAAGATGCTGCCCGAATTCAAAAGCGACGAGGACGCAGAATTCGTCAAAACGCTGTTCGAAAAGACGCTTATCAACTACAACGAGCGGCTGGAATACATCGAAAAATTCACGCGCAACTGGGACGTGGAGCGTATCGTCTTCATGGACAACCTGATTATGGCCACGGCGATCACCGAACTGGTTTCCTTCCCTTCGATTCCGGTGAAAGTGACCCTCGACGAATACATCGACATCGCCAAGTTCTACTCTACGCCCGGCAGCAGCACCTTTATCAACGGCGTACTGGATAAAATCGTGGAGGCGCTGACCGAAGAGGAAAACTCAAAAACCGGACGGGGACTGATATGATGCGGCACATTTTCTGCATATTGCTCATAACCCTCGTCATCGGCTGTCAATCCCGCCGGACGAGCAGCGTCCAGAGCGGGCCGACGCTCGAAATATCGGATGAAACGCTCACCGAAGGTACTTCGGACACGATCCGTTTCGGACGGCTCCACTCCGGCGAAACAGGCATCAAACGGTTCCGGCTGCAAAATACTTCGTCCCGGACATGGGTGGTGGCCCGCTACGAGGTTTCGTGCGAATGTGTCACCCGGAATTCGACCGACGGCCCCTGAAGCCGGGCGAGGAAATCCCGTTCAGCGTCCGGTTCGACTCGCGGGGCGAGCACGGCTGGCAGATGAAACTGTTGAAACTCTATGCGTCGGGATCGGAGGAGCCGTTACGGATTTACGTCGAAGCCGATGTCGATTAAGAAATTGTTAATTCGCAGGAAAGAAGCGCCGAACGGCTGCGACTCCCGCAAATTTCGACTATATTTACCGGAAAATCCAACGGAGGCAGCCGAAATCCGGATTGCCCGATATATTCGAAGGCATCTCCGGCAGGTGCGAATCTCGATCGGAAAGCACCGGTTCGGGAAAACGGCCGCCAGCATTCGAATAATTTGGTGCGATACCCGGCTTTCACTATATTTGTACCGATCATAAAGAAAACCAAATATCAAATCAATAGAAAACTATGATTAACTTACTTCAAGCGACAGCACCTGCACCGCAGGCTGGCGGCGGCTATTCGCTCTTCATCATGCTCGGCCTGATGATTCTGGTTCTGTATTTCTTCATGTGGCGCCCCGAATCGAAGCGACGCAAGCAGATGGCTCAATTCCGGGCCGGCCTTAAGAAAGGCGACAAGATCATCACGGCCGGCGGTATTTACGGCGTAGTGAAAGAGATCAAGGAGACGACCCTCCTGATCGAAGTGGACGGCAACGTCACGCTCCGCATCGACAAAAACATGGTCGTCGCCGACACGAGCGACCTGCAGCAGCAACAGCAGAAATAAAAAAGTACTGAGACAAGAGAACTCCCCTTCCCGTGATCGGGAAGGGGTTTTTACGATTATCCGGTCGTCGCCCGAAATAAATAGCAAAACCAAACCGGCCGGCCAGAATCAAAACCGAAAATAAGAGGCTCAAGAGAAGAGGGACGGATTCGAATACGCAAAAGCCATGGATTCCCGGTACGCACGGAAACACACACGCCGACACATCGGACGCTGAAAATATCCATTTATTCGTATATTTGCGTACGAAATTCTTCGAAATGGCAAAGAAATTCACTTATAAGACACAAGGTACCTGTTCGAAATCCATCGAAATCGAATTGGAGGGAGATATCGTCAAAAGCGTCCGCTTCGAAGGCGGATGTCACGGAATACCGGGAATAGGTCTGCTGACGCGCGGGATGCAGGCTGCCGACGTGATCGCACGTCTCGAAGGCATCGACTGCAAAGGCCGGGGAACATCCTGTCCCGACCAGCTGGCAAAGGCGTTGGCGTCAGGCCCTCGGACAATAACGGCTACGACGAAACCGAGAACGGTCCGGTTCTCCAAAATCCGGGGAAACAAAGGAAAAAAAAGCAGCTATACCGTCAGTCGCACCGCTCCCGGAAATGGCGCTGCCGATGTCTGTCGGTCGCCCGGCCCGATTGTGGTAACGGGCGATTAAATGAAAAGGAAAGTGCTGCCCACCCCGGCAGAGGCAAAAGCAGAAACCTTTTCGGAAAAATACGATGATCCGACGGCACGCCCAACAACGTCTTTCGAAAGCGGCAACCCGATGAGAAAAGGATGCGCCAACAAAACAAAGATGATTATATACTTTATTATCAAGCGTTTGAAACATCGGATCCGACGCGCCTATTCGCCGCTTGTGCCATGCACGAAAAAAAAGGCCGGATTTTGAAATCCGGCCTTTCCGTCGCAGCGACTTCGGCTACGAACGACAGTGTTGAACTACCTGGACTCGAACCAGGAACGACAGAACCAAAATCTGCTGTGTTACCATTACACCATAGTTCAATCCGATGCTCGAAAGCAGGTACAAAGGTACGGCAAAGAATCGATATTTCAAAAAAAATCCTCCGCGAATGGCCGGGGCAGCAAAAAATTCCACGGAAAGAGGTAAGTTCGGGTCCAAATCACCGGACACCCTCACTACGGCACAGGGATTGCGGCGTTTCGATTCCATTGATAAAATCGATAATTCAATGCAGTAAGATATGATTATAACCATGATTCTGATTTTTGTGTTCGGGTACCTCTGCATCGCGCTCGAACACAAACTACGCATCGACAAGGCCGCGATCGCCCTGCTGATGTGCGGTGCGTTATGGACGGTATTGAGTCTGCTGGGCAACGACGCCCAGATCGGCACGCAACTGATCGAGCAACTCGGCGATACGAGCGAAATCCTCTTCTTCCTGATCGGCGCCATGACCATCGTCGAACTGATCGACCGGCACGGAGGATTCCACGTCATCACCGACCACATCAAAACCCGCAACAAACGCAAACTGCTCTGGTTGCTATCGATCATCACCTTCTTTATGTCCGCCGTGCTGGACAACATGACCACGACGATCATTATGATCATGCTGCTGCGGCGTATGATCAGCGGACAGAAAGAACTATGGATCTTCGCCAGCGTTATCGTCATCGCGGCCAACAGCGGCGGTGCCTTTTCGCCCATCGGCGACGTAACGACCATCATGCTCTGGATGCGGGCAACGTCACCTCGGGCCTGCTCGTGGCCAAACTGTTCCTCCCGGCCCTGGTATCGGTAATCATTCCACGGCCATCGCCTGCCGTTATATTCCCGACGAAAACGCGCATCCCGAAAAATTAGACACGGCGCCCAAACTGCCGCCGTTCGTCGGCCCGCGCTTCAGCCACTTCGTTCTCGTTCTCGGTGTCGGCGGGCTGCTGTTCGTGCCCATATTCAAGGCTGTAACGGGACTGCCGCCCTACCTGGGCATGCTGGTATCGTTGGGTGTGCTGTGGGTCTTCACGGAGCTCGTCTATGACCACAAACAGAACATGGAGGAATCTATCAAAAACCGGGTGTCGAAAGTACTCAAACATATCTATATGCCCACGATCCTCTTCTTCCTGGGTATTCTGATGTCGGTCGCAGCATTGCAGAGCGCCGGTTTGCTGACCGACTTCGCCGACTTCCTGGACAAAACGTACACGAAGTCTATACGATCGCCGGAATCACCGGTCTGCTGTCGGCCGTAATCGACAACGTGCCGCTGGTGGCTGCCTGTATGGGTATGTACCCCGTCGCCGATACGGCAGCCCTGGCCTCGAGCCTCGACCCGGCTTATATGCAGGCGTTCGTACAGGACGGTATCTTCTGGCACCTGCTGACTTTCTGCGCCGGCGTGGGCGGCAGCCTGCTGATTATCGGATCGGCCGCAGGAGTAGTGGCGATGGGACTGGAAAAGATCGAATTCGGCTGGTACCTGCGTAAAATCACGCTGCTGGCATTGGCCGGGTATTTCGCGGGCATGCTGATTATTTTCCTCGAACATTTGCTGCTGGGCTAAAGAGCATAACAACAGAGAAAGGGCTGTCTAACAAGTTTCAGACAGCCCTTTTTTATTTGTACTGCTTATTCGAGAGCTTTTCCGAATACGCGATTCTAAAAGGATTAAAAACTTGTTGGACAGCCTTTTTTACTTTTTCCTTCCGTTGCTTCCGGGACAAGATTCCGCATCAGCGAACTTTGGACATGAACTTCTCACGATCGACGACATAGCGGACGTGAACCCCTCGCCGATCATCCCTTCGGCATCGCGGGCCCCGACATTGAAGGTGAGCTTACGCCCTTCGACTTCGGTCAGCACGGCGGATGCGACGATTTCGGCACAGACGCCCGAAGGCTTGATATGGGTCACGTTCATCTCGGCACCGACGGTCGTCGAACCTTCCGGCAAATGGTCAGCCACAGCCTTCATCGCCGCATTTTCCATCAGGGCCACCATAGCCGGCGTAGCGAATACCTGCAAGTCGCCCGATCCCATCGTCGCAGCCACGTTGCCGCCATCGACCGTTACCTTACTTTGTGCAGAAAGTCCTTTTTCCATCATAATACAACCGTTTTTATTGCGTTAATAATTCAGAATCATTATCTTTGAACATAGCTTTAGATAGGAGGCGCCTCGGAAAACCGGGAACAAGTCCCGTTTTCGCTCGGCTTTCACTATCTTTGGCAGAAGATAGGATTCGGTTCGGCAATTTTCGAGAACAAGTTCTCACAATTGCCCTCACATTTCACTATCTTTGAATTGCGAAGAGGATTCGAAATCCGTCCGCTTCGGACAGAAGCGCCCTCTCCGCCCTTGTGTTTCATCCTGACAAAGGTACGAAAATTCCGGTTCCGATGAAAAAGTGGTTTTTCCTATCCCTGGTATTGCTGCTCTCCCTGCCCGGGCAGGCTTCGGCCCGACACGGACAGCCGGGCCGATGGCACACCTCTTTCGAAATCGGACCCGACGGCGACACGATCTCGGTCGTCCCCATAAAACCCGTCTTCGTATTCAGCAAAAAAGCTGACCTGCGCCGTTACCGCAAACTGGTCGAAGCGGTGAAGAAAGTCTATCCGTAGCCCAAGCCGCCAAAGCACAAATGGTTCAAATGGAGGCGGAACTGCTCCGGCTCGAAACGAAAAAGGAACAGAAACAATACATCAAAGGCATCGCCGCAGCGATCAAAAAGGAGTACACCCCGTGCTGAAACACATGACCCGCACCCAGGGCCGCGTGCTTCTGAAGCTGATCGACCGGGAAACGGAATACACGGCTTACGAAATCCTCCGGGAGTTCCGGGGCGGCTTCGTCGCGGGATTCTGGCAAAGCGTATCGCGTATCTTCGGACAGAATCTCAAGTCGGAATACGACCGCGAAGGGGACGACAAGGTGCTCGAACAGATCGTTCTCTATTACGAAGCGGGGCTGCTGTAAACCGCATCCGCCCGCCGTTCACAGACAATCGCCCCTGCTTTCCGTCCGTCTGCAATCTCCGCAGCCACCGGCGGCACGATCGAATGCCATCCACCCTCCCATTCGACAGACGAAAATACCCATACGGGCACGATCTCCGGACCGCTCCGTCAAAATACAAATATATTTGTATTTCTCTTCGGCATTTTCCTAATCTTTGGCTTCGCCTCAAACGCTTCGATCCGACAAAGTGCAGATAAACTTGCTTCTGCACCCGGCTTTTCTAATCTTTAACGTCGTTCAAGCATTCCGCCTCAGCAAAATACAAATAAAATTTGCTTTTGCACGCAGTTTATTCGTATCTTTGACTTCGTCTTAGATACTCCGCCTCGGCAAAATGCAAATAAAATTTGCTTTTGCGCTCGGCTTATTCGTATCTTTGCAACGATCGGACAAAACTGCCCGACTTACTTAACCAATTATCGTTCAAATTCTTTATCGTATGAAAAACTGTTCATTTTCTCGGCTCTCATCACCCTGGCGCTGGGGAGTTGCAGCGACAGCGAAACAGATGAGTTTCAGAACATTCTGATTCCTCAGGATAACTTATCGGCCTCGATTTCGGCCGATGCGTTGTCCCATACCATCGGTTTCGAAACGACCCAGAGCTGGACGGCATCCGTGCGTGAAACCTCGCGTGCCGAAAGCTGGATCTCCATCAACCCCACTTCGGGCGACGCCGGCAAGCACACGATTACCGTCACGCTCACTGAAAACGAAACGACCGAATCCCGCCAGGCGGTCGTCATCATCTCCTGTGGCGGAGAATCCGCAAATATCTCCATCACCCAGCGGGGCGTGGGACAAGACGAACCGGAAGCCCCGGACGACCCGAATGACCCCGACAATCCTCAAAGCCCGAACATCCCGACGTAGCACCCGAAGACCGGCTGACCTGGGTAGAAACGACCTACACCGAGGTTTACAGCGACGGTTCCAGCACCGACAAGAGTTACATGCTCTTCGAATACGATGCCGAAGGTCTTCTGACCGGTTACGACCAATACGATTACGATTCGGAACAGACCGACAAAATCAATGCCTCCTATGAAAGGACGCTCAAACGAAGCGAAGGGAAAATCACAGACGAAGAGAAATGGTTCGAAATCGACGGCAGCAGTTACGAAGGAATGCCCCTTCCCAACTCGGGCGAATACACCAGGAATACCGCTTGAATACAAGCGGTTTGGTAAGTAGCTACACCGACCCGGACGGCGACAGCCAGACTTTCACCTACAACGCCGACGGCACGCTGGCTCGCTTGGAATACAGCAACCCTTCCTATCCCGATGAGAACTCGACCTCGACGCTTACCTGGCAGGACGGAAACATCGTTTCCATTTCGACCATCGACGGACGGGATAACGAAACAACGACGTTCTCCTACACCGAACACCTCAACCCCTGGAACGGCATCGACATAGGCGCCTTCATGATCGGCGATGCAGAGGAGTCCGCCATGCTGCTCGGCATCAGCGGTAAGACCGTTAAGAACCTGCCCGCCAGCTGTCAAGACGGCAACAGCACTACGACCTACACCTACACGTTCGACGCCGAAGGCCGCGTCAGCACGATCGTGACCGAAGTGAATTGGCAGGACGGCGGCGGCAGCGGCAGCGAGCGCACGGAATATACGCTCCACTACGGTCCCCAAACCGTTTCGAAACCCGATTACATCCCCTACCTGACCAAACAGGAAGTCGTGGACGAAGGAACGCTTCCCTATATTTTCTGGGAAGACAATCCGGACGAAAATGGTACGGTGTAAACGCCTACACCTCCTATGCCAAGATCCGCAGCACGATGTCCGACGGCAGAACCAGCGAAAAAACCGAATATCGGCAGATCAACATCAATCCCTCGACTCAGGAAGGTCCTGTATTAGGCTACCTTTACATCACGCAGGACGAAGCGGACAACTTCCGGCTCGTTTCGACCTCTTTCAACGAGATTCCGCTGGGTGAAAACGTGATAGACCCCCACCGTTTCGTCTATACGCTGGAATATAACTGCTTCACGGTCAATCTGGAATTCGACGTGTTCTATCCTTCCTGCACAGTCTTCGATCCTGCGACCGGTGAACAGAAAACCCACTGGATGCCGATGCTTCCGCTCGACAAGAACTGTTTCACGGTATCCGAACCGGAACTGCGGTATATGGGTGAAAACACGGACGAAAACGGCCCTATGAGCGAATACTACTACCGACAGGAGTATCTTTTCCAGGTCAATCGGGATGTGGAGCCTACGGAATACGACTACCAGTTGTTGAGCCGTCATATGTACGTCGCACACTATTAAACCGAAAACACGGGGCACAGCCCATCAGACAACCCTCCGAAAACTCGGAGGTTTGTTTTTCACCCGCACAAACGACTGTACGGAAAATGTGCAGCGGGCCGCTGCCGATCCCCGCAGGGATCGCCGACCGTAGTAGAAATCGACTTTCTGAAGATTTCCATTTGGCAGTTACGATAATATTTGTTATATTCGTCACAGAGTCAGACATCAATCGGCTCACCAACCAATTTTTTCCATTAACTAACCTTTTTATCGTATGAAAAAGCTATTAACAATCGTAACCCTTCTGGGATTAACGTGGGAAGTTGCACCGACAGCAACACCGACGAAGAACAGGCCATTCTGATCCCCAGGAAGCATTATCCGCAACGATCGCGGCCGACAGCGGACTGAAACACACGGTAAGTTTCGAAACTACCGGAGTGGCAGGCCTCGGTAGAGCCCCCGGTAGCGGCGACACTTGGATCACCCTTTCGCCTACCTTCGGCAATGCCGGTAAAACACCATTACCGCCACGCTTACGGAAAATATCCAGCCAACTTCCCGAAAAGCCGTCATCACCATTCTCTGCGGCACAGAATCGGCCGCCATCACCATCACCCAACAGGGTACCGGTACGAGCGAGGAACCTGCAAAACCGGAACATCCCGAAATCTCGCCCGAAAACCGGCTGACCTACATCGAAGTTTCGGAGAATAAAAAAACCACCACCGAAGACGGCACAGAAGAGAGCACAACCCAAGGATACATCGACCTCATCTACGACGCACAGGGCGTGCTGACCAATTTCAACTACTACACGTTCGACCGGAATCAACCCGACAAACTCAACGGTTCCAGCAAGACGGTTCTCAACTGGGGAGCCAATAAATTCTCGCTCTCACAATACAACATCGAAATTACGAGTTACAGCAGCATTCACAGAATAACAAAAGACGACCGGTCGGAGCTACCAGCTGAATAAAAGCGGTCTGATTTCACAATACAGCTATTTCGACGACAATAGGGATGTCTTCATTTACAATCCCGACGGGACCCTCGCAACCAAAGAATTCTATCTGGCTGGAACGGCCCTGGAAAACCTCAGGTCAAAATACAAATGGGAGGCAGGAGATCTGACGAGCATCACGGCATCCGCAAGCAGTTACTGTTTCTCCTATACCTATACACAATTCCTCAACCCTGGAACGGCATCGATATAGGCAGCTTCGCGATAGCGGGTGTCGATGACATAGGATGCCTGCTCGGTATCAGCGGTACGACGACCAAGCACCTGCCCGCGAGCCAGCAGACAAAATACAAAACAGCCAGTATCAATACACGTTCGACAACGAGGGGCGCGTCAGCACGATCGTGGTCACCTCGACCTTCCACAACCCCGAAAGTATGGAAAATATCTCGATCGCCACCCAGACCGAATACACTCTCCATTACGGCACTACGCCTCTCCGGAACCCGATTATCTGGCCTACCTGACCGACCAAAAGATCATCGAAGAGGGAACACTCGGCTATATCTTCGACGGCGACGATCCCGAAGGCGAGCATATCGTGCTGCCGAACGCCTATACTTCCTACGCCAAAATCCTCAATACGCTCTCCGACGGAACCACCAAAGAAACGACGGAATACAGGCAGGTGAAAATTACGCTGCCCGAAGAGCATCTGGGATATATCTACGTCACCCAGCAAGATATCGACGATTTCGAACTTATCTCGGTAACGCAGGAAAAGAGGATGACGGCAAAGATATTACGAGTCCCTCACCTATACCTTTACATTCGAATACAACTGTTTCACGGAGAAATTCCGGCTCAAGATCGAGCCACCCTACTGCAATCTCTACTCCGAGCAGACCGGAACATGGAACTTGCACCCGATGCCCACACTGCCTCTCGATGACGACTGCATCGTCTGCTACCCGCCGGAAGTGACCCAACTGAACGATAACCCGATCCAAATCGATTATAAATTCGTTCAGAAATACGTGATCAAGATCAATCCGGAAGCAGAGATAACCGATCAGAACGTTTCACAGATCGACCGATTGCTGTACGTAAGACAATAGCGGATTCGACTCCCGATAGCCCCTCTTCTCAGAGGGTTTATCTTGTCGCCGACACCAAGGAAAATCAGCACCTCCGTTGCGATTCTGCGAATAGTTTTATATATTTGCAAGCGAAAAATCCGGAGCGGACCTGCAACGGCCGAACAGGGAGAACGATTTGCCCGACACCGCTTTAGCTTTGTCCGGACTGAAAAAACCGACTGCAACGACGGCTCCGCAAAACGAAAAATGCTCCAGCGTCGGGCGGCACCGTTTCCCGGCATACGATAACGAACCGAAACTATGTTTGAAAACTTAATCGATAAACTCGAACGGTCCTTCAAGCTGATCAAGGGCGAAGGCCGCATCACCGAAATCAACGTCGCCGAAACCCTCAAGGAGATCCGCCGGGCGCTGATCGACGCCGACGTCAATTACAAGGTAGCCAAATCCTTCACCGACGAGGTGAAGCAGAAGGCCCTGGGACAAGACGTGCTCAAGTCCGTCAAGCCGGGACAGATGATTACCAAGATCGTCCGCGACGAGTTGGCACAACTCATGGGCGGCACGGCGACCGACATCAAGCTGGAGGGCACGCCTGCGGTCATCCTGATCGCCGGTCTGCAAGGCTCCGGTAAGACTACCTTCTCGGGCAAGCTGGCGGCGATGCTCAAAAGCAAGAAGGGCCGTCAGGTGTTGCTGGTGGCCGGCGACGTTTACCGTCCCGCGGCCATCGACCAGCTCAAGGTGTTGGGCGGACAGATCGGAGTCGAAGTCTATACCGAAGAGGGAATAAAATCCGGTGCAGATCGCCGAAAATGCCATCAAATACGCCCGTCAGCACGGTTTCAACGTCGTGATCGTCGATACGGCGGGCCGTCTGGCCGTCGATGAGGCGATGATGCAGGAGATCACGGCGATCAAACAGGCCGTGAAACCGGGCGAAACGCTCTTCGTGGTCGATTCGATGACGGGTCAGGACGCCGTGAACACCGCCAAGGAGTTCAACGAACGGCTGGATTTCGACGGCGTGGTGCTTACCAAACTCGACGGCGATACGCGCGGCGGTGCGGCGATCTCGATTCGTGCGGTTGTGAACAAACCGCTGAAGTTCATCTCCAGCGGCGAGAAGATGGATGCCATCCAGGTATTCCATCCGGAACGTATGGCCGACCGTATTCTGGGCATGGGCGACGTGGTATCGCTCGTGGAACGCGCGCAAGAGCAGTACGACGAAGAGGAGGCCCGCCGCCTGAAGAAGAAGATCGTCAAGAACCAGTTCAACTTCAACGATTTCATGGGACAGATCGCCCAGATCAAGAAGATGGGCAACCTCAAGGATCTGGCCTCGATGATCCCCGGTATGGGCAAGGCTCTCAAAAATGTCGAGATCTCGGACGACGTATTCAAGCAGACCGAAGCGATTATCAACTCGATGACTCCTCGAACGAGAAACCCGAAATCATCGACGCCAAGCGCCGCGAAAGGCTCGCCAAAGGCAGCGGTACGACGATGGCCGAGGTGAACAAACTGATGAAGCAGTTCGAAGACACGCGCAAGATGATGAAGGCCGTCGCCGGAGGCAATATGAAAATGCCCAAATTACCCGGACGCGGCTTCCGCAGATAAGCGGAATGAATACTTCGCCAACTACTTTATACCCCTTCGGTTCGGGCTCCGAACCAAAGGGGTTTTCCTATGACATCTATCATATAATCGACCCGCTTCCGGGCAAATCCGGCATCCTCTGCAACCACGCACCGGCAGCGAAAAGGCGATTCACACATGCTCTCGAAATCGGTGTCAGCTCATAATTGGGCAAGCAGAATGCAGGACAAATCCGGAAAGGCTTCGCCCGTAAACACGAAGAACGGATTCGTCCGGAACACCTTGCAGACGAGTACAAGAAAAATATACAGAAATAGGAAAAACCGGAGAGGAAAACACAACGCGAAGGACCGAAGAAAACGCGTTTTTCCGACCCGATCTTCAATCCGTCCGATAACGGGCTTTTCCCGGAAAAACAGCGGCGTCGAAAAGAGCCGCAACCTCCCTCGGCCCCCCCCCCTTATCCGAAAAACGCCACCGACCGACTCCTTCTGAACATAGAAAGATGACGCTTCATTTGGCAGGGGTATTTTTCGCTATCTTTGTAAAGATAGGAGGCGGTTCGGCAATCTTAGCGTGCAAATCCGTGCGATTGCTCTCGGCTTTCAATTTTTGGAGCAGGCAGCATGGCGGCCCGGCATGAAAAACAAGTTCGTTCGTTTTATGCGGTCCTCGCTTTCACTGCCTTTTCGTGAGAATCAGACAACAGACATCCTATGCACAAGGCCGGTTTCGTCAATATCATCGGAAATCCCAACGTCGGCAAATCGACGTTGATGAACGCACTCGTAGGCGAACGCCTCTCGATCATCACCTCAAAGCCCAGACCACGCGCCACCGCATTCTGGGAGTGGTCAGCGGCGAAGATTTCCAGATCGTCTTCTCGGATACGCCGGGCATTCTGAAACCCAGCTACAAACTCCAGGAGTCGATGATGAAATTCGTAACCGGCGCCGTGACCGACGCCGACGTCATCCTCTACGTCACCGACACGGTGGAACAAAGCGACCGTTCGAACGACATCCTCGAAAAGATCCGCCAAAGCGATATTCCCACCCTCGCGGTAATCAACAAGATCGACCTCACGACGCCCGAAAAGCTCGAAGAGCTCGTCGATAAATGGCAGGCGCTGCTGCCGGCCGCCACGATCGTCCCGGTATCGGCACGCGAGAATTTCAACATCAAGGGACTTTTCGACCTGATTCTGGAACGGCTGCCCGAGGGAGAAGCCTTCTACTCCAAAGATACGCTCACGGACAAAACGCTGCGATTCTTCGCCTCGGAAATAATCCGCGAAAGATCCTGCGCAGCTACGACAAGGAGATCCCCTACTGTTGCGAAATAGCGATCGAAGCCTACAGGGAGGAACCGACGATCGACCGCATTTCGGCGGTCATCTATGTCGCACGCGACTCCCAGAAGGGCATCCTGATCGGACACAAGGGCGAAAACTCAAAAAAGTCGGACAACAGGCCCGCGAGGACATAGAACAATTCCTCGGCAAGAAGGTTTTCCTGGAGCTGTACGTCAAAGTAAACGAGAACTGGCGCGATAACGAACGGCAACTCAAGCGCTTCGGATACGAACAAGAATAATCACAACCAAATCGGGGTGTCGTGGCATTGCGCAAATTTATCCTGAAAATCATCCTGTTGGGGACGCTGCTGGGCAACGCCGCCACTGCCGACGCCCAATACAACAAAGACTATTTCTACTGGGCCAGCCGCCGTTGCCTGATGAACCGCGAATATCAGGAGGCGATTCGTGTGCTCAACATCCTGTTGCGGGCCGATCCGGACGCCGCAGAGGGCTATTTCCTGCGGGCGTAGCCAAATTCAACCTCGACGACCTGCTGGGTGCCGATACCGACTTTTCGGCTGCCATCGTCAAAACCCCGTGTTCACGACCGCCTACATCTACCGGGCGCTGACCCGTACGCGCATGGGCAACTACGACGACGCGCTGCAGGATTTCCGCGAGGCGATCGACCTGAGGCCCGACCTGCCGGACGCCTATTACAGCCGGGGCTATACGCGCCTGCAGAACAAGCAATACGAGGAGGCGATCGAGGATTTCGACAAATTCATCTTCCAGGAAAACAAGGTAGCCGACGCCTACATCGGCCGCGGCACAGCCTACCTCTACCTGAAGGACACCGTACGGGCCCTGGAAAATTTCGACCAGGCGATCCGCACCAACCGCGAAAATCCCAACGGCTATTACCAACGCGGAACCTTGTTGCTGCAAAAAGAGGAGTATGCCCGAGCCGAAGCCGATTTCGACATGTCGATCCGCTGCGACTCGGCTTTCCTGCCGCCCTATTTCAACCGCGCGCTGGTCTATTCAACACCAACCGCCCGATGCAGGCGCTCGCGGATTTCGACCGGGTGCTACAACTGGACTCGACCAACTCGTTCACCTATTTCAACCGGGCGATTCTCCGCACCCAGATCGGCGATTACAACCGCGCACTCGACGACTTCGACCGCGTGGCGCTCTACTCCCCGGCAATGTCCAGGTCTATTACCTGCGTGCCATGCTCAAAACCCGCTTGGGCGATCTCGAAGGCGCCGAGCGCGACTACACCGGGCCATCGAACTCTACCCCGACTTCGCCAACGCCTACCTGAACCGCAGCGCCCTGCGTTATGCGTTGCATACCCCAAGGCTGCGAAACGGGACGAAGAGATCGCCCAGCGCAAGATCGCCGAATACAAATCCCACCTGAAGGACAGCACCTACTCGATCTATGCCGATACGACGCAACGGATGGACAAACTGCTGGCTTTCGACAATCAATTCACCAACAGCTACTTCGACCGCATCTCGGAACAGCCGAGCCTGGGCCGCAGCAACATGCGTCTGCTGCCCCTGTTCCGCTTCACCCTGATGCAGCCCGATACCTCCCGGATCGAGGCGTCGAACCGCTATACCCTGCAACGGGTCAAAGACTTCGAGAAAAACTGGACAATCCCTACCTCGTCCTCTCCAACCGGCCTACGAACATCGATGCGGACTCTTTGGCGATGCTCGACAGCCGCTATGCCAAAATCCTGCGCCAGAATCCGCGCGACTGGCTCCTGCAAGTACAATATGCCATTTCGCAATCGCTGATCCGACAATTCACCAACTCGGTCGGCGCCTATTCGTCGGCTATCGCAGACAATGCCGCCAATCCGTTCCTCTACTTCAACCGGGCCGTGACACGGGCCGAAATGATCGACTTCATTTCGGGCCTGGACAATCCCTATCAGCGAATTTCGATCGACTCCGACCCGGCGAACAAACTCACCAACACCCATGCACGCACCTACAATTACGACGAAGCCATCGCCGATCTGGACAAGACGCTCCGCCTCTTCCCGAACTTCGCCGAAGCCTACTACAACCGGGGAACGCTGCTGGCTCTTTCAGGCAAACTGCCCGAGGCCTTCGAAGATTTCTCGAGAGCCATCGAACTGAATCCCTCTTCGCCGAAGCGTTCTACAACCGGGGCATGACCCAAATCTATATGAAAGACACGCGCAAGGGCTGCCTCGACCTCTCGAAAGCCGGAGAGCTGGGCATTACCTCGGCCTACGAAATCCTCAAACGTTACACGGGGAGCATACAGAAGCTTTTAACTAACAATAACCAATTCAATAAACTATGACACAAGCTATTCAAAAGAAACTGAACGACTCGGCGTGGGCTCGGTGGACCGCGCTGATTCTGGTGGCGCTCACCATGTTCTTCGGCTACATGTTCGTCGATGTCCTCTCGCCGTTGCAGAACATGCTCGAAAGCACCCGAGGCTGGAGCCCCACGATTTTCGGACTGTACGGCGGTTCGGAATTCATTCTGAACGTCTGCGGTTTCCTGCTCGTCGCAGGTATCATCCTCGACAAGATGGGCGTACGGTTTACGGGTATTCTTTCGGCCTCGCTGATGGTACTCGGTGCCGGTATCAAATTCTACGGGCTGAGCAACTACTTCTATGAAGGCGGATTCGGTTACGAGTTCCTCAATTCGTTCCTCACGGACATTCCGGCCAGCGCGAAGCTCGCCTGCCTGGGATTCATGATCTTCGGCTGCGGTATGGAGATGGCCGGTGTGACAGTATCCCGTGCAATCGTCAAGTGGTTCACGGGGAAAGAACTGGCTCTGGCGATGGGCCTGAAATGGCTATTGCCCGACTGGGCGTATTCGCCGTATTCAGCCTGTCGCCCTGGGTGGCTAACTGGGGCGGCGATCCGAGCGTAGCACGTCCGGTAGCCGTTGTCGGCCTGTTGCTCTGCATCGGCCTGCTGACCTACATCGCTTTCTCGGTCATGGACTTCAAACTCGACAGACAAACCGAGGCAGACTCCCCGATAGGAGAAACCGAAGAGCCCTTCAAGGTCGCCGATCTGAAGAACCTTTTCAGCAGCAAAACCTTCCTGATCGTTTCGGCACTCTGCGTGCTCTACTATTCGGCGATTTTCCCGTTCCAGCGTTTCGCAACGGGTATGCTCGAAAGTAATCTGGGCATCACCAACCAGCAGGCTTCGGACATCTTCCGCTGGTTCCCGATGGGTGCAATGATTCTGACTCCGCTCCTCGGCTGGTTCCTCGACCACAAGGGCAAAGGCGCGACGATGCTGATGATCGGTGCGATCCTGATGTTCATCTGCCACATGACTTTCGCACTGGTTCCCCTCACCCCGCTATCGCGTTCTCGGCGATCATCCTGCTCGGCCTCTCTTTCTCGCTGGTTCCCGCCGCCCTGTGGCCTTCGGTACCCAAGTTGGTCGATAACCGCTATATGGGTTCTGCCTATGCAACGATTTTCTGGATCCAGAACCTCGGACTGATGGCCTTCCCGATGATCATCGGCTGGGTTCTCAACAAGGTCAATCCCGGCGTGGGAGAAGCGATCAAAGCCGGTGAACACGTAAGCTACAACTACACGGTTCCGATGCTGATTTTCGCCAGCCTCGGCGTATTGGCTTTCCTGCTGGCTTTCTGGCTCAAGCTCGAAGACCGTAAAAGCACTACGGCCTGGAACTGCCCAACATCAAGAAATAACGATAATCCGTATCCCCGGTCTGCCGGAAAAATGATGAAACCCCCGCTGCAAATTGCAGCGGGGTTTTGTAATAAAGAGTCTATCGGCTAAAGCGACGAGGATCGTACGAGATTCCGCTTTTCGAGATACAAGAGTTCCTATTTAATCGGATCGACCCTCTACGCTTCCTATTTAACCAATCGGTAAAGTTCCGTAATGCGATCGCACATCGCATCCCACGAACGCTTCTTCTCCTCTTCCATGTTCGCACGGAATCCCGCGAGCACATCGTCCCGCCAGATACGGTCGATGGCCCGGGCGACTTCTGCGGCATCGGGACGGCAGACGAAGCCGACACGACCGTCCGGCACGATCTCCGGAAGACCGCCCACGTCGGTCACCACCATCGGCAGGTCGAATTGATAAGCGATCTGGGTCACGCCGCTCTGCGTGGCCGAACGATACGGCTGCACCAAAAATCTGCGACGGAAAAATAGTAACGCACCAATTCGTCCGGAATAAAATAGTCGTGCAAAATCACATCGTCCTCCAGTCCGTTGTCGGCGATTTGCTTCAAATACTTCTCTTTCGGAGCATAGAACTCACCGGCCACGATCAGGCGCCGGTCTTCGGCAGGATGCTCCCGCTTGTAGATCTTCCAGGCATCGAGCAACAGGTCCAATCCCTTGTAGTCCCGAATCAAACCGAAAAGAGCGCATAGCGTTTCGAAGGATCCAGTTCGAGGCGGATGCAGGCCTCCGTACGATCAATGACGATACCGAAATTTTCGAAAAGCGGATGCGGAGAGAAAAGCGCCGGAACCTGCGTATATCGGCGCAATTCGCGGTGCACCTGCTCGGACATATAGATAAAGCCGTCCACCGCCCTCAGGAAATAGCGGTTGAACGGCTTGTCAGTCATATGGCGTTCATGCGGTTCGACGTTGTCGATCTGACAAAGGATACGCGTCGTACCGTTCTTTTGGCAAAACGGGCAATCGTACCGAAACAGGGCGCCATAAAGGGGTCCAGTATTTCATCAGCACGAAATCCGGCTTCTCGCGGGCGATCCACCGCCCCACGGCGATCCAGTTGAACGGATTCATCGTATTCACGCACCGCACGATGTACAGATCGGGCGGCGGAGGTGTCTGCACCGTCTGATTCCTGCCGGGAAAATACGGGGATACTGGAGCGTGAAAGTCTTGATCTTCACCTCGTCGCCCCGATGTTGGAAAACCCGGCCATGCTCTGCATAATTACGGCCAAGCCCCACGATACGGATGGGCGGGCCCCACGATCGAAATTTTCATACCCCGAACTTTTATTTATAACTGAAATCGAATCCCCGAACGGATTCAAACCTTCGGTACGGCCCTCCTGTTTTCGAATAAACAGCGCACGGCAACTTCAGGAAAAATACAAATACCCTACCGAATCCTGCAACAAGGAGATAACGATAACCGGTTCGGGAGGAACTGCCCGAACCGGTTATCACTATCCATCCTATTTCGTTTTATTATACGCCTCCACACCGCTCTTCAGGAAGTCGATGTATGCCTCCACGTCGAGATTGTAAGCCCGCTTGGGAACCAATTCCTGCCCATCACGGCCGAGGATCAGGTAGTTGGGCTGTCCGTTCACCCCGAAACGGGTCTGGGCGATGTAGGAGTTGATGCGGCCGATGTCCTTGAGAACCTTGCCTCCCGCAGTGGTCACCCATTCGTTCTCGGGCACTTTGGTCTTGTCGTCGGTATAGAGGGCTACCAGCACGTAATCGTCGCGCAGGATCTGCTGCACGCGCGGATCGCTCCAGACGCGGGCTTCCATTTCGCGGCAATTCACACAACTGATTCCCGTAATGTCCACAAACAAGGGTTTATCGGCCTCCCTGGCAGCGGCTTCGGCCTGGGCCAGATCGAAATCCCCGGCAGATCGTAAGGCCAGTGCAGGATATCCGCATATTTGATCTTTTCAGTCGTCTGTGCCGTTGCTGACGGTGCGGCAACGACACCCTGCGTATTGATCACGAAGTCCTGCGTATGCATCGGGGCAAATAGCCAGAAAGAGCTTTCAGCGGCGCACCGAACATACACGGAAACATATAGACCGCGAACGAAAGCGAAGCGATGGCCAGCGTCAGCCGCGTCACCGAAACGTGCTTGAGTTCGTCGTCGTGAGCGAAGCGGATCTTACCAGCAAATAGAAACCCAGCAATGTGAACACGACGATCCAGATCGCCAAATAGACCTCACGGTCGAGCAACCCCCAGTGGTAGGTCTGGTCGGCCATACTCAGGAACTTGAAACCGAGGGCGACCTCGATAAAACCGAGAACGACCTTCACGGAACCGAGCCAACCGCCGCTCTTGGGCAGGTCTTTCAGCAAGGAGGGGAAGAAAGCGAAAATCGTAAAAGGCAGAGCAAAAGCCAGCGAGAAAGCGAACATCGTCACGATGGGCACCCAGAATTCGCCGGCAGTCGAACGAATCAGGACGTTGCCGACGATCGGCCCGGTGCAGGAGAACGACACCAACACCAGCGTCAGAGCCATGAAGAAGATACCGATCAAACCGCCTTTGTCCGCGTGCCGGTCGCTCTTATTGACCATCCAGCTCGGAAGCGTGATCTCGAAGGCCCCGAAGAACGATGCGGCGAAAATCATGAACACGATGAAGAAGATCAGGTTGGGAAGCCAGTGCGTAGCCAGCCAGTTGAAGATGTCGGCCGTCACGGCATCGCCGCCCACCAGACGCGTAATCAGAATGATCGCCGCAATGGGAAGCGTATAGAGCGCTACGATGAAGAAACCGTACATCGAAGCCTTGAAACGTCCCAGCAGGCGATCCGCTGCCTTCATAAAGAACGATACGGTCATCGGGACCATCGGGAATACACAAGGAGTGAGCAGCGCCGCGAAGCCCCAAAGAACCGCTTCGATAATCAACCCCACAGGGTTTTGGACTCTCCGGCTCCGTCGCCGGAAACAGGTTGATCCGCAGCGTCCCCGGCCGCAACGGATGCCCAGGCCGCCTCGGGATCGCCGATCGTGATCTCGAATCCCCAATCCTCGGGCGAATTGCAATTTTCCTCCTCGCAGGAACGCCAGTTGATATTGCCTTTCAATACGGCGCCTTCACCCGTCAGGGTGACTTTCTGACCGAGGATGATTTCATCGAAATAAGTACCCATTTCGACCTCGAAAATATCGTCGTATTCGCGTTTGGAAGCGTTGATCTCATAAGGATCGCCGTCGAGCGTCAGGCCCGTTGCAGGCTCGAACTCCACCAGGGTCGAAGAAACGTCCGAATGCAGGTCGTACGTATGCCATCCCGGCAGGATCTTACCCGTAAATACGACTTCGTAATTCGAATCGCCGAGGTCCTTCACAGTGCTGTCCCAGGTAATGGTCGGGGACTGCGCGTGAGCCGACAACAAACTCGTCAAGAAAGCCGCCAGCAGCACGATACGGATATAAAATTTCATATCTCTATTATTTTAATAAGTTAATAGTTTTTCGCGTGTAAAGATATGAAATTTTATTCAAAACCACGTATGGGACGCATTATCTCGCGTCCGCGAGGAAAAACTACTCGGAAACCTTCCTTCGGCTTCGGCCTTGCTGCGTGCAAAGATTGCAAGGCGAGGTACTCCTTGTCGCCGTAATCGAGCAGGTTCTGCAACTCGTTGCGGAAATAGTCAAGTGCTCCTCCTCTTCGACGGCCAGATCCTGGAACATCTTGTGCGTTACCGAATCGTCGGCTTCGGCCGCAATGCGAGCGGCATCGTTATAGCTATCGATCGTACTCTGTTCCAGTTGCATAGCGAGACGGAACATCTCCTTGGGATCTGTGATCTGGCGCGTCGGTAACGACGGTTTCATATTCCCGTCCCCTGCAAGAAGAGGATACGGTCGGACAACTCCTCGCTGTGACGCATCTCGGCAATCGAAATCATCCGCATCTTTTGGACAGATACTCGTAACCGGCATCTTCGAAATGGACATGGAAATACATGTACTGGAGCGAGGTGGCAATTTCTTTTCCAAAAGTACAACGGCTATCTATAAAAGCAAATCAAAGTATAATAACTGATATTCAGATTGTTATTCATCATATCGGTATTGAAATATCGAGAGAATGTGAATCATTCTGCATAAATAACCGAGTTGCGTTTCCAAATCATTACCTCGTTTTGGGATGCCTGCGGTTACATACAACGGTTATTTACAGTCTATTACGTTTATATTCATCTTGTCGGACGACTCTGCCGAAATTATTTTTGTCCAACTTAAAAAAGCAGAGTTTATGCGCAGTACTTTCAAGGTCTTGTTCTACCTCAAACGAACAAAGAGCACCCCGCGAGCAGTCTATCCGGTTATGGGCCGCATCACGGTCAACGGCACGATTTCACAGTTCAGTGCCAAGATCAACGTTCCGGAACAACTGTGGGAGGTTAAAGGCGGCCGAGCCAAAGGCAAAAGCGTCGAGTCGGAACGCATCAACCGCCATCTGGACAATATCCGCATCCAGATCGGCAAACACTATCAGTCGATTTGCGATCACGATGCCTACGTCACGGCTGAAAAGGTCAAGAATGCCTGGCTGGGTATGGGCGAACGATACCGGACTCTTGTGGATGTTTTCGAACATTACACGAATGATCTTTTCAAACGTATCGGCGTAGATCGCTCGGAAAGTACCTGGTGGCGCTATCGGGCGGTGCTGGGTCATCTCCGGGCCTTTCTGAAACACGAGTACAACCTCCACGATATTCCGCTGCTCGAATTGGAACAGTCGTTCATCGAGCAATACCACGTCTATTTGAAAACTGTCTGCCATTTGAAGGCGGGCAGCGCATGCCGCTACATAGATTGTTTGAACAACGTGGTGAGAATTTCGTTCAACAACGGTCTTATGCCGCGGAATCCGTTCGCTTCCTACAGTTATTCCGCTCCGAAGGAACCGAGAACTTTTCTCAGCGAGAAGGAACTGCGGGTTTTCAGACGACACGATTGAAGAGTGCCAAACACGAATACCACCGCGACCTGTTTCTCTTTTCCTGTTTTACGGGAATCTGCTACAAAGACATGCGCTATCTGACCTGTGAACAAATCATACCGGACACGGAGGGGCACCTGTGGATACACGGTAATCGTTGCAAGACGGGGAGAATATATGGTCAAATTTCTCCCCGCAGCTTTGCGTCTTCTGGAAAAGTATCGCGGAACAGCTCCGTCACCGCTTGCATTCGACATGCAGGGACTTAGCAGTATCAATTGCTCCTTGCGTCGTATTACCAAACAGTGCGGTATCTCACGGCACATAACCTTTCATGCAGCACGTCATACGTTTGCCACGACACTCTGCCTTTCACAAGGTATTCCTTTGTCAACAGTTTCCAAGATGCTGGGACATAAACAGATCACCACGACACAGATCTATGCGCAGACTACGCCGATAATGATCGAGGATGCGATCGATCGTGTCGAATCCCGGCTGGGCGGTAAATTCGCAGTATAGCGTAATCATGGATTAAATCATCCACTGCAAGGAAATTTCATGTAAGTAACAGTGTAAGTTACAAAGAATATCGGTCGGAAGTTGTCACCTTTGCACCGTAACCAACTATCTCGATTATGGATAAAGATGACAAACTCCGCCTTGCGGAAATTCATGCAATGGTCAAGACGATTTCCGTGGACCTTCAATTTTGAGACGCCACCGCAACGTGCTTTTCGGGACACCGGTTTTGGAGTTCAACGAGGTTTGCTCGGTGCTGCACCTGAGTGCCCGTCAGGTGCAGCGCCTTCGCGAGCGCAAAGAACTCGTAGGGTTCAACGTGGGCCGCCGGCGCTTGTACTTTCAGACGGAGATCTACGACTACCTCTCCCGTTTGGAGAGAGAAAACCTCAAACATCCCGAACAGTCAATGGAACAGTGATTATGGATCGACCGAACAATCCCAGTGAAACGAAGTATCTGCTGATCGGGGAAGAGGAGTTCGAACGTCTTCTGCGCAGCTATTATATTCTCGGCAAGGGGCTTCTGGCTTTCGAATATCTCTGCGGTCACAGCGACCGTCCGATGTACCTGTCAGCCGAGGGCGTGTGCGAAGTGCTCGGCATTACGCGCGACGAGTTGGACGAGCACCGCCTGAAACGACAGATCAAGGCGAAAGTTTTCCAGCGGCAGATGATGTACAGCCTCTACGATCTGGTACTCCTCGCCGAACGTCTCGTGCGCCATAAGATCCGGTACAGGCTCTCGAAAGCGCCCCGCTTCGATGCGACGGGCCAACGCCTGTGATTCGCGTTGTATCTCAGCTTGTCAAGACCGGCCGTTTGCGGCCGGTCTTTTCTCCGATTTCGTAAAAGCGACGAAACGACAGCAGGAAGAAAGGAGGTATAGACAAATACCATATATCCGATCTACCGGCCCGCTTCGAGGGAAGCCTTTCGAACTCTTTGAGCAGCGCCATCAACTCCAATGCGGCTTTACGAGCCCTCCGTCCGGCTGCCTTGTTGTTATGTCAATATTTACATAACAACAATTAGGTAAACACTATTATAATGTAAAGAAGCGGTTGGAATATATTATGTTCCAGCCGCTTCCTAATTATTTTCTTTACATAATTATTTGTAGCTTTAGTAAATTCTAAATCTACAAGTTATGTGTAAAACGAATAAATCCATCTCGGAAATTATCGATGCATATCGATGTGAATTGATTGACAGAGGTTATAGTCAGGGAACTTTTATGATTATTCGAAAATCTGTCGTATCATACAAAAATGGTGGGATAAAAAGGTCTTAAAGAATTTAACGAAGAAAATGCCTTCCAATTTTGTGACGAATTTATAGGGACACGTTATCTGGCCCCATCTTTAACATCAGAACAGAGGCGTAAACTGCGGGTTATTCGAATGCTTCTGTCGATATATAGAGATGAAGATTTCGAAAATTATACACCCTCTCACCAAAAAATTTTTAAGACAAAACTTGGTGATGTCTTTTATCCGTATATCGACTGGTGCATATCGACACTCAAATTCACACCGTCCACAGTGGAAACCCACAAACGGGTTGCAACTAAATTCGATTCTTTTATGGGCACGAGGAGTTAATTTGGCGGAAGTCTCATCATCGCTTTTTGAAGATTTTATTACGTCCGAATCAAAATCCAACCGAGTAAGGTACAAAGGCGTTCTTCGCAACATTTACCGATACCTGTATGAAACAGGTATTACGAAAGGATTTATCAATATTCATACTCAAAGAGCCTTATATTCGTGCTGCATCAAAGCTGCCTACAACATATACCGAAGAAGAAATTAAAAATCTAATCTCATCCGTTGACAGAAGTACACCGTTGGGGAAACGGAATTATCTTATTTTACTATTGGCTTCAGAATATGGTATGAGAGCATCGGATATCCGGAGTTTGAGTTTGAAACACATCGATTGGGAATCGAACACGATATTGTTTAACCAACAAAAACAGATATTCCGGTTTCTTATCCTCTTATTCCGTCTATCGGTAATGCCATTATTGAATATTTGAAATACGGACGGCCTCCGGGTGGAGATGATGTGATTATTGTACGACATGACTCTAAACGTAAAGGGTTACGGCTTTCATCCGGCGGGATTTATTCCATAGTGGAAGGCGCTTTTAAGAATTCGAATATTTCGAATTGGCAGAAAAGAAACATGGTCCTCATTCTCTTCGGCATAGCTTTGCTTCAAATCTGTTAAAGCATGGAGCTGGATACTATATAATCAGTATGACCATGGGGCACAGTTATGCTGAAACAACCAAAACATATTTGCAAATCGACTTTGACCAATTAAGAAAATGCAGTTTACAGATTCCAGTTGTACGCAGTATCTATTATAACCATATGGCATATTAAGGAAAGGAGGTGGCATATGGGTAGACCTAATTATTATTCAGCCTTTGCAGAACATATTTCCAAGTTCTTAGATTATAGAGAGAATAGCGGGATAAAATATATGTATCCGGATTATGTGCATCTCAAGAACCTCGATAACTTCTTTATCCAAGAAGGAATTACGAACATCTCTTTTTCCAGAGATCAAGCCGTCAAATGGAAACAACAACTTGAGAATGAATCAAAAAGCACACAATATGACAGAATTAATATAACAAAACGATTTTTGAATATCTGTTCATACAAGGATTTCCGGTATTCCAATTTAAAGACATCAAACACCCTAAATCAAAATTCACTCCTCATATTTATACGGACGAAGAAATTGAAAATATTTCGTTGCATTGGATCGATATGAACCGATAAAAATAGAAAGCATAAGATCCAATTACCTGTATTATTCAGAATTATGTTATGCTGTGGAACACGTATGACCGAAACGATAAAGATTCAGAAAAAGGATGTCGATTTAGATGCAGGTATCATAAAATTATCCGAGACTAAAACTCAAAACAGCGTTATGTGGTTATGTCCGACAGTTTAATAGAACTTATGAGAGCATTTGCCGACAAAACGTTCTACGCTTTATTGGATGATGACTATATATTCTCCTCTTTATACGGCAAGAATATTTCTGCTTCAACAGTTGCGGCAATACATCACGATATTCTTCGGCATGCAGGCATACCGAATAGAGGTAGTGGACGATACGGAAAACGAGTGCATGATTGGCGCCACACTTTTGCCGTAAAGTCTTTTAAACAACTTATTGATTCAGGGATGGATATGTATGCTGCTTTGCCAATTATGTCTGTTTACCTGGGACATGACAGTATCTATGCTACGGAAGGTTATCTGAGATTGACTATCAGCATGTATCCATATCTCAAGGAAAAATTCGAAAAAATCTTGATGAAATATTTGAAAAATAGCTAATATGAAACGAACTGATTTTGCCGGTGCGCTTTACCGTTATTTCCGTGATTATTTAGTTAATGATCGAGGTTGTTCTGCACGTACAATAGAAACATATCGCTATGCTTTTATACAATTTATTGACTACATGGAAAATCACCTTAATATACGACCGGAGAAAATAGAACTAACGCATATCAATGTTCAAAATCTGCAATCATTTCTCTTGTGGCTGGAGCGCGAAAAGAAAGTATCAACGTCTACACGTAACCAGCGGCTCGCTGCTTTTAAGAGTTTCTCTTCTTTTTTGAAGTACGATCTTCCTGAATGCCTTGATAATGTAATACAAATTCAGAATATTAAAATGAAAAATCTTTTGTTAAAGACGTATCTTATCTTAAACCGGAGGGGATTAAACTGTTACTATCTCAGATAGATAGGTCTTCGTACAAAGGGAAAAGAGATTATGCAATGTTCTCATTGTTGTATGCAACAGGCATCAGAGTTAGTGAATTAATCAAAATAAGGGGACGGGATATTTCAATGAGTTCTCCAAAGCATATAACTATACATGGAAAGGGAAATAAAATAAGGCATGTGCCAATCGTACAGCACTTGGCATCTATTCTTGAAAAATACTTGGAAGAAAGCCGATCCATGCTCCCGCAAAATCTGGATAAACCAATTTTTGTAAATCATTCGGATGAAATGTTTACAAGACAAGGGATCAATCATTTACTAACAAAATATGCGAATAAAGCGAGGACGGTGAATTCATCTCTCATCCCAAAGGATTGCAGCCCTCATAAGATCAGACATTCTACTGCAATGGCTATGGTTGAGAATGGAACGGATCTAATCGTTATACGGGATTTTTAGGTCACTCCAGTATTCAAACAACTGAAATATATGCAAGATTATCCGCTTCTCGTCGAATAAAAGCTATTGAAGCGGCCAGTAAAGAAATTGTTCCACCAGAAGATGCTATTTGGGTAAACAACACATCTATTAAAGAGTGGTTGAAATCCATGACAAATCCTAAAATTATGTAAAGAAAATAATTAGGAAGCGGCTGGAACATAATATATTCCAACCGCTTCTTTACATTATAATAGTGTTTACCTAATTGTTGCCTTTGAACCACTGAAGATATGCATCCTTCTGAAAAGCTGCGATGCGATCGTTGATCTGTTCGAGTAATTTTTCCATATCGATTTATATTTGGTCGTTATGAAACAAATATAGGCAAAATCGGCTGCTGTCGGACTCTTTGCCCGCTTTTTATGCATGATACAGGATCGTCCCGGTCGGACGCGGAGCAAGTTAGCGGCAGGCTCACAGACCCTTATCGCCTTTTCCGCGCACGATCTTCCCTTCTTCGAACGGTATCGCACGCGGAAAAGTCGCACGGGGCGCCTGCCGCAGTTTCCGCCCCGTCGTCCGACCATGCAGGACATTCGGTCTGGCGACACAATAAGAATATTCACCAAATTGTTTCGAACCATGAACATCTATCGGATTTCGGCGGAAGGCTACGCCATGTATCTCTTCCGCGTTGCGGCGCGTACACAAGCTGCCGCCTGTATGAAGCTCTCAGTGCTGCTCGGCATAGCGGCCGAGAACTGTCGCGTTATGGAAACACTTCCTCTGAACGATCATGTACGGGAAATCGAATCCTGCCGTACGCGGGTGTCTGCGCGATGATATGCTGGATGGACCAGAAGAGCTTTACACGCTTGACGCTTACTCCCGACTATCGAACTACTTCGGAGATACAGAGGACACAAGGCTTGTTGGAGGAAGTTTTGCCCACTATTCCCGATGCGGAACTGTTGTACGGCGTTTTCTATAATGAAAATACGGAATACTGCTCGTTCGAACAGAGCCGTATCTGTTTCCGACGCAACGGAATCCTCTTTCGGATCAATAAGCAGTATTTTCCCAAACCGACCTATGCGATCGACATCGACACCTCGAATTTCAAGCACATAGATCTTCATATGCAGGCTCGTATCCGGGATAAATATCCGGCACCGCACCGCATCGGTATCCTTTCCGAGCGTAAGGTCAATATTTGGGTGGACTACCTGACTAAGATTTGGCACGACCTGGAACACCTCGATCGAGAACGCAATGCCCATATCTCCGCCCATCGATCGCGGTTGAACAAACTCCCGGATGTTAAGTGGAACAAAGATCGGGACAGAGGATCTATCGAGCGTAACGGTCTCTGCTACAGTTTCCGCTACGAAACGGGCACGATTCAGGAAAGGTATCGCTCGATTACGGCCCCTGTACGCTCGACGACTTCCTGGCCCTTTCAGATAACCGCTACAGACCGAAATGCTGAACCTTTTTCAAAACGATTCCGAATCGGGAATGATACCCTTTCCGGAATATTTCATACGCAACCTGTATGTCCATCGCTTCCGGCTGTCGAGCCGGAGCGCTGACACCGCCGCCGGATCGTCCGCTGGCTGTTTCTGCATTTCCACGTCTATGACTACCACCTGCGGATGCTGAAACTACGGGACGCTACCTTTCGCGGGAACGGTTCCAGCCCCTGCTCTTTATGACGCTGACCGAGGATTTTCGCAAGGACTCCTCGCTGTGTCTGCGGATAATCTCCACCGACTTCTATACGCTCTATTTGGAAGGGAACGTCTATTGTGACGGCCGGTGGCATAACATTCGACTGTAACCTGTTCCCGCCTGAAAGCGGCGGGAACGCAAACCTGTTTTACGATGGCGAATATATGTATCAACCGCTTCTATTGTTCGACGGACAATGAAGCGAACTACGAAAGATTCTCTACGGCCTCGGCGATCGGTTCGACCTGTACGATCTCGACGGCCGCGACAACTGGATGCGCGGGGAGTTCAACTCGAAATGGTGCTACCCCGAGGAGGCGATCGCAGCGATGATGAAGACGTTGGAGAAGGATCCGACGCTTCATATCGAGATCGTCTCCTGTGAGCCGGGGATGCAATACCTCGAAGCGCATATCTACGACGACGGCATGTGGAATAGCTTTTAATAGGATGAAACGGATTTTTCGAGTAGGTGTACGCTACACGTTCGAAGGAGCCTACACCGTTCGGGCGGTTTCCGACAAGGAAGCCGCCCGGCTTGTTTTACGACGATGCGGCCTGACGTGCGGCAACATCCATACGACGCTCGACGAGCTCACGTGTCCGGATTGGGACTTTCCTACGCATCCCGACACACGGATAGGAAACGTCGAACCGATCGAGATGCCGGAGCAGAAGGCTTAAAATTATCAATACAAACTAATCTATGACCAAGTACAGATTTTATGAGGACAGGAAGGTCTCGGTGTGGGAGCGCATCTACTTTTCCATCGAGGCCGCAACGATCGAGACAGCGGAGGCGCAAGCTGCGGCGATCGCTCACAGGTCCCTTTACGCTGCGGCGTGCGACGACGCTGCGATCGAGATCGAGGAGAGCGAAACGCACTACGAAACGATCCGAGAGATCGCTCCGTCCGAGAACGAGGGTCGTGCTACGGTCCGAATCCACAGTGTAGACGACGACAATTACCGGATGATCGTCGACAACGGTCCGACATCGGAAACGAACGAAACGCTAAATTGAATTAAGACCTATGAAACGATTTGAAAAATTACTAAGCGCTATGCACTTGCGAACAGCTATTTCAAAAACCGGCTGCTTATCTGGCCGGATACGCTTTGCGAAATTCACGATTACCTGCAACAACACGGTGAACTGCCGTTCCGCTACGACGGGGATAACTGGTCCTACGACGCACTGTGCGAGCGGCAGAAGCGACGTGGTGTCCGCCTGTCGCAGTACCTTACGCCCGATGCTACGGCCCGGCGGATCGCCGCCCTTGCCGTGCGGTATTTCGAGAATGACAGCCGTATCATGGACGTCTGCTGCGGTACAGGACAGCTCACCCGGGCCTTGATCGCCGAAGGCGTACATCCCTCGCAGATCGTGGGATTGGAAGTCGACCGGGAGCTGGCGGACTTTTACGCACGCCTGTATCCTGTGACGCAAACGCTGATCGGGCCATATCGGGACATCGATTTCCGCTGCGAGAACGTCGTTGCCAACCCTCCCTTCGAAACGACGGAGGTCGTCGATTTCCTTTCGTGGCTTGCGAAGGTACAACAGCCGGGCGACCGGAGTGTGTTGCTGCTTCCGCACGGTTTCATCGACAAACAGCGCCCCAAGGGCATACAGGAAACGCTGCGGCAATTCGAGGTTCTGTACCGTACACCTATGCAGGAACGGTTTGCGCGGACAAATGTCGCGGCTGAAATAGTCGTTCTGGCGCGACGATAGCATCCATTGCGAAGCATTCCGGCAGGCCGCTCGCTACCGATTCTGCATTTCAGGTCGGGATCGGGAGCGGTTGCGGTATTGCCGTTTCCGCGATTTTCCGTACTTTTACAGAGTATTGACATTGTTCGATGATGTAAGCAAGACGCCTATGACGACTCTTCGCTGCGTGGTGGAACGCATCACCTATCAGAATCCCGAAAACGGGTATTCGGTATTGAAAGTCAAAGTAAAGGGCTACGATGATCTGGTTACGCTCGTGGGCAACCTGCTGGAAGTTCCGTGGGGAGTGTCCTGTTGTGCCGTGGCGAGCGGAAGGTGGACAAGCGTTACGGCAGCCAGTTCGTTGCCGCAACGTGGGAGGAGACGATGCCCGCTACGGTTTACGGCATCGAGAAATACCTCGGCAGCGGACTGGTGAAAGGCATCGGTCCCCGTTTCGCCCGTGCGATCGTCCAGCGATTCGGTGCGGCGACGATCGAAGAGATCGAAACCGACATCGAACGGCTCTACGAGGTGCCGCAGATCGGCCGCAAGCGCGTGGAGAAGATCCGCGAGAGCTGGGAGCGGCAGAAGGAGATCAAGAACGTGATGCTGTTTCTCCAAAGCTACGGCGTAAGCACGGCCTATGCCGCCAAGATCTACCGAGAGTACGGCTCGAAGAGTATCGACAAGGTTCGGGAGAATCCTTACCGCCTCGCCGACGACATCTGGGGCATCGGCTTCAAGACCGCCGACGGCATCGCCGGCAAGATGGGCTACGGGAAGAACGATGCCCGCCGGTGTCGGAGCGGGATCCTATACACGCTCGGCCAACTCTCGGACGAGGGACACGTCTATGCCGAACGGGAACAACTCGTGCAAGCGGCCTGCACGCTGCTCGAAGCCGACGCGGCACCCGTCTGCGAAGCGTTGGAGCGGATGATCCTCTCCGAGGAGTTGATAACGGAGCGGGAGGCGATCTACCTGCCGGCGTTCTATCATGCGGAGTGCGGCGCGGCACGGCGGCTGAAAGAGCTCGCGGAGAGTGCGGGCCGCACGTTGTTCACTACGGAGCTTGACCCCGGCGTTCTTACCGCAGAAACGGGCATCGGCTACGACGACGTGCAGCTCGCCGCGATCCGGCAGGCCGTGACCTCAAGGTCATGGTGCTCACGGGCGGCCCCGGCACGGGTAAGACGACCACTACGCAGGGCATCATCGCGGCGTTAAAGACGGCGGGGCTGCGCGTTCTGCTGGCGGCGCCTACGGGACGTGCGGCCAAACGCATGAGCGAAGCGACGGGGATGGATGCCAAGACCATCCACCGGCTGCTGGAATACAATCCGCAGGACGGCTATAAGCGTGGCGACGAAAATCCGCTGGACGGCGACGCCCTGATCGTGGACGAATGCTCGATGATCGACATCCTGCTGATGAACAACCTGATGAAAGCCGTTCCGGTGACGATGCGTCTGGTGCTCGTGGGCGACATCGACCAGCTGCCGAGCGTCGGTGCAGGCAATGTCCTGCGCGACATCATCGACTCGCAGAAGATTCCCGTCGTGCGCTTGACGCGAATCTTCCGGCAGGCACAGAAGAGCCGGATCGTGATGAGCGCCCACGCCATCAATCAGGGCCGTTTCCCGATACGAGCAACGGCCGCGATACGGATTTCTTCTTTATGAAGGAGGAAGACCCCGAACGGGTGGCTGCCACGGTCGTTCGGCTGGTGAAGGAGCGCCTGCCGCGCGCCTATGGACAGCGGCCGGACAAGATTCAGGTTCTCACGCCGATGCAGCGGGGCATCGTGGGTGCCGCCAACCTGAACCTGTCGTTGCAGGAGGCCCTGAACCCTTCGGGGCCGAGCCTGAATCGCGGAGGCTATACCTACCGTCAGGCAGACCGGGTGATGCAGGTGCGCAACAACTACGATAAGGAGGTTTTCAACGGCGACCTGGGGTATGTCGAGAGCGTGAATACGGAAGACCGGACGCTGACGGTGGATTTCGACGGCCGCAGCGTGGAGTACGACGTAACGGAGCTCGACGAGCTGACGCTGGCCTACGCCACGACGATCCACAAGGCGCAAGGGTCAGAATATCCGATCGTCGTCATGCCGGTGCTGATGACCCACTTCGTGATGCTCCAGCGCAACCTGATCTACACGGGGATCACACGGGCCAAGAAGATCTGCGTTCTGATCGGTGCGACGAAAGCCCTTGCCTGCGCCATCCGGAATCAGGCCGTGCTGAAAAGCAATACCAAACTCAAGGAGCGGCTGAACCCGCCTTGAACACGTGATCCGGGCGATCGCCTTTCGACGACGGATCGGATCACTTACCGCAGCAGATGCCGCAGGGCTTCGAGGGGATGATACAGCAGCATCCGGGGTCCGGCATAGCGCATCACGGCCCGAATCTTTTCCCGCTGTGCCGGAGCGTAGCAATGAACCGTGCACTGTTTGCAGGAGCCTTTGAGAGGGCCGTAGCGGCAGGTTTCCAACCGCCGGCAGGCGTAGGACAACAGGCTGCGGCACGCCTCGCACAGCTCCGCGTTGTGCTCCTTGCGACGGCAATAGAGGCGTATCATCCGTTCTACCGTCCGTTTTCCCGTTCGATGCGATCCATCCTATTTCGCCTTTACGGTCAGCAGCTCCCGCCAGTCGGTCGTATAGCGCGGCGAGAGATGTTCGCGGTTCATACGGAACGGCTCGGTTCCCTGTGCCGCGATGACGATGCTGCCCCGGCCATAGACCTTGTTCACCCGATCCAGAGCCTCCATCAGTCGTGCGTGCTTCCCTTGTCGGGCGGTGCGAACAGCGTGCCCTGCACGCCCGTTGCCGGTACGATCTGCGCGAGTGTCACACCGGCTTTTGTACCCGAACCCTGGACGATAAATTTGCCGCAGCGCTGCACGGGCCTGCCGGACGATCTCCAGCGTGCTGTCGGTAGGTTCGGGTAAGGTCAGCACGGCCGTTTCATAGCGCTGAGGCTGGTCGTCCCGGTGGCGGTTGGTGAAAATGAATCCGTGTATCTGCCCGCAGAGAGCACGCTGGGCGCGGAGCTTCTCGGCGCACATCGAAGCGAACTCCGCGACGATGCGTTCGAGCTCCTCCCGCTCGTAGATCTCCTTGGGGAAACTGCGCGAGACGGTGATCTGCTGCTTCTGCTGCGGCATCTGTTCGAAGCCGATGCACTCGATGCCCTGTAACTCGCGCCACGTCCGCAGACCCGTAATCCCCATGCGCCTGTGTATCCACTCCTCGGGCAGCTCGACGTACTGCCGCGCGGTCGTGATGCGCATCGAATCGAAGAGCTTGCCGTAGCGGCGTCCGATACCCCAGACCTCGTGCAGGGAAAGGTCGCAAGTACCTTTCGATGTCCTCGGGCCGATGCATGTAACAGCAGCCGTCGAGTTTCGGTAGCGCTTGGCCAGCTTCGAGGCGATCTTGGCCAGAGTCTTGGTCGGCGCGATGCCGATGCTCACGGGAATGCCCGTGTTGCGGCGTATCGTGCGGCCGATGCGACGTCCGTAGTCGTCTAACGGCTCGGCGATGCCGTGCAGGTCGAAAAATGCCTCGTCGATGGAGTACACCTCGACGGAGGGGACGAGCGTGCGGAGCGTCGCCATCACACGGCGCGACATATCGCCGTAGAGGGCGAAGTTGGACGAAAAGACGGCCACGCCGTGCCGGTCGATAAGCCCCTGTACCTGATAGAGCGGCTGCCCCATGCCGATGCCGAGGGCTTTGGCTTCGTTCGAGCGGGCGATGATGCAGCCGTCGTTGTTCGACAGCACGACCACGGGTCGCCCGACAAGATCGGGACGGAAGACCCGCTGGCAGGAGGCGTAGAAGTTGTTGCAGTCGCAAAGGCCGTACATCGAAGGTGTTATTTGAAAGTTTTGACGACGTGACGCACCACGCCCCAGATCGAGAATTCGTTGTCGGCATCGACGCGAATGGGCGGATATGCGGGATTGGACGGCAGGAGCCAGGCCCCGCAGCTTCCAGCTTGACCCGTTTGACGGTGAACTCCCCATCCACGTAACAGACGGCGATGCATCCGTCGTAAGGCTCGACGGCACGATCGACGATCAGCAGGTCGCCGTCGCCGATACCGTCGCCCGTCATGCTGTCGCCCTCGACACGCACGAAAAATGTCGAGGCAGGATTCGGCACCAGCTCACGGTTCAGGGCGAGCGGCATGTCCAAAAGTCGTCCGCCGGCGACGGAACCCCGCCCTGACCGTGCCGCCCGACAGAGGAACTTCGCACGGAGTAGACAGGCCCGGACGAAAGATTCGCAGTGTTTTTTTATCCATTCTTCTACATTTTACGGAACAGGCGTGAGTCTGTACCGGCCTTGAAACAGCACCTCGGGGAGCGGATCGGCGGACATCTCCCCGGCCCAGTAGCGCACGGCTGCGGCGGCTATGTCACGGGCCGTGGCCGTACTCTCGTCTATGGCGTCGAGCCAGCGCATGTCCCCTGTAAAACGGTCATACGTTTCGAGGACTTGCACTTCGCATAGCTGTGCCGAGGACATGCCGCTGTAATTCCTGTAATATTCGCAGGACGCTCTCCGTGAAGAAATAGGCGCAGTCGGTGCGACCGATACGCACGTGCGGAGGACGGTGCAAATCGAATGCCGCATCCCAGATGCAGCAGACGCACGCCTGATGCTCCGGGTTGAAAGGGTCGAGCTGCGGAAAGTGGTCGGCAAGCGAGGGAATCGTTTGCAGGATGCTTTGGCCGCTTAACAGCGACTGGACATAAACAAGACGCATGATTTGCGCGTGCCGGGCATAGTCGGGGTGTCGCAGGTCGTTGTCGCGCGTTTTCGTATCGAGATCGATTCCGATTTGCGTACGGTCGGATTCCAAACGGTAGAGTGCCATTGCGAGATTCTGTTTCGGGTGCCTGCAAATATAGCGATAAGACACCGAAAAGAACACGTAATTTTCGATTTTCCTTCGCCTCCGGTTGCCTGCGGGAAGCTCGGCACGCGCACGGCCGCTGCCGCGTCCTCGTCGGCTGCGGACGGGAAAATCATCCTCGGCGTCGGCATACCTCCGCCCTGCGGTATTTTCCGTCGCTGCGCCGCCGTCGCGCACCGGTGTTCTTCCCGAGGCAACCGGTACGTCCGGGATAATACAGATCGTCTGCCCGACAGATTCGGAGGCGGTCGAGGTTGTTCCGCGACGCTCCGGTCTTCGCTTTTCGTTTACGAATCTCTAAACCGATAACGAACCATGACACATGATCCGACGAAGGGCTGTTATACCCTCGACACGTTACGGGCATTGAATCCGCTTTACGACCACGAACACGGCCTGACACAGCAGGACGTCGAAGCGGTCAATGCCATGAAGAAATACATCGAATCGACACGCAGCGCCGACAGGCCGCAGTGCGGCGATCGAGTGCGATACGTTTCCCGCCACGGTGACTATGCCGGCAGTGCATTGATTGCCTACGACAGAAACGATATGCTCACCGTCTGTATCTGTCCTTACGATCCCTTCGCCTCGCGGACGAAAGACGGCGTACAGTGCTGTAGCAGCGGAGGCCCTTACCCATGTCGCGGCTGCCGCATTCCGCTATGAGGGCCCCCGACGGGGTTCTTTCAAAATCTGGGGTCACGACGGACCTTGCGGCAACGGGTCGATCCGCTTCGAAGCCGAAGTCGCGGGGTGGAGCTACCGCGAACCCGATCCGCTCTATGGCGACTTTACGACCGAGGCGTGGCGCAGGCTCTATGTCTATCGGATCGAACGGCCGTGCGGCAGCGATCTTTATCGCACGAACGGCCGGGAGATCGGCGACAAGCAGCGTTCCAGACGTTCCTGCACGACTACAAAGCTACCGTATTTCCGGGACGTTCGCCCCGGCAGCTGGTCGTCTGGTGCTACCGCCCTGCGGAGAGACCTCTGCCGCAGGAGCAGTGGGATGCGCTCGACGCGCCGATCGTCGATTGCCGTATCTACAACGTCCCGCAACCCGTGAAGATTCTCTACGACGATCTTCGGCACGAACGGATCGTCTATTACGTTCCGCCCACACTCCATATCCATTAAATCCCTATAACATTATGAATGACGACACACTGATCGTTACCGAAACCGAGGGCGATACGTTCGACTTGCAGCTCTCGGAGTCTTCGACGCCCGAAACCTTTCGACGCCGGGCCGCTTCGCTGACGGGAAGCGGCCTTTCAATCCGAAGCGCGGCATGTAGTTGCGACGACGCCCGTTCCGATGGAGATTTTCTGCGACTCGAGCGCGGAATCTTCGCTGTCGAAGCCGAACCGCTCGCCTACAGCCCGCTGTTCAATCCCTACACGGGAGAGGAGATCCCGAACGAGAACCTCCGAACGGAGGATGCGAAACTTTCCGACAGCCGAACCGCGACGGAAAGAGATAAGATGCTGGAACGATACGAGGCGATCGACCGAATACACCGCCGACGCCTCGTCGATCTGATGACAGGAATCGTTTCCGAAATGACGGGCCAAAGCCTCGATTCAGGCAACGAATATCCCGCATCGGACGAACGCCAGGATAAATGCTATGTCACAGCTTTCCGGATAAGACATGCTGTGTTGTATGCCTGCCTGTCGTACGACTACGGAGGGATCGCTGCGTGCCGGTGCGGAACCTCGAAGTCGGACAGCTTTTCGATGTCTTGCGGATGATGCTGCAAGACCTCTGAATATCATTCCAACCCGTTTGCCCCGTAATCGCCGTTGATTACGGGGCGCATTTTTTTACCATGAAATTTACCGCTTATGAGCCACGAAATCATCAAAACATCTTCGTCACCGCCGACCGGCGTGATCGTCTGCCATGCGCCCGGCAATATCCAACCGCAGATCTTTCATGAGGAGGAATACGAACCCTGACCGAACTGCTGCGCAAGGAGGGTTACGAACGCCTGGAGGAGGAAATCCTCTATCTCTTTTTTGGGGTCTGGCAGAACGACCTGCGGCACGGCCGTGCCGTCGCCCGCGCTATCGAGCAGGAGCGGATGGATGTTTACGAACTCTGGAAACGATGCGATCGGGACGTATCGTTCCGACGGGAGTTTATCAGACATTTGGCCACCTATCTCGAACCTTTGACGGTCGAATTGCCGAACCTATAAAACCTCGATACGACTATGCAAGTGAAATTATTGCGTCAGGCCGCAGGTCGGGATGACCGGATCGTCGCGGCCTATGAAGATGTGACCTTCCTGAACGAACACGTCGGATGGTACCCCATTATAAAAGACCGGTTCCGTAAGGCGAACGATATAGTTGTCGTCGTACTGCGCGTCGGCGACGTTTGTTTCGAAGCCGGAAGTATGTTTCGCAGAGGATGCTCCGCAAGGAATATATCGAAGCGCGGACTGCGGAAGCTCGCAACCTGCGAGCCGCCGTGCAACGCCGTATGGCGAGCTGCCAGTGGATTCCGTCGTCTTACGTGGCAGCCTTCGAAGCACTGGGTTGGGATGCCCGGCCGTTGAAGGGCATCGCACCCGTATGCGCGAACTGTATGCTGCGGAAGATCGAAGACGGGAACAAGTGCGGATCGAACGGGAAAAACGATGACAGCGGCAAGAGGAAGCGCGGCTGAGAACGTCGTTGAAACGGGCCGAGGCTGCTTTTCGGGAGGAGGATTCGTCGAAACGGAACTCTTTATTGCCTTGTGCGGCAAATATGGGATCAATATCCACCCCCGGACGCTCGGCATGCTGCAAAGACGGATTGCCGATTTATCCCGAACGCAGATCCATTGCAAAGGCGTGAGCCGAGGTTTCCGTACCCGTCATTGTGCGGATGCCGCGAATTGATCGATCGCTTGGCGGAAAAACTAAAATAGATTTTCAAATATTCACCCTGTAATTTAACTCAATATGAAAATTATGTGTCAGGAGCACTACGACGAAGTAGTGTGTTATGCCGAACGAATCGGCGACAAAACATTGGAAGAACGGTTGAACGATCTGAAACGGTGGAGCGGAATCCGAACTGTCCTTGTGAAATCGAACTGTATAAGGATTCCGCGCCTTATTCCTTTCTTTCAGGCAGCGCTATGCCGACAGCAGTACAGGCATTGTCGGCGGACTGGTCTATCACGGCACACCCGATCGTTCGGGATGTTACTGCGAACCGAGAATCCGCGGCTGGGAAATTCATACGTGAAATGCGGATTCTGATTTGACAATGAATCTTGATTAATAAATGACGTATAAAACGAACCGATGAAACAAAATAAAAGTATTATAGACCGCTATTTCGACTATATGCGGGATAGCTGGTGCGAAGAAGAATGCCGCACGATCTTCGGCACACGGGCTGCGAGCGTGTGGAAAGTGTGGTGCCGAAGTATTGCACCTGACCTGTGCGGTGCAGCCCGACGATTCTATATCGCTCTCGATAGGGGCAATCGGCGGTTGTTGATCGAACACATTGCGTGTGCTGTTCGAGGACATGACGAGGAATGCCTTTCTAAGGAGCCGAGTGTCCTTGTTTGTCAGGAATGCGGCTCGCGTGAGATACAGATGCTGGCGTGGGTCGATCCTAATACGTTGGAGTATGTATCCTCGATAGACGCGGATGCTGACGATCAATGGTGCGATGCGTGTCAGGAGCACATATGGTTTTGCTCGCTCGAAGAGTTCGGAGATAACCTCGATGCCTGGTGGTTGGCAGTGGACTTCCCGAAAATGGAACGGATTACGGGATTGTCTGCGGCGAATTATCCGGCGGATGACGAGGGACAAGCGTTCCTCGATGCTTGCAACACTTGGTGGAAAGCCCTCGACTATGAACGAAAACGGGCTATCTGGATGGAGAACGACCAGAGTCGGACGGAATGACACAGCAAAGACGCAATAGAACCGTGCCCCGAGATCGGCATAACGGATCAAGGGTACCACGGTCTTCCCCCCCCCGAAGAAGTGTAGCGGTTGGTTCCCAGTTTTGCCGAAGGGATAGTAATCTTATGGTCAAGATCGATTCTATCCGGCATTTCCTTCGCCACTACGCGCTTACAATCCTAATGATCGGTCAGAAAATAACGTACCCTAAATTATTAGACACCCTGTTCAAATTAAAAATATAGAATGAATCAAATTCTAATGAGATTTTTATATAGAAACAAATATAAAACCAAAATATAATCATATCGATGTAAAAATCGCCCGTAGTATTACGGGCGATTCGATTTGGCTATTCTCCAATGGCATAATTCATAAAGATCCGTTCCAACTCCGGGAGGTCTTTTCGGGCTGGGTCGTCTTCTGGTGTATTATGGACCAATTCGTCGATGCGACTATGCACCAACTCATATTCTTCTCTGTCCTTTATTACCCCGCGTTCGAGAATCTTTTCCAACTTCTTGAAATAAGCCTTCTTGATTTTTCGGCACTTTCTCCGGTCGCTGCCTCGATACGCTTATAGATCACACGACGATATTCCAACGGATATTCGTTGATTCCTGCCATCATTTCTTTGTCAAAAGCTCGCAGTAAGCGCTCGTTCTTTTGTTCATAGGCATCATCAATAAGTTTTTATTTGCAGCTTGATACGGAACTTTACGGGGTGAAAGCGTCGGCCAGGTTCGTAAAGGGAAGCGGCCGGGTATATATTTCCGGGTATGATGCGACAAGGGCGAGGGCGTGGCACTGGAAAAACAACCTGGTGACGTTCCGGCCGGATGCGACCGGACAGGCGGTGATCGAGTTTACCGTTTCAAGCCGTTACGGTCTGCCAGTGACAGAGAATGTAACGATACAAGTAAATCAATGAAGATATGAGAAGAATTGCCGTATTATCGCTCTTTTTGTGCCTGGTGGCCGTGTGCAGGGCACAATATATCGGAAGCCAGTATATGAACGTGAAGCTGGGCTATATCGTGGATGAAAGTCAGGTGCAGGGGACGTTCGGTTTTGGAAAGGTGTACAAGGCTTTCAAGGTGGGGCAAACCTTAATTACCGGAATCTAAACCGGGATCTGGTAAAGGCAAACACCGTGACGGTCGGCCCGGAGCTGGCCTATTACGCCCTGAAAGGACGGAAATTCTCGCTCCTGGGGATCGCAGCCGGGACGATCGGCTACCAGAAAGCCAAGGCGAAAAGCGATCTTGTGTACCTGGCGAAAAGCAAGGCTTTCGTGTATGGATACGAGGTCGGGATAAGGCCGGAAATGTTGCTAAGCCCGAAAGTGGCTCTTTTTGCCGAATACAGGTTTGAAATGTTGTTTAACTCCATTCTCCGGAATAACAACCATGTCGGCCTGGGGTGCGTGATCTATTTATAAACTTAAATAATTGAAGGTATGAGAAAGTATTTGTATTTGTCGGCCGTATGCGTGTGCATGGCATTGTGTTTCGTCGGTTGCAGCAAGGACGACGACGAACCGGGAGGAAAAGGGGCGATGTATGAGGTAACGATCGAGCAGTCGGGAGATTTCCGCAGCTTCATTAAGTCGGTCGTGGTAGTCGCCAACGGTACGCGGTTGAAAGACGGGGCGACGGGGGAAAGCCTCGCAAGCCCGTTGATTCTAAGCGATGAAGAACTGGCCGTCGAAAAGGTGACGTTAACCACGACGGGAAAGGCGATCGAGTTCGCCGTTTCCGGTAGTGTCGTGGACGGGGAGGACGGTGTCGTGAACGAGCCGATGCAGTGGGTTGTGACCGTTTACAAGAACGGAAAGGAGATCGAGAAAAAGAGCCTTTCTTTCCGGGACGGGAAGGAGATCGGTATGGATGATCTTAATCTGTATTATAATTGACGTGACGGCCTGAATGTCCCCGGATGAATGTTCGGGGGATTTTTTTTCTTTTGGGCGTTCCCGTGGGACGGTCGGGCTTTACGTTTCAAGTCCTCGCCTAAAGGCTGTGGGCTTTACTCTGCAATCCCTAACGCATGGCTGAAAAGTCCTCTTGCCGGTGTTCTTCTTCATACAGCCTCATGCGTTCTTGTAATGCTTCTTTTAAATTGTCGCTTTTTCAGTCCGAGTTTGGCACGTATGTTCGCTCGTTGGCTGGTTATGTTTCCGCTACTCCGATGTAATAATTCGCATATTTGGCTGACGGTCTTGTCTTGCAGTATTAAACGGCAGATGTTTAATTCGGACGGGGATAAATAGGGATATATTCTCCTGATCGTATCAAGTTTACTTTTTTCCTTTTTCTGGTGTGCGGCAAGGGCTGTAAAAGATTTTCTTTGGATTGTTCCCCTATTATGCTTAACAGGGAGTTTGTCTTTTCCTCCGGGTTATTCTCGCTTAACAACTCGGCGAACGCGAATAGTTCTTCCTTTTTCATTTGGAGACGTTTCAAAAGCATTTCCTCTTCCTCTTTTAGCAAGTTGCTACTTTTTAGCAAGCTGCTGATATTACTGTGTAAGGATCTTCCTAATAAGGGGATCATGGTGTATATGATGATGACCAAAGGCAGATAACTGTATAGGAACGGTTCGTCGGTGATAAGAGTGCAGATTGTATAGGAAGCTATGGTAAGGGAGGACAATAGGATGGAGATATTACTCATATAGGCACAGATGGAAAGCATGGTAAATAGGGATAGTCATTTAATTCCTTCAATTTGAGTTAACCAGCAGACTTTCCCTTATTTTTCCGATCATACTCATCGTTTTTTATATCATCGGCTCTGTTTTTAGGGCCGATTTTTTCATTTTCAGTCACGTCTGGAGCTACCACTCCCGTAAAGTCGTGTTCCATGCGTGGAACATCAGGCTGCAAGAGCTACTTGGACTGACTCTCGTCTTGCAAGGTTTACCACATTTGCTGTGTGGATACCGAAGAAGATCAGCATGATCTCTGTCGATTTTATCCTTGCAGCAATCTTTCGCAGATCATAATGCTCCTTCTGAGTTCCAAAAGAGCCTTCCATTGCTGTAGCTCGAACGCGTGCAAGTTCTCGTTTAGTAGCGTTCTTAACTTCATTCTTTCCAGTTCGTCCTTTCTGAGTGAATGAGGTTTCAATACCATTCTCCTTGCAGAAAGTTCTGTTGTCATTACCCGAGTAACCCTGGTCGCCACCTATCTTTTTTACATCAACGCCTGTAAGTTTCTTCGACAATGACACACAGTGCTTAAGTCTCGTTCCTTCATTGAATGCATTGAATGATAGCTTCTCAATAAACGATATTCCGTCAATCAATATGTTGTTGCACTTCGCTCCAAATTCGACTATCTTGGTCTCCTTGCCTCTGACTATCGGTCTGATGTAAGGCTTGCTGAACTTACAATACGGTTAGGGATACTCTCACGAGAGTCACCACTCTTGAAGTGGTTCTTCTGCTGACGATATACCCTTGTGACAGTCTAAAGCATATCCAACTGCTTGTAATTCAATAGTTCTTCATCCGGATGGACGCGCATCTGTCTGCGGATTTCTCCCAGTATCTTGCCCAGCAATGCAAGCAGTCTCATTATCATCTTTCTGGTCTGCTTATGAGTATGTTTGCGCTGCTTCCTATATGCCAGGTTCGCCTTGTCGATATCATTGTACTTTGTTCTCATTCGATGCTCACCAAGCTGAGAACTGATACCGCACATCATCTTGTATGCTCTATCTACACATTCCCAAAGCAACTTCACGTCAGTTGGAAAGCGCATCAGGCTTTCATAGCAGCTGGCATCTGTATAGACAGTATCAAGGTTCTTCATGTACGGCTTCCATGCATCTGCAAGTACCTTCTGCTGCTCCTGAATCTTCAGTTTCTTGGACAATTCTACCAGAATGCTGTCGATCAGCTTGTAGTTTGTCAACTGGTTCTCAGGACTGATCCTGATCCCGCAGAAGATCTGATAATGGATGTTTCCATTCAACGCATCCATCAGCTTCGGAGCTGACAATCCTGTATACATCTTCAAGAACGCCAACGCCACCTTGCCCTCAGGTGTGAAGAAGGACTTTCGTCCTCGCTTCACTCTCAAACTCTTCGGCTTCTCTTCTACTAAACCGAACGATATCGCCATCTCTCGAAGAGGAAGAAGTGACTTGATCCGTCCAAGTTCCGATGTTTTGAAGCTCTCTTCGTATCGCTGATAAAAATCAAACTCAGTAAATACAATTTCTTGCTGAATGTCAGATAAATTTCGTACTTTTGCCATGAGTTATTTTTGCTCATTTCCTCCAAAGTCACTTTTCCAGGGTGTTCTGAGGAATTTTAATTCCTGTAGCTAAGATATGAAATTTTTATCACATTGACAATCAATTTGTTATAATTTTAAGCCTATTTCGCGACTGTCCCTAATTTAGACATCCTATTTTGTTTTGGATTAGAAAACAGTGGTCATTGTAAAGCTATATCCTTTTAATTATGCTGGGAAGAGTCTAAACGGCTATTCCAATTTCGAAATATTGTCTTAATGATGTTTTCTCTTGCTGTTTCCCGTCGGAACGATTTTCACTTTGTCAATAGCGCCCTCTTTCGGTTACCGTCGGAAAGATAGGTGCCCGTCCGCGCCTGCGGCGCTCGCTCTCTACGCGGCGGAAAAATCATCCTCGCGCGGGCTTCGGTATTTTTCCGTCGCTTCGTTCGCACGGTGCACCAGTATTCTTTCCGAGGCAACCGATCCGTTCGGGATCGCCCTCGAAAAATTATCGATTATCGTATCCGATGCAAATAGACTTTGCATAGATCAACACGTGAGACACGGTAAAACTGTCCAATCATTATGACGAAGACGAAGAAATCCGCCCACGGAACACCTCTCTCGCTGTCCCGGAGACGCCCTCTGCAGCTCCCGCAGCACCGCTCTCGGAACAAAGTTCGACAACCTCCGCTGCCGCGTCCGAAGCCGTCGCGTCCGCTTCGGAGGGCACTCCTGCCGCTACGCCGATCGTCCTTCTGGAGCTGAATCGGATCGTTTGCAGCACCTATAACCCTCGCCGCAATCTGAATGAGTCGTCGCTGGATGAACTCGCCCTGAGTATGCAGCAGACGGGCCAGCTGCAACCGATCTGCGTACGCGGCAGCGGCGAGCACTACGAAATCGTTTACGGGGAGCGCCGCTACCGGGCCGCGCAGCGTGCGGGCTTCACACATCAAGGCCCTTGTCTATGAACATCTCACGGACGAGGATGCGGAGGATATGGCCATCACGGAGAACCTCCAGCGTGAGGACGTAGCGCCTCTCGAAGAGGCTGCGGCATTCCTTCGAGCGCTCAAACGGGCCGTCATACGGTCTCGACGCTCGTCGACAAGTTCGGCAAGAGCGAGCGTTACATCCGTTCACACCTGAAGCTCAACGACCTTATCGAGCCGCTCGCGAACCTGCTCGAACGCGAGGAGATCATCGAAAGCATGGCCATCGAGCTGGCCAAATACCCTTCGGAGATTCAGCAGTGCGTCTTCGAGGAGCATTTCGCAAACGACGGTCACAACTCGTGGAAGAACACGTCACCCCGTCAGGTGGGCCAGTACCTTCACGACCGCTACATGACCAAGCTGAACACCTATAAATTCGACAAGACGGAGTGCTCGACCTGTGCCGAGAATACGGCCAACAACATTCTCTTTTCGGACCTTGCCGAAGGGTGTGCGGGCTGCGAAAACCGGGCCTGCATGATCCGCAAGAACGACGAATTTTTAGTTGAGAAAGCGATCCGTATGCAGCGAAACGACCCTCGCACGCTGCTTGCCGTGGAGGTGGGGCACTATTCGGATGCCGTTCTCGAACGCCTCACATCCCAAGGTTATACGGTCGAGGTCATCGACACCTACAGCATGTGGGAGCCGGACGTTCCCGTACTTCCCGACGTCGAGGCTCCCCGAGAGTCGGATTACGAGGACCGGGATGAGTATTTAGAGGCTCTGGCGGAGTACGAATCCGAGGTTTCGAGTACCGTGAGAATATGAAGAAGCTGGATGCGGAGATCGACGCAGGCCGAGTGCGTAAATATGCCCTTATCGGTATGCTGGACGTCGATCTGTTCTATGAGGAGGTGCCGGAGCAGATCGAGGAGACGTCCGACGACAAGGGCGTCACGGTCTATACGTCGATCGCTCCGCGTCCCATTGTCGAGGAGCTTGAGAGCCGCATCGTTATGGCACATCGCTCATGCTATACGCAGATGACGACGGACCTGAAACGAGTACTTCGGGAAACGAAGATTTCTTCCTCCGCTCTTGCGGCGTCCGAGAGCCGGCTGTACGGCTATTCGCTGCTACGCCTGCTTCCGTCGAGCTATGCCGAAAACTGGGTTTGGAGCGCGAAGCCTTGCAGGATGTGCAACAGATCGGCGATTTTCTCGATCATCTGGACGGGGATAGCATGAATATGCTGATGCGCTCGGTGATCTTCGACTGCATGGACCATATCGAAGAGTTCCGGCAGACGGATGAAACGTTCGAGCTTCAACTGCTGCGTCAGTTCGCCCTGCAACAGGACAAGGAGGCGAGCGAGCGTGTGATCGCGGAGCATCTGGATCGCCTGGAGAAGACGCAATCCAGACTCGAAGAGCAGCTTCACGCTTTGGAGCAGCGCAAGGCGCAGGAGTTGGCCGCCGAGGTGGAAGCCTTCGATCCGGTGGTTCCCGAGGATCCTGACATCCCGCAGGAGAGCCCTGCGGAGGATGTTCCGGAGCCTTAGACCCGGATCTGTGGCCGGAGGCGTCAGCACCGGTTGCGGCATAACAGGTATAAATAAGTCGATACCGTAAGGAGCGAATAACCGCTCCTTACGGCTTTTATTTCTTAACCAAACCCGACACCATTATGACAAAACCGAGCGAACATTTCCGGGATACGATCCGGGAATATCTGGAGCAGCGTGCAAGCGCGGATGCGCTTTCGCGGCCTCCTGTGCCAAAGAGCATAAAACCTCGACGACTGCATCACCTTTATTCTGAACTATGTCCAGCAGAGCGGCTGCAACGGCTTCACGGACGCGGAGATCTATTCACTGGCCGTGCATTACTACGATGAGGACGACATCGACGTAGGCAAGCCGCTCGATTGCCGTGTCGTCGTGAACCATACGATCGTTCTGACCGAGGAGGAACAGCGCGAGGCGCACGAGCAGGCGCTTCGCAAAGCCACCGAAGAAGCCTATGCGAAGATAACGCACAAGAGCAAATCCCAACCTGCGTCGAATGCCGCAAACGCTGCGAATCAACAAAGTCTTTTCTGAGCCATGAAGCCGAGAACGAAACTGCAACGGCGCATCGTGGCGGCGAGCAGCCGCCTGCCGGAGATCACACCCGCGCAGCTGCATTGGGGCTATGCCCATCTTCTGCCACATGAAGCATTCCGCACCAAGAGGGGAAAATCACCTGCACCGAATGTCGGCATACGTGGCAGGAGATCAGCAAATCGACCGTGCCGTCTGCCCGCATTGCGGCGTGCGACTTACGGTCGTAACCACCCGTCGGCGCACGTCCTGGAATAAGGCTTATCTCTCTGTGGTCACGACAAGGAAGGGCTTGCAGGTCGTACGCTACTTCCTTCTCGAACGGCAGGTGCGGGACGGACAACCCGCACGCTACGAATGCTGCGAGGTCATGCAGCGCTGGATTACGCCCGACGGAAAAATCGCTACCGTAGCACGCATGCGCAATATGTCCTATTATTCCTACGATGTGTGGCGCTGCGCTACGCCGCTGGAGCTGCGGTCGGAATGTTGGTTTTACAACCGCATATCCGTCGAACGGAGTTACCCTCGCTGCCGCCTTATCCCCGAATTGCGAAGGATGGGACTTCGCTACGACCTTTATGCGGAGAATCCTGTCGGTATCTTCCGATATACCTTCAGTCAGCGCCATGCGGAAACGCTGCTTAAAATCAGGCGCTACGACTTGTTCCGCTACTTCTGCCGAGCGGGCGGGCGTCGGATCGAAGATTACTGGCCTTCGCTCCGCATCTGCCTGCGCAACGGCTACCGCATCGATGATGCGGCTTCGTGGTGCGACTATATCGACATGCTGAGTCGGTTGGGCAAGGACATACATAACGCGCATTACGTCTGTCCGTCGGATTTCCGGCAGGCGCACGACCGCTGCCATGCGCTTCTGGCCCGCATCGAGGCCGAGGAAGAGGTCGCACGCCGGCGTGCGGAATACCTCGAATACGAGAAACAGTACCGGAAGGCCAAAGGCAAGTACCTCGGCATCGCTTTTCGGACGGAGAGATCGAAGTTCGGGTGCTGCAAAGCGTTCAGAATTTATCGAGGAGGGCAAGGCTATGCACCACTGCGTCGAGCGGTATCACGACAAGAGCGATTCGCTCATCCTCTCGGCCCGCATCGCGGACCGGAGGGTGGAAACGGTGGAGGTTTCGCTGTCGCGGTTGCAGGTCGTGCAGTCGCGCGGGCGTGCAATAGGAATACGGAGTATCATGACCGCATCGTCCGCCTCGTGAACGACAATATGTCTCTTGTCCGAGCCGCCAGCCATAAAAGAGATAAAGCTCCCCGTGCTGCAACTCTCGGCCGCGCTGCGTCCAACAGGCGGAGGGTTCCGGCATAAGATCTTTGATAAGAAACCGGTTGCTCTTGAATCGGATTCTCAAGAAAAACGGCGCAACAGAGTTGCCGGTGCTGCTGAAAATCGCTATTTTTGCAAATATAACGAACATCAATATGCAGCACTTATGACAAAAGCAGAAATCGTCAAGCAAATTGCCGGACAAACGGGTCTGGAGAGTAAAATGGTCGCAGGTGTCGTCGAAGCGTTGTTGGAACAGATTCGGGCAGCCCAGATAGGCGGAGAGAATGTCTATTTCCGGGGTTTCGGCAGCTTCGTGCGCCGTGAGCGAGCCGCGAAGAAGGCCCGCGACATCTCGCGCAACACGACCGTCCTTGTGCCGGCGCATACCGTCCCGGCGTTCAAGCCTTCGAAGGCGTTCGTCGAGTGTCTTAAAAATAGTCGCTTCGGTATGAAACAATCGTCGCCGCAGGGGACTCGACTCCTGCGGCGACGATGTTGTGCGGTCGTTACTCTGCGAAACGGTTTCCGAGGTCCATCCGTTCGTGGAGGATTCTGACGATTAGAACGATCCGGCCGGATTCGATGCGGTAAAGAGGATGTGCCGTCCGACCCTGAATCCATACAACCCCTCGGCGATCTGTTCGTAACGGCGTCCGATCGGGACGGTGCTTGCGGCGATCTTGCGACAGGTCGCCACAAGCAATCCGTAGTAGCGGTCTGCCTGCTCTTCCGACCACCGCTCTACCGTGTAACGCCAGATGTCCGAGAGGTCCTCGACGGCCTTGCGGGTAAAACGAAGTTCAGTCATCTGCACGTCGGGCTTTCAAATGCTGCAAATGCCGCTCGGGATCGAAACCTTCCGCGATGCCGCTGTCGAATCCTTCGGCGACGGCATTTTGCAGGTCGAGCATGCGGCTCTCGTTCTCTTCGAGCAGCCGCAGCCCGGCACGTATGACCTCGCTGGCATTGTTATAACGCCCCTGGGCGATCTTGGCTTTGATGAAGCGCTCGAAATAGTCTCCGAGTGCTACGGATGTCGTTCTCATAGTTCCTTCTCTTGTACAGCTACAAAGTTCCCAATATTTAGTAATATAACAACTCTCCGGTCGAAATTATTGTGCCCGACGGAGCGATCCGCTGCGGCTCAAAGGGTCCGTGCCAGCCTGATCTGCTTGTTGCGAATCTCGATACGCTGATGGCGTGCTCCGTTTCGTTCGACGATTTCGAGTACGAGGATCTTGTCGTCGGGCATGGTGAACTTGGGCAGCGCGAAGACGGTTCTCTGGCGCTGACGGGCACGTACGACGTGCAGGTCGTTGCATACGCGCAATAGTTCGAGGGTGTCTGCTGCTGTGCCGTTCGCTTTGCGGCCTTGCGGTCCTCGATCCGAAAATGCAGGTCCTCGACTTCGAAGGAGATGTTGGAGTTGTTGTAAAGAGACAGATGGATGTATATCACGTCGTTGCGGACGTAGATACCCTGCACCTCCGTTTCGATGCCGTAATGTTTTTTCCGCAGCCGCATCTCGGTTCGGTTGAGCCGGTAGATGTCGTTGAGCGTCTTCTTGACTACGGCGGGACGTTCTCGTCCGGTGGCTTCGAGCAGCACGCGACCTTCTGCGGGCGGCGTCTGCACGGCCGGGGTGCGGACGTCGCAGCGCCTATCTCATGCGTTGCGACCTGCGGGTTCTCGGCATAGCGTGCATCGAAGGAGTAGTAGCCTCCGTCCTCGGTGATGACCGTGAGGTTCGTTTCTTTCGGAAAGTCTCGAATGGCGGCCTTCACGCGCACGACATTCTCGGCTCCTGCGGCCTTCCTGCGATGATGTCCATCGACCCGATGTCGATGTAGGTCACGGGCGACGGAAAGAGGATGTGTACGGTCTTGTTGAACCCCACTTCGATACGGCGGGGTGTTACATCGACGTGCTGCGCATTTGCGGCGAGGGCCGCAAGCAGCGCTGCGATCGTAAGGAAAAGACTGGATAATCGGTTCATGACGGTTTTATTCTTTCGACAGTAAATAGATCCTGTGGTCGGCTTTAAGTGTGATCTTGACCTCTTTGAGCTTCTCGGCCGCATACCTCGTCGTAGCTCGCAGGGCCGTGCGGGAGATGTCTGCAACACCTGCTGCCCGGCGTTGCGGCTGATGTCGATGCTCGTGCCGGTCTGCTGCCCGATGTCGGCGAGGGCCTCCTTCACGGCTCGACGCTCGCGCGAGTCGGGGATGTTGAGCCCCGGCTGCCCGTCCAGATCGTAAGCTGCGGCTTCGAGGGGAAAGATACGCCCCTGGTACCGGATGCTGCGCACGACGATCCGCAGACGCACGCCGTCGAGCGATGCTTCGCCGTAGAGGAGGTGCCGCGCGCGCCGTCGACTGCGGCCTCTTCGAGCAGCCGCAGGCGGACCATCTCTCCCGAGCGCACGGTCTGCGTCTGGGCTATGCACGCGCTGACGGCCGTGTTATGCTCCGGGCGCTTTTCGCCTTCGGCAGTCAGGAACCCCGCGTTGCGCTCCTGTGCGGAATCTGCCGCTGCGCCGAGCGTCGAAGCCGTCAGTGCCCGTTCCGGCACGGGGCGCAGCACGCAGAGCCGTCTCCGTTCGGCCGGTACGGTGTCGATGTGCGGCGTTCCGCCGCCGAGGTACTTCTGAGCCAGTTGATATTGTCGCTCGGCCAGCTCCAGCGGATCTGCGGAAGCTGCCGGCGGCGACGCATCGAGCCGTGCGGAGAGTTCCTCGACCTGACGCCGCAGATGTTCGACCTCCCGCTCGGAGGTGCGGGGCGCATAGGTTTGTGCCAGCTGCCGCTGCAGGGCGCGGTTGGCCTCATCGGCCTCCTGCATGGGGTTCTGCCGGGACGGAGGTTGCTCCGTGCGGTCGTCCAGCAGCGAGAAGGACTCCTCGCCGAGCGTGAGCAGCCGCTGGGCCTGCAACGCCTCGGTCCGGACCTTCGCCACGACCTTTGCTTGGAGCTTTCGATCTGTTGCTCGCGGCCCTCCGGCACGGAGAAGTTGATCCCCGCAGCTCCTTCCTGCTGCGGAGTCTCCTTCGTGCCGAATATCCGCCACATGAACAGCGTGAAGGGTACGAGCAGCGCGGCAGCCACGAGCAGGACGTTGACCTTCGGCCGCCTGCGGGAGCGGATTTCATCTTTTGGTTCTTTCATCTTCATCGGAATTTGATATTCAGGATAAGACGCCCGCAGCAGCATCCACATATCGGCAGCGGCGAAAGCAGCAGCGCCGCAAGAGCGATGCACTGCCGCTGGCGGGGCGCCAGACGGTCGTGTCGGCGGCGCAGCCACCGCCTCGCATAACGTGTTCGTACGCGCAGCCTGTCAACGGTCATAAGTTGCGAGGTCCTTGTTTTCGATGACGTTCAGATTCTCCAGCAGAAACCCCTGGGGGTTGTTGTCCGAGCGCACGGCGTTGATGAGGCGGCAGGTCGTTACGAGCGACCGCTCGGTGATGGTGCTCTCGCGCATGATGCGCTGCCGGGCGTAGGTCGTCACCTGGTAGGGATAGCTGTCGAAGTTGCAGCGTATGCTGTCGATGCGTACGGTCTGCGAGATGCCGCCGGCGATCAGGCGGTTGAAGAATCCTTTTCGCTCAGGGCCTTGTAATACGAAAGGGCCGATCGGTAGGCCATCAGCAGCGCACGGTTCAGGTTGGACTCGATGGCCGCCTTGTCGGGCGAGAGGGTGAAGAAGCTCGTGGAAGCGCCGCACGTGCTCGCGCGCCTCCACGGGGCGGTTCTGGGAGAGGTCCTGCGAGTGCGACCATGAGCGACCGTCCGCCGTCGAGGACGTAGATCTTCTGCCGCTGCCGCTCGGCGAAGGCATAGGAGAAGCCTACGGAGGCTACGGCCACGGCAGTGCACAATCCGGCGAAGAGGGCGCAGCAGATGCGTATGAGCCGGAAGTTGCTTTCGATATTTTAAGACTTTTGAATTCCATACAGCGAATGTAAAGCGGTTATTGACGTGTTCTCCGGAGTTTTCCGGCAACCCACCTGACGCCGTGCCACGCGGCCTTGCCGCCGGCGTATCCTTTTCCTGCGGCCATGCCCATTAAGCCGGTCACCAGTTTCGTGGTGCGGGCTACGGCATGGTTGAAGCTCGATATGCGTCCGGTCTGCACGATCCACGTAGAGATCGAGGGGATGCACATGTAGCCGCAGATGCCGATGACCATGAAGATCAGCGTGACGGCCGTGCCGCTCGTCGTATCCTGCTGGAACGAGAGTATTTGCAGACGAGCGATGATGGCCGAGAAGAGATCCGAGATCGGCAGCCACAGGTAGATCGAGACGTACTTGGAGAGCCAGTTGGTAAGCGAGCTCTGGAATCCGTCGAAGACTGCGATGGCGAATGCCAAGGGTCCGAGGATGGAGAGCACGACCAGATAGAAGGTCCTCAGTGTGTCGACGACGATCGCTGCGGCGGAGCCAGCTCCAGTATGTAGGCTAATCCTTTCATCAGCCAGCCCTTGAACGACCACGAGGAACGCTCTTCGTCCATCTTGTCGAGGGTGCTGCGCGTCTGCTCGTCCAGCCCCAGGGCGTCGAGCTCGCGCTCCATTTCAGGGATCCTCCGCGTAGTAGAGTCCGCAGGCAGCCGCTCGCGCTCCTCGCGTTCGAGCGCTTCGCGCTGCTCCATGTAGTGTTCTATATTGAAGGTCTGGCCGACCATAAGCGAGTGCGTGGCCTGCACCACGGGCGAAGGATTCCGTTGAGCGATCCCAGTACGAGTGTGGGGAAGAACATGATGCAGATCCCCAGTGCGAAGGGCCGCAGCGGCGAAGAGGTCTATGGCCTCGCCGCGTGCCAGCGATTGCCACACACGGTAGGAGATGTAGAGCAGCGCTCCGAGACCTGCGATGCCCGAGGCTACGGAGGTCATGCCCTCGCAGAGCGTCATCATATCGGTATAGAGCTGACGGAGGATGCCGTGCATGTTGTCCATCGATAGCAGCATGTGAACCATCACCAGTAGCGTTGTTCGTCCGTGCCGTAGAGCGCCACCACGCGCTCCATATCGCGGTGTGTGCGTGCGCGCAGCAGCGAGACGCTGATGCAGCGGCGCGTGAAGTAACCGAGGCGCCGGTGGCGCATGAGCGTGCCATAGACGCGCTCCACCACGTCGATACGATCCTTGTCCGTGAGACTCATATCCGTGGGGTTGATGATCTCGCCGAGGTCCTTCAGCTCTCCGGCCGCCTCCTCGATGATGCGTTTGTACCCTATGGCGATGGCCGCCAGCTCCTCGACCGAGAAGTTCGTGTCGGTGACGATGCGGCGGTAGCCGTCGACGTAGATGTCCGAGATCTCGCCCACGAGCAGCATACAGCGCTGAACCTTGCGGGCGTCGCGCACGAGTTTGTTGACCTTGCGCAGCGCATCGTAGTACTTTTGTTCTGCTCGTATATTTTCACCGTCTGCTGGAAGTTCTGCAACATGCTTTGCGCCGTCGAGGAGGTGTGTACCATTTCATTGGTGGAGTTGACGATACCCTGTGCGAGGTTCGAGGGTCGGAAACGACCCACTGGGCGCGGGCTGCCCCTGCGCCGAGGCAGCCACACCAGAAGGAGTGCCAGACGTCTTTCCATTGCTATTCGACAGGTGTTTCGAACTCTTCGGCGGCGGGATGCGTAGCGTCGTCGGGCAGGAACAGGCCGTAGCATCCCAACGTGAGCCGGTCGGCCGCAGGGTCGTACTCCACGCGGTTGGCGCCGCAGTCCTCCTCCTCACCGAAGAGCAGACGGTGGCGTCGCAGCGTGACGACCGCATCCTGCACCAGCCGTCGGTAGCAGAGCGTGTGGTCATAGACGAGCATCCGGTAGGTTGCCGTACCGATGCGGCGCAGGGGCCGTGAGCGTTCCTTGTGCTGCGAGCCAGGCCCCGCAGATGCGGTCGCTGTCGAGCTGCTCTTCGAGCGAGGCGATGTGTTGCACCACCTGCTGACGGCGGCGTATGTCGTCGCGCAGAGCCGTGACGACGGGATTCATTTTTCCATCATGAGTCGTGTTTTTAAGGTTCGTAATTCTTCGATAGCTGCCGCCCGGCAGCAGCCGATTCGTCGTCGGGGCGTAGAGCTCCACGCGGCGCCCCGCATCGAGGTAGTAGATGCCGCGCCGGTAGCGCAGGCGGAAGGTCCGGCCATGGCGGAAGTCCTCGCCGGGGCGTCGCAGCGTGAGGATGTAGCACTCCGGTCCGCGACGTATGTCGGCCGTGGCGCCGGGGTGCAGCACCGAGGCCCAGCGGCCTGCGAGAGGTGCGATGCGTCGTTCCTCCATATCCACAGTCAGGAGCAGCAGGCAGGGCAGGACAACGAGGGCGAGGGCCGTGCCGACAATCCCGAAGGCATATCGCCGCATGGTCCTACGCCTCCCGCTCCCTGCGGCGGCGTTCGGCCAGCTGCCGGATCGCCGCCTCGATGTCGCCGTCCAACTTCTCGGCCAGAGCGTATACCTCCATCTTCTCCGTCTGTTCCGTCGTAAACGCGTAGGCTAAGTACCCAGCGCCTTGTCATATTTCTATGATAGGTTTCCGGGCACTCGCCCCCGAACCGGACTTACAAGTCTCCTGTATCCGGCTCTCCACTAATTAATTCAGTCTGATCCGTCGGTCGGGGTCTATCTTTGCATGACATTTCGAGCAGACCGCCAGCGTTTTGCGCCGCCGTGCGATCATGTTCTTCTCCCAATCGGACTTACCTTTCAGGTCTTTGAGTTTGCGGACATGGTGCATTTCGAGTTTGTCCGTAGCACCGCATAATTCGCAGACTTGGGTTTCAGCCTTTCCATTAGGCTGTTACGACCGCCCGTTATTGTAACTGTCCGCGGGATAGTGTCGCATGAGGTAGCCCTGCGATTTTTGCGTTTGAAACCGTCGTGATAGAATGATTGGTAGAGCGTTTTACCCTTACTGTTCTCATATGCCACTTTGAACGTCCCGTCCTTTTTGTACTGGAATAGGATTTTCTTTACAGACGACTTGTACTTTCTTGCGAAAGTCTTGTACATGCTGTATGACATGATGTGATAGAAAGAGTTGATGGCCGGACTGTTATTGGCTATCGGTAGTAGTTGTAAAATCCCGGATCTCGGCGTTGAACTGGCTGACTATTTCCAAGTCATCCAAATCGATCATGTACGTTCTGACGATGGATTTCCATATCTCTTTACCGTTTTCAACCGCTATTCTCGCAGCTTTATAGTCAAAGAGTTTCTTTCGCATCGTTTCGTAATTCAGATACAGTACCGGAACGTGTCCGAGCGAACGGATTGTTTTGCCGTTAATATCCTTGCGTAAATCGTTGCTCCTACGGATAAAAATGTCGAATCCGAGGAACTTGGCGGGTTTCTGTGCGTTGGTTATCAGAGTCTTCTCATCTGACAGTTCCAGTTTAAGAGCCTCTTTCAAATAGTTCTTAATGTCCTCTTTTACTGTTTTGCAGTCTTCCAGACTACCAATAACCCCAATCAGAAAATCGTCAGCATACCGCACATATTTCAATCGTTTGATACTGCTGTCCATTTCATTACGCGCGGGGAACTTGTTCCTTTCTTCCCGAAGCCGCTTGATTTCAGCGGCCATCTGTTCTCTTACCTTTTCATCTTTCTCATTTTTCAGTTTCTTAGCCAGCCGGTATCTCCGCTGCTCGTAGAGCTTGTACTGAGCGTTGCCTTTCCGTATTTCCCCTTGTTGAACCGATTGATGTATTCCCGGATGTACTTGTCGAACTTGTCGAGGTAGATATTCGCCAATATAGGACTGACGATACCGCCCTGCGGTGTCCCGCTGTACGTTCTGTGAAACACCCAATCTTCGATGTATCCGGCGTTAAGGAATTTGCGGATAAGCCGTAGAAATCTCTCGTCGGCGATGCGTTCCCGCAGGATGCCTATCAACACATCATGATCGATGTTGTCGTAGAACCCTTTGATGTCGCCCTCGATGAACCATTTCACGGCTGTGAATGACTTCTGTATGCTGATAAGTGCGGTATGGCAACTACGCCCGGGCCGAAACCCGTGTGAGGTATGCTCAAAACTGCCCTCGTAGATAGCTTCCAGTATCATTCTCACCACTTCCTGCACCAACTTGTCGTTGAATGAGGGGATGCCAAGCGGACGTTTCTTGCCGTTTTTCTTCGGTATGTACGCCCTTTTGGACGGAGCTGGTTGATAAGTCTCGTTTTCAGACTTTCAATCAGTTGCTCAATGCGTTCAATGCTCATTCCACTGACGGTTTTACCGTCAGTTCCTGCTGTCATGTTGCCCGGTTTTGCGTAAATGCGCTCGTAGGCCACATAAAACATTTCCGCATTAAACAGCACTCTATACAGCCGCTCAAACTTGTAGTTTGAATTACCGCTGTGTTTGAACAGACTGTTTAACACATTCTTTGGATTTCTCATGTCTCACACATTTTCCGTTAAATTGTTAAACTTAATTAGCTGTTCCCCTTCGCCATGTACAGGGCGTTACCCTGCTCGGACTACTATGGGAACTCCGTTGCCATGCCGAATATTCATAGGTCTACACCTAATAGCCTTGCGGCGTTCCGGTTTAGGCAATCCCCGTTTAGGAACTTGACAACTGTTTGGCGCGATAGATTGTCGGATACGACTTTCGTCCTTTACTGCTTATGGCAGTTGCCCTGCGGTCAGTTCATGCTACGCCTGCTATCTCTCATCAGTGTAGTACCGCAGTGTGACGTATATAACTATCTTCCGTCACCGCCCAAGGATACGACTGCTCGGACTATCGTTCAACCAATGCAGGCTTTATCCTTATATCTATCGTTTTAACTTGCCATTCAGTCGCAGCCTGATAGTTGGCTGACTTATGGCTTTACCGACATGCTGCACTCCCTGTCCGGTTTCCCTTTCAGATAAGTCGGTTGTTAATGGGCCTATAAACTCACGCCCAGTCGCTTGCCACAGCGACATTTGTCAAATCCCCTTACGGGCGCACTAAATATTCCTCGTCCGAGACCTCCGTAGCATAGACGGCGGACTGCACCCGCCGAGGCTGATAAAGACCTCCTTGTAGCGGCGTGCGGGGTCGTTCGAGAGATTGATCGACAGAACCTGCGCACGCTCCTTGTCCGTCAGTCCCAGCAAGGTCTGTATCTGGTCGAACTTGTTGCGGTACTTGCGCTGGTCGAGTAGAATCTTGCAGTCGGCGTTGTTGATGATCGACTCCTTGACAATGGGCGACGAGATGATGTCCTCGACCTCCTGCGTGACGACGATCGCCTCGCCGAAGAACTTACGGACGGTCTTATGTAGGCTAAGCACCCGGCGCCTTACCGTATTTTTACGGCAGGTTTCCAGAACTCGCCCCCGAACCGGACTTACACCTCTCGGCGTATCCGGCTCTCCACTAATTTTTTTTCAGTCTAAACTTTTCCCAGATGCCGCAGCCTGTGGCAACTCGGACACAACGCAATGGTCTTGCGTTTTCGGGCTGACATGAGCCGTTTCCAACTCTCTTTCCTTTCAGGTCTTTGAGGTTGCGGACATGGTGCATAATCAGCTTGCCCGTTGCCCCACAAATTCGCATTTTTCCGCTTTGAGCCTGTCCGTCAAATTGGTTCGGCTCACGTCTGCAATAGAGTACGGTTCGATGTCGCAGCTTCCGTTGAACGCCGTTGTCCGGCGTTTGAAACTTGTCTTGTAAAAGGTTCGGGACTTGATTACCCCTTTCTGCTCGTACTTTACGGTGAACAGTTTGTTGAGACGGTACTTTTGTTGATTTTTCGTACCGTGCTCCTATATTTGCCCGCAAAGGTTTTATACATGCTGTACTCCATGATATATCTGAAGTTGTGCAGTACGACGCAGTTGTTGGCGATCAGGTAATAGTTGCAAAATCCCACTGTTTCCCGATTGTATCGGTCGAGGATTTCAAGATCGTCGTTGAATATCAATCCTGAACGGCATTTGGGTTTCAAATCTCTTTCCGTTGCGGAGCTTGATTTCCATAGCTCCGTATTCCAGAAGTTTGTCCCGCAGCGTTGCCATGCTGACATTCAGCCGGACACGCTTGCCGTAGGTGCGTCGCAGACGTCCTTGCACATCCGTCGTTGATGATTGTTCCGTGTTACCGTAATCTCATATCCGAGAATTTCGCCGATTTACCCGTATGGGTTATCAGCGTCTTTTCTTCGGACAGTTCGAGGGCGAGGCTTTCGGATAGGAATGATTTAATATCCTCCTTTATCCGCAGTGCATCCTCTTTGCTACCGATTACACCCAGAATAAAATCGTCGGCGTAACGGATGTATTTGAGCCTGCGGTAACTTCCGTCCATTTCATCTCCGCTTGAAATGCTGCACGTTCCTGTTCGATGGCTTTGAGTCTTGCGACCAAAGCCGCCTTCTCAGTCCCGTCTTTTATCTTTTTCAGTTTCCGCACAGTCCGTTTTCGTTCATTGGCCAAATCGTTGCTCTCTTTGCCCGGCCTGCGTTTGGTTCCCATGTCGAAATGTCGGATATACTCTTTCACGTACTTGTCTAATTTATCGAGGTATATATTCGCCAGAATCGGGCTGACGATACCTCCTGCGGCATTCCGCTGTAAGTGTTGTGAAACGTCAATCCTCGACGTATCCCGCTTTCAGGAATTTCCGTATCAGACGGATAAAACGGTCATCTGAAATGCGCTCCCGCAGGATTCCGACAAGTACATCATGGTCAATGTTGTCGAAGAACCCTTTGATGTCGCCCTCGATAAACCATTTCGCCCCGCTGAACGTCTTTTGAATATGAAGTAATGCAGTGTGACAGCTCCGTTTAGGTCGGAAACCGTGCGAGGTGGTCTCAAAATGTCCCTCGTAAATGGCTTCCAGAATCATGCGGACTACCTCCTGCACCAGCTTGTCTTCAAAGCCGGTATTCCCAGAGGGCGCGTTTTCCGTTTTTCTTCGGGATATGCACCCTCCGCGACGGGTGAGGCTGATAACTTTCGTCTTTCAACGAGGCTATCAGCGTTTCGATCCGGGCAAGGCTCATCTCGTCGATACTGCGACCGTCGGAGCCTTTGGTCGTACTGCCTCCGTTCGATGCGATCTTTTGGTAGGCAACATAGAACAACTCTTCGTTGAACAGAATCCGGTAAAGGCGTTCGAACTTGTAGCTCGAATCCTTACTGTGTTCGTTCAGACTGTTTAATACTCTTTCCGGACTTCTCATAATGTCTCTCATTATCCATTAAATTGTATTAAAGAAATTAGCTGCCTCCCTTCGCCATGTGCAGGGCGTTACCCTGCCGGACTACTACGGAGGCTCCGTTACCGTGCCGGATATTCAGAGGTCTGCACCTCATAGCCTTACGGCGTTCCGGTTTAGGTAATCCCCGTTTACTTACTTAGTAACTGTTGGCATAATGGATTGTCGGATGCGATTTCCGTCCTTTACCATTTATCATGGTTGCTCTGCGGCAAGTTCTTGCTTGCGTCCGTACCTATACACCGGAGCAGTACCGCAGTATGACGATTTCAGTTACCTTACGTCATAGCCTTCAAGTAGAGTAGCTCGGACTGTCGTTCAAACAATTCGGTTTTCATCCTCATATCCATCGGTTCATCTTGCCGTTCAGTGGCAGTCTGGTAACTGACTGACTTACGACGTTCCCGACATGCTACACTCCCGTCCGGTTTCCCTTTCGGATAAGTCGGGTGATGATAGGTTTTCAAAGAACACTTACCTAATCCCTTGCCAGTGGGATATTTACTAAGCAGCTTGTACGGGCGCACAGAGATATTTTACATAGGATGCCATTCCGTCCTTGGCGATGGCTTTCCACGCTTCTTCCAGCACAGGACCTTGCGCACGCCTTGCAGCCGCCTTGCAGACTCCGCATCTTGGCGAGGAAGGTTTCCATAATGATGATCGTCACCACGGGCAGCAGCGTGCGGTTCTAGGAGATGTTGTCCAGCTCGAAGACGATGAACCGCTTGTGCAGCAGATCCATCTGACGGTTCGAGTTGAGCAGGTAGTCGTACTCTCCGCCCCGGTAGAACGGTTCGAGGACGTTCAGGAAGTTCGCCCAATCGAAATCCTTCTCACGAACCTTCTTTTGTTGCAGCAGCCGTCGGTAGTCGGTGGCGACGAACTCGTAGAAGGTGTCGAACGAAGGTACGACGGCGGGATCGCTCTTGATCTTGGTAAGGTAGAGGTTTACGGCGTTCGACAGCGCCACCTCCTCCGAGCGTGTCGGGGCCTCGTCCTCCCGTTTCCACAAGGTCAGTATCAGCGTCTTGAGCGACTCGCGTTTCTCTACGTCGTACACCCGTCCTCGACGTAGAAGGGTTGAAACAGATCGGTGCTTCGTCCGTGTAATTCAGGTAATACCGTCCTCGCCCCGTGTGCGGCGATGGATGAGTTCGCACAATCCTTTATACGAATTTCCCGTGTCGATAAGCAGCACGTGCGCCCCTGTTCATAATAGTGGCGGATCAGGTGGTTCATGAAAACGACTTGCCGCTGCCCGAAGGTCCCAGCACGAATTTGTTGCGGTTGGTCGTGATGCCGCGCTTGATCGGCTCATCGGAGATGTCGAGGTGGAGCGGTATGCCGCTCAGACGATCGACGAGTTTGATGCCGAAGGGCGACGGCGAAGAACGGTAGGCCGTCTCTTCAGCGAAGAAGCAGAGGGCCTGTTCGAGGAATGTCGGAAACGACTCCTCAGCGGGAAACTCTCCCTCGGCACCCGGTATGCCGGCCCAGAAGAGCGCCGGCACATCGACCGTATTGCGGTGAGGCGTGCAGCCCATGAGCGCGAGCTGCGAGCCCACGTCGTTGCAGATGCCCTTGAGCGCCGTTTCGCTGTCGGCCCATATAAGGACGTTGCAGTGGCAGCGCACGGGCGGTACCCTTCGGTGTGGGCTTCGTTCAGGTAGAGGTCGATCCACTCCTTATTCACGGAGTTGGCACGCGAGTACCGCGCCAGAGAGTTCATGTTGCGGGCTCTCGCTTCGAGGCTTTTGAGCGTCTCGGCGTGGTTGTCCAGAAAAACGTCGAGTAGGTCGGGAGCATTACTGCTCCCTTCCCCTCTAAGAACCGTACGTGATACTTTCGCATCATACGGCTCAAGCAACTCAAAGTTTCTATTATGAAACCGGCTCATAAGCTCTAATTTTACGGGTAAGTGTACGACTGCATCTGTCGTGGGCGATGATTTTGGATTTGCCGGACTTGTCGGCTAACTCCGCAATAGTCCAGATTTTATCCGCGTCGATTATCTCGCCGCACAACGGACAACGCTGATTTTGTTTCTCCCACATTCTGAGAAAGCCCTGTTTGCCTTTGAGAGAGCTTAACATTTTCATCCTGTTACGCATCTCAAAGTATGGTCGCCATTCCGGGTCGAATGGGTTGGCTTTGCTGCGGATTTTGATAGGCTTGGTCTTCGTATCAATATCGGATAGATACTTCAGTGTGTACGGAAATGGTTTCCCGTTGTTCTTCAGCATCGTACCGAATGTCCACGCCCGGCCTTTCTTCGACAGAAAATACCTGTTGTAAACCCACTTCTTACCCTTGTGGCGGTGGCGGCGTAATGCCCACGCCCACAGTTTGTAGAAGATCTGTGCGTCTGCGTTCTTGAAGGTTTTGGCGGCTACGCAACCCTTGTAATAGTTGCCCCAACCGGTTATGACGGGGTTCAGAAGTCCGATAAGTTTATCCTGCCTGATGGCCTGATTCTTACGAATAATGGCTTTAATCTTGGCGAGGAATTCCTTAACATTCTTCTTTGACGGCTTGATAAGCAGCGTACCTTTATATTTCCTAACATTGAAACCCAGAAAATCAAATCCTTCGTCGATATGAGTAATCTTCGTCTTTTCTTCTGATAGGGTAAGCCCCCGTGCTTGAAGAAACTCACTGACTGCAGGTCTGACAAGTGTTTCCAGTGTTTCCCTGTCGGAACAGGTAATTATAAAATCGTCTGCATATCGTACCAGATTCACCATAGGATTGAAATATCCCATTTTGGTACGTCTCAGTTTGAAATTCTCTGCAAGCATTGCTTGCAGGCCGTCGAGTGCCATATTCGCGAGTGTCGGCGATATGATACCGCCCTGCGGCGTTCCTTCCTCGGTGGGAAACAGTTGCCGGTTGAATACGAATCCACTTTCCAGCCATTTACAGAGCATGACCTTATCCGTAGGGATATTGTCGAGTAGCCACTGGTGGCTGATATGGTCGAAACAACCTTTGATGTCTCCCTCGAGTATCCATTGCGGAGATACCTCTTTTGAAAGTATCGTATGGCATTGTACTATCGCATCGACCGTACACCTTTCCTACGGAAGCCGTAAGAGTGTCTGTCGGCGGTAGTTTCTGCTACCGGGTTCAGAGCCATGAGGTATAATGCCTGCATGGCCCTGTCTTTCATTGTGGGTATTCCTAACGGACGGAGTTTGCCGTTACTCTTCTTGATATGTACCCTTCGTAACGGTTGCGGGTTGTAGCCACGTCTTTTCAGATCGGCGACAGCACCCATTTTGCGTTGGGAGTAGTCCAGAGAACTTTATCCACTCCCACCGTGTTCTTACCTTTGTTAGAGGTAACTCGTTTGACCGCCAACGCTTTGGCGTAAAACGAGTGGGTCAATGTCCATTGCAGGGCTTTTACCTTGCCCGGACGACCCTCTTTCTGAGCCTTTACAATACGTCCTTGCAGCTTCTGAACCGCAGCTTCGCATCTGACCCAATCAATGTCGGTCCAGTTGTTCCACTGCCTACGGTCAGCAGGCGCACACGATAAATTAATCTCGTTCATTTGCATTCCTTCTTTAGAAAGTTCTACATAGTTTCTTGTAAAGAGTCACCTCGCAGAAGTCTGCCCGCTTTCGCGGCGGAGTGACGTTGAAACTCCATCCGCCCCGTTACAGGACGGCATTCGCTTTTCTGCGTTCCCATACCCGCACCTCATTCGGCTTTCCTTGCGGTCGGCTTACCTGCCCGAAGGCAGGAGAGATACGGGTTTACCAAGTTTCGTGTAAGTAACAAATGAGCGGGTTAGGTTCTGTCCGTTGCGCCGGCAGTGCTTTGTCCGTGTAACCCCACAATACAAAGGGTTATCCGACTGCGTTACCTTTTGGTTCAAGCCTCTCAGCAACTTTGGCTTGTTCGTACATTACGACGCTTATAACAGTTCGCTTGTGCTAACCATACCGCCCAGCCTCGCTCCCCGGCTCTTGAGTGCTAAGGGCAGTTGCCGTTCCCTCGCGGTTCGGGCTTCTCCTTGCGGAAGGGCTACTTTGTCCGGCCAGCTTCGCACCCCGCCTTTTGAGCGACGCACGTGACCGTAGGCTACTATTGACGGAACAATAGGTTTAATCTGATCTGAATGATATTTGTTACTTCATTTGATTGTTAAACAATTACTTACACGACCTCTTGTCGCACGTATTGGTTGTAGATGTGCGGATGTCCGAGCAGCAGCCCGCAGGTGCAGCGAACGAGAGGCGGCAGTCGGAGCGATCCGTCGAGAACCGTTCATAGCGGCTGTCCGTGCCGACGCCTGCGGCACGTAGTCCAGGGCCGAAAGCGTGTACATGGCAAGGCTGCGATTCCCGATGCGTATCTGTCCGTCGTCGAGCCGCAGGTCCTCGTTGGTGACGATGCCCTCGGTGCCCAGTGCGAAGTAGCGGGCTATAAGTCCGCTGTCGTCTGCGGTGCCGACGATCTCATCGGCCGTAAGAGGTTCCAGACGTATGAAGCCTGCATCGCAGAGGATGCGGCGCATCTGCTCCGCAGCATCCAGAAACAGTGTCACGGACTCCGTGTCCCGGATCTCCTGGGGCACGATGAAACCCCGGCAGAGGGACGAGAAGTCGCTGCGGCGCCGCATCTGTTCCTTCGAGGTCTTCGTGACGAAGAGATAGCACGAGTGCCGCAGGAAGGGTCGCTCGTTGAAGTGACGCTCGAAGGCCCGGCCCAGAAAGCTCGTCCGAGGCGAGGTCGGGGCGGTAGTGCTCCTCGGTGAAATAGTCCTGTTTATGTACGATCGTGTAGTCGGGCAGCACACGCAGGGCTTTGAGCCAGGCGCCGTGCAGGGTCTCGTATTCGGCGGCCGTGAGCGTGAAGAGCTCGGGCAGCACGACACGGTAGGCCACCGTTACCTCGGCGTTCTTCGACAGGATACAATCGTGTTCTACGGCCAGCAGCGGGAAGTAATGTTCCAGTGCAGCCGTTTTCAGTGTTCCTCGCATAGTTTAGTTTCGTTTAACGATCAGATGCCGGATGCTCCGGCGGTGTATGATGCGGCGCGGATGCCGCCGCGCCGCCAGGCGTTTCATCAGCCCGTGAGGGCCGTAGCAGCGGTTCATGTGGAACGTCCCCCAGACCACGAGCGACATGCAGACCAGCGCCACGAGAATGCAGAGCGTGCGGTCGGCCCCCGCCATGTAGAGTACCATCGTCAGCAGCAGCGACGCGAGCATCCCGGCGGCGAAGAGGAAGAGATATTGCGACGTGAGGCCCCGAACTCCACGCTGCGGCCCACGCCTTTGTTCATGCCGTACTCCATCAGAAGAAGAACGATTCGAGGACGGTTCCCACGAGAATCAGGAAGATGCAGGCGCCGAACCAACTGGCTGCGGTCTTCGACGTATCGGGGTCGCCCGACGAAACTTCTGTACACACGTATCCCGCCGATGAGTCCCGTCACGGCGCCGATGGCGTAGATGAGCTGCACGAGCGGGTAGAAATAGGACGTGACCATACTTGTGGCCTCGGTAATACCGGCGATGCCGTCGCCGCCCTGTGCGTAGGTGCCCGCCGTGAGCAGTGCGAGCAGGACCGTCGATAACGATTTTTCTCATGTTTTGTCTGATTTTGGGTTGAATGATGTATGAATGTCGTACGGATGAAATGCGGGCCGCACGGGTTGCGGATACGGTTCATGGATTCGTTGCTCGGGGTTCGACACAAGTTTATCGGTAGCGGTTCAGATCGAAGCGTTCGATCTCGGTGCGCTCCTGCTCGGTCACATCGTCCGGCAGGTCGTCCAGCGGCTCTCCGTCGTCGAAGGGTTCGTCGTCGTCAGCAAGCCGCTCCCAGGCGGAGAGAGTTTCCGACTGCGGGCGGCAAAGATAGTACGCTGCGCACCGGATTGTTCCGGCGGTCGGGGCGTGGCATCTCCAGGCGTTTCAGGGCCGATCACATAGTGTTTATGGATGATGACCGGCAACGCCGGCGTGGGCGTTGTCTGCGGAGCCGTGTCGGGAGCCGGAGCACGGGCCGGCGCCGGAATCTTCCGACACCTGCCCGTAGAGCGCCCGGAAACACCTGCGCCGAACGAAGGTGAGGCACGCTTCGAGCAGCGTTACGATGAACATCGCGTGCGGGAGTTTTCGTCGTCAGGAGCGTGAAGGGCCTCGATCTGTGTACGGTAGCGTTCCAGATGTTCGCGCACGATAGCATCGACGTAGCTGCTCAGCGTGATGTTTCGCACACCGCACGCGCGTACCACGCGCCACAGTGTGTCGTGTACGTTCGTGTCGATGTAAACTGCATGGCGCGATGACAGAAGTCGCGCACGGAGAAAGCACCTTACATAGGGTTTGCTGAGGGTTGCGAGTAAACGCGGGTTCTCCTCTGTCGAGCGTCGGTCGTTGTTGCGCTTGTGTGAGCGTTGCAGAGCGGCGAGGTACGGGATAGCGTGACGAGGATTTCATCCGCAACAGGATCCCCGCGAGTACGCCTGCAAGTAGCAGGAACGCATAGATTAGATAATCCGTAAGATACATAAGTCGATGGTTTTTAGAGAATGTTTTGAGAATTTCGTTGTTTGTGCAGACGGTTGATCTCCTCGCGGTAATATTCGAGGTGATGGCGCAGGATGTTGTCCACGTAGGCCGTCAGCGAGAGGTTGCCCCGTCCGAGCAGCTGCACGACATCGAGCAGTTTGCGTTTGATCTCTTCCGAGGCATAGAGGTTGGAACGATGCCGTACGTCGTGATCGCACAGGAAGGTCTGCTCGTAATCAGGCATACGCAGGCGCCGACGGCGCGGCTCGCACGCTTCGGATGCAGCGGCTTCCGGTGGCGGAGCCGGTTCATCGTCCGTCGTCGGATCTTCCGGAGTGCGGAGCACGGAGCCGTGCGACGACTGACGGCCGATAGCCTGCCGCAGCGCCTCTTCGTCGATTGTCGGGTCATTGCGTCTGACCATACGCTATTCCATAAGAGACAGAATTTCTGCGGCCAGCGCGTCGAGCGCGGGATCGGCGGCGAAGGCGCGGTCGGCAGGAAAGAGCGTGGAACGTCCGACGGCACAGCTCGTATCGAGAATCTCCTTGCTGAAACGGCTGCGGTACGGCACACGGGAAGACGGAACGCCGCAAATGCTTTTCCGTAGCTTTCATAAAGCGGTGTGCGTTCCCGACGGTCCACCATCGTCCAGAACAGGTGCAGCCCCTTCAGCCGGTGTGCGTCGTTATGTACGAGCCGCTCATCGACGGCCCGCGCAAAGGAAAGGGCGCTCAAGACCAGCTTGTCGGCTTTCAAGGGAATGAACAGATGATCCAGCTGGGCGAGCAGGCGGAAGATACCGGGTGCGGCGACCGTGCCCGGCAGATCGACAGCACGAAGTCGGCTTCGCGGTCGCCGGCGGCAAGGTACGCACGGGCGGCTTGCAGCCCTCGTCGGGTGTGGAGCGCACCACAGGCCAGATCTTGCGGCCCGTACGTTTGAACAGTCGCACCATCATGAGCTTGTAGCGGTCGTTGCGTTCGAGCACATCGAGCTCACGCTCGCGCTGCGCGACGATGCTCCATTGCGGAGCGTCGCAGTCCACGACCAGCACATCGCGCCCCAGAGCATAGTGCAGCCAGCTTGCGAGCAGAATCGTGAAGGTCGATTTTCCTACACCGCCCTTTGCGAGCAAACGCAGAAGAATACGGGTTGTTTATCCATAGGCAAAACAGGGTTTGAACATTTGTTTCCGGTATATCCATGATTGCAGTACATCTATGACGGATATACGTCCATGATAGCAGTACTTCATCGATAGCAGTACGTCTATGATGGATGTATAGCCATGATTGCAATATTTCATCGATAGCAGTACATCCGTGACAGACAGCTGTCATCGCATGATAGCAGGAGGTGCTGTCATTCATCTCGCGGAGCGAAGATAGTATCCCTCCGGAGGCTTTCGACGTATGTCGCATGGAGGCCGTTCCAGGCCGATCAAACGACTTGTTATCAGGCGAAAAGCGTTGTAATATTGCAGCCCGGAAGCACCGCGGGCCGAGGGGTTCGAACCATCGGTCGTACCCTGCGTCGTCTCGACGCATTTACCGTCGCCGGACGGTAGCAAGGTGTACCTTTGTCCGACAAACCGGTGTTTGTCCGACAAAGGTCCTTGTCTCGAGGCCGGGTGCCGCTCCCGAGTCGCGCCCCCTTAAACCTTGACATATGGAAGAACAGCACAAAGAGAGAAAAGCCAGTTACAAGTACTCGTTCCGGCTCGATGAGCAGCAAAATATCCGTTTCTGCCGGATGCTTGCGGAGGCTGGACTGGAACACAACCGCAGCCGGTTTATCGTCAAAGAATCTTCGCCGAAGAGTTTCGCGTGGTGCGTATCGACCCGACCTTGGGCCGATATGTGACCCGTCTGAACCAGTTTTACGAGCAGATACAGCGCGTGGGCAACAACTATAACCAGATCGTACGGGCCGTCAACACGCATTTTCGCATACGGCGATTCCGCGACAAGTGCTCCTTCTGGAGCGCCGCACGCGCGAGCTGAAAGCCCTTTCCGAGCAGGTCATCGCGCTCAGCCGCGAACTTTACGAGCTATGGTCGCGCGGATAACCTCCGGGGCTACACCGGCGGGAGCTCTTTATTACAACAAGGATAAGATCGACCGGGGCGAGGGCCGTTTCCTGGCGGCGTTTAATACCCCGATGCAGGTCACGGACGAGCGGCATTTCGACATCCGCGAGGCGCTGCGTTGTTTCGAACCGTACCTCGAAGCCAACCGCCGCACGAAGAATCCCGTGTTCCACGCCTCCCTGAATCCCGCTCCCGAAGACCGGCTCTCGAACGACGAGCTGCGGCAGATCGCACGCGAGTATATGGAGCGTATGGGTTACGGCGCACAGCCCTGTTTCGTCTTTCTACACGAGGACATCGAACGCCGGCATATCCATATCGTGTCGCTGCGCGTGGGGCTCGACGGCCGCAAGCTGGCGCACGACTTCGAGGCGCGGCGGTCGCGGGAGATCCTCGATGCTCTGGAACGACGCTACGGTCTGCGCCCTGCCGCCGAGGGCGACGCGAAGCAGACGTACGACACGTTGTCGAAACTCGACTATACGAAAAGCGACCTCAAACGACAACTCGCATCGCTCGTGCGCTCTACACTGCACCGTTACCGCTGCACCTCCTTCGGGGAGCTGCGGACGCTGCTCGAATATTTCAACGTCTCCATCGAAGAGTGCCGGGGTACGGCACACGGACACGAGTATGCCGGTATCCTCTACGGTGCGCTCGATGACGACGCCACGCCACAGGGTGTACCGATCAAGTCGAGCCGTATAGGACGCGACGTAGGACACCGGACACTCGAACGGTACTACGCCCGCAGCAGGGAGGCACTGCGGGACAGTGCGGCGCTCGACGGTACGCGGCAGGCCGTCGTGCGGGTGCTGGGTGCTACCGTTCCCCGGAGGAGTTCTGCCGTCTGTTGGAAGCGGAAGGGATCACGGCCGTGCTGCGCCGCACCGACGCAGGACGTATCTACGGTACGACGTTCATCGATCACCGTGCGGGTGTCGCGGTCAACGGTTCGCGCCTGGGACGGGAGTTCGCGGCAAACGGTCTGGCGGCGCATTTCGACGCTGGCCAAGCCGAGCAACGGATGCAGGAGGCTGAGGAGGTCCAGGAACAGACGCAAGAGATCCCGCAGGGCGGGCAGCCGGAACGAAGGCGCGAATATCCCCCGGCGCAGGAGCGGGAGATACCCGCAGAAGTACGGCCGTCGACGGCATGGGCCTGGAAGAGTTGTTCGATCTGCTCGCGGCCGGCCGACAGGAGGAGTACGAGGAGCCGATCCCGCGCGAGCGCCGGCGACGTAGAAACGCCGTGCGAAGCGGTGAGGGATGGAGTCGTTCGCAAATATTCAGTAAATTCGGTAAGGCATCGCACAAAGATGAAAGGGGTATAAAAACGGAGAAAACGAATATTCCGCGAGGCTTTTTCTCCTATGGCGGAGAGTTTCGCGCAGATCGAATAGCTATCTCTCGGAGCGCGGGCCTTTCCCGCGCTTTTATTAACCCATTCAAAATTATGTATTATGAAAGCTACCAAGATTATTTCGGAGTGTGAACTTTTCCGGCTGTTCTCACTCTGCGGCGAAGCATTTTCATCCGATGAAATTTCCGCACGTCTGGAAGCCGCCATCGAACATTTCGTGGAACGTATTTCCCGACTGTTAAGAAAACGACCCGTGATCGACCAGCTGCGCTTGTTGGCGCATTTGTGCGGTTATCTGGAACGTATGAAGTATCGATACGCCGAAGAGCCGATCAAAAGGGATATTTCGAAACGATCATCGCACACGTAGAGATCGAACGACGAATCCTGCTGGTGCAGTTGCGTTATCCTGCTCTGGCGACTCAGCAGAGCAAGCATATCCGCTCGCCGTACTATTGGTCCGCAGAGTACACCCTGACCGACCTGATGGAGCTGATCTCGGCGCTCCATGCGTCGGGTGCGATCCGCAAGGCAGACGGTACGCCTGCCGAATTGAACAAGCTCGTCCGTTCTTTCGAACTGCTGCTGAATGTTTCGTTCAAGAATCCCGACCGCTGCCGCAATGCCACGCTTAATCGGAAAGTAAACGTGACCAAATTTCTGGATGCATTGAAACAGGCTCTCGTCGAACGAAGCCAACGATAATGATACGCGGCGTGTGATTTTTCGAATTACACGCCGTATAATATGAATTTTGCAAAACAACCGGCCTGGATGTGCCCGGAACGGACATACACACGAGCAGCCCGGAAGCGAAGGTATCTTCGTTGCAAAACCGTATATCATGCAACAGGAAGATGACCTGAGAGGATTGGAAAAGTCATGCAGCTCATGCGGGGCATAAGCGTTTTGTTCCTGCTGCTCCACTTCTATTGGTTCTGCTACGGATGGTTCGATATGCACGGCTGCACGCTCGGCGTATTGGACCGTCTGCTGCGGAACGTCCAGCGTACGACGGGCTTTTCACTTACTCGTACCTGACCAAACTCTTCGCTGCGGGATTTCTGGCTCTGAGCTGCTGGGGTACGCGCAGCGTGCGCCCGAGCGCATCACGCACCGGCAGATTCTTCTCGCAGCTGCGGCGGGCCTGCTGCTTTTCTTCTTCGGGGATCCGCTGCGGCACCTGCCGCCGCAGTGGGCGGCACCGCTCTATGTCGCAGCTACAAGCATAGGCTTCCTCTCGCTGTTTCTGGCGGGTCTATGGATCGGACGTCTGGTCAAGGAGCGGCTGCGCGAGGACCCGTTCAACGACGAAAACGAAAGTTTCATGCAGGAAACACGCCTGATCGAGAACGAATATTCGGTCAACCTCCGTTCGCGTTATTACTACGACAAGGCATGGCACGAAGGCTGGATCAATGCGGTGAACCCTTTCGTGCGACAATAGTACTCGGCACACCCGGTTCCGGCAAGTCCTACACTGTGGTGAACAGTTTCATCCGCCAGCAGATCGAGAAGGGCTTCGCCATGTACCTCTACGACTTCAAATTCGACGACTTGTCCTCGATCGCTTACAACCACCTTTTGAATCACCTGGACGCCTACGAAACCCGACCGAAATTCTGCATCATCAATTTCGACGATCCTCGTCGTTCGAACCGCTGCAATCCCATCGCTCCGGAGTTTATGACCGACATCTCGGACGCCTACGAATCGGCCTATACGATCATGCTTAACCTCAATAAGACGTGGATACAGAAGCAGGGCGACTTCTTCGTCGATTCACCGATCATCCTGCTGGCGGCGATTATCTGGTACCTGAAAATCTACGAAGGAGGGAAGTACTGCACCTTTCCCCACGCCATCGAATTGTTGTGCAAACGCTACGAGGACATCTTCACGATCCTGACCTCCTATCCCGAACTGGAAAATTACCTGTCGCCCTTTATGGATGCGTGGAAAGGCGGGGCGCAGGACCAGTTGCAGGGGCAGATCGCTTCGGCCAAGATACCTCTCGCGCATGATCTCCCGCAGCTCTACTGGGTGATGACGGGCAACGACTTTACGCTGGACATCAACAACCCCGAAGACCCGAAGATTCTATGCGTGGGCAACAATCCCGACCGGCAGAACATCTACTCGGCAGCGCTGGGCCTCTATAATTCGCGCATCGTGCGGCTCATCAACAAGAAAGGAAAACTCAAGTCGTCGATCATCATCGACGAGCTCCCCACGATCTATTTCCGGGGTTGGACAACCTGATCGCCACGGCCCGCTCGAACAAGGTGGCCGTATGCCTGAGCTTTCAGGACTTCTCGCAGCTCGAACGCGACTACGGAGAGAAGGAGGCCAAGGTCATCGAGAATACCGTGGGCAACATCTTCGCAGGTCAAGTTTTGGGAGATACGGCCAAGACGTTGAGCGAGCGCTTCGGCAGGATCGTGCAGCTGCGGACCTCCAACTCGCTGAGCAACGACAACCTCACCACCTCGACCAACACGCAGCTCGACAGCCTGATTCCCGCCTCGAAGATCTCCAACCTCTCGCAAGGCATGTTCGTGGGTGCCGTGGCGGACAACTTCGACGAGCGCATCGGGCAGAAAATCTTCCACGCCGAGATCGTCATCGACAGGGAGAAGCTCGCCGGAGAGACGGCTTCGTACGTTCCGATCCCGGAAATATCCTCGTTCCGCGATGCCGACGGCGTGGATCGTATGGAGGAGATCATCCGACGCAATTATACGCAGATCAAGGAGGACGTCACGCAGATCATAAAACGGGAACTGCGGCGCATCGCCGAAGACCCTGCGCTGCGGCATCTATTGGCGAAAAAATAGGCGGACTTATCTATCTGTATTTTTCTACATCATAAATTGGAAAAATTACTTTAACTGTTTTATAGAATTTACGAACATACGGCTACAATATCTAAATTTCATAATACACTCCCAATATCAGATACTTATTACATTCTTTTATTCTTTGATATTAACAGAAAATTCATTATTTTGAAAAGATAAAAATTTTCTTGCATGGAGACAAATAAAGTCATTGCATATAGCCTGTTAGCTCAAATTAGAAATTCAGGAATTTTATAAATAGCTCTGTTGAAATATTTGTACCTATTGTAAAATATGCATTATATAAACATATTACCCAAACTGGAGTTTATAAGGGTGCATCTATAATTGAAATATCAACATGGATTAATAAGTATTTTGGTTTAGAATTTCCTTCTGTTGTATTGGAAAAGATTTTATTAAAAATTGGTCAAGAAATTAATACATCGGAGGAAATAAAACTTCAAATATATAAAGATGGGAGTTTTGGATTAAGAATTATTCATTTGAAGAATTCAATGATTTGTATGAAACGAATCGGCAACAAGTTGAATTGGTGCAGACGATGTTTGAACGGTTCTGCGATATTAATGCTGTAAAAAGATTCCTATAATACGATATTCGACTTTATAAATACTAATAAACTTACGATTTCTAATTATCTTGCAAATAAAGGCTACACGGTAAATGGGAATAATTTTTCTTTAGAAGCCCAATTTGTTGAATATTTCAGGAATATTCCAGGTTGCTATGAGGTTATTCGAAAAATATATTTAGGTTCTATTTTATCTTGTTATCTTTCTGAATACAAGTATCAAAATGAAAATATATCAGATGTCGAACTTTTATTAGATACGAATTTCATAGTCAGTTTGCTTGATCTCAACACCCCTGAATCCACAACTACTTGTCGGCAATTATTAAGAATTGCGACAAGTTTTGGGTACGCTTTGCGTGTACTGAAAGAAACGATTAAGGAAACAACGGATTTATTACTGAGGAAAGCTGAATACTTTGATAAATCGTTTTTACCCAAACTTATTAATCCAGAAGATATCTATAACGCATGTGAGCGGCGTAATCTTAGTAGAAGTGATTTAGAGCGTATTGCTGATAATCTTGAAAAGATTTTAATTAATGAGTATAATATTATTCAGATTCCATATACAACCAAATATCAGAATTTAGCAAAAAATAGTATAGAGTATGCAGAATTTAAGAAGATTAGAAATACTGATTTTGCTGCATTGCATGATATAACAGCTTTATATTATGTTCGAGAAAAACGCGGGAAGAAAAAATAAAACATTTTGAAGATGTAAATTGTTGGTTTGTAAACAATGCGATAAATCACAACGATTCGGATTACATCGATTACAAATTGAGGGGATATCAACCTGAAATTATTCGTGCAGATGAATTATTGTGTATCCTGTGGTTTATTAAACCGGATATTGGACGTAGTGGTTCGAATGATGGTATAGTTGATACGAACCTGAATGCGCTAATATCATGTACTTTGAATTCATCTTTGCCTCAGGCTTCGATTATCAAAGAATTGGATGATAACATCCAAAAATACAAAGATGCATCAATATCGGATAAAGATATCTTGCGTATAGCGACTCGTATTACAACGCATCAACTCAAAACATCGAAGAATTGAATGAGATTGCAGAATCAGACAGTAAGCAATTTGTTCAAAGACTAAAAGAAGAGGCAGGTAAACAAAAAAAAGAAGATGATAAACGAATAGCTCGTTTTGAGGATGTATTGAAAAATTAGAACGATTGTCCTCCAAAACTTCAGAAATTGATGTAGAAAAACAAAAGCGCTTGAATTTAATCAATCGCAATAGAGAACAAACAAGAAACAAATATATTACCGGTCAAATACGCAAGTGGAGATTACGGACATGGTATTGGTGTTTCGGTATTACATTGATCTGTGCCATTTTATTGAGTTATTATTTTAATTTACCCTCTAAAGAGTCTGTAGATCAATTATTAACTCAAAAGGTTATTTCAATGATATTTGCATCTATATTTGGGTTGATCGATTTATTCGTATTTAAGAATCTGTATGATAAATATTGTAATCATTCGAATATCACAGCATACAAAACAAATATTGTTATACCAACAGAATTGAAAGCATTGAATAATATAGGAGATCTGCCGGATTGATTTAGCTATTGAGTTTTGCTTTAATTATTACATTTTCAATCGCAATCGGAGAGATTGCGATTTATTTTGTAGCTGTCGCTCTGTTACAATTCTGGCTCTGAATTACGACATTTTCATCATTGTTCACGCCCAGAACGGCCCTGACGTGCCATCCGTCGGGATCGTCTTTCGGGCCTCTATATTTGCCGCTGTCGAAGTACAAATCACACATTATTAACTAAAAGACAGTATTATGGCAACAGAAGAAAATAAATCCGACCGAGGGTCAGGAACAGGAAAACGACTACCGGGAAACGCTTCTCGTGCGCAATCCGGACAGCGGCCAGGTAGAGGCCGTTTCCAAGCTGGTGACCAAAGGGGATCGCCGAGAGGTGCATACCGTGCAGCCTCTTGCGAAGAACCGTCCGGCGTTCTATTCGTTCCGGAGCAGCAATGCCGTAGCGGCTTTCATCCGAGGTTTCAAATCCCAGAAGGACAATCCGATCCAGTTTCAGTTTTGAAAGTGCCCGTCCTTTCCGTCGGCAAGATCGTCACATCGCTGGGCAAGCTCGTCAGCAATCCGAAGAGCGAGGAGGGCTGGGAGACGTATAACAAGTACGTCGTGAACACGGCCGAACTGGAACAGGTGAAATACGACAAGGTTGAGATTCCACGCGCGGAGTTGCAAGAATTGGGTATCGACTTCGATGCGCTGCCGCAGCGCACGCAGCGGAGCCTGATGCTGGGGCTCCCTGACCAGAGAGCTGTTTCCTGCGACGGTCCAGCTTTCGACCACGGCACGACGACGGGGCTTTTCAACCGGAGTTTCTACCGGGACCATAACGATGAGTTGAAGTTCCGCCTCGATACGCCGCTTGTGCAGCCCGAATACGAACGTGAGGAGTATGCCTCGGAGATCACGCCCGACGACAAGGCACTTCTGGCTCGCGGCAAGACACTGCAACACCTTGTCACGGTCCATAACAGCATCACGGGGAAGCTGAGCGCTGCCACGTGGCCTTCAACCCTTCGACGAACCGCCTTGTGGCCGTTCCGCACCGCGATGTCAAGATCCCGGAGTTCGCCGAGGGACGTCGCATCGACGATGGGGACAAAAATCCCGCAGCGGCGGCTCGATCCCGCTGGAAGGATGCACGGCCTACGGCGATACGGAGAACACCTACAAGGGCATCCTGAACTACGACGTCTATCGGGGCCGCTATACGATCAGCGATCCGGTTTACGACAAGCCGTACGTCCCGAAGTACCTTCGTGACCAGCTCTCGGATGCCGATGTGAAGACGCTGCTTGCCGGCGGCCAGGTCTCGGCGGATCAGGTCAAGGATTCGTTCGGGGAGCCGATGAAGAACAAGGTTCTGTACGTGAACCTGCGCGACAACCGTACTTACAGCCGCTTTCTGTCGCGTCAGGAGCGCAGCGAGGCGGCCGAAGCATCCCATCAGGCCTCGCAGGGGGCCGATGAGTCGCAGCAGGGGGGGTCGGAAACGATAGCATACCGCTATGGAGATATATTCCGAGCCGTGGTTCCGGACAAGACTGGATTATTACCTTCGCGAACGCCATCCCCAGCTCCAGTACCGCGCACAACTTCTGGATCGTCGCAGCGCCGTGGCCGCCGACCTCTACCGTCGTACTTGTGACGCGGGCGGCAGTGCCGAGTGTGCGCTTCGCCTTGCTGACCGGAGTCTTTTCCGAGGTCTGCTGTTCTCGAAGTTCGATACGATCGACCTGATCCTCGCGAACGATTTCCCCGACATTCCGGAAGATCAGCGCCGCACCGTCGCCCGGGCTTTGCTGACGCCCTGCGAGCCGATCTTCGCCGGCTATGCTTTGGGCGACGACTTCGCCTCGCGTCCCGAGTTCCGGCAGCTGAAAGCCGAGCTGCGCCTCGGCATCCGGCAGTGGATCGACGACAACGGCCCTCCGGGCTATGAAGCCAAGCTCCGCCACCGTGTACGCACGCGGAAGATGCGGGACGGCGAGCCGAAAAACGAACCGAAATAAATAACGACCCTTTAATCCTTTATTCCATTATGAAAAAAACATTTGTCGCGGCTTTGGCCGCCCTTGCGCTGGTCTCCTGCTCGAAGGAGGAGACCGTGACTTACGGTACGAACGGTGAGCCGCTGGACGGCGCTGCCGTGTGCCTCACCTTTACCGATGCCCCGGCTTCGCGTGCATCCCTGAACTCGACTGCCGCCGCCGAAACGTGGGAGAAGAGCCTCACGTCGCTGACGGTTTACGTTTTCAACTCCCAAGGCAACCTCGTTGCGCAGCGTTCGTTCACCTCCGAGGAACTCGCCGACAAGTCGGCGACCTTCGCGCTGCCGCATTCGGCGGCGGGTACGACGTGCGACTTCTACGCCGTTGCGAACCTTTCGCTCACGGGTGTTACGACCAAATCGGCCTTGCTCTCGAAGGTCGAAGCCTCCGCTGCGGACTATAACGGCACCTTCGCGGAGGTCTCGACCAAGGCCAAGCGTGCGGGCGGCTTCGTGATGTCGGCCTCTGCGAGCAAATCCATCGCCGAGGGTTCGACGACCGACGTTGCGATGGCGCTCCGCCGTACGGTGGCCAAGCTCTCCGTGCAGACCACGATCGATGCGGCCTTCGCGGAGAAATATTCGGGAACGATCACCGTCACGGGCGTCAAGCTCTCGAAAGCGGCGAGCCAGTCGCCTGTCATCGCGCCCGCAACTCCTTCGCCCGGCGCGATGAGCTATACCCATACGCAGACCGCCACCGCCGCAGCGGGCAGATACGACAACCTGTTCTACGTCTTCGAAAACGGCGCTTTGCCGAGGGCAACCGTGTACAGTTGGAGATCACGGCGAGCTACGACGCCGACGGCAGCACCTCGACGACCTCCGACCGTACGGAAATCGTCTATACGGTACCTGTCACGGGCAAGGCAGGCGGAGCGATCGTGCGTAACGGCTACTACCGCATCGAAGCTGCGATCACGGGTCTGGCAGGCTCGGAGGTGGGCCTTACGATCACGGTCGCCGACTGGGAGTCTCCGGTAACGCAGCAGATCGATCTGGGAGCCTGAGAAACCTTTTCCCGACAGTCTGTCGCCCGCAAGGGCGGCAGACTGTTCTAAAAAACCGATTCCTATGTTCAGAACAATCTCTCTTCCGCTTTTTATCTGCTGCTGTGCTCGTGCAGCCGGGAAGTGACTATGCCGGTCGATAGCGCAGCCTCGGAACGTCCGGTCACGGCCGAACTGCGTATTACGACCGAAGATATGCTTCGCTTTGCGACCCGCGCGACGGACGAGGAGGCGATCCGCGACATCAACCTCTACCTGTTCGGCCGCAGCAACGGCCAAAGCCTGCATTTTACTCCCGTTCGGCGCTGGTGCGGTTCGAGTGCCTGCCCGGGAGTACGATCTCTACGTCGCCGCCAACCTTGGTGCGGACCTGGGCGAGCGGAGCGTACAACAGCTTCGTACCTACACGATCGAGCGGCAGGAGGAGTATGCGACGCTTCCCATGTCGGCCGTCATGACCGTTGCGATCGCGCCCGATAAAGGGACCGTTACGCTTCCTACATTGAGCGTGCGGCGCACCGTGGCCAAGATCGCCTACAACATCCGCGTAGCGGATAAGGTCCCCGACCTCGAATTATATTCCGTGCAACTGTTCTCGATACCCGTGCGGACAGGGCTTTTCGCAGCGGCCGCGTCAGCTTCGACCTCGGAGAAGGATTTCACCGAAGCTCCGCTCGTGGAGCTTCCCGACGCGCGCGCGCAGCTGTTCAGGCGTGCAATACCTCTTCGAGAACCCGCAGGGCACGGTATCCTCGATTACGGACCAGCGGGATAAAAACGCCGACAACGCCCCTGCGTGCGCTTCGTACCTGATGATCCGCGCGCGCGGCAACAGGACTCTCTATTATCGGGTATATCTGGGACGGAATAACACGACGGACTTCAACGTAGGACGTAATACGTCCCATACGCTCGACATCACGCTCTCGGGCGACAATGAGGTGGACACCCGTGTACTCGGTTATACGTTGAGCGTGACCGACGATTTCGAGAGCAACCGCATCGGCAGTTATTGCGTGCTTCCGTTCAACGCTTCGCTTTACGTGAATATCGAACGTACGAAGAGCGAGCCGACACTCACGGGCGCGTTGGAGCTGCTGACCCCGACCGACGGGACCCTCCTCGTCGATTACGAGGAGTGCGCTTCCCGCCTCGACCTTCCGATCAATCGCCAGCAGGGATCGAATTACTACGAAGTCATCTACTATCCAGAGCCCCTTGTTACGGCGGCTCATGCACAGCTCGCCTATGAGGTGCGTGTGCGCGACAGCTACGGATACGAGAGCCGCCGCCGCTTCGAACACCGCTTCGCCAATGCACTTTATGTCGCGTCACCCACCGGCGGGACGGTAACGGCCGCCAGGGCACTGCATGTGGAAAAGCCTACCGGCGGAACACTGCGTGCCGCCTGCTACGAGCAGGGGTGCACCCTCACGGCGAAAGCCGCTGCGGGCTACCGCTTCGCGGGATGGTATGCCGACGAAGGGCATAGCGAACTGCTTTGCGGAACCGAAACGTATTCCTTCGTTCCCGCAACATACCGAACGTGGATTTACCCGTATTTCGAGGCCTCCAAGGTCCATATTATCACGGACATCTACAAGGTAAGTCTGGAATGCGACGCTCCATACGAAGTGGATCAGGACGAGGAGTCGTTCATCGTACCTGCGGGCAGCCGCTGTACGCTGCGCGTCAACTACGAGCTGCCGCTCTTCCGAGGCTGGTACGATCAGACCGGGGCCAGAACGTGCTGCTCGGCACGGCCCGAAGCATTACGTTCACAGCCACCGAAAAACGAGCCGTGATGCCGGGCTACCTCTGCAACGAACCTCAGCGCTGCGGGTACGGCCAACAGCTACATCGCTACGGCTCACAATGCGGGTTATCGTTTCAATTCCGGGTGCAGGAACGGCCGCGCGACGACGGGCCTGACGCCCGCGACGCTTTCGGGCACGACGGCCCGCGTACTGTGGGAGAGCGGTGGGACGCGGGGCGGAGTCGTCGCCGAGGTGGAGCATACGGGCAGTACGATCTGCTTCCGTACGGGTCCGAACTACGGCAATGCCCTTATCGGGCTGTTCGACGCTGCGGGACGCTGTATCTGGTCGTGGCATATCTGGCATACGAACTACGATCCTGGGCCACGGCCCAGACCTGCGCTTCGGGATATACGTTCATGGATCGCAATCTCGGAGCGCTCACAACGAGCGTCAGCGATCCTTCGCTGCGGGGACTTTACTACCAGTGGGGACGCCCGCCCCTTCATCCCTCCTCCGTGACGAGCACGGTACCAGCTGCGTTTATCTCCGCTGCGGGATACGAGTACTATGTCCATGATCCGCTGCTCGACGGCGGCTCTGTGTCGATGACCCCAGCGCGGGCTTTGGCGGAACCCTGGGCCTACTGGTCGGGGCTGTATGCAGGCGACAGCAATGACATCAACGACTGGGTGACGCCTCAGAACCTCAATCTGTGGGGCAATGCCAGCCGTTCGGGAAGTTATTCGACGTCGAGTTCCAAGTCGATTTACGACCCCTGTCCTCCGGGGTGGCGGGTCCCGGCTCGTGCGGCTTTCGAGCAGGCTTCTTTCAGCCGTACCGGCACCTCGCGGAACAATGTTTACTACCTCCGCAGCCGCACCGGCACCTCCGTAACCTATCCTTTGGGCGGCTATTTTACGGGTCACGCTTTCCGCGACAACGGCACACGGGTCGACGTCTGGACGAACGCTCCGGCTCAGCTGAACGGACGCTGCCTCTCCACGAGTACGGCGTTCACGGTTTCCGCTTCGGCGGTCGATGCCGCCGGACACCTACAACGCGACTACGCCCTGCCGGTGCGATGCGTCGCCGAATAACCACGACACCTAATTTTCAAGTTACCATGACACGACTACTCATTTTTCTCTCACTGCTGGCCTCCGGCATCGGCTGGGGTTGTGCCACCGATCTCGCGGCGACGGCTACGCCTCCGACCCGCTCCGTGAAGGTCGAGCTACAGTTGTCGCCCGATCCTGCGGAGCGGATCACCCGCGCGGCGGACGAGGAGGCGATCCGCGACATCAACCTCTACCTGTTCGGCCGCAGCAACGGCCAGAGCTTGCATTTTACTTCCGTTCGGCGCTGGTGCGGTTCGAGTGCCTGCCCGGGGAGTACGATCTCTACGTCGCCGCCAACCTGGGTGCGGACCTGGGCGAGCGGTGCGCAGCAGCTCCTCGACTATACGATCGGGCGGCAGGAGTATGCGACGCTTCCCATGTCGGCCGTCATGACCGTTGCGATCGCGCCCGACAAAGAGAACAACACCGTTACGTTACCTCCATTGAGCGTGCGGCGTACCGTGGCCAAAATCGCCTACAACATCCGCGTGGCGGATAAGGTCCCCGACCTCGAACTGCGCTCCGTACGCCTGTGTTCCGTCCCCGGACGTACGACGCTCTTCACGCCTGCGAGTGCCCCTTCGACCTCGGAGAAGGATTTCACCGATGCTCCGCTCGTGGAGCTTCCCGACGCCGCGCGGCGCAGCTGTTCGGGCGTGCAATACCTCTTCGAGAACCCGCACGGCACGGTACCCTCGATTACGGACCAGCAGGACAAAACGCCGACAACGCCCCTTCGTGCGCTTCGTACCTGATGATCCGCGCCACGCGGGCAGCCGCATCCTCGACTACCGCGTTTACTTGGGTGAGAACAATACGACGGACTTCAACGTAGGGCGTAATACGTCCCATACGCTCGACATCACGATCTCGGGCGACAATGAGGTGGACACCCGCGTACACGGCTATACGTTGAGCGTGACCGACGATTTCGAGAGCAACCGCATCGGCGACTATTGCGTACTTCCGTTCAACGCTTCGCTTTACGTGAATATCGAACGTGCGGAGAGCGAACCGACACTTACGGGTGAGCTGGAGCTGCTGACCCCGACCGACGGGACGTTCCTCGTCGATTACGATGAGTGCGATCCCGCTACGATCTCGCTCTATTACCAGCAGGGATCGAACTATTACGAACTGGTCTATTACCCGAAGGTCATCACCGAAGCTCGCGCACGGCTCGCTTATGAAGTGCGTGTGCGCGACAGCTACGGATACGAGAGCCGCAGCCGTTTCGAGCACTGCTTTGCCAATGCGCTCTACGTCGTACCGTCCGGCGGCGGTACGGTTTCGGCGGCGGGTGCTCTGCACGCGGAAACGGCGAACGGCGGGATGCTGCGGGCCGCCTGCTACGAGCGGGGTTGCACCCTCACGGCAACAGCCGACGCGGGTTATCGTTTCGCGGGATGGTACGCCGATGAAGGGCATAGCGAACTGCTCTGCAAGTCCGAAACGTATTCTTACGTGCCCAAGACGTATGCAACGTCGCTTTATCCGCTCTTCGTAACCGAGAAAGTACATATCCTGACGGACATCTACACCGTACGTTTCGAGTGCGACGCGCCCGTCGAGGTGGATCAGGACGAGGAGTCATTCATCGTGCCTGCGGGCAGTCGTTGCACGATCCGCGCTATGGAGCCGGCATTGCTCACGGGCTGGTACGATGCCTTCGACAAAGCCGCCGGCAGCTTATCACCGCCGATAAGACCTATTCCTTCGTCGCCACCGAGAAGCGGATCATCGCGCCCGACTACGCCGAAGGTACCGACCTGAGTGCCGCAGGTACGGCCAGCTACATCGCGCCCGCATGCAGGAGATATATCTGTTCGATGCAACGGTACAGGGCAACGGACGAGCGACCACGGGCATCACGCCGCAGAAACTCAAAGGGACATCCGCCCGCCTTATCTGGCAGACGGAACGGCGGAGCGGGTTGTCGTATGCGATGTGGGCTACAACGGCAGCCGCATCAGCTTCCGCACAGGTACGGCCATCGGAGGCAACGCCCTTATCGGGCTGTTCGACAAGGACGGCGACTGCATCTGGTCGTGGCATATCTGGGCGACGAACGGCGCTCTGACCACCCGTCTATCCTTCGGGATATGTGTTTATGGACCGTAATCTGGGGCTGAGAACCTCGATCCGGGGATCCGGCCAGCCGTGGCCTTTACTACCAATGGGGCCGCAAGGATCCCTTCCGTACGATCTCGAAGCGTTCGACTATGGCGAAGGGTTCGCCTTCGGACATACTACGGCGAAGATTCTTCGACGGCGACCGTGGCGTGGGCTGCGGCACATCCCGCGACTCTTCTGGGGCGTGCCGCAGACCCTTCGGATCCGGCGCAGCGTCTCAGCTCGTGGCTGGGGCAACCTTCGCCGAACCTCTGGGGCAACGCCTCGACGGGCGGCCGTCCCACGACTGCGGGCGCGAAGTCCATCTACGACCCCTGCCCTCCGGGCTGGCGCGTGCCGCCGCCCGAGGCGTGGACGCTCGAACAGACGACTGTTTCCAGCACTATCGAAGGCGGATGCTACCTCTATACCGGCAGCGTATGGCCGTACTATCCCTATGCGGGGCTGCTGCATGTCATGCCTACCGGCAAGTAGATGTACGTCGGCGTCGGGATACGGACACAACTCTGGACGAATGCCCCGGGGAGTCCTGCCTCCGATCCGTCACGTGTGGATGCGACGACGGCCGTGAGCTTCGGCGTCCTGCCGCCCGAGGTCTTGCAGCTCTACCGTCAGAATCATCAGGCCGCAGCCTATCCTGTGAGGTGCGTAAAGAATAACCGATTATGCAAACGAAAACGATCATCCGCTGTGCGGCACTTCTGGTGTGCCTCGCAGCCATACACCACCGTGCCGCCGCACAGTTCTTCGGCGTCAGGGTGAACGCCCTGGCAGCGCTGACGGGCACGGTCGTCGTGGGTGCCGAGGCGGCGCTGACGGACAACTGGACCGTCGAAACCTCCGCCTACTGGAATCCGATCCGCACGGAGCGCCTCACGACGCAGGTCGGGGCCGTACAACTCGGCGTCCGACACTGGTTCTACGAAGATTTCGTCGGGCACTTTCTGGGGCTGCACGCCTCCTGGGTCGACTACCGCATCGGCAACCGTCGCCGCACCTACGACGGGCGGGCCTACGGCATCGGTGTAAGCTACGGCTATGCGTGGATACTCTCGAAGCGCTGGAACCTCGTCGTGGAGGCCGGTGCGGGACTTTATCGCACGCGCGACACGCGCCGCGATCCGGTCACGAGCGACTGGGGCGACCGTTATATCCGCCACGCGCGGCGCTGGACGCTCGCACCGTCAAAACTGGAAGTCTCCTTCAACTACCTGTTCTGATATGCTATTCCGTAACATTTTATCCCTGATCGCCGTACTGACGGCCGCAGGCGTGCCTGCGGGCTGCTCGACGACCGCACGGCTGACGCGCCGACAGGCCACGGCACACCTGGCGCAACTCTCACGTACAGAGCGCCAGTCAAAGTCCGTGACGACCGCCCGCAGGTCGTGCGCGTGGAACGCGACAGCAGCGACTACTACCTTGTCCCCGTCGAACGGGACGGAGGGGCGAAGCCCTCGGCACGGTTCCGATCGAGGAGGTCGTCGTCGTGGCCCGTGTCCGTTCGATCCCCGAACGCCGGGGGCGTGTGACGCTCGACTTCAACGTCGAACTGCCCAAAGAGCTGCTGGGGCGCAGCCGCAGTGTGGTCATCACGCCCTTCCTGCACCGGCAGGACGAACAGATCCCGCTCGACGACATCATCATACGCGGTGCGCTGTTCGACCGCGTGCAGCAGCGCGACTACTGGCAGTATACTACCTACCTGGGACGCTTCCGCCCCGACAGCGTGCGGGCCGAGCGGGCTTTCCAGCGGTTCGTGAAATATCCCTATGCTCAGGATGCGCGGCTCGATTCGCTTATCGAGAACCGAACTTCGATCAGCTACTATTATTCGCAGGAAGTACCTACGGAGGAGACCTCCCGCAAGATGCTCATCACGCTGCGGGGCCGCGTCGAGGCTCGACGACAGCGCCTATACGCTGCCGCCGTCCGATACGCTGACCTATACCGTATCGTCGCTGCTGTCGTTTCTGGACACCCTGCCCCGGTACCGCATCCGCGTCATCGACAAATACGTGACCGTCAACGACCGTTACAGCCTGAGCTTCCGCACGGGCGACGCACGGCTCGTGGATACGCTGGGTAACAACGCACGGGAGCTGGCACGCATCGCCGCACTCATGGAACGTATCGTCACGCAGCGGGAGTTCCATGTCGACAGCATCGTCCTTACGGCTTCGGCCTCGCCCGAAGGCCGTCGTGGGCTCAACGAGCGCCTTTCGCGGGCGCGTGCCGAGGCGCTGCGCAGTTACCTCGCGGGATGCTTCGGCCGGCGTGCGGACCGCCTGCTTACGATACGCAGCGCGGGCGAGCTGTGGCCGGAGCTGACGGCCCGCATCGCCCGTGACGACCGCCTCGCGCACCGCGACGAGATTCTCGGCATCATCCGCCGCATCGGAGATCCCGACCGGCGCGAGGAGGAGATTCGCCGCCGCTACCCGGCCGAATATGCCTGCATCCGTGCGGAGCACTATCCCGCGCTGCGGGCCGTAAACCTCCGCTGCCATCTGCGCCGCGTGGGTATGGTCAAAGACACGATCCACACGACCGAACTGGATACGGCCTACCTGCGGGGCCGTCAGCTGCTCGAAAACGCAAATACGCACAGGCGCTCTACGTCCTTCATGACTACCGGGATCGCAATACGGCCATCGCACTGCTCTCGCTGGGACAAGACAGGGAGGCGCTGCGCATCCTCGAAGCACTTCCCGCGACAGCCATAAGCGAGTATCTTCGAGCGATCGCCTGCTCGCGGCTGGGCCGCAAGGCCGAGGACGGCGACACTTCCTCGAAGCCTGCCGCCGCGATGAGCGCATGGAGTATCGTGCGGCGCTCGACCCCGAAATCGATGAACTCTTAAAGATTGATACTATGACGACAAATCATCTGCGCCGCATCTTCGCGGCGATGCTTCTTCTGCTTGCACTTTGCGGCCTCGGCGCCTGCACGTTCCACGAGGTCGAAGAGATCGAGGTGATCCGCGCACCCGAAGGCGACGGCACGATCGTCGTACCCGACTGGGACGACACAAAACGATAGCGGATGGGAAGTTCCGATATTACGAACGTCTATGCCGCCCTCGATCGTACCCATACGATCGTTGCGCTGGAGAGATCCCGACGGGGCGACGAGGGTTTCAGAACCTTCTACGACGAGTTCGCGGATTATGCGGCCAACAAGGGATATATCCCGTATCTTCTGCTGTTGAACTTTCACGTCGACGACAGCTCGCGGCTGCCGCCGATCGAAGCCAAAGAACGCGGCTACCGGCTGGCGCATCTGGCACCGCTGGAAGTGAAGGACATTCGTCAAGCCCTGACGTTGTACGACCTGCTCTATTGCCGCAAGCACGGCCTCGATCCGCTGGCTGCGCAGAACACCGCCCGGAACCTCTGCTACAAGGACGATTACGCGGGCTTCCGCAACGAATCTATTCCCGCGCTGTCGCAGCCCGGAGCACCTTACAGAGCCGTGGAAACGGAGGGCGGCGTAGCTCTTTTCCGCCGTGGAGAACGTGGCGACGAGGCGGCCCGCAGCTTCTTCGCCTTCCTCACCGCACATCCCGACGGCAGAGGACTCACCTGCGGGGTCGAAACTTTGCGCATATACGATGTGGAACTCTCCGAGGAGCAATACTCCTCGGAGGCGTGCCTGCCGTATTTCGACCACGAGCAGATGCGCTTCGTGCCGCGCCACAGCGGACGGTGCGACAGCGTGCTGCAACGGGGCTGCTGCCTCAAAGAGTACGACATGCGGGCCGGGGCCGCGAAGCTCGCGGCCGCTCCGGACTCCGGAACCGAGGCATCGTCCGAGGCGTTGCGGCGCCTGCTGACGATCGTAACGCTCCGGCATATCGCACGCAACGGCTACGAACCTTTCTGCTGGGGAGGCTCCGACTTTCCGGGATACGACTTCCCGTTCGCGGATCGGTTCAAGAACGCCGATCGGAAACCTGCAGCGGCCATGACGGACGACAGCCGCACGACGGCGGCCGACATCCTGCGCACTTGCTTCGGCATCGATCCGGCAAGGGAGGAGCCTCCGTGTCCGCTGCCGAGCGGCGACATTCGCTTTTACAGGGATTTTCTCTCTATCGACCTGCTGTTCCGACCCGAGGCTGTTGGAGCGCTACGAACGCGACAGGGACAGAAGAGATGCCTTGTCACATTCTCAAACACTAATGACGATGGAACAAGATCAGGAACAGATGCAGGGTGCGGTGTACGTCGCCGTGGACGACGGCAACAAGATTATCGCCATGGAGCGATCCCGTCGCGGCGACGAAGGATTCCGCGCCCTGCTCGACGAATTTACGGACTACGCCGCCAATTGCGGGCGATTCCCTCGGTGTTGTTTTCGACATACGCACGACCGATGCCGCGTTGTTGCCCCGCATCGAAGCGGCGGAGCACAGCTACCTGCTGGATCCGTCCACAGCCACCGAGAAGCTGGACATCCGGCACGCCGTAACGCTGAAAGACCTTCTCTACTGTTACAAGTACGACCTCGACCCCCTTGCGGAGGGTAACTGCGGCAACATGCTCGACAAAGGCCGACTACCGGCAGTTCCGCAACGAGGGCTGCCACCGGTCGCCCGTGAGGACCTGCGGCGCTGCCGTGCCGTGGAGACCGAGCGGGTGCGGTGCTCTTCACGCAGGAGCCGGACGGTCGGGAGGCCTGCGAACGCTACATGCAGCATCACGCCGATTGCTTCTTCGACCCCGATCTGGGGGTTGAAACCCTGCGCGTGTACGAGGTGGAGGCCGATCCCGACGGCTTCTGGGACAAGGTGAATCCGCAGGTGCTGCCCACGGCAGGCGGTATGATGTGGGTCCCGGAGCATCCCTTCGTCGATGCCGAGGTTCTGCGTCGCGGATATTGCCTCAAAGAGTACGACATGCGGGCTACGGCCGACAACTTCTGGGCCTTCGTGGATCCGCAGCACGGGGAGAACCTGTATGTCTCCAACGGCATACGCGATCTTACGGGGGGGCAGATCATCATGCAGCGCGGCTACGGGTATCTTATGCAGAATGCCGAAAGGTATTGGAACCGGGAGTTCGTCTTCCGCAACGGATTCGACAACATCGAACGCAAGTACGCCTCCGACCTCTCGGACGAGGGCGGGCGGCCAAGCGCGAGGAGCAGTACAATCTGGCCGCCTACATCCTCGACCGGAAGTTCCCGATACGGCGTCGGCCTTCGTCCGAGATACCTCCCATGCAGGCCGAAGGAATCCGCACCTTCCGGAATTTCGACGCCATAAATCTGCTCTTCAGGCACGACAAGCTGCTCGAAGCATATCAGAGGCGGCGCGACGAGCCGGTCCGAGGCACGGAATTTCATCTGAAACGACATTGAAGACCTATGACACGACCACAGAAAGACGGATTCGAGTTCTATTTTACGCTCGATACCCACTGCAAAGTACGGGACTACGCCATTCGAAACGATACGGACGAGGGTTCGAGCAGTTTATCAACGCAATGTCGAGGGACAGCGCTCGGGAGGAAACTATCCCGACTACTGGCTCTTTCAGTACACGATACCGGACGACGTGCTCCTCCGGATCCGCCAGCAGGAGCGGCTCATCGGCCCCGACTTCCTGCAAAACAGCCTGCCGATTCTGCTCGAAGAGGGTGTGGCGCCGCAGTGCATCGTGCGCCTGCGCGATGCCGCCTTTGCTGGCAGATGAATATTCCCTACCTCTCGCCCGAGACGGAGTTGGAACGGCTCCGGCACCACGACGGCTACGAGCGTGCGATGTTCTGCTTCGGTGAAGGGATGAAACCGCTGTCAAGATTCGACACCCTGACTACCGTAGAGACTCGGCAGGGATTGTTACTATTCACCGAAACGCCCCTCGGAGCACAACGTTTCATAGAGATGTGGGACTACTATCTGCTGCACTTCTTCCACCCTCAATTACAGGATACGCAGTTGCGGATGTATCGGCTCCCGCAGTTCGATACCGGCTGGCAGAAGTACGCCGATCTGTTCCGGCTCGACCGTGACGATAAAGACAAGGGACGATATGCCTTCGACTAGATTCCGCCCGAAACATTCGCCCCGAAAGCATTGCTAGCGTACGGCATACGGACCGACACGTTCGATCTGGCGCCGACGGTGCGGAATTATGAGAAGCTGATCGACGACGTTCCGCACACCCGCATTACAGCAGCTACAGTTTCGACATCGCCGTTTTACAGACGATGCAGCAGAACGGAATGGGCGGAGGAATGAAGTACGGGATTATGAACGGTCTTTTCCCGAGTGCCGAAGCATTCGAGACGCTGGCACGCGAATACGGAACATCATCGGAAGGTTCGGCGGCGCAGAGGCAGTTGCAGGAACGAACCCGACGGCTGGCCGCTGAGATATTGAAAAGAACTATCCCTTAAGACGGGGCATGCAACCGCATCGGAACAAGTACGACGACATCTCGGACCTGCATGTTCCCTCCGTGCCGTCGAATCGGATACACGGTGTAAAACGGCGGTAAGAGATCAGCGGTTTCGCTTCGTCCGATAAATTCGAAAATACCCGAAAAGCCGAGTAGAGGTTTTCGGGTGTTTTATTGATTCAGAAAATCGATATTACGAGAAATAATATAGCGCACCACACATAATCGTGTCCATATCCTTATTCTGTTTTACAGACGATTTCGATAAAGAGATAATTTTTCCGCTTCGGGATACGCCTTCGATAGAGATGTCATAATCGGCGGGAGTATCGGAGGTATAAAACTCGACAGTAGCCTGCCCCAGGTCGTCGAGTTTGACGACAGGATTCCAGTAAAGCGTCGTGCGATAGTCGGGCGTGTTGGTTCTACGTTTCTCTTCGGGGTCGTATGTCGGAGCGTAGAACTCCGCAGGGTTTGATAACCCAAAGGCGTCACTACGCTTACGTCCGGCGACGGTGCAGCGGCATACGCTTCGGCCAGCGCTTTTCCTTTCTTCATGGTAATGGCGATGATGCCGCCTTTGAGGTTCGTTCCCCAATAGGTCGTCTGGTTACGGTCGATCAGGTCGATACGTGCCACCTGTTCGATCGGATAATACAAACAATCGGGGACATTATCCAAATTATCTTGATAATCGACTTGTCGTTTAGCTTTTGCAAGTTCTCTTTCAAATTAGTACTTGAATAATCTCTTCCTGTCATATCTACCCAACTATTGACAGTTGGAATTGGCTGGTAGTGTATTGTTCGTTTATCGTTCTTATCCATTCTTCCTGAACCCCAATTCGTACTTTCTCCGACAACATCTTCTGTTTTATTTAACATACCGACCGTTTCCTCTAACCGACCGTCGACCATAAAGGCCGGTTTGTGGCCACGGTATAGTACCCTTCGTCCCATGACCTGCATTCCGGGCATCTTCTCGATGAAGTCGAGGATCGTCCCGGCGCTGACCTCCTTGATCTGCTCGGCGTTCCACGACCGTGCGGCCAGACGGTGTTCCGGCGCGTTTTCGTCGATGCCGTCGTCCCAGGGTTTGGCCGTCACGACCACGGTGTCGATGACGATATTCCGCATGTCCGCCGTGCCGCGCTGCTCGATATACCTCCGCGCCTGCGCCACGTAGGTCGGATCGGGCTGCCGCAGGCGCAGCGTGCGGTACTCGGGAAACGAATCGGGAGTGATGAGAATCCGCGCGTCGGTGATCGTCCGCCCTCGGACGGTGGGCCGCAGCACAGGTCGTGCTGTCGGGGAAGTCGAAGCCGTTGAGTGCGAACGACCCGTCCTCGGCGATGGGAGCCGAGGTGGCGTAGCCGCTCCGGGGTACCAGCAGCCGCATCGTGTAGCGGTCGAGCTTCTTCTTTTTGGAGAACATGGCCGTGCGCTCGATGCGTCCCGCGATCTCCTGTCCCGCCTCCAACGGGTAGTAGGGCTCCTCGTATTCGTTGCGCAGGAGCTTCGGCACGTCGTACCTGCGCCAGCCCTGCGTAAGCAGCAGTTCGTCAAGCCCCTCGTCGCCCTGCGCGTTGTCGGGCGCGAAGTACCAGTCGGGATCTTCGATCACTCCGCGCAGCTCGGAGAGCATCAGCGTGGAGTAGATGCCTGCCGCCGCTACGGGAGCCGCCGCCTTGCGGTCGGTGACGGCGACGGCGAAGTCGCCCTGTGCGGGTCGGCGTTTGGTGTCGCGCACCTCGAAATGCAGCGTTACCTTCGAACGCTGCCGCAGCGTGCCCTCCTGCCGCATCGTCACCTCGGCCTCGTCGTCGCGGCGGTTGAAGACCAGCCGCTCGGAGTAGGCTTCGCCCGTAGGGCTGAGCAGTAGGATCTGGTAGAGGCCGCCCGGCAGTTCATCGCGCAGGAAGGTGAGCGAGGCGTGCTGCGGGTTCCACTCCTTGTAGTAGCATTGCGTGCCGCAGCGGTGGACGAGGAGCTTCAATCCTGCGGCCGCCACTTTTAGCCGAACGGACGGATACGACGAAGGAGGTGTCGTTGGGCTCGACGCGCAGGACGAAGGTGAGGTCGTTGGCTTCGGGCATGTCGAAGCGCCGCGCCTTGCCGCCCGATGTCTGGACGCATTCGGCCGTGTAGCGCCGGCCGGGCCGCGGCGTGAACTCGAACGACCCCATGCCGGCGTGGCGCGAGGCGAAACGCGACGGTGCGGCCACGGTCGTCGCGCACGGTTCCCGTCACCTGCCGCGAAAGTCCGTCCCTGCCCAGTGCCTTGAACCCCGCGGCAGGGCTGTCCGTCGATGAGGTAGCCGCCTTCGGGGAAGAAGGCCACGTCGAAGGGGCCCGCCGCCGTGCGGCGCCGTCGTTTTTCGGGTTGTCGGTAGGGATTGACCGAAAGGGGTTTCGAAAAGAGATAGTCGCCGCCGAGGTTGCGCATGTAGAGCGTGTAGGCGCACAGCACGTATTCGTCCTGCGCGAGCGTCGCGGGCAGGGGCAGGTAGCCGGCATAGACGCCGCCGCGTTGCAGAATCTTGATGCGGCGCACGAGCAGGTTGTCCGTCGTGCGAAGCTCCACGTAGACGTAGCGGCTCGCCGTGAGCGGTTCGAGCGTCGCGGCGTCGACGCAGTGCGCACGCAGCCACACGTGTCGCCAGCGATATAGGCGTCGCGGTCGGTCGTCACGTGGATCTTCTCCTGCGGAAAATTACGGATTTGCTCAAAACGGGTTCTTCTGCGCGTGCAACAATACCAATGGCCATGTGACGACATAAAGGTATAATATAACAAAGGACAATTTACATCGATTCATCACACAAATTCTTTCTCACAAAGGTAAAGTTATAAAAAACAATAAAATATTTGCATCGTTTGTTGAAATTTTATATCTTCGAATACCAACTAATAAAACTGCTTTATTATGAAAACACTAAAACTTAAAAAAGACGTGGTGTCCCGTCTTGACAGAGAGCAGAGTGCAATGGTTAAAGGTGGTGCAGATACTACAGTTATCCAGCAAACAAAAGTTTGTGCCTTAACGAAACAATGTGAAACGGCTCGTTGTGTTTCGGCTACGGGGTGTGAATCGGATAATGTTACAGCCTGTGTAGAAGTAAGCAAAATGGCTGTATGATTTCACAAGGAGGAAGTTGTATTCAATCCGAATGTGTGTGTTTGGAAACTGTGAACGCAACATGTGATTGCGAATAGGAATTAAGTAAATTTTAGAAAGCCCCTTTCGTTAATACGAAGGGGGCTTTCTATTATAAGTTATGCACCGATAAAAGATATTTTGCGTCAGCTTTATTTAGATGGTAATAAATTGATAAATTTAATGAATTTTTCTTATTTATCGTGTGTTTTTGAAAATAATAAACGCCGAATAAAATTATTCTTAGAATCAGTTGTCAATATATTATTCTGGCTGTATCTTGTAAAAGATAAAAGAAAACAGAATTACTAACAGAACAATCGCCTAAATAATGAAACCGACGTTTACACCTTTCCCCGACTTTGTTTTCAGGACGCCGTTATTACCGCTGGATGCTCCGGCAGAAGATACGACCTTGAGTCCTGAATTTCGGGAAGCACTCTATTTAGCCTCGCCGGAGCTGTATGAAGGTTGTGTATCGAAAGACCGAAAAGCAGACTAAATTCGAGCGTTCCGTTCTGAAATACCGGCACCGGGCGATGACACGATGTACTCAGTTCGGTTTATTCGCAGGATGCAGCACGGGAAAGATTGCGGACAGTACATCGATCGAATTACCGGCTACGACGGACAACAAACGCCGCACCCGGTTGGACATGCAATATCTGTGTGCTCTGATTCAGGAGATCGAGCGTGACCCCAACGTGCGGGAGCAACTCGTATATTACCCGAATGACAGCCTTTATGAAATCGGCGGAAAATATCGCTATGTCGAATATCGCTATAAGAAATCACAGCGCCAGCATACGGTTGCTTCGTTGGAAATCGACGAAGCGCTGGCCACGCTCCTGAACACGGCGGCAGACGGAGCAACAATCGAACAACTGGTGCAAGCACTCGTCGATGACGAGATAACCACGGAACAAGCGCATGAATATGTCATCGAGACTATCGCCTCGCAAGTGCTGAAAAGCGAACTCGATCCATGTGTCGTCGGTGAAGACGTACTCGATACGCTTATCGATAAACTCTCCCGCCTGCAAAATGTTCCGATCCTGCAACCGCTCCGACAAATCCAGGAGCTTCTGAACCGAATCGACGCACAACCGGTAGGTACGACACTGCCGTTATATGATGAAATTTTATCGATCGTAAAAAATATCGGCGTAGGCTACGAGCCGAAATATCTGTTTCAGACGGATATGTTCAAACCGGTGCATCGAGCACAGGTGGATGAGAAAACTGTCTCCCGAATCGTTCGTTTAATCGACTTTCTGGCGAAGATTACACCACCGAACGAACATCCCACGCTGCAAAATTTTATTCAGGCATTCCAAAGCCGGTACGAAGAGGCCGAAGTTCCGTTGGCTGTGGCATTGGACGGGGAGTTGGGATTGGGTTATCCGGTTTCATCGGGTAGCGGCGACGTCAATCCTCTGATTAACGATTTAGTATTTCCCGGTCGTTATTCAAATGCTGTAACTGTTACCCAAACTCCCGCCGACCGCATTCTGTTCGAAAATATATCGAAAATGCCCGCAAAGGAGGCCACGTCGTATTGCTGGAGGACAAGGATTTCGAGAAACTGGACTACAAACATCAGTTTCCCGATACGATTGCCGTTATGTGCAGCCTGCTCGATAACGATCTAATCAACATAAAATCGATCGGCGGAGTATGTGCGGCCAACCTTTTGGGGCGCTTCTGCCATATCGACGAGAGTATTATGGCTTTGGTCAAAGAGATCGCCGATTTCGAGCAGCGGCAAACTCCGGACGTTATCTTCGCCGAAATATCGCATCTTCCCGAATCACGCATCGGAAATATCGCCTCGCGCCCGGTATTTAGGAACATACGCTGCATTATCTGTCGAATTGCGAACACGATGGAACGGATATTCCCATATCGGACTTGATGCTTTCCATTCGGCAGGGGCGTCTGTTTCTCCGTTCCAAAAATACGACAAAGAGGTCGTTCCCCGCTTAACGTGTGCCCATAACTATTCGATGAGTCCTATTCCGATTTACCGTTTCCTCTGCGATCTTCAACACCAACGGATAACCGGCGGATTGAGTTGCTGTTGGTCGGGACTTTTAGCCGCTTATGATTATCTTCCTCGGATTCAATACAAGGACATTATTCTTTCGAGAGAACTGTGGAGAATCAAACAAGAAGAGGTCGAAGGGATGGATAAATTATCCGATTCGGAACTTTCCGTCCGCTTCAGGGAATTTTTACAGAAACGACAAATGCCGACGGAAGTCGTCATTCCCGACAGCGACAACGAACTCTATTTGAATTTGGAAGATATACAATGCCAACGACTGCTTCTGGAAGAGATCGCCAAACGCAAACAGATCGTATTGGAGGAATTTCTGTTTCGTAACGACTCCGGTATTGTCCGTCGGGGAAAAGACCGATTTACGAACGAGGTGATTTTCGCCTTTCATAAAACGAGCAACATGATACAGAGAAAGTTCATACCCGGTAGCCAATGGCTATACTTCAAAATATACACGGGCGTCAAAACGGCTGATGAGGTTTTGGCGCATACCATACGGCCATTCCTTCGGGAACTGTACGCAGAGCGATGGATCGACGGCAGCTTCTTTATTCGTTATAACGACCCGGATTTTCATATCCGTCTGCGGCTCCACATCGACCGATTCGAGAACTATGCCCCTATCTTCCGACGTTTCGAAGCGTTGTTTCAGCCTTTGGTGGAAAACGGGGCTGTTATAAGGGTTTTATGCGATACTTACGTCCGTGAAATCGAACGATACGGGGCAAATACTATGGAGCCGGTCGAACGATTGTTCGGAATAGACAGCGGTGCGATTCTGGAATTGCTCGAAAAGATTGAGGAATTACCTACGGACACGCGGGAAACGACCCGCTGGCAGTTGGCACTGGCATTACTGGATGATACGATGACCGCCTTCGGAAAAACACCGGACGAGAAAACACTGTTTTCCCGGATGGCCGAGAATTTCAAGAAAGAGTTCGGATTCACCTCGCATTCGTTCACGAAACAGATCAATGATAAGTACCGCCGTTATCGAGCGGACATCGAAAAAGCGTTGTCCGACCGCGAGATGTTTACGGATTACGATGCCATATTACAACCTCGTAAGTCGGAAATCGGAAAAGTCGCAGCGGAAATTTCCCGAATCAATCCTCCGGGCTGGCGGTACCTACGATCGACGAGTTGCTGGGCAGCATTTCGCACATGACAATGAACCGTTGGTTCCGTACCAATAACCGGCAGTTCGAATTGGTTATTTATGACTTTTAACCAAGTATTTCGAGTCGGCGATCGCACGGACAAAGCGGCTTGTGGAAAAACAATGAAAGTATTCATTCCTATTCGGTAAAAATGAAAACGAGAATCGAACATAAAATCCATGCAATAGCCGATGTGCTGTTTCGGGATATGAAAGACGGTAAGCTCGACAACGAAGGCGTCGGGTTGCTGGCCGGACAGACCGGCATTATTATCTTCTGCAAACACTATCTGCAAGTGTTTCCCAATTCGGAGAAAGAGGAAATTTTAGAAGGCGTCCTCGAAACGTATTTCGACAAATTAACCTCGAAATAGGATTATTTACATACTGCGGCGGACTTACCGGCGCTTTGGAGGGTTTGAAATACCTGAACCGCGAGCGGTTGTTGTAGATCGACTATTCCGATGTGGAGAAAAACTATCGGGAATTGCTGCAAACATTCGCGATAAACAGTATTCTAAACGGGAATTACGACTACCTGCATGGCGGACTGGGCATCGTCAAATATTATTGCGACGACGCAGAGTTTGTAAACCGGGCATTGGAGGCATTGGAGCAAACCGCTGAAAAAGGAGATAGAATCTACAAATGGAAATCTTCGCTGGGACTGGACAGAGGCGTCGGATACAATATCTGCCTGTCACACGGGATGTCGAGTATCGTATCCGTATTGAGCTTGTTGGAAAGCGAAGGGATCGATCGGGAAAGACGAGACCGAATCATCAGGAATACTTGTAACCCGTTGGTTGAATTAAAAAGTTAGTAAAATGACAAATGAAAGGTTGTGCATATTTCTGGTTTTTAGTAACTTAATAGCATCAAACTATTGAGTTCAAACCGTCGTATGCACAACTTCATCGAAAAATTCACAAAATCAACGACATCTGCAAGAAATTTGCAGGAAATCGTGTAAATGAACATGGCAATGTATCTCGCCGTGGAGTTATTCCCACCTTTTCTGATTTGGAAGTTATAGCTCTTTCTCTTACAGCCGAAGCATTCGGTTATGACAGCGAGAACAACCTCTTTAAGAGATTGGCTGAATCTCCCGAACATATCCCTAACCTTATATCCAGAAGACAGTTCAACGTCCGTCGCAAACTCACGGCTTGTCTTGCAGAAGACATCCGCAGGGATATTGCCAAGAGCATAGACGGTGGGGAAAATGTCTTTGTGATAGACTCAAGCCTGTCAAAGTATGCCAGCTGGCACGATAAGCGTTGCGTTATGGGAAATGATAATCCGCAAAGCGCACCTTCCAAAGGCTTTTGCGCCTCCCAACAAATGTATTACTATGGGTATAAGCTCCACGCTATCTGTGGAATAAGTGGTGTTATTCACTCTTATGATATAACGGCTGCAAATGTTCATGATATACATTATCTGGATGATGCAAAGTGGGATTATCACGACTGTCTTATGCTTGGAGATAAGGGGTATTTAAGTGCTGAGGTGCAACAAGACCTTTCGAAACGGCTCATATCAAGCTTGAAGTCCCGTATCGCTTGAACCAAAAGATTGGAGAAATCCTTCGTGGGCTTACAGGCGTTTCAGGAAGCGAATCGAAACCGTTTTCTCTCAACTTAACGACCAATTCATGATGGTACGCAATTATGCAAAGCAGACAGGCGGACTGTTTACACGTACTGCCGCAAAATCGCTGCTATGACCGTGCTGCAATACATCAACTTCTGTAACCATCGTAAAATTGGTCTTGTTAAAGATGCTTTATTTTAATTCAACCAACGGGTACTTGTAATTATATTCTATCAGGAGATAGATCATGTTAAATATGGCGCTTTCTTTCCGAATCAATCTTTGGAGAATAATCCTGGTGACGATAATTATTATAGTCGCCTGGCTTGGTGCGGCGATCTGGGTGTAGCGACATCATTGTGGCAGGCGGGAAAAGCGTTGCATAACCGGGAATGGCAGGAAAAAGCGTTGGAGGTGCTGCGGTTTTCGACTTCGCGTAGGGATATCCGCAGTGCCGGTGTTATCGATGCCGGTTTATGTCACGGAGCAGCCAGTGTATGTATGATGTTCCATTATGCGTACCGACAAACCGGAGAAAATCTGTTCGAGGAAGTCCGCGATTATTGGTTCGATGTGACGTTAAATATGGGCAGTAGAAAAGAAGGATTGGCTGGATATAGCGCATGGGAGGAAATGAAAAGGGATGGGTTAAAGAATACGATCTTTTGGAAGGAATAGCCGGAATCGGATTACTATTATTATCTTTATATATACCTGCTCCTCAAAATACCAAATGGATGAATTTCTTTTGTTATAGGCCTTGAATTATGAAAATAAGAATTATTAGTTTACTATTTAGTTTACTCTGTGCGACAACATGGGGGCAACAGCAGGGGGATAGGGGTATTTTATGGGCCGACACTCTTTCGACTGCAGCAAATATCGCTCGGAATGCTGTGGCTATGCAAGACGACGAACAATGGGATTTTATCGAAGAGATTGTTAAAGAAAAGTCCATTATTGTTCTGGGGAGCAAATGCATTTCGACATAACCTCTACCACCGCACGAATCGGTCTACTGCGTAAGTTGCATGAATGCGGTTTTACAACATTAGTATTTGAGATGGCGCCGATGCTTTCCGGCTATGCTTTCGGCCGGTTGCCGTCTGGAATTCGAATCACGACAGAGGAATTGCTATATTATAGTCCTTGGCTTATGGACCGAGAATCTATCGCTCCAATTCTGCAAATGCTCGATAGTGGATATTTCAAATTTTTCGGCATGGATTGCGATATTGTTTTTCGGACTTTCTCGTTGCAAAGAAATTTTAGATGGCTATCCTCAAACGGACGATTTAACAATCCCCTGGTTTCAACTACATCGACTTTGGGCGCAGTTGCAAAGTCATTCGCACGACCCTGAATCGATTACGTCCGGAGAACTATTCGAATATATTTCCATATTGAACCAAATTAGAAATCGAGTCGATTGCTTGATAGACCAATATGGAATGACAACCGATTTTAGTGCAATAAAACAATGGCTGAGAAATATGGATCGTAATTTTTCGATTTTTCATCTCGGCTTAAATATCGAGTATTCGGCGGTCTTCTCGGTTCTATGCGAGTACAGATACGAGACAACGCGATGGCTGAAAATGTATTATGGTACAGAAAGCACTTCCCCGATGAAAAGTTGATTATCTGGTGTGCGAATCTGCATGCCGTAAAAGATGCATCTCAAATAATGGATTGCGAATTAAATGATTACTATCACAATCTATTGACCGAAAATCTTTATCACGAGCTGGGTAATGAGGTGTATTCTATTGCTATAACTTCATTGAATCGTTCTGATTTACAGCAACCCGGCGAGTTAGAGCGACAAATTGCACATTTTACAAGGGATGCACCTTATGCATTCATAAATTGTGAAAGATTGAGGTGGCTTGACGGATATAGAACAGCAGTTTTGAATTTCCCGAGGTAGGTAAACGTAAAACGGCCATTGGCTCAACATCTTCGACGGGATATATTATATCCGCGACATCGAATGTATGCAATTGAATAACAAGACAGAGGAACCTGAAAATCTGCAAACAGAGTAAGGAAAATTAAAAAGTCATGAGTTATGAAAAAGTTGCAGTTGAAAAAGAAATTGTCCAGGATTTGGATATGCTGAAGATTCGTGGCGGTGACGACACTACAACCCGAACTATTACTGGAGATTCCGGTGGAACGAATTGTGGTTCATGTAGACATCCTTGTCCTACACGAGACCGCCTTTGTCCTACACAGAAAGACTCGTGTGCAGGTAATAACTGTGATACATTGACCGATCCGATAACGGAAAATTCCATTTCGGGAAAATCTCAATGTAACAATATTTGCTATATATCTGATCGGTGCTGAATACAGGTCGTAACTATAAATCTTGAGAACACATAGTAATAGTTACGAAGTAATCTAAAATATGATTCATTATGGGCAGCGTGATAGTTTATCTATTGCGCTGTTCTAATTTTCGTAGTCATATCGAGATTATTAGACATTTTATTTGCAATAATTATTTGATATGCAAATATTTGCATGTACATAGTCGCAATTTCGATAGAGAATGATAAATTTTTCAATGCTGCTGATGGAATTTGTTGGCTAACGGGCTAATCAATTATCTTTAATGGGAGGTTACTCGCACGTTCATTAGTAACTATCGAGAAGAAATACTCCGATGGGAGACAGAAACATCAAAAACAATATATAGTATTACTATCAACATAACCCCGAGAATAGATAAATGATTTTCTTTTTAGCAAACGGACTACAGCCAACAGCTCGTACTTTCGAAAAAATTATATATTTGTAAATAAATGAGTTGCTTATGGAAATGCAACACCCCGATCAATAAGTTCACATAGTAGTTAATTTACGTCACTACATTTCAATAGTCAGATAAAAGATTGTTCCTAAGATAAATCAAATCTTAAAAGAGACATTATGAGTTTTCCCCACTATACCCAGCTCGATTCGATGGACTGCGGCCCGACGTGCCTGCGAATCATCGCTGCATTTTACGGTCGGCACTACTCACTGCAAAATCTGCGTGATCCCTGCCATATCACGCGGGAGGGCGTTTCGCTGTTGGGTATCAGCGATGCGGCTGAAAGTATCGGTTTGAGGTCGGTCGGTGTAAAACTCACATGGCAACAGCTTCGCGACGAAGCCAATTTTCCCTGCATCGTACATTGGAACCAGCGGCATTTCGTGGTGGTCTATAAAATCGAGAAGAAACGCGGGCAGTGGTGGGTCTATGTTTCCGATCCGGCCGTAGGATTACTCAAATATAGCGAACGACAATTTCTCAAATCGTGGTTGCAGACTGGGGCCGAAGATTCTGTTTTGCAAGGCGACCTTTCCGGCGATTCCTCGGCCAAAGGCATTGCCCTACTGTTGGAGCCGAAACCGGAGTTCTATGCCGAGAAAGGTGATGAGGACAAACGGCTGAATTTCGCCTCGATGCTGCGCTATCTGCGGCCTTACAAATCCTACCTGTTCCAACTCGGCCTTGCGATGCTGATTGCTGCCGTACTCGGCCTGATTCTTCCGTTCCTGACCCAATCGGTCGTCGATACGGGTATCGGGAACAGCAACCTTTCGTTCGTGGTCATGATTCTCATCGCACAGGTGGTGCTGACGCTCGGACAGATGGCCAACAACCTCATCCGCTCGTGGCTGATGCTCCACATGACCACACGCATCAGTATCTCGCTCATTTCGGACTTTCTGGCCAAACTCATGCGCCTGCCCATCGCGTTTTTCGATTCGAAGATGGTCGGCGACATCATGCAGCGCATCGGGGATTACAACCGGATCCAGACATTCCTGACCGGCTCGCTGCTGAGTATCGTGATGGCTGCCGTGTCGCTCGTCATATACAGCGTCGTGATGGCCGGGTACGACCTCGGCATCCTCGGCGTATTCCTGCTGGGTAGTGCATTCTATATCGGCTGGATATTGATATTCCTCAAACGCCGCCGCAAACTGGACTACATGCGCTTTCAGGAGTCGGCCAACAACCAGAGCAATATCGTCCAGCTTATCAACGGCATGCAGGACATCAAGCTGAATAACTGCGAGAAGCAGAAACGCTGGGAATGGGAACGTATCCAGGCCAAGCTGTTCAAAGTTTCGATCAAGAGCCTGACGCTCGGACAAACACAGGAAGTAGGCGGTACGTTCATCGACCAGACCAAGAATGTTATCATCTCGTTCCTTGCCGCCAGCGCCGTCATCGACGGGAAATGACACTTGGTATGATGATGGCCATGCAGTACATCATCGGCCAGCTCAACGCCCCCATATCGCAGTTCATCGGTTTCGTGCAGGCCACGCAGGATGCGAAAATTTCGCTCGAACGCCTGAACGAAATTCAGGAAAAACCGGATGAGGAACCCGAAGACGCGGGTCTGATCCGCGACATCCCCGAAAACGCGGCCATCGAGTTCCGGAACGTAGTTTTTCAATACGAAGGGCCGCACTCGGACAAAGTGCTGGACGGAATCGACCTGACGATTCCGCATGACAAGGTTACGGCCATCGTAGGCGAAAGCGGCAGCGGCAAGACGACACTGCTTAAAATGATGCTCGGCTTTTACGCTCCGGTCGAGGGGGACGTGTTGCTGGGCGGTCGCAGGCTCTCCGCTTTCAGCCCGAATTGCTGGCGTCAGGAGTGCGGAACGGTCATGCAGGAGAGTTTCGTATTTTCCGATACGATCGCCAATAATATCGCCGTATCGGATGAAATACCCGATATGAAACGGATCCGCCGGGCGGTGGAAATCGCCAATATCGGAGAGTTCATCGAATCGCTGCCATTGGGGTATAACACCCGTATCGGAGCCGACGGACACGGGTTGAGTACGGGGCAGAAACAACGCTTGTTGATTGCCCGTGCCGCTTACAAGGATTCCAAATACCTCTTCTTCGACGAAGCGACCAATTCGCTCGACGCCAACAACGAGCGCACGATTATGGAGCGTCTGGAGAAATTATTCAAAGGCAAAACCGTCGTCATCGTGGCACACCGTCTTTCGACAGTCCGCAATGCCGATAACATCATCGTTTTGGCGCACGGACGCATCGTCGAGCAGGGCACGCACGACGAACTGACGGCCAAACGGGGTTACTACTACGAACTGGTGAAAAATCAGTTGGAATTGGGAAGTTAAAGAAAAATCACTAACTTTAATAAACTATTGGAGACTTGCCTTCTTCAATAAAATGGAAAATTTAGACTTTCGTTTTCCGGTTCGGCAAAGGCAGTGAAAATCACTGCCCTCACCTTGCCGAAGCCATTTTACGAGAAAGCAAAACTGAATGTGACGGCTCATAAGTTTAACTTAAACGCAAGAAAGGCAGTTGCAAAAATACAATTTTCCGACCAATTTGCATTATTGTGACGAAACGGCAGTCTATTCCGGTGCTGTCGCACGCAAAACCGATTGAACGAACTGAATGTATTCTTTCAAAATGAAAGCTATGAAAAGTTTAAAGTTATCGAAGGAAATCGATTATTGAATCCAGAACGGATTCTGGCTGGAGGTGGTATTGGAAATATTGGAACACTGTGTCCTACAGGAAATCATGCTGTTCTTTGCCAATATACTCACGGAACGTGCAATCAGGGACAGACCAATTATTCGTCAGAACCCTGTTATGGAGGTGGCACTTACCATACATGTGGTATGTGGGCCGCATATGATGTGAATTGTAATGGTTCTTCAACTTACTTTACCTGTCATCAAGGACAAGTATATCATTTTGATATATAATTTGGAGTGAGATTTATATCTCACTCCATTTCTTCGTCAAAATTAAAGATAAAAGTATGCGCAATATTATATGTTTAGTATTCCTATTAGTCTGTGTAACAGGAAATGTTTCGGACAATTACAACCGAAAGTCGATGAACGCATTGAATTGACAGGCGTTGTATTTCGTATTGCAGGAGTTCCTGAATACACATATGGAGTCATTGAGGAATACAATAAAGATATAGATGAGTATTTTCAGAGCTACTCTCACCATGATCTGATAGATTATATTATCAAGCTCAGAAATGAGGATCGTCTGGGATATGCAGCTGTTGCGGCGAGTATAGGTTTTATTTGCATAGGTAATGGTAAAGTTTCATTAAATCAGCATATACCTGTCTCAAAATTACCCGGTCTCGAGAGCAGTGGAGGTCGGAAAAGGTATTTCGCAAATATGTCGAACTATTGAATGATTTCTATGTGAAGACAAACTTTCAGAAATTTTATAACGATCACAAACCTTTGTATGAAAAAGCAGAAACTTGTATAAATCAACTCCTTGCTGATTTTAATTTCTCATGGTTTTCCAATTTTTGGTGGTGATTTTATAAGCCCAGTCATGTATGTTGCTTTGGGTAATGGTCCGAGCAATTATTACATAATGGATTACGAATCAAGGCCGGTTATTCAATCATCATCGGTGGTAAATTAAATTATACCTATGAGACTACTCTTCCGATGGTAACTCATGAAATTTGTCATAATTATACTAATCCTCTCTTTATAAATATTGGTCTAAAATGGAGTTCTCAGCAAATGCCATCTATGATGAAATTGCGGATGACATGCGGGAAAATGCCTATGGCAATGTACAGGAAAGTCTTTTGGAATGGTTGAATAATTTATTTTCGATCATGTACTTAAGAGATAACGAACCTGGACTTGTAGATTATATCGTTGGAATTCTCAGAGACAGAGGATTCATTTGGATGCCCAGATCCGTCCAGTTTATGGAATACTTTTATCAAAACAGAGGACAATATCCGCATATCGATTCTTTTATGCCGCAAGTGGTTGATTTTTCAATTATACATCCAGTGATTTCGATCGAATAAAATTCGAAACCCAAAATAACCATCCCTATGTCAGGAATATTTTTCCTGCTAATGGTAGCAATATTTATAATGGCAATTTCAGGGATATTCAAATCTCATTTTCACAGCCAATGTTGGGCAGTTATTGCATAGATACTGTTAAGGATGATCCGACAATCACAGACCTGCCACGTGCGCAAATAAGACAAGCCTATTGGATCGACGATTATACGCTTTCTATCCCGCTCGATTGCTCTCAAATAGAAAAAAATAAAAAATATGGATTAGTATTGAGAGGCAATGGGTATGCGACAAAGGACTATGTTTATATGAATAACGATTATACAATAATCTATAATACAACACAGCAATGAAAATCTCGAAATACACATTCTTTTTCAATATAGATGGGAAGGAATATTACACCTATAATACACTATCAAATTCTCTGCTGGAAATCGACGAAGAATCTTATAGTATATTTCAAAATCACAAAACCGGTATCCAAGAATTATCGTCCGAGAAGGTCGACAAAGAATTATGGGATGTCTTGTGCGAGAACAACATTCTAACAGACAGCGATGAAGATGACTATCTGAAATACAAGGCTATCATAATGCGACAAAGGAGTCAACGGGCGAGCATGCATTTAACACTTGCCCCGACTATGGATTGTTGTTTCCGTTGCCATTACTGTTTCGAGAAATACAAGGAGAAAAGTACATGACACCGGAAGTAATGGATCGAATTACCAAATACGTTATGTCATGTCCTGATCTGAAAAATATCAAAATTACTTGGTTTGGAGGCGAACCTCTTATGGCTGTGCCTCAGATTGAAGAATTTTATGATAAGTTCAGTGCCGTATGGGAAAACCAATTAACTCAAACATCATCACAACCGGGTATCATATCAACGAAGAGGCTGTTCGTGTCATGAAAAAAGTGGGAATAACCTCCGCACAGATTACTTTGGACGGCATGAAAGAAACACATAACACAGTAAAGCATCTGCCGTCTGGAGAGGATGTATTCGAAAGAGTCATATCCAATATTGAATTATTAAACGATCAAGCGCCTGAAATCAATATCGTTATCAGAGTCAATCTCACGCACGAAAACAAACATGAATATCCGCAGCTTTGTTCGTTGTATGTCGAACGTTTCAAAGGCCGTAAGAATATTGGAATAGCTCCGGCATTCGTATTGGATCGAGGAGCAAGTAATTGTGATAAATGTGAAATTAAAAGTACATTATTTAATCACAAAGAACGGTCCGAATTTATCCTCGACTTGGCATATAGAGGATTTAATTCCCCTTTATCCGTTATCCGGAACCTTTTTCAACGAATGTGCAATTCGCAACGATATGGCGATCGCATTCGATCCGGAAGGATATGCCTATAAATGTTGGGAGGTAATAGGAAACAAAGAATATGCAATCGGCAAATTGAACGATGACGGTATTTTGACCGACATCAATCAAACGGTCCTTAATCGTCAATTATACGGTGCAGATACTTTTGATGATCCGGCGTGTTCGAAATGCAAATATTTGCCCATATGCAATGGAGGATGCCCGATTCAACGCATTGAAAATAAATTCGAAGGCGGCCATAATGATTGTTGTACTTACTATAAAGGCTTTACTTCCGATTTCTTGAAAATACATATCGCCAGAAAAAGCTCAGGAAGCCGCTACTGAGAAATAACAATAAAAGGACAGGTTATGCCGCAGTTCAGAGATAACTTTCACAGCGAGGAGGTGCAGGAGATCATGGGGCGTGCGCCTTCGTGGGTCGTGCGGTGGGGAATTACGGTCATTTTCGTCATACTTGCCCTAATCGTTTTGGGCTACTACATCATCAAGTATCCACAGACCGTTACGGCTCCCATATCCATTACGACAGTCAATGCCCCTCCGACCTCACGGCCCGTTACGACGGACTGCTCGACAGCGTATGTGTCGGCAACGGGGAGAACGTCCGTACCGGTCAGCTTATCGCTTTGCTCGCGACACCGGCCGACTACGACGACATCCGGTCGTTGGAAGAAAATCTCCGCCACCGATTCGCCGCAAGCACTCGCCGAGGCCGACTGGGTGTCCGACCGATATGTTCTGGGCGACCTGCAAGCCACGTGGGCGGAGTTCGCCGCCCGCTGCCTCGATTTTAGGCATTATCTGGCCACCGATCTCATCGGAACGAAGAAGCGCCTGCGCGCAGCCCAAATTGCGAAAAACAAGCGCTATTATGCCCAATTGGAGGCACAGGGCAAACTGCTCGACAAGGACCTTGCTATGGGGCAGCGGACATTGGAGCGGGACTCGCTGTTGTTCTCTCAATCGGTTATTTCTGCGGCCGACTACGAAACTTCCGTACAGAACTATCTCGCCAAACAGAACAGCAAGGCCGGCTTCGATGCAACACTGACCTCCACGGAACTCTCCATCCTGCAAACCGAACAACAGTTAGTGGAACTCGCCGTGCAGCGTGAGAACGAGGTGGCCGAATACGAACGTACCATCGGTCAGTTACGCCAACAACTGCTCGCCGCCATAGCCCAGTGGAAAGAACAGTATGCGGTCATCGCTCCGATGGACGGTATCGTGTCGTTACAGGGATATTGGAGCAAGGGGCAGCATGTGACCGTCGGCTCCGCTCTTGCCAGCATCGTCCCGGAAAAGGAGACTGAAGTGATCGGCCGTATGGAGGTTCCTTCGGCCGGATTCGGCAAGGTGGAAACAGGACAGACGGTCAACGTCAAGCTGAACGGCTTTCCTATATGGAGTACGGCGTCCTGAAAGGTACGATACGCTCCATTTCCTCGGTTCCGGCTTCGGTGCAAACCGCGACCGGTACGACGATCGCCTATACGGTCGAAGTCGTATTTCCCGAAGGAATGAGGACGACCTATGAGAAGGAGCTGCCGATGATTCAGCAGATGGACGGTACGGGCGAGATCATCACGGAGGATATGCGCCTTATCGAGCAATTCATACAACCTGTCGTATCGCTGTTCAAAACCGCTGACCATGAAATGCCGCATAATACCGTTGTTCGCCGCCGTCGCTTCGGTGCCGATGTTGTTCGGTGCAACACCGCTCAACGCACAGGAAGCGCAACGCTGGACGCTGGAAGAGTGTATCGCCTATGCTTTCGAACATAATATTGAAGTCAAGCAGGCCGAACTCGACGTTCAAACCAAACGGCTCACCCGCTCGGATGCGGGTTGGGCCTATGCTCCCGACATCTCCGCATCGACAGTTACAGCTTCTCCAGCGGCCGCGTACTGGATCACACCACGTATGAGTTCGTGGAGCATCAGAGCGTGAACGGTACTTCGACCTCTGTCGGCGCCTCGGTCACTTTATTCAACGGTATGCGGAATCTTCATAATCTGGAACGCTCCCGCCTCGATCTGCGTGCGGCGCTGTTGGGCGTGGAGAAAGCCCGCAACGACATCCGGCTCAATATCACGGCCTATTATCTGGAAATTCTTTGCGCCGAAGAGAACATCCGCAATGCCGAACAGACGGTCGAAACCCTGAAAATACAGGAGGAAAAGACCCGTAAATCGGTCGAGATGGGGAAAGTCACCTCTGCCGACCTCTTGCAGATACGTTCGCAACTGGCCAATGCGGAAAACACTCTTTGTCGGCTCGAAATTCCTACGACATCGCCCGCCTGAATATTTGTCAGCTCCTGGAAATAGAAGATTACACGACATTCCATACCGTCGCTCCTTCGGATAATATTTTGGGAAATACGCCGATGCCGGTCAGTACCGATGCGCTTCTGGCCTCGGCGCAGCAACTACCGGAGGTGGAGTCCGCAAGGCTGGGTATCGACATTGCCCGCCGCGATCTGCGAATCGCCCGTTCGTCCTACTATCCGACGCTTTCGCTTTCGGCCGGCTACGGGTCGAGCTATTCCGATGCCCGGCAGAAAATGTTTATGAATCCCGACGGCACGTACCGTTACGAAGCCTATCCGTTCGCCGAACAGTATAAGGACAATGCGAGCAGCTATATTTCCGTATCGCTGAACGTTCCGATTTTCGGTCGCCTGACGACGCGGCACAACGTCCAGCGGCAGAAGATCGCCGTTCGCCAGGCGGAGTATGCGTTACGCACCACGGAGAAGCAGGTGAACAAGGGGGCTACGCAAGCACTGATCGATTCCCGGACGGCGTGGGACAAGTATCTCTCGCAGAAATACGTCGCCTCGGCCGAGGAAGCCGCCCGGCAAATGGAACAAAGGTACAATCTCGGAGCGGCTACCGTTGTCGATTACAACACGGCGCTCGATGCGCTGGTCGAGGCTCAGGTTCAGCTTCTGCAAGCCAAATACGAATATATCTTCAAGACCGAAATAATTAAATTTTATCTCGATTCGAACAAGAAGTAATTACATAAAATTTTATTTTATGTAATTACTGTGGTTCATTCCTATTTCCACCGAAGATGCAAAGCGTCTTCGGTTTTCTTGTTTTATTCAGAAAGTATTCGCCCCTCGGTCGGCCCGGCAAAAGTAGTCGTGTCCGTGTCTGCCCGCAAGTCCTGCCGGTTTTCCTTGCGGAAAAACCTTGCGGGCAGCCCCGTCCCCGACTATGACCTTCTGCGTGCCGCCCGAATGGTTCGAGCGGCGAAACTTAAAATTCAAATTTATGAATACTTCCGTAACGAGTGCGTCCTTAGCACGTGTAGCACACCAACAAGGTCTGAACCGGGTCGTAGCCGACAGAGTACGGCACTTGGTAGAACACCGTGCACCCACGGTGCAGCAAACCCTCCAGCGCATGATCGTCGAATCCGCGCAGCTGCAAGACTACATCCTTCCGATCGGCGCCCAATACCGGGAAACGGGCAGTACACGCAAGGTACTCTTTCTCGACGACGGCAACCGTCTGACGATGCAGATGCCCGAAGGACGCTTCCGCCTTCACGACAACGCCGTGGACAGGCGGCCGAGAAGATGAACGTTCCGTCGCGTTACCTGCGCGAGTTGGCAGGCGGAACATCGTGGAAACGCGCACTGGCCGCACGCATTCTCAACGAACACTCCTCGTGGAGCGACCGCAGCCGTGTTCGTCCGCGCCGTAGGCGACGAAGTGCGCGGCATCCTCGGACAGCTACCGCCGCCTCGACAGCCAGCGCATCCTCGGCATTTCTGGGCAAGGCTCTCGAACAGGGAGCCGTGGCATACGATGCGCTGTGGACCGATACGAAGATTTATGTCGAGACGATCCTTCCTCAGCCGATCTGCATCCCCACCGAGTTCAACGGTGAGGTACAAATCTATATGGGAGCACGTTTTTCCACTTCGGATTTCGGCGACGGGGCGGTGGACATCCGCGTCTTCCTGCTCAACGGCGTCTGCTTGAACGGCATGGTACGCGAGAACGTAATGAAACAGATCCATCTGGGCGGTAAGCTGCCCGATAATATCCAGCTCTCGCAGCGGACGTACGAACTCGACACGCAGACCACCGTGTCTGCGGTGAACGACCTTACGTCCCAGCTCTTCGGCCGCGACAACATCCGTCGCAAAGCGCTCGAAATAAAGGCTGCGGCAGCCAAGGAGGTCAACTTCACACAAGAACTGGAACGGCTCATGCAGAAAGGCCGCCTGCTGAAAACCGAGAACGAAGCCGTGCGGAAACTGCTGATGAACAACAATCCCGACGACGGATTCGCCGGAGGGCCGACGCTCTGGAAACTGACGCAGGCGATAACGGCCTATGCCCGCGAGACGCAGCCGGCACGACAACGCGAACTGCACGAGCTGTCGGGAGAACTGCTTAACCGCGTGAACAACTGACGACCGCTATGAAACAGGTAAAGGATAAATATACCAGCACAACGCTGGAACAGATGCCGGAGCATAAACTTTTCCGCGCATTGATGAGCGAGCTGAACGACTTCGGATTCGACTGCAAAGCCTTCGCCGCAGGACTGCAATACGAACATCCGACCGTGCAGCAGCGATTCTTCGCTCTGCTGCGCACGTGCGTCCTCTTCATGGCAGAAGAGGGCAACGTGCACATCGACGACCGTAACCGCGCCTCCTATCGGATGTGCCGCGAGATTGCCGAACAGCTTAAAGACCACCATTTGCCATGCATATAAAACGAACTTGTTTCCGATGAATGAATTGACTTGTCGTGCCTGCGGGTGCAGGATCGTACCCGAACACGGATATTACAATACGCTCGATGGCGCCTGCTGCATAACCTGTCGGGAAAGACGGCCGCTGCATCGTCTGAAATTGCAGGTTTGCGATTCGCTTGCAAGGTTATGTAGAACGTCGAGATGCTGCAAATTATGAAGAACGAGACAGAAGATTTTATGGCGTTGGCCAAAGCCTATGCTCAAGCTGAACGTGCATTACGAATCGAACGATGGGTAATCGTCACCTTCGAGCTTCGAAAGACGGACGGACCGATCGAAATTCTCTACCGCTACGATCTGCCGCGTACGATGCTCAAACGTTACCGATGGGTGGTACGCTGGCGCACGGCTCGTTTTCAATGCCGTTTCCCGCGTGATACGATCACAGCGACATACTGTTACTACGACAAACGCACGGGATTGAAGTTCGGCGTCGATTCCTGCCTGTCGAAGCTGCGGGCGGCAAAAGCACAGATTACGCTTGCCAAACGTCGGGAGCGGGAGCATATCGAGCAGCAGCGATTGCGCTATCCGCTGTTTTACGACGAGCAGGCAGATCCCGAATTGCTCCGTTTCAGGCAGAAGCTACAAGAAAAACTGCATCGTTATCTGAATGCCTTGCTGCGATTACGCTGGGCTGTTCTGCAACATCGACAAAAAAACTTCGACTCGTCCGACAAAAAACAATTACAGAAATGATGCCTTTACCTATTACCGAAATCGACGACTTCTGTGAGGCGTCGTTCGGCGGATACTCCGCGCTCTTTACCGAAGAGCGTATCGACAGAGCTTCGCTTCCCGAAGGTATTTATGCCTATGACATACGGAGCGGAGAGGGTAACGATTTCGGAACGATCGAACCTTGTGTTACGGTCAACCATACGGGAACGATCCTGACCCGACAACCCATCGAAATGGGCCCTGAAGGTTATATCGAAATCGATATGGACGGTGACGACGGACTCATCGATGCGATGACCTACGATGAATGGATCGCACAACCCGAAACAACCTGCTAAGTCGCAGACGATACGAACCCTTGACGGCCGCTCCTGCCGAAGGAACGGCCGTTCTGTAAAACTCCGGCGCAGGAGGATAAACACTGCATAAAACAGTCATGGAATTGCTTACGAAACAGATTATTCGGAAATTCGAGGAACATCCGATCTATTCGCAGGACGGCAAAGGTCTGAAGGCCGAGGTGCTTGTAAAGTATTTCAACCCCATGGGAGCCGGAACGTGGCTCATTACGGAGGCGGAGAAACAGGAGGACGGAGATTGGAAACTCTTCGGGTTCTGCCACATTTGCGAGTGGAATGGGGTTACCTGATGCTCTCCGACCTGCAACGTATCGTGCTGCCGGGCGGCCTCGGAATAGAGCGCGATTTATATACGCAGGGACGAATCGTCGAAGACTTTATGGAATAAGGATTCAGTGTTCAGTTGGATAATCTCTGAAATACGCAGAGCCTCGTCGTTCAGTTCGAAGACCAAAATTTCGAAACCTAAGGATATTCCGTCCGCATCAGCGACGAAGACCACGACGCTTGCGGCGTGTACGGATTTCTTGTAGATAACGAAACGCTTTATGCACGGCTGGAATATGACAACGGGCTGGAACGCCGGAAAGAAGCAGCAGCGCGAACAGTTACGGTTGGTAGGAACAGATTCCTCGCTGGGGAATACATCTCCAGCGAGGATTTTATCGGACTGTGCAAACTCAAGTTGATTTCCATACCGCTTCGCACGCACGGGACCCTGCACCGAAGCGTAACCGAACTCTCCCGAAACAGTATCCGTCACAGTCGCACGAAAAGCGGAGCCAATCCGAAACGCGACGGATGCTTCGCTATGGTCGAAACCCTGTACGAGAAACTCTCCGAGACAATGGATGCAACGATGAAATAAAACAGTACGGACGGCATTGTGTGTCGCCCGTACTATTTGACAATACGTTATCGCAATGATTTACGATAGTTTCGGTCCAGAATCTTTTCGATCTCAGAACGCGGGTAGAGGATTTTGCTGCCGATCGTCGTGTAGGGAAGTACCCGACGGTCACGGTAGTTTTGCAGGGTGCGGGGACATAACGAAAACAGCTCCATCACCTCTTCGCCCGTAAGATAGCTTTCCGTGACGATCGTCGGACGATGGGCCGCGATCGATGTTTCCAGCAAATGAATCGCTCGAAGTATTTCCTGCCGGAACTCCTTGTATTCCGGCGAGGTTCTCAGGAGTACGTCGTCCATTATTTGAAAGGAGCGATGAGGTTGTTTTGCAGAATACGCGCGATGTCTGATTCTTTGTACAGAATCTTGTTGCCCAACGACGTGCTGGGTATGATCCCTTCCGAACGATAGTACTGCAAGGCACGTTTGGTGATGCGCAGCGCTTTACAGACCTCTTCGGCTGTCAGCCAGCGTCGCGGTTGCGGCGGTGAGAACAATTCTCGGAATCGCTCGGCACGCTCCCGTAAGGATGTTACGAGCGTTTTCATTTCGTCGAAAGCGCTCTGTTCGATCATTTGAAACTCCATAGTCATACAATGTTTTATTGTAGATTGCGCCGGAATATTCCGGCAATCTGCAAAGAAAACAATGGAAGCGACTTTCCCTTGAATGGCATAAGGAGGCATTTACAGGCCGATGAAAGATGCAGAAACAGGAAAAATATCGGATGAAAGTATATTTGTCTTAATCATAGATTATTATTATCTTTGTAACAAGAGTTGTTTGATAAGAGAATATCGATGTAAGCACAGAGAAGGTTCTGTCTCTAAATCATTACCATTGATATTGTTAAATTCTGATTATCAGATATATATACTGGATTAAGCCTTTTGTCACCCAAAGCATCGTTCAACAGATCGATACTTTTCTGGTACTTGTTCGCAACTTTGATCTTTTCCATAATAATAAAGGTTTTGTCCCTATATCAGCAAAACCCGTTCCAGAAAGGAACAAAGCCGATCGTAAAATCGGACCGAAACGAAGTCGATTCGGGTCGGCTCCCTGCCTTGCCCGCCACCACGAAATACAGCACCTCAACGCCACTCGAGCGCCGCCCGGACAGCGGCTTCCTCTCGTTCGAAACCTCGAACAGCGACAAGCCGTCCCGTTGTTCGTACCCGACCGTAAGGGTTTGCCCGTAACGGCATTCGTGCATGAAATGAATATCAAGACGCACCGGCCGGATCGCGGTCAACTGTTCGATGGGCAGCATATCGAACATCATGTTGATATAACGCATCGTATTGACGTGACGGTTGAAGTCGATGTCGCTGTAAACCACCCGGTGCTCCATCACATGCTGCGGTGTGATCCCCATCACCTTGCGGGGTTTCTCCGTCGGCGAAGGGCATCGACGAGCGTATCGGTACAAGGCCCGATAACCGTGTTCAGGTCGATCGCTTTACGGACCGCCAAGTCGATGATGCACCACTGCGTCACGGCCCGCCCGAACTCCGGCCAGCGGCATCGTGCAGCGTGAAATTACGGGTCGAGAGCATCCGGTTGTACTCGTTCACCCACGTTACGATTTCATAAGAAGTGTATTGTTCGGGGCGGTCGTCGATCTCGATCGCCATGCGCGAAAGGACCCACGAGCGGTTTTCCTTATTCAACTTATCGATCCCGAACCCTTTGCGCTGGGCATCGACACCCGCCGTATTGAGGACCTCGTTCGCCAAAGCCGGAACGGTCATCCGAAGTGTGAAATCGACCTGCTGAGGGTCTGCATAATAAGTGTAACCTGTTTTCTCTGCCATATTTCAGTGCGTTTTCAATTTCAAATGCAACGAAACGACAATCCGCCGGTTATCCGCCGGGCCGGGAGAAAGCCGTAGATACCGAATGGTTTCATTCCTACAAAACGCCCCGGCCCGGCTTCCTGCGGACAGTAGCGGCGTATGCCGGAAACAGAGCGAAGCCTTCCGGCCGCGCCGACTGCATTTCGTGCAAAGATACGAATAAGCCGGGTGCAAAAGCAAATTTTATTTGCGTTTTGCCGGCATGGAGTGTCTAAGAAGAAGTCAAAGATAATAACAAGAAGAGCGGAGAACCAAACTCAACTTTTGTTTCGGCTCCCCGCGTAACGAAGCTCGTAGAGGGGCTTTCTCGTTTCGATCGTCCGTACTTGCAGGGCCTCGCCTCCAAGACGGGATGATCCCTGCCGGTCCGACCTTCGGTAGGTTTCAGCCGGGTTGCCCGTCCGATCTCCGGTTCGGGAAAAGTCCGGAAAATTCCGCTCCGTATTCAGACGAGAAACATCATTCGTTATATTTTATTGCGTTTTATCGAAAAACGATAAAAATTATTTGTTTTGCAGAAGTTCTTTACTATCTTTGCCTCACCGGAGGTTAAAAACAGGTCGAACACCTCCATTACGTATTCAGCAAACCGAAAATGGACAAAACAGAAAAATCTCTGCGGCGCCATCTGCTGGTCATTTACATCTTTTATTTCCTGGCTCTGGCCGCAGGATTCATCCACAGCTTCGTGCCCCACGTGTCGTCGAGTCTGGCGACAGGTTGGCAGGCTGCGTCCGAAGACATTCGGATGCAAAAACACGGTATCGCGCAACACACCTACTTTTGGCGGCCCGGTTGCAAAACGCCCAGAGCGACGAAACTCTTTTCCCGATAGAAACCGGACGCACGCATCGATCTCCACCGAAGCCGAATATACGGGGGTTAATATCTACGTCAAAACGGACGAAAACAGTGACCCGACAGTAGTCCGGACACTGAACAGAATCAATTACATACTGCTGCTGTCCATCCCGGCCCTGCTGGCAAAGCTCTCTATCCTGATCCTTGTAGCGCTGATTATCAATATCCTGCGCAAATCGGTACGGGACGAACAACCTGCCGGGGCGTATCATCATCTACGCGTGCCGTAGGGTTCCTGCTGATTCTGGCCGAAGTCTGCACCGGAGTCGGCTCTTATATTTACCAGAGTACGACCCGGACGTTTCTCGAAGATTCGCCCTGCAAGTCGCCGCCTCGTTCCCGCTCAACTACTGGAACATCGTCATGGCGATTCTGGTACTCTTCTCGGCCGAGGTCTTCTCGATCGGATCCCGGTTGAGCGAAGAGCAAAACTCACGATCTAAAGAAAAATAAATGTCGATATACAATATACACACGGGGGACGCAAGACATGGCGATAATCATCAACATAGACGTAATGATGGCGAAACGAAGATGTCACTCGGCGAGCTGGCCGAGCGGGTCGATATCACCCCGGCCAACCTTTCCATTCTCAAGAACGGCAAGGCCAAGGCGATCCGCTTTTCAACGCTGGAAGCCATTTGCCGCGAACTGAACTGCCAGCCGGGCGACATTATCGAATACCGACCGGAAGAAACAACCGAATGACAACGCAATACAAATAATTTCACCCAAAATCAATTAACAATCATTTTATGAAAAGGTTCATTCTTTTACTTGTCACGCTGTTCGCAATGACGAATGTCATGGCGCAACTACAGCCTGACATGCCGATTCCCGCCGATAAGGAGGTGCGCGTCGGACGACTCGAAAACGGAATGACCTACTACATCCGTCACAACGAAAACCCAAGGGACAGGCATCTTTCTACATTTTCCACCACGTAGGAGCTGTCCAGGAGGAAGATTCCCAACAGGGCCTCGCCCACTTCCTCGAACACATGGCCTTCAACGGCACCAAGAACCTGCCGGGCAAAAGATGATAGAATATCTGGAGCGTAACGGCGTCAAATTCGGTGCGGACCTGAATGCCTACACCTCTTACGATGAAACATGCTACAACCTGGACAATGTGCCCACAGCAAACCCTGCGACGATCGACACCGCACTGCTGATCCTGCACGACTGGTCGCAGTTCATCAGTCTGGAGCCTCAGGAGATCAACAACGAACGCGGCGTAATCATGGAGGAGCTGCGCACCCGCGACGGAGCTGGATGGCGCGCCATGGTACGACGCAACGCCGCCGTCAACAGAGGCTCGAAATACGAGCACCGCAACGTAATCGGCTATCTGGACGGTCTGAAGAGTTTCGACCATAAAGCCTTGTACGACTTCTACAAAACGTGGTATCGCCCGGAATACCAGGCGATCGTCATAGTCGGCGATATCGACGTCGATCGGATCGAAAACAAGATCAAAACCCTGATGGCGGATATTCCGGTTTCCCCTGCAGATGCCCCGCAGAAAGAGGCTTACCTAGTTCCTGAAAACGAAGAACCATCGTCAGCATCTTTCCGATCCCGAAATGACGGCTTCGGTCATGCGGCTCTTCATCAAACGACCCGCTCTCCCAAGCAATACAACAACCTGATAATTAGCCAAATGTACGACGTACTCAACTCCTACACAAGTGCCATGGCGAACGATCGCATGAATGAAATCGCCATGCAGCCCGATGCTCCGTTCCTGAGTGCCGGGATGGATTCAGGCAACATACTGGGAGTGAATCCGACCCAAGATCTCACGATGGTCGCCGTACAAACTCGAGACGGAGAGTTGCTCCGCGGTTACAAAGCTATCCTCGAAGAGATGGAGAAGATGAAGCGTTACGGCTTTACACAGAGCGAATTCGATCGTACGAAAGCTGAATTCCTGCGTCAGGCCGAGGCTACCTATGCCAATCGGAACGACCTTACGAACGGACAATATGTTCAAACCTACCTGGCGAATTACAAGAAAAATACCGCTATGGCAGATGCCGAAACGCAGTACAACCTCGACAAACAATACCTCGAAGCATTGACCCTCGACGATGTGAATGCTTGGGTAAAACAGCTTCTGACACCTGAAAACCAGGTTATCACCGTCGAAGTACCGAAGAAAGAAGGACTGACCGAGCCGACCGAAGCCGAACTTCTGGCCATCCGCAGCGAGGTCATGGCATCCGACGTCGAGGCTTACCAGGACAATACCGTCAGCGAGCCTCTGATCCCCGCAGATATCAAGCTGAAAGGCTCGCCCGTGAAGAAGACCGCATACAACGAGGATCTCGGAACGACCGAATGGATTCTCAAGAACGGTGTGAAGATCATCGTCAAACCGACCCAACTCAAGGCGGACGAAGTCCTGCTGCAGGTACAGGCTGACGGCGGGATGTCGCAGCTTGCCGATACGGAGGTGAAGGAAGGTGAATTCCTTCCGGTCATCGCAGCCCAGTCGGGAGTGGGCAAATTCTCTGCAATCGAACTGAACAAGCAGCTCGCAGGCAAGAAAGCCGGAATCAACCTGTACGTCAATAACTACAGCAACGGTATGAGCGGTTACTGCTCGCCCAAAGACATCGAAACGATGCTCCAACTGCTCTACCAGAACTTCACAAGTCCCCGCTTCTCGGAGGAGGATTTCAACACGACGATGGACAGCTACAAGGCATACGTCCAGAACCTGACCTCGAATCCCGACTACATCATGCAGATAGAAACGATCAAAACGCTTTACAGCGACAATCCGCGTCAGCAGCCGCTGACGATCGAGGCCCTGGAAAGCATCTCGTTCGAAAATCTGCCGAAAACCTTCAAAACGCTCTACCCGGGTGCGAACAGCTTTACGTTCACCTTCGTAGGCAACGTGGATTTGGAAACGTTGAAGCCGTTGGTCGAGAAATATATCGGTTCGATTCCCACCTCGAAACACGTGCTTAAGTTCACGGACGACAAACTCCGCACAGCCAAAGGCAAGGTCGTGAACGACTTCCGCACCCCGATGCTGCAGCCGAAAGTTTCGGAGTTCCTGCTCTTCTCGAGCGATGCGGACTACACGCTGCGCAACAAGCAAACCATGTTGCTGCTCAACATGGCCCTAAACAACCGTTACCTGAAATCCATCCGCGAGGAGAAAGGCGGCACGTACGGAGTACAGGTAAGCTATACTCTCTCGTATCGTCCCGAAAAACAGGCCCTCCTGCAAATACAGTTCGACACCAACGAGGAGATGGCCGACGAACTCGTGCCGATCGTTTTCGATGAAATCGAGAAAATCGCGACTGAAGGACCGGAAGCCAAAGACATCAACGACTCCCGCGAATACTTGGTCAAGCAATTCAAGAATACGCTCGAAAATAACGGCACCTGGTTCGGGTTGATCGACGACTACAACCGTCACAAGCAGAATCTGCTCGCCGACTACGAAAAGACCCTGAACAGCATCACTTACGACGAGATCCGCGACCTGGCGAAGAAGCTCCTCGACAGCGGCAACGTAATACAGGTCACCATGCGTCCCGAAGCTCAACCCGAAACAGATGAATAATCATCGATAACAGGTTTTATTCACTACTACCCCCGAACTCTCACCGGTTCGGGGGTTTTCTTTGGTTTCGGACTCCTGTTCACGGATGTTTCCTTTTCCGCTCCTATCTGCAATGCAGGAAGATCGTCCACGCACAGGAATCGTATCCGTTTCCGGAAAACAGACGCGGAACCAAACTCCACGAACGACGTTATGTCATACCCCGCCATGCTTTCCGATTCCGCACTTCGCATCGAATTCTCCGTTTCGGCGACGCTCTTCCGTTTGCGGACAGCTCTCTGCCGATCACGTTGCCCCTTCCCGGCAGTCGGAATCGCATTATGCGGACAGCAGGTCCCCGGTGCGACAGCCTGCCAACTTGCAGCAAAAGAACGATCCGAACAATGTCTTGCTTTTTTCGGACATACGGCAACCGGCTCCCCGGCAGGCAGGAAAAACAGTAACGGGACAAGATCATGCGCTCCGACTTCCGCGCACTGCTCTTCCCTGAAATTTACGCCTCATAAGACCGGAGGCAGCTCCTTCGCGGACAATACGAGCGGAATCGCAACCGCATAAAGAATAAAAAACGGGCCTCATCAAAAAGATGAGGCCCGGCGATTTCAACTGCAAACTGCGGCTATTTCGAAGTCACGACCACGTCGGACGCCTTGTTCAGCAACAACTGATAGGCCGCCGTCGCATCGCTGCCCTGCGAAAACTTGGTATAGATCGCGGTAATGTTCACCACGGAACCGTCCGCAGGTATTTTCTCGTCACGGAAACGGCAATAACCGCTCGAACGTACGACATAATTGCCTGCGAGGGTGTTGATGTCGCCATAGGTGAACCAGGCAGAGCCATAATAGAACGTACTCTCGTGCGTAAGCTCATCGACCCGCTTCGTCGCCCAGGTAGCCCAATCGTTGATATCGGTCCAACCCGGAGAATTCACATCGTAGGAGGTACTGTTGGCGAAGTAGTTGGGGAATGTATTTTATACCCCAGCCGGCCTTGCCGAACTTGCTTTCCAACCCTTCGAAACGGATCAAACGCCCCAGCGACTCATCCGTCAGCGTCGAATAGGAAGCGGGAGTAACCACCAAAGTATCGGCCGCCGTCAAGCCGATCAATTCGCCGAGCTTGACATGCTCTTCCAAGGTATTGCGATCCTCCATGTTACCGTTCGCATAATCGGAATTGGTCGATGCGACACCCACGCTGAGCATCGTGCGGTAATTTCCCAGCACCAGACCCTGCAAACGGATATAAACCAGGCGACCGGGAGCATAGGTAATGTAATATCCCGAAGTCACTTTGATTTCAATGGCCGACTGGCAGCTTTCATCGTACAGGTACATCGACTTATAGACGTTACCGGCCTGGTCGCTGGAAATGACTTTGCCCCGAATCACCAGGTCGTCGGTAATGGTCAGCGACTGGCCGATACCGCTGGTCCCGGATAAGCCTCCTCGAAAATATCCTTCAGCTCCTTGATCGAAATGATTTTACTGTCGCTGAAGTCCGCATCCGTCCATACCTTCGCAGGAGCCGGCGTATCGAAATCGTTATAACAGCCGACGAAGAACAAACTTGCTGTCACCGCCAGAAATATGGTTGCTATTCTATTCATATTCTTCACAATATTAATTCGTTAAGCCGTTAGAAACGGAAATAGACATTCAGGTAGTAAGTGGTGCCGAACAGGTAGAAATACTTGGGAGCGAACTTCTGGTAGGAAGTGATCTCCTTGCCGGTCTTAATGCCATGCACACGCATCTGCTCATAACCGCCGGTCTTGATATTCTGGTTGTTCAGGATGTTATTCACCTGCAAACTGAAGCCGAGCGTATAACGACGCTGAATGTAGAAATTCTTACCGATGCTCGCACTCAAGGTGTAAGCCGAATCGAACTTCTCCTGACTGCGCAGCTCCCGGATCTGTTCGTCCGTCATCGTAGGCAACAGCACCTCGTCCGTACGGTAAAGCGGGTTCATCGACAGATACATATTGTTGTAATAGTTCAGATCGATCGATGCGTAGATGTTATGAGGACCGCGGTACGACAAACCGATATTCATTGCCGTCTGCGGAGTGCTCTCCACGCGCATATCCTTCCATTAGACCGTACCGGAGTTCAGCGGCTCGGCGCTGTTGTCGGCAATCTGCACGTAATTGGGATTCGACGTAAGTGTACTGACCCCAACTGATCGCACCGTTCAAAGACAAACCGTTGTAGATCGGAATCGAAGCGGCGACTTCCAGACCGAAATACTGCTCGTCGATACCGCTCAAGGCGAAATTGGTATAGGTCTTCAGCACATCATCGTAGAAGGAGATCACCTTCGAACGGTCGTTCACCTTCGTATAATAACCGGAAACACGGAGTTTATAATCACCGTAACGCAGGTTGTACGAAGCGTCGATGCCGTAAACCTTCTCCGTCGTAAGCCCCGGAGTTACCGAATTACGCGTACGGGGCGAAACGAAGGCCGACTGGAACGCAGGAGCATTCTGCATCGCCACGGCGTTGAGTTCGAAAGTATGGTTGGCATTGATGACATAATCGAAATTACCTTTGGCCTTATATACGAAATATTCGAGTTTCTCCGATTTGCCCTTCGAATTATCCAGGAAGAGACCCTTGCGCCAAAGACCTTCGCGCCACATCGAAAGTCCGCCGAGCTCGGCGCCCAACTTCATACCGAAACCGCCGAAACGGGTGGCATAAGTAGCCCATACACCGCCGGAACGCAGATGCGCCTTGTAGTTGTAGCTGAACTTGTCGCCCTCTGACGGCTCTTGCATGACCGTACTGGTTATAATAATCCATATCGTTCTGCGCCATGATCGGATCGCCGAAGTCGCGCTGTGCGAATTTATCGACGTCCACGTAGTAGTCGCCGCCGAGCAGGTCCTTCACCTCGTCGTAGTACCACGTGCTGTTGATGCGGACATTGGCTCCGGCCGTCAGACGGGAGTTATCCTTATAGATTCGGCTGATCTGCGCGGCGAGGTTCCAGTCCAACTGGTCGGTATGGCGCTCCTCGATGATATAGTTCGAACGGGCGCCGGGACCGTATATCGCTTAATCCTCGGCATTGCGGAAATTCATGTTGGTCTGGTACATTTCATCCCAGTCGAAGTGGCGGATATTACCCACGTTGCGCATCCACTGATCCGCCAGACTGGCTGCAGCCATCGAAGCGGCCTTCAGGTCGGTAGCGTTCAGCAACTTGTAGCTCGGCATATAGCGGTAATAATCGGGACGGGGGTCTGCACCGTCGTACCACGTCAGCGCCGAATAACCGTTCTTACCGAAACGGAACGAAGTGGCCAGGTAGAACTGGGTATGCTCATTGGGATCGAACGTATAGTTGATCATAGCGATCGGCTCGTGGCTGTTACGCACGCGCGCATTACGCATCTTGCCGTCCTGGTAGCCCCAGTTGGGGTTGTAATAGTTGTTGCCGACCAGATCGTAAGCCTCCTGCGTGGAAGCCTGCTGCGCACCGCGCTCGGTGGGAGCACCCATAATCGTGAAGCCCAACCGGTGACGCGAATTGAAAATCTTCTCGGCCGAAGCGAAATATCCGTAGGAGTTGTAATAGACGCCGTCCACGTAGGAGTTGCCGCCCTGACGGGTAGATACCGACAACGCATAGGACCAGCCGTTGTCCAGCAGACCCGAACCATAGGTCACCATGGCACGGAAGCGATACATCGAATTGGCGTTCACCAGACTCACGCGAAGTCCCTGGCGCACCTGCGAAGCACGGGCGTTGATGTTGGTCGTACCGCCGATGCTACCCACGCCGTAATCCGACATGACCGAACCGTTGGTGATCTCCTGGTTGCGCGTAGCGTCGTTCAGACCGCTCCACAACGACCAGGGCGTATAGCCCGTCATAGCGTCGTTGAAGCGAATACCGTTCAAGTAAACGTCCGAATACTGCGAATCGTAACCGCGCACGTTGAAACGCATCTCGCTGAACCGGTAGGAAGCGATGTTGTTGAAAACGTCCTTCGAAGCCGAAAGGGACGAAGGCAGCGACTGCGCATCGTTGCCGCTCTCGGTGTCGAACTCTGCGAAGATCGAATCGTCCATTACGGTCGAAAGCACTTCGGGGACCAGAATCACCGTATTGATGTCGCGCACCATCTTGTCCACGCGCACCACGAGCGTCAAAGGCTCGAATTCGGGAGTCTCGAACTGCAACGTATATTCGCCGGGCTCGACATTCTCGATCACGAAACCACCTCGGCCGTCGGTCGTGGCAGTCATTTCACCGGGAGTGACCGAAACCTTCACCCCGTCCACCGCGACACGTCCCTCGCGGAAACGACCTTACCCTTGATACCGCCGCTCTGAGCGAACGCGGTCAGCGACATCAGAGTAAATACAAAAATTAGTAAACTTTTATTTTCATATCCTTAGTTAAGGTATTTATTTACCGATGTAGATATAAACGGGGAAGTGGTCGCTGTAACCGCCCTGGAAATTGTTTCCGACGTACGTGCGCAAAGGATAGCCTTTGAACTGCCCTCTCGCTGGATCATATAGTTACGCTTGAAGACATTCCCGTAGTACTTCGATCCCGGAGCCCGTACCAGACGCAACTCGCCGGGCTTCGCATTGACCAGGTTTTCCGACACTACGATATTGTCGAAGAGATTCCAGGCGTCGCCGTAAGCCAGCGTTCCCATACCGGCACGAAGCACGGCGTGGAACGGACTGAAGAAATCGCCCGGCTGAAGATCCTTGACCTTGGTTTGGCATTCAGCCCCTCCAACATGCTCGGATCGGTCGGATCGTCGTTGAAGTCGCCCATCGCCACGATCTTGGTCGCAGGATTGACCTTCAGGACAGAGTCGGCGATTCGACGCATCTGCTCGCCGACGGCAATACGCTTGAACTCCGAAGCGTCCTTGCCGCCCAGACGCGAAGGCCAGTGAGCCACCATGAAGAAGAACGGTTCGCCGTCGATCGTACCCCACATGGTCGAAATATCGCGGGTTTTGAAATTCGGAAGCGAAGGAATCTGCGTGCGGATCGGTGCGCTGCCCTCCAGCTTGAAGACATCGGGACGGTACATAAAAGCGACGTCCACACCGCGAGCTTCGGGAGAGTCGTAGTGCGAAATCCGGTAATTGCCCGGAGCCATCTTCGGCGTAGCGATGATATCTTCGAGCACCGAGCGGTTCTCCACCTCCGATACGCCTATCACGATCGGATAATCCTTATCGATACCGGCAATATCGAAAAGCACCTTTCGGTATTGCCCAACTTCTTCGCATACTTGACAGAATTCCATTTTAGGTCCTTCCGGTGTGAATTCGTCGTCATTGACCTCAGGATCGTTGATCGTATCGAAAAGTTCTCCAAGTTGTAAAAGACCACCTTGTACGGTTTCTGCGCGAAACAGCAGGCTGCGAACAGTAAGGCCAGTAGTCCTGTAAAAATCAGTCGTTTTTCATAAGTCAAATTAGTTTTGATTCCCCATTGGCTCGGAGAGTTTTGTGCCTTTACGGATTCCGCAGCAGACTCGGGAATATTGGGAAAGAACGTAAAGCCGGTCTTCTTCAATCTCCGCCACGCTCATGCAAATGGACGCAGGCGGCTGAATATCGCCGTAGCTCTTCTGATCCACCCAAAATCCGATCGTCTTCAATTCATCGGCCGAACAATCCGCGATGCGTTTGCCGGTCGTACCGGTGCGCGTGCGAAGCAATACCTTGAAATAATTCGTCGGGACCGGACAAACTTTCCCGTCACGGTCGGTCGTCGTCGTATTGGTATTGGCATAATAGCAACCGGTCACCACATAAAGCGTGTCGTTGCATATCTGCGCACGCACCTTGGCTTCGAGATTGGCCCACATATCCTGGTTGAGCCGGTTGAGCTGCGGCGTCATATTGGTCGCATAAAACGTCTGGAGATTCAACTCCCGCGTAGCCGTACGGTCCGCCGAAGGGAGCTGATGTCCCCGGTCGTAACTGCCCCGATAGGAACCGGCCGCGAGGTTGGGCTGCCAGGAATAATCGACCTTCGGATCGTACTGAAAATCGTCGGTACGGTCTATCGACCCTATATACCGAATGCAGCGGATAAGCCACCCAATGCGCCACATGGAGCGTTTTGTCGTAGCAGAACGAATAGTTGCGCACGGTGCGGTTATTGAGCGAAGCGAAGTGGCTGACGTAAATAAAATTCTCATCAGTCTTTTTCCGGCAGCTCCGCCCAAGCCGTCGCATGCCCCTCGTCGTAGGGATCGTTGGTCGAAGAGGCCGAAAACTGCGTCAGCACGAGCACCTGCGGCTCTCCGCCGAGAAATTCGAATTCGATGGTCGCCGAACGTTCCCCGCTCCCGGTATTCCGCGTATAATAAACGTCCAGGATATTGCTGATGTTCGAACTCTGTACGGTGCCCTCCTTCACGAGGACCGTCGGATCGTTGAGCCTGAACGAGAACCAAGCACCTCCGTCCTTGATTTCGGCACGCCATCAGGCGCCGACAGGTCCCTCAATCTGTATGGCGGCCGAACCCTCCGCCGCTCCGACCGTCGAAGAGGTCCGCCATACGGCAGAACCCCAAAATCGTCCGTATCGTCGCCGCAAGCTACGACAGAGAGCGCAATCATCGTCAGGAACAGCCATTTCCATCCCTTCTCACAATATCTGAACATCGACATCATCGGTAAACTATAAAAAACTATCCGAGAAACCAAACTCTTGGAGGGGATGATCCCTCCAAGAGTCGGTATCCGGCATATTAAAACTATTTGGTAATCTCGAACGATTCGATATACAAGGCTCCGACCTTATTATTGTCGAGCACAAAGGAATCAGCACCCAAACCGGCCAGATCGTACTCATGTACATACTCTCTGTAACCGCTCTTATCCGTGTATGTTTCCACAGGAGTTTGAGCAGCCCCGGCAACGGTCATCGTATATCCCGGGTTGTAGTAGCTGCCACTCTTATTCGGATACGACCGGAAAACGATCTTGATCTTCGACATCCCGTCGATCGGCGTCACGTTTTGCAGCTTCGCCTGTTTACCCGCATCGGAGTCATTACCCTGCATCTGAATGATCGAGCCGTTGGAAGCGGGCGATTCACAGATTTTCACACCCGTGAACTCGATACCGCCGACGGTCCAACTAACCCAAGTACTGGGCGCAGCGACAACCTGCGAACCGTAACCATTGGTCGGGAGATCCGCATTATCCGCCTTAATATCCGTGATCGAGAACGCAACGACCTCACCGGTTCCTCCGCCGCCGGCACCGAGCAATGTAACAGGCACATCCTTGCTGTTACCGTTAGCCAACGTGATGGTCAGCGTCTGATTAACGGGCTGCGTACCGGTATTCGGATCGGCTTTGACCGTCACGGTCAGGCCATCGACCGTAGCGCTCAGGGGGTCAGTCCGCTTACGCTAAGTTGGTTGTCACCCTGGTTGATAACAGAAACCGTGAGCGTCTTCGCCTCCCGCTGCCTCGAAGGAGAGGTGGCCGGAGTTACCCCGTAATCATCGGGGTCGAGCTGTCGCTGAAAGCGGCCACGTCGTCCAGATTGCGCGGAACGAGCTGGGAATTATTCTTATATACGGCAGCCAGACCGGAGATATTACCCGTAGCGGCCTTGTAAGGAACATCGAGGAACACGCTCGGGTTCTTTCATCGCTCTGCTTGCAGAATACGGTGAAATTGGCTCCATCGGCAGTGAAAGTATGCGAAGAGAGTGCGCTGGCGCTCGCCCAAACACCTGCCTGGGCAACCGACGCATTGGCGATCGTCACGGCCATACCCTGATATTTCGCCAGATCCGCAGCAACGATCGTCGCCGTGGGAATCGAAGTCACCGTACCGGTCTTCTCGACCTTGCACCAAGTCGCTTCCTTAGCGCCCGTCACTTCGTACATACCACTGTAATTTACCAACTTGGCAAGTCCTTTATAAAGGGTTACGCGCACCTTGTCACCCTTGTTCAGACCGAGCGTCGAAGGTTCTACCTGACTGCCGTAGAGCGTGATGCCGTTACCGGCCTCCGTCGCATTCTCGGTAGCGAGGATCAGGTTGTTGAAGGTATAATTGGCACCGGCCACGTCGTTCATCACCACAGCGTCCAGATAGCGATCTGCATTGGCATCCACCGGAGCTTCCGTAGTAGTCATCTGTGCGATCAGCTCGGGAATGGTAATGGCCGTAGCCTCACCCGGATCGGGCGGAACCACACCGCCTTCGAGATCGACCTCCTGACCGCCGTTGCCATTGGTAAACGAAAGATCGTCGATCGAGAATGCGGAATTAGCAGCCTCACCGCCCGTCGTGGTAGTAAAGCGGATCGAAAGCTCCTTCAGCGCCGTTTTCAGCGTAAAATCTGACTTGAACAGAATCCAATAAGGATCGGTTTCGTCGCTGCCGCCGATCTTCTCATATTTCAACTCTTTCCAGGTCGTACCGTTTCCGACCCAAACGTGGAAATACTCGGGTTTGAAAGTATTATCGTAAGTACCATCATTATTTTCGAATAATTCGCACCGAAAGTAATCCGATAATTGGTTTCGCCCGAAGGCAGCGTAATGTTATCTATGTCGAAATTAGCGGGAGCCGTACCGAAGAAGATCTTGTTCTGGCCCGAAGCTCCGTCATAGCCGCCGCTGTTTTTCTGCGACGAGCGTACCGACATATTCTTGTAAGCATAAGTTACGGACTCGATACCCGTGCCCGTAGCATTCTGCCAAGCATCCGACTGGTCGAGGAACGGCCAGCGATTGTTCGCGTCCTTCGCGGCAAGCGTTTTATCGAAATTGTTGCCGTAAATAACGGTCGCAGACTTCACTTCGCCCTGATGTACATTGACATCCTTCTGAATCAATGCGCCGTAGGAGTTGTAAACCTCGAAAGTCACTTTGGCAGACTGACCGATGTTCGAAGCGGGCACCGTAACGGTCACGGCAGCATCGCCCTCGCCTTCGGTAGCCGAAAGGCGCACCCAAGTCTGTTCGTCCTCGACGATAGCACGCCAGGGACGGTTCGTTTCAACGATAAAAGTACCGTTGTACTCATCTGCGGGCTGTCCCTCCGCATCGAACGTCAGGTTCTCCGGCGTGACGTTCAGATGGGAGCGCCCATGTCGTCATTGTCGTCGGTACATCCCGCGAACACCGCCACGGCGAACACGGTCAATGCACTGAAGAGCAATTTCCAAATGCTACTCTTTTTCATAAACAATTAAATTTTAGAGTGATATAAAAATAGGTTAAAATAACTTCATCGTCTTGCATATTTACTCAGGCCACTTATTCTTAAACTTTTTGTAAAAATACTATTTTTTCCTGTTTCGACAATAATTCGAACACTATTTTCGTATTACAATCCCGTTAAATCAAATATAACGACACACCGGATTTTTATTTCGTATCAAAAACCCCACCAAACCGTATTCTTTCCCGGCAAAATAAACACAAAAGGCGTGCAGTTTTGACCGCACGCCTTTTCCGAGAAATACGTCCGGTCAGCGAATCCGGTCGAGCGACCGCACCAGCTTTTCGTCCCGGAAGATCGCCCGCAAAGCCAGCAAGTCGAAAACCAGGCAGACCAACGGGAAAACGAGCGAAATTTTAAGGGTATGGGAGTAAAATTCACTGTCCGCGAAGTAACGGTTGCAAAGGTAGAAATAGATTCCCATCATCGCCCCGGCACCGATGAGGAGCACCAACTCGACGGCACATAACCGGATCTGCACCAGACGGCGCTTGAAAAGGAAAATCGTCACCAGCGGCACCAGACAGGCGGCAGCCAGAACAACCCCAGATACACCGTCGGCAGCAACGTGATGCCGGCGGCATCCTTCAGGCCGAAAGCGGTCAGCGTACAAGTGTCCGCCCCAACGGTGAAATCGACCAGCGGCAGCCACAAGGCCAATCCCGTCAGTACGACGACCAGCAACAGATACAGAGTCTGAATACGTTGAATCATATAACTTCTATTTTGTTTATGCGAACCTCTTCGAATCCTGCCGAAAATCGCAGGCTCTGCAAGGTTTATTGATTATCCAATGTTTTTCGATCAGGTATTTATTACGGTCTGCGGCATTCCGGTCGATCAACTCGCCCAGGAATCCCGCCAGGAATAACTGCACGCCGAGCACGACAGCCAGCAGTGAAAGATAGAAAAGCGGCTGGTCCGTTACGGCCCGCACAGGCAGATCGTGGCACTGTTTATACAACTTGGCACCGATCACCCACGCCGTCGTACAGCCGCCGAAAAGGAACATCAACGTTCCCAGGCTGCCGAAAAAGTACATCGGCGAACGGCCGAAACGCGAGAGAAACGAAACCGTAATGAGGTCCAGATACCCTTTCACCATCCGCTCCATACCGAATTTCGAATGACCGTACTTGCGGGCGCGATGCTCGACTACCTTCTCGCCGATCCGCTTGAATCCGGCCTGTTTGGCCAGAATCGGGATATAACGGTGCATCTCGCCATAGACTTCGATCGCCTTGACCACCCGGCGGCGGTAGGCCTTCAGTCCGCAATTGAAATCATGCAGCCGGATTCCCGAAACGGTGCGGGCCGTCCAGTTGAAAAACTTGCTCGGCCACCGCTTTCCGGCCGGGTCGTGGCGCTTCTTTTTCCAGCCCGACACCAGGTCGTACCCTTCGTCGAGGACCATACGCCGCAGAGCCGGAATCTCATCCGGCGAGTCCTGCAAGTCGGCGTCCATCGTGAAAACCACCTCGCCGCGCGCTTCAGCGAAACCGCAATACAAGGCGGCGGATTTGCCGTAGTTGCGAGCGAACTTGATCCCCCGCACCGCCGCAAACCGCTCGTGCAGATTTTCGATCACGCGCCACGAACCATCGCCGGAACCGTCGTCCACCAGGATTACCTCGTAAGACAAACCCTCGCCGCGAGCCACGCGATCGATCCATTCGACCAGCTCCGGCAAGGACTCCTCCTCGTTATAGAGAGGAACGACGACCGATATGTCGAGCGTAGCATCCATCGTTCTCTTACTCTTCGGATTGAGGACCGAAAGGCCGGGGTGCACGCGCCAGGATGCCGGCCAAAATAAGCCCCAGGACGAGGCCGACGATCAGGTTGCCCCAGATCGAAGCTCCTACGGTAGCCTGAATGGAAGGCTCCGACGCCTCCTGTATGGTTTTCAGCATTTCGGCGAATACGCCCTCCATCGACGCAGGGAACTTTCCCTCCTCAGCGAACCGGATCAATGCGGAAGTGTATCGGTCGATATACTCCGAATATCCGATGAAAACACTGCGGTAAAGGTATTCTACCACCCCCTTGATCATGGCCGACGCCAGGATCAGAGCCAGAATAAAACCCAAGCCGTGGCCGAAAGGAAATCCCTGCTCCTGACCGTACTGCTCGCGGCGACGCTTGGCGAAACGATAAAGCAACACGATATATACGACTGCGGCCAAGACCCATACCAGCCCCATCGTTGAAAACCACCCCGACAACATCAGGGACTGCTCGATAACGAAAGCTACGGACATGACCAGTCCGATGATCGCTCCGTACTTGCAGACCTCGTTCCAGAATTTGAACTTTGTCATTCTTCTTCTATTTTTAGCATACGTTTATTCCCGCAACACGCCTTTGCCTTCCCGCAAAATCTCCGGCTCGCCGCCCGTCAGATCTACGACGGTCGTCGGCACCGTATCGCCGACACCTCCGTCGATCACCAGCTCTACGTCCCGGCCGTACCGCTCATGGATCAACTCCGGATCGGTCATATATTCGGTTTCCTCGTCATCCAGCACGGAAGAGGTCAGCAGCGGAGCTCCCAACCGCTCGACGATGGCCCGAGGAATCGAATTGTCCGGAATGCGGATCCCGATGGTGCGACGACGTTCGAGCGCCTTGTGCGGCATACGCGACGATGCATCCAGCAGGAAGGTGAAGGGCCCCGGCAGATTTTGTTTCAGCAACCGGAACTGAGCGTTATCCACCCGGCAATAATCGGCAATCTGCCCGAGCGAATCGAACACGACGGAAAACGTCGTGAGATCCTTCCCCTTGATCCGGCGCAGCCGCTCGACGGCCTTCGCCGAACGGATCGAGCAGCCGAAGGCATAGACGCTGTCGGTCGGATAGATCACCACGCCGTCCCTTTCGAGCAGGTTCACCACCCGGTCGATCTCCTTCTCGGAAGGATTCTCGGTATAGATTTTAACCAACATAGGGAGGGCAAATATAGACAAATTATTTAATATTCCGACGATTAAACTCCGCACTATAAGCCCGGGCATTAGCCAGATGTTCGCCGTACGTGCGGGCGAAACTGTGATAACCGTCGAAAGTCGGGCGGGCACAGAAGAAGAGATAGTCGTGGTTCTCGAAGTTCAGCACCCCATCGATCGCAGCGACCGAAGGCATCGCGATCGGCGACGGCGGCAGCCCTTGTTCAGGTAGGTGTTATACGGCGAAGGGGTTCTCAAGTGCTTGTGCAGAATCCGGCGAAGCGAAAAATCCTGCAGCGCATATTTGACCGTCGGATCTGCCTGCAGGGGCATCCCTTTCCGCAGGCGGTTGATATAGACTCCCGCCACACGGGGCATTTCGTCGGCCTTGTTGGTCTCTTCGGTGACGATCGAAGCCAGCGTCATCACCTCGTCCCGGCTCAAACCGCTGCGTCGGCGGGCGGCATCCCGCTCCGGAGTCCAGAAACGGTCGTACTCCTTGCGCATGCGGCGCACGAAATCCTCGGGCGAAACCGTCCAATAAAATTCATAAGTATTGGGGATAAAGATCGAAAGAGCTGCAGGCTGTCGGTCCCGACCTCCCGGGCGAGCTGCGGGTCGGTCAGCGCCCGCATCAGCTCCGCAGAATCGGCATCGAGCTGGCGGGCCAGCCGCGAAGCGAGAAAGCGCGGGTACGGGCATAGTTGAGCGTAACGCGCACGGGCGTCTGCATCCCCAGTTTGAGCATCCGGGCGATTTCGACGACGTTCATTCCCGGTTCCAGTACGTAGTGCCCCGGTTTGAAGGAGCGCTCCAGCTCCAGACGGCCGGCATACCGGTCAAAAGCCCAGTGATGGTCCGTACGGGGACGCAGAGAGTCGAGCAGCCCCGGGTAGTCCGTGCGGGCGCTTATATAAAGGTCGCTCCGCTCCCGGACGGCATCTCCGAAAAACTGAAAGATGAAAACCAAAGCCACCGTTGCCCCGACTGCAACCGCAGCAATAAACACGACAAGCAATCTTTTTTCGCCGTCATTCTCTTCATTCATTAACTCTCCCCGCACCGCCCTCCGAGACACATCCAGGCAGCCTTTTCGGCATCCGGCTCTCGAAAACAGCGACAAAATCGCAGATAGTTCCTTTTTTCTTTGCAAAGATAGCAAAAATTCGTACTTTTGTGCTGGGGTAAGTCTTATACGACCAGCTCCCACAGACTCCCCCAGGTGAGGAATCAAGCAAGGGTATGTGGTCGTAGCGGTGCTATATAAGTAGCTTACCCTTTTTGTGTACCCGCCCATTTCCGGCCGACTTCAAAACCGTCGATACTAATTCAGTTAACAATCATAAGCAATACCGGGAAATACATATTTCCCGGTATTGCTGTATTCCTTTCGTTTCAGCATCGAATCGAGCAACGAAACCTCTGCGGGACAAATATTATAATACGAATAATATTCAGCGCTGCAAATATCCGACTTACTAAAAATCAATTGATTTTCGGCAAAAACGATCAGTTGTTAGCCAGCGCGATCGCAGCGATCGCCTCCACCACGACCGGACAGCGCAAGGCGATGCAGGCGTCGTGCCGCCCTTTGACGACGAACTCTTCCATCCGTCCCGTCGCAAAATTGAACGTATATTGTTTCTTCGCGATGCTGGAAGTAGGTTTGACAGCGACGCGGAACACCACGGGATTGCCGTTCGAGATACCGCCGTTGATTCCGCCCGCCCGTTGGTAGCGGTTTTTCCTCTCCGTTCACAAAACAGTCGTTATGCTCCGAACCTTTCATACGGGCTGCGGCGAATCCGTCGCCGAACTCGATGCCCCGCACCGCCGGAATCGAAAATGCCAGGTGAGCCAATTGCGATTCGAGCGAATCGAAGAACGGCTCGCCCAATCCGACGGGCACCTTGTCGCAGGTACACTCGATGACCCCGCCTACGGAATCCAACCCCGGAGCGTGCGGTCGATCAGCTCGTCCCAGAGCGTCGGGGCACCCTCGGCGCCCAACTCCCTCCCGGCTCGCAATTCAGCCGCTCGCGGGAATACCGCCCAGCTCGGTGATCCGGGCCCGGATTTCGATCGGGCCGATCATCTTCTTGGCCACGACTCCGGCCGCCACCAGCGTCAGCGTCAGCCGCCCGAAAATGGCCGCCGCCCCGCAGATCGTTGAAGGCACGGTATTTCCGTTCCGCCACGAAATCGGCATGGCCCGGACGGGGCGTCGCGCGAAAGTCCGAATAGTCGCCCGAACGGGTATTGCTGTTGCGGAATACGATCGTGAGCGGAGCACCCGTAGTGTGCCCGTCGCAGACGCCGCTTACGATCTCCGGCAAATCGCTCTCCTTGCGGGGCGTGCTTCCCTTCGCACCGCTGCGGCGACGGTCGAGATCCGCGAGGAAATCCTCGCGCGAAAGCGGCATGCCCGCAGGCACGCCGTCGAGCACCACGCCGATCAGCGGACCGTGCGACTCCCGAAAATCGAGAGTCTGAATTTTGTTCCGTATGAATTCATAGCCAATTAAATTTCTTCGAGTTTACTTCAGTCGTCCGGCCCGTTCATCGTTTCCGCGCTTCGCCGCACGGAAAGCGTTCTTTCCGCCGGAACGGAAATACCATCTGCCCGCCCCGCTACTCCTGCCGGGCGAGCAGATCGAGGAACGAAGGAAACGACTTGTCGATGCACTTCACGTCGTCCAGCCGCACCGGCTCCGGCGTGAACAACCCGGCGACGATCAGGCTCATGGCAATCCGGTGGTCGTTGTGCGAACGGACATCTCCTCCATGCAACGGCCCGCCCGTAACGAACATCTCGTCGCCCCGGATGTCGATCCGCGCCCCCAGCGTCCGGAACTCGGCATAGATCGTTTCGGCCCGATTGCTCTCCTTCTGCGTCAGACGTCCGACACCCGCGATACGGCTCGTACCGTCGCAATGGGCAGCCAGCACCGCAAGGATCGGGAACAGATCGGGGCAATGCGTGGCATCGACCTCGAAAGCCTTCAGCCGCCGGCCGGTCGCAGTAACGGAGATGTTCTGCAAATCTCCGGCATATCGCCCTTGCGGATGCGTCCGCAGGCGCGACGCTCACATCGGCACCGCACGAACGCAAGATGTCGAGTATCTTTTCATCGGCCTGCAGCGAATCGAGCCGCATATTGCGCAGCGTAATTCCCTCGGTCCGCCCCAGCGACGAAGCGACGGCTCCGGCCACCGCGAAATAGGCGGCAGAACTCCAATCCGCCTCCAGGAAGACGTCCGAAGGACGGTACTCCTGCCTGCCCGGTACCGAAAATACGATTTTCGAAGGCGTCCCGCCACACACCCCGTCGTAAAACGCCTCCCTGTTGAGTCGGACACCGAACCGAGTCAGCGTCCGCAAAGTAAGCTCCGGGTAGGAATGCTCGACGGCTCGGTTACCGTCAGCACGGTCGCATCCTGCAACAACGGCAAAGTCATCAGGAAACCCGATACGGTCTGCGAACTCTCCCGCCCCGAAAAGGAGATCTCACGACGGGTAATACCGCCCTCGATCCGAAACGGAAGATACCCTCCTCACGGGCAGAACAATGCACGCCGGCTTCGCGCAGTGCGGCGACCGCCTCGTGCAGATTGCGCTTCAGAATACTGCCATGCCCGGAAATTTCCACCGGGGCACCGCCGTTCAAAGCGGAAATATGGGATGCCAGCGGAGTCAACAGCCGCGTGAGCAGCCCCGATTCGCCGGTTTCGATCTTCGTGCAACGTCCCAAGCGCTCCGCTCCGACACCCTCGATATGCAGCGTCGTACCGTCCGACGCAATCCGGCAGCCCATACCCGGATGACCTCGACGGCTCCGACTATATCGTTGCAGGGGCGTAATTGGCGAGCCGGCTCTCTCCCGCAGCCAGCGCAGCAGCCAGCACAGCCCGCTGGGCCACGCTCTTGGAACAAGGAACGGCAACCGTCGTCCGACGGAACTCGCGAAATCCCTCGAAAGGATAATTTTCGGCCGAAAGCAGCCGCTCCATCTCCTCGCGGGTATATTGCCCCGACGCCGTGGCGTTGGATGCTCCAGCTGAAACATAAGTATATGGCGCACCGAGCTTCAGGCAGAGCAGACGGGTGAATTTCCCGGCTTCGCCCATCGAAAAAGCGACCAACTGCGGACGCTCCGCAGCGGCGGCACCCTCGAAAAGCGCCCGTCGGCTTGCAGGTCATACAAACGCATCGTACGGGCAGCATCCGAAATATTCCAGGCCGTCGTGACGATTTTCACCAGATCGGCCCCTTCGTGCGACACAGCCGGGCGATCCCCTTCAGCTCGTCGAGGGAGGGAGTTCCCTCGAAATCGTGGAACGAAACGATCAGCCAGCACCCGTACTCGCGGGCAAGCGTACGAACGTATTCCAGATGCTCGTCGGGCGCTTCGATCTCTATATCGACATAACGCGCCCCTCTGCGGATCGCCGCCGCGAGCTGCTCGCGGGCGAACGCCTCGGAAGAGTTCGCAATCCGGCAGGTGGCAATCAGGTTCGGCCGAATCTCCACGAGCCGCTCGACCTCTTCGACCGAAAGACGGCAAAGGTCCGCCCGGAGTTCGGCCATTCTCACACGATTCGAGGATCGCCCGGCAATCCCCGAAACTCTTTTCCTGTACGCTAACGCAGATCACGGGCGACCTCCTCCAACTGTTTTAATGGAATCGCACGATCCACCACCTCCCCCACCGCACGAGGCAGGATGAAATGAATGGCATCGCCCTCCACCTTCTTATCTTTTCCAACGCTTCCAGCAAAACACCGATAGCTACGGGCGACTGGGTGGGAAGCCCGACCTTCTTCAAATCCTCCGCCAGACCGACCGCCAGTCCCGCCGGGGCGAGTCCCAGCCGTTCGGACACCCCGGCAGCCAGCACCAGACCGATCGCCACGGCTTCGCCGTGCATGATCGGACAATTTTCTCGATGGCGTGAGCGAAGGTATGCCCCAGATTCAGCAAGCGCCGCTCCCCCTTCTCGAAAGCATCCCGCTCCACTACGGCACACTTGTATAACGCCGTTTTGCGAATGATTTCGGTAAGCTCCTCTTGCCCGTACACACATTCGCCCCCGCAACAGGTTCCCGCTTTCCGCAAGTGGGCCTCCATCCGGGCGAAATAATCCACGGCCTTGCGATAGTATTCCGCATCGAACAGGATGAAAGTCTTCAGGACTTCGGCGATTCCGGCCCGGAACTCCCGGGGCGAAAGCGTCCGCAGCGCATCGGTGCAGATATAGATCCATTCAGGCTGGGTGATCGTACCGACCATATTCTTATAGGCATGGAAATTCACGCCGTTCTTACCCCGATCGAAGCGTCCACCTGCGCCAGCAGCGTCGTAGGTACGAAACCGAACCGAATACCCCGTTTGTAAACCGACGCCGCGAAACCGCAGAGGTCGGTCGTGATGCCGCCGCCCACGCCCACGAGAAACGAGCTCCGGTCGGCTCCCCGATCCAGCAACTGTTCGATAATATATTCTACCGTAGCGAGGGTTTTAACCTTCTCGGAGGTCTGGATCGGAATGAGTTCATACCGTTCGAAAAGGCCGAAAAAGGGCTTCAGGTTGCTGTCGATAACGACGAAAACCCGTCGGCCCTGCGGAATCAGGGCATCCAAACCGCTGAAATCGGATGATATATAAAGATTACTCACGTTTATTCGAATTGTTTGTCCCGACAAATTTAGGAATTTTATGCCCGAAATAAAAGCGAAAAAATTTTGTCATTTTCCGAAAAATGCGATACATTTGTCCCGTTAAATACCCTGGACGGATATTCGACGACAAAACGATATGCAACACGTTCAGTTTACATACTCCTATTATTATTACCTTTATTCGGGCCGAGTAAAGGCGGGAGTTTGCGTGTTGTAAAGTTCGATCGACAGAATTACGAATTTAGATCATAGCTCCTGCCTTGAGGCGGGAGCTTTTTTGTTTTCAGTATGAAAAAACAGCAACCTGCGGAGCTTGGCGGCTCCGAAGAAACGAAACCGGCAAAACCGACCGTCACCCCGGCCCGCCGGGTGGAAAACGTCGAGGAGTACTACTTCTCCGTGAAACTGAAAGAGGTGGCCCGGATGAACGAATCCGGCACACGTGTCATCAACTTGGGGATCGGCAGCCCGGACCTGCCCCCGTCGGCCGAAACCGTGCAGGTGCTCTGCCAGGCGGCAGCGCGGCCCGACACGCACGGGTACCAACCTTACGTAGGGACAGTCGCGAAATAGGCTTAAAATTATAACAAATTGATTGTCAATGTGATAAAAATTTCATATCTTAGCTACAGGAATTAAAAATTCCTCCGAACACCCTGGAAAAGTGACTTTCGGAGGAAATGAGCAAAAATAACTCATGGCAAAAGTACGAAATTTATCTGACATTCAGCAAGAGATTGCATTTACAGAGTTTGATTTTTATCAGCGATACGAAGAGAGCTTCAAAACATCGGAACTTGGACGGATCAAGTCACTTCTTCCTCTTCGAGATGGCGATATCGTTCGGTTTAGTAGAAGAGAAGCCGAAGAGTTTGAGAGTGAAGCGAGGACGAAAGTCCTTCTTCACACCTGAGGGCAAGGTGGCGTTGGCGTTCTTGAAGATGTATACAGGATTGTCAGCTCCGAAGCTGATGGATGCGTTGAAGGGAAACATCCATTATCAGATCTTCTGCGGGATCAGGATCAGTCCTGAGAACCAGTTGACAAACTACAAGCTGATCGACAGCATTCTGGTAGAATTGTCCAAGAAACTGAAGATTCAGGAGCAGCAGAAGGTACTTGCAGATGCATGGAAGCCGTACATGAAGAACCTTGATACTGTCTATACAGATGCCAGCTGCTATGAAAGCCTGATGCGCTTTCCAACTGACGTGAAGTTGCTTTGGGAATGTGTAGATAGAGCATACAAGATGATGTGCGGTATCAGTTCTCAGCTTGGTGAGCATCGAATGAGAACAAAGTACAATGATATCGACAAGGCGAACCTGGCATATAGGAAGCAGCGCAAACATACTCATAAGCAGACCAGAAAGATGATAATGAGACTGCTTGCATTGCTGGGCAAGATACTGGGAGAAATCCGCAGACAGATGCGCGTCCATCCGGATGAAGAACTATTGAATTACAAGCAGTTGTATATGCTTGAGACTGTCACAAGGGTATATCGTCAGCAGAAGAACCACTTCAAGAGTGGTGACTCTCGTGAGTATCCCTAACCGTATTGTAAGTCTCAGCAAGCCTTACATCAGACCGATAGTCAGAGGCAAGGAGACCAAGATAGTCGAATTTGTAGCGAAGTGCAACAACATATTGATTGACGGAATATCGTTTATTGAGAAGCTATCATTCAATGCATTCAATGAAGGAACGAGACTTAAGCACTGTGTGTCATTGTCGAAGAAACTTACAGGCGTTGATGTAAAAGATAGGTGGCGACCAGGGTTACTCGGGTAATGACAACAGAACTTTCTGCAAGGAGAATGGTATTGAAACCTCATTCACTCAGAAAGGACGAACTGGAAAGAATGAAGTTAAGAACGCTACTAAACGAGAACTTGCACGCGTTCGAGCTACAGCAATGGAAGGCTCTTTTGGAACTCAGAAGGAGCATTATGGTCTGCGAAAGATTGCTGCAAGGATAAAATCGACAGAGATCATGCTGATCTTCTTCGGTATCCACACAGCAAATGTGGTAAACCTTGCAAGACGAGAGTCAGTCCAAGTAGCTCTTGCAGCCTGATGTTCCACGCATGGAACACGACTTTACGGGAGTGGTAGCTCCAGACGTGACTGAAAATGAAAAATCGGCCCTAAAACAGAGCCGATGATATAAAAACGATGAGTATGATCGGAAAAATAAGGGAAAGTCTGCTGGTTAACTCAAATTGAAGGAATTAAATGACTATCCCTACGTAGGTATTCCGGAACTGCGTGCGGAGTTCGCCCGGTGGTATAAGAGATGGTACGGCGTGGACCTGGCCCCTGCTAACGAAATCCTGCCCCTGATCGGCAGCAAGGAGGGTGTGATGCACATTTCGCTGGCCTTCCTGAACGAAGGCGACGGGGTACTCATACCCAATCCGGGCTATCCGACCTACGCCTCGGTGTCGAAGCTCACCGGCGCCCGCATCCTGCCCTACGCCCTGAAAGAAGAGAACGACTGGCAGCCCGATTTCGAAGCGCTGGAGAAAATGGACCTGTCCGGTGTGAAACTGATGTGGTGCAACTACCCCAACATGCCTACGGGAGCCAATGGTTCGCGGGAGCTGTTCGAAAACTCGTCGCCTTCGGCCGCAGGCACAACATCGTGATCTGCCACGATAACCCATACAGCTTCATCCTGAACGACCGCCCGTTAAGCATTTTGAGCGTGCCGGGAGCCAAAGAGATCTGCATCGAACTCAACTCCATGAGTAAAACCTTCAACATGCCCGGCTGGCGTATCGGAATGGTGGCGACCAATTCCCGGTTCCTGGAGTGGATCCTGCGCGTGAAGAGCAACATGGACTCCGGAATGTTCCGCTCGATGCAACTGGCCGCCGTCGAAGCGCTGAAAGCCCCCGACAGCTGGTACCAACGGATGAACGAGGTATATCGCCGCCGACGCGCACTGGCTGCCCGGATTCTGGAAACCCTCGGCTGCGATGTCCGCGACGACCAGGTGGGAATGTTCCTCTGGGGACGGGTGAACGATACCCTCGCGGCGCAACTCACGGCTGCCGGGGAGTGCCCGAACGGTGTCGGGGAAGCCATCTGCAACCGGGTACTACACCAGTCGCGGGTCTTCGTCTCTCCAGGTTTCATCTTCGGCTCGGAAGGGCGGAACTACATCCGCATCTCGCTCTGCTGCAACGAGGAGATGTTGCAGCAGGCACTCGACCGGATCACGACGACCCGAACAAAACAGAATCAGTAAACAGAATATAAACAGACCGGATTCGCCGGTTACAGCCGGCGATCGCAAAATCAACAACGACAATGAAAATGGAAATAGAACCTCTCACTTTTCCGGGCGTGGATCCCAAACGTCCGATGATTATCGCAGGCCCTTGCAGCGCGGAGAGCCGTGAACAGGTACTCAAAACCGCCTCCGAACTGGCCGCCCGGGGCGTAAAGATCTTCCGGGCCGGTATCTGGAAACCCCGCACCAAGCCGGGTGGCTTCGAAGGCATCGGCGTCGAAGGCCTTCCCTGGATGAAGCAGGTCAAGCAGGAAACCGGCATGCTGGTAGCCACCGAGGTCGCCACCCCGCTCATGTTTTCGAAGCCCTGAAAGCCGGCATCGACATCCTCTGGGTCGGTGCCCGCACCGTCACCAACCCTTCGCCATGGAGCTGGCCGACGCATTGAAAGGCGTAGATATCCCCATTCTGGTAAAACCCCGTCAATCCCGACCTGGAACTGTGGGTCGGCGCGATCGAACGGCTCTACAACGCCGGACTCCGACGGCTGGGCGTCATCCACCGGGGATTCAGCTCCTACGAGAAAAAAATCTACCGCAACGCTCCGCTCTGGCATATTCCGATCGAACTTCGCCGCAGGTACCCCAACCTCACCATCTTCTGCGACCCGAGCCACATCGGCGGTAAACGCGAACTGGTAGCTCCTATCTCGCAGCAGGCGCTCGACCTGAACTTCGACGGACTTATCATCGAATCCCACTGCGATCCCGACAGTGCGCTGAGCGATGCGGCACAGCAGGTAACGCCCGAAGTGCTGGACTACACGCTGCAACTGCTCGTGGTGCGCGACAATGCCCAAACCACGGAGAACATCAGCATCCTGCGCCGCCAGATCGACGAGGTCGATGAGCAACTGTTGAGCCTCCTCGCCAAGCGGATGCACATCTCGCAGGAGATCGGCACCTACAAGAAGGAGCACAACATGCCCATCCTGCAAAACAAGCGTTACGATGAAATCCTGGACAAACGCGGCAAAATGGGGCAATCGCTCGACCTCGACCCGGAATTCATTTCGGAAATCATGAAGGCGATCCACGAAGAGTCGGTAAAGGTCCAGATGGAAATAATGAAATAACGACGTTCCCGATAAGCGAAGACAGCACCGAATTTATTCGGATTATGCCGTGCGAAGAAAACGAAGAAGCGATTCAATGTTTTCGGCAAACGGGGACGGAAGTTGCCGACGGCCTCTGCCGAGCGAAAAAACGAAGAATGAAATAGAACAATCCCCGGGCGGTCCCATGCCGCCCGGATCATCAAAAAACATAAACAAACCGATATATGCGCATACTGATTTTGGGAGCGGGAAAGATGGGCTCCTTTTTCACCGATCTGTTGAGTTTCAACCACGACGTAGCCGTCCTCGAAAAAGACCCTCGGCGAATGCGATTCATCTACAATGCCCAGCGCTTCACCTCGCCCGAAGAGATCGCCGACTTCCGGCCTGAACTGCTTATCAACTGCGTAACGCTGAACGCCACGCTCCAGGCATTCGAGGAGGTATTTCCCTATCTGCCGAAAGAGTGTATCATCTCCGACATCGCCTCGGTAAAGACCGGGTTGCAGGAATTTTATGAGAAATCGGGATTCCGGTACGTTTCGACCCACCGATGTTCGGCCCCACGTTCGCCAACCTGGGCAACCTGCAAACCGAAAACGCCATCATCATCAAGGAGTCGGACCACATGGGCAAAATCTTCTTCAAGGACCTCTACGGTTCGCTGAAGCTCAACGTCTGCGAATACACCTTCGAGGGGCACGATGAAGTTGTGGCCTACCTCTCGGTGCCGTTCGCCTCGACGCTCGTATTCGCCTCCATCATGAAGCACCAGGATGCCCCGGCACCACCTTCAAGAAACACATGGCCATCGCCCGCGGACTACTCTCCGAAGACGACTACCTGCTGACGGAAATCCTCTTCAACCCCAAGACGCCCGCACAGATCGACAACATCGTCGCCACGCTGACCCGCCTGTCGAAGATCATCGACAAAAGGACAGCGGAAGATGAAGCGGTTTCTGGACGGAGTCCGAAAAACCTGGAGTAAAAATCGTACTCCATAAAAAACGGCCGGTATGTTACCGGCCGTTTTTCATATCGGGTCGATCCGCTAAAACTCAACTTCACACCTGCCGTAAATCCGGCGCTGTACTGCGGAAACGTACTCCAGTCGTAAATCCGGCGGTTGCAAAGATTGTGACCTTCGGCGAATACCGTTACCCGCTTGGACGCGTACCAATCGACATTCAACCCCAGATCTACCGTATAGGGAATGCGAATATTCCCACGATCCCGTCGTTCGGGAACCACGGAATCACTCGCGAAATATAGCGGTTGGACTGCAGGTCGAAAACGAGGCCGACCGAGAACTTACGATGATGATAGCGGGCCGGACCGTACCCTCGAACTCCAGCAGGCCGATGCTCAAGGTCTGATGCTCGGTATAGGTCAGTCCCCGCCCGCCGATGGAGAACGTGAAATTGCTCACCGGACGGAACTCCAGCTCACCGTTGAGCGACATGACATTCAGCCGTCCCTGTACCAGACTGAACCCTCATACCGGGTAGTCGGCGTATAGCAATACCAAAAGTTATGATTCTCGATGAAAGAATAGCCGACGAACAATCGGTAAATCAGCTTATCCTCGACGAGACGCCCACACCGACACGGACCGAATAGTCCACCGTATTGCGGGGCATCGGGTCCGTATAACGAGGCACGTAATAAAGATTGGTTTCCATAAGCTCCCGCATATCGTTGTGCTTCAGGGTTCCGTCCAACTCGACATAAGGTACGAAACCGCCGCCGCCCAGATCGAAACGCAAGTGAGCGTAGGGAATGAAATAATTCGCCGCATCGCGCCCCGCCACATCGTCCCGGTAGTAATCAAAACCGAACTCCATATCGACCGACCGGGCACGATAGGCATAACGGAACGCTCCCGAATAGGTCCGGTTGTAATAGTCAGAAGGAGCGGCCCAAACCGATTCGCCCTTGCGGTCGCCACCCACCGGCCCTCGAATCCGGCCCGGAAGACGAGCGTATGGCGGCCGAAACGTCGTCCAACGGCGGCATCTACCCCAAATTCCACTCGTTTTCGTACGGATAATCCAACACCGGAACGACATTATCCTCCAGATAGAGTTTCGAATCCAGCGGATTCCACCAGTTGCCCGCCGTGACCTCGACATTGAAATTCGTCCGCGAGAGGTCGTTGAAATCGTCGCCGATCCGTATCTTTCCCTGCAAATCGCCGATCACGCGGCGATTTCCGTTGTCGAAAGTCGGAAAGTCCGGATCGGGGAAAAGGCCGTAACGGTCGATGATCCGGTTCCGGTAGCTCACCTCGCCCTCCAGCACATGACGCCCGATGTATTTCCCGGCGGCGACACCCACCCGATTGTCCATCCACAGGGCGCTATGGTCCCCGTCGGGCGTATAGGGAATCCGTCCGTACCGTCCGTCGTGGTTGATATAGCCCAACGCATAGCCGATGTCGGGATTCTGCGTCGATACATACAGATCGAGCGCCGAATTGAGCGGATAACCCGCTCCGGCCTTCAGGTAAAAGGCAGCGGACGATCGAACTCCCAATAGGTGATCGTCGCAGGACGGATCGGGCGCGTGGCGAGCTGCGTTTCGAGCGTGAGCGGCGTGATCGAATAGTCGATTTCCGGCTGTATGGCCGCCGTATCGACCATATTGGGCGCACGGCAAGTTTCGTCGCATGCTCCACGCTCGGCACATAGGCTTTGGATACTTCGACACGCTTCTCGACCTGGGCGTTGAGCGCCCCGGGCACCGCAAGCAGTCCGGCGATAAACATCAGGGACAGAATAGCTGATCGCTTCATATCGTTAATTGAGTTTCTTGATTTTCTCTTTCGCTTCCGCAACGATTCCGTCATCGGCGGGGGTGTAGCCGTCCACGATACTCTGGTAGGTCGCCCGGGCCTGGAACATGTCGCCCTTCTGCACATAAATATCGCCCAGCACAAGGAAGGACTTGGCCAGCCAGAAGGCATGAGGCGTTCCCTTGTCCGAGAAATCGAGCACCAGTTTTCGGCACGAGCCGTATCGCCGGCCCGGAACGCGGACTCGATCACCCGGTAGGCCTACTCGGCTCCCTCGGGTGTTTTCACATTGGCGCTCAAAACCTTGTAGATCTTTTGCGCGGCAGCGGCATCTCCCCGGCGATCCAGAATCCCGGCCTTCGCAAACTGGGATGCTCGCCATGCCTCGTCTCCCGCAGCGGTGTAGGATGCCACATCGTCGGCCATGGACAGAATCCGCTCCTCATCCCCGCCGCGATCGTCGCACGAACGTAGCCGTTCATGGCCTCGGCCTTTCCGGCAGCGGTGCTTTCGGCATCGGCCAATTTGCGGTAAGCCGCCGCAGCTTCCGTAAAGCGTTCATCGGCAAAGTCATTCCAGCCAGCATCTTCAAAGCCCGATGCGTGTACTGATTCTGTCCCGCATCGGCCAGAGCCGCGAGCGTTTCGATCGCACGGGATCGTTCGCCCGTCTTCAGGTAGCAATCGCTCAAGCAATAGAGCGCATCAGCCGTATAATATCCCTTGGGATAACTTTCGAGGTAACTGCGTAGCGACTCCGCCGACGCAGGCTCGCCCGAAAGATAGATCCGGCGGGCGGCAGCGAACGAAAGCGAATCGCGCGACATGGCCGTAAGGTCCCCTTCGACACCGCTCTTCCGGGCATAATCGAAATAACCGCCGGCATCCCCTTCGGAGACATAAATATCCCGAATTCCCTGCAAGGCATCCTTGGCATCGGAGGATTGGGGCGCGGTCTTCACCACCATATCATAGTAGGAAAGCGACTTTTTCTTGTCGCCCAGGTTCAGGTAAGCCAGTCCCAACTCGGACAACGCGGCGCTCCGGTAGGGCGAATAAACATAGGTTTCGACGAAAGGTTCAAGTACTGCGGCCCCTCGCGGTAGCGCTCCTGCGCTACGAAAGTCCGGCCCAGTTCGTAAGTCGCATCGTCGAGGTAATCTCCCCTGCCGTCGCGGATAATCTGCTGCAACGCCTTGATTTTTTCAGATGTACGTCCCAGAATACCGAGCGTAACGGCCCGCTGGTAGCGGGCGTAATCCGCTCCGTCATCGGATGCGGCCGCAGCCTGTCCGTAATACTTCAACGCCTCGTCGAACTGACGATCCGAATAGTAGGTGTCGCCCAGACGATTGCGGGCATCCGTGCGGTAACCGTCCTGAGTGGGATACAATTCGATGAAGCGAACGAACGACTCCCGCGCCCGGGGCATATTCTCCTTCGAGAAGTGGCAATACCCCGTATTGTAGAAAGCCATCGCATATTCGGGCTCGGTTTTCGGCGCCCGCTTCAGGTAGGACTCGTAATCGCGCAGAGCAACGTCGTAATTTCCTGCCGTAAGCGATTTCACCCTGCCAAAAGGTTGCCAGCGCATTGTATTTGGGACTGATTCCGATACGGGCGGACTCCGCCAGATAACGCCCGGCCCCCTGCGTATCGCCCTTTTCCAGTGCGCTCAAGCCGCGGAAATAGGCGATCTTCTGCTTGGCGGCCAGCAGGTCGCCGTCGGGATCGGGATAGGAGGCGATGATCTCGTACGCTTCGTCGTAATTGTGCGAATTGTAATAGGCCGCCGCCAACAGCTCTTTGGCCGTGCGTACACGGGGCGACGACGGATACTGGGCGACATAGCGGTTGAGTACCTGAATCGCTTCGTTGAAACGTCCGCCCCCAGTTCGTATTGCAATTTTCCATAGTTGAACAGCGTCTTCGGCAATCGCGGAATCGAATTCGGCATTCGAAGCCATGGCGAACGACTGCATCGCCTGCTGCTTGTCCCCGCCGCGCAAGTAACAGTCGGCCAGGTGGTAGGAGGCGTTCTGCGTCAGAGCGTCGTCGGCTCCGCACGCCTTGCGCAGATACTCTGCGGCATCGTCGTAGCGGGCCGTACGGTAGAGGAGAATCCGTAGAGATAATTTTCATCCCGGCCCATTTCTCTGCCGGCCATCTCGAAAGCGTCCAGGTCACCCCGCGGTCTGGACTATTCGCGCAAGCGAAACCACGCTTCGGCCATGACCCGCGAGAGTTCGGCCCGCTGGCGGGGCGATGCCCGGCGGATCAACTCTTCGCCGTTCTCGACCACGTAGCGGTAATTCCCCTGCTTGAACTCGATTTGCAGCAGGTAATAGGGCGCTACCTCGCCGTAAGCCTCGCTTTTAAGCAATCGTTCGAACCCGCTTCTGGCCCAGTCGTACTGTTCCCGCGCATAAGCGATGTAGGACTTATAATAGAGAGCGTGATCGTAAAATTCGCTTTGGGGATTGATCCGGTCGAAATAGGTCATCGCCCGGTCATAGTCATCCCGGCCGAATTCGATATATCCCATGCGCAGGTCGTACTGCTCGCGCCGGGTTCTGTCCAAAGCCCGGTAGTTCACCCGTCCGAAACATGCGAGCGCCTTGTCATACTCCGACCGGCTGCAATAAAGCAACCCCTGGGCGAACCGCAGGTCGTTGTTGTAAACCGACTCGGGATAACGCTTGGAAAAGTCGGCGAGCATCGCCTCGGCATCCCGGCTGCCGAGCTTCAAGGCACAAACCGCCAACTGATAATCGATCTGCTGGAGCGTAAGCCGGTCGTCCCGGTCCGCTCCCTCGCGGGCCTTCAGCAATTCATAACGGGCATCTGTCCAGCGCCCGTGATCGAAAAGCGAACGCCCCCGCTCCAGATGCGCCCGGGTTTCCGGTGCCGCAGCATGGCTCCCGACACAAGTGAACAGGCAAATGCCTATCGACAATAAATACAGGATGTTTCTCTTCATAACGCACACACAATAATTCGAACGCAGATAGCGAACACCCGGTGGTAAGTCCGACCTGTTCAGCGCTGCCCGAGGCGCTTCCTGCCCGAATCAAAATATTTTTCGGTAAAGATAGTGAAAGCCGAGAGAAAATGGAAACTTGTTCCCAATTTTCCGAGGCGCATCCTATCTAAGACTATGTCAAAGATCGTGAAGGTGAGGGCAATCGTGCGGGCTTGCACGCAAAGATTGCCGAACCGCCTCCGATCTTTGCAAAGATAGTGAAAAGCGAGGGTAACCGAGAGAACTTGCTCTCGAAAATTGCCGAACCGAATCCTATCTTCTACAAAGATAGCGAAAGCCGGGCCCAGCGCCAAATTTATTTAGCCCCAGTCCCGTGCATTCGTTCAAATCGGAGTCATTTCCCGTAAAGATAACGATTTCCGGGCAGACGCACCATTTGGGAACGATTGTTGCCCGACAGAAAAGAAAAAGAATCTTTTCGACGAACGAAGGCAAAACCGCCCGCATATTCTGCCGGATAAAAAAAAAAGAAAATTCAACCTAAAAATTTATCGTTATGATCCAACAGGTAACTATACAGATGACTTCGGCACGGACCTATGTCCTCGAAGGAAACAAGAAATGCGACCAACTAAATCCCAAAGAGCTGATGTTGCTGGCCGGCGTAACTTGCGCAGGCATGACCGCGATGGCGATCATGGAAAAGGAGCGCGTATCTCCGACCCGCTTCGAACTCAGCATATCGGGTGAACTCGACACGGAAACCGTACAATCGAGCAGCGTCTTCAAATCTTTCCGCATCGTCTATAACGTACAATGCGAATGCGAAAACGACCAGATGAAAGTAAGCCGGGCCATCAACCTGGCCCACGACAAACATTGCGGCGGCGTGCAGATGCTGCGCAAGATCGCTCCGGTAGCCGACGAAATCGCGATCGTCAATACGAAATAGGCCGAAGCACTACAAATTACGAAAAAGCAACGAAAGGGCTGTGTCGAAATGAAAGTTCCAGGCACAGCCCTTAAGGTTGTCAGAATGGATGCAATGCAAGGCATTGAAGGTAAAGGCGACAGGAATTTACTGCCGTAAATGACTCGCCCGCTCCCGATAATGACACAACAGTGCGCCTTTATGACACACGGTCTTTATCGGAAGGAATCGCCCTTCCGCATATTCTCTACTTCCGACAATACCGGAACGTCTGTCCCGGTACTCCGTCAGGCAGGAAACCGGAACTCACCCTCGCCTCCGCAGCCCGGAGCAACCCCGGCTTCCGCGCATAGCACCGGAAATACTGACGCCCGATTCAGTCTATGTCCCGACAGTTCCGCTTGTCGGCGATTACCCCGTCGTCGAGCACGACAATACCCGTATGAGCCCGCAACATGGTCTTGAGCGTCGATCCATCGATGTTGTAGCAAGGAACCGGCGTGCTTTTCCCGAACGAATGGATGCCGTTTCCTGCAAGGGTTCGGGCGTGATGCAGACGACATGCGCCCCTTCCTGCAACGCACGCTCCACGAGCCGCTCCAAACGATCCTCGCACTTGCGGCCGATGCGGTCGAAACGCGTCACACAGATCAAATAGAGCCGTCCCGGAGTAGCGAGCACCCGGTCGGTCACATCTTCCGCGCCATTGCGCAGAGCGAACTCCTCGATCATCGGATTCATCTCCGGTACCTCTCCCAGAATTTTCGTATCGACCCACTCCCAGACCGTATCGTCCTGCCACTCCGTATCATCGAGCGCAAACTCCCGCTCCTCCCCCTCATGCGATTGCGATAAACCAGCACGGTCTGCAACTCTCCCTCGGGACCGGCCGCAGAAGAGGCGTGCATCTCCTCGCGGATATTCACCCCGATCTTATACGGCAGAAAATCGATCAACGGAAGATGACAATAGCAATAGAACCCCAGCCCCATCGTCAGAAGGAAGAAAAACCGTCAATGCGACCTCCGAACGGCGGAAGGCAAGAATCTTATCGTTCCGGTAATAAGCCCACACGACGGCCGCCATCGGCAGCAAGGCCAGGTTCTTGAAGAATGTTTCCCAGGGGAGAGTTTGATCGCCTCACCGAAACAGCCGCAGTCCTCTACCGGGATGAACGTCGCACTCAAAAAGGTAAGGATCGTAAAGAAAAGCATCGACACCAGAGCGAAGATCGACACCAGCCGGATACGCACCTTGCAAAGCAGCATGCAACCCATCATCATCTCGGCGCCGCACAGCCAAATCGAAAAGACCATGCTGGCCGGAATCAGATAATCGAACCCGTAAATCGTGAGGTATTCGTTGATCTTGATCGACTTTCCCCAGGGATCGATCACCTTCGTAAAGCCCGACACGATGAACACGACGGCCAGCACCAGGCGGCAAACTCCGGTAATCAGGCTCCGGGCCCGTTGCGACAGCATAGGTTTCGTCATTTTCGAACAGGTTATATACGATCTTTTCTTCATTTTCTCCGCAGGCATCCCGCACTCGTCCGGAGTCGTTCTCATCGTTAAAACTCAAAACTTCCCGCCTTTCGGTCTGCGTCCGAGCGTCCCGCAAAGCCGTTTCGGATTGCCGACTTTTTCCGGACTCCCTTTCGCTCAACGCTCCGCATCCGTCGGGACACGGACAAAACGACTCATCCGCTTATCGAATATACCGAACCGCCCCTCCGGGCACTTCTCCGGCATCATTCGAAAAGGCGCTCATCTCATACACTAATTCCACGCTTCGTTTTCTCCACCCGGCACAATCCACACAAATTCGGCTCTGCCCCGCTTACCGAAAACGTTGAATTGACTTCTTCGTTTCTTCGCTCGGCAGAGACCGCTTGCGGGCTCTGCCCTCGCTTACCGAACACGTTCTATCTCGGTGCGGATGCGGGCGAAAATCGCATCGGGAGAGTCCATCCCGCCCCGCGCATCGCTGCAATCGATAATCCGCAGGCGGTCGTCCGCAGCAGCGGCTGCACGGTAAACCTCCCGCACACGACGCTGCAAGTCGAGCGATGCCTCATGGATGTCGCGTTCCCCTTTCAGGTATTCGCGGTCGTCGCCTTCGCGTACCTCGGAGAGCTTTTTCTCCGTAAAGGCGAAAGGCACATCCAGAAACAGCGACACGTCCGGACGGGGAATTCCGTAATAGCCGAACTCCAGGTCGAGGATCCACCGCCGCAGCTCCTCCTGCCGGTCCCCGGCAGGCAATTTGGCGCACTGGAACCCCACGTTCGAATAGACATACCGGTCGAGCACGACGGCGTGGCCCGCATCGAGCCAACAGCGCAACTGCGCGGCAGCATCGGCCCGGTCACCGGCGAAAAGCAGAGCGACCAGATAAGGATCGACCTTGTCCACAGCCCCGAGTTCACCCGCAGGAAGCGGGCGATCAGCTCGCCGTACACCGGCGCGTCGAAACGCGGAAAATGGAGAAAATGGCTCTCCACCCCTCTTGGGCAAACATGCGGCGCACAAGTTCCACCTGGGTCGATTTCCCGGCGCCGTCCAGTCCCTCCAATACGATCAGCATATCCTTGCTATTTAAGCATCTTCACGGCCCGCTCGACCCCGGCGACCAGGGCGTCGGCTTCCGCCAGCGTGTTATACATCGCAAACGAAGCCCGGCACATACCCGTGACTCCGTAATGCGTCATCACCGGCTCGGCGCAGTGCTGTCCCGTACGAACGGCGATGCCGAGCTTGTCGAGGATCATGCCCATATCATAGGGATGCACCCCCTCGACATTGAACCATACGATCGCACACTTATCCGGCGTCGTACCGTAAATCCGCAGGCCGGGATTCGCACCAACCCTTCGGTAGCACGCAGCAGCAGCGCCCGTTCATGCGCCTCGACCTCCGCCGCATCGAACTGCCGGACATAGCGCACCGCTTCGCCCAGCGCGATCGCCCCCACGAAATTGGCCGTACCCGCTTCGAATTTCAACGGGACAGGTGCAAAGTCGTCTTTTCGAACGACACCCGATCGACCATGTCGCCGCCGGAGAGAAACGGAGGCATCCGGTCGAGCAAATCCCGCTTGCCGTACAGCACGCCGATACCCGTCGGGGCATAGAGTTTATGACCGGAGAAGGCGTAAAATCGCAGTCCAGCGCCTTCACATCGACACCGCCGTGCACGACACCCTGACATCCGTCCACCACCGCGATCGCACCGACCCGGTGAGCCTCGTCGATCACCGGGCGCAGATCGGGCCGCGTCCCCAGCGTGTTGGAAGCCTGCGTCACCGCCACCACGCGGGTACGGGCGTCGATCAGCGCCGGCAGGCGCTCGGTCATCAGGCGCCCTCCTCGTCGAAAGGCAGCACGCGGATCTCGGCACCCTTGCGCTCGGCGGCAAGCTGCCAGGGTACGATATTGGAGTGGTGCTCCATCTCGCTGACGACGATATTGTCGCCCGCCCGGAGAAAGCGTTCGCACCACGCATACGCCACCGTATTGAGCGACGCAGTAGCTCCGGCCGTGAAAACGACCGCCTCCCGGGCTTCCGCACCGATGTACTCGGCGATACGAGCCCGGGCAGCCTCGTACATCTCGGTAGCCTCCTCCGAAAGGAAATGAACCCCCCGGTGGATATTGGCATTCGACTCCCGGTGCAGGCGATCGACCGTTTCGATCACGCACTCGGGTTTCTGCGCCGTAGCGCCGCTGTCCAGATAAACCAACGGCTTGTCGTACACGCGCACCCCGAGAATCGGGAAGTCCCGCCGGACTTTTTCCACATCGAACATAACGCTATATTTTATCCAAATGCCGGACAACGGCATCGGTCAATATCTCTTTCACGGCCTCGATCCGGCAGCGCCCGACCACGTCCGCCGCGAAACCTTCGATATGCAGACGGCGTGCCTGTTCCTCTTTCAGACCGCGCTGACGCATATAGAGGATCGCTTCATCCTCCATCTGCCCCACCGTCGCCCCGTGACTGCAACGCACGTCGTCGGCGTAAATTTCCAGTTGTGGACGCGCATCGATGCGCGAAGTGCGGCTCAACAGAATATTACGGCACTGCTGCTGGGCATCGGTATGCTGGGCATCCGGTGCCACATAAACCAATCCGCAGAATTCACCGCGGCCGGTCCCCGAAGCGACGCCCTTGATGAGCGACCGGCTCGTGCAGTCCGGGACCAGATGGTTGGTACGCAGATCGACCACACAGTGATCCTGCTCCAACGCGAGAAACAGCACGTCCAACTCATTGGAAGCCTCCCGTCCGTTCAGATCGAACCGGTAACGCACATTCGCACTGGTGAACTGGCACGCCGTCATGCGAAACTTGCTCCCGGCGGCCTGCTCGACCTGAAAATCGACGAATGCCTCGGCCGAGAAAAGCTGGACGAGCTCCGCATCCGCCCCTTCGAGCAGCTTGATACGAATCTCCGCCTGACAGGGCTTCGTATGCAGTACGACCAGCCGGAGTGCGGCTCCGCCCGCGACCTCGACGGTCAGTTTATCGGTATCCCGCACCACCAGCGGACGCGACAGGTCGCAATCCTTTCCGAGGTGCAGTTCGCGGCTCTTGACCGGCTCGAAAGCCGGACCGCTGAAAATATCGGTCCACTCCATAGCTACTCCTTATAATCGTTGATAAGCCAGTCGTACCCTCTTTCTCCAATTTGAGCGCCAGCGAACGGTCGCCCGAATAGATGATGCGCCCCTTGTAGAGCACATGCACGAAGTCGGGCACGATGTAATCCAGCAGACGCTGGTAGTGGGTGATGACAATCGTCGCATTGTCCGACCGGTGCAACTTGGTGACGCCCGTACCGACGATCCGCAGCGCATCGATGTACAAACCGCTGTCCGTTTCATCGAGAATCGCCAACTTCGGTTCGAGCATCGCCATCTGGAAGATCTCGTTCTTCTTCTTCTCGCCGCCCGAGAAACCTTCGTTCACCGAACGGGAAATCAATTTGGAGTCCAGTTCCACGATGGCGCTCTTCTCCCGCACCAGCTTCAGAAACTCGGCCGGCGCAAGCGGTTTCTCACCCCGGAACTTGCGCTGTTCGTTCACGGCCATCTTCATAAAGTTGGCCATCGACACGCCCGGAATCTCCACCGGGTACTGAAATCCGAGGAACAGCCCCATGCAGGCACGCTCCTCGATGGGCAGCGACAGCAGATCCTGCTCCAGGAAGGTCGCCTCGCCGCCCGTGACCGTGAATTTCTCATTCCCGGCCAGCACCGAAGCCAGCGTGCTCTTTCCCGCGCCGTTCGGTCCCATGATGGCATGTACCTCGCCGGCCTTCACCTCGAGGTCGATGCCCTTCAATATCTCTTTTCCGGCGACTTGCGCCCGTAAATTCTTGACTGAAAGCATATTATTTTACTTTTTACATTCATAAACACACCGCCGCCTCCATCTCTGCCCGGAAACCGGCGGAAATTCCTCCGACAAACTACCCTACCGAACCTTCCAGACTGATGGCCAGCAACTTCTGGGCTTCGACGGCGAACTCCATCGGGAGTTTGTTGAGCACCTCCCTGGCATAACCGTTGACGATCAGCCCCACGGCGTCCTCGGTCGAAAGCCCGCGCTGGTTGCAGTAGAAAAGCTGGTCGTCGGAAATCTTCGAGGTCGTCGCCTCGTGCTCGACCACTGCCGTCGGATTGCCGCTTTCGATCACCGGAAAAGTATGTGCCCCGCACTTGTCGCCGATCAACAGCGAATCGCACTGCGAATAGTTGCGGGCGTTCTCCGCCCCCTTGGCCATGCGCACCAGCCCCGGTAGGAGTTCTCGCTGCGACCGGCCGAAATACCCTTCGATACGATGCGGCTGCGGGTATTACGCCCCACGTGGATCATCTTCGTACCCGTATCGGCCTGCTGGAAATGGTTGGTCATCGCCACCGAATAGAACTCTCCGACCGAATTGTCGCCCGCCAGAATACAGCTCGGGTATTTCCAAGTGATAGCCGAACCGGTTTCGACCTGCGTCCACGACAGCCGGGCGTTTTCGCGGCAAATTCCGCGTTTGGTCACGAAATTATAGACGCCGCCCTTGCCCTCCTTATCGCCCGGATACCAGTTCTGGACGGTGGAATACTTCACCTCGGCATCCTTCTCAACGACGATTTCGACCACGGCGGCATGCAACTGGTTCTCATCGCGGCGGGGCGCCGTGCACCCCTCCAGATAACTGACATAAGCTCCTTCGTCGGCCACGATCAGCGTCCGCTCGAACTGCCCCGTTCCCGCGGCGTTGATGCGGAAATAGGTCGAAAGCTCCATCGGACAGCGGACGCCCTTCGGAATGTAACAAAACGAACCGTCGGAAAAGACCGCCGCGTTGAGCGCCGCATAAAAATTATCGGTATAAGGAACCACGCTTCCAAGATATTTCTGAATCAACTCGGGATAGTCCCGAATCGCCTCGGACATCGAACAGAAGATGATTCCCTTTTCGGCCAGCGTCTCCTTGAAGGTCGTTTTGACCGATACAGAGTCCATTACGGCATCGACGGCGACACCCGCCAGCGCCATCTGTTCCTCGAGTGGAATACCCAGCTTGTCGAACGTCCGTTTGAGTTCGGGGTCGACCTCGTCCATCGACGCGAGTTTCTTGGACGGCTTCGGCGCCGCATAATAGATGACGTCCTGGAAGTCGATCGGAGGGATCGTCAGATGCGCCCACGTGGGAGGCACCATATTCAGCCAGTGACGGTAAGCCTTCAGGCGGCGCTCGGTCATCCACTCCGGCTCGCCCTTCTTGGTCGAGATCAGGCGCACCACCTCCTCATTGAGGCCGCGCGGAATGGTTTCGGTTTCGATATCCGAAGTGAAACCGTACTTGTACTCCTGCTTCTCGATATTTTCTATAAGTTCTTTATCTTTCTCTGCCATTGTATGCGAAATAATTATGCAAAATTACAAAAAAAATGCAAATCCTTTCCGCCCACCCGTTTTTAGCCCCGCAGAAAGCCCCCGCGCATCAAAGCGGTTAAAATATATATATTTGTGCCGATTTAACAAGCAAACTCCATGCAATCCGGCATCAAACTCATCTCGAGAATCTACCTCAAACTCGTTCTGCTGCAAGTAGCCGTCGGCACGCTGCTGCGCATCGTCCTGCTGTTCAACGAACAGACCTCCGACATCTCGTTCACTTTCGGCCAATGGCTGAAAATCTTCCTGTTGGGCGCCGTAAACGACTGGTGCGCCCTTACGATCGGATTCGCCGTGCTGTGGCTTTTCGCCTTGAGCATCGCCCGGGCAAATACGCCCGGCCGCTGGGCTACATCCTCTTCGGCATCCTTTCGGTCGCATGGATTTACGTCACGTTCTTCAATACGATCTTCGACGAATACGGTAGCGTGGTACCTCTGATCGCCTCGATCCTCTTCGGCATCTGGGCCGTGAGTTTCGGGCTCAGGCTGTTCATCCCCAAATGCGTCAGGGATGGAGCCGCACCTGGCTCGCCGTCCTGACGGGACTTTACACGGGCGGCATTATCCTGAACGCCGTTTCCGAATGGTTTTTCTGGAGCGAATTCGGCGTACGGTACAACTTCATTGCCGTCGATTACCTGGTCTATACCAACGAAGTGGTCGGCAACATCATGGAGTCCTATCCGGTCGTTCCGCTCTTCGCCGGCGTGCTGCTGCTGACCGTAGGATGCACCTGGCTGCTGTTCAGACGGGAGATCCGCCGTGCCGGGGAGTTCGGCACCTGGCAATGGAAAGCGGCCGTATCGCCCGCCTACCTGCTGCTCACCCTGGGCTGCTGCCTGCTCCTGCAGTTCAACACCCGATTCCAGCAAAGCGCCAACACCTATGCCAACGAGCTGCAAGCCACCGGAGCCTACAAGTTCTACGACGCATTTATGAAGAACGAACTCAGCTATCCGCAGTTCTACCTGACCCTACCGCAGAAAGAGGCCGAAGCCAACGTACACGCGATCTACGGAGTGCCGGCGACAACCTGCGCCACATTCCCGGCAACCCGGATACGCTGTGCCGCAACATCGTGCTGATCACCATCGAGAGCATGAGCGCCTCGTTCATGCAGCATTTCGGCTATCCGGACGCGATCACGCCCCACCTGGACTCGCTCTACAAAATGGGAATCGCTTTCGAACAGTGTTTCGCCACAGGCAACCGCACGGTGCGGGGACTCGAAGCCGTTACCCTCTCGCTGCCGCCCTGCCCCGGACAGAGTATCATCAAACGTCCCCGCAACGACAACATGCACTCCACGGCAGCCGTACTCCGGGAAAAGGGCTACGACGCCTACTACTTCTACGGCGGAAACAGCTACTTCGACAACATGGAAACCTTCTTCGGCGGCAACGGCTACCGGATCATCGACCAGAAGAACTACAAACCCGAAGAGATCACCTTCGCCAACATCTGGGGCGTTTGCGACGAAGATGCCTACGACAAAGTGATCCGCTCGCTCGGCGAGCGGGCCGATACGACTGCAGCGCCCTTCTTCGCCCACGTCATGACGGTCAGCAACCACCGGCCCTACACCTACCCGGCAGGCCGGATTCCGATTCCGAACGATGCGAAACTGCGTTCGGGAGGCGTCATGTACACCGACTACGCATTGGGACGCTTCTTCGAAGAGGCCAGCCGCCAACCCTGGTTCGATAACACGGTTTTCGTCATTACGGCCGACCATTGCGCCTCGAGTGCCGGCAAAACCGAAATCCCGCTGGAGAAATACCACATTCCCGCCCTGATCTTCGCTCCGGGACTCATCACACCTCAACAAGTAGATAAGGTGATCTCTCAAATAGACCTGATGCCTACGCTCTTCTCGCTGCTGGGGATGGATTACGACTCCCATTTCTTCGGTCAGGACGCATTGTCCGACGATTTCCGGAACGGGCCTTCGTCGCCACCTATCAGGACCTGGGTTATCTCGAAGGCGACGTATTCACCGTACTTTCACCCGTCAACCGGGCGGAACAGTACCGGATTTCACCCACGGAGGAAGACCGCTACAACCTCGTGCTGGAGGAGGGCATCCCCTCGCAGGAGCTGCTCGACCGGGCGATCAGCCTTTATCAGACTTCGTCGGCGTGGAATACCCGGCCGTAGATAGTCGAAAGCGGGAACCTGCATGATTTTTGGGTTGTTTTATTTTGGAAGTCCGCAAAATTGTCCTATATTTGCACGACTCTTTGAGAAAAGAGGGTTTGGAGTTGGGTGAGTGGCTGAAACCACCAGTTTGCTAAACTGACGTACGGGATTACTGTACCGGGGGTTCGAATCCCCCACTCTCCGCAAATTAAGATTTTACAAATAAAAAAGGTTACGACAGATGCGTAACCTTTTTTTTTCCAGAGCGTCTGCAAGCGAGTTCCCGCACTCCGGAAAAGTGAAAAAGTATCCGTGTAAAGAGCGGATTCCGTTTATTCATCGACTTTGCAGGGACTCTTCCATTATGGGAAGGACGAGCGGCACGTGGTAACACGAAGTCAATCCCCTTCTCTCCGCAGAACAAAAGATACCCGGATGGACCGGGAAAACGATAAAACAGGATTGAGTTTACTCCGACCCTATTTTTTTATTCGAACAACGACGTAAAGTTATCTTCTCAACCGGTGCAAAAGCCCACGCACGCCAACGGAAAAAATCAAATCCGATCGTTGTCATTCATTTCCCGGCCATAGCGGATTGCCTGCGCCCGGATCCTCTATTCGAAGATACTTTCGCTACCTTCCGATAAAATCGGGAAATAGGGTTTCAATACAAACGCAGGCTATTCAACCGAAAACAGAGGGATAACCTCAACAAACCAGATCGGATAATTACACAGACCGTTCCAAAACCAGGCTTGTCAGGCGAAATAGCGGAGACAGAAGCCAATAGAACAAAACCCATTGGATTGCATATTAAGACACAACAAATGCGTTTTCAGTCGTAAAAGCTTGAAATATAGACTTTTTTCCGGGGGGGGGAAATTGCGCTTTTTTGTTTGGTTATTACGCGAATAAACTCTACTTTTGTAATCGGAAATGACCTGCCAGGCAAGACAGGCTTCTGTTTCCAGAGGTTCGGTGTCGTTTCTGGGTCAGAAACAGAGATCCCGGGTGCCGAAAACAGAATCGCACACGATTCGTTCTGCGGCCAACCTTTAGTTGCTGCGCGGTGGAAATCACACAAAAACCGCGGGGGATTGTGGAGTATGCCCTTTTCACAAATACGGTACATACTTTTACACCGCTCCCCGAGAAAGCAAACACAGGGCAGCGAATCGATACGCCACCGAATCCTCTCCCGACCTCAAAAGATCTGCAAGAGAGTTCTACGGTCGGATTCGGTGGGACCGGAACACCGGTCTGCTGCCGCAGGCGGAAAGGCATCGGACCTGTAAACAAGATCGGCAGACAAAGGGCGCACCCGGAGCGCTGCAATTACGATTTCGGGACATTCGGCGGGACCTAACACCGCCTTCAAACTATGTCAGACAAAAACGGCGAAGAGTGCTGGTATGCACTGAAAGTATTTTATAATCGGGTATTCGAACTCGAAAAACAGCTCTCGCAGGAGGGGGTGAGGAGTTATATTCCCCTGCTCCGGGAGGAGATAGCGACAGGATCCAAAATAGTGCGAAAGCGCAAGCCGGCCGTTTCATCCCTGATGTTCATCCGCCAAAGCGAGCACTACCTGCTCGAATTACAGAACCGATTGAAAGCGAGTTGTCCGTTCATGGCCTACTTCGACCGCGAAACGAAAAGCCGGCCGCCATTCCGGACCGGGAAATGGAGCTGTTCATGCAGATTACGTCCACCGACACGCCCGACCTGGAGTATTTCAGCGACGAAGCGATCGACTACCGTTCGGGTGACAAGGTTCGCGTCACGGGCGGCCCGTTCAAGGGAGCCGAGGGATACATCAAACGGATCCGGGGCAACCGCCGCCTGGTCGTCGCTCTGGAAGGCATCATCGCCGTAGCGACGACCTACATCCCGGACGTTTCCTGGAAAAAATGCCCGAAAACTGACCTTCGCGCCTCGAACAATGAAAGTTGCACGGTAATTGTCGGAAAACGGGACAGCGGTCCTGCGGGTCTTAAACCCGACGCCCTGTTCCGTTCCGAATACGGCCCGCTTCGAAAATCGACAGATTACAACATACACGACAAGAGCTGACGAACAATCAGTCCTTTGCAAAATATTTATTCTAACGAACCATGTACCGTCTGATAGAAAAATTGCACTTGGAACGCTATCTGAACTCCAGATTGATCCTTGCCATCGACCTGGTCGTATCGGGGGTAGCTTCGCTATGCGCACTGGTGTTGGTGAGATTGCTGCTTCCTCCCCTCTCCAACATTTCGAAATTCGCCCTGTTATGGATTGGCTGCGCGGTCGTATATTCGTTCATCACCTTTTTCCTGCTCAAGACCTATCGGTCGGTCATCCGCCACTCCACGTTGCGGGAAATCGCAAAATTCGTCGTGGCGGTCATCGGCAAGGAACTCCTGTTGGGACTGACCATTCTGCTCTACCCGCCTACACCGCTGTTCGGTATGCATATGCTGGCTCTGCTGCTGTTCGATCTGCTGCTGACCCTTTGCGGCCTGATCCTGATCCGGGTAGCGATGATTATCGTGTACGACCTGGTCAAAACAACCTGAAATCCCGCAAACAGCACCAGTTGGTGTTGGTTTACGGATTAAGCGAAAAATCGGTATCGCTGGTCACCCGCTTGCAAAGTTCTCCGCATTACAAGGTCGTAGGGTTCCTGACTTTCGGCCGGAGAATGAAAACCACACCATCGCGGAGTGTCCGGTCTATTATTTCGAAAATGAATACAGCATTCGATACCTCCGGCAACGGTACGACATCGATGCCGTGCTGTTCCCGACCAACGAAGAGGCACAGACCGAGCAGGAGCGCCTGATCCGCTACTGCGTCGAAAGCAATCTGAAAATCCTGATCGCACCGCCGATCGACGAGGTCATCGACGGCAAGATCATGCGGCAGTCGATCCGCGAAATCAAGATCGAAGATCTGCTGGGGCGCCGAAATCAAGATTTCACTGGAAGAAATCCGAGCCAATTTCCGAGAGAAAACCGTTATGGTCACGGGCGCTGCCGGTTCGATCGGCTCGGAGCTGTGCCGCCAACTGGCATCGTTCGGGATCAAAAAACTGATCCTGTTCGACAATGCCGAAACTCCGATGCACAACCTGCGGCTCGAACTCGAAGAGCGCGTCCCGAAGCTGGAACTCGTCCCCGTGATCGGTGACATCCGGCTGCCCAACCGGTTGGATTTCGCTTTCCGCACGTTCCATCCCCAAGTCGTATTTCACGCCGCCGCTTACAAACACGTCCCCCTGATGGAGGAAAATCCCTGCGAAGCGGTGCTGGTCAATGTCATCGGCACACGCAACGTCGCTCTGAAATGCCTGGAGTACAACGTCGAAAAGATGGTGATGATCTCGACCGACAAGGCCGTGAATCCCACCAATATCATGGGCTGTACCAAACGCCTGGCCGAAATTTACGTACAGTCGCTCGGGCTGGCCATCGAGCAGGGAACGATCGAGGGGGCCACGAAGTTCGTAACCACCCGTTTCGGAAACGTCCTCGGCTCGAACGGCTCGGTAATCCCGCGTTTCCGCGAACAGATCGCCAAAGGCGGACCGGTGACGGTCACCCATCCGGACATCACCCGCTTCTTCATGACCATTCCCGAGGCCTGCCAGCTGGTCATGGAAGCCGCAACGATCTCCACAGGCAATCAAATCTGCGTTTTCGATATGGGTAAATCGGTGAAAATCGCCGACCTGGCCAAACGCATGATCGAACTGGCCGGATACGAACCCGGCGAAGAGATCAAGATCGAATACACGGGACTGCGTCCGGGTGAAAAACTGTACGAGGAGGTACTCTCGAACACCGAAAATACGATCCCCACGACACACGACCGGATACGTATCGCCAAAGTGCGCGAATACGACTACGCCAGAAGCCTGCGCTGCGACCGAACAGCTCGAACAATTCGCCAGGATGGTAAACGTCCCGGACACGGTTTGCCTGATGAAAAGATCGTTCCGGAATTCAAATCGAAAAACTCCGAATTCGAACGCTTCGACAAAGTGCAGCCCGCATAAAACATAAATCATCACTATCCTCAATAACCATGAAAGGAATCGTACTGGCCGGAGGCTCCGGCACCCGTTTATATCCGATCACCAAGGGTGTTAGCAAACAACTGCTCCCGATCTACGACAAACCGATGGTTTACTACCCCATCTCCGTCCTGATGCTGGCCGGAATACGCGATATTCTCATCATTTCCACGCCGGCCGACCTTCCGGCTTTCCGGCGTCTGCTGGGCGACGGATCGGATTACGGTGTACGGTTCGAATATGCCGAACAGCCTTCGCCCGACGGACTGGCCCAGGCGTTCCTGATCGGCGAGAAGTTCATCGGCAGCGATTCCGCCTGTCTGGTTCTGGGCGACAACATCTTCCACGGCTCGGGTTTCTCGACGATGCTCCGGGAAGCGGTCCGCACGGCCGAAGAGGAGAACAAGGCCACCGTATTCGGCTACTGGGTCGATGATCCGGAGCGTTACGGCGTGGCGGAATTCGACGGAAACGGCAACTGCCTTTCGATCGAGGAAAAGCCGGCCAATCCCAAATCCAACTATGCCGTAGTGGGACTCTACTTCTATCCCAACAAAGTGGTCGATGTGGCTAAAAAGATCAAACCTTCGGCCCGGGGCGAACTGGAAATCACGACTGTAAACCAAGTCTTTCTGCAAGACAGCCAACTGAAAGTCCAGACCCTCGGACGCGGCTTCGCGTGGCTCGACACGGGCACGCACGACTCGCTGGCCCAGGCCTCGATTTTCGTCGAGGTGATCGAAAACGCCAGGGCTGAAGATCGCCTGTCTGGAAGGCATCGCCTACCGCATGGGCTGGATCTCGGAGGAGAAGATGCGGGCGCTGGCACAGCCGATGATTAAAACCAATACGGACAATACCTGCTCAAAGTAATCGACGAATTAAAACGCGAACAAAAATAATGAAAGTCATTGCCACCGCGATCAAGGACGTGGTTATTATCGAGCCGCAGGTCTTCGGCGACGACCGCGGCTATTTCTTCGAAAGCTACTCCCAACAACAGTTCGACCAGGCCGTCCGGCCCGTACGCTTCGTGCAGGACAACGAATCCAAATCCCGCCGGGGCGTGCTGCGCGGGCTCCATTTCCAAAAGGGGGCCGCAGCCCAATCCAAACTGGTGCGGGTCGTTCAGGGTCGGGTTCTGGACGTCGCCGTCGATATACGGCGCGGATCGCCCACGTTCGGCAAACACGTCGCCGTCGAACTGACCGCCGAGAATCACCGCCAGCTCTTCGTACCGCGCGGATTCGCACACGGTTTTTCCGTATTGAGCGACGAGGCCGTCTTCCAATACAAATGCGATAACTTCTACGCGCCCCAGTCCGAAGGAGCGATCGCCTGGAACGACCCCGACCTGGGGATCGACTGGCAACTCCCCGCAGAGGAGGTGATCCTCTCGCCCAAAGACCGGACACATCCCCGCCTCAAAGATGCCGAAGAACTTTTCGACTATGGAATCGACTACTATGCATAACATACTCGTAACCGGTGCCGACGGACAGTTGGGCCGCGAAATGCGCACGCTCGGCGCAGCTTCGCGGCACCGCTATTTCTTTACCGACGTCGCCGACTTGGACATCACCGATGCGAACGCCGTACGACGGTTCGTCGAAAACGAGCGGATCGACGCGATCGTCAATTGTGCCGCCTACACCAATGTAGATAAGGCGGAAGAAGAGGTCGAAACGGCCGACCGGATCAACCGCGAAGCCGTGCGGAACCTGGCCGAAGCCGCCAAAGCGTGCGGCGCCACGCTGTTTCACATCTCGACCGACTATGTGTTCGGCGGCATGGGAAATATTCCCTTCCGAGAGGAGGATCCGACCGCACCGCTGGGCGTGTACGGCAAAACCAAGCTCGCAGGAGAAGAGGCGATCGTGGCTTCGGGGTGCAAACACCTGGTTTTCCGCACCGCCTGGCTCTATTCGCCCTACGGCAGGAATTTCCTGAAAACCATGTTGCAGCTCACGGCCGACAAACCGGAATTACAGGTCGTTTTCGATCAGGTGGGAACTCCGACCTGCGCCGCCGACCTGGCCCGCGTGATCTTCGACCGCATCGAATCCGGCGACTATGCCGGACGGGAGGGCTTCTACCACTTCTCGAAAGAAGGAGTCTGCTCCTGGTACGATTTCGCCCATGAAATCGCCGCGCTGGCAGGCCATACCTCCTGTAAGATCCGTCCCTGCCACTCTGCGGAATTTCCGTCCAAGGTGCAACGACCGAATTATTCGGTACTCGACAAGACCAAAATCAAAACGACATTCGGAATCGACATCCCCACTGGCGGGATTCGCTCGTACGCTGTATGGCAACCCTCCGGTAAGCCGAAGCGAACCGCCGGATCATCCCGAACAACAAAAATAAAACAGAAAAGCAAATACATGAAACGCAACATCCTCATTACCGGCGGCGCCGGATTCATCGGCTCGCATGTGGTGCGGCTCTTCGTAAACAACTATCCCGACTATCGGATCGTCAATCTCGATAAACTGACCTATGCCGGCAATCTGGCCAACCTGCGGGACATCGAAAATGCTCCGAACTACACCTTCGTCAAGGCCGACATCTGCGACTACGACACCATCCGCGAGGTGTTCCGCAAGTACGATATCGACGGAGTGATCCACCTGGCTGCCGAAAGCCACGTCGATCGCTCGATCAAGGATCCGTTCACCTTCGCCCGCACCAATGTCATGGGCACGCTTTCCTGTTGCAGGCAGCCAAGGAACAATGGAACGGCAACTGGGAGGGAAACGCTTCTATCATATTTCGACCGACGAAGTATATGGTGCGCTGCAATTCGACGGCACGCTCTTCACAGAGGAAACCCGCTACGATCCCCACTCCCCTATTCGGCGGCCAAAGCCCGTCCGACCATTTCGTGCGGGCCTACCACGACACCTACGGCCTGCCGACGATCGTAACCAACTGCTCGAACAACTACGGGCCCTATCAATTTCCCGAAAAGCTGATCCCGCTGTTCATCAACAACATCCGCCACGGCCGGCCGCTGCCTGTCTATGGCAAGGGCGAGAATGTCCGCGACTGGCTCTACGTCGAGGACCACGCACGCGCCATCGACGTGATCTTCCACAAGGGCAAGGTCGCCGACACGTACAACATCGGCGGATTCAACGAATGGAAGAACATCGACCTGATTAAAGTCATCGTCCGCACCGTCGATCGGCTGCTGGCAACCCGAAGGCGAGAGCGAGAAGCTCATCACCTACGTCACCGACCGTGCGGCACGACCTGCGGTATGCCATCGACTCGCGCAAACTGAAAAGACGAGCTGGGCTGGGAACCCTCGCTGCAATTCGAGGAGGGCATCGAAAAAACCGTGCGCTGGTACCTCGAAAACCAGGAGTGGATGGACCATATCACCTCGGGCGAATACGAGAAATACTACGAATCCATGTATAAAACCGGTAGTAAGCCCGGCAGTGCATGATTCTGACACACAAGACAACCCCTTTGCAAACATCAATAAATCTAAAACAAAATCAATGAATATAGCAATCGTCGGCACAGGCTACGTGGGTCTCGTATCGGGAGCCTGTTTTGCCGAAATGGGAATCGATGTCACCTGCGTGGACATAGATCCGGAAAAGTCAAATGCCTCCTCGAAGGCGAGATTCCCATTTATGAACCCGGCTTGGAAGAACTTGTAAGAAGAAATGTCGAAGCCGGCCGGCTCCATTTTACTACGGACCTACTCCCCTGCCTCGACAACGTCGAAGTCGTTTTCGGCCGTAGGCACGCCGCCGGACGAAGACGGTTCGGCCGATCTGCAATACGTGCTCGAAGTAGCCCGGACATTCGGCCGGCACATCAAAAATACACGATTTTAGTTATCAAGTCCACCGTACCAGTGGGTACTGCGAAAAGGTAAAAGCAGTCATCGAAGAAGAACTCGCAAAACGTAGCGAACAGATCGACTTCGAAGTAGTTTCGAACCCCGAATTCCTCAAGGAAGGCGCCGCCGTCAAAGACTTCATGTCCCCCGACCGGGTGATTGTCGGTGTGGAAAACGACCGGGCAAAAGTCATGGAGCAGCTCTACCGCCCGTTTCTGATAAACAATTTCCGACTCTACTTCATGGATATACTTTCGGCCGAAATGACCAAATATGCAGCCAATGCCATGCTGGCCACACGCATCTCCTTCATGAACGACATCGCCAATTTGTGCGACCTGGTCGGAGCGAATGTCGATATGGTACGGAAAGGTATCGGCCCCGACAGCCGCATCGGGGCGAAATTCCTCTACCCGGCTGCGGATACGGCGGCTCCTGCTTCCCCAAAGATGTCAAAGCCCTGATTTGCACAGCCCGGGAACATAAGTATACAATGAGTGTTATCGAAGCGGTCGAAGCTGTCAACGAGCGCCAGAAAGAGATCGTGGTCAAGAAACTGCAAGATAAACTTGGAATACTTCAAGGCAAGACGATCGCCCTGTGGGCTTGGCATTCAAGCCCGAAACAGACGATTTGCGCGAAGCACCGGCTCTGGTAGTCATCGATAAACTCCTGACTGCAGGAGCTGAGATCAAAGTATATGACCCAGTCGCTATGGCGGAGTGCAAGCGCAAGATCGGAGAAAAGTAACCTATTGCAAAGACATGTACGATGCAGTGTTCGACGCCGACGCTCTGGCCGTACTGACCGAATGGAAAGCATTTCGCGTCCCCTCATGGTCCGTCATGCGAAAAGTGATGAAACATCCGTTCTGATCGATGGACGCAACATCTACGATAAGCAAGAGGCGATTGCCGAAGGATTCGATTATTCGGGAATCGGAAAATAAAACGACACGAAACAGCAAAGACAGACAATCAAGACAGCCGCAAGGTTGAGCACAAGATATGAATACAAACCGATGCAAAATCATTAATCTGCCAAAATAGGCGACCATCGGGGCAATCTCTCTTTCGTGGAAGAGTTGAGCCACATTCCCTTCGCCGTGAAGCGCACTTACTGGATTTACGATGTTCCGGGCGGAGAGTTCCGGGCGGCCATGCCTACAGGGACAATGAAGAATTTATCATCGCTCTCCGGCAGCTTCGATGTAGTGATCGACGACGACGCAGAAAAACAGGTTTTCACGCTCAACAGATCCTATTACGGACTTTATGTTCCCAACGGATTATGGCGAGAACTGGAAAACTTTTCCACGAACTCGCTGGCACTGATTCTCGCCTCCACACCGTACGATGTCAACGATTATATCCGCGATTATGCCGAATTCAAAACTTTCCGCCATGCAAAGCAACACGGTCTATGACTGCACCATCGTCCATTTGGACAAACACCACCACGCCAAAGGAAACATTACCGTCGTGGAAAACGGAATAACCGTTCCGTTCGATGTTCGGCGCGCCTATTACTTGTACGATGTCCCGGGCGGAGAATCCCGAGGCGGGCACGCCCACAAGGAACTTTCGCAACTGATCGTTGCTGCCAGCGGCAGTTTCGATGTCACGCTCGATGACGGCAATATCAAGCGGACATTTACCCTGAACAGACCGTACCAAGGGCTTTATATCGTACCGGGAATATGGCGGGAACTGAACAATTTTTCATCAGGTTCGGTATGCCTTGTGTTGGCCTCGCACCCGTATGACGAACACGACTATATTCGAAATTACGAGGAATATATTCAATTAAAAATGTTTGAAATTAAAAATACTCTCCTGCTGACCGTACCGCCTGGGACCAGTTCGTCAAGACCTCGAAGAACGGAACTTTTCTGTTCGAAAGAGCCTATATGGACTATCATTCCGATCGGTTTACCGACTTTTCGCTTCTGATCTTCCGCAAAGGCAGGTTGTACGCGCTGCTACCTGCCAACCGGGTTGCAGATACGCTCCATTCCCATCAGGGACTTACCTATGGCGGATTCGTCATGAACGACAGGGCGACCGTTTCGGATGTATTGGAAATGTTCGGCACAGTAAATCTTTTCTACGACAAAACGGCTTTTCCAAAGTGGTATATAAGGCGATTCCCTATATTTACGACCGAATCCCGGCACAGGAAGACCTGTATGCACTGTTCCGCGCCGGAGCCACTCAAATCGCCGGCAATATTTCATCCGCCATCTATTCCGAAGACCGATTGAAATTCACCGAATCGAGAAAATCGGGGTTGAGAAAGGCCCGTGCAGCCGGATTGCGAGTAACGGAATCCGATGATCTCGCAACCTTTTGGAATATCCTTTCCACGAATCTGGAGGATAAATACAGCGTAAAGCCGGTACACACGCTCGCGGAAATCTCCTTACTGAAAAGCCGGTTTCCGAAACATATCAAACTGTACCTCTGTCTGCATGAGGATACCCCTCTGGGAGGGACTTTAGTATATGAAACGGGCCGAGTCGTACACACCCAGTATATTTCGGCCAATCTCGCAGGCAAAAATTCAGGTGCTTTGGACCTACTATTCGACTACCTGATCAATAAAAATATGCGGATATTCCGATTTTCGATTTCGGCCAGTCCACTGAAAACAGCGGATATATACTCAATGAAAATTTGATTTTCCAGAAGGAAGGCTTCGGCGGACGGGGAGTCATGTATAATGTTTACGAATATACGATCGAGTAATTCTGCAGTGCATTCGTGCAAATCATCGCATCGCATCGAATCATGCAACAGAGTAATATTATATCATGGAAAAATCGTACTGATAGGAACGGCGGATACAGCGCGGGATGCGTATTGCTTTATTCAAGACTACAAATTATTCGAAGTGATCGCATTCGCAGTCGATCGGAAATACAAGACAGACGATATGTTCTGCGGCCTGCCCGGATATTGCATCGAAGAACTTTCTTCACAGATAAACAAGACGGAAGTGGGGCTTTTCATTCCGGTCCAATGGAATTACCTGAACCGCCAGCGCAGGGATCTATACACCAGATTGAAAAACGAAGGTTACCGGTTCGTCAATGTAATCGCCCCGAACGCCATCATCCACTCAGGAGGCACGATCGGCGATAATTGCTGGATATCGGACGGTACCGTCATCGAATCTTTCGTTACGATAGGCAATAATGTCTTCGTCAAATCCAAAGCATGGATCGGACACTATACCACGGTGGAAGATCACAGCTTCATCGGCGCAGCCTCGATGATCGCAGGAAAGTCGTTGTCGGAGAACAATCATTTATCGGAATCAATGCGATGGTTTTCGATGGAGTCAGGATAGGCCGCAAATGTCTTGTCGGGGCATGTACTGTCGTCAAACGCTCGCTCCCTGATTACTCCCGGATCAAAACGGCAACGGGCAACAGCGAAATAAAACAATATGACGAAAGCTCCATCGAAGAGAAACTGGTCGCCGCTAAAAACATACGATAAAAAATGGTTAAATTTTTAGATTTGCAGGCTGTCACGGCAAAATATGCCGACGAAATCCACACAGCTGTCAACCGAGTCATCGATTCGGGATGGTACTTGCAAGGAGTAGAGAACCAACATTTCGAGCAAAATTATGCACGGTATATCGGAACGCGCTATGCGGTGGGCTGTGCCAACGGATTGGATGCGCTGATATGGATTTTCCGTGCCTACATCGAAATGGGGATAATGACTCCGGGTGACGAGATCATCGTTCCGGCCAATACCTACATCGCCTCCATCCTGGCCATTACGGAAAACGGCCTGACTCCGTATTGGTCGAACCCCGGCTCGATACCTATCAAATCGACGAGCAAGAGATCGAAAAGGCGATAACGCCGCGCACCAAAGGCGTGCTTATCGTACACTTATACGGACAATGCGCCTATACGGAAAAAATCGGCGAAATTTGTAAGCGACACGGGTTAAACTCATCGAGGACAATGCACAGGCTCACGGATGTCGGTTCGCCGGGAAACGAACCGGTTCGCTGGCGATGCCGCCGGCCACAGTTTCTATCCAGGGAAAACCTCGGAGCTTTCGGCGACGCCGGAGCCGTGACGACCGATGACGACGCCTTGACCGAAACGATACGGACGTTGGCTAATTACGGTTCGTCGAAAAATACGTATTCAAATATACGGGACGCAACAGCCGGTTGGACGAAATTCAGGCAGCCGTACTCGATGTAAAATTAAGTCATCTCGAAGAAGACATAGCGGCCCGAAAAGATGTAGCTCGCTACTATATCGAACATATTCACAATCCCCGAATCGTACTGCCCACTATCGAGGACTGGGATGCAAACGTATTCCATATTTTTCCCGTGCGGTGCGTCGAGCGAGACCGGCTGCAACAATATCTGGCCCAACGCGACATCCAGACGATCATCCATTACCCGATCCCGCCGCATAAACAGGAGTGTTACAAGGAGTGGAACGAATTGACGCTCCCCATTACGGAGAAAATCCATAACGAAGAACTCAGCTTGCCGATGAGTCCGGTAATGACCGAAAAAGAAATAAAAGAAGTTGTCGAAGCAATAAATTATTTCAAATAAAGAATTGAACAGCCGTTTCCGACGGCTTCATCAGGCATGGGTATCGAGAGTCGCACCGTAGAAAAAGAGGGATACAAGACCGCATTCAAGGCAACCGCCCTGTTCGGCGGAGTGCAGGTCGTTATCATACTCATCCAGATACTCAAGGCAAAAGTCGTCGCTCTCTGGTTAGGGGCGTCAGGACTCGGAATCATGAGTCTTTTCAATGCCGCGACCTCCCTGATATTTTCTATTTCGAACTTGGGATTACAGGAGAGTGCCGTCCGGGATATCGCCTATGCCAAAGGCAGCGGAGATGAAAACAGAGTCGCCGGAACCATAAAGCGATCAACCGCTGGGTAATTGCCACCGGATTTTAGGTGCAGTCGTTACGATCGCCCTCTCGCCCTGGTTGAGTGAATGGATATTCGAAAGCGACGCATATGTCACCGCTTTCATTCTGTTGTCGTGCGTTGTATTCCTGATGGGAATTTACAGCGCCAATTATGCCACACTGCAAGGCACTCGAAACCTGAAACTGATGGCCCAAGCCAATGTTTTCGGAGCCATCTCCGGTTTCTTGTGCTCGTTGCCGATGTTCTATTTTTTCCGAGATGAAGGCATTGTATGGGCACTGATCCTGACTGCCCTATCCACGACCGCAGTCAGCCTATTCTACGTAAAAGGCCTATATTCCCAAAGTCGATCAGACTTTCGCCGAAAGCTACCGGATTGGACTGAAAGCGGTTCGCCTGGGGATCATGCTGGCTTTAAGCGGAATAAGCGTCACATTGGTGCAGTTCGCCATAAAGACTTTTATCGTTCGAATGGGAGGACTGAACGATGTCGGACTCTACGAAGCCGGTTGGGCTCTCAATACGACCTACCTCGGACTGGTTTTTACCGCCATGGCAAAAGATTACTATCCGAGATTGTCTCAAATCGCCGGTGACAATGCCCAGGTAAAAGTGATGATGAATCAACAGACCGAAATCGCATTGGTCCTTTTAGCACCATTGATCATCATCATGATTGTTTTCATGTCATTTTTCATACGGTTATTATACTCCGCCGAATTCCTTGCCATCGTACCAATGACCAAATGGCTGCTTATCGGCGCTTTAGTCCGGGCCGGAGCTTGGGGAACCAGTTTCGTATTCCTGGCCAAGGGTGACGGAAAATTATTTCTGTTCAATGAATTGGGAATTAAAATAATCACATTACCCTCCTATTTGCTATGTTACTATTGGTTCGGATTGGTCGGCATCGGTTATGCCAACGTGTTCAATTTCCTGATATATTTTCTGTGGGTCGGCATCGTAGCATATCGCAAATATAAAATATCGTACAGTCCGATTTTTGGAAGTTGTTCATTACGTTCCTATCCATCATACTGCTTTATCCGATCGGAGAGCAGCTTTGAATGCGAAATACCTGACAGGCATAGCAATTACTCTCTGCATCTGCGGACTTTCCCTGTATGAATTCAACAAACGTATCGATATTCGGGACTTTTGGGCGAATATCGTATCGAGATTTAAGAGCAACAAGCAATGAATCTAACAAAAGAGTATATCCTTTCATGTTACGATAAAACGAAACGTCTGGCAAAAAAATCGTTCGAAAAAGGACGATACAACCGATCCCTAAAGTACATAAATATCGCAGCCAGAATCGCATACCAATTCAACTGGATCTACCGGGACGATGACCTGGAGGAGCTTTTGGCAAATATCTCGAAGCAAACAATTTCGAAACGGAATCATTATACACCGATAGAAAACCGCTATGTATTATACGTAGCTTCCATGATCGATAATAGAGGTGAGATACAACAATATTTGAGAGCATTGATAGCCTGCGAAGGTGAACTGCTAGTGATCGTAGAGAAATACGGAAAAGAAGCCGCTGCAACGATCGCAGAAATCAAGGCTTATCCGAAAGCAAAAATTTATGCATTGCAAGGCGACGAAACCGATGTAGAATCTAATGCGCAAAAACTCTATGACAAAATAGTAAATTTCCGGCCTTCGAAACTATTCATGCACTTACGCCCCGAATCCGGTTTTGCGATCACTGTTTTCGACGCTTTGCCCGAAGAAATTATCAACTACCAAATCAATTTAACGGATCATGCCTTTGGCTGGGATGCAAATGTTTGGATTATATCTTCGAATTTCGTCCTTACGGTTGTACCGTGTCGCAGGAAAAACGAAAAATCGATAAAGATAAAATCCTATTGCTTCCTTACTATCCTATTTTGAACCATAGAGATTTTCAAGGGTTTCCTTCATCTTGTACCGCAGACAAGATCATCTTGTTCTCCGGAGGAGAATTGTACAAGATATACGGCGGAAACGGATTGTCTTTCAAGATCGTCAAACATATTCTCGATGAAAATCCGCAAGCAATCCTATTGTACGCCGGAGATGGAGATACAGGAGGGGTAAATGCCTTTATTGCAGAAAACAAATACGAAAACAGATTCATTCTTTGGGATTCCGGCAAGATATAAATGAAGTATTCAAGCACTGCGATATATATCTCTGTACCTATCCTTCTGCCGGTGGACTTATGTGCCAGTATGCTGCTGTGAACGGCAAACCTATCCTGCTTATAATGAACCGAAAGCCCGATCGAAGTTTATCGAAGATCTTATTTGCGTCAATGCAAATGTCCAACTAACATTTACCGATCCAAAAGATTGACTGAAGAAGCCGGGCGCTTGATAACAGACAAGACATATAGAAAGAAAAAGGGGGCAGAATTACAACATGCGGTGATGACCCAGGAACAATTCGAACGAGAGTTCAAATCAATAATCAATTCGAATAAAAATCGACGACAATACGAACACCAAAACATAGACTACGATGCTTTTTGCGCGGTATCTTGAATTAGAAAACGAACATACGGATACTTTCAAGCTTCTTATCATCAGAAAATTCAAATTCGCAACATTGAAATATTTTCCCCGAATGACCGTATGGTTCATCGTATATATGTTAAGCGGCAAAGGGTTCAAATTCGTCATCAAAAGGAAAGTAGGTCCTTTCTTGCACAAACAATATAATAAACTAAAAACAAGATATGAATAAAACCGCTATTCATAATATAGCAATTGCTATACTGACTCTTCCTGTGTTTATTTTATCCGTTTTCAAGCCAATAGTCAAGGTATTCTCCAAACTTTCAAAAATATTCTATTCCCAATGGAAGAGAACGAATTCAAAACTTGTCCTCGCAACGTAATAATTGAATATAAAATAGAAGTCGGGGGGGGAATAATATTTCTATCGGTAATCACGTCAGAATAGGAAAAGACGTAATGCTCTATACGCATCCGCATTATAATGAACAAGAATTCACACCATCAATAATTATAGGGGATAACTCTCGTATCGGCAGACGCTCACATCTTACTTCAATACAAAGTATTTGTATCGGTAACGGTGTTAGGATGGGAAATGATATCTTTATAACGGACAATGCACATGGAGGAGGTGATAATATAGTCCATCAACTAGATATAGCTCCCAATTTACGTCCTCTGTACTCCAAAGGTCCCGTCATAATCGCAGACAGAGTTTGGATTGGTGATAAAGTAATCATCTTACCGGGGTGAGTATAGGTGAAGGAGCTATCGTCGGTGCAGGGGCAGTCGTTACGCATAATATTCCTGCTTACAGCGTAGCTGTGGGTAACCCCCCGAGTCGTTAAAACGTTAAAATAAATCTGTAAAAATAACCCGATGGGAACAGGGATATCGAAAATAAACAGTTATAATATAGAATTATGGATTTTTGCCATTTGTCTGGTATTATCCATTCCTCCTTATTTCCTTTGGCAACTGTCGTCTCCCTATTTTGTAATAGGATGCCTGTTAATTGCAGCCAAACATGCCAAACTATCCGACCGTACTGCGAACGATATGTTTTTCATGTTTTTATTGACTGGTATTTACTTTTTACGGATTTCTCAACAGTACTTCTTTACAAGGAACCCTCTATGTTTGCCTGATTCCCATTCTATTTTATGCCGACAGAAAATTCCTGACAGACGCCTTCGAAAAATTCGTCTATGTTTTTTCAATCACATTGGCCTTTTCGATAATCCAATTCATACTGGTACAGATTCTCGGTATTTCTATGCCCGCCAAAAGTATCCAACCGTTGAATAAAGCCAAACAAGCCAGTTATCTGGCGTACACTTTTATGTTACCACCAATCAGTGGGGAGCGGATATTTTACCTCGTTTTTCGGCTATTACGATGAACCCGGCGTAGTCGGCACCTTATCCGGTCTAATATTGATGACCAGGAAATTCAATCTGAAGAAACTCATAAATATTCCGATATTCATAGGCGGCCTGCTATCTTTCTCTTTTTTTATGTGATCGCAATTGCCTATACTCTGATATTCGTATTATCCACAAAAATCAAGTATATGGTGCTCACTCTTATCTTTTGCGGAATATTATACGGTTTTTACCACAAATATTATCAAGATAACGAGGTCATCAACCTATATATTATTTCCAGAATGGAATATGAAAACGGCAATTTCAGTGGCAACAACCGGACTCATGGCGGTATGGATGCTTGGTATAAAACCTATTTTGAGAATTCGGACGACTACTATTTCGGTTTAGGTGCCGGTGCAAGTCAAATATACAACCCAGGCGGAGCATCCTATAAAGATATTATCATAAATTGCGGAATCGTATTTTTTGCGGCATATATGGGAATATTTACCCTTTTGATTTTACAACCTTAAATTCTCGAAAGAATTTTTGCTGTATCTGATAATGTTATACGGGACCATATTCCAACGACCATTCATAGACTCTTTCGTATATATATTCCTTTTATATATCCCGGTAATTTATCTGATAAATAACCAAAAGAGGGAAAGTATCAGCAACTAAATTCCAATATAAAATTACACGATGGATGTTTCAGTCATCATAGTAAATTATAATACACGGAAACTTACCGGCGAATGCATTGACAGTATATTCGAAAAACATCGGGGATCACTTTCGAGGTTATCGTGGTTGACAACGCTTCGCAGGATGATAGTATAGAAATATTCCGAAAAGATCCACGGATCATCTTCATTGAAAACACAGAAAATCAGGGATTCGGGAAGGCCAACAATTTAGGGATCAAGTATGCGACGGGACGAAACATACTGTTCCTCAATTCCGACACACTCTTAATCAACAATGCCTTGAAAATTTTATCCGATTACTTGGACAACAATTCCGATGTCGGGGCGTGCGGAGGAAATTTGTACGGAGAAGACCGTAAGCCAATAGTATCTTTCGAACAAAACCGCCCATCCATTTACGGATATATAGACAACATATTTCTGAACGGAATATCGAGATTGCGTTTCGGACACAGCATAAAGTTCAATTACGGTAATAAACCTTTGCAGGTATCTTATATTACAGGTGCCGACCTGATAATTCCAAGAAAGATTCTGGAAAAGGTCGGCGGTTTCGACCCAACATTTTTCATGTATTATGAAGAGATCGAATTATGTTGTAGAATCGTAAAAGCAGGATACAAAATCATGTCCGTTCCCACTGCCAAGATCGTCCATTTAGTGGGTCGCAGCTGCTGCATAAACGATTGGGGATTGAAAGTACGTGAACAAAGCCGGCGTATATATCTCAAACGAACACTATCTCCGATAAAAGCCAGAATAGCCAACTGGCTATATTATCTGTTGATAAATACGCGCATCATTGAACATTGGATCGCCGGAAACAACGGGAAAACAGCCCAATGGATTACGACCCGAAAATTATTTTGGAAAAAGACGACGAAATATTTCAATAGTCCAATACTGAATCACGGTTAATCGAAGTCGTCTAATTATCAAGCGATAAAAAATTCCTCAAAATATTTCTTATACATCGGCCTGTTCTCCTGCAGTCATATTATCTGGATTCCGCCCGGTGTAATCAAAGCTGGGAATAAAGTAAATGCAACGTGTCATTTGAGTTGAAAAAGATTCGAATTCAAGAAGTGTTCCCTTGATATAGAGATCGCCCCGACAATAAAAATAATCGAAGAGAGGAAAATCTCGTCAATCACTGGGTCGCTTTCCACCGTTACGCCGTTATAAATACATGGTCGGCATATAACGGCGAGTCCACCGGATTACCGGCCTGCATTATAACGATCAAAAATGACTGCAACATCGGCAAACGGACACAATTCAACCATGAATAAGATAACGCACCGAAATGAAACGTTATTGAGTAAAGATTGACGATTTCCGACAACTCGCACGATACTGTCAACAGGAGGGCAACCGACACTTTACCGTATAAAGGAAAATTATTTTCAAAAACTCTGTATCAATCGGAAATAAAGCAATCATCTTACCGAATGTGTAAACCGTAATCGGTGCCGGAATGTAGTAACCAAAGATGTGCCTGCCGTACTGTATTACCTACGGCAAACCAGTCAATATCATAAGAAATTGTTAAAGAATGAGTAAAAAAGCCCGTGTAATAGCATTTTATTTACCTCAATTCCATCCTGTTCCAGAAAACGACAAGTGGTGGGGAAAAGTTCACTGAGTGGACCAATGTTGGTAAAGCCCGACCCTTATTCAAAAGCCATTACCAACCGCGTGTTCCCGCCGATCTAGGATACTACGACCTCAGAATGGCCGAGGTCCGGGAGGCACAGGCCCAAATGGCCAAGGAAGCCGGAATCGAAGGTTTCATGTACTGGCATTACTGGTTCGGAAAAGGGAAACGACTTTTGGAACGCCCGTTCAGCGAAGTCCTGGAAAGCGGTAGCCCCAATTTTCCTTTCTGTTTGGGCTGGGCCAACCATACATGGAAAAGTACGACCTGGGGGGATATTTAAGTATTAGCACGCCCGAGATTTTAATAGAGCAGACATACAAAGAAGAAGAGTATGACGATCATTTCAACGACATGCTGCCCGCTTTCAAAGATCCCCGGTACATCAAGATCGATAATAAGCCGATCTTTATAATATATGATCCTAAAGCATTCGACGCGCGGCGATTCATGGACAGATGGCAAGAATTGGCCGCAAATAACGGAATAGGCCGGATTTATTTCATGGGATTCTCCTCTGGGGTTACAGGAAGTGAAACCCATAAAATTCTGGAGATGGGTTTCGATGCCGTCGTAACAGGAAATAACCTGCGGGCGGAAGCCAAGATTCGGGGTTCATTCGGATACCTCGTACGCAAGGCAATCAACCGAATGTGCTTCGGTATGATGCTGACAAATACAAATATCAGGACATCATCAAGAACTATTTTACAGAGGACGATCACTTGGAATGCGTTTTTCCGGCTGTAATTCCCGGTTGGGATCGCTCCCCGCGCGCAGGACGACCACGATCTACACGGGTGCTACTCGGAATTGTTCGCAAAGCATCTGAAAGAGGCCGTAAAATCGTATCAGAAAGGAAATCGGACGAGCATAAGATAATTTTCCTTCGATCGTGGAATGAATGGGCTGAAGGCAACTACGTGGAACCCGATTTGAAATACGGTCACGGATTTCTGGAGGCCATTAAAAGAATATCATTGAATGATAACAACACTCTGGACCAATAAAACGATTCAATATGAATGTTGAAAAACTAATCGCCCTCCTGCCCATGAAGGGCCACTCGGAACGAGTACCGAACAAGAACATGAAAATGTTTTGTGGCGAGCCACTTTATCATGCTGTTATGAAATCGTTGGAGGCATGCGACTATGTATCGGAAATCGTCATCGACACCGATAGCGACATAATCGCAGAAGATGCCGTACGAAACTTCCGCAAAGTAAGGATCCTGCGCCGCCCGCAAGAATTACAAGGCGATTTCGTATCGATGAACGAAATCATCAATTACGACCTAACCCGTCATCCCGAGGAAAAACATTTTCTGCAAACACACTCTACCAACCCATTGATTTCATCGGCGACACTGAACGCAGCCATTCAACGATATTTTGCAGCGCTGGGCGAAGGGTACGACTCGCTGTTCGGCGTTACGAAATTCCAGTCTCGTTTTACTGGGCGAACGGCTCGGCCATCAATCACAATCCGGCGGAACTTATCCGCACGCAAGATCTGCCTCCGATTTACGAAGAAAACTCCAATTTCTACATTTTCTCGGTCGATTCGTTTCGTGCCGCAGGAAACAAAAGAATCGGATTGCATCCCGAAATGTTCGCAGTCAACAAGCTGGAGGCCATCGACATCGACGACAAAGAAGATTTTATTTTAGCGGAAACACTTTACGCAAACAGAAAATAAGCGAGAATTATGAATAACCTGAAAGAAAAATTAAAGAAGAACTTGCCGACGATCGGTTCCTGGGTGACCATCGGCCATCCATCGATCGTAGAAATAATGGCAACAGCCGGTTTCGAATGGCTGACCATTGACCTCGAACACAGCGCTATCGATATCTCAAAAGCCATGGAGCTTATCACGGTGATCCAAGCCAACGACATGGCGGCTCTCGTACGGGTAAGCAAAACGAAGAGGTCGTGATCAAACGGGTACTCGACGCCGGAGCTGACGGCGTAATCGTACCGATGGTCCGCACAGTAGAAGATGCACAACAGGCCGTTGACTACGTGAAATATCCGCCTTTCGGAAAGCGGGGCGTCGGACTATGCCGCGCACAAAAATATGGTATCGGATTTGAGGAGTACAAGGCATGGCAAAAGGACGGCACAATAATCATCGCCCAAATCGAACATATCGACTCGGTCCACAACATCGACGGAATTATCAATGTCCCCGGCATCGATGGCACTATCGTAGGCCCGTTCGACCTGTCGGCATCCATGGGCATGCCCGGCGAGTATGACAAACCGGAGGTCATCGCAGCATTACGGCATGTCGAGGAGCGTTGCAAGTTTTCAACAAACCCCTCGGGTTCCATGTAATCGACCCGGACCACAAGCTGATCGAGGAAAAACTGTCCCAAGGATACACTTTCCTGGCTTTCAGCCTCGACTTCTTCTACCTCGGCAATAAAGCCCGTGAACAAATGGCATTATTGAAACATTAAATTGCAAAGAAAATGAAAGGGAAAGTCGTGATTTTCGGCGGTGCCGGTTTTATTGGCTCCTATCTTACGGAGGAACTTCTAAAAGGGAATATTCCGTCATCGTAGCCGATATCAAACAGAACCAGTACACGGAAAAGCGGAGTTCGTCTATTGTGACATCACTTCGCCCGAGCAAATTGCACAGGCGATTCCGAGAACACCGATTATATTTATAATTTCGCAGGATTCGCCAATCTGGAACGCTCGGTCAAACATCCGGTGGACACCGTAAGGCTCAATATCATGGGTAATCTATACATACTTGATGAATTACGCCGTCGCAACATCAAACGATATGTATTCGCTTCCAGCGCTTATGCCCTCAACGACAAAGGTTCGTTTTACGGAGTTTCCAAACTGGCTTCCGAAAGCTGGTCGAGGAGTTCTACCGACAGTATGGAATCAAGTACACCATCCTTCGTTACGGTTCCGTGTATAGTGAACGCGACTTCGACAAAAACTACATCTACTCCTGATCAAAACCATCATCAACGAACACAAAGTTGTCCACACGGGTGACGGAAACGAAATCCGAGAATATATCCATGCTTCGGACGTCGCTTCGATGGCCGCCGACGTGATCGCCAGCGAGGAGTATGCCAATCAATACATGATTCTCACCGGAGTGGAGCGTATGAAACGCAAGGAGCTTTTCGAGATGATTCGCGAGATTTTGGGTGAAGACTTCGAAGTAATACTCCAAAATTCAGGTTACGTAAACCATTACCGGATCACTCCCTACTCTTTCCAGCCCACAATGAGTCGAAAAATGGTGGCCAACACCTACGTCGACATGGGTCAGGAATCCTCGAATGCATCAAGCAAGTGTACAAAGAAAAAATGACAAGTAAATGGGTTTTCCTCTCGTACCCGTTATCTAACGTGCTGTCCGCCTACCGGAATGGCATGCGCATTGAAATATCGTCCGATTCGGCGATCGGCCAGGGCGACGCGACGAATAATTCGACAATCCGCATGAGCTCCCACTTCGGGACTCATCTGGATTTTCCGAGTCATTTTTCAAACTGGGGCACGGAGTGAAGATTACTCTCCGGAGTTTTTCTTTTCACGCGTGTGGGATACATCGACGCTGTTCCCGGTCCAGGTTCGCCTCTTGTTTCAGTAACCGATCTCGAAGGCCCCCTATGCGGAATGGATGAAAATATCGAATGTCTCGTGATCCGGACCGGCATGGGTTTTTATCGGTTCGACGACAAATACTGGAACGACAACTACGGATTCGACACTGGGGTTGCCTCTTATTTGAGAAAGAAGTTCCCGCACCTGCGCGTGCTGGGCTTCGACCTGATCAGTTTGAGTTGCGTACATCGCCGCGAAACCGGCCGGATCGTACATCGGGAATTCTTTGAAAACGGAATACTGCCTTTGAGGATATGGACCTGCGGCAACTGAACGACAGCTCTATCGAGACCATGATTCTCTCTCCTTTGCGTGTAACGGGGACAGAAGCGGCCCCGTCACGGCATTCGCAAAAATAATATCGAAATAGAATAATGATAAAAGCAATCTTTTGGGATTTCGACGGTGTGATCGCGGAATCAGTAAATGTCAAGACCGAAGCGTTTTACAATCTCTACCTGCCCTACGGAATCGAAATTGCGGAAAAGGTTCGCCGTCACCATCTGGACAATGGAGGTATGTCGCGTTTCGAAAAATTCCGCTATTACCAAACCCGACTTCTGGGTGAGCCGGAACCGGTGGACGAAAAGGCAATCAAGAAATTGGCCGCACATTTCTCTGAATTGGTACTGGAGGGCGTAATCAATGCGCCGTTTGTACCGGATGTCGAAAAAGTTCTTCGGGAGAAAAGCGGGAAAATGGACTTTTACGTCATATCGGGCACTCCGACCGAAGAAATGCGGTTGATTGTCGAAAACGCGGTCTCACGTCCTGTTTGAAGGGTGTATTCGGCTCTCCGGAAAGCAAATCGCACTGGTGCGCGGCATTGCTTGCCGAACACGGTTACCGGCCCGAAGAAACCCTATTCATAGGAGATGCGAAGAGCGACTACAACGCGGCTCGGGAGAACAAACTGACCTTCCTCCTGCGCCGCCATAACGATAACAAAGAGATTTTCAGCGATTATAACGGACTCGCCATCGAAGATTTCGGCAACTTCGATACTGTCCTTGACTGGATTAACAACGAAAAACAATGAAAATACTACTGACATCCACCTCTTTCATGGATACCCCCGGTCCCCATCACGACCGACTGCAAGAACTGGGCCTCGAAGTGGACCGTATGCGCGGCCCTCTGCCAGAAAAGGATTTGCTTCCGATTATTGCCGGATACGATGGTATGATCTGCGGTGACGATGAGCTCAACGAACGGGTACTGACAGAAGGAGCCAAGGGGAGCCTCCGTTTTATCTAAATACGGAATCGGTTTGGATAAGATTGACCTAAAAGCCGCAGAAAAATTGAATATATTGATTGCCAATACGCCGGGAGTGAATCACATCACGGTGGCAGAACATACGTTTGCCCACATCCTGGCATTCTACCGCAATTATTTTCCAGTAGTAAGCGGCACAAAACCGGACAGTGGAAACGAATTACCGGACATGAAATTTCCGGAAAACGGCTGGCCGTCTTCGGTTTGGGACGCATCGGCAAGGAGGTCGCCAAACGGGCGAAAGCATTCGGATTGGAAGTCTGCGTATTCGATCCATTTCCCGACATGGATTTTATCCGGGACAATAGCTTAGTACTGGCCGATAGTCCTCAAGAGCTTTCCGAGATGCCGATATAATCACACTTCATTCTCCGTTGACTGCTGATACACGGCATATCATAGGTGAGCAAGTGTTCCAAAACCTGACGAGGAAACCACTGATCGTCAATACGGCACGAGCGCATTTGGTGGACAAGAAAGCTTTGGTGCGTGCTCGATAACGGCTCGATTGCAGGATATGCGACCGACGTAATGTGGGAACCCATGCCGCCAACAGAATCCCTGTTCAGATACGACAATGTTTACATAACAACCCATATCGGTTCGCGGACTTTCGAAAGCGTATCACGTCAGGGTTGTGCTGCAGTCGAAAATCTGGCCATGTTGCTGCAAAACTTCCACAAAACAGAAACTGAATAAAAAATAAATGATGAAAGCTGTTTTTCGATGCCTGTCCTACCATGCTGGCAAAAACGGATTGCCTATAGCCGAAATATTCAAAACTAAAGAACCCGATTTCTCTGCTATTTTGTTTCCGCCGATGCTGCCAGTCAAACGGACCCGGAAATGGAACGGAGTTCCGAAAACAAAATAACCAAAGACAACAGATATCGTTTAATCCATTTCAAATCGTTCAACAGAAAACATATCGAAAAATTTTGAGAAAAGAGGCGCCCGATCTATTTTTCGTCGATGCTTTTCGTATCTATGATCAACTGTGGATCAGTATATGTCACAAACTGGGTATCAAAGTATTCAGCCAACAACACGGATTTGAAATCGACTCCGTATTCTACAAGCCAGCAGCAATTATCAGCAAATATAAGAAGCTCATGCGCTTCACGGTAGCTGCTTACAACCTGGCCCGGATTTCCGACACCTCTTTCCTTAAACTCTATTATCAATACTGTCGATATATCGTAAAAGGCACGCCACTGCGACAGACGCTACTGGCCAACCCAGATTTTCAACCGACCATTGCATTCGTATATTCGGAGTATTACAAAGAGTTCTGGCAACGCAAATTCGGATTCGACAAAACCGAATGGAAATTATTATGCCAACGGATTTACTATTGGTGAAACCGGTCCGCGAACAACCGCAACAAGATGCCTGCTGTTACATCACCCAAACGCTGGTTGAAGACGCACGAATGATGCGAGGAGACTTCCTGGAGTTGCTCAAAAGCTACAGGGAAGTCGCCAAGTCAGTAAAAATTCATTATCAAGCTCCATCCCAGGGTGAGTCGAAATATATGACGAAATTTTCGGCGATCTGGACAATGTCGAAATAACCCGCGACTTTCCCAATTGCAAATTCTATCTGACCCACTACTCTTCAATGGCCTATGCAGCTGCTTTCGTCTCCAACAATGTCATCCTGCATGAATTGCCGGGACATCCTACTCACGAGCTATTCCGAGCAGTAGCCACATCAGTCGTACATTCTTCAAAGAGATCATCGATTACATCAAATCCATGAACAGGATACCGACTTGGCAAAAATCGAGGATCGAGTGAAGGCTCTGGCCTACTATACCAGTTACAACGACGCGGAACATCCATACGATGTAATGTATAAAACAGTGAAGAAAGCCGTTTCGAGAATTTAGCCACAGGAAAATAATCCCAGGAAATTATGGCAAAGAAATATTCCGCATCCGGAGAAAATCGGGGTTATCCGTCGATTCGAAGTCACCGCTTTCCGATACGGAGAATCTCGCCCTCCGAATCCTTTTGTCCCTGCTTCGTGCCGGATTACAGACAGGCTCCGGTACGGAACAGTTACCCGGTGTTATCGAAGAGGCGCAGTGGAACGAAGTCTATCGCATGGCTTCCAGGCACGGCATTCTGGGAATTATCTGGGACGGCATACGCAACTTGTCTGCCGAATCCTGATTCCGAGAACTTTGAAACTGGGTTGGGCCTACAATACCGAAATTATCGGTCAAAGGTACGACCGGCAGAAAAACGGCCATAGAAATGGCGGAACTGCTTGCCCGGAAGGAATCAGTGTACTCGTTTTCAAAGGATTGAGCATGAGCATGTATTATCCCGTGCCCGAACACCGTGAATGCGGCGATATAGACATCTGGCTCTTCGGGCAGGCAGAAAAGGAAATCGGGTCGCAAAAGCCGCCGGAGCGAAAGTCGAGAAGGAAAATTCCAAACACGACATCATCTACTTTCACGGTGTCCCCTTCGAAAACCACAAAGAACTGACCTCCGAGCTGCTGAATAGTCGCAAACGACGGATTAACAAGGATCTTATCACTCGCGTAAAAGACGATCGCACACAACCTCTTTTCGCTACGGACACACTGCGCACTCCGTCCAGGGTCTTCGACGAACTGTATATTCCGGTGCATGCCGCAGGACATTTTGTCGTCGAAGGCATTTCACTGCGACATCTTTGCGACTGGGCGCTGATCGTTCAGGCCAACGGTGGAATAAAGAGATAAATTCGCCCTTTCCGGGTCCATTATTAACGAGTTCAACAATCATTCTCTCACTATGAAATTGCATAATATCCCATTTTCGCCACCGGACATCGGTCCTGCGGAGGCGCAGGAAGTCACCAGGCCCTCCTTTCCGGGTGGATCACCACGGGCCCGCGCACCAAAGAGTTCGAACGGGAAATCGCCGCCTATTGCCATACGGAAAAAGCCGTGTGCCTGAACTCGGCGACAGCCTGCATGGAGATGATTCTCCGCGTACTGGGTGTCGGCCCCGGAGATGAGGTTATCACTTCGGCATATACCTATACGGCTACCGCGAGCGTCACCTGCCACGTCGGAGCCAAAGTCGTTCTGGTCGATACGGCTCCGGGATCTTTCGAAATGGATTACGACAAGCTGGCCGATGCGATCACCGAAAACCAAAGTCGTGATTCCGGTGGATCTGGCTGGCATCGTCTGCGATTACGACCGTATTTTCGCAGCGGTCGAAAGCCGCAAACAACTATTCCGCCCACGAACGAATTGCAGAAAGCCTTCGGCCGGGTCATCGTTCTTGCGGATGCCGCCCACGCTTTCGAGCAAAACGTGCGGGCCGGGTCTGCGGCGAAATCGCCGATTTCACCTCTTTCTCCTTCCATGCCGTTAAAAACCTCACTACGGCCGAAGGCGGGGCCCTTACGTGGCGTAATATTCCCGGCATCGACAACGAATGGCTTTACAAACAATTCCAGCTCCTTTCGCTGCATGGCCAAAGTAAGGACGCCCTGGCCAAAACGCAACTGGGAGCCTGGGAGTACGACATCGTTTCTCCGGCTTACAAATGCAACATGACAGACATCATGGCCGGTATCGGGCTGGTACAACTCAAGCGCTACCCCGAGCTGTTAAAGCGCCGTCGAGAAATCATCGAGCGTTATGACAAGGCGTTGCGCAAGCTCAACGTACAGGTACTCGACCACTACGGTTCCGCTCACGCTTCGTCCGGGCATTTATACCTGGTGCGGCTACTCGGGAAGGACGTTGCCGAACGCAACGATTTCATTACCAGGATGGCGGAACGAGGCATCGCCTGCAACGTCCACTACAAGCCGCTGCCCATGATGACGGCTTACAAGGCGCTCGGCTTCGACATCGAGGATTACCCCAACGCCTATGACATGTACCGCAACGAAGTAACTCTTCCGCTGCATACCCGCCTGACGGATGAAGATATCGACTATGTCCTTACGAATTTTACCGAAATCCTGTCCAAATAAACACACCGCTTGAAACGCACGTTCGATCTCATAGCAAGTAGTCTGGGTTTACTGTTATTGAGCCCTCTTTTCCTCATGCTCGCCATTTGGATCAAAATCGATTCCGAAGGTCCGGTTTTACCGCCAGGTACGTGTAGGAAAAGGAAACCGGGATTTTCGATTATTCAAGTTCCGCTCGATGCGCGTAGGTTCCGACCAAAAGGACTTATCACCGTCGGAGGACGCGATCCACGCGTGACTCGTTCGGGATATTACATCCGTAAATACAAACTCGACGAGTTGCCTCAGCTCATCAACGTATTCATCGGCGATATGAGCCTGGTGGGTCCCCGGCCGGAAGTCCGCAAATACGTCGATCTTTATACCCCGAGCAGATGCACGTACTCGACGTTCGACCCGGCATTACGGACCTGGCTTCGATCCGCTACCGCAACGAAAACGAACTGCTTGCACAAGTCGAAGATCCCGATCGCTACTATGTGGAAGTAATCATGCAGGATAAACTGCGTATCAACCTGGAATACGCACAACATCATTCGTTCGCAGGCGATATTCAACTGATATTCCGGACATTCCGGGCCATTTTACGATGAACGATCTCACAAATACCCTCCTTCAGTTATTACGTGCAGCCCTCGAGCCGACCGTATCACCGCCTTCTATCCCCCGCCTGACGGAAGAGGACTGGAACCGTCTTTTACCCTTGCGGCCCAACACGGCGTTACGGCCCTGCTCTTCGACACGATTCTCCGGCTCCCGGAACAGCAACAGCCCTCCAGAGCCCTCAAAATCCGTTGGGCCCTGAGTTCGGAAGCCATCGAGAAGCGCCATGCCCAACAGACCCGTGCCGCACACGAACTGACAACGCTCTTCGCTTCGCACGGCGTCCGTACGATCCTTTTGAAAGGGCTGGGCCTCAGCATTTACTACCCCCGGCCGGAGCACCGCGAATGCGGCGACATAGATCTGTGGCTCGACAACTGCGACAAGGGCAACCGTTTGATCGAAGAGCTGGGGATTAAAATCAATTACGATAGTGAAAACATGCCGTTTTCCATTACAAGGGCGTCATGGTCGAAAATCACAGCCATCTGCTTATGCCGTCGCACCGCCGGACGGAGCGTGCCATAGACGATTTTCTCGTGGGTGAAGCAGAGAACAGCCGATTAGCGCCGGCGGGCTATTACACCCCATCCCCGATGTTCAACGCACTCTATCTGCTGCGCCACATGGCCCGGCATTTCGGGACGGAAGGCATCAACCTCCGACATCTGCTGGATTGGGGCCTTTTCCTGCGCAGCGAGCAATCGGAAATCGACTTCGAGAAAATCCTTACGCTTTACGCTGCAACCGGTTACGACACGGTCTATAACATTTTCACGGCATTGGCCGGCGAATTGCTCGACGAGGATTTCACACCGCTGCTCTCTGCCGTTCCGGATCCACAGCTCAAACAGCGGGTACTGAACGACATTCTCGGCTTCGGGTGTACCGCACTCCGTCAGGTAACCGCCTGACCCGTATCGGCCGGAAAACCCGCAAACTCTTCTCATGCCGCTGGAAATACCGCACCTTACTGCCCGAGAATTTTTGGCGGGACGTAATCCTGCCTTCGCTCCTGTTCCACCTGAAAAATCCGAAAAATATCTGAATCGAAGCATTCCGCACGCCGTCGGCAGAGCAGAACCGCATCTCGATTGCCGCGGAAGGGTGTTCCCATATCTGCACGAAGGACATCTGCAACCGCCTGTCGAAAAGTCCGCTCGTTTCGTTTTCCGTCCGCCAGGGAGGTAGCCTGTAAAATCCGATTGCCATAAAAATATGAATCGAACGACAGGGAGTCAAAGACTCCCTGTCGTTTTCCTCCGATAAGAACCTTCTACTTCTCTTTTTCTTATCTTGCGATCGTATAACAGAATCCTGAACAATATGCCCATATTCACTCCTCCATCCCCTGCCTTGCAAAAGCCTGGTGGAAAGAAACGATCGTCTATCAAATCTATCCCCGCAGTTTCAAGGACAGCAACGACGACGGTATCGGGGACCTGAACGGAATCACCGAAAAACTCGACTACCTGCATGGGCTGGGAATCGAAACCCTGTGGCTCAATCCGATCTTCGCCTCGCCCAACGCCGACAACGGCTACGACATCAGCGATTACCGGCAGATCATGCCTGACTTCGGCACGATGGAGGATTTCGACCGGCTCCTGAAAGAAACACGCACGGGGCATGCGTCTTCTCCTCGACCTGGTGCTGAACCACACCAGCGACCAGCATCCCTGGTTCCGCGAGGCCCGCACCTCGCGGGAGAACCCCTACTACGACTACTACCTCTGGTGGCCGGAGGAACAGGGCCACCCGCCCTACCGCAAGAGCCATTTCGACGAGAAGGGCGATGCCTGGTGTTACAACGCCCCGACACGCTCCTACTACCTGCACTATTTTGCCCGGCAGCAGCCCGACCTCAACTGGCAAAGCCCCAAGGTGCGGGCCGAAATCTACGACATTCTGCGTTTCTGGCTCGACAAGGGGGTCGATGGATTCCGTCTGGATTCGATTCCCTACATCGCAAAAGACACGTCGTTTCCGGAGATCGACCTTCGCAAATACCCGGACGTATTTCCCTATTACTCGCTGGGACCGCACCTGCACGACTACCTGCACGAAATGAACCGCGAGGTATTCTCCCGCTACGACTGTACGACCGTCGGCGAAGGCTCGAAACCGCCCCGAAGAGGGTGGAAATTCATCGCACCCGAACGGCAGGAGCTCGACATGCTCTACCACTTCGGCGCGGCGGACATCCGCAACGAAACGGAGGCGGACGATCCCGCAACCGGTATCCCGTACAGCCTGCTCGCCCTCAAGCGTATGTACGCCGAATGGGACGCAGCCGTAGGCGACGGCTGGCCTACGATCTATCTGGGCAACCACGACCAGCCGCGCATGGTTTCGCGCTTCGGCAGCGACGCCCCGAGTGGCGCGACCTGTCGGCCAAAATGCTCACGATGTTCCTGCTCACGATGCGGGAACCCCTATTGGCTGGCCGGCGACGAACTGGGCATGACCAACATCCGATTCACCCGCATCGAAGAGTACGACGACATTGACACGCGCAACCACTACCGCAAACTCCTGCGGGAAGGCGGCGATACGGAACAATTCCTGCGCGAGCAGCAGGAAATCGGACGCGACAACGCCCGCACGCCCTACCAATGGGATGGAACGCTCTACGCGGGATTCTCCACGGCGAAACCCTGGCTTCGCGTCAATCCCAACCACACGGAGGTAAACGCCGCCCGGGAGCTATGCGACCCCGATTCCGTATTGAACTTCTTCAGACGGGTCGTAACGCTGCACAAAGAACATCCGGACCTGGTTTACGGCTCGTTCCGGCTGGTCGATGCAGACAACCCGCAGGTATTCGCCTACCTGCGGGAAGGGACAGGCCGAAACTACCTCACAGCCCTGAACTTCAGCCCGAAGGCTGCCCGGTTGGACCCGAAAACGGATTTGACCGAAGCCGTGCCATTGCTGCATAACTACCCTGCCCCACCGATAGCCGAAAAAGAAGGCCCGATCGAACTACGGCCTTACGAAGGGATACTGTACCGGCTCGCATAACAGCGAACCGCACCGAAGCTGCGTTTAACCCATTCCGAACGCCCCACAAGTAAAGGCCGGCCGCCAAACTCCCGCCAAAGAACCGACATTTTACAAATGCAAAAGACGGAAACCGCAGGTTTTCCGTCTTTTGCATTTTCGACCTAAATTCCTATTCCCACTCGATCGTTGCGGGCGGTTTGGAAGAGATGTCGTACACTACGCGATTGACCCCTCGCACCTTGTTGATGATGTCGTTGGACACCGCAGCCAGAAAATCGTACGGCAGGTGCACCCAGTCGGCCGTCATGCCATCGGTCGAAGCTACGGCACGCAGCGCCACGCAGCTCTCGTAGGTGCGCTCGTCGCCCATGACGCCGACGCTCTTCACGGGCAGCAGAATCGCTCCCGCCTGCCATACCTGGTCGTAAAGTCCCCACTCGCGCAGGGCATCGATATAGATTTTATCCACATTTTGCAGAATTTCCACCTTCTCCGGGGTAATATCGCCCAGAATACGGATCGCAAGGCCCGGACCGGGGAACGGATGCCGCCCCAACAGCTGCGGATCGATGCCGAGGGACTTACCCACGCGGCGCACCTCGTCCTTAAAGAGCAGGCGCAGCGGCTCGACGATTTTCAGGTGCATCTCTTCGGGCAGGCCGCCGACGTTGTGGTGCGACTTGATCATCGCGGCAGGTCCCTTGACCGATGCCGAAGCGGACTCCACCACGTCGGGATAGATCGTACCCTGCGCCAGCCACTTTACGTTCTCGATCTGCTTGGCCTCGGCATTGAACACCTCCACGAAATCGCGGCCGATGATCTTGCGCTTCTTCTCGGGATCGGTCACTCCGGCCAGGTCGCCCAAAACCGGTCGTGGGCCTTGACACCCTTGACATTCAAACCCATCCCTTGTACGATTCGAGCACGTCCTCGAACTCGTTCTTGCGCAGCAGGCCCGAATCCACGAAGATACAATAAAGGTTTTGCCGATCGCCCGGTGCAGCAGCACGGCAGCCACCGACGAATCGACACCGCCGGAAAGACCGAGCACTACACGGTCGTCGCCCAACTTCACGCAATTCGGACGGTCGTTTCGACGAAACTCTCCGGCGTCCAGTCCTGTTTGCAGCCGCAAATGCCGACCACGAAATTCCGAAGCAGCGTAATGCCGTCCGTCGAATGATACACCTCCGGATGGAACTGAATACCCCAACTCCGCTCTCCCTCGATACGGAAGGCCGCATAGCGCACGTCCTCCGTGCTGGCGATCACCCGGTAGGTGTCGGGAACCGAGGTAATCGTATCTCCGTGCGACATCCACACCTGCGTAGGCGACGGAACTCCCTGCATCAGCGGATCGGACGGCTCGACGACCGTAAGCATCGCACGTCCGTACTCCCGGCTGGGAGCCGACTGCACTTCGCCGCCGTAGAAATGAGCCAGGTATTGTGCGCCGTAGCAGACGCCCAGCAACGGCAGACGACCTTTGATCGCCGTCAGATCGGGCTTCGGGGCATTTTCGTCCCGTACGGAAAAGGGACTTCCCGAAAGAATGACGCCCCGCACCGAAGCATCCAGTTCAGGGATCTTGTTGAAAGGGTGGATCTCGCAATAGACGTTGAGTTCACGCACGCGGCGTGCGATCAACTGCGTGTACTGCGATCCAAAATCCAGAATGACTATTTTTCCTGCATCTATTCTATTTGGTTTTATTTTCTTCACTCGCATTTTCCGAATTATCCTTTTTCATACGGTACAGGTTCACGGCGATACGGACGACGAAAAATAGAAAGCGCCGATGCCAACACCAGATGGCGCATCCATGCGTGCCGACAGCCCGTAAACCACCAGATCGCCAAAAGCGTCAGGACAACGAACACCGCCGCCCAATCGTATCGGGTCGTTCGCAACCGATTTCTTCGGATATTCGGCATCAGTGCGTCAGGAGTTTAGCGCTCGCTGCTGTAATTCGGCGCCTCGCTCGTGATGGCAACATCGTGGGGATGGCTCTCCTGCATACCCGACGAGGTGATGCGGATGAATTGAGCCTGCTTGAGCGCCTCGATGTCCCGCGCACCGCAGTAACCCATACCGGCGCGAATACCGCCGACCAACTGGAAAACCGTTTCCGAAAGCATTCCCTTGAAGGGCACACGGGCCACGATACCTTCCGGGACCAGTTTATTGATATTCACATCGCCCTTCTGGAAGTAGCGGTCGGCCGAACCGGCTTTCAAAGCGTCCAACGACCCCATGCCGCGATAGCTCTTGAACTTGCGGCCGTTGTAAATGATCGTTTCGCCCGGAGCCTCCTCCGTACCGGCGAACATCGAACCGATCATCACGCAGTCGCCGCCTGCGGCAAGCGCCTTGACGATATCGCCCGAATAACGCAAACCGCCGTCGGCAATGACCGGAATGCCGTACTTGCGGGCTACGGACGCAGCGCCGTAAATAGCCGACAACTGCGGCACGCCCACGCCCGCAATGACGCGGGTCGTACAGATCGAACCGGGGCCGATACCCACCTTCACGCCGTCGGCACCGTTAGAAATCAGGAACTCGGCGGCTTCGGCCGTGGCGATATTGCCTACGACCACTTCCAGATCCGGATAAACCGCCTTGATCTTGTGCAGCGTATTCTTCACATTGACCGAATGGCCATGGGCCGTATCGAGCACGACGGCATCGACATCCTCATCGACGAGCGCCTTCACGCGATCCATCACGTCGGGCGTGATGCCGACCCCCGCCGCAACGCGCAGACGGCCTTTCGCATCCTTACAGGCGTTGGGATGGTCCTGCACTTTCGTAATATCCTTATAGGTAATCAATCCGACGAGCTTGCCGTCGGCATCGACTACGGGCAACTTCTCGATTTTGTTGCGCAGCAGAATATCGGCCGCACGCTGCAAGTCGGAATTGTGAGTGGTCACCAGCCCCTCCTTGGTCATCACCTCGTCGATCTTGCGGTTCATATCGCGCTGGAACCGCAAATCGCGGTTGGTCACGATGCCGATCAAATGCTGATCCGGAGCCACGACGGGAATACCGCCGATCTTGTTCTCCTTCATCAATGCCAGCGCATCGCCTACGGTATCGTCCTTGGAAATAGTGATCGGGTCGTAGATCATACCGTTTTCGGCACGCTTCACCTTCCGCACGTGAGCCGCTTGCTCGGCAATCGACATATTCTTGTGAATTACGCCGATACCGCCCTCGCGGGCCAGGGCGATAGCCAGAGGCGCCTCGGTCACCGTATCCATGGCGGCCGATACGATCGGGATGTTGAGTTGGATGTTTCGGGAAAAACGGGTCACTACGCTGACCTCACGCGGCAACACTTCGGAGTATGCGGGCACCAGAAGCACATCGTCGAACGTAAGTCCTTCGGGTTGCACCTTCTCATTGATAAAAGACATAGGAGTGAGATTTTGTTGCCTGCAAAAGTAATCATAATTTTTGGATTATTTTTCGTACACGCCCCGAATTTCCAAAAATCGGCTCCACAGCAAGAAAAACATCCTTACAGCAGGGCGACCGTTTCAAAATCACGGGCATCAAGCCACCACGACGCTGCCGAAGCGTATTGTTTGCCTCTGGGGAGCGAGGTTTCGGCATCCAAGTATCACCTTTTTCAAAAAACAATTCCCGTATGAAATTTTATTACAATTCTATCGTTTAATTAATATAGTGGGCTTGATTTTAAGTTTTTACTTCATAAAATATAGACGGCGCATCGGCAAACTATCGTCCTGCAAGCCGAATCACCGAAAAGATACATGATACGTTAGACACTCTTCTATCATGAAAAGAATTCTGCTTTTATTACGGCAACGCTTTTGCTCGCCTCCGGAACCTCCTGCTCGGACGACAATACCAATTTCGATCCGATCGGTGACGAACTGGGAATTCCTTATAAAGATGGTCACGATGTCTATGGCGTGGAAGTTTGGACGCCGGAAGAGGTCAGTTTCACGGACTATTACTCATTGATCGACTCGACAATTCACGAGAAAACACAACTAAATCGATTTGGTGGCTTTCCCCGATCGGAGAAAAAATAATATCCATTGGAATTATTCAGCTCCTGTTACAATGAGAATGGATGAAGTATCTCCCTCTATGACAGCACCTAACAACAATTTGAATAAATCACAAATCGATATAGATTTAACGAATGTAACAGACGGTTTTACCATCGAAGCAATCATTACTATTGGAGATCAATCGATACGGCGTTTTCAGACAAAAAAAAAAATAAAAAGTGTATATAAATGCGACATTTTCTTTTATACATTCGGGGTGAATTTAGAACAAATGGAACACGATTGATCAATAATGAAGGAACCATGAATACCGCTACCTTGAAAACGGCACGGTTCGTACAATCATTTCAAACTATTGATTTTTTAGGATTTACAGATCCGCCTCTCAAAAATTAGTGAAATTATACGGAACGGCTTCCGGAAAGAATAATTTATCACTCGATCTGTTAAGGGAGGGGTGCATGCGTTGCTATATACCGGAAGAACCGGAATTTGAATTACAAAGTGGGACAGAGAATATTTATCGTGTTCTGAATCCTCAACAGTGGGAAATCAATGGTTTGCGCTGCACACTCGAAAATACGGCCTGGCGACAGTTAGGTGCTTCAGACGATACGGACAATACGGAGTTCGCGTGCCTTACTATCGAAAAATTATAACCTTTCAAAGAAACGGATGCTCTTTGAGCATCCGTTTCTTTATAACTAATCATTTTTTAATACGTAGTACATAAGTACCATTATTTTTTGTATCTTCATCAAGAAATATCTGACCTGGTTGCATATTTACTGGAAAAGATCCGGTAGGAATACCAACAGGTAGATTATTGATCTTCAACATAGTATTTATTTGGGAAGTTTCCAAATAAAAAATAGAGTTTTCTCTTCTTTTTAAGTCCAGTAGATTTGGTGATATGGTATTCACATATGCATTACTGGGCGCCGACACTACAACACCAATGGAAGTCAATTTTGCAGTGGCATTTTCACCTCTTACTGTAACGGTATCGAACTCTCCGTTCGAAGCTTTCACAGTCCCGGACGCCGTAACGGTATTAACCTCCAAGTCATCCGGTATATCCATGGAAATCGCCCTCGATCTTTGAAGCGGTCAGGGTTCCCTTCGTCGTGATATTGCCTGTGGCGACGATGGTCCCCGCATCGATCCGACTCTTGACATTCAACGTATCGGTTTCCAAGCTATTTGCTCTCATATTTACGACATCGAGCGCTCCATTGCCGATATGGATGCGATCTTTTCCAGTCGTACTGTATGAGTTGACAGCATCGTACCATACAATTAGGAACTGTCCGCTCGATGCGAACTCTTGCACTATGGCCGACTGGCGTTTGACATCGCTGCGATTACCGAACTGGGCGATCCAGTCGCCCGGCTGGGCTCGCCGGTTCCTTCGGAATCAGTACTCGAAAACTCGATCCAATCTTCTCCCGCAGCTGTTACCAGTTTCCAATATTGACGAATCGTACTTCCAGTTGCCGGATTTTTCTGCACAAAAGAATTGATCGTCTTCTGCGAATTCGTTATTGCCACATGGAAATTCCAAATCGGCATGCCAAATATTATCCTGGGCTTGCGGCGTATAGAGTGTCGGTGAAGAGGAAACTCGACCTTCGCATTCCGGAAATATACAATGGCTCCGGCGGTATTATTATATATCTGAAAATTCCGCATACCGGTCGGTGTCAAAACCGTCGATATCCGAATCCATCGCCCCACTTGATATTCCGCAAGCTCGACGATACTTTTCGTTTCATCCGCAGCTCCCAGGCGAATCTGCGCCGGAGCCTCGGCGAAGACATCGACCGAAGTCGCCATCGGCCGTCCCTGGGAACAAAGCGGGGCATCTTCGAAATAGTCGAGCCAGACCCTGCCGATGATCCGGCACCTACGGTTTTCATACACGATTTACCGTGAAAATTTCCGAACGAAAGGTTGCTGCCGTTCGTCGTTTTCCAGTTGGCAGCCGATGCCAGCGAAGTGTCCGCACCCGGCTTCATCGCTGCGATTTTGTTTCCCTTTACCTGTTCCGCAGCGACGATCCGGGCGGATGCCGAAGAAAAAATCACGCGGTCGCTCATCATAGTACTGAATGTTCCGGGACGGGATGCCTGTTCGGAACGGTCGGCGGACAACGCCCTTGCACTTGCGTTCTCCAGTCTGGACGGATTTTCCGTCGCATCGATCTGTTTTTCCATAAACGATACAGGTTTAATTATTTATTTACTCGGGTCGGCAGCGGAATCTTCGCCAGAAGATACCCTTCCGCCATTCATTCTCAATCGATCTTCACCTGCGGTCAAAACCCGAATCGGCCTGTCTGCCGGGATTTCGGCCTCATTCTTTTATAAAGACAGCAAATAATATTGCATTCCAAACGAAACGTGTGCTATTTTCGAAGATCGGGACAAATCCGTTCCCGTCCCTTTCCCGAACCTTCGAGATCGGCAATCCCCGTAATGGATCCGGCACTCTCACCCCGCCGCCGACATATCGCCGTACATACAGCGGTGAAAGCCACAATACGGTCTCGCGCCGTCCATCCGGCACGAAAGCCTATTCCCCTCAAGCATCGAACAGGACATAACGAAAAAATATCGGAAGCTCCGCCGGGAACTTCCGATACATAAAAGAGGATATAAAACCCGTATTTCTAATATTGCTCCGACTCATTCGGGAAATCGCCCGATTTGACGTCCTCAACATAAGACGTGACCGCACCGGTCATCACCTCGTGCAAATCGGCATAACGGCGCAGGAAACGCGGCGAGAAACCCTTATTGATCCCCAGCATATCGTGAATCACGAGCACCTGTCCGTCCACGCCGCCCCCGGCCCCGATACCGATGATCGGAATCCGCAGTTCGGAGGCGACCCGGGTCCCCAGCGCTGCGGGAATCTTTTCCAGCACGATGCCGAAGCATCCCGCGTCTTCGAGCAGATGGGCGTCCCGCACCAGCTTCTCGGCCTCCTCCTCGTCTTTGGCCCGCACGTTATAGGTACCGAACTTATGAATCGACTGTGGCGTCAGGCCCAGATGCCCCATCACGGGGATTCCCGCCGAAAGGATACGGTTCACCGATTCAAGAATCTCTTCGCCGCCTTCGATCTTAATGGCGTCGGCCTCGGTCTCCTTCATGATGCGGACGGCCGACTCGAGCGCCACTTTCGAATTTCCTGGTACGTACCGAACGGCAGATCGACCACCACCAACGCACGGCGCACGGCGCGTGCGACCGAGCGGGCATGATAAATCATCATATCGAGCGTGATCGGCACAGTCGTTTCGTAACCCGCCATCACGTTGGCCGCCGAGTCGCCCACCAGGATCACATCGACCCCGCCGCATCCACGATGCGGGCCATCGAATAATCGTACGAAGTCAGCATGGCGATCTTCTCCCGGCGCTGCTTCATCTCCCACAGACGATACGTCGTGACCGCCCTCACTGTACTCTCTACTGACATAGCATTATATATTTTCAATTTTCGAATCGGGAAACCTCCGGATATTCCTCCTTTTCCCTCCGGTAAACCGGGGCAAATTTAGCGCTTTGGCCGGATTTGCCAAAAGTTCCACAAAACGACTCCTCCGGCCACCGAAACGTTCACCGAATGTTTGGTTCCGGCCTGCGGAATCTCGATTGCCCCGTCTGCCGCATCCACGACCTCCTGCGCCACGCCGTCCACCTCGTTACCGAACACCAGGGCGTATTTCTGCCCCGGTCGAGGCCGGAATTCATCCAGCATGACGGCTCCTTCGACCTGCTCCACGACGTAAATGAGATACCCCTGCGCACGCAGCGCAGCGATGCAGTCGGTCGTCGCGGCGAAATAGCCCCACGCAACGGTCAGCTCGGCTCCGAGCGCCGTCTTGTGGATCTCCCGGTTGGGCGGGGTGGCGGTGATGCCGCACAAGGCGATGCGTTCGACGGCAAAGGCGTCCGCCGTGCGGAAAAGGCCCCGACGTTCTGCATCGAGCGCACGTTGTCCAGCACGACCGCCACCGGCATTTTCTCCATACGGGCGAACTCCTCGGCAGAGGACGCCCCAGCTCTTCGTTGGTAATCTTTCTCATCGTTACAACTTCCCTGTTTTCACGGCAAAAGTAAGCAAATCCGAATATTTTAGCTAACTTTGGCGACCTGAATACACGCAAAGCGTCCCGTTCCGCAGACGGCTCCGCCCGGCGGACCGGCAACCGGACGGAACGCGCGACAAACGACTACGATCGCCTATGAAGCAAATCGCACTTATCCTGACACTTCTGCTGGCTGCCGCCGGCGCCTCGGCCCAGGAGGTTTTCATCGGAGCCGACTTCGACACCCGGTTCGACAACCGCGAACACTCGGACTGCAACATCGATGATTCGCACACGTTCTTCAGCATGCGCCTGACCCCGAAAGCGGGTGTTATCTGGTCCGAAAACCGGCTGGTGGTGGCCGTCGATCTGCTGCAAGACTTCGGCGACAAAGAACACAAGTTCTTGAGTAAAGTGGATCCCCAGATCTACTACCAGTTCAACTCGAAGACGGCACAGGCCGTAGCCGGTATTTTCCCGCGCTCCCTGCTGCTGGCCCGATACGATCCGTTCTTCCTGGGCAGCGCCTACTCGTTCTATAATAATCGCATCCAGGGCTTGGCCGCCCACTATAAATCCCAAACGGGCTCCTTCATCGAGTTCGCCCTCGACTGGGAGGGAATGCGCTCGTACCAGACGCGCGAGAAGTTCCGCATCCTCTCGGGCGGCGAATACAAGGGACGCCACTGGTACGGCGGCTATGTCATGACACTGCTCCACTACGCCAAAACCGACAATACGGAGCTGGACGAAGGGACGTGGACCACATCCTGCTCAATCCCTACGTCGGCTACCGCTACCAGGGAGCCTACACCTTCGATGCACGGCTGGGCTACCTGCAAAGCCTGCAGCGCGACCGCCGCACCGAAGAGGGCTGGAAAGCGCCTAAAGGCGGGCGCCTCGCCCTGTCGGTAAGCCGCTGGGGTGTCTGTCTGCTCAACGAACTCTACGTCGGCGAGAACATGCTCCCCTTCTGGGACATCTACGGCTACGGACTGTATGCCGGCACGCCTTTCTACGGCACCCCAAGAAGATCTACAACCAGACGGCCGTCACCTACAACCGCCGCTTCTTCAACAACACGGTGGGCGTTTCGGCCGGATTCTATTTCCATTACGACGGCGTGGGCCTGGGCCTGCAGCAGATCCTGAAAGTATCGGTCAATCTGCAAAAAACCGTTTACCGTCCCAAGAAATAGGCGCAAAGGCGGAAAAAAGTTATAATTTTGTAAAAAATATACCTGCTATGGCAATCGCAACCAACGACACCAATACCAAGGAGAAAGCCGCGAACTTTCTCGAAGAGATCATTCAGGAGTCCATCGCCAAAGGCGAAAAGCACATACAGACCCGTTTCCGCCCGAACCGAACGGCTACCTCCATATCGGCCATGCCAAGAGCATCTGCATCAACTTCGGCCTGGCCAAGAAATACGGCGGCAAGTGCAACCTGCGTTTCGACGACACCAACCCGGTGAAGGAGGATGTGAGTACGTGGATTCGATCAAGCGCGACATCCGGTGGCTGGGTTTCGACTGGGCGTTGGAACGCTATGCGTCGGACTATTTCGACCAGCTCTACGACTGGGCCGTCGTCCTGATCAAGAAAGGATTGGCCTATGTCGATGACCAGACGCAGGAAGAGATCCGCCTCACGCGCGGCACGGTATCCGAGCCCGGCAAGGAGTCGCCCTGGCGCAACCGCTCGGTCGAGGAAAACCTCGACCTGTTCGAGCGCATGAAAAGGGCGAATTCGCCGACGGCGAAAAGGTCCTCCGCGCCAAGATCGACATGGCCCACCCGAACATGCTGTTCCGCGACCCGATCATGTACCGCATCCTGCACGCCGAGCATCACCGCACGGGTAACAAATGGTGCATCTATCCGATGTACGACTATGCGCACGGCCAGTGCGATTCGATCGAGCGGATCACCCACTCGATCTGCACCCTCGAATTCGACGTGCACCGTCCGCTCTACGACTGGTTCATCCAAGCGCTCGACATCTTCCCCTTCGCACCAGTACGAATTCGCCCGTCTGAACCTCACCTATACGATGATGTCGAAGCGCAAGCTGCTGAAGCTCGTGCAGGAGGGCGCCGTGATGGGCTGGGACGACCCCCGCATGCCGACCATCTGCGCCCTGCGCCGCAAGGGTTATACGCCGGCTTCGGTGCGCAACTTCGCCGAAATGGTCGGCGTGGCCAAGCGCGACAACGTGATCGACCTGGGCAAGCTGGAGTTCTGCGTGCGCGAAGACCTGAACAAGGTCGCCGAACGCCGCATGGCGGTACTCAACCCGCTGAAAGTCGTCATCACCAACTACCCCGAAGGCAAAACCGAGCTTTTCACGGCAATCAATAATCCCGAAGACGAAAGCGCCGGCACGCGCCAGGTGCCTTTCTCGCGAGATCTATATCGAACGCGACGACTTCATGGAGGTCCCGCCAAGAAATACTACCGCCTGAGTCCGGTACGGAGGTGCGCCTGCGCTACTCCTACTTGATCCGATGCGAAGAGGTCGTCAAGGATGCAGAAGGCAACATCACAGAACTGCGCTGCACCTACGACCCGATGTCGGGCCAAGGCTCATCGAGCGACGGCCGCCGCGTAAAAGGCGTCATCCACTGGGTATCGGCGGCCGATGCGATCGAAGCCGAAATCCGTCTCTTCAACCCGCTTTTCAAAACCGAAGATCCCGACGACGTGGCCGAAGGCGGCAGTTGGGAGGACAATCTCAACCCCGATTCGATGATCGTCACCCGAGGCTATCTGGAACCGTCGCTCAAGGAGGCTCCCATCGGGCAGCCGTTCCAGTTCGAGCGCGTAGGGTATTTCTGCGCCGACACGGACTCAAGCCCGGACACCCGGTATTCAACCGCACGGTGACGCTCAAGGATTCGTGGGCCAAGATCAACAAATAGATATTTCTTCTACGGTAAAATGAAAAAGCCGGAGCTATCGAAGCTCCGGCTTTTCGATTGATAAATCGTGTTTTCAATATTCGCCGTAAACTCCATATCGGATATTCACGGAAAATTTCCGACGCCCTGTCGTTGCTGTATTCAGGAGTAAAATATATCTTACATTTTAAAATACAGAGGGTTCTAATTGCCTTCATACTCCATATAATACATATCGATACCTTTGGCCCAATAGTCCTTTTGCGTCGCTTTCAACACAAAGCCTTGCTTCTGATAGAACTTATAAACCAACTTGCGAAGTTCTGACGGTTATCTTGCGGACACGATCAATTGATTTCAACTTGTCGATTCTATATTCGAGCAGTTGCTTCCCAAGCGATTTTCCCTGATAATCGGGATGTATGATGTCCCAACTTATTTTGCCGACGGTTTTATCATCGGCAAAATTTATTCCGCCGCAACCAACGATCCTGTCATTCGTGACCAGCACATAATACGACTCTATTTCTCGATCCAGATAATCACTCAAATCAATTTCTTCTTCCGCCGCAAAATATTCTGGTGTATTCCGCCGGATCAATTCCATCACATCATCCTTGTCTGTCGTCCGATATTCCCTTATCGTAACCATTTCTCCGTTTTCCCTCTCAACACTCTATTTACCGCCCGCATAAGAGGAATACACTTCCCGGCAACGCAACGACCGTTATTTCTTCCGGGCGATCGTTCGAAACGGCAGGGCCAGCACCCGAAGAACGCTTCGCCGAAGATACCGCCCGACATCTTGGAGGTTCCTTCGGTCCGGTCGGCAAAGATGATCGGCACCTCGCCGATGCGGAATCCCATCTTCCAGGCCGTATATTTCATCTCGATCTGGAATCCGTACCCCACCATATCGATCCGGTCGAAATCGATCGCCGCAAGCACTTCCCGCTTATAGCCGACGAATCCGGCCGTCGCATCGCAGACGGGCATCCCCGTCACGATCCGCACATACCGCGAGGCGCAATAGGACATCAACAGCCGCGACATAGGCCAGTTCACCACCGTCACCTTTCGAATACCGCGAACCGACGGCGACATCCGCTCCGGCCTCCAATTCGGCGGTAAGCCGCAGCAGATCGTCGGGATTATGCGAAAATCGCAGTCCATTTCGAACACGGCATCGTACGGGCGAGCCAGCGCCCAGCGGAATCCCGATATAGGCAGTGCCCAACCCCAGTTTTCCCGAGCGTTCCAACAGAAACAGACGATCCGGAAACTCCGCCTGCCGCTCCTTGACGATCGCTCCCGTTCCATCGGGCGAGCCGTCGTCCACCACGAGCAAATGGTAACCGCCCTCGAGCGACATCACCTTCGAGATCATCTTCGAAATATTCTCCCGCTCGTTATAAGTAGGTATGACAACCAGTTTTTCCATCCAAATACTTTCTTCAGGGTAATTATGTATTTCAGCGTACCTTTATCCGACAGTCACAGCTCCGAATCCGGCAGCCGCTTATTTGAGATTCGCAGCCGCATTTATAATTCTGCCTCTCCGGATCTCCTCGAGAGGACTTGGGCCGCTACACACCCCAAAGGTACACAAAAGTATATTATCGCCAGCTTAAATCGCCCCCGTCCGAACATCGACACATAAGGCAGCGGTCGCATTCGAATCGCCACCCCTTTACAGCAACTTGCCGAACCGTCTGCGACCTAATAAATAACGCAGAACGATCGACCCGCAGTATATGCCCGGGGCTTCCCTTCGCCGCACCGCGAACAGCCCGCCGCTTGGCGGCCAGCGCCTTGTGCGCCCGCAGAAAATCCCGCCACGCACGTCCCACGGCCCGCACGTAATCCGGACACCCTGCATCAGGCACGACAGCGCCGCGCACGAGTCGAGCACCGGACGCACGATAGCCACGACGCTCCGCTGCACCGGCGACGCACACTTGTAGAGCATCGCCAGATTATTGCGATGGTTGTAAAACACCTTCGAAGGCGATCCCTGCGCCAGACTCCCCCCGCCGAGGTGATAAACCCGGCTCCGGGGCTCGATCCGCACCCGGTAACCGGCCAGCTGCATCCGCCAGCAGAGGTCGATCTCCTCCATGTGGGCGAAAAATCCTCGTCGAAGCCGCCCATCGCCCGAAATACTTCGGCCCGGCAGCAGAAAGCAGCGCCGCTCGCCCAAAAAACATCGCGGGCATCGTCGTACTGCCCTTCGTCCCGTTCGACACACTGCAAAATACGACCTCGGCAGAAAGGATACCCAAGTAGTCGATGAAACCGCCCGAAGCTCCGGCATACTCGAACCGCGCAGGCTCGACGAGCGACAGCAGCTTGGGCGCTACGGCAGCCACGGTCCGATCCCGATCGAGCGTTTCGACGAGCGGTTCGACCCATCCGGCAGGCGTTTCGACATCCGAATCGAGCAGAATGAAATAGTCCGCATCGAGATACTCCAACGCCCGGTTATAACCTCCGGCGAACCCGTAGTTACGGTCCAGTACGATTCGCCCCACAGCGGGAAATTCGCGTTCGAGCACGCCGAGCGAATCGTCCGTCGAACCGTTGTCGGCCACGACGACGCCGACCTTCGGGAACCGATGCGAGCACCGAAGGCAGGAAACGGCGCAAATGCCCGGCACCGTTCCAATTCAGGATCACTATTTCTGTTTTCGTTCGCATTCCATGCGGGCCAGATCGGCCGGGGACTTGTGTTTCCACCGCTTGTGCGACCACATCCACAGGTCGGGGTATTCGCGGATCTTCTGCTCCAGACGCCGCACGTAGCGTTCCGTTATTTCATGGGGAGCCACCTCCTCTCCGTCGTAAATCCGGTCGAAATCCATCTCGTAATAACCCGGTTTGACACGCCGCAGCCAACAGCAATATACGGGCAGACCGCAACGCAGCGCCAGCTTCTCCCCTCCGTCGAAAAAGATCGTATCCCGATTGAGGAAGCGGAACCAATGGCTGTCGGGACGGCGCGGCGGATTCTGATCGGCAATCAGTCCCATCACGATATTCTTGCCGTCGATTCTTCTCCGATTTCGCAGATAGAAGCGCAGGGACTCAGCCATCGGTACCGGACAGATATTCGCATGGCTGCGCAGACGTTTGTACAATTCGTCGAAAACGCGACTCCGCAGGGGATGATAGACCGCCACGACCACCTGCGAAGGGACGATAATCCCCAGAACGAACAGTATTCCCAGCACCCCAAATGAGCCGTCAGAGCGATCCAGTCCGGCCCTCGACCGCAGCCATCTGCTTTTCCAGATCCTTTACGACGACGACCTGACGGCATTTCTCGTCGGTGAGTCCGGCCAGACTGAAGGTATCTACGAAAATCTCCGCCAAAGTACGGTAAAACCTCTCCGGATAGCATGCAACTCCTCCAGGCTTTTCTCCGGAAAAGAGTTCCGCAAATTCTCCGTCACGACCCGATAACGGTAACGCAACAGGCGCAACGCACCGAAAACGGCCGGTTCCACCACGTAATAGCGAAACCAATACGGCAAAATGGAGAAAACTTACAGAAAATCCAGAGGCTTTCCAGTCCGATCCTTCCCCAAAAACCCAGATTCGGGCTTTTCTGTCTTTCTACCTCCGGCTTACTCATTCGATTTCGGTTCTACGAACAGTTTCACATTATCGACCTTCGTGCGGACCGAAAGCCACTTGCGCAACTGCTCCCGGTCTATCTGGCGTTGGAAATCCTTCGGCGTAATGACGCAGACCAACAGCGTATCCAGCGGTTTGCCCGCAACGTCGAACATCAGCCCTTTGGTAAGCGACAGCGACTCCACGTTATCCGACATCACGCCCACCTCCTGCGAAATATCGCCGATATCGACATTCGTCACCTGATAGCGAGCCAGTCGCTGTTTCATCTCGGCGATTTGCCGATTCTTCTCGTCCAGCAGCTCCACGTAACTCGACTGCAGCGACTGCAAATCGACTTTATCCGAGGTCGATGCCTGGCGCACCACCAATTCTGTCCGGGCAGCCCGTAGCTGGCAAGCTGTCCCCGCGCATTCTCGATCACATCTTCGCCGAGCGGCTCCCCGACCAACAGCAGTTCGATACGGGGCGATTCTCCGCCCCGGCGGTAGATCTTGCTGGATTCGATCACACGGGTCTGCGGGAAATTGAACACCTGGGCGATATACTTATCGGCCTGCACCTCGAAAATCGAAACCCGCACCATATGCAAGCCGATGAATACGCTGGGAATAAACGTAACGAGCGTAATCGCCAGCATCGTCCGCTTCACGAAACGCTCGCGGGATTTGTTGAGAAACGTCTTCTTCCTGTACTTCAGAAACCGGGTAAAAATATAAGTAGCCAGGGCGATAAAACCGTATTGATGAAAACAGGTAAAACGCCCCGAAGAAAAACGATACTGTCCGTCGCCAGACCGAACCCCGCCGTACAGAGGCGGCATCAACGCCGTAGCGATCGCAACGCCGGAATAACGGTCGAATTACGATCCTGGCGCGATTGCGCCACGATACCGGCCATACCGCCGAAAAAGGCGATCAACACGTCGTAAGTCGTCGGAGGGTACGTGCGAGCAACTCACTGCTCGCATTCCCCAGCGGGAGATGAAAAAGAAGAGGGTCGAAGTCGAAATCGCCATGACGAACATCAGGACGAAGTTCCTGACGGATTTTCAGCAGTTCGAAATCGTTGATCCCGAGCGAAAGCCGATACCCATAATCGGCCCCATGATCGGAGAAATACACATGGCGCCGATAATTACGGCGGCCGAATTGACATTCAGGCCCAGCGACGCCACCATCGTAGCGCAAATCAGGACCCACAAATTGACGCCGCGAAACTCCGTACCCTTGCTGATGTTGGCAGCTACTTCATCCTGCGAGGCCTTGTCATCCTCCAGACTGAAACGGTCCCGCATAAAGCCCTGAACTCCGCCCAAAGTCGGAACGAATGACGGACTGCTCTTTCAATTCACTATTTTCCATATCACTCATTTACTCTTCTTCGGATTCTGTATCCATATTCTTTCCCGGTTTCGGAAGCCCCGCCACCACGATCACGAACTCTCCTTTGGGCGTATGTTCCCGGAAATAGTCCGCAACCTCGGCAAGGGTTCCCCGCACGGTCTGTTCGAACTTTTGGTCAGTTCCGCGACACGGCCGCCATCCGCTCCGGACCGAACACCTCGGCGAACTGTTCGAGGGTCTTGACCACCCGGAAAGGCGACTCGTAAAAAATCATCGTACGCGGCTCCGACGCAAGGCTCTGCAATGCTTGTTGCGGCCTTTCTTCTGGGGCAGAAAACCCTCGAAGCAAAACCGGTCGCACGGAAAGCCGCTCTGCACGAGCGCCGGAACGAAAGCCGTAGCTCCGGGCAGCGTCTCCACCTCGATCCCCGCTTCAAGACAGGCCCGCACCAGCAGGAATCCCGGTCGGAGATTCCCGGCGTGCCCGCATCCGAAATCAGAGCCGCTGAACGGCCCTGGGCGATGTTGTCGGCCACCAGACCAACCGTCGCATGTTCATTGAACTTGTGGTGGGCATACATCTTTTTCTCGATGCCCAGATGCTTGAGCAGCACCGACGAGGTGCGCGTGTCTTCAGCCAGAATAAAATCGACTTCGGAAAGCACCCTGACGGCCCGAATCGTGATGTCGTCCAAATTTCCGATCGGCGTAGGAACGATATAGAGCTTAGCCATCGTCAGGAGAGTTTACGTTCCAGCAACTCCATCAGGAACCTCACTCCGTCGGACGAAGGGTTCCAATCGTAATTCTCGGAGATATAGATAATGCAGTCGTCCAGGTCGTCAAACTCGTTCAGACGGTCGATCGTCCGTTCGTACCGCTCGGTATCGCCGCCGAACAAGTCCCGCAGCAACAGGAATTTGTCGTTGATACCGATCGCCTGCTTCAGGTCGGTGATCCGCTCCTTGCGCACGATTTCGGAAGCCATGTCCTTCGGCGCGGCGATCGTGTCGGCCAGCGTATGCACGTCACCGCCCAACACCTCGCCCAGCACCGGCTCCGGTTCGGCGGCAAACGGGTATTTCGGGGCATCGGTTTTAGTCGAAGTCGTTTCGGCGACGCCCGTCTTTGCGAAGCGGCAACGGAAGCATCGGCATCCGCCGCATTATCCGCTTGCTCCGAAATCTCTGCGGCAACAGAGTCGGATTCCGATGTTTCGGACTGTGGCTCCGGTATTTGCGACGTTACGGACTTCTTCGGTTCATCCATTTTTTCGAGGAGTGTTTCCGGCTGCGGAGCCGCTGCATCGTCCTGCTCCTTTCCAGCGGTTGCCTGTTGCTGCGGAGCCGCTGCATGCCCCGGCTTCTGCCCGGTCCCGACCGGAATCTTCGAAGCAGCGGCTTCCTGCGGCCCGTCCGTCTCGTAGAGGGACATGATGACCCGCCGCTTCTCCCTGTGACGGATCACCAGATCGTCCAGATCGAACAGACTGTCCGATACGACGACTTTCTGCTTCGATTCGGCATCGGCTTCAGAGGAGGGAGCAACCACCTGACCGGCAGACGATCCGGCAAGCCCCTCCCGGCCGGTCCGAACCGCAGCATCGTGCCCGGTTCCCGACGCTTTGTCGGACTGCCCTTCCATCGAAGCATCCTGCCGCGAAAGACCGGACGTCACAGATACCGCGACCGCGACAGCTATAGACTCCGCTGCAGGTGCAGATTCCGATACAGGCACGGATTCAGGGGCAGATTCGTCGGCAAGCACCGGATCCGGCTCGGCCACAGGAGCAGACGCAACGACAAGTACAGGTTCCGGCTCAGGTTCTGTAACGGCAGATGCCGAAACCGGCTTCACGGAGGGCGCAGATTCCGGCACAGCAGCAGACACCCCGGCGGATTCACCCAAAGCTTCGGGCATCGCAGCCGGCTCCGGCAGGAGTCGCGGACAGCTCCGCCAGCAAATCGTCCAGGTCGATACTTATTTCGACACCGGCGCAACTTCGGCGACGGACTGCTGCGCAGCGACGGACGCGGAAGCGGAGGAATCCCCTTCGTCGAAATTCGCAAACCGTATCGCTTCATACAATTTTTTGAGCTTGTCCAAAACCAAATCCCGCTCGATGCCGGGGACATCGTGCGAACCCGCCCAGCCATCGACCAGTTCGATCAAACGGGCAAGTTCTTCCTGTATCTTGTTCACCTCCATAACAAAATCGGTTTATCAGAGCCAAAGGTACGAAAAATATCGGATGCGGGAAACGGTTTGTCCGCAGATTGCCAAAATTCACCGATGCAGCTCGACGATTATTTTCCGAATCGGAAAAACTATGTATATCTTTGCTTCGGATGCAAAACCGAACGAAAACCTTCGAACGGACACCGCACCCGCTTTGCTGCATATACCCACACTAAAAAAATCATCCTGAAATGGATATTCTGGAACTGCGCCGCTATTGCCTCTCCCTGCCGCTGGCAGAAGAGTGTACCCCGTTCGACGAAACGACCCTGGTCTTCAAAATCGGGGAAAATGTTCTGTTACACCGATATGGTGGAATTCCGATGGATCGCTGTAAAGTGCGATCCGGATCGGGCCGTTCTGCTTCGCGAACGCTATCCGGAACTGGTCACTCCCGCTTTCCACAGCAACAAACGCCACTGGAACGGCATCCGTACGGATGGTGATCTGCCCGACGCCTTTATCCGCGAGCAACTCCGCCACTCCTATCTGCTCGTCGCGGCAGGCATCACCCCAAAGCCTTGCGGCAGGAAATACGAAACCAGATCGAAAAGCCGGGCTCCCCGAAGAGTAACCCGGCTTTCGCCTCTTTCCCGAATCAGCCCCGCATCTGCCGCCGCATCATCCGACGCCAGCGGAAATACCCGGCCAGCGACATCGTCAGGTAAATCGTGTAGAGCAATGCGGTGAGCGGGATCTCCTTGTAGAAATAGAGCCCGACCGTCACCAAATTGACTACAAACCATACAAACCACTGTTCCAGATACTTGCGCGAAAGCATCCACATTCCCACGATGCTCAGCGACGTGGTCAGGCTATCCCAGAACGGCACGGTGCTGTTGGTAAAGGTCACGAGCACCCAGTAGATGAACAGATGGATCGCCGCATACGCCGCCGCGATCATCGGCCAGCGGCGTGCGGGCGTACGGGAAATACCGCCGCCCTTTTCGGTTTTGGGAGCGTTGCGCCATACCAGCCACCCATAGACACTTGCCAGAAAATAATAGACGTTCATGCCGAAATCGGCATAAAGCCCCGTCTGGAAGTAGAGCGTACCGTGCACGACGGGCATCACCAGCCCCACGAGCCAGAGGTAGATGTTGGCCCGGTATTCGAGCCACAGATAGAGCAGCCCCAGCGTAAAGCCGACGATCTGCAGGATGAGTTTGAGTTCCATCGCCTAAAACCGCACCGTTACGTTGGCCAGCACGTTGAACATCGCCTGGGGAAAATAGAAGGCCGAATCTTCGCGCACACCTCCGACAATCGACGAATAACCGTAGCCGTTGTTACAATACTCCGTATTGAAAGATTGTTGATCTGCACGCCGAAACGCACGCTTCCGATCTTCGAGGCAGCCAATTCATACCCCAGGTTCAGGTTGGTGACACAGTAGTCGTCGAGCGACAGCGCATCGTTGCGGCCGTTGGTAAAGTATTGTTTGCCGACATACTGCGTATGCAGCAGGGCGCTGAACCCTTTGACATGGAAATCCAATAGCACTCCGGCGATGACCGACGGAGAGTAGGAAAGGGTCGAGGTCCCGAGATACAGCTCCTTTTCGCCCAGGTAGTTCCAGTCGGCGTCGTACTCCGAAACATATTCCGTATAGTTCTCGATCCTGTTCTGGCTCAGGGTCGCATTGGCTCCCAGCGAAAACCAGCGGGCGATGTTCAGCGAAGCCGAGAGTTCGATGCCCCGGCGGTAACTGTCTGGAATATTGCGGGACAGCTCCTGCCCCGTGTCCGAGAGTTCGCCCGTAGCGACCAGCTGATCCTTGTAGGACATATAGTAGAAGTTCACGCCCGCCTCGAAACGGTCGTTGTGGAAAAGATAGCCGAACTCCCAGTCGTACAGCCGCTCCGAGGTGGGATACTCCCCGTTCTTGGTATCGGTGAAGTTGCTGCGTGTCGGCTCCTTCTGCGCCACGGCGAACGACACATAGACCTTGTGATTCCGGGCGAAAGTGTAGTTCACGCCCGCTTTGGGGTTGAAAAAGTGATAGGTACGGTTAATATCCAACTCCTGAAGCGCCGAAGTGGTGCTGTTGAAATTGTCGTTGGTGCCCGTAATGTTATGCCGGATGAAACGGTACTGCAGGTCGGCATAGAGGTTCAGCCCCGCGCAGCCTCCCAGTTGATCTTGGCGAAGACGTTGGCATCGTACTTGGTCGAGGCGTTACGATAATATTCGTGACGCGGGAAGCCGGGTGCATCGACGACCGACATCACGTTTCCCCAGTGGCCGCCGTCATATACGTTGCCCGCACCGCCCAGGGCCAGTTGTACGCGACCACGAGTATAGTTGGCCGATGCCACCACGCCGCCGAAATGGTTGTCCATCGACTTGCGGCGAATCAGATTGCTTTCGGTAATCGGCTCGTTCGGATCGTCCGTAGGGATCGGCGCGATACCGTACTCACTCAACGTCTGTCCGTTCTTATACTGGTTGTAATAACCCGAACCGTAGGTGTAGTGGCCCGTGACATTCAGCGTCCAACGGGCGTTGAAGCGATGATTGACGATCAACTGATTGTTGATCTGGGTATAGTTATCCGTCTGGTTATCATAAAACGAAATCGATCCGTCGGCATGTTTGACAAGCCCTGCGAATTGTAGCGCCGGTCGGTTTCGAGCTGCTCCTTCGTCACGCCGTCATAAGCCAGTCCGACTCTGGCCACACCGCCGAAGGAGATCAGCTTCACGGCCGTACCCCCATCGTAGTACCCGACCTGCAACATGTAGGACTCCAGGTTGGTGAAGGCCCGATCGACATAACCGTCCGATGAGATATGCGAAAGCCGGGCATCGACGGTCCAATGGCCGCCCATGAGTCCCGAACCGATCTGCAACGACTGTTTGTTGGTGTTGTAGGAGCCATAGGAAAGGGACGCTTCGCCAGAAAATTCGCTCGACATCGGGGCGGTGGTCATATTCACCGAACCGCCGAAGGCTCCCGTACCGTTGGTCGAGGTTCCGGCACCGCGCTGTACCTGGATCGTTCCGACCGAAGAAGCCATGTCGGGCGTATCGTACCAATAGACCGAGTGGCTCTCGGCATCGTTCATCGGCACGCCGTTGGTTGTGACATTGATGCGCGAAGCATCCGAACCGCGCAGACGGAACGCCGTACCGCCGATGCCGTTGCCGGCATCCGAAGTGGCGACCACCGACGGAGTCATTTGCAACAACGTCGGCATGTCGCTGCCGAAATTCCGGCGAGAAATCGCTTCTCGGCCGATATCGGCATATGCCACCGGAGTTTTGCGATCGACGCGGGTATCGGTCACCTCGATCTGCTGCAATTCGTACAGTTTCATGGAATCCGGAGTCATGGAGTCCGTTTCCACCGGTCGTCCGCGTGCACCGGCATCGCGCACCAGACAGCCGCAGCCGTAAGCGGCAGTAAGAAAATCCTTTTCATAACTTTAATTGAATTAAAAGAACAGAAAAGGGTATGTCGTATCGATTATAGATTCCCGGTTTCAGCATTACCCGTATCCGGTACAATGGGTATAATCTCAGCCTGACAGTAAGGCACCCTTCAAGAATACGGGCGCAAAGATAACATTAAATTTCGGAAAATCGCACCGCATCACAAAAGAGTACGCCACCCGGCTCGACCCCAGGAATGGCGCACAGCTTTGTTCGAACAACTCACTCCGAATGCGGCGGACAGCGACGAAAACCGACTGTTCGGATATTTGCCGAAAAACGTTTACAACCCGGAACCAGGCAAAACCGGGACCGTTTTCCGGCTCCGACAGTTGAAAAATCCGGTATCTTCCTCGGGACAGGGCAAGCCTGGGGAGAGTCATCACCTACCGGAAAGTACCGAACCGATAGACGGTCTTCTGGCAATAAAATCCGTCAGGCGCAAGCAGCGGAGAAGGAAATTCCGGCCGATTGACCGCATCGGGATACCCCTGACAGACGACGGCGACCCCTTCGTAATCCCGGTAGCGGCCGCCCGACTTCGTTTCGGGGCATCCGCCGCCCAAGCGATTGCCGGTGTAGAGCGTCACGCCGGGCTGCGAAGAGAGAATCTCCACCCGGCGTCCCGAACGTGCATCGCGCAATTCGCCGACTTCGGTCAGGATATTCTGCCGCCAACCGTCCACGGGGAAGAAGTGGTCGTACCCCCGCAGCATCCGGATCCGGTCGAAATCGGAATCGACGCCCTCACCCAAGCGGCGCAGTGAACGGAAATCGGCGGGCGTACCGGCAACACCGAGCAGTTTCCGGTAGGAATCAGACGATCGTCCGCTTCCAAAACAGTCGAAGCATCGAGCCGCAGCTCGTGGTCGAGTACCGACCCGCTGCCCTCGCCGCCCAGATTGAGCAGCAGGTTGCAGGCCATGTTCACGGGCGTCGTCCGGTCGGTTCGAGCGATATAAGTTATTTCCAGCGCATTATCTTCGTCGAAATCGAAAGCGGCCTCGACCTGCAAATTACCGGGATACCCCTGATCGCCGTCGTCGGAAGAGAGCGACATCACGACCCGGTTGGTTTCGACACGGCTCTCCACAAGCGCCCGGCGAAGCCCTTCACACCGCCGTTGAGATGCCCGGCCATGCCGTTTATATCCAAGCGGTATTCTTCGCCGTCAATCCGCATCGTCCCGTAAGCGATGCAACCGGCCACGCGGCCGATGCTTTTGCCGCACAGGGCCGGATCGCCGAAATAACTGCGGAAATCCTTGTAACCCAGCGCCACATCCGCCAAATGTCCGTCACGATCGGGAACCAGAATCGACACGACAGCCGCGCCGACATTGCAAAGCCGCACTTCGGCACCTGCGGCATTGCGCAGCGTATAGAGCACAACGGCCTCGCCCTCCGAAGTGGCGCCCCAGATCTGCTGTTCGATCTCCATCCCTATTCGCCCGGCTTCAGATTACGCAGCAGGTTGTCGATACGACGCAGGGTCTCCTCCTTCCCGATGAAAGAGGTAACGTCGTACATACCGGGACCCTTGCCGGCTCCGACCAGCGCCAGGCGCAGCGTGTTCATCACCTGTCCCAGCGAATAGCCCTTCTGCTCGATCCAGCCTTGCACTATCCGCTCGGTATTTTCGAGCGAAAAATCGTCGATGCCGGCCAGCACCTCGCGCAGTTCGCGCAGCATAGCCGGATTATCGCCCTTCCAATACTTCTTAGCCTGCTTCTCATCGTACTGAGTCGGAGCGACGAAGAAGAACGAGGTCAGATCCCACAGATCGGTGATGAACGTGGCCCGCTCTTTCATAATGCCTGCGGCACGCCCGGCCAACTCGTCCGAAACCTCGATGCCGTGCTCGCGCAGGATCGGCTGATACAGTGCGGCCAGTTCCGCGTCGCTCTTATGGTGCATATACTGGGCGTTGAACCACTTGGCCTTGTCGGGCTGGAAGCGGGCGCCCGATTTCGAAACGCGCTCCAGCGAGAAGTTGTCGATCAGCTCCTGCATCGAGAAGATCTCCTGCTCGGTGCCGGGATTCCACCCCAGCAGCGCCAGCATGTTGATAAACGCCTCGGGAAATAACCGTCCTCGCGGTAACCGCGTGCGGTTTCGCCCGTCGGGGATTTCAGAAGAGCGGGAACACGGGGAACCCCATCTTGTCGCCGTCGCGCTTCGAGAGTTTGCCACCGCCCGTAGGTTTCAGCAGCAGAGGCAGATGCGCGAAGCGGGCTGCAGGTCCGTCCAACCAAAGGCCCGGTACAGCAGATAATGCAGCGGCAACGACGGCAGCCACTCCTCGCCACGGATCACGTGCGACACCTCCATCAGACGGTCGTCCACGATATTCGCCAGATGGTACGTAGGCAGCGCATCGGCCGACTTATAGAGCACCTTGTCGTCGAGCGTCGAAGTGTTCACCTCGACATGCCCCCGGATCAGGTCGTCCATTTCGACGATCTCGTTTTCGGGCATCTTGAAGCGAATGACCCACTGGTCGCCCCGCGCGATGCGGGCTGCGACCTCCTCTTTCGAGAGAGAGCGACGTAGGCAGTTTCTCGCGGATCGAATAGTTGTATGCGAAAGTTTCGCCGCGCGCCTCGTACTCCTTGCGCAGGGCGTCCAACTCCTCGGCAGTATCAAAAGCGTAGTAGGCCCATCCGGACTCCACGAGCTGTTTCGCGTATTTCAGGTAGATGTCGCGCCGCTCGCTCTGGCGGTACGGCGCATGAGGGCCGCCGACGCCGACACCCTCGTCGATCTCGATGCCGCACCACTTGAGCGACTCGAGGATATACTCCTCGGCACCCGGCACGAAACGCTGCGAGTCGGTATCTTCGATACGAAGAATCATCGTACCGCCGTGCCGACGCGCGAACAGGTAGTTATAAAGCGCCGTACGTACGCCGCCGATATGCAGAGGCCCCGTAGGGCTGGGTGCGAAGCGCACCCGGACAGGTCTTTCCATATTTCGTTACTCTTTGTTGATTTCCTTGTTATCGTCATGTTCGGATTCGGCCGTCTTGCGACCGGCCGCATCCTGCGCCGCTGCACCCCCTCGGGCAGGTTTGCACAAAGTCGGCGCCACGGCCCACAGCGCACACATCACCCACACTACGAAGGCACCCGATACCACGCGCCAGACCGCATCGTTCCTCAAAGCGACCGCTGCGAGAAGCAGGACGAAAAATATCCGTTCCGTCCATCGGGAGGTAAGCGCCCGGGCGATTTTTGCACGATTTCCCATACCGTTTACTTAATGCGGTATTCGACCCGCATGGTGATACGGGCTTTTTTCTGCCGGCTCGAGGTGTTGAACGATCCTCCGGCCGAGAACTCCTCGTTGGTATTGGCACCCGTGATCTGAACACGCCCATACGGGCCGAAGCCACTCCGCCGAGCTTCGCTCCGGCATTGACCGCGATCTTCTCGGCACGGACACGGGCATCGGCCGATGCTTTCTCGATGAGCGACAACTTCACGTCGTCGAGCTTCGTATAGTAATAATCGGGCTGCATAGCCTCGATCGAAACGCCCTGGGCGATCAGCGAAGAGATTTCACGCGAAACATTCTCGACGGCATCGACACTCTTCGACTCGACGGTGAAGCCCTGCGAAAGCCGGTAACCGGTAAACCGCTGTCCGGCCCAACTGCCATTGGCCGAATAGACCGGCTCGTACTGCTTGGTGACGTTCACGAACTGGAAGACCACGGCTTCAGCAGCGATCCCTTTCGAGAGGAGGTAGTCGTACACCTTCTTCTTGCTGGATTCGATCTGCGCGTATCCCGCTTCGACGTTCTGCGCCTCGGCGGTGATGAAACCGTTCCAGACGATCAGGTCGGACGAGAACTCGGTTTCGCCGAGGCCCGTCACCACGATCGTTTCCTGCGCGTGGTATTTATATGTGTACGCCCTTGCGAGCAACCAGGCACTGACGACGATCGCCGCACCGATGATGAGGTACTTCCAATACGCTTTCATAACCGTAATATTTTAAGAATTATATTTGCTAACCCGCCGCAATTCATCGGCCGCTTCCGGTCCGGCGTTTTCAACAGGACACGATCACCGCATCCGGCGGCGCCCCGCCCGCTACCGTAAACGGCAGCGCGGCACTACACGTTGAACAGGAAGTGCATGATGTCGCCGTCCTGCACCACGTACTCCTTACCCTCAACCCCGATCTTGCCCTGGTCGCGGCAGGCCTTTTCGGAACCCAGCGCCACATAGTCGTCGTACTTGATGACTTCGGCACGGATGAAGCCCCGCTCGAAATCGGTGTGGATGATGCCGGCGGTCTGGGGCGCTTCATGCCCCGGCGGAAAGTCCAGGCACGGCTCTCGTCGGCACCGGTCGTGAAGAACGTCTGCAAATCCAGCAATTTATAGGCCGCTTTAATCAGACGCGCCACGCCCGACTCCTTCAGGCCGATCTCTTCGAGGAACATCTGGCGCTCCTCGTACTCGTCCAGCTCGGCGATGTCGGCCTCGGTAGCTGCGGCGACGATCAGCATCTCGGCCCGCTCGTCGGCAATGGCGGCCTCGACGGCCCGGGTATGTTCGTTGCCCGTCACGGCGCTCTTCTCATCAACGTTGCAGACGTAGAGCACCGGTTTGTCGGTCAGCAGGTTCAGGTCGGCGACCAGCTTGCGGTCCTCTTTCTCGAGCTCCACGGTCCGGGCGCTCAAACCCTGCTCCAGGACGGCCTTGTACTGCAACAGGATCTCCACGGCACGTTTGGCCTGCTTGTCCCCGCCCACGACAGCCTGCTTCTGGGTCTTGGCAAGGCGGTTCTCGATCGTTTCGAGGTCCTTGAGCTGCAACTCGGTATCGATGATACCCTTGTCGCGCACAGGGTCGATCGAACCATCGACATGGGTAATGTTATCGTTCTCGAAACAACGGAGCACATGAATAATGGCGTTCGTGTTGCGGATGTTGGCCAGAAACTTGTTGCCCAGCCCTCGCCTTTCGAGGCACCTTTCACCAGTCCGGCGATATCGACGATTTCGATGGTGGTCGGAATCACCCGCTTGGGTTTGTCGATCTCCGCGAGCCGAATGAGCCGCTCGTCGGGAACGGTGATGACGCCCACGTTGGGCTCGATCGTACAGAAAGGAAAATTCGCCGCCTGCGCCTTGGCGTTGGACAGGCAGTTGAAAAGGGTCGATTTACCAACGTTGGGCAGCCCCACGATACCGCATTGTAAAGCCATTGAATATCTTTCGTTTTAATATTATCCGTTCGACAGGCATCGGCAAAATGCAGGTGCCCCGCGAAGACGGTCGATATACCGTCGTTCGGAAATGCAAAGATACGAATAAGCCGCGTGCAAAAGCAAATTTATTTGCATTTTGCCCAGGCGAAGTATTTTAGACGAAGTCAAAGATACGAAAATCTCCCCGATAACTTGCGTTTGACGAAGACTTTGTTCGTTGATTCCGAACAGACAAGCCCGGCACAGGACCGGGACTAAAGACCGAACAACAGCTCCGGTATAAATTATAAAACGGTAAAACAGCCGGGTTTCGACAAGACGACAAGCGCGGAGCAAGAGGGTAACCGATTACAATCTTGTCAGGTACGCAACCGATGCGCCGATAAAACCATACTCACCCTTTCGCATTCCGAGAAAGAGTTCCGCAGCGCCACAGGAGGCGGCAATTTCAGCAAGAGTGCGCAGCAACGCCGCCCGCTGCGGGTGCAAACCGTCCCCGTTGCAACGGCGATGGAATATGCGACGAAGGCCGGAAATCCATGTGGATTCCGGCCTTCGTCGCATAATACGATCAAATCAGACGATATTGCACGAACACAACGGATAGCTCTCCCGCTTGAGGAACTCCTCCGAAACCACGATCCGAACAGCTCGGTGCAATACGGAAAACTCCAACGGAGACTCCCCAACAATTCGCCATCGACCTCGACGCTGATCTCCGGCGAAGATTCGATGCGGATACGGCTGCCCTCTCCTGCAGGATATGCCGAATCCGGTAAATCCCGCCGTTGAACAGATAACGGAAGCGGGACAGGATATGCCAGAAATGGACGGGACGGATCAGCGACACGTCCAGCAGTCCGTCGTCGGCCACCGCCTCGGGCAACTGCTGCATACCGCCGCCGTTGTATTTGCAGACACCGATGGCGATGCTCATCAACAGGTTGTTGTAAACCAGCCGGTCGTCGATCCAAACCTTCACGCCCGTCGATTTGTAGCTGAAGAACGAACGGATCATGCACCACGTATAGAGCCACTTGTTGCTGTGTCCTTTCTTCTTGAGATGGGCGTATTTCTTGACTACCATCGCATCGAACCCCATACCGGCCACATTAGCCATATAACGGTGCTGACGGTAGTGAGCCTCTTCGTAAGAAACGACTCCGACATCCTGTAAAACGAATGTCCCTCCTTGATAGCGCGGATCGCATCCTGATAGCGATTCGGCACGCCGAGCGTGCGGATCCAGTCGTTCCCCGCTCCCACGGCGACAACGGCCAGCAGCACCTCGCGGGGATCGACCGTCTGCTGAATAAAAAGACCGTTCACGACTTCGTGCAGCGTACCGTCGCCCCCTACGGCGATAATGCGGCGGAATCCCTGCTTCACGGCCGACACGGTCAGTTCCGTCGCATGGAACTTATGTTCGGTGAAGACCGGTTCGGTCTGGATTCCGGCATCCGCAGGAGCTTGGAGATCAGGGGAAAATGGTCAAGCCCGCGGCCACCTCCGGCCACGGATTGACAATGACGAACCAACGCCGACCACAGCCGGGCAAGGACATCTCCTCCAAAACGACTTATTTTAGGGGAGCGTTCTTCAGCGTATCGACCAGGAATTCATAGAACTTGCCGACGGAAGCGATGTTCACCTTTTCGTCCGGAGAGTGGGGATAGCAAATGGTCGGGCCGAAAGAAATCATATCAAGCTTAGGGTAATTCGTACCGATGATGCCGCACTCCAGACCGGCGTGAATGGCCGTAACCGCAGGTTCCTTGCCGAAAAGCGCTTTGTAGGAAGCCTTCATCGCAGCCAGAATCGGCGAATCCAGATTGGGTTTCCAACCGTTGTAGGCACCCGTGAGTTCCACCTTAGCGCCGGCCAGCTCGAACACGGCGGAGATCGCCTCGCCCAGCTCCTCCTTCTCGGAGTTCACCGAACTGCGGAGCAGACACTGCAACTTCACCGTCTTGCCGTCGGATACCACGCGGGCCAGGTTGCTCGACGTCTGCACCAGTCCGGGCATCGACACCGACATCTTCTGCACCCCGTTCGGGCAGCCTACGACCGCACGGATCAGATTCTCCGCCACCTCCTTGGCGATCATCGTTTCAGGGGCTTCGGTTTCGGTCAGTTTGATGGAAACAGCGTCCTCGATCCCGGCGAACTCGGCCTTCACGACCTTTTCATACGCTTTCAGCTCTTTGGTCAGCTGCTCGAGATCCTTGGTGCGGACCATCAGCGTAGCGGTCGCCTCGCGCGGAATCGCATTGCGCAGGCCGCCGCCGTCCACCGAGCAAAGCAGGATGTCCATCGACTTCTTCTGCTCACGGATGAAACGGAACAGCAATTTGTTGGCATTGGCACGCTGTTCGACAATCTGGATACCGGAGTGCCCACCCTTAAGACCTTTGACAACCAGCTTCACGGCCCGGTAATTCCGGGCCGGAGTCGGCTCCGCCTTATACTTGAACGTGATGTTGGCATCCACGCCGCCGGCGCAGCCTACATACAACTCGCCCTCCTCCTCGGAATCGAGGTTAAGCAGGATGTCGCCGTGCAGCACCCCTTTTTCAGCCCGAACGCGCCGTCCATCCCCGTCTCCTCGGTCGCTGTGAAAGCGCTTCGAGAGGACCGTGTTCGAGCGTATCGTCCTCCAGGACGGCAAGAATAGCCGCCGCACCGATACCGTTGTCCGCACCGAGCGTCGTACCGTTGGCCGTCACCCATTCGCCGTCGATATACGCCTCGATCGGGTCCTTGGTAAAGTCGAACTTCTTATCGTTGTTCTTCTGAGGAACCATATCCAGATGCGCCTGCAGAACGATACCTTTGCGGTTCTCCATCCCTTTGGAGGCAGGCTTGCGGACATAGACATTGTGGGCCGCATCCTCCTTGCACTCCAGGCCGAGACTCTTGGCCACGCCGATCACGTACGCACGGATCTTCTCCTCGTGGGAGGAAGGACGGGGTATTTTGGCGATTTCTGCAAAATGCTTCCAAACCAACGCGGGTTTCAAAGCGGTCAAATTCTTATCCATAGTAGTTCTATTTTAATTGGTTATCGTTTCTATTTTCCAGTTTCCGGAGCAGGTGCCGCTTCGACGGCAGCGCTGCGGTCGAAAGCCTCGACGATCTGCTTGACGAGCGGATGCCGCACGATGTCGCGGCGGTCGAACTCCACGATGCCGATCCCTCGACACCGCGCAAAATCTCCATCGCCCGCGTCAATCCGCTGTCGGAACGACGGGGCAGGTCGATCTGCGTCACGTCGCCCGTGACGATGAATTTGGCATTACGTCCCATGCGCGTAAGGAACATCTTGATCTGCGGCAGGGTCGTATTCTGCGCCTCGTCCAAAATGACGAAAGCGTTGTCGAGCGTACGGCCGCGCATGTAGGCCAGCGGCGCGATCTGCACGGTCCCTCCTCGATGTATTTTTGCAGCTTGGCGGGCGGAATCATATCGTTGAGCGCATCGTACAGAGGTTGCAGATAGGGATCGAGCTTCTCCTTCATGTCGCCCGGCAGGAAACCCAGCTTCGCCCGCTTCGACGGCCGGACGCGTCAGGATGATCCGCTTGACGTGTTTTTCTTTCAAAGCCCGCACCGCCAGGGCGATGGCCGTATAGGTCTTGCCCGAACCTGCGGGGCCGATGGCCAGCAGCAGGTCGTTGCGGTCGTAGGACTGCACCAGCTTGAGCTGATTGACCGTGCGGGCCCGGACGATCGTGCCGTTGTTGCCATAGACGATCACGTCCTTATCGACGGAGCGTCGTGTTCGATCACCCCGGTCGAAAAGCCTGTTGTACCGACTCTTTGGAGATATAGCCGTATTTGAGGTAGTAAGCGATCAATCCGTCCAGTCGTTTCCGAAACCGTTCGGAATCGCTTCGGGGGCCGAGCACCGTGAGCGCAGATCCGCGAGCGATGATTTTGAGGTTGGGATGCAGCTCCTGCATCTGTTCGAGGTAAATATTCTGGGGCCGTACAGCTCCGGGGATCCACCCTCGATGTCGATCTTCTTATCTTCGGAATCCATCATAAGCTAAAACAAATCCTACGCTCAATGCCAGGGAGTAAGAGCGCATGTTGAACCCGACCGCCTCTTCGGTGGGATAATAACACTTTTTCGAATCGAACTGCCCGTTGTAACGGAAGTCGATCAGTGTATGTCCGAAATTCAACCCCAGGCCCAACATATAGGAAACCGACGGGCGCATACTGCCGAAGAACATCTCGTTGTTGCCCTCGGCATACTCGCAATCGTTCATCACCGTAAAGACGGGACCGACGTTGATCCGCAGCATCGGAAGCGCCCGAAGCGAGAAGATGAGGGGAATATCGATCGAATTGGTTTTGATTTTCAGAGTTCCGTAGTCGGCATGGCTCAACTTGATCGACTGCCGCACGTAAAGCACCTCGGGACCGATGGTGAAATAGCGGAATTTCAAGCCGATCTGAGTCCGGCCTGCCAACCGAGCCGGTTATCTATACCGAAATCCGGACCGGAAGTCGAAAAATGGGGAAAGTTGAGTCCGGCCAGTACGCCCCACTCCACTCCCTTGATCGCCGATCCGCTGCGGCTGCTGCGTCCATAATCGTCGTATCTGCGGGACTGACCCGAAGAAGGAGAGTCAAAATACTCAACAACAACGCTATAATCAGGAATTTACAGTTTTTCATAACTCTATTTCTTGGTATCGGATTTCAATACGGCAGCGGCCCAGAGCAGGTAGCAGACACAAGCCGTCACCCAGATCAAGCCCGCCGGGGGATGACCGAAGCCGCGGATCAGCGCGCCGCAGATCGGGCCCGAAAGGGCGCCGGCGGAAATGGCCAGGATCATCAGTCCGGCGACTTCGTTCGAACGGCCAGGAGCACTCTTGGTCGCCACGGCATAAAACGTGGCGAAAACGCAGGCCATCGTGAAGCCGAGGATGCCAACCAACGCATAAACGACCGCTTCGAGCGCACCGCGAAAGGGCGATGCAAAGCGCCAATGCGAGCAGCATATTCCAGCGCAGGTATTTGACACCGACGACACTGATCAACACCCAGGCACCGACGAGCGTACCCACGATGCGCAAAGCGTAAAATCCGGTGGTCGTAAGAATCGAATCGGGATTGTCGATCAACCGCACCGAAACGAAGCCGATACCGACATCCGCAGCGATGAAGCAGGCCACGCCCAGCGTACAGAGCAGCACGGCGCGGTTACGCAACAGACGGAAACACTCGGCCATACCGACCGCACGGGACGATTGCGCCGGTTCTGCGACCGCAGTCACCTGTAACCAGACGGCCCCGACGAGCGTAAGCCCCGCATAAATCGGCAACAACAGACGCCAGTCGCCGAAAAGCGAAACCAGCCCCGTGATGATCGGGGCGAGCAGCAACAGAGCCGTATTGCGGAAGATCTGTCCGACGGTCAGGTAGCTGGTCATCCGCTCCTCGGGCACGATGGTCGCCAGCAGCGGATTGACCGCCACCTGTATAGCGGTATTGCCGATGCCCAGCAGACCGAAGCCGATGAAATACCAACTCAAGGCACTGCCGACGCCCGCAGCATAGGGCACGAGCAACCCGGCGATGGTAAAGGCATAACCGATCATTGCCGTTCTCTTGCGGCCGATGCGGTTCATCAGCGCCGCGACAGGCGTGGAAAGAAGCAGGAACCAAAGGAAAACCATCGACGGCAGAAAACTCACGGCACTCTGCTGGCTCTCGGCAAATTCACCGCTGATGATGTTGGTCACCGGAGCCACGATATCGCAGAAGCCCATGATAAAGAACCCCATCAGCACAGGTGCCAGCAATCGTTTGTCCACTCTCCTTTCCGTCATAGCACGTCCTTCAACATTCATTATTTGGTCAAAGCATAAAACGTGGCGAAAACGCAGGCCATCGTGAAGCCGAGGATGCCAACCAACGCATAAACGACCGCTTCGGAGCGCACCGCGAAAAGGGCGATGCAAAGCGCCAATGCCAGCAGCATATTCCAGCGCAGGTATTTGACATCGACGACACGGATCAACACCCAGGCACCGACGAGCGTACCCACGATGCGCAAAGCGTAAAATCCGGTGGTCGTAAGAATCGAATCGGGATTGTCGATCAACCGCACCGAAACGAAGCCGATACCGACATCCGCAGCGATGAAGCAGGCCACGCCCAGCGTACAGAGCAGCACGGCGCGGTTACGCAACAGACGGAAACACTCGGCCATACCGACCGCACGGGACGATTGCGCCGGTTCTGCGACCGCAGTCACCTGTAACCAGACGGCCCCGACGAGCGTAAGCCCCGCATAAATCGGCAACAACAGACGCCAGTCGCCGAAAAGCGAAACCAGCCCCGTGATGATCGGGGCGAGCAGCAACAGAGCCGTATTGCGGAAGATCTGTCCGACGGTCAGGTAGCTGGTCATCCGCTCCTCGGGCGATGGTCGCCAGCAGCGGATTGACCGCCACCTGTATAGCGGTATTGCCGATGCCCAGCAGACCGAAGCCGATGAAATACCAACTCAAGGCACTGCCGACGCCCGCAGCATAGGGCACGAGCAACCCGGCGATGGTAAAGGCATAACCGATCATTGCCGTTCTCTTGCGGCCGATGCGGTTCATCAGCGCCGCGACAGGCGTGGAAAGAAGCAGGAACCAAAGGAAAACCATCGACGGCAGAAAACTCACGGCACTCTGCTGGCTCTCGGCAAATTCACCGCTGATGATGTTGGTCACCGGAGCCACGATATCGCAGAAGCCCATGATAAAGAACCCCATCAGCACAGGTGCCAGCAATCGTTTGTCCACTCTCCTTTCCGTCATAGCACGTCCTTCAACATTCATTATTTGGTCAAAGCATAAAACGTGGCGAAAACGCAGGCCATCGTGAAGCCGAGGATGCCAACCAACGCATAAACGACCGCTTCGGAGCGCACCGCGAAAAGGGCGATGCAAAGCGCCAATGCCAGCAGCATATTCCAGCGCAGGTATTTGACATCGACGACACGGATCAACACCCAGGCACCGACGAGCGTACCCACGATGCGCAAAGCGTAAAATCCGGTGGTCGTAAGAATCGAATCGGGATTGTCGATCAACCGCACCGAAACGAAGCCGATACCGACATCCGCAGCGATGAAGCAGGCCACGCCCAGCGTACAGAGCAGCACGGCGCGGTTACGCAACAGACGGAAACACTCGGCCATACCGACCGCACGGGACGATTGCGCCGGTTCTGCGACCGCAGTCACCTGTAACCAGACGGCCCCGACGAGCGTAAGCCCGCATAAATCGGCAACAACAGACGCCAGTCGCCGAAAAGCGAAACCAGCCCCGTGATGATCGGGGCGAGCAGCAACAGAGCCGTATTGCGGAAGATCTGTCCGACGGTCAGGTAGCTGGTCATCCGCTCCTCGGGCATGGTCGCCAGCAGCGGATTGACCGCCACCTGTATAGCGGTATTGCCGATGCCCAGCAGACCGAAGCCGATGAAATACCAACTCAAGGCACTGCCGACGCCCGCAGCATAGTGCACGAGCAACCCGGCGATGGTAAAGGCATAACCGATCATTGCCGTTCTCTTGCGGCCGATGCGGTTCATCAGCGCCGCGACAGGCGTGGAAAGAAGCAGGAACCAAAGGAAAACCATCGACGGCAGAAAACTCACGGCACTCTGCTGGCTCTCGGCAAATTCACCGCTGATGATGTTGGTCACCGGAGCCACGATATCGCAGAACCCCATGATAAAGAACCCCATCAGCACAGGTGCCAGCAATCGTTTGTCCACTCTCCTTTCCGTCATAGCACGTCCTTCAACATTCATTATTTGGTCAAAGCATAAAACGTGGCGAAAACGCAGGCCATCGTGAAGCCGAGGATGCCAACCAACGCATAAACGACCGCTTCGAGCGCACCGCGGGGCGATGCAAAGCGCCAATGCCAGCAGCATATTCCAGCGCAGGTATTTGACATCGACGACACGGATCAACACCCAGGCACCGACGAGCGTACCCACGATGCGCAAAGCGTAAAATCCGGTGGTCGTAAGAATCGAATCGGGATTGTCGATCAACCGCACCGAAACGAAGCCGATACCGACATCCGCAGCGATGAAGCAGGCCACGCCCAGCGTACAGAGCAGCACGGCGCGGTTACGCAACAGACGGAAACACTCGGCCATACCGACCGCACGGGACGATTGCGCCGGTTCTGCGACCGCAGTCACCTGTAACCAGACGGCCCCGACGAGCGTAAGCCCGCATAAATCGGCAACAACAGACGCCAGTCGCCGAAAGCGAAACCAGCCCGTGATGATCGGGGCGAGCAGCAACAGAGCCGTATTGCGGAAGATCTGTCCGACGGTCAGGTAGCTGGTCATCCGCTCCTCGGGCACGATGGTCGCCAGCAGCGGATTGACCGCCACCTGTATAGCGGTATTGCCGATGCCCAGCAGACCGAAGCCGATGAAATACCAACTCAAGGCACTGCCGACGCCCGCAGCATAGGGCACGAGCAACCCGGCGATGGTAAAGGCATAACCGATCATTGCCGTTCTCTTGCGGCCGATGCGGTTCATCAGCGCCGCGACAGGCGTGGAAAGAAGCAGGAACCAAAGGAAAACCATCGACGGCAGAAAACTCACGGCACTCTGCTGGCTCTCGGCAAATTCACCGCTGATGATGTTGGTCACCGGAGCCACGATATCGCAGAAGCCCATGATAAAGAACCCCATCAGCACAGGTGCCAGCAATCGTTTGTCCACTCTCCTTTCCGTCATAGCACGTCCTTCAACATTCATTATTTGGTCAAAGTTAAGTTTTTTTCTCGGAATACACAGAAAACCGTGCATTTTATCCGGAATCCCTGTTTTCGGCAAAAAGCATTGCTATTCCCCATTTTTGCTATATTTGATGTAGTCTGAAGGTATTTAATTGACTACAAATAGATTAAAAGAAACTCGCATGAGAATAGGCAACGAATAAGAAATTGGTAAAGTGCTTTGATACACTATATTTCTCATGCTGTCAAACAACTCTTATTTGTTTGCAAATATAATATTATTGCAGGTAAAAATCAAAAATAACGAGGTTTATTTTCATTTTTGCCTGCTGATATTTGTTCCGGATTGTCGGATACGATATATTTGTAATTAGGATTCGTACCGTGTTCCAAGCGGTTCATAAGTAACGACTTGCGGAGCTTTGGCAACAAGGGGATGCGGCTCCGTTTTATAGAAATGACTTATGCAAACCGACTTATCCATTTACAACAGTCTTCGCCCTTCCTTTATAGAAGGCGTTCACGCCGTGAAGTTCAATTCTTTGTCGGCGGTCATATCGCGTTACCGGGATTATGCCCGCAGTTCCGAACAAATAAAAGCGTACTCGGGAGATTTTCTGTTGATGCGGGATATCGCCTCCTTGCTTGACGAAGCACCCCGTCCCATAACGGAGGGAATACCAGGATTTCACCCCGTTCCTGCTTCTTCTGATGCTTTCGGAGGAATTTCATGCCGTCCATTATGTCGAGCGTCTTGTAACGTGGTATTTCGGCTACTGTTGTGTCGATGAACTGCGGACGGTCTGCACCATTCTGTCCCAGTGTTCCTACCCGCATCACGACACGCTGCGGCTGCGGTTCAAGAACTACCTGCGTGAAGCCCGTAAGACATTGGGTATGCCCGTTGAATGTAACGCTGCTGTCATGCTGAAAATGCTCGACGCCTCTTATGCACATCTCACTCCCGCCGGTGTCGGGGAGTTCGAGGAACTGTTGCACCTGGGGGACGATTACGAGTTCATCTCCCGTGTCAAATCGAATTATCTTGCCTCGGATAACGTCACGGAACTCGCCGGGGTTTGCTGGTATTCCAGCACGATTACCTTCCGCCAGCGTTTCCAGCGGGTTTTCGGCTGCTCGGCCTCCTCGTGGTTACGTCAGCGCCGTATCGAACGTATCGGGGAATTACTGTGGACGACACACTACACGTTGCAGGAAATAGCCTACATGTGCGGTTTCTCCGCCCAATCCCACTTTACGGACTTTTGCAAGCGGAATATGGGGAGCAATCCCACTTCCATCCGCCAGGAAGGTCGGATCTGACATTAATCGGCCTCGTGATAAAAAAACGAAGAGAAAGATAAAAATCGTAATCCGCTGGTTTTTCGATTCGCTAACTTTATACGCGAAAGTAACAAGACGGATTATGATTGCATTTATAGAGAAATTAAACAGTGAAGTCCTGCGGAGTATCGAACGTATCGAATCGCGGGATACCGACGTGTTGAAAAAGTCGCTTGAAGCGTCACGTGTCCTGGGAGAAGCGTTCGACCGTTTGAAACAATATATCATCGGCTACCGTTTTCAAAACGATGACGAGGAAATAACGTTCTTCAAAGAAATCAAACCCCGTCTTTTTTGCCGTCTGATCTATTACCGCAAGCTCTACAATATCGAGATGAACCGTCCGGTAGGAAGTATCGAGGCACAACGGGAGTACCTGGACGCCCATGTTCGGGCCATCAACGCGTACACGCAGAAACGCCTCGACTTTATCCGCTATTTCCGCAGCGGCGCCACACACCTGGACAGCCTCTATTTCCTGCGCGGGCAGACCGACGCGGAACAATACCTGGAAACCTTCTACTATGAACTCGACCCGCAGTTTTCGACAAACGCGGATTTCAAGGTGGCGAAAATCCTGGCCAACGATATGTTGTCGGTTTATCTTATGGGCGAATTGGAATCACTGGAGAGCACGAACCACCGGAACATGGTTCTGCCATTGTCTGACGTGCGTCCGACATGGCAGGACTCGAAGACGGATCTGACGGAACTTATTTACCTGCTTGACAGTAAAGGCTGCTTCGGCAATGTGCCACTCACGCAACTGGCCAGATACATTTCCAACGCTTTCAACGTACACCTCGACATGAACCTTTCGATGACATTCTGCGATATGAAAATCCGAAACAATCCGACACCGTGGCTTGACAAGGCGAAAGAGGTCCTGCTTAAACGTATGCAGACGTGGAAGCGAAACAAGAAAAACGGCAATTCCGAGTAGAATATGAACCGGTAAAGCACTCTATTCCTTATAGAAATACTGATAATCAACGTTGTATATAACAAAAGAACCGAGGTTGGTTTTCCCCCGTAACTCTCGAAAGGAACTTTCCCGAACGCCCGTATTTGCACCCGTATAAGGAGCCGATGCGGGTGTCCGTTGTTGTCCCGTCCGGATTAAAACACCGTTAAGCGTTGAATCACAGTATGCTATCGCATTTTTGCCAATAAAAATACCGAGTACGGGCTGCGGATTTCGGTAAAAAACATTGCCTTTTTCACCGCATGAACCGTTGAGAATCAGTTCACTGCAAATTATCAAAAAAAAGTCGTACCGACCTCGTTTTAAGCTGTCCATATAAGCCCGACCTTTGTAATAGACTAAAAAACAAAGGAGTATGAAAATCATAGTGATCGGTTCGCAAGCCTATAACGAGCTTGTCGAGCGTATAGAGAAAATAGAGGTCTCAATCGCCTCTCTCCCTGAAAAGGGGCGTGCACGGAATAAGGAGTACATAAACGACGAATGGATGGACAGCGAGCAGGTCTGCCGTTACCTGGGCATCAGCGGGCGTACCCTTCAACGCCTCCGCTCGGATCACGTGATCACCTATTCGGCCATCAACCGGAAGCTGTATTATTCCCTCACGGAAATCCGCCGTGTGCTGAAGGAGCGTTCCGTGCGGCGCAAAAACCAACCAAAGGAGTAGGCCAGGTTTCTAGACAAGGAATATTTCGACGGATGGATGCAGCGGCTCTCGGAACGGCTGGAACGTATCGAGAAGCTGTGCGCGGGGGACGTGGAGCAACCGCTTTCCATCCTGCCTGACGGGGAGCGTCTTCTGGACAATTACGACTGTGCCGCATGCTCAATATCAGCAAGCGCACATTCCAGCGTTACCGTACCTCGGGAGAGCTGCCTTACGAGATGATCTATCACAAGACCTTCTACCGGGAATCGGACGTCCTGCGGTTCATCGAGCGTAACTTCAGTAATTTCCGCAAGCTGAAAAAGGATCGTCCTGCCGGCTCCGGTTAGGCCCTGTCCCGAGAGTCCGGTGTCATGGAAAAACGCGGAGATACATGGAATAAGGCACGACAAGGCGGTACAACCGCTCGATATTTGCCGTAAAATCAGTATGTTTGCTGAATGAAGCCTATATAATAATGAACAATGAAAGAAACTGATAAAATATATCCTGCCGACAAAGGGGAGGAAGAGCTACTGCATAATGTGCGCCATATCTTGCAGGAAGCGCGCGCGAAGGTGATACATCATGTCAATTCGACCCTCGTGAGGGCTTACTGGCAGGTAGGGAAATATATAGTGGAGTACGAGCAGCAGGGAACCGGCCGTGCCGGATATGGCAAGGCTGTCATCAACACCCTTTCCAGGCGGCTCGTGGCGGAGTTCGGAAACGGGTTCACGGCCACCAACCTGCGGTACATGAGGCAGTTTTACCAGTGCTACGAAATATCACACGCTGTGTGATAAATTGAGCTGGTCGCATTGCCGCACGCTTCTCAAGGTGTCGGGCGATGCCGCCCGTGATTTTTACCTGCACGAGTGCGTCAAGGAAAACTGGAGTGTCCGGCAGCTCGACCGCCAAATCAACACGCTTTTCTATGACCGCCTGCTGGCCAGCCGAGACAAGAAAGCTGTGAAAGAGGAGATTTCCCGTACCGAACCCGGACGTGTCGAACCCAAAGAGATCATCCGCGACCCGTATATCCTGGAGTTTCTCGGTATCCCGCAGGAGAGCATTTTCTGGAAACCGATCTGGAGCAACTGCTCATCAGCCGCTTGCAGCGCTTGATGCTCGAACTCGGGAAAGGCTTCGCCTTCGTCGCGCGACAGAAGCGTATCTCCTTCGATGACAAGCATTTCTACATCGACCTGGTCTTTACAATTACCTGGCCCGCTGTTTCGTTTTAATAGACCTTAAATCCGGGGAGCTGACCCATCAGGATTTGGGGCAGATGCAGATGTATGTCAATTACTACACCCGTGAGTTGATGAATCCGGGGATAACCCTCCGGTGGGTATCGTCCTCTGCGCGGAGAAAAACGACGCGGTCGTCCGTTATACGCTGCCCGAAGATGAAAAGCAGGTCTTCGCCGCCCAGTACATGACCTATCTTCCCACGCAGGAGGAGCTGCAAACACTCTTGCAGGAAGTGTGACGACAACGCTCACGGACATATGAAAAAGCCGATGGAAATCTGTACTTCCGTCGGCTTTTCGCTTACATCTTAATCCCTTTCTTCGCGGGGCCGTTCTCCGGCGGGCTGCCCACGCCCGCGATCACGATGCGCCCCCCGGAGGCGTCGGCAATCTGCCGCAGCCGGGAAGGAATACGGGCCGCCGTGTTGTCTTTCCCCGGGAGCTCTTCCGCCGTGTCATGCCGCTCCCGGCACACGTCGTTATCCTCCTCCGCCTCCTTTCCCTCGCTCTCTTCTATCGGTTTGAGGCTTTGCTGTATCCTGCGGTCTATTTCCGTCAGGTCAGCTTTTAGGGCCGTCAGTTCGGGTTCCTTGCGCCAGGAACTTTCCACCACTTCCCGCAGGACGGGAATATCTTTCTCCAGTTCCTCATTCTTTTTCCGGAATTTTTCCAGTGTCGGCTCGATGGTTGCGAGCGCGTGGATGAAGTTCATCGCCGCCAGTCGCGGGTCGGAGGCGATATTCCCGTAGTTGTACTGGTAGAGATAATCCCCTTCACCCCGGACATAAAAACGGTTCTGCACCAGGTCGAGCCCGTCTTTCCCGGTCGTTTCGCTCTGGACGAGCAGTTCGAACCCGTAGAGGCTCCCGATGGGTTCGAGCCTGTCGAGCGTGCGTGCCGTTTCGGCGATATGGTTGAGCTGTTTCCCGATGAGCTTGGGGTCGGAGGTTTCCAGCCCGTTCAGTTTCACGGGATTGCGGTACGAGCCGTCCTCGTTGAACTCGACGCGGGCCTTGAAGTGTTCCAGATCCTTGCCGATACGCCGTATCAGGTCGTTGTTCTTCTCTATCTTCTCCGTGATCTGCTCCAGCTTGTAGCGGCTCGATGATTTGCCGCGCACGAATGCCTGGCGTTCGCTTTCGAGCGTGGCGATCTTCTTCTCCAGGCGGGCTTTGTCCAGCAGGTCTGTATTTCCCGAGAGGACGGCTACATACTCGGAAAAATTCATGCCGCTCTTTTCGTCGATGGCCCCTCGTCGATGGTACGGCTTCCCATGTTGTTGGTCTTGCGCTGGCGGATGAACAGTTGCTTGTTGTGCAACAGCCCGAACTTGTAGGCGTCGAGCGACTTCTCGACGGCGTATAATATCACGTCCACCTTGTTGTCGGCATGGAGTTTGGCGATCTCGTTCCCGGTGCGTATTCCCCGCCCGTCGCGCTGCTCCAGGTCGCTGGGACGCCAGGGGCAGTCCAGGTGGTGTATCGCCACGCAGCGTTTCTGCGCGTTCACTCCCGTCCCGAGCATCTCGGTCGATCCGAAGAGTACGCGGATTTTTCCGGTGTTCATACCGGCGATCATCTCCTTGCGCGCTTTTTCCGAGGTCGCCTCCTGGATGAACCGCACCTCGCTTTGGGGTATGCCGTAATCCTCCGCGAGTTTACGCCGTATCTCGGAATAGACGTTCCACCCCGCTCCGGGTTTGTAGGTTCCCAGGTCGGAGAATACGAACTGCGTACCTTTGTACGCCTCGAAACGGCGGTAGTAACCGGCAATCATACGGGCGCAGTGGCTCGCCTTGTTGTCCACGTGGTCGCTGTATAGTTCGGGGTCTATCATACGCATATCGAGCGACATCTTGCGGGCGTAGTCTGTGGCAATGAGCATTTTCGCCTTTTCCTCCCGCTCCGAGAGCGGCAGGCGGCCAGGAGCGTGGCATCGCCCGATTTGGCGAACTGCACCAGCCGTTCTATGAACTCCGTCTGCTGGGGTGTCGGCGGGATATTGTGCAATATCTCGTTCTTTTGCGGTCGGTCGATCCCTATATCCTCCGCCGAGCGGTAATCTGTAATCTCGGAGTAGAACATGGCCAGTTCGGGAACCTTGATGAAATATCGGAACCGTTCTTTCTGCACGACCTCGTTGGTCACGGAAAACTCGTAGTCGATGGTTTTCTTGGCAAAAATGGCCGCCCAGGCATCGAAGGTGCGGATATTCTGACGCTCCAGTTCCTTCGGGCGCAGGTACTTGAAAAGCAGGTACAGTTCCGTGAGCGAGTTGGAGATGGTCGTTCCCGAGAGGAACGTCGCCCCCAGGTCGCGGCCCGTGCGCTGCTGTATGGTACGCAGCGCGAAAAGCATGTTGAGCGCCCGCTGCGACCCCTCGGGATTTCCGAGGCCCGCCACCCGGTCATGCCGGGTCGTGAAAGTCAGGTTCTTGAATTTGTGGCTCTCGTCCACGTAGAGGTGGTCGATACCCATGAGGCGGAAGTCCACGGCGTCGTCCTTGCGTGTTTCCAGCGCGTGCGCCACCTTCTGCAACTTGGCTTCCAGGTTGGCCTTGCGTTTCTGACACCCTTTCATCATGGCGCGGGAAACGTCCCTGCCTTGTGCTTTGAGCACTTCGAGGTTCTCCTCCACACAGTCCAGCTCGGCCTGCAATATCTCCTGCTGTATCTCCGGAGACTGGGGTATCATGCCGAACTGTTCGTGCGAGAGGATCACGGCGTCCCAGTCGTTGTTGCGTATCTCCCGGAAGATGCGCTCACGCTTCCGGGGCGTGAAATCCTCCTTGCCCGGGTAGAGGACTTTGGCCATCGGGTAAGCGGTGCAGAACGTCCGGGCTATTTCATGGATGTTGGCTTTCAGCCCGATAATCATGGGTTTGTTGGCCAGTCCGAGGCGTTTCTTCTCGTAGGCCCCGCAGCACATGATGAGGGTCTTTCCGCCGCCCACCTCGTGGTCGATTATCCCGCCGCCGAGCAGTTTGTCCATCCATATCGCGTCCTTCTGGCTGTCATACAGATTGTCTATTCCCAGCCCCTTGAGGTCGAGGTCGGGGAATTCCTGGTGCGTCCCGTCGTACTTCGGGCGCACGTAACAGTTGAAAGTACGGTTATAGAGGTCTGTCAGGCGGTCTTTGAAGTCGGACGACTGCTCGCGCAGCCATTCGGGGAAAGCACCCCGGATCTCATCTATCTTGCTGTTGGCGAGCTGTATGGCCTCCCCGTCACGCACTTTGACCTCCCGCCGTTCGCCGTCCACCCATTTGAGGACGGTCTTGGTGATGTCGGGCGAAGTGTTTTGCAGGGCGTGTTTCAAAAGGTGCAGGCCGTTGTACTTACGGGTCTGCGCGCTGACGGCATACTGCTCCGTGATCTTCACGTTCGTCGCTTCCGCCTTCACGCCGTACTCGTCTAGGTTGGAGGCGAAGGTGATCTTCACCTCCGTATCGAAGAGCGAGGAGGCGAAACGCTCGTAAATACCTTTTGGAATCCACCGTTCGCCCAGGTTGAAGTCCAGGTCGTCGAAAGCGATGGGTTTGGGTGTCGCCTCGCGCAGAGCCTCCAGCGATTCCCGGGCCGGGGCGTGGTCGGGATTCTCCCGCAGGAACGCCTCGATCCGTTCGGCTTTCCCGATGACATTGCCGGCGATGAACTTGTCGGCAACCTCGTAGCCGTCCGTTTCCGGGTTGTAATAGATACGTCCTTTCAGTTCCCCGAGTATTCCCTCCACGGTAGTTCCCGTGAGCGAGGCCATGTAGTGCGGTTCCACCCGGCCGTACTTGTTCAGGCTGGCCACAAGGGCCTCCGAAGCGTCGTCGGCGTGCGTGATCTCATCGGGATTGAAGGCCACGGGACGCTCGAAGATGTCGGCTTTGCGTGCCTTGCCGTCGATGTAACGCTCCAGCGACAGAATCTCCGTCCCCCGCGCGTCCATCTTGATCAGGTCGAGGTTGCGTTTGTCATTGAGCCGTCCGAAGCGTTCGGTGAAATTGTCGTAAAGCCGGTTGAGCATCTCCCGCAGGGCGGGGTTCGCCGTCAGCGTTTCCGCCTCGTTGTTATAAAGGTGGTAATAGGCATCGCGTATCTCGATATACATGGAGGCTTTCGTCCGTTGTGCAGGCGTGAGTTCCAGCGGGTGGAACATGGGTTGCAGGGATTCAATCCTCCCGCAGGTAGCCGACCCGGTTTTGTCCGTCCGTGACGAGTGTTCCCTCGCGGAAATAGGGGGCGACCTCACCCTCGAACGGGCGGGGTTTCATATCCGCCTCCCGTATCTGCGGCATTTCTTTACCGGGTTCTTCCTCCTCTGGATTGTCCGGCGTGTCGAACAGGCCGCCCGTTCTCGGCGTACCGGCGGCTTGTTTCCGTCTGTCTTTCGGGGCTTCCGTCGGGGGGCGTACCGCCTGCCGTTCCCGCTGTTCCGGGGTTTCCTGCTGCCGGGCGCTTTGTCGGCGCAGTTCCGCCCTCCGTTCCGGGGTAAGCGACATCATCATCTCGTAAAAGCCGTTGATCGGCGGGTTATCCTCCCAGTTCAGGGAGGCATACAAGTCTTCGGGATCACGCTCCGGTGGCGTCGCTTTCGGCATTTCGCTCTTCTGTTCCTCCGGAGAGGAGGCCGGGGCGAATAACGAGGGTTGTCGGGGCGTCTTCCGCTTTGCTCCCCGGCGGCTGTTCCTTTTCTTGGATATACCGAGTTCTGCCTGCCGCCGCTCCTCGGCGCTGAAGCCGAACAGATCGTAGAGCGTCAGCAACGGTTCCTGCTGCACATTTACCGGTTCGGCAGCCGCCGTTTCCACCGTGTCGAAAAGCGACCCGGCGAAGCCCTCCTGCGGTTTCGGTTCCGTTGTTCCGCCCACGTGCTGCACGGGAGTATCTGCCATGCCGAAATCTTCGGGTTTCGGCGGGTGCTGCTCCCACAAGCGATTCTCCCGCTCTTTCGACCAGGCCCCGAAGTCGGCCAGATCCTCCCCGGTCGGTTCTCCGGCGGGTGTGGCAGCAGAATCCGGTAACACTTGTCCGGGTTTGTTTTCGATTCGGGTAATCTCCCCGGTTTCGGTATCGACATGGTAGCCCTGCGCCGCCATTTCTGCGACGACGCGGCGTTTTTCCTCCTCTTCCCGCTGCTGCTGAAGGTTACGGGCATCGGCGATAATCTCCTTGACGATTTCTCCGGCAAGGCGGGGCTCGTGTCTTTCGGCACGCTGGCGTTCCGCCTGACGGGGACGGGACAATTCCCGCTCCGGTGTACCGGGTGTCTGTTCCGGAGCATGTTCCAGGCAATAACTCTCGTTGAAATGCCGGTTGAAATCCTCCGAGAGCATACGCCGCATCTCCCGGTCGATGCCGTCCACGCCCTCCGCGTGGGTGAACTCCATCGCCGGTTTGCCGTAGGGGTCTTTGCCTACTTTGGCCTCGGTATGGATCACTCTGTCGAACGACTGGAAAAGGTTGTTTATCCGGATGCCGTTCGACAGCTTGCGGGATTCGATGAAATCCCGCTGCCGTTCGGACAGTTCCCCGTGGCGGCTTTCTTTTGCAGGATAACCAGGTCGCTGCCGACCTCCGTCCCCGCGTGTTCTGTAAAGAGGTTGTTCGGCAGCCGGATGGCCGATACGGGCTCGCAGCGGTTCATCAGCCACTCGCGCACGGGGCGTCCCTGCTCGGCGTTCAATACTCCCTGCGAGGTGATGAATGCCACCAGGCCGCCCTCGCGTACCATATCGACGGACTTCATGAAAAAATAGTTGTGCAGCGCCCGTGTGCCTTGCCGCCGCACGGGGTCGGTATGGGTGGAGAAGAACGGGTCGAAGAGCGCCACGTCCCCGAAAGGGATGTTGCTCACGGCCACGTCGTAGTAACCGGCGTATTTGGGTTCGATGCGCTCGAATCCCTGTACCCGCACCTGTTTTGGGGTGCAGGTGCTTCAGGATCAACCCCGTGGCGGGGTCTTTCTCGAAGCAGGTGATCTCCGCATAGGGGGCGTGGAAATCCACGGCACTGACGAAAACCCCCGTTCCCGCGCTGGGGTCAAGAATACGTTTTGGGACGATCCGCGTGTCCCATATCGCCTCCACGATGGCGTCTGCCACTTTCGGGGGCGTGTAAAAAGCCGTCAGGACGGAGTTCTTGATCCCGTCCATGTAGCGCTTGTATTCCCGTTCGTCGGGAGTATTCGCCCTGATGACCTCGTGCAACTCGGCCACGAGCGTTGCCATGCCGTCCTTGTCCGGTTTCCCGGTGGGGTTTTCCAGCACTTCCTTGATGGCGCCGAAGCCGCTGTATGCGCCGAGTGTCCTTTCTTCTTCGGGAGTCGGCGCCCGCCGTTCCCTGTCGAGCGTGAAGGCCGTCTTCAGCGCGTCGATATTCTGGCGGAGGTGGGTTTTCTTATTGAATGCCATCTTCGAGAAGTATTTGGACGGTTCCCGTCAGTTCGGTATAGAACAGTTCGTAGTCGGGCGTGTCGGCGAAGTCGTCCGTGAGGTCGTACTTCTCCAGCACTCCGCGGCAGAGGGGCAGCAGGCGTAGAGCCACCTGCCGGGCGGTATCCTCGGGAATCTCCGCCTCGAATTCCCTCCAGAGGATGTTTACCAGCGTGTTGTAGGGTGAAAAGTGCAGTCCGCGGCAGAGTTCCTCGCGGGCAATTTCTTCGGCCTCGATGTGGTTGCAGCCCGAACGGATCGCCTCGCTGTACGCTTGGGCGGCGCTGTCGGCCCGCTCGGCGATGAACTCACTTTCGGCGATGAGTTCCGGGTGGCTGTCCTTGAGGTAGGATAGTAACGAAAGTCCGTAATAGGACAATTCCCCCGTGGGGGTATGGTGTTGCTTGTCTGGCATGATAAGAATTTTTAGTGGTCGTTGATAATCGGGAAGAGAAAGGCGCCCCGGGTTCCCACCCGAAGCGCCGACCACTGAAAAATCCTTATCAAACAAGCGTATCTCGTTATGACAGGTCTTTTCCAGTGGCAAAGGTAACGATTATTTCCGTTTGTTCCTCTTTCCCTGCCTGGGAGTATCGCGCGGTTCGAAAACGAACGAGGTCTTGAACTGGTCATCGAGCGTGAGGGCCGCGTCGAACGTTCCGCCGCCGTTTTTGACGAATCCCCGGATCGTGCCGGTTTTGCCTTTGGTCAGCAGTTCCGCAAGCTGCTTGTCGGTCAGCTCCTTGCGGGCCACGGTTCTCCATACGGTCAGGCCGCAATCGGGATTCTGGCACTTGGCGAGTTTGGGATAGAACACCACGGGCCTGCCGCAACGCGGGCAGGCTGTGTCACTCTCCGCGCCGTCGATTCTTGCTTCCAGCAGTTCTTTGGCGATTTGCGAGGTGAAGACCTCGATACCGCGATGGAACGTCGGGGCGTCCATCTCCCCGGTGGCGATCTTCGAGAGGGCCAGTTCCCAGCCGCCCGTCATGGCGACATCGGCAATCTTCTTGTCCCTGACCACGGCATACACGGCCAGTCCCTTGTCCGTGGGTACAAGCGACTTTTTCTCTCGCCTGACATACTCGCGGGCAAAGAGCGTTTCGATGATGGCGGCACGGGTGGCGGGCGTGCCGATGCCGGCATCCTTCATCGCCTCGCGTTCGGCCTCGTCGGACAGTTCGCGTCCGGCGGTTTCCATCGCCGCCAGCAGGCTTGATTCCGTGTGAAGGGGGCGCGGCCGGGTCTGTTTCTGTTCCGTGACGCATCCTTTGACGGGCAGCTCGTCGCCTTGCACGATGTCGGGAAGGAGGGTCATGTCCTCCTCTTTCTCTTCGACAGGTTCATTCAGGACGGCCCGCCAGCCCGTCTCGACCATGATACTGCCGCGGGCCGTGAAATCATGCCCCGCGCTTTGCAGGGTAAGGGAAGTGTTTTCTTTCACGCAGGCCCCGGAAAAGGTTTCGAGCATCCGCCCCGCGACCATCTCATAGACGATGCGGTGGTCGGCATCCAGTTCGGAGGTTCTCGGTGGAAGCAGCGCGTGGTGGTCGGCGATCTTTTCGTTGTCCACGCTTCGGCGGGAGAGAGAGATGCGGTATCCATCCTGCCCGCGTATTCCGCGAAACGGGGATAGCGTGTCATGTTCCCGATGAGTGCCGGAATCTCCTCGGCCACATCTTCCGATATATAGCGTGAGCCGGTACGGGGATAAGTGATGAACTTCTTCTCGTAAAGCGACTGGGCGATGTCGAGCGTTTTTTCTGCCGAAAAACCATACCGGCTGTTGGCCTCTTTCTGGAGTGTCGTCAGGTCGTACAAGAGAGGCGGCTGTTCCCTGGCCTCCTTGCGCTCCACGTTCACGACGCGTACCGTTCGGGCGCCGATAACCTCGGCGCGGGCTGCTTCCGCCTTCTCCTGCCGTCGAATTTCTCCGTGGAGAGGACGGTGAACTCCGTGCCCTCCTTTGCCGTGGAAAGCTTCAGCCGGAAATAGGTGGCGGGCTTGAACGCCTTGTTCTCCAGGTAACGGGAGCAGATGATCGCCAGCGTGGGGGTCTGCACCCGTCCGAGCGACCAGACGCCCCGCCCGGCAGCCACGGCAAGCGCTTGCGAGGCGTTGATACCGACGATCCAGTCGGCTTCGCTGCGGGCTTTGGCCGAGAGGTAAAGGTTGTCGTATTCGTTGCCGGGGCGGAGGTGTTGTAACCCCTCGCGGATGGCCCGGTCGGTCAGGCTGCTGATCCATAACCGCACGAAAGGGGTACGGCATTCCAGGTAAGAGTAGATGTAGCGGAAGATCAGCTCCCCTTCACGCCCCGCGTCGGTCGCGACGATGATGCGCTCGGCCATGCCGAACAATTCCCGGAGAATACCGAGCTGCTTCACGACACCCGGGTCGGCCTTATACTCTTTACCCTCCCGAACCTGCCGGGGCAGGAGGATGAACGATGATGGCAGGATAGGCAGGTTTTCCCGGCGGAAACCCGCGATGCCGTACTGTTGGGGCATTGCCAGCCCGACCAGGTGGCCGAAGGCCCAGGTTACGGCGTAGCCGTTTCCCTCGATAAAACCGTCTTTACGGTTCGTGGCTCCCACGATGGCGGCGATCTCACGCGCCACCGAGGGCTTTTCTGCGATAATTACTTGCATGATGATTCGGATTTTTCAGTGGTTGTTTTCTTGTAGTTCTTCTTCTTTCTCTTTTTCCGGACGGGCGATCAGCCGGCGGTCGTAATAGACATGGTTGCCGTTCCCGTCGTAATACTGCCGTCCGTCGTCCGCCTCCTCCGGGGGGCTGCGTTTACCCGGCCGGAGGTACAAGGCGGCCAGCGCCGCGATCAGGAGCGGCATGGCTCCGGCCTGCATGTAGAACCATTTCATACGTTATACCTTGACACCTTTGGAGTTGCTCTTTTTGCTGCTGCGGTAATTTTTCTTCTGCGTCGGGGTGGCTTCCTGCTGTCCCTGCTTGAGCGGCTCTTTCACACCTTTGACCGCTTCGACGGTCTTGCCCTCGGAATTGACGGCGACCTGGGTACGGCTTTCAACGGCGGGTTTGACCTCCGCTCCCTGCCGTTTCGCACGGTCGGGATTCCAGCGGAAGAAGTCCATCTTGTTACGCTCGAAGTTGGGCTTGACCCAGGCGTTGAACGGCTCACCCTGCCCGTCCTTGACCATGCCCTTGATGTAGAAAGCCTTGACATCCGCCCGCTTGGAGGGATCATTCACCGCTTCCGTCCACTGGTCATAAGCCTCTTTGGGCACGGAGGCTTTGAGGATTGTCCGGTGAATCGTGAGCGTGGGCTGTCGTTCGGAGGCCGTAGTTTCCTGCCGTCCGTTTTTCTCGGCGGCCTTCTGGCGGTAAATCTCCTTGTTCTCCTGGGCGTAGCGGTTGCGATCCAAACCGTCGTAGGTAAAGGAATAGTTACGTTCGGCCGCGTCGATTTGGATATAGGCATCCCGCTTATAACCCGCGCGGGTGGTATATCCTTCGAGCAACACCTTGCCGCCGCCGTAGAAATCCATCTGCTTGCCTTCCGAGAGGTCGGCCTCCTTGATGCGGGCACGTTTTTCGAGTAACGAAACGGGCATGGGTTCCAGCGTGTTCGTCCATTTGTCTATCGACACGTAGCAGGGCGTGAGCTTGCCCGGCTCCAGCTCCAGGTCGATCACTTTCCCGGCGTGGCGGGTGTTCATCAGGTTCGTTTTCGCCTCCTCGTCGAGCAGCACCCCGTGGAAGGGGGCGTCGAGGTCGGGCCGTTCCTGCCAGTAATGCGGCACGACGCGCAGCGAGCCGTCCGCCTGCTCTTCGAGCGACACGCGCCCTTTGGTGGAAACACGCATCCCGTTCTCCAGTTCGGGGTTCATCTCCACCAGCCCGTTGGATTTATGTCCGTAAGACATGGCTTTCAGGTGCGGCTCGATGTCCTCCATGCGGATACCTTTCTTCTCCATATCCGCCAGGTCTATCTTCGTGACGTCCAGCGGCTCGAACTGCCGCTGCTCCTGCGTCTGAAGCCGTTCGGAGGGGTCGATACGGTAATTTTCCAGAATCTCCGGGTCGAAGTCGATGCGGATAAGTTTGTTCAGGGCATTCTCCGTCATGACGAAGATACCCGTGTGGACGGGGTTCTGGGCCTGTTCCATGAACTTTTTGAAGAAGGCTTCGAGGGCTGAATCCTGCGTGTTCACGTTCAGCAGGCTCGCCACGTTCTGATCCGTGGGGTCGGCGGTCTGGATATTGCCGTCCCGATCCACGCCGGTAACGGCTTGCAGTCGTCCGTCGTCGGCATTCTGAACGAGCATGACTTGTTTAGCGTCGTTCTTTACGTTTTCGTCCATAATTACGAGTGTTTTTAGTTAGCACCAATAGCGATGCGGGAACGAAAGTAAGGGGAACCGGCTGAACGTAAAAGAGTTGGAAAGGCTATGGAAGCATCGGGCACAGAAGTGGCCGCTTGTGGCGCAGGGCAGAGGAAATCGGAGAAACGGAGTGCCGGGAAGGACGGATTTGGCAGAGGGTATTTTCGTGGCTCCTCACCTTATTGTCAGGTAGTCGGGATCTATTGTTAAATGTCAATAAAGCGCATGGATAACCCGTGTTTTTTTATAAATTTGCGAAAACGGGTTTCAATATCCGACAAAACGTGAGGCATGGAAATATATACCCCAAAAACCAAGATCAAACTTTCTCCGGTGATAAGAAACGGGAGAGAATTTGTCGAAGTGACTTTCGGTAATGACAATGACATCCGCTTGTCGCTGTCGAAGGAAGAAAACGTACTGCTTGTCGGCGGCAGGGCTTATCTGCCGGCAGAAGATTTCGTGCTTGCCGAGTTCTTCGACCGCTATGTAAAAATGGCGTTTATAGACTATTCTGCCATCAAGGAAACCGCCCCCCGTAAAGAGGAAGACAAACGGCCGCCACTGCCGGAAGGCTATCTGGAAAAACTTCAGCAAGTGCGTTACAGTGACCATACCGTAAGGGTATATACCTCCTATTTCCGCGATTTCCAACAGCATTTCGAGGGGCGTAAGATTGAAACGGTTACCTCCCGGCGAGATAAACGACTACCTGCTGTATCTCATCCACGAGAAAAACATATCCTCCTGCCAGCAAAACCAGCGTATCAACGCCATCAAGTTCTATTACGAGAAAGTTCTCGGTCAGGAACGGCGGTGTTACAAGGTGAACCGTGCCAAACGGGAGAAGACGCTGCCCGACGTGTTGAGCAAGGAGGAAATAAAGAAGATACTCGACGCGACGGTGACAGACCTGCGCTTCTTCTGTATGTTCTCCATACTCTATTCCGCAGGATTGCGCATCAGCGAACTGCTGGAACTGAAACCCGGCGACATCAACGAATCCCGCTCCCTGATACGGGTGCGGCAGGGTAAAGGGAAAAAAGACCGCTACACCCTGCTGTCAAGACCGTTGATGAAAAAGCTGACGGAATATAACAGACTATACAAACCGAAAGTGTGGCTTTTTGAACACAGACCGGGCGAACCTTTCACCGAGAGTATCGTGTCGAAACGGCTGAAGGCAGCGGCCCGGGAAGCGGGAATCACGAAACGGATTTATCCGCACCTGCTGCGCCATTCGTTCGCCACTCACCTGCTGGAGCAGGGAACCGACATCAAGATAGTGAAAGAGCTTATGGGACATAACAATATCAAGACGACAGAAAGGTATGTCCACATAGCCGACACTTTCAAAAGCAATATCAAAAGCCCGTTGGACGATCTGTTGATGGAGGAAGACGAGGTCTGATACTTAAAGAAAATAACAGCCAAATCGGCTGATAGTATAACGTTATCGTCATAAAAATGAAGTAAGATGGATGAAATAATTGCACATATAGAAGAACTGTCAAAATTATCTCCATACATAAAATTGTATCGTAATTTTGATCCTAAAATTATATTAAAACATATAGGAAAATTACAGGAGAGATTGACAGACAATATGTCGATTTTTATTGAAGACAAATGGTGCTTCAATATTAGATTATTGTTTCTTGGGATTAAAGAACCATAATTTGGGAATGAACATCTATGATAACATGAGCGAATTATGGTTTTAGACTGTTCTTTGGCTATGCGTTTTGGGGTATATGCGGAACAAGCAGTGGCGAAAACTTTGGCTATCTTGATAAAGTGGACAGCTCCGGAAATCATTATATCGGTTACTATTCAACAAACGAACCAGAGCATGTGTATCTTGTTGCATCTTCTTTCAAAATATTCATGAATAAGTTTCTGCAACAAGTAGAATCAACATTAACCATTGACAAAAGGCTATTTATATAGATAATAATGATTGGTTTCTTAACCCTCAAAACTTATTATAAATGACATTGAAATGGACCAGTATTTACAAAGTCAAGGAACATCAGAATATAAATTGTATGACAGGAAATTTAAATAAACAAAATGGTGACGATAACAAACAGCAAACCGACTAAAAGCGGAACGCTGCCAAACATTAGCAATAAAGTAAAACAAATAAAATATCATCAAATCATGCTAAGTAATAAAGTGATAGACTATTTGAATAAACAAGGTGTATATTCAGAAAAAGAAGATAAAGCATATAAAAAGGCTTTGATTGATTTAGGAATTGATTTAAATAGTGATTTTGCACTGTTTAATCTAAATACTACCGAAATAACATTTCGAGGACAATGTGGCGAAATCTATAATGTGTGTTGGTTTAAAATTTACTCTAATGATTTAAGTTATGGTATAGAAAGGCAAGCAGTGTTAGGCATTCCCTCCGAATACTTACCTCTTGATAGCTTTGAAGGTGAAGGCGGTTTTTTCTATAACCGTAATACAGGAGAAGTTCTTGAAATTGAATTGGGAGAGAAACTAATCAATTTTCAGAATGGAAAGTTGTCTCCACAATGGAAAGACTTCAATTCTTTTTTGGAATGGTATTTTGGATTATAATAAGTTATTGCTAACAAGCGAATGAACTGCCCTAACAATCAGTTATTCGCCAGCCATTATCAAATTCTAAAATAAAGCAGTTATGAGTACAAAATATAACGAAGAAGCAGAAGATCTGATGTTTGAATTATTCGACGAAGATGATTTTACAAAAGTCATATCATTTGTGGATAAGTATGGATGTGATTTTGTGGATAGAGATGGAAGAAATCTATTAATGAATTTCATTGTCGAAGGAAAGAGTACGTTTGCCATTGAACTAATAAAGCAATACAAAATGAATGGTTTGAATTTGGATTTGCAAGATGACTCTGGGTGGACGGCGTTGCATTTCGCTGCTCAAGAGAATAGCCCGGAAATTATAGAACTTCTTGCAGGGTCAAAGGCAAACTTAAATATCCAAGAAGAAAATGGTCGTACCCGCTATTCATTGCCATTTTGATAGAAATGACAAATCTGCGATTACATTATTGGAAAATGGTGCAGATATAACAGTGAATAATAATTCAGGTGTTTCTCCAATGTCATTTGTAACGAAAAAGTAAAGAAATGGATAAATGAGAATTTGATAACAAACAGCAAACCGACTGAATAAGTGGAACGCTGCCAAACATTATCGACCTGAAAAGAACAAGAAATGAAACCAAGAGATATATTTATTAAAGCCTGCAATGAGATAGCTATTCCTTTTATCGCAATGGGATTTAAGCCGTCTAAAAATGGACAATGTTTGAAAAAGATTTCAAAAGACAAAAATTTGACTTTTGAAATATGGTTTCGTTCAAGTGTATATAATTCATCTTGTAGTGTGGCTATATATCCACTGATTACGATTACCTGTAAAACTTGAAAAAGTGGGTGCAAGAAGAGAATCTCAATGTCAATGATGATGGCTTAGTATATCATAATCATATTGGATACCTATCGCCAATAAATCAATATCAATCTTGGGATCTTGCCGGACTAAGCTATGCTCCATCAATAAAAACAATAATTGATTTACTTGAAAAATATGCTTGTCCGATATTTGATTTATTTGAGAATAGACAAATGGCTATTGACTTCATTACGCAACATGGCTGTTGTTTCAATCAATACACGAAAGACTCTCTCCTTGCCCTGCCATATATGTTGAGATATGGTGAAAAGGAACAAGCCGAGAACTACTTCAATCATTACATACATTCAAGTAAATGTCGAAATAGATTTGTAAAAGCCTATTCTCAATTAGAAAAGAATGATGTAATTGATTGTGGATTAGATAATCGTTTTGTAATACTTGCATATAGTCAAAACTAAAAATAAAACAGGTCGATAACAAACAGATGAAACTTTTAAGGTGGTTTATCCGCCGAACATTAGTGTCATATAAAATTATAATGAAACAGATAATAGAAAAATCAATAAAAGTTGGCACTCAATCCTCCATGTGATCAACAAATAATGTTGAGTGTGGGAAAGTTGTTTCCATTACCCGATGATTATAAGGAATTTATGTTATGGAGTAATGGTGGAGAAGGTAATATTGGTAGTCAATATTTATCATTATGGAAGATTGAAGATTTGATGCAACTGAACAAAGAATACCAAATACAAAAGTATTTGTCGAAAAAATCTTTGGTTATTGGCACTGATGGAGGCGATAATTGTATCGGTTTTATTTTGGAGAACCTACTTTTATTTTTTACAACCATTAGGAGATTTAGACTTATCTGAGAATAGATTTTTATCCCAATCATTTACAGATATGTTCATTAATTGGTTGAGAATAAGATAAAAAATGACACTAACAAGCGGCTCAACCTCCCCTGAAAGGTCGGTTAGCCACCCAACATTATCTGCCCAATAATATGAACTAAAAAAAGTGATATGGAAACTAAAGCGGAAGTCCTAAAATACATGTTTACAAGAATACAAGAGATGCTTCCTGTAAATGTGGTCAAAGCAAAAAAGAATAAAGACTACTTTACTTACATAGTGGAAAACGATTGTAGTATTGAGTTTTACTTTCAAACAACCCAAGGTGGATATGCCGGTAAAAACACTTTTTGTATGGGTGTATCAGCTAAAATAAAGAATCCATATTTATGTAGTCTTGTATTAGAACCATTAAATAAAAAAGACGCTGGTGGTAACATCATAGTTTGCTTTGATAATAATATTGATTGGTTTAAGCAGCATCTAATGGATATGGATTATTTTTTCGGGAATAAGAGTGACAAGACTCCTAACGTTGAGAGATTCTTAAACGATTTGAAAAAGGATTTTTTTCCGTATATCATACCTTTTGTCAAACAATATACAAAAATTATAGATTTTTACTCAAATTCGGGTCATATTCAACATATATATGCAGATAAACAGTTTAGCTTAGGAGTAATCTGTTCTCTCTTGTGCAACCATGAAGAGTTCATTGAAGAAACTTTGGTTCCATTAGCCAAAGCAAGTGAAGGAGGTTGGATATTTAGAGAATTTTTTAAGTGCACAAACTACGTTACCGATATAGTTGAGCCGATTAAGAAATATGTCGCAGAGAATAATATCCATTTTGAACAATGAGAAGAATAGAATGGGCAGATAAAAGCGGATTAATTGCTCTCGAAATGGTCGGTTATCCACCAAACATTATCCGTCAAAATAAAAAATAAAATGGAACTTGAATTTAACAATAAATCAGAATCAATTACAGCTAAGGATATAGCTGATGTTGAGCGGAAAAACAAATTTATTTTCCCGCAGGAAATCAAATCGTTCCTTCTTGCCAATAACGGAGGTCAACCAAATAAAACGATATACACTCAAAATAGTCAGGATTATGTGGTGGATTTCTTTCTGCCCATAAAGTCCACAGAATTTGAAGACTTGACGTATTCGGCGACAATAACTGATTTGAGTGATATAATCCCGAATACTGTAATACCATTTGCTATAGATCCATTCGGCAATTATTTCGTTTTTGACAAAGCTGAAGGTAAAATCTATTTCTTGGAAATGGAAGAAGTAGCTCTTTCCTTATTGGCGAGTGATTTTGAATCGTTTATTTCATCATTAAAAAAGGAATGAGACGGATAACAAGCGGATCAATCTCATTTAATGATGATTATCCACCAGACATTATCTGCCCATAAAAAGAATGAATATGAAGATAGAATTAGAAAATTGTCAAAAAAGTCTTACTCTCAAAGATTTTGAAGAAGTTGAGAGCAAGTTGGGTCATGTTTTGCCGGAAAGACTGAAAGAGTTCTATTTGCAATATAATGGAGGAGAACCTAAACAGCAAACCATCTCCATAAACAAATATTACGAAGTGGAAATTAGAATTTTCCAACCGTTCAAATATAATAAGAGTTTTAAAAATGCTCTTTTCATACTGTTGAAGGAGAAACCTTGGAGCATCGTAGTTCTAATTCGATTTCTGACAATATTCTGCTATTTGCCAGTGGACATAACAATTTGAGAAATATTGGTGTAATTGCAATCAATATAAAAAACAGAGCTGTATATTTTATAAAATTATTGGTTTTGTAAAAAATAGCGATGCATTTATTTTTGATGAACCTAAATTGATAGCGGATTCAATAGATGATTTTTTCAATAATCTCGTTGCTTTCCCAAAAATCGAAGAGGAACAACAAACGGAGATTATAGAAATAGAAGGTGTAATGCCTGAACTTTCGGACTGTTCGGCTTCGCTAACAAAAGAAGATATAAAGAATTTTGAGGTTGAGTTGAATGTAAAGATTCCGGCAGGCATGAAGAACTTTACCTCAAGTTCAACGGTGGTATGCCATCACCATATTGTTTTCAACCGCAGGACGAGGATTTGATCGGGTGGAGATAAATGCGTTCTTTCCGATAAAGGAACGCACCAATGCTTTTGAAACAATTGAAGTCATAGCCAAAGATATATGGAGTAGGAATTTAATGCCATGCAATCTGTTGCCTTTGCTATGGATTCGGGTGGAAACTATTATGCGTTGAACTTGAAGAATAAAAAGATTTACTATTACGTGACTGACGAGTGGGACGAAAACGCTTCAAGAGAATACAACTTTGAAACAAATACTCGTTACATCGCCCAGTCATTCAATTACTTTATAAATCATTTCATCGAAGAAGAGGAATAAAGCGGGCAGATAACAAGCGGATCAATCTCCTTTAATGATGATTATCCGCCGAACATTACTAACGATAACAAATTTGTATGAAAGTTTTTATTGGAGGTGAATTGGAACATAGTATTTCTGATAAGTTTCGTAAAGCAAGAAACTCTGTAATAGAATATATGGATTGTCTATGTGATATTTCATATATTAATGAACTAAGTTTCTATGTATTCTGCTTAAAAGGATTTACTACAAATCCATTAAGTCGATATTCGAAAAAACGTAATCGGATAGAATTGGAAATTCTACTCCCATTTGATAAATTTGAAACAGCAAATGATTCTCAATGTGTTGAGATATTGAAACAAAGTATTCTTGATGCTATTGAGAACTATAAAAATAAAAACATTCCACAACAATATATTGATGTAATTGTAGAAAAAATGAAAGCATCAATTAATGAATGAATTCGTTAGTAACAAACAGCACTACTGCTTAAAGCGGAACGCTATTGAACATTACAGCTATGGATATAACGAATAGAATTATTGTCGCCTTACTGGAACGAATGAAAAGTAGAAACAAGAACTTTTCATTATCAAGACCTAAGTTTCATCGGTTGTTTCAAATAAATCCCGATGGCTACTTATGGTATGGCGAGAAACTGGAGCGGCATTTACTTAACAAATATGGAGAATCGGCTGATACATTGAAATATCTTGATATATATTATTTCATTGACAATATTGTGCGGTTGTATTACATGCCTAAAAATTCAAATTCGGAGGAAAACGAGTTTGGAAAGCTATACGCTTATGGCTCCATAATAGGGTTACACCGTTGTCATATTCCAGATAAGCGAATATATCTGAACCGATTGTTAAATACTTTACTGTTCTGTTGTCCGACTTCTGAAGAATATATCCGTAGATTCCGCTGGCAAAAAAACGGTATATATTACAAATCGCAGGATGTGGAAGTTCTTATTGCCGATACATTTACAGAAATACGGGAATCGGACAAACAATCAGAATCCATTGAAATAGTTGAGTCAATAGTCAATGAGACATACCGTTATCTGGTAGGCTCAAATACGGGCTTCCATTTGTCCGTTCGGAAACTTTATTGCACTACAACCTGAACCCATCTGATTATATGTGGCTATATCAGCACGATAAGGAATTGTTTTATACTTGTCTTGATGCAGCAGCATTACAGTCGGAGATTTTCAGTTACAAGTCATTTGTGTACAATTTCAACCTGTATATTCTAAAAGACGCAAATATATTGGATGAATTGTCCAGATATTCCAAATGTTATGAAGCCGTTTTAGAACTGCTTTTCAAATCCGATTCAATTATGCAGAACTCTGTTATTCGGCAAATCAAATTATGTAGAAATGAAGATACCATTAAACAGAATAACAGATTGGATGCTATTAACAAATGGCTCAACTCCCTAAACAAGATTGGTTAGCCACAGAACATTAAACATTAGAAAATGAGAACACCAATCATAATCCTGTTATTTGTAATCCTGCTTGCCGCAAGCTGCGGAGAGCCTCCCATGCCGCCGTCGGACGAGGAAATGATACGCCATTTCACCACGCACGAGGTGGCGTTCCGTAAGGTGTACGAAATCATGGCAGAGAGTTCAGAAGGTAGTTTTCACTACCCGCCGCTTTCTCCGGAAGAGGTCATTATACTTGATTCAACAGAACAAAGCGATACATCCCATGAAACGAATGATGAACAAGACATCCCGGTATATGGACTGTTGAAGCCGGAGCGAATCCTACTCGACTCCCTGTTATCAGAGATTGGATGCGGTTTTATCCTTGTTGATCGCAGGGAATGGGGAACGGCAGATTCGGTATATGTGAGCCTTGTTATGCCGTACTACTCCCACGGCATCGTGGATGCCGGAACGTCCAAGAGTTTCGTTTACGATCCCGGATTGAGAAGCCGTCGGAATATCCGTATCACCGAATATGGCGACCTGAACGAGATCTACCGCAGGACGTACAACGACACCACGCTTTACAAACCCATCAAGGGAAACTGGTACATCGAGTTAGACCATTCGATATAACGGCCCGGAGTCCGTATCAAAGTATGTATCACTTTTTGTCAAGAAGATACATCATAAAGCAGATAATGGCCATCGCAAGGAAAAATAACAGAACCGCAAGGAGTTCGTTAAACCTGCACTTGGCATAGTGAGACATCACTGCTTTGCCTCGCCATTTGTAAATCCTGCTGACGAGCGACATAACGGCAAATGTGACAATGCTAAAAACGACACATGGCAACAATGCCGACACACCTGGAAAAAGCCGGATAGTAACAGTCATCATAGGGAATATCAAAAGAGCGAAGATATAAATCGAGAGCATCATTTCGCCATCGACCCTGCCTGTTCGTCTTGCCTGCTTCCATTTCTCCCCCATCCACCAGAGGTAGTCCCAGAGATAAAACCGTTGCTTATTCTCCTGCCGTTTCATCATGCCCAATGTATAAATCCGAGGTGGAACATCAGCGCTACATTTGCCACGATCAGGGCGATAGCGATAAGAACTATTTTGGCGAGCTTCCTGCCGGGATGTTTCATCTTCCCGTAATGTTCACGGAGTGCTTCACGCCGTCCGGCTGTATAGCGTAGCTTGCAGAATAAATCGGGAAGAAAGCAGAGAGGAATCACTATGGCCAAACCAATCATCCAGCCGAAAAGGCGCAATATCGGCGGAAACCCAAGCGGTATGAGTAGGACGAAGAGCCAGCACCAAAACAGTAGCATACGTCCGTTGAGATTGGTACGCTCCCTTTCGTGCCATATCTCGGCTACATACCACATATAGTCGATGAAGCAGATCCGGTATTTGCGATTGTCCTTTTCCATACCGTTATCTCCATACAAAGAAACCAACCAATATAAGTATAATCAGAACGCTGACCAACACAATCTGAACCCTGCGGCGTGTTTCAGGCTTGCAATCGTCAAATAACCACAGTTTGCTGTTAAACTGCCAATGACACGCCCATTTCCAACGGAACAGCAACCCTGCAAGCCATAGGGCAAGCAACCCGACACCAAACAGCAACCCGTATTTCGGGTGAGCCTGCAACCACTCGAAAAACGCTTCCGCCTTGCTGTTCATTGCTTCGTATATATCGGTAACTGTCATACTTATAATTAAAAGGATTCCGAACACAAAAATAATGTTTTCAGTTCACATAATCACTACTTTATGCTCCAAAACACCGGCTGTACGGTTATAAAACCAGGAAACAGCCCCCGTTAAGGTAACGGAGGGTGTTTGCGGGGGTGTTTGTGTTCATTTAGTTCTGTTCCGGCAGGAGCTTGCAAAGCACCGGGTCGTTCTTGATACGTTCCAGTTCCTCGGCGACGATGCGGCCGGCCTCTGCCTTGATACGTTCGTAGTTTTCCTGCACGACCTGTTTCATGTGATCCGTCCCGTTCTCGTCCGTGAAATCGGTAATTTGTGGTATCTTCTTGTACCGGGCCGTTTCCGCTTTCACTTTTTCGTTGTCCACGACAATCTCGCAGTGGAAAATCTTCTGCTCGATACGTTCGTCGAAATTGTCCGCCACGGCCCCGACGAACATTCCCTGCGTGAGCGTCGAGATCTTCGAGGCCGGGATCAGGCTGTCCAGCTGCGTGGATATGGATGTCGATTTGTCGCTGCGGCTCAACGTCATGCTCTGCCGCTTCTGCAATACCTTACCGAACCGTTCCGAGAGTGTCTTGGCCGTTTCACCTACGACCTGCCCGGAGAAGATGTTGCCCACCGTGTTCATCACGACGGCGGCCTCCTTGTCCCCGTAGTCCCTCTTCAACTGTGAAAATCCTGGAAGCACAGCAGCACGGCGACCTTGTTGCTTCTGGCCGTGGCGATCAGGTTGTCGAGTCCCTTGAAGTAGATTGTCGGCAACTCGTCGATGATGATGCCCGATTTGAGCTGGCCTTTCTTATTTATGAGCTTGACAATCCGGGAATTATACAATCCCAAAGCCGCTCCGTAAATGTTTTGCCTGTCGGGATTGTTCCCCACGCAGAGTATCTTGGGATCGTCCGGGTTGTTGATGTCGAGCGTGAAATCGTCGCCCGACATGACCCAATATAGCTGGGGCGAAATCATGCGGGAAAGCGGAATTTTGGCCGATGCTATCTGGCCCTGGAGCTGGTCTTGAGCGCCTCCGAGCCAGGCATCCATAAAGGGGCTGAGGTAGTTTTCGAGTTCCGGGTAGGATGTCAGAATCGGGAAAATATCCTCGTACCGCTTGTTCAGGAACTCGATGGCGTGCGGGAAGGTACAATACCGCCCGTTGTCGTAGATGCGCAGGAACCAGATCACGGCCGCAAAAGGATAATGGGGCTTTCCACAAAAATCGCCCTGCTTCTGCACCCAGCTTCGGTTCAGGTTGAGCATGATGGTATAGGCGCTCTCGTAGGCGTCCGAAATATCGGTCATGAAGTCCGGGTGAATGGGGTTACAGCGGTGCGAGCGGCGCGGGTCGTCGAAATTTATGACGTAGAAAGTCGGGATTTTCTTGTAACCTTTCTGGTGATTCAGCAGGTGGTTGTAAGCGATTTCCGAAAGATCGGGAAACTTGTAGTCATAGATGTATTGGGTATAGCCCTTTTCGATTTGCTGTTTAATAAACTGGTTTACAATACAATAACTCTTCCCGCTGCCCGGGCTTCCCATGCAGATGCAAGCCCTTTGCGGGTTTACGACATTGGCGAACCCGTTGTTCCACTGTTTGTTATAGTAAAATTTCGTCGGCAGATTTATGGAGTACTCGTTCTCGATCAGGCGTGTTTCCTGCTGGAATGATTCGTTCTCGTTGTTGAAAGGGTCATCCATGAGATTGTTCTTCAGCAGGCGGGACATCCACACGCCGCCCATCAAGAGGCAGATATACCCGGCCGATAGGGTCAGTATGTAGAAAGCCGCGTTCGCCATCGCCGTCAGCGGCAAGTCCAGCAGCCACCAGTTGAAGAAGAACAGCACGCCTCCCGTGGCCAGCGATGCCGTGATTTTCCGCCAGGTAATTTTCTCCTCTTTTACTCCTTTTGTCCCGAGGCATGAAAGGGCGAGGAACACGACGGCGAAAAGTTTCGTCCATAGTATATTCCGGAACAGCCCCGCGGTGCGGTCGAAGTTCAGCAGAATCCTATCGACCACGCCGATATTGATGCCCCATTCCCGTATCTGCCCGTAGCAGAACCAGTAGATGTTGATAACCACGAACAAGATACTCAATGCCCGCATGAAATCCATTGTTTTAGCAAGACCCCGAAGGTCGTCTTCCTGTTGCATAACCGTAAGATTTAATAAATGAATGATAATTGAGATGTTATACTTTCCTCCGTCGTGAGGTATTCCGCTTCCGTTGCCCGTCCCGTCCGGCAGGCGCTTGTTTCGGGGACAAGTCCCTCGTGTTTTCCCCGGGATTCCGTTTCCCGCCGAAGCGCAGCTCGAAGGCGTTGGCCGAGTATGCCTTTCCCAGCCGTGATCCGTTCACGACCGTCCGTGTTTCGTGGTCAATGAACGTCACTCCCACGATGCGGCCGTTTTCGTTGCGTCGTATGTAGAGATCCACCCGGGCTCCCCGCAGGCGTTCGCGCAGTTCTTCCTCCGTGGGTTCTCCCCGAAGCGCTTTATCGACCCGGCCACGGATTTGCCTCCTCGTGTCGTCCCTCCCGAACCGTTCGGCGCTGCGCTCCATGTGCCGTTCCAGCCCGTCATACCCGACCTCTTTACCGAACAGTGAGGATTTGAGCGGCGCGGCCACTGCCTTGTCCCCGTTCTCGTCCAGCAGCGTGTAGAGCAATCCCCGGTAGGGGGTTCCGTTCCGCTCTCCCCGGACTTCCTCTATACCTATATTATATAAGGACAACAATGCCCGGAACTCGCCGAGGGTCTGGAAGCGGTATGTCGCCACGGCCGGTTTTATTACCGCTGCCACCTGGCGTTTCAGGTCGCCCCGCGTGTAATCGGCGGGGACGATCCCTTGCCCTTTCTCCCGCCTTCTCCCTTTGGCGGGATGCAGTCCGTACTCCCGTTCCAGTTCCTCGGTAACGGCCACGCTGCGTTCGTTGCGCCTGCTGTCGTTTATCTTGCGCCCGTCCTGGGCCACCTGCACCGACACGATATGGATATGCTCCCGTCCGATGTCGGTATGCTTGAATACGATATAAGGTTGTCCTCCCCAGCCCATGCGCTCCATGTAGGCCCCGGCTATCTCCGCGAGTTGCCCGTCGTCGAGGCGGTCTTCGGGAGCCGGGTTGAGCGACACGTGCACGACGGGTTTTTCCGTCCGGTAGTGCGAGGGCATCCAGCGCAGGAGGTCTTCTGCCGTCGCGGCCACGTTGAAGCGCCCATCCACCGGCTCCCTCACGATGTGGGTCAGCAGTACCTTCCCGTCGCCCCGATCGACTTTCTCCTGGTTGTACGCCAGCGCGCCGTACACGTCTTTTCCGGTGGTGATATTGGCTACCATCGTTGTTTGAACTCTTCGGAGAGCGACACGACCTGCTGCCCGACGGCCGCCAGTTCACGTGTCGCTCTCTCCAGTTTATAGAGCAGCGCGAGTGTTTTCTTCTCGGAAAAATGCGCGTGCAGCTCCTTCACCACCTGGTTGTAATTCGTTCCTATGGCACGGAATTGGGCGTGGAAAGCGGTCAGCTTCGCCACGTATTCGAGCGTTCCCCGGTCGGTCTTTACCACCCGGAACGCCTCGTTGAACACTCTCGCTTTGATAAAAGCGGCTTTGGACAATAGCCCGGACTGCTCGTAAAGGTCGAGGAAACGGGCATGTTCCACGGCTGAAAAGTTTACCGAAAAGCGGTAAACGGCCGGGTCGTTTTTCGCGGGTCGTCCCCCTTTGCCCCCTCGGGGCTTTCTGTTCTTTTCCATCGCATCGAAATTTTAAGGAGAGGCCAGGGCCCCACCGGTTCCTGAAAATTCCGATCCCTTCGCGGCTTGCCGCCCTTCTGAAAAGCACCGACTCCGGAGGTGCTTTCTCCCCCTTGCGGGCAAGCTGTTTTCTGCTGCAAAACGAGAATCGTGCAGCAGAAAACACAGCTTGCTATTTGCCCTTTGCAAATACCTTCTGCCCGCTCGCGGACAGAACATTGAAAGAGCCGCCGTAAAACGGGGCAAGGACGGCTTCATTAGCGTCGGGATCGTTCACGAGGCAAAGATACCGACCTATTCAATCGCTTGTACTACAAGTGATTACGCCACTTGCGTCCACTTTGATGCCACACGCGGCCATAGCGGAAAAAGAGCATACAACCCGTGTTTTTAAGGGTTTATTTTGCACGTGAGAACGGATACGGGCAATGACACACATCCCTCCTGTCCGCACACGTGCGGACGGATGCATAGAAAACACCGTGTGCAGAGGAAAAAGCGGGTCTTTGTCCGGATAAGCAAATGCGGTTGCGCATGAGTATAAAATCGGACACGCGCCCATGCACCGGCATACCGGCGTAACAGCCTGCCAGCGCACCAGCATATATGCGTGCCGGCATACCTGCATAAAATCTCATGCCGTCACTTGCCCGGATACGTGAAGAGATGAACGATTACCCGATTGTATAACTAAAAACGCATGGAACAATGAAAGAGAAAACGAAATTCGTGGCCTTCTCCACCCAGAAAGGCGGAGCGGGTAAAACCACCCTCACGGTGCTGGCAGCCTCTTACCTGCACTATGTAAAGGGTTTCAATGTCGCGGTCATTGACTGCGATTATCCCCAACACTCCATCGTGGAGATGCGGGAACGTGACCTGAAGCTTGCCCTCGAAGACGAACATTACAAGAGGTTAGCTTACGAACAATTCACCCGGCTTCAAAAGAAAGCCTATCCCGTCGTGGAAAGCAACACGAAAGAGGCGTTGGCCGATGCCGACTACCTCCTGCCGCAAGGTGATTTCGATTATGTGTTCTTCGACCTTCCCGGTACGATCAATAACGAGGATCTGATTCATTCCCTGGCCGGAATGGATTATCTCGTCGCCCCGATCAGTGCCGACCGGGTTGTCATGGAAAGCACCCTGAATTACGCGGTTGTGGTAAAGGAGCATATCTTGGGCCGCGAGAAGTCCCGGATGAAAGTGCTGTATATGCTATGGAACATGGTGGACGGACGTGAAAAAACAGAGTTATATCAGGTTTACGAGGCGGTAATGAAAGAGCTGGGTCTTCCTGTTCTGAAGACCTTCCTGCCTGACACCAAGCGTTTTCGTCGTGAGCAGAACGCCAGCCGTCGCTCTGTCTTCCGCTCCACGCTCTTCCCGGCAGACCGTTCTTTGATCCGGGGCAGCAACCTGGATAAACTCGTGGATGAATTGATCGAACTGTTAAAGTAGGATCTCATGAGCGGAAAAGAACATGACGACGGTTTGGACGCTTCCTTCATCATCAGCCAGGCCAAAAGCCGAAACCGGCCATTACATCCTTACACGCCGGAAAAAGAGGAGGAGGCATCGGCTCTATCGGAACCGTCCGGCGAGGCCGCCTCCTCGTCGGCTACGAAAGAGGAGGGACGCCGCCGAAGAGGGAAAGGCCAGGATTACGAGCGTCTTTTTATCCGGAACGCCCCCTCCAATACCCGAAGCGGCAAAACGGTGTATATCCGCAAGGAGTTTCACGAGCGTATAACCCGGATAGTGCAGGTTATCGGTAAGAACGAACTCTCGCTGTATAGCTACCTGGACAATGTGCTGGAGCAGCATTTCGCGACCTATCAGGAGGAAATTTCGGAACTCTACAAGAAACGGAACTCCGATATTTTTTAGTTATGAACCCAATATTTTTACAATCCATTAAAAACAATCCATCATGTCAGACAAAGCAATTATTTTATCTGTTATCCTGGCGGCCGTCCTTTGCGTCGCCGTACCCTTCATCTTCCGCGTGTGCCGCTACCGGCGCAGGATGAAAACCCTTATCGTCCCCGACGGCCCTTCGGGGGAGGTCGCCGTGGGGACTGTCCCCACCCCCGAGGCCGAGTACCTGGCCCGTTACATCTGCCTGCTGCGGCTGCCTTTCGCCGGTAACAAGCACGTGAAGATACGTCCGTCGTACCACGAGCGTATCCGCGAGATCACCCGTGTCATCGGTCGTGGCGACGTGACGATCACGGCCTACGTGGACAAGGTTCTCAAGGCGCACCTGGACGATAACCGGGAAACCATCGAGCGGCTTTTCGAGGAACGCGAGGCCGTGGCCTCCGGCAACCCAAAGCGGAGGAGCGATGAACGGGGCGTTGTGGCTGCTGCCCCTCTTTGCCGTGGGGTATGCCTTGTGGGCGTTTTTCCGCCTGCGGCGGATGGAACGTAACGAACCGGCAGACGGGATCGTTGCCGAAGACACGCCCTGCCGGCAGGAGATCATCGGCAGGAGCCGCTTTGTCCTCGACTTGCGCCACTCCCGGCCACAAGCTGCCGTAGAATCTGAAACTGAAAAAGTTACGGAAAAAGCCGATATATTTGTGCCCACGAATGTACCCGAACACCCCCGGCAGATTCCGCCGGAAGACCTGGATGAAGTGTTCGGTGTCGCTCCCGAGGGGGAGCCTAACGAACCTCTGGAAATCGACTTTCCGCTGTACGATGAATCTTTCCCGGATGCGGACGCGGAGGAGCCGGATTATGACGAGGATGAAGACGACACCGAAGAGCTGCCCCTTTTGGGCCGCTCGCTTGCCCAGGGTTAGTTTTGAACAGATGGGCGAAGCCTACCGCCACGTGGTACACGATCCACCTTCAACAGACGAGCAAAGGGAGGAAACGGGACGTGTCCTCCTGGGCCTGAAACAGACCGACATGTTCGAGGTCATCGTTTCGGGCTGCCCCGACGGGAACGACAGGGTAAAATCCCTGATCGACACCTACCTCTCGGCTTTTCACCGGCGTATGTCCGAGAGGTCTGCGGAAAGCCCATCTCCGCAGGGTTCGGTTCCCACGGGTTTCGACGTCCGTGAGTTTGTTTAACCCCATAATGACATCACGATGAAAGAAAAAGACTACGGGTAGCGCGTGAGGCTATCCTCGAACCACTGAAAAAATCCGAATCAAGAAGTTTAACCCGGTGCGGGGCCTATCCATCCCCGCGCCACAATTCAAACATTATCGAGTTATGAGAAAGAACAAGATTCTTCTTCCGGCGGCATTTCTCTTTGCCGCCATCTCCTCCGCCTTCGCGCAGGGCAACGGCATCGCCGGCATTACGGAGGCTACCAACATGGTAACCAGCTACTTCGATCCCGGAACGAAGCTCATCTACGCGATTGGGGCTGTGGTCGGCCTTATCGGGGGGATCAAGGTCTATAACAAGTTTTCGAGCGGCGACCCCGACACGTCGAAGACCGCCGCGAGCTGGTTCGGCGCGTGTATTTTCCTGATTGTCGCCGCGACGATCCTACGCTCTTTCTTCTTGTAGTCCAACCTGTCATGCAAATAATTATGGAATATGGAATCAACAAGGGAATCGGCAAGAGCGTGGAGTTCCGGGGCCTGAAGGCGCAGTACCTCTTCATCTTCGCGGGCGGCCTGCTGGCCGTCTTCGTGGTGTTCGTCATCCTCTACATGGCAGGGGTCGATCAGTGGGTATGTATCGCTTTCGGCGTTGCGGCGGCTTCGGTGCTGGTCTGGCTTACCTTCAGCCTGAACACCCGTTACGGGGAACACGGGCTGATGAAGCTGCTCGCCGCGCGCCGGCATCCCCGCTACCTGCTCTACCGCAAGTCCCTGCGCCGGTTGCTGAAAAGAAAGGGGCCGCGTATGAGAAACCTCTTGAAAGCCACCACGCTGGAAAGCAAGTTCCCGCTCCTGGCCGTGGAAGGCGGTTGTATCATCAGCAAGGACGCGGACATAACGGTCGTCTATCGGGTCGAACTCCCGGAGCTGTTCACCGTCACGTCCGCCGAGTACGAGGCGATCCACGCCGCCTGGTGCAAGGCCCTGAAGGTCTTGCCCGAATACAGCGTGGTACACAAGCAGGACTGGTTCATCCGCGAGCGTTACCGCCCGGCCACGGGCGAGGGGGACATGAGTTTCCTCTCCCGCAGTTACGAGCGGCATTTCAACGAGCGTCCGTTCCTGACCCACGCCTGCTTCCTCTACCTGACGAAAACGACGAGGGAGCGTATGCACATGCGTTCAGACTTCTCGACCCTCTGCCGGGGCAACATCATTCCCAAAGAGGTAAACCGGGAATCGGCGACAAAATTCCTGGAGGCGGCGGAACAGTTCGAGCGTATTCTGAACGATTCGGGTTTCCTGACCCTTGTCCGCCTCACTGGGGACGAGATCACGGGTACGGCGGATTGTCCGGGCCTGCTGGAGCGGTATTTTTCCCTCTCGCTCTCGGAGACGACTTCTCTTCAGGACATCGAGCTGGGGGCCGAGGTTCTGCGCGTGGGTAACAAACGGGTGTGTCTGCACGCTCTCGGACACGGAAGACTTGCCGGGGCGCGTGGGTACGGACACCCGTTACGAGCGTCTTTCCACCGACCGTTCGGACTGCCTGCTCTCGTTCGCGGCCCCGTGGGCTTCTGCTTTCCTGCGACCACCTTTACAACCAGTACGTGTTCCTGGAAGACAGCGACGAAAACCTGCGTATGTTCGAGAAACGTGCGCGTAACATGCAGTCCCTTTCCCGCTACTCCCGCGGGAACCAGATAAACAAGGAGTGGGTGCGATACGTCGCTGTGTAAGTAATTGTTAAACTTAGATTTAACCCGTTGTTTAGTCAACGGTAGCCTATGGACAGATGCACCAATAGTAATATACTGTATCAAAGCTGTCCAGACAAGGTAGCCCTTCCGAAAGGAGCAGTCAGAACCGTGAGGGAAAGACAATGGCTGTTAGTATCATACAGTCAGGGAGCTTGGCTTGGGTGGTATGGTTAGCGTAAGCGAACTGTCGTCTAAACGTCGTAAGGTTGAAGAAGCCAAAGATACTGATAGGCTTCAGCCCAAAAGGGAAGCAGTCGGTTATTCCTCTCCATTCTGGGAATACACGAACAGAGTACTGCCGGTGTAATAGACAGAACCTAACCCACTTATAAGTTACTTGCACGGAACGTAGTAAGCCCGTATTTCTCCTGCCAATGACAGGTAAGCAGACCGTAAGGAATGCCGAATGGAGTGCGGGTATAGGATTGCAGAAAAGCGAATGCCACCCTGTAATGGGGTGAATAGGGATTGAAACATCATCCCGCTGCGAAAGCAGGCTGACTTCTGCGGTAGGTGATTCTTTACAAGAAACTTTTAGAACTTTTAAAAGGAGAAAAGCAAATGAACGAAATTAAAAAATCGTGTGCATCGACTGACCAAACGCAGAGCAAATGGGACAGTATAAATTGGCTCAAATGCGAAGCTGCGGTTCAAAAGCTACAAGCGCGTATTGTAAAGGCTCAAAGAGGGTCGCCACAACAAGGTCAAAGCCTTGCAGTGGACACTGACCCACTCGTTTTACGCTAAAGCATTAGCGGTAAGACGTGTAACTTCCAATAATGGGAGTAAAACGGCTGGCGTCGATATGGTAACATGGAAAACGCCAGATGCTAAAGTGTGTGCAATAACCGAACTGAAAAGGAGAGGTTATACACCCCAACCTCTGAGACGAGTACATATCAGAAAGAGTAACGGGAAATTAAGACCATTGGGTATACCAACTATGAAAGACCGGGCTATGCAGGCATTGTATCTGATGGCACTGGCTCCCGTAGCTGAAACAACGGCTGATGCCAATTCTTATGGTTTCAGAAAAGAAAGGAGCACGGCAGATGCCGTTCAACAATGCTTCAATGACCTGGCAAGGACGACATCCCCACAATGGATCTTAGAAGGTGATATCAAAGGTTGTTTCGACCATATCAGTCATGAATGGTTGCTTGACAATATCCCTATGGATAAAGTTTTGCTCCGTAAATGGTTGAAAAGTGGATTTATTTTCAACAAGCAACTTTTTCCGACAGAGGAGGGAACTCCTCAAGGCGGCATCATCTCCCCAACTCTTGCAAATATGACTTTGGACGGACTGGAAAAACTGCTTGCCGATAGCTTTCCGATAAACCGCTCGAAGAAAAATTACTATACTCCTATGATAAATCTTGTTCGCTACGCGGATGATTTTATTATCACAGGAGAGAGTAAGGAGTTGTTGGAGAACCATGTTAAACCATTAGTCATTGAGTTTCTTCAAGCAAGAGGGCTTACCTTATCAGAAGAAAAGACTAAGATAACTCATATAGAAGAAGGGTTTGATTTTCTTGGGTTCAATATCAGAAAATATAAAGGCAAGTTTATCACAAAACCATCCAAGAAGAGTCGAAAGAGATTTTTAGATAAGGTTCGTGAAATAGTGGACAAGAACAAGTCTTCTAAGCAACAATCTTTGATACGATTGCTAAACCCAGTCATTAGAGGATGGGCGAACTACTACAAGGGGTGTTCTGCATCGGAAACTTTCCGTAAAACAGATGCACAAATTTTCAACAAACTATGGCGATGGTCTCGCAGAAGACATCCCAAAAAAGGTAAACGATGGATTGCCAACAAGTATTATCACACTGTAAGAGGTAGAAGCTGGACTTTTGCCGTACCGCTTGAAAACAGGAAAGTGGATAAATACCACACTCTTGTGAGATTGTCGGATACGAAAATAAAGCGACATATCAAAATCCGCAGTGAGGCCAACCCATATGATGCCGATTGGAAAGATTTCTTCGATCAATACAAGACCCGAAGAATGCTTGCACACTTAGACGGCAAGCAATATATCTATCGCCTGTGGAATCAGCAAATGCAATGTTGCCCTGTGTGTGGCAAGCACATCACACGGGAAACTCCCTGGAAAATTACTGAAATGACAGGGAGCAGTAGAAAGGCGAAAGTCCTAATACATGATCATTGCAGCCGAATTACTAACAGAAATAAATGGAAGTTACTATGAGCCGGCTTTTAGTTACAAATAAAAGTTTTGAATTGCTTGAGCCGTATGAGGGAAACTCTCACGTACGGTTCTTAGAGGGGAAAGCTCCCGTAAGGGGGCTGACCTACTCGACATCGACCAGTATCTTAACGAGGCGCACTCGTTCGGTCTTCAATCCGTCCGGGCCCATTTCAACGTGCTGGCCTGGTCGGACGACGTGCAGGAGCTCCGGCATATCCGCAATGATGTGGGCAGCCAGCTCGCTCTGATGGAGTGCCGCCCGCGCCACAACACCGTGGATGCCGCCACGCTCTACTGGGCGGGTATGCCGGGCAACGCGGGGGATTTCCCCGCCGAGGAATCGTTCTACACGTTCATCGAGCCCGCAGTCTGTTTCTTCACGGAGGAAACCAACTATAAATCCTCGTCCAGCCCTTTCGGCATCAAGCTGTGCGACCGCGTAAGCGGCAGGCCCCTGCACCTGGACATCTCGGACGAACCGATGAAAAAAGGGATCATTACGAATAGGAATAAATTCGTGTTAGGCGGCTCGGGGTCAGGCAAGTCATTCTTTATGAATCATTTAGTCCGCCAATACTGGGAGCAGGGCACGCATGTCGTGCTGGTGGATACCGGTAACAGCTACCAGGGTCTTTGCGAGCTGATCCGGCGTAAGACCAAAGGTGAGGACGGCGTGTATTTTACCTATACCGAGGAACATCCCATCAGTTTCAACCCGTTCTACACCGACGACTACTATTTCGACGTGGAGAAGAAGGACAGCATCAAGACGCTGTTGCTCACCCTTTGGAAAACCGAGGACGACAAGATCACGAAGACCGAGAGCGGCGAGCTGGGCAGTGCCGTGAACGCCTATATCGAGCGTATCCGCGCCGACCGGAATATCGTGCCGTGTTTTGACAGTTTCTACGAGTACCTGCGGGACGACTACCGCCGTGAGCTGGAGGAGCGGGAGATCCGGGTCAGCCGCGAGGATTTCAACATCGACAACATGCTCATCACCCTGCGGCAGTATTATAAGGGCGGACGCTACGACTTCCTTCTGAACTCCCGGGCCAACATCGACCTGCTCTCGAAGCGCTTCGTGGTCTTCGAGGTGGATTCCATCAAGGAAAACAAGGAGCTTTTTCCCGTGGTCACCATCATCATCATGGAGGCTTTCATAAACAAGATGAGACGGCTCAAGGGGGTACGCAAACAGCTCATCGTCGAGGAGGCCTGGAAGGCGCTCTCTACGGCCAATATGGCTGAATATCTGCGTTATATGTATAAAACCGTCCGCAAATACTACGGTGAGGCCATCGTTGTGACGCAGGAGGTCGAGGACATCATTTCCAGCCCGGTGGTCAAGGAGGCGATCATCAACAACTCGGACTGCAAGATCCTGCTCGACCAGCGCAAGTTCATGAACCGTTTCGACGCGATTCAGTCCTTGTTGGGGCTGACCGACAAGGAGAAGGCGCAGATTCTCTCGATTAACCAGTCCAACGACCCTTCCCGTAAATACAAGGAGGTCTGGATCGGTCTGGGCGGCGTTCAGTCGGCGGTCTATGCCACGGAGGTCAGCGTCCCGGAGTACCTGGCCTACACGACCGAGGAAACGGAGAAAGTGGAGGTACAGCGGCTTGCCGGGGAGCTGGGCGGTGATATGGAACTGGCGATCAGGCAGCTCGCCGAGGGCAAACGTTAAAGGGAGGGCAGGCCATGTATCGCAAGTGTATCGGATCAGACCCCACGGCGGCGCGTTTGGACTTCGCGCTGTACGAGGTGGCGGGCGAGTGGGAAAGCCGCTCGGGTTCTCCCCGGGTTCGCATCTACCGCAACCCGGGACGCCGGGGCGGCGGTTTTTACGTGGAGGTGTCCTACAAGGACGGGACACGCTTCTCCCGTCCCGTGAGGAAGTATTGGGGAGGTATCCGTTACTTCGACCTCTACGGGTATGTCGCCCTGGCCTACGATGCGGGGCGCGAGGTGCTCCAGCTCTCCGCCTACGGGGATTATTACCGGGCGTCGGAATGACCGCCCAAGTATTCACGAATTAAATAATGAAAAGGATGAAACGATTGATTTTAACGCTGTTCGTGGGGCTTCTTTGCTTCACGTACCAGGCAAAAGCGCAGTGGACGGTCATCGACCCGTCGAACCTCGTTCAGAACATCAAGAGCGCGGTTCAAAGCTCGACCACGGCGACCAACATGGTCAAGTCGCTGCAAGAGAGTATCAAGATTTATAACCAGAGCAAGGCTTACTACGACGCCCTCAAATCGGTGCATAACATCATCAAGGATGCCCGGAAGGTGAAGCTGACACTCGAAATGGTCAGCGAGATCACGGAAATCTACACCTCGGGATTCAACCGTATGGTTTCAGACCCGAACTTCACGGTGGACGAGCTGGCGGCGATCTCGGCGGGTTACGCCCGGCTGCTGGAGGAGGGCGGCGCGCTGGTGACGGAACTCAAGACGGTCATAACCGGCGGCAACGGCCTCTCGCTCTCGGACAAGGAGCGGATGGACGTGGTGGATCAGGTTTACACGAAGATGCTGGAGTACCGCAACCTCACGCGCTATTACACGCGCAAGACCATCTCCGTGTCCTTCATCCGCAGCCGCGAAAAGGGCGACGCGCACCGGGTGCTGGCACTTTACGGGAACCCGAACGACAGATATTGGTAACCTGAAAACGGAGGCAGTCATGGATTTCGACAATTTACACCAGGTTCTCCGGAACCTGTATCAGGAGATGATGCCGCTATGCGGCGACATGATCGGGGTGGCGAAAGGTATCGCCGGCCTGGGTGCGCTCTTTTACGTGGCTTACCGGGTATGGAAGGCACTGGCCAATGCGGAGCCTATCGACGTGTTCCCGCTCCTGCGGCCTTTCGCCATCGGCTTGTGCGTGATGTTCTTTCCCACCGTGGTTCTGGGGACGATCAACGCCGTGATGTCGCCCGTGGTGCAGGGCACGCACGCCATACTGGAGGGGCAGACATTGGATTTGCAGGCATACCAGCAACAGAAGGACGATTTGAAGCCGAGGCCCGCAGGCGCGAGGGCAAGGCTTGGTTAGTGGACGACGAGGTGTATGAACAACGGCTTGCGGATATGGGTATCACGGACTTGGGCGAGATTATCAGCATGTGGGCCGAACGCACGTGGTACGACATCAAGGCCGGTTTCCGGCAGCTTGTCCGGGACTTCTTCGAGTTGTTGTTCAACGCCGCGGGGCTTACCATCGACACGCTGCGGACATTCTTTTTAGTCGTGCTGTCGATTCTGGGGCCCTTGTCGTTCGCCCTCTCCATTTACGACGGCTTTCACTCGACGCTCGCGAGCTGGATTTCCCGCTATATCAGCGTGTACCTTTGGCTTCCCATCGCCGACCTGTTCTCCGCGGTGCTGGCCAAGATCCAGACGTTGATGCTCCAGGCGGACGTCCTGGCCCTGCAAGACCCCAACTACATTCCCGACAGCGGCAGCGGTGTCTATATTATCTTTTTGATTATAGGTATCATAGGCTATTTCACGATCCCCACCGTTGCCGAGTGGGTGATCCAGTCGGGCGGAGCCGGCGGGGCTATGGGCGGTATCAACAAGGCCGGGGCATTCGCCACGGGTGTCGCTGGCGGTATCGCCGGCAACATGATCGGCCGCACGTTCGGGCGTCGCGGCGGTGGCGGTTCCTCCTCCGGTAACGGGGGCGGCGGCCAGGCTTCGGGCAGTGCCCCCAACGGGCGCAACCTGGCAACACAAGGTAACAGTAATCATTCATAACAATTTGGACAATGGAATTCAAGTCATTAAAAAACATCGAAACAAGTTTCAGGCAGATTCGGCTTTTCGGTATCGTGTTCCTCTGCCTGTGCGCGCTGGTATCCGTGTTCAGCGTGGTCGCGAGCTTCCGTTTCGCCGAAAAGCAGCGCGAGAAGATCTACGTCCTGGACGGGGGCAAGTCGCTGATGCTGGCGCTCTCGCAGGATTTGAGCCAGAACCGCCCCGTGGAGGCGCGCGAACATATCCGGCGTTTTCACGAGTTGTTCTTCACCCTCTCGCCCGACCGTGCGGCCATCGAGAGCAACATCAACCGCGCGCTGTTCCTGGTCGATAAGAGCGCCTTCGCCTATTACCAGGACATGCAGGAGAAAGGTTACTACAACCGTGTGGTGTCGGGGAACATCAGCCAGCGTATCGAGGTGGACTCCGTGGTGTGCGACTTCAACGCCTATCCCTACCGGGCCATGACCTATGCCCGGCAAATGATTGTCCGCGAGAGCAACATCACCGAGCGTTCGCTGGTCACGCGCTGCGAGCTGATCAACTCGGGGCGTTCGGACAATAACCCGCAGGGTTTCATCATGGAGAAATTCGAGATTCTGGAGAACCGCGATTTACGTACATTAAAAAGATAAGGCTATGGCAAAGAAGAGAATAAAGGCTTTCGGGGAGTGGGTCGAAGACCACCTGCGCCGCGCTTGCGGGGCGCTCTCGCCCGATAAGCGGATTATCGTGATCCTCACGCTGCTCTTGTTCTTTTCCGTCTTGTCGCTCTACTTTACCGTGTCTTCCATCTACCGCTTCGGCAAGGGAGCCGGGGAACGGATGCAGATACGGCATATCGAGCGGCTGGAGCTGGAATTAAGACAACGGCAGGAGGCCGACAGTGTAAAACATCTAAAAGATTTCAATTATGACGACGAACGAAAACAGAATAAACAGCCGGAGGCGGGGAAAAGGAACTCACGCCCCGGCAGATACAGATGCGGAAGAAGATGGTGGTCTTCCCGCTCTTTTCCTGGCCTTTGCCGGGTGCATGTGGCTGATCTTCTCCCCGGCGAAAAGAACGGGAGGAGCCTTCGGCGGGTTTCAACACGGAGCTGCCGACCCCGGAATCGGAGGGTATCCTCTCGGACAAGCGTGATGCCTACGTGCAGGAGGAGATGCGGCGCAGGGAGCGGGAAAAGATGCGCTCCTTGCAGGATTTCGCGTTCGGGATGGAGGACGAGGAGGAAGAGCCCGTCATGCCCGCTGCCGTGCCGGATAAGTCTTCCGGCCCTGCCGGCGGTTCGTCGGGAGCTTTCCGGACTTCCCGTGCCGCCTATGCCGACATCAACCGCCAGTTAGGCAGTTTCTACGAGGACACCGCCGGTGAAACGGGGAAGAGCGCGAGATGCAGGCCCGCATCGAGGAACTGGAACGCCGCCTGGAAGAACAGCAGGCGCAGAAAACGGCCCAGGAGGAGCAGGTGGCGCTGCTGGAGAAGTCCTACGAGATCGCCGCCCGCTACATGAACGGCGGTCAAGCCCCTGAAGCCCCGCGTCAGAAAGCCTCCGTTTCCGGCAAGGCTTCCGTGCAGCCCGTGCGCCAGGTGCGCCGTAACATCGTGTCGCTGCTCGCCGCCCCGCTGCCCGATTCGGTCTTCGCCCGTGAGTTCGTCAAGCCCCGGAACTGGGGTTTCAACACGGTGGGGAGCGACCTTCGCGAGCCCGAGCGTAACAGTATCCGTGCCGCCGTGCAGCAAACCGTGACGCTCACCGATGGCGGGGAGGTTACTTTCCGGCTGCTGGAACCGATGATGGCGGGAGAGCTGCTCATCCCCTCGGGTACGCCCGTAACGGGGGCGGCGAGGATCAACGGCGAACGGCTGACGGTCAAGGTCAGCGCTGTCCAGCACGGCGGGGCGGTCGTTCCGGTCGATCTGTCGGTCTATGACACGAACGGCAACGAGGGTATTCCCGTGCCGGGGTCGGAAGAACTCAATGCCGTGAAGGAGATCGCCGCCAATATGGGTGCGGGCATGGGCAGCAGTATCACGATCACGGACGATGCCGGTTCGCAACTGCTCTCCGACCTGGGGCGCAGCGCCATCCAGGGCGTGTCGCAATACGTGAGCAAGAAGATGCGCTCGGTCAAGGTCACGCTCAAGGCCGGTTACAGCGTCCTGCTGCTCCCGCCCCTTCAATAAGGGTACAAACGACGTACTTCCGTACACCACTGAAAAATCCATTTTTATCAACAATCAAAAATTATCGAGTATGAAAAGATTCTTCTGGCACTCGCTTTTATCGGGTGCATGTTCGCTGCCCACGCGCAGGAAAAGCCCTCCACGGGCGATTTGTACGACGGTCTTACCCGTCCGCTGACCTTCAACCGGGTTATCCCGCCCTACGCGCTGGAGGTGACGTTCAGCAAGACCGTGCATGTGATTTTCCCCTCGGCCATCCGTTACGTCGATCTGGGGTCTTCGGATCTTCTGGCGGCGAAAGCCGACGGCACGGAAAACGTGCTGCGTGTAAAGGCGGCCCTGCGTGATTTCTCGCGCGAGAGCAACCTTTCGGTCATTACCGAGGACGGGGCCTATTACAGCTTCAATGTCAAGTATGCCGACGAGCCGGTGAAACTGTCGGTCGAGATGGCGGACTTCCTGCATGGCGGGGAGGCGGTAAACCGCCCCAATAATGCGCTGGACATCTATTTGCAGGAGTTGGGATGCGAATCTCCGCTGCTGGTCAAACTGATCATGCAGTCCATTTACAAGAATGACCGCCGCGAGATCAAGCATATCGGTTGCAAGCGTTTCGGGGTACAATACCTCCTCAAAGGTATCTACGTGCATAACGACCTGCTTTATTTCCACCTCCAACTGAAAAACTCCTCCAACGTGCCTTTCAACGTGGACTACCTGACGTTCAAGATTACGGACAAGAAGGTGGCCAAACGCACGGCCATCCAGGAGCAGGTCGTATGGCCCGTGCGTGCGTACAACAACGTGCAGGTCATCGGCGGCAAGCGTACCGAGCGCATGGTCTTCACGCTCCCGAAGTTCACGCTGGCCGACGACAAGCAGCTGGTCGTGGAACTGCACGAGCAGCAGGGCGGGCGACACCAGACTTTCACGGTGGAGAATGCCGACCTGGTGCGCGCACGTGTTATCAACGAGTTAAAGGTAAAGTGATATGAAACGGGCGATATTCATTCTCACGCTGGGGTTATGCCTCCTCCTTTCGGACGGGGCGCACGCCCAGCGTGCCCTGCCCGCCATGCGCGGGCTGGAAATACGGGGAGGCATGACCGACGGCTTCTATACCCGGGACAGCCGCAGCGAAACGGGCTACTGGTTCGGGCTGGCCATGAGCCGCTACGCGAAGAATGCCGACAAGTGGGTGTTCGGCGCGGAGTTCCTGAACCGTTATTACCCCTACAAGTCGGAACGTATCCCTGTGGCGCAGTTCACTGCCGAGGGCGGTTACTATTACAAGTTCCTCGCCGACCCGTCCAGGACTTTTTTCTTCTACCTCGGCGGCTCGGCGCTGGCCGGTTACGAGAGTGTGAACCGGGGCGAGAGGCGGCTCTATGACGGCTCTACGCTCCGCCACCGCGACCGTTTCCTCTATGGCGGGGCCGTCACGCTGGAGATCGATGCGTACCTGACCGACAGGATTATCCTCTCGCTGACGGGGCGTGAGCGTATCCTATGGGGCACTACAACGGGACATTTCCACGCGCAGTTCGGCCTGGGCGTGAAATTCATAATCCATTAAACTTGCAAGCGACATGAAAAAGATGAAAAAGATATTGGCCCTGGCGGTCTGGATCGCCGCCCTGGGTCTTTTATGCGCATCCTGCGACAACGGGCTGGATATACAGCAGGCGTACACGTTCTCTCTGGAAACGATGCCCGTTCAGAAGCGAATCTCCGTTGGTGAAACCGCTGAAATCCGCTGCACGCTCGTGCGGGAGGGGAGATATGACGGCGCGCGTTACACGATCCGCTATTTCCAGCCCGACGGGCGCGGTGAGTTGAGGATGGACGACGGTACGGTGTTCCTGCCCAACGACCGCTATCCGCTCGACCGTGAGGTGTTCCGCCTCTATTACACATCGCGCAGCGATGACCAGCAGACCATCGACGTCTATGTCGAGGACAACACGGGTCAGGTCGTGAAGACCTCCTTCACGTTTCAGAGCGAGAACGGGACGGAGGAAACGGAACGATAACGGAATATGTCTAACCAAGAGAAGCGCCCGTCACCCGGGCGCTTTCCATAAATACTGAAAACCATGACAGAGCAAGAGAGAATAGATATAGCCTATCTCGATACGGGGGTGTACGAGAACCCGTGGCGTGAGAACCTTTTCGAGACGCTGCCCGAGGATCGGAAAACGGCGGAGGTCTGCCGTTTCGCCATCAAGAAATCGGCTTTCAACATCGAGTTCGTTCCCGAAGCGATGAAAACGCCGGAACTTTGTCTTGCCGCGGCCGGCCACCGGGGCGAAACACTGAAATTCGTCCCTGACCGTCTGAAGACACCGAAAATGTGCCGTGCCGCCGTCGATAGCAACAGCTACGCGCTGTATTACGTTCCGGATGGGCTGAAGACCCCCGAACTGTGCATGACGGCCGTGAAGCGCAACGGTCTGGTGCTGGAGGCCGTCCCCGGGGAATTGAGGACGCCGCAAATATGCCGTGCGGCGTTGAAAGCGGTGGACAGTGCCGATTACAAGATACTCCCTTACATTCCGTATCCCGATATATGCCTGGAAGGGCTGAAAAAATTCGGGATGTCGTTCGTGGACAAGTTCGAGATTTTCGCCTCCATTGCCCCGGAGGTCATGACCGGGGAACTGGCCCTTCACGGCGTGGGGATGGACGCGTCCTGCCTTTCGCTCGTGCCGGTGGAACTGCGCACGGAGGCAGTCTGCCTGCGTGCCGTCAGCGGGGACGGCATCCTGCTCCATGAAGTGCCGGAGGAATTACGCACGGAACGGGTCTGCGAGGCCGCCGTGTCCTCGAACTACCTGGCGCTGGAGTACGTTCCGAAGCATCTGAAAACCGACCGTCTGTGCGGGATGGCGCTGGAGCGCGATCCCCTGGCCATCCGCTTTTTCAACCCCGAACAGCTCACGCCGGAGGTCTGCAACCGGGCGTTGGCCCGTACCGACGACCTGCGTGTCCTCCGCTATATCCCTTTCGAGGATATACACATGAAGGTGTTGGGGTTCTATTGCACGAATTACGAGAAGACCTTCGATTTTTTGCAGCACATGAACCCGGCACACGTCACGCCGAGGGTGGCCCGGGAGATCTTCGCCCTGGAGCCGGAGCTGTTCTACAACCTTCCCGACCACGCCAAGAACGAGGAGATGTGCCGCCGGGCTGTCTGGCACGACGGGAGCTACCTGCAATATGTCCCCGAGAAGTGGAAAACGCCGGAGTTGTGCATGGAGGCCATACGGCGCAGTCCCTATGCCATCGCCCACCTGCCCGAGAGCATGAAAAGCCCGGATCTATACATGAGCCTGGTGCGGGAGAACCCGCAAAACCTGAAAGGCGTCCCCCGCGAAGCCAGGACGCCGGAGATGAGCCGGGAGGCTTTCGAGCGTACCTACGGGAAGGACAAAACCGATTTCTCGGTTATCAGCGCGTTGAGCGACCCCGCCCTGGTCTTGCAGGTGTTCCGCGAGCAGGACGACCCGCAGAAGATACACCGGTTGATGAGTGTCCTGCACCTGAACCGCCGGCTTGTAACGGAGGAGGTGGCGTTGGAGGCCGTTCGCAAGGATGCGGGGGTGCTGTACGACATTCCCAGCACGGCCATCACGCCGCTCGTGGCCGATACGGCCGTGCGGGGCGACCCGAGGATGATCCAGTGGGTTCCGAGGGAGCTTCGCACGGCGGATCTGTGCCTCTATGCCGAGGCCGCCCATCCCGAGTTGCGGGTTTACGTTCCCGACGAGATAGCGAAGGGACGTAATATCTACTCGTTCCACCGTCAGGTGGACGCGAAATTGCGGCAGCCGCTCGAATACGAACAATACAAGACCCTCTACTCGGGCGGCGCGGTGCGTGTGAACAACGTGTGGACGTCGGTTGCGGGTGAGATCGACTGCTGCGAGGTGCGTTACGACCGTAAGACGGAGAAACTCAAACTGCGGATCGTCGAACCGCCCAGGGAGAAGAAGGCGCAGCCGAAGGTCGCGCCCCGCAAACCCGCCCGGGGGCCAAAATTGTAGGACGGCGGGTAGTTCTTTGACAGGAAGGTTGTTAAAAATCGCACGTGTTGTCGCCGATACCCGAATGAAATCGTTATATTTGCAATCGAATCCTCCGGCGGCGTGCCGCCGGGCGATTTACATACGGAAGGAACACATTATGGTGGGGCATTGAAAACAGCCAAATTTTAATCCGCTCGCAAAATAATGGGTAGTTCTCTTCTTCATTGTCGTGTCTATATGCGTCAAGCGTATGCGATAGCGGCGTGGGGAGAAATTATCTATCGAGTGGATGGGTGCTTGGCTGTACCTCAATGCCGGTATTTAACGTATTCTCACGCCTTTTCGTATGGTATTTGTCTGAACCTAAAGAAAAGCGATATGGAAACGAAATCGACAAATGAGGTAAAGGGTGATTACGACCGGGTATCGGCGAGTGAATGCCTGGGGTCGCTAATCGAGTTGCACGGGATTGTCATGGAAGACGATCTGTTCGTCATTCCCGATGCGGATGGCACGGCAGTATTATACAATGACGGGAAGATACGTTTTGACGAGATCGCCGACATCGAGGTCGGCTCGGTGTTTGTGGGCATCCTGCTCCGCAACGGCTATCTGTTCTACCTTTCCCGTACCGAACCGCTCAAGACGCGCATATACACGCATGGCGGGTGGGGTTCAATCTCTGAAATTTCTCCCCGTGGCATTGCCGGACATATCGGGCGTGAACTGCACGGGAAGCTGGGCGACCATACGGCGGTCGATTGACGGGAAACAAAAAAATCGGACGGTTGTCGTCCGATTTTTTCGCGTCGTATTTTCACGGCCGTTGCCTGCCGTGTTCCCGTTTCCGCCTTTGCAGGGCGAGCAGTTGCCGCAACATGTAGGCATGGTTTTCCCCCACGGTATGCCCCGAGGGCATCAGGTAGGGACTTGCAGGCACTCCGGCATTGGCGTACCGCCTCTTTTAAGTCGGTAACGGTTATTTCCGCTCCCGTGATGTCTTTAATCTTTGTTTCCATTATTGTCCTGTTTTTTTGGTTCGTACCAACTGTCCCGGTAATTTTCTCCCACGAGCGAGAAAATTCCGCTCATGCCGCTTTCAGCGGCGAAATTTTTGGCTTCCCATATACCGGAAAACTCTCCCAGCAGCCGGTAGCCGATGAATAATTTGTACTTGCGCATGATTTTATCGTTTTTCCAGGTTGATAATCGGTGTGTTCTTTTGCAGCCATTCCTTCACGCTGTCCATGTTGTATTCGGATGTGATAACCGCCGTTCGGTCGTCGATTTCGGTGAAGCGCGTAGTTTCATACCCGTCGATCCACTGCTTCAGCGTGGCAACGCCCTCACCTGCGGGTCGTCGAACATGGTGTCGAGCCGCCCGATACCCTCGCCGAAGGTTACGAGCAGCGTTTCATAGGAGATTTCCTTGTTTACTTCATTCGTTTTCATATTCTCGCTTTTTACGGGCGGCTTTTGCCGCCCCGAAATTTTTTAATCAGACAAGTTCCACTCTAACCCTGCTCATGTTCGCCCAGAACACGCCGTTGCAGTAGTAGGCGTAGCCGTTATGCCAGTTGCTCCTGCGGCGTATCACGTCCTGCTCGGGTGGTCGTATCTCGATACTCGTGGTGTAGATGTTGTGTCCCACGGTAATGACGAGGTTGCACCTTCGCCATATCTCGGAATGGGTTTTGAACCCGTTTTTCCCCTCGACGAGCGCAAGGGCCGTCTTGACTGCTTCCCGAACTTCCCAATCCCACTCCCCGAAGGGTTTGAGCGGGCGTGCCATGTAGCTTTTATAGATGATTTTAATTGTTATTTTTTGTAGGGCGGCTTTCGCCGCCCCGATTTTATAATTCGACAATCCTTTCCACTCTGCCGTACAACATGGAGCGTATGCTCGTCTTGTCCACGCCCTTATATTCCGTGTAATGCCCGTACTGCTTTACCACGAATGTTTTCAGTACATCGACAAAGTTGAAACGATACCCTAAAAGCGGAATGGAGTCCTTGAAATAGGTGTTATGGTTTACCTCACGGGTAATCCAGTCTTTCTCCTCACGGGTGAGCGTTCCCCCGTCATTGAGCCGTTTGCGTAATATGTACGCTTTGAGCCTGCAAGGCTTTCGAGTGCGGGAACGTCCCACGACACGAATTTATATGCTATTTGGTTCATTCTATTTTGTTTTGCGGGCGGCTTTCGCCGCCCCGATTTTTATGCTGTCATTCGTTTCCGTATAAGGGACATGTTCCCCTTCATCAGTTTCAGTATTTGCCCGTGGTATGGGGTATTCTTGTTACACACGCCACGGCTCTGCACGACCTCCATGCGTTTTAGGGACACCTCTATCGTTTCGATACGTTTGCCGTCGATTGTGGCCGAGAGTATGAGCGAGTCGGCTTTCAGATAGTATTCGTTGGTAAACACGCAGTGGTGCATGGCCTCGCCCTCCTGCCGTATGGCTTCAACGCTGTCCAATACCTTGATGCGGATTTCCCCGTCGGAAAACTCCACTCCGAAAAACCGTCCTTTGGCTTCGACAAACGAGGCTTCCTGTTCCAACGCCTTGCGCCGTTCCTCCTGCCGCCGTTCCATTTGCATGTGCCGCCGTTTTTTAGCCATGTAGAGGTCATGCGCTGCGGGCAGGTCTGCGGGACACACGAAATGGGCGTTATGCAGGTCTTTCCCGAAAAATCGCAGCAGGTCGATGTAGTCGCACCATTCCGTCGGTTTCCCGATAGCGTACCCGTTACGGATGGCGATACGGATGGCCGGCCAATAGTCTGCGATATTGCGGGAGGAACGGGCGAAAAATCGCACGAGTGCCGTTTGTCCCGCTTTAAGCAGCGTTTCGGCCTTGTTCTCCGAGAGCAGCAGGTGGATAAGGTCGAAAGGGGTTACATCGGGGAGTTGTTTACCGTAGCCGCTTCGGCGCAGTTCGGGGATAAGCCGTTGTCGGGGATAGATGCGTGTGGGCGTGATGTTGTATTTCCCGTCGTTCTCCGCCCGCAGTTCCAATGCGCTCGACCAACTCCACCCGTGAACGAAGAAGCCCATCGGGCGCAGCCGTGCGAAGGTTGCGGAGCGTCCGTCGGGGGCAATCCACCGCTGTACGGCTTCGATATGGGTGTAAACGGGTGTCTGTCCCACTTTCGCCCAACACTCGATATAGACGAAGCGCAGGACTTGAAAACCCTTGCAGCGGGTTACGATACACAAATACTCGTAATCGTTGAACTTGCGGCGCAGGGTGGTTTCCACTTTCAGCGGGGTGTGGCAGTGCGGACACTCGCACCCTAACAGATTGTCCGTGAGTTCTCCGTTTTCGCTCTGCCACGTGTGGCCGCACTCGGTGCAGGTGATAAGTCCTTTCGGCGTGCGGCGTCCGATATGCTCGATGCAGTTCTTGTACCCCCATTCGATTTGTGCGGGGGTAAGCGGCGGCAGGTGTTTACTTGCCGCCACGACGCTCTGTTGGAATTTTGTTCTCGGTTTCATAACTAAAATAGACTGGGCATTAGTTTGTTATCTTCGATTTTCTTGGGTTTGGACTTGGCTTTCGCCAACTTGGCGTAGGCTTCGCTCTCGGCCTTCCGTATGGCGTTCCGCCGTGCCTCGGCTTTTTCCTCCTCGGTCAGTTCAACGGTGTGATTGACCACTACCTTGCAACTGACGGGTTTGCCGATGTCGATGTCCTCCTCGTCGTAATAGTGGAGTGCCATAGAGTATATTTCCTCGTCGGCAAACCCGTTGCAACCGCTCTGCCGTACTTGGTTGATGATGAAAGTGCAGCAATCGTCAATGTTCTTTTTCGGGTTGGCGTATCGGGGTGCGAAAAGTTCGTCCTCCCGTGCCCGTGCGTCGAGATAGTTCTGTATCGTCAGTTTGAAATAATCAGTTCCTTGTGCCATGATTTTTTGGTATTGTGGGGCGGCGAGCCGCCCCGTGTTCAACATTTATTCGTCCTTTCCGAGAAGCCGCCGCACCTCGTCCTCTTTGGTCTTTTGGAAAATCCATCCCGCTCTCTTCTGCCCGTCATGCGTCAGCCGTGCGTTGAAGCGTCCCCCGAGTGCGTGAAGGGCGTCCTTGACGGGCTTGGTGTCCCCGAATACGGCTATCGCCTTCTCGGAATAGTCCACGATGATAAACCCGCCTTGCACGCTCGTTTCAGTGCGTTCCGCCCGTTTTTCGTCTTTCGGCTCGGGCAGACATATATTCTCCTCGTTTCCTGCGATATATGCCAGCCTGTCGATGTACCCTTCACGTGTGTAGTGGGTCAGTTTGCAGACACTCCACCCGTATTTCGGACTTTTGCCGAGCGTGAAAACGGGATAGCGGTGTTCGTTCTTGGGGTCGTATTCGGAGAGGTGCGCCGTTTGCGGGAAATTGGCCGCCGCCTTTCTCAACTCCCCGAAGCCGTTGCGGGAGGTGGCCGAAAAGCCGAGAATGACGGTACGCACGCTTCGGGTGGTCGAACACTCGTAAGAGGGGTCAGTGTATTCCGTTTCGTTGAGTTCGGCGATGATTACGCCCTGCACCCCTTCGGGCATGATGCGGCGTAACCTCTGCGCTCTATTTCCGCTATGCGGTCATGCTCGGCTTTCTCTTTGGCGGCGGCGATGGCCTGCGCCGTGGCTTGCTCTTCCGCCTGCCCCACGAGCAAAGCCACCTCGAAAGCGTCCATGAACTCGGGGTTCACGTCGTCGTAGTACCTGCCGATACCGAATGTTTGCGAGGGGGTCGCAGAATGTCCGTTTGGCTGATTTCCTTTGTTTCGGTATCGACCATGTGGTACACGTAGCCACGGGCGGTGTGTTCCACCTTGTAAACGACGTAACGCTTTCTGCTCGCACCCGCACCGATACCGATGATTACCTGGTTTTCCTTGACTACCTGCACCCGTGTGTCCGTGGTAGTCGCTCCGAATAATGAAATGTACTTTGTCATACCTGTAATAATTTAGAAGATGTGAGTGAATAGGAAATAGAAAAAGCCGGTTAGAGCCACGAGAGAAACAAGGCAGGAGAAAATGCCCCGCAGGATGTCATAACAGAACGTGAAGCCCAAAACGACCCAAATAAAGTCGATACCCCACACGTGGAAGCCCAAAGCCACCGCCCCGACCTTTACCGCCAACCCGACCTTTGCCTTTATGCCAAGTGGAAGGTTGGAGGATTTCTGTTTCCATTTATTTTTCTCTTCGTTTCTCATAACCTTTGACTTTTTTTTTATGCCGTAGCGGAGCCGGTATGGATGGAATCTGTTTCGGTAGCATCAAAAGGTGTCGGGGATAGCTGCTGCAAGATTTTGTCGGAAAATACGCTCGCCCGCAGGGAAAGAGGAAGATTTTGCGGCAAACCGCCCCGCGGCCCGATCTTGCAGCAGCGTGAGCCCCGTAACTACCTTTGCTACTGACAACAGATTTCCATACCGCGCTCCGCGGCATGAAAAAAAGAGAGGAAAAGGTTATGGGAGAGAAACGGGGAGAAAACGATATGCCGTGAACGCTCGCGAAAGTCGGTTCACGGCTCACCCTGCATGGAATGATAAATCGCCCGCGAACATTTCCTTTCACGGGCGATTGGCGTATCGGAGCGTGCCGATCCCGTATCGGCGGAGGATCGTTTCCGCCGGACGTGGCGCCACTCGCTGCCACTTTTAAGACGGATACGTCCATATACCACTGGCTGATAACAAGATACTGTTCATTTGTGTACTTTTGGGCATCCGGGAAACAAAAATGAAACAGAACATGGAAATAATAAGTATGGACGTGAAGGCTTTCGACGCGCTGGCAGGGCACGTGGAAGCCATTGAAAGAAAAGCCGAGGCGTTATGCCGCAGGCAGGAGGACGTGAGTTTGAAAAATGGCTGGACAACCAGGATGTCTGTGACGTGCTGGGGATATCGAAACGTACCCTGCAAACCTACCGGGAGAAAGGGTTGCTGCCTTTCAGCCGCATCCGTCACAAAATCTTCTACAAACCGGAAGATGTCGGGAAACTGCTGCAATCGTCGCACTATCCTAATACCGCCGCGTTATGAGCCATTATTTCATCGACAAGCACGATCCGCGTGTGGCGGATCTCTTCCGGCGTTTGGAAAAGGCCGGCAAGGCACTGGATAAACTGGAATCCTCCGGAGGCCGGACACTCAAGGGAGAGCGGTTCGTCACCGACGAGGAATTGTCCCGGCTGCTGAAAATCAGCAGGCGTACATTGCAGGAATACCGCACGGCGCGGATCATTCCCTATTATTTGATTCAGGGCAAGGTACTATACATGGAATCCGAGATACAGAAATTTCTGGAAGATTCCCGGAAGAAATGTATCGGGGGACAGGAATGGGTATAAAAGAAGAACGGCCATCACGGCCGTTCTTCTTTCAGTTCAATATCGTGTTCATGCCGGGGAGCTGCCAGACGACGGCGGTCGTCGTGGCCCTTCGGACAAGCCACCGTCGGAAGGCTTCGGCATTCCCGGATTTTAAGCGGAAAGCCAGCGCGGCGATCATTTCGAGCGAATACAGCTCGACAATACCGCCGTCACGGTTGCGCTCCCGGCGGTAAACCCGCTCCTCACGGAGTATGCCGCTTTTGAGTATGGAGCGGATGTTGCTCCCCACGGCAGGAACGAAGACTCCGAACAGGTTGGCAATCTGGTGGCGCGTGAGCCATACACGGTTCTCCGGCGTGTGGATTTCCACCCGCCCGTTTTCAATGCTGATAGGTTCTCTTGTCGTCATAGTCATACAAATTTATCAATTTTTGTTATACTGTTCAACCGTTTACCGTTATAATATCTGCCGTTTCCGGTTCGTCCTCCTCGTAGAGATTTATTTTCCGGCCTTTGGTCTGTTCTTTCAGACGTTTCATGTCCTCGTCCACCTTGCGGTCGGTCACTTTGGCGTAAATCTGCGTGGTGGAAATGCTCTTGTGTCCCATCATGCGGCTGACAGTTTCGATAGGCACACCCAGCGAGAGCGTGATATGTGTCCCGAAATTGTGCCTCGCCTTGTGAAAGGTCATGTCGAAGCCGTATGTCCGTCCCAGTTCTCTGGTGAGCTTGATGAGATACCCCCGGCAATAGAGGTTGAAAATCCTGTCGCTTTTACGCTCGTGGCGGTATTTCTCGATGATCTGCAACGGCACGTTCAGCAGGCGGATGGCCGAGGGCGTTTCGGTCTTCTGGCGCCGGATGTGTATCCAGTACGTTCCGTCGTCCGACTGCGTGATGTCTTTTTCGGACAAGCGTTTCAGGTCGGCGTAGGACAACCCCGTGAAGGTAGCGAAGAGAAACCAGTCCCGCACCCGCTGGAGGTTGGGTTTACCGACGGGAGTTTCCATCAGTTTTTTGAGGTCTTCGAGTTTCAAATGGCGGCTCTTGCGCCGGGGCAGTTCCGGGTGCAGCTTCCCGTAAGGGTCGCGCCGGAGTGTACCCTGACTGACAGCCCGCTTGGTCATTTTTTTCAACCGGTAAAGATGCTCGTGTACTGTCTTGGGTTTCATTTCACGATCTGTACGCAGGAATATTTCAAAATCATCGTAGAACTCCCGGTCAAGGCTCCGCAACGCTACATCCTCCTTTTCCTTCCTTTTTTTCACGAAGGAGGCTAAAATATTATAGGAGTTCTCGTAACTTTCATAAGTTTCTTCCTTGCGATCCACGCCGACACGCTTGCGGAACTCCTCGTTATGCTCGCGGAACAAGGCAAGGAGGGTGAACGGTTTCTGCCCGATTCCTTCCACGGCGTTTTTGACCAGCTCGGCCGTCACGAAACCGAGGCTTTTACGAATATGACGGTAATGTCCGGTGATTTTTTCGGTCAGTTTCTCTATTGCCTGGTTTACCGTTCGGGCGTTCTCGCTTCGTCCGTTCGCCCTTTTGGTTTCCGGATTCCAAAGCGATGGATCGACAAACGCGTTGATATTGATCGGGGCCGACTTGGCGTCGATGCTTACCTTGCATAACAATTTACATGTTCCGTCCTTGCGGACTTTCGTGCGGTTGATGTAGAACAGCAGGGAGAACGTGCTGCGACGTTTTATCTCTTTATTATTCGTTTCCATAATCGTTGTGAATTTGATTGTCAATGATAGATTAAATAGCTACGGAGAAGCGGCCGGCAATCTTTTCCTCTAAAGACCGGGTATCCATGTCGATCTTGTCATCGGTCACTTTGGCGTAAATCTGCGTCGTGGAAATGCGGCTATGCCCCAGCATTTTACTGACGGTTTCAAGCGGGACACCATGCGAAAGCGTGATCTCGGTGGCGTAGGTATGGCGTGCAACGTGAAAGACGAGCTTCCGTTCAATTCCGCAAATGGCGGCAATACGTTTCAGTGTCCGGTTGAGTTCGTTGTTGCTGTACATCGGCAGCAGTTTTCCTTCCGGGGCCATATCCCGGTACTTGTCGAGGATGAGCAACGGTATGTCGAGCAACGGCACTTCATAGTCGATTTTCGTCTTCTTGCGGGCGGTCTTGATCCATACCTCACCGTCCTCGGCCACTTCCAGATCCTCCGTCGTCAGGCGGCACATGTCCCCGTAAGGGATACCCGTGTAGCAGGAGAAGAGGAACAGGTCGCGGATATGGTAGAGTTTCGGGTCGTGCAGGGGTGTGGTCATCAGCCGTTGTAACTCTGCGGCGGTAAGGTATTTCTGTTCCCGCTCGGGATGTTCGGCTTCATAACCCGCGAACGGGTCGGCAGTGATAATCCCTTCCGCGATGGCTTCCCCGACAATCGTGTTCAACCGTGTGACAAGCAACACGATAGTTCCCAGGGCAAAGCGGCGCTCCGTGCGTAGGTAGAGGTCATAGTTGTCGATGAATGAACGGTTCAGGGCCGTGAAAGGAACATCCGACAACTTGTATTTCTCCTGGATGAAAGCAGCCACACAGTTACAAGCATAGCGGTAAGATTGTGCTGTTCCCTTTTCCCGGTTCACGCCGACACGTTTCTCGAAATGTTCGATGAACGTCCGGAAATAACCCAACAGGGTTTCCTGCCCGAAAGCCGTCCCCAACAACAGATTCCTTATTTCTTCAGCCGTTACATTCTCACGGGTGGCTGACAGTTCGTCATAAATGGAAATGGCTGAAGCTCGCAAATCGTCCAGTTGCCGGTTGATTTCCCGCGCGGCGTTACTTTTACCCGTGGCACGTCCGGATGCCCACAGTGCAGCGGGTACGGACATTTTCGCACTAAAAGCCGCTTCTGAAAATTTGCCGACAACAAGTTTCGCCATGACCGGGCAATGTCCCTCGTCATTCATTTCGCTCTTTTTGAGGTAGAACGTAACCGTTACATCCGTCTGTTTCATAACTCTATTTTTTATGTTGCAAAATTACTTGATATAGAGTTATTTACAGTTATGAAAATTATAGCGGAACAAAGAATAAAACCCCGGATGCCGGTAACATAACCTGTATTTCCATGAAAAACGGAAAAAAACGGTTATCTTTACGGGCAAAATATAGGGTTCTTTGCATGGTGAACGGTAAAACCGCAGGTGGTCAAGCGTTATTTTGCCGGATTATCCGGGGCTAAAAGGCAACGGATAAGTAGCAAATCTTTCTCTTAACCTTTCATTATCCTGCATTTTAGCGATTTGGAAAGGTATAGAAGAATTTGGCTTAACTCTCCTCAATACCAAACACTTACTTTATTTATCCAAATTTTGCCGTTTTATTTTGCGAGTTCTTGTTATCTTTGACATAGTCTTAGATAGGATGCGCCTCGGAAAACCGTGAACAAGTTCCCGTTTTCTCTCGGCTTTCACTATCTTTGTTTCCGTAAAATTACCATGCAGGCAGTGCCCCGACAAAACGAATGTCGTTCCGATTCGGGCGCGATCTGTTCGCATTGAAACAACCGTTCATTCAGGTTCCGGCAAACGATCCGTGCTTTACGGTATTTTTCCGGCAAACATATTGATAAATTTACTCGACCGGCCCCGTTCCGGCGAACACGAATATGTCCCGGTTCGCAGACGGTCCCGATCAGTTAACCCTAATTCCGATTCCGCATGATGCTTCTATTCGACGGCATAACCCTCCCGCTCGAGGATCCGATTCTCAAATTCCTGCTGATTCTGGTCATCATCCTCGCCGCTCCCCTGCTGCTCAACAAGCTGAAAATTCCCTACCTGCTGGGGCTTATCATCGCCGGTGCGGTGATCGGACCGCACGGCCTCAACCTGGTGTTACGCGACAGCAGCATCATCCTCTCCGGTACGGCCGGACTGCTCTACATCATGTTCCTCTCCGGCCTGGATATGGACATGTCGGATTTCCGCAAGAACGGCACCCGAAGCCTCGTATTCGGACTCTATACGTTCTGTGTTCCGCTCCTGCTCGGTATTCTGGCGGGATATTACATCCTGGGATTTTCGATCTACTCCTCGATCCTGCTGGCCGGACTCTTCGCCTCGCAGACCCTGATCGCCTACCCCATCGTCAGCAAACTGGGCATCGCCCGCGACAAGGCCGTCACGATCGCCGTCGGAGGCACGGTCATTACCGATACGCTGGCCCTGCTGCTGCTGACGGTCATAGTAGGCATGGTCACCGGAAACACGGACGACATGTTCTGGTACCGGCTCGGCATCTCGGTCGTGCTCTGCATCGCATTCATCATGCAGCTCTTACCGCTGATCGGGCACTGGTTCTTCAAGCATTGCAGCGACAACATCTCCCAATACATTTTCGTGCTGGTCATGGTCTTTCTGGGCGCCTACCTGGCGCATCTGGCCGGACTGGAGCCGATCATCGGCGCCTTCCTCGCGGGCTGGCCCTCAACCGCCTCATCCCGCGCACCTCGCCCCTGATGAACCGCATCGAATTCGTCGGCAACGCCATCTTCATCCCCTTCTTCCTGATCGGCGTAGGCATGCTGATCGACTACCGGGCCTTCTTCCGCGACTGGGAGAGCATCAAGGTCGCCGCCGTGATGATCGTCCTGATCACCGCCGCCAAATACATCGCCGCGCTGCTCACTCAAAACATTCAAACTCTCCAGCGACCAAAGGACGGTCATCTTCGGCCTGAGCAGCGCCCACGTAGCCGCCACGCTCGCAGCCGTGATGGTGGGCTACAACGTCATCATCGGCCAGACACCCGACGGAGAACCGATCCGTCTGCTGGGCGAAAGCGTCCTCAACGGTACGATCCTGATGATTCTGGCCACCTGCACGGTCTCGACCTTCGCCACGCAGCGGGGCGCTCACAACATCGCCATCAAAGGGTCCGCGAAAACGACGAAAGCACCGAACATCAGGACGAACACATCCTGATCCCGGTGTCGAACGAAGAGAGCGTCAGGGAACTCGTAACTCTGGGCAACGTGCTCAAATCGAAGAAAAACCACAACGGATTCTACGCGCTGCACGCCATAGACAACAAGGTGGAAGACAGCGGGCTGGAAAACGGGCCCGCAAAATTTCGAAACGGCGGCGACGGCTGCTGCCGCATCGGACATCTACCTCCACGAGTTGCTGCGCTACGACGTCAATATCTCGAACGCAATCGCAAGCGTCGCCAAAGAACAGAGTATCACGGACATCGTAATGGGACTCCATCGGGACAAATCCCCGCGATCTTCATCGGCAAGATCACGGGCGACCTGCTGGGCGAAAGCAACGTCACGACCTACATTTACAAACCGGTACAACCGCTGGCGACCATAAAGCGACATATCGTAATCATTCCCTCCCAAGCCGAAAAGAGGCCGGATTTCATGTGGCTGCATAAAATCGGAAATCTGGCCCGCAATACCGGGACCAAAATCGTCGTCTATGCCCCGGAAACAACGCTCAAGTACATCGAACCGCTGCGGCGCAAGCAGACCGCAACCGTAGAAACGGTACTTTTCAAAGACTGGGAAAACTGCCGGCCCTGCTGCGCGAATTGCGCACGGACGACTGTCTGTGGATCGTGATGAGCCGCCGCGAACGGGTCTCCTACCAACCGGCGATGAACAAGATCCCGGCTTACCTGGATCAATACCTCGGGCGAAACAGTTTCGTGCTGATCTATCCCGTACAGGCCGGTGATCCGGAAAGCCGCTATTTATAACCCATAATACGTGCCGCATACCTCCTGTACGAACCGCTCCCTTTACCGCTGTAACGGAGACATCCGCCGGATGTCGGAACATGGCCTGTCCGCAGACGAAGAGACGCTGCACCCCGTTGAAAAGGCATCGCGGCTGTTCGAAAACCTTCGGAAGCCGCATCTCCCGATCGGAAAAGGATAAGATGTGCACATCCGGCCCCCACCCCTTATGCACCGACAATCGGGTAAAATCGACACCGGGTTTGGTTTTACCCGTAACTTGCACTATCTTTGACCTTGTTTTAGACCGGCCGCATCCATCGATGTCCGAATAAATTCGGCCTCGCTCTCGGCCCGCACCGCATAATTCGTTTCGCATACACATAAACGTAAAATAACATTATGAGTCTTGTAGCAATCGTGGGCCGTCCTAACGTCGGCAAAAGCACCCTCTTCAACCGTCTGGTGGGCCAGCGGAAGGCCATCGTCGATGCGACGGCAGGCACGACACGCGACCGCCATTACGGTAAAACCGACTGGAACGGACGTGAATTTTCGGTGATCGACACCGGCGGCTATTCGGTCAATTCGGACGACATTTTCGAAGACGACATCCGCCGTCAGGTGATGCTCGCCATCGAAGAGGCGGACGTCATCCTGTTCCTGGTCGAAGTCAATACGGGCATCACGGATCTCGATCAGATGATGGCCGACATCTTGAGGCGCACTTCGAAAAAAGTGCTGCTGGTCTGCAACAAGGTCGATAACTACGACCTGATCTACTCCTCGCACGAATTTTATTCGCTGGGACTGGGAGAACCCTACTGCATCAGTTCGATGAGCGGCAGCGGCACGGGCGACCTGATGGACGAAATCGTGCGCGACCTGCCCCGGAAACCAAGAACGAGGAAGAAGAGCTGCCCCGCATCACCATCGTAGGCCGTCCGAACGTGGGCAAGTCGTCGCTCACCAACGCCCTGCTGGGCGAAGAGCGCAACATCGTCACGCCGATCGCCGGCACCACGCGCGACGCCATTCACTCGCGCTACAACAAGTACGGACTCGATTTCTACCTGGTCGATACGGCCGGCATGCGCAAAAGGCAAGGTGACCGAAGACCTCGAATTCTACTCCGTGATGCGTTCGATCCGCGCCATCGAGGAGTCCGACGTCTGCATCCTGATGCTCGATGCGCAGCAAGGCCTCGAATCGCAGGACCTCAACATCCACAACCTGATCGTCCGCAACCGCAAGGGCTGCGTGATCGTGGTCAATAAATGGGATCTGGTGGAGAAAGGCAACAACACGATGAAGGAGGGAGGCCCTGGCAAAAACTGGCGCCCTTCAACGACATTCCGATCATCTTCACCTCGGTACTCAACAAACAGCGCATCCTCGAAGTGCTCCAGACCGCCATCCGGGTTTACGAAACCGCAAGCGGCGCGTGGCCACCTCGGCGCTGAACGACTACCTGCTGCCGATCATCGAGAACTACCCGCCCCGGCGACCAAAGGCAAATACATCAAAATCAAATACGTGATGCAGCTGCCGACACCCACGCCCCAGTTCGCCTGCTTCGTCAATCTGCCCCAATATATCAAGGATCCCTACCGCCGCTTCCTGGAGAATAAGATTCGGGAGGAATGGGATTTCTCGGGAGTACCGATCCAGATCTATTTCCGACAAAATAGAGATCACCGGATATCCTCGACACCATATTCAGGGATCCGGCGGCGCACCCATAAAGAATAATTTATCTCATTTACAATCGATAAAACCTTTATTCCAAACCGTTTATCTTTTCGCTATGAAAAATTCTTACTATTCGCTTTCGCGGCCGTAATGCTGGGATTCGCGGGATGCAACGACGCTGAGAACAAGGACAACATACCTCCCACTTTGAGGGAATACGAAGCTCCGTATTCATGTACGGCAAGACACGGGAGGAAGTGAAAGCTTCGGTGCCCTACGCCTACAGCGGAGCATCGGAAACCTCGCTGTATTTCGAAGGCAAGGGCATCGTTAAAGAGTACATATATATATTCGAAGACGACAAAGTATATTCCTGCGGATCGATACTTTCAGACCTGTACATCGACGACCTGCACACCTACCTCTCGCAGCTGTACATCTACCTCGAATACCGTCCGGGACAAAGAATGTACGTATATGAAAGCGAAGACAAATCGCTGAGCATCGGCCTCTATCCCTCAACGACGGTCTGGCGGCAGTAGAATACCTGAAAACTGACCCTCGGGATCAGCCGGGAAAACTTCCGACGGAAGCGTCCGAACTCCGCCCATAAAGACATATATCAAACAGAAACAGCCGCATGAAATCATGCGGCTGTTTCTTGTTTGGTGGAGAATACGAGGCTCGAACTCGTGACCTCTTGCATGCCATGCAAGCGCTCTAGCCAACTGAGCTAATCCCCCGTTAACGGGACAAATATAGTGAAATTTTCCAAATCCTCGAAAACAGAGTCGATTTCCTGAAAAATTCGCTCCGACAGTCCGCTCCTCGCAGAAAAACATATCCCCAAAGAGGCAACGCCAGTCTGTATGGCAATGTTTTTGCTCTGAATTACAACGATATGAAATTCAATCATAAACCGGTCCGGCATTTTCTGCATGCCGACAAAAACGATAGGATATGGACAAGAAAAGACTGACCTCCGAAAACGGGAAACCCATTGCCGACAACCAAAACATCCAAACCGCCGACGTGCGCGGCCCCGCCATGCTGCAAGACGTATGGTATCTCGAAAAACTCGCCCATTTCGACCGGGAAGTGATCCCCGAACGCCGCATGCACGCCAAAGGATCGGGAGCTTTGGACCTTCACCGTGACGCACGACATCACCAAATACACCCGGGCCTCGATCTTTCGCAGGTGGGTAAAAGACCGACTGTCTGGTCCGCTTCTCGACCGTAGCCGGAGAGCGCGGCGCCGCCGATGCCGAGCGCGACATCCGGGGCTTCGCCATTAAATTCTACACCGACACGGGCAACTGGGACCTGGTAGGCAACAACACGCCGGTCTTCTTCCTGCGCGATCCGCTGAAATTCCCCGACCTGAACCACGCCATCAAACGCGATCCGCGCACCGGCATGCGAAGTGCCAACAACAACTGGGATTTTGGACGCTCCTCCCGGAAGCGCTCCACCAGGTGACGATCACGATGAGTCCGCGCGGCATTCCGGCCTCGTTCCGCCATATGCACGGCTTCGGCAGCCACACCTTCAGCTTCTACGACAAGGACAACAAGCGCACATGGGTCAAATTCCATTTCCGCACCCTGCAAGGCATCAAGAACCTCACGGACGCCGAAGCCGAGGCGGTCATCGCCAAAGACCGGGAGTCGAACCAGCGCGACCTGTTCGAAGCGATCGAACGGGGCGATTATCCCCGCTGGCTGATGCAGGTGCAGCTGATGACCGAAGAGGAGGCCCGAAACTACAAAATCAATCCCTTCGACCTGACCAAAGTGTGGTATCACGGCGATTTCCCGCTGCATGACGTGGGTATTCTCGAACTGAACCGCAACCCGGACAACTTCTTCGCCGAAATCGAACAGGCGGCGTTCAACCCTGCGAACGTCATCGAAGGCATCGGCTTCGCCCGACAAGATGTTGCAGGGCGGCTCTTCTCCTACGGCGACGCACAGCGCTACCGGCTGGGCGTGAACAACAACCTGATTCCCGTGAATAAACCCCGCTGTCCGTTCCACGACTACCACCGCGACGGACAGATGCGCACGGACGGCAATTACGGAGCGACGATCCCTACCAGCCGAACAGCTACGGCGAATGGCAGGACAGCCCGAACCTGAAAGAACCGCCTTTGGAGGTGAACGGTGCCATCTACAATTACGACGAACGGGAACTCGACAGCGACTATTTCACCCAACCGGGCAAGCTCTGGCGGCTGATGTCGGCCGAAGACCAACGGGCGACGTGCGAGAACACGGCCCGCGCGATGGGCGACAGCGCCCTTTCATCAAACAGCGGCACGTGCGCAACTGCTCCTACGCCGATCCCGAATACGGCAAAGGCGTGGCGAAGGCATTGGGTATCGACTATGAGGAAGCCCTGAAAGCGGAGGACCCGGCACACCCGACGTGGGATCCCCGCAACAAAAAGTGATTCGCAGCAGACGCACCGAAAGGAGGTTCCTCCATTTCGTTAAGATCGCTACAAAATCCCGGATGAATATGTATTCATCCGGGATTTTACGCAATACGTCCTCTTCACCCTGTCCGAACGCCCGCAAAACAAGGCCCGTCCGGCACGAACGGCCCGACGCGAAAAGCCTCATACGATGGGATCGATGACGCCTCCGCCTCCGCCACTCTTTCCGGCTCCGCAGGCTTCTCCCCTCGACAACGATACTTCGAAAAATGCCAGCCGACACCTTGCTCCCGGCGACAACATCGACAGGCCGGTCCGCACAAGCGGATCGGTTTCCTTGCAAGAGGCAATCAAGGACGGTATTCCAGCATCGTTCCGGGACATTGGACATACCTTTACGGGGTCTTGGCCGGCTCCGTAAAATACAATGCCGGACTGCGATCCCGCACTTTCGGGAGCCGCAATCCGGCGCTGCGAATTTCAAAGGCACTATGCCTGCGGCGTATCGTCGCCGCCTTTATTGCGATTACGGTTGCGATTTCGGTCACGACGACGCCCCCGGTCCCGGCTGCCGCGATTACCCTCGCCACGACCTTCTCCGTGGCGGGACTCCACATTCGCAGCCGCGACGACACCTTCTGCAGGTACCGGACCGGCACTCTTCGCACCGTCGCGTCCACGGCTCCGACCACGTCCCCGCTGCGTCCGTTTCCGCCACGGCCCGACCCACTGCGTCCCCGGCGGCCGCCATGACCGGAAAAGCGGCGGGTTATATTCAGGGCCTGCACCTACGGCTTCCGGCAAGGACAATTTCGAATCTCCCGCTCGATAAACTCCTCGATACGGTGGAATTTACCCTGCTCCTCCTCGTTCACGAACGTAACGGCCCGCCCGTAGCGCTGGCCCGCGCCGTGCGGCCGATGCGATGGATATAATCTTCGGGATCGTGCGGCACGTCATAATTGATGACCATGCCGATATCCTCGATGTCGATACCGCGTGCGACGATGTCCGTCGCTACGAGAATCCTCACTTTATTATTCTTAAAATCGAGCATCACCTGCTCGCGCTTCTCCTGATCCAAGTCGGAATGCATGGGAGCCACGTCGAGCTTCATTCGCTTGAGCGTATGGGCCAGCTCCTTGACTTTTAGCTTCGACGAGGAGAAGATGATAGTCTTGGACTCCGAAGGCCGGGAGAACATCTCGCGGACGATCCCCAGCTTTTGGCCCTCGTAACAAATATAAGCACCCTGTTCGATCGCCTCGTTGGGCTTCGAAATGGCGATATTGACCTCGGCGGGATCGTTCAGAATCTGCTTGGCCATCTGCCGGATCTTGGGCGGCAGCGTCGCGGAGAACATCAGCGTCTGTCGCGATTTGGGCATATAGGAGACGATCTGCATAATGTCGTCGTAAAACCCATATCGAGCATACGGTCGGCCTCGTCCAGAATCAGGTAGTCCACATGCGACAGATCCACCCGGCTGTTGGTCAGGTGCGAAATCAGGCGTCCGGGCGTGGCGATCACCACATCGGCACCCATTTGCAGGCCGCGCTTCTGCTGGTCCCAGCCGCGGCCGTCGCCGCCGCCGTAAATTACGGCGGTAGAAACGGGCATATAGTAGGAAAAGCCCTGGAACTGCTGGTCGATCTGCTGCGCCAGCTCACGCGTGGGCACGATAATGACCGATTTCACGACGTTCTTCTCATTGCCTTCGAGCAGCAGCCGGTTCAGCAGCGGCAGCGTATAGGCAGCCGTCTTGCCCGTACCGGTCTGGGCGCAGGCGATAATATCGCGCCCGTCCAGAATGATCGGAATGGTCTGCTCCTGCACAGGAGTCATCTCCTGAAAATTCATGGCGTCGATGCCGTCCAGCACCTCGTCTTCCAGATCGAGTTCGTCAAATCTCATACTATGCGTTTTCTTTCTTTTCCAATTATTACACTTCAAACGGGCGGGTTCTTTCGACCAACTCTCCTGCAACGTCGCCGACGAGGAGGCGGTCACCCGCACCCGCACGTAATCCCCGATCCGGCACTCGCCGCGATCGAAGACCACCACCTTATTCTGCGACGTACGTCCGAAAAGCTGCCGGTCGCTGCGCTTGGAAGTACCTTCCACCAGAATTTCGAACTCTTTGCCGACATCGCGGGCGTTGCTTTCGGCCGAAAGCGTATTCTGCAAGGCGATGATTTCGTTCAAACGGGCCGTCTTGACCGAATCCGGCACATCGTCGGGCATGTGACGTTGAGCGAACGTATCGGGCCGCTCGGAATACTTGAACATATAGGCGAATTCATACCCCACCTCCCGCATCAGCGAAAGCGTCTGCCGATGATCCTCGTCCGTTTCGCTGCAGAATCCGGCGATCAGATCGGTCGTAATCGCGCAATCGGGCATATAGCGGCGGATAGCGGCGATGCGGTCGAGGTACCATTCGCGCGTATATTTGCGGTTCATCTTCTCGAGCATCCGCGACGATCCCGACTGGGCGGGCAGGTGGATGCAGCGGCAGATGTTGGGTTTCGACGCCATCACTTCGAGCAGACGGTCGCTCATGTCCTTGGGGTGCGACGTGGCGAAACGCACGCGCAGCAGGGGCGAAATTTCGGACACAAGGCGCATCAGCTCCGGAAAATCGACCGCTCCATAACGATACGAATTGACGTTCTGTCCCAACAGCGTCACCTCCCGGTAACCGTTCTCGAACAGGCTGCGGGCTTCGTTCAGAATAGTCTGCGGATCGCGGCTGCGCTCCACGCCCCGCGTATAAGGCACCACGCAGTACGAACAATAGTTGTTGCACCCGCGCATGATGGCGATATAACTGCTCACGCCGTTGCGGTCGAGCCGCACGGGAGCGATCTCGGCATAGGTCTCCTCGGTCGAGAGCAGGACATTGACGCCCCGGCCCTTCGCCCGTTTCGCTCACCAGGCGGGGCAGGTCGCGGTAGGCATACGGACCGGCGACGATATCCACGGGGTTCTCCCCTTCGAGCAGCCGTTCCCGCAAACGTTCGGCCATACAACCGATAATACCGACGAGCACTCCCGGCCGGCGGCGGCGCAGATGAGCCATCTCCCGCAAACGCCCCCAAATGCGCTGTTCGGCATTATCTCGGATCGAACAGGTATTGATCAGAACGACATCCGCCTCCTCGATCTTGTCGGTATAGACATAGCCCTCCTGCTGCATGATCGCAACGACGATTTCCGTATCGCCGACGTTCATCTGACAGCCGTATGTTTCGACAAAGTTTACGGCCCGCACCCTGCAGCGGACGCAAAGTATTTATCTTCTCGTTATTCATAGTTGCAAAACCGGACTCGCCCGGTAAAATTAGGACCGAAAACGGAATCGACGATCGCGGTTCCCGTTTCCCCGGTATTTCTGAAAATTACTGTGCCTGAATTGCACCCGCTTCCGGGAAGGGCTTGAAGCCCTCTCCGTAGGTATCGTAGGCATCCGTAACCACGAAGAATGCTTTCGGGTCGATCTCCTGTACCTTACGCTGTACCGCATGCACCTCCTTGCGATCGACCACCAGGAAAATCATATCCTTTTCCTCCTCGGAGTACATACCCCGTGCCTTGATAAAAGTAGCGCTGCGTTCCAGATCCTCCAGAATGAACGTCCGGAGTTTTCGTTTTCATCGCTGATGATGAACAGCAACTTGTCGTACGACGCACCGTCGATCACCCGGGCTACGACCCGCGAAGCGAGAAAATCAAAATCAAAGAATAAAAGTAAGCACCCAGCCCGAACCCGAACTATCGCCCGTACCGAGACCGAAACCGATCACCACCAAGCCTGAAAGGATCACCACGCAATCCGCCAGGAAGATACCCGTGGAAAACTTGATGCCCGCATACTTCTGAAGCAACATGGCGATAATGTCCGTACCGCCCGTGGTAGCCTGTGTCCGCACGACCATACCCTGCCCCACGCCGATAACGACCGCACCGATGATACAGGTCAGCAACAGATCGTTCGACAAGTTGAGCGAACCGCCCAGCAATAGCGCCGGATCGAGATTGATACCGTCGGCCGTAAATGCCGCATCGGAATAGACCAACCGCGTCAGGATATTCATAAAACCGGGCGTGAACAGCGCAGCCACCACCGTCCGGGCGCCGAACTGTCCGCCGAAAACCAATACGGCGGTAATCATCAGCGGCACGTCGAACATATAGCCGAAAGTACCGACCTGGATCGACGGGAAAATATTATGCAATACGATGCCGGCGCCATAGACTCCGCCCGGAACGAAATTGTAAGGATTGATAAAAACGAAACCGGATCCCATGATCGCACAACCGACAAACAACTGAATCCAGGAACGCCACCAGGCCCAAGACCCCATCGGCTCCAATAAAGCTTTCGTATTGATCATAAAATTAACTATTTTAGAGCGGTTAATAATTGATTTAATTTTGCAAATATACGAAAAACTCCCGGATTTCCCGTTCGCTTCGGACTATTTTCCCCAAAAGCCGCAGTATTTAAATTTTTTTCGTTTATATTTGCATATACAATCCTGACAAATAAAGGGCATGATACTGACTTACTATTGCATTATCACGATGATAATCATCGCCTACCTGCTCGGCTCGATCCCCAGCGCCGTATGGATAGGCAAAAATATTACGGCATCGACATCCGGGAACACGGCAGCAAAACGCCGGTACGACCAACATGCTGCGGGTACTGGGACGCCGAGCAGCCCTGCCGGTCTTTCTGCTGGATTTCCTCAAGGGATTCGTCGCGGTCACATTGACCGAGATCCTCAAATACGACGCCTACATCAACGATATGTGGCTGATAAATATCAAGATCATCGCCGTATTCGCCGCCGTGCTCGGACACATCTTACCCATTTTCGCGGGATTCCGGGGCGGCAAGGGCGTGGCGACCCTGGTAGGGGCGATTACGGGTATTTATCCGCCGGTAGTACTGCTCTGCTTCGCCGTATGGGTCGTGATCCTGATGATGACGCACTACGTTTCACTCGCCTCGATCGTGGCCGGCTGCTGCTTTCCGGTCTTCACGATCGCTTCGCCCAAAGTGAACCAATCGGTGCCTTTCATCGTCTTCTCGTTCGTCACGGCCGTTCTGCTGCTCTACACCCACCGCAAAAATATCGTTCGGCTGAAAAACGGCACGGAATCCAAAATATACATCTGGAAGCCCCATCGAAAGCGGACAAATAGCACGGTAAAACGATTCGCTTGTTTGGCGAATCGTTTTTATCGAATAAGGTCCGAAACCGGAACCATATCCGAATAGGCACAAAAAAATCCGACTGCTCCATCTCCTGCCCCAACGGTCATTCGGATCGCTTCATCCGCCCGTTTCAGATCGGACATTCAATCCACGGTAAATAGCGAGCCGGAAATCGCCATTATTCAACACGCTTGTATTGTCCGATTTCGATCTATTTGTGTCTGTTTCCGCTGCGATCCGATCTGTCGAAACCGGCTGAAACGGCCTTGTAAAATAAAAACGAAGGCATCCCCGAATTCTTCCGACAAAAAACGGGTATTTTACCGATTGGATAGATTTTCATATATTTGCTCGCAACGAATACCGATTTGTACGAACTGTCAAAAAGCGAAACACACGAAATTTGCTTTGTTCCCGGCATATATTATCTTTGCCGGAAGAGGTTAAGAAGAATAACCCGAATCCGGCCGGACACCAGTCCCCGGGACAAGCGTTTCGCCCTAAAAATTGAATTATCCACTACTTGATACCGAAAATTCTATGTTACGCGAAAACCTGATTAATATTTACGAAACCAGCTTCCGGGAGAACTATGCACTGCCGGCATTGACCGACTATTTCAAGCAGGAGAACTTCACCTACCTGGAAATGGGCGCCGAGATCGCCAAGCTGCATCTGCTCTTCGACGAGGCGGGCATCCGGCAGGGCGACCGAATTGCGCTGATCGGCCGCAACAACCCCCGCTGGTGCATCACCTACATAGCCACGATCACTTACGGCGTGGTCATCGTGCCCATTCTGCAGGATTTCCATGCCAACGACGTGATCCACATCATCAACCATTCGGAGAGCCGACTGCTTTTCCTGGGCGACACGTTCTGGGACGCGATCGAAGCCGACCAGATCCGGAAAGTCGAAGCCGTCTTCTCGCTCACGGACCTGAACGCGATCTACGAGCGCCGGGATCCGAAGAAACTGACGGATTTCCAGAAGAACCGCGAAAATCACTTCCGCAAAGCCTATCCGAAAGGGTTCGGACCGGAGCATATCCGCTTTCACAAGATTCCCAACGACCGGATGATCCTGCTCAACTACACCTCGGGAACGACCGGATATTCGAAAGGCGTCATGCTCTCGGTCAATAACCTGACGGGCAACGTGCTCTTCGCCCGAGGAGCCATAAACACCCAAACCGGCACGAACTATTTCCAGCGCGGCGGACGCACGCTCGTTCCTGCCTCTGGCACACGCCTACGGCTGTGCATTCGACTTCTCGCGCCGCTGGCCGTCGGAGGCCACATCACCCTGCTGGGCAAAATTCCCACTCCGAAGATCCTGATCGAAGCCATGCAGGTCGTGCGCCCCACGATCATTTGCTGCGTACCCCTGATTCTCGAGAAAGTCTATCGCAAACAGGTACTGCCGCTGCTCGAAAGGGGCCGATGAGTATCGCTATGAAGATTCCGCTGCTGAATACCGCCCTGCGCTCGGTAATCCGCAAGAAGATGATGGAATCGTTCGGCGGAGAGGTGAACATCTTCATCGTGGGCGGTGCACCGATGAATATGGAAACCGAAGCATTTCTGATGAGTATCAAATTCCCGATCACGATTGGATACGGCATGACCGAATGCGCTCCGCTCATCAGCTTCACTCCCGACAACGAATTCAAGGCCGGTTCCTGCGGGCGTTTCCTCTCGGAATTTATCCAGGTGAAGATCGACTCGCCCGATCCCGAACACGTCGCAGGCGAGATCCTGGTGCACGGCGAGCACGTCATGATGGGTTACTACAAGAACGAGGAGGAAACCCGGAAGGTCCTGGACGAAAAGGGTGGCTCCATACGGGCGACATCGCCACGATGGATCCGGACGGCACGCTTTACATCCGCGGCCGCTCGAAAACCATGATACTCACGGGAAGCGGACAGAACATTTACCCCGAAGAGATCGAAGACAAACTCAACAACATGTATATGGTCCAGGAATCGCTGGTTCTGGAGCACAACGGTCGTTTGACGGCATTGGTCGTTCCCGACTTCGAACAGGCGGAGCTCGAAGGGATCGATAAAGAGGAACTGCCCCGAATCATGGAAAACAACCTCAAGGAACTCAACAAACTGTTGGCATCCTACGAACAGGTCGCAAGCATCACGGTCTATCCCACCGAATTTGAAAAGACGCCCAAACGCAGCATCAAGCGCTACCTATACAATACGGCTCTGCTGGAGAAATAGGCCGATTCGATGACGCACGAAAATCGCTATCGAAGGGTTTTCCGCCGACAATCCGACAAGTTTCCTTCGAACAGCTTGCCGCCTTTTCAGGCGGCAAGCTGTTCGAAGGCTCAAATCTTCGCAATAGTCCGTACGATTGTCCTTACCTTTCACTATCTTTGCAGAAACAGGATGCGCCTCGGAAAACGATGAACAAGTTCCCGTTTTCTTCTCGGCTTTCACTATCTTTGTATTTGTAGAAGATAGGATGCGGTTCGGCAATCTTTGCGTGCAAGCCTGCACGATTGACCTCACCTTTCACTATCTCTGACACCGAACATTTCGCCTCGACAAAATGCAAATAAATTTGCGTTTGCCTCCGGCTTATCGCTATCTTTGCCAATATGAAATTCAGCAGCAAACAAATGATCGGAGAAAACCTCCTGTACCTGATGGTATGGATGGTGATTATCCTAGTACCGGTCCTCAACTCGAAAATGCTCGAAGAGGTACACGTCAGTCTGGAGAACATCCTGATCGCCTGGCTAAAAATCGCACCTTATCTGCTGATCTTCATCATCCACAACAGCCTGATCGCTCCCAGACTGTTACTGCGAAAACATCGTTATGTATGGTATCTGGTCGTCAATCTGCTGACCATTACGGCCGTTTTCTCGCTGGTCGCCATTTATGAAAAATACGCTCCATACGACACCGAACCCTACATCCTGAACGGCAAAGCGTCATTCACCGATCTGGCGATCTATTGGAACATCCTGCTGGGATTCTTCATGACGGGCCTGAACATTGGTATCAAACTGCTGTATCGCTCCCTGCGCGACGAACAGCAAATGGAGGAGCTCAAACGTCAGAACCTGCAAGCGGAAATGGATTATCTGCGATACCAGATCAACCCCATTTCTTCATGAATACGCTCAACAATATCCACGCCCTGATCGACATAGATACCGAATACGCGAAAAGCGCCGTCATCGAACTGTCCAAGATGATGCGGTACGTTCTCTACGAATCGGGCAGCGAAACCATATCGCTCAAAAGGACATCCAATTCATCGAGAACTACATCGAGTTGATGCGCATCCGCTACGACAGCAGCATCGACATCCGTTTCGACTATCCGGACTCGATCCCGAATAAAGTGGCCATCCCGCCCCTGCTGCTGATCGTATTCGTCGAAAACGCGTTCAAGCACGGAGTAAGTTATAACCACGCCTCGTTCATCCAGATCCGAATCGGCTACCGGGATGATGCGGTAACGGCCGTCATCAGCAACAGCCGTCACGAAAAATCCCGGTCGGGTACTACGGGCATCGGACTCGAAAACGTCAAAAAACGGCTGGCATTGATTTACCAGGACAACTATACGCTCGCTATCGACGATTCCGATCCGGCCGTTTATACCGTCAAACTCATAATCCCCATCATGCCATGCTGAAATGTATCGCCATTGACGACGAGCCGCTGGCTCTGCGGCAATTACAGGGTTATATCGCCAAAATCAATTTTCTGAAGCTCGAAAAAGCGTTCACCAACGCCATCGAAGCCCAGCAATATCTGGCCGGAAATCCGATCGACCTGATTTTCGTGGATATCAACATGCCCGATTTGAGCGGCGTAGAGTTCGTACGGTCGCTCGTCAGCCGCCCGATGATTATCTTCACGACGGCATATTCGGAATACGCCGTCGAGGGATTCAAACTCGATGCGATCGACTACCTGCTCAAACCGTTCAGCTTCGCCGATTTCAACCGTTCGGTAACCAAAGCGCAATCGCTGTATGAACTGTTGGCCTATCGGAAGACACAGGGGACGTCCCGGCCCCGGAAGCCACCCCGCGCGACCTGGAGTACATCTCGATCAAAGCCGATTATAAAACGACGCTGGTACGCATCAGCGACATCGTCTATCTCGAAAGCGAAGGCGAATACGTACGGCTCCATCTGGACGACCGATCGACCATCACGACTCTTTTCCGGCTCAAGAACATGGAAGCGGCCCTGCCGTCGGAAATGTTCATGCGGGTCCACCGTTCCTACATCGTCAACCTGCAACGTATCAGGAGCTACGTGAAAGGTCGGGTTTTCATAAGTGACAGCGAATACGTTCCGATCGGCGAAAATTACCGGGAGGCGTTCCAACGATACATCGAAGCTCATTACCAGAATCTATAACGGATAATCGCCTCCGAAGTCGATATCTTCAGGAGAAATCGCACCGTTCCGAACGGACATTCGACCGCCCGGCAACAAATAACAAAACGCGATTATATGTTTTCGGGGAGCTATTGAAGCCGACACGCCCTTCCTCTTTGGAAGGGCGTGTCGGCATTACAGAAGCGGCACAGACCGCAAATAAGCTCGATGCCGCGATCGTTGGCCAAGGGTACATCGGAAAGACATGACCCCAAATATAAACTCTGCATTCCCAGAGCGCAGGCACGCTTGCCACCAACCCCGACTATGAGGGGCGAATCTTATTTGCGATCGGCCAGGCAGCTCTGAATATCCAGACTGACCGGCTCACCGTTGAGAGAAAAAGAGAGTGTGCAATCCTCGAAAGCGGTAAGTTTCTCGAACTGCAAAATAACGGTGGAATTATCGCCCCAAATTGCATCGACACTCTTTGCATGGAAGGTTTTACCACTGTTATAAAGCACCACATCTTCGATTGAAAGTCCGTTGGTTTCATCACGGTCGGATGCAGGGATTTCAATTTTGATAGTTGTTTTGCCGTGTTTGTTGTTCAAACTCAAAAATTTGGGAGTTGCATGGGCGCTTCCTATCGCCAGCAGAGCGGCAGCGCACGAAAGAATAATTTTTTCATAGCAAATGAATTTGAAGTGATGTAAAAGAGTTGATTTCCAATCGTTACGAAATAATATCCAAGATACGAAATAATGTCTTTTACTATATGCAGAAGATTCCGATATTTTTACAATAATTATTGTGGGGGGGGGCTTTTACTCTTTTCGGTACAAAACTAATATAAAAATCCCCCCCCAAATATTTTGATTAAATTAACCAAAATATATCCGAATGCAAAAGTATCGGGAAAAATCCATGCGCATCAGGCCCGCATAAAGCCTATGACTTACAAGCGGGGAAAACGGTCCATACGGGTATATCGCCCCTCGGCATACTCGTAACAATAGTGCACCAGGCCGTTGGTCAGGACCACGTAACGGGCCCCCAGCACCGAATTGTACCGGACGGCCTGCGCCAGCACCTGACGGTCTATTCCGATCCCGGCAGCCTTGCACTCGACGAGCATCAGCGGACAGGCCCGATCGTCCACGACCACCACATCGGCACGCTGCGGAGATCCGTTCATCGCTACGGCATACTCCTGGACGATCCGCATGGGCTGTGCTCCGCAATGGGAAATCAGGAACCCGATCAGGTGACGGCGCACCCACTCCTCGGGAGTCAGCACCAGGTAGATTCCCCGAAGCGGATCCCAAACGGTCATCTGCTCCCCACGCTGCGAAATCCGCAATTTGACTGCAGGAAAATTGAGCCGGGGATAGTCGGGAATCATATTCGGAAAAATTAGTAACTTTACAGGGACAAATATACGAAAAGGCGACGGAATCCGTATCGCCCCGTATGCAAAGTGCCCCAAGCCGCAGAATACAGCGCAAAGCGGGAGCGAGCGTACGGGCTCGCAAACAAAGAGTGCCTATCGTATCTTATTACTTAACTAAACAGCGAAAGGCGGACGGCGGGTCCAACTCGTCCGCATCCGCCCGAGCCGCATAAAAAATTTATCGCCTTATGAAGAGTCTTTTGACCTTGCTCCTTCTCTCTTCCGCATGGATGACCTGCGCCCAGGATTACGCTTCGCCGGAGCCGGTCGAGATAGGCAAGGAGCTTTCCCGCACCACTTTCGTCGTCTATCCGACGGCGGAAGAGGCTGCCGCCGGATCGCGCGAAGCCTCCAAATACTTCACCCCGCTGGCAGAGTGGGAAAAACGACGACCGAAGCCGGAACGGAGTTCTCCACGAAATTCACGGTGCCCTTCGCCTGGATAAACCGCCAGGTGCTCCTGCATGTGGAGTGGGCTTCGTCGGCTTACGAAATTCGCCTGAACGGGAAAGTCGCGGGATATTGCCAGAACGGAGCAATCCGGCGGATTACAACTTCACCAAACAGGTCCGGGAAGGGGTCAATAATCTGACGATCAAGGTGCTGTCCAATCCTGCAAGCGCCGTACTCGAAAGTTGGGCGCATCCCTCCGAACCGGCGTTAGGCAGTTGCTACGTCTTTTCCCAGCCGACCATCCGCATCCGCGACCTGTTCACCAAAACGTACCGAAACGGCAGCGTCTTCAACGGCGAGGTCGGCATCGTGGTGAAAACCGACGCACTGAATCCCAAGAAAGCGAAAATCCACTACGAACTGCTGACGCCGCAGGACGAAGTCGTGACGTACGGCAGCCAGGAGATCGAACTCGACATGCGCAGGAAGATACCCTGCGTCTGGTCGCCCAGATTCCCGATACGATGGTATGGAGCGCTCGCAACCCGGTACTTTACACCCTGCGCCTCAAGACACAGACCGAAGGCCGTTATACGGAGTACGTATCGCTCAAGGTCGGCTTCCGCACCGTCGGCAACACCCGGGGGCAGTTGGCGATCAACGGGTATCCGGCAGCACTCAAGGCCGTACCCGACCTGGGGACGACCGTATCGCCGAGCCAACTGCTCGAATGGAAAAAGCAAGGGTACAACCTGATTCTGCTTCCGGCAGGCGGCGTATCCGGTACGTTGTACGACCTTTGCGACCGACACGGCTTCTATGTCGTCGAACAGGCCCCGATCAACACCAGCCGCAGCGGTATGTCCCGCCGCAAGGGAGGAATCCCACCAACGATCCCGCATGGCAGGCGGCCTATATCGCCCGTATCGAGGAGAGCTACCACACCACGAAACTGCATCCGTGCGTCGTGGCATTCTCGCTCGCCGAAGATTCCGCCAATGGAATCAACCTCTACGAAGGTTATCTCCACCTCAAGGGACTCGAAAGGAGCGCCCGATCCTCTATCCCGATGCAGGAGGAGAATGGAACAGCGACAAGCTGCGACTGTCGGTTGAACAATAATCCCTCGCCGCTCAAGAAATATAGAAAGGGCTGTCTCGCAATGTTAAGACAGCCCTTTTTCATTCGTACTACACTCCAAGAACATCTTAAAACACCTCGCTTCCGACAAGTTTTGTCGGATCGTTTCGTTTTACGATCGAACACGCACGACAGAAACCTCCCTCGGACGACGAGTGCTGACAGCAGGCAACAGGTCAAAAGACAGGCAACGGCAAGCGAGTGACAGGCGCAAATGGCGAGTAACGAAAGACAGGCAGCGAACAACAAGCGACGGGAGCAGAGAGCAAGCGACGAAGAGTTGGTAGCACGTGACGAGCGGCAACTACAGATAACAACCGACCGGGAGAAGCTGGTAGCAGGCAATCGGGCGATGAGTCAGGGGACAGAAGGCCGGCAGCGTACAACCGGGCAAATGGCGAGCAACGGCAAGCGACGGATAGCTGAAACAGTCAGCAGGTGACGAAGGTAAATAACAGGGACACAAGTAACGGGCAACAGATAATAGATGCAGATGACAGGAGAAGTAACAAGCGACAAGTGACGGAGCATCCGCTATCGAAGGGTTCCTTCCAATATCTCTGAAAACCGTCCTTGCCCTGGTTTTGAAACTCCCACCCTGTCGCACCCGATTCGACACCATTATACGGAATACAAAACCCTACTCAGCATTCCGCCGATATTTGCAGGCCGGTTTTTCTATTTACCACTATATAGATAGCTATAGAAAGACGGCAATGCCCATTACTTTTACTTTCCGTTCGGGAGCGACGAAAAATACCGAAGAATAGGGACACCAGCACCAATCACTCCGCCCAAGGATGAAATACCCGGACAAACACCAATCCGACTCTGTCATTTCCTGCCCCAAGCAGCCGTTATCAATAATCGGACTCTTAGCACCGACAACCTTCCTATAAAACGATTCGAACACTCCAAAGAGAGGGGCACTGACGATCTTCCTGCAAAACAGAAACCTCGCTTCCAATCAATCCCATAAAACAAAAGACAATCACATTATCAATCCCCGTAAAACAGACGCAAATGCCGCAGGACTTTCCCCGACATACAAACGAATGTCAAGGGACTTTCCCCAAGTCTATCTCTTCCAAAGATCCTTATACACAAAAAAGGGAAGAGATCGCTCTCTTCCCTCCGGGATTCCGTTACTCGTCGAAATTCGACGAATAACCGTTTTGTTTCGGATTATTTAACGATTTCAGAAGCAGCCTTGAGCTGTGCTCTTACATCAAAATCCAATTTATCCGATACCTCCTTTTAGAAGCTGCATTGAGGATCGAAGACTTGCCATGGTCTGCACGCTCGCGCTCGATCTGCATGAACGAAGCCTGGCTGAAACGAATCGGAGCAGAAAGATCCACCTTCGATACGGTCGATACAGCCGATACCTCGCCGCGCTTATCATCGAAACCATCGGTCGGAGCAGTATCGATATCACCCTGGTGGTCAGGATCGTTCAGCAAGATTTCTTCATACATCAACTCACCCCAAGCACCGGTTGCATCCTGACCTGCATAGTAGAAGCCCCAAGGACCTACTCCCGGCGGAGTACAACGACCGTGCTTAGCATCCTAATAGATGGCTACAAACGGATAATTCTCGAAATAATCGAAGATCAACATATCCGGCAGAGGCAGCGTACCACCACGAGGTGCATGGATCAAGACCCACGTATGAGCAGTTTCCTCACTAGTCGGCTCCGCTTGGTAAACGCATACATACTGATTACCAGCATAGTTCCCCAAGCTGCAGGATAACGAGCTGCAAGTTCATCACCGTTGTAAACCTGCCATGTTCCAGATACAGTTGCTTTCATATTACGCGGCAACGGTTTCGATTCTACGCGGGCAGAACTCAAATCGGACTGAGCCTGGCCATCCGCATAAGCAAAACCATAAGCCACATACTCGGTACCCGGCGTACACGAAGATGTCAGAACCTCTTCACCGACATACTGTGCCAATGTACCGCCACCGTCTGCATGAATCACTGCATCGATGAACTGACGCCAATCCTTATACTGATCGAAGTTGTTTGCAGAAGTCAGACCTACATGGTACCAAACGTCGTCCTGAGACGGAGTAACGGTACAAGTAAAGCGCATTTCGATCTTCGAGAACTCGAATTCCAACTTAAAATCTGTAGGAGCGACATATTCCGGAGTCGTGAATTCGGTCACCGAAACATCGGTACTACGATGTCCGTATTTGTCGAAACCGAAAATAAAGATTTCGTAAGTGCTCTCCGGCTCGATACGCCACTCCTGATCGGCCCCATCTTGGTCGTCATTTCGCCTTTCTGCACCCATTCGTTGGTCTGCCAGTTGGGAGGTGCCATCACCCAGGCCCGAACCGGAATCATACATATCCAGACGCTGGAGCAGACGCTCGACACAAACGCTTTTACCGTATATCTCGGCACTGCCGCCGGGATACATACCGATGAAATATTTCGTCTCCAGATTCGAGGGCGTAATCTTGATCTCGCAATCCTGAGCTGTCACATTCAACTTCTCGACCGTGAACGTGCAATTATCGGTTACAGGAATCTCTCCGGTCGTAACCGTGAAATATTCCTCGGCATTTTCGCTGTTGATATTGTAGTTGTCATCCATGCCGAAGCACCAGAAATAGTAGTCGTTACCGCCCCATACACGGTTTTTTAAAGACGTGTTCAACATGAACTTCTGCTCGCCCTGATAAAGAGTCGGACGCTGCTTACGCGCACTGGACTGCAACTCCTGCAAATACTCTTTGCTGGTCCACTCGTCAACCTTGTAAACATAACTGTTCATCGTCGAGAACATCCACTTCGCATCCGGATTGCTCGGAGTGATCGTTACCTCTACGTTGTAAGGATTGTTGTCGGGATAAGGGTCGGCATTGACCTGCTTGGAAGTAACCGTGAACGTAAGGTCGGTCATCTCGACATTCTGGGTCGTGAACTCCGCCTTGAAAAGGTCCGTAGTAGGCACGCCCTCGGACGTACAACCGTACACATACCCATAATATGCCGTATTGGCAAGCGACAAGTCATCCACGGTATTGGTCTTCGAACCTTTCATGAGTAAGATGTTCAACCATTCAGACAACTTCATCCCCCGACTTTCGGCCTGTTCTTTCACCGCCTCCAAGTCGGCCTGAATGAAAGCCTCGTCGGACTCGAACGAATCGACGTATTCTTTAGTCATAAAAGCGCACAGATAGGTCTCGCTCTCGTTCGAAGGAACGATCTGCATTGCACAGCCGTTTGCCGTAATCGACTTCGGATCGATCGTAAGTTCGAACGTCATGGTACCACCCTGATTTACGGTAACGACTACATCGGCTGCCCCCGTATAAGAAAGGGTGATCTGCCCCGAACGAGACTCGACACCCTCGTCGAGTGCAGTGTAATCAAACTGGACGTATCCCGGCTCCGCATAGTTGAAATTCTTGATCCAATCCACGTTCGTCGTTGCCTCGACAATAGACGATTTATCGGCCCCTTGAATTTCATACGCCAAACGACCCGTTCCAGCGTTTTTCGATAAGGAAAGCGTAGTTTTAGCTACGATGGTGACGCTGTAATCCACGCCATCGTCGCTTCAGCCACTGCACTCACCATTGCGAGCATCGCCACAAGCGCCATCGCAAAAGAAAATACTTTTCATAGAAAAATAACAAGTAGTTTAGTGAAAGAGCTACCGGATCGAAATCCGGACACCCTTTCGGGTTAATAAAAATTAAAAGTTAGGTATTAAAAACATCATAAAAAAGCGAAAATCCACCATGCAAGTATCGTAGAATAATCCTAATACACAATATAACCAACAAAATTCAATTTTTTGTCCCGTCCGTTCCCCAGCGTATTCCTGCGATAAAGCAACTGCACCGAACGGAATCAATATTCTCGCCTTCATTCGGAATCGAATTCTTAATCCGAAATTCTCTCAAAGGTAGGAAATTAATCTAACTTAAACAACTTTTTAAGACAGTTTTTCAATAAAAAGCAAATCAAAATCACAATATATTGAATATCTTACATTTAAAATTCAAATATTCGTACCTACAAAAAATCCCCAAAAAATGATTTTTAGCCCACAGGCGGCGTTTTTCCATCACCTGGACGGATGTACCGAAATAATAAATCTTGAAACATAATAATTCGGTAACCAGTCGATGCACCTATATAACTAAACCCGTTGGTTGAATTAAAAGTTAGTAAAATGACAAATGAAAGGTTGTGCATATTTCTGGTTTTAGTAACTTAATAGCATCAAACTATTGAGTTCAAACCGTCGTATGCACAACTTCATCGAAAATTCACAAAATCAACGACATCTGCAAGAAATTTGCAGGAATCGTGTAAATGAACATGGCAATGTATCTCGCCGTGGAGTTATTCCCACCTTTTCTGATTTGGAAGTTATAGCTCTTTCTCTTACAGCCGAAGCATTCGGTTATGACAGCGAGAACAACCTCTTTAAGAGATTGGCTGAATCTCCCGAACATATCCCTAACCTTATATCCAGAAGACAGTTCAACGTCCGTCGCAAACTCACGGCTTGTCTTGCAGAAGACATCCGCAGGGATATTGCCAAGAGCATAGACGGTGGGGAAAATGTCTTTGTGATAGACTCAAGCCTGTCAAAGTATGCCAGCTGGCACGAATAAGCGTTGCGTTATGGGAAATGATAATCCGCAAAGCGCACCTTCCAAAGGCTTTTGCGCCTCCCAACAAATGTATTACTATGGGTATAAGCTCCACGCTATCTGTGGAATAAGTGGTGTTATTCACTCTTATGATATAACGGCTGCAAATGTTCATGATATACATTATCTGGATGATGCAAAGTGGGATTATCACGACTGTCTTATGCTTGGAGATAAAGGGGTATTTAAGTGCTGAGGTGCAACAAGACCTTTTCGAAACGGCTCATATCAAGCTTGAAGTCCCGTATCGCTTGAACCAAAAGAATTGGAGAAATCCTTCGTGGGCTTACAGGCGTTTCAGGAAGCGAATCGAAACCGTTTTCTCTCAACTTAACGACCAATTCATGATGGTACGCAATTATGCAAAGCAGACAGGCGGACTGTTTACGTACTGCCGCAAAATCGCTGCTATGACCGTGCTGCAATACATCAACTTCTGTAACCATCGTAAAATTGGTCTTGTTAAAAAGATGCTTTATTTTAATTCAACCAACGGGTAACTTAAATAATATTTTATTTAGTATATACACAAGATAAAAAGCAAAATTCCGTTTCGAAGCCCTCCTCTGCATTTTTACGAAGAAAAATATTTTTCTTGCAGAAATAAAAACATCCTACATTTGCACCTGCAAACGCCTCTTTAGCTCAGTTGGTAGAGCACTACACTCTTAATGTTGGGGTCCAGGGTTCGAGCCCCTGGTACGGAAGGCGGAAAACTTAAGTTTTCCGCCTTTTTATTGTCCAAACAGCCCTTATAGCTGATATATCTTACCGTTTCGTGTATCTTTGTAATTGGATCCCACCGTAAAGGATCTATGTAGGATAAAAAAATTTTACAAAGTCCCTTATTCAGCCGAGGTATAAAGATAAATTCAAACAGGTTATGGAGATCAATAAAGATAACTGGAAGCAGATCGATCTAAATGTGGACAGCCTGTGGTTGATCCCCGAAAGAGAGAGGCAAGGCAAGCACAAGAATATCTATCACGGCAATTTCGTTCCCCAACTACTCAAACGCTTACGAATGCCGGAAATACCGTGCTGGAGTTGTTCGCAGGCAGCGGGACTACCCTGTTCGCATATGAAAACCTGCGCAAAGATTACATCGGATTCGCCCCCAAAAATTATCGATTATGTCAATAGCATTATGAGCGAATGGTCTTCGATCAACTACGCAATCAAGAGTGTCGATGTCACCGATCGACAGCCGTTTTCCGAGGCGATCGCAGCATAGCTGGGCGAAAGGCACCGAGAGGAGGTCGATTTTATGATCGCTCATCCGCCTTATCTGGACATCGTAAAATTCACCGACGACAGCAGGGACCAGTCCAATATTTCGGACATCGATGCTTTCTAAAAAAAATTGTCGAACGCAATAGCCACGGCTTCCGATACTTGAGAAAGAACGGTTATTTTGCGATAGTCACCTGGGGATATTTCTGAAAAGCGAAGTGATTCCTTTGGCTTTCAAGATAATGGATTCCGTAAAACAACACCTGAAAGTCAAGTTAAAGGGCATCGTGGTTAAAAATATCGAAGGGAATCGCGGTAAATTAGGCGCACAAAACATCTGGAAATACAGAGCGTTGAAAGCGACTACTTTTATTCAACCGAGCAGAGTTTCCGAGTACATCTGGAGCACATGTTCGCAGGCACGAGATCCAGAAATAAAACCGTAGGTTTCAACCGATCAGCACATTCCAATATATCAGTTGCTCAAACGGGAAATACACTGGTTGCAATGATGGCCGATTTCAGCAGGGTACGAGCGAACGATTATGCGATATTTTACGTGCAGACATCGAAAGGAAAAGAAGGGAAATTTTACGGCATATATCAGATCGCCAGTGACCCTTTCCTTAAACCCGACGGTTACTATTTGCGCGAGAAACTTTGGATAAATCTGACATTCCGGGTATTGAGCAAACCGTACGAAGTATTTGCAAAAGGGGCTTCCGAATGGGAGGCTTTGGATGATATAATAAGGTATATAGGCCCCTATCAAATGCTGTGCAGTTTGATATACAGAAAGCTGAAAGGCAATCGCGGAAATACCATGCTTATGCCCTATGAGGCAGAGCGGTTGTTTTCTTTAATCCGCTCGAAAAATAACCATAAGGCCCTCAACGGGAACAGTTTCACCGATGAAAACAGAAGACAAGTCGAAAATATGTTGCAAACTGAAGTATATGCCGACGAAACACAGACCGCGTTCGACATCTTGCCCCGACTGATCTACAAGAGACGCAACAGGAAAGCCTATAAAGTACATTTGCAGATGTATTTGGCGCAACATATCGGCAGGGATCCGATCTTGAACCGGGCCCTTAAAGTCAATTGCAAAACATAGAATAGTTAGGAAACAAGGTTTCATGCGGCATCGGCATGCAGCGAATCGATGTGATGTTTTCGCAGAAAATAGATGAAAAAACAAAATAGATCGTACCTATCGAACTGAAGGCCGTAACTAATCCCAGACAGATATCCCGATATATAGACTGAATAGAACAGTAGTATATTCCCAACAGACCGAGCGTAATACATCCAATCCTGATATGCCCGGAATCAGAACTCGGTCAAAAACATCAACGCATTCAGAGCGTTCGACACAAAATCCAATAGACGTTACCTCCTATCCTTGGAATATTATAGAATTTACAGACGACGAAGAAATGCTGAAGTTTAATAATATCATGTACGAGTGATGAATTACATAGGATCGAAATATTCGCTGCGGGATTTTATCGACAATACGATCAAAAAGGTCGTCGGCGATAATCCATCGGATATGGTATTCTGCGATCTCTTTGCAGGTACGTGTATCGTAGGGCTCATTTCAAAACACGAGTTAGCAAAGTAATAGCCAATAATTGGAAGTATTACAGTTATGTCCTCAATCGCAACTATATAGGCAACTGCTACGAACTTGCGAACAAAGCCGATTATATAGAAATACTGAACTCGCTGTCAGGGACAGAGAATGGTCTCATATACTCTCAATATTGTCGAGGGTAATGACCGTCAGTATTTCTCCGATGACAACGATCAAAAATAGATGCCATCAGATCGACTATCGAGCATTGGCAGAAACCGGAGAAATATCCGACGATTTATACTATTTCCGGCTGTGCTGTCTGCTCGAAAACGCAGCCAAATGCGCCAATACGGCATCCGTATACGGAGCATTTTTCAAACATCTCAAACAGTCAGCACAGAAAACGCTCGTTATCGCTCCCGCAGATTACCAAATAAACAACGGCGAACACGAAGTGTACAATGAAGATGCGAATAGTCTGATTAAGCGGATCGAGGGCGATATTTTATACCTCGACCCACCGTACAACTCCCGACAATACAGCGCAAACTACCATCTGCTGAACACGATTGCCGACTATAAATCATTTACTCCGAAGGGAAAAACGGAGCTAAGAGAATACAACAAATCGAATTATTGCAGTAAGGCGAAAGTACAGCATACATTCAAAGATTTGATCCGGAACGCCCGGTTCAGATACATCGTATTGTCGTACAATAACGAAGGCATAATGCCAATGCAGACCATCGAACAGATAATGACCAAATATGGCAATTATCAGATGTTTCAAAAGGAGCATCAGAGATTCAAAGCAGACAAGACTGAAAATAAAAACCACTTGGCCGATACCACCACAGAGTACCTACAGGCGAAACAGAATCCGCAATAGTCGCCCGACTCATAAAATGCGACGCGACAAAATATGGAAAAATACAGTATCTTTCGGGAAACAGGAAAACAAATCGGATCCGCACGGCTAACCGGCAGAGCTGAAATCGTCCAAATGCTGAATCAGGGAAAAAGTATCGCGGCAATCTGCAAGGAATACGGGATCGCGAGAAACACCTTCGATCGGTTCAGAAGACAATACACCTATACTATTATAAAAGGAGAGAAAAACGCTGGAGGGTAAACGGAAATGCTGCGGAGTTAAAAGAGAAAATACATGCAACGCTATAAACTGATGACTTTCCTCCCAACACAGGATAAGAAGGGGAGAGGGAAAAAGCCTGTCGCCACTCCGAAAGCGGCCCTCCACTGTTGCTGCACAAGGTCAGAAGGACAGCTGCGGCAAAAGCAGAATCAAACCTCGTAGCCCACACGCCCCCAACTGCATTCGATATTCACAAGGAAAGGGAACCTTTTTCCCGCAATCTTTATATCCGGAGTGAAAGATCAGAAACGGATTCCGGCGAAATCCGTCTTTCAACGGATCGTCGATACGGCATCGAACTCTTCGGGAGCGTAAGTCCGCAAGGCGAGTTTTTTAACCCAAACGACGAAGATCCCCGTGAGTACCAAGTTCAGCACGAGGGTCAGCACCGAAATAACCAGTGCCGGACCGCCCAAGCTATATCCCAGCGCAATGAAGATAACGCCCGCCCCTACCTCGCCGCGGGTAAACATACCGATCGAAAGGGCCAGACGTTCGCTCAACTTCCGATCACGATAAAAACATCGGGAAAAGTTTGCCCAGGTTGACAGCAACGAGACGATCACCACATGGAATGCGATCACGCCCCACGACATCATGGGCTGCGAACCGGTCACGGAAGAAGCAGCTTCCCCAGTCGCAGCAGTCATACCGATAAACAACGGCATGCTCAATCCAACCAAAACATGAACAAGAACGAAATGCCGGAAGCGGCCATCCGCTCCCCGCGAGATTCGACATGCCTGGTTTTCATCACCATACCCAATACGAAAGCGGGAAGCAGCACCTCGATATGAATACTACCCTCCTCGCCGAAATAATATTTGGAAAGCAGGTAAACCAGTTGGGTAACACCGAAAACCACGACCGAATAGGTCAGAATCGCCCACCAATCCTGCCTCAACTCATACGTACTGAGTTTCTTCCACCCCAGCCACAACAGCAGAAAGACGATCACCACGACGACGAAAAGCTGCCACCGCAGGCCGATCATCAGGATTTGCAGGGGGATCATCAGCAGGATGGTATCCAGATCGTCGAAAATCGCCAGCACCTGAATTTTCCGATACATCCAGCTTCGCTTGAGCCGCAGGGCCGCGAGCATCGTGAACAGGATGCCGGCCGAAGTCGGAGCGGCAAAACGGCTCAACAACAGATTCTCTTTCCAGGCGTCGCCATTGCCCCAAAACTCGGGCGGCAACAACACGAAAACATAGTACAGAGCGATGAGCAGCCAAGGTACGGCTGCCGTAGCCATAGCGATGAAATAGTCCTCGGCATAGAGCGCCAACGTTTTTATCGATCTCGAATTCCCGGCCGACATTGATCATGATGAACGACAGACAGACATAAAGAAAGGTCGTCGCCCCGGCCCGAAATGCAGGATAGCTCTCCGAGCATCCCCGGAAGAATCTGGGAAGCCACGAGGCCAAGGATGAGAAGCAGGGAAAATGAGAAAATCTTTTTCATCGGAGGTTTTCAATAGAATGTTCGCGCAGTCGGCACAAGGATTTATGTCGGCTAAATCGCGGGTACCGCCCGGAATTCTGGTATAAAGAAAATCAAAATCCCGGAATTTCCCGCATCGTCCGCCAAAAGCACCGACTGCGCACCTCAACGCCACTTTTCGTGCGGAAGAACAAATAGGTCACGAATCCGATGACGATCATCACGCCCCAGGCCAGGATATAACCGTGCTCCCACTCCAGTTCGGGCATGTTACGGAAATTCATCCCCATACTCCGACCAGAAAAGTCAGCGGAATGAAGATGGTCGATACGACAGTCAGCCGTTTCATAATATCGTTCATCCGCAAATCGTTGTTCGAGATATACAAATCCATCAGCGACGAAAGGGTTTCACGGCAGATGTCGATATTTTGCGCCACGTTGAGCAGGTGATCGTTCACATCGTTGAAGAAGGGCCGATTGACCCGGTGCAACAAACTCGAATCGGAACGAAACAGCCGCGAATATTGTTCCTTGAGCGGCAGAACCGTCCGCTTGAGCTGCATATAATCCCGCCGAAGCTCCTGCATCTGTACTCCGATGTCCCGGTCTCCGGTATCGGCCAGCAATGCAGATTCCAGCTCCTCCAACCCGTCGCTGATCGCCGCTGCAACCGACATATAACCGGTTATCAAGCCATTGAGCAACACCGAAAACAGGTAGTCCGACTGTCGGAGCACCCTTGAAAAATGCAACAGTCTGAGAAATTGGGCTGTTGCATTTTTATGTTGGGACAAGGTAACGAAAAGGAACGGTTCTCTTTCCGTTGCTTGCGTTAGTAATCACAACCTCAAATAACAATTGTAAAGGTAATAAAACGACAGAAACAATCGATAAGATCCTTTTCTTGTGTTGACCATCTTATTTTTGACGTTCATATAAACCTTTCCATCCTTTACTCAATCCGCACACTGCCCCATTCCATCCGGTAGCGACCAGCCCATGGGATCGGAGGGACAAGCTGCAAGGTCGACCCGTGAGGGCGCTTTGTATAGCCTTGCAGCTTATTCATTCGATCCATACCTTGCATTCGGGTGGAATGGGGATTTCGTTCCCAGCCTCCCGTTATAGCTTCGGGCCTTTAGAGTTCTTGGGGATGGCACGATCCTTCCTTGTTTTGTATCGTGTCGGAGCGTTCGGGGTTTTCTTGATCGTCCCAACTTTCTTGATACGTTTCTGTCCAAAGGATTCCCTTTCCAGAGGTAGGGCCTTGCAGTCTGCCCGTGTCCTCCCCACCATTGAACGAGAGCACGGACGACAAAACCGCCCTTTAACAAGTCCCGGTCCATGCGCCGCATGGTGTATTTGCCGTATTCGACCCACTCGCGTGGATCGTGTCTGATGTAGGCCCGTCCTCGCGTCAGGTTATCATCCATGACCAGATAACCGTTGAACGTTTTCCCTTCATACTGCATCTCTTCGATATAAACCGGTTGCCCGTCCTTTATTTGTTCTACCTGTTCATCTGTAAGCCGTACACCAAATATTATCGGATTTCGGGTGGAATGTTCCTGTTTATGCCGTTCTATTTCCTGCCTTTCCCGTTCTGCTCGGTTCGCTTCGATGGCTTTACAGAGGTTGGCGTAGCTGAATTTCCGATCTACCTGCGAGGCCTTGAAAGTTAAATTCTCTTTAGTAAAGGTTATGCCTTGTATTCCTTTGGCCGGATCACCACCTCGGTGAATAAACGTCGTTTCAATACCTATGTCCTGCAACCGTTCCGCGAGTTCCGGCAAGGAGACACAATACGGCAGTATCGCTTTTACCGCTTCGTAAACGGCGTATTTTACTTTGTCGGGATTATGTAGCCGCTCGATCTTTACGTTCTCTTTCCCTCGGAGAAGGTAAGGCCGTATTTCTGTTTCATGGCCTTGCAGACCGCTACGCTCCGGATCCTTTCGTTATGGCTCCGCACCAACTTCGTATCGTACTTTACCCGGTTGTAAAGGATATGCAGATGGGGATGCTCCGTGTCGGTATGCCGCACCACGATGTACTGCGTATCGGTGATTCCCATACGCTGCATATATTCGCGTGCAAGGCCTGCCATAAATCCGTCCGTGAGCCTCGGCTTGTCGTCTTTGTGGAACGAAAGGGATATATGACCCACGACCTCGGTCTTCTCCGGCCGGGCCTTGCGCTGGAAATTGAAACTGCCGATTAGGGAACGGATGTCGGATAACTCCACTCCGTCGCTGTCTATCATACGGGCGTGACCGCTTTTTCGAGCAGGTAGCGCACGGCTCCGCCGAACGACTTACCTGTTACGATCTTTGCTATCATAGAAATATCCCTTTATATGTCGTGCCAACCGTTCGTAAAACTCGATCAGTCCGATAAGACGTATAACAATGCCGTCCATCCCCTTTTGTGTGTTGGCAATCCGTGCCAACTGGTTCAGGTTGTTCCCCTGTCGGGCCAGTTCGGCTACTGCGGCAAGTATCGCGGGCGGAATATGCCGTGGGATTGCCCGTAAGTACCTTTCCCGGCAGTAGGTGGCAAGATCCGTCCCGGCGATGATCGCTTCGTTTTGCAGCCTTCGTTTTACGTCGGGCGTAACATGGAATTTGACCTCTGCGGTGCGTTTCTCGGAGGTGACTTTAGGTGGTCTGCCACCTTGGTTGCGGTGATCCATTTTGTTATCTGCCATAGCCCTTACCTCCTTTCTTTCCGCTTATGAGATTAGGCTTTGGGGCCGGGCGACCGAGAGGGAGCCGGGTGGCGGCATCCGAGATGCCGAGAGTCCCGAATCCCCTGCGACCGACGGAGCGGGAGATGGTTCGGTGTGCGACCACAGGAGTCTGCCGAACGGGACTGCCCGCAGGGCAAGGTTGCCGGAGAGTCCGAGAAGCCCCGCATGGGGTTTCGAGGGCCTCCGGATACAACCTTGTTCCTTAAGGCTTCGAGAAAGTCAGATACCAAAGCCAAGGTCCCGAACGCGGCACTCCGACCCCACTCCGACTCCCGTTGCACGGAATCGGCAGGAGAAGAACGATAAATACTGGAAGGCCGCCCTGATATATACGCCAGGATCTTGATAAGTGGACTGTGAAGTTAAGTTGTCGGGCAGGGATGGATTAATCGTAACAGTTACCCGAACGGATCGGGTTGTAACGCTCCAGACTACGGACGTTACCAGATTGCAACGCTGCAGCGTTGCAGTTCAGTGGGGACGGTATCCGACATTCGGATGTGCTGTGAAATGGATGTTCATGGCTGTGCGATTTACGTCTGTTTACTCAAACAACGTTGCCCGCTGCGGGTTGTTGCGTCCATGTCGGATCTTGCGTTCCATTGCCATCTGTTGCTACCCGAGTATAAATCGTGCAAGACACCGGAGCCAACCGCTGCCATGGCGAAGCCAACCACTGCCACTTCCGTACGATCGTACAACTTGCCGTATATCGTAGGCGTTAAGAATTGGCAGACCGTCCTGTAACGGCAGCTGAAACACACAAAAACGCACTATGATGAAAAACCGGGCGCACCGAATCCGCGATGAGTGAAAATTACCCGATCGCACATACAGACAAACCGATTGTTGAACCGAAAACAATGAAACGATGGAAAAGATAATATGCATCGGGGAGAAAACATGAACGGTTCTTCTCGACCGGCTGAAAGAGTTGTCCGCCCTTGCCTTGCAGGTACGCCGCCGGTTCGATCCGCAGACCTCAGACGGGTATATGGACAGTGCAGACGTATGCCGGGTATTGAACATTACCAAACGCACTCTGCAAAGCTATCGGGATAAAGGTATTTTGCCCTATACCCGTATCGGCGGCAAGTTCTTTACCGGGAGTGTGACCTGGCCGACTATCTCGAACGTAGAACCGTCAAAACAATAGCCATGCTCGACTACCTGAACAGCGAGAGCGAGGAGGTGAAAACCGCGCTTGCACAACTATCCGAGGCTAAACAGGCGTTGCAACAGGCCAGGGACAACTATTGTCCTTCGATCTTGGATGAACGTTACCTCACGGGCGAGGAGGTCTGCCGCTATCTGCACGTCTCGCCGCGCACACTCCAAACCCTGCGTGATACACGACAGATTCCCTTTACCGTTATCAGCGGACGGGTATTTCTCTATCCCGAGAGCGGAATACGGGAAATCCTTCACAGAAATTTACAGTCTGTCGAAGAACCGTTTTAACCCTTACAAATGGGCCAAGCACAACAAACCCGGGACGCATAGGATATTCAGCCCTATGTGTCCCGGGTTTATTACTGCTCCTACTATTATAACTTAGGTACAAATGCAGCTCAAAGAATGTATTATATATCGGCAATACTCCACCAATGAGTGTTTGTTTGTTAGCGAATTATTTCCTATCTTTACAACGTCTTGTGCAGCAATGTACTTGGCAGACATATTGAAAGTGTTTTCGCACTGTCCTGAGTGGAAAATGTGGAAGTTTTTCAATAACAACGGAACAACGAACAGCACTCATTTCTTGTTTAGATTATGGCAGGGACGCGTTCTGCGTATCTATACCCCATATCTATTCAAGTGTGGGTATTGCGTCGTTTATTGTTGTTATCGGTCTTTCCACAACCATCCACTCGATAAACGAAATCAGCTCCACACTTTTCTTTTTGTAGTTATAGCAAACACCATTTAGGAGTTGAATGGTGACTAAGAATTGGAATTATTAACCCAATTAAAATAGTTACTATGAAACGATTACTATTAGTTTTCACCTTGTTCAATATTGGAGTCGCTTCGGCTCAATTAAAACATACAATGGTTCTTTTGAAGATGGTTCTGCAAATTATACTTATAAAGAAGATGGATTGACTCGAATTTTCGAAGGAATTTTTCATATAAATCAGCAGACGGAAAAAGTCTATGTCCGGCAGATATACTGATGATATGAAAACCGGATTATGGAAAACTGATTGGTATGGGTTTCATGAAGAAACAAGCTATAAGCAAGGTCTAAAGCATGGAATTTACCGAGTACGATATAAAGATTCCTATAAAGAATTAAAATTAAATGCTCATTTTACACAGGAGAGTTGGATTCTCTTGATTTTGGATGCGAACCCTGACGGGCGCATAATAGCTGGAAATCAACATGGCTCTCCTTCTGTTATCGATACGTGGCTTCACGGAATAGATAACAAATATATTCGTACGCAATATTTTTATAAAGGTATTTATGTCGGATATACGGATTATGATTATTCTACCGGAGATTGGGGTGAACGCACGATAGATGATATCAGGGAGGTTGCTAAATTTTCCGATTCACTGCCCAACATAACTATCAATATGCAGGCCGATACTATTGTCTTCAACCCCAAAAGAAAATAAATTTTACAGTCAACTCACTCAGAACGGCGATATTTTTCCAATGAGCCATACTGGTTCAATGAAATCGCATACTTTTTCATTTACGATTTTCATACCGCATGTTTCGGCTCATCCTTATGGAGGGGCGAAGTTTTGAACCCGATTATACTCTCTGTTTTGTAATAAAGAGGATGAAGTCCGAATGAATGCTGAGAAAAAGCAAATCGAACAAGAAAAGGCTGAAAAAGCGAGAAAAGAAAAGGAATATGAAGAAACTATTGCGAAAAAGGCAGGCGAGTTTGCTCAAACAGAATATGGCCAGTTTATAAACTATCTCAAACCCTTTGCGGTGAAATCTGATAGTTTGTTTAATCAGGCAAAACAGAATTACATGGATAATGTTTTGAGTAAATATCGCTTAGCAACAAGCCCAGTCCGTCTTGCAGACAGATTTCAAGAATCCAGCACTTTATCGTTAAACTTTAGATATTCAGAGGGAGATAAGGATGGTTATCAATGTAAATTCATTTCACAATTATACCAAATAAATGTTCCCAAAGGATTAAAGGATTTTTCTGTACTTATTTTTCCTACTGCACTTGTATTGGACAAAGAACAATGGCGTGTTTCTGATGCCATCATAGTATATTATCATAACGGATCGGACAATGGTCTTTCGACGGCATTACAGCTCAATTTGCATAAAAGAACCGATTTACACCAAGCTGATTTATACTTGCAACATTTCTATAATGAAATGAAATTGGGGATAAACGGCTTTATTGCCCAAGGAACACAAGTTTCAATTAGTGATAATTATGTTTTTCAAGGATATACAGAAAGCCGTATAATGCAGCCTATTACATCAGATACGAAATATAAAAAGACTCAAATTTATTATGACAGATGGCATAATCCCCAACTATCTAAGGATGATTTTATTCAATCCATTACCAAAGAAGAGGTTACAAAACCCATAGAAGTACGTTTTAACATAAAAAAAGAAGAATGATTATGGCTATTGTCGAACGTAACATAATTTTGAGGCCATCAACAAGATTAGCTTCTTCTATATCGTATAAAATTAATACAGAAAAAGTTTCGGGACTGGATGAACTGATCGTACGTGTATATTCCGAACAAAAAAGACTGATAGCGGAGTTTCATTTCGCCGGTCGCGATATCGCAGGTAAAAGATCTATCCATTTCCGATATATCAATGAGCGAATTGACTGGGGAAAATATGAAAATTTGATATCGAAAAAGCATAAATTAATAGCTGTAATTTAAGACATTATTTCAATGACCACCTGAAATTGCAAACCAAAGGACGGCAAATTCAAAGTCGTCCTTTGGTTTTGTTTATGTAGAAGTGAGACTTTCCCTTCCCGTAACATTTCGCCTCTGAAGCCCGCCCGCAGATTGTTTCGCACCGTGGCCTCATACACGCCAAACAACCGTGCGATTTGGCTCTGTGTCATCCAGACATTGCCATCGATCAGTCGGACCGAGACCGTACAAGGCCCCTAGTCGTTATCGGTTATCTCAATAGAACCGAGATCTTCTATCTGTTTTTTCATTGTCAGTTCTCTTTATCGGGTTATTCTATCGGAAACTTTTCAGCGATTTTTGGCTCAGGGCATCCATGTCACGACCGATCTTGTCGTTGGTGATCTTGGCGTAAATCTGTGTGGTGGTGATGTGTTTGTGTCCGAGCATCTTGCTGAGCGTCTCCAGGGGAACACCCTGCGAGAGGGTGACCGTGGTCGAAAAGGTGTGCCTTGCCACATGCATCGTCGGATTGAACGACAACCCGGCATGGCGTGCCACATGTCGCAGGGACATATTCATCGAATCACGGTCTTTGACCGGGAATACTTTATTTCCGGGAGCCTCAGTCGGCTGTAACGTTCTACAAGCCGTTTGGCCACCGGCAGCAGCTTGACCCGAAACTGCGTTCCTGTCTTTTGTCGATGGTCCACGATCCACAGATCACCCGTTCATCCGTGTGAATATCGTCATGGGTGAGTTTCTTTACATCGGCATAGGCAAGCCCGTGAAGCAGCAAAATACGAATATGTCCCGGACGATGGCTGTCTTGTAATTGGGGACATAGACCCTCATCACGGCCTGCAGTTCCGATTCGAAAAGGAAACGTCGGTCGCGGTAGGTTACGTTGATGTGGAATCCGGCAAACGGATCGGAGGTTATCCAGCCGTTCTTGAAAGCGGTGTAGGTCATCAGCTTCAACTTCTTGACCGGAGTATGAATGCTGCCGGGAAGCATATGACGAACAGCCGAGAGATAAATCACATACTTCTCAATAAATTCACGCTTCAACTCCCGGAACGGGATATCCTCCAGCTTGTATTCGTATTGCAGGAATGCGGTCAGAGAACGGCGGGAACGGGTGTAGTTCACGAGGGTTCCCTCTGCACGGTCTTTGCCGACGCGCTTCTCGGCGAACTCTTTCAGGTAGTCGTCGAAGGTTTGCAGCAGGAGTTGATATCCGTCTCCGAATCCCAGCCAGGCATTCCTGACCTTCTCGGCCGTGACGTAAGAATCCCGGTCGCAGATACGCTGGTACTGCTTGCCGATGTTGGTCTTGATGTTCTCCAGTTTCTCGTTGATCCGCTGGGCTACGATGCTCTTACCCGATGCTTTGTTGGCTTTGGTGTCCCACAATTTGGGAGGGACAGACATTTTGCAACTGAACTGCGAGATGGTTCCGTTGATGGTGATGCGTCCCATGATGGGTGCTTTGCCGTTCTGTTCGGCCTGTCGTTTCAGATAGAACAGAACCTTGAAAGTGCTTCTTGCCATAACTCTAAAACTTTATTGTTAATACGTTCGTTAGAGTTATTTGTTGTTGTGAAATCCGACGCAAGAAACTGAAAAACAATCCATTAAAAACTAAGTCCGGAAAAAGCTGCGGTAACGATCTGGTAACGCAACTCTTTCCGAACTTTGCCTTTTCATGCGGCTGAACCGCTCATTTACCTCCGGAACAATCTCGTTAAAACACTATCTCCGTGCGTTTTATACGTTATTGCTCCTGTTCTATTTTTAAGGCCGCCCCTTTGTTGGGTACGGATTTTCAGTACATTACTGCGGATGGCGCATCACATCGTCGAAAAATCGTTTTCCCGCTCCTGAAACGTCAGCACGAAATCAGCGCCCTGCACCAGACTGACCTGCATCGCTTCGCCACCCATAATCTGCTTGGCAATAATCACATTGTACTGATCGTGCTCCTCGACCTTGCTGGCATGGTCGGTATTGAGAATGTCCTGCATGACCAGAAAATCGATCCCGAAATGCGTACAAACCGTCTGCACGGCATCCGTATCTTCCAGTCCGTGAATCTGCAGCCAAGTGATGCCATCGGGCTGAAAGCGGGACTTCATCTCCCGAAATCATCTCCCGCAGCCTCTTCGACCCGATCCACAGTATAGCTGCACAGATGCAGATGAGTCCGTGTTTTCGTATCCCCGTTGTAGGCGAGCTTGTCGCTGAGCAGGTTGTTTTTCATGGCTGTACGATTAAAATTCGACCGTGACGCCCAGCGTCGGCACCAGCGTACCGCTCGCCTGGCGGATATACTTCATCTTATAACGCTGCTCCGAAGGCGGAGCCGAAGGATTCTCGATCACGCCGGTACTCATCAGCACGTCGGGCTGACGGAGCTTGCTGAAGGTCACGTTCTGCAAATCGACATAGATACCCAGCATGCATTTACGGAAATAAAACACCTTATCGACGCGCACGTCCAACTGGGCGAAGGCATCAAACGTCCGGTATTGTATTTCGAATAGTTGTAATAAGGACGTCCCGAAGCGTTCCACGCCTCGACGAGCGACGATTTCTCGACGTCGTACGGCGTATAAGGCGTTCCGCCGATAGCGCTCAGCTTCGCCCCGACGCTCCACCCACGCGAGAAATCGTACGTACCGCTGATATTCGCCACGAAACGATTGTCCCAGGCAGAAGGAATATATTTCGCATCGTGCCGACTGCGGTATTCGCTGCTGAAAACGGTCAGTGCACCGACCAGATTGAAACGATCGGGAAGCTGCCAACGCACCATCAGCTCCAGACCGTAGGCGCGTCCCTGGGCCGAAGAAACGAGCAATTCGTCGCCCGAGGTACCGTAGTCGTTGCCTTTGCAGGTCAGCGGCACGTCGTCCGCCACCGAAAGCGGGATATTCGTATAATATTTGTAGAAACCTTCGAGCGAAACCACCAACCGGTCACGCAGACGCCAGTTGACGCCGACGGCGCTTTGCAGGACCCGCATATACTCCAGACCCCGATTGACCAGCTCGCCCGTATTGTCTTTATAACCGAGCGCCGTATAGGGCGGCAACTGGTAGAAAAGCCCTGCGCTTCCGCTCACCGACCAACTGTCGCTCAAGGCATAAGAAGCCGACACACGGGGCGAAAGCTGCTTCCAGAAACGCTCCATTTCCGCCGAATAGTCGCATCCGTCGGCCCGCACCCCATCGAAACCGTCAGCCGCTTGTCTGCGGAGGCATAGTCGGCCCCACGAAAAGCCCCAGCCGACAATTCCCAAATAAGTGCGATAGTCCAGCAGCTCGGCTTCCTGCTGATAAGTCCGCTGCAAAGTCTTGTTATGATAGGTAGAATAGTTCAGTTCGGCTCCTTCGCGCAGCGTCCACCGGCCCAGGTAGGAGCGATTTTCGAACCGCAGGGTCGTCTTCTGCTCCACGCCCCGCAAACGCAGGGTCAGATTATCCGGAGTCGATTCGTCGTTGTTGCGGTATTTGGTATTGCGGTTATTCAGGTAGTTATGACTCAACGCCACCGACTGCACGTGCCGTCCGGCGTAATGGCGGTACACGGCACCCACAGTAAAGGTTTCCTGTTGGATACGAGGCAGGTAACTGAGCAGATATTCGTTCTCCTCGCCCTTCTCGTCGAGATTGAGCTTCATGTTGTCGATGCCCACCAGTCCGAGGAAAGTCAGCTCGTCCCGCTCCGAAAACGGGTCTTGACCTTCAGTTGCCCGTCGATGTAATTGGGCAGAAAAGGAAGCCCCAGCAATTTGAAGAGGAACTGGAGGTAGGATTGCCGCACGGAAAGAGGTAAGTCGTCTTTTTACCCACGTGTCCGCTGCCGCTGAGCGACACTTCGGAGGCACCGAGCGTCGCCTTGAAGGTCTGCCGTTCGAGATCGCCGTCCCGCAACCGGAAATCCAGCACCGAACTGAGCGCCCCGGCACGGTCGGCGGGAAACGAACCCGTATAGAAATTGATCTCGCGCACCAGATCGGAATTCACGATGCTTACGGGACCGCCCGTGGCACCCTGCGTGGCGAAATGGTTGATATTGGGAATTTCGATCCCGTCCATGAAGAAGCGGTTTTCGGACGGTCCGCCGCCCGCACGATCAGGTCGTTGCGATAACCGATGGGCGAAACGACACGCCCGGATAGGAACGTACGATACGCGACACGTCGCGATTGGAGCCGGGACTCTTCTCGATCTCCCGCATCCCGATCACCTGCATACTGACCGGGCTCTCGATCGTACGGCGGAAAGGCGAGGGACGAACGACGACTTCATTCAGATGCTCCGGCTCCTCCTCCATCTCGATTTCGATGAAAGGCGTCCGGGCCGACACCTGGTATTCGGGGGTCACGACCGTTCGGTAACCGATGAACGACGCCGTCAAGCTGTAAATGCCGGGCTTCACCTGCAGGATCTCGAATCGCCCGAGCGAATCGGTCATGGCGCCCTTACCGGGCTGGCCGGTGATCGTAACGGCTGCATAGGCGACCGGTTCCCGGAAAGACGGTCGATAACCCCCCGCACAGGATACCCGCTGCGGCCCAAACAGAAGGAATGTACAATACCAGCAAAACGATTGCTGCCAGTAAGTTCTTTCTCATAATTCACAAAATCAACCGTCCGCAAAGCTAATAATTTTAGCGGCGTTTCGATCTTCCGGCCGTAAAGAATCGACCGAGGCGGACTGATTCGAGGCGAATCGGACGATTTACGGCATCGACACGATACCCCGAATCGCCCGCCGGCATAACCTAATAATCGAAAGAGATACAAAATCATGAAATCCACCCGGAAGGAATCGAAATTTACACTATTTTTGTTTCCGGTCAATCTCACCTAATAAGTATATGCGCACACTGATCTCGATTCTCTGGATTTCGTTCTTTCCGCTTGCCGCAGCAGCGCAGGGCGACGACCTGTCGTATCGGCTGAAAAAGGTGATAAAGGATAAAAAAGCCGAAATCGGTATTGCGGTCATCCTCGACGCACAAGATACGGTAACGGTCAATAACGACGACCGCTACCCTGATGAGCGTATTCAAATTCCACCAGGCCCTCGCCGTCGCAGATTACCTGGACCGAAACGGACTGACGCCCGACACGGAAATATTCATTCCGGAAGAAGAGCTCGTCCCCGACACGTACAGTCCCCTTCGGAAGGAATTTCCCGAAGGCGAAATCTCGCTTTCAGTCAGCCGTCTGTTGGAGTACAGCCTGCAGCTGAGCGACAACAACGCCTGCGACATCCTCTTCGAGCACACGGGCGGTCCGGCAGCGACAGACCGCTACGTCCGGTCGCTCGGACTGTGCAATTTCGCAATCGCAGCAACGGAACAACAGATGCACGACGATCCGCAAACGTGCTACGAAAACTGGAGTACGCCGCTCGAAGCGGCCGCTCTGCTGGAGCTGCTCGTAACAGAACAGATTCTCACTCCTACTCTGCGGGAAATGATCCTGCAAAACCTGATAAACTGTAAAACAGGTGCCGACCGTCTTCCGAAACCACTGTCGGGAACCGGCGCCGTCATCGGACACAAAACCGGCACGAGCAACCGCGACGAACGAGGCATCTTCGCCGGGACCAACGACCTGGGATTCGTCATCCTGCCGGACGGCACCCGCTATACCATCGCCGTCTTCATCAAAGATTCGGCGGAAAACCCGGAAACAAATGCCCGAATCATAGCGGATATCTCCGAAACCGTTTATCGATACGTTCACGACGAATACCGGGAAAACGACATCCGCCCCGGAAAAAAACACGTCGATCAAGGAGCCGGAATTGGATTCGAATCCGATTATTTTTATTAAATTTGGAAAGAAAACAGCGTAATTTGCACTGTTCTTGCACGGAATCAGAAAAACTTCAATACCCCAAGCATGAAAAAAATAGCGGCTTACCTCATTCCCGTCCTCGCCTGCTTTGCAGTAGGTATCTCGGCAAGTTTTTTCCAGGCTTCGTCCATCGCCGAATGGTATCCGACGCTGACCAAGCCGACACTCACGCCGCCCAATATCGTATTTCAGATCGCCTGGAGCGTCCTGTACCTCTGCATGGGACTTTCGCTCGGGCGTCTCATCGTGCGTCGGCAGCACAAAGGAATCATCCGGCTGTGGGTCTTGCAGCTTATCGCCAACTTCCTGTGGAGCATCCTGTTCTTCACGCTGCGCAATCCGCTGGCCGGATTCATCGACATCGTACTGCTGAATATCCTCGTGGGACTCTACATCTTCGCCGCGAGCCGCAGGGACCGCGCTGCCGCCTGGCTCTTCGTACCTTACCTGCTCTGGACGCTCTTCGCCGCCTACCTCAACGGATATATCCTGCTGCACGGCACCCCGGCGGCGGCTCCGACGACAATTCAAACCGAATCTTTAACAATATCAAAACCTAAAACAGAAAGAATTATGGTTCACAAAATGCCCGAACTTCCGTATTCGACGGAAGCGCTCGCTCGAAAATGAGCAAAGAAACTTTGAATACCACTACGGCAAACACCTCCAGACCTACGTGGACAATCTCAACCGCCTGATTCCCGGCACGCCTTACGAGTCGATGTCCCTGCAGGAAATCGTCAAGAAAGCCGACGGTCCGATCTTCAACAATGCGGCCCAGGCCTGGAACCACACGTTCTTCTTCCTGATGCTGACCCCGATCAGAAGCCGATGCCCCAAAAACTAGCGGATCGCATCGCCCGCGACTTCGGATCGGTCGAAGCCTTCAAGGAAGAGTTCTCCAAAGCCGCTACCGGACTTTTCGGCTCGGGCTGGACGTGGCTCGCAGCCGACAAGGACGGCAAATTGCAGATCATCTCGGAATCAATGCCGGCAACCCCATGACCAAAGGCCTCAAGCCCGTCATGACGATCGACGTATGGGAACACGCCTACTATATCGACTACCGCAACCGCCGCGCGGATTTCATCAAATCGTACTGGGAGCTGATCGACTGGGACAAGGTGGCCGACCGCATATTCCCCGCAAATACCACTGCACCGCCTGCGACTACGTAGATGATCCGGCCAAGGGCGATCCCGAAAGCGGCATCGCACCCGGCACGGCATTCGAAGACATCCCGGACGACTGGGTATGCCCCGTTTGCGGACTCTACAAGGATTCCTTCAAGATCGTGGAAGAGAAATAGGCGATCAGGAAAATTGAAAAAGCAGCGCATAAAGCGCTGCTTTTATCGGGAGAATCCGTCGCAGACACCCGACAGCCGTTTTTCCGCGCCCGAGGGAAGAAGCCGGGCAGCCCATTCCGTCCGACACCAGAAATAAAGAGATCGACCCGGCAACAGATCGACCTCTTTGTTTCAGTCCATACTAATCTCTACTTTATTGCGACTGAAACCTTTATCGGCAAGACACTCTTCTTCTGCACAAACTCCGCACTTCGGCGTATGCCGTACAACGGTTTCGAAAAATATTTCATCAGGGAAACAGAGAGCCGCCTCGCTTCAGGTTATCAATCCACCGAAAAGATGCCTCGCAGGTCTTTTCCGAAAGCTCCGTTCTCCGCAGACGCATATCATCCGAACTGTCCGTTCATCGGGCAGGCAAAGGCTGGTCTTCTGACTCGTCCCCGCCGCAACGCCTTCCCGACCCCGCAGGACCAGTGGCAAAGAGTGTCGCGGCAATACACCCGGGCATCCGAAACACCGCCCGCAAGCGGGCCGATCACCTCGGATCGTCGGGCAGGACTCACAGCAGCGGGAACTGTCGCAGACTTTCACTGCGTTCCCATTTAATCTGACGGGGTAACCCTCGTGAACCGTTGCAGTGCAAATGTAAGAAAATATTTGCTATCTTTGCCCGGTAACCAAAAATATTTTGACAGAAACTATGAAACACGCATACGTATTTCCGGGTCAGGGCGCTCAAGCCGTCGGCATGGGCAAAGACCTCTACGACAATGTCCCCGAAGCCAAGGCTCTCTTCGAGCAGGCCAACGAAATCCTCGGTTTCCGCATCACCGACATCATGTTCGCCGGTACGGACGAAGAGCTCAAGCAGACCAAGGTCACCCAGCCTGCCGTATTCCTCCACTCGGTAATCATGGCCAAGGCGCTCGACGTGAAGCCCGATGCGGTAGCCGGACACTCGCTCGGCGAATTTTCAGCCCTGGTGGTGGCCGGCGCTCTTTCGTTCGAAGACGGTCTGCGGCTCGTTTCCAAACGTGCGATGGCCATGCAGAAAGCCTGCGAAGCCGTACCCGGTACGATGGCGGCGATCCTGGGACTCGACGACGCCAAAGTAGAGGAAGCCTGCGCCTCGATCGACGGCGTGGTCGTGGCTGCCAACTACAACTGCCCCGGCCAACTGGTTATCTCGGGCAGCGTCGAAGCGGTCGATGCCGCCTGTGCCAAACTCAAGGAAGCGGGCGCCAAACGCGCACTGCGCCTGCCCGTAGGCGGTGCATTCCACTCGCCCCTGATGGAGCCGGCCAAGGTCGAACTCGAAAAAGCGATCAACGAAGCACCCTTCCAGGCTCCTGTCTGCCCCATCTACCAGAACGTCGATGCCAAACCCCAAACCGATCCGGCGACGATCAAGGCCAACCTGATCGCACAGCTCACCGCACCGGTACGCTGGACCTACATCGTCAAGAACATGCTTGCGGACGGCGTGACCGAATTTACGGAACTCGGTCCCGGCAATGTCCTGCAGGGTCTTATCAAAAAGTGAATCCCGAAGCGGTCGTAGAGTCGAAATCGACGTTGTAACCCGCCTCCGAAAACAAAATAGAATCGATTGACAAGCAATCGATTCTATTTTGTTATAATTTTTTCATATCACAAGATCAAATACGCCAAATTCGATTGAATTCTTTCTATATTTGCACAAAAATTACAGAAGACATCAAACGACATCAATAACTATGACATCGTTAACCGAATTTTTCAGCCGACAGGAAGATGACAATCTGAAAGGTATTTCGCACAAGAACAACCTCTTCAAGCGAAATATCATCGCACATATGGCGGTGAACGGGGAGTGTACGCTCTCGGAGCTTACCAAAGAGCTGCACATCAGCATACCGACCATCACCAAGCTCGTTCAGGAACTCGTTCAGGAGAACATCGTCACCGATCTGGGCAAGGTCGAAACTCCGGGCGGACGACGTCCCAACGTCTTCGGACTGGCCAGCTCGGCCATCTATTTCGCAGGCGTCAATATCGGCCGGGACAACATGTCGTTCCTCATCACGGACCTGCACAACAATATCGTCAAAGAGGAACTCCTGACCGACTTCGAACTGCAGGATCGCCCTCAATGCCTCGAAAAATCTGCTCGAACATCGCACATTTCATCGATACGTGCGGTGTGGAACGCGCGAAAATCCTCGGAGTGGGTGTCAGCGTCAGCGGACGCGTCAATCCCACGACGGGACGCAGTTACCGCTATTTCACTTCGAGCGAACAGTCCCTGCGCGATATGATCGAACAACGCATCGGTATCCGCGTACTGCTCGAAAACGACACCCGGGCCCGATGCTATGCCGAATACACCAACAGCAAATCCAAAGACGAGATGGACGTACTCTACCTCCACCTCGGACGCGGCCTGGCCATCGGTATCGTCATGAACGGCAAACTCTACTACGGCAAGAGCGGCTTTGCCGGAGAGTTCGGGCACATTCCTTCTTCGACAACGAAATCATCTGCTCCTGCGGTAAGAAAGGTTGCCTCGAAACCGAAGTTTCGGGAATCGCGATCGAACAGAAGTTCGGTCGGCTTATCAGCCAGGGAGTCAATACCATCCTGCGCGAAAATACAACAAGCACGAAGCCATCCACGTCGATGAGATCATCGACGCAGCCAAGCACGACGACAATCTCGATCGAACTGATCGAGGAGGTCGGAGAAGGCGGGCAAGGCAGTCGCCTTCCTGATTAACACCTTCAATCCGGAAACGGTCATCGTAGGCGGCGAGCTGGCCGAAGCGGGCGACTACCTGATGCTGCCCCTCAAGTCGGCAACCAACAAATACTCGCTCAATCTGGTCTATAAGGACACCAAATTCCGCCTGTCGAAAATGGGCAAGACAGCCAGTGCCTGGGGTGCTGCCATGTTGATTCGCAATCAGGTGCTCGGACTTTGCTAATGATGCTCCGAGGACATATTTGCAGCCTGCGGGCCGTCGAACCTGAAGATCTCGAACTGCTTTGCCGGTGGGAAAACGACCCTTCGTTGTGGACAGTCAGCGGCACGATCGAACCGTTCTCGCACTATTCGATCGAACAATTCATCCAGGAGCAGCAGGCTGGTATTTACCGATGCGGACAACTGCGGTTGATGATCGACGACACAGCGGGGAAAACGATCGGAGCCATCGACTTGTTCGATTTCGAGCCGCAGCACGAACGGGCAGGCGTCGGCATTCTGGTTTACGATCCGGCACAGCGCGGGAAAGGATACGGGGCAGAGGCATTGGCTTTGCTCGAAGAGTATGCCCGCACGGTACTCCGGCTGCGGCAACTGTGGTGCAACGTACTCGCGGATAACGTCCCCAGTCTGACTCTCTTCGAAAGAGCCGGATTCCGCCGGGTCGGGGTTAAAAAGTGGATCCGCACCCCGAAGGGTATAAGGACGAAGTATTGCTCCAAAAGCTGCTTTAGACAATTTGAAATACAAATCTGCCGGAATTTTCCTGCCCGATAAGTGATCGGCGACGGAGCATCCCGGTAGATTTTTTATCGTATCTCGGGAGGAAACTCGCATCTCCTCCTCCCGACATCCGGCTTTTCAAGCACCCTCGCACCGGTTACGCACCGCTGTCGTGCCGGGGCAATCCCGACCCTGCCGAAGTTACTCTTCGTCCGGTAAATCGGCCGCCTGCAAAGTCCGGGCAGACTGTTGTTTCTTGGTCGGAATTCCCAGTTTGCGAAGCCGCTCCCCGCAGCGGACGATGTTGTCGTTACCGGTGCAAAGCCGCTTGTAGGCATCGTTATACTTGTCCCGGGCGGCGTCGAGCGACTGTCCCACCCTTCGAGCGAAGCGGTGAAAGCCACCAACTGCTCGTAGAGTTTCGTACCGTAAGTAACGATGTCGGCCGTATTCTTGTTCTGTGCGTTCCGCTTCCAAAGATCGTCCACCAACTTCAGTAAGGCGAAAAGATTGGTCGGCGAAGAGATGATGACTTTCTTGTCGTAGGCATCGGCCCAGATGGAGCTGTCGTTTTGCAGCGCCGCCAGAAACGCCGGTTCGTTGGGAATGAACATAATGACGAAATCGGGCGAATCGAGCAATCGCTGGTACTCCTTGCGACCCAGTTCGACGACGTGCTGCCGCACCGACGCGACGTGCGACGCAAGATACTGGCGCCGGGTCGCCTCGTCCTCGGCCCCGACATATCCGACGAATGCCGTGAGCGACACCTTCGAGTCGATGACGATCCGTTTGCCTTCGGGCAGATAAAGCACCACGTCGGGCCGCAGGTTGTTTCCCGCCTCGTCCTTGATATTGAGCTGCGTATCGTAATGTACGCCCCGGATCAGATTCGAATTGTCGAGGATCGTTTCGAGGATCATCTCGCCCCAGTCGCCCTGCACTTTGAATTGCCCTTGAGCGCGTTGGTCAGGTTGGTCGTTTCGGTCGTGATGCGGCGATTGAGTTCCATCAGGCGTTCAAGCTCGTTGCGCAACGCCCCCCGCTGTTCGTTCTCGGAGGAGTAGATCTTCTCGACCCGCTCGCGGAACTCCACGATGTTATCCCGGAAGGTTTCAACAACACGTCGAGCGCTTCGCGGTTGGTCTCCTTGAAAGTGCGCGACTGTTCGCCCAGAATGTCATTGGCGAGGTTCTTGAATTGGGTCCGGAAAGTCTCCTCCATCTTTTCGCGTTCGGCACGTGCCTCGGCCATTCGCTGTTCGGCCGCCTCCAGACGGGCCTGCGCCAGCGTACTCCGCTCGACCAGGGTGCGGATTTCGATTTCGGCGGCAGCGGATTTCTCCTCGGACACCCGGCGCGACTCCTCGGCCAGGCGGCGAGCTACGTCCGCAGCAGCCCGTTCGTCCGACAAACGGGCGTTATCCCGACGCAGGGAGAGCAAAGCAAACCCAGCACGGCGCAAACGACGCCGAGCGACAATAAAACGACAACGATTCCGGTATTCATGACAGCAACAAAAATAACAAAAGATGCAAGCAATCGTACGGGCATGCACACAAAGATTGCCGAACCGCATCCAATCTTTAACAAAGATAAGAATAAGTCAAATGCAAAAGCAAATTTATTTACATTTTATAATAGAGGCAAAGAACCTAAAAAATATAATCTAATTTATTTTCGAAACAACATTGTAAAATCATTTTTATCCATATATTTATTCTGAAATTATTCTTTAACCAAAAAATGCTCTATGATGAACTTTGCTTCCATGAAGTTTTTCCTGGTAGGATTGACTTTGACAGCCATGCTCTCTGCATGTAGTGATGACGAAACATCAGACCTTATCCCCGAACCGAGCATCTCAATTTCTGCTTTAGAAAGTGAAATCGGGGCACTGAACTTCTCGATCAACGTGGAAAATGCCGAGCAATGCGCTTACGTCTGCATGAACGCGAACGAATCGCTCCCCACGACTGCTGATGAAATTTTCGCAACCGGAACGAGCATTAAACTCACGGACAAGAACAAACTTTCGATCCGAGTTCCCGTCGACAAGCAGATTACATATGCCGTTATCGCTGCAGCTGCGAACCAGACGGGCAAGACAATTTCCAACAAATTACAACTTACCCCGCTCAAAGACGAAGACCCAGGGACGGAAGATCCCGAACCGAAACCGGAGCAAATCGATATCACTTTTTCAACAGGAGAATTACTTTATCTGCCTAACGGCATGCTACTAATTAACCTGTTCGAAACGGACAACACAAGTGTTTATCAGACCCAAATCAAACTTGAAGGTATCGAAAACAACGGCGCCTAGAAACGGCAGCCGCCTGCTTGCAGAAGACCTTTATAAAACAGTATCCTCCTCTTATCTGATAGACATCGAAGGGAATAGCGACATTGACGACAACCTTCCTGCAGGGACATTGGTCAAAATTGAACGAGGCACGGCAAACACTGTAATTCTGACCATTACAGGCACATTATCCAAAAGCGAAACCAAGTTTACCGGTCGATTCTCCGGCATACTCTCGCACGAGATGGAGTTAAAGAACTATTCTCTCAACAATGTGGTATTCGACGAAACCGGAGGGGCCAAATGGAATGCCGAAAGAAGACAATCGCCCTTCCGCTACGCAGTTCTGCTCACCCCGACCTGAAACAGTTCTCGCTGGTATTCCATTCCGAAACCGAAACGCTCGCAACGGGTAACTACCCAATCAGCGAAAATGGAGAAGCAGGAACCGTATCGTTGGCCAAAGCCTATTTCGCCAACGCTCCGTTTACATCAACGGTACACTCGGCCCGTCGGAAATCGGCTACAAAACCGGCTCGATAAAAGTTGAAGAGAGTCCGAAACAAACGAATACACGCTCACAATCGACGCCCGTGATTCATACGATATTATCTATCAGGAAAACGCGTCGGCACAAGTCGTTTACGGAAGCACGCTGACTGGGTCGTTCCAAGGTTCTATAGGGGAACAAGGAGGAGGCGAAGATCCCGAGGAGCCTCAATATAATGTATGGCAAGACACCTATTCAAATACTCCAGCCGTAGTTTCATACGGACTTACGTCAGATTTGGAAGGTTACGAGCGTTCCTATATTGGACGTATTGACCTTCAACCCGACACCGAAGGAGAAGCCAACATGCGCCTCTTCTTTATTAATCGTGCTCCGGATGCATCGGCCGCAGGCTTCGATCCCACACAGATCGAGTTCATTCCCGGCTACTCATACGCCACGCTCGGACAGGATTTGGACGATCCCATATTTCCGTATGTACTCATGGAAGGCGACCTGAATCTGTCTTATGACAGCGGAAGCCAAAATGGACGCTCCACTACGAAGGCTTCTTCGTAGCTCCACTCGGACACAAAATCAAAGTAATAGCTGACTATGTCGGTCCGATGGACGGCTTCACTGCTTTGTAAACAGACACAAGTAATCTATATTTTCAGCCGTCTTCTTTAATGACGGCTGAAAATATTTCCAACAAAAAAACACCAAGCCATGAAACATATATCAAAAAACATAAAGCACAGACTTCTTTATATCAACATGCTATTCTTGTGCGGAATCCTGTCAGGCGCTTGCAACAAGGAAAATGAGCCGGACATAACTCCTCCATCCGAAGTAGAGCAATCCAATCCCGTCGAAATGACTTTCACATTCGATGTCCAAACCTTGAGTCCGAATGCAGCCGAGATTTCCATCACACCATCAGACAATACACAAACATGGTATTGGACTCGTGCTACCGACAAGGAATTTACAGACGCAAATAAAAATAAAGACGCTTTATTCAAAGATATGCTCGAAAGCGACATTGAGTACGGCATTCAGGAAGAAGGATTCGACCGAGCCGGTGCCGTAGCCGACATCACCCACACAGGACCATTCAACAACACGCTCCAAAGTCTTTTCGGATCGACGACCTACCATCTGTTGGCCGCTGCGATCGACAAGGAGGGTAACCCGCTTTCGGAAGTCTCCCAATACACATTCGAAAGCCAGAAGACTCCGGTATCCCTAAATACATTCTCAATCAAGATTCCCGACGAAGACGTCTCTTATGCATCAGCCAAAATCTCGATTACTCCCACCAATCAGGATCCCTACACTTGGTTTATAGCCGTTTCATCACAAGGGACTCCAGAGGAACTCGCCGACGCCTATATCGATGCGAACGGAATTTGATGAACACAGGACTTTACGATATTTACACGGGATCGCAAATCCGCACAATAAACGCACTGGACCCAAACACGTCTTATTCCGTCGTGGTATTCGGTTACCAAGCCGGTCGTACAACCAGTGTTGAGTCGGCTTCGTTCCAGACTATTCCGGCTGGCGACCCCTCCGAAACAGTTTTGAATTCAGCATCGATCCCGCTAAATTGACGGCCCGTAGCGCGGAAGTTTCCGTCACACCCAGCGACCCGAGCGTATTATACTGGTATGAGCTCTTACCTGCCGAAAAATACGCACAATACGGATCGAATGAAGAGACCGTACGCGCTTATCAGCAACAGATATTCACGACTTACGAGGAACAGGGCTACACGATCGGAGAGATCGTTCGCGGATTCTGTGCTCGTGGTGCGGTCACCATGTCTTTCGGCCCGGAAAGCCCTGCCGGACTCTCTCCGGAAACGGAATATATCCCGTTCGCTGTCTGTATGAACTTCGATGGCACGCTGGCAGGTGAAGTCTTTGTCGGCGAGAAATTAACGACACCAAAAGCAACCGTTTCGTCCGCTTGGGCCAAAGCTTGGATGCGGGCTTATTACGACTGCGACCAACTGGCTCTACTCGATCCCGAATTAAGTTCATTAGCCGGCAAGAACCTGCTAGCCATAGACATCGAAATCAGCCATAGCTCCGACGCGGCCCACTGGTATTTCCTAGGTTTGTCGGCCGACTACACCGACAAAACCAAATATCCCGAAGAAGAGATGTTATCAGCTATTTTGACAAACGTCAGCACGGAAGCGACACTCAAAGACGAAACGTCCACACTGATTCTCTTCCGGCCGACCAGCAAGGCACATTCCTCTCGATGGCCGAAGATGCCTCTGGTAACTATAGCGAAATAGAGAGAGTATTGATTGGGCCGCTCTCCAAGGAAGGTGCATCACCTATTCCTATGTCCAGTTCGATGTCGCTTTCGAACATGCAGACCAACATTCCTTTAACAAATGCATATTTCCGCACGGGTACCAACGTACAGACGGAATGGCCGGATTACATATATCGTCTTCAGAATACCGTCGAGCCGATATCGGTTCGTTAAAACCGGCGACAAGCATTGCAACAGAAAAGTATTTTCGGAACGAGAGAGGCAATGCCTCTCTCGTTCCTGTTCAACAGAATCCCTGTAAAACCAGCATAACAACTAAAATAATTACAACAAGACTGTCCGTAATACAAAGCATAAACAGACCGGAAATATTACAACGCCAAACAACTACAAATAAATTCCCTGCCCGACATCCTCATTCTATTTCGAATTTACTATCTTTGCCAAAATAGCAAGGTATTTTGGGTAAACTCTACTCCAAAATTGTCTTTGTTTCTATTATTCAGTTTTAAGAATCTAAAACCATGCAACGAATCATATCCCCCTCGATGCTGTCGGCCGATTTCGGCCACCTGGAACGCGATACGCAGATGATCGACCGAAGCGCCGCCGAATGGGTGCATATCGACGTCATGGACGGCGTATTCGTCCCTAATATCTCGTTCGGATTCCCGGTGATGAAAGCCATCCGCAAGGCCACGTCCAAACTGCTGGACTTACATCTGATGATCGTCGCACCCGAAAATACGTCACCCGCTTCGCCGAGGCAGGCGCCGGAATCGTCACCTTCCACTACGAAGCCACGCTCAATCCCAAAGGGTGCATCGACCTGATCCACCGCGCTGGCGCCAAAGCGGGCGTTTCGATCAAGCCCGCCACGTCGGTCGAAGTGCTGCGCGACATCGTACCCTGATCGACCTGGTGCTCGTCATGAGCGTCGAGCCGGGTTTCGGCGGACAGTCTTTCATGCCCGACTCGCTGGAGAAAATCCGGGAACTGCGTGCCATGATCGACGAAACGGAATCTACCGCAGTGATCGAAGTCGATGGCGGCATCTCTGCCCATAACTCGCGCCTGCTCTTCGACGCCGGAGCCGACGCTCTGGTCGCCGGCAGCGCCGTCTTCGGCGCCCCGGACCCGCAGGCGGAGATCGAGAGAATGTTGCAGAGCTAACCTCCGACTCCTTTCACCCAAGCACCTACTTCCGGCAAGCCGGGCGTTCCGCACGCACGGAAAATCGCAGAAAACGAAACCATGATCTCTTTAGACAACCTCACCGTCAGCTATGGCGGCTGGACGCTTTCGACAACATATCCCTGCTCATCAACCCCAAGGACCGCATCGGCCTGGTCGGTAAGAACGGCGCCGGTAAAACGACTCTGCTGCGTCTGATCGTGGGCGAACAGCAGCCCACCTCGGGTTCGATCTCCTACAACGGCGAATGCACGATCGGCTACCTCCGCAGCAGATGCGCGTAGCGGACACTACGACACTCGTCGAAGAGACGGCCAAAGCCTTCGACGAAGTGCTGAAGCTCGAAGCCGAAATCGCCCGCCTCACCCGCGAAATCGCCGAGCGCACCGACTACGAATCGTCCGACTACGAATCGCTGCTCCACCGGCTGAACGAAGCGACCGACCATTATCACATCCTGGGCGGCGATACCCGCGAAGCGGACATCGAGAAGACGCTGCTCGGTCTGGGATTCAAGCGTAGCGACTTCCAGCGTGCCACGAGCGAATTTTCGGGCGGCTGGCGCATGCGCATCGAGCTGGCGAAACTGCTGCTGCGGCGCCCTTCGATCTTTCTGCTGGACGAGCCGACCAACCACCTGGACATCGAGTCGATCCAGTGGCTCGAGGATTACCTGAAAAACTACAACGGCGCGGTGCTGCTCATCTCGCACGACCGCGCCTTTCTGGATAACGTGACCACCCGTACGGTGGAGATCTCGCTGGGCAAAGCCTACGACTACAAAGTCCCCTACTCCCGATACGTCGTGCTGCGTGCCGAACGGTGGGCGCAGCAGATGGCCGCTTACGAAAACCAGCAGCGGATGATCGAAAAGACCGAAGAGTTCATCGAGAAATTCCGCTACAAGCCTACCAAGTCGAATCAGGTGCGGTCGCGCATCAAGCAGCTGGAGCGGCTGGAGCGGCTCGAAGTCGAGGAGGAGGATCTCGCCACGCTCAACATCAAGTTCCCGCCCGCCCCGCGTTCGGGACAGATCGTCGCAGAGATCAAGGAGGCCGGGATGTCGTTCGGCTCCAAACATGTCTTCAGAGGCGCGAACTTCACCATCGAACGGGGCGACAAGATCGCCCTGGTAGGCCGCAACGGAGAAGGCAAGACCACGCTGGCCCGGATGATCGTGGGACAACTCACGCCTACCGAAGGCTCGATCCGCGTGGGAGCCAACGTAAACATCGGCTATTACGCCCAGAATCAGGAAGACCTGATGAACGGCGATTTCACGGTCTACGACACGCACGACCGCGTAGCCGTCGGCGACGTGCGCACACGTCTGCGGGACATTCTCGGCGCCTTCCTGTTCCGGGGCGAGGACATCGACAAGAAGGTCAAGGTACTCTCCGGCGGCGAACGCGCACGACTGGCGATGGCCCGTCTGATGCTGGAGCCTTACAACCTGTTGATCCTCGACGAGCCGACCAACCACATGGATATGCGCTCGAAAGATATTCTCAAGAACGCCATCATGAAATACGACGGTACGGTGATCGTCGTCTCCCACGACCGCGAAGTTTCGACGGCATGGTTTCCAAAGTCTATGAGTTCCGGAACGGCGGCGTACGCGAATACCTCGGCGGCATCTACTATTTTCTCGAAAACGCAAGCTGGAATCCTTGCAGGAGGTGGAGCGTAAGGACGCTCCCGCGAAAGAGGCGGCGCCGAAAGCCAGCTCTTCGGGCAAACTGACCTACGAACAGAAGAAAGAGCAGGAAAACTCCTGCGCAAGCTCCGCAAGGCGGTCGAAACGATCGAAGCGTCGCTGGCCGATCTGGAGAAGAAGATCGCGGATTACGACCGCAAATTCGCCGAAGCGACCCAATACAACGAAGCCGACTACAAGGCTTACAACGAGTTGAAAGCCGAATACGACCACCAGATGCACGAATGGGAGAAGGCATCGTACGAACTGGAAATCACCGAAGGAGAGTAACGATCGGAGCCGGAAGAAAGCCAACAGCACCATGAAAGCACTTATCCTCAACGGATCGCCCCGTCCGCAGGAGTTGTCGTCCAGGCGCTCCGCACCGCCGCCGACACCTTGCGGCAGGCCGGAGCCAACATCGAATGGATCGACGCTCACCGGATGGAATTCCGTCCCTGCACGGGCTGTATGCAGTGCCGCACGACGAACATCTGTCCGCTGCCCCGCGATGCGGCCCATGCCGTCGGCGAACAGATCCGGCAGGCCGATCTGCTCGTGGTGGGGACTCCGACCTACTGGGGCGGTATGTCGGCCCGGCTGAAGATGCTCTTCGAACGGCTCGTTCCGGTTTTCATGGGCGAATCGGCTCTCGGCCTTCCGCAGCCCCGGCAAAAGGCAAACGTGCACTCGTCATCGCTGCCTGTACGACGCCCTGGCCTTTCAACATCCTCGCACGGCAGAGCCGGGTGCCGTCCGTTCGATCCGTGAAATATTGGGTACGGGAGGGATGAAAGTCCGGACCTGCGAAATCCCCGGCACCCGGAAAATGAACGGCAAACTGTCCGAAAAGGAGGCCCGGCGAATCACCGCACGCACCCGCAGAATCGTTCGAAAAATAGAATAAAACTTTTGGCGACATCCGATTCGACTGTCCGGATAAAGAACACCGAAAAACATAATTCCAGACCCGATCCGAAAAGCCGCGCGACACAAAGACAAAAAAAATCAACTAACGAACCAACCAATACCATGACGGAAAACCTTGTATTCGGCATCCGCCCGTAGTCGAAGCGATCGAAGCGGGCAAACAGATCGAAAAACTCTACATCCGCAAAGGCGCCGAAGGGCAGCTGATGACCGAACTGCGCGACCTCTGCCTGCGGTATCGCATCCGCACACAGGAGGTGCCCGTCGAGAAGCTCAACCGCCTCACGCGCGGCAACCATCAGGGCGTCGTCGCCCAAATCTCCCCCATCGGCTACGTCGAACTGAACGACATTCTGGAACGAGTGCCCGAAGACGAGACGCCGCTGATCGTTCTTTTCGATGGCGTGACGGACGTGCGTAATTTCGGAGCCATCGCCCGCTCGGCCGAATGTGCCGGAGCACACGGGCTGATCGTACCGCTGAAGAATGCCGCTCCGTCAATTCGGAGGCGATTCGTTCGTCGGCGGGTGCGCTGACCGCCATTCCGTCTGCCGCGTCGGTTCGATCCGCAACACGCTCAAAGCGCTCCAGGCGGAAGGCTACCAGGTGGTAGGTGCTACGGAAAAAGCCGCAAGCTGCTCTACGACGCGGATTTCCGCAAGCCTACGGCACTCGTTATGGGCGCCGAGGATACCGGCATCTCGAAAGAGGTGCTGAAGCTCTGCGACGAACAGCTGGCGATCCCGATGATCGGTAAGATCGAATCGCTCAATGTTTCGGCCGCTGCCGCCGTGCTGCTGTTCGAAATCGTACGTCAGCGAATCGGTTAATCCTGCCCTCCAACCTCTCGACACGATGTCCCTGCTGCGCGACTTATTCGACCTGTTCCGCTCCGAGCCGGATCATCCGGCAACCCGGAATCAAAATCGAAGCCCACGACCAGAAAACCCGCCCGCAGGCAAAGACGATCGTCCATCCGATAGTCGGAGAGGTGACCCTCTCGCAAAGCCGCCAGGCACGGCGGATCTCACTCTGCGTAAGGCCTTCCGGCCCCGTCCGGCTCTCCTACCCTTACGGCGTCTCGACCGCCCGGGCTTTGGAATTTCTGGAAAGCCGTATCGAATGGATTCAGACAGCCAGGGATCGAATAGCCGAACGGCTCGCCCAGCAACCTCCACATCCCACCCTTTCGCCCGAAGAAGAACGCCGCCGGCGAGAACAGTTGCGGCGCGAAGCGGTGGCTGTACTACCGTCCCGCGTAGCGGAACTCGCAGTGCGAACCGGTCTGCAATACCGTTCGGTAACGATCCGGGCCACCCGCTCCAAATGGGGCTCCTGCAACGGGCGCAACGACCTGTCGCTGAGCCTGTACCTGATGACGCTGCCCGAACATCTGCGCGACTTCGTCATCCTCCACGAACTCTGCCACACCGTCCACCACGACCATTCCCCCCGCTTCCATGCGCTGCTCGACCGGCTGGTCGGGGTAAAAAAACTCCTCAACAAGGAGCTGAGGAGTTACAGGGCCTATTGAGTAAAAATTCACGATCGAATCTTCAACCGCTTTTTCTCTTCTCATCCGAAGCAGAAATTCGATATAAAGCCACTCGCACACAAATACAAAGAAATAAGAGGAACCGCAGGCAGCTCCTCATAATGACGGGTAAAAAGCTGACAGATCATCCAACCGACAAGGTAATCTCCGAAAAGAAACAGTCCTATCCAAAATATCAGATCAAAAATCGAAGGGCTATTCTCCCGAATATACTCCCGTTTCAGCCGCAGACACTTCGCGTAATCGATCTTCAGTATTTTTACTTTCAATATCTCGCCGAAGTGCAGATAGTCGAGTTCTCTCAATTCATAATATTTTCCGGCCTTTGCCCGGCTAAATTTATATGGATGACCCGATAGGCAAACGAAAGCCCTTTCCACAGAATTTTACAAAACCTCGATACAGCCGATCTCTTCGGCCGCGATCCGCTTTCGGACAAAAAGCAACGGATAAGATACGGTAAAACCCGCCTCATCGAACGTGAACGTACGAATACGAAGAAATGCGAAGATAATAGCGGCCCAGAGAACGACAGGCATTAAACCAAAACACCAGTCTGCCCCCGAAAGCAGATCCTCACCTTGCGCGAGATCCGAATAACAAAGAGCGAATATAACGATCAGGCTCCAAAGCAGAGTGATATAGGCCATAAAAATATAAGACCCGATCGTTATTCTACGCAACCGGGTACGCATTCCCTTCTATAATTCAGAATAACTTCTTTTCGACCGGGTGACGACGAAATCCTTCAGGTAGAAAGGCTCGAAGTACGCGATATCCTCCGTGCGGCCCGCATCGAGCGCCTCCTGTGCCAGCCGCGCAAGCCCTCGGGCAGAAGGCGCCACCTGGATCAGCGTCGCATCGGGCAGCAATCCGGCACATTTGGCCGCACCGTTTCCGAAAATCACGAAAGGACGTCCGTCTCCGCGCCATGCCGCGAAACTCTCCGCCGTAACGACCTCGGCGGATACGTCCGAAAGAGGAGTTCCCGCAGCATCGAATACCCGGGTATAAACCTCCATGCGGCGGGCATCGACCATCGGGCAGAGGCACGCCTCCTCCCAGCGATCGACCGAGAGAATTCCCGCTTCGTAATCCTCTTTCGCAACTTCGGTCAGGGCATCCAGGGAACCGATCGCCACCAGCGGGATCCGCAACCCGTAGCACAGTCCCTTAGCGAACGAAACGCCGATACGCAGCCCCGTATAGGAGCCGGGCCCCTTGCCGACAGCGACGGCATCCAGCTCTTCGGGAGCGATCCCGGTCTGCGACAGCAATTCATCGACGAACACTCCGACCTGGCGGGCGTGGTCGCGCCCTGATCGCTCTCCGGAGCGAGATCAACTCCCGTCCGGGCCAAACCGACCGAACAGATGTCCGTGCCGGTTTCGATACATAGAATAAGTGACATATCTTTTTCTTTCGTTTTTCAATCCAAACACCTCCGGCAGACCTTCGCACCGACATTGTCGCCCCCTCCCTGAAGCGAACGGGAAGCGGAATGATCGCCGAAGTCCGCCCCTCGGGATGCGAACCGTTTCTCCGATCCGAAAGCCGCCGCAGGAAACCGCTCCTGCAAAGCGTTTCGAATAGCCGTACGATCCGATTCCACCCGACAGCAGGCAGCGGCAGGACGATCGGCCCCGGGATGCTCTCCGAGGTTACGCCCGATATTTCTTCATCGCCTTGTCCATCTCGCGCTTGGCGTCGTTCTCCTTGAGGTACTCGCGCTTATCGTAGGCCTTGCGCCCCGGGCCAGACCTACGACGACCTTGGCCAGCCCCGCTCGTTGAGAAAGAGCCGCAAGCCCACCACGGTCAATCCCTGTCCTGCAATGCCCGCTGAATCTTGTTCAACTCCTTGCGGTTGAGCAGCAGTTTGCGGTCGCGGCGGGGAACATGATTGTTGCAGGTCCCCAACCGTACTCGGCGATATTCACGCCCCGAATCCAGAGTTCGCCCTTGTCGAAATAACAGTAGCTGTCCGTGATCGACGCCTTGCCCAGCCGTACGGACTAGATCTCCGTACCCACAAGCACGATGTCCGCGATCCACTCGATAATTTCGTAATCGAAGGTCGCGCGTTTGTTCCGTATGTTAATATTCTTATAATCGGCCATATCCAATTTCTCTGTTTTTCCGCCGGAACCTCTGTTCGGGAACCGACGATCCGGCACCATATTTGATTAATCAACCGCAGAGGGTGTCCGGGAAAGATAACTAATTCTTTTATCTTTGTAGAAGATAGGATGCGGCTCGGCAATCTTTGCGTGCAAACGCGCATGACTGCTCTCGCCTTTGACTATCTTTGATATGTTTTACACATCTTTCTGTTTATTTTCTGTTTGCACACGGTATGCATAGTGATACGTGTACGCCCGGACCCTCTTTTACAGAATCAACCGATGCAATTTCCGGGCAATCGAAACCTTTCCCCTGTTCAGGTTCGACAGCCGCTGCATAATGTCCTGCATCTCGTCGTCCGTAAGATTCTCGTCCTGAAGTTTTTCACGAAGCTCCCGCGACATCCGCTCGATCACCTTCGACTTGTAGAGCGTCACGGCCTTCGGCACCCCTACGGCCAGCATCTCGGCATCGCTCTCGACATGGATCTCCTTGCGCCGCCACAATTCGCTCGGAACGTAATGATCCTCCGAAGTAAGGATATCCACCGATACGTTACACACCTCCGGATCGGAGTGATTGATAAAGTGGTGGATCGGCACCTCGACCCCAATCCCAAAGCGCACCACTGTTCGCGGTAAACCCGCAGAATCTCATTGAAGACCCGGTTCTGGAACTCCAAACCGTCGGCGTCCAACTCCCCGAAAATTACCTCGGCGACATTATATTGAACGACATTCCGGCCCTCCTTGAAATCGAACGAACAATGACCGTACTTGAGCAGATAACGCGTCAGCTCCCGTTCGAGCGCTTCGGCACTGCTGCCCCCGGTCACCTGTCCCGCAAAACCGTTTCAGGGCGCTGCGCAGTCTGCTCGGCACGAAAACGGGCGCTCTGACGCCGCACGAACTCCTCGGCTTCGCGGTCGCCCGTGGAAGCCATACGCTTGCGCCCCACTTCTGCAATCAGCAGGTTCTCGTCGATGTCCATGATCCGTGCGCACTCCTTGATATAGACCGAGCGCTGGATCGGGTCGGGAATCTGCACAATGGATTGCACCATGTCGTTAATCAACGCCGCCTTCTTGATCGGGTCGCCGGCAGCATCCTTCAACAGTAGCTTGGCCTTGAACGTCAGGAAATCCTCCTCGTTGGCCCGGATATACTCCTGCACCTCCGCAGCCGTATGGGTTCGGGCGAACGAATCGGGCTCGTCTTCCGGCGGGAGCAGCACCACACGGACATGCATCCTCGCGCAGAATCATGTCGATTCCCCGCAGCGAAGCGTGAATACCAGCCGAATCACCGTCGTAGATCACCGTGATATTCCTGGTAAAACGGCCGAGCAGGCGAATCTGTTCGGTCGTAAGGGATGTACCGGACGAAGCCACCACATTCTCCACCCCGCCTGGTGCATCGAAATCACGTCGGTATATCCCTCGACCATGATCGCGAAATCATACTGCTGGATCGCTTTCTTGGCGAAAAACAGGCCGTACAGCTCGCGTTTCTTGCTGTAAATCTCGCTTTCGGGCGAATTTTGGTACTTGGCGACCGTCTTGTCGGTACGCAGCGTACGGCCGCCGAAAGCGACGATGCGGCCGGAAATGTTATGCACGGGGAACATCACCCGCTCCGGAAACGGTCGAAGAGCGAACCGTCGTCGCGCTTGATCGAAAGTCCGGTCGAAACCAGAAACTCCTCCTTATAACCGGCAGCCAAAGCCGCCCAGCTCATTCGGTCGCCCCTGGCGGACAGAATCCGAGCCCGAACTTCTTGATCGTCGCATCGGAAAATCCCTCTTCTGCCGGAAATAGGTCATGCCGACACTCATCCCTTCGGTTTCATGGAGCAGGTAATTCGAAAAATACTCCGCCGCCCAACTGTTCACGACGAACATACTCGCGGTTGTCGTTGCGGGCGACCTCTTCGGGCGTCATCTCCTTCTCCCGCACTTCGATACCGTAACGCTTGGCCACGGCTTTCAACGCCTCGGGATAAGTCATATTCTCGTGCTCCATCAGGAAAGTGACGGCATTGCCGCCCTTGCCGCAGCCGAAACACTTGTAAACCCCCTTCGAAGGCGATACGACGAACGACGGGGTCTTCTCGTTGTGGAACGGACAACACGCCTGATAATTGACACCCTTTCGTTTGAGCGTCACGTATTCGCCGATAATATCCACGATATTCGCAGCGGCGTAAATCCTATCTATTGTTTCCCGGTCGATCATCTTTGCAAAGGTACGAATAATTCAATTATTACGGATTACATCAAGTACTTATTCGCCTCTTCGAGGCGATACTCAGGAGAACATTCGAATAGATAGTTCAGTAAATTCAGATGCCTCCGCTCCGAAAATAACGAGGATCCTGTCGGACGGCCCCGTTTCGATCCGTTGAATATTCCGGAATATCCGCAAATTCCGGTTAAACCACCTTCCGTTTCAAAATCTACACCGATATAATCGTTCGAGAAGAATTCATATTTGAAATGACCGATCAAGTAATTACCCAGACTACGCCGAATATGCTCCGGGTCGTTCAGCTCGATAAGTTCGGCAATAATTCCCTGCTCCTTGAAAACAGCTTCGGGCACAAACCTTTTAATAGAATCCGGATGGTCGTAAAACTGGTTTCGAAACGGATATACTCCTTACTGTTTTCATCGCGTAATAACTCATCGATTTCGTCATAGTGCTTTCCCCATTCATCTACGCAGTAAATCCGGTCTATCCCCAGCCGTTTTGCCAGCCGGAATCCGATCTGCTCGTCTTCTCCTCGCTGCAAATCATAACAGTCCGCCAAATATCGACGGAACAGAGAGTCCGTCTCGAACTGCATTTTAACCGGCCGTTCGATAACGATAATCGTTGGGGCAAACTTCTCCAACAAACCGACCAATGTTTCGATCTCATTCTGGTAAACCGGGTTCAGGACATCTATTTGCTCGCTTTCGGCATACTGCACCTGATCCAGATTGGGAAAATCGAAATGAAAGGTACCTAAAGTGAGTACCGGAACAGGCTCTTGTGCAGCGGCAAAACAAGCCGACAAAACACAAACGATCAAAATAATTATTTTTTTCATGTCGTATATTTTTTCCGCCGCAGGAAAGATTGTTCGCAAAACTGAATTTATACAAAAATACATGTTTTACATAAAACATATTCTATTACAAAAAAAGAAAAAACAGAGGCAAAATATATTCTGTTTTGAACGTTAATTTTCAATTATCGTTATCTTTGCCTTATGGACTTCAAATTGGTATCCGACTATGCACCGACGGGCGATCAGCCCGAAGCGATCGCACAGCTATTGGCCTCGATCCGGCACGGCTCGAAGCACAATACGCTGCTGGGCGTGACCGGTTCGGGCAAAACTTTCACGGTGGCCAACGTCATCAGCCAGCTCAACCGGCCGACCCTCGTATTGAGTCACAACAAGACCCTCGCGGCACAGCTCTACGGGGAGTTCAAGAACTTTTCCCGGAAAATGCGGTCGAATACTTCGTTTCCTACTACGACTATTATCAGCCCGAAGCCTACCTCCCTTCGACGGATACCTATATCGAAAAGGACCTTTCGATCAACGACGAAATCGAAAAGATGCGTTTGAGTACGACCGCCACCCTGCTCTCGGGGCGGCGGGACGTCATCGTCGTTTCCAGCGTATCGTGTCTGTACGGCTGCGGCAATCCGAGCGATTTCCACTCGATGGCCATTCATATCGAAGTCGGCGAAATCCTCAACTACAAGCAGTTCCTCTACAAACTGGTCGAAGCGCTCTATACCCGGACCGAACGGGAACTGACCCCCGCGACATTCCGCGTGACGGGCGACACGATCGACATCATGGCGGCTTTCGGCGAATTCGGCAACCAGTGTTTCCGCGTCACCTTTTTCGACAACGAAGTCGAGAGCATCCAGAGCATCGACCCCGTAACCGGCCAGCGGATCCAAACGCTCGACGCACTCACCCTTTACCCAGTGAGCCTGTTCGTCACGACCAAGGAGCGCATACACACGGCCGTGCAGCAGATCTACCTCGACCTGGGCAAGCAAATCGCCTTCTTCGAGCAAGCGGGACGTCCGGCCGAAGCGCAGCGGATCAAGCAGCGGGTGGAGTACGACCTGGAGATGATCAAGGAGTTGGGTTACTGTCCCGGCATCGAGAACTACTCCCGCTATTTCGACGGACGCAGAAGGGACGCGACCCTTCTGCCTGCTGGACTATTTTCCGCAGGATTACCTGATGGTGATCGACGAGAGCCACGTCACGCTCCCCGCAGGTGCACGCCATGTTCGGCGGCGACCGCGCCCGCAAGGAGAACCTCGTGGAGTACGGGTTCCGTCTTCCCGCAGCCAAAGACAACCGGCCGCTCCGCTTCGAGGAGTTCGAACAACTGGTCGGCACCACGATCTACGTGAGCGCCACACCGGCCGACTACGAACTGATGAAGAGCGAAGGAGTGATCGTCGAACAGTTGATCCGGCCGACAGGACTGGTTGATCCTCCACTCGAAGTGCGGATCACGGACAACCAGATCGATGACCTGCTGGAGGAGATCGACAAGCGGGTACGCAACGACGACAAGATACTCGTCACGACCATCACCAAACGCATGGCCGAGGAGCTCTCCAAATATTTCGACCGAGTGGGGTCCGCAACCGCTACATCCATTCGGACATCGACACGCTGGAACGGGTGCAGATCCTCGAAGACCTGCGGGCCGGCATGTTCGACGTGCTGATCGGCGTCAATCTGCTGCGCGAAGGACTCGACCTGCCGGAAGTGGCCCTCGTGGCGATCCTCGACGCCGACAAGGAGGGATTCCTGCGCAACGTGCGGTCGCTCACGCAGATCGCGGGACGTGCGGCGCGTCATTCGCAGGGCAACGTCATCCTCTATGCCGACCACTGCACCGACTCGATGCGCTACGCCATCGAACAGAGCAACCGCCGCCGCGAAAACAGATGCGCTACAACATGGAGCACGAAATGCTCCCCGACAGGCGCAGAAAAGCGGCTCGGGACAGAGCACCCTGCTGGCAAATACGGTTCAGACACCCGTCACGGATGGAATTCTCTACCCTCTGCCCGACAACCGGCAGACGCTGGCCGCAGACGTTACGTCGGCCTACTCGACCGAGAGCATCGACACGCAGATCGCCCGGGCCCGGGAAGAGATGGAGCGTGCGGCCAAGTCGTTGGACTTTCTGGCCGCAGCGAAATTCCGCGACCGCATGTACGAACTGAAAAATTGAAAACGAAAATGAACATATCAGCATACATCTCGGAACTGAACAGACAATACGCCTCTGGAAATGCAACGGAACACAGTTATCGTCCCGCATTGAAGTCGCTGTCGGAAACACTGCTGCCCGACCTCACGATCATCAATGAACCCAAGCGCACGGCCTGTGGTGCACCGGACTATATCCTACTGCGAAACGATATTCCCGTAGCTTTCATCGAGGCAAAAGATTTCACTCAGACACAAGACCTTGCGGGACAAAAGGAGAACAAGGAGCAATTCGACCGTTATAAACATTCGCTCGATAACATTATTTTCACCGATTATCTCGATTTCTGGCTTTACGAGAAGGGCGAATTTGTGGACAGCGTTCGTTTGGCCGAAATCAAAGGAGGCAAAATCGTCGCCGTGGAAGGCGCCGAAACGAAATTCGTTCTCATCATCGAACGCTTGGGCAAAGCCGTCCCGCAAAGAATCACGTCTGCGAAACAATTGGCCCGAATCATGGCGGCAAAAGCGAGACTGATGGCCGACGTCATCGAAAAGGCGCTGCTGCAAGACGATAGCGACAGCAATCTTAAAGGGCAGATGGAGGCCTTCAAAGACATCCTGATTCACGACATCACGCCGAAAGAATTCGCCGACGTCTATGCCCAAACTATTGTTTACGGTATGTTCGCCGCGCGTCTGCACGACACGACCCCGATACTTTCAGTCGGCACGAGGCGGCGACGCTCATCCCGAAAACGAACCCGTTCCTTCGCCAACTGTTTCAGAATGTCGCCGGATATGACCTGGACGATCGGATCAGTTGGATCGTGGATGATTCGGCCGAAATATTTCGAGCCGCAGATATGCGTCAGGTAATGGCCGGATTCGGACACCGCACCCAGCAAACCGATCCGATGATACATTTCTACGAGGATTTCCTTGCGGCGTACGACCCGAAACAACGCAAAACGGGGCGTATGGTACACACCGCAGGCCGTGGTGAGTTGCATCGTAAAGACCGTGGACGAAATTCTGCAAGCCGAATTCAACCTGCCGATGGGTTTGGCCGACACATCGAAAATAACCGTCGAACGCAGCATCGACCAAAGCAAAGACAAACGGTTCTCCGACGGCAAAAGAAAGAGACCGTCAAAATCCACAAGGTACAGCTCCTCGATCCGGCAACCGGAACAGGCACGTTCCTCGCGGAAGCCGTCAGCCGAATCCATGACAAGTTCAACGGACAGGCCGGAATGTGGCAAGGCTATGTCGGGGAACATCTGCTGCCGCGTCTGAACGGATTCGAACTTCTGATGACCTCCTATACAATGGCCCATCTGAAACTCGACTGGATTCTCACAGAGACAGGTTACAAGGCCGACGATAACGAACGCCTGCGGGTGTTTCTCACCAATTCGCTGGAAGAACACCACAAGGATACAGGCACACTGTTCGCCCAGTTCCTCGCCCGCGAGGCCAACGGCGCAAACGAAATCAAGCGCAATACTCCGGTCATGGTCGTGCTGGGCAATCCGCCGTACAGCGGAGAAAGCAAAAACAAAGGCGAATGGATTATGCGCCTGATGGAGGATTACAAGAAAGAACCCGATACGAACCAGCCTCTGAAGGAACGGAATCCGAAATGGATCAACGATGACTATTGCAAATTCATACGCTTGGGACAGTTCTTCGTGGATCGCAACAACGAAGGGATACTGGCTTATGTCAATAACCATAGTTTTATCGACAACCCCTCTTTCAGAGGGATGCGGTGGAATCTGCTGCGGAGTTTCGACAAAATCTACATCATCGATCTGCACGGCAACAGCAAGAAAAGAGGTTGCACCCGACGGCGGCAAAGACGAAAACGTATTCGACATACAACAGGGCGTCTCAATCAATATCTTCGTAAAAACGGGACGCAAGGCAAAGAATGCCCTTGCCGAAGTATATCATCACGACCTATACGGCCGAAGAGAGACGAAATACGATTACTTGTCGTCGCATACGGTGGCGAACATCCCGTTCGTGAAACTTCAGCCGTCCGCACCGGAATATTTCTTCGTGCCGAAAAATTACGGAGCAAAGGCTGCGTACGACAGGGCTTCTCCGTTACAGAGCTGTTCCCCGTCAATTCCGTGGGCATCGTGACAACACGGGACGAACTGCTGATAAAGACAGTCCGGAAGAAGTAGAAACGCTCATCCGCGATTTCATAACAATGGAAGATGCCGAACTCAGAACAAGGTACAACATAGGCAAGGACTCACGGGATTGGTCTGTTGCAAGAGCAAAAGCGGATATAGGGAATGTCGTCGATACGGCTAAAATCACACCCATCAAGTACCGGCCGTTCGATCGCAAATATCTGTATTACACCGGCAAAACGACTGGAATCGTGGCCAGGCCACGATTCCAGGTTATGCGGCATTTTGCCGCCGAAAATTTTGGTTTGGCGGCATGCCGCCAAACCAAAAGAAAATGGACACACATATTCCTCACAAAAATATAATCCCCGCTATTTTCGTAGAAGTAAAGATAATTGCAATACCTTTCCTCTCTACACCTATCCCGATCAGACCGACCTGCTGAACACCGGACGCACCCCGAACCTCGACCCGAAGATCGTTGCAAAATAGCCGAAAGCATCGGATTGGAGTTCGAGCCGGAGAAAAGCGGAGAACCGGATAAATTCGCCCCGATCGACCTGCTCGATTATATCTATGCCGTGCTGCACTGTCCGGCGTATCGGGAAAAATACAGGGAGTTTCTGAAGGCCGACTTTCCGCGTGTACCATATCCTGAAAATACCGGACAGTTCCACCGCCTTACACAAACAGGTGCCGAATTGCGTCGGCTGCATCTGATGGAAAATTCCGACTGCTGGGAATTGTCGGTCACCTATCCGGAATGCGGAACGGACGAAATCACGGAAGTCCGCTATGAAAATGAAAAAGTATTCATCAATGATCGGCAATATTTCGGCAATGTAAGTCCCGTTGCCTGGAATCTCTTCATAGGCGGCTATCAACCTGCCCGGAAATGGCTGAAAGACCGCATAGGGAAGAAACTCACATTCTCGGACATTCGCCACTATCAAAAAATCATCTTTGCACTCTGCCGCACAGATGCCCTGATGCGTACGGAACTGAATATCGAAAAATTCTAAATCCTTATCAATATGAACAACTTCACTTTCCAAAATCCGGTCAAGTTGATCTTCGGCAAAGGCTCCATCGCCAAGCTGGCGAAAGAGATTCCGGCCGACAAGAGGATCATGGTTACTTTCGGCGGCGGCTCCGTCAAGAAAAACGGCGTGTACGACCAGGTGGTCGCAGCGCTCAAAGGCCGCGACTTCGTAGAGTTCTGGGGCATCGAGCCTAATCCCAAAATCGAAACCCTGCGCAAAGCCATTGCCCAGGGCAAAGCCGAAAAGGTCGATTTTCTGCTCTCGGGCGGCGGCTCGGTACTCGACGGTACCAAGCTCATCGCTGCGGGCATTCCCTACGACGGCGATGCCTGGGAGCTGGTGCTCGATGAAGACAAAATCGGCGAAGTCGTTCCGTTCGGCGACGTGATGACCCTGCCGGCCACCGGCTCCGAAATGAACGCCGGGGCGGTGATCTCCAACCTCGCCACGCAGGAGAAGTTCGCGTTCCACCACTCGTTCCCGCAATTCTCGATCCTCGATCCCGAAGCCACCTTCTCGCTGCCGCCGTTCCAGGTAGCCTGCGGTATCGCAGACACTTTCGTACACGTCATGGAGCAATACCTGACCGTCACGGGCGTTTCGCCGCTGATGGACCGCTGGGCGGAAGGTATTCTGCAAACGCTGATCGAAATCGCCCCCAAAATCCGAGCGAATCAGCACGATTACGACCAGATGGCCAACTTCATGCTCTGCGCGACGATGGGACTGAACGGCTTCATCGCCATGGGCGTGCCGCAGGACTGGGCGACCCACATGATCGGACACGAACTGACGGCCCTGCACGGCGTTACGCACGGACAGACCCTCGTGGTCGTACTCCCGGCCCTGATGAGCGTAATGCGAGAACAGAAGAAGGGAAAAATCCTGCAATACGGCGAGCGGGTGTTCGGTATCCGTGAAGGCTCGGAGGACGAGCGCATCGACCGGACGATCCGCGCCACCGAAGAGTTCTTCCGCTCGCTGGGACTGGCTACTCGCCTGCACGAATTGCAGATCGGGCAAGATACGATCGACGAGATCGTCCGTCGCTTCAACGAGCGCGGCTCCCGGCTGGGCGAAGCGGGCAACATCAGGGGCGACGTGACCCGCCGTATCCTCGAACTCTGCAAATAAGGAGGAACCGAAACAGGCGAAGCGGGTTTTCAAACCCGCTTCGCCTGTTTACTTCGTAATCATCCCCAATCCATGCCATCTGCACCGAATTATGCTCACACCTGATTCACGAACAGCACAAAAGTATTTCCGGAAAAATCCGGACTGCAAACACCGAAAACTGCGAGCAACGACAACTCCGAGCCAAATGTCGAAGAGCAAGGCCTATAAATCGAGTACAGATCCCTTCTATTTTACCGAAGAAATTCCCTTGAACGTATAATAACGGGCCGCCAGGTAGCTGTAAAGAGCTACGGCGAGCGATGTGATACACTTGGAAGGAGTCGGCCGCAGACCGCACACCTCGACCAAAAATTTCATACAGGCGTAATTGAGCAAAATAGATCCTACGACTGTCAATAGATAGCGCCCCAACTGTTTGCCCGCCGCAACAGGCAGCGTGCGGAACGCGACATAGCGGTTCAGCCAGAAGCCGGTGAAGAACGTAATGGGAAAACCAGTACCAAAGAGGCGATATGCGGCGACATAACCACGAATCCCAGGTCGAAATAACGGCCTGCAACCAGAAAATGATAGATCAGGGCATAGCTGACCGCATCCACGGACAGCGTGATCGCACCGCAGGCCCCGTAACGGAAAACCGTTTCGGATATCACACGAGAAAAGGGCGCCGATAAAACCAGTCGATCGCACGCCGCAGGATCAGTGCAAAGTCATCGTTTTTTCGTATAGGGCCACACTTCCTTCAGACCGGCCCCGCATTTCTCATAAAGTCACGGCACTCCGCAGCAGAATCGCTTTCGAAAACGGAAACCATCCACTTCTTCCCGAAAAGTAAATCCGGAAGTTTGTGTCCGACAGGCGGGCCGGGCTTCGGCGACGGCTCGCCGGGCATTCTCCTCGGTGCTGTAAACGCCCCAAACCACATACGTTCTGCCGGGAATCATCCTGGCGACCTCGGGAACCGGCGCTTCGTAGTCGGCGTCAAGATCGGCGCGGCCCGCACCCGTCGCGCCCTCGGAAAGGGTTTCGACGCCAGCCGCCTCATCATCCTGCGACGTTTCGACGGGACGGCTCTCAGCAACCGGCTCGGAGTCTATCGCACCGGATTCGGCATCACCTCCGGTGGCTTCGGGAGTTTCGCTCCCGGTTCTTGCCGGGACGGATGAAACGACCTCGGCAACGGGAAGGACCTCCTGCTTTTCAGAATCGCCCACGAACGGCAGCCGCATCCACTCTCCGTACTGCCAGATTCCGTAACCGACAGCCGCCGTACAAAACAAGGCGATCCCCAGATAAAGGGTAGCCGGGAATATCGGCGTTTCAGCGGCAGCGGATCGTGTCCGAGAGGATTGAGAACGGCATCGAGCTGCGAATCGAGCCGAAAGTAGCGGTGATTGAGCTCCCCGACTCCCGGAATGGAGATTCCGTCCTCCACCCGGGCTTTGTCGAGCCACCGGGAATAGATATCTTCGGCCGCAGCAACATCGCAAGCCCCCGCCCGAGCAATCAGGTCTATCACGGAAACGCCCCGCTGCTCGGAGAGGAGAAAGGCAATGCGCCGGGAAGGACGTTCCAACTGCCGAGCCGATGCACGCCAGGCACTCGAAATTCGGGAACGAGCGAGCCGACTCCGGAAACCAAATTTCCCGTCCGTCGGCCAGCGCATTGAAAACAATCTTATTTACCTCGTCCTGCATCATTTCATACGACGATGTTTACGTGGCTTGAACTGCCGCCCTGCTGCCGGACAGTCTGCTGTCGAACCACCCGCACCGTATCGGGATCTACCGGAGAGCGGTGCATGCCCCGGTAAATCATATAAATCCCCACCAGAATGAACGGAATACTCAACAACTGTCCCATATTCAACAGCATACCCTGCTCGAAAGCCTCCTGATCCAACTTGATGAACTCGATAAAAACGAGTCAGGAAAATCCCGATCAGCCCCACGCCGAACATCACGCCCGGACGACGCCGGCCCAGGTCACGTCCGTAATAGAGCCAGCAAAGGATTCCGAAAATCACCAGGTAGCATAACGCTTCGTAAAGCTGGGTCGGGTGTTGCACGGGATGGAGTCGATGGGAACATTCGGATAAAGCCGAACGAACTTGAACCCCCAGGAAACATCGGTCACCGCCCCCACGATCTCCGAATTGAACAGATTACCCAGACGGACGATGGCGCCGCCGATAGCGACCGGTAGCATAATCCGATCGAGCGACCAGATATAAGGAAGTTTATTCTTGCGCGAAAAAGCCAAAGACCGATCAGCAGGCCGACGGCAGCGCCGTGACTGGCCATGCCGCCGTTGCGGAAATCCGTAATGATAGCCCAGGGATGGGCAAGAAAATACCCCGGTTCATAAAAAAAACAGTGTCCCAGACGGGCACCGAGGATCGTGGCCAGCGTGCCATAGACGAAAATCGACTCCGAAACCTTCTGGGGCAGCCCTTCGCGTTTACAGACCTGGTCGAAGAAAGCATGCCGCCGAGAATCGCCAGCACCCACATCAGTCCGTAATAACGGATATCGAACGATCCGATCGAAAAAAAGACGGGATTGAAATCCCAGACAACGGTTATTGGAAGGATCATACGTTATGCAAAATTAGTGAGAATGTCCTGTTTGAGCCTTTTGAGCGTAAACGAGAAGGTCGTTCCCACTCCCAACTCGCTGCGGACGTTGATTCGCTCGCCGTGAGCTTCGATAATATGCTTGACGATCGCCAGTCCGAGCCCCGTACCGCCCTGCTCGCGTGAACGGCCCTTGTCCGTACGGTAAAACCGCTCGAAAATACGGGGCACGTCCTCCTTGGCGATACCGACGCCGTTGTCCTCGACTTCGACGAGGATCTTATCCAGCATATCTCGGAATTTGATCCGCGTTACACCCCCCTCCTTGCCATAACGGATCGAGTTGATAATCAGATTGACCAACACCTGTCCGACGAAATGCTTGTCGGCACAGACCCAGAAAGGCGAAGGCAGGCTGTCGGCCCCTTACCTGAATCTTAATTCCCTTCTTATCGGCTTCGATTTCGGCCTGTTCAGCAATCTCGCGCGTCATGGCAGCGATGTCGAAAGACTCCATTTTCAGGCGCGTCATATTGCTCTCGAGCTTGGAAATGGTATCCAAATCATTGACGATGTCGATCAAACGGTCGATGCTCTTTTCGGCCCGTTCGAGATATTTACGGTTGATCAGGTCGTCCTCCAGACCACCGTCGAGCAATGTCGAAATATACCCCTGAATATTGAAAATCGGGTTTTCAACTCATGGGCCACATTACCCAGATACTGCTTGCGGAACGATTCCGTTTCCTTGAGCCGCGCGATCTCCTTGTCGTTGGTATCCGCCCAGGCGGTCAGCTCCTCGGAAATGTTTTCGACGTGCTTGTCCTTGAGCTCATCCAGAATCTCCTGCGTATGCACGTTACGCGAAAGTACGATCGAGTAGATCGGCTTCAGCTTATAAGCCACGTACTTGCGAATAATAAACAACGTCAGTAACGTCATACCGACAAACACGGCGCAAGCCACGCAGAGGGTCTGCCACCACACCGCTTCGAGCAGCCACATGGCCGCCGCGACGACGATCGCAGCCACCGCCGCAACCAGCAGCGAAGCGAACTCCTTGGTTTTGATAGGCATCATTTCAGGTAATTTTTCATGAGCCGGGCAATGTACTTGCCGATAATGTCGAACTCCAGATTGACCAACGTACCGGGTTTGATCCGGTTGAAGTTGGTGTGTTCATAGGTGTAGGGAATGATCGCCACCTGGAACTGTCCCTCCTGCGAATTGCAGACCGTCAGGCTGACACCGTTGACCGTAATCGACCCTTTCTCCACCGTACAATTATCCCCGCAGGTTCGTATTTGAACGTAAAATACCAGCTGCCTTCGGCATCATCGACGGCCGTACAAACGGCCGTCTGATCCACATGGCCCTGGACGTTATGGCCGTCGAGCAGCGCATCGGGCCGCATCGAACGCTCCACATTGACGATATCGCCGACCTGCAACTGGCCCAGATTGCTGCGCAGCAGCGTCTCTTTCATTGCCGTTACGGAGTAGGTATCCTCCGTAATATCCACCACGGTCAGGCATACGCCGTTGTGGGCAATGCTCTGATCGATCTTCAACTCCCCGCAAAATCCGCACGAAAAGTGAAGGTCTTATTTTGTTGTTCGATACGGATATCGGTGAGCGTCACCGTTCTTTCCACGATTCCTGAAAACATAATTCGATTTTAGATTTTAATTTCCAACTTGCCCACGACCTGATATACCTGCTCGATATCGGAAGCCTTGACGAAAATATCGTCGAAATTTTCCCGGTCCGCAGCAACCAACCGCCATTCGGAATCCCGCTCCGAAGTGCGAACTATTCGCAAAGTTATGATTTTTGACAGACAATCACGTATTCGAGTCCGGGAATAATCTCCTCGGGCGTCATTTTTTTCAGGAACACGATCGATCCGGACGGAATAGAACACCCCATAGCCTTTCCATTATACAGCATAGCCAGGTCGCAGCCGGTCAGTTGGGGAATCACCATCTCCCGATCGGGGCCAACTCGTCAAGACGGGTGATATGGGATTCGACATCCACCTGATAAAACGGAATTTGCACCCCGCATAATTTCTCGTCCACAAACATCTGCCCCTCGCCGGTAAGCAGCCACGCCAGGCTGACTTCCGGGAATTTGGTCACGATCTTGTCGGCCAGGTTCCGGGAAATACCATTATTTCCTTTTTATCTGATAGAGGTTTTCACCCGCGGCAATCCAATATAGAGTGCAAAGTAGTTGATAGTCATATTCGCCCAGCGAATAACGCTGTCGATTCTTTGCCAATTATCCATTTTTGTCGTATAATTCAATTTTTATACCTTTGTGCCACCGGTCCCGTAGTTCAATGGATAGAATTTAAGATTCCGGTTCTTACGATATGGGTTCGAATCCCGTCGGGATCACTTCCAAGGCGCCTTCTTCAAGGCGCCTTTTTTATTGCATACCCCCATTACGACATACTAATATAATAATTTTGGACAAATATAATGATAAATTACGGTTATATAATAATCTAATTCATCTAAAATCGTTCCTACCTATATTATTAGAAAAGCATTATCGGCCCACGACCGGTAATTCTATCTGCTCGACACACCCTTGCAATTATCGGAATTGATCCATCCTTAAAAAGAACAGGATACGGTTGTCCAAACGACGCTCGCAGCGAAAACAACGTACTTTTACGTACCATGGCTCCGCAGGGAGGGGAAAAAGGAACTCAAACAAATTCGGCCCTGTCCTCTCCTCGCATCATCTTTGCAGAAGACAGGACGCTCCCGGAAATTTTTGAAAGCAAACATTCATAATTACGTCCGCCTTTTCGTATCTTTGACTTCTTCTTAGATACTTCGCTCGGCAAAACGCAAATAAATTTGCTTTTGCACGCGGCTTATTCGTATCTTTGCAGAGGATAGGAGGCGGTTCGGCAATCTTTGCGTGCAAGCCCGCACGATTGCCTATACACCTTTCATTATAGCAGCGGTAATGAGGAACAAATTCCACCCGCTGCATTATCTTTGCCCGAAACAGAATGGACTATGAGCACCGAAAAACATCCGGAACATCGAAAGCGACCTGGAGTTCGAAAATCAGATCCGCCCCGCGAACTGGACAACTTCGCCGGGCAGGAGAAGATCGTGGATAACCTCCGGATTTTCATCCAGGCGGCTCTGATGCGAGGCGATTCGCTCGACCACGTGCTGCTGCACGGTCCTCCGGGACTGGGTAAAACCACGTTGGCGAACATCATCGCCAATGAAATGCATGCACAGTTGAAAGTCACTTCCGGACCGGTGCTCGATAAACCGGGCGACCTGGCGGGACTTCTGACCAACCTCAACCCCGGCGACGTACTTTTCATCGACGAAATACACCGTTTAAGTCCCCTCGTCGAGGAGTACCTTTACTCCGCGATGGAAGACTACAAGATCGACATCGTACTGGACAAGGGGCCTTCCGCACGTTCGATACAGATCGAACTGGCTCCCTTTACTCTGATCGGCGCGACGACGCGCAGCGGCTGCTGACCTCGCCGCTGCGGGCCCGGTTCGGCATCAATGCCACTTGGAATACTACGATTCTTCGGTTCTGAAAGGTATCGTAAACCGCTCGGCCCGCATTCTCGACGTTTCGATCGACAGCGATGCGGCGTTGGAAATAGCCCTCCGTTCACGCGGAACGCCGCGCATCGCCAATGCCCTGCTGCGCCGTGTGCGTGACTTCGCCATGGTCAAAGGCGAAGGTCATATCGACCTCGACATCACGCGGTTCGCCCTGACAGCCCTGAATATCGACTCCCGGGACTCGACCATATGGATAACAAAATACTCTCGACGATTATTGAAAAATTCGGCGGCGGCCCCGTCGGACTGAACACCATCGCTACGGCAGTCAGCGAAGATGCCGGGACTATCGAAGAGGTTTACGAACCGTTCCTGATCAAAGAAGGGTTCCTCAAACGAACGCCACGCGGCCGGGAAGCGACCGAAATGGCCTATGCACATCTCGGATTCTCCCGGACGGACCATGGCGAACAGTCCCTGTTCTGACGCCAAAGACACTATAATCGAATATGTTAAATGAGGTCATAAACAACGAGTGAAGATGAGAAATTTAGTAATATGCTTTTGCACACTGATAATAGCGATATGTACGTGTGCTTGTGAAAGCAATAACGATGTGATCGAACACCAAACTGGTGTTTGGGTTAGCGACAAGGCAGAGTTGTTGCTGACCGATAAGATTATGATGTATTTTGAAAAGCAGTCGGATGATGCCGTTTTGGTGATGCTTAAAGTAGATAGCATTACAGAAGATTGCACGCTTTTCAGTAAAGATACAATCATCAGACAATCTATTCCCGAAGACTTTGCAATGAAGCACATTTCTTCCAACGAAATAATAGTCAATGGACAGAAAATGGTCAAAGCTGAAACTATCGAAATGTGCGAACCCTACGACATGACAGCAGCCAATGATTCAAATGCACTTGCCGACAGATTAACAGAGTGGCGATTGGGTGCTTGGGTTAAAGTTGATAAAACAACAAATGACATCGATGCAGCAGTGAACACCCGAGGAATATGTTCGTATATAATATTGAAAACGGCATGTATTATTTGCGTGCTGCGAGAATTGAGAATGTGAACGAAGGTACTTTATTCTATCAGAATATCCGTTTGATGAAGAATCCAAATACGAAAGAACGGACGGTTTATTTTTCTCCGAACAACCAAAATGAAGTATTGGGAGCACTTGAAATTAACTTGGATGGATTCAAGCCAGGAACCTGTTATTTCGACCCGAACGGGGGCATATATTGGTCTTATATGTCACATACTCCGGACCAAATTATTTTGAACGGATGTGGAGGAGATACTTATTACATCAATAGAAAACTGGCCGGGGATAAAAATATGTTCGAATGGATAAAATATACAAATAAGTAACCTAACAAACACACAATACGCAGACAAAATAGATGAACGTACAAATCAATATCGACACCGCCAGCTGCATCCGATGCGGAAAATGCGTCAAGGTTTGCCCTGCCTGGATCATGACTCAGGCCAAACCCGGCGACCCGATCGGTCTGCGCAATATCGACTCCTGCATCGTCTGCGGACATTGCGCGGCCGTTTGCCCGACCGGCTCGGTCCGCCACAGTTCATTTCCTCCCGATAAAATCCATCCGATCGACCGCAACGGGCTGCCCTCGCCCGAACAGGTGCTGCTCCTCTGCAAGGCACGTCGTTCGAACCGAGCGCTCTCCGACCGTCCGTCCCGCAGGAAGCGATCGACCGAATCCTCGAAGCCGCCCACCGGGCTCCGACGGCCAGCAACCGCCAGGAAGTGAGCTTCACCGTCATCACCGATCCCGCAATTCTGGACAAGATCATCCGCTTCACGCTGGATACTTTCGCGGGAATCGCCCGCAAATTGAAAACCCGTTCGTCAAGCCGTTGCTCAAACGCCTGCGTCCGGAGCTATATGCCTACCTGCCGGGATTCCGGCGTCTGATCGCCGAATACGGCAAAGGCAACGACCTCATCCTGCGCGAAGCCAAAACCCTGATTCTCATTCACACTCCATACGCAAACCGTTTCGGAGCCGCAGATGCCAACCTGGCCTATCAGAACGGTTCGCTGATGGCCGAAAGCCTCGGTGTCAGCCAGATCTACACGGGCTTCGTCCTTTCGGCGCTGGCACAGGACAAAATGCAAATTTTGAAATCCATCGGCATACAAGGAAAGGTACATGCAGGAATGGCGCTCGGAATGCCGCTGTTCCTCTATCCCAATTACATAGACAAAACCGATCGCAATAAACAGGATCTGATCCCGAAGGATCTTTCCCGATTTTTCTCAACGAAATACCGGCTCGGGCGCGATCCTTGCGGAAAAATAAGTTCATCAAACCCATAAAACAAAACAAAAAAAAAATATGAGAGAAGAGGCCCTTCGTTACCATGCAGAAGGGCAACCCGGCAAAATAGCGGTAGTACCCACCAAGCCCCTCACTTCGCAACACGACTTTCGCTGGCCTACTCGCCCGGCGTGGCGGAGCCCTGCCTCGAAATCGTGAAAATCCGCTCGACGCCTATAAATATACGGGCAAAGGCAACCTGGTCGCCGTCGTCACCAACGGCACGGCAGTCTTGGGCCTGGGCAACATCGAGCCTTGGCCGGCAAGCCGGTTATGGAGGGTAAAAGCATGCTTTTCAAGGTATTCGCAGACATCGACGCCTTCGATATCGAAGTAAATGCGACCGACACGGACCGTTTCGTGGAAACCGTCAAGGCCATCGCTCCGACCTTCGGCGGCATCAACCTCGAGGACATCAAGGCTCCCGAATGTTTCGAAATCGAAGCCCGGCTTCGTGAAGCGCTCGACATTCCGTCATGCACGACGACCAGCACGGCACGGCCATCATCTCGGGTGCGGCCCTGCTGAACGGCCTCGAAATCGCGGGCAAGTCCATCGCCAACGCCCGTGTGGTCATCAACGGCGCAGGCGCTGCGGCGGTTTCTATCGCCCGCCTTTTCCTGAAGCTCGGCCTGAATTGCGAAAATCTCGTTCTCTGCAACAGCAAAGGCGTGGTTTCGACCCGCCGCGAAGACCTGAACCCTGTCAAGGAACAACTCGCTACGGACCGGGAAGACGTCGATACGCTGGCCGACGCCCTCCAAGGGGCCGACGTCTTCCTCGGCGTCTCGGCCCGGGGATCCTGACACCCGAAATGGTCCGCACGATGGCCCACGATCCGCTGGTGCTGGCCTTGGCCAACCCCACGCCGGAGATCACCTACGAAGAGGCGATGGCATCCCGTCCGGACATCATCTTCGCAACGGGCCGTTCGGACTATCCCAATCAGGTAAACAACGTGCTCGCTTTCCCATACCTTTTCCGGGGTGCGCTCGATGTATATGCCAGTACGATCAACGACGAAATGAAGCTGGCCGTCACCTACGCCCTGGCACGCCTGGCCAAGGAACCGGTTCCGCAGGAGGTCCTGAAAACATACGGTCTGAAGTCGCTCTCGTTCGGACGCGAATACCTGATTCCGAAACCGAGCGACCCGCGTCTGCTCGCGGTCGTCGCCACGGCCGTGGCGCGTGCAGCCATCGAATCGGGCGTAGCACGGCGCGAGATCGAGGATTGGGACGCCTACGCCGCGTCGCTCACCCGACGTAAAACACAAAGTAAACCCGAATCCCTGCCCATCAGGACCGGCATCAAAAAAGCGCCCCGAGATTTATTCGGGGCGCTTTTTTGTTTGAAATGGCATTTAATCCCGACTTTGACAAACCGGCTCCAGCCGGAAGAGGGGCAAGACCGCTATCGGAAAAGAACCCGGGTAAACCTATCGACGGCTGGATTACTTTACCCGACAAAATAAAGGACCGACCTCCACAAAACTGTATCGGGCGATAATCATATTTACCCTTTTATCGACCAACACATTGACAAAACAATCCGATAAATCCGTTTATTTCGACGAATGAACGATACGAAAAGGAAGTCATGAGGAGGTATACGGAGCGATAATTTATCGAGAAACGATAAGGATGCAAAAATTATATCCAAACCGTCATTTTATTTCGTAAATATTTGATATATATATATGAGCAATAACCGACGTCGTTTATGTCAAACTTTCTTAAATTACACCCAAAACCATGAAAAGATTAGCTCTGTTATTGCTCGCATTTACAGGCCTGATGTCTGCCTGTTCAAAAGACGATCCCGTTCCGCAGGATGGATCGCTTACCCCGACAGCCCGGAAGGGCGCGAAGCCGTAACGATCCCCGACGAATTTCTCCGCACTTACCTACTCAAGTATTTCGATTTCGACCGCAACGGAGAACTCTCCCGCTACGAAGCATCGTTAGTGGTACGAATCGACTGCCCCGGAAATATAAATGCAGGAGAAGGGGCCTATATGTGCGATGCGACCGGCATAGAAGCCTGCACGAACCTTCGCTACCTGAATCTGTCGGGAAACGACCTGACCAAACTCGATGTAAGCAACAACAAACTGCTCGATACGCTCGATTGTTCAATCAATACTCATCTGAAAAATTTACGTGTCGCAAAACAAGAATCTCTTGCAACTGCATTGTTATGCCTGTTCTCTTGAAATTGAGAGATGGGACTTATCTGCGAATCCGGAATTGAAAGATTTGAGAATCGGAGGAGACGGATACGTTGCTTTCGATAAAGTATCCATTCTCGATTGCAGCAACAACCATAAGCTGGAAGTCCTAATGGCAAATTTAAGTCAAATGTCTGAACTCTATCTCGATTGTCCGGAATTGCAACATCTTTCCTTAGAAGGCAACAGCCTTTCTGCGCTCGATCTTAGTAATTGTACAAAACTTGTAATGCTCAATTTCAGTGGGAACAACATCTCTCATATGAATTTACAGTGTCCGGACTTGGACCTTTTGAAATGCCAAAGCAATAATCTCACCACCCTCGACGTAAGTGCATGCCCAAAACTAACAGTACTTTATTGTGACGAGAACCAACTGCAAGAATTGGATTTGACGAACAACAAGAAAATCGAATATTTACGCGTACCGGATAATAAATTACAAAATCTGGATGCAAGCAATCTTTCCAAATTGAAAGAATTTTACTGCAACAACAACGAATTGACGGACTTGATGCTAAACAGTCTAGAATTAACCTGGGTCGAATGTCAAAACAACGATCTCCAAAGTTTGATTTGTCGAATCTTCCCGCCCTGTATCTTCTCAGATGTTATGAGAACCAGTTCGAAACGATAGACGTAAGTAACAATCCGGAACTTCGGGGCTTTTTCTGCAACCCGATGGAATCGCTCAAAACCATTTATATGAGTGAAGGACAGGACCAGCTTTGCAAGCTTTCGAAAAGCCCGAAGCGGCGGAAGTCGTGTATAAATAAATCGTCAGACACAGCGAACCCGAACGCATCTGCGTTCGGGTTCGCTGTCTGACACGCTCCCGACCGGCTGTCGCTCGGACCGAAAGGCGGGAAACCGCATTTCGAGTTCCGGAACGAACGTACGAAACAGACCTGCCACGCCTCCCGCATCGAAACAGGATGGAATCGATATGCCCGCCCCTGCAAACAGAAGCGACCGGGAGACATAATCCGCAGCATGACACCCCGATACATCCACTCCTTTTGCAGAAAATCGAGAGGAATTCTATAAAAACGAACACGGCCATCACACTCTGTTCTCATTTTCATTACCTTTGTAACCTAAAATTCCCTTTATGCAAAACTTCGCAATATAGCCATTATCGCCCACGTCGATCACGGCAAAACCACACTGGTCGATAAGATGATCATGCAGAGCCACGTGCTGCGCGACAATGCCAAAAATTCCGGAGAACTCATCCTCGACAACAACGATCTGGAACGCGAACGCGGCATCACGATCCTCTCGAAGAATGTATCCGTCATCTACAAAGACTGTAAAATCAACATTATAGACACCCCGGCCACGCCGACTTCGGCGGCGAGGTGGAGCGTGTGCTCAACATGTGCGACGGCGTACTGCTGCTCGTCGATGCTTTCGAAGGCACGATGCCCCAGACCCGTTTCTGTCCTCCAGAAAGCCCTCTCGCTCGGCAAGAAACCCATCGTGGTAATCAATAAGGTCGATAAGCCCAACTGCCGTCCCGAAGTGGTCAACGAACAGGTTTTCGACCTGATGTTTTCGCTCGGAGCAACGGAGGAGCAGCTTGACTACAAAACCATCTACGGCTCGGCCAAACAGGGCTGGATGTCCCATGTCTGGAATCAGCCGACGGACTCGATCTCTCCGCTGCTGGACACCATCCTCGACGAAATTCCGGAACCCGCCGTCGTGGAGGGCACGCCCCAAATGCTTATCACGTCGCTCGAATACTCCTCCTACATCGGCCGTATCGCCGTGGGTAAAGTGACGCGCGGAGAGCTGAAGACCGGACAGAACGTCACCCTGGCCAAACGCGACGGAGTGACGATGCAAAGAGCCGCATCAAGGAGTTGATGGTTTTCGAAGGTTTAGGCAAGAAAAGGTCGATGCAGTGCCCTGCGGTGAAATCTGCGCCCTGATCGGCATCGACGGATTCGAAATCGGCGATACGATCTGCGACTACGAGAATCCGGAACCGCTGCCCCGATCGCCATCGACGAACCTACGATGTCGATGCTTTTCACGATCAACAATTCGCCGTTCTTCGGCAAGGACGGCAAATACGTCACCTCCCGCCATATCAAGGAGCGCCTCGACCGCGAGTTGGAGAAAAACCTCGCCCTGCGCGTCGAACCGGGAGCCAACGCCGACAGCTTCATCGTCTTCGGGCGGGGCGTGCTGCACCTCTCGGTGCTGATCGAAACCATGCGCCGCGAAGGTTACGAACTCCAGGTAGGACAGCCCAAGGTCATCGTCAAGGAGATCGACGGCAAGAAGTGCGAACCGATCGAAGAGATGACCGTCGATTGTCCCCAGGAGTACTCGGGGACAGTGATCGAACTGGCCACCAAACGCAAGGGACCCTGACCAACATGGAAACCAACGGCGACCGCACGCGGCTGGAATTCTCGATTCCCTCGCGCGGCATCATCGGCCTGAGATCCAATATGCTCACAGCAACGGCCGGAGAAGCGATCATGACACATCGCCTGAAAGGATTCGAACCTTGGACGGGCGAAATCGAAATGCGGGTCAACGGCTCGATCATCTCGGGCGAAACGGGTACTGCCTACGCCTACTCGATCGACAAACTGCAGGACCGCGGACGCTTCTTCATCAGCCCGATGGAGCAGGTGTACGAAGGTCAGGTGATCGGCGAGCACACGCGCCAGAACGACATCACGGTCAACGTCACCAAAGCCAAGCAGCTCACCAACATGCGCGCTTCGGGGTCGGACGAAAACCTCGATCGCCCCGCCCAAGGTATTCTCGCTCGAAGAGGCCCTCGAATACATCAAGGAGGACGAATACGTGGAAGTCACTCCGCACGCCATGCGCCTGCGCAAGATCCTGCTGAACGAAACAGACCGCAAACGCGCATCGAAATAGTCCATGGATCACTTCACGCTGGCTCTTATGACGGGTGCCGTGGCAGGCGCTCTGGACATCATCCCGATGATCGCCCAAAACTCTCGTTCCGCTCCTGCCTGTCGGCCTTCCTCCAATATTTTTTTGCCGGACCGATCGTCTTTACAGCAACCTGCCTTACCTGCCCTGGTGGGCGGACGGTATGGCCGTGACTCTCATGATGGCTCTGCCGGTCGTACTGATCCTCACGGGCAAAGACCGTAAGGCGGCTCCGGTCATCCTGCTCAATGCCCTGCTGCTGGGATTCCTCATCAGCGTCGCAGAACGATATCTGGCATAAAATGAAGAATTTCAAGGGTATCGTCTATGCGGCATTGTCGTCCTCGACCTTCGGACTGCTCCGTTGTTCTCGATTCTCCTGCTCTCGGACGGGTTCTCGTCGTTCGAAGTGCTCTCCTACCGTTGGGGAGTAGCTTCCCTGACGTTGGGAATCATCGGACTCGCCGGCGGCTGCCGGTTCCGCATCTCCGGCAGGAGCTATGCACGGTATTCTTCTTGAGCCTGTTTCGGGCCGCGACATCATTGAGTCTGGTGATCGCCTATCAAAATATCTCGAGCGGGGTCGCTTCGATCATCCATTTCATGTACCCGCTGGCCGTCGCCCTGGCCATGGCACTCTTTTTCCGCGAACGTATCTCGTGGCGAACGGCAGCGGCCATCGGCGTTTCGCTGGCCGGTGTCGCCCTCCTCTCTACCGGAGGAATCGGCAGCCGGGGCGGAGATACCACGGCGGGGACCATTGCTGCCGCCGTTTCGGTATTCGCCTATGCCGGCTATATCATCGGCGTACGCAAGAGCCGCGCGGCGCAGGTCGAATCGACCACCCTGACCTTTTACGTCATGGCCTTCGGAGCTCTGCTGTTTCTCTGCGGAGGTATGTTCACGGGCGGTGTCCGGCTCGTGACCGACGGAAAAGAGAGGCTCGCCATTCTCGGACTGGCGCTCCCGGCCACGGCGATCTCCAACATCACGCTGGTCAGGGCGATCAAATTCATCGGGCCGACGCTCACGTCGATTTTCGGGGCACTGGAACCTCTGACGGCAGTAGCCATCGGTGCAACGGTCTTCGGAGCGGTTCGGCTGGACAAGCGCACTGGGCGTGGGACTGGTCATTGCGGCCGTCAGCATCGTCGTACTCGACACGCAACGCAAAACGGAAAAGACTACTCCTTCTTCCTCAACGTAGCGAACGAAAGGATGTGCCAACTGGTTCCGACTGCGAGCAGAAACAGCCCGAGCTGCGCCCACCACCATGCATCGACGACCCGAAAGATGCAATACCCCATCGTCAGCCAAATCAACGACACGGAAACGATCTTCGCCTGCAAAGGTATTGCTCGGTTTTCACGAAAGTTACGGATATAAGGTCCCAGATGCTTCTGGTTCAGAAGCCACGCATAGAGGCGTGGCGAAGAACGAACGTAAAGGGCTGCGGCGAGAAGCAGGAAAGGCGTCGTCGGCAGCAACGGCACGAAGACACCGACGATACCCAGTCCCAGAAAGAAGCTTCCGAGTATGGCTCCCAAAGTTTTCACGCAGTAAAATTAGCGGTTTTGCGAAAACACGTCCGCCCGACAAGTTTTTCATATTCGGGTGGACCTTAAACGCTTCGTTCCGGTCATTTGCAAAAATTCGCTTTTACATTCAGTTTTTCGTATCTTTGACTTCGCGTTAGATACTTCGCTTCGGCAAAATGCAAAAATTTGCTTTTGCTCGCGGCTTATTCGTATCTTTGCGGACGTTAAAGAGAACAACGAGTAGTGTCTGAACACGTAAATCCAGTTGCGATTTATCTGTTCAGACACTTTTTTTTTGCCATAACTCAACCGAAAAATATGAAAGGAACAACGACACAGGATCGATTGTGGACAGGTTCTTTCTTAAGAATCTGCCTGGTGAATCTCTTTATTTTCGTAAATTTTCATGCGCTGCTGCCTACTTTCCCCTTCTTCGTCACCTACTTGGGCGGCGATGCGGTAACTATCGGACTGGCAACGGCACTGTTCAGCATCGCTTCCATCGTATCGCGACCGTTCGTGGGATGGCTCATCGACACGCGGGGACGATACGCGATATTGGTACTGGGACTTATCGGCATGACACTCATCCCGATGGGTTATTTCGTATCGGCAGGCATCGCGACGGCCGTTATACTGCGCACGGCGCACGGCGTGTTCCATGCAGCTTCGAGCAATGCCTCTTCCACTTGGGTGACGGACATCATCCCGCACAAACGCATGGGCGAAGGATTGGGAATGTACGGACTTTCGATGGCCATATCCACCGCCGTAGCTCCTGCATTAGGGCTGGCGGTAATGAACGCCTGGGGATTCCGACCGTTGTTCGCCATCGCTGCGCTGACGGCTTTGGCGGCCCTGCTGACAGGCATGGGGATTCGGTCCCGCAACTACGCGGTATCCGACGCCCGCTGCGCATTCGGGAGCTGTTCGAGCCGATGTCCCTGCCCGCCGCCGTCACGCAGTTCTTTTCATGATGGCGTATGGCGTAGTGGAGGTATATGTGGCGATTTACGCCGCCTCCTGCCGCTTGCCCGGAGGCGGAATCTACTTTATCTTCATCGCACTGGCTACCGTAGCCACGCGTATTCTGCTGGGGCGTGCCGTCGATCGGTACGGCGAAGCGAGGCTGGTTTACACCGGCAATGCAGCCATCGTGATCGGTATTCTGCTGCTGGTGTTCGCGCACAACGTACCGTGCTACCTGTTGTCGGCTCTTCTGCTGGGTTACAGTTTCGGCGCCATCCAGCCCTCCTTACAGACGATGGCGATGCACGCCGTAGCACCCGAACGGCGCGGGGCGGCAAGCTCCACGTTTTTCGTGGCTTTCGACTTCGGTATTGCGTCGGGCGGCTTCCTGGCAGGCATACTGGTGAAGCAACTGGGTTATGACGCCATGTTCCTCTGCATGATCGTACCGTGTCTGCTGTCGTCAGGCTACTACTACGCCTTCGGACGCCGTCACGCCTCGTCGTTCAATCCGCAGAACCGCAGAACGGGCCTGAACTCCGATGACGACCGTCCCGGCCTGTCGGCCCGTAAATCTTTGCCGTTCGTCATCACTATTTCGCGTGAATACGGCAGCGGAGGACATCGCATCGGAGAACGGTTGGCGCAACGGCTGGGCGTGAAATTCTACGACAGAGAACTCATCTCGCTGACCGCGCAGCAAAGCGGATTAGGCGAAAGTACCGTACAAGAGAGCGAACAAACCGTGAGCGGACGACTGATGTACGACGACCCGGTACAGACCGCCGTATTTCGCACACAGAGCCAGGTGATACGCAACATCGCCTGCCAAGAACCGTGCGTTATCGTCGGTCGGCTCGCCAACTTCGTACTGAAAGACCGCCCCGCCTGTTTACATCTTTTCATCTACGCCGACGAAGCGACCCGCCGGAAACGCATAGCGTCCGAATACGGCGTGGCTGACAACCGGACTCAAAGTCTGCTCAAACGTATCGACCAGGAGCGGCGGGAACACTGCCTGCACTATACCGGCTGCGAATGGGGCGAACGTCACTACTATCACATGATGCTCGACAGTTCGATCTCCGGCGATGAACAGATCGTAGAAACGATTTGCAACGTCATTCGCACCATATCGGGCCGCAAACACCCGAATGAACGGAAAAAGTAACGACAGGTCTCTCAACATGCCTTGCACCGAACGGGCTCCGTCGAAAAAGGAGTCCGTCGGCCGTACTTTACCGTCGCCGTTTTATCCCGATACGAAAGTCTGCGAAAGACAGCCGATTTCGAATTATTTTCCGTAACTTTGTAAAATATGGAGAAAATCATTCGGAATGGCACACAAGTCCGAACGGTTTTCAGAAAACGCCGGAACACGGGCAGCGATCGCGGCAGAAATATTGCCGTACACGAGGTATCAACTAAAAACAAATACGTTATGGAAAAGAAAATCGGTATCGCCAGCGACCACGCGGGCTATGAAATGAAAGAATTTCTGGTAGGCTATCTGGCTGCGAAGGGTTGGGATGTCCTCGACTTCGGCCCCGAATCCGAGGAGAGCGTCGACTACGCCGATTTCGCACACCCGCTGGCCGAGGCCATCGAAAGGGGCGAACTGGAGCGCGGCATCGCACTCTGCGGTTCGGGCGAAGGCATGGCCATTACCCTCAACAAGCACCAGGGCATCCGTGCGGGACTCGTATGGGACAAGCAGATCGCCCACCTGATCCGCCAGCACAACAACGCGAACGTGATCGTGCTGCCCGCCCGTTTCATCACCAACGACCAGGCAGTGGAATTCGTCGAAGAGTTCCTCGCCACCGATTTCGAAGGCGGCCGTCACCAGCGACGCATCGAGAAGATTCCCGTCAAGGCGTGCAACCGTCAATAAACCGGCAGCGGAACGGCAACGTTTTATTTATTGTAAGGGAAAGACAAAGGCGTGAGGCTTCGGCTCCGCGCCTTTCTTCATCATCGAAAAGCCCGAAAACGGCCGATCCGGAACCCGACATGGCGGCATAAACGGCTCCGGCATCCAGAAGCGCGGCTTTGGCTGCGGCAATCTCCGGATGGGCGGCAAAATATGGGGTTCGAAATCGTTTTTCAGGAATGTCTGCCATTCGGTCACAGGTCGGGCGATCCGCTCCGCAAGCGGGACGGCAGGAACGCCAGGCCGAATCCCGGCATAAGCCTCGCGCGTGGAAACACCGCAATCAGGCTTTACCACAGCGATCCACAGCCCCGCAGATCGAGTTTCACGGGAGTCATCACCTCGCCGCGTCCCGTACAAAGTTGGGGCGTATTGCGCACGAAAAGGCCGTATCGCTTCCCAGTGCTGCGGCACAGTCGATCAACTCCCGCTCCGGAAGCTTCAACCTGAATAATTCATCGAGCGCCAAGATTACGGCGGTCGCGTCGGACGATCCGCCCCCAGCCCGGCACCGAAAGGTATCCGCTTGTCGAGCGCAACCGAAACATCGCCCGCACCGTAACATGCCTGCATCAGCCGTACGGCCTTCATACAGAGATTATCGGCATCCGAACAATCGACTGTAAGGCCGCTCGACCGGAAGGAAGTTTGCGCTGCATGTTCCACTTCGACGACATCGTACAGTCCATACACAGGAATCATTACGGTCGCCAATTCATGATACCCGTCCTCACGACGGCACAGCACGTCCAGCCCGATGTTGATCTTACAATTTGCCTTGCGAATCATATGACAAAGATAGTGAAAGCCGGGAGAAAACGGGAACTTGTTCGCAGTTTTCTCTCGGCGCATCCCATCTAAAACTATGTCAAAGACAGGGAAAGGCGAGAGCGATCGAAAATTTATTTTCTGTTTCCCGCCCCTCCTCTGTTTTCCGCTCGAAAAACTCCCTGTCGGAATTTCCGTTTTACGCCGTTTCCGTCTATCTTTACGGCATGAAATTCCGCACTGAAATACGAATCGCGCCGCTCTCCGTCCGGATCGGCTATGAAAACCGTCTGCTGGCGTTGGGATCCTGCTTCGCCGAACACATCTCGGGCCGGCTGTCCGGAGCCCGGTTTCGGATCACGAGCAATCCCTCCGGCATCCTGTTCAACCCCCTTTCGCTCGCTGCAACCCTCGAATCCTACGCCGCGCCGCAAGAGGTCGTCCCCGAAGAACTCGGCTGCCGCAACGGGCTCTGGTTCCACTACGGTTTTCACGGAGCTTTTCGGACGGTTCGCAGAAAATGGCTCTCGAAAATGAATCTGGCCCGCAGGGCAGGAGCCAGCGCCCTGCGCGAAGCCGACCGCGTGATTCTTACCTTCGGGACGGCGTGGGTGTACGAGCTCCGCTCGACCGGAGAGATCGTGGCCAACTGCCACAAGCAACCTGCAGAACTCTTTCGGCGCCGGCGTCTGACCGTCGAAGAGATCGTCGCCCGTTACGACGATCTGCAGGCAGGCCCGCTCGCCGGAAAGCAAGTGATCCTCACGGTCAGTCCCGTCCGGCACCTCTGGGACGGTCTGCCCGACAACTTTTTGAGCAAAGCGACCCTTCGCCTGGCCATCGACGAAATCTGCCGCCGACATGCAGACTCGGCCTACTTCCCCGCCTACGAAATCCTCACGGACGACCTGCGCGACTACCGTTTTATGCCGACGATCTGGTACACCCTCGCAACAGGCACAGCAATACATCTGGGAACTCTTCACCGCAGCGACCCTCACCGAGGAGGCCCGCAGAAAACTCCCGCAAGTCGAAGCCTTGACGACCGCCGCCGGCCACCGGCCGCTACACCCCGAAAGCGACGAATACCGTCGATTCTGCCGCAAACAACTAGAAATCATCGAATCGCTTCCAGAAATAGACCTCAGCCGGGAAAAGAATTTTCAACCAGTTTCTATAAAACGATATGAAGTACAAAATCGACACGACGACCTGGAAAAGACGCGAACATTATGAATTTTTCAACGGAATGGACGATCCCTTCTGGGGAACGGTCGTTCCGGTCGATTTTACGGAGTGCTACCTCGAAGCCAAGAAGAGGCGTACTTCGTTCTTCCTCTGTTCCCTGCACCGTATTCTAACGGCCGTAAACCGGATCGAGGCATTCCGATACCGGATCGAAAACGGGGAAGTGGTCTGTTACGACCGAATCCACGCGAGCCCGACTATCGGACGCGAGGACGGCAGCTTCGGCTACGGGTTCTTCGAGTACTTTTCCGACCTGCACGAATTCATCCGGGCGGCCGAGCGGGAAACGGAACGCGTAAAGGCAGCGGACGGTCTTTGTCTGGGAGCGGGAGCCGGGCGCACGGATCTGATCTATTTTTCGGCTGTTCCCTGGTTCGCCTTTACGGAAATGAAACATGCCCGGTCGGCCAATCGAGGCGACTCCATACCCCGCATCTCCACCGGGAAACTGACCCGGTCCGGCGATCGGCTTATGATGCCCGTATCGCTCGACGTACACCACGGATTCATCGACGGACGGCAGGCCGGCGAATTTTTCGCACTGCTGGAAAACCGAGAATGAAATCCGGCTCCGGCATTCGATTTCTTTTTGAAGGACGGCACAAAACAAATGAAGAAAATACTAAATAAATTCATAAATTTGCCGTTCGATAGTCACACGCGAAAAAATGAAGAAAATCCTGCTCGTCCTGCTCCTGCTGCCGGGTGTTCTGCCGATCCTCGCAAACACTCCGCCCCGTCTGGTCATCAATTTAGTCGTAAGCTCCATGCGTCCGGACGACATCGACCGTTACCGGAGCCAGTTCGGTACGGGCGGATTTCTGCGTCTGACAGAAGGCGGCGCCCGCTTCACGGAAGGTTCCTACGACTATCAGCAAACTTCGACCCCGTATCGCTGGCCACGCTCACCACGGGAGCGATGCCCTCGACGCATGGCGTGATTTCGACCCGTTGGCGGGACTACATCGTCAATAAAACGGTCGGGCTCATCGACGACCCCAGCGTCCGCGATCCCGAATACTACCACGGCAACGGCGCCTACTCGCCCGCAACCTGATCGCCCCGACCGTCGGGAGGCCCTGCTCCGGCAATCTCCCGACAGTCGGTCGGTAACCGTAGCTCTCGACCCGATTTCGGCCGTGGTGATGGGCGGACGCGAAGGCATGACCTTCTGGATGGACAGCGTTTCCTGCAACTGGACCACCTCCACCTACTACCTGCCCGTTTTACCGGCCTGGGTCAAAAGATTCAATGCGGACAAACTCTACCTTTCTTACATCGGCGAACCGTGGCACTCCCTGCTGAACGACGACAAATACCGCAACAAACGCTGTTCGGACATCGTCTTGATGAGTTCCATGGCCAAGAAAAGCGTTCGGCCGACACCTCGGCCGACGCCGTCAAACGGATCTCGTCGAAAGCCCTTCCGAAAGCCGCTACGACAACATCCTGTATTCGCCGGCAGGCAACTGCCTGACGCTTCAATTCGCCAAAACGGCCCTGACACAACTCGACCTCGGCAAACGGGACCGGACCGACCTGCTGAACATCTGCCTCGACGCCCGCGTGCGATCCGCGAGGCCTACGGCCCCGAATAGATCGAAGCCGAAGACATGTACTACCGGCTCGATCAAGATCTGGAAGAGTTCCTGACATACGTTTATACGCTGTTCAAGCCTCATGAAGTACTCGTCATACTCACGTCGGATCACGGCAGCAGCCCCTCCTACGATTTCGGCCGCGAAGCGTGCGACAGGTTCAATACGCGCCAGTTCGAAGTGATCGTAAACGGATTTCTCAGCGCCCGCTACGGACCGGGCAACTGGGTGTTGGAGTACGAGGACAAATGCCTGTACCTGAATCACAACCTCGTGTATGAGAAAGACCTCAGCCTGGCAGATATTCAGAACGAAGTGGCCACGTTCGCCATGCAGTTCCGGGGCGTTTCGCACGCTCTCTCGGCTACGGCCATGCGGACCAGCTACTTCGGCAGCGGCTATGCCCGCAAGATGCAGAACAGCTTCTATCCCCGCCGCTCGGGCGACGTCATCATCAACCTGATGCCGGGATGGATCGAAGAGCACGACCACAAACGCTCCTCGTCGGGTTCGATGTACGGCTACGACACCCGCGTTCCCCTGATCTTCTACGGCGCAGGCATCCTTCCCCGGCAGATAGACCGCCCCGTCGATATGACGGCGGTCGCCCGACGCTCTGCCGTCTGCTCGGTATCGAGACTCCGGCGGCTTCGGAGGAACGGTACTCGAAGAAGTTATTTCAAGCAATATTTAACCATGGCAAACGACAAACGACAAGACGAGATCATCGAAGAATTTTCGGTATTCGATGAATGGCTCGACAAATACGAATACCTGATCGGATTGAGCGACACGCTCCGGCCATCGCACCCGAGCACCGCACGGATCAGTACCTGATCCAGGGCTGCCAGTCGCGGGTTTGGATCGACGCCCGTTACGAAGACGGCAAAGTCTGGTTCACGGCCGACAGCGACGCGATCATCACCAAAGGAATCATCGCACTGCTTATCCGGGTGCTGGGCGGTCGGACGCCGCAGGAGATACTCGACACGGACCTCTATTTCATCGACGCCATCGGCCTGAGCGCCAACCTCTCCCTACGCGGAGCAACGGTTTGCTGGCCATGATCAAGCAGATGCGGCTCTATGCGCTCGCTTTAAAAAAATAACTATTACGCAACATGACACCAGAAGAGATTTTACAGGTAGAAAGATATCGTCGCCACGCTCAAGAATATCTACGACCCCGAAATCCCGGTCAATATCTACGACTTGGGGCTGATCTACGAAATAGACTACGAACCGGACGGTGTGGCGAATATCCGCATGACCCTCACCGCCCCCAACTGTCCGATGGCGGACATGCTGGTCGAAGACGTCAATCAACAGGTCGCCAAAGTCAAGGGCGTGAAGAGCGTCAATGTCATCCTCACGGTCGATCCCGTATGGGACAAGAGCATGATGTCCGAAGAGGCGCTGCTCGAACTCAACATGTTGTAACCGGTGGAACCCGCGCGGACCAAACGGCAGAGATCCTGGAACGGCTCCGAACCGGAGCCGCCGGCCATGCCTGCCTCACGACGCTCGATCCGCTGCACCTCGCAGACCTGCTGACCGGGCTGGTGTACGACCGGCTCCGGCGCAAATACGATGCAGCCGCAGAAATCTACCGTATTTCGGGGCAGAACTGGAACCAGACCTTCTACACGCTGCTGTTCCGCTACATCGGCGACCTCTCCAATCAGGACACCTATACGGAGCTCGCCCGGCGTGCTACTTATACGATGGTGCTTCGGAAAGACATTCGCTGCCTCGGATCGAAGCCCTGCTGTTCGGCACCTCGGGACTGCTCGACACCTTTCGGCCGGACGATTACATCCGTCGCCTGCGCGATGACTTCGCCTACTTCCGTGCACGATACGACATCGAACCGATAGACCCTTCGGCATGGAAAACGGCCAATATCCGACCGGGCAACCTTCCGCGGCTGCGCATCGCGCAACTGGCCTCGTTTCTCTCGCAGCATGATTTCGTTTTCGAGCAACTGCTGGCCTGCCGTACCCGCCAGGAGGTGAACCGCCTGTTCCGTACCGAAGCGTCGCCCTACTGGTCCGGAGCCAGACATACCCCGGACCGGAGGAGAACCCCAAGCGGGTCGGACAGCACAAAACGGATGTCTTCGGTATCAACGTGGTCAGCATCCTGCAATACGTTTACGGCTCCTACATCCAGAACGAAGAACTCCGCGACCGGGCTATCGCCCTGCTGGAATGTATTCCCGCCGAAGAGAACAAATACACGAGGCCGTGGATCGCAGCCGGAGTCAATCCCCGCAACGCATTCGACACGCAGGGGTTGATCCAGCTGTCGAGGGAATATTGCGCCGCACAACGTTGCGAATGTTGTCCGTCGCGCGGCGGATCATCGATAAAATCACCCGATCGCAATAATCGGGAGGATACGCTTCCCACCGGCAGCCATTTGTTCCGCTTTTGCCGGCAGTCCTGATTTTCAAAGGAAATCATTTGGAAAAAGCCCGGCCTGCGGATAACGACGGTCGGATTTCAAAATCCGAAAAGCTGACGGCGGGGATAAAAACAACTGTCAAAATCCAATTCGCAACGGTCCGGACCGGCGAATTACCGTAAAATCATGCAGACGATCAACTGGAAAGGACACGGCGCCATGTTCGGCGCCAACGCTATTTGGGGCTGATGTCCCCGTCGCCAAATTCGTAATGCTCGGCGGTATCGTTACACCGCTGGCTGTCACCGACCTGCGGATCGTGGGCGCCATGATCCTGTTCTGGATCCTTTCATTCTTCCGAAAGTCCGAACACGTACCGCCGAAAGACCTGGCCAAACTCTTCGGTGCATCGCTGCTGGGCGTGGTCCTCAACCAGGGCAGCTTCATCCTGGGCGTGGGCATGACTTCGCCCGTAAACGCCTCGATCATCACCACGAGCATGCCGTTGTGGGCGATGATTCTCGCCGCAATTTTCCTCAAGGAACCGATCACCGCGAAAAAGGTACTCGGCATCGCCGCCGGAGCCTCGGGAGCCTTGCTGTTGGTCCTCGGCAGCGGAAATACGGACAGTGCCGGAGGGCACTCCGTCGCGGGCGACCTGCTGGTCCTGTTCGCGCAGTTGAGTTACGCACTCTACTTCGTGTTGTACAAGAATTTCGTCACCCGTTACTCGCTCACGACCATCATGAAATGGATGTTCACCTTCGCCACGCTCTGCATCCTGCCCTTCACCGGCCGCGACCTGCTTTCGACCGATTGGCAGGCCCTTTCCGCAGCAGCGATCGGCTCCCTGGCATTCATCGTCGTCGGCAGCACGTTTCTGAGTTACATGCTGATCATCGTCGGACAAAACCTGCGTCCGACCGTCGCCGGCATGTACAACTACATCCAGCCGCTGGTCGCTACATTAGTGGCCGTATGTTGGGGTATGGAAACATTCGATCCGACCAAAATCTGCTCCGTATTGCTGATTTTCAGCGGTGTCTATCTGGTGACAACAAGCCGAAGCCGGGCCGATGCGGAGAAGTCCCGCTTACAGCCGGAAAGCCCCGGAAACGACAGTAGAATCCCGCACGCCGCATACGCAGCGCCCGGAAACGGCGAAGATCCCCGGAAATATCGGGCCTTCCGTCCGGAATATGCCGAGGAAGCCCTCCCGGACACCGATAGCGAATGAAAAATCCCCTTATTCGAGGCAAATTCGTATTGTATTTTCCGAAATAATGAATATCTTTGACAGATTTAATTTCCACACGAAATAACAACATCGAAAATATGGACATAGCCGCCAGTTTAATCAAGCTTTTTTTCGGATCCAAAGCCGACAAAGATCGCAAAGAAGTAGAACCTTATCTCGTAAAATCAAAGCCGTTTATCCGACGATCGAGGCGCTTTCGAACGACGAACTGCGTGCCCGCAGCAGTAACCTGAAAACAGATCGCCGACTTCATCGCTGCGGACGAAGCCCGTATCGTCGAGTTGAAAGCCCGTCTCGAGCTGCCTGACACGTCGCTTTCCGACAAGGAGAAAATCTCCAAGGAGATCGACGAAACGGTAAAACGCATCGACGAGAAGATCGAACAGAAACTCGACGAACTCCTGCCCGAAGCTTTCGCCATCATGAAGGATACGGCCCGCCGCTTCGCCCAGAACGAAACGGTCGAAGTCACGGCCAACGATTTCGACCGGGAGCTGGCCGCCACCAAGGACTTCGTCAAAATCGAGGGCGACAAGGCGATCTATGCGACGCACTGGCTCGCCGGCGGCAACGACGTCCGCTGGGATATGATCCATTACGATGTGCAGCTCTTCGGCGGCGTGGTGCTCCACAAAGGCAAGATCGCCTAGATGGCGACGGGCGAAGGCAAAACCCTGGTGGCTACCCTCCCCGTGTTCCTGAACGCACTCGCCGGCAAAGGCGTCCACATGGTGACCGTGAACGACTATCTGGCACGCCGCGACTCCGAATGGATGGGGCCGATGTACCAGTTCCACGGTCTGACGGTCGATTGCATCGACCGCCATCAGCCCAACTCGGACGCCCGACGCAAGGCTTACATGGCCGACATCACCTTCGGCACCAACAACGAATACGGCTTCGACTACCTGCGCGACAACATGGCTTCGTCGCCCAAGGACCTGGTGCAGCGCAAGCACCACTACGCCATCGTCGATGAGGTCGATTCCGTGCTAATCGACGACGCCCGCACACCGCTGATCATTTCGGGTCCCGTCCCCAAAGGCGACGACCAGCTCTTCGAACAGTATCGCCCGGCCATCGAGCACCTCTACAACCTCCAGAAAACCTGGTGCCCAACCTGCTCGCGGAATCCCGCCAGCTGCTCGGCGAAGGCAAGAACGAAGAGGGCGGCATCAAGCTCTACCGCAGCCACAAAGGTCTTCCCAAGTACAAACCGCTGATCAAGTTCCTCTCCGAACAGGGTATCAAGGCCCAGATGCAAAAGACCGAAAATATCTACATGCAGGACAACAACCGCCGCATGCCGGAGATTACCGACGACCTCTACTTCGTCATCGACGAGAAGATGAACTCGGTGGAACTCACCGACAAAGGCCACGAAGCCCTGTCGAAATATTTCAACGAGGAGGGCTTCTTCGTCCTGCCCGACATCGGGGCCCGCATCGCCGAGATCGAGAAGGAGGAGATTACTCCGGAGGAAAAGGCCCAGAAGCGCGATGCCGTAATCAACGACTACGCCGTCAAAGCCGAGCGCGTGCATACGGTCATCCAGTTGCTGAAAGCATACGCGATGTTCGAGAAAGATGTCGAATACGTGGTGATGGACAACAAGGTGAAGATCGTCGATGAGCAGACGGGCCGTATTCTGGACGGCCGGCGCTATTCGGACGGGCTGCATCAGGCCATCGAAGCCAAGGAGCACGTCAAGGTCGAAGCCGCGACGCAGACATTCGCGACGATCACCCTGCAGAACTACTTCCGCATGTACCACAAGCTGGCCGGTATGACCGGTACGGCCGAAACCGAGGCATCGGAGTTCTGGAGTATCTACAAGTTGGATGTCGTGGTCATCCCGACCAACCGCAAGGTGATCCGCGACGACCGCCAAGACCTGATCTACAAGACCAAGCGCGAGAAATACAACGCCGTGATCGAGGAGATCGTCAAACTCGTCGAGGCGGGCCGTCCGGTGCTGGTCGGCACCACGTCCGTCGAGATCTCGGAACTGCTGAGCCGCATGCTCAAACTGCGCGGCATCAAACATAACGTACTGAACGCCAAACAGCACCAGTTGGAAGCGCAGATCGTCGCCGAGGCCGGACGTTCGGGACAGGTGACGATCGCTACCAATATGGCTGGCCGCGGTACCGACATCAAGCTCACGCCCGAAGTCAAGCAGGCCGGAGGTCTGGCGATCATCGGCACCGAACGCCACGAAAGCCGCCGCGTCGACCGCCAGCTGCGCGGACGTGCCGGGCGTCAGGGCGACCCCGGATCGTCGCAATTCTTCGTATCGCTCGAAGACGACCTGATGCGTCTGTTCGGCTCGGGCCGTATCGCCTCGATGATGGACCGCATGGGCCTCAAGGAGGGCGAAGTGATCCAGGCAGGCCTGATGACCAAAGCCATCGAACGCGCACAGAAGAAGGTCGAGGAGAACAACTTCGGCATCCGAAAGCGTCTGCTGGAATACGACGACGTTATGGACTCGCCGCGCGCGGTGATCTACGCGCCGCCGCCATGCCCTCTACGGCGAACGGATCGAGATCGACCTGAACAACATCATGTACGACTTCGCCACGACGTTCGTGGAGAATCACGAAGGCGTCGAATTCGACGATTTCCGTATCGAAATGATCCGCGAAGCGGCCATCCAGCCTTCGTTCGACGAGGCGGCGTACGAAAAGCCAAGCCCCGCGAGCTGATCGAACTGATCGTTGCCGACCTGCAGGGCGCCTATACTCGCCGGATGAAGGCGATCGCCGATATGGTACGCCCGTTATGGAGCGTGTTTATGAAGACCGCAAAGGCCAGCTGGACACCAATATCTACTTCCCCATCACGGACGGACACCTGGGCTACAACGTCCCGGTGAACCTGCAGCGCTGCAAGGATTCGGACGGGGAGGAGATCTACAAGATATTCTCAAAGTGGTGATGTTCACCACCATCGACGACGCATGGCGCGAGCACCTGCGCGAAATGGACGACCTGCGCCAGAGCGTGCAGAACGCCACCTATGAACAGAAAGACCCGCTGCTGATCTACAAACTCGAGTCGTTCCAGCTCTTCTCGAAAATGCTCAACAAAGTCAATGCCGACGTATTGAGCACCCTCAACAAGGCCTACATCCCGGTACGGGAGAATACGGCCGAGAACGTACAGCGCGAACGCCAGGAGCGAGCCAAAGTCGATGTCAATAAGTTGCAGGCTTCGCGCATGCAGGCTGCGGCACAGGCGGGACAGGCCGAAAAACAGAAGCCGATGCCCGTGCATGTCGAGAAAAAAGCCGGCCGCAACGATCCCTGTCCCATGCGGCAGCGGCAAGAATACAAGAACTGTCACGGCAAGGGTTTATAACCGCAAAACGGACCGACGATGGGTTACAAGGAAGAGAAACAACACCAGCTCGACATGCGCTACCTGCGCATGGCGCGCATCTGGGCGGAGAATTCGTACTGCGTGCGCCGCAAGGTCGGAGCGTTGATCGTCAAGGACAAGATGATCATCTCGGACGGCTACAACGGCACGCCGGCCGGCTTCGAGAATATCTGCGAGGACGAAACGGGTAAGACCAAATCCTATGTCCTGCACGCCGAAGCCAACGCCATTACCAAGGTCGCCAAAAGCGCCAACAACTGCGACGGCTCGACGCTCTACATCACCGCCGCCCCCTGCATCGAATGTTCGAAGCTGATTATTCAGGCCGGTATCCGACGGGTGGTTTACAGCGACGATTACCGCTCCGAAGAGGGACTCGACCTGCTGCGCAAGGTCGGCATCGAATGCATACAGATCGAATTCGAAGCATAGGTCCGAATCGTTACGAAAAGGAGCGCAATAATCATTGCGCTCCTTTCATAGACACTTTCACATCATGGGAATCGTATCTTCGAGAATCTCCCGAAGCGCCGCTCGGCCAATCGACTATTTCCAAAACAAGCGGGTCGCCGTTCCGTCGGCATCGGCCAACATCCCAGGAACGAACGCCGTGCATCTACCCTACAGCACCCCGAACAAAATGGGATGTGTCCGATGAAATAACAGGACACCTCCCATTTAAGATACAGAACGATTCAGAGTAAGAAGAGCGAATCCGAAACAAACGCCCGAACCACAATACCGGGAATAACAAGGCGGCTTACCTGTTCGAATATCCCGTTCCGCCCCTTACTCCATGCAGACTACTCCGCATAAAGAACTTCGTAACGGCTACGATAGGAGGTAGTACGCACCAGGGTACGTTCGCCCGTCACTTTGTGTTCCTTATAAACCCGCAGCTCATAGGTGGCATCGGCCCGAACGGGATAACCCTCGCCGTCGCAGGTCCAGACCATCGGCAGCGCACTGCCTTCGGAAACATAACGGTACTCGCTTTGGGGATCATCCGGCATCCCCGGTACGTCGTACTCATCGGCCGAGGAGGTGGTCAAAAACGCACTCCGCTCCCCCATCAGTCCCGCGAGCGCCAAGATACCGCAGACACCGTCGTCCTCGGGATCGGTAGGCACGGCTCGAAGAACGCATTGAGGTCTATGCTCAACCGCTCCGGATCGTTCGAGAGGTCGGAGTAGGCGAAATCGTACACATAGTCCTCCATCCCGCTCCCAGCAACGGCCGGTACGACCGTCTGCATCAGATTACCGCCGCTCCAGGTGAAATCGGCCCGGGGGCGGAAATCGTAGGAGGTTTTCGTCGGGTCCTCTATCACGCACGATTGGGCATAACCCGCCGCATCGTAAGAAGTAGTCCAGACTACCGACTCGCCCTCGCTCACCACCTTTACGGCCCGACCCGCCGCATCGAGCGTAACGGTATAAACCTCTTCGAAATCGTCGTCACGGGCCACGACCTTCATCGTCGTCGCATCCAGGTAAGTAAACTCGATCGGCGTTTCCATCTCGCCGGCACCGGTTTCCGGCGAATCGTCGATCACGACACGGGCAACACGCCCTCGGTGTCGTACTCGATATTACAGCGGAAATCATGATGCAGCTCCCCGCCGGGTTCGTCCCCATTATCGGAGAACGAATCGAACGCCACGATCCGTCGCCCCGGTTTCGGTTCAGGCGACGGATCGGGTTCGGCGACGGGTCCTCCCCGCCTGCCGCCTGCTGCCGGACCGAAACCTCGACACGATTCTCTCCACAGCGGATGACGATCGAAGCCGAGCGCTCCTCACCCGTATCGTTAGGGTCAATGCAATCTCGACAGTCACGCGTCCCGCCCGCCGTGATCGGGCGAAAGACTTACCCACCCGGTCGTCTCGTCAGCACGCGAATCGCCGTACACAACCTCCGAGGTCCACGCCTCCGCCACTTCGAAAGTCAGCCTGCTACTCGTCTGATCGGCCTTAAAAGTCTGATCCAACTCCCGGTATCGGGAAATTTCAAATTTCCGAAATCGCCGCTACCGTCCTCATCGTTACACCCGGCCGACAGAAAAGCCGCCGCTGCACAGAACAAAATTTCAGTTTCATCTTCGACTAAATTAAAAATACCCCATTTCCAAAATTCACACAAAGATAGCATTTTTTTTAAATTTCAAGGAGGGTAATTTTTCAAAAAAAACTTGTATAAAAGAAAAATAGATGTATTTTTACTTTATAAAGATTGTACTATTAGTGAAAATGTGCTGCGGAAAATTTTCAGGAGGTGTGGAAAATACGATACAACACCTAATCATTAGAACCTTATTTACAAACCTTAACCAAAACACGTATGAAAAAATTTAATTTGTTGATGGCGCTTATGATGGTATTCGCACTATCGTTTGCCGCTTGTAATGATGAAGAGCGAATTTCCCCCCCCCACGATGGTGGTAATTTGACTTTCGAGGTAACGGTTGGCGAGATTACCTCATCCTCCATTGCCTACACTGTAACTCCTCCGACCTTAAGGCCGAGTACCTGTGCATATTGGCCGATGCCAAAACAGTCGAGTCGTTTACTCGCGATGAATTTCTCGTGGAGGCCATCTTGGAGGAGCTTAAGGCTGAAGCCGGCGCACAGGGCAAGACTTTAGCAGAGTATATGCCGGAAATCGTTGATAAGGGGGCTATCACCGATGGCAAGTTCTCGAATCTGTCCCCGGCGTCCAAATACTACATCATCCTGTTCGGAGTAGATCCGGCCAACGGATATAAGGCTAACTCTGACGTAGTTAAGAAAGACGTTACGACTGAAGAGTTCCAGGATCTCAACATAACATTCGAGGTTAAGACGACTGTGGACGGCAACTCTGCAACATTCAAAATCATCCCTTCGAACAACGATGACGTGTGGTACTTCACCACTCTTCCCAAAGCCACTTACGACACATACACCGATCCTGCCGGTCAATACAAGATGGAAACACGGCAATTCATGCTCTTCTGTCTCCAGCAGGAAATCGAAGCCCGGCGTCAGCAAGGCATGTCGGATACTGAAATTATGAATGCGATCTTCCACAAGGGGCTTTGGAACTCGAAGGCAAGGGACTTACCGCCAACACGGAGTATATCAACCAAATCGCAGGCTTTATCATAACTCCGGAAGGTCAGGTGACCATCGCTACCGATGTTACTACAACCACCTATACCACCGGTAATGCCCAGGCCCAAGATTTTACTTTCGAAATTACCGTTGGTGAGGTCGAGGCTATGAATGCCGCTATCAAGATCGTTCCGACAGATGAAACCGCTACCTTCTGCTGGATGGTGGCTCCGTGGGATGGGAAGAAGACAGCTACGGAGGTTATGAACGACATCGTAGCACAGTATGGCAACTTTATGAACAACGGAGCCATGCTATATAAAGGCGTTCAGGATTACACGGGCGGCCCCGGCAGCCCGTATAAATACAAACTCGATGCTGCCGACACCTACTACTACGTCATTGCCTTCGGCTATGCCGGCGGTGTAACTACAGAGCCTGTGATGGAGACTTTCCGCTCCCTTGCGGCTCGGATCCGGAATCGACCACCTTCCAGATAACTGCTTCCGACATTTCCCCTTATGGTTTCTCTGCAGAGGTAACACCATCCGAGACTACCACATACTATACGGTGAAATTCATGCCAACAGAAGAGTTTAAGACTCTTGATTTTGACCAACTTACCGCAGATATAAACGCAGGTTTCGATGAGATGTTCGCAACGTCACAGATGTTTGATCCTAACACTACTGTTGCTCAAGTTCTTAGTACATATTACTATAAAGGTGTTTTCCTTGCCGATGCTTCAGGATTGACTCCTGAAACTGCTTGCTCCGGCTTTGTAGCAGCGCTCTCTGTTGAAACAGGCCATGTTGTCAAAATTCACAAGTTCGAAAACATCACAACTACCGGCAAACTCGGCAACATCAATCCTTCCGTCGAGCTTATCGGCTACTGGTCAGGTGACGACGAGGCCGGTCAAATCTTCGGACAACCAGACGCAACGAGAGGTAAGGCTATCACTGTCGTCAAGTATAGCGGTTTCGATGGTGCACGGAAACTATCTGCTGTAATGTGGTGGGGCGAAATGACAGATGTCGATCAATACCCCGATGCATCCCTTTGGAGTCAGTTGAAAGCAAGTTGGCTGGAGATCGATCAGTCACAGCCGTACTCATTCTATGTTGTTAATTGGGAGGAGCCGCAGACAGCATTTGTCTATGCAGAAGACAACGATGGCAACCCGGGTACTTTTGGTCGTCTCTCACTCTCGCAACCGCAGAGAACAAGGGTGACATTCAGGATTTGATCGATCTTGTTGAGCAGATCAACGCAACATCAAAGAGTTCTTTCGCACTCCCCAAGTCCGATGTGATCGGCAAGAATACGGGTCTTACACTCAATGCCAAGAGTTTTGAAGCAAAGGTTCCTGTCGCAAAGACTGTCAAGGCCGAAGTGAAGGTTGCCGAACCCAAGCCATACGCACCGTCTTACAATGTATCATACGTTCGGCCTTTCTATATGTAATTGTTGTATAGAACATAATATTGGACAGTTCGTCTGGCGGGTTCGCCAGACGAACTGTTTTATTTTCTGTATTAACGATCAATACATATACAATATATATTTATATAAAATCGCAAAATCCGACGAATCGTACTATCTTTGTAAGGATAAGAACACGCCCTGAAAACTGCAAATCCCCGTTTTCTTCTCGGCTCACACTGTCTTTAATTGTAAAATTCATCGATTATCCCCATGAATCGAATCGTCATCCTCGGGGCCACTTCCGGCATCGGACTGGAGATCGCCAAACTGTATATCGCCGCCGGCTGGCAAGTCGGGGCCGCAGGTCGCCGCACGGAAAACCTCGAAGCACTTCGGGCTGCGGCGCCGGACCGGGTAAAAATACGTTCGATCGACATCACGGCCCCGGAAGCGGAAGAGCGGCTGCTGCGGTTGATTGCCGATCTGGGCGGCTGCGACCTGCTGCTGCATTGCGCGGGCATCGGCTACAACAACCCGCAGCTCGACGCCGCACGGGAAATCGCAACGGCGGAAACCAATACCGTAGGGTTCACGCGCATCATGGACACGGCTTTCGACTATTTCCGCAGGCAGGGCGGAGGACATCTGGCAGCGATCAGTTCGATCGCCGGGACCAAAGGCCTCGGCGCAGCGGCGGCTTACTCCGCCAGCAAACGCTACCAGAACACCTATCTCGACGCATTGGCACAACTCTCACGGATGCAACGGCTCGACATCCGCATCACCGACATCCGGCCCGGATTCGTGGACACACCCCTGCTGCGCGAAGGAAATACCCGATGCTGATGCGCCCCGAAAAGTCGCCGCACGAATCGTCCGGGCGCTGGAACAACGGAAACGGCGCATCGTCATCGACCGCCGTTACGCCGTGCTGGTATTTTTCTGGAGGCTGATTCCCGAATGGCTCTGGAGCGGCTGCCGATCCGCACGAAATAAGGCCCGTCAGCAAGATTTCTCCCGACACCCCATGCTCCCGCCACAGCTATCCACCTCTAAAATTTCCCCAATGACATCCCAACAAATCGCTGCCATCGCCGCCCGCAACACAGAGAGCCCGACGGATCATCCGAGATACCGGCATCATCGACATCTGGGAATCCGCCGGAGCCGAAATAAACCTGGTCGGCTCGCTCAGCACCGGTCTTTCATGAAGCACCGGGACATCGACTTCCATATCTATTCGGCTGTCCTCCGGCCAGAAGATGATTTTACCGCTTTAGCGAAGCTTGCCGCCAATCCTGCCGTCAAACGAATCGAATACGGCAACTTGCTGGCGACGGAAGAGCGGTGCCTCGAATGGCACGCTTGGTACGAAGACCAGGAAGGCGAACTCTGGCAGTTGGATATGATCCATATCGAGAAAGGCTCCCGCTACGACGGCTACTTCGAAGAGGTGGCCCGACGCATTTCGGCGGCCTGACCGATGAAACGCGCGAGGCGATCCTGCGGCTCAAGTGGGAAACGCCCGATACGGAAAAAATCGCAGGCATCGAATACTACATGGCCGTCCTGCGGGACGGCATCCGCAGCTACCCGATTTCGTTCGCTGGCGCGAAGCACATCCCCTGACGGGTGTAGCGGAGTGGATGCCCTGAAAGCCGGAATCCATGCCGGAGGTCAGGTCTTGCACCGGATATAAAAGAATTTTCCTCGTTCGATTTCGACCAACTCTACGCTATCGAATCCCGCGCGACGATCTATTTCGACAAGTTCGCCGCATGTATATTTGGCAAATCCGTAACGGGTATATCTCAGCTTGTCGAGCCACTGTTCGAAAACCGAGTAACGGGTTGCATACCGTACGATTTCCATTCGAAAAAACGGTTAAGACTGCATCAGCACAAGGGTTATCATAAACACCGCAGGCACATTGTTCAGGGCATGCGCCCCGACCGCCCACAAGAAACCCAGGTTGACCCGCAGGTAAACCATGACGCTACCGGCGAAGAAAAGCATCAGACATATCAGTAACGCATAGGGCACCAGGAACCAGGTAAGACCCTGCATGGCGAAAAGATGCACCAAGGCAAAGAGTCCGGCCGAGCACCACATCATCGGACGCAGCCACCCTTCTTAGCCTGCCAGAAAGCATCTGTAGTAAATCCATATAGCAGCCCCGCTACAACGATACCTGCCGGAAGCCCCACCAGAAAGAATGCTGCGCCCCGGCTATCGCTAAAAACCGCGAGACGAAAAAGAGCGTCAGTGCCCCCAATCCAACCGCTACCTGCCACCGCCGGAACGAAAGTCCCAGCCGAAAACAACACTCTTCGAAAAAAGGTGCTACGAGCAGCACGTACGGCAATGCCCACCATCCCATGCCGGCAGCCGCTACGGACGGATTTCCGAAAATGAAAGCCCCTGCATCGGGTTGATTCCCGTATTGGCCATGTAAATCGCCGTAACCCCGTAAGCATCAACATCACGGCGATACGGGTTACGATAAAGAACAACAGCGCGTACAGCAAAATGCGGCCGACACTCTTGGTCTGCCGTTCATTCGTACGATTCAAAATAAAAGCTGCATATATTCACTTTTTAAGTTTACACTCAATAAAAATCCGCCGGACAGAACGATACGATTTTCGCAGGGACTGTCTCGGCGGATATTCAATTGTAATAGTATGGAAAATCAGAACGGGAGATCGTCCGGATCGTCCGCAGCAGGCGTAACGGGAGTCTGGGCCGCAGGCTGCTGGTACGAAGGCTGCGCCGGCTGCTGATAGGACGGCTGTCCCTGCGGCTGGGCATACCCGCCTGCCGGAGCTCCCGCCGACTGGTTATCCCCACGGCGTCCCAACAACTTCATATCGTCGGCCAGAATTTCGGTCGTATAACGCTTATTGTTATCCTTGTCCGTCCACTCGCGGGTACGCAGGCGCCCCTCGATGTAAATCTGCGATCCTTTATTGACGTAGCGATCCACTACGTCGGCCAAACCGCGCCACAAAGTGATCGTATGCCACTCGGTATGTTCCTTGGTTTCGTTGGCCTGGCGGTCGAACAGCCGTTCGGTCGTCGCCAGACGAACCGGCGACTTTCGCTCCGCTTTCGAGCGTGCGGACCTCGGATCCACACCTACGTTGCCGATCAAAATCACTTTATTTACCATATCGCCTCGTTATAAGTTTTTATCATCTCCATAAAGAGCTCGGCCATCTTCACGCCGGCTTTGGCCCCTGACGCTGCACATCCTCGTGGTCGCCGACCTCATCGCTCAACCCGCAGTTCGTAATGACCGATACCCCGAAAACGGGAATCGACATGTGCCGGGCCACAATCACTTCGGGTACGGTGGACATACCGGCGGCATCGCCGCCGATCGCCTTGAAATAGCGGTATTCGGCCTGCGTTTCGAACGTCGGACCCGTACCGCCCACGTAAACGCCGTACTGCAACTTGATTCCCTTCTCCTCGGCGATACGGGTCGCACGGATAATCAAGTGCTGATCGTAACAGTTGTGCATATCCGGGAAGGGGGCCGAACTCGGCCATGTTGGGGCCGATCAGCGGATTGGGCATCAGGTTGATGTGGTCGGTGATGACCATCAGATCGCCTACCCGAAACGAAGGATTCACGCCGCCGCTGGCGTTCGATACGAACAGGTAGCGGATCCCGAGCAGCGAGCACCCGCGGGAACGTCACCTGCTGCATGGTGTAACCTTCGTAATAGTGGAACCGCCCCTGCATGGCCACTACGCGGCGCCCTTCGAGCAAACCGAAAATCAATTTTCCCTTATGTCCCTCGACCGTCGAAACGGAAAATTGGGAATCTCCTTATAGTCGATCGAATATTTCTCATCGATACGGTCGGCGAAATCGCCCAATCCGGTACCGAGAATAATGCCTACTTCCGGTTGGAAGTTTTCGATGCGTGCCTGAATGAAGGCCGCAGTCTCTTTAATTCTCTCTAACATCGCACTCTAATTTTTGGAGAAAATCCGGAATCATCTATGAATGAAATATTGATGGGCAGGAAATACATTCTCTTGCGTACTTCCGCCGGTATCTTTTCGGGATGGCTCATCTTGACCGCGTCCTTTTCGGTCATGATGATCGCCGCTTTCGGGTGTTTTGCCAGCAAATTCGCTACCAATTTCATATCTTTCACCCGGTAAACATGGTGGTCGTCGAAACGAACGTCCTCGATCACCTTGTAATTATTCCTCAATCCCTCCACGAAAGGTCCCGGATTGCCGATACCCGACATGGCGATCACCTGCTGTCCGTAATTCAGTTCCTCATCCACGAACTCAGGGAAGAGCGGCCGAGGCCGGAAACTTTCGAAACGGGTAAAGTAAACACGCTGATAGGCGACCTGAACCAGAACCTTGCGCAGAATGCGCCGGTCTATCGGAGCCATATTCTCAGGGCATTTGGTCACGATGAAATAATGCGCCCGGTGCAACTGTTCGGGCAAATCCCGCAGATTGCCCGCAGGCAACATCCGATCATGCTGCACGGGCCGTGTCGCATCGATCATGACGATATTGACTTTAGGCTCTACGTAACGGTGCTGGAAGCCGTCGTCCATCACGACGAGATCGACCTCGGATGCTCCTGCCGAAGACGGCGGATCCCTCTGCCCGTTTCTCGCACGACCACGACCGTATCGGGAATTTGCGCTTGATCTGCAACGGCTCGTCCCCACTTCGCGGTAGTGCGATTCGGGAGTGACCTCAATATATCCTTTCGTTCGCCGCCCGTATCCTCTGGAAATCAACGCTACGTGATGCCTTTGAGCCATGTAGGCGATCACCATCTCGGCCATCGGGGTTTTGCCCGTACCGCCTACGGTGATATTGCCGATGCAGACAACCGGAATATCGAACTTCTCCTGTTTCAGAATTCCCCAATCGAAAGCCGGTGGCGCAACAAGACCCCAACTTATAAGGAAAGAAACAGGCATCAAAAAATTCGACATTCTCAATACTGGTTTATAGCAATCAAAGATAGCAACAATTCAATGAATTACAAAAAACACCCCAAAACTTGGATAATCCGACCGCAGAGCAGCGGAAATTTTGTTTTTTTTCTTATCTTTACCGGAAGAAAACTTCCGTTAAAAATCAGGATACATCCCGACCGGACTCCAAAAATTTGACCCGGTTCGCAGTTTTATACCTTAATTATTAACATGATCAAACAACTGAAACCAGCTGTCGCATTGTTAGCAGGCCTGCTCTTTTTCGCAGGATGCGGCCGCACGGCAACGGATGCCGAAGAAAATTCCGATGAAATCATAGAACCCAACCTTTATACGGCATTCCGCCGACAACTACCGGCTCGAACAGCAGATCATCGACCGTGGCGAACCCTCGGTCAGATTCTGAACCGATACGGTGTTTCCGCCGCCCAGATCGATCAGCTCGACAAAGCGTCCAAAGACGTATTCCCGCTCCGCAACATCCGGGCCGGGCGCAGCTACACGGCTTTCATCCACGAAGATTCGCTCAACGCGCCCCATCTGGACTATCTGGTGTACGAACAGAGCATTTCCCAGTATGTCGTTTTCGGACTGGCCGACGACTCGATCAGTGTCACCAAAGGCGAAAAAGAGTATGAAATACGTCGCCAGAAAAAGACTGCCACGATCGATTCCTCGCTCTGGGAGGCGATCGTAGGCGCCGGCATGCCAGCCTCTCGCCGCAGAAATGGAGGACATCTATCAATCGACGATCAGTTTCTTCAGCATCCAGAAAGGAGATAACTTCACGGTCATCTACGACGAGCGTTACATCGACACCCTACCGGCCGGCATCGGGCGTATATGGGGTGCCAAATTCAACTACGGCGGCAAGACCTATTACGCCATTCCGTTCCGCCAGGGCAATAAAATCGCCTACTGGGACCAGGACGGCAACAGCCTGCGCAAGTTGATGCTTATCACGCCGCTCAAATATACGCGCATCAGCTCCCGGTTCACCTATTCGCCCCCATCTACAAAACCTACCGAGCCCATACGGGCGTCGATTTCGCAGCTCGAAAGGTACTCCGGTACACGCCGTAGCGGATGGCACGGTCATCTTCAAAGGCTGGGGCGGCGGAGGCGGCAATACCCTCAAGATCAAACACAACAACGGTTTTATGACCGGTTATCTGCACTTGAGCGGCTATGCCAAAGGGATTCGTCAGGGCAGCCGCGTATCGCAGGGGCAGTTGATCGGTTATGTCGGCAGCACCGGAGCATCGACGGGCCCGCATCTGGACTATCGCGTCTGGCGTAACGGCAAACCGATCGATCCGCTGAAGATTCCGCAGGAACCGGGCGAACCGATTCACAAAGCCAACCGTGCCGCTTACGAATATGTCCGCGACCGAATTATGGCCGAGCTGGACGGCAAGGTAAAGGAAGAAGACAAGATCAAACAACTCGACTCGATCGTACTCACTCCGTCGAAAACGACAGACAGCCTGGTTTTCAGCAGTAAATTATGATCGACCCGCGCATTGTCCGCTTCATCGGCCGACACCACGTCCTGACACTGGCGACCGTCGCCGGAGAACAGCCCTATTGCTCGCACGCGTTTTACGCCTACGACCCAGAGCGCAATCTGCTCGTATTCGCGGCCGATAAGACGACGCGCCATGCGGAGGAGATGCAGGCGAACCGGCAGGTAGCGCTGGGCATCGCGCTCGAAAGCAAGGCAGTGGGCAAACTTCAGGGGCTCCAGCTTTGCGGAACGGTGCGGGAAGCGGACGAAGAGGCACGAAAAACATATATCCGCCGCTTCCCGTTCGCAGCACTCGCCGAGCTGACGTTGTGGGTTGTGGAGATTTCCTACATGAAATTCACGGACAATACCCTCGGATTCGGAAAGAAACTGATATGGAACAGCAAGGAACAGGAGTAATCATCGTCGCCGGCGGAGCGGCAGCCGCCTGGGAGGTCCGCTTCCCAAACAATTCCGCATGCTGGGATCGCTGCCGGTATTGGGCCATGCGATAAACGCCTTTGCAAGAACGCTGCACAGCACGCAGATCGTCGTCGTCCTTCCCGAAGGACAGATCGATTTCTGGAAGAATCTGGCAGCCCGTTTCGACATAGCCAAGCACACCTGCACGGCGGGCGGGCCGCAACGGTTCCACTCGGTACGCAACGGCCTGTCCGCGCCCCGAACCGTCGCACTGATCGCGGTCCACGACGGCGTACGTCCTTTGGTATCGTCCGACCTGATTTTGAAAGCCGTGGGTGTGCGGCGGCCCATGGTACTGCTATTCCGGTCGTCGAAGCCGTCGATTCCTGCGGCAGCTCACGCCCGACGGATCGCACCCGATCGACCGCAATACGCTGCGAATCGTACAAACGCCTCAGGTCTTCGACGCGGAATTGCTCCGTCGTGCCTATGAACTCGACTACTCCCCCGACTTCACCGACGACGCCTCGGTCGTCGAACGGGCGGGACATGCGGTCACGCTCTGCCACGGAGAGCGCGGCAACCTGAAAATCACGACAGCGGACGATCTTCCGATCGCCGAAGCAATTCTTTATCCAGAGCATCCCGTGAAGAAAATCTATAAATACAGCTTCAGCCGCCACACGCTTTCGCTCACGACGATCTACCTCACGATCTTCCTCGCACTGGGGATCGGGCTCTACTTTCTATATGAAGGAGGCTATCTTTCGGCCTGGTTCTTTTCGTTCATCGTGGCGCTCGTCGCCCTGATGTCCTCTCCATTCCGCGTCGCATCCTCGTGGACGACGAAGGACTGCATATCCTCTGTCTGCTCGACATCACGGAGCTTCATCCCGAAGAGATCGCCTCCGTACGGCAAGTCGAGAAGCAGGAACTCCAGGCTACGTGCCCTATTTCGGCGGTTACGGATTTTCGGGTTCTACGGACACTATTTCGACCTGAAAAATCTCGAAAGGGTCAAAATCTACGCTTCCGAATGGCGGAATTTCGTCGAAATCACCGATATCTATGAAAATCGGATCTATGTCTCCTGTACCCAGGGAGAAGAACTCGTAAACGACCTACGGGAACTCATCTCGCACGCCCGAGAACGACGAGCACAGGAGCTACAGTCCCAGGAAACGACGGAAACAATAGTTTCCACCTTCCGACGTCAAAACAAAGACACCGGCCTCTACACTTCTCCCCTCTCCCAAATTCTCTTCCCGAAGGGGATCTCGATTCATTACCTTCCCCAAAAGGATGCTATGTTGTGTATATCAGTATCTGCATGTTAAGGGATGATAAACGCACGAATTCCGAATTCGAAATACGATACACGACAATCCGGCCTACATTAACGCATCTTACGATTTTCCATTCGCCGCAGAAAAACAATCAGGGGAAACTGTGTACCAGTTTCCCCTGATTTCAATGTATCGTTCAATCTTAATTCAGATTCGGCAGGAAGGAGTAATCCCGGCTGTATTCGAGCATCTGCTTCACGTAGTCGTTCGGATAAGAAACCTTCACATCCACGACCTTGCCGTTCTTCTCCACCAGCTCGTACTGCGGATTCACAAAACCGCTGTAAGGCTCGATATCGAGGGCTTTGTAACGGGTCAGCACTTCGGCGTGCAGCTTCGGATCGACCGTCACGGCATATTTCTCGACCAGTGCTTTGCCGGCCTCGAAATCGCCTTCGGACTTGATACGCTGCACCTCGCGGAGCATACGACCCAACAGCTCGCGCAGCTTCGTATAATCATTCACCACGACATACGTTTTACCATCCTGCTCGATCCACTCGATCACGTTGTCGGCCTTCCCCTGCTCGTAGCACCATTCGGCGATCAGCTTGCGGTTGCGCATGTGCGCCTCCTCGACATTCTTGCCCGGCTCGATACGTGCGAGCTGCGTCATCATACCGTTCATGATATACCGGGCATATTCCGCATACGCCACATCCAGCGACGGAATCAGCCCCAATTCGACCATTTTCGGATCGCCCAGGTAGTAGAGCCCGAAAAGATCGGCACGGGCCTCCTCGAGCGTCGAGGTATAGTTCTTCAACTCACCGCCCTTCACACCCGGAGCCAACTGCCCGGAACCGTGTCCCAAACATTCATGCAGGTCGGTATGCAGATCGTCGGCCAACTTGCCGTACTTGTCGATACGTTCACGGTCTTCGGGACGCAGCATGAACTCCTCGAGGAATCCGTCGCCATGCGCCGCCTGAGCATAAGCGTAGGTAATGTTGTCGATGGTCACCGACTTCGAACCGTGCTCCTTGCGGATCAATCCGCATTGGGCAGATTGATACCGATCGGTGTCGCAGGATAACAGTCGCCGCCCAGCATCGCTGCCGTAATCACTTTGGCCGAAACCCTTGACCACCTTTTCCGGTAGGCGGAATCTACAGGCGAATGATCCTCGAACCACTGCGCATTCTCGGAGATAACCTCCGTACGATGACAGGCCTCCTTGTCCATGAAATTGACCAGCGACTCCCACGACGCCTTGCGTCCCAGCGGGTCGCCGTAATCTTCGATAAACCCGTTCACGAAATCGACGTTGGATACGGTATCCCGCACCCACAGGATGTTATAACGGTCGAAATCGTGCAGGTCGCCGGTTTTGTAATAGTCGATGAGGGCTGCGATGGTCGCCTTCTGCGGCTCCTGGGCAACGCCTTGCGCCTTCTACAGCCAGTAAACAATCTTCTCGATCGCCGGCGAATACATACCGCCTACTTTCCACACCCGCTCGCGGATCGTTCCGTCCTCATCCTTCACGAGCTTCGAATTCAATCCGTAGGAGACCGGTTCGGGATCGGCCGGATCGGCCATGCTACGGTAGAACTCTTCCACTTCGGCCTGTCACGCCTTCGTAATAGTTGTTGGCGGAAGTCGTCACCAAATCCTGACCTTCGGCCTGATTGAGTTGGGTCTTATAGAGTTCGGGATTGAAAATCGCCTCGCAAACGACAGCCCGCAGCGCATTGAGCTCATCGCCGAACTTCTCGACGGGGATCGACTCGGCAACCGCGATACTCCTTCGGAATTCGGGTACGAACTTGTCGTTGGAATAGTGGTGATGAATTCCGTTGGCGAACCACACTTTTGAGGTACTTCTCCAGCGCTTTCCATTCGGGCGTCGTACGGTCACCGTCGTAATTCTCATAAATCACCTCCAACGTGCGGCGCACGGGTTGTATTTGAAATTCTGGTCGAACATGATGTCGCGGCCGCATTTGGCGGCTTCGGCCAGAGTAGTAGATCAACTCTTTCTCCCGAAGAGGCAGCTCGGCAAAGCCCGGCACCTCGTAGCGGAGAATTTTAATATCGTCGAAGCGGTCCAGGATCCAGGGAGCATCCTCCGTCTTCTTTTCATGGCAGGAAATCATCGTCGTTGCGGTTAAAGTCAAACAAATTGCACTCAATCGGGTCTTCATAGGCACCAGGTCGTCGGTTTAACGGGATTTTACAAAACAGCACGAACGAAACACGGCCTCGATTCGCGCATCTTTGCAAAGATACGAATAAGCCGGGTACAAAAGCAAATTTATTTGCATTTTGTCGCAATGAAATATCAATTATCCGATCCAAATCGAAGACAGAGAAAAATGAGAACAATCGTACAGACTTATACACAAAATCGCCCAACCGCTTCCTATCTTCGACAAGGATAAACAAATATTCATCCCCGGCAAACACGGAACATCGGTCCCCAACAGTCCGACCAGCTCCGATAAAACCGACCGCAACTGGTTCAATCCGACACACAACCCTTTCGGGTTATTTCGTTTTTCAGACAAAATACGTTCCACACCACATATCGTCCACAACCGAACAAAAAAGTCCCGGTCGGTATTTTCCGACCGGGACTCAATTAGCGTTCCGCATATCTGGACATCGATGCCCGACACGGCTTCAATTATCTAACGACCGATGCGGACGGCATTTCATCGTTACTATGCCAAGTACCGGTCCACTTGTAATTTGTCTCAAAATACTTCTGGAATGCTTCGATCTGCGCCGAAGTAGCCCAAATATCGACCAGATTAGCCGCAGGAATGAAATTAGCAGGATCTGTCAACTTTGTATTGGTATAGATATTTATCGAAGGATAGATCCATTTACCACTATTAGGTTCACTCTCCCACTTCTCCAAATAAGAGCCGGAAAGATTCAGAGAAGTCAATTCCGTACAACCAGTTACGGTCACAGCAACAATCGCCCGACAATCCTTTACCGTCACGGATTCGATCTTCGGACATTTATCCAGTTCGACACGCTTCGGCCCAACCTCCGTACCGGCCGCACCTGTCACCACCAAGGAGAAAGTCGTCAGGCTCTGAAGACCGTTGCAATCGATTGCCGTCAAACCTTTCACCAACGAAATATCAACCGAAGTCAAATTGATATTACCAACAGCCAAATTCGTATCATCCAAAGACTCCAACCAGACACCTTCAGCGTCTTCAAATTCGAAAATATTCGATACCAGCCAAAGACTTCACTTCCGCCGCATTGTCGGCATTAAGCTCCAAATCCGTAACCCGATCAGCTTCCTCCTGCGTAATACCCCATTGGCATAGGTCTCAATCAGGAACTCACGGAATGCATTATCTTTGATCGCATCGACAATCGTACTCGTTTCGATAATCGTATAGCTCTCCTTCTCGATATTGATAGCTTCCACGTCGAGAGTTCCGGCAAATATCTTGGTCAGCGTCGCACACCCCATTACATTCAGAGACTGCAACGACATATTACCCGAAATATCCAGACTCGACAATGCAGTATTGCTCGCATCGAGCGTCTTCAGAGCTGCCCGTAACCGGCACCAAACAAAGTAAGTTCCACAAGCGGATTTCCGCTGACATTATAATTCTCCAACATCGGAGTCGAATGGAGATAAACATACTTGAGATTGTTATTACTTACGTTCCAATCCGTAAGAACCGCATTGTCGGAACAACTGAAACCGGAAGACTCGCTCAACAAATTATTCGCCACATTTACGCTTTTCAAAGTACTCGTATTATACGAACACTGGAAGCGGGTCAGTTGGTTGTTACTCAAATCGACAGACTCCAATACCGAGTTTTCGAAAGCAACCTCCTCGAGCATATTGCCGCTACCTTTCAGAATACGCAACTTCTTACATTTATTCAGTTCGATTCGCCCGGTCAGTTGATTGTTCGAAAAATCAATCTCCTCGAGATTGGTGAAGAATCCGGCAACAGGAAGCTCAGTCAGCTCGTTGTCCGAGCAATCCAGTTTCCGCACATTCGTGATTGACATATTCCACACCTTTAAGGGACTTAATACCCAAACCTTTGATATTGATCTCGGTGATCGCCTCGACCTCGGTTTTGTCGAGCTTACCGTCCCCGTTCTTATCGAAAGTCAGCAGATAAGTCTTATACGCTTCGTCTTCGATGTTAGCGATAGCATCCGGCCCTGCCTCATAATCCTTGTATTGGATAAAGCTCTCGATATTCGACGTGCTCTCGATCGTCTGCCCTTACTCAACCAAACCGTTTTCAGGGAGTTCGCCATATATGCCAATGCCGAAGTCAGCAGCAGGTTTCTCGAAAGGTCGATCTCGACGATCGGGGTGCTGCCGAAGTCGATCGAACGCAGATAAGGACAGTTCGTTACGTCGATCTCTGAAATCTTGGTGTTGCTGATATTCAGAACTTCCAACTGTGCGCTTTTCGTAAGATCGAGCGTTGTAATTGTACCCGTTACCGCCAAATTTGTCAATTTTGTATTGTTCGTAACATCCAAACTGTTGAACACGTCGCCGCCGACATTCAGCGACTTCAGTTCCGTGTTCTTCGAAACGTCGATCGTACTGAATTTAGCCGAACTGAAGCCGATGATTTCCAGCTTGGTGTTCTTGCTCAAATCGGGAGCGACCACGAAACCAGCACTCGAAGCATAGAGATTTTTCAAATTAGGTGCAACCGAAAGATCTTTTGAGCTTATTACACGACATAACGGAGAGTTCTTCCAAGCTGGCAGGAAGCACGACCGACGAAAGGCCGGCGCCGCTGCTCAGGTTAAGCTCCTTCAAAGCATAACACTGCGAGAAATCGGCCTTTAACAAACGGTGCGTAGTGAAATCGACCGTTTCCAAATTCGGGAAATATTCCAGACCGTCGATCGATGCGATCTCCGACCCCGTAAGCTCGATCGCCTTTACCGCTTCGGCTTCTTCCTTCGAAATCTCACCGTCCTTATTCGTATCGAAGTTCGTCATGATGTAGGTCTTCAGCACCTTATCGGGAATCACGGCAGGATAGGTCAGTTCCTTGCCCGCCTGCTTGATTACGATATGCTCCATCTGCATTCTTGAAGATAATCGTCGCGTCACGCGGGCCACCCTCCGTATTCGCCAACACCTTGAACGAGAACTCCTTGTCGATCATAGCGCGGGTATCCACAGCCTCGATCAATCGACTCCCTCCTCGATCGTAGCCGTCACAGGCTCGATGTTCGTCTGAAGTTTCACCGTTACATTCTGCTCCGTATTGGACACAGATATCGTTTTCGAATCCTCGTCGATGATGAGCTTCCCTCCTGATTCTGCTGGATTTTGAGGGGCTTTCTCACTGCCACTTACGAAATTGAATGTCACCTCCTTGGCCGCATCTGTCTCATTGGTCGTAGAAACCGTAAACTTCACGACGCTCTCGCCAGATTCGCCTTCCGTCTTGTCCGCCTCAACCCAATCTGCGCTATCTTCCAGCGTCCAGGATTTCGAACTGGTAACGGTAACAGTCTCCTCGCCGCCCTTGTACGAGAACGACAAGGTCTTCGGACGGATCGAAATAGACTCCGAAGCAGACATCTGACGAACCGTCAATTCCACACTCGTTGCCTCCGGGTAAGTCAGCGTGAGTTTAGCTTCCGCGCAGCACCCGGATTGGCGTCTGCCTGAAGAGTGAATTTATCTGCACTGACCGACAGATCGTGCAGCCAAGTCGCATCCACGTCACATCGAGAGAACAACCATCTACGGCATAATCCACGGTGTAAGGTACTGTTACCTTACCCGCAACGGCTGCGATGTCTGCGGGATTCGAGGCCTTAATGACTGGTGTCTCCTGTTTCACATCCGGGTCGTCGCTACAACCCGTGAGGCCCAAAGCGAAAACCGCGAAAAAGACACCAACAAAGCGTTAGTTTTTTCATACTGGTTAATGATTTTTTGTGAAAGCACTTCCGGTATCGCTACCGTAAATAGGGACAGTCGCGAAATAGGCTTAAAATTATAACAAATTGATTGTCAATGTGATAAAATTTCATATCTTAGCTACAGGAATTAAAATTCCTCCGAACACCCTGGAAAAGTGACTTTCGGAGGAAATGAGCAAAAATAACTCATGGCAAAAGTACGAAATTTATCTGACATTCAGCAAGAGATTGCATTTACAGAGTTTGATTTTTATCAGCGATCCGAAGAGCTTCACAACATCGGAACTTGGACGGATCAAGTCACTTCTTCCTCTTCGAGAGATGGCGATATCGTTCGGTTTAGTAGAAGAAGCCGAAGAGTTTGAGAGTGAAGCGAGGACAGAAGTCCTTCTTCACACCTGAGGGCAAGGTGGCGTTGGCGTTCTTGAAGATGTATACAGGATTGTCAGCTCCGAAGCTGATGGATGCGTTGAATGGAAACATCCATTATCAGATCTTCTGCGGGATCAGGATCAGTCCTGAGAACCAGTTGACAAACTACAAGCTGATCGACAGCATTCTGGTAGAATTGTCCAAGAAACTGAAGATTCAGGGCAGCAGAAGGTACTTGCAGATGCATGGAAGCCGTACATGAAGAACCTTGATACTGTCTATACAGATGCCAGCTGCTATGAAAGCCTGATGCGCTTTCCAACTGACGTGAAGTTGCTTTGGGAATGTGTAGATAGAGCATACAAGATGATGTGCGGTATCAGTTCTCAGCTTGTGAGAGCATCGAATGAGAACAAAGTACAATGATATCGACAAAGAACCTGGCATATAGGAAGCAGCGCAAACATACTCATAAGCAGACCAGAAAGATGATAATGAGACTGCTTGCATTGCTGGGCAAGATACTGGGAGAAATCCGCAGACAGATGCGCGTCCATCCGGATGAAGAACTATTGAATTACAAGCAGTTGGATATGCTTGAGACTGTCACAAGGGTATATCGTCAGCAGAAGAACCACTTCAAGAGTGGTGACTCTCGTGAAGTATCCCTAACCGTATTGTAAGTCTCAGCAAGCCTTACATCAGACCGATAGTCAGAGGCAAGGAGACCAAGATAGTCGAATTTGGAGCGAAGTGCAACAACATATTGATTGACGGAATATCGTTTATTGAGAAGCTATCATTCAATGCATTCAATGAAGGAACGAGACTTAAGCACTGTGTGTCATTGTCGAAGAAACTTACAGGCGTTGATGTAAAAGATAGGTGGCGACCAGGGTTACTCGGGTAATGACAACTTTCTGCAAGGAGAATGGTATTGAAACCTCATTCACTCAGAAAGGACTGGAAAGAATGAAGTTAAGAACGCTACTAAACGAGAACTTGCACGCGTTCGAGCTACAGCAATGGAAGGCTCTTTTGGAACTCAGAAGGAGCATTATGGTCTGCGAAAGATTGCTGCAAGGATAAAATCGACAGAGATCATGCTGATCTTCTTCGGTATCCACACAGCAAATGTGGTAAACCTTGCAAGACGAGAGTCAGTCAAGTAGCTCTTGCAGCCTGATGTTCCACGCATGGAACACGACTTTACGGGAGTGGTAGCTCCAGACGTGACTGAAAATGAAAAATCGGCCCTAAAACAGAGCCGATGATATAAAAACGATGAGTATGATCGGAAAAATAAGGAAAGAAAGTCTGCTGGTTAACTCAAATTGAAGGAATTAAATGACTATCCCTAAATTAATTAATTTATGAACTCGGGGCCGAACGATCAAAACCGCCCCTCATTCGGATGAATAAAAGTGGTTCTATTTTTAACAGCAATCATATAGTAATGTACCATTATCCGACGGTCACCTATTCGCAACTCGTGGCTGCGTCTGTAATTCTGCCTCCACGTATCCCTCCTCGGAGGGGACTCGGGGCGCTACGCCCCCAAAGAAGTACATAAAGTATATAATCACTTTTATAATAATATCTCGAAGAGCCGCTTCCGACATCCGTTCAAGGACCGTATCCGTTTTGGAAGGATAGTAGGCTCCGTTTTATCGGGCCGTATTCGACGGCCCGCATATTCAACCGCGCAAGCCCTTCTCCGTTTATTTCATTCGTCAATACTATAAATTCCCTGACGCTTCCTCTCTCCCGGCAGAAAACGGCACGCCGCGACACCTCTATTTCAAGTCTTTTCTTAAAATTATTGTAAAGATAAACAAAAATGAAACCAACGGCTATATTCTAACAATTTTTGACATAAAGAACAAAAGACAGATCGAAGACATTCTGATCGTGCTGCCGGGAAGTCATCGGGAATCTGTATAAAAACGCTTCTGCCCGGCAAAATATTGCCGGGCCGAAGACGAATCGGAACATTATCGACCGTTACAGCTCCTTGCGCAACCGCCGCAGAGTGACAGCGTGTGCAATCAAATCGACACCGGCCAGCAGCAGGGACAATCCACCCAGAACACGACTACACCGACACCGATAATCGGATTGAACAGAACGAAACGCGGAAATAATCACGAGAATACCCAGCGTCATCGTCCAGCCGGCGCCCTTGATACCCACACCCATCATCTCGCTGGCGACGCCGACGGCCATGAATCCCCGGAAGGGAGCCAAAGCCGAGCACGAACGGCAGGATCGTGAAGAGCATCGACGGGGTGCACAGCAGCAGGATACCCAGCAGGATTTCGATTACACCGCCTGCGATGTACCATCCATGCCCGACCCGGTGGGAGCCTTCGTACCCAAATACAGTTCGAAAGCGCACGAGAGAATCACGACGATCCCGAACAGCACGGAAAGCGCGAGATAAGTGCCGCCCGGCTCGAAAAGACGACGATGCCCACGATGAAGAAAATAATACCGAGCAACATGGAGAGCTGCCAATTGTCGATGGAGTGTCGGAATCGACCGACATCATAAATTTTATCTGCCATAATAATACGAATTTAAGTTTCTACCTGGTATCCGCAAGAAACCTGCCAAACCCGGAATCGCCTTTCGACCGCATGGATTCGGAGAGATGGAGCGCTCTTCCCATTTTTTGAATTTTTCTCTTCCGATTCTTAATTGTTATTTCTACCTTTGCCGCCGTCAATACGACTAACTTTTCAAACCAAGAAAATGGAAACAATCACAAACAGCGAGGAACTGCGCCGGGCACTCGGCAGCCGGGACCGGTCCGGCATCGGATTCGTCCCGACCATGGGTGCGCTCCACGCAGGACACCGTTCGCTGGTTGAACGCGCACGCCGGGAGTGTGCGACCGTCGTGGTGAGCGTATTCGTCAATCCGACACAATTCAACGACAAAACCGACCTGAAAAATTACCCCCGGACCCCGGAAGCCGACCTGCGCCTGCTCGAAGAGGTCGGTGCGGACTATGTTTTCATGCCTTCGGTCGAGGAGGTATATCCCGAACCCGACACCCGCACGTTCGACTTCGGCATGATCGACAAAGTGATGGAGGTGCGACCCGACCCGGCCACTTCAACGGCGTGGCACAGGTCGTGAGTCGGCTTTTCGATCTGGTGAAACCTGCCAAAGCCTATTTCGGCGAGAAGGACTTCCAGCAGATCGCGGTAATCCGCGAAATGGTACGCCAACTGCGCATTCCGGTCGAGATCATCCCTGCCCGATCGTGCGCGGAGAGGACGGGCTGGCGCTTTCGTCGCGCAACACCCTGCTCGATACGGATCACCGGACGGCGGCCCCTTATATATAAGGTATTGAAGGCTGCGGTCGAAAAATCCCATCAGACGACACCCGACCAGCTCGCAGCCTGGGTTACGGCACAGGTAGAGAGCAATCCGCTGCTGAAAGTAATCTACTTTCAGGTCGTAGATCGCGGCGACCATGCAGCAGGTCCGCACCTGGGAAGAGAGCCCGGCTATACAGGGCTGCATCGCCGTACAGGCCGGAGATATTCGTTTAATCGATAACATCAAATTGCGATGAAATTCCAGATCGAAGTTCTCAAATCCAAAATACACCGCGTTTCGGTCACACAGGCCGACCTGAACTACGTGGGCAGCATCACCATCGACGAGGAGTTGATGGATGCGGCCAACATGATCGAAGGCGAAAAGTACAGGTACTGGACGTCGATAACGGCGAACGCCTCGAAACCTATATTATCAAAGGAGAGCGGGGCAGCGGTGCGATCTGTCTGAACGGCCCTGCCGCACGCAAGGTGCAGGTGGGCGACGTCGTAATCATCGCCTCCTACGCCCTGCTGGATTTCGAAGAAGCCAAAGCCTTCAAGCCCTGGGTGATATTCCCGGATACGAAAACCAACAAGCTGATCCGGTAGAAAACTCCGGCAAACGATCGAAAATCCTGCCCCGCAACGGCAGGATTTTTCATACACGGTACGAACCGTCAAAATGCCCCTAAATATTTGGTGACGCAGTCGATAACCCATATATTTGCATAAAAGTTCCCGAAAAGCGAGGACATACGCCAAACAAGTTCGGCACAGCCTGACGGAGAACCAAAAAACGATGCAACATATTTTGCCGGCCGCATTTTATGGACATAGCGCTTTCGATCGCAGCATTCCTGTTTTCGATCACAGGCATCGTCGGATGTATCGTTCCGATCATCCCGGGCGTAGCGTTGAGCTACGTGGGATTACTCTGCGCCTCCTTTTGCAGCTATTCCGAAATATCGTCCGCGACACTTTGGATCTGGCTGGCCGTGACAGTGGCCGTTTCGGTCATCGACTACTTCCTGCCCGGCTATTTCGCACGTCTGGTGGGCGGTACGCGGGCAGGGTCGATCGGGCGACCGTCGGCATGATCGCCGGATTTTTCGCGGGCGGATTGGTAGGCGTCATCCTCGGCCCTTTCTTCGGCGCGGTCATCGGCGAGCTAATCCACGACCGCAGCGACTCGGCCAAGGCGTTCCGTTCGGGCTTCGGCTCTTTCCTCGCCTTCATCGCAGGTACGGGATTGAAGCTCGTAGCCGCCATCTGGATGATCTGCCTCGTCTGGTCGGACACCTACCCTGTCGTAAAAACTGGATCGTAACAACATTCTAAAATAAACACATAGCGAAAAATAAATTTGGGCAAAGCGTAGCGAATTAGCTGAGAGCGTTCGTTACGCTTTGTTTTCTATGGGACAGAGCCAACGAAATACCACCTCGAAGCCAAACGGTGCAGAAGTTCAGTTACCACCTCGTTACTCCCGTAACGGGTGCAGATTTCTTGCTAAACAGTTCTGTTTCTGCGTTTTGCGTAGATTTACATAGCTGTCGGTAACTCACTAATAACTAATTTTGTAACCAAAAAGTGAGTTATGCGTAGTACATTCAAGGTATTATTTTACGTGAAGAAAGGCAGCGAAGCCGAACGGCAACCTGCCTTTAATGTGCCGTATCACGGTGGACGGCGAGATCAAACAGTTCAGTTGCAAGATGGACGTTCCCCACGGTTGTGGGACGTGAAGAACAGCCGTGCTTCGGGCAAGAGCGTCGAAGCACAGAAAATCAACCTTGCGGTAGATAAAATCCGTGTGGAGGTAAACCGCCGCTATCAAGAGTTAATGCAGACGGACGGTTATGTTACCGCCGCCAAACTCAAAGACGCCTATCTCGGTATCGGCGTCAAGCAGGAAACTGCTGAAACTGTTCGAGCAGCACAACGCCGAGTTTGAGAAGAAGTCGGGCACAGCAGGGCGCAGGGTACATTTACCCGTTATCGGACGGTCTGCAACCATATTCGGGAGTTTTTGCCCCATACCTACAGGCGTGAGGATATTCCGTTAAAGGAACTCAACCTGACCTTCATCAACAACTTCGAGTATTTCCTGCGTACGGAGAAGAAATGCCGCACCAATACCGTATGGGGGTACATGATTGTGTTGAAACACATCGTTTCCATTGCAAGGAACGACGGGCGTTTGCCATTCAATCCCTTTGCCGGATATATCAACTCTCCAAAGCGTGGATAGGGCTACCTCACCCAAACGGAGATACAGACGCTCATGGACGCACCGATGAAGAACGCCACCCACGAGCTTGTACGGGACTTGTTCGTCTTTTCTGTTTTCACGGGTTTGGCGTATTCGGACGTGAAGAACCTCACCGTCGACCGCCTGCAAACATTCTTCGACGGCAACCTCTGGATCATCACCCGAAGAAAGAAGACCAACACCGAATCAAACATCCGCCTGCTGGACGTTCCCAGGCGCATCATAGAAGAAGTACAAGGGGCTGGCAAGGGACGGTCATGTTTTCCCTGTTCCGGTAACGGAAGCTGCAACAAGATACTCAAAGATATAGGCAGACAATGCGGCTTCAAGGTACGTTTGACCTACCATGTGGCACGCCACACGAACGCCACGACCGTACTTCTGTCGCACGGCGTACCCATCGAAACGGTGAGCCGCCTTTTGGGACACGAACATAAAACCACCCAAATTTACGCCAAAATCACCGCCCAGAAGATAAGCCAAGACATGGAAACCTTGTCGCACAAGTTGGAGGATATGGAGAAGAATATCTGCCGAGCCATCTAATTAAAATAGATGAAGAAGAAGGAACATTATCACGATGGACGGGCAGGGCAATATCTCCCTGCCGAGCGATATAGGTGCAACCGCCATGACCGAGCGGAAATCTGCGAACTGTTCGGGGTTATCGCCCCGACGGTTCGGGCAGAGGATAAACTCTGCAAAAGCGGAGTTTTGAGCGTATATGACATAAAGCGCATTATCCGCATATCGGACAAATACAGCGCGGAGGTTTACAACCTCGAAACGATAGCCGCCCTCGCTTTCCGTGTTGAATCGTTCGGGGCGGCGAAAGTCCGCAAAGTGTTGTTGGAAAAGATTATACACGGGCGAAAAGAGAAAACGAAGGTATTCGTGTCGGTTGTTTCGGACGGCAAGCCAGCCGTTGGAAGCATGATGATATATCAACATACCAACATGCAAACATATCACTATGGTGATATATATTGCAGGTTCTATTCCTCTTTTCAGAGGAAAGCGGAGCAATCATTTCCGTTTACAAAGGCAAAGCAAGCACGGGGCTTTATGTCGGCTAAAAGGTCAAGCGGCTGCGCCGTTTCCCGATAAATCTTCCTCTCGCTTCGCTGCGAGCGTATTTGTCGGGAAAACCTTGTATCCGACCGCCCCATGCAAAAGAGCCTTTGAAAACGGAAACGACCGCCCCGCCACCCACCGACCGAAAGGAAAAAATAAGGGTGGGGTTATATGGGTAAAGCAGACGGCAGGGACAGCTACCGCCGAAAGGCAGACGGACGGTACGCCGCAGGGTATTTACGGAGAAAATACCGTAGCTTATTAGGGAATTTTCCGAGCCGCAATACTACGTATCGCTGAAAATTCCCCAATAAGGCAAGGGGCAAGCCCCTCTGCACACCCCATCGGGGACGGCATTTGCCGCCCCTGAAGATACAAAAATCATTGTTGCACAAGCCAAAAAGAAAGGAAGAATATATGGGTTTCGTAGTTTTACACATGGAAAAGGCGCACGGCAGCGACAGCGGACGACCGCACATATCGAGCGTTTCATCATACCCAAGAACGCTGACCCCACGCACGCATCTAAACCGAAAACTCATCGAATATCCCGAAGGAGTGAAAGACCGTTCGGCGGCTATCCAAAGGAGGCTGGAAGAAGCGGGGCTGACACGCAAAATCGGAAGTAACCAAGTACGGGCAATCCGCATCAACGTGTCGGGAACGCACGAGGACATGAAGCGGATAGAGGAAGAGGGACGTTTGGACGAGTGGTGCGCCGACAATCTGAAATACTTTGCCGACACGTTCGGAAAGGAGAACATCGTGGCGGCGCACCTGCATAGGGACGAGGACGCCGCACATACACCGTTACACTCGTCCCCATCAGGGAGAGCGAAAGCGCAGGAAAAGGGAGGAACAGACAAAGAAGCGATACCGCAAGAAGCCGACCGACACCATGAGGCTGTGCGCAGACGATATTATGACACGACTGAAATTGAAGTCCTACCAAGATACCTATGCCGAAGCGATGGCAAAATACGGGCTGCAAAGGGCATAGACGGCTCGAAGGCTCGTCACAAGTCCACGCAGCAGTATTATCGGGATATACAGAAACTCTCCGATAACCTCAAAGCGGAAGTGGTGGATTTGCAGCAGCAGAAAGAAACGGCACGGGAGGAACTAAGACGGGCGAAAAAAGAAATACAGACCGAGAAGCTGAAAGGAGCGGCAACCACCGCAGCCGCCAACATCGCCGAGCGTCGGCTCTCTTTCGGCAGCAACAAGGTCAAGACGCTGGAAAGGGAGAACACCGCCCTGCATAGGGAGGTAGCCGACCACGAGGAAACCATCGAAGCCCTGCAAGACAGAATACAGACCATGCAGACCGACCATAACCGACAACTGTTGGATATGCAGCAAAAGCACGGCAGAGAGATAGCCGACAAGGAAGCGAGGCATAAGGAGGAAATATCGTTTCTGAAAGCGGTAGTCGCAAGGGCGGCGGCACCCTATTTCCGTGAAATGCTCCGTATCGAAAACCTCTGCCGCCTTGTGGGATTCGATGAAAGGCAAACCGCAACGCTCGTCAAGGGAAAGCCGTTGGAGTATGCAGGGGAACTCTACTCGAGGAACACGAACGGAAATTCACGACCGAAAAGGCATGGTTTCAAGTCGTGAAAGACCCCACCGACGGGACTAAATTGGTTCTTGCCATTGACCGAAAGCCCATTGCCGAGTGGTTCAAAGAGCAATTCGATAAGCTACGGCAGAGCATTCGCCGACCAATACAACCGCAAAGGAAAAGCAGAGGATTTAGGGGAAATAGATAAATAATCAACTGTACCTCAATCACTAAATTCAAGTCAATCAAATTATTGGCATTCTATGGTGCATAAACGAAATAAAGTAGTAAATTTGCCAAATAATGACAAATTGAAAAATATTCGAATGTTATTCGCTCAAAGATCAAAGCGGCCAGAGTCCGAAGCGGATTGTTGCAAAGCAATTGGCTTCGGCTTTGAATATAGATGTCCCTATGTATAGCCGAATAGAACGCGGAGACAGGCAAGCTAAAAGGAGCAAGTGGTATTGCTTTCGGATATCTTGAATATCGAACGGGAAGAGTTGTTGAGCCTTTGGATTGCGGATAAGATAAATGCAATTATCGGAGACGATAAAAACATTGCAGATAAAGCGTTGAAGACTATAATTGACAATAGAAATGGAAATAAAGACTATACACACGCTTATTAACGGAGATAGCAGGAATCTTTCTCTTATGCCGGACAAATCCGTCCATCTGATCATTACGTCGCCCCCGTATTGGCAATTGAAAGATTATGGGAGTGATGGGCAAATAGGATTTCATGATAGTTACGAAAGTTATATCAACAATCTGAATATGGTCTGGGCGGAGTGCAATCGAGTATTGCATGACGGTTGCCGTTTGTGCATAAATATAGAGACCAATTCGCTCGTTCCGTCTATTACGGACGTTATAAAGTGATTCCCATAAGAACCGAAATCATACGTTTTGCGAAGCTCTCGGAATGGATTATATGGGAGCCGTAATTTGGCAGAAGCAAACAACGATGAATACGACAGGGGGAGGAGCTGTTATGGGTAGTTTTCCTTATCCTCGAAACGGTATTTTGAAAATAGATTACGAATTTATCCTAATTTTCAAAAACAAGGTAAGGCTCCCGTTCCCGCTATTGAGCAAAAGCAATGTTCGGAAATGACAAAAGATGAATGGAATACATTTTTTGCTTCCCATTGGAATTTCGGTGGGGCTAAACAAGACGGACACATTGCGGTATTTCCTGAAGAATTGCCGCACCGTTTGATAAAAATGTTCTCTTTGCTGGAGAAACGGTATTCGATCCATTCATGGGTAGCGGGACTACGGCTTTGGCAGCGTAATCTGCAACGTAATTCTATCGGGTATGAAATAAATCCCGATTATAAAAAATACTATGAGGAAAAGGTCGCTTCATCCTTTCGTTCGGCAATGTAGAATATAGATACAGCAACGATAGATCTGTTTTCGACATGGACGAAAAGAAGAAAACTTTGCCTTATATATTCAGTGACCCGCACAAAATGGAAAGCAAAATCGAGATTAAGAAGTTGCAATTCGGTTCACGGATAGATAAAGACAAGAAAGAACGGGAAGAGTATTTTTCTGTAAAACGATTTTGTCACCAAATACTATTGTATTGAACAATGGACTTACCATACGACTGCTCGGAATCAAAGAAAAGCCATCTGTCAATGGTAATGCGACAAAATTTCTTGCGGAAAAGACAAAAGGAAGGAAGGTCTTTTTACGTTACGATGCCATAAAGTATGACGATAAAGATTTGTTGTTGTGCTACTTATACTTAGACAACAAAACTTTTATAAATGCACATATGCTGAAAAACGGTTTGGCAGACGTGGACTATTCTTTTGATTTCAAATATAAAAACAAATTCGAGAAACTGATAAACCTATAACGTTATGGATAGATATTCAATGAATTTCGGAAAAAGGAACGCGTGCTGAACTACACTTGCCAAACATACCAATTATCCCGTCCGAATAAAGTAGGTGCTGTAATGGCTCTTATTCGCGATTGCCAACCTTCTTCGTTCGATGAATGGCAATCATGGTATTTCGAAAATGCTCATACCGCAGGAAAAATCCGACGAAAATCACAGTCGAAAGTCTCCATGAATTGGGTGAACGGTTGTATGCAAAATTACGGAAGTCGTGATTCCGGAATGGGAAGCAGCTTTTCGTGAATTGACAGAACAGGACTGCATTGACTATATATACAATCTGACTATAAATCGTACTTATGACGGTTATATACGAGAAAAGTCTGTAATCAATGACGGATTGGTTAAAGTATTTCCTAATATCAACTTCGAAGAAAGCGATCCCGAATTGGATCATGCTGGAGATATTGACTATATCGCAAAATCGGAGATAAAGCCATAGGCATACTAATCAAACCGATAACAGCGAGTGCCAATTTCGGTAGTTATTCGCTGACTGAGCGAATGAAAGTGAGTTTCGAATCGTTCAAAGAACGATATGGCGGTAATGTGTTTATCGTATTCAGCTTAGATGGAGAAATTGCCAATAAAGAGGTTATAGGTCAGATTCAATCCGAAATAGATCGGTTGTCTAATTGAGCACACTCTGTTTTGAAATCGGATTATGAAAGGAAAGAATATCAAAAACGAATCGTTCCCATCTATTGAAGTTATCGACTTATTTTGCGGTATCGGCGGATTGAGTTTCGGGATGAAAAGCAAGGGATTCAATATCCTTGCAGGGTATGATCTCGATGCGACCTGCCGGTATGCTTATGAAACGAATAACAATGCGAAATTCATATATAAGGATATTAAAACGGTGTCTCCGGATGAAATCCGCACAGCCTACGGCAAAGGATCTATTAGAGTGTTGGCAGGATGCGCCCCTTGTCAACCGTTTTCGTCGTATGCATTCAAAAACAAAAAGAAAGATCCGAATAAATACGATTTATTATATGAATTCGGACGATTGGTCAAGGCTGTTCATCCCGACATCGTTACGATGGAAAACGTGGCTCAAATCTTATCTTTCAAAGAAAAGCCCGTTTTATCCGATTTCGAGAATCTTTTGAAAAATGAAGGATATCATGTGTGGGTAAATCCAGTATATTGCCCCGATTACGGAATACCGCAAACAGGAAAAGATTGGTGTTATTAGCATCGCGATTGGGAAATATCGAGTTGATCAACCCGACGCATAAGCCTAACGAGTACAAGACGGTGAAAGAAACGATCGGAGATTTACCCGAACTCAAAGCCGGAGAAACCGATAAAACGATCCGTTGCATAGAGCCAAAGCATTATCGCCATTAAATCTCGAACGTCTTCATCATACTCCGTACGGAGGCAGTTGGAAAGATTGGCCGAAGGATTTGCAATTGCGGTGTCATAAAACCGATAACGGACGCTCGTTTGGTAGTGTCTACGGTAGAATGGTTTGGGAAAACCAGCCCCTACTATGACAACTCAATGCACTGGTTTAGGCAATGGCAGATTCGGACATCCTATACAAGATCGTGCTATTTCCATTAGAGAAGCTGCTCTTATACAAACTTTCCCGATGACGTATAAATTTTTCGCTGACGAAGAGTATGTCGCTATTACCAAAGCATCGAGATATATCGGCAATGCCGTTCCACCGAGACTGGGAGAAGTCATAGCCGAGAGTATTATATGCCATTTGACGCGAATTGTCAACTAACTCCATGAATATTTATATGAAAGAATATCAGCTTAATGTCGATCCTCGGATTTTAGAGTTGTTGGGACCGAATCTTTATACGAATATTTATTATGTATTGGCCGAACTTGTTGCTAATGCGTATGATGCAGATGCACATAATGTATATATCATTTCTAATAAAGACGATATCAGAATCGAGGATGATGGGCATGGTATGTCTTATCAGAATGGAGAAGTAAAGAAGTTCTTGAACGTAGCCGGTGTCTCTCGAGTTAAAGAAGAAGAATCTATGACACGTTCCGGAGAGAGACGAAAAATGGGACGAAAAGGCGTTGGTAAGTTGGCGGCATTGTCTGTTTCCGAATCCGTTGATGTAATGACTATCAGCGATAACGAGAAATCCGGTTTCGTTTTATCTCGTAGACCGATAGACGGGAATAAGTTACGACCTATTGCCGATGATGATATAAAATTCGTATATATTCAAGAGCATGGAACAGCGATCGTAATGAGGAATCCTCAATACAGATTGAATAAATCTATGGATTCGGTTAAACGGAATTTGTTAAAAATATTCCCATTAGTCAACGATAATTTCAAAATACACATAATCAGAGGCAATGAAACAGTTACAATAGACACCTTTGACGAAAATATTGCAAAAGAGTTATGTGCATTTATATCTTTAGGGATGACTTTTCCGATTTGCAAAAATATTCCTAACCAATATCCGGCAAAACGAACTGAATTAGTTGAGCATAGAGAGCCGTATACAGAGCCGATCAATCTGAAAGACAATGCAAAATGATCATGAATATACGCTTAAAATAATGGGATGGATCGGGGCATACGCTTCTACAAGAGGGCGTAAAGCGGCACTTACCGATTTCCCCGACAACTTCATATCCCTATATGTGAATAAAAAGGGAGAGTTCAATATTTTGCCGATAGTCGGTCAAAATAAATTGAATGAAGTTTATGTAGTCGGACAACTATATATCGATTTGTTCGAATTATCGGAACTTCCAGATATGGCATTGAGCAATAGGCAAGGCTATAAGTCCGACGACCCACGATATGAGGCCGTTATAAAATACGTGCGAACTATTCTACTTCCGGATATTCTTCGGAAAAGAGGTTTGTTTTCTAATGAACAGAACAGAGAAGAAGCAACGTAAATTGAATGAACAAAAAAATACAGAAGCAAAATTTAGAGAAGCCGTCGACACATTCAGAAATATAGTGAGTGAAAATGCAGCTGAAAGTATAGGACGATTAGCACCAGATTCTTCGAGAGAAACGATCGAACAAATCATATCCGATGCGATCAATAATAATGCTAATGCTTTAGGATTAAAAACCGTAGTGGATTCCCAGAAAAAGAAAATACTGATTAGTCACGCTTCTAAAGACAAAGCATTAGCTGATTTGATATACTCATTTTTAGTATTTAATAACATTCCGCCCGAAGATATCTTATACACGAGTTGCGACGATGAAATTAGCCGCATTCCCGAAGGGACTGCATCGATATATAACTATTTACGGGATTTCTTTGTGGAAAGTTACTCTAATCAAAAATCTTCGTCATATTCGTTACGAGTGATAACACCCCGAGTGCATGGGGTGCGATGACAGAAATCGGAGCATCTTGGATCACACAAGTAGATAATAGAATCTTTAATATTCCCCCATTCCGACCGCAACATCCCTTAAATGATGAAGCTTTATGGCATAGTACGGAACGAAACGAGAATGATGAACTATGTATGACCAAACTAAATGCCGATATTTTTTGCCAGAAAATAGAAGCGACTTGCGACAAGCTCGGCTATGCAAAGAAAAGTCGTAAAGAAAATATGGATCATCTTAAAGAACGAATCGTTATTAAGTAGAGATGGCAGACACGGTCAGTAAAGAAAAGCGTTCGGAAATAATGTCTCATGTCACAGGAAAGGAAAGATCGTCCGAAAATATCTGTTTGCTCAAGGTCTGCGATATCGAAAAAATGTAAAACGGTTGCCGGGAACTCCGGATATCGTTCTTCAAAAGTACAAAGCTGTAATATTCGTGAATGGTTGTTTTGGCATGGACATCAAGGATGTAAATATGCTCATTTACCATCTACGAATTTGGAATATTGGGAGAAGAAGATTGCGGATAATTTAGAAAGGGACAAACGTAAAACGCAAGAATTAGAAAGGCTTGGCTATCAAGTATCTGTTGTATGGCAATGCCAATTAAAACCCAAAGTTAGAGAACAAAATTTGAGAAATCTATACAACAATATCGTTGAACATACGTAAAATGCCAATCGCTATATACCATAGCCTTCATAAGTAAGAAAATTATTGCTATAAGTTGAGTGTTTTAAGTTATTTGACTATCTTTGCGAAAGAAGTTATTATTTGACAGCATAGTAACGCAAAACGCTGAAATTCGCACAGTTTCCAAATCGTTACCTCTATTTCTCAAATAATTCGCTAAAGTTTATTCCTCAATCGGTTAAGTCAAACCGAGAAAAATCTAAAATAGATTTTCAAATATTCACCCTGTAATTTAACTCAATATGAAAATTATGTGTCAGGAGCACTACGACGAAGTAGTGTGTTATGCCGAACGAATCGGCGACAAAACATTGGAAGAACGGTTGAACGATCTGAAACGGTGGAGCGGAATCGAACTGTCCTTGTGAAATCGAACTGTATAAGGATTCCGCGCCTTATTCCTTTCTTTTCAGGCAGCGCTATGCCGACAGCAGTACAGGCATTGTCGGCGGACTGGTCTATCACGGCACACCCGATCGTTCGGGATGTTACTGCGAACCGAGAATCCGCGGCTGGGAAATTCATACGTGAAATGCGGATTCTGATTTGACAATGAATCTTGATTAATAAATGACGTATAAAAACGAACCGATGAAACAAAATAAAAGTATTATAGACCGCTATTTCGACTATATGCGGGATAGCTGGTGCGAAGAAGAATGCCGCACGATCTTCGGCACGGGCTGCGAGCGTGTGGAAAGTGTGGTGCCGAAGTATTGCACCTGACCTGTGCGGTGCAGCCCGACGATTCTATATCGCTCGATAGGGCAATCGGCGGTTGTTGATCGAACACATTGCGTGTGCTGTTCGAGGACAAGACGAGGAATGCCTTTCTAAGGAGCCGAGTGTCCTTGTTTGTCAGGAATGCGGCTCGCGTGAGATACAGATGATGGCGTGGGTCGATCCTAATACGTTGGAGTATGTATCCTCGATAGACGCGGATGCTGACGATCAATGGTGCGATGCGTGTCAGGAGCACATATGGTTTTGCTCGCTCGAAGAGTTCGGAGATAACCTCGATGCCTGGTGGTTGGCAGTGGACTTCCCGAAAATGGAACGGATTACGGGATTGTCTGCGGCGATTATCCGGCGGATGACGAGGACAAGCGTTCCTCGATGCTTGCAACACTTGGTGGAAAGCCCTCGACTATGAACGAAAACGGGCTATCTGGATGGAGAACGACCAGAGTCGGACGGAATGACACAGCAAAGACGCAATAGAACCGTGCCCCGAGATCGGCATAACGGATCAAGGGTACCACGGTCTTCGAAGAAGTGTAGCGGTTGGTTCCAAGTTTTGCCGAAGGGATAGTAATCTTATGGTCAAGATCGATTCTATCCGGCATTTCCTTCGCCACTACGCGCTTACAATCCTAATGATCGGTCAGAAAATAACGTACCCTAAATTATTAGACACCCTGTTCAAATTAAAATATAGAATGAATCAAATTCTAATGAGATTTTTATATAGAAACAAATATAAAACCAAAATATAATCATATCGATGTAAAAATCGCCCGTAGTATTACGGGCGATTCGATTTGGCTATTCTCCAATGGCATAATTCATAAAGATCCGTTCCAACTCCGGGAGGTCTTTTCGGGCTGGGTCGTCTTCTGGTGTATTATGGACCAATTCGTCGATGCGACGATGCACCAACTCATATTCTTCTCTGTCCTTTATTACCCCGCGTTCGAGAATCTTTTCCAACTTCTTGAAATAAGCCTTCTTGATTTTTCGGCACTTTCTCCGGTCGCTGCCTCGATACGCTTATAGATCACACGACGATATTCCAACGGATATTCGTTGATTCCTGCCATCATTTCTTTGTCAAAAGCTCGCAGTAAGCGCTCGTTCTTTTGTTCATAGGCATCATCAATAAGTTTTTATTTGCAGCTTGATGGAACTTTACGGGGTGAAAGCGTCGGCCAGGTTCGTAAAGGGAAGCGGCCGGGTATATATTTCGGGTATGATGCGACAAGGGGCGAGGGCGTGGCACTGGAAAAACAACCTGGTGACGTTCCGGCCGGATGCGACCGGACAGGCGGTGATCGAGTTTACCGTTTCAAGCCGTTACGGTCTGCCAGTGAAAGAGAATGTAACGATACAAGTAAATCAATGAAGATATGAGAAGAATTGCCGTATTATCGCTCTTTTGTGCCTGGTGGCCGTGTGCAGGACAATATATCGGAAGCCAGTATATGAACGTGAAGCTGGGCTATATCGTGGATGAAAGTCAGGTGCAGGGGACGTTCGGTTTTGAAAGGTGTACAAGGCTTTCAAGGTGGGGCAAACCTTAATTACCGGAATCTAAACCGGGATCTGGTAAAGGCAAACACCGTGACGGTCGGCCGGAGCTGGCCTATTACGCCCTGAAAGGACGGAAATTCTCGCTCCTGGGGATCGCAGCCGGGACGATCGGCTACCAGAAAGCCAAGGCGAAAGCGATCTTGTGTACCTGGCGAAAGCAAGGCTTTCGTGTATGGATACGAGGTCGGGATAAGGCCGGAAATGTTGCTAAGCCCGAAAGTGGCTCTTTTGCCGAATACAGGTTTGAAATGTTGTTTAACTCCATTCTCCGGAATAACAACCATGTCGGCCTGGGGTGCGTGATCTATTTATAAACTTAAATAATGAAGAAGGTATGAAAGTATTTGTATTTGTCGGCCGTATGCGTGTGCATGGCATTGTGTTTCGTCGGTTGCAGCAAGGACGACGACGAACCGGAGGAAAGGGGCGATGTATGAGGTAACGATCGAGCAGTCGGGAGATTTCCGCAGCTTCATTAAGTCGGTCGTGGTAGTCGCCAACGGTACGCGGTTGAAAGACGGGGCGACGGGGAAAGCCTCGCAAGCCCGT